>Ga0196976_1000004_pt1 | contig 760824 bp, 760 predicted proteins | sample S3v_513CmetaG_FD_148644 | JGI IMG/M metagenome (GOLD analysis project Ga0196976, IMG submission 148644) | Soil microbial communities from Anza Borrego desert, Southern California, United States - S3+v_5-13C | ecosystem: Environmental > Terrestrial > Soil > Desert | place: USA: California...
TCCCAGGGCGTCAACGGCGGCGTGATCTCGCTGGACGGCAAGGGCGAAACCCAGCTGGCCCGCCCGACCGCCGACGGCGTTCGCGAGCCTCTGAACCGCCGCGCCACCATCGGCATCAACTTCTAGGGTTGAGGTCGAGCCCGCCTCCGACCCCGGTCGGAGGCGGACGACACGAAAAGACAGAGCCGCCGGTCCCTCACGGGGCCGGCGGTTTTGCTTGACGGACCGAAGGGGGACGGGGTGGTCAAAGTCCGGCCCGACCGCTATCTCCCGGCCACAGTTGAAAGGGGCGAACTCGCATGCGCGTCGCAATGATCGGAACGGGCTATGTGGGCCTGGTCTCGGGGGCCTGTTTCGCCGATTTCGGCCATGAGGTGACCTGCGTCGACAAGGATCCGTCCAAGATCGAGCGGCTGGAGCGAGGCGAGATCCCGATCTTCGAGCCGGGTCTGGACGACCTCGTGGCCACCAACGTCCGCGACGGCCGGCTGTCCTTCGCCCTGGACGGCGCCGAGGCGATCCGCACCGCGGACGCGGTCTTCATCGCCGTCGGCACGCCGTCGCGCCGGGGCGACGGCCATGCCGACCTGTCCTACGTCCATGCCGCCGCCGAGGAGATCGCCGGCCTGATCGAGGGCTTCACCGTCATCGTCACCAAGTCGACCGTCCCCGTGGGAACCGGGGACGAGATCGAGGCCATCATCCGCGCCCGCCGGCCAGACGCCGACTTCGCCGTGGTCTCCAATCCGGAGTTCCTGCGCGAGGGCGCGGCCATCGAGGACTTCAAGCGACCCGACCGCATCGTGGTGGGGGCCGAGGACGCGCGCGCCCAGGCGGTCATGCGCGAGCTGTACCGGCCGCTGAACCTCAACGAGACGCCGATCCTGTTCACCGGCCGCCGCACCTCGGAACTGATCAAATACGCCGCCAACGCCTTCCTGGCGATGAAGATCACCTTCATCAACGAGATGGCCGACCTGTGCGAGAAGGTCGGCGCCGACGTGCAGCAGGTCGCGCGCGGCATCGGCCTCGACAACCGGATCGGCGGCAAATTCCTGCACGCCGGGCCGGGCTACGGCGGCTCCTGCTTCCCCAAGGACACCCTCGCCCTGGTGCGCACCGCCGCCGATGCAGGCTCGCCGGTGCGGCTGATCGAGACGACGGTCGAGGTCAACGACGCGCGCAAGAAGGCCATGGCCGGCAAGGTGGCGGCCGCCATGGAGGGCGACCTGACCGGCAAGACGGTGGCCCTGCTCGGCCTGACCTTCAAGCCCAATACCGACGACATGCGCGATGCGCCCTCCCTGGACGTCGCCCCGGCCCTGATCGCCATGGGCGCGACGGTCCAGGCCTTCGATCCAGAGGGCATGGCCGAGGCCGCGCACCTGCTGCCCGGCGTCGTGTTCAAGGACGGCCCCTATGACGCCGTGGAGGGCGCCGACGTGGTGGTCATCCTGACCGAATGGGACCAGTTCCGGGCGCTGGACCTGAACCGGGTCAAGCGGCTGCTGCGCCAACCGGTGATGGTCGATCTGAGGAACGTCTACCGGCCCGAGGACATGCGGGCGCGCGGCTTCCGCTACGCCTCCATCGGGCGGAGCTAGGGCAGGGACGCGCGGATCAGCGAGGGCTGTTCGGCGGCCTGTACGTCCGCCTGCGGAAGCAGGGTGCGCCCGACGCCGATGACCAGCATGGCCGTCACCGCCGCCGACACGATGGCGATGGCGCCCAGCCTGATGCCGTCGGTGATTTCGTGGTCCGGACGCACGCGCTTCCCCCGAGTCGAACTCTGTGGGTTATCCAGCACCTGCGTCGCCGCTCGGCAAGTCACGGAACAGTGTCCGGCCACAAAAAAGGCGGAGCCGGAGCTCCGCCTTGTCTTGCCGGCGTCTGACGCTCGCCGCGCGGCGGCTGGCCGCCTGGGCGCGAATGCAGCCTAGCCGCGGAACGGGCGGATCAGGATCTCGACGCGCCGGTTCTGCGCCTTGCCCTCGGCGGTGGCGTTGGTGGCCACCGGCTGGCTCTCGCCGCGACCGTCGACGTAGAGGCGGTCGGGCAGGACGTTGCGGCTGACCAGATACTGGGCCACCGACGAGGCGCGCTGGCGCGACAGGTTCAGATTGTAGTCGTCGGCTCCGTCTGAGTCGGCATGGCCGATGATGTCGACGACCGACTGGTCGTAGCGGTTCAGCACGGCGGAGACGTCGTCCAGGGTGGCGTAGAAGCCCGGATTGATCGACGACTGGTTGGAGGCGAAGGTCACGTCCGACGGCATGCGCAGGACCAGGTTGTCGCCCTGCCGCGCCACGCCGACGCCGGATCCGGACAGTTCGGCCTCGAGGTCGCGCTGCTGACGGTCCATATAGGCGCCGACGGCGGCGCCGCCGAGGGCCCCGATGCCGGCCCCGATCAGGGCGTTCTTGCGGCCTTCCTCGGAGTTGGAGGTGTTGGTGAGATAGCCCAGCAGGGCGCCTCCGAGCGCGCCGGCGATGGCCCCCGTGCCGGTGTTGTTGCGGCGCGGAGTCGAGCTGTAGGGGTCGGTCGTCGTGCAGGCGCCGAGCAAGGCGGCGATGCTGATTCCGGTAACGATCAGTTTGGCGTGCATGGTGGGGTGGTCCTTCCAGCGTTCTGGTTGACGGCGGAACGCGGCCTTACGGTCAAGGTTCCGGTCTGTACCGCCGATGAACGGCCGACGCGGCGGATTTCTCCGCCGTCCGCGCCCGGCGCCCTTGCTTTGCCAAGATCGGCTCGCAGGGCGTATGGAAACGCCCGAATGTAGTTTTGAGGTCCCGCAATGGCTGACAGCCTGAGCTCCACCGCCGCCCGCCGCTCGATCGAGCCCGTGTCGATGACGCTGTACGACACCGACTTCCAGGCCTTCGCCGACAAGCTGGGGACCTCCTTCAAGCGCTATGGTTTTGCTGTGATCGCCGACCACGGACTGGACGAGGTGGTGATCGAGGCCGCGCTGGACGACGCCAAGGCGTTCTTCGCGCTCCCGGAAGAGGTGAAGCGCAAATACCACCAGCCGGGGACCGGCGGCGCCCGCGGGCTGACTCCGTTCGGGGTAGAGGCGGCCAAGGGCGCGGCGACCGTCGACCTGAAGGAATTCTGGCACGTCGGCCGCGAGCTGCCGGAGGGGCATCCCTACCGCAAATACATGCGGGACAATGTCTGGCCGAGCGAGATCGAAGGCTTCCGCGAGCACCTGTACGGCATGTTCACGGCCATGGACGACCTCGGCCGCAAGATCCTGCGCGCCATCGCCCGTTCCCTCGAACTCGGCGACGACTTCTTCGAGGACAAGGTCGAACTGGGCAATTCGATCCTGCGCATGCTGCACTATCCGCCGGTGCCGGCGGATGCGCCCGGCGTGCGGGCCGGAGCGCACGAGGACATCAACGTCATCACCCTGCTGCTCGGCGCCGAGGAGGCCGGGCTGCAACTCAAGGACGCCGACGGCGAATGGCTCGACATCGCGCCGCCGCCGAACGCCCTGGTGGTCAACATCGGCGACATGCTGCAGCGGCTGACCAACCACGTCTTACCGTCGACGACGCACCGGGTGGTCAATCCGGCCCCGGAGCGGCGCGGCTTCGCCCGCTATTCGACGCCGTTCTTCCTGCACTTCAACCCGGACTTCGTGATCGAGACCCTGCCGACCATGGTCTCGGACGAGAACCCCGACCGCTACGAGGGCAAGGCGATCATGGCCGAGGACTTCCTGACCGAGCGGCTGAAGGAAATCCGGCTGATCTAGAGGGCCGCCCGCCGGCTATTTTGAGATGCGGAGCTGGGTGATGTCCCGGCCGATGGCGGCGAAGGCGTCGGACAGGTCGCCGCCGCTGCCGGCGAGGTAGAAATTCGTCGGGCTTGAGGCGCAGGCCTGCAGCATGTTGGCCGCGTCGCCGCCGGCGGTGATCTGGAAGCCGACGGTGTAGACGAGGACGCCCCGGGCCTTCATCGCCGTGCACATCGCCCGGCCCTGGTCGAACGGGTCGCCATTGTCGGCCCCGCAATCGATCTTCTCGGAATTGCTGCCCGAGCCGCTGCCGGCGTCGCGCGAAATCACGCCCGAGCAGTAGGGGGTGTTGAACTCGCCGTCGGTCATGATGATCACGGCCTTCAGCGTTTCGGCCGTGTTGTAGGCGGCGGCCCCGTTCGAGGGCCACAGCGAGTTGAAGTTCGGCGACACCATGTACCAGCCCCAGCCGATGCCGATCTGGCCGGCCGTCGAGCCCTCGACGTTATAGCTGTCGATGGTGCTCTTCAGGGCGCTCCTGTTGCTGGACAACGGCTGGATGACCGCATCGAGGCAGGGGTTGGAGGAGCCCGGATAGTTGCGTCCGACCCGCGCGCTGGACGGCGCGGCGTCGGTATAGGCCTCCGAACCGGTGCGCTCGGTCACGCAGGCGCTGATCTGGTGGGTCGTCAGGTCGCCGTACATGTTCTCGAAGGCGAAATAGGTGCAGCCCTGCTGGGCGCACCACGCCCTGCCGCCCGAGGTGTAGGGGCTCAGCGCCGTCAGGTCCGGATCGATGGTGAAGGTGTTGGTGGTGACGTTGCCGACGAGATAGGTCCCGTTGTTGATCTGGGTCATGCCGTTTACACCCGTGATGTAAACGTACTGGTTGTTGATCATGCCGTGGTTGTTCGAGGTGATGGTCACCGAACAGTCGTTGTTCTGGCAGCGCCGCACCTTGGCGTTGCCGGAGTAGGTGTTGTAATTCCGGCCGTCGACGCGGCTTCCGCCCACCGTATACAGCTCGAAGGTGTTGGTGGTCTTGTTGCGGACCCGGTAGGCCTTGTTGTTCAGCTGGGTCATGCCGGTAGCGCCGGTGATCCAGATGATGTCGTCGTTGTTGAAACCGTGGCTGGCGGAGGTGATGACGACCGGCCGGTCCTTGGTCGCGGAGGTGATGCTCTTTTCCGTGCCGGTCAGGTTGATCACGGCGCCGGTGATATTGGTTGAGGTCAGCGGCGTGCCGCGCACCGCGTTGGCGCTGGAGCCGACGTTGACGCCCATCGAATAGGGCACCAGCGCCAGCTTGGAATAGTAGGGCGTCTGCACGGGCTGGACGATGATGTCGACGAGGTCCTTGGCCGCGGCCTTCAGGTCCCTGATGCGATCGCCGGCCATCGAGCCGGTGACGTCGAGCACCAGGGCGACCTCGATATTGCGAGACGAGCGGTCGACCTCGGAGTGGCCGCCGACCGGCAGATAGTCGTCCATCAGCTGGCCGTAGGGCGGCAGGAAGATGTTGGCGACCAGGGTCTTCACCTGCACCCGGGCGTCGGCGACGACCACATCCTCGTCGTCGAGGGTGAAGTGGGTCTGATCCTCCTCGAGCGTCACATTCGGATAGGCCTGCAGATTGGCCCTCAGGGCGGCGAGGCCGACGCGCTGCAGGTCGGCGTCCTCGGTGTAGGGAGAGCGGGCGGCGGCCAGGGCCGCGGCGTCGAGCGCGTCCTGCAGGTTGACCTTGACGGTGGACATCCGGTGGATGTCCACGCCGCCGAAGGTCATCAGGATCAGCACGGGCAGGCTCAGGCCGAACAGCATGGCGACGTTGCCGCGCACGTCCGCCGCCAGGCGGCGCGCGAGGCCCCCCGCACCGCCCAATGCCCCGTCAATCCAGGTCTTCAGCCCCATCGCCGTTCCAGCCGTCGTCCCGCCGGGGGCGCACGCCGCCCACGGTCTTCAGCATGAGTTTGGCGCAAGGCGGTTAAGAGAAGCGTCAACAGCGAAAGTTAATGACCCGCGTTCTGCGAAACCTGGCCAGCGTCCCTGGCGGCGGTCAGGCGCTCCAGCCGCAGTCCTTGCCGCGGTTCTGCTCGGTCAGCCAGACGTTCAGGGGGGCGAAATAGTCCGCGATGGCCGAGGCGTCGTTCTCGCGCTGGCCGGTGAAGGCCTGCATCGCCTCGGGCCACGGGCGCGACTGGCCCATCTCCATCATGGCGTTGAAGCGCTCGCCGACTTCCTTGTTGCCGTAGATCGAGCAGCGGTGCAGCGGCCCGGTCCAGCCCGCCTGCTCGCAGGCGGCCTTGTGGAACTGGAACTGGTAGATGTGCGCCAGGAAGTAGCGGGTGTACGGCGTGTTGCCCGGAATGTGGTATTTCGCGCCTGGGTCGAAGGCGTTCTCCGGACGCGGTCCCGGCGGCGTCAGACCCTGGTAGCGCAGCATGTCGGCGGTCCAGGCGTCGTTGTATTCCTCCGGCGTGGTCTCGCCGTTGAAGACGCCCCAGCGCCAGCGGTCGACCATCAGGCCGAACGGCAGGAAGGCGATCTTGTCGAGCGCCATCTTGAGCAGGAAGGGAATGTCCTCCTCCTCACCCGGGACCGTGTCGAGCAGGCCGATCTGGTTCAGATAGGTCGGGGTCAGGGCTGACAGGCCGACGAAGTCGCCGATCGCCTCGTGGAAGCCGTCGTTCGCCCCGTTCTTGAACAGGAACGGCTGATCCTTGTAGGCGCGCTGGTAGTAGTTGTGCCCGAGCTCGTGGTGGACGGTGTAGAAGTCGTCGCCGTTCACCTGGGTGCACATCTTGATGCGGATGTCCTCGAGGTTGTCGAGGTCCCAGGCCGAGGCGTGGCAGACCACTTCGCGGCCCTCCGGGCGGGTGATCATCGATCGCTCCCAGAAGGTTTGGGGCAGCGGGTCGAGGCCCATCGAGACGTAGAAATTCTCGCCCGTCTTGACCATTTTCGCGGCGTCGTAGTCCGCGGCCTCGAGCAATTCGGTCAGGTCATAGCTGGACTCACCGCCCGAGGACGGAGCCACCACGTCATAGATATTGCCCCACTGCTGCGACCACATATTGCCGAGCAGATCGGCGCGGATCGGTCCGGTCTCGGGCTGGACGGCGTCGCCGTAGCGGGCGTTCAGCCGGTCCCGCACATAGCAGTGCAGGTTTTCGTAGAACGGCTTGACCTGCTCCCACAGGCGATCCGTCTCGGCCGCGAAGGCGTCGGGCTCCATGTCGTAGCCGGCCCGCCACATGGCCCCGGTGTCGGCGAAGCCGAGCTCGCGCGAACCCTCGTTGGCGATCTCGACCATGCGGGCGTAGTCGTCAGCCATCACCGGCGAGACGGTGCGCCAGCCCTCGTAGAGGGCCTTCAGCTCGGCCGGGTCGCGGCTCTCGGCCATCAGGATGCTGGCTTCGTCGAGGGTGATCTGCCGACCCTTGAACTCGAATTTGCCCGTGGCGTAGGTCGAATCGAGGCGGGTGGTGATCTGGGCCAGCTCGGCCGCCGCGCCGGGCCGGTTCGGGGCGGGCAGCACGATGCCGAGGCGCAGCAGGTTCAGCTTGCGGCGCACATCCTCGGGGACCTGAACATCGTTGAAGCGGGCCGCGCCGTTGGCCAGTTCGACCTGCAGCTCGGTGTATTCGGCGTTGATCCGGCTCTCCAGCCACATCGTGTCGTGGGTGATGTTGGTGGCCCGGGTCCACTGGATGCGCGCGGCCTCCTCGCTGAGGGCGGCGAGGCGCTGCTCGGCCTGGGCCACGAACTCCGCGGCGGCTTCGGCGGTCGCGGCGGGAGCGGCGGCGGCGTCCGCAGAGGTCGCAGCGGCGTCGTTGACAGCCCCGGGCGCCTGTGCGCCGAAGGCGGCGCAGCCGGCCGTGGTCATGAGGGCGCAGGCGGCGGCGGCCGTCATCAGGGTGCGTTTCATGGAGATCCTCCCGGGGCGTTCAGGCGGTTGCTCCGCCTTTTCGGCGCGCAGGTGAGGCGAGCGGAGCCGTGCCGTCAAGCGTAACGGTTAACCCAGCACGCAGGCGGCGAGGCCGTCATTGCGCACCGTGCCCATCGCCGCCTGCACACGCGATGCCCGCCGGCGCACATAGGGGCCGGGCGAGCCAGCGTTGTATCGCCGGGGCGACGGCAGGATGGCCGCCAGCCGGGCCGCCTCGCGCGCGCTGAGATCGGCGGCGGACTTGCCGAACCAGTGCCGTGCCGCGGCCTCGGCGCCGTAGACGCCCGGGGCCCACTCGGCCACGTTGAGATAGACCTCCATGACCCGGCGCTTGCCCCAGAGGGTCTCGATCAGGACGGTGTAGCCGGCCTCCAGTCCCTTGCGGATCCAGTCCCGGCCCGGCCAGAGGAAGACATTCTTGGCGGTCTGCTGGCTGATGGTGGAGCCGCCGCGGATGCGCTTGCCGCCGCGCTTCTCGGCCCGGGCGTTTGCTTTAAGGGCCTTCTCGATGGCCCTGATGTCGAAGCCGCGGTGGGCGCAAAAGGCCGAGTCCTCCGAAGCGATCACGGCCTCGACCAGCCGCGGCGAGATGTCGTCGAGCGAGCGCCAGCGATAGGACAGCCCCTCCCCTTCGATCACCCGGCTGACCATCAGGAAGGTCGTGGGCGGAGCGACGAAGCGATGGATCCCGACGCTGACCAGCAACAGAACGACAAGCGCCAGGACGACGGTCAGGACCGGCCGCCCCTTTTTCTTCACGGTCCCGGTCAGCCCCGACATCCGGCGATGGTGACGCGGGAGGGCGGCCGGGCGCAAGGGCGCAGGTCAGACGTCGGCGACGCAGGCCTGACCGTCCTCGTCCGCCCAGGCGACGCGGGAGGCGTCGCCGCTCATGGCCAGGGCGGTGATCGGCGCCCCCTTCTCCGCCTTGAGGAAGTTCAGGCCCCGTCCCGCCGGATCGGCCAGCCAGACCCGGCCGTCGTCAAGACCGGCGGCGAGGACGCCATGCCGCGGTTGCGAGGCCACGACGGCGACCAGACTGCCCTCGTTGAAGCCGATCTCGGTGGCCTCGCGGCCCATGGGCCCGTTGGAGCCGACGAACGGCCACAGCACCGCGCCCTGGGCCCCGGATGTCGCGAGCAGCGAGCCGTTGGACAGGAAGCTCATCGCCCGGACCTTGGACGGATAACCGCCCATGCGCAGGTTCTTCTGGTCCTTGATGCGCCAGCCGTGCAGCTGGTTGTCCTGCATGGCGGTGATCACGAAGGCGCCGTCCGGCGACCAGGCCACGGCGGTGTGCGATCCGGCCCATTTGAGGAAGGTCGGCTTCTGGTCGGCGATGCGGGCGAACCACAGGGCCGCGCCGCCGTAGGTGGAGGTCGCGAGACGCCGGCCCTTCGGCTCAAAGGCGACGCCCGAGACGGTGCGTTCGTGGACGAAATCGCGGCGGAAGCCGGCGTCCTTCGCATCGATGACCGACAGGGTCTTGCCGGCCGAGAAAGCCACCAGGCCACTCTCGGCCGAGGCGTCGATGGCGTCGATCCATTGGCCCTTCGATGTGGCCAGCACGCCGGCCTCTTCACGCCGGTGCCAGATCACCCGGCCGTCGTCGCCGCCGGTGACGACGCCGTCGCCGGACGGATGGCCAGCGGCGCACAGGATGGCGCCGTCATGGGCGGCGCTGAACGCGCCGTCCTCGAAGCGCACGGAGCCGTCGCCGAGGGCGAAGACGGCGCCGGACCGGTCGAACAGGGCGGCGGTGACCTGGGCGTCGTAGGTGTGGGTCTTCATGGGGTCCGTTTAGACGGCGCGCGACGGACGTCAACGCGCGCTGCGTGTCAGCCGCGGCCGTGCGTTTCCAGCCAGCGCTGGTTCATCAGCGTCGCGCTGGCGTAGGCCTCCTGCAACTCGACGCTCCAGTAGTTCAGGCGGTCCAGCGGGATCGGTTTGCCCGAGACCGCGCAGACCACATAGTCGCCGGGCTTCAGCACGTCGAAGTCGGGCGTGCCGTAGCGCAGGGTCGCCTGGCGGGTCTCCATCGACAGCGGCTTGGGCGGCGGGTTCATGCGGCGCAGGCCTCGAAGCCCTGGCGCAGTTCGGCTTCGTCGAGATCGCGGCCGATGAAGACGGCGCGCGACCAGCGGCGTTCGAGCGCGCCCCACGGCTTCTGCAGCTCGCCCTCGAGGATCATGTGCACGGCCTGGAAGACGAGGCGTTTGTCCTCGCCGGCGACGTCGATGATGCCCTTGGCGCGCAGGATGTTCTGGCCCTGCTCGCCCAGCAGGCGGTCGAGCCAGGCGGTGAATTTGGTCCCGTCCATCGGCCGGTCGAGCGACAGGGAGATGCCCTTGATGTCGTCCTCGTGGGCATGGCCGCGCGCGCCGTGGGCGTGCTCGTGCTCGTGCTCGTGCGCGTGGTCGTGGCCGTGGTGGTCGTGGCCGCAGTGTTCGTCGTGGACGTGGCCCGCCTCGCCGTGGGCGGGGTTGGCGAACTCGGGATTGATGTCGAGGATGCGCTCCAGATCGAAAGCCCCGAGCCCCAGCACCTGGTCGAGCGGCACATTGGCGCGCTCGGCGCGAGTGATGGGCGCCAGCGGGTTGAGCTTGCGCAGCCGGCGTTCGACTTCGGCCAGTTCGCCCTCCGAGGCGAGGTCGACCTTGTTGAGGATGATGCGGTCGGCGAAGGCGACCTGTTCGCGGGCTTCCTTGCTGTCATCCAGCCGGGCCATGACGTGCTTGGCGTCGACGAGGGCGGTGACGCTGTCGAGCTGGGTCTTGGCCTTGACGTCCTCGTCGACGAAGAAGGTCTGGGCCACGGGGCCGGGATCGGCGAGGCCCGTGGTCTCGACGATGATGGCGTCGAAGGCCGGCTTGCCCGGGCGCTGGCGCTTCATCAGGCCGGCGACGACGCGGATCAGGTCGCCACGCACGGTGCAGCAGACGCAGCCGTTATTCATCTCGAACACGTCCTCGTCGGCGCCGACCACCAGGTCGTTGTCGATGCCGATCTCGCCGAACTCGTTGACGATGACGGCGTAGCGCTTGCCGTGATCCTCGGTGAGGATGCGGTTGAGCAGGGTGGTCTTGCCGGCGCCGAGGTAGCCGGTGAGGACGGTGACGGGGATCTTGTCTGACATGGGCCGCTAGATGGCGGCTGCGGGGCCGCTTGTGAAGGTCAGCAGTCCGGACAATCCGGCAGCGGGCCGGCTTCGAGCTGCAGGGTGGTGTGGTGGATGGAGAAGCGGGCGCGCGCCATCCGGTGCGCCTCGGCCAGCAGGGCCTCCGGATCGGACCGGTCATGGACGAGGTGGGCCGTCAGGGCGGTGTCGGTCGTCGACAGGCCCCAGACGTGCAGGTCGTGCACGGCGCTGACCCCTGGGATGGACAGGAAGGCGGCGCGGACCGCCTCGACGTCGACCCCGCGCGGGGCCGCGTCGAGGGCCAGGTTGACCGAGTCCTTGAGCAGGCCCCAGGTGCCGAACAGGATCACGGCGACGATGGCCAGGCTGACCAGCGGGTCGATGATCGACCAGCCGGTGAACAGGATCGCAGCGCCGGCGATGACGACGCCGATCGACACCGCGGCGTCGGCGAGCATGTGGAGGTAGGCCCCGCGCGCGTTCAGGTCCGAGTGCTGGTCGCGCATGAACAGCAGGGCCGTGCCGAGATTGATGAGGATGCCGACGCCCGCCACCATCATGACGATCCGGGACTGGACCTCGGCGCCCGCGTCCAGCCGCTGGACCGCCTCCAGCGCGATGGCTCCGCAGGCGAAGATCAGCAGCAGGGCGTTGGCCAGCGCCGCCAGCACCGTCGCCTTGCCGTAGCCGTAGGTCTTCTGGGGCCCGCCGGCCCGCCGCGCCAGCCAGGCCGCGCCGCCGGCCATGGCCAACCCCAGCACGTCCGACAGATTGTGCCCGGCGTCGGCCAGCAGGGCCGTCGATCCGCTCCACAGCCCGGCCCCGACCTCGCAGGCGACGAAGGCGAGATTGACGATCAGGCCGACGGCGTAGCGCCAGTCCCCTGTGTCGACGGGTCCGTGGTGATGACCGTGCGCGTGGCCATGATCGTGAGCGGCGTGGTCATGGCCGGCGTGGTCGGGAGAAGGGCCTTGGGCGTGCGCCATCCGTAGTGCTTTAGGGCCGATACAGGACGACGAGAAGTCCGATCGCGATCAGCGCCAGGCCGAGCACCGCGCCCTCGTATTGCGCCCAGCGCTCGAGCCGCAACACCGACCATCCCGCCCGGGCCAGAAGGGTGAACAGGGCCATGCCCAGCACCGTCCCGGCCGCGAACACCACCGTCAGGGCCGCCAGCACGGCGACGCCGCCCTGGGCCTGGTTCAGGTAGAAGGGCAGAAGCACCTCGCCAGGGGAAATCGCCATCGTCGCCACCAGGGCGCCGAAGGCCGCGGCGTCGGAGACGGCGGGGCCGGCCGTCTCCAGCGCCGGGCCGCCGGCGAGCTGGGGCCGCCGGATCACGGCGCGGACCAGATAGAAGCCGCCGAACACGAACAGCAGGATCGCCGACAGATACGGCAGCAGGCCGGAGACCCACTGGTCCAGCGCCAGTCCGGCCACCACGATCAGTCCGCCCACCAGAGCCGTCGAGGCTACGTGGGCCAGACCCGCGGCCACCACGGCGGCCATGATGCGGTCGAGCCGCCAGCGCTGCGCGCGTCCGACCAGAACGAACGGCAACCAGTGCGTCGGCAGGGCCGCATGCAGGAAGGCCGTGGCGAAACCGCCGCCCAGCAGGGACAGCAGGATGGTCTGGTCGAGGTCGGGCGGCGTCATCCCCGGCCCTGTAGCGTGTTACTTTATAACAGTCGAGAGCGCGGCCCGATTTGGCCGGACCCGATCAGAACAGCCAGTCGTCGTGGACGTGGCCGAAGAAGCCCGTGTCGACGGTCAGGGCGCCATCCGGATCGAGGGTCAGCATATGGCCGGACAGGCCGGCCTCCCGACCGAGGCTGTCGCGCATCACCATGAAGGCGTCGGCGTCCGGATCGGTCCCCGTTCCCGGCAGGACCAGGGGCAGATCCGCATCCTTCGACAGGATGAAGTCGTCGTCGGCCAAGCGCGGCAGAATCTCGACCCAGTCGGGACCGGAAAGGACCGGCGGCGCCACGACGACGCTGCTCACGGGCTCCGCGTGCGCGGTCGCCGGGGTCTGATCGAAGACGGTCCCGGATGCGTTCCCGAGGGGAATGAATGCGTCCCAGGCCCAGCCGTCACCGTCGCTGGTCAGCTTTGCAGGGGTTCGCAAGGTGACGCTCGCCACATCGCCGTCGCCGTCCAGCCCGCCGGCCGCGTCTCCAGCGCCGCTCATGCGCGGGCCCACGATCCGGTCCAGAAGGTTCGCGTCGTCCAGCGCCCTGACGGCGCCGCTGCGGTCCTGCAGGGCGTCATCGCCGTCCCCCGCCGCCGGGACGAACAGGAGGCTCTGGTCCCCTGTCCGAAATGTCTTGCGGATGCTCATGAGCGTCCCCCACGACCCGAGCGCCAAGGACGGCCGGTGCGGCCGAGATGACAAACGTCGTTATCTATCATTACCGCTGCACGGCCCGAGGCGCAATCATGCTGCGGGCGGCGCGGCCCCACTGTCGCCTCACCCCGTCGCGGGTGAGCGCCGGACCCTCCGAAATGCCCCGAAAGGCCGGGTTTCGCGTTGACTCGGCGACCCCCTTCCGTATATGTCGCCGCTCTTCGCCCGAGGGGGACCCCCGTCGGGCTTATTCTTTTTGCGTTTCGCTGAGGCTTCAACATGTACGCGGTGATCAAGACCGGCGGCAAGCAGTACCGGGTTCAACCGGGCGACGTCATCGTGGTCGAGAAGCTCGACGGCGAGGCCGGCTCCAACGTGTCGTTCGGCGACGTGCTGATGCTGGGCGGCGACAAGGGCATCACCCTGGGCGCCCCGACGATCGCCGGCGCGACGGTCGCGGCGACGCTGGTCGAAACCCGCAAGGGCGAGAAGATCAAGATCTTCAAGAAGATCCGTCGTCAGGGCTATCGCCGGACCAACGGCCATCGCCAGATGGAGTCGGTCCTGCGCATCACCGGCATCGAAGGCGCCGGCGAGAAGGCCAAGTGGGACGGCGAGACCTCGCTGATGACCAAGGCCGAAATGAACGCCCGCGCCCGCGGCCTGGCCCCGCGCGTCGAAGAGACCGAAGCCAAGCCGGCGAAGAAGGCCGCGGCTCCGAAGGCCGCCAAGGCCGAGGTCGCTCCGGCGACCGAAGCCGCCGCTGAAAAGCCCGCCGCCAAGAAGGCTCCGGCCAAGAAGGCCGCGCCCAAGGCCAAGCCCGCTTCCACCGACGAAGCGTAAGAACAGTTAGAGACAAGGGAGCAGACCTATGGCTCACAAGAAATCCGGTGGTTCGTCGCGCAACGGTCGCGACTCCGAGTCGAAGCGCCTCGGCGTGAAGAAGTTCGGCGGCGAGCGCGTGCTGGCCGGCAACATCCTCGTGCGTCAGCGCGGCACCACCTTCCACCCGGGTGAGAACGTCGGCCTCGGCCGCGACCACACCCTGTTCGCCACCGCCACCGGCTCGGTCAAATTCACCACCAAGCGTGGCGGCCGATGCTACGTGTCGATTCTTCCGGCCAACGACGCCATGCCGGCCATGGCCGCCGAATAGCGCGAACGGAACACCACCCGGATCGCGCAAGGCTCAAGAGCCGCGATCCGGACCAAGGGAATCATTTCCGCGGGGAGTCTGGATCACCAGGCTCCCCGTTTTCGTTCCCCGCCTCGAAGCCGTCCGAGCCCTCCAAGGAGGCGGCGTACTGGATGAGGCTCAGCATGTGCGTGATCGAACCCTCTCCCGTCATCGAGACGCGGCGGCTGGCGCTGCGTGCGCCGGGGCCGCAGGACGCCAGCCGGCTGGCCGCGCTCGCCAACGATCCGGACATCGCGCGGATGACCCTGCGCATGCCCCATCCCTATTCGGTGGACGACGCCGAGGCCTTCGTCCTGGCCGTCGCGGGACAGGACCCGGCGCGGGCCGCGACCTTCCTGATCGAGCATGAGGACCATGGGCCGGTCGGCGTCATCGGTCTGTTCGAGGACAGCGATCCGGCGCCCGAGGTGGGCTACTGGATCGGTCGCCCCTTCTGGGGCCGCGGCTATGCGACGGAGGCCCTGCAGGGCGCGCTGGCCTGGGCGGCGAAGCGCTGGCGGCGGCGGGCGCTGGTGGCCGGCCACTTCACCGACAACCCCGCCTCGGGCCGCGTGCTGGAGAAGGCCGGCTTCCTCTACACGGGCGAGGTCCGCAAGGGGTTCAGCAAGGCGCGTGGCGCCGACGCCCGGACGCGGCGGATGGTCTGGCTGGCCTGACGGTAAGGCGCGCTACGCTCGCCGCGCGGCGGCTCGCTGCTTGAGCGCGGTCTAACCGAACAGCGTCGACCCGAACACGGCCGCCAGGGCGACAGCGCCGCCGGCCACGGCCACGACCGCGCCGGCGATGAAGGCCATCCAGGTGCGCGCGGCGCGCTGGCGGCGAAGGCCGCTGGTCTTGACCGACCGCAGCATGACGCCGGGCTTGGGCCCGAAGACTTCCGAGCCTGAAATATTGTGCTGGGACATGAACGCGCTCCCTGATCCACCGCCCCTTGCGGGTCAGGAGGAGCGAAGCGGTGCGGACAAGGCGAAACAATGGCGAACGCCGCTCACCCACTGTTCCGTGATCGGATGAACCGCGTTCCGAGTCAGCCGCAGAAGATCAGACGGCCGCTGTACGCCCGGTAATAGCCGCTGCCCGGATCGTAGGAGCGGTAGGTGGCGCGGCACCAGTCGATGCGTCCCGGATCCCGGCCGCCGCTGTAGCCGCGGCGATCATAGCCGCCCCGGCCGTCCGGATAGACGAGGTCGGGCCGCCCATAGGCCCCGTAGTAGGCCGTTCCGGTCGGCTCGTGGCCGTAGCCATAGCCCTGGCCGTAGCCGCGGCGGCGGGTCGAATAGCGGCCGTCGTAACCGTAGCGGTATCCATGGCCGTAGCTGTGACCGTAGCCGTAGTTGCCGCTGTAGCCGGCGAGGGCCCGATAGTCGCGCCGCGCCTGCGGGCTGACGCGGCGGCGCTGATCGCGCCAGCGGGCCCCGCAGTCGGTGCGGTTGGCGTCCCAGAAGGCGTCGCAGCGGTAGTCCCCCGGCCGGTCCAGCTGGCTGCGCCAGTCGAAGGCCGACGGAGCCCAGTTCGATCCGCCGCGGTGATGTCCATAGCCGCTGTTGTGTCCCCAGGACTGGGCCGCCGCCGGGCCGGCCACGACCAGGGCGCAACCGGCGGCGAGGATCAGGGCAGTCAGGAAGGGGCGGCGCATGGTTAATCCTCCAGAGCGGCCCGGTACGCGGCCTGAAAAGACTGACGGTGAACGCTTACAGGGTGACGGAGATGCGCCCGCTGCGGGTGTCGACGTGGCGCATCAGGACGACGCGGTCATCCCCGCCGGCGCTGACCGGCGCGATGATGAACCAGCCGCCGTCAGGCAGGCCGGAAAAGCTGAACCGGCCATTCTGGCAGGTCGTCGAACGGACGTAGGAACGGTAGTCGGCGTTCGGATCGGCCACGGTCCGGGCCCGGACGATGGCTTCCGGCACGGCGGCCCGGTCCGTGGAGCCGTAGAGGGTGCGGAAGCGCGCGCGGGTGTAGGGCGTGTCCGGGGTCAGGCCGACCGAGCCGGTGCAGCTGAACGCCTGGCCGCCCCGGCGATAGTCGATCCGCCCGTCGATCGAGGCGCTGCCGGACCGGGTGGACCAGGCGAAGTCATCAGCCCGGAACACGCCGGGGGCCGACCGGGGGCCCGGACCGAACCCGCCATCCATCGGAACGGTCTCGCACGCCGCCAGCAGACCGCCGAGCGCCAGGGCCGCGACCAGCGGAAGAACGGGTTTGCGGGGGGTCATCTGGGCGGCCATGGGCTCTCTCCGTCACGGGTGCGGGTCGAACATCCGGATGAGACGCTGAACGCCGCGGCAAGGTCAAGGTTGCGAGCCCCGGGACGCTGGTCCAAAAGCTCGGGCAACCCGGCGCAGACCGGGTATAGGGAAACCCCATGACAGTCACGTTTGACGACATTCTGGCGGCGCGGGACCGCATCGCCGGCCAGGTCGACCGCACCCCCGTGCGCTATTCCCGCAAGCTGTCGCAGCTGACCGGGGCCGAGGTCTGGATCAAATACGACAACCTGCATTTCACCGGCAGCTTCAAGGAGCGCGGCGCGCTGAACCGGCTGCTGCAGCTGTCGCCCGACGAGCGCAAACGGGGCGTCGTGGCCGCATCGGCAGGCAACCACGCCCAGGCGCTGGCCTATCACGGCGCCCGGCTCGGCGTGCCGGTGACCATCGTCATGCCGGAGGGCACGCCCTTCGTGAAGGCCGACGGCACCCGGGCCCACGGCGCGACCGTGGTGATCAAGGGCGCGGACTTCTCGGGCTCGACCGAGGAGGCGCACCGGTTCCGCGACGAGGAAGGCATGGTCTTCATCTCGGCCTTCGACGACGCGGGGATCGTCGCCGGCCAGGGAGTCTGCGGCCTGGAATTCCTGGAGGACGCGCCCGACCTCGACGTGCTGATCGTGCCCGTCGGCGGCGGCGGTCTGATCGCCGGGACGGCCATCGCCGCCAAGGGACTGAAGCCCTCGATTCGCATCTTCGGGGTCGAGGCCGCGATGTACCCGTCGTTCTCGGCCAAACGCCGGGGCGAAACCCCGAAATGCGGCGGCCAGACCATCGCCGAGGGCATCGCCATCAAGGCGGTGGGCGACATCCCCTTCGCTCTCGCCGACCCGTTGCTGGAGGAGGTGCTGGTCGTCGAGGAAGCGGATTTCGAGAAGGGCGTCGCCTTCCTCGCCACGCTGGAGAAGACGGTCGCCGAGGGCGCCGGCGCGGGCGGTCTAGCGGCGCTGCTGGCCTTCCCCGACAAGTTCCGCGGGCTGAAGGTCGGCATCGAGCTGACCGGCGGCAACATCGATTCCCGGATGCTGGCCGTGGTTCTGAACCGCGAGCTGGTGCGCGAGAAGCGGCTGGTGGTCTACCGCATCCTCGGCGACGACCGCCCGGGCATGCTGTCGAAGATGAGCGCCGTCATCGGCGGCCTCGGCGGCAACATCATCGACGTGGTGCACAACCGCCTGGCGCTGGACGTTCCGGCCAAGGGGGCGGAGTTCGACATCATGGTCGAGACACGCGGCGAGACTCACGCGGACGAGATCCGACAGGGACTGGAAGAGGCAGGCTATGCGCTACGGATGGGCTAGAACGGCGGCCGTGCTGGCCATGGCGGCGGCGCTGGCGGCGTGCGGCCGAGACGCGGCCCCGGACGTCGGCCAGGACGCCGCGCAGAACCTGCGCGCGGCCGAGTTCTTCATGACCTCGAATGCGAAGGCCGACGGCGTGCAATCCCTCCCGTCCGGGGTTCAGTACAAGGTCCGGCAAGCCGGTCCGCCCGGTGGCGAGCGGCCGGACGGCAATGATCTGGTCCGCGTCGACTACGAAGGCTCGCTGACGGACGGCACGGTGTTCGACAGCTCGTTCGAGCGCGGCCAGCCCGCCGTCTTCACCGTCGAGGAGGGCATTGCCGGCTCGGTGATTCCGGGCATGCGCGAAGCCCTGCAGCACATGACGGTCGGCGACGAGTGGCTGGTCTACATCCCGCCGCACCTTGGCTATGGCGAGGATTCCGCGGGCGAAATCCCGCCCAACAGCGTGCTGATCTTCCGCCTCAAGCTGCTGGACGTGGCCCATGCGCCGGGCGGCACGACCGCGATCGCGACCGCCAACGGCTAGGCCCTCTACGGCCTAGTCGACGGGCGGCGGGGCCGGCATCAGGTCGCCGAACGGGGCGGCGTCCTCCAGCGCGCGGCGGAACGACGGCCGCGCCATCAGCCGCCCGTGCCACGCCTTCAGCCGCGGCCGGTCGCCGAACGGGATCAGCCGGCGGGCGTAGGTCAGGATCGGGGCGGCGCAGCAGTCGGCCAGGGTGAAGGTTTCGCCCGCGCCCCACGTCCGGCCGTCGCCGAGCCTGTCTTCCAGCCAATCCCAGGCCACCGCCAGAATGTTCGCGTCCTGGGCGTCGCCGTAGGGATCCTCGTTCCCGGCGGGGCGGAATTTCCGCGGGATGATGCGGTTCATCGGACCGCCGGCGTAGGTGTCCACGATGCGGTCGATCAACCGCGCCTCCAGCGCCGCATCGGGATCGTGGGGGATCAGCCGACCGCGGCCCGCGAGCCGGTCCAGATGCTCAACGACGATGCTGGACTCCACGATCGTACGGTCGCCGTCGATGAGGACCGGCATCTTGCCGAAGGGCGAGACGGCTCGGAACGCGGCCATGCCGGCCGCGTCGCCTGCATCGACCAGTTTCAGCTCGAACGGCAGGCCGAGCTCATACAGGGCGACGGAGGCCTTCTGGCCATAGGCGGCGTAGGGGTGGGACCACAGGATCAGCGACATGGTCAGACTCTCGCCGAGCCGGCCCGGCGGCGGATACGAAGGTGCGTGGCGCGCTCGCCGGCCGTGCTCTCGAGCAATTCGTAGCCGAGCGCGGGCAGATCGAGACCTTCCCAGAACGGTTCGCCCCGGCCCAGCAGAACGGGCGAGACGGCGACGTGCATCTCGTCGATGTGCCCGGCCTGCAGGTACTGGCGGATCGTCTCCGCGCCGCCGCCGATGCGGACATCGCGGTCTCCGGCCGCGGCGCGGGCCCGCTCCAGCGCCGCCTCGGCGCCTTCAGTGACGAAGTGAAACACGGTGCCGCCCCTCATCTCCAGCGGCTCGCGCGGATGATGGCTCAGGACGAAGACCGGGCAGCGGTACGGCGGCTCCTCGCCCCACCAGCCCTTCCATCCGTCGTCGGGCCAGGGCCCGCGCGAGTGGGCGAACATGTTGCGGCCCAGGATCCAGGCCCCGATCCCGTCCATGCCCCGTCTGGCGAAACCCTCGTCCACGCCGGTCTCGCCGTGGCCCTTGCTGTACATCTTCTGAAAGGTCCCGGTCGGGAAGAACCATCCGTGCAGAGCCTCGCCGCCGACGCCCAAGGGGTTCTGCAGGCTCTGGTCGGGACCGGCGCCGTAGCCGTCGACCGAAACGGCATAGGACGAAACGCGAACCCTGCCGGTCATGACACTGTCTCCCCGGGGCCCGCCGAGGCGCTGACCGTGCACAAGTCTCCACTCCCCGGGCGGGGACGCAACCCCCCATTAAGGGACGCAGCGCACCCTCCTCTCCGAAGCCCAATTCGGAGCGGCGCGATGTCGACCATCCAGACCTCCACCTATCGTCGCCAGCGCGACCATTTCGAGCCGCAGGACGCCGACCCGCAGGAGCAGCGGCGGCTGCGCGGCCTGCTCGAGCAGATCGACTATTCGGCCTTTGTGGCCAACCGCGAGGTGATCGCCGGCTCCCTGCCCGGCCTCGACGCGGCGGTGTTCCAGCGCCTGGCGGTGCAGACGGCGACGGCCCGCGCCAAATGGGTCGGCGAGGCCCTGCGCCAGAGCGAGTCGGGCGCGCCCTCCACCCCCGACCAGATCGCCCGCCTGACCTCGGCCCGCACGGCCTATGAGGAACTGGCCGAAGCCTATGAAGGCCTGCGCCGGATGGTCGAGCGCGGCTATCTGAGCATCCGGACCGCCTAGGTCAGCCCTCGTCTGCGGAGCTATCGAGCGGCTGGGGCCGGGTGGCGATCGGCGCATCCGGATCGGACGGCGGGCGCTCGGCCGTGGTCGGCGGCGGCCCGGCAGGCTGGGCCGGTACGATTTCAATCAGCGGCGGCGGCGCGGCGGTCGTGGCCGCCGGCGCCTCGGCGGGCGGAGCCGTCACCGGGCCAGGCGCCGGCCTCTCTGCCGCAGTTTCAGCGGCCGACGTCGCCACTGGGCGGGGCGACGGGGCCGTCACGGGCGTGGGCGTGGCCGCGGGGGCGGACGCGGCCACGGTCTCCGCCGGAGCGACGGGTTCGGCATCCACAGGAACCGGAGACAGGCTCGGAGCAGCAGGCTGGGCTGCGGCCGGCGGCGGCGAAGCGGCGACCGTGGGCGTGGGCGCCGGAGACCGGGTCAGCATCCAGACCCCGACGGCCGCTACGGCGATCGCGGCCATGGCGGCTCCGGCGTAGAGCGGCATGCGGCTCCCTCCGCGGCGGGTCGAGGCCGCAGCGAGCACCGGACTGACCGTGGGGCCCGCTTCGGAGCCGACGACGGCCGGCCGCGGCCTCGGCGCAACCTCGGGCGCCGGCTCGGCGACGGGCTCCGGCGCCGGCAGCGGGCGGACGGTCAGGTCAGGCTCGGGCGCCGGGGCCTGGGCGTTCGCCGGGGCCGCGGGTCGCGACGGGCTTTCCGGGTCGGGCGCGGGCCGGGTCTGGGGAATCAGCGAGCCGCCGAGAATGCCCGAAGACGAGCGGGCCGGCCGCGCCGGCTGCGGCTTCGGCGGCTCCGGGAGCGGCGGAAGGCGTTCGCCCCTCGGCAGAGGACCGGCCCTGAACACCGTCGCGGGCGGACGGCCCCAGACGATCGGGCGTCGGAAGGGGGCGGGTGAACCGTTCAGGGGCTGGTGGTCATCGGTGGACATGGAAACTCCCGCGCCGGACAGGGCGCGCTTCAGAAACGCGAAGACGGGACAAAGGTGCGCATCGATCTGGCCCGTTTCGTGACGCCGCCGGCTTGCTAGTTCTTCAGCCGGTAGCCGGTCCGGAACATCCATCCAACGACGACGAGGCAGATCAGCATGAAGCCGAGGGTGGCCGCCAGGCTGACCCCGATGCCGACGTCGCCGCTGCCGTAGAAGGTCCAGCGGAAGCCGGAGATCAGATAGACCACCGGGTTGAACAGGGTGACCGTGCGCCAGGCCGGCGGCAGCATGTCGATCGAATAGAAGGACCCGCCCAGGAAGGTCAGCGGCGTGACCACCAGCATGGGGATCATCTGCAGCTGCTCGAAGCCGTTGGCCCAGATGCCGATGATGAAGCCGAACAGGCTGAAGGTCGTCGAGATCAGGATCAGGAAGGCCAGCATCTCGACCGGGTGGAGGATCTGCAGCGGAACGAACAGGGCCGCCGTAGCGAGGATGATCAGCCCCAGCACCGCCGACTTGGTCGCCGCCGCCCCGACATAGGCGATAACGATCTCGAGCGGCGACACCGGCGCGGAGAGGAGCTCGTAGATGGTGCCGGTGAATTTCGGGAAGTAGATGCCGAAGCTGGCGTTGAAGATCGACTGGGTGAACAGGCTGAGCATGATCAGGCCCGGAACGATGAAGGCCCCGTAGGGCACGCCGTCGATCTCGGTCATGCGGCTGCCGATGGCGGAGCCGAAGACGACGAAATAGAGGGCCGTGGTGATCACCGGCGTGACCACGCTCTGCCAGATGGTGCGCAGGGCGCGCGCCATCTCGAAGCGGTAGATGGCCCAGACGCCGTAGCCGTTGAAGGTCAGGCTGTTCATGCGGCCGCTCCGGTGTCGCGGTGGACGAGGCTGACGAAGATGTCTTCGAGGCTGCTCTGGCTGGTGTTCAGGTCCTTGAAGGCGACGCCGAGGTCGCTGAGCTTGCGCAGCAGGGACGGGACGCCGGTCTTCTCCAGGTTGGAGTCGAAGACGTACTCCAGTTCGTGCCCCTCGTTCCTGAGGGTGACGTTCCATTCCGCCAGTTCCGGCGGCAGGGCTTCGATGGGGTCCTGCAGATTGAGGGTCAGGGTCTTCTTGCCCAGCTTCTTCATCAGGGCGGTCTTCTCCTCGACCAGGATCAGTTCGCCCTTGAGGATCACCCCGACCCGGTCGGCCATCTCCTCGGCCTCCTCGATGTAGTGGGTGGTCAGGATGATGGTCACGCCGCTCTCGCGCAGGCGGCGCACGAGGTTCCACATATCGCGGCGCAGCTCGACGTCGACGCCGGCCGTCGGTTCGTCGAGGAACAGGATGTCGGGCTCGTGGCTCAGCGCCTTGGCGATCATCACCCGGCGCTTCATGCCGCCGGACAGGGTCATGATCTTCGAGTTTCGCTTGTCCCACAGCGACAGCTCGCGCAGCACCCGCTCGATATGGGCCGGATTGGGAGCCTTGCCGAACAGGCCGCGGCTGAAGCTGACCGTCGCCAGCACGGTCTCGAAGGCGTCTGTGGTCAGTTCCTGCGGCACGAGGCCGATCTTGCTGCGCGCCTGACGGTATTCGGTCTGGATGTCGTGGCCGTCGGCGACGATCTTGCCCGTCGTTGGGGTGACGATGCCGCAGACCACCGAGATCAGCGTCGTCTTGCCCGCGCCATTGGGACCCAGCAGGGCGAAGATCTCGCCCTTGCGGATGGTCAGGTCGATGGGCTTGAGGGCCTGAAGCCCGGACTTGTAGGTCTTGGTCAGACCCTCGATGGAAATCACAGGCTGCATTCGCGCCCTCCCTGAGCGCGCAGCAGATATGCGTCCGTCCGCCGCACCTCAAGGCCGCGAGGCCGATAGCGGAGCCATATTCGGCGCCGGGCATTACGCTCGCCGTGCCGAACCCCCTGATCTCCGTCCGCGCCCGCCTCGCCCGCCTCGGAGATTTCGGACGACGGCGCTCGCCCATCCTGCGCCGTGTTCCGCGGCTTTCCGTGCTGGTCGAATGGGCCGCCCGGGTCGGCTACGGGGCACGGGGCTTCGTCTATCTGTCGGTCGGGGTGCTGGTGCTGCTGGCGGCCATGGACCTGATCGGCGACTCCGTCGGAACAAAGGGCGCCCTCGCCTGGCTGGCGACGCAGCCGCTCGGGCGGCTGTGGGCCCTGCTGATCGGCCTCGGCCTCGCCGCCTTCGTGATGTGGCGGGTGCTGCAGTCGGTGTTCGACGCCGATCATGAGGGGACCTCATGGAACGGCCTTGGCACGCGCATGAGCCAGCTGTTCAGCGCCTTCAGCTACGCCGCCCTGGCGGTCGCCGCCTTCAGCCTGCTGATGGACACGCCTGACGATCCGGCGGCGGAGGGTGTGGCGCAGAGCCAGACCTACGCCTCGACCGTGCTCGCCCTGCCCTTCGGCAAATGGCTGCTGGTCGCCGGCGGGCTGGCGATCTTCAGCATCGGGGTCAGCAATATCGTCAAGGCGGTGCGGGAGGACTTCACCGAATACCTGGCCTGTTCGGACCGCCTGTGCCGCCGCGTCGGGCCGCTGGCCAGGATCGGACACGTGGCGCGGGGGCTGGCCTATCTGCCGCTGGCGGCGCTGGTGGTTCTGGCGGGCCTGCACGCCGAGGCGGCGGACGTGACCAGCTTTGGCGCCGCGCTGGACGCTGTGGAGCGCCAGCCCGCCGGCCCCTGGGTTCTGGCGGTCGCGGCCCTTGGTTTCGTCGCCTTCGGAGCCTTCTCCTTCATCGAGGCGCGGTTCCGGCGCATCCGTCCGCCGCGCAAACTCAAGTCGCCTTTGTAGATTCCCCGCCGTTCGCGGGCCGGGAGCGAAGGCGTACGATGAGCCCTACGGCGTTTCGCGCGTTCCGCTCGCCATAGCCAGGAGGCCGACATGCCCCGTTCGACTCCGCTCATCGCCCTTGGTTTCGGTCTCGCCCTCGCGGGATGCGGCGGCGGTCCGGCGCTCGACCCCATGGCCGGCTTCGGACCCGATCCCGTGCTGCCCGCGCCGCAGCGGGCATTGATCCCCGTCGTCAACGTGGCCGAGGCGGTGGGCTGGCCCGAGGGCCGCACGCCGACGCCGGCGGCCGGCTTCCGGGTGCAGGCCTTTGCGTCCGGGCTCGATCACCCCCGCTGGCTGTGCCGCCTGCCCAACGGCGACATCCTCGTCGCCGAGACCAACGCCCCGCCCAAGCCGGAGGGCCTCGAATCCAAGGCCGAAGGCGGTCTGCGCGGCTGGTTCCAGACCCTGTTCATGAAGAAGGCCGGGGCCCGGGTTCCCAGCCCCGACCGCATCACCCTTCTGCGCGATAGCGACGGCGACGGCGTGGCCGAAACACGGACCGTCTTCCTCCGGAATCTGATGTCGCCCTTCGGCATGGCCCTGGTCGGCGACACCCTCTACGTCGCCAATGCCGACGCCGTGATGGCCTTCCCCTATCAGACCGGGCAGACGCAGATCACCGCGGCGGGGCGCAAGGTCGCCGACCTGCCCGCCGGTCGCAACCATCACTGGACCAAGAGCCTGGTCGCCAGCCCGGACGGCTCTCGCCTGTACGTCGGCGTCGGGTCCAACTCCAACATCGGCGAGAACGGGCTGGTCGAGGAGGTCGACCGCGCCGCAATCCTCGAGATCGATCCGGCGACCGGCGCCCGGCGCGTCTTCGCCTCGGGACTGCGCAATCCCGTCGGCCTCGCCTGGCAGCCGGACAGCGGCCGTCTGTGGGTCTCGGTCAATGAGCGGGACGAGCTCGGCAACGATCTGGCGCCGGACTACATGACCGCGGTGACGCCCGGCGGCTTCTACGGTTGGCCGTGGAGCTACTACGGCCCGATCGTCGATGCGCGGGTGGAGCCGGCCAACCCGGGCATGGTGGCCCGGGCGCTGAAGCCGGACTATGCGCTGGGCGCCCATACGGCGTCGCTGGGGCTGACTTTCGGAGAGGGCGGCCTGTTCCCGGTCCGCTATCGCGGCGGCGCCTTCGTCGGCCAGCATGGCTCGTGGAACCGCAAGCCGCGCAACGGCTACCGCGTCATCTTCGTGCCGTTCGTGAACGGGGCGCCCGCGGGTCCGCCGGAGGACATCCTGACCGGCTTCATCAACGAGAACGACCAGGCCATGGGACGCCCGGTCGGGGTGCAGTTCGACGCACGTGGGGCCCTGCTGGTCGCCGACGACGTGGGCGACGCCATCTGGCGGGTCTCGCCGTCCGTCTGACGAACAAAGACCCCGGCGGATCGCTCCGCCAGGGCCGTCTTGTCGCACGCCGCTATCAGTCGGCGGGCTGGATCACGATCACCGGCGGCTGGGCCGGGGCGGGCGTAGTCGGCGCCGTGTTCAGCGTCGCCGTATAGGGCTGCGGCGCGGTCGGCTGGACCGGAACCACGACGCGCGGCGCGGGCGCCGGCGCGGCCGCCGGGGCGCGCGAAGTCGCGGCCGCGCGGCGGGTCGGGGCCGGAGCGGTCCGGCGAACCGCCGGAGCCGGCGCGGGCGTGGCGTCCACCACGGGCGCCGCGGCCGTCGCCGCCGGCTCGGCTTCGGTCAGCAGCGGCTGGGCCGGCACGACCGGCGCGGTGGCGGCCGGTTCGGCCAGCGGAGCCGGGGCGACCTCATCGCCGCCGCCCATCAACATCGCCGCCGCGCCCGCGCCCAGCACCAGGACGCCGATCGGCGCCAGGATCATCCACGTCTTGACCCCGCTCTTGCGGCTCCGCGTGTTGCGCCGCGTGCGGGCGTAGACGGGGACGAAGGGTTCCTCGCGGGGGCTTTCAAGATAGTCGCCCTGCGGCTGCGGTCGGTCGTGCGGATAGGTTACGGACATCGGTGTTCCTCCAAATTTGTGATGACGGAACCATCGCGCGAGACCACGGTTCCGCGGAAACGGCCACGCCTTGAAGAAACACTGTTGCGGACACAGTTCCGCCCGGTCCGGTCCAGTTTTGTGGCGCTTCTTTACTAATGTTCGCGCCAGACATTGCTCAGGCTCGCGTTCGGGTCGTTTTCGGTCTCTTTCCTGATCTTGACGTTGCGGAACCGCCGCATCGGCGCCACGCCCTGGCGCAAACCGGCGTTCCGGGCCGCCCAAACCCCCGAAGGATTCCCCCGCCGGTTGACCGGACCCCGCGCCTTGTCCATCACCGTCAGGAGCGGCGCCTTGAGACGGAGTGGATCGGACGATGGGGTTGGTGGCGAACATCCGGCGCGATATGCGGTTCGCGAAGGGGCTGCGCCGTCTGCTCAAGCGCATCAAGCCGATCGACCTCGACAGCCCCGATCTGGTCTGTGACGACTGGGAAGAGGCCGTCGACAAATTCCCGGACCACGTCGCCATCCAGGACGACCGGGTGACGCTGAGCTATCGCGAGCTGGACGCCATGGCCAACCGGTTCGGCCACTGGGCCCAGAGCCGCCGGCTGAAGCGCGGCGACACCATCGCCCTGGTGATGCTGAACCGGGCCGAATACATCGCCGCCTGGATGGGCTTCTCCAAGGTCGGCGTGGCCACGGCCCTGATCAACACCAACCTGACCGGCCACGCCCTCGCCCACTGTCTGTCGATCTCCAACGCCTCGCAGGTGGTCACCGACGCCGACTCCTGGCGCAAGGTCGAGGAGGCTCGTCCGTTGGCGGGTCGCAACCTGATGCTCTGGGTCCTCGGCCTCGCCGACACCGACGAGGCGGACGAACGCCGCGGCCTCGACAAGCCGGTGCGCGGCGGCTCCTCGGTGCGTCCGGCCCGGTCCGTGCGGTCGGGCCTGACCAACCGCGACACGGCCCTGTACATCTACACCTCGGGCACGACCGGCATGCCAAAGGCGGCCAAGGTCACCCACGCCCGCGCCCGCACCTACATGCGCGCCTTCGCCGGGGCGACAGCGGCGACCGACAAGGACATCACCTTCAACGTCCTGCCGCTCTACCACTCGACCGGCGGCCTCGTCGGCATCGGTCCGGCCCTGCTGAACGGCGGCAAGCTGATGCTGCGCAAGCGCTTCTCCGCCTCCAACTTCTGGCCCGACGTCAAGGCCAGCGGGGCGACCCTGTTCGTCTACATCGGCGAACTGTGCCGCTATCTGGTCAACTGCCCGGAGAATCCCGAGGAACGCGCCCACAAGCTGAGGCTCGCCTTCGGCAACGGCCTGCGTCCCGATGTCTGGAACGATTTCCAGAAGCGGTTCGCCGTCCCCGACATTCTCGAATTTTACGGCTCGACCGAGGGCAACGTCTCGCTGTTCAATTTCGACGGCAAGCCGGGCGCCATCGGCCGCGCACCCGGTTTTCTGAAGAAGCAGATCAATTTCCGGCTGGTGCGCTTCGACATCGATACCGAGGAACCGGTGCGGGGGCCCGATGGCCTGTGTCAGCTCGCCAGGGCGGGCGAGGTCGGCGAGGCCATCGGCCGGATCGGCGACGACACCCGCCACGCCTTCTCCGGCTATGCCGACAAGGCCGCTTCCGAGAAGAAGATCCTGCGCGACGTCTTCGTCCGCGGCGACCGCTGGTTCCGGACCGGCGACCTCATGAAGCAGGACTCCGAAGGCTACGTCTACTTCATTGACCGGATCGGCGACACCTTCCGCTGGAAGGGCGAGAACGTCTCCACCGCCGAGGTCGAGCAGCGTCTGGCTGACGGGCCGGGCGTCAAGGAAGTCATCGCCTACGGCGTTGCCGTGCCAGGGCATGACGGCAAGGCCGGCATGGTCGCCCTGGTCATCGACGGCAAGTTCGGCGCGCGGGCCTTCGCCGACTGGGTCGACCAGGAGCTGCCGGTCTATGCCCGCCCGGCCTTCGTGCGCATCATCAAGGCGGCGGACACGACCGGCACCTTCAAATACCGCAAGATGGACCTGGTCGCCGACGGCTTCGATCCGGAGAAGGTCGAGGGGCCGGTCTACGTCCGCGGCGGCAAGAGCGGCTACACCAAACTGAGCGACGTCGCCCTGCAGGCGATCCTCGACGGCGAGACGCGGCTGTAGTCGCAGGTCGCAACCGCCCCTTAATGATTAACGGCGATGGTCGGCCTCTCTCGCGCGCAGGACCGACCGTCTCTCCATGTTCCAGATTATCGGCATCGTGCTGCTGTTCGGCCTCGTCTTCGGCAGCTACATCATCTCCGGCGGCAAGTTCGAGGTGATCCTCCACGCCCTGCCCCACGAGATGATGGCCATCGGCGGCGCGGGCATTGCGGCCTTCCTGATCTCCAACAGCGTGACTGTGATCAAGTCGACGCTGGGCGGGCTGGGCAAGTCCTTCGCCGGGCCGAAATGGAAGCGCCAGGACTACAAGGACCTGCTGTCGCTGCTGTTCCAGCTGACCAAGACGATGAAGTCCAAGGGCGTCATCGCCCTCGAAAGCCACATCGAGAAGCCGGCCGAGAGCGCCATTTTCCAGAAATACCCCAAGGTGCTGAAGGACCACTTCGCCACCGACTTCATCTGCGACACCCTGCGCATGATGACCATGAACCTCGAGGATCCGCACCAGATCGAGGACGCCATGGAGAAGCAGCTGGAGAAGCACCACCACGAGGCCCTGGGCGCCCCGCACGCGCTGCAGAACCTCGCCGACGCCCTGCCCGCGCTCGGCATCGTCGCTGCCGTGCTTGGGGTCATCAAGACCATGGGCTCGATCACCGAGCCGCCCGAAATCCTCGGCGGCATGATCGGCGGCGCCCTGGTCGGCACCTTCCTCGGCGTCTTTCTCGCCTATGGCCTGGTCGGTCCGATCGCGTCGCGGCTGAAGGCGATCGTCGACGAGGAGTCGGCCTTCTACAAGATCATCCAGTCGGTGCTGGTCGCCCACCTGCACGGCAATGCGGCGCAGATCTCCGTCGAGATCGGGCGCGGCGACATCCCCTCCTCGGCCCAGCCCTCCTTCCTCGAAATGGAAGAGTCGCTTCAGGGCGCGCCGGTCGAAGCCTGACCGCGCCGAATCACGGCGTCATCACGGCCCCTCACCGACGATCACGCGCTCGGGAACAGGGACCGGCGTGGCCGGTTACCCGCACGACCGATCGTGGGAGCGGGCGGGTGTTTCGCCCGGGCGATCGTTCGGAGGAACACGCATGAAGCTGATGATCATCACCGCCGCCGCCCTGGGGGCCCTGGCGCTGGCCGCCTGCACGCCCGCGGAGGACAAGACCGCCGAGGACGCCGCGGCGACCGGAGCCGACGCCTCGGCCACCGCCCCGGCGACGGACGGAACCATGGCCCCGGCCGACGGAAGCATGGGAACCACGGGCACGACCGGAACCACCAATCCGGACGGCACGACCACCCCTCCCGGCCAGACGCCTCCGACGCTGCCGCCCGAGCCCAACGGCACGACCTCGCCGGCCACCTCGTCGCCGCCGCCGCAGTAGGCTGATCCCGCCTTCGGCGATCGGGAAAGGGGACCGTTCGCGGTCCCCTTTTTGCTGTCGGATGACAGCAGTTCACGAATGCGTGAGAATTTCGCTTGCGTATCCGCTCACGAACCCGTTATCTCGGACCTGCGAGGATTCATGACCTCGTTGACCCTTCTGAAGGAAGAAAACCATGCGCATCACCGCTCTGATCGCCGCTTCGGCCGCCGCTCTGGCCCTGGCCGCCTGCCAGCCCGCCGAGAAGACCGAAGAAGCTCCGGCCGCCGAAGCCACCGTCGAAGCTCCGGCTGCTGACGCCGCGATGGCCCCGGCCGCCGACGCCACGGCTCCGGCCGCCGACGCCGCCGCTCCGGCCGCCGACGCTCCGGCCGCCGAAACCCCGGCTGCCCCGGCTCAGTAATATCTGAGACGCAGCGGACCTTCGGGTTCGTTCGGAAAGGGTCGTCCTCACGGGCGGCCCTTTTTCGTTGCGCCAAAGGTGGCGCGGCCGAGCTTGCGCCAAATTCACTTGCGGCGCGGGTGGCGGCGTCGGTATCTCGGGGTTCGGGACACTGTCGTCCGCTCGAACGAAGGATCTCCCCATGCGCATCGTCGCCCTGATCGCCGCCTCGGCCGCCGCCCTGTCGCTGGCCGCCTGCAACAAGGCTGAAGAAAAGGCCCCGGAAGCCTCGACCGAAGCCGTCGAGGCCTCGGGCATCGCCGACCAGGCCGCCGTGACGGTCACCCAGGACCAGGCCGCCGCCGACGCCAAGGCGGCCGCCGACGCGGCCGAGGTTTCCAAGCTCGCCCAGACCCAGGCCGAGCCGGAACCGGCCACGCCGGTCGAAGGCCACTAGACCAGCCCGAAACCAGACCGGAACGGGGGCCGTCCGCGGGCGGCCCCTTTTCCTTGCCCGCCTTCCGCCGCTACTGGCTGGATCATGACCAACGACCGTTCGCCCCGACTGGTCTGGACCGAGGATGGCGCGCCCCGTTCCGGCCGGTTCGATGACGTCTATTTCTCGCGCGAGGACGGGCTGGCCGAGAGTCGCGCCGTCTTCCTGGCCGGCTGCGGCCTCCCGGAGGGCTGGCGCGGCCGCTCCCGGTTTACGGTCGCCGAACTCGGCTTCGGCACCGGACTGAACATCGCCGCCCTGCTCGATCTGTGGCGGCGCGAGGGGCCGCCGGAGGGGCGGCTGTCGATCTTCTCTGTCGAAGGTTTCCCGCTCAGTCGCGCGGAGGCGGCGCGGGCGCTGGAAGGCTGGCCGGAGCTCGCCGGCGCCGCCCGGGCCCTGCTCGACGCCTGGCCGTCTCCCACGCCCGGCTTCCACCGCATGGACCTGCCCGGGTTCAACGCCACGCTCGACCTCGCCGTCGGCGACGCCGCCTGGGCCCTGTCGCAGTGGTCGGGGCGCGCCGACGCCTGGTTCCTCGACGGCTTCGCCCCCTCGACCAACCCCGGCATGTGGTCTGAAGCCGTCCTGGACGGGGTCGCGGCCCGCTCCGCGCCCGGCGCGAGGATCGGAACGTTCACGGTCGCGGGCGTGGTCCGGCGGGGTCTGGCGGAGCGCGGTTTCGCCGTCGAGAAGCGGCCCGGTCACGGCCGCAAGCGCGAACGGCTGGAGGCGCGCCGGCCGGGCGGGATCGGGGTCGAGACCCGGCCCTCCGTCGCGGTGGTCGGAGCGGGCGTCGCCGGCGCCGCCCTCGCCCGCGCCTTCGCCGTCCAGGGCGCGCGCTGCACGGTGGTCGAACAGGCGGCGGCCGGGGCCGCCGGAGCCTCCGGCTTTCCCTCGGCTCTGGTCACGCCCCGCCTGGATGCCGGCGACGCCGCCATCGCAGCGCTCCACGGCCAGGCCCTGTCCCGCGCAAGAGCACTTTACGCCGCGGTTCCCGAGGCGATCCTCGCCGAGGGCGTGCTGCAGCTGGAACAGACGGCTCGGGACGGCGGGCGGTTCGCCAAGGTGGCCGCGCAGGACGTCTGGCCCGAAGGCGGCATGGCTCCCGTGACCGCGTCGGCCTGCTCCGAACGGCTGGGCGAGCCGGTCGAGACCGGCGGCCTGTTCATGCGCGACGCGCTCGCCCTTGATCCGCGCCCGGTGCTCAAGGCATGGCTGCCGGGAGGCGGCCAGGTGGTCGCGACGGTGGCGCGCATCGAGCCGTCGCAGGCGGGATGGCGGCTGTTCGATCCGGCCGGCGAGGCGATCCTGGAAGCCGACATCGTCGTAATCGCGGCGGGCTGGGGCGCGGCGTCTCTCGCTCGGCATCTGCCGTTGGCGCCGGTTCGCGGCCAGGCCGACTGGGTGGAAGGCGTCGCCGCGCCTCCGGCGGCCTGGGGCGGTTATGCGACGCCGACCCGGAGCGGCATGCTGTTCGGGGCCACCCACGACCGCGGCGAGACGGCGACCGAAACCGACCCGGCTTCGACAGCGCGCAACCTCCAGACCCTGGGCACGCGACTGCCGGCGCTGGCGGCTCGGGTCGCGGAGGGTGGGCGCCTGCAGGGCCGCGCCGCCATCCGCGCCACCACGCCGGACCGCCTGCCGCTGGCGGGGGAACTCGCGCCGGGCCTGTTCGTCCTCACGGGCCTGGGCTCGCGCGGCTTCTGCGTCGCGCCGCTGCTGGCCGAGCATGTCGCCGCTCTGGCGCTCGGAGTCCCGTCGCCCCTCCCCGTGGCCCTGGCCGCGCGGGTCGATCCGTCCCGGTTCGTCACCCCCGCCCCCCTTGCGCAACCTTCACCGGAGATAGACGGTTGACGCTGAGCCGGCGTCTGCAACCGCCGGGCCGGAGATCGATCATGACCCGTCTGATTTCATCCGCCGCCGTCGCGGCCCTGGCCGCCCTTTCAGCCTCTTGCGCTCCCGTCGACGGCATGGGCGGGCCGGACGACAGCGCCGGCGCCAGCCCGGAGCGTCAGTGCTTCACCCCCCAGCACGTGCGAAACTTCCGCCAGGGCGGTCCCGGCAAGCTCTACGTCCGCTCCAACAGCAACGCCGTCTTCGAGCTGAACACGGCCGGCGGCTGCACCGATCTCGATTTCGCGCAGAGGCTGGCGATCACGGCCGACGGCGTCGGACTGGCGGGCGGCCGCGTCTGCACCGGCGACTGGGCGCGGATCACCCTGCCGGGCTCGACATCGGCGGCCAGCACCTGCCGCGCGCGGATCGATCGCGTGCTGACGGACGAGGAAGTCGCCGCCCTGCCGAGCGCTCACCGCCCCTGAGGCTCAGGCCTTCTGGGCGTAGCCGAGGCGCTGGTTGAGCTTCTCGATCAGGTCGATGGCCGTGTCGGCGATGACCGAGCCGGGCGGGTAGACCGCCGCCGCGCCCATGTCGACCAAGGTCTGGACGTCCGACGGCGGGATCACCCCGCCGACCACGATCATGATGTCCGGGCGGCCCAGCTTCTCCAGCTCGGCCTTCAGCTCGGGCACGAGGGTCAGGTGGCCGGCCGCCAGCGATGAGGCGCCGACGGCGTGGACGCCGCGCTCAACCGCCTCTTTCGCCGCCTCGGCGGGGGTCTGGAACAGCGAACCCGCCGTGGCCTCGAAGCCGAGGTCGCCGTAGGCGGTGGCGATGACCTTCTGGCCGCGGTCGTGGCCATCCTGGCCGAGCTTGGCGATCAGGATGCGTGGCGGGCCGCCGTCGTTCTCGACGAAGGCGGCGACCATGCCGCGGGCGCGCGCGATCTTCGGATCGTCGCCGGCCTCCTTCGCATAGACGCCGGATACGGTCTTCACGGTGGCGACGTGGCGGCCGAAGGCGGCTTCCAACGCGTCCGAGATCTCGCCGACGGTGGCGTAGGCGCGGGCGGCCTCGACCGCCAGCTGCAGAAGGTTGGCGTTCCCGCGCGCGCCATGGGTCAGGGCGTCCAGCGCCGCCTGGGTCTTCGCCTCGTCGCGTTCGGCGCGGAGGCGCCTCAGCTTTTCGAGCTGGGAGGCGAGCACGGCGGCGTTGTCGACCTTGAGCACCGGAATGTCGTCGACGTGGTCGGCCAGGTAGCGGTTCACCCCGACCACCGTCTGCTGGCCGGTGTCGATCCGGGCCTGGGTCTTCGCCGCCGATTCCTCGATGCGCAGCTTGGGCACCCCGGCCTCGATGGCCTTGGCCATGCCGCCAAGGGCCTCGACCTCGGCCATGTGGGCGCGGGCCTTTTCGGCCAGTTCGTGGGTCAGGCGTTCGACGTAGTAGCTGCCGCCCCACGGGTCGATGACCCGGGTCAGGCCGGTCTCCATCTGCAGCAGCAGCTGGGTGTTGCGGGCGATGCGGGCCGAGAAGTCGGTCGGCAGGGCCAGCGCCTCGTCAAGGCTGTTGGTGTGCAGCGACTGGGTCTGGCCGCCGGCCGCGGCCATGGCCTCGACCATGGTGCGGCTGACATTGTTGAACACGTCCTGCGCCGCCAGCGACCAGCCGGAGGTCTGGCAGTGGGCCCGCAGCGACAGGGAGCGGGGATCCTTCGCGCCGAATTTCGACACCGCCTCGGCCCACAGCAGACGACCGGCGCGCAGCTTGGCCACTTCCATGAAATAATTCATGCCGATGGCCCAGAAGAAGCTCAGCCGCGGCGCGAAGCGGTCGATCGGCATGCCCGCCTCGACGCCGGCCTTCATGTACTCGACGCCGTCCGCGAGGGTGTAGGCCAGCTCCAGGTCGGCGGAGGCCCCGGCCTCCTGCATGTGGTAGCCGCTGATCGAGATGGAGTTGAACTTCGGCGCGTGCTCGGCGGTCCAGGCGAAGATGTCCGAGATGATCCGCATGCTCGGCGCGGGCGGGTAGATGTAGGTGTTGCGGACCATGAACTCCTTGAGGATGTCGTTCTGGATGGTCCCGGTCAGGGCGCTGTGGGCGACGCCCTGCTCCTCCGCCGCCACGATGTAGAGCGCCAGAACCGGCAGGACGGCACCGTTCATGGTCATCGACACGCTCATTTTGTCGAGCGGGATGCCGTCGAACAGGGTGCGCATGTCGTAGATGGAGTCGATGGCCACGCCGGCCATGCCGACGTCGCCCCGGACCCGCGGATGGTCGCTGTCGTAGCCGCGGTGGGTGGCCAGGTCGAAGGCGATCGACAGCCCTTTCTGCCCGGCCTCGAGGTTGCGGCGGTAGAAGGCGTTCGACGCCTCGGCGGTCGAGAAGCCGGCGTACTGGCGGATGGTCCACGGGTTGGACGCGTACATCGTCGGATAGGGGCCGCGATGGTAGGGCGCGATCCCCGGCAGGCCATGGATGAAGTCGAGCCCGTCGAGAGCGGCCGCGTCGTAGGCTGAGGCTACGGTCAGGCCCTCGGGCGTCTTCCACGGATCGCGCGCGGGACCGGAGCCGGTGGGCGACAGGTCCAGGGCGATGTTCGAGAAGTCGGGGGCGCTCATCGGCCGGCCTCCTTCGCTTCGAAGGGTGCGGCGAGGCGGATCGGGGTCAGGGGCACGCAGGCGTCGCCGCCGCCCTCGGGCGCCACAGGAGGCTCGGCTTCGACCGGGGCCGGGCGCGGCTCGGCGTCCACGAATTTCGTCACGCCGACCATCTGGGCCCCGCCGCTCGCCAGCGCCGCCTCGAAGGTCTGTCGCGCCCGCGCCACGCGCGGCTGGATGACATGGCCGCGCAGGGCCTCGACGACGCCGCCCTCGGCTTCGATCCTCTGGAACTCGGCCCAGCCGGCCTCGGCCAGTTCGCGGGTGCGCTGGTCGAGGAACCACGAGCCCGCCGCCGGATCGTCGACGCGCCCGACATGGGCCTCTTCCATCAGGACCAGCTGGGTGTTGCGCGCCTGACGCCGGGCGAAGGCGTCGGGACGGCCGCTCGCGCGGGAGAAACCGTCCAGCACCACCGCGTCGGCCCCGCCGACCGCGCCGGCGAAGCCCGCCGCCGTCAGCCGCAGCAGGTTCGGCCACGGGTCGCGCGCCGACAGCATCCGCCGCGACGACCGCGCCTCGATGACGGCCGGCGTCTCGGCCCCGAAGGCCCGGCTCAGCGAGCGCCAGATCAGGCGCAGGGCGCGGACCTTGGCGAGGCTGTCGAAATATTCCTGGTCCACAGCCACGCCGAGCACCGTCCCGTTCAGGGCCTGTCCGGCGCTCAGACCGGCTTCGATGCCGGCCCGCACCAGGGCCGCGGCATTGGCCGCCGCGAAGGCCAGCTCCTGCGCAAGCGAGCCGCCGGCCTCGTGGACGACGCGGCCGCCGGCCATGAAGAAGCTCGCCTGCGGATAGGCGGTCGCGTGCCGGGCCGCGGTGTTCGCGGCCAGGGTCAGGTGCTCCTCCAGCGAGCGCGGCGCCTCGCCGGTTTCAGCGAAGGCGGAGACCGGGTCCATGTGGAACATCAGCCTGGCGCGGGGCGAGCCCTTGGCCGCGACGGCCAGGGCGTTGGCCGCCTCGGGGCCAGCCAGCCCGGCATCCAGCCCGACCGGGGCCAGCTCCAGCGCCACCCCCTCCAGAGCCGCGGTCAGGGGCGCGGAGTCGGCCAGCACGGCGCCCTTCAGCACCACCGACGCGGCCCCGCCCTCCAGGTCCGCCAGCACCGCGGCATTGACCGCCGCCGGGTCGTCGCCCTCGACCAGGGTGCGCAGGTCCCAGGCCCGGCCCTCCGCGTCCGACGGGCGCGGCGCGAACAGGGGCTCGACCCCGGTCGCCGCACCGTAGAGCGGCCGCACGGCCAGCTGATCGGCGTCGAGATGGATCAGGCTTTCGAGCGGTCGGTCCTTCAGCGCCTTCTCGGCGAGCGCCTTCCAGTCAGCGGGGGACGGGGTCGGAAAAGTCATGCGCCTCCATTGCCCCTCCGCCTGCCCGGGGTCCAGACCGCCGGCGGCCCCGGGGCCGGAAATTACAGTCCGTAGCGTCCGTAGAGTGCATAGCGTCCGTAGAGTGCGTAGCGTCCGTAGAGTGCATAGCGCCCTCTCTCCGCTCCACGTCCCGCAGACTAGCAGCCGGCTACGCCAGAAGCGGTCGTAGCGAAACGCTACCATGACAGTTGCGGTTCAGCTTCGCCGACCTACATCCGTCGGGACGACCGCTGGAGCATCATCATGGCCGACCTCTCCGTCTTTCCCATCACCCAACGCTGGCCCGCGCAGCATCCCGACCGGCTGCAGCTGTATTCGCTGAACACGCCCAACGGGGTGAAGGTGTCGATCATGCTGGAGGAGACCGGCCTGCCGTACGAGCCGCACCTGGTCGACATCACGAAGGATGAAAGCTGGACCCCGGAGTTCCTGTCGCTGAATCCCAACGGCAAGATCCCGGCCATCATCGATCCAGACGGACCCGGCGCGAAGCCGCTGGCGCTGTTCGAGTCCGGCGCCATCCTCGTCTATCTGGCCGAGAAGACCGGGCGACTGATCCCGGCGGACGCCGCCGGCCGCTACGAGACCCTGCAGTGGGTCATGTTCCAGATGGGCGGCATGGGCCCGATCTTCGGACAGGTCGGCTATTTCAACAAATTCGCCGGCAAGGCCATCGAGGACAAGCGGCCGCTGGAGCGCTACGTCGCGGAGTCGAAGCGGGTGCTCGGCGTGATCGACCGGCGGCTGGAGGGCCGCGACTGGATCATGGGCGACCAGTACACCATCGCCGACATCGCCATGCTCGGCTGGGTGCGAAACCTGATCGGCTTCTACGAGGCGCGCGACCTGGTCGGGTTCGACGAGCTCAGGAACGTCCCGGCCTGGCTGGAGCGCGGCCTAGCCCGTCCCGCGGTCAAGCGCGGGCTGGAGATTCCGAAGCGGCCCTGAGGCTAGCGTTCGCTCTCCGCATTGGTCCGGGCGTCGTCGCCCGAGCCGGAGCCGCGCCCGCCGGCGGAGGGCGGCCGCGCATCCTTCTGGTCCGGCCCGGCCCCGGCCTCGCCGACTCTCTGCTGTCCCAGACCCTGGTTCTGGTGGACCGTGCGGCCCTTGTCCGTGGTGTTGCGGGTCCCCATCAGCGACGGCCCCCCAGTTCGCGCTGGACCTCGCGGAAGCCGGGCCCGACCCGCGCCACCGCCAGGCGGACCGCCTCCGGCGTCACGGCGAAGGTCTGCGCCAGCTGCTGGATGTCGCTCTCTCTCATGGCGACGGCGTCGGGAGTCGACCCGAGCGCCGGCGACCAGTCCATGTCCTGCGGAGCCTGTGTTTCGAACGTCGCGCCCATCTGATCCTCCACCGTGTTCCTCCTGAAACGCCGGTCACCCGCAGATGGCTCCTGTGTCGGCCACCCGACCTTGGAGCGAGGGAACCCTCCCCCCGGCCGCACCGTTGGCTCGGCATGGACAAGACCGGCAAGCCAGCGCCCGCGAACACCTCCGGCCTCGTCGTCGGCGGGCTCGGCGGACCCGAGGACGAACTGCTCGAGTCCGGGCAGGAAGAAGTCTTCTCGCGGACCGAGGTCGAGAGCGGCGCCATCGAGCATCACAGCGAGGCGGGCGGAACCGGCGAGGCGTCCGGCGGCCCCGAGGGCGACGCCTGAGGCGGGCGGAGCCGAGGAAATTTTGCGGCTCCGCTTCGAACTTCCACGTCCCGCGCCGGTTGGTCCCCGGCAACGACTGGAGACACGACATGGCACAGAAGGAAGGACCCGGCGCCGGCGAGGAGAACGACGGCCTGCACCGCCCGCTCACCCTGTCCGAGGAATTGTCCGACGTGGTCGGCGACGGGCCGATGGGCCGCGCCGACGTGGTCAGCGGCTTGTGGGACTACATCAAGCAGCACGACCTGCAGGACGGGCAGGAGATCAAGGCCGACGACAAGCTGAAGGCCGTCTTCCACAAGGATCGCGTGTCGATGTTCGAGATGAACGAGATCCTCTCCGATCACCTGCGCGAGGCGCGCTGAGCCATGGCCCAGACAGGCTTCAACGACACCGGCAAGGCCGGACACCACGAGCGCAACAAGGTCGAGAGCGAGGGCGCGGTCAACGCCTCCGGCGCGGAGACGACGAGCGCGGGCGGCGAGGGCGTGACCGACGACTTCGACCCCGACGCGCCGCCGCCGACCGATCTCTCCGGTCGCACCGATCCGTCTATGCGCGGCGCCGTGGCCCAGCCGGCCACGCACGATCCGGAGACCTCGAGCTTCGCGCCGGGCGGAGACAAGACTTCCAATCCGGACGTCAACGCGGAGGCGATGCTGCGCCAGGGCGCCGGCCGCGACGCGACCAGCAGCCGGCACTGACGGCGGCGGTGGCGAAGCCCCGCCGCATCGGCGTCCTGACGTTCCACCGCTGCATCAATTACGGCTCCTACTGGCAGGCGCGTTGCCTGGCCGAAGGCCTGCGCCGCCGCGGCCATGAGTCGGTGCTGCTGGATCACCGGTCGGCGCAGGTCGACCGGGCGGAGTGGCGCTGCGCCCTGCAGCCGACGCTGCCCACGCCGACGCCGCCGGAGGACCTGCCGCTCTATGCCGCCAAGACCCGGAAATTCTTCGAGGCGTTCGAAGACCTGCCGATGACGGGGCCCTTCGATCTGGAGGCGGGGCGGGCGCCGGACGGTTTCGACGCCGTCGTGGTCGGCAGCGACGAGGTGTGGAATTTCCGCCACCCCTGGTACGCCGGCCGGCCGCTGTTTTTCGGCGAGGGCATCGAGACGGACCGGCTGGTCGCCTACGCCGCCAGCTTCGGCAATCACGACGCCGGCGACGGGGTGGATCCGTTCTGGGCCGCACGGCTGAAGGGCTTTTCGGCCATCGCGGTGCGCGACGACAATTCGCGCCGGCTGATCGAGACGGGGCTGGGCCGGGACCCGGAGATCGTGCTCGATCCCTGCCTGCAGTTCGACGCACTGTCGCGCCGGCCGGGGGAGCCGTGGCCGGACCGGGCGATCGTCTACGGCCACTCGTTCGCCGGCTGGTTCAAGGCCGCCGTGCGCCGCTGGGCCGACGCGCGCGGCGTGCGGCTGGTCAGTCTCGGCTACCGCAACGACTGGGCCGACGAGCAGTGGATCGCGGCCGGCCCGGAGGAGTTCGCCCGGGCCATGGCCTCGGCCAGGGCGGTGATCACCAACTTCTTCCACGGCTGCGTCTTCGCCCTGGTCAATGCGCGGCCGTTCGTCAGCGCCCTGGCCGACTACCGCGTCAACAAGGTCCGCGACCTGACGGCGAGAGTGGGGGCGGAGCGCCGGCTCGTGGGCGCGGAAACACCGCAATGGGCCGTGGCGGCGGCGCTGGACGAACCCCTTGGACCGCGCGTCGAGGACCGGCTGGACCAACTGCGGCGGCGCTCGGAGGCCTACCTTGACCTTGCGCTCGCCTGACGCCCCGGCCCGGCCTACCGGACCTTACAGCCCCGACGACATCGTCCGGTCAGGGCTATGCATCGGCTGCGGCGCCTGCGTCGGGGCGGACCGGAGCGGCCGCTCGGCCATGGCCATGGACCCTCACGGGCATCTGAAGCCGACCGGGCCGGCCGGCTGGCGACGGACCCGCTCGTCCGGGTTCTCGGCCCTCTGCCCCTTTTCCCCGGCCGCGGCCGACGAGGATGACATCGCGATCGGCCGCTACCCGGATGCGCCGCTGGACGATGCTCGCATAGGCCGCTTCGTCTCGGCGTGGGTGGGCCATGTCGCGGAGGGCGAGTTCCGCACCAGCGGCAGTTCGGGCGGCATGGCCAACTGGACGGCGGCGGAGCTGCTGCGCACCGGCCGGGTCGACGCCGTCGCCCATGTCGGCGGCCTGCCGCGCGACGCCGCCGACGACCCGCTGTTCGGCTACCGCCTGTCCCGCACGCTGGAGGAGCTGAGCGCCGCCGCCAAGTCGCGCTACCACCCGGTCGAACTGTCCGGCGTGATCCAGACCATCCGCGAGACGCCGGGACGCTACGCCGTGCTCGGCGTGCCCTGCTTCATCAAGGCGGTGCATCTGCTGCGGGCGGGCGACCCGGTGCTGCGCGAACGGATCGTCTTCACCCTCGGCCTGTTCTGCGGCCACATGAAAAGCCTGCGCATGGCCGAGAGCTTCGCCCGGCAGACCGGCGTCCGCATGGAGGACGTCGCCCGGATGGACTACCGCCTCAAGGACCCTGACCGGCCGGCCAATGTCTACACCGCCTCGTTCGAGTTGAAAGACGGAGGAGAGCGGCGCCGCGACTGGTGGAATTTCGCCGACGGCGACTGGGGGGCGGGCTTCTTCCAGAACCCGGCCTGCGACTGGTGCGACGACGTCGTGGCCGAAACGGCGGACATCTCGTTCGGCGACGCCTGGGTGGAGCCGTACTCGTCCGATGGGCGTGGGACCAATGTGGTGGTGGTGCGCGCGCCGGAGCTCGACCGGATGGTGCGCGAAGCGGTCGGCGAGGGCCGGCTGCAGCTCGAGCCGGTCGACGCCGACTTCATCCACCGCACGCAGGCGGCCGGGTTCCGGCACCGGCGCGAAGGGCTGGCCTGGCGGTTGAGCTGGCCCCGCCCCGGCAGGGTGCGGCCGCGCAAGCGGATCGCTCCAGGGCGGAGAGGCCTGCCGCTGCGCCGCCGGGCCGTCTACGCCATGCGCTTTCTGATCAGCCGCTGGAGCCGTCCGATGTTCCAGCTGGCGCGGCGCACCGGCCGGCCCGGCCTCTATCTGCGCTGGGCCGCCGCCATGCTCGCCCTCTACCAGGCGCTGGCCTGGTCGCGCGGGCGGCTCGGGGCCGCCCTGGACCGGCTCGAGGCGATGTCAGGCGGCGGCTCCGGCCGACCGCGTGGCGCGTAGGGGGTTGGTCCGGGCGGGCTCCCTCGCAGCGGCGGCGGGCCGGCCGATCGAGACGTAGTCGAAGCCCGCCCGGGTGGCGTCGTCCGGATCGAACAGGTTGCGCATGTCGATCAGCCGCGGCGTCTCGACCACGCTCGCCAAGCGGGACAGGTCGAGCGTCCGGAAGACTGGCCATTCGGTGAGCACCACCACCGCCGACGCCCCCCTGGCGGCCTCGACGGCGTCGCGGCAGAAAACCACGCCCGGCAGCAGGTCGCGCGCCGCCTCCATCCCCTTCGGATCGAAGGCCCTCACCGTCGCCCCGCGCCGCTGCAGGTCCGGAATCAGCTCCAGCGAGGCCGCCTCGCGCATGTCGTCGGTGCCGGCCTTGAAGGTCAGCCCCAGGACGGCGACGGTCTGGCCCTTGAGATCGCCCGCAACCGCCGCGACGCGGGCGGCGAGCAGGCGCTTCCGCTCCCGGTTCGCTTCCGCCGCGGCGGTCACGACCCGCAGCGGCACGGCGGCGGCGCGGCCCGTGCCGAGCAGGGCGTCCGTGTCCTTGGGGAAGCAGGACCCGCCGAAGCCCGGGCCCGGCTCGAGGAACCGCGCCCCGATCCGCGCATCCAGGCCCATGCCCTCCGCCACCCGCGCGGCGTCGGCGCCCAACTCCTCGCACAGGTCGGCGATCTCGTTGATGTAGCTGATCTTGACCGCCAGGAAGGCGTTGGCCGCGTATTTGATCAGCTCGGAGGTGCGGCGGTCGGTCATCAGCAGCGGCGCGCCGGCGTCGGTCAGGGGCGCATACACCTGTTGCATCACCTGGCGGGCGCGCCCGTCGTCGGTCCCGACCACGATGCGGTCCGGCTTCAGGAAGTCGCCGATGGCCGAGCCTTCGCGCAGGAACTCCGGATTGGAGACCACGGCCACGTCGGCGTCCGGCCGCAGCTCGGCCAGCTGCGCCTCGATCCGGTCGCCGGTCCCGACCGGCACCGTCGACTTGGTGACCACGGCCGTGAAGCCGGCGAGGTGCGGCGCCAGATCGGCGATCGCCGCGCGCAGGAAGCCGAGGTCGGCTTCGCCGTCCGGCCCGGGCGGCGTGCCGACGGCGATGAAGATCGCATCGCGATCCGGCGCCATGGCTGCGACATCGGTGGAGAAGGTCAGCCGCCCCGCCTGCCGCTGGGTCCGGATCAGCTCGATCAGGCCCGGCTCGTAGATCGGGCAGCCGCCGTTGTTCAGCAGCTCGATCTTCTGCGGCAGGGCGTCGACGCAGACCACCTCGTGGCCGAGTTCCGCCAGACAGGTTCCGGTGACCAGGCCGACATAGCCCGTGCCGATGACGCCGATCTTCATGCCAGCTCCCTTGAAACGATGTGATCCTGAACGGGCGCGGCCCGGCGCGGGGCATAGCGGGCGACCATCTCGGCGCAGAACTCCGCGAACTCCTCCGCGACTTGCGGCGGACTGGTGTGGTGCGGCTCGATGCCCCGGTGTTCGGGCGTGAAGCAGAAGGTGACGGTGGTTTCGAACTCCGCCAGCGCCTCCATCTGCCGGTCGAACCAGTCCAGCGCGCCCTCGCGGTACCGGTCGGCCCAGGACAGGCCGGTCCGCACATGGCGCACGCCCAGTCGCCGGAACCAGGCCGCCGCGTCGTCCAGCCGGTGGTCGTGGAAGTGGAACCACTGGCACAGACCCATCCGGGCCGCGTAGGGCGCATAGGCGCCGACCGCCGGCTTGGGCGAGCCGTCCTCGCGCAGCAGCCCCATGTGGAAATGCCGGTAGTAGGACGAGCCCTCCGCCTCCTTGTGCCGGGTCGTCGCCTCCCAGGTGCGGGGCAGGTCGTAGAGGCTGTACCAGTGGATGCGCGGGGCCTGGCCGATCAGCAGGTCGGCGGTCTTCTTCACCCCCCAGGCCTGCACCTCCTCGGAACCGAAGGAGGAGACGCCGACCTCGGTGACCCAGACGGGCTTGTCGGTGACGGCGCGGATCTCGGCCACCTTCTCCGGCCAGGCGTCGATCGGCCACAGGTTCCAGTCCAGAGGAAAGCCGTGCACCGCGACCACGTCGACGTGGTCCAGTACGCCCTTGCCTTCCAGCCGCTGCAGGAAGAAGGGATCGATCGGCGACATGCCGCCGAGCACGCGAGTGAGGTCCGGGTTCTCGGCCCGGATGGCCTGGCCGGCCAGCCGCGTCATCTGCGCGAAGAGGTCCCATTCGGGGTCCAGCAGCGGGTCCCAGTGCGACTTGTTGTTGGGTTCGTTCCAGATCTTGACCGCTTCGATCACGCCTTGTCTCCGCTCCTGTCATGGCCGTTGGTCGAGGGGCGCGCGGGATAGGCCGCGCCCAGTCTCGGCGGCGGCCCGCGGCGGCACAGGAACACCTCCTCTTCCGGATGTTCGAGGATCTCGAAGCCGGCGCTGCGCAGCATTGCCGCGCTGCAGGCGGCGTTGGGAGCCCACCAGTTGGTCGGGTCGTGGGCGTAGCGGTGCTCGATGAAGTGCAGCTTCGGATAGCCCGGCGCGTCGAAATGGGCCTGGTCGTTGAAGTCGTAGTCGGGCGCGACGGGGAAGACCTCGGGCGAGCCCCGCTGCATCGACTGGAACAGCAGCAGGTCGTCGGCGACGTGCTCGTGGATCAGGTCCAGCGCCAGAAGCGGATGGCGCAGGTGGTAGAGCACCCCCATGAAGATCACGAGGTCGAACCGCTCCTTCAGCGCCGCCAGGTCGTAGACGGACAGCTTGCGGAACTCGATGTCCGCCTCCTCCACCTCGGCGGCGAAGCGGGCCTGGGCCAGGTAGCGGTCGTCGAAGTCGATGCCGAGCACCCGGTCGGCCCCGCGCCGCTTCATCTCGATCGAGTAGAAGCCGGCGTTGCAGCCGATATCCAGAACGCTCTTGCCGGTCAGGTCGGCGGGGATGGCATGCGCGAATCCGGCGAATTTGTTGGCCGGGTAGTCGTACAGGAAATGATCGGGCGCGGTGCGCACCCCCTTCAGGTCCATGTTGTGGAACCAGTCGCCGAGCTCGGCGACGCGGGCGCGGATCTGCTCCGGATTCAGGTCAGCCATGGGGGACCTCGTTCAGCGCGTGAAGTTTCAGAAGCCCGTCGGCGGCGACCAGGGTGGTGATCGATCCGGGGCTGATCTCGAACCGGTCGTGGCAGCGCATGGACAGGCCGGTCGCCAGGCCGACCGCGGCCTTGATGACGTCGGCGTGGCTGACCGCCGCCACGACGCGGGCGCCGGAGCGGACGGTTCGTTCCAGCCAGCCGGCGAGCCGGGCCTGCACCTCCAGCATGGTCTCGCCCGACGGCGGACGCGCCAGGTCGCGGGCGCTGTTCCAGACCCGCCACGACGGCTCCGGTTCCAGGCTCTCGAAAGTCCGCCCGTTCCACTCCCCGAAATCGATCTCCATCAGGGCCTCCTCGTTCTGCAGCGCGACGCCGCACGCCCCGGCGATCCGTTCCGCCGTCTGCCGCGTCCGTTCCAGCGGACTGGTGTGGACCACCTCGACGCCTTCGCCCGCGAGACGCCGCCCCGCCGCGTCCGCCTGCGCCAGTCCAGCCTCGCCGAGGCGGACGCCGGCCGCCCGGCCGCACAGCCGCCCCTGCAGTTGATCGTGGACGCCGTGCCGCACCAGGAAGACGACCGTCGTCACGAGGCGAGGCGAGGCGCGGACTGGTCCAGGCCCTCGATGAAGTCCAGCGTGCGCAGCCGGGCCTCCTCGTCGGTGAACTGTTCCGGCGGCGACTTCATGAACCAGCTCGAGGGTCCGATCAGGGGACCGGAGACCCCGCGGTCCATGGCGACCTTGGCGCAGCGCACGGCGTCGATGACGACCCCGGCGCTGTTGGGGCTGTCCCAGACCTCCAGCTTCAGCTCGATGTTCAGCGGCACGTCGCCGAAGGTGGTGCCCTCCAGTCGGATGTGCGCCCATTTCCGGTCGGTCAGCCAGGGCACGAAGTCGCTCGGTCCGACGTGGACGTCGTCAGCCGGCAGCGGCACGTCCAGCTGGCTGGTCACCGCCTGGGTCTTCGAGATCTTCTTCGAGGTCAGCCGCTCGCGCTCCAGCATGTTCTTGAAGTCGGAGTTGCCGCCGAAATTGAGCTGGTACATCCGGTCGATGCGGACGCCGCGTTCGCGCATCAGATTGGCCAGCACGCGGTGGACGATGGTGGCGCCGACCTGGCTCTTGATGTCGTCGCCGACGATCGGCAGCCCCCGCTGGCGGAAGCGCGCCGCCCAGGCCGGGTCTGAGGCGATGAACACCGGAATGCAGTTGACGAAGGCGCAGCCGGCCTTCAGCGCCGCCTCGGCGTAGTACTCGGTGGCGCGCTGCGACCCGACCGGCAGATAGGACACCAGCACGTCCGTGCCGCTGTCGCGCAGGACCCGGGCGACGTCGACCGGGTCCTCGGCCGCCTCCTCGATGTCGCCCGCCATATACTGGCCGATGCCGTCCAGGGTCGGTCCGCGCATGACCTGCACGCCGGTGGGATCAGGCGCCGCGAAGCGGATGGTGTTGTTCGGGTCGCTGAAGATGGCCTGGGCGACGTCGCGCCCGACCTTGCCGGCATGGACGTCGAAGGCGGATGCGATCTCCATGTCGCCGACGTGGTAGCCGCCCAGCTCGACGTTCATCAGCCCGGGCGGCGGCTCGTTGCCGACCGCCTCGGCATAGTGGCTGAGACCCTGCACGAACGAGGAGGCGCAGTTGCCGACGCCGACGACGCCGATGCGCACCTTTTTCCGACCCATGGGCATCTCCCGGGGTCCGGCCGCCCCATGCAAGCCGGACGATTGGAGAAGCATCTACAAAGCTTATGGTTCCGCCTGATCAACAGCAACGCTGGCATCCGAATATTGCTACGCTGTTCCGGGCATTGAAATTACCTCGGCGAAATAAGCATCTCTGTTCTAATGTCGTGTATCCGACATAGGCGGCAGGGGAACTAACCAGTAGAAGAAGATGTTGCTGGCTCGAACCTGGACTGGAGAGCCGCAGTGCCCACGACCCTTCGCCCTGCCCGTTGCGACACCTTCCGGCTTCGGGAGCGAGGCTGATGGGCGACACCATCCTGATCACCGGCGGGGCCGGTTTCGTGGGCCGTCACCTTGCCCGGGCCCTGCTGGAACAGGGGCATCGGGTGCGGGCGCTGGACAGCCTCATCGAGCAGGTCCACCCGACCCGGACCCGACCACACGAACTGGATTCCGACGTCGAGTTGATGGTCGGCGACATCCGCGACGAGGCAGCGGTGCTGGCCGCCCTGTCCGGCGTCGACAAGGTCATCCACCTGGCCGCCGAGGTCGGGGTCGGCCAGAGCATGTACGCCATCGACCGCTACACCTCGGTCAACGACTACGGCACGGCCGTGCTGTTCCAGCAGTTGATCGATCAGCCGGTCCAGCGCGTCGTCGTCGCCTCGTCGATGAGCATCTATGGCGAGGGGCTGTACCGCACCGCCGACGGCGCGCTGATGCAGGAGGTCGTGCGCGGCCCGCGCCATGCGGACGGCGGGTGGGACCCGCTCGACGCGCACGGCCGGCCGCTGATCCCGGTCCCGACCCCCGAGACCAAACAGCCGGCGCTGAAGAGCGTCTACGCCATCAACAAATATGTCCAGGAGCGGCTGACCCTGACCCTGACGGCTCAGTACGGCATGGAGAGCTGCGCCCTGCGGCTGTGGAACATCTACGGACCCGGCCAGGCGCTCTCGAATCCCTACACCGGCGTGCTGGCCATCTTCGCCTCGCGGATCGCCAACGGCCAGGCGCCGATGGTGTTCGAGGACGGTCAGCAGCGGCGCGACTTCGTGCACGTCTCCGACGTCGCCCGCGCCTTCCTGCTGGCGCTGGAGAAGCCGGAGGCCGACGGGCAGGTCTTCAACATCGGCTCCGGCGAGGACCGTACGGTCGAGGAAGTGGCGCGGCTGCAGGCCGCCTCGATGGGCCGCCCCGACCTTGAACCCCAGATCACCCAGCAGGCCCGCGCCGGAGACATCCGCCACAACATTCCCGATCTGACCCGGGCGCGCGAGGTGCTCGGCTATGAGGCGCGGGCGGATTTCTCCGAAGGCCTCGAGGAATTGGCCGAATGGGTCGCGAGGCAGGAGGCCGAGGACCGGGTCGTCGAAGCGCGGCGCGAACTGGAGATGCGGGGTCTGGTCGCATGAGCCGGGTCCTGATCACCGGCGGGGCCGGCTTCATCGGCAGCAACCTGGCCGACCGGCTGGCGGGCGCCGGCCACGAGGTCGTGCTGATGGACACCCTGGCTCGGCCGGGCGTCGAGCGGAACCTGAAGTGGCTGCTGCTGCGCCACCGCTCGCGCATCCGCAACCTGCAGACGGACGTGCGCGACACGGCGGCGGTCGCGGCCGCGGTCGCCGACGTCGACGCCGTCTTCCACCTGGCCGCCCAGGTGGCGGTGACCACCAGCCTCGACGACCCGCGCGAGGATTTCGACATCAATCTCGGCGGCACGATCAACGTCCTCGAGGCCGCGCGGAAGCGGCGTACGCCGGTCATCTTCGCCAGCACCAACAAGGTCTATGGCGACCTCGCCGACGTCGGTCTGGAACTGGTCGACGACGCCTGGACCCCGACCGATCGGACCTTGCGGGCGGCGGGCGTGGACGAGCGGCGGCCGCTCGACTTCCACACCCCCTACGGCTGCTCCAAGGGGGCGGCGGACCAGTACGTCCTCGACTACGCCCGCAGCTTCGACGTGCCCGCCTGCGTCCTGCGCATGAGCTGCATCTATGGTCCGCGCCAGATGGGCACGGAGGACCAGGGCTGGGTCGCCCATTTCCTGATCCGGGCCCTCAACGACGACCCGATCACCCTGTTCGGCGACGGCCGGCAGGTCCGCGACATCCTTCACGTGAGCAACGCGGTCGACGCCTATGTCGCCGCGCTGGAGCGGATCGACCAGGTCCGGGGCCGCGCCTTCAACCTCGGCGGCGGGCCGGCCAACGCCGTCAGCCTGCGCCAGCTGATCGCCCACATGGAAGGCCTGATCGGCCACCGCGCCGACGTGCGGTTCGAGGACTGGCGGGCGGGCGATCAGCGCTACTTCGTCGCCGACGCCTCGGCCGCCTGCACCACCCTGGGGCTGGCGGCGCCGACGGGATGGCGGGACGGCGTCGCCGACCTCGCCCGCTGGCTGCAGGCCGAAGGCGGTCTGGTCACCGCGCCGCAGACGGTCGCGGCATGACGTCGCTGCAGCCGCGTCGCGTGCTGATGACCACGGACGCCGTCGGCGGCGTGTGGACCTACGCGCTGGACCTGTCCGCCGGCCTGATCGCGCGCGGCGTCGAGGTGACGCTCGCCGTCCTCGGCCCCTCGCCGCAGCCGGGCCAACGCCGGGCCGCCGGGCGGATCGAGGATTTGACGGTCGTCGAGACTGGCCTTCCCCTCGACTGGACGGCGGCGAACGCCGCAGACGTCTCCGAGGCCGCGCACGGCGTCGCCCGGCTGGCGGCCGCCCACGGCGCGGACCTGGTGCACCTGAACACCCCCGCCCTCGCCGCCGAGGGCCGGTTCGCGATGCCGGTGGTCGGGGCCTGCCACTCCTGCCTCGCCAGCTGGTGGAGCACGGTGAAGGGCGAGGAGCCCATGCCCGAACCCTTCCGCTGGCGCACCGAGCTGCTGACGCGGGGCTACGCCGCCTGCGACCGGCTGATCGCCCCGAGCTACGCCTTCATGCAGGAGACCGCGGCCCTCTACGGCCTGCTGCCCCAGGCGGTGCGCAACGGGCGGACGCCGCCGACGGGCCCGGGCCCCACGCAGCGCAATCCCGTGGTCATGACCTCCGGCCGCCTCTGGGACGAGGCCAAGAACGTCCGGACGCTCGATCGCGCGGCCGGCCGCATGCGCGGCCAGGTTCATGCCGCCGGCCCGCTCAGGGGTCCGGACGGACAGGCCGCGGCCTTTGACAACATCCTGTGCCTGAACCAGCTCGACGCGCCGGTGCTGGCGCAGCATCTGGAACGCTCGGCGGTGTTCGCGTCGCTGTCGCTCTACGAGCCGTTCGGCCTCGGCGTGCTGGAGGCGGCGCAGGCCGGCTGCGCCCTCGTCCTGTCCGACATCCCGACCTTCCGGGAGTTGTGGCAGGGCGCGGCGGTGTTCGTGCCGGCCGATGACGACGCCGCCGTCGCCGAGGCGCTCGACGCCCTTCTGGACGACCCGGCGCAGGCCGCCGACCTCGGACGATGCGCGGCCGAGCGCAGCGCCCGCTTCACGGTCGAGGCCATGGTCGAGGGCACGCTGGCGGTCTATGGCGAGACCCTCGCCGCCCGCGCGCCCTTCCCGGAGGTGGCGGCGTGAAGGTGGTCTATTTCACCCATTCGCTGGAGTCGTGCTGGAACCACGGCAACGCCCACTTCCTCCGCGGCGTGCTGCGCGAACTGGTCGCGCGCGGGCACGAGGTGGCGGTGCACGAGCCGCGCGACGCCTGGAGCCGGGCCAATCTGGTGGCGGATCACGGCGAGGCGGGGCTCGAACCCTGGCGCCGCGCCTACCCGGAACTGGCCAGCCGCCGCTTCGACGAGCCCCGGCTGGAGCAGGCCCTGGACGGGGCGGATCTGGTCATCGTCCACGAATGGAACCAGCCCGCACTGGTCGCCGCCGTGGGACGGGCCCGCAAGCGCGGCGGCCGGTTCACCCTGCTGTTCCACGACACCCACCACCGGGCGGTCAGCGAACCGGGCGGGATCAAGACCTTCGACCTGTCCGGCTACGACGGCGTGCTGGCCTTCGGCGAGACGCTGGCGGAGGTCTATCGCCGCTGGGGCTGGGGCGACCGCGTCTTCGTCTGGCATGAGGCCGCCGATATTCGCCTGTTCCATCCGCCGACAGAGGAGGCGCCGCGCGAGGGGCTGATCTGGATCGGCAACTGGGGCGATGGCGAGCGGACGAAGGAGCTGGAGAGCTTCCTGTTCGCCCCCGCCCGCGACGCCGGGCTGAGCCTCGACATCCATGGCGTCCGCTATCCCCCCGAGGCGCTGAAGACGCTGAAGCGCTACGGCGCCCGCTACCACGGCTGGCTGGCCAACGCCGCGGCGCCCGCCGCCTTCGCCCGCCACATGGCCACCGTTCACGTGCCGCGCCGGTTCTACGTGCGCCAGCTGCCCGGCATCCCGACCATCCGGGTGTTCGAGGCCCTGGCCTGCGGCATCCCCCTGGTCAGCGCCCCGTGGGACGACAGCGAGGACCTGTTCACGGTGGGCGAGGACTTCCTGATGGTCCGCTCCGGCCCCGGGATGACCCGCGCCCTGCGCGCGCTGAAGGCCGAGCCCGCGCTGCGCTCGACCCTCGCCGCCCGTGGGCTGGCCACGATCCGCGCCCGCCACACCTGCAGCCACCGGGTCGACGAGCTGCTGGCCATCGTCGCGCGCCTGAAGGCCGCGCCTGTCGCCCCCGATCTGGAGACCGCCTGATGAAGATCGCCTTCTATGGGTCCAGCCTGCTGTCGGCCTACTGGAACGGCGCGGCGACCTACTACCGCGGCATGCTGCGTGAGCTGGCGGCGCGCGGCTGGGAGGTGACCTTCTACGAACCGGACGCCTTCGACCGCCAGTCGCACCGTGACATCGATCCGCCGGATTGGGCCGAGGTGGTGGTCTGGGACAACACCGCCGACGCCTGCCGCGCGGTGATCGCCCGCGCCGCCGAGGCCGATGTGGTGGTCAAGGCCTCGGGCGTCGGCGTGTTCGACGACGCGCTGCTGGCCGTGTTCGATCATGCGCGGTCCGACGCCCTGACCGCCTACTGGGACGTCGACGCTCCCGCGACCCTGGCGGAAATCCGGGATCAGCCGGAGCATCCCCTGCGCCGCGCCTTGCCCGAGATCGACATGGTGCTGACCTACGGCGGCGGCCCGCCGGTGATGTCGGCCTTCGAGGCGCTGGGCGCGCGGCTGTGCCGGCCGATCTACAATGCGCTGGATCCGACCACCCACCACCCGGTCGAGCCGCAGGCGCGGTTCGCGGCGGACCTGTCGCTGCTCGCCAACCGCCTGCCGGACCGCGAGGCGCGCATCGAGCGGTTCTTCATCGAACCCGCCGCCAGCCTGCCGGACCGGAGATTCCTGCTCGGCGGCAACGGCTGGCATGACAAGCCGCTGCCGGCGAACGTCCGCGCTCTCGGCCACGTCGGCACGGCGGACCACAACGCCTTCAACTGCTCGTCGCTGGCGGTGCTCAACGTGTCGCGCGACAGCATGGCCGAGAACGGCTTCTCGCCCGCCACCCGGGTGTTCGAGGCCGCGGGGGCCGGGGCCTGCCTGATCACCGACCACTGGGAAGGAATCGACCGCTTTCTCAAGCCGGACGAGGAGGTGCTGGTCGCCCGTGACGGGCAGGAGGTGGCGGACCATCTCGCCGCCCTGACGCCCGGACGGGCCCGCGCCGTGGGCGAGGCCGCGCGGCGCCGGGTGCTGGCCGAACACACCTACGCCCGCCGGGCCGACGAAGCCGACGCCCTGTTCCGCCAGTCCCTCGCCGCCCGCCGCGAAAGGACCGCCGCATGAGCCGGCCGATGAACATCGTCGTCCTCGGACTCAGCCTGTCGTCGTCGTGGGGCAATGGCCACGCGGTCACCTTCCGCGCCCTGCTGAAGGCGCTGGCGGGGCGCGGCCACCGCATCCTGTTCCTCGAGCGCGAGACGCCCTGGTATTCGGCCCACCGCGACCTCGAGACCCCGGACTACTGCGCCCTGAAATTCTACGACGGTCTCGAAGGGCTCGAAGCCTTCGCCGGCGAGGTGGCGACCGCCGACGCCGTGATCGTCGGCTCCTATGTTCCGGACGGGATCGCGGTCGGCGACTGGGTCAAGCGCAGCGCCAGGGGCGTCGTCGCCTTCTACGACATCGACACCCCGGTCACTCTCGGTCGGCTGGAGCGCGACGACTGCGACTATCTCGCGCCCCGGCAGATCGCCGGCTACGACGTCTACTTCTCCTTCACCGGCGGCCCGACCCTGGAGCGGATCGAGCGGGACTACGGCTCGCCCGCCGCCCGCGCCCTCTACTGTTCGGCCGATCCGGAGACGTACCGGCCGGTCGACGCCCCGCGCCGCTGGGACCTGTCCTACCTCGGCACCTGGAGCGCGGATCGGCAGCCGGTGCTCGACCGGCTGCTGATCGAACCGGCCCGGCGCCTGCCGCAGATGAGCTTCGTCGTCGCCGGGCCGCAGTATCCCGACGACATCGACTGGCCCGCCAATGTCCAGCGCATCGACCATGTGCCGCCGGCCGACCATCCGGCCTTCTACGCCGCCAGCCGCTTCACCCTGAACGCCACCCGCGCCGACATGGTCGAGGCCGGCTACAGCCCCTCGATCCGGCTGTTCGAGGCCGCCGCCTGCGCCGCCCCGGTGATCTCGGACGTGTGGCCGGGGCTGGATAAGCTGTTCACCCCGGACCACGAGATCATCCTCGCGCGCACCAGCGAAGACGTCGTCGCCGCCCTGCAGTCCCCGCCCGCCGACGGCCGGCGCATGGGCCTGGCCGCTCGCGATCGCATCCTCGCCGCCCACACCCCCGCCCATCGCGCTGAAACCGTGGAGCGCGAACTGCTCGCCGCGCGATCGCGCCGCGGCGACGCCCTGCCCGCCCGTTCAACGGAGACTTCCATGAAGACCACCCCGGACCGCAAGTCGGTCCTCGTCGCCGGCGGGGCCGGCTTCCTCGGATCCCACCTCTGCGACCGCCTGCTGGCCGACGGCCATCACGTCGTCTGCCTCGACAACCTGCAGACCGGCGACCTGTCCAATCTCGAGGCGGCGATGAAGAAGCCGAATTTCGAGTTCGTCCGCCACGACGTCGTCGATCCCCTGCCGGCGCGGCTCACCGAACGCCGCTTCGACCGCGTCTACGATCTCGCCTGCGCCGCCTCGCCGCCGCAGTACCAGGCCGATCCCGAGCACACGATGCTGACCTGCGTGGTCGGCGTCACCCACCTGCTGCAACTGGCCCAGAAATGCGGCGCCCGCTTCCTGCTGACCTCGACCAGCGAGATCTACGGCGACCCCGAGGTGCACCCCCAGCCGGAGACCTATCGCGGCAACGTCAATCCGATCGGGCCGCGCGCCTGCTACGACGAGGGCAAGCGCGCCGCCGAGACGCTGACCTTCGACTACGACCGCTCGGGGCGGGGCGAGGTGCGGGTGGCCCGCATCTTCAACACCTACGGCCCCCGCCTGTCCGCCGCCGACGGCCGCGTGGTCTCCAATGTCATCAGCCAGGCCCTGGCCGACCAGCCCATCACCGTCTTCGGCGACGGCAGCCAGACGCGGTCGTTCTGCTACGTCGACGACATGATCGGCGGCCTGATCGCCCTGATGGAACACGACGGGCCCCAGCCTGGCCCGGTCAACCTCGGCAATCCGGTCGAGATGACCGTCTCCGAACTGGTCGAGGTGGTGCTGGACCTGACCGGCTCCGCGTCGCGCGTGGTCCACCGGCCGTTGCCGGTCGACGATCCGCGTCGCCGCCGGCCCGACATCGCCCGCGCCGCCGAGGTGCTCGGCTGGAGCCCCGCCACCCCGCTGGAGGAGGGCCTGCGCCGGACCATCGACTGGTTCGACGGCGAGCGCTTGCGCGGCGGGCGGGAGCCGGCCGCGGCGATCAGCGCGTGAGGACCGATGACCGGCAGGGGACCGACGACGGCGGCCGCCGAGGGACTGGCGTCCGTCCTGCGGCGGAACATCGCCGAGATGCGCGAGCGCCGCGAGAGCGCCGAGCGCACCGCGCCGGCCAGCGAACGGCTGGCCGAGGGGATCACCGACTTCGCCGGAAGCCTGCGGTTCGTGTTGCTGCACCTTCTGCTGTTCGGCGGCTGGATCCTGGTCAACACGCTCGGCCCCGCGGGCTGGCGGTTCGATCCCAGTCTCGTCGTCCTGGCGATGGCGGCCTCCGTGGAGGCCATCTTCCTGTCGACCTTCATCCTGATCAGCCAGAACCGCATCTCCGCCGCCGAGCGCCGACGCGCGGAACTCGACCTTCAGATCAACCTTCTCGCCGAGCATGAGGTGACCCGATTGATCGACCTCGTCACCCGCATCGCCGAACGCCTCGAAGTGCCGGCCCGCGACGCGGACCTCGACGAACTGCGCCGCGACGTAGCTCCCGGCGCCGTTCTCGACACCCTCGCCGAACCGCAGGACCCGCCTGTCGCCGGACATGAACATGACTGACGTCCTGAACCACACCCGCACCATGCGCGCCGCCGTGGTCACCGGCCCCGGCCGGCTGGAGCTGCGCGAGACCGCCCTGCCGCAGCCCGGCGCCGGACAGCTGCGCGTCAGGCTGGAGGGCTGCGGCGTCTGCGCCTCCAATCTGACGCCCTGGGCCGGACCCGAATGGATGACCTTCCCGACCGAACCGGGGGGCATGGGGCACGAGGGCTGGGGCGTGGTCGACGCAGTCGGCGAAGGCGTCGCGGGCCTGAAGGTCGGCGACCGGGTCGCCTTCCTGTCGGGCCACGCCTACGCCGAATACGACATCGCCGACGCCGCGTCGGCGGTGAAACTGCCGCCGGACCTCGACGGCCAGCCCTTCCCCGGCGAGCCCTTCGCCTGCGCCTTCAACATCTTCCGCCGCAGCGCCATCGAGGCCGGGCAGACCGTGGCCATTGTCGGCGTGGGCTTCCTCGGCGCCGTGCTGACCCGACTGGCGACCGAGGCCGGGGCGCGGGTGATCGCCATCTCGCGCCGCCCCTCCTCCCTCGATCTCGCCCGCCGGATGGGCGCGGCCGAGACCCTCCCGATGGAGGATCACTACGGGATCATCTCGCACGTGTCGCAGCTGACCGGCGGCGCCTTCTGCGACGTGGTCATCGAGGCGGTCGGCAAGCAGTGGCCGCTCGATCTCTCGGCCGAACTGACGAAGGAACGCGGCCGGCTGGTCATCGCCGGCTACCACCAGGACGGCCCGCGGCAGGTCAACATGCAGCTGTGGAACTGGCGCGGTCTCGACGTCGTCAACGCGCACGAGCGCGACGCCGCGGTCTATGTCCAGGGCCTGCGCGAGGCCGTGGATGCGGTGGTCGCCGGCCGTCTCGACCCTGCGCCCCTGCTCACCCACGTCTACCGGCTGGATCAGCTGGACCAGGCGCTGGACGCCACGCGCGACAAACCCGACGGCTTCGTCAAGGCGCTGGTGATGATGACATGACCGACGCCCTGCTCGAACGATCCCGGCGGGCGGCGACTGACAAGCCGCGGATCGGCTTCCTCGGCGTGGGCTGGATCGGCCGTCACCGGATGGAGGCCATGCTGGCGACCGGCGCGGTCGAGGCCTCCGTGATCGCCGATCCTTCGGACGCGATGCGGGCCGACGCCGCCGGCCTGGCCCCCGAGGCGCCCCGGGTCGGCGGCTTCGACGCCCTGCTGGAGCACGACCTCGACGGCGTCGTCATCGCCACCCCCAGCGCCCTGCACGCCGAACAGGCGCGGCGCGCCCTCGCCCGCGGCATGGCGGTCTTCTGCCAGAAGCCGCTGGGCCGGACCGAGGCGGAGGTGCGCGAGGTGATCGACGCCGCCCGCCGCGCCGACCGCCTGCTCGCCGTCGATCTCAGCTACCGGTTCACCGAGGCGGCGCGCGCTGTCCGCGCCCTGGTCGAGGCCGGCGAACTCGGCCGGGTCCACGCCGTCGACCTGACCTTCCACAACGCCTATGGGCCGGACAAGCCGTGGTTCTACGATCCCGCCCTGTCCGGGGGCGGCTGCGTCATGGACCTTGGCGTCCACCTCGTCGATCTGGCCCTGTGGCTGCTCGGCGACGCGACGGTGACCGATGTCTCGTCGCACCTGTTCGCCGGCGGCCGGTTGACCGACGACCCCCGGGTCGCCGAGGACTACGCCGTGGCCACCCTCACGCTCGACACCGGCGCGGTGGTGCGTCTGGCCTGTTCGTGGCGCCTGCCTGCGGGCCAGGACGCGGTCATCTCCGCCAACCTGTACGGCGAGCGTGGCGGGGCCGGTCTGCGCAACGTCGATGGCTCCTTCTACGACTTCACCGCCGAGCAGTTCGAGGGCACCGCCCGCCGCGTGCTCGCCTCGCCGCCGGACGAATGGGGAGGGCGCGCCGCGGCCGACTGGGCCCGGCGCCTCGCCGCGGGGGAGCGGTTCGACCCGGGCGTCGAGGGCCTGGTCCCGGTCGCGCGCGCCCTGGACCGCATCTACCGGCGGTAAGCGGCCTCAGGCGAACCGCCGGGAGCGGGCGACGTCGTCCGGCTCGAAGTCGCGCAGGGCATGGGCGTAGCATTCGCAGGCGTGCGCCTCGAGCCGTTCGGGATCGAGCACCTGCACGACTCCCCGGCTGTAGCGAAGCGCCCCCGACGCCTTCATCTGCAGGGCGCTGGCGTTGAGCGTGGTCCGCTGCACCCCCAGAATCACCGCCATGTCGTCTTGGGTCAGGGGCAGGCGAGTCTCGCCGGTCCGGGCGCAGGTCAGCAGCAGCCATTTGGCCAGCCGCGCGGCCACATCGTGGACGGCCCCGCACGCCAGTTCCTGCTCGGCCCGGACCGCCGCCTTGCGCACCATCCGCAGCAGCAGCCGCCGCAGCCCCTCGTTCTCGTCGGCCGCGGCCCTCAGCAGCGGCGCGGGAATGGCCCTCGCCGGGCCGCTGATCCTGACTACGGTGCGACAGGTCTCGGGTTCCGAGGTCAGGCAGGACAGCAGGCCGACGGCGTCGTCCTGGCCCAGCGAGGCGACCTCGACCGTCCGACCGTCGGCCATGGCGGCGAGGCTCGACAGCAGGGCGCCTTCCGGAAAGATGACGGCGTGGGGAACCGCGCCCTCCTCGAACACCGTATCGCCGTTCAGCAGCGACAGTGGGCGAACCTGACCCAGGACGCCAGGATCGGCGCGATACAGCGCAAGCAAAAGCCGGTTTCGCAGGGCCGCGGGGGCTCCCAATTCGACAGACTCCATGGGTTCCAGAATCATGCAGTTCCGACCAGGACATACGGCAAGGGCGGCGGCTGGATTCCGGTTCGTCGGCTCCAGCAGCCGGGCCGGTCAGGATATCACCAGTGGTGCGGCCGGTTTTTAACCTGCATCAAGATCCGGCAGGTTCCTGGCGCCCGGGCGTCGGCGGCGGCGGCGTCCGGCGAACGGCGCGGGGCATCCTCAGAGCGCCTGGGCGGAGTGCTGTCGCTCCAGGTGCAGGTAGCGCGGGTTGAAGTCGGCCTCGTCGCGCATCCGCTGCCAGGACGGGAACACGATGTTGCGCTTGTTGCGCGTGATCAGCCCGTCGGCCTCGAGCGCCTTCAGCGTCCGGTTCACGTGCACGGGGGTCAGGCCGACCGCGTCGGCGAGCTGTTCCTGGGTGATCGGCAGTTCGAATCCGCCGCCGTCGACCAGGCCCTGCGCCTCCATGCGGCTGGCGAACTCGCACAGCAGATGCGCCAGACGGGTGCGCGCGTCGCGCCGGCCGACGTTCAGCACCCACTCGCGGAAGATCGAGCCCTCGACGAGGACGCTGGTCATGACCGCCTGCCGGACAAGGGGCCGCGCGTCGACCAGGTCGAGCAGGTCCTTGCGGGGGACGAAGGCGACCTCGCCGCGGGTCAGCATCTGCACGCTGTGGTCGGCGACATCGAGGAACAGGTGCTGCAGGTCCACGGCGTCGCCGGGGATGTGCAGGGCGACGATCTGACGGACGCCCTCGCCGGTCAGTTTCTGCCGATAGGCGAAACCCGAGCCGATCACGCCACACAGGGCCGGGACGTCGCCTTCGCGGGTCAGGTAGGTTGAGGCTTCCATCGTCCGCGTGCGATGGGGCAGGCTCAGAACGGCCTGCCGATCCACCTCCGGCAGGTCGACGATCAGCTCCAGTCTTCGCAAAAGCATTCGAAGGGGAGTGTCATCGAGAGGCATGGCGGCTCCGGCATTAGGGGCGGGAGCACATGGAAACTCTCTGTCGCCGAAGCCCGGATAACCGTTCGGTGATACTCTACAATAACATAAGTCATGCCGGTCGTCTTAACTTGTGTTATGTTTGATCCTGCTGAGCAATCTTCGCCCAGTGCGAAGGTTTGCATGCCGGTCTATTTTTTCCATCTCCGGGACGGCCACGACACCCTCCTCGATCCGGACGGGCGTGACCTGAACGGCGCTGACGCCATCGCGCGCGCCGCCCTGGCCGAGGCCCGCGCCCTGATCAGCGACGAAGCCCGGCTGGGCCGCATCCGCCTCGACCAGCGCATCGACGTCGAGGACGCCGACGGACAGGTGGTCCACAGCCAGCCCTTCGACGGGGCGGTCGAGATCGTCGGCGGGGACTGCTGACGGTGCCGCGCTACTTCTTCGACATCGCCTCCGAACACGCGATCCGCGACGAGGACGGCGAGGATCTGCCCGATAGCGAAGCCGCCCGGGACATGGCCATCCGCATCGCCGCCGAGTTGTTGCCGGTTCACTCGCGCCAACTCGCCCAGACCGGCCGGGTCGCGATCACCGTCCGCGACGAACAGGGGGCGACCGTCCACGAACTGGAGTGCCGCCTGACTACCCGGACCCAGCCGGTCTGATCAGGCCGCGCGGCGCGCCGACCGGGCCGGGTCGGCCAGAGGCTCGAACAGATGCCGCGCCAGATGGCGCACCACCGGCGCCGCCACCCCGTCGCCGGTCAGGTGATAGGCGTCGTTGTAATTCCGCGGCAGCACATAGTCGTCGGCCAGCCCCATCAGCCGCGCCGTTTCCCGCGCCGAGATCAGCCGCGAGCGCACCGTCGGACCGTCCACCACGAGGATGATCTGGCGGCTCGACCCGCCGGCGGGCGTCCTCAGGCAGCCGGCGACGTCGTCGAACCGCACCTCGGCGCGCTGCACCCTCGCCCCTGAGGGGTCGATGCGGGTCCGGCGATAGACGCCCCCGACCATGCGGCGCCCGGCCCGCTGCGCCGCCTCGACCTTGGCCGCATTGACCGGCGACATCAGGTCCAGCAGCCGTTTCGTCTCGGCCTGGTTATGCCACTCCACGCCCTCGGGGTGTTCCTCGATCAGATCGGCGAAGGTCGTCCGCCGCCGTTCGGGCGTGGGCGCATTCCACCACAGCAGCCGGTCCCGCAGATCGTCGGGGAGTCCGGCCACGGCCGTGCGCAGGGCGCGGGTGTGGAACGGCTCGACCGGCCCCGGCGCCAGCAGCGCCGGCGGAACCTCGACCGCGTCACGCACGCCGATGACGAACAGCCGCGGCCGGCTCTGCGGCACGAACAGCTCGGCGTTGATGACCAGGGCGCCGTAGCGATAGCCGGCCGCGGCGACCCCCCGGCAGATAACCTCGAAATCCTTGCCGCCATGCGAGGTCAGGGTCCCGCAGACGTTCTCGACCGCGACGAGCCGCGGCGCCCGGCCCTGCTCCGCCAGCCGGCCGACGATGTCCATGAAGGCGTGGAAGGTCCCCGAGCGCTCGCCCTTCAGCCCCGCCCCTGCGCCCGCCAGCGACAGGTCCTGGCAGGGGAAGCTGCCCCAGACCAGGTCCGGGTCGCCGGGCATGGCTTCGACGGCCAGTCCGCGGATGTCGCCGACGGTCAACTCTCCGCCCGTGCCCCAGTTGGCCTGATAGGCGAGGCCCTTGCGGGCGTCGAAATCGTTGGCGAACAGGCAGGTCCACCCCTCGCCCAGCCCCGCCCGCGCCATGCCGCCCCCGGCGAAGAACTCATAGAAGCTGGGCAAGCGTCATCCCCGGACCGAAGCGGACCCGGAGCCTACAGTGTGTCGCTGGGGGGAGGAAATGGTGGACGCGACAGGGATTGAACCTGTGACCCCTTCGATGTCAACGAAGTGCTCTCCCGCTGAGCTACGCGTCCGCCGTGACGGCCCCAGGGTCACCCCCGGGGGCAGGAAGGCGCGGTCTATAACCCGGCCCCTTTGCAGTCTGCAAGGCCCAAACGACCCGAACGCGCTCAAGCCGCGCGGCTCGTCCTCCCGGCGAAGGCCGGGGCGCGCGGCGAGGCGTCAGCGCCCCTTCTTCATATCAGGCCGCGACCATCCGCTCGACCTCGCCGACGAGGTCGCGCAGGTGAACCGGCTTGGACAGCACCTTGGCCTGCGGGCTGGCCTGGGCCGCCGACAGGGCGACGGCGGCGAAGCCGGTGATGAACATGATGCGGATGCCCGGCTGGCGGGCGGCGGCGACGCGCGCCACCTCGATGCCGTCGGCGCCGGGCATGACGATGTCGGTCAGCAGCAGGTCCCACGGCCCCTGGTCGAGGGCGTCTATGGCGTCGTCGCCGTTCTCGCAGTCGACCACCGAATGGCCGGCCCGCTCGAGCGCCCGCGTCAGGAAACCCCGAAGCGAATGATCGTCCTCGGCCAGGAGAATGCGCGCCATGAAATGTCTTCGCCCCGTCTTGTTGCCGTGACGCTACGACCCGATCGGTAAACCCGCCATGAAAATCCCTGTTCGGGCGAGGCGCTCCGGACGCGCGAACCTGTGGATCGATGCACGAAACACGGTATGGAGCGCCCATGGCGGACGGACCTGAGCACACGGCGGTCGAGGCGGGCGAGGCCCCGTTCGCCGTCGTCATGCCGCCCGCCGCCGGCCGCTTCGTGTTCGCCTCGCCCCACTCCGGCGACGTCTATCCGGCCGACATGAACACCGCCCCCGGTCTCGACGTCGCCAGCCTGCGCAGCGCCGAGGACGCGCTCGTCGATCGGCTGATCGCGTCGGGAGCGGAGCGCGGCGCGGCCCTGCTGCTCGGCCGGCTGGGGCGGGCCTATGTCGACCTCAATCGCGATCCCGACGACCTCGACCCGGCCCTGATCGAGGGGCTGGAGGGGCCGACCGCCTCGCCGCGCACCACGGCCGGCTATGGCGTCATTCCGCGTCTGACCGGCGACGCCCGCCCGCTCTACGGCCGGCGGCTGGGGCTGGGCGAGGCCCGGGCGCGGATCGACCGGGTCCACGCCCCCTATCACGCCGCGCTGGCGGACCTGATGGCGGCGGCCCACGACCGCCACGGCGAGGCGGTTCTGGTCGATTGGCACTCGATGCCGGCGCGGGCGACCCAGGGGATCGGCGGCGCGCGCGGACCGGACGTGGTGCTGGGCGACCGGCACGGCTCGTCCTGCGCCGCGGCCCTGACGCGGCGGCTGCGGCGGGCGTTCGAGGCGCTGGGCTGGCGGGTGGCCCTGAACCAGCCCTATTCCGGCGGCTGGACCACCCAGCGCTGGGGACGCCCGGCCGAGGGGTTCCACGCCGTCCAGATCGAACTGAACCGGGCGCTGTACCTCGACGAGGCCACCCTGCAGCCGGGCCTCGGCTGGTCGCGCTGCGCGGCCGGGGTGGCGCGGGTCATCGACGATCTGCTCGGCGACGGGACTCCCCTCGGCCGGGCGTAAAAAAAGCCGCGCCCGAAGGCGCGGCATAAAAGTCTTTAGGGAGGAAACGCCCAGGAAGGGCATGACGCCCTCAGGCGTCGACCATCAAGTTAGTGTGCGGTGCACCATGCGTCAACTGCAGAGTTCGCACCCGCGATCACGCCCTGTAACGCCAACTTTCATCCCGCGCCCGGCCTCGTAACCGCTTTCAGCGGTGAACTTCACCTCTTCCGGTGCGCGAGTGCGAAACAGCGTCACTGCGCCGGCAGGTGCGGCTCCAGCAGCCGCCGCGCCGTCCGCACCGCCCGCGCCGCCGGCGACGCCGCCTGCCGCCAGACCAGCAGGCAGAACACCAGCGCCACGCCGATCGCCAGCCACAGCGGCCCGAACAGCCACGCCGCCGCCGCCAGGGCGAAATAATAACCCCGCACGCCCTGGCTGAACGCGCTCAGGGCCGGGTTGAGCAGATTCCCCGCCGCCTCGCCCAGCGCCACCCGGTCGGCCTCGGCATGCAGCTCCGGCGCCGCCCCGATCAGCGCCAGGGCGTAATTCATCTGGCGAATCGACCAGATGAAATCGAGCAGGCCGCGGGCGAGGCAGAGCAGCACCAGCGCCAGCTTGGCCTCCAGCAGTCGGGTCGAGGCGCCCCCCTCGTCGATCAGGGCCACGCCCTGCAGCGCCTGATCGCCGCCGAACAGCACGCTGGCCACCGCCGCGATCAGCAGCAGGCTGGTCGAGGCGAAGAAGCCGGCCGAGTTGATGGTGTGGCCCATCAGCTGGCTGTCGACGATGCGCACCTCGCGGTGGGTCATGGCCATCATCCAGGCCCGCCGCACCATGATCATGTCGTCGTTGAGCGAGCCGCTGCGCCTGGCCAGCAACGCCAGCAGCGGGCCGTAGCCCAGCCAGCAGAGGAAGAACAAGGCCAGCGCCGCGCCTTCGAAGATCGTCATCCGGAGCTCTCTTCAGTGCTAGTGCTAGTGAGCAAGGGGTGAGCCGCTGGCGTGACCGCCCACTCCGTCCTGCTCACCCCTTGCTCACTAGCACTAGCACCCGACCGCCCCAACGGCAGGTTGGAACGTCCCGCGCCAAGTCCGCCTTGCTTCGGGCGCCGTGCGCGCCTATCACCCCCGCCTCCCGCTACCGCACTGCACCATAGACGAGTTCCCGTCATGAACATCGACGCCATTCCCGCCGGCCCCAACCCGCCCTGGGACGTCAACGTGGTCATCGAAATCCCGCAGGGCGGCCTGCCGGTCAAATACGAGATGGACAAGGCGTCGGGCGCGCTGTTCGTCGACCGCTTCCTGCACACCGCCATGTACTACCCGGGCAACTACGGCTTCATCCCGCACACCCTGTCGGACGACGGCGACCCCTGCGACGTGATCGTGCTGAACCCGACGCCGGTGGTGCCGGGCTGCATCATCCGCTCGCGCCCGATCGGCGTGCTGAAGATGGAAGACGAGGCCGGCGGCGACGAGAAGATCCTCGCCGTGCCGGTCGACAAGCTGAACCCCTATTACACCGACATCGCCAGCTACCGGCAGCTGCCCGCCATCCTGGTCGAGCAGATCGAGCATTTCTTCACCCGCTACAAGGATCTGGAGAAGGGCAAGTCGGTCACGGTCAAGGGCTGGGGCGACGCCGGCGAGGCCGCCGAACTGATCGCCGCGGGAATGCGGGCCCATCAGGACAAGCTGAAGTCGAAGGCCGCCAACGCCGCCTGACGCGCCCGCCTGTTGCGCAACCTCCACAACGGCCTAGCGTTGAGTTTCCGCAGGGCCAACGGATCGGTCCGGTTAAGTCGATTTCCGGCGGACGGATCGTTCAGCTTTCCCCTAAGCCGCGAACATGCCTTCGGCCGTGCTTCGCAACCATCTCCTCGACCGCCTGTCCCCTGAAGACCGCGCCGCGGTCCTCTCCGCCTCGACTCCGTTCGAGTTTGAATTGGGTCATGTTTTCTCCGAGGCCGGAGACACTGTCGTCCACGTCCACTTCGTGCTCAGCGGCATCATCTCGGCGGTGGCCGGCATGCAGGACGGCCGCACCGTCGAGACCTTCATGGTCGGCCGCGAGGGCGTCACGACGCCCGGAGCCATCAACGTCCCCGTGCGGACCTATTCCCGCCTGGTCGGGCAGTCCACGGGCGAGACGCGCCGGATCGAGGTCGGCCGCTTGAGGGCGCTGTGCGATGAGCGGCCGGAGCTGCGCTCGGTCATCGCCCTCTACGCCGCCGGCCTGCAGGGCGAGCTGGAGCAGTCGGGCGCCTGCAACGCCCTGCACCGCGCCGACCAGCGCTTCGCCAAATGGCTGCTGCGCTGCCACGACCGCCTCGACGGCGACACCCTGCACCTGACCCAGGAATATCTGGCCAGCCTGCTCGGCTCGCAGCGCACCACCGTCAACGAGGCGGCCCAGGGCCTGCAGAAGGCCGGCGCCATCAGCTACTCCCGCGGCCGGGTGACCATTCTGGATCGCAGCGCCCTCGAGCGGGCCGCTTGCGAATGCTACACCGCCGGCCGTCGGGACATTCTGGACATCCCCCGGCAGCTCTGACGGGACCGGAGCCTCAGGGCCGCTCGACGCACATCGCCACGCCCATGCCGCCGCCGATGCACAGGGTGGCGAGGCCCTTCTTCGCATCGCGCCGCTTCATCTCGTGCAGCAGGGTGGTCAGGATGCGGGCGCCCGAGGCGCCGATCGGATGGCCGATGGCGATGGCGCCGCCATTGACGTTAACCCTGTCGGGGTCGAGGCCGAGTTCCTTCAGCACGCACAGCGACTGCGCCGCGAACGCCTCGTTCGACTCCACCAGATCGAGGTCGCCGACGCTCCAGCCGGCCTTCTCCAGCGCCTTCCTCGAGGCCGGGATCGGCCCCGTGCCCATGATGGCCGGATCGACGCCCGCCGTGGCCGACGAGACGATCCGGGCCAGCGGCTCCAGTCCCCGCGCCTTCGCGTCGTCCGCGCTCATCAGCACCAGCGCCGCGGCGCCGTCGTTCAGGCCCGAGGCGTTGGCCGCCGTCACCGTGCCCTCCTTCGAGAAGGCGGGGCGCAGCGAGGCCATGGCCTCAAGCGTCGCGCCGTGGCGGATGTATTCGTCCGTGTCGACGACGACGTCGCCCTTGCGCCCGGGGATGGTCACCGGAACGATCTCGGCGTCGAAGCGGCCAGCCTTCTGCGCCGCCTCGGCCTTGTGCTGGCTGGCCACGGCGAAGGCGTCCTGGTCGGTGCGGCTGATCTGGAAGCGGTCGGCGATGTTCTCGGCCGTCTGGCCCATGTGATAGCCGTTGAAGGCATCCCACAGCCCGTCCCGGATCATGGTGTCGACCAGGGCGAGGTCGCCCATCTTCTGGCCGGTGCGCAGCTGCTGGGCGTGCGGCGCCTGGCTCATGCTCTCCTGGCCGCCGGCGACGACGATGCGGGCGTCGCCGAGGGCGATCTGCTGGGCGGCGATGGCCACGGCGCGCAGGCCGGAGCCGCAGATCTGGTTCAGGCTCCAGGCCGGAACCTCCTTTGGAATGCCGGCGCCCATGGCCGCCTGCCGCGCCGGGCCCTGACCCGCCGCCGCCTGCAGCACATGGCCCAGGATCACCTCATCGACCTCGTCGGCGGCCACCTCGGCGCGCTCCAGCGCCGCCCGGATCGCGACCTCGCCCAGCTTCGACGCGGGCAGGGACGAGAGCGCGCCGAGAAACGATCCGACCGGCGTGCGCGCCGCGGAGACGATGACCACTTCGACAGACATTGACTGACCTCGGGGAAGCGGCCGTACGAAGGGGGAGGCGTTAGGCCGCGGGAAAGAATTCGTGCCGTTTCTGCCGCATCCCGAACCTTTCGTCACCCTCGCAAGCCGCCATTCAGCGGATGGTCATCGGCCCGCCCGCATCCTGTCGGGAACGAAAAAGGAGCGAAAGGCTTGATGGGGCCATGCTCATGCGGATGAAGAAACTGTTCGGCCGGGTCTGCGTCCCCGACGAGCTCGACATGGTCGAACACTACCGGACGCCGGCCGAACAGACCGCCGACCTCGTCGTGCATGTGGTCGGCCTGACCCTAGCGGCGGTGGGCGGCATCGTCCTGGCCGTGCTCGCCGCCCTGTATTCCGGAGTCGGGACGGTGGTGGCCACGGCGGCCTACGCCCTGTGCCTGATCGCCATGCTGACGGTCTCGACCATCTACAACCAGACCCGCCCCTGCGCCGCCCGGCCCATCCTGCGCCGCATGGACGAGGCCGCCATCTTCCTGATGATCGCCGGCAGCTACACCCCCTTCACCACCCAGCGCTTCGAGGGCGCCTGGGCCGTCGGCTTCACCCTGCTGGTCTGGGCCGTCGCCCTCGGCGGGGTCGCCGTCAAACTGGTCGCCCCTCGCCTTTCGGACGCCTTCTGGAGCATGGTCTACATCGGCTTCGGCTGGCTGGCCGTGCTGGCGCTCAAGCCGATGATCGACACCGTCCACCCGATCGCCCTGGCCCTGCTGGTCGCCGGCGGCCTGATCTACACCGCCGGCGTCTTCGTCTTCATCAGCCCCAAGGTGAAGTTCCGCCGGGCCATCTGGCACGGCTTCGTGGTCACCGGCGCCATGACCCACTGGGCCGCGGTGCTGGTCGGCGTGGTCCTGGCCCCCGCCGCCCTCGGCTAGACATTCCCCTCCGCAGCGCAGCATAGTGCGGCGTTGCAACAGGATCGGGGACTGCGCGTGGCCGACAAGAAGCCCGGAGCCGGCGACACCGTCGTCATCAAGAAATACGCCAACCGGCGGCTCTACAACACCGCCACTTCCGCCTATGTCACCCTCGAGGACCTCGCCCGCATGGTGCGCGAAGGCGTCGAGTTCGTGGTCTATGACGCCAAGACCAACGACGACCTGACCCGCCAGATCCTGACCCAGATCATCTTCGAGGAAGAGAGCCGCGGCGAGGCCCTGCTGCCGGTCCAGTTCCTGCGCCAGCTGATCGGCTTCTACGGTGGCCAGATGCAGGGCGTGCTGCCGTCCTATCTCGAAATGTCCCTCGACAGCTTCGCCCGTCAGCAGGAGCAGATGCGCGGCCAGTTCTCCAAGGCCTTCGGCGCCGCGCCAGGAGCTGGCCTGCTCGACGAGGCGGTCAAGCGCAACATGGCCATGTTCGCCGAGGCGATGAAGATGTGGCCGGGCTTCAACGCCGCCGCAGCGCGCCCCGCGGCCCCTCCGCCGCCCGAACAGGCCGCCGATCCCCTCGCGGAGATGCGCCGCCAGATGGACGAGATGCGCGCCCAGCTCGACCGGATGTCCCAGCCGCCCGGCAAGGCGGGCTGACCATGACCGACGAGGTCCGTCCCGTCGGCCGGGTGCAACGCCGCGACGATCGCCGCGAGTCGGACCGCCGCTCCGCCGAACGCCGCGCCGCCTCGGCCTCGCGCGACCTCGTTCCCATGGACTTTCCGGCCGAGCCTGCCGACGCCCCGGCAAGACCTGCCCCCACGCCGCCCGCCGACGCCTCCGCCGCCGCCTTCGCCGCCCAGGTCATCGGTCAGAGCGGGCAGCGGCGCGGCCTGAAGGGCGGACCTCCGGTGCTGGACGCGGCCCGCTCCACCTATCTGGGGAACGCCTATTCGGGCGCGGCCGAACGCCGTCCGAAACCCGGCAAGGCCACCGACACGGACGTCTGAGCTCGCGGCACGGTCCTTGCCGACGAGAGGGGCAAACGCCTCCGTCCGGGACCGCCGCCATGCTGACCTTCCTCGCCCGCACCGTCGACGTCACCGTCGTCGCCCTGATCTTCGTCGCCTTCAGCTGAGCTTGCGCCAGGGCGCCGCCGCCGCTAGAGACCCCGCCGTCATCGGGGAGTAGCCGCCCGCATCTCCAGCGGGGTTCGCGTCAACACACTTCCTCTCCCGGAGAGGATGGCGCGAAAGGTTTCCAGTGGCCCTATGGCGCGCACGCGGTGCGCGCCGGCTTGAAGGCGTCGTCCTCAAGCAGCGAGCGCCCGCGGCGCGAGCGGTAGGACCCTGCGAAACATGGCAAGACCGCTGGCATTCGCAGGGGATTTCCACGCGGAGCCCGGCTGCGAACGCCACAGGTCTGTCCGCCGAGGCTCCGCGCACGAAGACACGTTGGACGCCTTCCTGATTTCGACCGGCCTCGTCTCCATCGCGGAGATCGGGGACAAGACCATGCTGCTGGCCATCATGCTCGCGGCGGCGTGGCGCCGGCCGCTGCCGATCCTGCTCGGCATCCTGGCCGCGACGATCGCCAACCACGCCTTCGCCGCCCTGGCCGGCACGGTGCTGGGCCATTTCATGGAGGGCGGCTGGGTGCGCTGGGTGATCGGCCTGGCCTTCCTCGGCTTCGCCGTCTGGGCCCTGATCCCCGACCGTTTCGACGAGCGGCCCGACACCACCGAAAAGACCTTCGCGGGCGTGTTCTGGACCACCGCCGCCGCCTTCTTCGTCATCGAGATGGGCGACAAGACCCAGGTCGCCACCGCCGTCCTCGCCGCCCAGTTCCAGTCCCTGCCGCTGGTCGTGGCCGGCTCGACCCTGGGCATGATGCTCGTCAACGGACCCGCGGTGCTGCTGGGCGAGGCGGCGGCGCGGCGGCTGCCGCTGAAATGGATCCGCTTCGCCGCGGCGCTCGGTTTCGCGGCGACGGGCGTTTGGGTTCTGCTCGCCGGCTGATAGACAGGGCCTTTCCTCGAAACCCCGGCCTCCCATGTCCCGCGTCCTCCGCCTCGTCGCGGTCGCCATTCTCGTTGTCTCCCTGGTCCTGATGCTGGGGCCGTTCGGCGGCGCTGAGGCGGCCAGCGGGGTCTCGGACAAGGTCGCCCATTTCGCCGTTTTCGGTCTGATCCTGTGGAGTTTCGGCGTGCTGTTCCGCCGTCTTCCGCGGCTGGGGGCGGCGCTGCTGGCGATAGGACTCGGGGGGATGGTCGAAGTGGTGCAGGGAATGGTCGGCCGCGACGCCGACTGGCTCGACCTCGCGGCCGACAGCCTGGGCGTGACGGCCGCGCTCCTGCTCTGGGCGATCTGGCGCGGATTCCGCACCCGCGAGGCGTTTCAGACCTCGAACACCCGATAGGGCGTCTCGCCCAGCGTCTTCAGCACCGGCAGGGCGACATTGTAGACCGGCACGCCCTTGGTGGTGCGTCCCTCCGGCGCGCCCCTGTGCGCATGGCCGTGCACGACCAGGCTGATGTTGTCGTAGCGGTCGATGGTCTCCCCCAGCCGCGACGAGCCGAGGAAGGCGTGGATCTCCGGCGGCTCGCCCATCACCGTCTCGGCCACCGGCGAATAGTGAAGCAGCACCACCGAGCGCTCGGTCCTCAGCATGCGGATCGAGTTCTCGATGTGGTTGGCGTCGTCGACCGCCTCCTGCACGAAGGCCTTGATCGAGGCCTCGCCGAACGGGCTCAGCATATAGCGCCCGAAGCCGCCGATGAAGCCCTTGCCGCCGGCGAAGCCGACGCCGTCGATCTCATAGGCCTGGCCGGTCAGCATCTTGACCCCGGCGTCGCACAGCATCTGCGTCACCACCTCCGGATGGCCGCACTCGTGCTCGTGATTGCCCAGCACCCCGACCATCGGAATCTTGCAGCCGCGCAGGTCCTCCAGCAGGACTTCGACCTCGCGGGTCTTGCCGAAATTGGTCAGGTCGCCGCACAGGCACAGCACGTCCGCGTCCTCGTGAACCCGGTCGAACAGCTCGCGATGCGGCCGCTCGTGCGCCTCGCCGACGTGCAGGTCGCCCACCGCCGCCACGCGCAGCTTCTTCGCCGGCCCCGGCTCCAGCCCCGGCTGCGGCGTCTGCGGATCGGGATGCCCGTCGGTCACCGCGCCGCCTCCTTCGCGCTCAAGCCGCGAGCGACCGCGCCGCGAGCATGGCGCCCTCGATCAATGAATCGGGTCATGCCGCTCCTCCAGCCCCTTGCCGACGACGTCTCCGAAGCCCCACTCGGTGATGTCGGCGATATAGTCGCGCGGACTGAACAGCCGGCCGCGGCACACCTTGATCCGCGGCGCCGGCAGGTCGACCTGGGCCAGCAGCCGCTCGCTCAGCTCGGTCATCAGCCACGTCGGCACCCGGCCCCGCTCGGTCGGATAGGCGAAGCGGAAATTGAGCAGGTGCGACATCAGCACCTCCCAGTAGAGGTCCATCTGGTCCAGCAGCGACTTCCAGTCGATCGCCTCCGACTGCTTCAGGATGACGTGGTTCACATCGGCCCCGTCGTAGCGGTAGCGGTCCTGGATGAAGACCTTGGACAGGATCAGCGCCGTCGGCGGCGTGATGCCCACGGTGTGGCCGTAGACCTCGATGGTGTCCGGGCCGAACCAGCTGTCGTTGACCGCGATGGTGCCGTTCGACATGGCGAAGATCACGTCGAAGAAATGCTTGTCCTTCCAGACCTTGGCGATCCAGCGCTCGTCCTCCACATCGGTCCGGTAGCCGCGGGCCTGGAAGAAGGCGAGGATGCGCGGATAGTCCCCGGGCTTGCAGAACACGTCGAGGTCCTTGGTCGGCCGCCGGATGCCCGTATAGGCGGTCACCGCATAGGTCCCGGACAGCAGGAAGGGAATGCCGCTCTGCTTCAGCAGCCCCAGCGCCTCCTCGTAGAAGGCCACGGCCTCCTCCGGCGGATCGAAGCTCGGGTCGGTGACGGTGTCTGACATGGTCCGGACCCTCTGGAGGCGAGGGTTTGGAAACGGTCGCGGTTGGCGCGCGGTTCCGTCTCCGGCGCCGCGCCATGCATCTGATTTGTTTACGGGTCGGCCCTAGACATCGGGTTTCGATGGTGGCCGGGAGGGGTCCGCTTGAAAGGTCGTTGGCGTCTGTTCAGGCACGACGCGGGTCGCGTCGCGGGTCCGCCGGCGCTCGTCTATGTCCTGCTGTACGCGACCGCCGTGGCGATCGGTTACTGGACCATGGCCCGGTTCGGGACGGCGACCGTGTGGCTGGCCAACGGCGTCATCACCGCGGCCCTGCTGCAGCTGCACCGCCGCCCGGCCCTGGTGGTGGTCGGAGCCTGCATCGCGCTCGATATCGCGACCAACAGCCTGCGCGGCGCGCCCGTGGTCTATCTGGCGGCCAATATCACGTTCAATTTCGGCATGGCCCTGGGCGCCGCCGTGCTCGCCCGGCGCGTCTGCGGCGCCGCCCTCGACCTGCGCAGGCCCGGCCGGCTGATCCGCTTCGCGGTCCTGGCCGTGGCGCCGGCCACGGTCGCCGCGGCCCTGTTCAGCATGGTCACCCTCGCCCTGGTCTCGCCGCGGCCCTGGGTGATCTGGCTGTTCGACTTCCAGAGCTACATCGCCGTTGAGGCGCTGGACCTGCTGCTGGTCACCCCGATCCTGCTGCTGCTGGCCCGCCGCCACCGCTTCGCCGGGGCCACCCGGGCCTCCCGCACCGAGGCCGCCAGCCTCATCGGCCTGATGCTGGTCGTCACCGCCGGGGTGTTCTGGCAGAGCGACGCGCCCCTGATGTTCCTCGTCTTCCTGCCGATGATGCTGATCGGCCTGCGACTGTCGCCGACGCTGTCGGCCGCCGCCCTGATCGGTCTCGCCACCGTCAGCGGCGCCGCCACCCTGATGGGGCACGGCCCGGTCCAGCTCACCCAGCTGGCCGACATCCCCGGACTTGAGGACGTCCCGCCGCTGGTCCGCCGGCTCGGGGTCTACAACCTGTTCCTGCTCGCCGTGGTCGTCACCGTCCTGCCGATCAGCACGGTGATGACCGAGCGCCGCCAGCTGGAGGCCCGGCTGCGGAGCCGCACCGCCGCCGCCCAGGAGGCCCGCCGGGTGGCCGAGGACGCCGCCGCCGCCCGGGCCCGCTTCCTCGCCATGATGAGCCATGAGATGCGCACCCCGCTCAACGGCGTCGCCGGCTTCGCCGACCTGCTCGCCGGCCGCGCCGACCTCGACCCCGAGGCGGTGCGTCAGGCGCGCCAGATCCGCGAGTCCAGCGACGGCCTGCTGATGCTGGTCGAGGACGTCCTCGACTTCGCGCGGGGCGAACACGCCGTCTCGCCCGAGCCGCTCGACCTCGCCGCCGTGGCGCGCGAAGCCATGGGCCCCAGCCGCGCCGCCGCCGACGCCCTCGGCCTGGCCCTGACCATCGACGACCGGCTGCCGCCCCGCTCGCGCTTCAATTGCGACCGCCGCGCCCTGCGCCAGGCCCTGCATCCTCTGATCGCCAATGCGGTGAAATTCACCACCGAGGGCGGCGTCTCCATCCGCCTCGACCGCACCGCCGACGGCGCCGCCATCCGGGTCTCCGACACCGGCTGCGGCATCGAACCGGCCCACCATGCCCAGCTGTTCGAAGCCTTCTCCCAGGCCGACGCCTCGACCACCCGCCTGCACGAGGGCGCGGGGCTCGGTCTCGCCCTGGTCGCCCGCCACGCCCGCCGCCTGGGCGGCCGGGTCGAGGTCGACAGCCGGCCGGGCGAGGGCTCGACCTTCACCCTGCACCTGCCCCTGACCCGCGCGCCCGACGCCCCCGTCGAGCCGCCCGCCCCCGCCGCCGCGCCCGACCCTGTCGCCGCCGCGGACTCCCTGACGGGTCCGGCGCCGGCGCCGGCCCGCACGGCCGCTCCGAGCCCCCGCGTGCTGGTCGTCGACGATCATCCGGTCAACCGCGAGGTCGCCCGCATCATGCTCCAGGCCTTCGGCTGCGAGGTGGTCGAGGCCTGCGACGGCCAGGAGGCGGTTCAGCTCGCCGGCGAACAGGCGCTCGACCTGGTGCTGATGGACGTGCGCATGCCGCGCATGGACGGGCTCGAGGCGACCCGCCGCATCCGCGTCCTGCCCGCGGCTCGCGGCGTCGTTCCGGTGGTGGCCATGACCGCCGACGCCATGCCGGAGGACGTGTCCCGCTGCCTCGCCGCCGGCATGAACGCCCACCTCGCCAAGCCGGTCAATCAGGCCTCGCTGTTCGCCACCGTCGCCCGCGCCCTGTCGGGAGACCTCCCCGCAGCGGCGGTCACGGCGGCGGCCTAGGGATCAGGGCCAGGGACCAGGGGCTAGAGGCTAGGGGCTAGGGGCTAGGGGCTAGGGGCTAGGGAAGAGAAAGCCTCCGGACCCATTTCCGCGTTGATGGTTCGAGCTCGGTTTGCGCGCGTGAATGGGCGACTCCGATCCGTGATCCCCAATCGCTCATCCCTAATCCCTAGCCCCCTAGTCCCTAGCCCCTAGTCCCTAGTCCCTCGTCCCTCGTCGCTCGCCCCTAATCCCTAGCCCCTAGCCCCTAGCCCCTAGCCCCCGTACCTCCCCTCGAACGGAAACCGCCGCGCCCAGAAGTCGCGCAGCTCCGGCAGGGCGTCGACGCGCCGCATGACCTCGCCCATGCGCGGGGCGACCTGATGGAAGCGCGCCCGGTGCGGCGTCCAGCGGCTGGCCACGGCGACATACAGGTCCAGCACCGTCAGCTCCGGTCCCAGCAGGAAGCGGTCCGGCGCGATCTGGCTCTCCATCCGCCCCCAGCACTCGGCGATCCGGTCCGCCGTCCGCGACTTGATCGTGGCCTGCGCCGCCGGATCGTCGCCGGCCAGCCGGCTCGGCTCGTCCCGCACCCAGAACATCGAATAGATCGAGGCCGGAACGAAGGTCATCCAGCGCAGGAACTGGGCCCGTCGCGGATCGCACGGCTCCGGCCCCAGCGCCGCCTCCGGATGCCGTTCCGCCAGCCAGATCAGGATCGCGGCGCTCTCGGTGATCGTTTCTCCGTCAGCCGTCACCAGCGCCGGGATCTGCCGCATCGGATTGACCGCCGCCACCTTGTCGCGCTCGGCCTCGCCCTCCCAGGTCACCGCCTCGACCACCTCGAACGGCGCCCCGATGAGCGTCAGCGCCGCCTCGACCGGGACCGAGCCGGATCCGGCCGCGCCATAGACTGTGTAGGTCATGTCGATCTCCTCGGACCCTCTGTGCGCCTGAACGCGCCAGGCGACCCGCGAGATTTGCGCGCGAAGGCATAAGCCTCCCTTGCCGTTTTGGGGCGCGGTTCGTCCCCAGCTTCTCCCCAGAAGTCTTGGCCGGGCCTACCACATCTAGCGGTCGCGGAAAAAGTGATCGCAATATAGCCGCATTTCGGCTTGGCGCCCGGCCATCGGAGTCGCATGGTGAACGCCACCCTTCCGGATTCGCCGACAGAGTTGCTTCGATGAACGCGCACGCCCCGATCCTGCCCTCGACGCCTGGTCTGCTGACCGCCTCGGCCGCCTACAAGCCGTTCCGCTACCCGTGGGCGTTCGACATGTGGAAGAAGCAGCAGCAGGTCCACTGGATGCCCGAAGAGGTGCCGCTGGGCGAGGACTGCAAGGACTGGGCGGCCAATCTGACCGACAGCGAGCGCAACCTGCTGACGCAGATCTTCCGCTTCTTCACCCAGGCCGACATCGAGGTCCAGGACAACTACATGGAGCGTTACGGTCGGGTGTTCAAACCGACCGAGGTCAAGATGATGCTGGCGTCCTTCGCCAACATGGAGACCATCCACATCGCCGCCTACGCCCTGCTGCTCGAGACCATCGGCATGCCCGAGAGCGAGTTCGGCGCCTTCATGGAATACGAGGCCATGCGCGACAAGCATGACTTCATGGGCAAGTTCGGGGTCGAGACCGACGGCGACATCGCCCGCACCCTGGCCATGTTCGGCGGCTTCTCCGAAGGCCTGCAGCTGTTCGCCTCGTTCGCGATGCTGATGAATTTCCCCCGCCAGAACAAGATGAAGGGCATGGGCCAGATCATCAGCTGGTCGGTGCGCGACGAGAGCCTGCACTGCGAGGGCATCATCAAGCTGTACCACGCCTTCAACAAGGAGACCGGCGCGGTCACCAAGGCGGTCGCGGACGACATCGTCGAATGCTGCCGCACCGTGGTCGAGATGGAGGACCGCTTCATCGACCTGGCCTTCGAGATGGGCCCGGTGGACGGCATGACGCCCGCCGACATCAAGGCCTACATCCGCTTCATCGCCGACTGGCGCCTGCGCCAGCTGCACCTGCCCGAGCTGTTCGGGGTCAAGGAAAACCCCCTGCCGTGGCTGCAGTCGATGCTGTCGGGCGTCGAACACGCCAACTTCTTTGAGGCCCGGGCCACCGAATACTCAAAGGCCGCCACCAAGGGCTCCTGGCACGGCGCCGCGGGCGTCTGGGACAGCTTCGACGCCCTGATGAAGAAGCGGCAGGACGAACCGGCGGAGATCTGAGGCGCGACGCTCAGATCCCCGCGTACCACTCGTAGCCGCGGTCTTCCCAGTAGCCGCCCTTGCCCCGGCCGAGGTGGGCGAAGCTCTCCACCGCCTCGATCCGGCGGATGTATTTGGCGTGCTTGTAGCCCAGCTGCCGCTCGACCCTCAGCCTCAGCGGCGCCCCGTGCGGGACCGGCAGGACCTCGCCGTTCATCCCGTAGGCCAGGATCGTCTGCGGATGCCGGGCGTCGATCAGGTCGATGCTTTCGTAATACCGCTCCCCGTCCTCCCGCTGATCCAGCGCGTCGAAGCAGTGGAAGACGATATATTTGGCCTCGGGCTTCAGCCCCGCCTCGTCCAGCAGGGTCTCCAGCCGCACGCCGGTCCATTCGCCGATCGAGGTCCAGCCCTCGACGCAGTCGTGCTTGGTGATCTGGCTCTGCGCCGGCCGCGCCCTCAGCTCGGCCAGGCTCAGCGCCAAAGGGCGCTCGACCAGCCCGTCTATGACCAGCCGGTAGCCCGAGAACCCCTCCGCCTTCAGCGCCTTGTAGTCCGACGCCGCCGGATCGATCGAGCCGTTGGCCCGGAAATCCGGCGAGATCTCCGCCCGGCTGTAGGTCGGCGCCAGGGCGTCGCGCGGGATCAGCAGCCGCTGCACCCGCCGGGTCAGCCCCTCGCCCATGCGCCGGGCCTGTTCCGACAGCCGTCCGCCGCTCTGCCCGCAGGCGGCGACGAAGGAGGCGGCGGCGCTCGCCAGCGCCCCGCCCAGCCAGCGGCGACGGTTCATGGCGCCTCTCCTTCATCCCGCCGCCGGAGCCTCGGCCCCGCCACGGAGCCCGGCGGCTGGATCACGAACCAGCCGGTGATCATCGAGCGCATGTTATTGAAGAAGCCGGTCCAGGTGACCAGTCCGACGTGGATGACGATAAAGCCGACGATCAGCCCCGCCGAGATGAAGTGCAGCGTGCGCGCCGACTGCCGCCCGCCCATGACGTCCAGCAGCACCCCGCCGACGGCGTTGAAGCCGGGCGACATCGACAGGCCCGTGACCAGCATCAGCGGCAGGATGACCAGCACCATCGCCAGATAGGTCAGCTTCTGGATGACGTTGTAGGCGCGGGCGTGATCGTCGGTCGGGAAGTGGAAGCGGGCGTGCGCCCTAATCGAGGCCCAGAAGCCGCGCAGCTCGGCCCCGGTCGGCGCCAGTCGGCGTCTGAACCGCCCGGTCACAAGGCTGTAGGCGAGGTAGACAAGGCCATTGATCACGAACACCCAGGCGAACAGGAAATGCCAGTTGCGCGCCTCAGCCAGGTTGCGCCCCTGCGGGATCAGCAGCCAGTCGGGAACCGCCGGCGTGCTCAGCCAGGGGTCGGCGAAGGTCGAGCGCAGGCCCCAGTAGAGATGCGGGTGGGCCGCCAGGATATTCAGCCCGCTCATCAGCAGCACGGCCACGGCCGCGACGTTGAGCCAGTGGGTGATGCGCACGGCGGCCGGGTGCCGCCAGACGTCGGTGCGTCCGCCGGCCAGGCCCCGGTCCGCGCGCCGGTCCAGGCGGGACGGCGTCGCTTGGGCGGGCGGATCGGCGACGGCGTCTGACATGGCGGCGGTCCCCCGGCGGGCGGCCCGCCGAGGGTGTCACGCGCGCCGGCGCTCCGCAACGCCGCGCGGATCAGGGACGGGGCGGCGGCGTGGTGATGCAGACCCGCCCGGCCCGGCGGCAGGCGGCCATCTCCGCCTCCCAGGCGGCGTTGTCGCGCTCCCACTGGGCGCGGGCGGCGTTGGCGGCCGCGTTGTTCGCTTCCCACTGGGCGCGCTCCGTCTCGAGCCGGGCGGTTTCAGAGCGCCACTGGGCGTTGCGCTCCTCGAAGGCGGCGGCGCCCTGGGTCTCGGCCTCCGCGGCCGCGGCGTTGCGGGCGGCGATCTCCGCGTTCAGCCGCGCGGTGGCGGCGACCTCGACGGGGTCCTGCTCGGAGTCCGGCGCGCGGTGATACTGTTCGCCCCGCAGCCGCAGCCATTCCGCGGAGCCGGCTTCGGCGGTCGCCGCCGGCTTGGTCGGGGCGGTCTGCGCCAGGACGGGCCCGGCGGCGAGCGCCAGGGCGGTGGCGGCGGTCAGGATCAGTCGGGTCATAGCGGGGCTCCTTCGTGCAAAGGCCTGGCCAGCAAGCTGGGCCGTTTCGCGGCGATCTACGACTGATAACGCCGGTCGCGCGATTTGGAGCCGCGGCCCGCCCGTCAGTCCGGCAGGCGAAGCTCGAAGGTCGTCCCCTGCGGCCCCGTGTCGACCAGGGCCAGGTCGCCGCCGTGGCGAACCGCCAGTTCGCGCGAAATGGTCAGGCCCAGCCCCGTCCCGTCAGAGCTCCTCCCGCTGACGAACGGCTCGAACAGCTGGTCGGAGAGCCGCGGCGGGATTCCGGGTCCGTCGTCGGCGATGCGCACCACCGCCGTCCCGTCCTGGTGGACGGCGCTGACCTTGACCAGACCCTTGCGGCCGACGCGGCTCGTGTCGCCCTCGATGGCCTGGCGGGCGTTGCGCATCAGGTTGACCAGGATGCGGTGCAGCTGGTCCGGGTCGGCGTGGACGGTGAACCGGGCCGGAATGGCCTTGCTCAGCCGCACCCCCTCGTCCGACAGGCCGGAGTCCTCGGCCGCCACGGCCACGGCGGGGGCGAGGGCGAAGCGCGTCCGCTGCGGCGCCGGCTCCTCGCTGCGGCCATATTCCAGCACATTGCGCGACAGGGCCGCCGCCCGGCCCAGCGCCCGCTCCAGCCGCGGCAGGGCCTTGGCCACGATCGGGTCAGGAGAATCCGCCAGCCGCTCGGAGGCGATCTGCGCCGAGGTCAGCATGTTGCGCAGGTCGTGGTTGATCTTGGCCACCGCCTCGCCCAGCGCCACCAGCCGGGCCCGTGAGCGCAGCGACTGGCGCACCTCGTCCTGCATCCGCGCCAGTTCGCGCTCGACCCGGCCGATCTCGTCGTGGCGGTCGCCGGGCGGATCGCCCTCCGCCTCGGGATCGAGGGCGAACCGCTCGATCGACCGCGTCACCCGCCGCAGCGGCTGCAGCACCAGGAAGGCGAGACCGCCGTACAGCAGGCCGCCCGCGACCAGCGAGATCAGCAGGGACATCAGCAGGCTGTTCAGCAGGAAGGCGCGCAGCTCCATCTTCAGCGGCTGGGCCGGGGCGAGGATTTCGATGAAGTCGCCCGAGCGGTACCGGGGCCGGGCCTGGACCCGGATCGACCGGTCGGGGTGGCCGGACAGCGTCCGCCACGGATCGAGGATCCGCGTCACCGGCCGGTTCTGGCGCAGGTCGATCAGGTCCGGCGTGCGCGGCAGGTTCGGGGCCTGCAGCAGCAGGCGGCGCACGCCCTGGTCGCCGACGACCACCGCCTGCACCCCGCCGATGGCCAGCAGCTGCTCGGCCACATCGTCCTCGACCGCGGAATAGGGCAGGGCCTCGACGCCGACGGAGGCCAGTTCGGCCGACTGCAGCCGGTCCAGCAGCCAGCGCTCGTGGAAGCTGGCGGCGCTGGGAGCGATGATCAGCACCTCGACGACGACGGTGAAGATGAAGGTCAGGGCCAGCAGCCGCCACGCCAGGGCGTCAGGGGCGTGGATGCGCAGCCGTTCGCGCCAGTCGGCGGGCAGGCGCAGGCCGCGCCGCACATCGCTCAGCAGGGGACGCGCCTCGCTCATGCAGGGCCTAACGCAAAGCTTGGGCCAATGGCTGCGTTGCTCACGCCGCGCCCCGCCGCCGCAGCGCCGCCTGGACCGCCTTCATCGCGAACGGCAGCACCACGGCCAGCACGAAAACCCCGGCCATCGGGGCCCAGAACTGGTTGAACAGCGCCTGGAAGTCGGGGTCAGGGTCGCTGACCAGCAGGGTGTTCAGCCGCGCCCCGATCCAGCAGTAGATGATGTGCGCCGGCAGCAGGCCGATCACCGTGGCGACGGTGTAGGGGAGCAGCCGCACGGCCATCATGCCGGCGGCGATGTTGATCATGTGGAACGGCACCACCACGGCCAGCCGCGAGGCCAGCACGTACCAGAACGTATCCTTGTCTATGGCGGCGCAGACCTTCTGCATCAGGCCCTGGTCCCGCTCCGCCTTGCGCCGCAGCGCCTCGCCCAGGGCGGATCGGGTCACGGCGTAGACGACCAGGGCGCCGCCCGTGGCCGCGATCGAGGTCGAAACCCCGCCGATCCACGGACCGAACAGATAGCCGGCGGTGATGGTGACGAAGAAGACGCCCGGCACCACGCTGGCCGTCAGGGCGGCGAACAGCAGCATCAGGATCAGCAGGCTCAGGACATAGTTCTGCGCCGTGAAGTCGCGGAAGGTCTGGCCATGGTCGCGCAGGGTGTCGAGCGACAGGTAGCGGTTCCAGCCCATGGCGAAGATCAGGGTGATCACGCAAGCCAGCGCGATGAGGGGCAGGAAGCGTTTCACCCGGTGCATCGTCTCTCCGCTGACCGCTCGCGGCGTTGACACCACGGGCTTCCCCGCTTATACGCCCGCCCTTCCCGCGACGGACCTCTTTCCGCCGCCCACCTTGTTTTCAGTCCCAGGAGCCGACCGTGAAGCGGACCTATCAGCCGTCGCGACTCGTGCGCAAGCGCCGTCACGGCTTCCGTTCGCGGATGGCCACCAAGAACGGACAGAAGATCGTTGCGCGCCGCCGCGCCAAGGGCCGCAAGCGCCTGACGGCCTAAGTCGTCCGGCGCCTGTGCAGGGCGCATGGCCGAATCGTTCAAAATCGAGCGCCTGAAATCGCGGCCCCAGTTTCTGGCGGCCGCGAAAGGCGTTTCAGAGGCTCGCGGCGCCGTGGTCGTCCAGCGGCTGGACCGCGGCGACGGCGACCCCACCGTGCGGCTGGGCTTCACCGCCACGCGCAAGGTCGGCGGCGCGGTGGTCCGCAACCGCGCCAAGCGCCGGCTCCGGGAGGCCGCCCGCGCCCTCGCCCCCGACCTGGCCCGTCCCGGCAGCGACTATGTCTTCATCGCCCGCATGGGCACGGCGGACCGTCCGTGGGACCGTTTGCTTGACGATGTGAAATCGGCGCTTACAAGGCTCGCGACCCCGCGGTCGGCGCCTCATGTCGCGCGCCACGCACCGACATCGCCCGCCGGCCAGGACCACTGACCTCCATGCCCCCCCAAGAAAATAGCCGCAACACGATCATCTTCCTCGTGATCGCGGGCCTCATGCTGGCCGCCTACAGCTACTTCGTGATGAAGCCGCAGACCGAGCAGCGGCGCGCGGCCCAGGCGGCCGCCGAGTCACAGGCCGCGGCGCCGGTCACCGCCCCCTCGCCCAGCGCCGCCGTCTTCACCGAGGACCGCACCGTCGCCCTCGCGCGCAACGGCGCCCGGGTGCCGATCCGCACCGGCACCCTCACCGGCTCGCTGTCGCTGACCGGCGGCCGTATCGACGACCTGTTCCTGACCCGATACCGCGAGAGCATCGACGCCGGCGCGCCGGCCGTCGAACTGTTCCGCCCCGAGGGCATGAAGCACGCCTTCTTCGCCCAGTTCGGCTGGAGCGGCCCGAACATCCCGGGCGGCGTCCCGGGGCCGGCCACGCCGTGGCGGCTGACCCAGGGCTCGACCCTGACGCCGGCGACGCCCGTCGTCCTGACCTGGGACAACGGCGCCGGCCTGCGCTTCACGCGCCGGGTCAGCGTCGACGAGCAGTACATGTTCACCATCACCGATACGGTCGCCAACTACAGCGCCCAGCCGGTGACCATGACCCCGGCGGCCACCGTGCTGCGCCAGGGTGTGCCGACCACCCTGGGCAAGAACCAGGTCCTGCATGAGGGCGCCATCGGCACCTTCGGCGACGGCGAGGCCTATTCGACGACCCAGCTCAAATATGGCGGCTGGGCCAAGAAGAAGGGGCCCGAGGAGCACGAGTCCGTCGGCGGCTGGCTGGGCATTACGGACAAATACTGGATGGCCGCGTTGATCCCGGACCAGTCCGAGCGCATCAACGCCGAGTTCCGCGTCAGCGGGCCGGGCGAGGCTGCCGAGCGGGCTCACATCGTCGGCATGCTGGGCGAGGCCCACACCATCCAGCCGAACACCCAGATCACCGAGACCCAGCGCCTGTTCGCCGGGGCCAAGCGCAACGAGATCCTCTCGGGCTACGAGGAGTCCCTCGACCTGCCGCGCTTCGTCTACGCCATCGACTGGGGCTTCCTGTTCTTCCTGACCCGGCCGATCTTCTGGATCGTCGAGCAGCTCTACGCCCTCCTGGGGAATTTCGGCCTCGCCATCCTCGGCCTGACCCTGCTCGTCCGCCTCGTGATGTTCCCGCTCGCCAACAAGAGCTACGCGAGCATGTCGAAGATGCGGAACCTCCAGCCGAAGATGGAGGAGATCAAGAAGAAGCATCCCGACGAGCCGCAGAAGCAGCAGCAGGAGATCATGGCCCTGTACCAGCGGGAGAAGATCAATCCCCTGGCCGGCTGCCTGCCGCTGCTGCTCCAGATCCCGGTCTTCTACGCCGTCTACAAGATGCTGTTCGTGACCATCGAGATGCGCCACCAGCCCTTCTTCGGCTGGATCCGCGACCTCTCGGCCCCGGACCCGACGACGATCTGGAACCTGTTCGGCCTGCTGCCGTGGGATCCGGCCTCGACGCCGGTGATCGGGACCTACCTGGCCGGCACCTTCGCCCTCAGCGTCCTCGCCATCTTCTACGGCCTGACCATGTGGCTGCAGATGTCGATGAGCCCGCCGGCGCCCGATCCGATGCAGCGCCGCATCTTCCAGTTCATGCCGATCGTGTTCACCTTCATCATGGCCACCTTCCCGGCGGGCCTGCTGATCTACTGGGCGTGGTCGAACATCCTGACCGTCGTGCAGCAGTACGTGATCATGCACCGGCTGAAGACCGAGAACCCGATCGACACCTTCTTCGACCGCATGAAGAAGGCGAAGGCCTGAGTTGGACGACTTCACCCCCGAGGAACTGGAGCAGGCGCGTATCCTGTTCGCGCGTCCCGCCACCTTCGTCATGGGGTGCGCCAAGATCGAGCAACTGCCCGATCCGGACCTGCCCGAGATCGCCTTCGCCGGCCGCTCCAACGTCGGCAAGTCCAGCCTGATCAACGGCCTCGTCGGCATGCACAAGCTGGCCCGGGCCTCGAACGAGCCGGGACGCACGCGCGAGGTCAATTTCTTCGATCTCGACGGCCGGATGCGGCTGGTCGACCTGCCCGGCTACGGCTGGGCCAAGGCCTCCAAGTCGACGGTGAAGAAATTCCAGGACCTCGGCCGCGACTACCTGCGCGGCCGCGTCACCCTGAAGCGGGTCTATCTGCTGATCGACGCCCGCCACGGCCTCAAGAAGGTCGATGACGAGGCCCTCGACGCCCTCGACCTCGCCGCCGTCAGCTACCAGATCGTCCTGACCAAGGCCGACAAGCTGAAGAAGGGCGAGGCCGAGAAGGTCCAGGCCGCCACCCTCAAGGCCATCGCCAAACGCCCCGCCGCCTATCCGGCGGTGATCGTCACCTCCGCCGAAAAGGGCGACGGCCTGCCCGAACTCCGCGCCGAGATCATGCGCACGACGGGCGTGACGCTGTAGCCGTCTCCTCCCCGCTTGCGGGGAGGGGGACCATGCGAAGCATGGTGGAGGGGCGCCGCGTCGCTCCATGCTCGAGGTCCGGGACGCCGCGGACACCCCTCCACCGCTTCGCGGTCCCCCTCCCCATTCGCTGCGCGAACAGGGAGGAGACGCTTGCCCGACAAGCCGGCAAATGATCCGTTGCTCCGATGCAGACCCGCCACATCCAGACCGATGGCCTGAACCAGCAGATCCTCGAGGCCGGAACCGGCCCGCTGGTCCTGCTCATCCACGGCTTCCCCGAACTGGGGATCAGCTGGCGCGCCCAGGTCGGGGCCCTCGCCGCCGCCGGCTTTCATGCCGTCGCCCCCGACATGCGCGGCTACGGCGGAACCGACAAGCCCGCCGACACGACCGCCTACGGCATGCTCGACCTGGTCGGCGACGTGGTCGATCTGGTCCGGGCCCTGGGCGAGACCGCCTGCGTCGTCGTCGGCCATGATTTCGGCGCCGCCGTCGCCTGGCAGTGCGCCCTCACCCGGCCGGACGTGTTCCGGGCCGTCTTCGGCCTGTCGGTGCCCTTCCAGCCGCGCCGGTTGAAGGGCCCGCCCACCGCCGCCATGACCGCCATCACCAGGCGGGCCGGGCTCGGCGTGCTCTACATCAACCAGTTCCAGGAACCGGATGCCCACGCGGCGTTCGACGCCGATCCGGCCACGGCCCTGCGCAAGGCCTTCTACGCCTACGACGGCGCCACGCCGGACGGCCGCCAGTCGACCGGCTTCTTCCCCGAAGGCCAGACCCTGCTCTCCACCATTCCCGACGACGCAACCCTGCCGCCGTGGATGAGCGACGCCCATTTCGCCGAATACGTCGCCGCCTTCTCCGCCGGCGGCTTCAAGGGTCCGGTGGACTGGTACCGAAATCTGGATGCGAACTGGGCCGCCACCGCCTTCCTGCAGGACGCCCGCATCCGCGTTCCCGCCGCCTTCGCCGTCGGAGAGCGCGACCCCGTCCGCCACTACGCCGGCCCCGCCGAGGCCGGACTGAAGGACTGGCTTGCCGATCTGCGGATGCAGCAGGTCGTCCCCGGCGCCGGCCACTGGATCCAGCAGGAGCGGCCCGACGAGGTGAACCGCCTGCTGCTCGACTTCCTCGGACAGGTTGGCGGCTAGAGCCCCTCGGCCGCCTCCGCCGTGACCTCGAGGCTGCGCACGCGGGCGTCCAGGTCGTGGACCATGCCGGTGACCATGACCTCGTCCACGCCGGTCAGGCCGATGAACTCGGCCAGCTGCGCCCGCACCGTCTCCCGGCCCCCGATGGCCGCATAGGTCAGCCGGCTCTCCACGGCCGCGATCTGCCGCGCGTCCAGCACCGTCGTGATGTCGTCGACCGGCGGCTTCAGCCGGCCCGGCTTGCCGGTCACCACCGCCGCGAAGGCCTGCTGCATCGAGGTCGACAGCCGCTGCGCCTCAGCGTCCGTATCGGCGGCGAAGACGTTGAACGCCGCCATGGCGTAAGGTTGCTCCAGCTGTTTCGACGGCCGGAACCCCTCGCGGTAGGTCCGCAGCGCCGGCAGCAGCAGCTCGGGCGCGAAATGGCTGGCGAAGGCGAAGGGCAGGCCCAGATGCGCCGCCAGTTCGGCGCTGAACAGGCTGGAGCCGAGCAGCCAGAGCGGAACCTTCGACCCCTGCCCCGGATACGCCGCCACCCGCTGGCCCTCGACCGCCGGGGCGAGGAAGGCCTGCAGCTCCAGAACGTCCCTCGGGAACTGGTCGGCGGCCTCAAAATAGCGGCGCAGGGCCCGCGCCGTCTCGCCGTCCGTGCCCGGCGCCCGGCCGAGCCCCAGGTCGATCCGCCCCGGATGAAGAGCCTCCAGGGTGCCGAACTGCTCGGCGATCACCAGCGGCGCGTGGTTGGGCAGCATCACCCCGCCCGAACCGACCCGGATGGTCTTCGTCGCCGCCGCCACATGGGCCAGGGCCACCGCCGTCGCGGCGCTGGCGATGCCCGGCATGTTGTGATGTTCCGCCAGCCAGAAGCGGGTGTAGCCCAGCCGTTCCGCCGCCCGCGCCAGTTCGGTGGTTTCCAGCAGGGCGCGCCGGGCGTCGCCGCCCTCCACGATCGGCGACAGGTCGAGAACGGAGAATGCGGTCATGGCCGGTAGATCGGCGCGCAGGCCCCGAATTCAAGCCGGCTTCAGACCGGGTCGGTCGGCCCCGGCTTCACCGCCTCCGGCGCCGGCTCCGGCGTCGACGGCACGTCCGGCAGGGGGATGAACTCCCCGTCGTCCTCGGCCGGCAGGGCCATTCGGCCCGCCTTCCAGTCGGCCTTGGCCTGGTCGATCCGCTCCTGTTTCGAATGGACGAAATTCCACCAGATCAGCCGGGGCCCGACCGGCTCGCCGCCCAGCACCATCACCGTCGAGGGCCGCACCGCCCGCACCGTCGGCTCCGCGGTCGGCTCCAGCACGATCATCTGCCCCTCATGGAAGGTGCGGTCGCCGACCTCGATCTCGCCCCTGGCCACATACAGGGCCCGTTCCGAATAGCCGCCCGCCACGCCCCGCCCCGGCGGCGGCGTGGTGCGCACGCCCTCGGCCAGCTCCCAATGGACGTAGAACAGCGGCGAGGACGTCGGGACCGCCGCCCTGGCCCCATAGGCCTCGCCGGCCACCAGCCGCGCGAACAGGCCGCCGTTCTCATAGGCCGGCTGGTCCGCCTCGCCGTGGTGATGGAAGGACGGATCGACCTCCTCCGCCTCGACCGGCAGGGCGATCCACGCCTGCATGCCGTGCATCGGTCCGCCGCGGCTCTTCTTCAGCGGATCGGTGCGTTCGGAGTGGACCACGCCCTTCCCCGCCGTCATCCAGTTGACCTCGCCCGGCCGGATCGCCTGGGTGGCGCCGGTGTTGTCCCGGTGCATGATCTCGCCCTCGAACAGATAGCTCAGGGTCGACAGGCCGATGTGCGGATGCGGCCGCACGTTGATCGCATCGGCCCCGGGCGCGAACTCGGCCGGCCCCATCTGGTCGAGGAAGATGAACGGCCCGACCATGCGCCGCGCATGGAACGGCAGCACCCGTCCGACCTCGAACCCGCCGAGGTCCTTGCGCCGGGCGTCGATCACCATCTCGATCATTTGCGTATCCTGTCAGTCGAGCCGCAGCCGGGAGATCAGCGCCGGGTCGGGCTCCGGCGTCGTCAGCGCCCCCTCCCGGTCGAAATCGCTCCACTGCGAGCGCGATACGAACACCAGTTCGCCGTTGTGGACCAGACCCGTCGTCGGCTCGACAATCTCCGGCAGGTTGGCCGCCAGCACCTCCACCGCCTCGATCCGGCTCCAGTCGGGGTCGGGCGTCAGCCTCAGCACCCGCTGCGGGGCCGTGCCGTTCTGCAGCGCATAGAGGACCCGCCCGTCGCAGATCAGGCCGTCGATGCCGATCAGGCTGGCGTTCGACGGCGCCGAAAGCCGCACCGCCGCCCCGCTCGCCCGGTCCACCCGCCAGATCCCGGACGAATAGTCCGCCACGATCAGGGCCGCGCCGTCAGGAGTCAGCGCCATGCCCTGCGGCGACCGCATCGGCCCCGAGGGCAGCAGCACCTCCAGCGCCTCGCCGCCCGGCCGCAGCTGGAACAGGTCCCCGCCGGCGGCATAGACGGTCCCGTCCGGACCCAACGCCACATCGCCAAGCGAGCCGTTGTCCGCCGGAGCCGGATAGCGCGCCAGCACCCGCCCGCTCGCCGCATCGATCTTCAGCAGGGCCGGCCCGGGCCGCGGAACCCCTTCGGCCAGGCCGTTCACTGCCGGAGGCACGGGCGCCGTCGCGGCCCACAGCACCCCGGCCGGCGCATCCATGACCAGCCCCAGAACCCCGCTGAGCTCCGCACCGGCCAGGAACGGCGCCACCGCGCCCGCATCGTCCAGCGCCACGATGGTCCGCCCCCGCACCTGCGCCACCAGCCACCGGCCGCGCGCCTCGTCCCGCGCCACGCTCTCCACCAGTCCGCCGCCCGGGATCGCCGCCAGCAGCGTAAGACGGTCCGCCCCGGCCGGCGTCCGGTTGGCCTCCACGGCCGCCTCCAGCGCCGCGAACCCCGGCTGCTCCGCCAGTGCGGCCAGCGCGGGGTCGCCGCCGAGGTTCATCGACAGGCCTGTGTCGGCATAGCGCTGCGCCAGGGCGACGGCGTCCGCCGGCCGCCCGGCCGCCGCGGCCAGCCTGGCGCGCATCAGCATCAGCCCGGGATGATTGGGAATGCGCGCGTCCGCTTCGGCCAGCTTCTGTTCGGCGGTCGCCAGGTCGTCCGCGTTCGCCGCCGCCACGGCCTCGGCGCGCAGCCGCTGGAAGGCCGCGACGTCGGTCTCCGCCTCCTGCGCCAGAACGGGCGCGGCGCAGGCCAGAAGGCCCGCCAATGCGATGGCTGCGGTCACGCGCATGACGATCCCCTCCCAAGGTCCGCCACGACTATCCGCCCGACCGAGGCATCGGCCAAGTCAAGGATCGGTAATGTCGCTCAGCCCACGTGCGGCGTGACGATGCCCAGCGGCAGGGAGGTCACGTTCTTCACCCCGCGGGTCACGATATGGCTCTCGCAGTCCGAAACGATGCCGAGGCTGAGCAGCTTCTCGCGCAGGAACCGGTCGAAGGCGTGCATGTCCGAGGTGATGATGCGCAGCACATAATCCTCACGGCCGGTGATGGTGGCGCACTGCACCACCTCGGGCCAGTTGGCCACGGCCGCCTCGAAGACGTCGAGGTTCTCGGTCGAGGGCAGGCTCAGCTTGACGATGGCGTAGACCTCGAAGTCCAGGCCCAGCTTGGTGGCGTCGAGCAGGGTCACCCGCTTGCGGATGAAGCCCGTATCCTCCAGTCTCTTGATCCGGCGCCAGCACGGCGAGGCGGACAGACCCACCCGTTCGGCGACCTCGGCCACGGACAGTCCGGCGTCCTGTTGCAGGATGTCCAGTATGCGGGCGTCCACGGGATCCAGATCGTCGGCCAAGGCGTTTCTCCGGTTCAACTTATGGCGCAATAAAATACCCGTGAACCGGCATATGCAAGGTCAAAATCGAGCGAGCCTTGGCTGAAAGACCGTGCTACAGGGCGCCGGAGGAAACGCGGTCGGATCAACCGGACGGCAGGACGGAATGAAAAAGCCTAACACCCAGCCCCTCTCGCTGCGCGTGCCGGAGCCTTCCGGCCGCCCGGGCGACAGGCCGGACTTCAGCCACCTCAAGCTCGACGCGCCCGGCGCGGTCGAACGCCCCGACGTCTCCACCGCGCCCTTCGACATGCGCGACCACGCCTTCAAGCTGGTCCGGGTCCTCGATGACAACGGCCAGGCCGTCGGCCCGTGGAACCCGAAGCTGGACGCCGAGACCCTGCGTAAGGGGCTCAAGGCGATGATCCTGACCCGCGCCTTCGACGACCGGATGCATCGCGCCCACCGCCAGGGCAAGACCAGCTTCTACATGAAATGCACCGGCGAAGAGGCCATCGCGGTCGCCCAGGGCATGATCCTGTCCCGCGAGGACATGGGCTTCCCGACCTACCGCCAGCAGGGCCTGCTGATCGCGCGCGGCTATCCGCTCGCGACCATGATGAACCAGATCTATTCCAACGCCTCCGACCCGATCAAAGGCCGCCAGCTGCCGATCATGTATTCGGCGAAGGACTACGGCTTCTTCACCATCTCGGGAAACCTCGGCACCCAGGTGCCGCAGGCCGTGGGCTGGGCCATGGCCAGCGCCTACAAGGGCGATGACAAGATCGCCATCAGCTGGATCGGCGACGGCGCCACGGCGGAAGGCGACTTCCACAACGCCCTGACCTTCGCCGCCGTCTACCGCGCCCCGGTGATCCTCAACGTCGTCAACAACCAGTGGGCCATCTCGTCCTTCATGGGCATCGCCGGCGGGCTGGAGACCACCTTCGCCTCCAAGGCCATCGGCTACGGCCTTCCCGCCCTGCGCGTCGACGGCAACGACTTCCTCGCCGTCTGGGCCGCGACCCAGTGGGCCGAAGAGCGCGCCCGCACCAACCAGGGCGCGACCGTCATCGAGCTGTTCACCTATCGCGGCGCCCCGCACTCGACCTCGGACGATCCCAGCCGCTATCGCCCCGGCGACGAGCACGAAAAATGGCCGCTGGGCGACCCCATCGCCCGCCTCAAGCAGCACCTCATCGCTCTGGGCGAATGGTCCGACGAGCAGCAGACCGCCGCCGAGGCGGACGCCGTCGAACAGGTCCGCGCCGCCGGCAAGGAGTCCGAGGCCATCGGCGCCCTCGGCCAGTCGCGCCCCTCGGTGAAGACAATGTTCGAGGAGGTCTACGCCACCGAGGACTGGCGCCTCGTCGAACAGCGCCGCGAGGTCGGAGTCTGAGCATGGCCGAGCAAACCACCTTCACCGAGGCCGACCGCACCGACGGCGTCGAGCCGGACATGGTCGACCAGAACCACGCGCCGAAATCGGAGGCCCCGACCTCGGGCGTCCAGCCGATGAACATGATCCAGGCGCTGAACTCGGCCCTGCACGTCAAGATGGCCGAGGACCCCAACGTCCTCAGCTTCGGCGAGGACGCCGGCTATTTCGGCGGCGTCTTCCGCGTCACCGACCAGCTGCAGCAGAAGCACGGCCTGACCCGCAGCTTCGACGCCCCGATCAGCGAATGCGGCATCGTCGCCGCCGCCATCGGCATGGGCGCCTACGGCCTGCGCCCCGTCGTCGAGATCCAGTTCGCCGACTACATCTATCCGGCCTACGACCAGATCGTCTCCGAGGCGGCCAAGCTGCGCTACCGCTCGGCCGGCCAGTTCACCTCGCCCATCGTGGTGCGCTCGCCCTACGGCGGCGGCATCTTCGGCGGCCAGACGCACAGCCAGTCGCCGGAAAGCCTGTTCACCCACATCGCCGGCCTCAAGGTCGTCATCCCGTCCAACCCCTATGACGCCAAGGGGCTGCTGATGGCGGCCATCGAGGACGACGACCCTGTCATCTTCTTCGAGCCCAAACGCCTCTACAACGGCCCCTTCGACGGCTGGCACCAGAACCCGGTGTCGCCGTGGAAGGCCCAGGACCTGGCCCAGGTCCCGACCGGCAAATACGTCGAGCCGATCGGCAAGGCCCGCGTCATGCGCGAGGGGAACGACGTCACCATCCTGGCCTACGGGACTATGGTCTGGGTGTCGCTGGCGGGCGCCGAACACGCCGGCGTCGACGCCGAGGTCATCGACCTGCGCACCCTCGTGCCGCTCGACATCGAGACCATCGAGGCCAGCGTGAAGAAGACCGGCCGCTGCGTCATCGTCCACGAGGCCCCGAAGACCTCCGGCTTCGGCGGCGAGCTCTCGGCCCTGGTTCAGGAGCGCTGCTTCTACCACCTCGAGGCGCCGATCGCGCGCGTCACCGGCTGGGACACCCCCTATCCGCACGCCTTCGAGTGGGAATATTTCCCCGGTCCGGAACGGGTCGCCGCGGCCCTGAAGTCCGTCATGTCGGGAGGCCGCTGAGATGGGTCGCTTCGTCTTCAAACTGCCCGACGTGGGTGAAGGCACGGCCGAGGCCGAACTGGTCGCCTGGCACGTCAAGGTCGGCGACATGGTCGCCGAGGACCAGATCCTCGCCGACGTCATGACCGACAAGGCCACCGTCGAACTGACCAGCCCGGTCGCCGGCAAGGTCACCGCCGCCCACGGCGAACCCGGCCAGCAGCTGGCGGTGGGGTCTCCGCTGGTGGAGTTCGAGGTCGAGGGCGCGGGGAACGCCAGTGCGACCGCCGACAACCCCTCCACCCCTTCGGGGTCCCCCTCCCCATCCGCAAGCGCGGACGGGGAGGAGACGACCCCCGTCGCCGCTCCTGTCTCCTCCCCACGCAGTGGGGAGGGGGACCGCGAAGCGGTGGAGGGGTCGGCTGCGAGCGCCGGCGCCAACTACGTCTTCAAGCTCCCCGACGTCGGCGAAGGCACCGCTGAGGCCGAGCTCGTCGGCTGGCACGTCGCTGTCGGCGACACGGTCGCCGAAGACCAGATCATCGCCGACGTCATGACCGACAAGGCCACCGTCGAACTGACCTCGCCCGTCGCCGGAACCGTCGTCGCCCTCCACGGCGAGCCCGGCCGGCAGATCGCCGTCGGCGGCCCGCTGGTCTCGTTCAGCGTCGAAGGGAAGGGCAACACCGCGCCTGCGGCCGACCCCTCCACCGCTCCGCGGTCCCCCTCCCTGGCCGCAAGCGCGGCCAGGGAGGAGACCAAGCCGGCCGCCTCGTCTCCTCCCCGTGAAACGGGGAGGGGGACCGCCGAAGGCGGTGGAGGGGTCCAGCCTCCGCGCACCCTCTCCGCCCGCGGTGAACGCCCGCTCGCCTCGCCCGCCGTGCGCAACCGCGCCCGCACCCTCGGCGTCGAGCTCCAGTTCGTCCCCGGCTCCGGCCCCGCCGGCCGCATCGAGCACGGTGACCTCGACGCCTGGGTCGCCCAGGGAGCGCGGACCTCTAGGTCCGCCCCCTCCTCCGGCTCCCTCTACGCCCCGGCCGAAGGAACCACCGAAACCCGCATCATCGGCCTGCGCCGCAAGATCGCGGAGAAGATGGCCGAGTCCGTCCGCCGCATCCCCCACATCACCTATGTCGAGGAGATCGACGTCACCGCGCTGGAGGAGCTTCGCGCCCACCTCAACGCCACGCGGAGGGCCGACCAGCCCAAGCTCAACGTCCTGCCCTTCATCGCCCGCGCCATCGTCGTGGCCCTGCGCGACCAGCCGACGATCAACTCGCACTACGACGACGAGGGCGGCGTCCTGACGACGCACAACGCCGTCCATCTGGGCATCGCCGCCCAGACGCCGAACGGCCTCATGGTCCCCGTCGTCCGCCACGCCGAGGCCCGCGACCCGTACGACACCGCCGCCGAGATCGCCCGCGTCTCCTCCGCCGCCAAGTCGGGCAAGGCCAGCCGCGAGGAGCTGACCGGCTCGACCATCACCATCACCTCGCTGGGCACGCTCGGGGGCATCACCCACACCCCCATCATCAACCACCCCGAGGTCGCCATCGTCGGCCCCAACAAGATTCAGGAGCGGGTCGTGGTGAAGGACGGCCAGATGGTCGTGCGCAAGATGATGAACCTGTCCTCCAGCTTCGATCACCGCATCGTCGACGGCCATGACGCGGCGGTCTTCGTCCAGCGCATCAAGGGTCTGCTGGAGCATCCCGCGACGCTGTGGATGGGGTGAAGGCTGTCTTCCCTTCTCCCATAGGGAGAAGGTGGCGGGGCGGAGCCCCGTCGGATGTGGGGTTACGGCGCCTGACGCCCTTGGCGCCGTAACCCCACACCCTCCCGCCCGGACAAGCCGGTCGGGCCCCTCCCTCTCCCTCAGGGAGAGGGGTCAGACTGGTGAGCGAGCGAGATGCAGCAGATCAAAACCAAAGTCCTGATCATCGGCGCCGGAACCGGCGGCTACGTGGCTGGCATCAGGTGCGGCCAGCTGGGCCTCGACACCGTGCTGGTCGACGGCGGCGACGGGCTGGGCGGCACCTGCCTGAACGTCGGCTGCATCCCGTCCAAGGCCATCATCCACGCGGCCTCGAAATTCGAGACGGTGGCCAAGGCCGCCGACGGCGGCACGCTCGGCATCACCGCGTCCAAGCCCGCCGTCGACCTGTCGCAGACGGTGGCGTGGAAGGACGGCATCGTCAAAAAGCTGAACGCCGGCGTCGCCGCCCTGCTGAAGAAGGCCAAGGTCAAGGTCATCAAGGGCTGGGCGACCTTCTCCGACGCCAAGACCTGCACGGTGAAGACCGCCGACGGCGACATCGGCATCACCGCCGAACACGTCATCCTCGCCACCGGCTCCGAGCCCGTCGAACTGCCCTTCCTGCCCTTCGGCGGCGACGTCATCTCCTCGACCGAGGCCCTGTCGCTGGACAAGGTCCCGAACAAGCTGGTGGTCGTCGGCGGCGGCTATATCGGACTCGAGCTCGGCATCGCCTTCCGCAAGCTCGGCGCCGAGGTGGCCATCGTCGAAATGGCCGACCGCCTGCTGCCGCTCTACGACAAGGCCCTGACCGATCCGGTCGCCAAATGGCTGGAGAAGCACGGCGTCGAACTGCATCTCGGCGCCAAGGCCGGGTCGTTCGAAAAGGGCCAGCTCAACGTCACGACGAAGGACGGCAAGGCGATCAAGCTCAAGGCCGACAAGGTCCTCGTCACCGTCGGCCGCAAGGCGCGGACGCAGGGCTGGGGTCTCGAGAACATGGGCGTGGCCATGAACGGTCCGTTCGTCAAGATCGACGACCGGTGTGCTGCCTCCATGCGCAACGTCTGGGCCGTCGGCGACCTGACCGGCGAACCCATGCTGGCCCACAAGGGCTCGGCGCAGGGCGAGGTCGTCGCCGAGATCATCGCCGGCCATGACCGCCGGTTCGACCCGGTCACCATCGCCGCCGTCTGCTTCACCGAGCCGGAGATCGTCTCCGCCGGCCTCGGCCCGCAGGACGTCGAGGGCCGCGACGACGTCCTCACCGCCGTCTTCCCGCTCGCCGCCATCGGCCGCGCCCTGGCCATCGAGGCCGGCGAGGACGGCGGCTTCGTCCGCGTTCTCGCGTCAAAGACCGACCACCGTCTGCTCGGCGTCCAGGCCGTCGGCCAGCACGTCTCCGAAATGTCCAACAGCTTCGCCCAGATGCTGGAGATGGGCGCGGTGCTGGAAGACGTCGCCGGCGTCATCCACGTCCACCCGACCTTGGGCGAGGCCTTCCACGAAGCCAGCCTGCGGGCGCTGGGGCACGCGATCCACATCTAGCGACAAGGCGACAGGCAGCAGGCAGCAGGCAGCAGGCAGCAGGCAGCAGGCGCCAGGTGAGCACGGCCTGAGCGCGGCTCGACCCGACAACCTGCGACGCCCGGTTCTTTCTTCCTGCTGCCTGCTGCCTGCTGCCTGCTCCCTCACAGAACCGTCACCGTTCCATCGGTTCCCGCGTCACAATCCTGTGGTCCAACCGGCTTCGACAGCCACCGTCGTCGGAGCCTGAATCCATGACCCGCATCCTTCTCGCGGCTTCCGCCGTCGCCCTGCTCGCCCTCGGCGCCTGTGGCGAACAGCAGCCCCCCGCCCGGCCCGCCGCCGGCATCCTCGCCGTCGGTTCCTCGACCGTCTTCCCGTTCGCCAGTCGGGTGGCCGAGACATTCGACCGCAGCTTCGACGGGGCGGCGCCGCGGGTGGAACAGCTCGGCACCGGCGGCGGCATCCAGAAATTCTGCGAGGGCGTCGGCCCCGGCACGCCGGACATCGCCAACGCCTCGCGGCCGATGAAGGCGTCCGAGTTCGAGCTGTGCCGCCGCAACGGCGTCGCCGACATTGTCGAGATCAAGATCGGCTACGACGGCATCGTCATCGCCACCGCCCGCACCGGCGAGAGTTTCGACCTGCGTCTGCAGGATCTCTACCTCGCCCTGGCCGGAGAAACGCCGGGGCCGACCGGCGCCTTCGACGCCAACCCGGCCGCCGCCTGGAACCAGGTCAACCCGGCCCTGCCCGCCCAGCGCATCCAGGTGTATGGCCCGCCGCCCACCTCCGGCACCCGCGACGCCTTCCTCGAGCTCGGCATGGCCCCCGGCGCCAGGCGGATCCCGACCCTCGCGGCCATCCAGGACAAGGACCGGTTCGAGGCCCTCGCCCACACCCTGCGCGAGGACAACGCCTGGATCGACGCCGGCGAGAACGACAACGCCATCGTCCAGACCCTGACCCGCACCCCCGGTTCGCTGGGCGTGTTCGGCTTCTCCTTCCTCGAGCAGAACCTCGACACGGTGAAGGCCGAGACCATCGACGGGGTCGCCCCCTCGCCCGCGACCATCGCCGACGGCTCCTATCCGCTGGCCCGCAGCCTGTTCATCTACGTCAAGAAGCAGCACGTCGGCGTCACCCCCGGCCTGCGCGAGTTCGTGCGGGAGTTCCTGTCCGACGCCGCCGCCGGCCGCGGCGGCTACCTGCAGGACCGGGGTCTGATCCCACTGCCCGCGGACGAGCTCGCCGCCCAGCGCGCGATCGCGACGGAGCTGACGGTGATGGAAGCGCCGGGGGAGTAGGAGCGCAACCGGCGTCTCCTCCCGTTGCAACGCGAATGGGGAGGGGGCGAGACTAGGCCGCCGCCTTCCGCCGCAGCCGCGCGATCCGCCGCAGCCGGCGCCAGAACCGCCCGCGCTCCGGCTCCGGATACGGCTGCAGGTTCTCCACGAACTGCTCCGCCGAGGCGCGCCAGCTGAACTTCTCCGCATAGGCCCGCACCGCCGCCCGGTCGCATTTCAGCGCCTCGAGGCAGGCGACCCGCAGGTCCTTGTCGATGGCCCCGGCGTTCGAGTCCGGGATGATGTCGATCGGCCCGTGCGCCGGATAGGCCGCCACCGGCGTGCCCGTGGCCATGGCCTCCAGGATCACCAGGCCGAAGGTGTCGGTCCAGCTCGGGAAGACGAACACGTCGGCGTCGCGGAAGCAGCGCGCCAGCTCCTCGCCGAACCGCGCGCCGAGGAATTTCGCCTCCGGATATTTCGCTTCCAGCTCGGCCCGCGCCGGTCCGTCGCCGACCACGATCTTGGTCCCCGGCAGGTCGGTCTGCAGGAAGGCCTCGATGTTCTTCTCGACCGCCACCCGGCCGACGTTCAGCCAGAACGGCCGCGGCCAGTCCTTCCCGCCCATCTCGTCATAGATGCGCGGCAGGTCGGGATTGAACTGCTCCGTATCCACCCCTCGCGACCACGGCGAGACGTTGCGGAAGCCGTGCGTCAGCAGTTCGTCGCGCAGCGTCGGCGTGGCCACCATCAGCCGCCCCGACGGCTTGTGGAACCATTTCATGTAGGCGTAACCGACCTGCACCGGGATCGGGAACCGGGCCGAGACGTACTCGGGGAATTTGGTGTGGTAGCTGGTCGTGAACGGCAGCTTCCATTCCACGCAGATGCGCCGCGTGGCAATGCCGATCGGCCCCTCGGTGGCGATGTGCACCGCCTCCGGCTCGAAGGCGCGCAGCCGCTCGCGGATCTCCTCCTCCGCCCCCAGCGCCAGACGGATTTCCGGATAGGTCGGGCAGGGGATGGTCTTGAACTGGCTCGGTTCGATGACCTCGACCTCATGGCCCATGGCGCGGCATTCCGCGATGGTCCGGGTCAGGGTGCGGACGACTCCGTTGACCTGGGGCTCCCAGGCGTCGGTGGCCAGAACGATGCGCATGTGGGCCGGAAGGCTCCGCCGTTGATCGGGGAACCGATCTAGCGGTTTGCGACGGCGTTGGCGAGACGCCGCAGCCTCTCCCGTTTCCTCTCAAAAGGGGCTAGGAGGCGCGCCATGGACGCACACGTTTCTCCGCCCCTTCCGCTGTCGCAGGATTGGGATGCGCTGGATCAGGGCAAGTTCGCGGATGAAACCGCCACGGTGCGAAGCCTGCTGGCCCGCATCCCGCTCGACGCCGCCGAGCGCGCGGCGGTCCTGAACAGCGCCGTCGACCTGGTCGAGCGCGCCCGCGCCAGCGTCAAGAAACAGGGCGTGGTCGAAAGCTTCCTGCAGGAGTTCTCGCTCGGCACCCGCGAGGGCCTGGCCCTGATGTGCCTGGCCGAAGCCCTGCTGCGCACCCCCGACGAGGACACCCGCGACCGCCTGATCGCCGAGAAGATCGGCTCGGCCGACTGGGCCAGCCACCTCGGCCAGTCCGACAGCCTGTTCGTCAACGCCTCGACCTGGGGCCTGATGCTGACCGGCAAGCTCGTCGATGTCGATGAGGAGGCCAGGACCGACCTGCCCGGCTTCCTCAAACGGATCGTCGGCCGCCTCGGCGAGCCCGTCATCCGTGAGGCCGTCGCCGCCGCCGTCCGCATCATGGGCGAACAGTTCGTGGTCGGCCGCACCATCGAGGCCGCCCTGAAGCGCTCCAACCGGAACGGCTGGCTGTGCTCGTTCGACATGCTGGGCGAGGGCGCCCGCACCGCCGCCGACGCCGAACGCTACGAGCGCATCTACGCCGAGGCCATCCACGGGGTCGGCAAGGCCATGCCCGAGCGGCCGGATATGCGCGGCCCCCAGACCGGCCACGGCGTCTCGGTCAAGCTGTCGGCCCTGTCGCCGCGCTACGAGGCGACCCACGAAGCCCGCGTCTGGGAAGAACTGTATCCCCGGGTCAAGCGGCTGGCGATGATCGCGGCCCGGTATGACATCAATTTCTGCATGGACGCCGAGGAGGCGGACCGGCTGGTCTTGTCGCTGAAGCTCCTGGACCGCCTGGCGAACGATCCCGATCTGGGTGACTGGAAGGGCTTGGGCCTCGCGGTGCAGGCCTATCAGAAGCGCGCGCCCGAAGTGGTGTCCCGCGTCGCCGAACTGGCCCGGACCTCGGGCCGGCGCATCATGGTCCGGCTGGTCAAGGGCGCCTACTGGGACACCGAGATCAAACGCGCCCAGCAGTTCGGCCGCACCGACTATCCGGTCTTCACCACCAAGGCGGCGACCGACCTCAACTACCTGGTCTGCGCGCGCCTGCTGATCGAGTCCGCTCCGCACCTCTACGCCCAGTTCGCGACCCACAACGCCCACACCCTCGCGGCGGTGCGGCGGATGGCCAGCGACGCTGACGTGCAAATCGAATTCCAGCGTCTCCACGGCATGGGAGAGGACCTCTACGATGCGGCTGAAGACAGCTTCCGCGGTCGGGCCCCCGGGTCCTCGCGGCCGCCGGAAGAAACCATCATCGTCCGCGCCTACGCCCCCGTCGGCGGGCACGAGGACCTGCTGCCCTATCTGGTCCGCCGCCTGCTCGAGAACGGCGCCAACTCCTCCTTCGTCCACGCCCTGCTCGACGAGCGGGTGCCCGCCGCCGCCGTCGCCGCCGACCCCATCTCGTCCGTCGAGGCCCACCCCGACCGCCACGCCAAGATCCCGACCCCCAAGGACATGTACATGGACCGCCAGAACTCGCTGGGCCGCGACTACTCCCAGGCCGCCGACCGCGAGCGGCACGTCCTCGCCCTCGAAAAGGTCGACAGCGAAAAGCTGACCTCCGGCCCCATCCTCGGCGGCAAGCTCAAGGCCGGGACCAACCCCCAGCCGGTCACCAACCCGTTCGACACCACCCAGCTGCTCGGCCACGTCTCGGAAGCGACCGAGGCCGACATCGACGCCGCCGTCGACCTCGCCGTCCGGGCCCAGGTCAGGTGGGACCGCGTCGGCGGCGCCGGGCGCGCCCCCATCCTGCGCGCCATGGGCGATGCGCTCGAGGCCGACATGGACCGCCTCGTCGCCCTGCTCTCGCGCGAAGCCGGCAAGACCCTCAACGACGGCGTCGCCGAGGTGCGCGAGGCGGCCGACTTCTGCCGCTACTACGCCATGCTGGCCGAGCGCGACTTCGGCGGGCCGCAGGAGCTCAAGGGCCCCGTCGGCGAGATCAACCAGCTGGTCCTGCACGGCCGCGGCGTCTTCGCCTGCATCAGTCCGTGGAACTTCCCGCTGGCCATCTTCACCGGCCAGATCGCCGCCGCCCTCGCCGCCGGCAACGCCGTCCTGGCCAAGCCCGCCGAACAGACCCCGCTGGTCGCCGCCGAGGCCGTGCGCCTCTACTACAAGGCCGGGCTCAACCCCGACCTGCTGGCCCTCGTCCCCGGCCGCGGCGAGACCGTCGGCGCCAAGCTGGTGGCGCACCCGGGGGTCGATGGCGTCGCCTTCACCGGGGGCACCGACACGGCGACCCTGATCAACCGTTCGCTGGCCAATCGCCCCGGCCCGATCATCCCCTTCATCGCCGAGACCGGCGGCCTCAACGGCATGTTCGTCGACACCACGGCGCTGAAGGAACAGGTCATCGACGACGTCATCCTGTCGGCCTTCGGCTCGTCGGGCCAGCGCTGCTCGGCCCTGCGCCTGCTCTATGTCCCGCACGACGCCGCCGACGCCCTGATCGAGGGCCTCAAGGGCGCCCTGGCGGCTCAGGTCGTGGGCGACCCCGCCGATCCCGCCACCGACATCGGCCCGGTCATCGACGCCGACGCCAAGAAGATGCTCGAGGATCACCTCAAGCGGCTGGAAGGCGATGCGAAGATTGTCGCCCGCGCCGAACTCCCCGCCGGCGCCGACAAGGGCCACCTGTTCGCCCCGACCATCGCCGAGGTCCCGACCCCCGACTATCTGGAACGCGAGGTGTTCGGCCCCATCCTGCACGTCTGCCGCTACGAACCGTCGAAGCTCAAGCAGACGGCGTCCAAGCTGGCCGAGCGCGGCTACGGCCTGACCCTCGGGGTGCACAGCCGCATCGAGGCCTTCGCCGACGAGGTCGCCCGCCTCGTCCCCGCCGGCAACGTCTACATCAACCGCTCAATCATCGGCGCCGTCGTCGGCGTCCAGCCCTTCGGCGGCGAGGGCCTCAGCGGCACCGGCCCCAAGGCCGGCGGCCCCTATAGCCTGATCCGCTACGCCGCCGAAAAGGCCATCAGCAACAACATCTCCGCCCAGGGCGGCGACCCGGCGCTGCTGAACCTGTGACCAACTGATCCGCTCATCCCCGCGAAGGCGGGGACCCAGTGCTTTGGGTGACCGGTTGCGGTGATGCGCGGCGCTGGCCGTCCTGAAGCACCGGCGTCTCGCTGGACAGAACCGGGTCCCCGCCTTTGCGGGGATGAGCGGGTGAGGAGACTAAACCTCCGCCGCCCGCGCCTCCCCCCGCGCCGCCTCCCGGAACAGCCACGCCGACAGCAGCCAGCCCAGCGCGAACACGCCGACGATGCCGAAGACGATGTACTCATAGGCCAGGGCGACGAAGGCCGTGCCGAACTGGGCGGCCGCCGTCACCGCCATGACCAGCGCCATGCCCCTCGCCCGGAACCGCACCAGAAAGGCCCCGATCAGGGCGATGGCGATCACCCCGAAGAAGATCTGGTTCAGCGGGTTGTTCTCGTTGCCGATGATGCCGACGGCCAGGTTCGACCAGGTGATCAGGAAGCTGGTCCCCACCGCCACGATCACCCCGGCCCGGTAGGCCAGCTGCCCCGACAACCGCAGCCCCACCTCGCAGACCCCCGCCGCGACCAGCAGCATGATCCCCCAGGCGACGAAATCCTCCGTCGTCCACGGCAGGTCCACCGTGAACCGGGCGACCAGCGGCACGAGCCAGGCAAACGCCGCCCCGCCCCAGACAATCCCCCGCAGCGCCCGCGCCAGCCGCGCGTCTCTCTCCGAAATCCCCATCTTCGCGTCTCCGTTCATGACCGAAACTCCCGTCCGCTAGTGGAATATGCCGACCGCGGCCTCGACCCAGATCAGGGCCACCACGGCGACGACGCACAGGGCGAAGCCGATGCGGATCACGGGGTTGCGCACCCGCCAGGCGACCAGTTCGATCAGGCCGGCGCCGCCGATCAGCAGCACCCCGGCGAAGACGAAATCCTCACCGGTCCAGTTGACCTCCTCGGTGAACTGCATGGCCAGCGCCGGCGTCAGCATCACCAGGGCGATGGCGCCCCAGCCGATCATCCGCAGCGTCTCCCACAGCCTATCCAGGTCCTCGTTCGTCACGTTCATCGCTCGTCTCCCCGTCGTGATTGACGTCCGGACCGTGCCGGGAGACATCCTGTGAAGCATGAGCGAATTGTGAGGCCTCGCTGAAAAGCGCGCCGGACTCCCTCACCTCCCGGCCGGCCCCGCCACATAGATCGTGCAGGTCGAGGCCCCTCCGGTCAGCGGATTGTCGAACGCCACCACCTCGGCCCGCGCCGCCGGGAACACCGCCGCCAGCACCGCGAGAAAATCGTCGTCCGGGCCCTCGTCCGACCACATGGCGAACACCCCGTCAGGCTTCAGGGCGTCCCGCACGCGCGCCAGCCCCTCGGGCGAATAGAAGCGTGCATGTTCGGGATGCAGCAGCTGGCGCGGCGAATGATCGATGTCGAGCAGCACCACGTCATAGCGTTCCCCCTCGCTCCGCGGCGCATCGAACCAGCCGAAGAAATCCCCGTGCGACAGGGTGCAGCGCGGCTCGGTCCCGAGACTGTCGCCGATCGGCACAAGCCCCGCCCGGTGCCATTCGATCACCGGCTGCAGCGCATCGACCACCTCGACCGAAGCCACCCGCGGATGCGCCAGCGCCGCCCGCGCCGTGTAGCCGAGCCCCAGTCCGCCGACGAGCACCCGCAGGCCTTCGCCCCGCGACGCCGCCAGCCCGCGCACCGCCAGCTCGATCTCCCCCACCGTGAACAGGCTCGACATCAGGTGCTCGTCGCCGAGGATCACCTCGACCACGTCCCGGTCGATGGCCGCCACCCAGCGCCGCCGCAGCACCAGCGGCCCCATCGCCGTGGGGCGATAGTCCAGTTCCTCGATCAGCCGTCCCATGCCGCCCTCCGCGCCGCGCGCCGGTCGCGCGCCTGGCACCCTGGGGGCGAACCCGCCCGAACGCCATCACGGCGGCGCGAAAACACGGTTGAGGGGGGCGGCTCCGGCGGGGCGTGAACACGCCTCCCGCTCCGGGCCGAACTGGAAGTGGTGATCAATGAGTTGAGTTCAAGAATTGCGGCGCGACGATTTATGCGCAGTTTGTCGAGCCCTCGAAAACCGGACGGGAGGGTTCCATGCGCATACTGTTGTCGACCTTTGGATCACGCGGCGACCTCGAGCCGATCGCGGCGCTCGCCGTGGCGCTCCAGTCCCTCGGCGCTGAGGCCGTCGTCTCCGCCCCCGCAGACCCCGAGTTCCTCCGGCTCCTTGACCGCGCCGGCGTCCCCTTGGCCCCCGCCTTCATGCCGATCCGCGCCTTCGTCGAGATGGCGCGCCGCTCCGGCTGGAAGCTGCCGCAGACCGCCGCCGAGGTGGTGCGGGGCCAGTATGAGGCGATCGACGCCGCCGCCAACGGCTGCGACGCCATCGTCGCCACCGGCCTGTTTCCCTCGACAGCCGCCGCCCAGGCCGTGTCCGAGACGCGCGGGGTCCCCTTCGTCCTGACGAGCTTCTGTCCCGTCGTCCTGCCCTCGCGCCATCACCCGCCGCTGTCCTATCCCGGCCATCCGAACCCGCCCGGCGTCACCGACAACACCGCCTTGTGGGCCTTCAACGACACAGCCATGGACGCCCTGTTCGGCGAGGCGGTGAACGGACACCGCGCCGCCCTCGGCCTCCCGGTCCTCGACCACGTCCGCGACCGCGTCTTCACCCGCCGGCCCCTGCTGGCCGCCGACCCGGTGCTGGCGCCGTGGGAGCCGACCGACCTCATCGACCCGGTCCAGACCGGCGCCTGGATCCTGCCCGACGACCGTCCGCTCGGGTCAGACCTTCTGGCCTTCCTCGACGCCGGCGAACCGCCCGTCTACCTCGGCTTCGGCAGCATGCCGATGGAGGCGCTGAAGCAGGCCGGCCGCATGGCGGTCGAGGCCATCCGCGCCCACGGCCGCCGCGTGATCCTGTCCCGCGGCTGGGCCGAACTCGGCCTCGAAGACGACCGCGCCGACGCCTTCGCGGTCGGCGACGTCAACCAGCAGGCCCTGTTCCCGCGCGTCGCGGCGGTCATCCATCACGGCGGCGCCGGCACCACCACCGCCGCCGCCCGCGCGGGCGCGCCCCAGGTCATCGTCCCCCAGGTCGCCGACCAGCCGTATTTCGCCAGCCGCGTCGCCGCCCTCGGCGTCGGCGCCGCGCATGACGGCCCCACGCCGACGGTCGGGTCCCTCTCCGCCGCCCTGGACATCGCGCTGCGCCCGCAGACCCGCGCCCGCGCCGCCGGGCTGGCCGGGACGATCCGCGCCGACGGCGCGGCGGTGGCGGCGCGCTGGCTGCTCGACGCCCTCTAGCCGGTCCCATCGTCGTGCCGGCCCGCCGCCGTGCGGTTGCGCTCATACCGCCTCATCCCCGGAAACGGCGGCAGCCACGACTCGCGCCGGGCGGTCCAGTTCTCATAGGTCGGCGTCAGCTGATCCGGCGCGTCGAGCGTCCCCAGATGCAGCTCGACCTCATCCCCGCTGCGCGCGAACAGCGACGAGCCGCAGCGGGGGCAGAAATGCCGCCCCGCGTAGTCGCGCGTCTCGCCCTCGATCGTAACGGCGTCCTCGGGGAAGATCGCCGCCGCATAGAACAGCGCCCCATGATGCTTGCGGCAATCCATGCAGTGGCACAGCCCGACCCGGTACGGCCGCCCCGTCGCCGCGATCCGCACATCCCCGCACAGGCACCCGCCGGTGAACCGGTCCATGCTCGCTCTCCTCCGCGATCGCACCGCCGGACCCGGGTCCGGCCTGTCAGCTGACCCTTCCGCCGCTCATCGCTTGGGCCAGCCCCCCGCCCGGCTCAGCGCGCTCGGCGCCGGGCGGCCGATCTTCTCGCCGATCCAGCGCGCCGTTTCGATCAGGGCGTCGAGGTCGTAGCCGGTCTCGAACCCGGCCCGCTCCAGCATGTAGACCAGGTCCTCGGTGGCGATGTTGCCGGTGGCGCCCGGCGCGAACGGGCAGCCGCCGATGCCGCCGACCGAGGCGTCCAGCACATCGACGCCCGCCTCCACCCCGGCATAGGCGTTGGCCAGTCCCGTGTTGCGGGTGTCGTGGAAATGCAGCCGCAGGACGGCGTCGGGCGCGGCCTTGCGGGCGGCCTCGACCATCTTGGTCACGCGCCACGGATCGGCCACGCCGATGGTGTCGGCCAGGGCGATCTCGGCCACCCCGAGCTCGCCGATCCGGCCGACCAGATCGGCGACCTGATCGACCGACACCTCGCCGTCGAACGGGCAGCCCCAGACGCAGCTGAGCGTCGCCGACAGCGACGGCGTCGCCCCCGGCTGCCCGGCCGCGTTGGCCCGCCCCGCGACGATGTCCGCCAGCATCTGCACCTGCTGGTCGACGCCCATGCCCTGGTTCTTCAACCCGAAGCCGTCGGTCGCCGACATGGCCACATTGACCTCGTCCACCGCCGTGCCCAGCGCCCGGTCGTAGCCCTTGCCGTTCAGCACCAGTCCGATGCGGCTGCGCCGGGCCTCATGCGGCAGGGCGGCCATGACCTCCTCCGCGCCGGCCATCTGCGGCACGTATTTCGGATGCACGAAACTGACCGCCTCGATGCGCCGCGCCCCCGCCGCCTCCAGCCGCCGCACCAGGTCGGCGCGGACGGCGGGCTCCAGCACCGCCTTCTCGTTCTGCAGCCCGTCGCGCGGCCCGACCTCGACGAGGGTGATGCGGCGGCTCACTGCGGACCTGTCCCCGACGGCGCATAGACGGTGAGGCTGACGTCGTCGCCGCGCGAATAGTTGTGGCCGTTCACCACCCCGACCGCCCGCCCGGTCACGCCGAGCTCGGCCGAGGCCTGGCGGAAGGCGTCGGCGTCGCGTCCCTCGACGATCACCGGCCGGCCCTCGGCCAGCGCGCGCGCCGCGCCCGCCGCGTCGGTCAGCTCGGTCTCGCGGCCGGTCAGGAAGACGAAGCTGGGCTCATGGAAGCCGGTGATGGCCACCGGCCCCGGCCGCCCCTGCCGCGGATGCAGATCGGCCCGCTCCAGCACCTTCTGCAGTTGCGGCGCCACGGCCAGCGGCCTCAGCTGGCGCAGGGTCCCGGCCAGGCCCGCATGGGCGACCAGCCCCAGCGCGATCGACACGACCACCGCCGTCACCGCCGCCCGGTGCAGCAGCAGGAAGGCCCCGATCAGCGCCGCCAGCACGGCGAAGACGATGGTGATGGTCGCCCAGGTCTGCGCCGTCGAGCGCCCGAACTCGGTCAGGCCGTAGACCGTGACGGCGGCGATGGCCAGGCCGCTGATCACCGACAGCACGGCCCCGGAATAGCGTGAGATCGAGCCGATCGGCCGGGTCAGCGCCGCCGCCGCCAGCAGGGCGATCGCCCCGAAGGTGGGCAGGGTGTAGTGCGGCAGCTTGGTCGGGGTCAGCTCGAAGATCAGCCAGGCCGGGACCAGCCAGCAGACCAGGAAGCGCACCGCCGGCTCGGCCCGCCGGCGCCAGCCCGTCGCCAGCGCCGCCGGCAGCAGCAGCGCCATCGGGAACAGCAGCACCGGCGCCAGCAGCAGGAAATACCCCGGCGGCGCCCCGTGGCTCTCGTGCCCGCCCGCCAGCTTCGGCGCCAGGTCGCCCATGATCGCCTCGCGCCAGAAGCCGCCGTCGGTGGCGATGGTGATGGCGATGGCCCACGGCCCGACGATGAGCGCCGTCAGCGGCAGGCCCCAGCCCCAGCCCAGCCGGCCCAGCCATTTCACGTCCCGGTCCCACAGCGACAGCAGCAGGATGGCCGGAACCACGACGATCAGCCCGACCGGCCCCTTGATCAGGATCGACAGCCCGACCCCCAGCCAGAACATCAGCTTGTGCGGCCTTCGCGGCGCCGCCCCCGCCCTGGTCGCCAGATAGATGCGCGCCAGCCCGGCCATGGCCAGGGTCGCCGCCGCGCACAGCATGGCGTCGGTCTTGGCGATGCCCGCCTCGGTCGAGAGCAGGAAGGTCGCCCCCAGCATGGCCCCGGCCAGGAAGCCGGCCCTCTGGCCGAACATCGCCGCCCCGGCCCAGGCGCAGGCCGCCGCCGCCAGCATGGCTCCGAGGATCGACGGGATGCGGTAGGCCTGGATGTCCCGGTTCTCGACGCTGGAGGTCACCGCCACCGCCGCCGCCTGCATCCAGTAGATGCCGACCGGCTTCTTCCAGCGCGGCTCGTCCTGGAAGCGGATGTCGACGTAGTCGCCGCTCTCCAGCATCTGCGAGGTCGCCTGCGCGTAGCGGCTCTCGTCGCGGTCCAGCGGCGGCAGCAGCGCCAGCACCGGCAGCCCGGCCAACAGGGCGATGAAGGCCGCCATCACGGGGCCCCGCCAGCCGGCGATGAATCGGTCGAGATCGGGGCGCGTCATGTTCATCTTCCTAACACGCCGCTTCGGCCCGCGTCAGCCATCCCTCCCCCGCCGCCGCGAAACCCGCTAGACAGCCTGAATGATCGAAGCCGCTCCCGACATCTCCGTCGTCGTTCCCGTGCATGACGAGGAGGGCGCCGCCGGCCCGCTGGCCCGCGAGATCGCCGCCGCCTTCGCCGGGCGCGCCTATGAGATGGTCTTCGTCGACGACGCCTCCCGCGACGGCACCCTGGCCGAACTGCGCGGCCTGATGGCCGAACTGCCGGCCCTGCGCGTGCTCAGCCACGGCGCCAACGCCGGCCAGAGCCGCGCCGTCCGCACCGGGGTGCTGGCCGCCCGCGGGGCCATCGTCGTCACCCTCGACGGCGACGGCCAGAACCCGCCCGCCGATGCGCCCCGCCTCGCCGACCTGCTCGCCGCCTCGCCCTCGACCGTCGCCCTGGTCGGCGGCGTGCGCGCCAGCCGCCAGGATTCCGAGGCCAAGCGCTGGGCCTCGCGCTGGGCCAACCGCATCCGCAAGCGCCTGCTCGCCGACGACGCCGACGACACCGGCTGCGGCCTCAAGGCCTTCCGCCGCGAGGTCTTCCTGCGCCTGCCCTATTTCGATCACGTCCACCGCTACCTGCCGGCGCTGATGATCCGCGAGGGGTTCGAGAACCGCTATCTCGACGTCGGCCATCGCCATCGCGAGACCGGCCGATCGAAATACACCAACTGGGGACGGCTGGTGGCCTCGCTCTCCGACCTGCTCGGCGTCATGTGGCTGAAGTCGCGCTCGCGACGGCCCGGCGCCATTTCCGAATTCTGACCGCTCGCCCCTCAGGCGAGCAACCGTAGCGGTACGGAGCGAACAGGGGTATTCATCGTTAACAAGCGCGACCGTATCGCGCCCCGCGCCGACGTCCTGGAGCCCCAGCCATGCTGATCGCCCTGCCGCTGCTCATCATTCCGGTGGTCATCTACGCCGTCGTCATCCTCAGCGGCGTGGTTGGAACCGGCGGCGTCGCGGCGGCCGAACAGGCCCTGCGCGATCCGATCTTCACCATTCCGATGGTCTCGGGCAGCGGCTGGAACATCGGCAGCGGCGACCTGATCCTGTTCCTGGCCCTGATCCTGCTGTTCTTCGAACTGCTCAAGTCGACCTCCAGCCAGAAGGTCGCCATCGTCAATCACGCCCTGTCGATGATCCTGTTCGTGGCCTGCCTGGTCGCCTTCCTGCTGATCAAGGGCTTCGCCACCTCGACCTTCTTCCTGATCCTGACCATGATCATGCTCGACGTCCTCGCCGGCTTCATCGTCACCATCATCTCGGCCCGCAAGGACCTGGAGTTCGGGGCGGGCTGAGGCAGGCGGCAGGCAGCAGGCAGCAGGCAGCAGGCAGCAGGCAGCAGGCAGCAGAATCCTCATTGGCCGGTGGACGGGGCAAGCGAAGAAACCGCGCTCGTCCTGCTGCCTGCTGCCTGTTGCCTGCTGCCTACCCCTCCTCATCCACCGGCAACACATGCGGCGCCTGCGGCCGCGCCGTCTGGCGCCGCTGCAGGCCGTAGGCGATCAGCCACAGCGCCATGGCCCAGGCCGCGCCGACGCTCCAGCCGGCCAGCACGTCGGTGGCCCAGTGCGCCGCCAGATAGACCCGGGTCAGGCCGACGAGCAGCGTCAGCAGCACCGCCACCGCGATCACATAGGCCTTGAGCCGCTTCTGCGGGAAGGCCCGGGTCAGCATCACCCCGATGCTCAGGTAGAACACCGCCGACAGCAGGCTGTGGCCCGACGGGAAGCTGGCGCTCATCGTCTCCACCGCCCGCAGCGCCTCCGGCGGCCGGTCGCGGCCGAACAGCGCCTTCAGTCCCTCGCTCAGGGCGACGCCGCCGATCAGGCCCAGGGCCAGCAGCAGGCCCGACAGCCGCTTGCGCTGCAGAATCAGGAAACCGGTGACGATCACCGCGAACAGACTCAGCACCGCCGTGCCGCCCAAGGCGGTTAGGTCCATCGCCGCCGTCTCCAGCCAGCCCGGGCCCCATGGATCGGCGATGGCATGCGGCCGCATCGCCTCCAGCACCCCCTGGTCGAAGGCCCGGCCGTCGGCCTCGGTCATGTCGTCGGCCAGTTCGACGAAGGTCATCACCCCCAGGGCGACGATGAACAGGGCGCTGACCGCGGCGATCTCGGTGCGCGCGATGCGAAGGGCGCGTCGGGCGAAGGCGGCGATCTGGTCGGGGGTCATCGGGCCGAAACGGTCCCGCTTGCGGGACGTTCCCCTCACGCGTTCGTGATCGAAAATCGGGCGCCGGCGTGACACCCCTGTGACGCCCGTCCGTGCGGCCTGTCCACAGGCTCATCCCCCGCCTTGAAGCCGATTCGCCCAGAAAGTGATCGTCAACCCCGTTGACGGGTCGTTAGCCATCTGCGCCCCATATGTGGGCTTGGGGAGCACTTCGGCCACTACATGATGTGGTCGGCGGTGCGAGCGACTTATTCGATCAGTTCAGGGCAGTGACCATTATGGCCGGCGGCGAAGCGTTGAAGACAGTGGATTTCCAGTCGGTTGCGGCTGCGGACGCCGCCGATCGACCCCACCTCAAGGTGGTGGCGCCCTCGATCCAGCTCGACCGGTCGCGTGACGACCTGCTGACCGACTTCGGCAAGAAGACGCTTGAGGATCGCTACCTGCTTCCCGGCGAGTCCTACCAGGACATGTTCGCCCGGGTCGCCACCGCCTACGCCGACGATCCCGCCGTCAATCCGGGCCACGCCCAGCGCGTCTACGACTACATGTCGAAGCTGTGGTTCATGCCGGCCACCCCGGTGCTGTCCAACGGCGGCGCCGACCGCGGCCTGCCGATCTCCTGCTTCCTCAACGCGGTCGGCGACAGCCTCGACGGGATCCAGAACGTCTGGAACGAGAACGTCGCCCTCGCCTCCAACGGCGGCGGCATCGGCACCTACTGGGGCGGCGTCCGCTCCATCGGCGAGAAGGTCAAGGGCGCCGGCCAGACCTCGGGCATCATCCCCTTCATCCGGGTCATGGACTCCCTGACCCTGGCCATCAGCCAGGGCTCGCTGCGCCGCGGCTCGGCCGCCGTCTACCTCGACATCCACCACCCGGAGATCGAGGAGTTCCTCGAAATCCGCAAGCCGTCGGGCGACTTCAATCGGAAGTCCCTGAACCTGCACCACGGCATCAACATCACCGACGAGTTCATGTTCGCGGTCCGCGACGGCAAGACCTTCGACCTGAAGTCGCCGAAGAATGGCGAGGTGCTCAAGACCGTCGACGCCCGCACCCTGTGGCAGAAGATCCTCGAGATCCGCCTGCAGACCGGCGAGCCCTATCTGATCTTCTCCGACACGGTGAACCGCCAGATGGCCCCGCACCAGCGCGAGCTGGGCCTGTCGGTCAAGCAGTCGAACCTGTGCGCCGAGATCATGCTGCACACCGGCCGCGACCATCTCGGCGTCGACCGCACCGCCGTCTGCTGCCTGTCCTCGGTCAATGCCGAAACCTTCCTCGAATGGCGCGAGGAGCCCAAATTCGTCGAGGACGTGATGCGCTTCCTCGACAATGTGCTGGAAGACTTCATCCGCCGCGCCCCGCCGGCCATGGCCGCGGCCGTCTATTCCGCCAAGCGCGAACGTTCGGTGGGCCTCGGCCTGATGGGCTTCCACTCCTTCCTGCAGCAGCAGGGCGTGGCCTTCGAATCCGCCATGGCCAAGTCGTGGAACATGCGGCTGTTCAAGCACCTGCGCCGCGAGGCCGACAAGGCCAGCCGCCTGCTGGCCGAGGAGAAGGGCCCCTGCGAGGACGCGGCCGAGCGCGGCGTCATGGAGCGCTTCAGCCACAAGCTGGCCATCGCCCCGACCGCCTCGATCTCGATCATCTGCGGCGGCACGTCGGCGGGCATCGAGCCGATCCCGGCCAACATCTACACCCACAAGACCCTGTCCGGCTCCTTCGCGGTCAAGAACCCCTATCTGGAGAAGGTTCTCGGCGAGAAGGGCATCGACACCAGCGAGGTGTGGAACTCGATCCTCGAGCACGAGGGTTCGGTCCAGCACCTCGACCAGCTGAGCGACGATGAGAAGGCCATCTTCAAGACCGCCTTCGAACTGGACCAGCGCTGGGTCGTCGAACTGTCCGCCGACCGCGCCCCGGAAATCTGCCAGGCCCAGTCGATCAACCTGTTCATCCCGGGCGACGTCGACAAATGGGACCTGCACATGCTGCACTGGCGGGCCTGGGAGACCGGCGTGAAGTCGCTCTACTACCTGCGCTCCAAGTCCGTGCAGCGCGCCGCCTTCGCCGGCGCCGAGGACAAGGCCGAGGCCGAGATCGACCCCAACCAGCCCGACCTCTTCAGCGCCGCCCGCACCGACTACGACGAGTGCCTCGCCTGCCAGTGAGGCAGGGGCGGTCCCGACCGTCTCCTCCCCGTTCGCTCTTCGCGAATGGGGAGGGGGACCGCGCAGCGGTGGAGGGGCGAAACGGCGCAACGGTCGTGCGTCGGAAAGAGCCCCTCCGTCACGGCGTGACGCTGTGCTGACAATCCGGGAATCCATAGTCGGCTTGCGCGCAAACTCTCCCGCGAGATCAGCCACATCCGCTTCTCTCAAACCCGTCTTCTGCGCACACCGCCCGGCGGGCGCATAACGGTCCGGTTCGCCTCCGCCGCCGGTCTTTGACAATCGAACCCACGCGCAAAACCGACCGCTATGCACTCTGCGGACGCAATGCACTCTACGGACGCTACGGACGCAATTCTCCCGTTCTACCCGGGTAAAACCCGCCTCACTCCAGCCTGTCCGCCCTGCGCAGGCCCGGGAACAGCTTCGCCCACAGCCCGGTGGCGGCCAGCGCCCCGACCCCGCCGAACACCGCCGCTCCGATGGGCCCGAGGAACCGCACCACCAGGCCGGAATAGGCCTCGCCCAGCTCGTTGGACGCGCCGATGAACAACATCGACACCGAACTGACCCGGCCGCGCATGTGGTCGGGCGTCGACAGCTGGATCAGGGTCTGGCGGATGTTGACGCTGACCATGTCGGCCGCGCCGCCGATCAGTAGGGCCGCGGCGCTGATCCAGACGATCTTCGACAGGCCGAAGACGATGGTGCAGACGCCGAACAGGGCGACGGCGGCGAACATCCATTTGCCGCCATGTCTCACGATCGGGAACCGCGCCAGATACAGCGCCATGCCGAACGCGCCGACCCCGAAGGCGGCCCGCAGCAGGCCGAACCCCTCGGGTCCCACATGCAGGATATCGCGCGCGAAGATCGGGGTCAGCAGGGCCACGCCCGCAAACAGCACCACGATCAGATCCAGCGAGATCGCCCCCAGCACCACCTTGGTGGTCCAGACGTATTTCAGTCCCTCCTTGACCGCCGCCCAGCGTCCCGGGCCGGTCCCGACCCGCTCGGGCTGGCCCGTGGTGCGGATCAGCAGGAAGGCCGCCAGTCCCGCCAGGAACAGGCTCATGGCCACGCCATAGGCCAGCGGCACATTGATGCCGACGATCACCCCGCCCAGGGCCGGTCCGGCGATGGCTCCGGTCTGGAAGGCGATCGACTGGGCCGCGATGGCCCTCGGCAGGGCCGCCCGGCCCACCACCATCGGCAGGAAGGCCTGGCTCGCCGGAGCCAGGAAGGCCCGGCACGCGCCGAACAGGCAGGCCACGGCCAGCAGTCCCGACAGCGGCGGCGAGCCGTGGATGGCCATGGCCAGGAAGGCGACCGCGCACAGGGCCTCGACCGCGATCGAGGCCGCCACCGTCAGCTTGCGGTCGCGCCGGTCGGCCATCTCCCCCGCCGGCAGGGTCAGGGCCAGCAGCGGGATGAACTGGGCCAGGCCGACCAGCCCCAGGTACAGGCTGGCCTCGGCGATCGGATGGTCCCGCCGCGCGATCTCGTAGACCTGCCACAGCAGGGCCGACGACTGGATCTGGATGGCCAGCACCGCCGCGATCCGGCCGAGCCACAGCAGGCGGAAATCGCGCATCTTCCAGGGATTGGTTCCCTGCGCGTCCCGCGCCGCCTCGACGACGGCGGGGGTGATCGGCTCGGGGGCCTCAGGTGCGTCGGTCATGCTTCGGGTAGGGGGTTCCGTCTCGATGGAAGTAGCCGCCGGGGCGGAAGATCATGTCGATGTCGGGGTATTCGCCGCTGTCGCCCTCGGGCGCCCGGCTGCCGACCTCCAGCAGAACCGCCTCGGCCCCCGATCGGTTCTCGATCTTGTGCCCGTTCGCGACCCCGGCCTTGAACCCGGCGCAGTCCCCGGCCCTCAGCACGGTCTCCCCCTCATCCTCGACCAGCACCACCTCGCCGGAGACCACCCAGACGAACTCGTCCTCGCCCGCGTGCCAGTGCCTCTGGCTCGACCAGGCCCCGTCCGGCAGGCGCAGCAGGTTGACCCCGAACTGGTCCAGCCCGACGGCATCCCCCAGCCGCCAGCGCCGCCGCGCCCTGCACGGCCCGTCGAACGGTTCGGGGTAGCCCGTGCCGTGTCCCGTCGGGGCGGTTTCGATGTCGATCTTCGGCATGGAGAGAAGCCTTCTCGCAATCGTCCGAACCCCGTAAAGCACAGCTCCATGAGCGCCGCATCACATCCGGTTATCGATCCTGTCGAACTGACCCGCGACCTGATCCGCAGACCCTCCGTCACCCCCGCCGACGAGGGGGCGATGGACCTGCTGGAACGCCTCCTGACCGGCCTCGGCTTCCAGTGCCGCCGGATGAAGTTCGAGGACATAGAAAACCTCTACGCCCGGCGCGGCGCGACCTCGCCCAACCTCTGCTTCGCCGGCCACACCGACGTGGTCCCGACCGGCAGCCCCGCCGCCTGGTCCGCCGCCCCCTTCGAGGCCGAGGTCCGCGACGGGGTGCTCTACGGCCGTGGGGCCGTCGACATGAAGGGCGGCATCGCCGCCTGGATCGCCGCCGTCTCCCGCCTTCTCGCCGAGGGCGAGGTCCCGGGCTCGCTCAGCTTCCTGATCACAGGCGACGAGGAAGGCCCCGCCTTGCACGGCACCAAGCGCGTCGTCGAGGCCCTGATGGCCGAGGGCGAGGTCATCGACGCCTGCGTGGTCGGCGAACCGTCCTCGCAGCACGCCCTGGGCGACACCATCAAGATCGGCCGCCGCGGCTCCCTCAACAGCTGGATCACCGTCCACGGCAAACAGGGCCACGTCGCCTACCCCGACCGCGCCGCCAACCCCGCCCCGGTCATGGCGCGGCTGATGGCGCGGCTGGCCGACCACCGCCTCGACGACGGCTATCAGGGCTTCCAGCCCTCGAACCTCGAAATCACCACCATCGACATCGGCAACCCGGCCACCAACCTGATCCCCGCCGAAGCCCGGGCCCGCCTCAACATCCGCTTCAACCCCAACCACACCGGCGACGAGCTGATCGCCTGGCTCAACGCCATGGCCGGCGAGGCCCAGGCCGAAAGCGGGTTGCGCATCGAGCTTGAGCACCTGTGTTCGGGCGACGCCTTCCTGACCGAGCCGGGCGCCTTCGTGACCGGCGTGCAGGACGCCGTTGAGGCCGCCGTCGGCCGCCGCCCCGAGGCCTCCACCACCGGCGGCACCTCCGATGCACGCTTCATCCGCGCGATGTGCCCCGTGCTCGAACTCGGCCTCGTCGGCCAGACCATGCACCAGATCGACGAGCGCGTTCCGGTAAGCGAGATCGAGGCGCTGACGGAGGTCTACCGCCGCGTCGTCACCACCTACTTCGACCGCCGCTAGAACAGCAGGTCGATCCCCAGCATCGCCCCGCCGAACATCGCCGCGAAGGCCACGAGGAAATAGAAGATTTCACGCCGCGCGCTGCCCCGTCGCTCCAGGGTCATCGGCGGCAATTCAACCGGCAGCCTGCTCATCGCCCCACTCCCGCAAAACCCTACGAGGGTGCGCTCCGATCCTTGCCGGGACGTTGAAAAACGTGGTTGCCGCTACGGCCGCTCGAGGAACCTCAGCGCGGTCAGCACATGGGCCCGGACCCCGACCGGCAGGACCGTCTCGTTGACGTCGAAGCCCGGGGAGTGGTTCGGCGGCGATGTCGCCGGGTCGACCCCGTCGGCGCTGGCCCCGAGGTGGTAGAACACCCCCGGCACTTCCTGCGACAGGTAGCTGAAGTCCTCCGCCACGGTCGTCGGCGGCGCGCCGGCATTGACGTTCCCCTCGCCCGCCGCCTCCTCCAGCACCGGCGCCAGCCAGGCCGACAGCGCCTCGTCGTTGAACACCAGCGCCGCGTTCTGGCGCACTCCGAACTCCGCCGTCGCCCCGTAGGTCTCGGCGACATTGCCGATGGCGACCTGGGCCCGCCGCACCAGATCGTCGCGCTGGGCGATGTCGAAGGTCCGCAGCGTCCCCGACAGCACCGCCCGGTCGGGAATGATGTTGTAACGCACCCCCGCGTCCACTGTGGCGATGGTGAACACCGTCGGCGTGGTGGTCGGGTCGATGGTGCGGGCCGTCAGGCTGTTGATCGTCTGGATCACATCGGCCGAGGCGGAGATGACATCGACCCCCTTCCATGGCCAGGCGCCGTGGGTCTGCCTTCCGTGCAGGGTGATGTCGATCCGGTCCGACGCGGCCATGAAGCCGCGCGGCCGGTACCACATCGTGCCCGGCCGCCCCGGCACCACATGCAGGCCGAAGATGGCGTCGGGGCGAGGATCAGCCAGCGCCCCCTCCTCGATCATCAGGGCCGCCCCGCCCTTCGGCTCGCCCGGAGGCGCGCCCTCCTCGGCGGGCTGGAAGATGAACACCACCGTGCCGGCGATCTGGTCCTTCATCCCGGCCAGCACCTCGGCGGCGCCCATCAGCATGGCCACGTGGGCGTCGTGGCCGCAGGCGTGCGCCACCGGCACCGTGTTGCCCATGTAGGTCCCGGTCGCGGTGGAGGCGAAAGGCAGACCCGTCGCCTCCAGCACCGGCAGGGCGTCCATGTCCGCTCTCAGCGCCACCGTCCGGCCCGGCAGGCCGCCGCGCAGAATGCCGACCACGCCGGTCTTGCCGACCCCGGTGCGCACCTCCAGCCCCAGCGCGCGCAGGTGTTCCGCCACCACCGCCGCCGTCCGCGTCTCGTTAAAGCCGAGTTCCGGATTGGCGTGCAGGTCGCGGCGCCACGCCACGACGCGCGGCGAGACGGCCTCGACCGCGGCCTCGACCTGGGTCTGGGGAACCTGAGCGCGGACCGCTCCGGCCTGCAGGGTCAGAGCGACCGCGAAGGCGGAGGTGGCGAGAAGGCGGTGGATGGACATGACGGCGTCTCCCCCTGAGGACGCGCAACCGTCGCGGAGGACGCACGCTTCCGCAAGGGCCTGTCGCCGCCTAGGGTCCCGCCGTGAACCTCCGCTCGCCCGCCTTCGCCATCCTGTTCGCGGTCAGCCTGATCGCCGCCGCCGGCAATATGGCCCTGCAGTCGGTCCTGCCGGCCATTGGCCGCGAGTTCGGCCTGCGCGACACCCTGGTCTCGGCCGCCTTCGCCATCTCGGCCCTGATGTGGACCCTGACCTCGCCCTACTGGGCGCGGTTGTCGGACCGGGTCGGGCGCAAGAAGGTCATTCTCATCGGATTGGGCGGCTTCGTCGCCTCGATCGGCGGATTCGGCCTGGCGAGCACGGCAGGTCTGCAGCTGTGGCTGGCGCCGATCGTGGCCTTCGTCCTGATGACCGTGGCGCGGACGATTTACGGGCTGTTCGGCTCGGCGTCGCCCATCGCCGCACAGGCCTATGTGGCTGACCGCACCACGCCCGAACAGCGCACCCAGTCGATGTCGCTGCTGGCCTCGGCGCAGGGGCTGGGCACGGTGATCGGCCCGGCGCTGGCGCCCTTCTTCATCCTGCCGATCGTCGGTCTGGCCGGGCCGATGTACGCCTTCGCTCTGTTCGGCGCGATCGTGCTCTGGGTCGTCTGGCGCCGCCTGCCCAGCGGAGACGTGGTGCGCCAGCCCGCGCCCGGCCGCCATCAGGAGGACGCCGGCAAGGGATTGTGGAAGGACCCGCGCGTGCGGGCCTACCTGCTCTACGGCCTGCTGGTGACGGGAGCGCAGGCGGTCAACATCTCGGTGCTGGGCTTCCACATCATCGACGAGATGGCGATCACCGGCACGTCAGTCCGCGACGCCCAGCCGTTCATCGGCATCGCCATGCTGGCCGGCGCGGCCGCCACCCTGATGGCGCAATGGGGCCTGATCCCGCTGCTCAAACTGCAGGCCGCCGACCTGATGCGCTGGGGTGCGGGCCTGGCCCTGCTCGGCAACGTCATGACCATCGCCGCGCCCGGCTACTACGGCGTGGTGATCGGCTATGCGGTGATATCGCTGGGCGTCGGCTTCGCGCGGCCGGGCTTCACCGCCGGTTCGTCCCTGTCAGTCCAGCCGCACGAACAGGGTGCGGTCGCCGGCCTGATGATGTCGCTGGCCGGCCTCAGCTTCCTCGGCCCGCCGGTGATCGGCGTCGCCCTGTACGAGCTGGCCGAGCCCGCGCCGTTCGTGGCCAACATCGTGATGCTGGGCGTCGCCACCGTCCTCTGCTTCGCCAGCTCTCGTCTGCGGCTCGGTCCGCCTGACCTGCCCGAACGCGACGAAACGCCCTCGCCCGAGACCCCGCCGGCCTCCCAGCCTGGACCTGAAGGCGGTCGCTAGTCTGGTGTCTTTTCAGCGCCTGAAAGGCATGTCAGACGGTCCGCATGGATATCGCCCGCATCGAAAAGCGCATCGGCGTGCGCGCCTCTACCGACCGGCTCTGGGAGATCATCGCCGACCTGCCCGGCTGGGACCGGTGGAACCCGATCGAAACCTCCGTCGAAGGGACGATCGCCTATGGCGGCCAGATCTCCCTGACCGAGACCATCGAGAGCCTGCCCGAGCGGCGCGCCGTCGCCCGCGTCGGCGAATGGCAGCCCTACGCCCAGCTGGTGTGGATGGAGAAGCGCGGCCTCTGGTTCCGCTCGATGCGGTATTTCGAGATCGAGGAGCTTGAACCCGGCAGCTGCATCGTCGCCAACGGCTTCATCTTCTCGGGCCTGCGCGGCGAGATGTTCTTCGACAAGCACCGCATCCGCCTGCGTCATGCCGTCGATGCGGTGGCCGAGGCGTGGAAAGCGACCGCGGAGGTCTAGCCGCCCTTGGCCATCGTGTCCTGGATGCTGATGATCGCCGGGGTCAGGATGACGATGAACAGCACCGGCAGGAAGAACAGGATCATCGGCACGGTCAGCTTGGCCGGCAGGGCTGCGGCCTTCTTCTCGGCGGCCGAGAGGCGCATCTCGCGGTTCTCCTTGGCCATGGTCCGCAGCGCCGATCCCAGCGGCGTGCCGTAGGTTTCAGCCTGGGTCATGGCGGTGGCGACCGATTTGACGCCCGGATGATTGGTCCGCTTGGCGAGGCCCTCATAGGCCATCCGCCGATCGGGCAGGTAGCTCAGTTCGGCCGACAGCAGCGTCATCTCCTCGGCCAGGTCGATGGAGGAACCGCCGATTTCCTGGCTGACCTTCTGGATCGCCGCCTCAATCGACATGCCGGCCTCGACGCAGATCAGCAGCAGATCCAGGGCGTCCGGGAAGGCCTGCATGATCGAGGTGCGGCGCTTGGCGATGCGGTTGGCCAGGAAGATGTTCGGCCCGTAGAAGCCGATCACCGCGGCGAACATGCAGATCGTCAGCCGGACCATGACCGTCAGGCCGAAGTCGTTCAGGATGAAGACGTAGAAGACCGCGATGGCGAGCATCACGAACGGCATCGAGAAGCGGAAGAAATAGAAGGTCGTCAGCGGCTTCGGCCCGCGATAGCCGGCCTGGGCCATCTTGTCCGCGACCTTGGGGTCCTCGAGCAGCTTGGTGAGGTTCAGGCGTTCAACGACGCGCTTCTTGAAGCCGGCGTCTGTGTGCCTGAGGTTCTGCGGACCGCTGTGCTGGGCGGCGATGGCCTGGCGGGAGCGGCGCTTCAGCTCCTCGCGGCGCACGGCCACGGCCTTCATCCGCCCCTCCAGCTTGGCCTCGCCGCCGAGGGATCCGAGCAGGGTCACCAGGGTCGCGAACACCAGCACGCCCACGCCCATGCTGAGCAGGTTCTGCAGGTTGGTGACGAAGCCGATGATGTCTCCCACGCCGCGCCCCTAGAACTTGAACGAGATCATGCGCTTCATCACGAAGACGCCGAAGGCCATCATCATCACCGCGATCAGCAGCATGAACTGGCCGCGCGGCTCGGTGAACAGCTTGCCCATGTAGGCCGGGGTCGTGATGCTGACGAGGATCATCACGGCCGGCGGCAGCGAGCCGATGATGCCGGCCGACGCCGTCGCCTCGGACGACAGCGCCTTGATCTTCTCGCCCATCATCTTGCGGGCCCGCAGCACGGTCGACAGGTTGCCCAAGGCCTCGGCCAGGTTGCCGCCGGTCTTCTGCTGGATGCCGATGACGATGGCGAAGAATTTCAGCTCCGGCGTCGGCATCCGCTCGTACATCTTCTCAAGCGCCTGCTGCAGGGTCAGGCCGACGCCCAGACCTTCGACCAGGGTCTGGAACTCCGCGCCGAGCGGCGCCGGGCTCTCGCGGGCGATGATCTTGAAGCAGTCGTGGACCGGCAGCCCCGACTTGATGCCGCGGACGATCACATCGACGGCGTCCGCGAAATGGCTGCCGAACTTCTTGCGCCGCCGGTTCCCCATGAAGCCGACCACCCAACGCGGCAGCCCGAGTCCGAAGACGACGGCGGCGCCGAGGCCGACGAGAATGTTCAGGCCGAACACCAGCGGCGCGAGGAAGGCGACCACCGCCAGCACGGCGCTGACGATCCAGAAGGTCTTCACGCTGGTCGACAGACCGGCCTGCTTCAACTTGGCGGCGAGGCTGACCCGGGCCTTGCGCTGGGCCCGTTCCGACTCCTGCAGCTGCTGCATGATCTGTTTGCGGCGGGCCTCGGGCGTATTCGCCGCGGCGGCCTTTCGGGCGGCGGCCGTGTTCTGCTTGGGGCCGCCGAAATTCTGCGCCCGCTTGACCGCGGCCTCGGATGAATCGCCGCCGCCGACGAAGGCCCAGCCGAGTCCGCCGATGGTGATGAAGGCCAGAACCGCCGCGAGGATGGGAAGCATCGCCGCCTACTCCGCCGCGTCAAGGGCTTCGGCCAGCTCACGCTCCAGCCCGTAATAGCGGGCGCGATCCCAGAACCTCGGACGGGCGATGCCGGTCGAGCGGTGCCGGCCGATGATCTTGCCGTTCTCGTCCTCGCCGGTGATCTCGTAAACGAACAGGTCTTGGGTGACGATCACGTCGCCCTCCAGCCCGACCACCTCGGTGATGTGGGTGATGCGGCGCGAGCCGTCGCGAAGGCGGGCCGCCTGGATGATGACGTCGACCGAGCCGACGATCATCTCCCGGATGGTCTTGGACGGCAGGCCGTAGCCGCCCATGGTGATCATCGACTCCATCCGGCTGATGGCTTCGCGCGGACTGTTAGCGTGCAGCGTGCCCATCGAGCCGTCGTGGCCGGTGTTCATGGCCTGCAGCAGGTCGAACGCCTCCGGTCCGCGCACCTCGCCGACGATGATCCGCTCGGGACGCATGCGCAGGCAGTTCTTGACCAGGTCCCGCATGGTGATCTGGCCCTGCCCCTCGAGGTTGGGCGGGCGGGTTTCGAGGCGCACCACGTGCGGCTGCTGGAGCTGCAGTTCGGCGGCGTCCTCGCAGGTGATGACCCGCTCGGTCGGGTCGATAAAGGCGGTCAGGGTGTTCAGCAGCGTCGTCTTGCCGGAGCCGGTGCCGCCCGAGATGACCAGGTTGCAGCGCGATGCGCCGATGACGCCCAGCACGCGCGCGCCTTCGGGACTGATGGAGTTGTACTCCACCAGGTTCTTCATCGTCAGCTTGTCTTTCTTGAACTTCCGGATCGTCAGGGTCGCGCCGTCGATGGCCAGCGGCGGGGCGATGACGTTGACGCGGCTGCCGTCAGGCAGGCGGGCGTCGCAGATCGGCGAGCTCTCGTCGACCCGGCGGCCGACCTGCGACACGATCCGCTGGCAGATGTTCATCAGCTGGGTGTTGTCGCGGAAGCGGACGTTGGTCAGCTGCACCTTGCCGCCGACCTCGATGAACACCCGGCCTGCGCCGTTGACCATGATGTCGGCGATGTCGTCCCGGGCCAGCAGCGGCTCCAGCGGACCATAGCCGAGGACGTCGTTGACGATGTCCTGGACGAGGTGCTCCTGCTCCGCCACCGACATCGAGACGTTCTTGATCGCCACCAGTTCGGCGACGATGTCGCGGATCTCCTCGGACGCCGCCTTGGTATCGAGCTGGGCCAACTGGGCCAGGTCGATGGTGTTCATCAGGGCGTTGAAGATCGTCGTCTTAGTGGCGTGGTAATAGTCCGACTGCTCGCGGACGATCTCCGCCACCGCCTGGGCTTTCTTCAGCTGTTCGAACCCGGGCGTCGCCTTGGGTCCGGGCGCGTTCTTGGGCGTAGGCGCCTCGGCGACCGGCCTGGGCCTCGACGCCAGGGCGTCGAGGCGGTCCGCAGCCTCGGACGCGGGCTTGGCGTTGTAGGAGTCGGTGCGGGCCTGCTCGCGCTGCAGCTCCGCCACTTCACCGCCGAAGGCGAAGGCCTGGGTCTGGACGCCCGGCTCCGGCTGCAACCCGGGCGGGGCCGCGGCCGCCGGTGCAGGCGCGGGCGCCGGGCGCGCGGCCGGGGCGGCGGCTCCAGGCTGACCTGTGCGCTTGCCGAACACGCGTCAGGACTTCTTCTTGAACAGGCCGGAGAGCAGCGACTTGCCCCCCCCCTTGGCGGGCTTGCTCCCGGGCCCCGTCAGCATCGGCAGCTCCCGGCACGAGACGATCTGGGCCAGCATCTGGAAGGCCTCGGCCGCCTTCGACTTGGCCCCGGCGTCGAGGATCATCTGGCCGTTGTTGGACGCGGTGCCGAACACCTTCGGATCGAACGGGATCAGCAGGCTGGGATGCACGCCCAGCGCCGCGCCGAATTCCTTGGCGGGGATCTCCGGCCGGCCCGGCACGCCGACCTGGTTCAGCACCAGCCGCGGCGGTGCGTCGTTGGGCCGACCCTGGCGGATCAGGTCGATCATGTTCTTGGCGTTGCGCAGACTGGCCAGATCCGGCGTCGCGACGACGACGACCTCGTCCGCGGCGATCAGGGTGCGGCGCATCCAGCCCGACCACAGGTGGGGCAGGTCCAGCACCACGAAGGGCGCCGTGGACCGGATCTGGGTCGTGACCTCCTCGAAGGCGTCGGGCGAGATATCCCAGTCCGCGTCCAGCGTCGCAGGGGCCGCAAACAGGCTGAGCTTGTCGGTGCAGCGAACCATCATGCGGTCCAGCAGCACCGGGTCCAGCCGGTCCGGTTGGCTGAGCGCGTCGGCGACGCCGTTCAGGGGGTCCTGGTTGAAGTCGAGCCCGGCGGTGCCGAACGGCAGGTCGTAGTCGACGATCACCGTATTGGCGCCGATCCGTTCGCTCATCGCATAGGCGGTGTTGTGCGCGACCGAACTGGCGCCTGCCCCGCCTCGCGCGCCGACGAAGGCGATCGAACGGCCGACGAACGGTTGCGCGGGATCGTTGAACAGGCCGCCGATGGCCGCGATCAGCTGCAGCGGCTGAAGCGGGGCCACCAGGTACTCGCTGACGCCCCGGCGCATCAGCTCCCGGAACAGCAGGATGTCGTTGGTCGCGCCGATGACCACCACCTTTGTGCCGGCGTCGCAGACCTCGGCCAGCTGGTCGACTTCCCACAGCAGCGTCTGCGGGTCCTTCAGGCATTCGACGATGATCAGCGGCGGCGTCGGCTCCTGGCGGTACGCCTCGACCGCCGCAGCCACGCCGCCGACCCGGATCTGGGTGGTGGCGCGCGACAGGCGACGGTCCTGACCGGCGCGCTCGGCGGCGGCCAGGGTGTCCTGGCGTTCCGCGAAGACGTGGATGGCGATGCGGGGCACCGAAACCTCGGGGCCGCCGCCGCCCAGCACAGGCGGAGAGAAGGCCGCCGACGCGCCGGCGACGAGGTCGCCCACGGGGTTGAACCCGGCCACGGCCGGCATCTGGCTGTCCGGTGAGGCGGCGGGGTAGGGTTGCGGCGCGGCCGCGACGGCCGGCGGCGTGAACTGCAGCGGCGGGCGGGCCGCTTCTTCATCCCGGGCGGCCTGATCGGGCGCATAGGGCGAGGCGACGTCATCGACGGGACGTGTCCCGGGGCCGGACGCGACATAGCCCATGTCGAGATCGAACTCGTCCTCGAAATCCTCGACCGGTCGGGGGAAGGCGTTCGTCATGTCACACTATTCCACGGCCCGGGCGATCCGGCCTTCGACGAGAGGTTCCTGCGGGGCGGAGGTGACCTCGCCCTTGCGGTAGCTGTCGAACACCACGGCGGCCCGGCCCGAATCCGCCGGACTGGTCGGGCGATGGCCGACGATGTCGCGGGGGTCGGAAATCTGGGCGGCGAGGTTGGCGTTGATCGCGCAGCCGAGGCCCATCGAGCTGTTGTTGGAGAACCGGCCTTCCATGGCGCGGGGTTCGGCGGCGCAGTTCGGGATCACGGCGCGAACGGTCTCGAACCCGGCGAGGACAGGCGCGCGCGGATCGGGCGCGGCGTAGGAGGCGACGACGATGCGCTCGGCCGGAAGGCCGGCGGCCTGCAGCGCCGAACGGACGGCCCAGGTCTGGCGCGCCGCGGCCGGATCATCGCCCGAAGGCCCTTCAATCCGGACCCAGCCGACGCCCGCCGCCCTGTAGCGACCCGCCAGGTCGTTCAGCGCCGCCTGCTGGTTCGACGACAGGCCGTCCTCGTGCACGGCCAGGGCGATCCGGTCCAATCCGGGCTCGACCTGGAGCGAATAGCGCGACAGGGGCGTCAACGGCTGGGTGTCGGCCGGGCCGGTCGAAGCACAGCCGCCCAGGACGGCGGTGGCGACGACGGCGAGGAGCAGGGCGCGCTTCATCGGAGGCCTCATTCGATCACATAGCCAACGGGGCCGGTCCAACCCGCATCGGCGGAGCCGGCGGCCGACGAGCGCCCGTAGTGCTGGTTCAGCTGGCCAAACAGGATGGTCTGGGCGTCGTTGGCGATCTGCAGGCCGTCGGCCGGCGTCTGCATGCGGCCCGGCGACGTCGGCGAGACGATGTAGGCCTCGACGATGATGACCAGTTCGGTTTCGCCGGACAGGTAGTCGCGCGAGCGGAACAGGGCGCCGAGCACCGGCAGGTCGCCGAGCCCCGGCAGCTGGTCGATGTTCTGGCGGGTGTCCTCGCGCAGCAGGCCGGCGATCATCAGCGATCCGCCCGACGGCAGTTCGACCGTATTGGACGCGCGGCGGACGCTCAGGCCCGGAATGACGAGGGACGTGCCGCCCTGACCGCCGCCGAGGGTGAAGGCGCCCAGCGAGGTCAGCTCCGAGACCTCGGTCGACAGCTGCAGCGAAATACGCCCGGGCGACAGCACGATGGGCCGCACCGCCAGCCGTACGCCAAACGGCTTGAACTCGATGGTCACCTTGGTGCTCGTGCCATCGACTTCCTGGCCGACAGGCACGGGGAATTCGCCGCCCGCGAGGAACTCGGCGTTCTCGCCATTGGCGGTGGTGATGTTCGGCTCGGCCAGAATGCGGACCAGGCCGGCGCGCTCGAAGGCGCGCAGCGACGTGTTCAGGCTGCTGCCGTCGCCGGCGGAATCCTGGTAGTTCAGCACGCCGCCGCCCAGCTGGTTGCCCGAGACGGCGAAGGTCGCGGCCTGGGTCAGGCTCAGGCCGTCGCCGACGGAGGCGAGCACGGCGGTCGCATCCAGCCCGAGCTGTTTGACGGCGGTGCGCTGCACCTCGACGATGCGGGCCCGGACGGTGATCTGGTCGGAGCCTTCAATGGTCATCATGTTGATGACCTTTTCCGGGGCCGAGACGAAGGCGCGGGCGACCTGGCTGGCGCGGTCGGCCTCACCGGGGCTGAACACGGTTCCCGTCAGGATGACGCTGTCATTCACCGCCTCCGCGTGGACATTGGCGCCCGGCATGACGCGGCTGAGCGTGTCCTGCAGCGCCGAAACGCCCGCATCGACGCGGATGCGCAGCGACAGGATGGTGCGGCCGGCGTTGTCCAGCACAACCGCGTCCGTCTCGCCGGGCGCCAGGCCGATGATGGTGATGCGACGCGGCGAATGCAGCATCGCCTCGGCGACCTGCGGGTTGGGCACGATCACGTCGCGGGCGTCGGCCGGAAGGTCGACGGCCATCGACGAGCCACGCGGCAGGCTGATCAACTGCGACTGCGCGCCCATCGAGACGGCGGCGCGGGTCTGGGCCGGAGCGGGAGAGACGGGCGCGGCCGCAGCGGCCAGCAGGCCGGCGAGCGCGACGGCGGCGAGACGCATCATCGGACGCTTCATTGGACCACCACCACTTCAGGCGCGCCGCCGCGATAGACGCGGATGGCGGAGGATTCGCGCGGTCCCGCCGAGACGCGGCCGGACGGGCCGCCGGTATCGGCGTAGGAGCGCAGGATCAGACTCAGTTCGCCTTCGGACTTGGCGAGAGCCAGGGCCTCGGCGTCGCGGGGACCGACCTCAAGCGTCGCCGTCGCGCCAATCACCGTCTGCTCGTCGTCGCCGGCCCGGGTGGACTGGTCGATGGCCAGAACCTTTATGTTCTGCATGACGGTGGCGGAGGTGAATTTGGAGCGGTCGGCGTCAGAGGCGCCGATGTTGCCGAGCGTGGTCTCGCGGGTCAGCACCACATCGACGCGGTCGCCCGGCAGGATGAAGCCGCCGGCGGCGGTCTCGACCGTGACGCGGATGGCCATGGCGCGCATGCCGGGCTCCAGATAGGCGGCCATGTAGCCGCTGTCCCCGGCCCGAACGATCTTGCGCATCACGATGGGCTCGCCCGCGAGGATCGGTTCGCGGACCACCGACCCGACGTAGTCGGCCTTGGCCCCGCCGGTGGCGAGGTTGGTCGCGGCCCGGGTCACTGCGGCGACGGCCCCCGCGGGCTTGTCCGCGTCCGCCTCGGGGGCTGCGTCTCCCGCTGCCGGGATCGGAACCGAACCGTCGGTGATGAAGGCCGGATTGACCTGGTCGAGGGGCCAGTCCTTCCATTCCATATCGGACTCGTCGAGCCGCTTGCCCGCCTGCAGGTCCTTGGCGGCGACCAGCACCTTGGCCATCGGCCGCGTCTCGACGGGCGCGGCGGTGGCGACGGCGGCCGGTTCCTTGGAGGATGATCCCATGGCGCGCACGACCAGGGCCAGCCCGATGGCGGCCACGGCGGCGACGCAGATCACGATGATACGGGCAGGCTTCATCGACTGTCTCCGGCAGGCCGGGCCGGACCCGTGGATCGGTCCTTCGGCCCCCTACCGTTAACGAACATGCCGGGCGCGGGTTAACGTGGGCCTAAGTGCCCACGGGCGGTCCACCGGGTCTCTAGCCCGCGAGGAAGGCGGCCATCAGCGGCGAGGCCGGATAGGCGGCCAGCACTCCCGCGGCGATGGCCACGCCATAGGGAATGTCGCCCTTGGGCTGCATCAGACGAACGACCCAGCCCGGGCCATTCATGGCGTAGGGCTGCAGCCAGGCCCGGGCCACGAGCAGCATCAGGCAGAACAGTCCGCCGATCACCGCCGTCCACAACAGGAACATGCCGGCTCCGGCGAGGCCCAGCCACAGGCAGGCGGAGGCCATCAGCTTGACGTCGCCGCCACCGAGCAGGCGGAGGGCGAAGAGGCCCATCCCGACCAGCAGGGCCGCGACGGCGACGCCGATGTGCACCGCGACCGCCATCGGCGCGAGATGCAGCAGAAGCGCGGCCGGAAAGAAGCCGAGGATCAGCAGGCCCGAGATCCAGTTCGGGATCTTCATCGACGTCAGGTCCGTCAGCCCGGCGGTGATCGCGAGGGCCGGCAGGATGGCGAGGAACAGCAGTTGCAGAATTTCCATCCGCCCATCCTGGCAGCGGACCTTTTAAGGGCGCGTTGCGTCAGGCGCGAAAGTGTCGGGCGCAAAAGCAAAGGGCCGGAGCGTTTCCGCTCCGGCCCCCGCCTGTCTCAAGTCGTGCTGACGCTTAGGCGTCGGCTCCGCCGATGGCGGTGGCGACTTCGCCGAACTTGGTCGAGATGTTGGTGCCCAGGGCGGTGACGGCCGCGATGATCACAACGGCGATGAGGGCGGCGATCAGACCATATTCGATGGCCGTGGCGCCCGACTCATCGGACATGAACTGCGAAATGAACTTCTTCATGGTCATGGTTCCTTTTCAGAAAGAGGAAGCGAGCTACTGAACGCGGGGGGGAGCCGGTAGCCCGCTTGACCCCCAAAACGCACCGTCGTTATCGCCCATATCGGTTAAGGCCCGGTCGCCGGGCGTGGTTACCAGAAGATTTACTGTAAAATAGCCCCGTTTGAGGCGCGCGTCGCCCGCCATTCCCGCTCTGTGACTGGCGACGACCCGGTATTCCAGCCGAGGTTTCAAACTTTATTGAGGTTTCGAGGGCAGGTTCGGCTTCACGCTCTCGCGCGCGCTCGCTCTATGGACATCGTCGCCATGATCCGCACTCACCGCCTTCTCCTGACGCTCGGCGCCGCCGCCCTGCTGGCCGGCCCCGGCCTGGCCGCGGCACAGTCCGCCCGGATCAGCGTCGAGATCGACCAGGCCCGGCGCGTTCAGCTGAGCGGGCCGGCCGGCTCGGTCATCGTCGGCAATCCGGAAATCGCCGATGTCACCGTGGTGGACGCCAACACGCTCTACATCACCGGCAAGGGCTATGGCGTGACCGAGGTCGTCGCCGTGGATCAGATCGGCCGCACCGTGTTCCAGAGCCAGGTCGTGGTCACCGCCGGCGACGGCGCGGGGCGCGTCCGCGTCTGGCGCGGCGCCCAGGCGACGGAAATGGCCTGCGCCAGTTCGTGCTCACCCTCGGTGCGGGGAACCAACGGCCCCGCCCCCGCCGCCGAATAGATCGCCATGGCCGCGCGCAGAGGACCCTGGACGCTTGCAGGGCGCCTGATCGGGCGCCTGCTGCGCAACCGCGACGGCGCCGCAGCCGTCGAGTTCGGCCTCGTGATCCTGCCCTTCTGCGTGATGATCTTCGCCATCCTTGAAGTGGCGCTGATCTTCACCCTGGACTCCGTGCTCGAGAACGCGGCGATCGGCACGGGACGGCTGGTTCGCACAGGCCAGGCGAGCGCGCAGGGCATGACCGCGGCGCAGTTCAAGACCAGCCTGTGCAGCCGCATGAGCATCTTCTCGGGCAACTGCGAGGCCAACGCCACGGTCGACGTGCGCGTTATTCCGCAGTTCAACATCACGCCGCCCGATCCGCTGGCCGGAGAAGGTTTCGATCCCAGCGGCCTGACCTACGCCAACGGCAATCCGGGCGACCTGATCCTGGTGCGGGTCTGGTACAGGCATCCGCTGCTGACCAGCTTCCTGTCGCAGGGCCTGTCGAGCGTCGGCGACCGCACGGCGATGCTGACCGCGACCACCGCCTTCCGCAACGAGCCGGCCGGATGAAGAAGCGCAGCCTGATCCGGCGACTGACCGGCGACGAGCGCGGCGTCTCGGCGATCGAGTTCGCCATGCTCGCGCCTGTGCTGATCGCCTTCTACATGGGCATGACCGAGTTCTGTCAGGGCTTCATGGCGCAGAAGCGGATGGGCCACGTCTCGGCCGCGGTCGCCGACCTGATCGCCCAGGAAGAGACGGTGACGCCGGCGACGATCGACGACATCTTCGACATCGGCGGGCTGATCATGAAGCCCTTCCCGACCACGACCCTGCATCAGCGGGTGTCCAGCGTGACCAATGTCGGCGGCACGCCGACGGTCGACTGGAGCCGCGGCGACGGCATGACCCCGCGCGGGACCGGTTCGACGATGACGCTGCCGGCCGATCTGGTGTCGTCGGGCGAGAGCGTGATCGTGGCCGAGGTGACCTACGACTACGACTCCGCCGCGGACTATCTGATGCCCGGCCTGACGCGGTTCTCGCACACCTATTACCTGCGCCCGCGGACCGTCGACAAGACGACCTGCCCGACCTGCTAGGGGCCGGTCAGGGCCTCGCGCAGGGCGAGGATCTTGGCCTCGGTCTCGGCCAGTTCCGAGACGGGATCGCTGTCGGCGACGATGCCGGCGCCGGCCAGGGCTCGGAAGCGCCAGCGGCCCCCTGAGCGCTCGAACGAGGCGGTGCGGATCAGCACCGAGGCGGTCAGGCTTCCCGCGTCGTCGAGGTGGAACAGGCTGCCGCACCACGGACCGCGCGGCGGTTCGTGCGCGGCGATGACCTTCATGGCCTGGTGCTTGGGCGCGCCGGTGATCGAGCCGGGCGGGAAGGTGGCGGCCAGCAGGTCGGCGGCGCCGGTCCCGGGTCGGGCCGCGCCGGTCACGGTCGAGACGAGGTGGTGCACGGTGGGATGGCTCTCGATCTCGAACAGGCGGGCGGCGGCGACGGAGCCCGGCTCGGCGACGCGGGACAGGTCGTTGCGCATCAGGTCGACGATCATCAGGTTCTCGGCCCGGTCCTTGGCGCTGGCCTGGAGTTCGGCGGCGAGGGCGGCGTCGCGGGCGGGATCCGGATGGCGCGGCCGGGTGCCCTTGATGGGACGGGTCTCGATGCGGCCGCCGGCGGGATCGAAGGTGAGGAACAGCTCGGGCGAGTTGGAGACCAGGGCGCGGTCGCCGAGCCGCCAGAAGGCGCCGTAGGCGGCGGCGCGGCCGGCCAGGCGCAGCATGATGTCGAAGGGATCGGCGCCGGGGTTGAGGACGCCGGACCAGGCGCGGGCGATATTGGCCTGGAACAGCTCGCCGGCGGCGATGCGGGCGACGACGTCGGCGACGGCGGCGAGATAGGCTTCGGGCGCCGCTTCGGGGCGCATCTCCGGCGCGGGCGGCGGCGGCGCGCCAGGGTCGGCGGCCTGGACCAGCCAGGCCTCGGCGCGGTCGGCGGCCGTGGCCGCGGCGGCGGCGTCCGGGCCGCGGCCGGCGACGGTGACGGTCCGCGCCGCGTGGTCGAAGGCCAGCATGGCGGGGTAGCGGGCCAGCATCAGGTCGGGCCAGACCGGCGGGCGCGGCCCGGTGGCGGGCCGGGCCCCGGCGTCGTAGGCGTAGAGGCCCACCACGCCCCGCGACAGGGCCGGGTCGCGGAGCTGGTCGAGCCCCCCCTCCCCGCCGGTCCAGTCCGGCTCGGCGGCGACGAAGGACCAGCGGCCCAGCGGCCCGCCGTCGGAGAGCAGGGCCAGGGCGCCGTCCCGGTGACGCAGGCCGGCCGCGGCGGCGAGGGGATCGCGCCACGGCCTGACCCGGGACTCGGTGGCCTGGAAGGGCTGGAGGCGGCCGCTCATGCCGCCTCTCTAGCCCACGGGCGCGGCGCTTCCCACCGCCCGCGTCAGCCTCCCGCGCCGCCCCCGTCGCCCGCTTGGCCGACCAGGCCCTGCATGGCGTCGAGATAGGCGACGAAGGCGCGCCGGCCCTCGGGCGTCATCGCAGCCTCGGTCAGGGGCTTGCGGCCCTCGAACCGCTTGGTCACGGCGACGAAGCCGGCGTCCTCGAGCTTCCTCAGATGGACCGAGAGGTTGCCGTCGGTGGTCTGGAGCCGGGCCTTGAGGGTGTTGAAGTCGGCGCTCTCGACCCCGGAGAGCACGGCCATGATGCCGAGCCGGACGCGGCCGTGGATGACCTCGTCGAGGCGGTTGATGTCGAAATCGTCCGCCACGCTCAGCCCCTCGCCGCCCGCATCAGCAGGAAGCCCGGCAGGCCCATCAGCAGGAACAGGGCCCCCGCATAGGCCAGGTACTGGTCGGGCGAGCCGGTCAGGGCGGCGATCAGCGGGGCGGCGGCGAAGGAGGCGATGGCCAGCCCCCACAGGGCCTTCGAGCGCTGCATGGCGGCCGTGACCGCCCAGCCGCTGCCGTAGAAGACCATGATCATCGACGGCATCAGGGCGAACAGCACCGTGGCCTCCTCCTCGCCCGTCTTCCACACCAGCACGGCCATGGACGCCGACAGGGCGAAGATGCCCCAGCCGACCGAGGCCCAGGCCGTGCCCGAGGCGCGATTGGCCGCCGTCTCGACCCCGCCGGCCCGCTTGATGGCGCGGATGGCCAGGATCAGCAGGGCGAAGAACAGCACCGTCGCGCCCAGCCAGACGTAGTTGAGGGCGGAATAGTCCAGCCCTGTCAGCCCGCGCACGATGGCCCAGTGCGCCACGCTGGCGGCGCCGTAGATCAGGCCGGCGCCGAACAGGATGGAGGCGCCCTGCATCGGCGCGCGATGGCCCTCCTCGGCGAGGCGGCGCATCCAGGCGATGTCGGCGGCGGGGTCTTCGACTTTCTCGGTCATCATCGGCGGGGGTCCCTGTCAGGAGCGGCCGGGGCGGCCGCGTTCAACGTGCCCCGATCATGCACCAAGCACTTTGTGTTGTAAAGTGCATTGCTCGAGAGGTGGGAAAGCGGGCGCGGGAGGGGCTGCGCCTGCACTGAAAAACGCGTCCGTAGCGTCCGTAGAGTGCACAGAGTGCGTAGAGTGCACAGAGTGCACTGAGTGCGTAGAGGTCGCAGAGTGCGGGGAGTGGAAGCGGTTCAATCTCGACACCTGGACCTTCACGCGATGTGACGGGCGACATTATGCGCCGGCCGGTTCCCTGGGCGGGAAGATCGGCTCGGGAATCCGCCATCTGCCTGAAAAGGCGGAAGATCGTCCGCTGAATCCGACTATGAATCCCCGGATCGTCAGCACAGCGTCACGGGGTCTGGTCACCTCCCCCTTCGCCGCTTGCGAAGGGGAGGCGACGTCGGCGCGACATCAGGCGCGGGGGGCCAGACGGGGGCCGGCGAGCAGGCCGAACAGGAAGCCGCCGAGGTGGGCCTCCCACGCCAGGCCGCCGACGCCGCCGCTGAGGCGGACGAGGACGAACAGGATCACGAACAGGACGACGTTCATCTTGAGGAAGGCCACGACCTGTTGGCGCACGGGCCGCGAGGTCAGGGCCGCGACGCCGCCTTCGGGGGGCAGGCGGGCGGCCACGCCCCACAGGCCGCACAGCGCCCCCGAGGCGCCGACCATGGGCACGACGCCGAAGGGATGCAGGGCCAGGTAGAGGGCCGCGCCGCACAGGCCGGAGGCGAGGAACAGGAGACCGTAGCGGCCCCAGCCGGCGGGCCGGGGGCCGCCGAGCCGGTTCAGCGCCGGCGGCGTCAGCGCCAGCACCCCGCCGATGTTCATCCAGACGTGGGCGAGGTTGGCGTGGACCAGCATGTGGCTCAGGGGCGTGTGCCACCGCCCCTCCGCCAGGGCCTGGGCCGACAGCCCCCAGGCCCCGGGCCCGCCGACGAACCACTGGCCGGCGAAGACGAGGCCCAGCAGCACGGCCGGTCCGATCCCGGCCGCGGCGCCGGGGCCGTACTCGTCGCGCCAGCTCGCGGGGGAGAAGAGCGAGGCCCGGTCGGCCCCGCCGTCGGTGGCGCGGCTCAGGGCCGAGGGCCGGAAGGGCTCAAGCGGGTCATCCATCAGGGGAGTGTGCCGGGCGCATGGCCGAAGGGGCAAGGGGCCCCGGACCCGGCCGGATCGCCGAAGGAGGACGCTGGCCCGGAGGGCGCGTCGGGGGTTAGGCTTCCCTCCAACAGGAGCCCCGCCCATGCCCGCCACCGGCCACTATCTCGCGGTCTTCACCTCGAACAAGACCAGCCCGAAATGGCGGGCCTGGTACGCGATGACGAAGGCGGAACAGGACGCCGTCGACGCGATCGGCGTCCCGGCGGTCAAGGCGTGGGACGAGGCGCACCGGGACGTCATCGTCTACCAGGGCGGGCCGCTGGGGCCGACCAAGCGGGCGACGGAGGACGGGGTCACCGACGTCGTCAACGAACTGACGGTGTTCATGGTGGTGCGGGCGGAGTCGCACGAGGCGGCGGCGCAGCTGTTCGTGGGGCATCCGCACTGCACGATCTTTCCGTGCGACGCGGTGGAGGTGATGCCGCTGCTGGGGGCGTAGGGCGGCGCAGGAACCTAGACACGGTTTAGGTTCGGCCTATGGTGCGATTCATGGCTGAGTTTCTTGTCCCCGACGAAAAGGCCTTCGCCTGGGCGAAGCGCAAAAAGACCACGCCACGCGCGCTGGAGGCACGGTTCGACAAGCGCACGCGCCGCATCAAGCTGCGGCTCGACACCGGCCTGGACGTGATGTTCGATCCGCGCGACGCCCATGGGCTGGAAGCGGCGCGGGAGGAGGATTTCGCCGGCGCGGTCATCGAGGGCGGCGGCACGGTGCTGCATCTGCCCCGGCTGGACGCCGATTTCTCGGTGGCGCGGCTGCTGGAAGGCTTTCTGGGGCCGATGGACTGGACCCGGGCAGAGGCGCGCGCGGCGGCGTCGCGAAGAAACGGGATGAAGGGCGGGCGGCCGCGGAAGGTCGCGGCGGCTTAGGGGGCGCGCCTTCTCCCCTCGAGGGAGAAGGTGGCCCGGAGGGCCGGATGAGGGGGCTGTTCGACGCGGGATGGCTGCCGGACGATCAGCGGCGAACCGGACGCATGGGTGTCCCACCCCTCATCCGAGCGGCTTCGCCGCCCACCCCTCGTCAGGTCGCATGCGACCTTCCTCGACCCGCAAGGGGAGAAGGAACGGATAGCGGGGAGGCGGCGAAGCCGCCTCCGGACGATCGACCCTCACCCTTGAGCGCCAGGACGACGGCTGCGCCGCCGTGCTCTCAAGCCCTCTCCCGATGGGAGAGGGGACGGCCGTTGCTGTGTCTGAGGCTTAGCGGCTAGCGTTCGGAGACCGCTAATTTTGGCTCGGGGTACAATGTCCATTTTTGATGATGTCGTTCGCGCTCACGACGAGGGTGCACGACAAGACGAAGGGCATTTCGAGTACTTGAACCGGTCAGGCAGGCCAGCGCTCGCAGCAGTACGAGCATGGATCGATGGTGCGCTGTCGAGATATCCAACAACGGAGCTGAATTCGCTCGTCGGGAAGATCAAGTCCGGGGACGAAGTTGCTCACCGAAGTGGATTGTTTGAGCTGTTGCTCCATGAGGCGCTGCTAGCTTCGGGCTCAATCATCGAAGCAGTGGAGCCGGCGCTCCGGCATACCGACAAATCGCCGGATTTCCTTGTCCGCACTCCCAACGGAGAGCGATTCTATCTAGAGGCCACATTGGCCACGGGTCTAAGTGACGCTGATCGGCGTGCAAGAAAGCGTTTGAATACAGCAATCGAGGCGGTGAATAGCGTTCGATCGCAGGACTACGTTCTTGACGCTACCTTTCATGGAACCCCAGCTCACCCCATCCGACTCCGCCAACTGCGCGAGAGGATCGAACGGTGGCTGCAAACGCTCGACTACAACACCGTTACAGAGACTTGGCAGAGTCAGATCGGGACCCCTGCACCTTTTCGGCACCAAGAGTCTGACTTTACTGTAGAGCTACGCCCGATACCACGTCCGAACCGTCAAGCGCCGCCGGGGAGGGCCATCGCTATCCAAGGTGGGGAAGCTTGGAGCAGAACGGTCGGCTCAGCACTTCGGCAAGCCATCGAAGGCAAGGTGAACCGATACGGTGAGTTGGACCTTCCATTTGTCGTGGCGGTCAATGGGACCGATCACAATGCTGAGGAGCATGATGTGTTTGCCGCCCTTCTGGGGCAGGAGGTGGTCCGAATTCCATATGGTCCGCGAGGGCTCCGACAAGACGACGCGTACTGGGATCGTGACGGAGACGGGGTTTGGGTGAGGCCGGATGGTACTACACGCCGACAGGGACTTGCAGGTGTGTTGGCGTTCAACGACCTCGGCATTTGGTCTGCTCCCAAGCGAAGAGGCCTATACGTTCCAAATCCATGGGCCCGGCAGCCGCTAGGTGCGTTTCCGCTCGCCGTCGACCGAATGGAGGTGGAGGGCGAAGAGCTTCGAAAGGTTCAAGGCGTGTCGTTCGGAGCAATCTTGGGGTTGCCTGATGATTGGCTGGAAGATCTCGATTGAGCAGCGTTCACTGTTTAATTCGAGAAATTTGCACGCATCCGAAATGATACTGGGATGTTGCCGGCGAGCATCCCTGGGCTGTACACAGTGGTGGGACCGTCTGCCCGATCCTCCAAGAAACTTCGCTCTTGGGCGGAAATCATCGCTGCGGCGAATGACTGTCTAAACGTGGCGTAGGCAAAAGACTTTGATTTGTCGGCAACGGCCTTGATCTCATACAAGAACTCATTGGCAGCCGACTTGCGGCCTTGGCTTAACGTCTTTGGCGAATCCAAGAAAGCGAACTGGGGCAAGTCGCCCGCTATGGCGTCCACATTTGAATAGAGGCGAACTGCCACTCCGCCGTCGGGGCCAATGATTTGACCCGTGTGATCATAATGCAGAGCTAGCGCAAGCCGAACCGCGAATGCCTCCATATGGCTGGACACGATTGGGCCAGAGAGGCACATGATCCCTATGTCCGACGGCAGGTTCAGATCGCGGATTGTCCGTCGTTCGGCAGCCTTCGCCGGCTGCATCTCCTCCAAAATTCCCGGCAGCTTTCGGTTCGCTATCCCCAGCAGTGAGTTGAAGTGGCCGAGCTCCTCCGACGTCGTCGAGTCAGGCCAGCACCTGCCCACAATAGCGACGACGAGGTCGGAAAGGCGCGCACCATGATTGCATGGGGCACAGCTTGGAAACTCAAGCCCTTTTGGGCGCTGCCCCAGAGGGAAAAAGCTCGTTGGCGGGATGTGATCGACAGTCGAAGCTCGGGTAACCCCTCCGCAGTAAATGCAATGGGGCTGTGCCTCAAATATCCGTCTGTGCCTCTTTCCCCTTGTCTGTGCCTCTCCCACTCAATGCACCCGCGCCTTCCCGATCTCCAGCCCGCCCTCGCCGGCTGACACCCCGATCACCGACCCGTCCTCGATCTCCCCCGCCAGAAGCTTCCGCGCGATCGGGTCGACAAGCTCCTTCTGGATGACGCGCTTGAGCGGCCGCGCGCCGTAGACCGGGTCGTAGCCCTTGTCGGCGAGCCAGGCGGCGGCGGTGTCGTCCAGCGCCAGGGTCAGCCGCCGGTCGGCCAGCAGCTTCTCGAACCGCGCCAGCTGGATGCGGACGATGCCGGCCATCTGGCCTCGGCCGAGGCGGCGGAAGAGGATGATCTCGTCGATGCGGTTGAGGAATTCGGGGCGGAAGTGGGCGCGGACCTGCTCCATGACGTAGGGACGGACCGTCTCGACGTCGTCGCCTTCGCCCTGGCCGGCGAGGGCCTCGGAGCCGAGGTTGCTGGTCATGATGATCAGGGTGTTGCGGAAGTCGACGACCCGGCCCTGGCCGTCGGTCAGGCGGCCGTCGTCCAGCACCTGCAGCAGGACGTTGAAGACGTCGGGGTGGGCCTTTTCGACCTCGTCGAACAGCACGACCTGATAGGGGCGGCGGCGCACGGCCTCGGTCAGGGCGCCGCCCTCGTCGTAGCCGACGTAGCCGGGGGGGGCGCCGATCAGGCGGGAGACGCTGTGCTTCTCCATGTACTCCGACATGTCCATGCGGGTGATGGCGGCCTCGTCGTCGAACAGGAATTCGGCCAGGGCCTTGGTCAGCTCGGTCTTGCCGACGCCGGTCGGGCCGAGGAAGAGGAAGCTGCCCAGCGGGCGGTTGGGGTCGTTGAGGCCGGCGCGGGCGCGGCGCACGGCGTCGGCGACGGCGGCGAGGGCCTCGTCCTGGCCGACCACGCGGCGGGCCAGGGCGGCCTCCATGGAGAGCAGCTTCTCGCGCTCGCCCTCCAGCATCTTGTCGACCGGGACGCCGGTCCAGCGCGAGACGACCTGGGCGATCTGTTCGGCGTCGACGACCTCGGGGGTCAGGGGGCCGGACTTGTCGGCCTCGTTGGCCTCGGCTTCGGCGAGCTGTTTCTCGATGCCGGGGATCTGGCCGTAGGCGATCTCGGAGGCGCGGGCGAGGTCGCCGGCGCGCTGGGCGGCGGCCAGTTCGGCGCGCAGGCGGTCGAGGGTTTCGCGCAGCTGGGCGCCGGCGCCGACCTTTTCCTTCTCGGCCTTCCAGCGGGCGGTCAGGTCTTCAGACTGGGCGTCGAGGTCGGCGATCTCGTCCTCGAGCTTTTCGAGGCGGGCGACCGAGGCCTTGTCGGTCTCCTTCTTCAGGGCCTCGCGCTCGATCTTGAGCTGGACGGCGCGGCGGTCGATCTCGTCGAGCGCCTCGGGCTTGGAGTCGACGGCCATGCGCACCCGGCTGGCGGCCTCGTCGATCAGGTCGATGGCCTTGTCGGGCAGGAAGCGGTCGGTGATGTAGCGGTTCGACAGGGTGGCGGCGGCGACGATGGCGCCGTCGGCGATGCGCACGCCGTGGTGGACCTCGTACTTCTCCTTGAGGCCGCGCAGGATCGAGACGGTGTCCTCGACCGAGGGCTCCTCCACGAACACCGGCTGGAAGCGGCGGGCGAGGGCGGCGTCCTTCTCGACGTGCTTGCGGTACTCGTCGAGGGTGGTGGCGCCGACGCAGTGCAGCTCGCCGCGGGCCAGGGCCGGCTTGAGCAGATTGGAGGCGTCCATGGCCCCGTCGCCCTTGCCGGCCCCGACGAGGGTGTGCATCTCGTCGATGAACAGGATGATCTGGCCCTCGGCGGCCGAGACCTCGTTGAGGACGGCCTTGAGCCGTTCCTCGAACTCGCCGCGGTATTTGGCGCCGGCGATGAGGCTGCCCATGTCGAGGGCCATGACCTTCTTGTCCTTGAGGCTCTCGGGCACGTCGCCGTTGACGATGCGCAGGGCCAGGCCCTCGACGATGGCGGTCTTGCCGACGCCGGGCTCGCCGATCAGGACGGGGTTGTTCTTGGTGCGGCGGGCGAGGACCTGGATGGTGCGGCGGATCTCCTCGTCGCGGCCGATGACCGGGTCGATCTTGCCGTCGCGGGCGGCCAGGGTCAGGTCGCGGGCGTAGCGCTTCAGAGCGTCATAGGCGTCCTCGGCCCCGGCGCTGTCGGCGGTCTTGCCCTTGCGGATTTCGGCGATGGCCTCGTCGAGTTTTTCCGGCGTGGCGCCGACGGAGGCGAGCACGGTGGCGGCGACCCCGCCCTCGCGGGCGATGGCGCTGAGCAGGCGTTCGGTGGTGACGAAGGCGTCGCCGGCCTTTTTCGAGGCCTGTTCGGCGGCGGCGAAGACGCGCGCAGTGTCGCCGTCGAGATAGAGCTGGCCCGAGCCGCCGGAGACCTGCGCGCGCTTGGACAGGGCGGTTTCGGTGGCGGACTCGGCTTTTGCGGGATCGCCGCCGGCGGCGGTGATCAGGGTGCGGGCGAGGCCGTCGCGCTCCTCGAGCAACACCTTGAGCAGGTGTTCGGGGGCGAACTGCTGGTGCCGGCGGGCGAGGGCCAGCGACTGGGCCGACTGGACGGCCTGTTTGGCGCGGTCGGAATAGAGGTCGAGATTCATAGAGTCCCCTCGTGAGGCGGAGTCCGGGCCGCGCGCCCTCATCAAGCAAGCAACGCGCCGTCCGGTTGCGGATCAGGTGGGTGTGGCGGCCGGGGCACACAAGAGGCCGCGGGTCGGGCGTGGACAGGATCGGCGGGGGCGGGCTAGCGTCCCGGCCGGTTCAGTCGGGAGCGTCTCCATGTCCATCCGCCTCACGCGCCGCGCGGCGCTGGTTTCGTCGGTCGCCGCCGGGGTCGCCCTGCCCTCGCTGTCGCACGCCCAGACCGGTCCGGCGCCGGCGGGCGAGGCGCTGGCGGAGGCGGTCGACGCCTATGTCAGACGGTGCATGGCGGCCTTCCCGGACCAGCCGGCGCTGTCGGTTGCGGTAGTCAAGGACGGGGCGCCGGTGCTGACCCGGGGCTATGGCGTGCGGGTGCAGGGCGAGGCGGCGCCGGCGGACGAGCACACCCTGTTCGCCATCGCCTCGAACACCAAGAACGTCACCGCCGCGGCCCTGGCCATCATGGTCGACGAGGGCAAGGTGGAGTGGGACGAGCCGGTGAAGACCTACCTGCCCGGCTTCACCCTGTCGGACCCGGTGATCGGCGAGCGGATCACGGTGCGGGACACGATCAGCCACCGCGCCGGCTTCGGCCTCGGCGCCGGCGACCTGCTGTTCTGGCCCAACAGCGACCGCAGCCGCGCCGAGGTGCTGGCGGCCGTGCCGTTCGTGCCGATCGAGGACCAGTTCCGCGGGCAGTACCACTACAACAACCTGATGTTCGTGGTCGCCGGGGCGGTGCTGGAGGCGGTCTCGGGGATGCCGTGGGAGCGGTTCGTCCAGACCCGCATCCTCGACCGCGTCGGCATGACCGAGACCGTGCCGATGGCGAGCCTGGCCGATGCGGCCAGGTCGGCCCTGCCCCATGCGCGGGTCGGGCCGCCGCTGCGCTACCAGGGCGAGATGGTGCAGATCGCCGACTCCATCGCCGAGGTGTGGAACTGGGATTCGGCGGCGGCGGCGGGCGGCCTCTGCACCACCGCGACCGACTGGGCCAAGTGGATCGGCGTGCGGCTGGCCATGGGCGAGCTGCCGGACGGCACGCGGCTGTTCTCGGAAGCGACGGCGAAGGAGATGTGGCGCCCGAACGTCATCATCAGCGCCTCCGAGGGGCCGACGGCGGAGCTGCCGGGACGGGCCATCGCCTCGACCTACGCCATGGGCTTCCAGGTGCAGGACTATCGCGGCGAGCGGATGATCACCCATGGCGGCGGCTCGCCGGGCGGCATTTCCGCGACGGTGCTGATCCCCGGGCGAGACGCCGGCTTCTCGATCTTCTCCAACGCCGAGGAGAGCTTCCTGCTGCGGGCGCTGCGCTCGGGCATTTCCGACATCGTCATGGGCAAGACCGGCTTCGACTGGATCGCCGACAGCGTGCGGCTGCGCGACGAGGGCGACGCCAAATCGATCGCCGCGGCGGCCGAGATCGACGCCAAACAGGCCGCGGGGGCCCCGCCGTCCTTGCCCCCGCACGCCTATGCCGGCACGTGGCGGGACCCTTGGTATGGCGACATCGTCATCGAGACCCGGACCATCAGGCGTGAGGGGTCGACCTACACCACCCTGTGGCTGGACTTCACCCACACGCCCGCGCTGAAGGGGCCGCTGGAGGCCTACGACGGTGACACCTTCCGGACCCGATTCCCCGACAAGAGGGAGGAGGACACGTTCGTGACCTTCAAGATCGAGAACGGCGCGCCCGTGTCGGCGACGATGAAGGCGGTCTCGCCGGACGCGGACTTCAGCTACGACTTCCACGACCTGCGCCTGAGCAAGGTCTGAGCCGATGATCGGGATCGCGTTCGCCCTGTTGCTGACCGCCGCGCCGATGGCCGGGCCGCAGGAGGTCCCCGCCGTCTGCGAGCCGGCCATCGGGGTCGCGCCGGACTGGGCCGCCTGCGCGCAGGCCCTGCCTGAGGGATCGCCGCAGCAGCGGTTCGCGCGCGTCAACCAGGCGGCCGAGGCCTATCTGAACCGCGACTATGAGGCGGCCGAGCAGCTGTTCGACCAGGCCGGAGCGCTGGACCCGTTCTCGTCCGACGTCCTCTACGCCTTCCGCGCCGACACCCGCCAGCACGTCGGCCGCGACAAGGATGCGACCGCCGACGCACGGGCCGCGTGGCTGCTGCTGGCCGGAGCGCCGGAGGTGGAGGGGCCGGAGGCCGAGGCGACGGCCGAGACGGAGCGGCGCCGCTTCCTGTTGAGCCTGATCCTGCCGATCCTGAAGACCGGCCGCGATCCCGCTTTCGACGAGGCCTTCGCGGCCTTCCGCGCCCTGCCGGTCAAGGACGTCGACGGCTACGCCACCCTGGCCATGGTGCTGGAGCAGCTGGGCGATTTCGACGGGGCGCTGGCAGCCAGCCTGATGGCGGTGAAGGCGGAGCCGGCCAATTTCGGCTACCTGAACAACCACTGCTACATCCTCGTCCGGGCCGGTCGCGCCGCCGAGGGCCTGCCGTTCTGCGAAAAGGCGGTGCAGGGGGCGCCGGAGCTCGCGCCGCTGCAGCACAGCCTGGCCGCGGCCCTGGCCGGGGCGGGACGCTGCGCCGAGTCCGGGGCGGCTCTCGCCGAAGCCCGCCGGCTGGAGCCGGCGACGGTGCTGTACCAGCAGCCGCTGGCCTGCACGCCCGGCTGACCGGTCAGTCGGAAGCCGGTCCAAAACGGCTCCGGCCGCCGCCCGTGAGGACGACGACCGGACGAGGCCGAGAGATCGGTGGGACCTGCGGACCCGAGGGCCTGCGGTCAGGCCGCCGCCTTCCAGTTGGGCTGCAGCTCGACGTGGGTCGGGCAGGGAGCGACCGCGACCGGCTCGGCGCCGCACAGCTCGTTGGCGAAGCCGTGGTTGACGTCGCGGTGGTGGGCCTCGTCGGCGCGGACCACCAGCACCACGTCGCGCAGGGTCGCCCCGGCGGGCAGGTTCCAGTAGCGCAGGGCGATCTCGGGTGCGGGGACGTTCTCGCTGCGGCCCTCGTCGATCTCGGCGAGGTAGTGGGTGTAGCTGATCACCGCCTCCTCCTCGAAATAGCCGACCACGCGGTGGGCGGTCTTCGCGGACACCAGGTAGAGGCCGAAGAAGAACAGGTAGAAGACCCACTGCACGGCGATGACGACGAAGCGTTCGAACAGGGTCGGCTTGCACACCTCGATGAAGGTCATCAGGTGCATCCGCTCGTTCTCGGCCTCGTCCATCAGGGTGCGAATCCAGCCGTTGTCGTCCTTCATGCGGCGCAGCGCCTTCAGGTGGTTGAGCGTGGCGCCGACCATGCCGGGCACGGCGGCCACGGTCTCCAGCACCACGGCGCGGTGGCCGTAGCGCTTGGCGAAGAAGGTGTCGGCGAAGAAACGCAGCGCCTTGACGAAGCCCCAGGCGACGCGGTCGGACACGCCCTTGGGATTGTGATGGACGGAGAGATCGACGAGGGGAGCGGTCATGGCGGCTTCCGTGGACAGGTGAAGACAGGGGCCGGGGCCCGATGTCCCGCTGTCTACCGGTCGCCCCCGGCCGGCGAAATTCGGGGATTCCACCTACGGGATTCACCGGAGGCGAGGCCCCTCGGCCCGTCCCGTCCGCCGCGGGCTGGTCCGGCGGCCGCCCTACTGCGCCGGGCGCCGTCCAGCCTCGAGGATGGGCATGCCGGCCTCGGTGGGGATGTAGATGATCTCGCGGCCCGGCTTGCCGGCGGTCTCTTCCAGCATGTGGATATAGGACCAGCGGAGATAGTTGTCGGGGCCGCCCAGGGCCTCGGCCATGATGCGGTTGGCCTCGTTGGCGCCGCGGGCGCGGGCGATCTCGGCCTGGGCGGTGAGCGTGGCCGAGTCGAGGGCCGCCTGGGCCTCCAGCACCCGGATGCGGCGATCCTGCACGGCCTGTTCGTAGGCCGCCTTGCCCTGCATCTGCTTCGAATAGACGTTGTAGGTGGGCAGGCCGATGAGGACGAGAACGCCGACGATGACGATGGCGATGACCGCGCCGATGGTGATGCTGAAGCCGCGCATGTGAGCCCCCTGAAACACTGGCGGGACCGATCCCCGCCGGGTCCAGACTCGCGGTGGCCGGTCCCGGGGTCAAGGGCGGTCAGCGCACCAGTTCGAGGATCTCCAGCTTGGAATCGACCTTCGGCCACGGGAGCACGAGGCGCCAGCGGTCAGAGCCGATGCGCTCGAAGACGCCGATCTGGTCGCGGATGCGCTGCTCGCCGTAGCGGGGGAAGGTGGTCTCGTCCGCGCCCCAAGCCTGGGCCCCGATGAAGACGAGGCGGCGGTCGGTGTCGGGATAGAGCAGACCGCGCGTACGCTGCGAGCCGGTGGTCTTGGTCAGGATCAGGTCGCCGCCGGGCGTCAGCTCAATGGTGCAGCGGAAGAACGGATATTCGAGATAGCCCAGCCCGCCGGGCCTGTTGGAGCCCAGCTTGACCGTCCGGCAACGGTAGGCGCCGGGGGCGGGTCGGAGGCCGCCTGTCAGGCCGGCGTTGGGATCGACAAGCGGACCGAGCGCCTCGACCTGTTCCGCGAAGCCCGCATCCTCGGCCTCGGCGCGGGCGAGACGCCAGGCCTGATCCAGCCGCCCCAGGGCGGAGGCGTCGGCGGCCGAGGCGACCTCGCGCCAGTCGGCCGTCCCGCCCTGTTCGCCCGCGGCCGGCGGGACCGCATCCTGGGGAGGGGCGGGCTGGGGGGGAGCGCCGGGTTCAGCGGGGGCCGGCGGCGGCGTCTCGGCGGACTGGCGCCCGCAGGCGCCGGGCAGGAGCGCGACGGCGGCGGCGAGCAGGGCGGCGGCGAGGCGCATGCGGAGACTCCATTCGGCTGAGCCGTCCGAACGGCTGAGGCGGCGCGGGGTTCAGCGGCGGTCGTGCGGACGCGGGTCGAGCAGCAGGCCGGAGACGGTCGCCGCCAGCAGCCGGGGCGACAGCGGCAGGCGCGAAACCTTGCCGAGGACGTGGTCGCGGACCCAGGGCAGCAGGCGGCCGTCGGCCTGGTAGAAGGGGGTGAAGCCGAGGCTGAGCGCCTGATAGAGGCGCACGTGCCAGCGGCGGACGCGGGCGTAGGCGGACAGGGCGTCGTGAAGCTCGGAGCGGGTCGCGAGGGCGTCCGCAAGGCTCCACGCATCGAGCAGGCCCATGTTGACCCCCTGCCCCAGTTGCGGACTCGTCGAATGGGCCGCGTCGCCGATCACCGCCAGCCGGTCGGCGACGGGCCGGGCCAGGGTGTGGTGGCCGTAGCGGGCCAGGGTCAGCTGGTCCGGATCGGTCAGGGTTTCGAGCAGTCCGGCGGTCTCCGGCCACAGGGCGCGGACCTCGGCCTTCCACGGCTCGAGGCCGGCGGCGCGCCAGGCGGGGTGGTCGGCGGTCTTCAGGCTCCAGAAGAAGGTGGCCAGCCGGGCGGGAGATCCGGGCCGGGCCCCGACGGGCAGGACGCCGATCATCCTGGCCGCGCCGCTGTAGACCTGCTGCAGGGCCCGCGGGTCGAAGGGCGGGCCGGGCCAGGGCGTGGTCGCCCACAGGGCGCCGTAGGCCAGCGGGCGCGGTCGCGCCCCGAGGGCGGCGGCGATCGGCGATCGGGCCCCCGAGGCGTCGACGACCAGGTCGAAGGCGGGGGTGGAGACGCCGCGCGCGTCGGTCAGCCTGCCGGCGTCGGCGGCGACGATCTCGCGGCCCGTCTCGAACCGGACGCCGGCCTCGACGCAGGCGTTGTGCAGGACCTCGAACAGGGCGGCGCGATGGACGCCGAGGGCCGGGCGCGGCCGATGCAGATCGGCGTAGCGGACGTCCAGCACCACGCGGCCGCGGCGGGCCTCGCGGCCGAAGATGTGGTCGATCGGCTGGGCCATGGCCTCGACCCGCGGGATGAGGCCGAGATCGTCGAGGACGGCGAGGCCGGTGGGCTGGAGCATGAAGCCCGCGCCGACCGGGGCCGCCTGTTCGAAACGCTCGAAGACGACGACGTCGCGACCTTGGCGCGCGAGCATCAGGGCGGCCGCGAGACCCGAGGGACCGGCTCCGACGACGGCGACCTGGCCGATGTGAGGGCTCAGCCCGGGACCAGTTCGATGAGGTCGAGGTTGGACTCGGCCTGGGGCCACGGGATGGCCAGACGCCAGCGGCGTTCGCCGATGCGCTCGAGCACGGCGACGAGGTCGCGGGCGGGGCGCTGGCCATAGGAGTTGGCCGGCGGCTCGTCGGCGAGGGCGAGGGAGCCGAGCATCACCATGCGGCGGTCGTTCTCGGGGAACAGCAGGCCGGAGGGGCGCTGACTGCCGGTCAGCTTGGAGAATTTCAGGCCGTTGGGAGTCTGTTCGATGCGGCAGGCGAACCAGTCGTAGACGACGTAGCCGAGGCCCTCCTCGCCGCCCTGCGAGCCGAGCTTGACGGTGCGGCAGCGGTAGGCGCCGGGCGGCGGCTCGACCGAGGGGCGGGCGGCGTCCGGGTCGATCAGGTCGCCGGTCGAGGCGAGGTCGCCGGAGCCGCGCTGGCGGCGGGCCTGCTGGAGGGCGAGCGACCAGGCGGCGTCGAGGCGGCTGTAGCGGTCGCGGTCGCCGGCGGTGACGATGCCGCGCCAGTCGCGCAGCACGGGGCCGGCGCCGGGGCCCTCGGGAATTGGCGGCGGCGGCGGCGTGCCGGCGCAGGCGGAGATCGAGGCGGCGGCGAGGACGGCCAGGACCGAAGGCCGGATCAGGCGAAGCATGCGGCGCTCCCGTGGTTTCGCGGACCGGCCTCAGCCTGGGGCGTGAGAGGTCCGCGACCGTACGAGGCTCCTTGACCGGAGCGGGCCGGAGACGTCAAGCGCCCTCGCCCGCCGGGCGTGGTTTCGTCAGCCTTCGTCGGCCGGAGCCTCGGCCTTGCGGCGCGGGGCGCGGCGCTTGGGCGCGGGCGCCTCGGCCTCGCCGCCCTCAGGCGGACCCTCCGGCGCGGACGCGGCCGGCGCGGCCGAGCGGGTCAGGAAACCCGGCAGGGCGGTCGGGGCGTCATCGCCCGCGGCCGCCTCATCACGGCGCGGACGACGCTCGCGTTGCGGCCGTTCGGCGCGGGCGGGCGCGGGCTCGGCGTCGCGGCTTTCCGGGGCCGGGGCGGATTCGCCTTCGTCGCCGGACGCGGCGGCGGCTTGTTCGCCTTCGCCACGCTCGGTCTGGAAGCGCTGGTTGCGCTCCTGCTGGCGGCGTTCCCAGCGTTCGCGGCGGGTTTCGCGGCGGCCGCCCTCGCCGGCGGGGCCTTCGCCCTCGGCGCGGGGCTCGCGGGGTTCGCGCGGCTGGTCGTCGCGGTCGCGCCATTCGCGGCGCGGCTGTTCGGACTGGCGGTCGTTGGGCCGGTCGCGGTCGTAGGAGCGGTCGTTCTGGCGCTCGTCCTGCTCGCGCTGGCGGGCTTCGGCGGCGGCGACGCGGTCGGCCTCGGCCTTCTCGGCGGCCATGATGGCGGCGGCCTGGGCCCCGGTCTCGTCCTCGAAATCGATGTCGAAGCCCTGGCCGGCCAATTCGCGCTGGGCGATCTCGGACACGGGACGCGAGGGCTGCAGGGCGCGCAGGACGCGGAAATAGTGTTCGGCGTGCTGGGTGTAGTTCTCGGCCAGGACGCGATCGCCGGCGGCCGAGGCGTCGCGCGCCAGCTGCATGTAGCGTTCGTAGACGGTCTGGGCGTTGCCGCGGACCTTGATGTTCTCGGGCCCCTGCGAGTCCCAGGACCGGTTCGGGTTGGTGGCGTTGGCGTTGCCGCCCCCGCCGCCGCCGGGCTTCCTGTTGCGTCCGCGCTGACGCTTCATGCCCTTGAAATCTCTCATCGGACGCTACCGTGCTTTGTGAGGGGACGGGCGGGCCTGCGAGATGCAGCCTGTCGCCGTCCGTTTCGTCGTTCCGCTTCGCGCGAGGCCAATCCCCGCTGACGATGTGATCGGAAATCCGTCGCCGCCCCGTGGTCCGCCGGGCGACCGGCCCGACCGTCACTGCCCTGAGCGCGCGCGGATGGGCCTGAAGCGGTCCAAGTCGTGCGATTGGGTGGGAGACAGGCAAGACTTAGCGCGGGATGGCGCTGTTTCCAAGGGGTTTGTTCGACGCACCCCGCCGACCCCGGGCCGGGGGGTCTCACATCTTCGGAACCGGGTTGGTGCGCGGGTCGGGACCGTTGGTGACGACACGGTCGCGGTCGGACAGGTCCTTGACCACGATGACGTCAGCGAAGCCCGCGGCCTCGAACAGGGCCTTGACCTGCGGGCCCTGGTCCCAGCCGATCTCGACCGCGAACAGGCCGTCCGGCTTCAGGATGCGCCGGATCTCGGGGGCGAGTTCGCGATAGGCCTGCAGGCCGTCGGGGCCGCCGTCGAGGGCGAGGTGCGGATCGTGGTCGCGCACCTCGGGATCGAGGCCGGGGATGTCGCCGGAGGGGATGTAGGGCGGGTTGGAGACGACGACGTCGAAGCTGTGGTCGCCGAAGCCGGCGGCCCATTCGGTGCGCAGGAAGGTCGCCCGGTTGTCGAGCTCGAGGTTGGTGGCGTTTTCCTTCGCCACGGCCAGGGCCTCGAACGAGATGTCGGTGCCGACGCCGCGCGCGCCGAAGCGCTCGGCCAGGGTGGCCAGCAGGATGGCCCCGGAGCCGGTGCCCAGGTCGATCATCTCGAACGCCCGGTTGGGCGGATAGGCGAGCAGCACCACGTCGAGGATGGCCTCGGTGTCGGGGCGGGGACTGAGCACGTCGGGGGTGACGTTCAGCATGATCTTCCAGAAACCCTTCCTGCCGAGGATGCGCGACACCGGCTCGCGGCGCAGGCGGCGCTCGACGAAGCCGTCCAGCGCGCCCTGCTGGTCGGCGGTCACCACGCGATAGGGGTCGGTCAGGATGTCGGTGCGCGAACAGCCGGCGGCGACCTCGAGCAGCAGGCGGGCGTCGATCGAAGGGCTGTCGATGCGCCCGGCCTTGAGCCGCGCGGCGGCGGCCTTCCAGGCGGTGAGCAGGGTGGGGGCGGAAGCGGCGTCGGTCATGGCGACGGCTTGGCGCGGGACGCCGGCGATTTCAAGCCGGGCGGTTCGACCAGCGCGTCTCCTCCCGCCGCCGCACGGACGGCCTCGTCGGGGTCAGCCGCTGCACTGCTGCCGGGGGTCCGGCTTTCCGGGCGCCGGAATCTCATCGGAGATCAGGCTGGCGGCCTGCCGCGCATATCCGGCGTCACGCAGCGCCAGACCCGTCCGGAGGGCGATGAAGCGCAGGTTTAGCTTCAACCGGCCCTCCAGCGCCGGGAGCTTGTCGAGGACGGCGCAGGCCGCGTCAGGCTGACCGTTGGCGATCAGCATGCGAGTCCAGTCGAGGAAGAAGGGGGCCAGATCGTCTTCGCCGGTCACCGGATCGGCCGTCAGAAGGACCTCGAAGAGCCGGGCCGCTTCGGCAATCCGCTCCGGGTTCCCCCCGGTTCGGCCGGGCTGACCACGGAGTTCGCCGAGGGCGATTGAGGTGGCGAGCGCCTCGACGTGGCCCGGCCCCAATCGGGCGCGGTTGATCTCCAGCGCCTCGACGAGGGCGGCTTCCGCTTCCGCCGAGGCGGCCGCGCCCAGCTGTTCGACCTCGAACGTCCCATAGTCGCTCAGCGCCATCGCCCGCAGCCGGCTGTCGGCTGGCCAGGCGGTCCTGGCTTCCGCCGCCGCACGCCGAAGCCAGGGCAGGGGATCGCCCTTGTCCGCGTGGATCATCAGCGCGATGGCCCATGCGGTCATCAGCCGAACCCGCTCCGCGGGCTCCGACGCCGCGGCGGTCAGAAGCTGTTCAACCCGCTGTTCGGCGACAGTGATGTCTCCCTTGTCGAGGGCCTCAAGGGGCCCCTTCACGGCCCGCTCCAGCTCTTCCTCGGCCCAGGCGCCGGCGAACGGGTCGTCGGCCACCGGGGCGGCCGCGGTCTGCGGCGAAGCGGCCACGGCCGGGCTCGCCCCCGCCGTTTCGGCGAAAGCGGTTGCCAAGGCGACCGCGACTACCAATGCTCGACGCATGGCGCTTCTCCCCGCAGAGCCGACCGGAACACAGGCCATCGCCCGGCCGTTTGCCGCTCCATGCTGAAGAATCGCGGGCCTCAGTTCAACCGGCAGTCTAAGGACGGGGGCGGCCTCGGGCTGTGGGGTATTGTCGGGGCCGTCGCCGGCGGTCTGGCGGTCGGCGCCGGGGCGGCGCATCTGCTGTATCGCCACGGTCACCGGTACGGCCTGGAGTTGCGCCGCCCGAGACCGGAGCCGGTGGCGCCGCGCCCGCCCCTGCCCGAGGATTTCGAGGAGAAGGAGCCCGGCCGCGGACGGCTGGCGCGGCGGCCCGAACACATCCCGCACAAGGGCTGGATCGACATCTTCTGGCGCGTGGGCATGTCCTATTTCGGGGACCGGGTCGGCTTCATTTCCGGCGGCGTGACCTTCTTCGTGGTGCTGTCGCTGTTCCCGACCCTGGCCGCCTTCGTGACCATCTACGGCCTGTTCTCCGATCCCAGCGACGTCGTGGCGCGGCTGTATTTCCTCTATTCGGTGATGCCCTCGGGGGTGGCCGGCTTCGTCTCCGGCGAGATGCAGCGGCTGGCCGACAACTCCAACACCCAGCTGACCTTCACCCTGGTGTGGACCCTGGCCCTGTCGCTGTGGACGGCCAACGGGGCGATCAAGGTGCTCTTCTACGGTCTGAACATCGCCTACCACGAGGTCGAGCGGCGCAATTTCTTCACCTACAACCTGCTGTGCCTGGCCTTCACGGTGTCGGGGCTGGCGGCCATCCTGGTCACGGCCGGCCTCGTCGTCGGCGTGCCGCTGGCCCTGGGGTATCTGGGCCTGGCGGACGAGTGGGCCTATCTGGCGCCGCTGCGCTGGCCGCTGCTGCTGTTCGTCTACATCGCCTCGCTGACCGTGGTCTATCGGCTCGGGCCGTGCCGGCAGCGGGCGCGGTGGCGCTGGCTGACGCCGGGCGCCCTGTTCGCCTCGCTGCTGAGCGTCGGCCTGTCGCTGGGCTTCAGCTGGTATCTGCAGACCTTCGTCAAGGTCGACTCCTACGGCCCGCTGGCGGCGATGATGGGCTTCCTGCTGTGGACCTGGCTGAGCGTCCAGATCATCCTGATGGGGGCCGAGCTGAACGCCGAGGTCGAGCACCAGACGGCGATCGACACCACCACTGGCGAGCCGGTCGCGCTGGGCGAGCGGGGCGCGGTGGTCGCCGATACGGTCGGGCCGCGGCGGGGCAACCTGGCGGCGCTGGCCTTCACGCTGAAACACGCCGAGGCGCTGTCCGACCGGCTTCTGAAGCGGCGCATCCGGCAGGCGCCGCCCGAGCCCTGAGCGAGCCCCTGGCCAGATTGCAACCCTTGGTGCAATCTGGCCGCGGGGGAGTTCACAATGATCCGCAAAGCATTCGCCGCGCTGCTGCTGGCTCTCGGCTTTCTGACCGCCATGCCCGCCGCGGCCTCTCCGGCGGCGGCGCCGCCGACCGCCGAACAGCAGGCGGAACTCCGCCGGCTGGAAGCCCTGCTCGAGAGCCTCGATCCGCAGGGAGGCGAGATCACACTGCCCGCGGCGAAGGCGACATTGTCCCTGGGCGAAGACTATTATTTTCTCGGCGCCGATGACGCCCGGCGGGTGCTGATCGACGCCTGGGGCAACCCGCCGTCGGTGGTCGATGGCGTGCTCGGCATGGTCTTTCCGGCCGGCAAGAGCCCGCTCGATGATACTTGGGGCGCGGTGATCACCTACCTCGGCGACGGCTATGTCTCTGACGCCGATGCCGCGAGCATCGACTACGCCGACCTGTTGCGGCAACTGAAGGCCGGCGAAGAAGAGCAGAACCGCGCGCTGGCCGCCGAGGGCTATCCGGCCTCCACGATCGTCGGGTGGGCGCAGCAGCCGAGCTATGACGCCGCGCGCCACAATCTGATCTGGGCCAAGAACATCGCCTTCGCCGACAGCTCCGACAACACGCTGAACTACGACGTCCGGGTGCTCGGCCGGGAGGGCGTGCTGAGCATGAACATCGTGGCGCAGATGAGCGACCTGGCCGCCATCGGACCCGAGGCGTCGAAGCTGATGAACACGGCCTCGTTCCAGCCGGGGGCGCAGTACGCCGACTATCGCGAGGGCGTCGACAAGAAGGCGGCCTATGGGGTCGGCGGCCTGATCGCCGGCGGCGCGGCGCTTGCCGTTGCCAAGAAGGTCGGGTTGCTGGGCATCCTGTTCCTGGTGCTGAAGAAGGGTTGGATCGTCCTGGCGATTGGCGGGGCCGCGGCTTGGCGCTGGCTGAGCACCCTGTTCGGCGGCAAGAAGGGCGGCGAGTTCAGCTCGGCGGCGCGCGCAAGCTACGAGCCCGGCGGGCTCGGCGGCGACCCGGCCGCGGCCGCCGTTCCCGCTGAGTCCGAGCCGGGCGAGGCGCCGGAACCCGGGGCGGACGGCGAGCCCAGGACCTAATACCAGCCGGCCGCGCGCAGCCCGCGGGCGTGGCGGCGGCTGACCGGGACCTGCAGGCCGCCGGTCAGCGTCAGCAGGGCCCGGCCGTCGCCGCGGCTGACGCCGGTCACCGCCTCGCGCGCCACCCACCAGCTGCGGTGGGTGCGGGCTCCGTCCAGTCCCTCCAGCTCCTCCAGCGCGTCGGTCAGCCGCATCAGGATCAGGTCGGACCCGCGGTCGGTGTGGACGCGCAGATAATGGTCCTCGGCCTGGACCGCGTGGATGGCCGCGCCGCGCAGGCGGGCCGGCAGGCGCTGCGGAAAGCGGGCCGGCGGCCGCCCCGGCGGCGCGGCGTGGGTGATCATCGGGCGGCCGCGGGCGAGGAACAGGTTGAGGGTGGTCATGGCCGCGGTGACCAGCAGCACCGGCAGCAGGAAGCCGGCGATACGGCCGGCCGGCGGCAGGGCGCCGAAGAAGAACAGGCCGGTCGCGGCCCAGACCAGCAGCGTGCCGGGGAGGGCTATAGCCAAGCTTATCGCGGCGGACGCCAGCCATGGGCGCCGCTCCAGGTCGATGACCCGTCCGACGGCCAGGGCGCACAGCTGGCCCCACAGCCCGCCGGCGATCATCACCGCGACCCAGTAGGGCAGCCGCCGGGCGAGCCCGGCCTCTCCCGTGCCGAAGGCGCCGCTGAGCGCGAGGAAGAGGCCGGCGGCCGCGGCCACGGCGAGGCCGCGCAGGAAGTCAGTTCGGGTCGGGCGGCTCGCGGCGGTCATGGCCCGTCCTTGAGACCATGAATCGCCGGGCTGTTGAAGGCGGCGGGCGCCGGCGCTTCGTGAACGACCGCCGCCGGCCGCCGGCGGAATTCCAGTGGCCGTTCGCGCAGATTGTCGAGCCCAAGGCCCGGCGGCGGGCCAGGGTCAGGCATCGTTCGATCCGGAGGAAACATGTCCGACCCCACCCTCGTCCACGCGCCCTTCCTGCGCCGCCACGCCGCCAGCCTTGTCGGCGGATCAACCGCGGCGGGGATCGCCGGCTGGCTCCTGCTGCGATCGGGGCCGGCGGCGCTGCCGCGGCCGCACGCGCCGGATCTGTCGCTGCTGATGCACGCTCCCGTCGCCATTCAGCTGCATGTCGCCGCCGCCGTTGTGGCGCTGGTCATCGGGACCGTGCTGCTGGCCGGGGTGAAGGGCGACCGCCTGCACCGCTCGCTCGGCTGGGCGTGGGTGGTCGCGATGGCGACGACGGCGGTCAGCTCCCTGTTCATCCGTCAGATCAACGCCGGCGGCTTTTCCTTCATCCACCTGATCAGCGGCTGGACGATCGTGGCCCTGCCGATGGCGGTGTACGCCGCGCGCCGCCACAGGGTGGCGAACCATCGCCGGGCCATGACCGGCATGTTCGTGGGCGGCCTGCTGGTCGCCGGCGCCCTGACCTTCCTGCCAGGGCGGATGATGTGGGCTATGGTGTTCGGCTAGGATCGGCGCCGCCGGATCCGCACACCGCGCGAAAACCGGCGGCGGCGAAGCGGACCATGTATTCGCCGGCCGTCTCCAGGTCGCCCGAGCGGCACAGGCCGCCGGAAAGCCGGTCGAGGCGGCCGGTCTCGCCCAGCGTCAGGGTCAGGGCGCCCGACAGGTTGTGGTAGCCCCAGTACAGGTCTTCCTCGCGCGCCTCGGGCAGGACCCGCTTGATCAGTTCGATGAGGCGCCGGGCGGTGGGATCGAAATAGCGGGTCATGATCTCGCCGCCGAACATCGGGTTGGCGTTGGTCTGGGCCACGAGGGCGGCGTAGTGCTTCCACCCCGGCCCGCCCTTCAGCGCCCATTCGAACGGGGAATGCAGGAAGGCCGCGAGCAGCCCCTCCAGCGTCATGTCCGCCCCGGCCGCCTCGGCGTAGCGGTTGATGGCGTTGACCCGGTCGCTGTTCCAGACCTCGGCCCGGCGCAGGAACACCGCGTCGAACAGGGCCCGCTTGGCCCCGAAATAATAGTGCACCAGGGCGGTGTCGACGCCGGCCTCGCGCGCCACCTCGCGGATGGTGACGCCGTAGAAGCCGTGTTTCGAGAACAGGTCCTCGGCGGCGTCGAGGATGGATTCACGGGTGTCGGCGGCGCCCTCCGCCCTGGCCTTCGGCGGCCGGCCGCGACGCGCAGGGGCGGCGGCGGGCCGGGGAGCGGGGGCGGCGGGTTCGGTCATCCGGTCAAGCTAGGCTCCGTCAGGGCGTCATGGCAACGGCGCCACAGGTCCGCCGCGGACCGCCCCCTCCAAGCGCCGCCGTTTGACAGCGGGGGGAAAACGGTTACGGTCCCGGAAAATCATTGAACGCTGAATAAAAAGCGTCACGGCCGGAAACACACAGGAATGGGGCTTCACATGAACCGCTACGTAAAGACCGCCTTGCTCGCGGGGGCCGCCTGGAGCGCGCTGTCGACCGCCGTGCTGGCGCAGGACGCCGCGCCGCAGCAGGGCGAGGCCGCGACCAGCGTCGGCGACGTCATCGTCACCGCCCGCCGCCGCGACGAGGCGCTGAAGGACGTGCCGATCTCGGTCTCCGCCCTTGGCGCGGAACGGCTGGAGGAAACCGGCGCGAGCGACATCACCGCCCTGCAGCAGCAGACGCCGAACGCCACGGTGCAGGTGGCCCGCGGCTCGAACTCGACCCTGATCTCCTTCATCCGCGGCGTCGGCCAGCAGGATCCGCTGTGGGGCTTCGAGCCCGGCGTGGGCCTGTATGTCGACGACGTCTATGTGGCCCGTCCGCAAGGCGCGGTGCTGGACATCTATGACGTGGAGCGCATCGAGGTGCTGCGCGGGCCGCAGGGCTCGCTGTACGGCCGCAACACGGTCGGCGGCGCGATCAAATACGTCACCTCGCGCCTGTCGCAGGATCCCGAACTGACCCTGCGCGGGGCCTACGGCAGCTACAACCAGGTCGATCTGCTGGCCTCGGGCAGCATGCCGCTGGCCGACAATTTCCGCCTCGGCGGCGCCATCGCCAGCTATCAGCGCGACGGCTACGGCTCCAACCTGAACACCGGCGCCGAGCACTACAACAAGGACGTCCTGGCCGGCCGCATCAGCGCCGAATGGGAACCGCGCGAGGACATGTCGATCCGCCTGGCCTACGACCGGGTCGAGGACGACTCGAACCCCCGCCACGGCCACCGCGAGATCGCGGGCGTCGGACCGGGCGCCGGGGTGCCGGACAGCGTCTATGACACCTACGCGGGCGTCGGCGACGAGAACTCGGTGATGAACCAGGGCTTCTCGGCCACGGTCCAGCTGGACCTGAACGAGCACTGGACCTTCAAGTCGATCACCGCCTGGCGCGAAGGCGACACCGACACGGTCATCGACTTCGACAACACCCCGGCGGCGACGCTGGACATCCCGGCCTACTACGCCGACGACCAGCTGACGCAGGAGTTCCAATTCCTGTTCGACTACGACCGCATGCAGGGCGTCATCGGGGCCTACTTCCTGGACGGCCACGCCGAGGGCGCGTTCGACACCGTGCTGGGCGCGGCGGGCATCACCATCGGCACCGGCGGCTATGTCGACACCACCAGCTTCGCGGCCTTCGGCGACGTCAACCTGGACCTGACGGAGCGTCTGCACCTGGGCCTGGGCGCGCGCTTCACGCAGGACACCAAGACCGGCCACGTCAACCGCGCCACCTTCCTCGGAGCGGGCCGCACGCCGCTGACCGGCGGCCCGGCCGCTGTCCCGCTGGTGCAGAACACCCTCTATACCAACGAGAAGGACTTCACCGACTTCTCGCCGCGGGCGGCCCTGTCCTATGACCTCTCGGACGAGCTGACCGGCTATGTGTCGTGGTCGAACGGCTTCAAGTCGGGCGGCTTCGACATGCGCGGCGACGCCAGCCTGACCCCCGACACGGTCAACGGCTATGACCCGGAAACGGTGGAGTCGTGGGAACTGGGCCTCAAGGGCTCGGTGTTCGACAACCGGCTGTCGTTCAGCTCGGCCCTGTTCCACAACACCTACGAGGACCAGCAGGTCACGACCCAGGTGCCGGCGGGCGCCAACGTGGCCAGCTTCGTCGACAACGTCGGGCAGTCGACCCTCTACGGGGCCGAGTTCGAAGGCGCCCTGTTCATGACCGACAACCTGACGGCCAACTTCGCCGTCGGTTACCTCAAGTCCGAGTTCGACGAGTTCCTGCGCTACAATCTGGCGCTGGGCGTCTACGAGGACATCTCCGACCTGGTGGTCCTGCAGAACGCGCCGACGTGGACGGGCTACCTCGGCCTGACCTGGCGCGGCGAGCTGGCGGGCGGCGAGATCGCCGTCACCCCGTCGGTGTCGTACCGCGACGACTACAGCCAGTTCGAGTTCCCGAACCCGGTCCTCGACCAGGAGGCCTATGCCCTGGTCGACCTGTCGATCGTCTGGACGGACCCGAGCGACCGCTACACCGTCGGCCTGTACGGCAAGAACCTGACCGACGAAGAGTACCGCGTGGGCGCCTACGCCTTCGCCGGCGCGCTCTTCAACGACTCGATGATCGGCTACTACGGCCCGCCGCAGACGGTCACCGCGTCGCTGCAGGTCAAGTTCTGATCCACGGACTCCTGAAGCCTGATCGCATCTGATCACGGGCGGCGGTTCACCTGAGCCGCCGCCCTTTTTCTTTTACGCGGCGCCGCGGCCCCGCTACCGTTCACGAAGACCACGTCGAGGGGACACGCCATGACCGACACGGCCGCCGCCGCGCCCGTCCGCACGGGCTACCGCCACTATGTGCTGGCGGTGCTGGTCCTGATCTATGCGCTGAACTTCCTTGACCGGCAGATCATCGGCATCCTCGCCGCGCCGCTGAAGGCGCATTTCGAGCTGACCGACTCCCAGTTCGGTCTGCTGGGCGGCATCGCCTTCGCCAGCGTCTATTCGACCCTGGCCATCCCGCTGGCCTGGCTGGCCGACCGGTTCAGCCGGGTGTGGATCATGACCGGGGCGCTGGCGGTGTGGAGCGGCTTCACCGCCCTGTGCGGCATGGCGGGGTCGTTCACCCAGCTGTTTCTGTGCCGGATGGGCGTGGGCGTCGGCGAGGCCGGCGGCGTGGCCCCGGCCTATTCGCTGATCTCGGACTATTTCCCGCCGTCGCAGCGGGCCAGGGCGCTGGCGGTGTTCGCCTTCGGCATCCCGATCGGCACGGCGGCCGGCACCCTGGTCGGCGGCCTGCTGGCGGCGCGCTGGGGCTGGCAGACGGCGTTCATCGTGGTCGGCCTGCTGGGCCTGCTGCTCGCCCCGCTGCTGCGCCTGACGGTGCGCGACCTGAAGCGGGGCGACTCGGACGCGGCGGCGCGCACGGCCCCGACCCCGACCCCGGCCCCGCAACCCGCGCCGATCGCGGCGCTCCCGAGCCGGGTCGGAAGCCTCGCCTCGGTGATAATGCTGGGGGTCGGAGCGATCGCCCTGGCCGTCGGGGCGGTGATCTATCTGTCGATGGACCAGCGGGACACGGGCCTGACCTGGGGCTTCGGCGGCCTGCTGGCGCTGGTCATCGGCGTGTCGCTGCGGATCGCCCGCAGCACCGCCTCGGTGGTGATCCCCAAGCCGAGCTTCTGGCTGCTGTCGCTCGGCGCCGCCTCGTCCTCGATCTGCGGCTATGGCGTGGCCGGCTGGCTGCCGCTGTTCTTCATGCGCAGCTTCGGCCTGACCCTGCAGCAGACCGCCTGGTACTATGCGGGCATCGCCCTGGTCGGCGGCACCCTCGGCATCTGGATGGGCGGCGCCATCGCCGACCGGCTGTCGAAGCGCGGCAAGGGCGCCTATCCGCTGACCCCGGCCATCGCCTTCCTGATCTCGGCGCCGTGCTTCATCCTCGCCATGAACTCGCCGTGGCTGATCGGCCTGGTGCTGCCGGGCGGCGGCACCAACGCCCAGCAGCTGATCCTCGCCTTCCTGATCTTCCTGATCCCGACCGGCCTGAACCTGGCCTGGCTGGGGCCGATCACGGCGGCGGTGCAGCATCTGGTTCCGGCGGCCATGCGCTCCACCGCCTCGGCCCTGTTCCTGCTGATCAACAATCTGTTCGGCCTGGCCGTGGGCTTCTATTATTTCGGCTGGATGAGCGACCTGCTGAGGCCGCAGTTCGGCGACGAAAGCCTGCGCTGGGCCATCTACACCGGCATGGGGTTCTACCTGCTGGCCTCGGCCCTGCTGATCGCCGCCTCGCGCACGCTGAAGCGGGACTGGGTCGACTGACGCGGGGCTTGCGCCGCACGCCATATTGACGCTGTTTTTCACCGCACACTGAGCGGAAGCCGGGCCCGAGGCCCGGTCCTCCCCCTTCATCGAGAGTTCGCCTACATGATCGCCACGCTTCTGTTCGCCGCCGCCGTGACCGCCGCCCCGGCTCCGGCCGACGACTTCAAGGCTCTGTGCGTCGCCACCAAGGGCGATGTCGCCGCCGTGACCGCCGCCGTCGCCGCCCAGGGCTCCTGGTCCGCCCCGACGCAGCAGGACGGCATGACCGTCTGGACCCACAACGGCGAAGGCGTGTCGCGCAACCTGGTGGTCGGCGAGCAGTCCGCCCCCGACGGCAAGCGCCAGGCCTGCATGCTGACCAGCCAGCCCGCCCAGCCGGACCTGGTCGCCGGGATCACCGGCGTGCTCGGCGGCGTGTCGATGCCCGTCGACGCCAACGCCGGCCTCTACGCCTATGCGCCGGACCAGGACACCTACCGCGCCGGCGACGTGACCTTCGTCCAGGTCACCTCCGAGGCGGACAGCACCAGCCTGACCGCCATCCGGCCGATCCGCTAAGCCGGGCTCCCACCGGCACGCCTTGCGCCCTTCGCCCCGCGGCGGAGGGCGTTTCGCTGTTTGAGGCGTCCCCGGCGGTTGCACCCGCGAAGGCGCGGGTCCTATAAGCACGCCGACTTCTCCCCCAAGGCGGCATCCATGAACATTCACGAGTACCAGGCCAAACAGGTCCTGAAGGGCTTCGGCGCTCCGGTCGCGGCCGGCGTGGCCATCACCTCGGCCGATCAGGCCGAAGCGGCGGCGAAGCAGCTGCCGGGACCCCTGTACGTCGTGAAGTCGCAGATCCATGCCGGCGGGCGCGGCAAGGGCAAGTTCAAGGAACTGCCGGCCGACGCCAAGGGCGGCGTGCGCCTCGCCTTCTCGATCGAGGACGTGGTCAAGAACGCCAAAGAGATGCTCGGCAACACCCTGGTGACCGCCCAGACCGGCCCGGCCGGCAAACAGGTCAACCGCCTCTACATCGAGGACGGCGCCGACATCGCCCGCGAGCTGTACTGCTCACTGCTGGTCGACCGTTCGACCGGCCGCGTCTCCTTCGTCGTCTCGACCGAGGGCGGCATGGACATCGAGGCGGTCGCCCACGACACGCCCGAGAAGATCGTCACCATCGACATCGACCCGGAAGCCGGCGTCACCCCCGCCAATGTGGCCGAGATCAACACCGCCTACGGCCTGACCGGCGCGGCCGCCCAGGACGGCGAGACCCTGTTCCCGACGCTGTACCGGGCCTTCGTCGAGAAGGACATGTCGATGCTGGAGGTCAATCCCCTCATCGTCATGGAGAACGGCCGCCTGCGTGTGCTGGACGCCAAGGTCAGCTTCGACGGCAACGCCCTGTTCCGCCACGAGGACATGAAGGCGCTGCGCGACGAGACCGAGGAAGACGCCAAGGAGATCGAGGCCTCGGAATGGGACCTCGCCTACGTCGCCCTGGACGGCAACATCGGCTGCATGGTCAACGGCGCCGGCCTGGCGATGGCGACGATGGACATCATCAAGCTGTACGGCAAGGAACCCGCCAACTTCTGCGACGTCGGCGGCGGCGCCTCGAAGGAAAAGGTCGCGGCGGCCTTCAAGATCATCACCGCCGACCCGGCCGTGCAGGGCATCCTGGTCAACATCTTCGGCGGCATCATGCGCTGCGACGTCATCGCCGAGGGCGTGGTCGCGGCGGTCAAGGAAGTCGGGCTGAAGGTGCCGCTGGTCGTTCGTCTGGAAGGCACCAATGTCGCCGAGGGCAAGCGCATCCTGAACGAGTCGGGTTTGGCCATCACCGCCGCCGACGACCTCGACGACGCCGCCCAGAAGATCGTCGCGGCGGTCGGCTGATGCTCTCGACGCTCGCCATCGCGATCTCCTTCGGCTCGGCGAGCCCGGCTCACGTCGCTCCGCAGAGCGCGGATGTGGGTGAGCTTGTCCGGCAGGCGTGTGTAGAGACCGGTATGCGCCGGAACGCCTTTGAGACGCTGGGGCGCGAGCGCCGCTGGCGGCAGGCTCGTCTCACGTCAGATAGCAGCGCGCCGGAAAGCTGGACTCTCGCCTTCCGGATTGATGGCGGTCTCGTGATGCTCAGTTACGATCCGAGATCCGGTGCAAGCGACCTTTCGGTTGGGTCAGTCTGTTCGGTCTCGGTCGACCGCGCAGCGCCGGGTCTGGCGGACGAGATGGCGTCTCTCGCCGCCAGCCTCGGGCTTGGCGACGAGTCGCCTTTCGTCGACCAGCCCCCCGGCGCGGCCCCCATGCGCATCTGGTCCCGCTTCGGCGACAAGACCTTGACCTACGCCGCCGCCCCCGACGGGCGCGCGGTCGTCTCACTCTCGCGCCAGGTCGTCTCGACCCTGCCTGCCTCTCCCCCGGGAAACTAGAATGTCCATCCTCGTCGACAAGAACACCAAGGTCATCGTCCAGGGCCTGACCGGCAAGACCGGCACCTTCCACACCGAACAGGCGCTTCGCTACTACGGCACGAAGATGGTCGGCGGCGTACACCCGAAGAAGGGCGGCGAACTGTGGCACGGGTCGGAGGGCGAGACCCTGCCGATCTATGCGACCGTGGCCGAGGCCAAAGAGGCCACCGGCGCCGACGCGTCGGTGATCTATGTCCCGCCGGCGGGCGCCGCAGACGCCATCATCGAGGCCATCGAGGCCGAGGTGCCGTTCATCACCTGCATCACCGAGGGCATCCCGGTGCTGGACATGGTGCGGGTCAAGGCGCGGCTGGACCGGTCGAAGTCCCGCCTGCTGGGCCCGAACTGCCCCGGCATCCTGACCCCGGAAGAGTGCAAGATCGGCATCATGCCGGGCTCCATCTTCAAGAAGGGCAATGTCGGCATCGTCTCGCGTTCCGGCACCCTGACCTATGAGGCGGTGTTCCAGACCACCAACGAGGGCCTCGGCCAGACCACGGCCGTCGGCATCGGCGGCGACCCGGTCAAGGGCACCGAATTCATCGACGTGCTGGAGCTGTTCCTCGCCGACGAGGAAACGAAATCCATCGTCATGATCGGCGAGATCGGCGGCGGGGCCGAGGAGGACGCGGCCCAGTTCCTGATCGACGAGGCCAAGAAGGGCCGCAAGAAGCCGATGGTCGGCTTCATCGCCGGCCGCACCGCGCCCAAGGGCCGCACCATGGGCCACGCCGGCGCTGTCGTCTCGGGCGGCAAGGGCGACGCGGAGTCCAAGATCGCCGCCATGGAGGCCGCCGGTATCCGGGTTTCCCCGTCGCCGGCGCGGCTGGGCTCGACCCTGGTCGAGGTCCTCAAGGGCTGACGCCTTGTCCCGGTAGTGGGGCAGCCGAGGGTCGAAATTCCCGAAATTAGGGACAAATTCACCCGCGGCGCCTCCATTCGGTCATGACCGATCAGGAAACAGCGCCTATATCAACGGCGCCGGTTCGCGCAGGCGTGCGCGCACCGCCGAAGGGATGCGACGAGAACAATGGCGGACGATGCCGGTCGGCTGAATCAGGTCTTTGCCGAGACCAGCTTCCTGTATGGCTCCAACGCCTCGTTCATCGAGGACCTGCACGAGAAATGGGCCGCCGATCCGGCGTCCGTCTCGGGCGAATGGCGCGCCTTCTTCGACCAGCTGAGGGACAACGCCGAAACGGTGAAGGCCGCCGGCGCCGCGGCCGGCTGGGGCCGCTCGCCGGCATCGGAACCGACCGAGGAGGCCGCCGTGTTCGACGGCCGCTGGCCGACCCCGAAGCCCGACCCGAAGAAGGCCTGGGCCGCGCCCGCGAAGGAGGCCGGCGTCTCCGCCGAGGCCATCCGCGCCGCCGCGCACGATTCGATCCGCGCCCTGATGCTGATCCGCAGCTACCGCGTGCGCGGTCACCTGCAGGCGACGCTGGACCCGCTGGGCATTGAGCAGCCGACCGAGAACCCCGAGCTGACCCCCGAATTCTACGGCTTCAGCGAGGCCGACCTCGACCGGCCGATCTTCCTCGACGGCGTGCTGGGCCTGCAGACCGGCACCATCCGCGAGGTGCTGGCCATCCTCAAGCGCACCTACTGCGGCCACATCGGCATCCAGTTCATGCACATCGCGGAACCGGACGAGAAGAACTGGCTGCAGGCGCGCTTCGAGGGGCCGGACAAGTTCGAAACCAACGCCTTCACCCGCGAAGGCAAGCTGGCCATCCTCAACAAGCTGATCGAGGCCGAGGGCTTCGAGCGCTTCCTGCACAAGCGCTTCCCCGGCACCAAGCGGTTCGGCCTGGACGGCGGCGAGGCCATGGTCCCGGCGCTGGAGCAGATCATCAAGCGCGGCGGCGCCCTGGGCGTCGACGAGATCGTGCTGGGCATGGCCCACCGCGGGCGGCTGAACACCCTGGCGGCGGTGATGGGCAAGCCCTACCGCGCCATCTTCCATGAGTTCCAGGGGGGCTCGACCGTCCCCTCGGACATCGAGGGATCGGGCGACGTCAAATACCACATGGGCGCCAGCTCGGACCGCGAGTTCGACGGCAACAGGGTCCACCTGTCGCTGACCGCCAACCCGTCGCACCTCGAGATCGTCAATCCGGTGGTGCTGGGCAAGGCGCGGGCGAAGCAGGCCTTCGACATCCGCGAGGCCAATGCCGGCCAGCCGGAAGAGCAGTGGGCCCTGGACCGCTCCAAGGTCGTGCCGCTGCTGATCCACGGCGACGCCGCCTTCGCCGGTCAGGGCGTGGTCGCCGAATGCTTCGCCCTGATGGGGCTGAAGGGCTACCGCACCGGCGGCACCATCCATTTCGTCGTCAACAACCAGATCGGCTTCACGACCAGCCCGCGCAACAGCCGGTCCAGCCCCTATCCGTCGGACGTCGCCCTGATGGTCCAGGCGCCGATCTTCCACGTCAACGGCGACGATCCGGAGGCGGTGGTCTTCGCCGCCAAGGTGGCCACCGAGTTCCGCCAGAAATTCCACAAGGACGTGGTGGTGGACATGTTCTGCTACCGCCGCTTCGGCCACAACGAGGGCGACGATCCGACCTTCACCCAGCCGGTGATGTATTCGAAGATCCGCGCCCTGCCCTCGACGCGCGAGATCTACACCGAGCGGCTGATCGCCGAGGGCGTCATCGACCAGGCCGCGGTCGACGCCGAGGTGGCGCGCTTCGAGGCCTTCCTCGACGCCGAGTTCGAGGCCGGCAAGAGCTTCGTCGCCAGGAAGGCCGACTGGATGGACGGCCAGTGGCAGGGCATCGGCCAGCCCGACGGCGAGGAGCGCCGCGGCGAGACCTCCGTGCCGGCGGCGAAGCTGACCGACCTCGGCCATCGGCTGACGACCATTCCGAACGACGTCGACATGCACAAGACGCTGAAGCGCGTCATGGACGGCCGGCGCGAGATGATCACGACCGGCGAGAACATCGACTGGGCCACGGCCGAGAGCCTGGCCTTCGCCTCGCTGCTGGACGAGGGCTTCCCGGTCCGCCTGTCCGGCCAGGACTCGGTGCGCGGCACCTTCAGCCAGCGCCACTCGGGCATCGTCGACCAGACCACCGAGGCCCGCTACGTCCCGCTCAACAACCTGCGCGAGGGCCAGGCCGAGTTCGAGGTGATCGACTCGGCCCTGTCGGAAGAGGCGGTGCTCGGCTTCGAATACGGCTACGCCCTGACCGACCCCAATACGCTGGTCATGTGGGAAGCCCAGTTCGGCGACTTCGTGAACGGGGCCCAGGTGGTCATCGACCAGTTCATCACCTCGGGCGAGCGCAAATGGCTGCGCATGTGCGGCCTGACCATGCTGCTGCCGCACGGCTACGAGGGGCAGGGGCCGGAACACTCCTCGGCCCGTCTGGAGCGCTTCCTGCAGCAGTGCGCCGAGGACAATATCCAGGTCGCCAACTGCACCACCCCGGCCAACTATTTCCACATCCTGCGCCGCCAGATGCACCGGCCGTTCCGCAAGCCGCTGATCATCATGACGCCCAAGTCGCTGCTGCGGCACAAGAAGGCGGTGTCGACGATCGCCGACATGGCCGAGGGCAGCTCGTTCCACCGGGTGCTGCACGACGACGCCCAGACGCGGCCGGACGTGGCGGGCATCAAGATCCGGGCCGACAAGGACATCCGCCGCGTCGTGCTGTGCTCGGGCAAGGTCTATTACGACCTGCTGGACCGCCGCGAGAAGGACGGAGTCGACGACGTCTATCTGATGCGGCTGGAGCAGTTCTATCCGTGGCCGATGAAGTCGCTGATGACCGAACTGGCCCGCTTCCCCGACGCCGAACTGGTCTGGTGTCAGGAGGAGCCGAAGAACATGGGCGGCTGGACCTTCGTCGATCCATGGATCGAACTGACGCTGGAGAAGCTTTCGGTGAAGTCGAAGCGGGCCCGCTACGTCGGCCGCCCGGCCTCGGCCTCGACCGCCGCGGGCCTGATGAGCCGGCACCTGAAAGAACTCGACGCCTTCCTGACCGACGCCTTCGCCTGATAAGCGATATCCTGACCTGAACGAGACCTGGACCCGACCATGGCCGACATCCTGACCCCCGCCCTCGGCGAATCCGTCACCGAAGCCACTATCGGCAAGTGGACGAAGAAGGCCGGCGACCCGGTGAAGAAGGACGAGGTCCTGGTCGAGCTGGAGACCGACAAGGTGTCGCTGGAGGTGGTGTCGCCCGCCGACGGGGTGCTGTCCGAGATCAAGGCCGCCGACGGCGAGACCGTGGCCCCGGGCGCCGTGCTGGGCGTGGTCAGCGAAGGGGCGAGCGCCGCGCCGGCCGCCGAGGCTCCCAAGGCCGAAGCGAAAGCCGCGCCCGCCGCTCCGACCGCGGCCGCCGAGCCCGCTCCGGCCGCCGCCCCTGCCCCTGCCCCTGCCGCTTCCGCCGGATCGGTCGCGATCATGACCCCGACCATGGGCGAGAGCGTCGCCGAGGGTTCGATGGGGACCTGGCTGAAGAAGTCCGGCGACACGGTCGCCAAGGACGAGCTGCTGGTCGAGATCGAGACCGACAAGGTGGCCGTCGAGGTGTCGGCCCCCGCCGCCGGCGTGCTGACCATCGACGCCGAGGCCGGCTCGACCGTCACGCCCGGACAGCAGATCGGCAGCATCGCCGCCTCGGGCGCCGCCGCGGCTCCGGCCGCTCCGACGCCGGCCGCGCCCGCCAACGCCGGCTCGGCCCAGGTCAAGGCGGACGCCCCGCACCTGTCGCCCGCCGTGCAGCGCGTGGTCAGCGAAAACAACCTCGACCCGAAGGCCATCGAACCGACCGGACCCAAGGGCAACATCACCAAGGGCGACGCCCTGAACGCCATCAACGCCGCGCCCAAGGCCGCCGCCGCGCCGGCCGCCGCCGCCCCCGCCGCGCCGCGCGCCGACCAGCCGCGCGAGGAGCGGGTCAAGATGACCCGGCTGCGCCAGACCATCGCCCGCCGGCTGAAGGAATCGCAGAACACCGCCGCCCAGCTGACCACCTTCAACGAGGTGGACATGACCAACGTCATGGCCCTGCGCAGCCAGTACAAGGAAGCCTTCGAGAAGCGTCACGGCGTCAAGCTGGGCTTCATGAGCTTCTTCACCCGCGCCGTGGTCCAGGCCCTGCACGAGATCCCGGCGGTCAACGCCGAGATCGACGGTACGGACATCATCTACAAGAACCACTACGACATCGGCATCGCCGTCGGCACCGAGAAAGGCCTTGTCGTGCCGGTGCTGCGCGACGCCGACCAGCTGACGCTGGCGGGCATCGAGAAGGGCATCGCCGCCCTGGGCAAGGCCGCCCGCGACGGTGACCTGACGCTGGAGAACCTGCAGGGCGGCACCTTCACCATCACCAACGGCGGCACCTACGGCTCGCTGATGTCGACGCCGATCCTGAACGCGCCGCAGTCGGGCATCCTGGGCATGCACAACATCGTCCAGCGCCCGATGGCGGTGAACGGCGAGGTGAAGATCCGCCCGATGATGTACCTGGCGCTGAGCTACGACCACCGCATCGTCGACGGCAAGGAAGCCGTGACCTTCCTCGTTCGCGTCAAGGAACTGCTCGAGGACCCGGCGCGGGCGCTGCTGGACCTGTAGGGGCGCGCGGGCGATGATCGAGATCGCCCGCTTCGCCGACGTCTACGAGGCCGAGATCGTAGCGTCCAGGCTGAGAGCCGCGGGCTATGTCGCCGTGCTGGGCGGGGCCGAACACGCCAAGGTCAATTTCCTCGTCCTGCAGGCGCTCGGCGGCGTCAACCTGTCAGTGCCGGACAATCAGGCGGACGCCGCCCGCTCCCTGCTCGAGGCGCTTCGGGACGGCGCCGAGCGGATCGAGGACGCTGATCCTGTGGTTACGAAACCCGCCCGAAAGGCTGGATTTGTGGCCCTCCTGACGATCATCGGGCTGGGCTTTCTCGTCGGCCGCTGAGGCCTTCCCTATCCGCGATCGCGGACCAGCGCTCCCAGCACCTCGTCCGTATGCTCGCCCAGCGCGGGTGGCGGCAGGTCATAGGCCACGGGCGTGGCCGACATCCGGATCGGCGAGCCCACGGTGCGGACCGGGGCGGACAGGTCGGGGCGGGCCTGGGACACCTCCAGCCCGCGGTGCTTCGCCTGCGGCTCCTCGAACACCTGATCGATGGTGTTGACCGGGCCACACGGCACGCCCGCCGCCTCCAGCGTCTTCATCAGCGCCTTCATGCTCTGGCCGGCGGTCAGGGCCGAGAGCTCGGCGGTCAGGACGGCGCGGTGCTCGATGCGCAGGGCGTTGCTGGCGAAGCGGGGATCGGCGCCGAGGCCCGGGGCGCTCAGCGCCTGCGCCAGCGCCCCGAACTGGCCGTCGTTTCCGACCGCGATGACCACCATGCCGTCGGTGCAGGGGAAGGGCTGATACGGCGCCAGGTTGGGGTGGGCGTTGCCCATCCGCGTCGGCGCCTTGCCGCTGACGAAGTAGTTGGTCGCCTGATTGGCCAGCATGGCCGCCTGCACGTCGAACAGGGCGATGTCGATATGCTGGCCCTGCCTTGTCGCCCGCGCGTGCAGCAGGGCGGCGAGGATGGCGTTGGAGGCGTACAGGCCGGTGAACAGGTCGACCACGGCCACGCCGACCTTCATCGGCTCGGCCCCGGGCGCGCCGTCCGGCTGGCCGGTGATCGACATCAGCCCGCCCATGGCCTGGATCATGTAGTCGTAGCCGGCCCGGTGCGCGTCCGGCCCGTCCTGGCCGAAGCCGGTGATCGAGCAGTAGACCAGCTTCGGATTGACCGCCGCCAGGGAGGCGAAATCCAGGCCGTACTTCTTCAGCCCGCCCGTCTTGAAATTTTCGACCACGACGTCGCAGGTCTTCGCCAGTTCTCGCACGACGGCCGCCCCCTCGGACGTGGCGATGTCCAGCTCGACCGACTTCTTGCCGCGGTTGGCGCACAGGAAATAGGCCGCGTCGCCCTTCGAGCCGTCCGCCTTGGTCGTGAAGGGCGGCCCCCAGTGGCGGGTGTCGTCGCCGGCGCCCGGCCGCTCGATCTTGATCACCTCGGCCCCGAGATCGGCCAGCGTCTGCGTCGCCCACGGCCCGGCGAGGACCCGGGACAGGTCGAGGACGCGAACGTCGGAGAGGGGGCCCTGGGTCATGAAGCGTAACTAGCCCTTCTCCCCTTGCGGGAGAAGGTGGCCCGCGCAGCGGGTCGGATGAGGGGTCGCACAGGTCGCCGAAGCATCAGGGCGCGGCGACGAATCTCACGGGCTGGCGCGACCCCTCACCCGTCAGCCTTCGGCTGCCACCCTCTCCCGCAAGGGGAGAGGGATGATCAGAGCCCCGGGTCCCACACGCCGGCGTCGCGCATGCGGCACTCGCGCGCTTCCTTCGCCCGGCCGTCCAGCTCCTCGGCCATGCAGCAGACCGCCTTCGACACCGTCGCCTTGTGCACCCCCGGCACCAGCGCGTGCATGAAGGCGCATCCGGCCAGCTTCAGCAGGCGGAAGCCGAAGCGCGACGACGCCGCCATGTGATGGAGATAGCTCTCCTCCACCTCGCGCGGGTGCTCGACGAACAGGCGATTCCAGGTGCGGATCATGGTGACAGCCTAGCCTGCGTCGGGCCGTGCCTCTACCCGACCTGCGCATTTTGGCCTAAACCGCGCGCCTCTGCCACGCTCACGAAAGACCCTCCATGGCCGACGGCGCCTCCGCTCCGCACAAGACCTTCCGCTGGGACGACCCGCTGGACCTGTCGGGGCGGCTGACCGACGACGAGCGGATGATCCAGGACGCGGCCCGGTCCTACGCTCGCGAAAAGCTGCTGCCGCGTGTCATCGCCGCCTTCCGCGACGAGGTGTTCGACAAGTCGATCATGACCGAGTTGGGCGAAATGGGCTTCCTCGGCGCCATGCTGCCGGAGCAGTACGGCGGCTCCTCGGTCAGCCATGTCGCCTACGGGCTGATCGCGCGCGAGATCGAGGCGGTCGACAGCGGCTACCGCTCGGCCATGTCGGTGCAGTCGTCGCTGGCCATGTACCCCATCTACGCCTTCGGCTCGGAAGAGCAGAAGATGCGTTTCCTGCCGCGCATGGCCGCTGGCGAACTGATCGGCTGCTTCGGCCTGACCGAGGCCGACGGCGGCTCCGACCCGGCCTCGATGAAGACCAAGGCTGTCGCCGTCGAGGGCGGCTACCGCCTGAACGGCGCCAAATACTGGATCACCAACAGCCCGATCAGCGACCTCGCCGTGGTCTGGGCCAAGCTGGACGACACGATCCGCGGCTTCATCGTCGAGCGCGGCTCCGAAGGCTTCACGACCGACAAGATCGGCGACAAGCTTTCCCTGCGCGCCTCCATCACCGGCGACATCGGCCTCAACGACGTCTTCGTGCCGGAAGAGAACCTGCTGCCGGGCGTGAAGGGCCTGCGCGGTCCGTTCTCCTGCCTCAACAAGGCGCGCTACGGCATCGCCTGGGGCGCCATGGGCGCGGCCGAGGCCTGTTTCCACCTGACCCGCGACTACGTCGGCGAGCGCATGCTGTTCGGCCGCCCGCTGTCGTCGCGCCAGCTGGTGCAGAAGAAGCTGGCCGACATGCAGACCGAGATCTTCCTCGGCTTCGAGGGCGCGCTGGCGCTCGGCCGGCTGCTCGATCAGGGGGCCTGGGTCCCCGAGGCCATCTCGATGATGAAGCGCAACAACTGCGGCAAGGCGCTGGCCATCGCCCGCGAGGCCCGCGACATGCACGGCGGGGCCGGCATCACCGGCGAAATGCACGTCATGCGCCACGCCATGAACCTTGAGACGGTCAACACCTACGAGGGCGCCCACGACGTCCACGCCCTGATCCTCGGCCGGGCGATCACGGGCGAAAGCGCCTTCTGATGAGCGAGCCGGAAGGCCGCCTCGTCGGCCGGGTCATCGCCATGCCGGCCGACACCAATCCCGAGGGCGACATCTTCGGCGGCTGGCTGCTGGCCCATATGGACCTCGCCGGCGCCACCCCGGCCTTCGAGATGGCCCAGGGCCGCTGCGTGACCATCGCCGTCGACGCCATGGTCTTCCACCAGCCGGTGTCGGTCGGCGACGAGGTCTCGCTCTACGCCACCGTGGTCAAGTCGGGCCGCACCTCGATCCGCGTCCACGTCGAGGCCTGGAAGCGTTCGCGCAACGCCGCCCACGCCGAAGCGGTGCGCGTCACCGAGGGCGTCTTCACCTATGTCGCCATCGGCGACGACAAGAAGCCCAGAGTGCTGCCCGGCGTGCTGCCCGGGGCCGCGGCATAACCTACTCCCGCACTGGGAAATCTTGACCTGCGGCCTGTCTCCCCCTACCTCCCGGCCATGACCGTCCGTCGCATCCTCACCATCGACAACCCCGCCGACCTGGCGGTGCTGAAACAGGTTTCCCGCCCGGTCGAAGGCCCGGTGACGGACGAGCTGCGCGCCCTGATGGACGACATGCTGGAGACCATGTACGCCGCCCCCGGCATCGGCCTGGCCGCCGTGCAGATCGGTGATGTGCGCCGGGTCATCGTCATGGACCTGGCTGATCGCGAGGTCGCCGGCGGCGATCTCCCGGAAGACGCCACGGACGAGGCGCGCGCCGCCGACGAGCAGGCCCGCCGCAACCCCCGCTATTTCGTCAATCCCGAGATCCTGTGGGCCTCGGACGAGCTGTTCCAGTACGAGGAAGGCTGCCTGTCGGTGCCGGACGTCTATGACGCCGTCGAGCGCCCGGCCCGCGTCCGCATCCGCTACATGGACTACGCCGGCCAGACCGTCGAGGAAGAGTGCGACGGTCTCTACGCGGTCTGCATCCAGCATGAGATGGACCACCTCGAGGGCGTGCTGTTCATCGACCACCTGTCGCGCCTGAAGCGCGACCGGGCCGTGGCCAAGGTCAAGAAGGCGGCGAGGCTGGCCGCCTGATGGCCCGCCTCAAGCGCAACCGCGACCGCATCATCGACCCCTCCGGCCGCCGCCGCCTGACACGCAATGAAAAGGTCGGCGTGGCCAGCATCGTCTCGCTGGTCGCGGTCGCCGCCGTGGGCGTGGTCGCCGGCCTGCTGATCGACCGCCTGCTGAGCTTCGACGACGCCCTCGACGCCGGCGGCGAATGGGACGAGGGCGGCGGCGTCTTCACGCGCTTCGACTGAGACTGCGGTCCGGTCGACGCTGGCGCCCTTGTCAGTTTTCAACTCCCGCGTGATCGTGTAGCCCGATGACATGAGCGGCTGGTGAGTTGAGGTGGAGCTATGGTTGATCGCAGGGCGTGGGCGGCCGACAGCCGCATGGCCGCAATCAATCCTCAACAGACCCAGGCGAACCTCCTCGGGCGCAAACGGGTCGTCGATGGCGTTTTGACTGCGTCCGGCGCCACGGCCGCGATCACTCCGATGGAGTACGCCGCCCAAGACTTCATCATCATCCCGGATTTCCTGACGTCGAAGGAATGCGATCGACTGACGGCCATGTTCGACCGCCTGCACGGGCTGGTGAAGCATCGCCGGATCGGCATCGCCTTCTGGGAGGGCCGGATCGTCTACATGGGCGATGTGGCCGAGCACGACGCCTCGGCGGCCGCCATCATGGGGGATTTCCAGAAGCGGGCCACCGCCATGCTGGGCGAATTCTACGCCCTGACCAGCCCGCTGTGGACGGACACGGTGCAGCTCAATGTGTGGGAGAAGGGCTCCTGCCTGCCGCCGCATACCGACAACAGCAATCCTGACGGCAGCGCGCACAGCACCCCGTGGCGCGACTTCTCCAGCATCGTCTATCTCAACGACGATTATGAGGGCGGCGAACTGTATTTCACCGCCCAGGACCGGATTTTGAAGCCGCGACGGGGGATGCTGGTGGCGTTCAGCGCCGGCTATCACCACGAGCACGGCGTGCTGAAGGTCACGCGGGGGCGTCGCATCACCATGCCCGCCTTCTACACCTTCGATAAGCGCAAGGCGGACCCGCACATCTATCCTGAGCTGTATCCGCCCGTCACGACGCCGGGACTGATCCCGGCGCCTGCCCAGCCGAAAGCCCCTCTGGCCATCCTGAATCCAGCGACGAGGGCCCCGGTCTGGCAGCCGCCGGGCAAGTGGCGGATGCCTGGGAGCTGACCGACCAGCGGCGAACGCCGCCAGTCACGCGTCAGAACCGGTCCGCGCCATCCGGCCCGCGCCTTGTCGCCGTCCCGCGCATAGGGCACACCGCCGCCCATGCGCCTCGCCTTCATGGGAACCCCCGACTTCGCCGTGCCTTCGCTGGCCGAGCTGATCGCCAGCGGCCATGAGGTCGTGGCCGTCTACAGCCAGCCGCCGAAGCCGCGGGGCCGGGGCCAGAAGCTGACCCCGTCGCCGGTGCACGCCTTCGCCGAGACCATGGGCCTGCCGGTCTTCACCCCCGCCTCGATGAAGGCCGCCGACGCCATCGAGACCTTCCGCAGCCTTGAGGTCGATGCGGCCTGCGTCGTCGCCTACGGCCAGATCCTCAGGCCCGAGGTGCTGGAGGCACCGCGGCTGGGCTGTTTCAACCTGCACGGATCGTTGCTGCCGCGCTGGCGCGGCGCGGCCCCGATCCAGCGCGCGATCATGGCCGGCGACAAACAGACCGGCGTCCAGATCATGCGCATGTCCGAAGGCCTAGACGAGGGCCCGATCCTGCTCTCCGAAGTGCTGGACATCCGCCCCGACGACACCGCCGCGACCCTGTCCGAGCGCATGTCCCACACCGGCGCCAGCCTGTGGCCGCGCGCCCTCGCCGCCATCGAGCGCGGCGGGGTCGAAGGGACGCCCCAGACCGGCGAACCGACCTACGCCCGCAAGATCACCCCGGCCGAGGCGCGTATCGACTGGACCCGTCCGGCGGCCGAGATCGACGCCCACATCCGCGGCCTGTCGCCCTTCCCGGGCACCTGGTTCGAGGCCCCCGGGCCCGACGGCCCGGTGCGCATCAAGGCGCTGATGTCGCGCGTGTCCGGCCCGGGCGAGGGCGAACCCGGCGAGGTGCTGGAGGGCGGTCTGCGCGTGGCCTGCGGCGACGGCGTCGTCCGCCTGCTGACCGTCCAGCGCCCCGGCAAGGCCGCCCAGCCGGCGGACGAGATGCTGCGCGGCTTCGCAATCCCGGCCGGGACTTCGCTGGCCTGATGCCCCGGTATCGGCTCACGCTCGAATACGACGGCTCCGGCTACAACGGCTTTCAGGCCCAGCCGGGCCAGCCGACCGTGCAGGGCGCGGTCGAGCGCGCCATCACCGCCTTCTGCGGCCAGAGCGTGCGGATTGCGGCGGCCGGGCGGACGGACACAGGGGTGCACGCCACCGGCCAGGTCATCAGCTTCGATCTCGACAAGGCCTGGCCCGAACGGACCGTGATGAACGCCCTGAACGCCCATCTGGTCGGAGAGGCGGCGTCGGTGCTGGAGTGCGCGTCGGTGGACGACGGATTTCACGCCCGTTTTTCGGCGACGGGGCGGCGTTATCTGTATCGGATCCTCAACCGTCGCGGTCCTCCGGCGCTCGACAAGGGCAGGGTCTGGCACATCCGCGAACGGATGGACGAAGAGGCCATGCATGACGCCGCCCAGTCGCTGGTCGGACTGCACGACTTCACCACCTTCCGCGATGTGAACTGCCAGTCGAAATCGGCCGAGAAGACGCTGGACGTCGCCCGCGTGTTCCGCAACGGCGACGAGATCTGTCTGCAGTTCGAGGCGCGCAGCTTCCTGCACCGGCAGGTGCGCTCCATGACCGGCACCTTGGCGGAAGTGGGTCAGGGCCGCTGGGCGGTCGCGGATGTGGCGCGGGCGCTGGAGGCGAGGAACCGCGCCGCCTGCGGGCCTGTGGCGCCGTCTGACGGCCTCTACCTGACCGGCGTCAGCTACTGAGCGTCAGTTGCGGGCGTCGTCAGCGGCGCCGGCGACCGCCGAGCCGGCGGCCTGAACGTCGCGGCCGACCCCGGCGACGGTGTTGCAGGCCGAGACCGCCAGGGCGGCGGCGACAAGCCCGAGGGCGATGATCTTCTTCATGGAGGGTCCCCTTCGACGTGAAATGTCGCGCCTCAAACGCCAAGCGTGGCCGTGGGGTTGCATGGTCAAGTTTGGAGCCGTCTGCTAACCCGCCGGGATGACCCTGCAGCCGCCCAACACCGCCGCCCGCCGCCTCATCGAAACCCTGGTCGTGAACGGCATCGACCGCGTCTTCTGCGTGCCGGGCGAGAGCTATCTGGCGGTGCTGGACGCCCTGGCCGACGTGCGCGACCGCATCCAGGTCATCGCCTGCCGCCACGAGGCGGGAGCCGCCAACATGGCCGAGGCCTACGGCAAGCTGACCGGCAGACCGGGCGTCTGCATGGTGACCCGCGGGCCCGGGGCGACCCACGCCTCGATCGGCGTGCACACGGCGCATCAGGACTCCACGCCGATGATCCTGTTCGTCGGCCAGATCGCCATGGCCGACCGGGGCCGCGGCGCCTTCCAGGAGGTCGACTACCGCGAGGTGTTCGGCGGCCTCGCCAAATGGGCCACCGAGATCGAGACGCCGGCCCGCACCGTCGAGGTGGTCGAGCGCGCCATCGCCACCTCATTGCAGGGCCGCCGGGGTCCGGTGGTCATCGCCCTGCCCGAGGACATCCTGCACGAGGACGGCGGCCCGGCCCCGTTGCGCCCGGTTGTTCCCGCGAAGGCGGCGCTGGATGCGGCCTTCGTCGAACAGGTCCGCGACTGTCTCGCCGGGGCCGAGCGCCCGCTGCTGGTGCTGGGCGGTTCCGGCTGGACCGAAGAGGCCGCCGCCGCCCTCGGCGACTGGGCCGAACGGCTGGGCCTGCCGCTGGCGCTGTCGTTCCGGCGCAAGGACCTGATCTCCAACGACCGCAGCAACTACGCCGGCGACCTCGGTCTCGGCTGCAATCCGAAGCTGACAGCGCGCGCCAAGGCCGCCGACCTGATCCTCGCCATCGGCGCCCGCCTCGGCGAGAACCCGACCCAGGGCTACACCCTGTTCGAGCGCGGCCGCACGGCCGACACCCTGATCCACATTCATCCGGGCGCCGAAGAGCTGGGCCGGGTCTGGACGCCGCTGCTCAGCGCCACCGCCGATAACTCGCTGGCCGCCCTCGCGCTCGCTTCCATCGACCCGGGCCGCACATGGGCCGACGAAGGCGCCGCCGCCCACGCCGACTATCAGGCCTTCTCCACGCCCGTGCCGGTCACCGGCGCCGTCAATATGAGCGAGTGCATGGCCCATCTGGCCGAGGTGCTGCCGGCCGACGCCATCGTCACCAACGGCGCGGGCAATTTCGCCGCCTGGCTGCACCGCTTCTATCGCCACCGCGCCTGCCGCACCCAGCTGGCCCCGACCTCCGGAGCCATGGGCTACGGCTACCCCGCCGCCCTCGCCGCCAAGAGCGTCCATCCCGACCGCGACGTCATCTGCATCGCCGGCGACGGCGACTATCTGATGACCGGCCAGGAGATCGCCACCGCCGTCCAGTATGGCATCAACGCCGTCGTCGTGGTCGTCGACAACGGGACCTACGGCACCATCCGCATGCACCAAGAAACCCACTATCCCGGCGCCCAGCGGACCATCGCCACCGACCTGCGCAACCCCGACTTCGTCGCCTATGCCGAGGCCTTCGGCGCCTTCGGCATCCGCTGCGAACGCACCGAGGACTTCCCCGCCGCCCTCGAGGCGGCCCGGAACGCCGGCCGCCCCGCCCTCGTTCACCTGATCACCTCCGCCGAGGACATCGCCCCCAACCGCACCATCTCGGGCCTGCGTCAGAAGTAGGAGCCACCATGCGCCGCGTCGCCGCTCTCGCCGCCGTCAGCCTCCTCGGAGCCTGCGCCACGCCGCCGCCCTCCGGCCCGGACGTGCCCACCCCTCACGCCGACAGCGACGACTGCGCCGTCATCGCCGCCGTGGCCAAGGAGCACTACCGCTTCAACGGCACCGATAACCCGCCGCTGCCGATCCGCTTCGAGGGCGACTACGCCCCGCGCTGCCAGTGGAGCCGCTACGGCCTCGCCTTCGAGGCCTATGATCCCGACCGCCCCGGCGACCCGCGCGAGCGCGTGCGCTGGGTCAGCTTCGCCCGCCCGAGCTACGACGGCCGCGGCGCGGTGATCGAGACCGGCATCATGCACGGCCCCCTCGCCGGCATGGGCTACGAATGCCGCGTCCACTCCGGCTTCGCGGGCTGGACCGTCGGCGAGTGCCGCAACACCTGGGTGTCGTGATCCACGGGCGGTGACGGCGGCGGCTCGCGCCCCTATGTTCCGCCCATGACCGACACCGCCGCGCCCGAAACCATCGACCTGCCCCCAGAACGCGAGTTGACCCAGGACGGGCCCGCGCTGCGGCTGTGGATGATCGACGCCAGCGCCTACATCTTCCGCGCCTACCACGCCCTGCCGCCCCTGACGCGCAAGTCCGACGGCCTGCCCGTCGGCGCGGTGCAGGGCTACTGCAACATGCTGTGGAAGCTGATCCGCGACATGAAGGGCGCGGACGGCCCGACCCATCTGGTGGCCATCTTCGACCATTCGGAGAAGACCTTCCGAAATGAGATGTACGACCAGTACAAGGCCAACCGCAGCGCCCCGCCCGAGGACCTGATCCCGCAGTTCCCGCTGGTCCGCGAGGCCACCGCCGCCTTCGGCGTCCACTGCGTCGAACTGCCCGGCTACGAGGCCGACGACCTGATCGCCACCTATGCCTGCAAGGCGCGCGACGCCGGCGGCGAGGCGGTCATCGTCTCCTCCGACAAGGACCTGATGCAGCTGATCGGCCCCTCGGTGGTCATGTGGGATCCGATGAAGGAGCGCCGCCTGGCCGAGGAGGCGGTGTTCGAGAAATTCGGCGTCACGCCGGACAAGGTGGTCGAGGTCCAGGCCCTGATCGGCGACAGCGTCGACAACGTCCCCGGCGCCCCCGGCATCGGCCCCAAGACCGCCGCCCAGCTGATCCTCGAATACGGCGACCTTGATGCGCTGCTGGCCCGCGCCGGCGAGATCAAACAGCCCAAACGGCGCGAGACCCTGATCGAATTCGCCGACCAGATCCGCCTGTCGCGCGAGCTGTGCCGCCTGACCTGCGACGCCCCCGCGCCCGAGCCGATCGACGACTTCGCCGTCCGCGACCCCGACCCCGAGGTCCTCGCCGCCTTCCTCGACAAGATGGAGTTCCGCTCGCTGCGCACCCGCGTCGGCGACGGCAAGGCGACGGCCAGGGACGGGACGGCCTTCGTCGCCCGCCCGAGGCCCCTGACCGCGCCCGTCATCACCCCCCGCTACGGCCAGGTCCCGACCGGCCCGACCGAGGTCCAGAGCTTCGACACCGACGCCTACCGCTGCATCCAGACGCTGGAGGAGCTGGACGACTGGATCGCCCGCGCCACCCTGGCCGGCGTGGTCGGCTTCGACACCGAGACGGATGCGCTGAGCGCCACCCACGCCGGCCTGTGCGGCGTCTCCCTCGCCATCGGCCCCAACGAGGCCTGCTATGTGCCGCTGACCCATGAGCATCCGCCCGCGGCCAACGCGGGAGGCCTCGACTTCGGCGGCGACACCGACAGCCGCGAACCCCTGACCCAGATCAGCAAGCCCGAAGCCCTCGCCCGGCTCAAGACGCTGCTCGAGAACCCCGCCGTCCTCAAGGTCACCCAGAACGGCAAATACGACCTCGCCGTCATGGCTCGGAGGGGCATCCGCGTCGCCCCGATCGACGACACCATGCTGATCTCCTACGTGCTGGAGGGCGGGCTGCACGGCCACGGCATGGACGAACTGGCCCGCCTCCACCTCGGCCACGAGCCCATCGCCTTCAAGTCCGTCGCCGGCACGGGCAAGGCCCAGAAATCCTTCAAACACGTCGAGCTGAAACCGGCCACCTGCTACGCCGCCGAGGACGCCGACGTCACCCTGCGCCTGTGGCGCATCCTCAAGCCCCGCCTCGCCGCGGCCCGCCTGACCACCGTCTACGAGACCCTGGAGCGGTCCCTGCCGGCCGTCCTCGCCGACATGGAGCGGGCGGGCATCCGCGTCGACCCCGACCGCCTCAAGCGCCTGTCGTCCGAGTTCGGCATGCGCATGGCCGAGCTGGAGACCCGCGCCCACGCCCTCGCCGGCCGCCCGTTCAACGTCGGCTCCCCGCGCCAGATCGGCGACATCCTGTTCGGCGAGATGCAGCTGCCCGGCGGCCGCAAGACCGCCTCCGGCCAGTGGGGCACCGAGGCCTCCGTGCTGGAGGAGCTGGCCCTCACCCACGAGCTGCCCCGCGTCCTGCTCGACTGGCGCCAGCTGTCCAAGCTCAAGGGCACCTATACCGACGCCCTGATCGAGGCCGCCGACCCCACGACGGACCGCGTCCACACCTCCTACCAGCTGGCCGCCGCCACCACCGGCCGGCTCGCCAGCAGCGACCCCAACCTGCAGAACATCCCGATCCGCACCGAGACCGGCCGCCAGATCCGCCAGGCTTTCATCGCCGCCCCTGGCCATGTCCTGATCAGCGCCGACTACAGCCAGATCGAGCTGCGCCTGCTGGCCCACATCGGCGACATCCCCGAGCTCAAGCGCGCCTTCGCCGCCGGCATCGACATCCACACCGCCACGGCCAGCGAGATGTTCGGCGTCCCCGTCGACCAGATGGACCCCGAGACCCGCCGCCGCGCCAAGGCGATCAATTTCGGCATCGTCTACGGCATCAGCGCCTTCGGCCTGGCCGCCCAGCTGAACATCGACCAGGGCGAGGCCGGCGCCTACATCAAGACCTATTTCGAGCGCTTCCCCGGCATCCGCGCCTACATGGACCGCACCCGCGCCGAGGTCCGCGAGCACGGCATGGTCCACACCTGTTTCGGCCGCCGCATCCACATCCCGGCCATCCACTCCAAGTCGGGGGCCGAGCGCCAGTTCGGCGAACGCGCCGCCATCAACGCCCCCATCCAGGGCGCCGCCGCCGACATCATCCGCCGCGCCATGGTGCGGATGCCCGGCGCGCTGGCGGCGGCGGGGTTGAAGACCCGCATGCTGCTGCAGGTCCACGACGAACTGGTGTTCGAGGCGCCGGAAGCGGAGGCGGAATCCGCCATCCCGGTGATCAAGCGGGTGATGGAGGGGGCGGCGGAACCGGCCGTGGCGCTAACCGTGCCGCTGGTGGTCGAGGCTCGGGCGGCGGCGAACTGGGACGAGGCGCATTAGGGGTCGGGACAGGCGCCTGGCAGGGTGGCTCGCGGCTTGAGCGCCGGGCATGCTAGAGCCGCCGCATGAAGCCTGAGACCGTGGATGTCCTGATCGTCGGCGCCGGCGCGGCCGGGATGATGTGCGCCGTCGAGGCCGGGCGGCGGGGGCGGTCGGTGCGCCTCCTCGACCACGCCCGGGCGCCGGGCGAGAAGATCCGCATCTCGGGCGGCGGGCGGTGCAACTTCACCAACCTGGGGACCGGCCCCGCCAACTTCCTCGGCGAGAACCCGCGTTTCGCGACCTCGGCCCTGAAGCGGTTCAGCCAGCACGACTTCGTCAAGCGGGTGGATCGGGCGGGGATCGCCTGGCACGAGAAGACCCTGGGGCAGCTGTTCTGCGACGACTCGGCGAAGCAGATCATCCGCATGCTGACCGACGACATGCGCGAGGCCGGGGCGCGGCTGTCGCTGGGCCTCTCGGTGGAGCGGGTGGCGCGGGCCGGAGACGGGTTCGAGGCGGGGCTGTCGGACGGATCGACGGTGCGCTGCGCCTCGCTGGTGCTGGCGACCGGGGGCAAGTCGATCCCCAAGATGGGGGCCACCGGCTGGGCCTACGACGCCGCGCGGGCGTTCGGTCTGCGGGTGACGGAGACGCGGCCGGCGCTGGTTCCCCTGACCTTCGAGGCCGGGTTGCTGGAGACGCTCAAGCCCCTCGCCGGCGTCGCCGTGGACGCCGTGGTCCAGGGCGGCGGCGCCAGCTTCGCCGAGGCCATGCTGTTCACCCACCGCGGCCTGTCGGGCCCCGCCATCCTGCAGATTTCGAGCTACTGGCGCGAGGGCGAGGCCATCACCGTCGCCATGGCCCCCGGCGAGCCCGTCTACGAGCGCCTCAAGGCGGCGAAAGAGGAGAACGGCAAGCAGATGGTGCACACGGCGCTGGGCCACATCATCCCCCGCCGCCTCGCCGAGAGCGTCTGCGAGCGCGAGGGCGTCCGGGGCAAGCTGGCCGAGGTCGGCGACAAGACCCTGCGCCGGCTGGACGCCGCCGTGAACGGCTGGACGGTCAAGCCGGTGGGCTCCGAGGGCTACCGCACCGCCGAGGTGACGCTGGGCGGCGTGGCGACCGATCAGCTGGACCAGCAGACCATGGCGGCCAAGGCGGTCCCGGGCCTGTACGTGATCGGCGAGGCGGTGGACGTCACCGGCTGGCTCGGCGGCTATAATTTCCAGTGGGCGTGGTCGTCGGGCTGGGCGGCCGGGCAGGCTTGCTGAGGCGCATTTGTCGCGGGCCTCGCAGGGCCGGGCCTGTTGCCGGAACCCCCGTCCGGCCATAGCTCTTCACCCAGCTTCACGGAGACTGTCCCGATGCCCCTGCTGATGTGCCCCAATGACAACGCCGCCATGCAGACGCTGGAGCGCGGCGGCGTGCAATTCGACATGTGCCCGAGCTGTCGCGGCGTCTGGCTGGACCGCGGCGAGCTGGAGAAGCTGATGGCCGCCGCCACCGAGGAAGGCCGGGCCTCGGCCGCGCCGCCGGCCCAGGCCGCGCCGCAGCCCTATCCGCCGCAGGCCGCGCCGCAGCCGTGGGGCCAGCAGCCGCAGCAGGGCTATCGCGAGCCGCCGCGCTACCGCGACGACGACTACAAATACCGCAAGAAGAAGCGCGACAGCATCTTCGACATCTTCGACTAGGCGGCCAGGCCCGCGGCCTTCATCAGGCCGCGCAGCGGGACCAGGGCGTCGGGCGCGGCCGCGAGGGCGGCGCGGTTGTCGGGGGCGCGGAACAGCTTGAGCGCCTCGGCCCGGGCGCGGTCCGCGGCGGGTCCGGGCGGCGCCGTCTCGCCGGCGGCCATGCGCAGCAGCACCGACAGCTTCGACTGCAGCGGGGCGGGCGAGCGGGCCAGCATGGCGGTGATCCTCGCTTCCGCCTCGACGGTCCCGCCGACGGCGCCGATGGCGGCGGCGATCTCGGTCTCGTCGCGTTCGGACAGGCCGCAGCCGCGCACGGCCCGGACCAGATTGGCCAGCACGCCCAGCTTCTGGGCGGCGGTCTGTTCGGCCGAGGCGGCGCGCATCTCGCCCTCGAAGCGCAGCGAGCCGACGCAGGCCGACAGCCAGCGGGCGGCGGCGCGCTTGTTGGCCGTGCCGGTGACGTTCTCGCACAGCCGGGTCAGGGCCTCGGCCTCGCACAGCACGGTGTTGCAGGACTTGACGTAGGCGGCGACGAAATCGGCGGTGACCAGCGCCTTGGAACGTTCGTTGAAGGCCGACTGGACTTCTTCGAGGGTCAGCAGCCGGCCGGCGGTCGCGGTCAGCGTCATGGCCAGGGTGCGCAGGATGTCGATCTCGCCGCCGGCGTCGTTGGGGCGCAGGCGTCGCGGGCTCATCAGCTCGCGCACCACCATGCGGGCCAGACTGGCCGACAGCAGCGGGAACTGGCCGGAGGCGACGCGCTCGCCCAGCCGGGCCGCGGGGCCGTCGACGATCGGCACCTGCAGGGCGAGGCGGGGGTCCTGGCTGATCAGGGCGGCGACCTCGCGCGGGGCGACCATCCGCACCACGGCGGCCAGGGAGGCGCCCTGGTCCAGCGCCGGGCCGAGCACGTCGGCGAGATTGGTGCGGGCGGCGAACAGCTCGCACATCACCTGTTCGACGGCCACCATGACCATGGCGTGGGGCGGGCCGTCCATCGGCGCGCGGTCGGCCAGGTCCATCAGCCGGTCCAGCCGGGCGCGGCCGCCGCGTACGCCCTTCAGCGCCCCCGAGATGATGCCGCCCATGATGAAGGCGCGGTCGGACTGGCCGGCGAGGCGGTGGGCCAGGTCGGCGAGCGAATGGTTCTCCAGGTCCGGAAACTGGTTCTTGCGACCGGCGAACAGCAGGCGCTCGATGGCCCGCTCGCTGAGCTTCTGATAGTGGCGGACGAGGTCGTGGACCGGCTGGCCGACGGCCTGGCTCTCGGGCACGGCGACCTTCTGGATGGCGTGCTGCAGCTCGACGCCCGAGGCCTCCAGCTTCTCGGCCAGGTCGGGCCGGTGCAGCAGTTCAAAGGCGGTGACGCCCTGGCGGTTCAGCCAGTCCTCGAGCACCCGGCCGATCAGGTCGCGGGCCATTGGCGCGTAGAGATCCTGGGGCGAGCCGCAGCGCGGGCCGGCCTCGTCCTCGGGCACCACGCGCTTGCGCTGCACCTCGGGCGCGCCGCGGGTCAGGACGGTGACGCTGTTGAAGGCCATGGTGTCGGGGTCGAGCGTTTCCTTGGTCACCCGGACGGCGGCGGCGCGGTCGTCGCGAAGCAGTTCCTCGGCCGTCTCGATGGCGTTGGCGCGGTCCTCCGTCGCCATCTGGAGGCTCCAGGGGGCGGGCGCGGTCTTGCGGATATAGACTTCGTAGTGGACGGGGCCGGCCATGGAACGCTCGCACTGATGACCCCGCATCATGGCGCCAAGGCTTTAAGGCCGGGTTTCATTGCGCATTCAGGCGGCGCGGCCCATTTTGTCGCCGTAATCTGACCCAGTTGATTTAGAACGGTAACGCTTGCCGCGCGTTGAGTGCGGGAACGGGAAACCTGCAAGGAGACCGCCTTGGCCAACATCACCCTGGTCGACGACGACGAAAACATCGTGGCGTCCGTCTCGCTGGCGCTGGAAAGCCATGGCCACAAGATCACCGCCTACCACGACGGCGCCTCGGGCCTGGAAGCGCTGGAGTCGAACCCGCCGGACCTGGCCATCCTAGACGTGAAGATGCCGCGCATGGACGGGATGGAGGTGCTGCGCCGCCTGCGCCAGACCAGCCAGATCCCGGTGATCATGCTGACCTCCAAGGACGAGGAGATCGACGAGATTCTCGGCTTCAACCTCGGCGCCGACGACTACATCCACAAGCCGTTCAGCCAGCGGCTGCTGATCGAGCGGGTCAAGGCCCTGCTGCGGCGCACCGGGGCCGACGGCGGCGAACCGGAGGCCTCGGGCGACACCTCGACCAAGGCGATCAAGCGCGGCAAGCTGTCGATGGACCCCGCCCGGCACGAGAGCACCTGGGACGGCAAGCCGGTCAAGCTGACGGTGACGGAGTTCCTGCTGCTGCAGGCCCTGGCCCAGCGGCCCGGCTTCGTGAAGAGCCGGGACAACCTGATGGACGCCGCCTACGACGACCAGGTGTATGTCGACGACCGCACCATCGACAGCCACGTCAAGCGCATGCGCAAGAAGTTCCGGGTGGTCGATCCCGAGTTCGACGCGATCGAGACCCTGTATGGCGTCGGCTACCGATACCGCGAAAGCTGAGCCGGCCGACCCGGCCGACGACGACCGGCCGCGCCGCCCCAAGCGGTTCGGCGGCTCGCGGCTGGGCGGTTTCATCCTCGCCCTCAACCTGCTCAGCCTGCTGATCCTGTTCGTCGGCGCCCTGGCCCTGAACGAGTGGCGCCGCGGCCTGATCGAGGCGCGTCAGGAGACGCTGGCGGCCCAGGCCGAACTGCTGGTTCAGGTGCTGGGCGACGAGCGTCTGGGCGTCACCCGGGGCGAGCCGACCCCCGAGCTCAACTACATCGAGGCCAGCCGCTGGCTGCGCGACAACTTCATCCCCGAGGGCCAGCGGGCGCGCCTGTTCGACGTCGACGGCATCATGGTCGCCGACAGCTTTGACGTCACCGAGGCCATCTCGGGCGAGCCCCTGCCGCCGGCCCTGCCCGCCGGCACGCCGCCCGTTGTTCCGGATCCGAAACAGAAGGCGAAGGACTCACGCAGGCTTGCCGAGGCCCAAAGGGCGCTGGCCGAAGAGGTGGAGACCGCGCTCGACGGGCGCTCGTCCGCCACCCTGCGGCTGTCGGAAAGCGGTGACCGGGTGGTCTCCGTCTCCGTCCCTGTGCGTCACGTCGAACAGGTGCTGGGGGTGCTGACGCTCGAGGCGGGCGACGTCGACGAGACGCTGGCGGCGCAGCGGCTGGCGCTGACGCCCTTCGCCCTGGTGGCCCTGGCCGTGTCGCTGCTGTCGTCCCTGCTGCTGCACCTGTTCGTGGCGCGGCCGGTGATGCGGCTGTCGGCGGCGGCGGACGCGGTGAGGCTGCAGCGGGCCCGCGCCATCTCCCTGCCCGACCTTGACGGCCGCAAGGACGAGATCGGCGATCTCGCGCGCTCGCTGGAGACCATGACCGAGACCCTGTCGGACCGGATGGACGCCATCGAACGGTTCGCCGCCGACGTGGCGCACGAGATCAAAAATCCCCTGACCTCGATCCGCTCGGCGCTGGAGACCCTGCCGCTGGTCAGGACCGAGGCGCAGCGGGAGACGCTGACCGCCCTGCTGCAGCAGGACGTGCGGCGGCTGGACCGGCTGATCACCGACATTTCCAACGCCTCGCGGCTGGACGCCGAGCTGAACCGCGACCGGCCGCGCGCCATCGACCTGACGGTGCTGCTGAGCGAGATCGTCGGGGTCTATGAGGCGGGGATCAAGCCGGACGGCGGCGTGCATGTGCGCTTCAGCACGGCGGCGGCGGAACACGCCATGATCCGCGGCCGCGACGGGCCGCTCGGACAGGTGTTCCGCAACCTGATCGACAACGCCCGCTCGTTCAGCCCTGCGGGCGGGGAGGTGCGGGTCACCCTGTCGCGTGACGAGATCGACCCCGACCGGCCGGTGCGCGTGCGGGTCGAAGACGACGGCCCCGGCATCCCGCCGGAAAACCTCGAGACGGTGTTCGAGCGCTTCTACACCGCACGACCGCGCGGGACCGCGTTCGGGACCAACTCCGGCCTCGGCCTGTCGATCGTCAAACAGATCGTCGAGGCCCACGACGGCCGGGTCTGGGCGGAAAACCGGCGGGGGCCCGGCGGCGAGGTCATCGGGGCGCGCTTCGAGGTCGCCTTGCCGGCCGTGCCGGCGGGACGCCGCTCGTGATCAGCCCGCAGCCGCTGCATGGCGCAGTGGCGGCGCGCTGGGCGCCCGGCGTCGGCTGGCGCGCGGTGCTGATCACCGGTCCGTCCGCGGCCGGCAAGAGCGACCTGACCCTGAGGCTGATCGGGCGCGGCTGGCGACTGGTGGCCGACGACTACACCCATGTGACGGCCTCGGGCGGCCGGCTGTACGCCATCGCGCCGGAGACCATCGCCGGGCGGATGGAGGTGCGGGGACTGGGCATCGTCCCGGTCTGCGCCCGTGGCCTGACGCGTCTGGCCCTGGCCGTCGAGCTGGTCGACGAGCCGGTCGAGCGCCTGCCGGAGCCCGAGTCGCGGACGCTGCAGGGCGTGCCCCTGCCGTTGCTTCGCCTCAACGGATTCGAGGCCTCGGCGGTCGAAAAGGTCGCGACCGCGCTCGCCCGGCTTTAACCCGGGACGGAGTTGGGCTATTCCGCGCGGCTTGCGGCCGGTTCAGAGGACGGCCGGGACGCGGGGGCGCGAGTCTTGGTGAAGCCTTCATGATCGGCCTGGTGATCGTCACCCACGGGGGACTGGCCTCCGAATTCCTGTCGGCCATGGAGCACGTCGTCGGGCCCCAGCGGGGCGTCGCGGCCATCTGCATCGGGCCCGAGGACGACATGGAGCGCCGCCGACGCGACATCGTCGACGCCGCCCACGCGGTGGACGACGGCGACGGCGTCATCCTGCTGACCGACATGTTCGGCGGCACGCCCTCGAACCTGGCCATCTCGGTCATGGAAGAAACCCACGCCGAGGTCATTGCGGGCCTGAACCTGCCGATGCTGATCAAGCTGGCCAGCGTGCGCGGCCGCGAGCCGCTGCAGGCCTGCGTCGCCCACGCCCAGGACGCGGGCCGCAAATACATCTCCGTGGCCAGCTGGGTGCTGCAGGGCGAGAAATGACCGACTCGGCGAACGACCCGGTGAGCGACCCGGGGGAACGGGCGGCGGCGACCGCCAACATCTGCAACACCCGCGGCCTGCACGCCCGGGCCAGCGCGAAATTCGTCAAGCTGGCCTCCAGCTTCGACGCCGAGGTCCACGTCACCCGCGACGGGGTCACCGTCAACGCCCTGTCGATCATGGGCCTGCTGATGCTGGGCGCCGGCAACGGCTGCGGCATCGAGATCGTCGCCGAGGGCCCCGAGGCGGAGGCGGCGGTGGCGGCCCTGGTCGAGCTGGTCGGACGCCGCTTCGACGAGGACCAGTAGCGAAAACGCCCCGCCGGCGGACCGACGGGGCGTCTTTTTGATGCGCTGTCGCTCGCGGCGCGGTCGCTCGCTGCCTGAGCGCGGCTTGTGCGCTGGCGCTCGCGGCGCGGTCGCTCGCGTTACGGCGTTTCCGTGATCAGCAGGGCGGCCGAGGCGGTGCCGCCGTTGAAGGTGCCGACCCAGATGTCATAGGTGCCGCTGGACGGGCGGTTGAAGCGAACCTCGGCGTCGCCGTCGCCCCAGCTGTCGTCGTCGCAGTACCAGCGGCCGTCCGGGCCGTTGATGATCAGGGTGGTGTCGGTCGACGAGCGGGTGCGGAACACCAGCGGCAGCGAACCGGCGCTGTAGGTGACCTCATAGTCCGGCGCGTTGGAGATGTCCCCGACGCAGGCGGCCGGCAGATTGGTGTCGGTGTAGGCGTCGATCGAGCCGCCGGCGGTGATGTTGACGCGGTACGGGTCCGGCGTGAAGCCGGCGTTGATGCGCACCTCGCCGAAATTGGCGGTGAGGTTCGCGTTCTGGGCGGCGGCGACGCCGGGCGCGAGCACGGCGGCCAGCGCGAGCGCTGCGATGAGACGTTTCATTTGTGATTCCCCCGAAGAGATTGCTGTGGTTCAGCCCGGAGGCCAATCCACGCCAATCACCGGCGTCCGTCAAGCTGACCGAACGGCGTTGTCAGGTTTCGTGGGAAGGTGTGGCCGCCGGGAAACTCGTCCATCCCGCGAGGCGCGTCGGCGCTGCGCGGGATGGTGGAGCCGAGGGGAGTCGAACCCCTGACCTCGTCATTGCGAACGACGCGCTCTACCAACTGAGCTACGGCCCCGTTTTCCGGGTGCAGGCGAGGGCGCGACATACGAGCGGGCGGCCGGTGGTGTCAACGGTGTTCGGCGCCGAACGTCGCGACGGGCCGCGAATCCTTGGACACGGCCGGACGACGCGCGCTAGAAGCGGAACGAATTTGCGGGAGCGCGCGCACCATGGGTTACGCCATCGTCTGGCTGGTCAACACCGTCCTGGGGCTGATGACCTGGGCGATCATCCTGTCGGCCATACTGAGCTGGCTGTTCGCCTTCGACGTCATCAACCACCGCAACCGGTTCGTGAACCAGGTGGCGGCGTTCCTCGACGCCCTGACCGGGCCGATCCTGGCCCCGTTCCGCAAGATCATTCCGCCGCTGGGCGGGCTGGACATCACGCCCATCGTGGCGATCCTGACGCTGCAGTTCCTGGGCATCCTGTTCAACCGGATGAGCGCGCCCTTCCTGATCCAGATGCTGGGCTAGGCGTGACCGCGGGGCGACAGGCGGGACGGCGCGAGGCCGCCACCGGCGGCGAGCGCTTGCACGGCCCGGCAGGCCGTCTAGGGTGCCGCTCCGATCGGGCCCAGCGCCCGCCAGTTCACCGGACTTCATGACCACGATCCGATCAGTCGCCATCGTCGGCGCGGGCCAGATGGGGGCCGGCATCGCCCAGGCCGTCGCCGCCGGCGGCTATGAGGTGCTGCTCCACGACGCCGCGCCCGAGCGCGTGCCGCAGGCCCAGGGGGCGATCGCCGCCAGCCTGGCGCGACAGACGGCGCGCGGCCTGACCACCCAGGCCGAGGCCGATGCGGCGCTGGCCCGGATCCGCCCGGCCAAATCGCTGGCCGAGGCGGCCAGGGCCGACCTGGTCATCGAGGCGGCGGTCGAGGACGAGGCGGTCAAGAAGGCGATTCTCGCCGACCTGGTCCCGCACCTGGGCCCCGACACCCTGCTGGCCTCGAACACCTCCTCGATCTCGATCACCCGTCTGGCCTCGGCCACGGACCGGCCGGAGCGCTTCATCGGCCTGCACTTCATGAAGCCGGCCCCGGTGATGAAGCTGGTCGAGATCATCCGCGGCATCGCCACCTCGGCGGAGACCTATGACGCCGCGGTGGCGTTTGCGGAATCGCTGGGCAAGACCACCACCAACGCCGAGGACTTCCCGGCCTTCATCGTCAACCGCATCCTGGTGCCGATGATCAACGAGGCGATCTACACCCTCTATGAGGGGGTCGGGAACGTGGCCTCGATCGACAAGGCGCTGAAGCTGGGGGCCAACCATCCGATGGGGCCGCTCGAGCTGGCCGACTTCATGGGCCTGGACGTGGTGCTGGCGATCATGAACGTGCTCTACGACGGACTGGCGGACAGCAAATACCGGCCCTGCCCGCTGCTGGTGAAATACGTCGAGGCCGGCTGGCTGGGACGCAAGTCCGGGCGCGGCTTCTACGACTATTCCGGCGACACGCCGGCGCCGACCCGATGATCCGCCCGAAGCTGCCCCCGCTGGAGCGTCCGGAGGACTTCCCCGGCCAGACCCGGGTGACGTGGCGGCGCGAGCCGCACGCCATCTTTCTGGCCGCGGTGCTCGGGGCGCTGTGGCCGCCGCTGGTCATCACCCTGCCGATCTGGCCGCCGAGCAACTGGATGCCGGGACTGGAGGTCGACTGGCGGCTGCTGGTGCTGTTCATCGGCCTGTTGGCCGTGCCCGGCGGACTGTGGCTGCTGGACCGGGAGCGGCGGGCGACCGGGCGGCCGGCGACCCGGCTGGGGGTGATCTGGCGCTTCATGTTCTACGGGGGCCTGCTGGCGGCGGCGCTCGGCGCCTTGTTCGCCGTGGTCCAGTCGGTGCTGCAGTGGCTGCACGCCGCCAATGTCGGCGAGGCGGTGGGGGGCAGCGAGACCTCGCTGCTGATCTACGGGGTCGGCGGCCTGTCGGTCGCTGTGCTGGTCGGGGTCAGCTATGCGCTGTGGGCCGGGCTGTGCGCCGCCTTCATCGCCTTCCGGCCGCAGCCCGAGGTGCGCGACCGTCTCGGCCTGATGGGCCAGCGCGAGCCCGACTGACCGCCGCGGCCGGCGGTTACAGGAAATTCAGTTTGACGAGCCGGCCGTTCAGGCCAAGTTGGCCCTCGCCAGAGTGGGGGGAAAACGCCATGGCCGCTGCCGACAGCACGCTTCCGTTGAAGCCCGCGCAGGCGCCGATCGCGCCGAAGGACCGGATCTTCAACCTCGACATGCTGCGGGGCTGGGCCATCCTCGGCATCCTCGCGGTCAACGCCGTCTCCTTCGCCTGGCCTGTCGAACTGACCATGTCCGACGCGCCGCCGCCCGGCGGTCTCAGTTACGCCGACACGGTGGGACTGTGGGTCACCGACGTCTTCTTCGCCGACAAGTTCCGCACCCTGTTCACGATGCTGTTCGGCGTGTCGGTGTTCCTGGTCGGCGGCGAGCGGCCCGACCGGGAGCGCGGCAGGGCGCTGTGGCGCCGGCTGATCTGGCTGGGAGTCTTCGGCCTGATCCACGGCATGGTGTTCTGGTACGGCGACATCCTGTTCCACTACGCCTACTGCGGCCTGCTGATGATGCTGATGCGGTCGTGGAAGGCCTCGCGCCTGCTCTGGATCGGCGGTGCGATCACCGTCCTGTGGGGCGTCGTCGCCAGCCTCGGCTACTGGGGCATGGAGAACCTGCCCCCTGAAATGGCCGAGCAGATGCAGGCCGGCATGCCGACAGCGGACGCCGCCTCGATCGCGGCGGCCATCGACGTCTACCGCAGCGGCTGGCCGGCCGGACTGCTGGAGAACGTCACGAACTGGGCGACCTTCCAGCTGATGGCCAGCCCCTTCCTGATTCCGATCTCCGTGCCGCTGATGATGCTCGGCCTGGGCCTGTTCAAGTCGGGCTGGTTCTCGGGCCGGGCGCCGATCTGGACCTATCTGCTGGCCGTCGTGATCGGCGGCGCGAACCTGGCGCTCTTCGCCCTGTGGCGCTGGCAGGACCTGATGGCCGGCGAAGCGGTCGACCCCACCCACGGACTGGCAGCCGGGGCGGGAGGCATGGCCTTCCTGATCACCCTCTTCTACGCCAGCGTGCTGATCCTGATCACCAAATTTGGGCTGCGGATGCTGACCGGCGTGCTCGTTCCGGTGGGGCGGATGGCCTTCACCAACTACCTGACCCAGACCCTGATCATGGTCACCCTCTACTATGCGCCGTGGGGGCCGATGTGGTTCGGCACGCATCATCCCGCCGAGATGTGGATGGTGGTCGGCGCGGTCTGGGTCGCCCAGCTGATCTGGTCGCCGCTGTGGCTGTCGGTGTTCCAGATGGGACCGCTGGAGTGGATCTGGCGCTGCCTGACCTACGGCCGGTTGCTGCCGATCCGCAAGTCGGCGGCGGCGGCGGCCCAGGCCAGTCCGGTGGCGATCTGAAGCGTGGGTCGAGGGGCGAAACGGCCCGGCGGCGGTGAATAGTGCTAGTGAGCAGGACGGCCCTGCTCACCAGCACTAGCACTTTTCACCCTCGCCCCTCTAAAAGCCCGCCATGACCGACGCCCCTCTCCGCCCCGAAGCCCGCAGCCCCCGGGGGTTCGCCGACCGCCGCGGCCGCGACCTGGTCGCCGAGCGCCGGCTGGTGACGCGGGTCTCCGCCGTCTACGAGCGCTGGGGCTTCGAGCCGCTGGACACCGGCGCCTTCGAATACGCCGACGCCCTGGGCAAATTCCTGCCCGACGCCGATCGTCCGAACGAAGGCGTCTTCGCCCTGCAGGACGATCCGGGCGAGGCGGGCAACGGCGAATGGATGGCGCTGCGCTACGACCTGACCGCCCCGCTGGCACGGTTCGCGGCGCAGAACTGGGAGATCCTGCCCAAGCCGTTCCGCCGCTACGCCTTCGGGCCGGTGTGGCGCAACGAGAAGCCCGGCCCGGGACGGTTCCGCGAGTTCGTCCAGTGCGACGCCGACACCGTCGGCTCGGACCGGCCCGAGGCCGACGCCGAGATCATCGCCATGGCCTGCGAAGGCCTGCACGCGGCGGGCCTGTCGCCCGAACAGGCGGTCATCCGGGTCTCGAACCGCAAGCTGTTCGACGGCCTGTTCGAGGCCGGCGGGATCGAGGACGCAGGCCAGAAGCTGACGGCTCTGCGGGCCATCGACAAATACGACCGGCTGGGCTGGGAGGGCGTCGCCGCCCTGCTCGGCGAGGGACGGCTGGACGAGTCCGGCGACTATACGAAGGGCGCGCGCCTGCCCTCCAGGGTCATCGGCGCCATCGAGGGCTTCCTCGCCTCGGCCGGAGACGGACAGGCCTCGCGCTCCGGGACGCTGGAAGCCGTGGCCCGGTCGGGGAACGTCGGCGCCGCGGGCGAGGCCGCCCTGGCCGAACTGGCCGCCATCGACGCGGCGCTCAACGCCATGAGGGTCGGACAGGCGGCGGTGCGCTTCGACCCGACCATCGTGCGCGGACTGGAATACTACACCGGGGCCGTGTTCGAGGCCGAACTGCTGCTCGAGACCACCGACGACAAGGGCCGGGCGGTGCGCTTCGGCTCGATCGGCGGCGGCGGACGCTACGACGACCTGGTGGCGCGGTTCACCGGCGAGCGACTGCCGGCGACGGGCTTCTCGTTCGGGGTGTCGCGGCTGGCCTCGGCCCTGCGCGCGGCCGGTCGCGGCGCGGCGGACGCGGTGCGCGGGCCGGTGGTGGTGATCGTCTTCTCCGAGGCCGACATGCAGCACTACCTCGACGCCGTGTCGGAGCTGCGCAACGCCGGCATCGCCGCCGAGCTCTACCTGGGCCGGGCCGGCATGAAGGCGCAGATGAAATACGCCGACCGCCGCGGGGCGCCGGCGGTGGTCATCCTCGGCGGCGACGAGATCGCCGCCGGTCAGGTGACGGTCAAGGACCTCGACGCCGGTCGGGCCCTCGCCGCCGGCATCGCCGACAACGACGCCTGGAAGGCCGAGCGACCGGGGCAGGTCGTGGCCGCGCGGACCGAGCTGGTCGCCACCGTTCGCCGGATCGTCGACGCCGCGCACACGGATGCGTGAGTTATCATTGATAAGGGGCGAAAACCGGCTGTTTCGCCCGCGACTTCATTGACTTGGCCGTTGGAATGTCGTCATTCTGCGGCCACTCGAAAGCCGTGACGTTCAAACGCAGCGGCCTTTCGGAGGCGTTTCGGGGAGGAAACGTCCGCTCCGTAGAGAGCGAAAGAAGCCCGCCGCGATGTATCCCCCGCGGCGGGCTTTTTCGTGCCTGAAGCGCGCGGGTGGCCCGTGGCTGTGACCCCTGAGTAGCGGCTGTGGCGAAGCTCGCGGCGCCACCGCCCTGCCTCGGCAGGTTGATCTCGGTCGACTCTCTCACCACCACTCGCCACTCGCCACCAGCGAAAAGGGCCGGAGCGTCGCCGCTCCGGCCCTTTCCTGTTCGATGGAACCGCCGCCTTACCAGATGCGGACGCGGTCTTCCGGGGCGAGGTAGTATTTCGAACCCGGCTGGACGTCGAAGGCCTCGTACCAGGCGTCGACGTTTCGTACAGGGCCGATGACGCGGAATTCGGCCGGGCTGTGCGGGTCGGTGGCGATCTGGTTGCGCAGGGCGTCGTCGCGATATTTCGACTGCCAGACCTGGGCCCAGCCGTAGAAGAAGCGCTGGTCGCCGGTGGTGCCGTCCAGGATCGGGGCCGGCTGGCCGTTCAGCGACAGGTGGTAGGCCTCCAGGCCCACCGCATTGCCGGCGGCGTCGCCGATGTTCTCGCCCATGGTCAGGCCGCCCTGCACCTTGAAGCCGGGGATCGGCTCGAACTGGTCGTACTGGGCGCCGAGGCGCGCGGTCAGGGCCTGGAAATTGGCCTTGTCCTCGTCCGTCCACCAGTTGCGCAGCACGCCGTCGCCGTCGGACTTGGAGCCCTGGTCGTCGAAGCCGTGGCCGATCTCGTGGCCGATGACCCCGCCGATGCCGCCGTAGTTGACGGCCGGGTCGGCGTCCGGATCGAAGAACGGCGGCTGCAGGATGGCGGCCGGGAAGACGATCTCGTTGTTGGTCGAGTTGTAGTAGGCGTTGACCGTCTGCGGGGTCATGCCCCACTCGTCCTTGTCGACCGGCTGGTTCAGGCGGTTCAGCTGATAGTTCCACTGGAACAGGCCGGCGCGCTCGGCATTGCCGAACAGGTCGTCGGGACGGACCTCAAGCGCGGAGTAGTCGCGCCACTTGTTCGGGTAGCCGATCTTCACCGTGAATTTGCGCAGCTTGTCCTGGGCCGCCGCCTTGGTCTCCGCGCCCATCCAGGCGAGGTTGTCGATCCGGTGCGACAGGGCGGTGCGCAGGTTGGCGACCAGCTCTTCCATCTTGGACTTGGACTCGGCCGGGAAGTATTCGGCCACGTACTGGCGGCCGACGGCCTCTCCCAGCATGCCTTCGGCGAAGCTGATGCCGCGCTTGTCGCGGGGGCGCTGCATCGGCTGGCCGTTCAGGTCGCGCGAGCGGAACTCCCACTGGGCGTCGGCGAAGCGGCGCGACAGGCGCGAGGCGGCGTCGTCGGTGGTGTGGAAGGCCTGCCAGGCCTGGATCACCTCGATCGGGGTCTCGGCGTAGATGGCCGCGATCTTCGGCATGGCCGTGTCCTGGCGGACGATCAGGCGCGGCACTTCGCCGACGCCGACGGCGTTGTAGTAGTCCTGCCACGGGAAGCCGGGCGCCTCGGCGGCCAGCTGGGAGATGCTGTATTCGTTGTAGGTCTCGTCGCGGTTGCGGTTCTGGATCGGGGTCCAGTGGGCCTCGGCGATGCGGGTCTCGAAGGCGAGGATGGCGTCGGCGTTGGCGGCCGGGTCTTCCCAGCCGACCATCTCCAGCATGCGCTCGATATAGGCGCGGTACAGGGCCTTCTTCTCGGCCCAGCGCTCTTCCAGATAATAATCGCGGTTGGGCAGGCCGAGGCCGGACTGGCCGGTCGAGACGACGTAGCGGGTCGGGGCCTTCTGGTCGGTGGTGATGCCGGTGCCGAAGATCGTGCCGCCGACGCGGCCCTGGGTCTCGCCCATGTAGACGGCGGCCTTGTCATGGGTGTCGGCGGCGCGGATGGCGGCCAGGTAGGGCTGCAACGGCTGGGCGTCGAGCGCCTCGATGCGGGCCTCGTCCATGTAGGAGCGGTAGGCGTCGGCGATCTTCTGCTCGTCCGAGCCGGGGGCCAGGTCGGTGCGGGCGACGAGCCCCTCGATCATCGCCTTGACGCGGTTGTCGGACAGTTCGCGCAGCAGGGCGAAGGAGCCGTAGCTGGTGCGGTCGGACGGGATCTGCATCTCGTCCAGCGCCGCGCCGTTGGCGAAGCGGAAGAAGCTGTCGCCCGGGGCCACCGAGGTATCGCGGCCGGCCAGGTCGAAGCCCCAGGTCCCGTACTTGGGCGCCTCGGTGCCCTGGAAGCCCATGACGGCGGCGCCCTCGGCGGGCGTCTGGAACAGTTCGAAGACGGTGCAGGCCTCGTCGAAACAGGCGTGATCATGCCCATCGTCGGAGAAATGCTGCGCCAGTGCGGGCGCGGCGGGCAGGAGCAGGGCGCCGACGGCGGCGCCGATAAGCAGCTTCTTCATGTGGGTTTCCCTCGACTTGACTTCACTTTCCGGAAGGTCGGCGGCGACCCTACGCCGGGAGGGCGACCTGTCGCCTGAATTTTTTGTCATGAAACGACGGAAACGCGGACAGCGCGGCGTTTCAGCCTGTAGGCTGAACCATCGGAGGGCGAATGACGGTTCACGGCGGTTCGGGCGGCGAATACAAGGATCTGGTGGTCTTCCTGGCCGCGGCGGGCGTTATGGTCCCGCTGTTCAACCGGCTCAAGATCAGTCCGATTCTGGGCTTCCTCGCCGCCGGCGTGCTGCTGGGGCCGGACGGGCTGGCGCGGCTGGCCGACACCGCCCCGTGGCTATCGTGGCTGACCATTTCCGACGCCGGCCAAATCCGCTCGCTGTCCGAGCTCGGCGTCGCCTTCCTGCTGTTCATGATCGGGCTGGAGCTGTCGTGGGAACGGCTCAAGTCGATGCGCAAGCTGGTCTTCGGCCTCGGCCTGACCCAGGTCGCCGTCTGCACGGTGGTGCTGGCAGGCCTGTTCATGGTCATGGGGCAGACGCTCGTCTCTGCGGCGGTGCTGGGCATGGGCTTCGCCCTGTCGTCGACCGCGGTGGTCATGCCGGTGATGGCCGAGCGCGGCCGGCTGGGCGGCGCGTCGGGCCGGACCACCTTCTCCATCCTGCTGGCCCAGGACCTCGCCGTGGCCCCGATCCTGATCACGGTCACGGTCATGGCCGCCGCGGCCCTGGCGGGGGCGACGCCGGCGGGCGAGTTCGATCCGTCGGTGCTGAGGCCGGCGCTGCTGACTCTCGTCCCCGCCGCGGTCGGCCTGGCCCTGATCGTGGTGCTGGGGCGGCTGGTGCTGCGGCCGATGTTCCGCTCCGTGGCCAAGGCCAAGGCGCGCGGCCAAGGGCAGGAGATGTTCGTCGCCGCCAGCCTGCTGGTCGTGGTCGGCGCCGGCCTGGCGGCGCAGGCGGCGGGGCTGTCGATGAGCCTCGGCGCCCTGGTCGCCGGCCTGCTGCTGGCCGAGACCGAGTTCCGGCGCGAGGTCGAGCTGTCGATCGAGCCGTTCAAGGGCCTGCTGCTGGGGGTGTTCTTCGTCGGCGTCGGCATCGGCCTCGACCTCGACGCGGTGGCGGCGGACCCGGCCGGGGTGTTCGGCTTGGCCCTCGTCCTGACCCTGCTGAAGGCCGGGCTGATCTATGGCGCGGCGCGGCTGTGGGGGGTGAAGAACCGCACCGCCATCGAGACGGCGCTGGTCCTCGGCCCCGCGGGGGAGTTCGCCTTCGTCATTCTCGGGGCCGGCATGGTCGAGGGCATCGCCTCGCCGGACTTCACCCGCACCGTGATGCTGGCGGCGACGATCAGCATCTTCACCATCCCGCTGATGGCGCTGATCGCCGACCGGCTGACGCGGGTCGCCCAGGCCGCGCCCGACCTGCCCTCCGACGCGCTGGAGCCGGTCGCCGCCGACAACCAGGTGCTGATCGTCGGCTTCGGGCGAGTCGGGCGGCTGGTCGGCGAGATGCTGGCCGAGCACGGCCAGTCTTATCTGGCGGTGGACGCCAACGCCTCGACCGTGGCCAGGGGCCGGGCCGAGGGAGCCAACGTCTTCTACGGCGACGCCGGACGGGCCGAGATGCTGCAGCTGTGCGGCGTCGACACGGCCCGGGCCGTGGTGGTGACCATGGACGCCCCGGCCAAGGTCGACGAGGTGGTGCGCACGGCGCGCGGCCTGCGGCCCGACCTGATCCTGATCGCCCGCGCCCGCGACGAGCGCCACGCCGAGCGGCTCTACCACCTCGGGGTCACCGACGCGGTGCCCGAGACCACCGAGGCGGCGCTGCAGCTGGCCGAGAACACCCTGGTCGATCTGGGCGTGCCGATGGGGCTGGTGCTCGCCTCGATCCACGAACGTCGCGACCGTTTCCGGGCCCTGTTCCAGCAGGCCATGCCGGAGGGCCCCGGCCGCAAGCGCCGGGTCCGCGCCCTGCATTCGACGCGGCGAAGCTGACCCGGTCAAGATGTCGCGGCGTTAACCGCAGCGGTCATCGCCGCGTTAATCTCCGCACCCCATTTTGGTCATCGTTGCATGATGACTGCCCCTGTCGTCGGAAGGCGACTCCCGGCGGGCGCACGGCATCGCGTCCGCCTCCTCCCCATCGCTTCGGCGGTCAAGTTTTCGATGGCGCGCCTCAGCCGCCGTTTAGTCGAGTACCCGTTTCATGCGAGATATCGCCCTGTCTGCCACCCCATCCGATTCCGAGACCGAGACCCCCCGGCTGAACCGTCGCCAGGCCGCCAAGGTCCGCACCCGCCAGAAGGTTCTGGACGCCGCCCGCCAGCTGTTCGCCGAGCGCGGCTACGAGCCCGCCACCATCCGCGACATCGCCAAGGGCGCGGGCATGTCGACCGGCGCCGTCTTTGCCAATTTCCAGGACAAGGCCGAGCTGTTCGAAGCGGTCCTGTCGACGGACCTGGTCAAGCTGGCCGAGACCATGAAGGCGGCCGCGGCCTCCGAGGGCTCGACCCGCGCCCGCCTGCTGTCCGCCCTCGGCGCCGGCTACCACGGCTCGCTGGAGCAGCTGCCGCTGGTCCAGGCCGTGATCGCCCGCTCGTGGTTCCAGCCGGTCGCCGCCGAGATGCGCACCCGCGACGCCATCAAGCCGATCCTGTCGGTCGTCACCGATACGCTGCAGGCCGGGGTGCGCGAGGGCGAACTGCGCCAGGACGCCGATGTGCGCCTGCTCGCCGAGCTGATCTACGACGCCTTCCTCGCCAACTACCGCCGCGCCGCCTACGACGGCTGGACCACGGCCCAGCTGACCGAGCGCATGGGCAAGCAGGTCGACGTGATCCTCGCCGGAGCGATCTCGCGGCAGTAGTCGAGACGGTCGGATCGTCGAGAAATTTGAAGGCCGCGGCATCCGCCGCGGCCTTCAGCTTTTCCAGCGCAGCGTCGCCGGCTTGACCGGGTTCTGGAACGCCCGGCCCTCGGCCCGGCTCTTGCCCCATTCCCGCTTGAGCTGCTGGTACCATTTGGCCTGTTTGTCGGCGTCGTCGATCCAGATCAGGGCCGGGTCGTAGCGCAGGCCCTCGTTCTGCAGGTTCACCATGCCGCCGTCCTGCTTCAGGAACGCGACCACGCCCATGCGCAGGAAGGGCTTGGCGATGTTGAACACCCAGTGGTCGGACCAGAAGATCTGCGTGATCGTGGTCCGGTTGTCCGAGCGGGGCGTCAGGCAGGTCAGGGCCAGAACCTGTTTCTCGCCGACCTGGATATGCTCCCAGCGATAGCCGGGCAGGCGGAAGCTGATCTCCGTCGCGGGCGCGCCCCCCAGGATCCTGTAGGCCCGGCTGTTCGACGACGGCGCGTGGCGCACCATGGCGAAGCCCAGTTCGCGCGGCTCGAACGCCTTGGCCTTCTCGTGCATCGAATGTTCGGACCGCCACCACCACTGCTGATGCACGTAGGGGCCGTGGGCCGGGTCCATCAGGCCGACGACGGCGTGGTCGATGTGGGCCTCGAAATCCATCGACTCGACCAGTTTGGTCCCGCCGCCGACGACGCCGGGGAAGACCGGCGGCTCATGGTCCGGCTCGGACGGATTGCGCGGGTCGGAGGCGACCCAGACGAAGACCATGCCCTGGCTCTCGCGCACCGGATACGACCGCACGCGGATGCGCCCGGCCTCATAGGCCTGGTCCTCGACCAGCGACGGGATGGCGGCGCAGACGCCATCGGGCCGGAAGCGCCAGCCGTGGTAGCAGCACTCGATGGTCTCGCCCTCGCCCGGCTTCTCGACCAGCCGCCCGGCCGACAGCGGCGCGGCGCGATGGGGGCAGATGTCGCGCATGGCATAGACCTGACCCGCGCGCGTGCGGCCGATCAGGACGGGCTCGCCCAGCAGCTCGTGCCGCTTCAGCGAGGCCGGCGCCACGTCGCGCGACAGGGCGACGAAATACCAGGCATCCAGCACGAACCCCTTGCCGAAGGGGGCGGGCGCGGCGGCTTTCGCGCCGGCGGGCGCGTCGACAGGGGCGGTATCGGGAGGCGTCATGTCTGCTATTCTAGGCGCGAGCCCGGCCTCCCCGCCAGCCGCCGCATGTTTGGATATGAAAAGCACTTTACACTGTAAAGCATATGTCATATTCAGGCCCCGAAGCTCAAGAGGAACCGCCGATGAAGTCCACCCTTATGGCCCTGATGGCCGCCGCCGCCCTGACCACCCCCGCCTTCGCCCAGGACGCCCATGGGGCGCACGACCCGGCCGCGGGCCACGCCCGGTCCGCCGATCACGGTCATCACCACGCCGACTTCGAGTCCGGCCGCTTCCATGTCCGCGTCGATGGCCCTGAGCATCCGGTCGGCGATGTCATCCTGATCCCCGGCCTGTCCTCCTCGCCCGAGGTCTGGGACATGCTGACCGAGGAGCTGAAGGGCCGCTATCGCGTCCACCGCATCCACGTCCAGGGCTTCGCCGGCGCGCCGGCCGAGGCCAATGCCGAGGGGCCGGTCTCCGCCCCGGTCGCCGAGGACATCGCCCGCTACATCGCCGAACAGGGCCTCGATAAGCCCGCCGTGATCGGCCACTCCATGGGCGGATCCATCGGCATGATGCTGGCCGCGCGCCACCCGGAGGCCGTCGGCAAGCTGATGGTTGTCGACATGATCCCGTTCATGGGGGCCATGTTCGGCGGCGGCAACGCCACGCCCGAAAGCGTCGCGCCGATGGGCGACATGATCTACCAGGGCATGGCCAACTCACCGCGCGAGCAATGGCTGGCGGAATCGAGCGCCAGCATCACCAGCATGATCAACACCGAATCCCAGCGCGCGGGGCCGCTGGAAGCGGGAGCCACGACCGACCAGAAGGTGGCCGCCTCGGCCTTTCGCGAACTGGTCGTCACAGACCTGCGGCCGGAGCTGGCCAACATCACCGCCCCGACCACGGTGCTCTACGTCAAGTTCAACGACGCCCGGATGACGCCCGAGATCACCGACGGCATCTACCGCGCCTCGTTCGCCACCCTGCCCGGCGCGACGCTGAAGCGGATCGACGACAGCGCCCATTTCATCATGCTGGATCAGCCCGCGGTGTTCGCCGCCGAGGTGAACGCGTTTTTAGAATAGGCCGGCCGCAGGCCATGCTTTCGGCGGAAATGGTCCTCACGGTCTCGTGACGACGTGAGGGGCGTTTGCGTGCGTCCGGTGAACGGCTAAGACCGCTGTTCGGACAGGATGAGGTTTCGATGGCGGGTTCCGGCTTCAGCTTCGGGCGCGGCGGCGGCAGCGGGCCGAAACCGGCGCGCACGCCGGTGCAGCGGCTGATCTACTGGGGCTCCGTGCTGGCCATCTGGGGCGTCATCTTCCTGGTGGTTTTCTTCGCCGTCTTCGCCCGCGACCTGCCCGACACCTCGACCCTCTACAATGTCGATCGCCAGCCCTCGATCACCTACCTCGACCGCAACGGGGCGCTGATCGCGGTGCGCGGGACGCAGCAGGCACCGCCGGCCGATCTCGACGCCCTGCCCGACTATGTGCCGGCGGCCTTCATCGCCATCGAGGACCGGCGCTTCTACCACCACCCCGGCTTCGATCCGATCGGCATGACCCGCGCCATCGCTGCGAACATGCGGGCCGGGCGGGTGGTGCAGGGCGGCTCGACCCTGACCCAGCAGCTGGCCAAGAACCTGTTCCTCAGCCCGGACCAGAACCTGAAGCGCAAGGTCCAGGAGCTGATGCTGGCGGTCTGGCTGGAGATGAAATTCTCCAAGAAGGAGATTCTCGCCCTCTATCTGAACCGGGTCTATTTCGGCGCCGGCGCCTACGGCATCGAGGCGGCCTCGCAGCGCTATTTCGACAAGAGCGCCAAGACTCTGACCGTCGGCGAGGCGGCCCTGCTGGCCGGCCTGCTGAAGGCCCCGTCGCGCTATTCCCCGGTCTCGGAGAGCGAACGGGCCGCCACGCGCGCCACCGTGGTGCTGAACGAGATGGTCGATGCGGGGGTGATCACCGCCGAGCAGCGGGCCCAGGCGGTGACCGAGCCGGTGCGCGTGTCGCGCACCCTGGCCAGCCAGCATGCCCAGTATTTCGTCGACTGGCTGGACAAGCAGATCCGCGAACTGGTCGGCGAGCCGACCGAGGACATGATCGTCGAGACCACGCTGGACCTGACCCTGCAGACCTCGGCTGAGCGGGCGGTGCGCCGCATCCTCGACCGCGACCGGTCCAAGGGCGTGCAGCAGGCCGCGCTGGTCGCCCTGGACGGCGAGGGCCGGGTGCGCGCCATGATCGGCGGCGCCTCCTATGCCGACAGCCAGTTCAACCGCGCCGTCGACGCGCGCCGCCAGGCGGGTTCGGCGTGGAAGCCGTTCGTCTATCTGACCGCGCTGGAGAGCGGCTACACGCCGGAGACGCGGGTGATGGACCAGCCGATCCGCATCGGCAACTGGTCTCCGCGCAACTATTCCGGCGGCTACGCCGGCGAGATGACCATGGCCCAGGCCGTGGCCCAGTCGACCAATACGGTGGCGGCGGCGATGGCCGACCAGATCGGCCGCGACAACGTCGCCCGCACGGCGCGTCGGCTCGGCATCACCTCACGCATCGGGCTGGAGCCGGCCATGGCGCTGGGCGCGGTCGAGGTGTCGCCGATCGACATGGCCCAGGCCTATGACGCCTTCGCCAACGGCGGCAAGCGGGTCCGGGCCTATGGCATCAGCCGCATCCGCACCCCTCAGGGCCGGATCATCTACCAGCGCGCCAGCCGCGAGGCCGGGCCGGTGCAGGCGATCTCGAACCCGTATCTCTACTATATGAACCAGATGCTGCGCGGGGTCATGACCTCGGGCACGGGGCGCTCGGCGGCCATCGCGGGACGCGACACGGCAGGCAAGACCGGCACCACCTCGGACTACAAGGACGCCTGGTTCGTCGGCTACACGGGCGGTTTCGTCACCGCCGTCTGGGTCGGCAAGGACGACAACAGCGCCATGCGCGGCGTCACCGGCGGCTCGTCGCCGGCGGCGATCTGGCGCGGCTTCATGGAGGCGGCCCTGCCGCGCCTGAACGCCCCGGCCATCCCCAACGGGCCGCCGATGCCCGAGGGCTGGCAGCCGCCCAGCCCCGTCGAGAGCCTGATCGGCCGCATCGGCGACCTGTTCGGCGACAACCCGCCCGGCGACGAGGCCGATCCGCTGGACGAACGCCTGCTGGAGCCGCTGCCGCCGCCGCAGCGCGAACCCGCGCCCCGCCGCGACCCGCCGGCCGTGCTGCGCCCGACCCAGCCGCAGCCCCCGCGCGAACAGCCCGCGCCGCAGCCGCAGCCGCAGCCGACCCCGCCGCCGGAGAAGAAGGCCGATCCGCTGTTCTTCTAGGCGGGGACTACCGCCCCACCGCGTGCAGCGCCGGCCCGTGGTCGCGCAGCCATTTGCGATGCGGGCGATGGTCGCCGATCAGGCGCTGGACCACCGACCAATAGGCCGGGCTGTGGTCGGCGTGGACCAGATGCGCCACCTCGTGGGCGGCGAGGTAGTCGATCACCGCATGCGGGGCCATGATCACCCGCCAGCTGTAGCGGATGGTGCGGTTGTGCGGGCTGCACGAGCCCCAGCGCGACTTCGGATCGGCGATCGACATCCTGACCGGCCGCAGGCCGAGGGCGCGCAGATGCACGTCGGTGCGGGCCTGGAGCGTCTCGCGCGCCACCCGCTTGAACAGGTTCTCGACGCGCCGTGCGAAGGCCTCGCCCTCGCCGCCGGAGACGATCAGCGGGCCCTCGGCGTCCTCGGTCAGGCGGGCCGCGCCCGCGCCGCCAGCGGCGGCGAGCCGGACCGGTCGGCCGAACAGGGCGACGGTCCCGCCGGGCGCCAGCGGCGTCCCCTGAGGCCGCGCCGCCAGCCGTTCGCGCATCCAGCCGGCCTTGCTCCGGGCGAAGGCCACGGCCTGCGCCAGGCCGCGCTCGGACGGCGCGATCAGCACCGCCTCTCCGGCGCGCGCGTCGATGCGGATGGACAGCCGCCGGGCGCGCGGATTGACCGACAGCCGGGCCGGGACTCCGACCGCCTCAGGCGGCAGCCGCTGGCCGTTCCGGTACTGCACTGAGGGCCTCGTTGAGGGCGATGAAGTCGCGCACGCGCGGATAGATGTCGTCGCGGAAGCGGCGGCCGTTGAAGACGCCGTAGTGGCCGACCTCGGGGTGGACGTAGAGCAGGCGCCGGTCATCCGGCACGGCCGTGCACAGCGTGTGCGCCGCCTGGGTCTGGCCGACGCCCGAGATGTCGTCCTTGGCGCCCTCGACGGTCATCAGGCCGATGTCCGTGATCTTGGTCAGGTCGACCTTGCGCCCGCGATGCTCCAGCAGGCCGCGTGGCAGCAGGTGCTGCTGGAAGACGATGTCGATGGTCTGAAGGTAGAATTCCTCGGTGAGGTCCAGCACGGAGAGGTATTCGTCGTAGAATTCCTCGTGCTTCTGGGCTCCGTCGCCGTCGCCCGCGACGAGGTCCTGGAAATAGCGGCGGTGGGCGTCGATATGCTTGTCCTCGTTCATCGACATGAAGCTGTAGAGCTGGACGAAGCCCGGATAGACCCGCCGCCCGAAGCCCGGATAGGGCCACGGCACGGTGTGGATCATGTTCGACCTGAACCAGGTGAAGGGCTTCTCCTCCGCCAGTTGGTTGGTCACCGTCGGCGACAGCCGCGCATCGATCGGCGAACCCATGAAGGTCATCGAGGCGGGCCGGTTGGGATCCCCGTCCTCGGCCATCAGGGCGCAGGCGGCCAGCACCGGCGGTCCGGGCTGGCACACCCCGACGACGTGAGCCCGCGGACCGATCACGCCCAGCATGGTCCGCACGTGATCCACATAGTCGAAGAAGTCGAACCGCCCCTCCAACATCGGGACCTGGCGGGCGTTGGTCCAGTCGGTGACATAGACGTCGTGGTCCTGCAGGAAGCCCTCGACGGTGCCGCGCAGCAGGGTGGCGTAGTGGCCGGACAGGGGCGCGACGATCAGCACCGCCGGGGCCGCCGCCGGCTTGCCGGCCCGCTTCAGGTCGCCGAGGTGACGCGCGAACCGCACCAGCCGGCACCACGGGGACGACCAGACCACCTGTTCGGTGGTGCGCACCTTGCGGTCGCCGATCTCGATCGTCTCGAGACGCCAGTCGGGCTTGCCGTAGCGGCGGGTGACGCTCTCGAACAGTTCGGCCGAGGCGTAGGCCGTCCGCCCCAGGGCGGTGTCGGCGGCCGGATTGAGCGGTGAACTCCAGAACTGGCGGGCCATCTGGGCCCCGAACCGGAACGGCGTCGCCGAGGCGTAGGCGAGCTCGTGAAGCGAATACAGCATGCGTGTCCTGAGACGGCCCCCGCCGTTATATGGCAGGGCAGCATAGAACGCGCCGCACTGCAAAAAGATTATCGGCGATCAGTTTGTCGTGAACGGCGCAGGTTCCGTTCCGGGGGGACTCAGCCCCGCGCCATGGCCTGCTCGATCACCCGCGCGGAATTCTCGGGCCCAAGCTGCTCGGCGACCGTGGTGCGGAACCTGCCGTCGGGCCCCATCAGATAGACCCCCAGCGAGTGGTTCATGGTGTAGTCCTCGCCCTCGCCCGACCGGGCGTAATAGACCTTGTAGGCGTCGGCGGCGGCGCGGACCTGCGCCGGCGTGCCGGTCAGGCCGATGGCCCCCTCGGGGAAGCCGTCCGCCGACAGATAATCCTTCAGCGCCTGCGGCGTGTCGCGTTGCGGATCGACGCTGACGAAGACGATTTGCAGGTCCCGGCCCTTGTCGCCCAGCCGCCGCTTCGTGGCGTCGAGCGCCTGCAGGGTGGTGGGGCAGTAGTCGGGGCAGTAGGTGAAGCCGAAGAAGACCAGCGACCACCGGCCCTCCAGCATCGTCTGGTCCACCGGGCGGCCGTTGTGGTCGACCAGCTGGAACGGCCCGCCGATATCCGCCTGTCCGGTCGAGACCACTTCGCCCGGCTGCAGGCCGCGGTCCGGGCGGTTGACGACCACCAGGGTGACCACGATCAGGGCGGCGGCGATGGCGACGCACGCGGCGGCGAACAGCAGGATGGAACGACGCGGCATCACGACCCCCGGGCGAACGCGCCACACGGGCGCGGCTGGTCTATAGAAGAGCGGTGAGCCCGACCCAAGACCCCCTGTCGTCGCAGTCCCTCATCGAGGAAGGCGGCGGCCGTTTCGCCGGCTGGCGCAACCTGCCGCGCCGCAGCCGCGGCCTGTCGCTGCGCACCCTGGTGATCCTGCGCTGGATGGCCATCGCCGGCCAGAGCGCGACGGTGGCCGTGGCCACCGCCTGGTTCCATTTCCGCCTGCCGCTGTGGGGCTGTCTCGCCGTCATCGCCGCCAGCGTGGCGATGAACCTGAACGCCACCGCCCGGCTCAGGCGCAGCGACGGCTCGGCCCCGGACGGGACGCTGACGGCGGCCCACCTCGGCTTCGACATTCTGCAGCTGTCGGCCCTGCTGGCCCTGACCGGGGGGCTACAGAACCCGTTCTGCCTGCTGCTGGTCGCCCCGGTGACGGTGGCGGCGGCCTCGCTGCCGGGCCGGCAGGCGGCGTTGATGGGGCTGCTGGTGCTCGCCGCCACCGTCGGCCTGTTCTTCTTCTCCATGCCCCTGCCGTGGCAGGCCGGGACCGAGATGGACCTGCCGCCGCTGTACCGCTTCGGCGTCGGCTTGGCCCTGATCACCGGCGTGGTCTTCACGGCCGCCTACGCCTGGCGGGTGGCGGCCGACGCCGAGAAGCTGGAACTGGCCTTGGCCACGACCCAGGATGTGCTGCAGCGCGAGCAGCGGCTGGCGGCGCTGGGCGGGCTGGCGGCGGCGGCGGCGCACGAGCTGGGCACGCCGTTGGCCACCATCCAGGTCGTGGCGCGCGAACTGCTGCGCGAGTCCTCCGGCAACGCGGCCGCCGCCGAGGACGCGGCCCTGATCCTGCAGCAGGCCGAACGCTGCCGGGACATCCTCAAACAGCTGTCCCAGCAGCCCGAGGAGGGCGACGCCGCCTTCGCCGAGGTCGGGCTCAAGGCCCTGCTGGAAGAGGTCGTTGAGCCGCACCGCGGCTTCGACCTGGCCTTCGAGGTCGAGGTGCGGACCGCATCGGGCGAGGCCGCGCCCCGGGTGCGCCGCCTGCCCGAGGTGGTGCATGGCCTGTCGACCCTGGTCGAGAACGCCGCCGACTTCGCCAACAGCCGGGTGCGGGTCCATGCCCTCGTCGACGCCGGCTTCATCGAGATCGAGGTCGTCGACGACGGCCCCGGCATCCCGCCCGACATCCTGCCCCGCCTCGGCGAGCCCTATGTGACCAGCCGGCCGCAGGGCAAGGCGCGCCGCGCCCTCGCCGCCCAGATCGCCGCCTCTGTCGCCGCCGCCGCGCCGGGCCGCAAGGGGAAGAAGGAAAAGGCCGCCCCGGCCGCGGAGAAGATCGCGCCCAGCCAGGGCGGCATGGGGCTGGGGTTCTTCATCGCCCGCACCCTGCTGGAACGCACCGGCGGCCGCGTGTCGGTCGGGGCCGGCGATGGCGGCCCAACTCCGCAGAAGGGCCAGCCCAGAGGGGCCCGCGTCGCCATTCGCTGGCCCCGGCCCGCGCTGGAGGTTTCGCCGTGATGTCGCACCCCCTATCTGAACCTTGACCGCAGGCGCGCCGTTACCGACCACAGCGCCAAGGAGACCGCCGATGCCCGAGACCGAAGACCGGATCGCCGCCCTGCCCGACAGGACCCTCCTGCTGCTCGACGACGACAACGCCCTGCGCACCCGGCTGGGGCGCGCGCTGGAGAGCCGCGGCTTCGAGGTGACCACCGCCGCCTCCGTGGCCGAGGCCCGCGAGGCGCTGCGCACCACCCTTCCGGCCTTCGCCGTGCTGGACATGCGGCTGGAGGACGGCAACGGGCTCAAGGTCGTCGAGGCCATCCGCGACCGGCGCGAGGACGCCCGCATCGTCATGCTGACCGGCTACGGCGCCATCGCCACCGCCGTGGCGGCGGTCAAGGCCGGCGCGGTCGACTATCTGCAGAAGCCCGCCGACGCCGACGACGTGGTCAAGGCCCTGCTGGCCACCGGCGAGGCCCCGGAGCCGCCGGAGAATCCGATGAGCGCCGACCGGGTCCGCTGGGAGCACATCCAGCGGGTCTACGAGCTGTGCGACCACAACGTCTCGGAAACCGCGCGCCGCCTCGGCATGCACCGGCGGACGCTGCAGCGCATCCTGGCCAAGCGCGCGCCGCGCTGAGCGGTTCTTGCCGCCGCCGGCCCCGGCAGGCACTCTCCCCGCGCTGGGTGGGGGAAGGCATGAAGATCGATCTCATCGCGTTGGCGCTCGTCGCCGCGGCGTTCACGGCGGCTTTCACTGCCATGAACTGGCTCCTGTCGACCTATGCGCCGGGTGCGTCGCCGGCTGGTCTGTTCCTCGACGCCGACATCATCGCCAAGCTCGTGATGCTCCTGCTCATGCTGCTGACTCTTCCCGTTCCCGTCATCGGCCTCATTGGCCTGCTGGCGCGCGAGGCGGCGCGACCGATGGTGATGGTCCTGCGAATGGCCGCGGCGGCCTCCGTCCTGCTCGGTCTGCTCGCCGCCGCCTACGGCTGGATCAACATCCAGGCCGCTCTCAGAGGTGTCGGCCCTGTCGGGATCGAGGTGACGGCGCCGTCCTGGGCCGAACTCCTGCTTGTCTTGGCCTATTCGCTGCTGGTGGCGGGGTTCGCCCTGCTCTTCGCCGTGGGCGTGGGGCTGCGGGCTGGAGGACGCCGCAAGGCGTGAAAAAAGCCCCGGCGTTTCCGCCGGGGCCTTCTTCGTTTCAGCGATGACGCCGGAGCCTAGTCCCGGCGACGGCCGCGGCTGCGGTCGCCGCCGCGATCACCGCCGCCTTCACGCTTCGGACGGCCGCCGGTGTCTTCCGACATCGGGGGCTCGCCACGCTCGGCGCGCTCGGCGTTGATCTTGTCGGTCAGGTCCTCGCCGGTTTCCTGATCGACGACCTTCATCGACAGTTTGGTCTTGCCGCGGTCGTCCATGCCCAGGAATTTCACCTTCACGTCCTGACCTTCGGTCAGGACGTCGGCGGGGTTGGCGACGCGTTCCATCGAGATCTGCGACACGTGGACGAGGCCGTCCTTGGCGCCGAAGAAGTTCACGAAGGCGCCGAAGTCGACGACCTTCACGACCTTTCCGGAGTAGATCATGCCGGGCTCGGGCTCGGACACGATCGACGAGATCCAGGCCTTGGCCGCGTCGATCTTCTCCTGCTCGGACGCCGCGATCTTCACGGTGCCGTCGTCCTCGATGTTGATCTTGGCGCCGGTCTTTTCGACGATCTCGCGGATGATCTTGCCGCCCGTGCCGATGATGTCGCGGATCTTGTCGGTCGGAACCTTGATCTGCTCGATCTTCGGAGCGAACTCGCCCAGTTCGGCGCGCGGCGCCTCCATGGCCTTGTCCATCTCGTCGAGGATGTGCAGGCGGCCGGCCGAAGCCTGGGCGATCGCCTTGCGCATGATCTCTTCGGTGATGCCCGCGACCTTGATGTCCATCTGGAGGCTGGTGATGCCTTCGCGCGTGCCGGCCACCTTGAAGTCCATGTCGCCGAGGTGATCTTCGTCACCCAGGATGTCGGACAGGATGGCGAACTCGCCCGAGGGCTCGAGGATCAGGCCCATGGCGATGCCGGAGACCGGACGCTTCAGCGGCACGCCGGCGTCCATCAGGGCCAGCGACGAACCGCAGACCGTGGCCATTGACGAGGAGCCGTTGGACTCGGTGATCTCCGACACCAGACGGATGGTGTAGGGGAACTCTTCCGACGACGGCAGCATCGGACGGATCGCCCGCCAGGCCAGTTTGCCGTGACCGATTTCCCGACGGCCCGCGCCGCCCATCCGTCCGGTCTCGCCGACCGAATAGGGAGGGAAGTTGTAGTGGAGCAGGAATTTCTCCTTGTACGTCCCGCTCAGGGCGTCGACGTACTGCTCGTCCTCGCCGGTGCCCAGCGTGGCGACGACGATGGCCTGGGTCTCACCGCGGGTGAACAGGGCCGAGCCGTGGGTGCGCGGGAAGACGCCGACCTCCGAGACGATCGGACGGACCTTGTCGAGGGCGCGGCCGTCGACGCGATGGCCGTTCTCGATGATGTCGCGGCGCAGGACGTGGGCTTCGCATTCCTTGAAGGCCGTGGAGAATTTGGAGGCGTCGACGCCGTCCGGGTTCTCTTCGGTCTTCACCAGCTTCTCGGCGGCCTTCTTCTTGGCCACGTCGACGCCCGAGCGGCGGTCGTATTTGCCCACGTGGGTGTAGGCGGCCTTGATGTCCTCGCCAACCAGCGACTGGATCGAGGCGACCACGTCCGAAACGTCGTCGGCCTGGAAGTCGAACGGCTCCTTGGCGGCGTGTTCGGCCAGGTCGATGATCGCGTCGATCACCGGCTGCATGCCGCGATGCGCGAACATCAGGGCGTTCAGCATGATCTCTTCCGACAGCTCCTTGGCCTCGGATTCGACCATCATCAGGGCGTCCTGGGTGCCGGCGACGACGAGGTCGAGCTCGCTCTCGGGCATCTGGTCGAGGGTCGGGTTGAGGACCAGCTCGCCCTCGATGTAGCCGACGCGGGCCGAGCCGATCGGGCCCATGAAGGGCACGCCCGAAATGGTCAGGGCGGCCGAGGCGGCGATCATGCCGAGCACGTCCGGGTCGTTCTCCATGTCGTGCTGGAGGACGGTGACGATGACCTGGGTCTCGTTCTTGAAGCCCTTGACGAACAGCGGGCGGATCGGGCGATCGATCAGGCGGGAGACGAGGGTCTCCTTCTCGGTCGGACGGCCTTCACGCTTGAAATAGCCGCCCGGAATCTTGCCGGCGGCGAAGGTCTTTTCCTGGTAGTTGACGGTCAGCGGGAAGAAGTCCAGGCCCGGCTTGGGCGCGCGGCCGTAGACGACGGTGGCCAGGACCACGGTCTCGCCGTAGGTCGCCAGCACGGCGCCGTCGGCCTGACGGGCGATGCGGCCCGTTTCCAGCGTCAGCGGGCGTCCGGCCCACTCGATCGTCTTGCGTTTGATATCGAACATGTTTCGTCTTTCGTATCCCGCGGGCGGATTCCGCGCGGGGTCCCATCAGTGGGTGGAGCGTCGGGCGTTCAGTCCTTCGGTCCATGAACGGCCGCGCCATCGCGAACCGTCCGGGAGTGGTTGAGGACCGGTTTCAGCCCTCGCGTCTGCGCCGGAAACTGCCGCGGCGCGCGGTTGGTTCTGGATGCGGAACGAGGCGCGGACATGGCCCGCGCCTCGAAAAAACTCTTCCGCGTCGTCCGGCGCCCCTTAGCGGCGCAGGTTCAGCTTGGTGATCAGCGCCGTGTAGCGCTCGCGATCGACCTTGTTCAGGTGGTCAAGAAGGCGACGGCGCTGCGAGACCATCTTGAGCAGGCCCCGGCGCGAGTGGTTGTCCTTCTTGTGGGTCTTGAAGTGCTCGGTGAGGTTGGCGATGCGTTCCGAAAGGATCGCGACCTGGACCTCGGCCGAACCGGTGTCCGCTTCGCTGCGGGCGTTGTCGGCGATGACTTCGTGCTTGCGTTCAGCAGTAATCGACATCGGGTAACTCCTTATTGGAGGTTGAATACGCGGTCGGGTTCAAAGCGACCGGCCCGCAACTGACCGAGAGCGACGAGGGTCTGGCCCTGAAAGGCTGAAACGGTTCTGGAGCCCTCCCGAAGGCGGCTCTTCAACGTTTCGACCTGTCTGGGGAGCAGAACGATCGGCCGTCCCTGCCGAAGCGAGAAGGCGTCTTGATCCGTCACGGCCAGCTCCGGGATGTCGTCCAGGGCGGTCGCGACGGGAAGCAAGCCTTCCGAGGCGGCGTCCCTATGCACCAGATCGGTCAGGAAATCCAGCGATACGGCGTTTTCCGTCGAGAACGGTCCGACCCGCTCGCGGCGAAGGGCCGAAACGTGCCCCTCGGCCCCCAGCGCCGCCGCCAGGTCGCGGGCCAGCGAGCGCACATAGACGCCCTTGCCGGTCCGCATGGTGATCTCGACATGGTCGGCGTCGGGCGCATCCGTCACCGCCGCCTCGCGGATGGTCACCCGCCGTGTCGCCAGCTCGAATTCCACGCCGTCCCGGGCCAGGTCATAGGCGCGCTGGCCGTCGACCTTGATGGCGGAATACTGCGGCGGCACCTGATCGATTTCGCCGACGAAGGCGGGCAGCGCGGCGCGCACCGCCTCCACCGACGGCCGCACATCGGAGCAGTCCGTGATCTCGCCCTCGCGGTCGAGGCTGTCGGTCGAGACGCCCCAGTTGATGGTGAAGCGATAGACCTTCTCGGCATCCATCATGAAAGGCACGGTCTTGGTTGCCTCGCCGAGCGCGATCGGCAGGATGCCCGAGGCCAAGGGGTCCAACGTCCCGGCGTGCCCCGCCTTCTGGGCATTGAACAGCCGCCGGATCTTCGACACGGCGTCCGTCGACCCCATCTCCAGCGGCTTGTCGAGGCAGACCCAGCCATTGACGACGTCTCCCTTCCTGCGGCGGCCCATCAGAGATCGTCGGCGTCGGGCTTGGCGATATCCGCCTGAACCCGCGGGTCGTCGAGCAGGCGGTTCAGCCGCTCGGCCGCCGCGAAGCTCTCGTCGTGGCGGAAGCGCAGGTCGGGGGTGAAGCGCATGTCGATGCGCCGCCCCAGCACGCCGCGCAGGAATTTCGCATGGGCGTTCAGCGCCTTGATGATCTCGTCGACGTGGCCGGCGACGGGGGCGCTGTCGACGCCGGCGCCCAGCGGCTCGACGAAACAGGTGGCGTGCTTCAGGTCCGGCGACAGGCGCACCTCGGTGACCGTCACCGACACCTCCTTGAGGGCCGGATCGTGGATGTCCTCCTCGCGCAGGACGTCGACGAGGGCGTGGCGGATCAGCTCGGCCGCGCGCAGCTGGCGCTGGCTGACGGTGCCGGCCTTCGGATTGGGTTTGCGGGTGCTCATGGGGTGGCTCCTGATCGCCCGCCGGGGTTCGGACCCGGCACGGGCAAGCGAAGCCCGGCGGTCTAGGCGCGTGGGGCGGCGGTGTCCAGTTCGGCCCGGTCGATGGCGGCCAGCAGCTCGGACGAGACGATGGAGCGGAACGGGCGCACCGGCAGGCCCGCGGCATGGAGCACGCCCGCCGTCCAGTGATTGCACAGGTGGGCGATCGAGAAGGTCTCCCGGCTGGCGAAGAAGCGGGCGTCATCCCCGGTCCGGGCGGCGGCGATGCGGGGTCCTCCCGACGACAGGTCGAGCGACGCCTCGACGTGGGCGGCCATGGCCTCGAAGCCGGCGGGGGTCAGGCGGAAGCTGCGGCGGCCGTCCTCCGCGAACAGGGCGCGCGGATCGCGCTGGGCCGGGTCGAGCATGATCACCGAGGGATTGCCCGGCCGGAAGAAGGCCCGCAGCCCGTCCGGCAGGCGGCCCTCCATCGGGCTCTGGTCGACGTAGAACTTGGCGTCGCCCCAGCCGATCAGGATCCAGTCGCCGGGCGGCAGGGCTCGCACCGCCCCCGCCAGCGGTCCCGGCCGGGCCTCCAGCACCGCGCGCGGAACCGCCAGATCGGTGTGGAAGCCGTTGTCGAGGAGGTGCAGTTCGATCCCCGGCGCTCCCGGGCCGGCGCGCCACAGGGCCGGATCGCCCGGCGTGGTCCAGCTGCACAGCGCCGCGATCACGCCGACGAGGGCGGCGGCGGCGATCGGGCCGAGCCCGGTGCGCGTCCTCTGTCGTTTCGGCCGTTTCATCGGGCGGTGAAGCTCCACACGCCGCACAGCGCCGACGGCGGCGTGTCCGGCCCGATCGTGGGGGTGCGGAACAGCATCAGGTCGACGCGCGATCCGCGATGCAGCAGGGCCGCCGCATGCGCCGGCTCGCCGCCGCACAGGCTGATCGGCGCCGCGGCCCGGCCCCGGACGGGGGCGACCACCTCGCGCAGCTCGATCTGGGCGTCGGCAGGGGCGTTCAGCCGCGCGGCGAAGGTCTGGCCCGGGGTGAAGGCGTCGCGGCCGAAGGCGATGCGCAGCGGCCGGGTGCGCAGGCGCTCGCCGGTCTCGAAGCGCAGTTCGGCGGCGACGAAGGTCAGGGAGCCGGCGGCTTCGCGCGTCGCCACGTCGGCGGGGCCGTACTCACCGCTGAGCACGGCGTCCGATCCGCGCCGGGCGGCGACCGGCCGGCTCTCGCCCCGGGCCGCGGCCTTGACCCCCTCGAAGGCGTCGGCGGTCGCCGCGGGCAGACGCCCGGCCCAGGCGACAATCCGGTCGGCGGCCGGCGCGGCCTCGTGGCGTATCGCCTCCCAGGCGGCCACGGTCTGGCGCTGCTCGATGGCCAGCAGGAACAGCACCAGGCAGACGAACGACAGCGCGCCGGCGAGGCGTTTCAGCGCGGTCTGTGAACGGGCCGTCGCGGCAGTCATGGCCGCAACCCTAGCGAGGGTCGGCGGCGAGGTGAACGCCTATCCCCCCACAGGGGCGCCGGAGTCGTCGAGCGGCTGGGCGGGCGGCATCAACCACTCGCCGCGCCACGAATAGGACAGCTGGACGCAGTGGCGGTAGGCCCCGTCCGGCCAGCGTCCGACGGCCTGCAGGGTCAGCGGCCGCCCCAGCCGGACCTGTCCCGCGACCAGCCAGACGTCGTCCGAGCCCGGGCACAGGGCGCGCGACAGGCCGCGGCCGTCGCCGTCCGGCGAGACGTGGTAGATGGCGCTTTCCGTCGCCCCCGCCGGCAGGGCGCGGCGCACCGCGTCCGGGCCGCCGCGGCGGATGTCGGCCGCGCCGCGCTGCGAGGTGGAGATGATCCGCCGCACGCTGATGGCGCCGAACAGGCCCCGGTCCGCCTCCAGCGTCACGCCGCGGGTCAGCGCCTGGGTGACCCGATCGGCGGCGTCAAACGCAAGGTAGCGGGTCTCGGCCGCGGCCGGTCCGGCGACGGAGACCAGGGCGAGAACGGGGATCAGGATGCGGCGCATGGGGCGTTGATCCGTGAAGGATAAGGCGAAACGGCGGCGCGGGCGCGCCGCCGTTCTCCTAGTCCAGCGTGCGCTTGATCTCTTCGACCGTGAAGCACTCGATGAAGTCGCCGGCCTTGATGTCCTGGAAGCCCTGGAAATGCATGCCGCATTCCTGGCCCGACGGGACCTCGTTGACCTCGTCCTTGAAGCGCTTGAGCGTCGTGAGGGTGCCCAGCTCCAGCACCACCACGTCGTCGCGGATGATGCGGACCTTGGCGCCCTTGCGGACCACGCCCTCGGCGACCCGGCAACCGGCGATCTTGCCGGTCTTGGAGATGTCGAAGACCTGCAGCACCTGGGCGTTGCCCAGGAAGGTTTCGCGTTGCAGCGGCGCCAGCATGCCCGAGAGCACGCCCTTCATGTCGTCGAGCAGGTCGTAGATGATCGCGTAGTAGCGGATCTCCACCCCCTCGCGCTCGGCCAGGTCGCGGGCCTGTTTCGAGGCGCGGACGTTGAAGCCGAGGATCGGCGCCCCGGCCGACTTGGCCAGCTGCACGTCGCTCTCGGTGATGCCGCCGGCGCCCGACATGACGGTGCGCGCGCGGACCTCCTCGTTGCCCATCTTGTCGAGCGAGCCGACGATGGCCTCGGCCGATCCCTGCACGTCGGCCTTGATGACCACGGGCAGTTCCGAGACCTTCTTGGACTGCAGCTTCGACATCATGTCGACCAGCGAGACCTGGTTGACGCCGCCGGTGGCCTTCTCGCGCTTCACGCGGGCGCGGTACTCGGTCAGCTCGCGGGCGCGGGCCTCGCTCTCGACCACGGCGTAGGGCTCGCCCGGAGACGGCGCCTCGTCGAGGCCGAGGATCTCGACCGGAACCGACGGACCGGCCTCGGTCAGCTGGGCGTTGCGCTCGTCGAGCAGGGCGCGGACCTTGCCCCAGGCCGAGCCGGCCACGACGATGTCGCCGCGCTTCAGGGTGCCGCGCTTGACCAGCACGGTGGCGACCGGGCCGCGGCCCTTGTCCAGCTTGGCCTCGATGACCACGCCTTCCGAGGTGCGTTCCGGATCGGCCTTCAGGTCCATGACCTCGGCCTGCAGCAGGATGGCGTCGATCAGACCGTTGAGGTTGGTGCGCTCCTTGGCGGAGACCTCGATGATCTGGGTGTCGCCGCCCAGGCTTTCGGCGATGACCTCGTACTGCAGCAGCTCGTTGACGACCTTCTGCGGATTGGCGTCCGGCTTGTCGACCTTGTTGACCGCCACGATGATCGGGGCGTTGGCCGCCTTGGCGTGCTGGATGGCCTCGATGGTCTGCGGCATGACGCCGTCGTCGGCGGCCACGACCAGCACCACGATGTCCGTCACATTGGCGCCGCGCGCGCGCATGGCGCTGAACGCCGCGTGGCCCGGCGTGTCGAGGAAGGTGACGCGGTCGCCGCTTTCCAGACGCACCTGATAGGCGCCGATGTGCTGGGTGATGCCGCCGGCCTCGCCCGCCGCCACGTCCGTGGTGCGCAGCGCGTCGAGCAGCGAGGTCTTGCCGTGGTCGACGTGTCCCATGATGGCCACCACCGGCGCGCGCGGCGTGGTCGCCTCGTCGTCGACGGCGTCGGACAGGAAGCCGGTCTCGATGTCGGACTCCGAGACGCGCTTGACGGCCATGCCGAACTCGTCGGCGACCAGTTCGGCCGTGTCGGTGTCGATGACGTCGTTGATCTTCATCATCAGGCCCTGACGCATCAGGAATTTGATGATGTCGACGCCGCGCACGGCCATCCTGTTGGACAGTTCCTGCACGGTGATGACGTCGGGGATGACCACCTCGCGCGGACGGTTCGGCGCGTCGGTCGAGCCGCCCTTGCGCTTTTCCTTCTCGCGTTCGCGGGCCCGGCGCACCGAGGCGAGCGAGCGCATCCGTTCGGCGGCGTCCTCGTCGCCGCCGGCCACGGCCTGGATGGTCAGACGGCCTTCACGGCGCTTGGGTTCGCCGCGGGTGCGGCTGACGGCCTTGCCCGGACCGGCGTCCGAGAAGCGCTTGTCGCGATCCTCCTCGGCCTTCGACCCCGCGGGGCGGCCGAAGCCGGCGCGGACGGGACGGGCGACGTCGGGCGTCGCGGGCGGGGCGTTCGGAGCCTGACGGCCGCCGGGGCCGGTGCGCGCGCCGCCGGGACGGGCAGCGCCGGGAGCCGGACGCGGATTGAGGGCCGAATAGCGGACCGGCTCGGCCGGACGGGCGGCGCCGCCCTGCGGGCGGCCGGCGGCCTGCGGACGTTCGGCGTAGTTGCGTTCGCCGCCGCCCATGGCGGCTTCGCGGGCCGAGCGGCCGCCGAAGGCGGGACGCTCCGCCGCGGCGCGGCCGGGGGCCTGCGGCTTGGGCGCGCGCTGGCCGAAATTGACCACCGGGCGCGCCGGCGGAGCCGGACGGGCCGGAGGCGCGGCGGCCTCGGTCGGCGCGGGCGCCGGCGTCGGAGCGGGTGTCGGCTCGGGCGCGGGCGCAGCCGGCTTGGCGGCGGCCTTCGCCGGCGCCTTGGCGGGAGCGGCGGCGGTCAGCTTGGCGGCTTCGGCGCGGGCGGCTTCGGCGGCGGCGCGGGCCGCGGCGGCCTCGGCCTGGGCGGCGTTGGCGGCCTTGTCGGCGGCGGCGGCCTGCTCGCGGGCGGCGGCGTCTCGGCGGGCGCGTTCCTCGGCGGCGGCGCGTTCGCGCTCGGCCTGCTGGCGGGTGGCCAGTTCGATGGCGCGACGGCGCGCCTCCTGCTCGGACGCGGACAGGCCGCCGGCTTCGCGGGAGGGGGCGGCCGGACGCGGGGCGGCGGGCGCCTCGGTCTTCGGACGCGCGACGTCGAAGCCCTGCGGGCGCTGATGCCCGGGGACTGCGCCGACGCGGCGCTTGGTCTCGACCACCACGGTCTTGGTGCGGCCGTGGCTGAAGCTCTGGCGCACGGTGCCGGTCGAAACCGATCCCGCCTGCCGGGGCTTCAGGCTCAGCGGCGCGCGCGGTCCCGTCTGGGACGGAGTCCCGGTCGGGGTCTGCGGGCCGTCGTTGGTCTTGTCGTTCTCGTCAGTCATCCGGTCGCTTTACTCGGGAGGGCGGGAGATCCGTCCTCGTCTCGTTCAAACACAAAAAGTCGCGCGGCGCCCTGCCCCCTAGGGAGCAGAACCCCGCCCGCTCAAATCCTTGTCCGGGTCCTCAGCCGGCCTCTCGCCCCACTCCGGGGGCAGAAGCGGTCGAAATCCCGCCAGTCGTTCGACCTCGAAGGTCCAGCGATCGGCCCGCCCGCCCTCAAGCAGGACGGCGTGTATCGCATTTTCCAGCCCGAGGGCCAAACTCAAATCGTCCGCCGTGAAGGCGCCGCAGACTTTCGGGGGCGGTTGCTGGTGTTTCGCCAGGGAAAGCAGCTTGCCCCGTCCGTCGGCCGACCCGTCGGCGGCCTCGACGATCCATGCGGCCTTGCCGGAACGGATCGCGGCGGCCGCCTTTTCGAAGCCAGAGATAAGCACGCCCTCGCGCCGGGCAAGCCCCAGCTGGTCCAGACAGCGCCGGAACAGCAGGCTTTCGACCAGTCCGGACAGGTCGGCGGCGGGCTTCAGGGGGGCTTTGGCCGCGCGCGAGAACAGGTTCTTCTTCACCGCCGCCTCGACCGAGGCGCGGTCGGCCGCGACCCACAGGCCGCGGCCCGGCAGCTTGCGCGCCAGGTCGGGAGCGACCGAGCCGTCCGGAGCGGCGACGAAGCGGATCAGGCGAGATTCGTCCATGACCTGGTGCGTCACCAGGTCCCGGCGTTCCCTATCGATCGTCGCTTCGCGCAGACTCATGGAGGGCCCGGTCTCCCATCACGCGTTTTCGGGCTGATCGGAGTCCTCGGCGAGGACCTCGTCTTCGTCGCCCAGGTCTTCGTCAGCCTGCGGCGCCTCCTCGCCCTCGGCGGGCGCGAAGACGGCGTCGGCGTCGTATTCGCCCTCGTCCTCGTATTCCGGCTCCGGCTCGGGCTGCGGCAGTTCCGAGGCGTCGATCCAGCCGGCCGCGACGCGGGCCTGCAGGATCAGCATCTCGGCCTCTTCCTGGGCCAGGTTGAAGCTCTCGAGCACGCCCGGGACCTTGACCCGTTCGCCGTTCTTGACCTCGTAGCCGCCGCGGATTTCGTCGGTGGCCAGATCGGCCAGGTCCTCGACGGTCTTCACCCCGCCTTCGCCGAGGGCGACGGCGATCTGCAGGCTGACGCCCGGAACTTCGAGCACGCCGTCCTCGACGCCCAGCTCCTTGCGCCTGGCGTCGAGAATGGCCGCCTGGCGGTCGAGGAAGTCGCGCGCGCGGGCCTGCAGCTCTTCAGCCGTATCCTCGTCGAAGCCTTCGATGTCGGAGATTTCATAGGGCTCGACGAAGGCCAGGTCCTCGACCGTGGCGAAGCCTTCGGTGACCAGCAGCTGGGCGATGACCTCGTCGACGTCCAGGGCTTCCTGGAACAGGGCGGTGCGCTCGGTGAACTCGCGCTGGCGACGCTCCGAGTCCTGCGACTCGGTGATGATGTCGATCTGCCAGCCGGTCAGCTGCGAGGCGAGACGGACGTTCTGGCCGCGGCGGCCGATGGCCAGCGACAGCTGTTCGTCCGGCACCACCACCTCGACCCGGTCCGCTTCTTCATCGAGCACGACCTTGGACACTTCAGCGGGCGCCAGGGCGTTGACGATGAAGGTCGGCTCGTCGCTGTTCCACTGGATGATGTCGATCTTCTCGCCCTGCAGTTCGGCGACCACCGCCTGCACGCGCGAGCCGCGCATGCCGACGCAGGCGCCGACCGGGTCGATCGAGGAGTCGTTCGACAGCACGGCCATCTTGGCGCGCGAGCCGGCGTCGCGGGCGGCGGCGCGGATCTCGATCACGCCGTCGTAGACCTCGGGCACTTCCTGGGCGAACAGCTTGGCCATGAAACCGGGATGCGAGCGCGACAGCATGACCTGCGGCCCCTTCGCTTCCGGGCGCACGTCGTAGATGTAGGTGCGGATGCGGTCGCCGATGTTGAACACCTCGCGCGGGATCGAGTCGTTGCGCCGCATGATGCCCTCGCCGCGGCCCAGATCGACGACGGTGTTGCCGTATTCGACGCGCTTGACGGTGCCGTTGACGATCTCGCCGACGCGGTCCTTGAACTCTTCGTACTGGTTGGCGCGCTCGGCGTCGCGAACCTTGCCCATGACGACCTGGCGAGCCATCTGGGTCTGCACCCGGCCGAACTCGAACGGCGGCAGGTTCTCCACGTATTCCTTGCCGACCACGGCTTCCGGATCGCGCTTCAGGGCGTCCTTCAGGCGCACCATGGCGCTGTCGTTGAATTCTTCCAGCTCGTCTTCCGGCTGCCAGTCGTCCTCGACGATGGTGACGTGACGGGTCAGGGCCAGCTCGCCCGACTTGATGTCGATCTTGGCGCGGATGTCGTGGTGGGCGCCGTAGCGCGACTTGGCGCCCTTCTGGATCGCCTCCTCGATCGCCTCGACGACGATCTCCTTGTCGATGTTCTTCTCGCGCGCGACCGCATCGGCGATCTGCAGCAGTTCGAGTCGGTTCGCGGAAACGCCGGCGACAGCCATGCTCTTAGTCCTCGGTCTCAGGTTCGTTGTTGTCGTTACGCGCGGCGCGCTTCTCGGCGCCCGCCTTCATCAGTTCGTCGGTCAGCACCAGCTTGGCGTCGACCAGCCAGGCGAAGGGGATCAGGGCGGTGTCCTCCTCCCCCTCCAGATCGATGGCGATATTCTCCCCGTCGGTTCCGGCGACGGTTCCCTTGAAGCGTTTCCGCCCCTCGATCATCCGGTCCGTCTCTAGCCGCGCCTCGAAGCCTTCGAACAGGTCGAAGTCGCTCTGGCGCGTCAGCGGACGGTCGACGCCGGGCGACGAAACCTCCAGCAGATACTCCCCGCTGATCGGATCGGCGGCGTCCAGCACCTCCGACACGGCGCGGCTCAGCCGGGCGCATTCCTCAACCGCGATATCGTGATCGGAGGGACGTTCGGCCATGATCTGCAGCCGCCGGCGCAGGGTGCCGCCCATCAGCCGCACGCGCACGATGTCGAGGCCGAGGCTTTCCGCCACGGGTTCGATCAGCTCCAGCAGAGCGCGGTCTTCGACGGTCTTGGCCTTCAAGGCTGGATCCCGGACAAAACAAAAGCGGCTGGCCTCCGGGGCCGCCGCTTCAAACGGCGCCGTTGGACGCCGGTCTAACGATGTGAGGGCGCATATAGACCGGCGAAACCGGTTTGTCAGCCCCTGACGAAATCAAGGAAGATCGGCGCGGTGTCGCCCAGCTTCTTCTCCTCGTAGCGTGTCACCACATGGTCGGGCGGGGCCACACGCCAGTCGTTGGCCCGGTCCGCGGTCCATTGAAGCCCCGGCGTCCGCTCGAACCGCTCCAGCGCCCAGTCGGCATAGTCCTTCCAGTCGGTGACGAAGCGCAGCCGCCCGCCGGGCTTGAGCAGGCGCACGATCTCGACCGCCAATTCGTCCTGCACCAGCCGCCGCTTGTTGTGCCGCGCCTTGTGCCAGGGATCGGGGAACAGGATCATCACCCGGTCCAGACAGCCGTCAGGCAGGGCCGCCATCACGTCGCGGGCGTCGCCGGCGTGCAGCCGGACATTCTTCAGCCCGCGCTCGTCGATATGGCGCAGAGCCGAGCCGACGCCGTTCAGGAACGGCTCGCAGCCGATCATCAGGGCCTCGGGATGACGGCTCGCCTGCTCGGCCAGATGCTCGCCGCCGCCGAAGCCGATCTCGAGCCAGACCTCTCTCGCCCCCGGCGCCAACGCCTGCGGATCGATCGGCCCCGCCAGCGGATCGGGCACGGCGACGGAGGGCAGCAGGGTGTCGAACAGGGCGGCCTGCCGCGGCTTCAGGGCGCGCGACTTGATGCGGCCGAACGAGCGGAGGGGGCCCCGGATCGGGGGGGTGGAGGCGGACATGCGCGGGCCTATAGCCGCCCGCGCGGCCGCTGTCGCCCGCGACGGATCAGTTGGGAGCGGACGCGGGAGCGGCGGCGGGCGCCGTGGCGGGCGCGGCGGCGGCCTCCGCGTCGCACACCCGGTTGATCCCGGCCAGCAGCCGCCGGTCGTTGGCCCGCGTGGCCAGCGCCCGCGCGCCGTCGCAGTCGCCGTTGTTGATCAGGGCGGCGGCCTCCTCGGCGCGGCGCACGACGCGCGGATTGCGGCTCTCGCGCCAGGCGTCCTGCTGCTGCTCCATGCCCTGCATCCGGATGTCGTTGCTGAAGCGCTCGAACGTACCTTGGGTCTGCATGCGGCCGATGGCGGCCGAATCCTGCCCCCACGCCGGCAGGGCGACCGCCGCAAGGGCGAGAACGAGCATCTGGGTCTTCATGTCCGGCCTCCGTCTGGAACCCGATCACACCGCCGAACGCCGTTCAACGTCAAGTTAAATCCTGGAAGGATTCAGGCGAGCGCCTTGAGCTTCCCGACCAGATCTGTCCGCTCCCACGAGAACCCTCCGTCGGCCTCCGGCGCGCGCCCGAAATGGCCATAGGCCGCGGTCCGCGCATAGATCGGCCGGTTCAGGCCCAGATGCTCGCGGATGGCCCTCGGCGTGGCGCCGCCGATCATCTTCGGCAGCTCGGCCTCCAGCACCGCCGGATCGATCCGGCCGGTGCCGTGCAGGTCGACGTGCACAGACAGCGGGTGCGACACGCCGATCGCGTAGCTCAGCTGGATGGTGCAGCGGTCAGCCAGGCCGGCGGCGACGACGTTCTTGGCCAGGTAGCGGGCGGCGTAGGCGGCCGAGCGGTCGACCTTGGTCGGGTCCTTGCCCGAGAAGGCGCCGCCGCCGTGCGGGGCCGCGCCGCCGTAGGTGTCGACGATGATCTTGCGCCCGGTCAGGCCGGCGTCCCCGTCAGGTCCGCCGATCTCGAACGAACCGGTCGGATTGACGTGCCACTCGGTCTCGTTGGTGATGAAGCCGTCCGGCAGCACCTCGCGGATGTACGGCTTCACGATCGCGGCCACATCGTCCGACGACAGCCCCGGCGCATGCTGGGTGGACAGCACGATCGAGGTCGCCCGCACCGGCTTGCCGTTCTCGTAATAGAGGGTCACCTGGCTCTTGGCGTCCGGCTCCAGCTTCGGCTCCTTGCCGGCATGGCGCGCCTCGGCCAGCTTCCGGAGGATGTTGTGGCTGTACTGCAGCGTCGCCGGCATCAGCTCCGGCGTCTCGTTCGAGGCGTAGCCGAACATGATGCCCTGGTCGCCGGCGCCCTCGTCCTTGTCGCCGGAGGCGTCGACGCCCTGGGCGATGTGGGCCGACTGCGGGTGCAGGTGGTTCTCGAAGGTCAGCTTCTCCCAGTGGAAGCCGTCCTGCTCGTAACCGATGTCGCGCACGACCGTGCGGACCGTGGCCTCGATCTCGTCCTTCACGCCCGGGGCCCACTCGCCCTTCGTGTCCATGATGCCCCGGCCGCGGATCTCGCCCGCCAGGACCACCAGATTGGTCGTGGTCAGGGTCTCGCACGCCACCCGCGCCTCCGGATCCTTGGACAGGAACAGGTCGACGATGGCGTCTGAAATCTGGTCTGCGACCTTGTCGGGATGTCCTTCGGACACGCTTTCGGAGGTGAACAGAAAGGACGAACGGGCCAAGGCGGACTCCTGGAGCGCGGGAACGGCCGCCAGACATATAAAGATATGTTTATATGTTCAAGGCGCGGGCGCGTGTCGCCCGAAAGGATTCCAGATGGTCAGCCCCCGGGCGGCCGTCTCCCCCGCCAGCCAGCGCTCGCCGACGCCCGCCAGCAGGACCAGGTCGAGCATCAGGGCCAGGCCCAGGTGGGCCGAGATTTCCGCCCGGCCGCGCATGGGCGGGACGAACGGCAGGGACAGATAGACCAGCACGCCCAGCACCATCACCGCCGAGGCCGCGAACGGCCACCAGCGGTTCCCCTTCAGCGCCAGCACCAGGAAGGCCACCAGCAAGGCGGCCTCGACGGCCGTCTCGTAGACGGGCGCATGCGACACGTCGAAACCAGTCACCGCCTCCGGCATCAGCCCTGCCGGACCGGCCAGGCCCGCGGCCAGCCACGCCAGGGTGACGAGGGCGCCGAAGCGCTCGGGCGGCCCGCCCCCGACCCATGCGGCGAGGGGCGCGACAAGGGTGAAACAGAGCGTGGCGATCTGGAACGGGGTCATGGTCGGGTCTCCGCGCCGAACGCGCCGGCCGGGTCAGAGGCCGGGATTGATGGCCTGGTCGATCGCTTCGGCCTGTCCCGTGTAGGCGACCACCAGGTCCGCGACGGCCTTGATCATGACCGCCGCCAGAACCACGGCGAGCAGCAGGATCAGGAGGCGGAGGCGCCAGCCGCGCGGCGGGGCGCGGTAGCCGAGCCGACCCCCGGCCCGCTCTGCGCTCCCACCTGCGCCATCACCCAGCCGGCGCTCAGCACCTGGCGCAGCAACTCGCGCGGGTTCGCCCCCGCCGCGTCGTCCGCCAGCCCCCTCATCAGATGGCTGCGGACCGGATCGTTCGCCCCCAGCGGACTGAAGGCGTCCAGCGCGGCCTCCAGATCCTCCCACGTCCAGTGGGGAAGCGGCGGACTCGTCAATGCCATGATCGGACTCCCTGTCGAGGGAGGGATCAACGGCCGAAGCGCCCGCGCCGCCAATGGGGTCTTTCGGCCCTGGTACGTTTCGTTCCAGCTGGGCCAGCGCCGCCTTGCGCCGATTGACCCCCATCCGGCGGCAGGCCTCGTGCACATGTTTCTTGACCGTGGCCTCCGACAGACCCAGCCGGGCGGCGATTTCCTTGTCCGTCAGGAACGCGGTGAGCCTCAGACACTCTTCCTGGCGGGCGCTGAGGCGCTTCGACATTCTACGCTCCGGTACAAGCCAGATAGCTACGGCGTGCGAACCGTGTCGTCCAGTATCGGACCCTGACCGGCCCGCCGAAACCCGGCCAGGCGTCAGATCGGATGTCGAAGAAGTGGTGCCGCTTAGGTGACTCGAACACCTGACCCCCGCATTACGAAGGCTACTCCAGCCTCGGACGGGAAGCCTTGCGGACAATGGATCTCGGCCAGATTTTACCGAGGTCGGGCGCCGCAACCCAGCCCCTTCCCAGATTGGCCCGAGGGGCCGGTAGGGTCGGTTCCTATGTTACGCGACTTAACGTGGGAACCGACGAAAATTCGACCTGCGCCATACCTGCCGACATGGCCGTCAAGGCTGGAATCCTAAGCACCGGCGAACAATGTCAGAAGGTCCAACCGTCCCATCCCCAGTCGCCTCGAGTGTAGTGATCGACCACCAGACCCTGCTCGTCTACCCTCAGCATCTGGCCGGACCACCGGTCAAACAGGGCCGCGCGATCCACCCAGATCAACGTCCATCCATCCGGCCCTGGCAGCACTTCGGGCTGATCAAATCCCTTCCCGCCCGCCCAGTCGTCCACGCCTGGCAGCACTTCCCGTCCGCCAAAACCCTTGGTGCCGACAATGAAGACGTCGTCTGCCCCCGGGAGGACCAACGGCGTGTCAGGATCTTTCGAGAACCCGCGATCACCGTCGTCCGCCTCTGGCAATACCTCAGGCCCCGCACCATCCTTGTCGGTTAGGAAGCCGTCCCCGCCGGGGCCGGGCAGCACCAGCGGTCGCTCGCCGTCCCAAGCCCCGCCCGAAAGCAGCGCCTCGGGAATCCGCCCGTCTGTCCAGGCCCGCGCATCGACGTCTGGCCCGTACATCCGGTTCAGCTCCAGCACCCGCCCGTCCCCGAACTGAATGTTCTCGATGCCGGTCAGATGGTCGCCGCCGTCCGGCCCCTTGAGGATGAAATCATCGCCGTTCTGCAGCAGGCGATAGTCGGAATAATTCCCGGAGACGGTCAGGATGTCGTGGCCGGAGCCTCCGTCGATCCAGTCATTGCCTCTCCCCCCGTCAAGCTGGTCGTCGCCGGCCCCTCCGAACAGGAAGTCATCGCTCATTCCGCTTGTCAGGGCATCGACGCCGTCGCCCCCTTGCGCGTAGACCGAGCTCACGCCGGTGACCCCTCGCGTGTTGATTTCGTTCGCCCCCGCCCCGCCGCTTATTTCGAGTGAGATTACCGGACCGGCAAGTCCCCCTTCGACCACGAGCGCCCCGTCTCCAGAAACCTTCAGGCGAAGCACTTCAACATCCGCGACGCCGATCTCGATCGGCGCTTCCAAAGCCTGCAGGGAGCCGTCAGACGCTCCTGAGCCGTTGAGGACGCGAACGAGGAAGCCCACCACTGAGTCTGCAAGGTTGAAGTCGCTAAGGGTCATAACGGTGCTGTTTGCCGTCAGTCCTATGGTCAGGCTGTCCCGGCCCCCTCGGATCCCGAGAACCTCGTGCGGAACGTAGTCCGACAGGTCCACATTGAAGTCGACGTCGCCAGTTGGCGTAACGCAGATCATGGACCCGCCGAAGCAGAGGATTTCGACGTCCTGAAGAGTGTCTACGCCGTCGCGGTCGGTGACTTGGTCCGTTACCCGCATCCGCCCCCCGCCGAGGTCCTGAATGGTGTACTCATCACGCTGCCCCGTGAAGCGGGCAGAGTCGCTCCCCTCCCCACCAATGAGCAGATCATCCCCTTGCCCGCCGTCCAGTGCGTCCTGATCATCGCCACCGGACAGCGTGTCGGCCGCGTGGCCGCCGATCAGGACGTCGTCGCCACTACTCCCTTCCACCCATATCGCGGTCTCTATGCCGGCCCCGGATATGAAATCCCGATATTCGCTTCCGAACAGGACGGGGTCGAGACCGTGAAGATTGGCCGCGGACCCGATCTGGAAATGGCCTCCGACGAACTGCGGCAGGAATCCTGTTCCCTCCCACTGGTACAGCAGATTGGCGCTGAGCGGCGAATCGGCCATCAGTTCGAGATGCCGCAGGTATCGGTCCAGTTGGTGTCCGGATAGGGCAACATCTGCGAGACCGTAGTCGTCCAAGATTAATCTGGCGGCTGCGTGGAAATTGCCGTCCGAAGCACCGACGACATCCTGTTCGTGAGTGATGTGAAAGAACCTTTGCGGATCAAGTTGCTGGGTAAGCGTGACCGATCCAGGGGAGCCAAAGAAAACTCCCCCATCGAATTGAGAAGGATAGTCGTGTGCAAATCCTTCAGCTACGGCCCCGCCTAGGCTGTGACCGGTAACGAATAGTTCGGCACCGCGATCACGGGCGAACTGGAAGACGGCCGCGACGAATGGAGCAAAAGGGGCCATTACCGCGTCGAGGTCGCCGAGCAAGATCCGTAAGTCCGATCCGATCCAATCGCCGATTTCCGCAAGTTCAGGTTCGGATCCCCTGAATGAGAGTATCACCTGACCGTTGTGTTCATTGTAGGCCACGAAGGCTTGCAGTCTGTGTAGGCCGAGATGGACTGAAAAGTAGCCGGAATCGTCGAACATACTCGCCGGCAGTTTCAATTCCTCGTAGCTCGGCAAACTCCAGCCGGCCATTGAAGGCCGACAATGCTCTCCGTTGAACGGGGAGCGCTCCCAAAGGTCGCCTTCCTCGTATGCCAGATCGGAAAACTCGGCCAACAGGTACGCCATTTCGACGTCCATTGGGGGCGGGTCCGAAAGCCGGTAGCGCTGTCCATAAACCCCGGAGCCGGAACCGTCCGTTCTTCCTAAAGCGATCAGAATCTCGCCGTACCCCATGGCCGAGATGTCGCTCAAAGCCCCGTCACTCAGCACGAACTCGCCGCCCAAAGCCAAGCCCGAAGCGCTATAGAGTTGGGCGTGGACTCTCGAATCGGAAGTCCAAGCAACTAGGAAGCCGCCGTCCTCTAGGACCAATATTCGCTGGCCCGACTGATTTCCATCCGTTTCCGTATTGACTCGAAACTCTTCTCGGATGGATGCGCCAAATGCATCGTAGACCTGTGCATATATCCCGAAGGCGGACCCGTCTTGTTGAAAAGATTCCCAAGTGACAACAAAACCGCCCCCGTCCAAGGCGGCAAGCTGCGGGCTAACCTGGTGATTGATTGTGTAAGTGTTGACCCGGAAGTTCGCACCGATAGGTTGAGCAAAGGCATTATAGACTTGGGCGTAGAGGCCTTCATTTGAGCCATCCTGAGCATGCCATATCAGGACAAAGCCGCCATCCGTCAAAGCTTGAATCGACGGAGAATACTGATGGCCATTTGTCTCGGCACTGGCGCGAATCTCGACACCAGTAGGTAGATGCGCGGAGTTAAATACTTGGGCAAAAATTCCTTGCCCCTCACTCCAAGTTACAACAAATCCGCCGTCGTCAAGAACTGAGACTTTCTGCTCCCCTTTGGGGTGACTTGAGTCGGCGCTCACTTGGATCAAGTTGCCAGCGGGTTGGCCGGTCTGATCGAACACTTGAGCGTACACCGCTCCGCCCCAGCCATCGGGCCCAGGGGAGACCCAAGTCAAGACAAAACGCCCGTCCGAAAATTTGGCAAGTTGTGGATAACTAGACCCGTACTGACTTAGCCGTAGTTCAGGACCAACTAAGCCGCCGAGAGCATCGTAGGCTTGGGCATAAACGCCGTCATTGTGAGCGCCCTCTTCGTAAGACACCCAAGTGACAACAAAACCGCCCCCAGGGAGTGTTAACACCTGGTGGCCCTCTTGTTCGCCCGTTGTAGCTGTGTTGACGCGAAACTCACTGCCGACTGGGGCGCCAGCAGCGTCATAGACTTGCGCGTAGACGCCCCAGTTTGGACCTTCCTGGCCCCAGGACGCCCAGGTGACGACGAAGCCGCCGCCCTCAAGGACGCCGATCTTGGGCCCGACCTGCTCGTCGTTTGTATGGGTGTTAACCCGGAATCCGCTACCGACCGGCTTTAGCTGGGAGGCTCCGGCGGTGGCCGTGAAAAGACCATCTCGCTCGTCGCCGTTGTTCCGGCTGCTCCTGTGGCCGTAGTGTTCGGGGATAAGCCCCTGTTCTTCTGCAGTACGCATCTGGCTTTGCCACCGGTCCAGCAGACCTGTCCGGTCATATGCGAAGGAAGTCCGTCCTTCGGACCCTGGCAAAACCTCCGGCTGATCGGAACCCTTTGCACCTTGGTAGCTCGTGTCATCCGCACGAGGGAGGACCAGTGGCCGAGGCCCACCCGCTTCTCCGCCCGACAGCAGCGCCTCCGGAATCCGGCCGTCCGCCCACGCCCGGGTATCGACGTCCGGCCCGTACATCCGGTTCAGTTCCAGCACCCGCCCGTCGCTGAAGCGGATACTCTCGACCCCGGTCAAACGGTCGCCGCCGTCCTGTCCCTTGAGGATGAAGTCGTCGCCGTTCATCAGCAGGCGGAAGCTGGAGGCCACGCCGGAGACGGTCAGGATGTCGTGGCCTGAGCCGCCGTCAATCCAGTCGTTACCGAGGCCGCCGATCAGCGTGTCGTTGCCGTCTCCCCCGTCTAGTCGGTCGTCAAAGGTACCGCCTGTGAGGTGGTCCTCTCCAGCGCCGCCATGAGCGCTTACTGACTGATCGTGTCGAGCAGCGTCGATGACGTCGTCGCCGTCCAGGCCAAAGACGCTCACCGCAGAACCACCAAGCTCACTCGCGCCCAACGCGTCCAGCGAAATTGCGTCGTCCCCGTCTCCGCCACTCACTCGGATCGATTCGAAACCGCTAAGGATCAAGTCGGTTTCCAGCCGGGCCTTTCTTTCAATTCGGACGTCGCCCTCTACACTCGTGACGGAGATCAGATTGGCATGGCCTTCGCTACCTGTGACCTGAGCGACGCTGTTGTCGCCGCCAGAGGAGTACTCCCCGTCATCCTCGTCACTCAAAACGAGAAGGGCAGAACCTGACTGAGCGGAAAACCCTACGCCCGTGGGAAACCGCGCCAACATAAGGTCGGAATTCAGATACCCGCCGGCACGCTGCAGGCTCGCCTGACTTATATCGTTGAAAACGTATATGTTCGGAGTGTCATCACTCACCCGCCACCATTCACTGAAGGGATTAAAAAGCCCACTGAAGAGCCTGACTTCGAAATGGAGGTGCGGCCCTGTCCCCGTGCCCGTGTTGCCGACTACTCCAATTTGGGAACCACTCAGAACAGAATCGCCGTCCCGAAGAAGTGATCCGTCTCTCCGAGCAGGGAGGTCTCTCAAATGGGCGTATAGCGTGTAGAATGTCTGCCCGTTCGCTACTGCCGCATTGTTCGCGGAATCTTCGGTTGAGTGACGTATCAGTATGTAATTTCCCAATCCGCTTCGATTACCGGAATCCGCGACTACTCCGGCCCCAAACGCAAAAACTAGCGAACCTGAAGGTGCCGCGATGTCCGTTCCAGCGTGGGTTAGGGGATAGCTCGGCTGCGGGCCGCCAAGCTCGCCCCAAGACAAGTTGTCTCCAAAATTATGACTGATCCTGCCCCCTGAAACGATGGCTCCCGCCCAGGGGCCAAGCGGCAACTCAAAGTCCCCACTCATTGGCTGGTCGGATACCGGGGTAGCGCTGATCCGATATGTTCCAGTTCCGTCTGAGGTCGCCGAACCCGCCGACAGGTAGTAGACGCCCGACCCGGGTGCCCGAAAATTGATCTGTGCGTTCTGACCCTCGCCGTCATTATTGCTGAACGCCTGAGGGACCGGGTTGCCCGAACCGTCGCGCAGTCGCAGGAAGGGATCTATCAGAGAACCCTGACCGGTCGGGCTCCCTTCCAAGTCGAACTGATAGATCACTCCCTCCGTTAAAGTGATCCTGAACCAATCGGTGTCGCCGGCCGTCTCAATGGTTCCGGTGCGAAATCCATCTTCGCCCACGGCACCCACCGTTGAGATCGAGGCTGAGAAATCGTCAGTCGGTGCGGTACTCTGTTGGACGCTGACCCGGTAGGTCCCTGTTCCGATCGCCGTCGCCGATCCGGCCGAGAGGTAGTAGGTGCCGGAGGTGGTCGCCGTAAATGTCAACTGGGCGTTGAGGCCTGGGCCGCTGTCGTCGTCAAAGGTTATCGGGTTCCCTGCACTGTCCCTCAGCCGCAGGAAGGGATCGGCAAGCCCCCCGGGTCCAGCCGGCGGGGGAGGAGACCCGAACGTGTCCAGATCGAACTGGTAGGTCAGACCAGCAGTGAGTGTGATCCGAAACCAATCGGTGTCCCCGGCAATCTCTATGGTGCCTGTTTTAGGCCCGTCGACGCTAACTGTTCCGGTCGTGGTGATCGAACCGGCATAGTCGTCTGTCGGTGACCCCGTCGCCTGGAATCGCCGACCGTATACGCCGTAGCCGGAGCCGTCCTGGCCATCGGACGTCCAGGCAATGACGAAGCCGCCACTATCGAGGGCAGCAATTCGGGGGAGGAACTGGTCACCAACCACATGGGTATTAACTGTGAACTCGTCGCCGAGTGCTTCTCCCCCAGCGCTATAGACTTGGGCAATGACTCCGTTGCCGGAACCATCGTGGACGCCAGAGCCATCCTGATACCAAGGATCCCAGGTGACGAGAAAGCCGCCGTCCATCAAGGCAGTTAGCTGCGATTGAGGATGGACCCGAAACTCCACACCCACGCGGGCGCCCGAGGCATCATAGACTTGAGCGCGGGCCTGTACTTCGCCTTGGTATATCGAATGCCAGAAGACGACGAAGCCGCCGTCTGTCAGCGCGACAATCTGTGAATTGCGTTGGTCGCCGACCGTTTCATTGTTGACTTGGAACTCGCCGCCGAGTGGGATCCCCGCCTCGCTAAAGACTTGGCCATAGAGTCCGTAACCGTCCTGATCAAATGATTCCCAAACAACGACGAAGCCGCCGCCCTTTACGGCCGTGATCCGATTGTTGTCTTGAAAACTGTATGTGGTCGTGTTGACCCGGAACTCGGCACCCACTGGCACGCCCGAGGCGCTATAGACTTGAGCAAAAGTCCCAGAGCCGGGGCCGTCTTGATCTCTGGAGGTCCACGTAACGACGAAGCCGCCGCCCTCTAAGGCCGCCATTTGGGGATAAGCCTGCGAGGAGTCTACGAAAGTGTTGACGCGGAACTGCACGCCCTCCGCGACGCCCCCCGCACCGTATATCTGAGCGTAAACGTTGTGGCTTGAACCGTTCTGGTCAAAGGACGTCCAAGCGATAACGAAGCCGCCGCCCTCTAGGGGCACGAGAACGTTGTTGGTGGTGGCGGTGTATGGGACGACTTGGAACTCGGCGCTCAAGGGCGTTCCCGTGGCATCATAGACTTCGGCATAAACGCCGCCTTGATCGGGGTTCCACCAGGTGATGACGAAGCCACCCCCCTCAAGCGCGATGACGTTCTGAACTGCTTGAACGCCGGTCGTATAAGTGTTCACCCGGAATTCGCGTCCCGCGGGTAAGCCGGTGGCGTCATAGACTTGGGCGTAGGCACCGTAGCTGGAGCCGTCTTGACCGTTGGAAGTCCAGACAATGACAAAACCGCCCCCTTCGAGTGCCGCGATCTCCGGCCCCTCCTGATTGCCCTCCGTATATGTATTGACCCGGAACTCTCCGCCGGCCGCAACAGCAGTTGCTATGGGGGACGTTGAACCAGTGGGAGCTTGGTCCCCCAGCCGTGTTGCCACGTAGTCCCCTGCGCGCGTCCCCGGCCTTAGAGATTGCAGCGAACCGAGTGCAGGAACATTCGGGGTTGGCTGCGGTAGCGGGCAACAATGCCCGGTAGGACCATCGCTTGTTTCGAGGCGCAGGATTGCTTCTGCTCCTTTGCGCATCTGGCGCATGTCGACGCCTCTTTGTCTTGCCGCGACCGGAAACAGAAACCGCACGGCTTAGATAACATCGATCTCGCTGATAGAGGCTGCATTTTTCCGAGAAGGTCGCGATCCGGCGGTGCCCGCTCCTTCCGATTGCAGAAAGCCGATCGAGTTCTGAAGCATGACTGCCTGCACACCAATCCGAAACCACCGGGTGTCAGCCTTGAGTCATGTTCCGGATCATCCTTGCCACGGCACTGCTCTCCCCGACGGCCGCCACGATGGCCCGCGCCGATCCGTGCGAGGGACGGCTTCCGACGCGGCATGGTGAGACGTTCGCCGGAACGGTTCGATATGTCGGAGACGGCGACAGCCTCTGCGTAGGCCGGACGTCGAACCCTAACGAGTGGATTGAGGTTCGCCTGGCCGATTTTGACGCCCCCGAACTTCGGGAGCGGGACGGCCGGCGAGGCCATGAGATTCTGACGCGGCTGGCGCGGGGTCGTCAGGTCAGCTGCACCGCTTCTTGGGGCCGTAGCGGCCGGGTCGTTTCGCACGACCGAGTTATCGCATCCTGTCGACTGAACGGGCAGCGGCTCGGCGATCTGCTGAGGGCGCAGCGAACTCCGCAGGGCGGCAACTAAACCGCATTCCAGATAGCGGCGAGTGCTCGCGGGCTAGGTCACATGCCCCCATTCGCGGCCTCCGCAGCCCGTTTCGTGGAATGTCCAATTAGGCGCGCTGACGTGCACGACGGATCAAAACGAAAAAAAAGGGCCCCCGCCCCGCGAACCAGCCGAAGCCAGCGCGCGAGGCGGGGTAGGGGTTAGGCCGCAGCCTGTTTCGCCGCGCCGGCCTCGACGGCAGCCAGCAGGGTGTCGTTGGCGAGGTGCGAGTACCGCTGCGTCGACTGATAGCTGGCGTGGCCCAGCACCTTCCCGACTGCGAACAAGTCGACGCCGCTGTTAATCATGAAGCTGGCACTGCTGTGCCGCAGGTCGTGGATTCGTAGGCCCGGCAACTTCGCGACCCTAATCGCCCGCTGCCATCCGTGCTTGATCGACACGAAGGGCTTGAGGGTGTCGGGGTTCGGCACCAGCCACGGACAGTCCTTGAAGCGAGGAAGGGCTTCAATGATCGCCAGCGCCGCCGTCGAGAGCGGCACCCGTCGAGGCTTGCCCGTCTTGCTGGTCGGGATCAGCCACGTCCGCTTTTCAACGTCCACATGCTCCCATCGGGCGTCCAGGAGTTCGCGTACCCGGGCGCCGGTGAGGAGCAGCAGTCCCACGATGTGCTGCAGCTGCGTGTTATGAGACTGCGCTGCCGCCTCCCGGAGCCGGGCGGCCTCCTCCGCCGTCAAGAACCGCTCGCAGGCGTTGTCGAAGGCCATCCTGGCCACCCCACGGGTCGGGTTCTTCTCAGCGCCCGGGATGCCCCAGCGCGCGCCCAGCTCCAAGGATCGGCCGAAGATCACCCTGATCTTCTCGACCGTGGCCGGAGCCAGACCCTCGGCACGCTTCTCGGCCAGCCAGTGGGCGACGGCCCGGCTGTTGATGTCGGTCAGCCGGACCTTCCCCCACTTCGGGATGATGTGCCGCCGGACGTACATCTCAGTCGTGGAATAGGACCGCTGATGTAGCTTGGCGTCCGCGAGGTGCATGGCCGACAGCTCCCGGTACAGCGGGATGGCTTTCGCTTCCGCTTTCTTGGCCCCCGGGTCGCCGCCCATCACGGCTTCGGACCGCAACTGCACCGCCCGCTTCTTGGCGGCGGCGAAGGTGACGTCCTCGTAGCGGCCGATCTTGAACTGCTTCTGGCGACCGGCCGGGTCGGGGTAGCGAAGGTAGTAGGTCTTTCCGCCAGTGCAGCGGCATTCCAGCGTGAAGCCGGTAACAGTCTTGTCGTACCAATCGGTCTTCTTCCTGCCGACTTCGCAGCCGGCGTTGGCGACGAACGCAGCGGTAAGGTGAGCCTTGGGCATGGGTAGTCTCCTTGCGTGTTTGATGATCGACGGGCGAGCGCCGTCAGGCCGCCCCGAAGGGCGGTCGGTTGGTGTGGGGTGGTCTGGAGCGGGTCAGGCCCGCGTTGCCCCAGAGTGGGCCGCAGGGGCCACGCGTCGGGGGCGGGGATGGTCGGGCCATGGGGGACCCGGGAGCGGCCTCAGGGGGCCGCGTTTTGGGGCGTGGGTGACGGGCACCGTGCCGAAATCAAAGGGGGAAAGGGGGAGCTACCTCTTTTCCACTTTGCACCGGCCCGAGGGGCGCGGGGCTGGAGGGCGTTGACTACTCCTCGTCCGTCAGGACGCGCCAAGCCTTGCGCTCGCTGCTTTCTCCATCCTCGATCCGGAGGCCGTTCACCCGGACGCCACGGTGGCGCTTGAGATATTGCCCCAGCAGGTGCGGGAGGCTGGCGCCACGCTCGACGACGAGAATCTCATCGATGATTTCCTGGAGTCTAGGCTTACTCCGGGCGTCAGAAAGGAGTTCGCGAACCGTCACGGACTCGTCGTGGTAGATGTCGCGCCACAGCTTCAGGAGCACCGCCAAGGATTCGTTGTCGGAGCTGTCCCTGACCTGATTGATCAGGCTTGAGGCCGGGTCCGGCTCACCCAGCCAGATGAGGGGCTCGCGGCAGAACCTCGACCAGTCTTCATAGGAGCCAATCGATGTAAGGGTGTCGTCACGCCTCCCATGCAGCAGGAAGGCCTGGATGATGGTGAGGGCAAAGCCGACATAGCCAGAACGGTGTTTCGATATCTGCTTATGAGGGTTGTGTTGGAAAGTCCGCAGGCTGGACTTGGCCGCAAGCCTGGTGGTGACCACGCGCCGACGCATGTCTTTGATCGGCCCTGTGTTGTTACCAGTCCCGAGGAACAGCGAATTTGTCCGCGCTGTAGCGGTACCGCTTTTGCCAAGAAGGCGTTCGGTGGTGGTTTGACTGGTCAGCGCCTTGTTGATGGCCCCGAAGGGCTTCCACTCGGTCTGCATGTCGTCAAAGAGGATGACGGGTGGCTTCTCCAGCAGCATAGCCAGAACCACCTTGACGGCCTCAGCCGCTGAGGTGGGGTAACTCGTGACGTAAGGGTGCAAAGGCGTGGCGAACAACACGATGATGCCCGCCAAGAAACTCTTCCCGCTGCCTGAGGTGGCGGCGTTGATGTTGAAGGCCGGCGCTAGCGGAAGGCCTGGACGAATGACCGCCGTAAGCATCGCGCACAGGGCCGCAGACAGATCCTCCGGCTTGTCAAACTCGAACTCCGCCAGCTCGGCCTTCAGCATCATGAGGCACTGGCGCGCCTCGTCCATCGTGGGGGCAGAGATTGCATACTCATTGACGCCGAAGCTGGCGTAGATGCCGGTCGAAGTGTTGAACCCCGGCGTCGTCACCAGCTGCTCGTTGGCGTCAAAGTAGGGCTGATGCGCGATGCCCGTGAGCGTCAGAAGGTGCTTGCGATCCTGAGTGTAGATCAGGGTGTTCAGGAGATGGTGGGGAGGGTTGCACGTCACCCAGTCGCCCTTCGGGTTCGGGCGTTGCCACTCGATCATCTCGGACAGGACGACGTAGAGAGTCTGCGAGTTCACGACCTCGCACTGCACGGAGCCCTTGATCGGGACCAGTCGGGCCAGTTGGCCGCCCGACACGTAGTACAGCCCTGTTTCCGCCAAGACGCGTTCAGCCTCGTACACAGCGAGGTGCTCCTCGCCGGGCGTGATCTGGATGATGAGCTTGGCCTTGATGATGGCCGCCGGATGGGTGGCCACAACAGCGAGCGCGCTGGTGGCCATCGGTGCCCGCAAAGGGGGAGAGGGGGACGTTGCGGCGAGGGATAGGGCCTCCCCCTTCACCTCTTTCATAGGCATCGGCGGCGGGGGCGGTGGCACCCGCAGGTCGGGCGGGGGCGGGGTAGGTCTTGGTCGAAGAACCACGGTTTGATCCTCATGAGGTTGATGGATCGACCCGTCTTCAGACGCCTTCCCGCCGCCTGTTTAATGCGTCGAGTTCGGTGTCGTCCCTCAGGCCGATGGTCAAATCATGAGCGAAAAAATCCGTTTTAAAACAACAATTTCCTGGTCAGTATTCCGTTATGGAAACATGCGCTTTTGGGATTTCCCGCCGCGCTCTATTCCGTTATGGAATGCCGTCGAAGCGTCATCCCAGAGTGGGTGTGGAGCGAGCCAGCCGTGCGAAAGCCGCTAAAACGCAGTTACCCCGAGCTGAAGTTCGGAGACTTGCGCCTGTCCTGGCTGGAGACGTTCGTTGTCGTCTCGCGGTCGGAAAATCGGTCGGTGGCCGCCAAGAAGCTGGGGATCACCCAGAGCGCGGTCACGAAGCACATCCAGAACCTCGAAAGGTGGAGCCAGAAGGTGCTGGTCTATCACGACAGCGTTCCGACAAAGCTGACCGAACAGGGAGAGGCGCTCGTATCGGTCGCGGACAGTGTCGTGGACGTCATGGCGGCTGCGCGAAAGCTCGCGGTGAGTCCGGCAGAGCCAAAAAGGCTCTCGGCCAAAGACCTCCGGGTCCCTCCGAGCGTGCCCAAGCCCTCGAAGGCCTGAAACCTCGATCACGGTGATGCCGAAAGGAAGCGGCCGGGCGGGACCGCCTCCAATCTGGTCGGCAATCAGGACAAATGGTCGATGAGTTTTCGTTGTAGCTTGCGCGACGTCCTTCGCCTCACGCCGCCCGCCACCACGGCCACGCCGATGATCCCCAGCATGACGATGAAGAGGGCCGGCCGGGCCGTCGCCAGACCGGTGACGACGAGTACGCCCATAAAGAGGAGCGTCTCGCGCGGTTTGGTCGCGAAGTAGAAGAGCAGAGCCAGCACCGTCGCGACGGCGATCGCTATCAGCATGGCCCTAACGACGGCCAGGACGATGCAGAGGGTGAGAAAGCCGAAGGCCCACCTCATGCCTGACTCTCCTCTTCGGTCGACCAGAAGTGGGCCAGACAGAGGGCGTGGATTCCCATCTCGGTGCCGGGGCCGTTCTCGACGAAGACGCGGGTGAGCGCCTCGCCATCGGCCCCATAGCTAATCTCGAACCAGAGGCCATGGTCCTCGATCCAGTCGTAGCCGGGGTCCTGGGCACCGTCTCCCGTGATCGGAAAGCCGAGGGCAGTGTTGATGACGTCCGGGGTATCTCCCCCCTGGACGACGATGAGCCGGAACCCCGTTCCGATGAGGCGTCCTTCCTCGATCTGGAGCTGCCAAGCGCGAAGGCCGAGCAGGGCGCAGAGGTCGAGGTCGAGGGTGGTGTCGGAAAGCGCGCGCGACACCGAAGCGCGGTCGGTCAGCGTAAGCATAGGCAGGTAACCTTTCGGGCAAGAAAAAAGCCCTCGCGGCGGTGCCGGGAGAGCTCGGGTCGGATGGGGATTGTCGGTGGTGGCTCAGTTGGTCGTCGGCGGACGATCTGCGAAGCCGAGACAGTTGAAGCGCAGGGTGTGGTTGGTGTCGGGATGGTCCGGCACGAAGACCAACATTCCGAAGTCGTCGGTCAGGACGTACGCCAGCTCGAACCACGAGCCGTGGTCGTTGAACCACTCCCAGCCGGGCTGCTCCGCCTGATCCCAACAGATCGGAAAGCCGACGGCGTCATGGATGACCTCGGGTGGATCCCCGGGCTGGACCACGACGATCTGCAGGATGTCCCTAAGGGGGCGCCGGCGGTCGGTGTCCACCTGCCACACCCGAAGCCCAATGAGGGCGCGGATATCGGCGTCCAGGGTCGGGTCAGTGAGGGCGGCGGTGACCGCGTCGCGGTCGGTCAGTGAAAGCATGGGGGATCCTTTCAGGGCATCAAAAACGCCCTCGCGACGGTGGTCACGAGGGCTCGGGTTGAGGGCGGCCAGTGATCGCGCGAAAGCGGTTGGCGACCTTGGCGTTTTTCACGGCCACGATGGCCGGCGGGGCTGGTTGTGAAGGTGCGCCCGTTATTCCGCCTTAGGAGCGGCGGGCAGCCCTCTGGCGTTTCGGCGGGTCAGGAAAAGGACGCCGCCTCCTGCGCCCAAGGCGATCGTTCCCCAGAGCAGAAGGGACCCGAGGAGGGCGAGATTCTTCTCAGTCTCAAGGATGTCGGGATGCGTCAGAGCGTAGCTCTGCTGGTAAGCTGATGCTTCCTTGTACTCCGGAGTCTCGAAGGCCCGCAGATATCCGACCTCCTCCGCGATGGCGTCCTTGATCTCTATCTGGGCGTAGAATTTCTGCAGCGGGAAGTAGTCAGCTGCCCATAACCCTCCGACTACGACGTAGAATGCTGCAACGGCCGCCAGCGCAAGGCGGACTGCATTGTTGTTGTTCATTTTGTTCTCTCATGACTGCGTTTCGATGCGCCATGATCTGCACATCATATAAGATACCGATCTCTGCGCGCGGTCAGCCGCCCCGCTTGGCGCGGTTTCACGGCGCTCTCCCTCCCCGCCCAATAACCGATTCTGGGATATCCCGAATTGGGATTTAGCGAAAGCGCCTCACCTGTCAGGGGCGCGCGTTGCCGTCATCGATCTTCACGCAGCGGCATCAGGACTTCATTGCCTTCATGGCTTCGGCGCGGAATGCAGCCGGCATCACTCAGGTCGAGCTCGCGGAGCGGCTAGGGAAGCCGCAGAGTTTCGTATCTAAGGTGGAGCGAGGAGAGCGACGTCTGGACGTGATTGAGTTCTGTCAGGTCGCGGAGGCGCTCGGTCGTGATCCGGCGAGCCTGCTTGCAGAGTTCTTCAACAGCGCCCACCCATAAGCGTGGCTGAGGCTAGCTCGAATACCGCCGCATGATGTAGCTCGCCGCTCTGTCCAACTCCGGAAAAAGCGTGCTTTCATTGATGCCTAGCGTATCCAGTTCCGCACGAATTTCAGTCTTGGCACCTTCCGGAATGTCTATCCGGTCAGTTTTGATGGTGTCGGGAAATTTCGCGGCGCTTGGCGGTAGCTCGAGCCCGAAGATTACGAACGCTCCGGATTGAGCGATTATGCGCCTGTTGCTCATTTTCGGCGTCACGAGGTATCGCTTGAAGAAGTCGTCACGGTCGATCTGCGCGCGAAAATAGGCCTTCTCGGCGCGAATAAACTGCAAGAGTTTGTCTACCGCGTCGACTTCGTTGAACAGGTCCTTTGAGTACGAGGTTGGAACATTACGTATCTCGTCTTTTTCGATGGCGCTCAAATTGGCGAGATTGCTTACGCAGCTGACAGCGTCACTATCGAAGTATTTCTTGCGAGATGGAGGAGCTCTAATTAACCAAACCGCGCCATCGACAGGACGACCTCCCGATTGCGCTCGTTGGACGGCAAAGTAGAGCGCTACTAGCGGATTGAGGGTAACATCCAGAAGCCGGGTTCGGAGCCCGTAGTGTTGCATTCGGACCAGTCTGTCGAACATGGTCTGGTCTGCAGCGAATTCTTGCGGGTGGATCGCCATAAGATCGCGAGACATTTCCCGCTCGTGATGAAGATGCTTCTGCGGCGCGCGCAGAAGTCCCGGCTGCAATTTCCACTCTTTGTTTTGCTGACCTCGAAACGCCGCTACGCCGCCGGGGGCAGGCTTTGTCGCTTTGCGCACGACATCAATAAATTCAACGATGCTTTTTACCTCGCCAAGAACTGCCAACGCCACCTCCCTTGTCCAAAAGAACCAACCAAGCAGATGACCCGGCAGGTTCAACGCAGCTGGTGCTTATCGACGATTAAATGCCGGCGCTCGACTTCATGCGCTTTAATGCTCAAACAAGCCTCGTTGAACATCCAGAAATGCCTGACGCACTCCTCGAACGCCCCCTAGTATAGCTGCTCCCTCGCTGGCGCTCGGGTACTTAAGTTCAAGCAATCTTGGCAGTTTGTCGCTGTCGAGTTCATCAACTCCCTGCGCTACATACTGGCCCAGCACGAAATCCAAGAACGCCGACAGGTCGGCACCGTATCCATTGAGAGTCACGTCTTTGCGAGAGGCCACTCGATCTGCCCTTGTGATCGGAGGAAGGGCGAAAGCCACGTAGGCGAGTACATCGAAGACGTCACTGTCCGGGGCATCGATAATCCGCGCCATCTCCTGTAGCGGTCCGGCCCCAAATCCGGCCTCGGCAAGCGCAGTCATCAGCGACCTCCGCGTGCCCGGCGCACCCCATAGACGACGCAGTTCGTCCTCATCCCTAAACAGCTCCGGCGCCTTGCCGAACAGGCTCTGAATAAACTCTGCCGCTGACAGCGGTCGCCCGTCCGGCCCCCAGAAGCTGGTCGCACTGATGTGCTGGATCGTTCGCACCTTTCCGTCGGCTAGCTTGATGACGACCTTCTCGGGCCGTTCGCCCGGCTCCTTCGGTTCCTTGGGAGGTGCAATGGGATCTTCAGGCGGTGTCGGCGCTTTGGGTCCCACCGGGACTGGGTCCATCGGCTCCCCGTCCCACTCCGGATCGAGGAAATGCTGATAAGCACCCTCAAAATCATGGATCGTGAAATACTCCTTCCCGTCGAACAGCCGCGTTCCGCGTCCCACGATCTGCTTGAACTCGATCATGCTGTTCACGGGCCGCAGCAGAACGATATGGCGCACGTTACGCGCGTCCACGCCTGTCGACAGCTTGGTCGAGGTCGTCAGGATCGTCGGGATGGTCTTCTCATTGTCCTGGAACTGTCGCAGCCAGTGCTCGCCCATCGCTCCGTCATCGGAGCCCACCCGGACGCAGTAGTTGGGATCGGGGACGACCTTCATCTGGTTGATGAGATCGCGCACCATCGCCGCGTGCGGCTGGCCGGCGCAGAAGACCAGCGTCTTCTGGCGCGGATCGATCTCCGACAGGACGACCTTCACTCGATACCGCTCGCGATCTTCGATCTCGATGGTCTTGTTGAACTCCCGGGACCTGTACTCCCGGCCCTGCTCGGCGACGCCCTTCAGGACGGTGTCGCCAGACGTCCAGACGTAATCGTCCATCGTGGTCTTATGCTGCCGCACCTTGAACGGCGTCAGGAAGCCGTCCTCGATCCCCTCCTTTAGCGAGTAGGTGTAAACCGGCGCACCGAAATAGGCGTAGGTGTCCTTGTTCTCGTTCTTCCTCAGCGGCGTCGCCGTCAGACCCAGCTGGACCGCCGGCTGGAAGTACTCAAGGATCGACCGCCACTCGCTTTCCGCGTTGGCCCCGCCCCGGTGACATTCGTCGATGATGATGAAATCGAAGAAGTCGGGCGGATAATCGCCAAAATACGGCTCGCGCACGCCCTTCGCATCCGGCTGGCCGCTCGTGAAGGTCTGGAAGATCGTGAAGAAGATGCTGCCGTTCTTTGGCACCGCCCCCTTCTTCTTGATTTCGTCCGGCTTGATGCGCACCAGCGCGTCCGCCTGGAAGGCCGAGAACGAGTTGTAGGCCTGATCCGCCAGAATGTTCCGATCCGCCAGAAACAGGATGCGTGGCCGCCGCGTAGGTGCGCCAGTCAAGCTCCATCGCGCATGGAACAGCTTCCATGCCAGCTGGAAGGCGATGAAGGTCTTGCCCGTCCCGGTCGCGAGATTCAGCAGAACGCGCTTCCCGCCCTCTGCCACGGCGTCCAGCACCGCCTCTACGGCATTGACCTGATAGTAGCGCGCGGGCTGGCTGCCGCCTTTGTCTTCGAATGGCACCGCCGCGAAGCGGTCTCGCCAAGCGCTCTCTTCGGCGAATGTCCAGTGCCAAAGTTCCTGCGGCGTTGGCCACGTCTCGAACGGCCCCTCCTTGCCGGTCGTCATGTCGACCCGGTACTGGCCGGTCCCGTCGGTAGAGAAGGCCCAACGCGTGTTCAGCTTGCTGGCGTAGATCTTGGCCTGTCCCAGCCCTGCGGTGACCCCCCTACCGACCGCCTTGGCCTCCACGGCCGCCAGCTTTCGCCCGCGATAGCTCAGCACATAGTCCGCCGTCGTCGCCTCGCCTCGCTGGCCTGCGCCTAGAATGCGCCCCGGACAAATGACCTCGCGGTTTACCTTGCTGTCTTCGACAACGCCCCAGCCAGCCGCCTTCAGAGCGGGATCGATCAGCTCGGCGCGGGTCTCGGACTCGTTCACAGCAGAGCAAGCTGGAGGTGGCGAACGGGCTTGGCGCTACCGTCAGGAACGATGCCCTTGGCTTCGATCAGCTTGATCGCCGCCAAGAGGTCGCCGTCCGAGAACTTCGCCTTGCTTGGCCCCCAGTCCTCCCGCGCCTCCCGAATGATGGCCTCGGGCGTCGGATCACGCTTATCGACCAGCAGATTGTTCCAGGCAGCATGCACGGTCGCCAGCGCTTCGGCACCCTCGGTGTCCAACGGCACAATCAGGTCGGTCACCCGCTCGATCGCGCTCTGTATGGGATAAAGAGCATCCTTCGCGTCGGCCAACAGCTTGCCGTAGTTCGCCAGTTTCTTGAAATCGTATCCGCCATCGCGCTGGACGAACTCAAAGAAGGCGTTCTCCTTGGCCCAAGCCTCCGCCGCCTTCATGTGCGCGAAGTCGTTTGGTCCTGCCGCATCCTTGATCGGGTTTCGCCCGAGGTTCACGCGACCCGTCGACTCAAGCAGATGCAATCCCTTCTGCGCCTTGACGTGTCCGTATGTCTTCGCTCGCTGCGCTCTTTCGTGGTGCCAGTGCAGCAGCGCCATGACGTTGGCGGTTTGCATCGGGTTCGCGAAGGCGCTGTCGTTCGCAGCGGTCAATTCGCCCGAGAAGGCGCGGGCGAGGAGGGATTGTTTGAGCTCGGCGAGGGCGGCGAGCTTCTGACCATAGAGGCGGACTAGTTCTTCTGCCGTCGCCACAACCTGATCCAATCGTTCAACGAGTTCCACCTGTCGCGCCAACGGCGGTATAGGTAGGACGACCTCCCGCATTTTTGCCTGATTGAGCTTTGGCACCGTTACGCCGGAAATGTAGGGAGTGAGATCAAGGGAGTTCAGGGCGTAGATCAGCCAAGAGTCGGTCAGGCGATCCCGACGAGGGCGCAAGACGTGGGCGTGGTTGTTCACCCAAACCCGGCCCGACACGGCGAAAGCGCTGCGATCGCCTCGTCCCCACTTCGCGCCGTCCTCGCCCAGCAGGACCAGTGGCTCTTCAAACAGATAGCCGGCGACATAATCCTGTATACCGGTCGCCCCGTAATATGGATAAGGCCCCACCTGACGATCAATTTTGGTGATGGGCCGTCGGCGGCTATCGAGTATGTCTACAACGCCGCCCAACTCGGTGGACGGATAGAGGCGCGCCGCGTCATCCAAGATCGCGCTGACCTCGCTATCAATGAGCTCTTTTGCCGCCCTTCGCGCTTGTTCGGTATTTGCAGCGGCGGCTCTGATTTCCGCAAATGCCTGGTCCAAAAAGGCGACGATACGCTGTTGCTCTGCGAGTGGCGGAACAACCACCTTTACTCGCTTTACAAGGTCAGTATTCAAGTTCCGTACGGTTGATCCAGCCGCCAAAGCGTCGAACTGACGGTAGGCTGCATCTGACCCGAGGAAGTGATAGAGATAATCCGGGTTCAAACGACCCGATTCATCCCTCAGAACGAGCCATCCGTCGTGGATACATCCGTCCGTTTTCATGATGTACGGACGGCCAAAACTCATTGAGTTGGTTAGCAGGAAGTCGCCGGGCTGAACTCGGCGGGACATCCTCTCTCCCTCCGGAATAATCTTTTGCTTAGTTGCTGAGATGTGTTTGCCATCTCCTGCAGAAGCATCTCCGATCTTGATCCAGTTGATCCCGTCATCGCGGTCGGTCAGGTACCTCTCGATAGGCCGCGGAGAGCCCCCGCGAGCAATGTGGCACAACTCGCCCAAGCTGACAGAATCCCACGTCGTCCTCACAACAAGACCCTTACCCGCTCCAGAGCTTGCGCGCTCTTCGCATCTAGTTTCGCGATCTCTTCCAAGATCACGTGCGGCGACCGTAGCTCCGCCGTCTCTGTCGCATTAGGGTTCTTAACCGACAGATCCCAGCTCTCCTGATCCACAGCGGCCGATTCAATCACCCAGCTTTTCCGCCCGACTTCAAACCCCGCCTGCAACGCCACGAACTCCGCCATGTCGGCGTCATTCAGGGCGTTCGTCTTGCCAAGATTGCGGCCCGGATCGAGCTGGTAAAACCATGTCCGCTGCGTGGGGCGGCCCTTCTCGAAGTACAGCACCACAGTCTTCACGCCCGCGCCCTGGAAGGTGCCGCCGGGCATGTCCAGTACCGTGTGCAGGTCGCAGGTTTCCAGCAGTTCCTTCCGCAGCGCCGTCGCCGCTTGGTCGGCGTTTGACAGGAAGGTGTTCTTGATGACGATGGCCGCGCGCCCGCCGGGGCGCAGCGACCTCATGAAGTGCTGCAGGAAGAGATAGGCCGTCTCGCCCGAGCGGATAGGGAAGTTCTGCTGCACCTCGGCGCGCTCGCCGCCGCCGAATGGCGGATTGGCAAGCACTACGTCGAACCGGTCCCGCTCCTGCAGGTCCATGACGTTTTCCGCCAGAGTGTTGGTGTGCAGGACGTTGGGCGTGTCGATCCCGTGAAGGATCATGTTCATGATGGCGATGACGTAGGCGAGGCTCTTCTTCTCCTTCCCATAGAAGGTCCGCCTCTGAAGCGTCTCGCGATCCGCCGTCGTCGCAGCTTGGGGCCGCATATAGTCGTAGGCCTCGCACAGGAACCCAGCCGAGCCGCAGGCACCGTCATAGACACGCTCGCCGATCTGCGGATCAATCACCTTGATCATCGCCCGGATCAGTGGCCGGGGGGTGTAGTACTCACCGCCGTTCCGCCCGGCGTTGCCCATCCGCTTGATCTTGTCCTCATATAGCGAGGACAGCTCATGCTTCTGGTCTTGTGATCCGAAGCTCAGTCCGTCGATCAGCTCCAGCGCGTCCCGCAACGAATAGCCGGACAGGAACTTCGGGCGGATTTCCGCGAACACCTCACCGATCTTGTACTCAATCGTGTCCGACCCGCTCGCCCGCTTCTTAAAACCCTGAAGATAGGGCCACAACTCGTTGCTCACATAGGCGATCAGGTCGTCCCCGGTCAGCGCCTTGTCGTGGTCGAACGCGCCGTCCGCCGTCTTCGGCGCGGCCCATACGCCCCATCGATGCTCCTCGTCGATGATCGGCGAATAGGCCTCGTCCTTCAGCTCCGCGATGGCTTCGCGATCACGTTCCAGATCGTCCAGATACTTGAGGAACAGCATCCACGACGATTGCTCGGTGTAATCCAGCTCCGTCGTCTGCCCGGCCTCGTTGCGCAGCACCTTATCCAGCGCATTGAAAGTCTGGTCGAAACCGCCGGATCGTGCTGACTTGCTGCGGGCCGTTTTCGCGGCCGTAGCGGTCTTTGGCTGCGAGGGATCGATCACCCTCGCGCTCGGCCGCTCACTCCCGGCCAGCGCCACGGACCCTCCGCGTCCTCGCCCTTTGGTGATCAGCCCTGCTTCGACCAAGGCGTCACGTGCCCGCTCGTAGGTCTCTTCCTGCCAGCCGAGCTCTGCCCGCAGGCGTCCGTTTCCTGCGCTCCCACCGAGTTCCTCCAGGACCTCAAGAAACCTTTCCTGCCGTCCCACGACGCCCCCTGTACAACCAGAGAAGTTGATTAGCTTGGGTTGCTGAGCGCGCGCAATGCCGGTGGGTGTTCCCTGCTAGAGCCCTTCCCACCGCATACCCACGCAACTCCCAAGCGGAAGCGCCCTCCGGCTTATCCCGACCGGGCGTCAAAGCTAGCGCTGCTTTGGAAAGGTGGTGCCGCTTGCGTGACTCGAACACGCGACCCCCGCATTACGAATGCGATGCTCTACCAGCTGAGCTAAAGCGGCCTTGGGCGCGGCGGGTGATGTCCGCCCGCGCGAGAGGCGCTCTTTATACGCGGGGGGCGGGCTTGCCAAGCGCCTGCAACAGCGCCGCCTCGTCGGGATGCGAGGCGACGCGGATTTCCAGCCCGAAGCGATCCGCCAGGGGCGCCGCCGCGGCCTGGGAGATCGCAGCGCAGACCGGCCCCGCGAACGGGCCCAGCGCCGCCAGGGCGCGGCCGGCGCGGGGCGAGTGGACCAGGACGGCGTCGAAGGCCGCGGGCGCCGCCGTCCCGGTTTCGACCGCGGCATAGACCGGCAGGAGACGGACCTCGACCCGTCCAGCGAGCAGGGCGGGCAGGTCGCCGGCCGGCTCCAGGGCCCCCGGGGCCAGCACGGGGCCGGGCGCCTCGGCCGCCAGCAGCCGCGCCAGGTCGTCCAGGGCGCCGCCCGCCGACTGCACGTTCGCGAAGCCCGCCTCGCGCGCCGCCTCGGCCGTCGCGTCGCCGACCGTGAACACCGGCCGATCGCGCGCCTCCGACAGGGCGGCGAAGGCGGCGACGCCGTTGCGGCTGGTAAAGGCCAGCGCCGCGATCCCGGCCAGGTCCGGCGCCGGTTGGGCGATGGGCCGCAGGCGCAGCAGGGGGGCGACCACGGGCTCGAAGCCGAGCGCCGACAGCCGGGCGGCGGTGCGGGCGGCCCCGGGCTCGGCGCGGGTGATCCAGACCCGGCGGATGTCGGTCAGGACCCTTCCCCCGCGTCGCCCGCCATGGCGTGCACCTCGGCCCCCAGCCGCAGGCCCAGCGCGCGCGCCTGCTCCGTGGCGCCGACGGCGTCGACGTCGCCGATCTCGCCCGTGCGCCGCCAGCGCACCGAGCCGTCGGGGGCCAGCTTCTCGGCGGTCAGCCGCAGCCGGCCGGCGGCGATCCCGGCATGGGCCCCGATGGCGGTGCGGCAAGAGCCCTCGAGCGCGGTCATCGCGCCGCGCTCCGCGGCCACGGCGAGAGCCGCCGCCGGATCGTTCAGCGCCGCCACCCAGGCCGCCTCGCGGTCCTCGGCCCGCGTCTGCAGCGCCAGCGCCCCCTGCCCCGGCGCCGGCAGGAAGTCGTCGAGGGACAGGCGCTCGCGGATGACGCTTTCGAAGCCGAGCCGGTTCAATCCGGAGACGGCGAGCAGGATGGCGTCGAACTCGCCGTCGGCCAGCTTGCGCAGCCGGGTGTCGACATTGCCGCGCAGCATTTCGATCTGCAGGTCCGGCCGCAGCGCCAGCGCCTGGGCCTGCCGCCGCAGCGAGGCCGTGCCCAGCCGCGCCCCGTTCGGCAGGTCTGCGAACGAGGCGAAGGCCTCGCTGACGAAGGCGTCGCGCGGATCCTCGCGTGGCGGCGTGGCGGCGATGCACAGGCCGGCGGGCTGCTCGGCGGGGACGTCCTTCATCGAATGCACCGCCACGTCGACGCGGCCGTCCAGCAGCGCCTCCTCGATCTCCTTGGTGAACAGCGCCTTGCCGCCGATTTCCATCAGGCGGACGTCCTGCACCCGGTCCCCGGTGGTGACGATCTCGACCAGCGGCACGGCCCCGGCCAGATCGGCGTCGGCGACGCCCAGCGCCCGGCCGATGGCGCGCTGCATCATGCCCGACTGGGTCAGGGCCAGTTTGGAGCGGCGCGTGCCGATGCGGACGAGAGGAGCCATGAGACAGCCGTTGCGCCGGGGGGTCGGGGCCGTTACCTCGACCCGATGGACAGGTCCGCCGACTATAGCAGCGAGGGGAGCCGGGCAACCGCGACCCCGGGGCGCAGCTTGGGGCGCAGCATGGGCCGCGTGCTGACCGTGCTCGGGCTCGAAACCAGCTGCGACGAGACCGCCGCCTCGGTGGTGCGGCTGACGCCGGACGGGGCGGCGACGGTGCTGTCCTCCGTGGTGCACAGCCAGATCGACGACCACGCGGCCTACGGGGGGGTCGTCCCCGAGATCGCGGCCCGCAGCCACGTCGAGATGATCGACGGCGTGGTCCGCCGGGCCATGGATGAGGCGGGGCTGGGCTACGAAGGGCTGGACGGGGTCGCGGCGACGGCGGGGCCGGGGCTGGTCGGCGGCGTGATGGTCGGTCTCAGCTTCGGCAAGGCGGTGGCGCTGGCGCGGGACCTGCCGCTGATCGCCGTCAACCATCTGGAGGGTCACGCGGTGTCGGCGCGGCTGGGCGAGCCGGTCGATTATCCGTTCCTGCTGCTGCTGGTCTCGGGCGGGCATTGCCAGCTGCTGGAGGTGCGCGGGGTCGGCGACATGACCCGGCTGGGCACGACGATCGACGACGCGGCCGGCGAGGCCTTCGACAAGATCGCCAAGGCGCTGGGCCTCGGCTACCCCGGCGGTCCGGCCCTGGAGAGGCTGGCGGAAGGCGGCGACGGCGCCCGCTTCGACCTGCCGCGCGCCCTGCTGGGCCGCAAGGACTGCGACTTCTCCTTCTCGGGGCTCAAGACCGCCGCCTCGCGGCTGGCGCACGCCTGCGAGACCGATCAGGACCGCGCGGACCTCGCCGACGCCGTCCAGAGCGCCATCGCCCGCCAGCTCAGCGATCGCTCCGATCGCGCCATGAAGGCCTATGCCGAAGCGCACGATCACCGGCTCTTCGTGGTGGCGGGGGGCGTCGCGGCCAACAGGACCATCCGGGCCACCCTCGAGGCGGCTGCGGCGAAGAACGGCTTTGCCTTCCTCGCCCCGCCCATGGCCTACTGCACCGACAATGCGGCGATGATCGCCCTGGCGGGAGCGGAACGGTTGCAGAAGGGTTGGGTCTCCGACATCGACGCCGTCGCCCGGCCGCGCTGGCCGCTGGATGAACGAAGCGCGCTCGCCGATCCGGCCCACAAACCGGGCCGCAAGGGCGCCAAGGCTTGAAGGCTCAAGGGACGCGTATGGAATTTCGCACGGCGGGAGTGATCGGCGCGGGCGCCTGGGGCACCGCCCTGGCCCAGGTCGCGGGCTGGGCGGGGCTCGACGTCCTGCTGCAGGCGCGCGAGCCCGACGTGGTCGAGAGCATCCGCGAGCGCCGCGTCAACGAGGCCTTTCTGCCGGGCATCACCCTCGACGACCACGTCAGGGTGACCGGCGAACTCTCGGACCTGGCGTCCTGCGACGTCATCCTCGCCGTCCCGCCGGCCCAGCACATGCGCTCGACCCTGACGGCCTTTGCGGCCCATCACCGGCCAGGCGTGCCGGTGGTGCTGTGCTCCAAGGGCATCGAGCGCGGCTCGCTCAAGCTGATGACCGACGTGCTGGCCGAGACCTTGCCGGCCGCGCCCGCCGCCGTCCTGTCGGGCCCCAGCTTCGCCGCCGAAGTGGCCCGCGGCCTGCCCAGCGCCGTGACCCTGGCCTGCGCCGACGCGGCCCTCGGCGAGGCGCTGATGGAGACCCTGTCGGCCCCCGCCTTCCGACCCTACCTCGCCACCGATCTGGTCGGGGCCGAGGTCGGGGGGGCGATCAAGAACGTGCTGGCCATCGCCTGCGGCATGGCCGAGGGCAAGGGCCTCGGCCGCAGCGCCCACGCCGCCCTGATCACCCGCGGCTTCGCCGAGATGACCCGCATGGGCGTGGCTCTCGGCGGCCAGGCCGAGACCGTGGCCGGCCTGTGCGGCCTCGGCGACCTGGTGCTGACCTGCTCCAGCCCGCAGTCGCGCAACATGAGCCTCGGCCTCGCGCTCGGGCAGGGCCAGACGGTGGAGCAGGCCCTGGCCGGCAAACGCTCCGTCGCCGAGGGCTATGAATCCGCCCCGGCGGTGCGCGAACTGGCCGCGAAGATGGGAGTCGACATGCCCATCTCTCTCGCCGTCGCCGCCCTGCTGGCCGGCGAGACGACCGTGCCCGAGGTCATCGACGACCTGCTGTCCCGTCCCCTCAAGGCCGAGCGGCATTGAACGACACGCCCGCCCCGCAGCCCGAGCGCAGGCGCGTCTGGTCGACCCCGCCGAACGTGCCGCTCTGCCCAGAGACCGCCATCGCCGACCCCGGCGCGCGCGGCTTCGTCCTGCAGATCGGCGAGGCCTTCTTCCACGGTTTCGTGGTGCGCAAGGACGGCCAGGTCGCGGGCTACGTCGACCGCTGCCCGCATCAGGGCTTCCCCCTCGCCCTGGAGCTGGACCGCTATCTCACGCCGGACGGATCGCTGATCCTGTGCGGCTGGCACGGGGCGGTGTTCGAGCCGCTGACCGGCGACTGCACCGGCGGCCCCTGCGCCGGCGGACGGCTGACGCCGTGGCCGGTGGCGGTCTCGGACGGACTGATCCGGACGGCCTGAGACGTCGCTATTCCGTCGGGGCGAAATAGCCCACGGCGGCGCCGAAGGCGCTGACCAGCTCCAGCCACAGGGCGGTGTGGTCGGTCAGCTGGTCGACGCCGCCCTCGTGGATGAGCACGTCGTACTGGACCACGGCCGTACCGTCGCCGCCGCTCTCGCCGGGCGCATAGAAGGCTTTCAGGAAGCGCCGGTCGCGGTTCCAGTCGTTGACCACCGCCTGGGTGATGGTCGCGTTCGAGAAGCTGGCGGCGTACTGGATGTCGCCGCACACGTCGGCCTCGCAGCTGTAGAAGAACACCGCCCAGTTCAGCGGCCCGTCCTGGACCGTGATCCAGGTCTCGCCGTCGCGCCGGTTGATCTCGCTCACCGTGCCGCCCTTCTCGGTCAGCCAGGCGCGGACCGCCTCGATCGGAACGCCGGGGTCGGCGGCGGTCTGGACGGACGCGGAGACGGGCGCCGCGGCCGCGGGGGCGGCGATCGCCATCACGGCGGCGGCGGCGAGGGTGGCCAGACGGATCATCGTTTTCTCCTGCGGAGGCTCACCTGATGACGGATGCCCGGCGAAATCAAGGCGGGCTCAGTCCCGTTCGCGCGCCAGCCACTCGGCGCCGCCCATCTCGTTGAGGCGCGACACCGTGCGCTCGAACTCGAAGGCCCCGACGCCCCTGGTGTACAGCCCCTCCGGCGCCGCCTCGGCCAGGGCCACCAGCCGCGTTCCGGCCTCGTACAGGGCGTCGATCAGGGTCACGAACCGCCGCGCCTCGTGGTGATTGGCCGGGCCCAGCACCGGCACGGCCTCGACGAACAGGGTGTGGAACCGCTCCGCGACGGCCAGATAGTCCTGCGGTCCCAGCGGCCGCCCGCACAGCTCGTCGAAAGTCGCGCGCGCCAGTCCGCCGTCGGTGCGCTCGATGACGACGTCGCGGCCCAGCACCGACAGGTGGCACGGCGCCTCTGCCTGTTCGCCCTTCAGATCCGACCACAGAGACTCGAACCCGGCCCTCGCGGCCTCATCGGGCGGGGCGAACCAGACCCGGTCGCCCATCAGCCGGTCCAGCCGCCAGTCCCGCGCCCCGGCCACCGACACCACCTCGCAGCGCGCCTCGATCAGGTCGATGAAGGGCAGGAAGAGTTCGCGGTTGATCCCGTTCAGGTACAGCTGGTCGGGGGCCCGGTTCGAGGTCACCGCCAGCACCACCTTCTTCTCGAACAGGGCCTCGAACAGCCGGCCCAGGATCAGGGCGTCGGCGATGTCGGTGACCTGCAGCTCGTCGAAACACAGCAGCCGCGCCTCGGACGCGATCAGTTCGGCCACCGGCCGGATCGGGTCGTCGCCCTTCCACTGGCCGAACACCGCCTTGCGCGCCGCGGCGTCGCCCTCGCGCCACTGCCGGATCAGTCCGTGCACCCGGGCCATGAAGGCGTGGAAATGGGCCCGCGTCTTCCGCTTCTCCGGCGCGCAGGCGAAGAACAGGTCCATCAGGATCGACTTGCCCCGCCCCGGCGGCCCCCACAGATAGACGCTGCGCACCTCCGGCGGCCCGCCCAGCAGTCCGCCCAGCGGCCCCTTCCGCGACAGGTCGGTTTCGACCCGCGCCAGCACCTCGACCACCGGAACCTGCGACGGGTCGGGCGTCAGCCGGCCGTCGGCCAGCCGCTTCTCATAAGCAGCGCGAATGCGTGATCCCATCGTTCTCGGGCTTAACGGCGCCCGCCGCCGCTGAAAAGCGATTGCTTCGCGCCTGCGAAGGCCCACATACAGCCGCACAGTCCGGGTAGCCGGCCTCACAACATTCTTGCGCTCAAGCAGCGAGGCTCCGCGAGCCGAGCGGTAGCGCGTCCGAAGGACAAACCAATATGGGCTACAAAGTCGCCATCGTGGGCGCCACCGGCAATGTCGGCCGGGAGATGCTGAACATCCTCGAGGAACTCGAATTCCCCGTCGACGAGATGCACGCCGTCGCCTCGCGCAAGTCCAAGGGCATGGACGTCGCTTGGGGCGACCGCACCATCAAATGCCAGGACATCGACGGCTTCGACTTCTCGAAGATGGACCTCGTGCTGATGAGCGCCGGCGGCGACGTCTCGCGCGAATGGTCCGAAAAGATCGGCAAGGCCGGCCCCATCGTGATCGACAACTCCTCGGCCTTCCGCAAGGACCCTGACGTGCCGCTGATCGTGCCTGAGGTGAACCCGGACGACATCAGGCTGGCGAAGAAAAAGAACATCATCGCCAACCCGAACTGCTCGACCGCCCAGCTGGTGGTGGCGCTCAAGCCCCTGCATGACGCGGCGAAGATCACCCGCGCCGTGGTCTCGACCTATCAATCGGTCTCCGGCGCCGGCAAGGCAGGCATGGACGAGCTGTGGAACCAGACCAAGGCCATCTACGGCCTCGGCGACGCCACGCCGAAACTGTTCCCCAAACAGATCGCCTTCAACGTCATCCCGATGATCGGTTCGTTCCGCGACGACGGCTACACCAACGAGGAAGCCAAGATGTGGGACGAGACCCACAAGATTCTCGACCCGGACATCAAGCTGACCGTCACCTGCGTGCGCGTCCCGGTCTTCGTCGGCCACTCGGAATCCGTGACGCTGGAGTTCGATCGTCCGATCAGCCCCGACGAGGCCCGCGCCATCCTGCGCGAGGCCCCCGGCGTCATGGTCATCGATAAGCAGGAGCACGACGGCTACATCACCCCCGTCGACGCCGCCGGCGAGCACGCCGTCTACGTCTCGCGCATCCGCAAGGACCACACCGTCGAGAACGGCCTGTCGCTGTGGATCGTCTCGGACAACCTGCGCAAGGGGGCGGCCCTCAACGCCGTCCAGATCGCGCAGCTGCTCGACGAGACGGGGACGATCAAGCCGTCCTCCGGATACCGCACCCTCACCGTCTGACCTTCCGCTCGCCCTCCGCGGCGAAGGAGATGACCATGCCCGTTTCGATCGGCCCGGATCAGGGCCGCGCCGCCCTGCTGTCCGCCTTCGGCTGCTACGCCCTGTGGGGCGTGATGCCGCTGCTGTTCATGGGACAGGCGGCGGTCGGCTTCGACTCGCTCGAGATCCTCGCCCACCGCGCCCTCTGGGCGGTGCCGGTGGCGGGGCTGCTGGTCTGGCTGGCGAGGCAGGGCGGTCAGGTCGCGGCCGTGTTCCGCACGCCCCGAACCCTCGCCTGGCTGACCTTCTCGACCGTGCTGATCGGGCTCAACTGGGGCATCTACGTCTGGGCCACCACCCATGAGGCGACGCTCGAGGCCAGCCTCGGCTACTACATCAACCCGCTGCTCAACATGGTCGTGGGCCTGTGGCTGTTCCGCGAGAAGATCGACCGCTGGGGCTGGATCGCCATCGGCCTCGCCGCGGTCGGGGTGCTGTTCCAGGCCCTGGCGCTGGGCCGCCCGCCGTGGATTTCCATCGTCCTGGCGCTCAGCTTCGCCACCTATGGGGTCATCCGCAAGCGCGTCCCGATCGACGCCCAGGCCGGCCTGCTGGTCGAGTGCCTGCTGCTGGTCCCGTTCGGCCTGGCCTGGGTGCTGTGGCTGCAGAACACCGGCGCGGGCGTCGCCTTCGACAGTCCGGCCAACACCATCTGGGCCCTCGCCAACGGCCCGGCCACCGTCCTGCCGCTGGCCCTGTTCGCCTGGTCGGCGCGGCGCCTGCCGCTGTCCACCATCGGCTTCATCCAGTTCCTCGCCCCGACCCTGCAGTTCATGGTCGGCGTCTGGGCCGGAGAGGCGCTGACGCCGCTGCGCGTGGTCTCCTTCGCCTTCATCTGGGGCGGCGCGGCCGTCTTCGCCGCGGCCGCCTGGTTCCGCGTCCGCGCCGCCCGACTGGCCCTGAAGGACGCCGCCGAACCGGTGTGAACGGGCGGTCTCAGAACGCCGAGTAGAGCGCGTCCTGCAGCCGCAACGCCCGCGGGTCGCCGATCAGGTGGGGCGACTGGCGGGTCATCACATAGGCGGCCGACAGCCCGATCTCCGGGTCGGCCCAGACGCAGCTGCCGCCCCAGCCGTAATGCCCCCGCGCCTCCGGGTTCGGGCCGAAGATCTCCAGCCCCCGGTTGGCGGTCCAGCCCGCCGCCCAGCCCATCACGAAGGGCAGCACCCGGTCCTGTCCGTGCACCCGCTCGCGCCGCGCCGCCGCCAGCGTCGCAGGCGACAGAACCTCGCGCCCCTCGAACGCGCCGGTCGCCACCACCGCCATGATCCGCGCCAGATCGGCCGCCGTGCCGTGCAGGTTGGCGGACGGAATTTCCATCTCGCGCCACTGCGGCGCCTCGCGCGGCCCGGGCGATGAGCCCTTGTCGAAGAAGGCCGAGCGCTTGATCGGGTCGAGCACGCCGAGGCTCGGCGGCGCCGACGGCTTGCGCATCTGCGCCACACGCCCGTGCTCCGCCTCCGGCAGGCCGATCCACAGGTCCAGCCCCGGGAAGTCGTCGCGCAACGCCGTTCCCATCGTCCGGCCGTCGACCAGCCGGAACAACTCGCCGGCTAGGTAGCCGATGGTGATCGGGTGATAGCCCGACGCCGTCCCCGGCTGCCACATCGGCGCCTGGGCGCACAGTTTCGCCAGCACCCGCTGGCGATCGAACCAGTCCTGCGGATCGATCGGATCGGCGAACCCCGGCAGCCCCGCCTGATGGCTCATCAGCTCGCCGACGGTGATCTCCTCCTTGCCGGCCTGGCCGAAGTCCGGCCAATAGCGCGCCACCGGCCGTTCGTAGTCCAGCAGGCCGCGCTCGACGCAGGTGGCGATCAGCAGCGCCATCACCGCCTTGCCCGCCGAGAAAACCGGCGTCAGCGTGTCGGGGCCATAGGCCGCGGTCTGCGCCGCATCGGCCCAGCCGCCCCACAGGTCGATGACCGGCTCGCCCCCGATGCAGACGCTGAACCGCGCCGCCCGCTCGTTCAGCCCTTCGGGGGCGTCGGAGAAATTGGCGGCGAAGGCGTCCTTCACCGCGGCGAACCGGGACGGGCAGACGCCGTGGATGTGGGGGAGGTCGCTCATCCCTTCGTCCTACCGTCCTGCGCCAGCCAGTCCAGCGCCCCCTCCGCCGCCGCCACGCCCGAGGCCATCGAGGCCTGCAGCAGATAGCCGCCGGTCGGCGCCTCCCAGTCGAGCATCTCGCCGGCGACGAAGACGCCGGGGAGCGCCTTCAGCATCAGCCGTTCATCCACGGCCTCCAGCCGCACGCCGCCGGCCGAGGAGATCGCCCGCGCCAGCCCCTGCACCCCCGTCAGCGTCAGCCGCACCGCCTTGATCCGCCGCGCCAGCTTGTCCGCCCCCTCCGGCAGGGCGCCCGGAATCTCGCGCAGCAGGCCGGCCCCGACCGGCGACAGCCCCGCCGCCTTCCTCAGCCAGTTCGAGACGCTGTCCTTGCCCCGCCCCTTGGCCAGCCGCCCGGCCAGCGCCTCCACGGACAGGTCGGGCCGCAGGTCCACGACCAGCGTCGCCGATCCGGCCCGCTCCACCGCCTCGCGCAGCGCCGCCGACAGGGCGTAGACCGCCCCGCCCTCCAGTCCGTAGCGGGTCACCATCGCCTCGCCTCGCACGCTGGTTTCGCCGAACGTCAGCGCCACCGGCTTCAGCGGCTGACCCGCGAACCGCTCGACGAACACCTCCGACCACGCCACGTCGAAGCCGACGTTCGACGGCCTGAACGGGGCCACATCGACGCCCTCCGCCTCCAGCCTCGCGGACCAGCCGCCGTCCGACCCCAGCCGCGGCCAGCTGGCTCCGCCCAGCGCCAGCACCACCGCATCCGGCCGCTCGACCCGCTCGCCTTCAGAAGTCTCGAACACCCAGCCGCCGTCCCGCCGGCCGCTCCAGCGCGACCGCGTCCGCACCTCCACGCCCAGCCCCGCCAGCCGCGCCAGCCACGCCCGCAGCAGCGGCGAGGCCTTCATCGCCCGCGGGAACACGCGTCCCGACGACCCCGTGAACGTCGCCTGCCCCAGTCCCTCGGCCCAGCCGATCAGATGCGTCGGCGAGAACCGCTCCAGCCACGCCGCCACCGTGTCGCTCGCCTCGCCATAGCGTCCGGTGAATCCCTCCAGCGGCTCCGAATGGGTCAGGTTCAGCCCGCCTCGCCCGGCCATCAGGAATTTCCGCGCCACGGACGGCATCGCCTCGTGCACCACCACCGCCGCCCCGCCCTGCGCCAGCCGTTCGGCCGACATCAGCCCGGCAGGCCCGGCTCCGATGACATGGACGCTCTTCGTATCTGGGGAACTCATCAGGACTTCCTAGACCGGAACGCCCGCGACCGGCATACGCTTCATCGCCATGAGCGTCGCATTCACCCGCGAGGAAGATCTGGAGGCCACCGCCGCCGACCTTCCCGACCGCCCGATCTCGCCCCACCCCAACCTCGTCACGCCCGAGGGGTTGGCCCGGATCGACGCCGCCCTGGCCGGGGCGCGTGCGGCCTACAACGCCGCCCAGTCGAAGGGCTCGATCGAGGCCGACCGCACCGCCATGGCCCGCGCCACCCGCGATCTGCGTTACTGGTCGGCCCGCCGCGCCTCGGCCCAGCTGGTCGAGACGCCGCCCGACGGCCGCGTCCGATTCGGCGGTTCCGTCACCATCGAACGCGAGGACGGCCGCACCCAGACCTGGCGCATCACCGGCGAGGACGAGGCCGATCCCGCCAACGGCTCGGTCAGCCACGTCTCGCCGCTCGCGGTGGCCCTGATCGGCAGGCGCGTCGGCGACGAGGCCGTGGTCGCCGGCCAGGCGGTCGAGATCGTCGCCGTCGATTGAACGCCCCCTCCCATTCAACGGTTGTCGCGGCGACCGACACGGCCCACCCTGCATGCATCCCGCGCCGCTTCCCCGGCGTTCTACCGGCGCCCCTCGCGTCAGGCGCCTCCGCGCCGGAAAGGAAGTCCCGCCGATGGCCCGTAAGCCCAACTACAGTTTCGAACGCATGGAGCGCGAACGCGCCGACGCCAAGAAGGCCGCCGAAAAGGCCGCCGCCAAGGCCGAGAAACGCGCCGCCGCCCGGGGCGAGACCCCGCCGGAAGAGCCGACCCAGGACTGAAGCTGAGCCAAATCGGCGGCGATGCGTTCCTCGTCCGTGACCCATCGGTCAGGGACGGGAGACGCGAGTGCGCGGCGAGCTGGACACCTACAAGGCCAAGCGGAAATTCAGCGACACGCCCGAGCCGAAAGGCCGCAAGGGCAAGGCGCGCAAGGCCGGCCTCAAATATCTGATCCAGCGCCACGCGGCGACGCGGCTGCACTACGATTTCCGCATTGAGCTGGACGGGGTGCTCAAGTCCTGGGCCGTGACCAAGGCGCCGTCGCGCGACCCCTCGGTCAAGCGGCTGGCGGTCGAGGTCGAGGATCATCCGCTCGACTACGGGACCTTCGAAGGCACGATCCCGGCCGGCAACTACGGGGCCGGCACGGTGCAGATGTGGGATCGCGGAACGTGGGAACCGCAGGAGGATGACATCGACGCCGCCTTCGAACGGGGCAACGTCAAGATGATCGTCCATGGCGAGCGGCTGCAGGGCAAATGGGCCCTGATCCGCATGAAGACCGACCGCGGCAAGCCGTCCAAGCGCAACAACTGGCTGCTGATCAAGGAGAAGGACGAGTTCGCCGTTCCCGGCGAGGGCGACGCCAATATGGAGATCGACGCCTCCGTCGCCAGCGGCCGCAGCCTCGCCGAGATCGCCGAAGGCCGGAAGCAGTGGGGCTCGTCGAAGAAGACCACGCGTGCAGCCCCCGCCAAGCCCGAGGCCCGTCCCGCCGTGACCAGCCACGCCTCGAAGCCGCACCCCTTCGTCCCGATCCAGCTGTGCAAGATCGCCGACTATCCGCCCCAGGGCGCCGGCTGGGCCCACGAGATCAAGTTCGACGGCTATCGGCTGCAGGTCGCCTCCGGCGGCGGCCGCGCCACCGTCCGCACCCGCAGGGGCCTCGACTGGTCGGCCAAATTCCCCGAGCTCGCCGCCGACGCCGCCCAGTGGCCCGACGCCGTGGTCGACGGCGAGCTGTGCGCCCTGGCCGAGAACCACATGCCGGACTTCTCGGCCCTGCAGGCGCGGATCTCGGACGGCCACACCGGCGAGCTGGTCTATTTCGCCTTCGACCTGCTGTTCGAAGGCCCCGAGGACCTGCGCAAACTGCCCCTGTCGCACCGCAAGGCGCGGCTTCAGGCTTACATCGATCGTATCCCCAAGGCGGCGCGCAAGCGCATCCGCTACGTCGACCATTTCGCCACCACCGGTCAGGCCATCCTCGAGAGCGCCTGCCGCATGGACCTGGAAGGCGTCATCTCCAAGAAGCTGGACGCGCCCTATACGGAGGGCCGCTCGACCACCTGGCTGAAGTCCAAATGTCGCGGCGGGGACGAGGTGGTCATCGGCGGCTGGACCTCCGAAGGGTCCCGCTTCCGCTCCCTGATCGTCGGGGTGCAGGACGAGGGCGGCCTGCGCCACCTCGGCCGCGTCGGCACCGGCTACAACCAGGCCCTGCTCAAGACCCTGCTGCCGAAGCTGAAGGCCGCCGAGACCGACCGCAGCCCCTTCGTCGGCAAGACCGCGCCGAAGAAGTCGCGCGCCGCCGGCGCCACGGTCCACTGGGTCAAACCCGTGCTGGTCGCCGAGGTCGAGCACGGGGGCTACACCGACACCGGCTCGCTGCGTCAGGCCGCCTTCAAGGGCCTGCGCGAGGACAAGCCGTCGGCCGAGGTCACCGAACGCCCGCATACGCCGCCCGACCTGGCGAAGGAGCCGGGCAAGCATTCGTCGTCCTCGCCGCTGGCCATGCCCGGCGAGCGCCCCGGCAAGCCGGCGAAGGGCAAGCTGGTCGTCTCCGGCGTCACCATCTCCAATCCCGACAAGGTGCTGTGGCCCGCCGCCGACGGAAAACCCCCGATCACCAAGGCCGAGCTCGTCCGCTACTATGAAATGGCGGCCGACCGCCTCCTGCCCCACGTGGCGGACCGCCCGGTCTCGATCATCCGCGCCCCCGAGGGCATCGGCGGCGAGAAATTCTTCCAGCGCCACGCCATGCCCGGCTCCAATCCCCGGCTGAAGCTGATCGATGTGAAGGAGCGCAAGCCCTATGTCGGCGTCACCGACGTCGGCGGCCTCGTCGCCATCGGCCAGTCGGGCGGGCTGGAGCTGCACCCGTGGGGCTGCAAGCCGGGCGATCCGGAGACCCCCGATCAGATCACCTTCGACCTCGACCCCGACGAGGGCCTCGACTTCAACGACGTGATCGCCGCCGCCAAAACCATGAAGAAGGAGCTGGAAGGCCTCGGCCTCAACCCCTTCGTCAAGACCACCGGCGGCAAGGGTCTCCACGTCGTCGTTCCCATCCTCGCTGACGCCCGCAGCCGCATCGAATGGGACCAGTGCAAGGCCTTCGCCAAGGAGGTCTCCGAGATCGTCCGCCGCCGCGATCCCGACCATTTCACCACCACCCTCGCCAAGAAGGCGCGGGGCGGGAAGATCTTCCTCGACTACCTGCGCAACGGTCGCATGGCCACCGCCGTAGCCCCCTGGTCCGCCCGCGCCCGTCCCGGCGCCGGCATCGCCTTCCCCCTGTCCTGGAGCCAGGTGAAATCCGGCCTCGACCCGAAGGCCTACACCCTCCACGACGCCGCCGCCCTGCTGAAGAAGCCGGATCCGTGGAAGGATTTCCGCGCCGGCGCGGTCAACCTGAGGCCGGTGCTGAAGAAGGTGCTGTAATCGCAGTCTCCTCCCCGTTCGCCGCTTGCGAATGGGGAGGGGGATCCCGAAGGGGTGGAGGGGCGAAGCGGCGCAACGGTCGTTGTGTCTGAAAGGGCCCCTCCGTCACGGCGCGTATTCGCGCCGCGCCACCTCCCCATCGCTTCGCGACAGGGAGGAGACGGGGTTCACGCCGCCTTCTTCTTCGCAGGGGCCTTCTTCTTCGCCGCCGCCTTCTTCGCCGGCGCCTTGCGCTCGCCGCCCGCCGACCCCTTCAAACTCGCCCGCAGCGCCGCCATCAGGTCCACCACATTGGTGTCGTCCGGTTCGGGCGCCTCGACCAGGCCCTTGCCGCCCTTCTGCTTGGCCTTGACCATCTCCTTCAGGGCTTCGTCATAGCGGTCGCGGAACTCGCTCGGGTCGAACTCCGCCTCCTTCTGGGCGATGATCCGGGTGGCGATGTCGACCATGTCCTTGTCGGCCTTCACCGTCGGAATGTCGTCGAAGAAGTCGGCCGCGTCGCGCACCTCCTCGTGCGGCCGCAGGGTGTAGGCGACCAACCCCTTACCGCGCACCTCCAGCGCGATCTGCCGCTCGCGGTTGCGCAGCACCAGGCAGCCGATGGCGATCTTGCCCGCCGCCTTCATCGAGTCGCGGATGACCGCGAAGGCCTCGGTCCCGACGCCCTTCTCGGGCACCACATAAAAGGGCGAGTCCCAGTACAGCCGGTCGATATCGTCCTCGTCGACGAACTGGCCGATGTCGATGGTGCGGGTCGACTCCAGCTTGACCTTGTCGAAATCCTCGTCGTCGAACAGGACGTATTCGTCCTTCGACACCTCATAGCCCTTGACCAGGTCCGAGCGCTCGACCGGCCCCGTGTCGGGATCGGTCGGCACCATGCGGATGCGGTTGTTGGTCTCGGGATTGATCAGGTGGAAGCTGACGTGGCTCGACGACGACGTCGCCGTGTAGAGCGCCACCGGGCACGTCACCAGCGACAGCTTCAGATGCCCCTGCCAGGTCGGTCTCGCGGCCATGATCGCCTCCGTGTCCACTGTTCGCGGACTCGAACGCGGGCGGCGGCCGATTCGTTCAGGGCTTCGGATCGGAAAGCGTGGCCGCGAGCGCTTCCGACAGGCTTTCGATGCCGTAGGGCTTGGGCAGCAGGCGGAAGGCCTCGCCCGTCGCCGCCGAGGCGGCCTCGCTGAACCCCGTGGTCAGCAGCACCGGCGTCGACGGCATCCGCCGCCGCACCTCCTGGGCCAGTCCCAGCCCGTCCATCTCGCCCGGCATCACCATGTCCGAGAAGATCAGGTCGAAGCCGGGGTCCTGGTCGAGCGCCTCCAGCGCCTCCGCCGCACTGGCCACCCGCACATGGCTGTAGCCGAGGTCGTCGAGCATATGCCCCACGCCGATGGCCACGGCGTCGTCGTCCTCGACCAGAAGCAGCCGCGCGTTGACCTCGCCGGCGCGCGCGGCTCCGCCGGCCGGCGCGGCCGGCGCCTCGCCTGGCGGCGGCGGCGTCTTGTCGGTGCGCGGCAGGCACAGGGTGAAGGTCGTGCCCTGGCCCTCGCGCGATTCGACGCTGATCTCGCCGCCCGACGACTTCACGAAGCCATAGACCTGCGACAGGCCCAGGCCGGTGCCGCGTCCCACCTCCTTGGTGGTGAAGAACGGCTCGAACACGCGCAGCGCCACCGCCTCGGGCATGCCGCCGCCGGTGTCGGCGATGCGCAGGCAGACCATGTCGCCGGCCTCGCCCTCGCCGGCCGCATTGCTGGCCGAGATGATCAGCCGCCCGCCCTGGGGCATGGCGTCGCGCGCATTGACCGCGAGGTTGAGCAGCGCCAGCTCCAGCTCGCCGCGATCCGCCTCGACCGGCCACAGGTCGGAGGGCAGGTCCAGCACCACCTCGATGTCCTCGCGCAGCGACCGCTCCAGCAGGAAGCGCAGCCCCTCGATATGGGCGCGCGCGTCCAGCACCTCGGCCTTCAGCGGCGAACGCCGCGAGAAGGCCAGCAGCTGGCGGGTCAGAGCCGCGCCCCGCTCCACCGCCTGCCGTATGCCGGCGCTCAGGCTTTCGCGTCGCTTCGGATCGCTGGTCCGATCCAGCAGCTCGATGCCGCTGGAGGCGACCATCAGCAGGTTGTTGAAGTCGTGGGCGATGCCGCCGGTCAGCCGGCCGATGGCCTCCATCTTCTGGCTCTGGCGCAGCGCCTCCTCGGCCTTTTCCCGCTCGATCATCTGCTGCTGCAGCAGGCTGTTGGCGCGAACCAGCTCCGCCGCCCGGTCGGCCAGCTGGTGGTTGGCCCGCCTCAGCGCGCCCTGCGCCACGGCCAGAACCACCACCACCAGCGCCGCGAGACCGAGCACCAGCAGCAGTCCGGCGTAGCGGCCGAAGCGCTGCGCCCGCGGCGTTTCCAGAAGCTTCAGGTGGACCACGCCCAGGCTCTGCCCCGCCTCCTCGACCGGTCGGGCGACGAGCAGGCGGCCGTCGTCGAACAGGGTGGCGCGTTCGCTGGACGCCGCCCCGTGGAAGATCGTCTCCCCGTCGCGGACGAAGCTGGCCACCAGCCGGCCGTTCTCGTCATAGACCGCCGCCGCCAGCACGCTGGGATTGACCTGCACCGCATCGACATAGTCCTGGGCCGCCGCGGCGTCGTCGAAGGCCAGCGCCCCGCTGACGGCCGAGGCCAGCAGGTCGGCCTGGGCCCCGGCCTCGCGCGCCGTCTGCACCTTCAGCGCCTGTTCGTTCAGCACCGCGATGGCCACGCCGGCGACCAGCAGCACCAGCAGCGACACCAGGGCCACGACGGGGAAACGGCCATAACGGAGGCGGGCCACCCAGGGCATGGTCTCAGCCCCCCCGCACGCTCAGGGCCAGGTTCAGCAGGCGCGAACTGATCGACAGCCCGGCCCGGGACGCCTGCTGCAGGTCGATGTGGAACCGCACCCGGTTGTCGCTGATGGCGAAGTGGATCATGCCCCGGTCGGCCGGGGGCGCGGCGGCGTCGGTGACCAGCAGGATCGACGGCCGTCCTTCCGGAACCAGACCGGCGCCGCCCTGGCCGACATAGAGGATGTGGCAGCCCGCCGCCGCCTCGCGGCTGTTCGGGCGCCGCACCGCCAGCGGGCGTCCATAGGCCGTCTGGGCCCGCGCCGCGGTCTCCAGGGAGCCACGGAACGGGTCATGCCCGGCGACGCAGATGACCACCGGCGACTGCGCGGTGGCGAAGGCGCGCGGCGGCCATTCGACGAAGGCCGCGAACCGCACCAGGTAGTTGGCCTTGACCGAATATTCGAGGTTCGCCTGCAGGGGCGCGGGCTGCCCCGCGCTGGCGGCGGCCGGAAGCAGGCCGCTCCAGAGGAGGGCGATCAGCACTCGCAAGGCGCCCCGCCCAAGGCCCATGTCAGAAGCTCACCCGCAGCGCGCCGTAGACGCTGCGTCCGAAGACGCGGGCGCGCACCGGATCGGCGGTCTCGACCCGCCGGTCCTCGAGCAGGTTCTGGCCCGTGACCGACAGTTCCAGCCTGTCGGTCAGCCGCCAGCCCAGCCGGGCGTCCGCCTCGACATAGTCGTCGACCGAGGCCAGGGCTCCGACCGCGCGCAGCCGCACGTCGAGCTCCAGCCTGTCCGTCAGGTCGTGCTGCGAGCGCAGCAGCACCTGGTAGTCGGGGTCTTCGCCGATCGAGATCAGCCCGCTGAGATCGTCCAGCGTCACGGTCGGATCATAGTCCTTGGCCAGGGTGCTCACGCCGGCGCTCAGCCGCCACGTCGGCGTCACGTCATAGCCGCCCCAGGCCTCGACGCCCCAGGTCTCCGCCTCGCCGTTGTTGGTCAGGTGCAGCGGCAGGAACACGACGGGCGTCACCGAGACCGTCCGCAGGTCGTCATAGACGTTGTAGAAGGCGTTGATCGAGAACGACAGGTTCGGCAGCGGATTGGCCCGGTAGCCCAGTTCATAGGCCGTGGCCGTCTCGGACTGGAACTCGGCGCCGGTCAGGAAGCCCGGCAGGGTCAGGTCGCGTTCGATCCGGTTGGGGGTGCGCGTCGCCCGGCCGGCCGCGGCCCACAGCAGATCGCCGCCCGGCCGCCGCCAGGCCAGCCGCACATTGGGCAGGAATTCCTGCCCCGAGAAGCTGTTGTCCTCGAATTTGGCGCCCAGCGTCAGGGTCACCCCGCCGCCCAGGTCGATCTGGTCCTGGGCGAAGATGTTGGTCAGCGTCAGCGTCCTCTGGGGCGGGTCGAGGAAGGCCGCGCCGGGCGCCGCGTCGAGGCGGGAGTCGACCACCCTGTGCCCGGCCCCGACGACGAGCCGGTGCCGCCCCGCCTCGAACGACTGCTGCAGCGACACGTCCCAGGTGTCGGACTGCTCCAGTGTGCCGGGCTCCTCGCGCTCGTACCGGTCGTAATAGGCCTGCACCTGCAGGTCGCCGCCCGCCAGCGGCCGCGTCCAACGCCCCAGAACATTGGCGCCGCGCACATGCGTTTCCGTGCCCAGCAGGTCCTCGTTGATCGTCACCTGATTGTCGAAGGCGTCGCCCTGCAGCGTCAGGCGGTTCTCGCCCGCCGACCAGTCGGCCCGCCCCCCGGCCCGCAGGCCCTCGGCGTCGTCATTGGCGCCCTGGCCGGTCAGGGCCCGGCTCTCGGCCCGCGAAAAGCCCATCACCCAGGCGCGCCAGGCGCCGGAGTCGCCCAGGCCGCCGCCGTGGCGCAGGGCGAAATTGGCCTCGTCGTCCCCGGCTCCGACGCTCAGCAGCGTGCCCCGGGTGTCGTTCGCCGAGCGGGTGATGATGTTGATCACCCCGTTCATGGCGTTCGAGCCGTACAGCGCCCCGCCCGGGCCGCTGATCACCTCGATGCGCTCGACGTCCTCCAGCATGACGTCGCGCGCGTCCCAGAACACGCCCGAGCTCAGGGTCGAATAGATGCTGCGCCCGTCGACCAGCACCAGCAGCTTGTTGGAGGTCTCATAGCCGTTGAAGCCGCGGGCGCTGATCGCATAGTCGACCGCATTGACCCGCTGCACGTTCAGGTTCGGCGCCAGCCGCAGCACTTCGGGCAGGGTGGTCGCCCCGGACCGGCGGATGTCGTCGGCGCTGATGACGTAGATCGCCGCCGCCGCGTCGGCCAGCGCCTCGGGCCGTCGCGACACCGAGGTCACCTCCACCATCGCCAGTTCCTCCAGCGACAGCCGCGCGAGGTCCTGGTCCTCGAATCCGGCCTGAATCAGCTGGGTGGCGTTGATCGCCGTCTCGGCCGGCGTCTCCGCCGCCGCGGGCTCGCCGGCCTGGGCGACGGCCGGCATGACAAGAAGAATGGCCGCAGCGGCCCCCCGCCGGAGTTGACGCATCGTATCTGACCCCCCTCGCAATCCTGCGATCGGACAGAACGTCCGGGCCGTCAATCGGTTGCCGGACATAGTCGGCTGTTGTTCCCTTACAATTGCCCAACGGGAGGGGCCCAGTCTTGGGGGTCGTCCGCTCACGTGGCGGCGAAACTGCGCGACAGCTTACGGGCCAGTTCGGCCTGGACGAACGGCTTGTGCACGATCTGGTGATCCCCCACGCCCATCAGCGCCTCGGCGTCGGCGTAGCCCGTGGCGAACAGGATCGGCACCCGCGGCCGCCGCGCCTTCAGCTCCCGCGCCAGGTCCGCCCCGTTCATGCCCGGCATGGCGAAGTCGAGCACGACCGCGCTGATCCCCTCGTGGCGTTCGATCAGGTCCAGCGCCGCGCCCCCGCTGCCCGCCTCGATGACGCTGTAGCCGAGATCGGCCAGCAGGCCCGCGGTGACCTCGCGCACCGCATCGTCGTCGTCGACCACCAGCACGACCAGGTCATCCTCGTGCGCCGGCGGTCCGGCCCCCGCATCCAGAGCCCGGGCCGCGGGCGCGGCGCCCGCCTTGGGCAGGAACACCTTGATGGTCGTGCCCCGTCCCAGTTCGGTCTCGATGCCGACGCCGCCGCCCGACTGTTTGGCCAGGCCGAACACCTGACTCAGGCCCAGGCCCGATCCCTTGCCGACGTCCTTGGTGGTGAAGAAGGGCTCGAAGGCGCGGGCCCGCACCGCGTCGGTCATGCCCGAGCCGGTGTCGCTCACCGCCACCATCACATACTCCCCCGGCGGCGGCGCCTCGGGCGCGTCCGGTTCGCCCAGCACGACATTGGCGGTGCTGATGCCCAGCGATCCGCCGACATCCATGGCGTCGCGCGCATTGATGGCCAGGTTGAGGATGACCAGCTCGATCTGGGTCGGGTCGATCATCGCCGGCCACAGGTCCGCCGCCAGCTGCGGCGCGGCGATCTCCACGCTGCCGCCGATCGTGCTCTGCAGCAGGTCGCGCATGCTCAGCACCGTGTCGTTCAGGTCGACGGGCCGCGGCTCCAGCTTCTGCTGGCGCGAGAAGGCCAGCATCTGGGCCGTCAGGCGAGCGCCGCGTTGCGAGGCTTCGCTCATCATGGCCAACCGGCGGATCAGCACCGGGTCCTCGGCGTGTTTGCGCATCTGTTCGACGTTGCCGAGGATCACCGTCAGCAGGTTGTTGAAGTCGTGCGCGACGCCCGACGTCAGCTGGCCGACCGCCTCCAGCCGCTGGGCCTGGCGCAGGGCCGACTCGACCTTCTCCCGCTCGCCGATCTGGGCCGCCAGCTGGCGGTTGGCCGCCTCCAGCTCGGCGGTGCGTTCCGCCACCCGCCGTTCCAGCGTCGCCTCCGCCCGGCGGATGTCCTCGATCCGCTCGCGCGCCTCGTACTGCCGCCGCCGTCCGCGCAGGGCCGTTCGCACCGCGCTGACCAGCGTCGTCGGATGGAACGGCCGCTCCAGGAAGCTGACGTTGCCCAGCGTCACCGACAGCCGCTGCGCGGCCGGGTTGCGCTCGACGCTGCCGCCGCGCTGGGTCAGCACCACGAAGGGAAAGTCGGACCATGAGGGCTGGGCCTCGATCCACCCCGACAGGCCGGTCAGGTCGCAGTCGCGCAGCGCCTCCTCGACCACCACCGCCAGCCCCGCCCCCTCGTCCAGCCGCTGGCGCAGGCTGTCGAGGCTGTCGCAGACCAGCGCCGGCGCCCCCGCCTCCTTCAGGATGGCGGCCGCGATGGCGGCGTCCCGCCCCGTCGGCGCCAGCACCAGCGCCCGCTCCGACAGCTCCCCCCCGAGACTCATGCGGAGGCGTCGCCCATCAGCCCCGAGCCCTGGCCGACGAAGTTCGGCACCCCGCGCAGCACCCCCTGGAAGCCCTGCAGCGGCTCGCCCATGACCAGTCCGGCCTGGCCGATCTCGTACTCGCGGATGGTCTTCTCATGCCCGCCGGCGCGCTTCTTGATCACCGACACCGCGCGCCGCACATGCCCCAGCGCCTCGAAATAGCGCAGCAGGATCACCGTGTCGGCCAGATAGGTCACGTCCACCGGGGCCTTCATGTCCCCGACCAGCCCGTGCTGGGCCACGGTCAGGAAGGTCGAGGCGCCCTGGCGGTTCAGATACTGCAGCAGCTCGTGGATGTGCAGGACCAGGAACTGCTCCTGCGGCATGGCCGCCTGGTAGCCGTTCAGGCTGTCGATCACGACGGTCCTGATCTGCTTCTCGGCCACGCAGGCGCGGACGCGGGAGGCGAACTCGCCGGGCGACAGCTCGGCCGCGTCGACCTGTTCGACGATCAGCGAGCCGGCCTCGCACATCGCCTCCAGATCGATGCCCAGCCCGCGCATGCGGTTGAACAGCAGGCCCAGCTCCTCGTCGAAGATGAACAGCGCCGCCTTCTCGCCCCGCTTCACCGCCGCCACGGCGAAATTCAGCGCGAACAGCGACTTGCCCGTCCCCGCGGGGCCCAGGATCAGCGCGCTGGAGCCCCGCTCCATGCCCCCGCCCAGCAGGGCGTCCAGCCCCTCGACCCCGCTCGACACCGAGTTGCGCTCGAAGGCCGTGCGGTGCTCGGAGGCGACGATGCGGGGATAGACCTCCAGCCCGCCGGTCTTGATGGTGAAGTCGTGGTAGCCGCCGCGGAAGCGCCGCCCGCGGTATTTGATCACCCGCACCCGCCGCCGCTCGGCGCCGTATTCCGGCGCCAGCTCCTGCAGCTGGATCACCCCATGCGCCACGCTGTGCACCGTCTTGTCGTTGATGTCGGTGGTCAGGTCGTCCAGCAGCAGCACCGTCGCCCCGCGCTTGGCGAAATAGTGCTTCAGCGCCAGCACCTGGCGCCGGTATCTCAGCGACCCCTGGGCCAGCAGCCGTATCTCGGACAGGCTGTCGATGACCACCCGCTTCGGCTCCGCGCGGCTGACCGCGTCGAAGATCATCCGCGTGGTCTCGCCCAGCTCCAGGTCCGAGGAGTACAGCAGGCTCTGCTGCTGCTGCTCGTCCAGCAGGCTCTCCGGCGGCACCAGTTCGAACAGCTCGATGCCCTCCAGCGACCAGTCGTGCGACCGCGCCGTGCCGCGCAGCTCCTCCTCGGTCTCCGACAGGGTGATGTACAGGCACCGCTCGCCCTGCGCCGCCCCCTCCATCAGGAAGCTCATCGCCGCGGTCGTCTTGCCGGTGCCCGGATTGCCCTCGAGCAGATAGATCCGGTCCCGCTCCAGTCCGCCGGCGAGGATGTCGTCGAGCCCGGAAATCCCGAACCGCGCCTCGTTCCCGCCCTTGATCCCGCCGTCCTTCATGCGCCCCTCTCATGGCTCTAGCTGGGCCGTAACGCGCATAAGTCGAGAAGGTTACACAGGGCCGCCCAGGCTCTACTCGGGGGGCGGGCGGCGCGCCTCGGGACGCCTTTGGCCCGTCTGCTCCGGCATTCGGTCCGGGCACGGGCGGCCGACGGACGGACAAGCCGAGCTTGACCATAGCGGGTCGATTCTCCTAATCCGAGCGTCTTCGCCTTGCTTCTGACTTGGCGTGTATTTTGCCGGGCCGGGGGGCTTATGACGGGGATTGGTGCGATCAGGCGGGCGCTCGCCGGCGTCCTCGGCGATGACGCGGCCGGCGTCCAGCTTGAGGAAACGGAACTCAGCGTCCGGGTCACCGGCAAGATCCGCCTGGGTTGGGACTGGTCGGGCGGCTGGAACGAGCTGCCGGGCCCCTGGACCGCGGCCAGGGGACGGCCCGTTTCCCGGATCGAGGACGCCAATCGCGCTCTCGACGACGAGGCGCGAGACATCTTCGATGATGAAGCGGCGGCGCTCTGCGACTGTCCCGAGCGGTGGCAGGCGGGAAAAACCCGACGTCAGGACCTGTCGCCGTGCGGCGTCGAGCTGATCTGCGGGGGCTGCGGGGGCAGCGCTGAGGTCCGCTGCGGATCCTGCAGCGGCGACGGCCAGGTGACCTGTCGCACCTGCCACGGCTCCAGGCGGATGACCTGCCAGTCCTGCCGGGGGAGGGGAAAGAGCAGCGTATACCGCAACCAGGCCTATCACGACGTCACCTGCTCCCCATGCGGCGGCAGCGGCGCCATCAACTGCGGGACCTGCGGTTCATCCGGTCGGGTGCGCTGTGGCAGGTGCAACGCCAGCGGTCGGGTGCCCTGCGATACCTGCGCCGCCAGCGGCGCTGTCACGCGGGTGTTCTCCGGACAGGTCACCGTCACGCCGGCGGTCGCCGTGACCCCCATGGGCGACCTTGCCGAGCCCATCGCCAAACTGCTCAAGCGCCGGCAGGGCGCGGCGGGAGCCTGCGCCCGGTTTGAAACGCCCGGCCGGGAGGTCGGCGAGGCGTCCGCCGAATTCCTGGGCCGCCTGACCGTCCACCAGGTGAATGTTCGCGGGAGCGGCGAAGTCGCCAGCGCCGCCTTTGTCGGCAACCGGCCCGAGGCGTTCCGGATCGACGGCCGCCTCGCAGCCACGGCCCGCTCGTTCGTCGAAAGCGCGAAACGCGCCGCGGAGGGCGGGCGCGCCGCGCTGGAACAACTCGCCGGCTCCCGGCCATGGGTCTCCCAGTTGATCAGCGAGTCCATCGGAGATCACGCCCCGGAGGGTCTGAGGCGCTTCGCGGATGCGGAAGCCCGCCGCGCTCCGGCGGGAGAAATCGGCGACATCATCCGGGAGTTGTTCGCAGAGTCGGTCCACGCCGACGCCGGAGACGTCGTGGGCGACGCCATCAACCGGATCGTCCGGGAGACGCGCCAGGAGCAGGGTCAGGTCGTCAGCGGTTTCATGATCGTGGTCGCCCTGACGGGGTTGGGACTGGGCGTGGCGGCCTTCGCGGCTCTGTTGCTCGACAGCATGTTCCTCACCCTCGATCCGAACGCGGTCGGGGGCTGGAAAGGCATTCTCTCGGTCATCGGCCTGGCGGTCTGGGGCCTGATCGCCTGGATCCTGTTCGGCCGGCGGATGGAGCGGTTCCATCAGCGGGTCGCGGCGCCGAGCGAGCCCGCCGGCGCCCGACGGGAAGCCATCCGGAAGGAGCGGTCGGAAGCCGGCGCCGGTGTTCTGCTGCAGGTCGCGGCGAGCGCCTGTCTGGCCGGCTTCATGATCTTCGCCCCGCCCTGGCCGGTCGTGGTGGCTCCGCCCTCCGCCGCCGCGGCCGCGCCGACCGACGCCGATGCGGCCGCACTCGAAGCCGAAGCGGCCCGGGTGGCCGAGCTCGCCGCGGCGACGCTCCCGCCCGCCGTTCCCGCCGAACCGGTCACGGAGCCGGACCCGGCGTCGCTCGACGCCGAGGCGCCGGAGCAGGAGGACGCCTCGGCGGCGGCCTCGCCCGACGGTTTCTCCCCGAACGAGGCGGCGACCCCCACCCGGAAGGACGGTCCCGTCGAGATCCGCAATCCGAGCTGGCGACGACCGCCCTCGGTCGAGTTTCCGGAACGCGCCATAAGCCGCGGTCTGGAGTCCGGCGTCGTCGAGTTGACGTGTGCCGCCACCCCGGCCGGGGGCCTCGCCGCCTGTGAAATCCTCTCCGAGACGCCGGAGGGGGTCGGCTTCGGCCAGGCTGCGCTGAACGGCGCGAGGCGGGCCCGGCTGAACCCCCGCCAGGAGGACGGGGATGCGGTGGGCTCGCGGGTCCGGTTTGCGGTGCGGTTCTCCCTGCAGTAGCCCCGGGACCGGCGGCTTCGGCGCGCCCGGGAACGGCCAGGTCTCCTCCCTGTCGCTTGCGATGGGGAGGGGGACCCCGACCCGAAGGGCGGCGCGTAGCAGTCAAGGGGTGGAGGGGTGGAGGAGAGCGCACCGCGCCCCGGTGAGACACCGCCGCGCTACGCCCCCTCCAGCACCCCCAGCACCGCCCCGAACAGCGCCTGCGCCTCCCGGTCGCCCAGCGCCTCGAAGTCCACCCCGGCCGTCATCCGCTCCAGCCGCCGCACCACCTCTCCGCAGTCCGCCCGCGCCCCGGGCGCCGTCTCCAGCACCCATTCGGCGATGGCGGCGATGCTCTGCAGCGCCTCCTGGTCGGTCATCTGACCGCCCTCCAGCCGGGCTGCCGCCGCGATCTCCCCGATCTCGCGCAGGGCGCGGCGGCAGGTCTGGGGATCGCGGGAGGTGGTCATCCGAACCAAACGCCCAGACATCCCCACCTGATCCGCTCATCCCCGGAAAGGGGGGGGCCAGTCCTTTGGGCGCCGCAGGTCTGCAGCGTGACTTGGTTGCGGCTCACCCCAGGCGTGGGGCTGCGGGACTACCGGCCGGCCGCCGCCTCCGTCGCCGGGCAGTCGCGCGCCAGCGGAGACAGGGCCAGGCAGCGGCCGTCCAGGTCATCCGGAACCGGCAAGCCGACCGCGTTGGCGAGGGTCGGAGCGATATCCACCGTGCGCACCGGCAGGGTGCGCTCCTGTCCGGCCTGACCGGCGCTCCAGAAGATCATCGGCACCCGGCGGTCATGGTCCCACGGCGTGCCGTGCCCGGCGAGGTAGCCGCCCACGGACCCGGGGAACGGCGATACGCCCGGCTCAAGGGCGAAGATCACGTCCGCCGAGCGCACCGGCACCGTGCTGAGCGCGATCCGCTGGCGCAGGTCCAGATCCTCTGGATGGATGTCGCGGGCCGCCGACGGCGTCGCGACAAGTTCGTCGATGGTGAAGGCGCCCGCCACCCCCGGCTCGTCCCGCAGGAGGGCAGCGACCGCGGTGGCGATGTCGCCCCGCAGGGACTCGGGCAGGGCCCCGCCGTCGCCGAGGATATAGATGTTGGTGCCATCGGACTTCAACGGGTCGAAGCCGAGTTCGAAACGGGCGCGCACGGCTGCGTTGAGGCGGCCCATCAGGCCGGGGTCCATCCGGCCGGCCTCTGGATAGCCCCGCGCGGCCAACCGTTCGGCGAAGTCGGAGCCCCCGTGGTCCGCCGTCAGTACCACCAGGGTCCCCGGGATTTCCCGCAATTCCGCGATCAGCCGGCCCATGGCCGCATCCATGCGCAGCATCTGCTGGCACATCTCGGGCCCCTGCGATCCGTACCGGTGGCCGATCCGGTCGGTGCCGGACAGGCTGATCCCCAGCAGGTCGACCGACGGGCCGCGCCCCAGGTGCTGCTCGCGCAGCAGGGTGATCGCTGCGTCCACGGTCAGTTCGTCCAGCAGCGGCGAGGTGTCAACGGTCAGGCGTTGGGGCGGCACGACCGAATGGAAGATGCCGTCGCCGATTGCCCAGTCGCCGGCCAGGGCGGCGCAGCGCCCCTCCATGGGAGCCCACAGCGCCGGCCGCGTTTCCATCCGCGCCCGCAGGGCGGCGTTCAACTCCGCCATCGGCCGGAGGCGGTCGGCGGCTTCCTCGCCGGGCCGGAGATAGGTGGTGAAGCCGAAGCCGTCGGCCCACCAGAAGCTGCCGTCCGCATGGGATCCGGCCAGGTTGATGGCGCCGCGGTCCTTGCCCGAAACCGCGAACACGCGGCCGTCGGGGTGCGCGGCCTTCAGCCAGTCGCCGAGGCCGCTGGCGCGCAGGTTGTCCGGTCCGACCGGCCCGTTGTCGCCCTCGCCGCCGTCGGCCAGCCGGTTCGCCGGCGCGGCAAGGCAGTAGATCTCCTCGCGCGTGGCCCGGTCGATCCAGTCGTTGGCTGCTATGCCGGTGCGGTTGGGGTGCACGCCGGTCAGCACGGTCGAATGGCCGGGACAGGTCTCGGTCATGCCGTGGGTCTGATAGCCGTTGGGATAGACCAACCCCTCATCCGCCAGCACGCGCAGGCCGGCGGTAAACGCCGGCCGGTACTGGTTGAACAGGTCGCTGCCGAACTGGTCGATGACGACGGTCACGATGAGGCGCGGGGGCGGCGGCTCGCCGTCAGGTTGGGCCTGAGCCATGGCGGGCGCGGCTCCCAGCGCCAAGGCCAGCGCCAGTCCGGCGCCGATCCGCAGACGGTCCATCCTCATCCCCCCATCGCCGGTTCAGCGTCCAAACCACGCCGAAGGCAGGAGAATTTCCCGCCCCCATGACTCCGTAGAGGAGGGGGAATGGCGACTCAAGGGCCGGGCGCGGGAGGCACGCGGCCCACAACGCTTGATTTTACGACCCGGGGCGGCGACGGTCGGGTGAGGGACAATGCCGGGGGGCTTCATGGATTCGCAGGACGCAGCCGATCTGATTTCGGAAATGGCCGAGGAGAAGGCCGAGCACGCCGACGCCGACCGGTTCCGAAACCGGGCCGCACTGCTCATCGCCGTGTTGGCGGCCGTGCTGGCCATCGGCGGGATGGGCGGCGGCAACGCGACCGACGACATGATCGCCAGCAACATCCAGGCCAGCGACACTTGGGCCTTCTTCCAGGCCAAGAATATCCGCCAGACGGCCTATGAGATCGGCCTGGAAGAGATCGATACGGCCCTGACCGAAAGTGGACTGTCGCCGGCGCGGCGCGAACGGCTGGAGGCCCGTCGGGCCGACTACGTCGCCACCATCGCCCGGTACGACAGCGAGCCGGATGCGGCTGCCCCGGACGATCCCCTGCGAGGCGAAGGCAAGAAGCAGATCAGCGCCCGGGCGAAGCATTTCGAGGCCCAGTTTGAGATCGCCTCGCAGCGCGACAACAATTTCGACTTGGCCGAGGTGTGCCTCCAACTGGCCCTGGTGCTGGGATCGGTCGCGATTCTGGCCCTCAACCGGCCGGTGCTGCTGGCCTCGGCCGGTCTCGGAGTCGCTGGCGCGTTGCTGACGCTCAACGGCTTCCTGCTGCTGGTCCCCCTGCCCTTGTGATCGCCGGAGTTCCCATGGCGCACGCCGCCCTGCTTGACCGCCTCGCCGCGCCACTCGTCGCGGCCGGCCTCTGTCTGCCGCTGGGCGGTTGCCTCGAGCCCGAGGTCGACCGCATCCGTGATCCGGTCGAGAAGGCGGCCTGGCACTGCCGTTACGTGCTCGAACGGGCCATCGCCACGACGGAGCAGTTAAGTCCAGACGGGGTTCTGCGCCGCCGCATCGCCACCTTCGCCGACCCGGCCGTCCAGCGCACCGGGGACGTGGTCCGTTTTGCCTGGGCCCCAGGCGCGATCACCGAGGACGACGGCCCCGGAACCCACGGCGGCGATTGCGTGATGGACGTCGCCGACGGCCAGCAGTTGGTGGTCAGCGCGACGCTTGACGGCGCGCCGCTCCATGCCGGTTTCCGCTTCTGACGATGGTGCTGTGACCGCCCGCGCTACCGCGGCGGGCAGGCGTGGCCGACTTCGTAGACCTCGGTTTCCGTAGATTTCGCGGGGTCGTGGCAAACGGTGACCGGTGCGCCCTGCAGGAAGTCGTCGCTGACGTCGCCGGCCTTGGTCGATTGATCGCTGAGCGTCTCCCCGTTCACCGCATAGGTGAAGTGCACCACGGTCGAGGAGTCGTCCGACTCGGAATCGGTCTGGACCACCACCCGTGTCACCTGGCCCGGCGCGCTGGCGGTCAGCTTGGCCAGCCGACGGCCTTCGAAATAGACGGCGGCGAAGACCAGCACGGCCACCCCGGCCAGGATGCCGGCAATCATGAGAGTACGCTTCAGCATCCGAAAGGTCCTGAACGAAAGGCCGGCTCCCCCGCGGCGTCGGCGACAACGACCAAAGCCCCACAACCCTAACGCGGGGTTAAGCCTGTCATCACGCCACTCGGTTGTCGACCGCGGCCACGAGAAATCCACAACCGCCCATCCATGCTCTGGCCTGACCCGCCGGCCATCGCGCGTCGGCAACAGCCGAAGGTCTCCGACGAATCGAGACGCTGAAGTCAAGAAAAAGGGCGGGCCCGTCTCCGGACCCGCCCTCTTCTGTTTCAGCTTTAGCTAGCCGAGCGACGCGGACTTAAAAGTCCATGTCGCCCATGCCGCCCATGCCGCCGCCCATGCCGCCGCCCTGGCCGCCGGCCGAGGCCTTCTTGGGCGCGTCGGCCACCGCGGCTTCGGTGGTGATCATGATGCCGGCCACGGAGGCGGCGTCCTGCAGGGCGGTGCGGACCACCTTGGCGGGGTCGATGACGCCCATGGCGACCAGGTCGCCGTACTCTTCCGTCTGGGCGTTGAAGCCGTAGGTGGCCGAAGAGTTCTCCAGCACCTTGCCGACCACGATCGAACCCTCGACGCCGGCGTTCTCCACGATCTGCCGGATCGGGGCCTGGATGGCGCGGCGGATGATGGCGATGCCGGCGGTCTGGTCGGCGTTGTCGCCGGTCAGGCCTTCCAGCGCGCGGGTCGCCTTCAGCAGGGCGATGCCGCCGCCCGGGACGATGCCTTCCTCGACCGCCGCGCGGGTGGCGTTGAGGGCGTCGTCGACGCGGTCCTTCTTCTCCTTGACCTCGACCTCGGTCGAGCCGCCGACGCGGATCACCGCGACGCCGCCGGCCAGCTTGGCCAGACGCTCCTGCAGCTTCTCCTTGTCGTAGTCCGAGGTGGTGTCCTCGATCTGCTTCTTGATCTGCGAGACGCGGGCCTCGATGGCGTCCTTCTCACCGGCGCCGTCGACGATGGTGGTGTCGTCCTTGGTGATGGTGACCTTCTTGGCCTTGCCGAGCATGTCGAGGGTGACGTTCTCCAGCTTGATGCCGAGGTCTTCCGAGATGACCTGGCCGCCGGTCAGGACGGCGATGTCCTCCAGCATCGCCTTGCGGCGGTCGCCGAAACCCGGGGCCTTGACGGCGGCGACGCGCAGGCCGCCACGCAGCTTGTTGACCACCAGCGTGGCCAGGGCCTCGCCCTCGATGTCCTCGGCGATGATGACCAGCGGGCGGCCGCTTTGGACGACGGCTTCCAGGATCGGCAGCATGGCCTGCAGCGAGGAGAGCTTCTTCTCGAACAGCAGGATGAGCGGCTCCTCGAGCTGGGCCTCCATCTTGTCGGCGTTGGTGATGAAGTAGGGGCTCAGATAGCCGCGGTCGAACTGCATGCCCTCGACGACGTCCAGCTCGGTCTCGGCGGTCTTGGCTTCCTCGACAGTGATGACGCCTTCGTTGCCGACCTTCTCCATCGCCTTGGCGATCATCTCGCCGACCTCGATGTCGCCGTTGGCCGAGATGGTGCCGACCTGGGCGATCTCGGAGTTGGCGGAGACCTTCTTGGACGAGGCCTTGATGTCGGCGATGACGGCGGCGACGGCCTTGTCGATGCCGCGCTTCAGATCCATCGGGTTCATGCCGGCGGCGACGGACTTGAGGCCTTCCTGCACGATCGACTGGGCCAGGACGGTGGCGGTGGTGGTGCCGTCGCCGGCCTTGTCATTGGTCTTGGAGGCGACCTCGCGGATCAGCTGGGCGCCCATGTTCTCGAAGGCGTCTTCCAGCTCGATTTCCTTGGCCACCGAGACGCCGTCCTTGGTCGAGCGCGGGGCGCCGAAGGACTTCTGGATGATGACGTTGCGGCCTTTCGGGCCGAGCGTGACCTTGACCGCATTGGCCAGGACGTTGACGCCCCGCAGCATCTTCTCGCGGGCTTCGGTGGAGAACTGAACTTGTTTCGCGGCCATGTGAGGCAGCTCCTTTTGAATAGAGTCGAGGGATGAGGGTCGAGGGGCGAGGAAGGTCGGTCCGGACGCGGCGTCATCGCCCCTCGTCCCTCGACCCTCGCCCCCGAGGGCTGAGCCTTAGCTCAGCACTCCGAGCACGTCCGATTCCTTCATGATGATCAGGTCTTCGCCTTCCAGCTTGACCTCGGTGCCCGACCATTTGCCGAACAGGATGCGGTCGCCGGCCTTCAGGTCCATGGCGATGTATTTGCCGTCCTCGTCCCGCGAGCCGGGGCCGACAGCGACGACTTCGCCTTCCTGCGGCTTCTCCTTGGCGGTGTCGGGGATGATGATCCCGCCCTTGGTCTTGGATTCCTCTTCCACGCGCTTCACGAGCACGCGGTCGCCGAGCGGACGAAACGCCATCTGTAACATCTCCCAAAACAGTTTCGATTTGAGCGCCCGGTCGCGGCTTTGGCAGCCGCGTCCCCCGAGTGCTAACGCGAGCGGCAGGTAGGACCCGGGTCTGGCGCCGTCAAGGGACTCCGCCGCCGAATTTTCGCCGCTCCGCGGCCCCGATGAACGCCGGATGAACCGGGCTTCCCCGGCCTGTTCAGGCGGACAGGCGCATACAGGTCTCCCATCGGCGCGCAGACGCGAAAGGACCGACCATGAAGACGCTTTCGAAATTCGCCATCACCGCCCCGGCCGTGGCCGGCGCCCTGGCCCTGAGCCTGGCCGCGGCGAGCCCGGCGGACGCCCAGAGCCGGTATCGTGACCGCGACCGCGGCAATGACAACGACCGCACCGAGGACGTGCTGATCGGCGCCGCCGTCGGCGCCCTGGCCGGCGCCCTGATCGGCAACGGCGACGGAACCTACATCGCCGGCGGGGCCCTCGCCGGGGCCGCTCTCGGCGCCACCGCCGATAACGACGACGACTGCGGCTACTACCGCGGCGGGCGCTGCTACCGGAACCAGGGTCACTGGGAGCGCGAGCACGGCATCAACAGCCGCGATTACAACTCGAACTACCGCTACGAGCGCGATTACCGCCGCGACCGCCGGGATGACCGCCGCAGCGACCGCGACTATCGCTACGATCGTCGCTGGTAGGACGGCTCCCTGATCCCCGGCCGCGTGAGTTCTGGCCGGGCGTGGGCGAGGAAGGCGGGCTCCGGGGACGGCGCCCGCCTTTTTCATGGGCGTCTCAGACCATGAGCCGCTTCATCAACTCCGCCGTTGACGGATCCAGCCCGGCCGACGGCTCTCCGGCCTGGACGTCCTTCAGGATGGCCTTCGCCAGCACCTTGCCCAGCTCCACCCCCCACTGGTCGAAGCTGTTGATGTCCCAGATCACGCCCTCGACGAAGGTCTTGTGCTCATAGAGGGCGATCAGGGCGCCGACGGCCTCGGGCGTCAGGGCGTCCATCAACAGGGTGGTCGACGGCCGGTCGCCGGGGAAGGCCTTGTGCGGGGCCAGCCGGTCGGCCTCCTCCGCCGAGGCGCCGCCGGCCAGCAGTTCCGCCCGCGCCTCCGCCTCGGTCTTGCCGACCATCAGGGCCTGCGCCTGGGCGAGGGCGTTCGACCACAGCGGCGCGTCTCCCTCGCGCGCGTCCATGGCGGCGTCGGAGGTGTGCGCCACGACGACGAACTCGGCCGGGACCACCTGCGGCCCCTGGTGGATCTGCTGGAAGAAGGCGTGCTGGCCGTTGGTGCCCGGCTCGCCGAACACGATCGGTCCGGTGGCGGTGTCGACCGGCGAGCCGTCGCGCTTCACCCGCTTGCCGTTCGACTCCATCTCCAGCTGCTGCAGGAAGGCGGGCAGGCGACGCAGACCGTGGGCGTAGGGGGCGACGGTGCGGGCGGTCCGACCCAGACCCTCGACATTGAACACCTGCGCCAGCGCCATCAGCACCGGCGCGTTCTTCTCAACATCGGCGTCTCGGAAATGCTCGTCCAGGGCGCGGGCGCCCGCGAGGACCCGCTCGAACACGTCCCAGCCCAGCGCCACGGCCACCGAAAGCGAGACTGCCGACCACAGCGAGTAGCGGCCGCCGACCCAGTCACGAAAGCCGAAGGTCCGCCCGCAGCCCCAGGCCTCGGCCTTCTCCGGCGCGGCCGTGACCCCGACCAGATGGCGAACCATCCGGCGCGGCGACAGGCTCTCGGCCAGCCAGGCCTTGGCCAGCTCCGCATTGGCCAGGGTTTCCTGGGTGGTGAAGGTCTTGGACACCACCACCACCAGCGTGGTCTCCGGGTCCAGCCCGGCCAGCGCCTCAGCCATGTCGCGCGGATCGATGTTGGCCACGAAACGAAGGTCGATGGTCGGCTCCAGCGGGCGCAGCGCGTCCCACAGCAGGCGCGGCCCGAGGTCCGAGCCGCCGATGCCGATGTGCACGATGGCGGTGAAGGGCTGCTTGGTCCCGCCCGTCTCGGCCCCGGAACCGATGTCGGTGGCGAATTTCGCCATTTCGCGCCGCGTCTCCGCGACTTCCTTCGAGACGGGTTCTCCCAGGGCGCGGAAATCGGCGTCGTCCGCCGCGCGCAGCGCCGGATGCAGCACCGCCCGGCCCTCGGTGTTGTTGACCGCCTCGCCGCCGAACAGCGCCGCCCGCCGCCCCTCGATATCGCAGGCCCGGGCCAGGTCCAGCGCCGCCTCGAAGGCTTCCGCGGTCCAGCTTTGCTTGGACAGGTCGACATAAAGGCCCGCGGCCTCGACGCCCATCCGTTCAGTCCGGCGCGGATCGGTCGCGAACTGATGCACGATGCGGCCGCTGGCGTCCTTGCGCGCGACGGCGCGAAGCATGTCCAGGGCCTGGGAGCGGGCGGTCATGGGCGAACTCTGCACGAGGAGGGTAAACCCTCGTTTACGGGTGGGGCGTAAGCCGGTTCAACGCCGAAACCGCGATTCGGCCAAACTAATGAGGATCGTCATGTCCTGCGGCGTCGCCCTGGCCGTCTCCCTCCTGCTCTCGGACCCCAATGTGGCGATGGCCGCGGCCCAGCCGCCGGCCGCCGCAGATGCGCCGGCATCCGTCGCGGGGGAGCCCCTGTTCTCGGACATTGTCCTGCGTTCGGGCGCGCTGAAAGGCGTGGTCGATCAGTGGCGCGCCAACCTCGCCTCCACGCCGGACTGGCTCGTGTCGCCCGAAGCCTTCGGTCGCTTCAAGGTCGAGGCCGAAAGTCTGGCCGCCCTGGACATGCAGGGTCACCTGATCCTCAAGGAACGGGGAACCGACGGCGATCTGAAATGCATCCTGCGCGGCATTTCCGAGGACATCCCGGTCAAGGTCGCCGCCGTCGCAGCCGCCGCGACCCCAGCCGAACGCACCGTCGCTCTCGACGAACTGGCCTATCTGCTCAACGACAATGTCGAGGTCATCACCTCGCCGCCGCAGCCGGACGCCCAGTCCGGGGTCCCGACCTAGCGAGCGCCTCCACCACCACCCCCTCCGTCAGCAGCTGCGGCAGGATGCGCGGCTCTGCCTCGCCGGGCGAATATAGCAGATAGAGCGGTACGCCCGATCGCCCATGCCGCCTCAGCTCTGCGGTGATGGCGTCGTCGCGCCGGGTCCAGTCCCCGACCAGATAGACGACGTTCGCCGTCTGCAGCGCCCGCCTCGTTCGCGCAGAGGTCAGGGCGCCGGCCTCGTTGATCTTGCAGGTCACGCACCAGTCGGCGGTGAAATTGACCAGCACCGGCCGCCCCTCGGCCAGCGCCGCCTGCACCGCCTCGCTCGACCAGGGGGCGCTGACAGGCCCGGGACCGGCGGGTGCGGGCGCGCCTCCCGCCTCCACCGGCAGCCGCACAGCCATCGCGGTTCCGCCCACCGCCAGGACGAGAGCCCCGACGGCTGCAAGCGCCAGGAGCAAGCCCCGCCGGCCGAGCGCCCGGTCCACCTGGGCAAGGCCGAACAACCATGCCGCCAGGGCCAGCAGCAGGCCTCCAGCCATCAACAGGCCCAGCGCCTCGGCGCCCGTCTGGCGGCTGAACACCCAGGCCAGCCACAGGGCGGCGCCGTACATCGGGAAGGCCAGCAGACCCTTGAGCCGCTCCATCCACGGGCCCGGCCGCGGCAGGCGCGACAGCAGGCCTGGGACCAGGCTGACCAGCACATAGGGCAGGGCCAGCCCCAGCCCGAGCATCAGGAAGACCGCCAGCGCCATCGGCCACGGCATCAACAGGGCCGAGCCCAGCGCCACGGCCATGAACGGCGCCGTGCAGGGGGCGGCCACGACCACCGCCAGCACCCCGGTCAGGAAGGCGGACGCGGTCCCTCCGAGTCTCGCCAGCGGCCCGGATCCGACGCCCTGCAGCCCCGCCCCGACATGGAACACGCCCGACAGGTTCAGTCCGACCGCCAGCATCAGGAGCGCCAGCATCGCGATCACCGCCGGCGACTGAAGCTGGAAGCCCCAGCCCGCCGCCTGTCCCGCTGCGCGAAGCGCCAGCAGGACGCCCGCCAGCAACAGGAAGGTCGCCAGCACCCCGGCAAGGAAGGCCAGCCCGTCCCGGCGCGCGCGGGGCGCATCGTGGGCCGAGGCCGCCAGCGCCGCCGCCTTCATGGCGAGGATCGGGAAGACGCAGGGCATCAGGTTGAGGATCAGCCCGCCCAACAGCGCGAACAGGGCGGCGTGGATGAATCCCGTCGGCGCGCTCCCTCCCACGGGGGCCGGGCCATCCTCCGGCGCGGGAGCCAGGTCGCCCGCGCCGCGGGTGCCGGGCAGGGGCGGCCCGCCCTCGGCGGCGATCTCGAAGGCGCCCAGCGCCGTCGACAGGACCCCTCGGATCGGTTTCGGAGCGGCGGAGAAATCAGGGTCCGGCGTCAGGGCCAGCCTCAGGCCGTCCGGACCGTAGCCGCCGGACTGGGTCGCGGCGTGGGCGATGACGCCCTGGTCGAACGGGAAGAAATAGCTTGGCCCCGGATCACGTCCGGCCAGCGGGCCGCCGCTGGCGGTCAGCGTCGCCACGCCGTCCTGCAGAGTAATCCGGGCCAGGATGCCGGCGGGCCGCGGCGCCGTCTCGACGACGCGCCGGATCTCCGCGCCCCGCCGTCCGGCCAGCGGCGCCGCCCCGTTCCGGATCGGCAGGTCGAGCGCCAGGATCAGGTCGTCCGGCACGCACATCTCGGCGCTGCACACGAAGAACTGCGCCTTGACCCGCAGCGGCAGGCTCGAGCCCGGCCGGGCGTCCGCTGGGATCGTCACCGGAACCGGCAGATAGACCTCGCCCGAATAGCCGTAATTCATCAGCGTCTTGAGCCGCTGGCGCTGGGGCAGCGGCCAGACGATGTCCCCCGCCTCGACGCCGGCCGGAAGGGTCCAGGTCAGGGTCGTCGGGCCGCCGGAGTCGCCGGGGTTCCGCCAGTAGGTGTGCCAGCCGGGTTCGATGTCCTGGCGCACCGCCACGATCGCCGTGGAGCCCGGGGCGGCCCATTGCGACATCGGGACCAGTTCGGCCGCGATCCGTTCGGTGCGCTGCACGCGCCCGTCCTGCGCTGCGGCGACGCACGGGGCCAACAGCAGGCCCAACAGGACGAACAATTTGAGAAGGCGGGTCACGGGGGCGACCTTAGCCGCGCCGGCCCGCCCGCGTCACGCGTCGTGCTGTCTCACTCCGGCCCTCGATTCAGCGAGGCGCCGCGTCGACCAGCACTTCGGTCCGGCGCCGCATCGGTTCGTTGGCCCCGGCCGCCGTGGTCGAGCCCGACTCGCCCGCCACCACCACGCTGAAGGCCGGGGAGGGCCAGCCGGCCGCCTCCAGCGCTTCGGCCACCGCCAGGGCCCGGCGCTCGGACAGGTCCAGATTGGCTGTCGGGCCGCCTCGCGCGTCGGCGAGGCCGATGACCTGGACCGCCCGGATTTCGCAGCCCTGCAGCTGGGTCGCGGTCAGGCTGATGGCGTGCCGCGCCGCGTCGGTCAGGCCCGCCTCGCTGTCGCGGAAATAGACCTCGAACCGCTGCGGCGCGCACGTCTCGGGCTCGCTCACCAGTTCGCTGCGGTCGCGGAATCCCGGCACGCCGGCGCAGCCCGCCAGCGCCAGCCCGGCTGCGAGCCCGGCAATCAGCCCCTTCATCCAGCCCTCCAGTCAAAAAGGGCGGCCCGCCTGTGACGAACCGCCCTGATCACTCACGAAGTCCGACCCGCGCCTAGTACCGGCGCTGGCCATTCTCCCAATAGCATTCGCTCTGACGGCCGTCGTAGCAGTAGTAGTACCGGCCCTGGCTGTCGCGGTAGCGCTGCTGGTTGGCCCGGTCCTGCTGCGAACCGCGGATCGCGCCGGCCGCACCGCCCACGACGGCGCCGATAGCGGCGCCGGTGCCAGCGTTGCCGTCTCCGACGTTGTTGCCGATGATGGCCCCGGCGACGGCGCCGATGCCTGCGCCGATGGCGCCCTGACGCACGGTCTCATTGGTGCCATAGCCGTCGCTGGCGCAGGCGGAAGCCAGCAGGCCCGCGCCGGCGATCGCGATGATTGCCTTTTTCATGGGTATGTCCTTCATCCCTCGGGTTCGCCCCACGGGTGATAATGCTGGATTACCGTGACGGTTCCCCGGCTATGATGATGGTTAAGCCTGTATTAGGCTTTGCAGTACGCCGCGCAGGGGGCGTGGTTGGCCCCGCATGGGGCGAAAGACGGGGGTTTTGGTATGCGTTTTTCTGAACCGGTCCGCATGGCGGATGACGGCGATCACAGTCCCGTGTGGGCGCGCAGCAAGCGCCGGCGGGGCAATCCGTTCATCAGCCTGCTGGTCACGCTGCTGGCGCTGTTCGGCGTCCTGACCGCCGTGCTCGGGATCAAGGAAAAGTCCTTGGCCGAGGGCGGGGCGATGATGGACGGCTGGATCTCCAGCGCCGTCTCCAAGGTCAAGGGCGAGGCCCCGAGGGTCGCCGACCAGGCGGGCGAGGCCGCCGGCGCCGCCGCGACCAAGGCCGGCGACGCGGCCCAGGCGGGCGCCGCCGCCGCGTCCGACGAACTGAAGAAACAATAGTCACGCTGCCGCCGCCCGGCCCGGAACATCGCTCCGGGCGGGGCGTTCGGGCGGCATGAGCGCCATCCTGACTCCGGCGGCCGACCCGTCGACCGCGCCTGAAGCCGCGCCCGCAGAACTGGCGGGGACGCCGGCGGCGGAGTCCTGCGTCCTGACCCGCCATGTCCCGCTGCGACGGGTCATCATGCTGGTCAATCCCCTCTCCGGCAGTGTCGGGCCGGGCGCCTCGGAGGAGGCCGCGGCCCTTCTGGACGGTTATGCCTGCGAGACTTCGGTCGTGACGCTGGAGCCCGGCGAATTCGACGCCCAGATCCAGGCGGCGCTGGACGCCCGGCCCGACCTGCTGATCGTCCTCGCCGGAGACGGCACGGCGGGCAGCATCGCCTCGCGCGCCGGGCCTGGCGGGCCGCTGGTCGCACCGCTGCCAGGCGGCACCATGAACATGCTGCCCCGCGCGCTCTACGGCACGACCGACTGGAAGGCCGCCCTCAAGGTGGCGCTGGAGGAGGGCGCGCCCCAGTGCGTCGCCGGCGGCGAGGTGTCCGACGGCCAGACCACCCAGTCCTTCTATTGCGCCGCCATCTTCGGTTCTCCGGCGCTATGGGCGCCCGCCCGCGAAGCGATGCGGGTCGGCAAGCTGGGCCTGGCCTGGGCCTATGCGCGCCGGGCCCTGAAGCGGGCCTTTTCCGGTCAGATGCGCTTTACGCTCGACGGCCGGCCGCCGCGCCGCGCCGAGGCCCTGGTGCTGATCAGCCCGATGATCTCCCGCGCCATGGACGAGGATACCGGCCTGGAGGCCGCCGCCATGAACCCGGCCGACGCCGGCCAGGCCTTCCGCCTCGCCGCCCACGCCGTGCTCGACGACTGGCGTCAGGATCCGGCCGTGACCACACGGGCCACCCAGAGGGTGGCGATGCGCGCGCGGTCCCGCATCCCCGCGGTGATCGATGGCGAGCCCGTCCTGCTGCGCCACGAAGCCCGGGTCCGCTTCATCCGCGAGGCCTTCCAGGCGCTGGCGCCGATACCGGCGGCGGCGGAGGACAGCGTCTAGTGGGGCGTGTGCTCCAGTTCTCGGATGTCCATTTCGGCCGCGAGCACCGGCGCGCCTGCGCCGCCGCGCTCGAGTTCGCCCACGCCACTCCGGCCGATCTGGTGCTGATCACGGGCGACGTGACCCAGCAGGGCCTGCCCGACGAGTTCGCCGCCGCCGGGGACTGGATCCGGCGCATGCCCGAACCGACCTTCGTCATCGTCGGCAATCACGACGTGCCCTACTGGAGCCTGACGGCGCGCCTGTTCCATCCGTGGCGGGCCTTCGAGCGCGCCATCGGCCATCCGGCCCACGACCACCAATTCCTCAGCCCGGCCCTGATGGTGCGCGGCGTGGTCACGGCCCGCGGCTGGCAGGCCCGGCCCAACTGGTCCAAGGGCGTCATCGACCTGGCCCAGACCCGCAAGGCCGCCGAGGCCCTGCGCCAGGCCCCGGCCGGGGCCCTGCGCATCCTCGCCTGCCACCACCCTCTGGTGGAGATGATCGGCACGCCCATGACCGGCGACGTCAAGCGCGGCGACGAGGCGGCGCTGATCTTCGCCGAGGCGGGCGTCGATCTGATCGCAACCGGCCATGTCCACGTGCCCTTCGCCCTGCCGGTGAACCTCGGCGACAAATGCTCCTACGCCGTCGGCTGCGGGACCCTGTCGCATCGCGAGCGGGGCGCGCCCCCCAGCTTCAACCAGATCGACTGGGACGCGAAGGAGATCGTGGTCACCGCCATCGCCTGGACCGGCGACCGCTTTGAACCGGGCCAGGTCTGGCGCCTGCCGCGCCGGCAGGACACGCGCAAGCGGTCGACCGCGCCCAAACCGAACATCCCCGGCGAACGCGAGCGCACGGCCACCTGACGCTGAAACGAAAAAGGGCCGCGGCGGAACCGCGGCCCTTTTCCTGTGCCGGACGAGGCGGCGCTAGATGCGCGTGCCCCGTCCGCGCATCCCGCCCATCACCAGGGCGATCACGAACAGGATGACGGCGATGATGGCGATGAATTTGGCGATCTCGAACGAGAAGTTGGCGATGCCCCCAAACCCGAGCACCGCCGCGACCAGCGCGACGATCAGAAAGATGATGGCCCAGCGAAACATGAGCGGTGACTCCCGGAAACGTTGATCCAAAGGAGCGGCTCGATACCGCCGCGCCTGTCAGATCAACTCGCCGGACGCGGCCGTGTTCCGCTTCAGCGGCGCCGACGGCCGTGCGACTTCTCGGTGAAGGCGGCCGCGACCATGGTCGCCAGGGCCGGGTTGCGCAGGAATATCCAGCCCCCGGCCAGCGCCGCCGCCGTGCCGAGGATCGGTCGGTTGCGGAACAGCGTATAGGCCCGCTCGCCGAGGCCCATGGGTTCGTCGTCCTCTTCCTCTTCCTCGTGCGCCTCGCGCCGCAGGAAGACCATCACCACCGTCAGCGCCGCCAGGGCGAACAGCAGCATGGTCAGGGCGGCCGCGGCCAACGGCACGAGCACCAGGCACAGGGCGTAGAAGATCGTGGCCCCGAACGCGATCACGGCGACCAGCGCCGCCCCGGCCGCCACGGCGGCCGCGACGGCCTTCTTCGCCATCTTGCGGGCCAGCCCTCCGCCCAGCATCAGCGGCGACGACCGGCGAGCAGGAGACCGAGGACGACGCCGACGCCGAGCGCGATGGCGGTCGACTGCATCGGGCGCTCCTGCACCCGTTCGGTCAGATAGCGCTGGGCCTCGTCGAGGCGCTCCGAGGCCTCGTCATAATACTCCCGGCCACGCACCCGGGCGGTGTCGTAATAGCCGCGGGCGCGTTCACGCAGGACGTCCGACTGTTCACGCAGGCGCGCCTCGGTTTCCGCGGCCTTGGCCCGCAGGCGGGTTTCGGCGGTCGCGGCCTTCTCGCGCAGCCGCGCCTTTTCCTCGGCGCCGAGGGTCTTCAGGTCGTCCTTCAGCGTGTTGATGTCGTTCTTCACGGCTGTCCGTGCTGCCTTGGTCGTGGCCATGTGCGCGCTCCGCTTTGCAAGCTTGACGGTTAGATAGAGAACCCTGAGCCGGAACGCCACTGCGACGTGCGGGTTCCGCAACGCAGCATGACGCGCGCTGGCGAAGCGGCGCTTCCCGGCCTAGACAACGGCGATGACCGACTGGCTGTTCCCGCCCGCCCCGACCGCCTCCCTGCCGATCGTCGGACACGCTGACAGGCTGCCCGTGCGGCGCATCCTGTGCGTCGGCCAGAACTACGCCGCCCACGCCCGCGAAATGGGCCACGAGCGCGCCGAACCCTTCTTCTTCTCCAAGCCCGGCGACGCCCTGGTCACCGACGGCGCCGACCCCCTCTATCCCACCGCCACGGCCGAGCTGCACCACGAGGTCGAACTGGTCTGCGCTATCGGCGAGGACGGCGGGATCGTCGGCTGGGCGGTCGGCTGCGACCTGACCCGCCGCGATCTTCAGGCGGCGGCCAAGGCCAGGGGCCGCCCGTGGGACGCCGCCAAGGGCTTCGATCAGTCGGCCCCCTGCGGCGCCTTGACCCTCGGTCCGCTGCCGGACCCGGCCGCGCCCATCGCCCTGTCGGTCAACGGCGAGACCCGCCAGTCGGGCCGGCTCAACGACATGGTCTGGGCCCCGGACGAGATCCTCGCCAAGGCCCGGACCCTCTGGGACGTCCGCCCCGGCGACCTGATCTTCACCGGCACGCCCGAGGGCGTCGGCCCCCTTCAGCCCGGCGACCGGGTCGAGGCGTCGATCGGCGGACTGGAGCCCCTGACCTTCACCCTGAGGCCGCGATGATCCTGCACGGCTACTGGCGCTCGGGCGCCGCCTACCGCACCCGCATCGCCCTGAACCTCAAGGGGCTGTCTTACGATCAGTCCGGCGTCGACCTGCGCACCGGCGCCCAGCGGTCGGAAGCCTTCGTCGCGCTGAATCCGCAGGGCATGGTCCCCGCCCTGGAAGTGGACGGCGCGGTCCTGACCCAGAGCCCGGCCATCCTCGAATGGCTGGAGGAGGCCCATCCGACGCCGCCCCTGCTGCCCGCCGACCCGGTCGGCCGCGCCCATGTCCGGGCCATGGCGGCCCTGATCGGCTGCGACATCCACCCGCTCAACAATCTCCGCGTCGGCAAGGCCCTGCGCGAGACCTTCGGGGCCGACCAGACCGCCGTCGACGCGTGGGCCGCGCGCTGGATCCTGCCGGGCTTCGAGGCGCTCGAGCGGCTTGTGGTCGCCCACGGCGACGGCTGGTGCTTTGGCGCCTTGCCGACGCTGGCCGACTGCTACCTGATCCCGCAGATCTATTCGGCCCGGCGCTTCAACGTCCCGCTGGACGCCTTCCCCCGCCTGCTGGCCATCGATGTGGCGGCGCGGATCCACCCCGCCTTCGTCGCCGCGCATCCAGACAACCAACCGGACGCGGACTGAGGCCAACCAGCGGCCCGGATGTCCGGTGCGCAGGCGAACACGCGTCCCCCGAAACTCACAGCAACAGCTTTCCCTGAGGGCCCGTTCTACTCCCTGGGGTGTGATCGCCCCCGGCCGTCCCACGGCCGAGCGCTTGGACTTCAAGCTCGTCGAAGTCGAGACGCCGGATTGGTCGCAACCGACCGGTCACGCGTGTTCCGGTGTCCCAAGGCCTTGAACTGCCGCGAGGCATGGGAAAGCGGAAGGGGCGCGAGGGAATGCGGCACCTGATCCGGCCGTTCCAGCCGTCGACGCTCAACGGCCAGGCCGGAAAGCCGCCAATATAGTCCACGTAGGCTTCGTAAGCGTCGGGACGCAGAAACAGCGACACCCCGATGCCCGTGAAGTCGATTTCGCCGCGCATGTAGGTGTCTCGCACCAGCACCTCGGCGACCTTCAGCGTCCCCAGCGAGGTCCCGCTGTCGCGTCGGGCAACGTGGAGGAACTTGTCCTGCATCGTCCCGGCGTTGTCGTAGGGCGTCGTCGTCGGCCGGGGCGGCCGCCCGAAGAGAACGTCGTCCGGCGCGTTGGAGAAGCCGATGTCGACGATGTCGCCGTATCGGTGACCGACGACCAACCCCGACGAGTCTGGGTCGGCTTCGGGGGAGAGATGGCTGATCACGACGAGTGATGACATGACGCGACGACCCAACGGCTCCCGAAGTTGAGTCCTCGCATTTCAGGCTTTCGTCGACGTTAAGCGGCTACGAGAGCGCACTTGCCAGCGTCCTGTTGCTGGCGCCCTGCCAAGGTTCGTCAATGACCCTTTGCCGAACCGCGCTGATCGGCTGACGCCGGATTCACGCCCTATCCCAGGAACCGCTCCACCGCCGCGAGAAACCGGCTCGGCTGGTCGATCATCACCATATGCTCGGCCCCCTCGATCCGCTCGAAGGTCGCCGGGCCGGGCAGGTTGGCGTAGGCCCCGCGGAACAGGCTGTCGGTGCGGCTGCGCGGCGAGGTCTCATCGGGGCTCCAGCCATAGACCACCGTCACCGGGGCGGTGATGTCCGGCAGCCGGTGGCGCAGGTCGACGGTCATGACCTCGTAGAGGGCTTGGGCCAGAACCCGGCGGTCGCCGCCCTGCCAGCCCATCGAGCCGAACACCGCATCGGCCGCTCCGCCCAGTTCGAGACCCAGCGCGCGGCCGCGCTCGCGCAGTCCCTGATCGCCGAGGAACTGCACGGCCTGGTAGGCGACCTGCGCGATCGGCTCCACGTCGCCGACCGTTGCGCCGGGGCTGATCAGGGCCGGGAAGAAGGGCGAGGCGTCCACCGTCATCAGCCGATCGACCCGGCCCGGCGCGTCAGCGGCGAGGCGCAGCGCGATCTGGCCGCCCATGGAATGGCCGATGACGGCCGGACGCTCCAGGCCCGCCTCGGCGATGTAGCGGCGCAGCTCGCCGGCCACCGCCCCCATGATCGCACCTTCGGCGTTGGCCGCCGCCGGAAGGTCGCCGAAGCCTCGCACGGACACCAGATGCAGCCGCCGGTCCGGCAGGCGGGCCGCCGTGCGGCTCCAGACCGCCGAGGTCGAGGCGAGGCCGGGGATCAGGATCATGTCCGGCCCGCTCCCGCGCGTCTCGACCGTGATCCGCCGCGACTGGAAGGCGGCCCGCGCCCACGCCGGCGCGCCGGCGGCGCAGAGACCGGCGGCGGCGATCAGGCCCTTGAGGATGTTTCGTCTTTGTTCCATCGCCTCGTCGGTCTAGGCTGGCTCCCTAAACACGAGGGAGGTTCAGATGATCCCGCCGTCCGACGACGAAATCGTCTTCTACACCAACCCCATGTCGCGCGGCCGGATCGCGCGCTGGATGCTGGAGGAGGTCGGCCGTCCGTACCGCACCGTGGTGCTCGATTTTGGCACGACTATGAAGGCGCCCGACTATCTGACGATCAATCCGATGGGCAAGGTCCCGGCCGTGACCTGGCGCGGCGTGGCGGTCACCGAATGCGCCGCGATCTGCGCCTGGCTGGCCGACGCCTGTCCCGAGGCGGGCCTCGCCCCCGCCCTCGACGACCCGGCGCGCGGGACGTACCTGCGCTGGCTGTTCTTCACCGCCGGACCAGTCGAGGCGGCGGTCACCGCCAAGGCCCTGAACCTGCTGGCGCCCGCCGAAAAGGCCGGCATGGCCGGCTACGGCAGCTTCGAACAGGTGGTCGACGCCCTGGAAGGCGCGGTGTCCGGCGGGCCGTGGATTCTCGGCGACCGCTTCTCGGCCGCGGACGTCTATGTCGGCAGCCAGATCATGTGGGGCCTGCAGTTCAAGACCCTGCCCGAGCGCGACGCCTTCAAGGCCTATGCGGAACGGCTGTCAGGCCGTGAGGCGGCCGTCCGGGCGCGCGGCATCGACGACGCCCTGATCGCGGCGGCGCAGGCGGGCGGCTGAGAGGGAAGATCAGCCCTGGGCGGGACGCAGGCCGCCGCCCAGGCTGGCGCGCTGGACCTCGGGACGGCGCTCGCCGCCGGCCGCGATGATGCGGTCGATGCGGGCCTTCTCGGCGCGGAAGGCGGCCAGATCGGCCCCCGCCAGGATGGTGCCTTCCGTGGTGCGCACGCCCGCGGGATTGATCCGCCGGCCGCCGCGCCAGATTTCATAGTGCAGGTGCGGACCGGTCGAGGCGCCGGTCGAGCCGACGAAGGCGACGACCTGGCCCTGACGGACCCGCTGGCCGGCGCGCATGCCCGAGGCGTAGCGCGACAGGTGACCGTAGCCGGTCTCCAGGCCGTTCGAATGGCGGATGCGCAGCCAGTTGCCGTAGCCGCCCCAGCGCCGCGCCTCGACCACCACGCCGTCGGCCGGGGCCACGACCGGCGTGCCGGTGCCGGCGGCGAAGTCGATGCCCTGGTGCATCCGGCGATAGCCGGCGATCGGGTGACGGCGGAAGCCGAAGCTCGAGGAGATGCGGGAGAAGCGCTCCAGCGGCGTGCGCATGAAGGCCGAGCGGGTGTTCTTGCCGGTGGCGTCGAAATACTGGGCTTCCTTCGCGCCCGCCGGCTGGAAGCGGTAGAAGGCCACGCCCTTCAGTTCGGCGTACAGCAGGCCGTCGGTGCCGATCGTGCGGCCGTTCTCGGTCACCGTGCGGCCGTAGACATAGGTGAACTCGTCCGAGGCGCGGATGTCGCGATCCATGTCGAACTTGTGCGAGAACAGCTGACCGGCCTTGCGGCGAACCGCGGCCGGGGCGCCCTCGCGCTGGGCCGAGGCCGACAGCGAGCCGTCCACCTTGCCCTTCAGGACGACGATCTCGTGGGTGACCTTCTCTTCGAGCGCGCGCAGGCGCAGGGCGCCGTCGAAGGTGCGCGACACCGTCACCTGGCTGGCGGGGCCGGTGCGCATGGTCAGGCCGATCAGGCGCGGATCGCCCCGGCCGCCGCGCGGCTTGGCGATGGCGGTCTCGAAGCGGAGACCGGCGCGGATCTCGCTCATGTCCATGGCGTTGGACAGGGTGGCGGCGATGGCCGAGGCTTCCTCGGGCGCGATGCCCGTGCGGCGAACGGCTTCCTCGAAGGTCTCGCCACGGCGAATCTGGACGGGGATCGCCTCGGGGGCGGTCAGGCCGGCGGGGGTGCCCGCGGCGGCGAAGGCCCGGGCCTCGATGAGGGCCAGCTGGGCGGGAGTCAGGGCGGGAGCTTCTTCAGCCCGGGCGGGCTGGTAAACACGTCCGGCAAGAAGGGCCACCGAGAGCGCTGCGACCGCCGTGAGAGCATGAGGCGCGAGACGCATCGGTTGGCGACGTGGATCGAACTGAGCCATCGGTCCCCGAAAACTGCGACGCCGACCGGCGCCCAAGCTACTGAACAAGCAAGGATCGCGCCTGAAGAGGCCCCCGACGCGAGACAGGCCCTATAACCCGTCAGTCCCATCATGGGAAGTCAGTTCGTTACAGACCATTAACCGGGACCGTTACCAGCGGTAAAGCCTGCGTGATGGATCAGCTTATCGCCGGGAGCGAACAGTGTATTGACGACGTTTGGCCACGGTATTCGGGGTCAACTCGCCGCACGGTCCTGATATCGTCATCACTGCACTCAAAGTGGCGGATGCGCCACTCTACTGTGTTCCCTCAGTCACGGCCGCTGTGCTGTTCCAGGAGTCCGGTTTGTTCATCGTCCAGATCAACGCATGAGCGAGGCCGCCGCGCCCGCCACACCGCCGCCGAGCGCTGCCGGACGCAGGAGTCGCACCGGGCGGCGCCTGCTGCTGGCCGCCGGCGTGCTGGTCTGCGTTCTGCTGGTGCTGGCGGGCCTGCTCTATCTCAACCGCCGCGCCGCCACCCGCCAGGTGCTGATCGGCTGGCTTGAGCGTCAGGGCATCCCCGCCGACGTGGACATCGAGCGGGTCGAACTCGACGGCATCGTGGCGAGCGTCCGCATCGGCGACCCTCGCAATCCTGATGTTGTGGTGGAGCGGGTCGAGGTCGATTACGCCATCGGCTCGCCGTGGTCGAAGGCCGGCCTCGGGATCACCCCCAGCCGCATCCGGCTGGTCAGGCCCGTGCTGCGCGCCTCGTTCCGGGACGGCAAGCTGTCGCTCGGCTCGCTCGACCCGCTGGTCGAGCGGTTCACGGGCCGGCCGCCCCGTCCCGACGCGCGTGGGCCGCTGGTGCTGGTGGAGCAGGGCCGGGTCCGGCTCGACACCGAATACGGCCCGGTCGGCATTCTCGGCGACGCCCGCATCGACGACGGCAAGCTGATCCGGCTCAGCGCCCGCATGCCCGCCGCCGACCTGAAGAGCGGCGACATCGAGGCCCGCGCCCTCGCCGCCACCCTCAGCGTCGAGACCACCGGCGACCGCGCGGCGGTGCGGGCCACGGCCGCCGCCGACCTGGCGGCCCTGCCGGGCTTCACCGGCGTCGGGACCCGGATCACCCTGACCGGCGACCTGCCCTATCCCGATCTGAAACAGCGCCGGGGCGACGGCCGGGCGCAGCTGGCGGTCGGGCTGGTCGCCGCCCGCCTCACCGCCGGGGACATCGTGGCCCGCCAGGCCGTCGCCGACCTCGATTTCGACGGCCAGACCGCGGGCTGGCTCGAGACCTTCCGCGTCGAGGGCGCGGCCGACGCCGACCTCCGCGCCTCCCGCATCGAGGGCTCCGGGCTGGACGCCTCGGCCGCCGTCCTGCGCTGGACCCGCGCGGGGGCCGTGATCGCGCGCACCGACGCCGGACTGGGCTGGCGCATCGACGGCCCGGCCGGGGCCTCCGCCGCCCGCGCCTCCGGGGCGGGACTGGAGGGCTCCGGCGTGGCGCTGACCTCCCGCCGCCTCACCGTCGGCGGCCGCGACGCCGCCTTCGAGGTGAGCGGCCCGCTCGGCCTGGCCGCCGACCGGCTGGGCTGGGGCGAGCTGTCGCTGGCGGAAGCCCGCGGCGCCGCTGACCTCGAGCTCGTCGCCGACGCCGGCCTGCGCCTGCGCGTCGACGGCGGCCTGCGCGCGAGCCGCGGAGCGTGGCCGCTGTTCGGCCCGACGGCGCGCGACGACGGCCCTGATCTGGCCGAGATGAAGCGGGCCCTGTCCGCCTTCGCGGTCGATATTCCCGCCTTCACCGTCGTCTCGGGCGGCGGCGGAACCCGGGTGACGCTCGACCGGCCCGCGACCCTGCGGCCCGCCAACGGCGGCGTCCTCACCCTTCGATCCGCCGCCAGCCCGATCTTCGCCGCTGCGTCCGGCCAGCTCGGCGGCGGCGCCCTGTCCCTGACCGCCACGCGCGGCAAGGGCCTGCCCGAGGCGAGCTTCGCCATCCCGGCCTGGCGTCTGACGCCAGACGGCTTCACCGCAGACCTTGAGGGCCGCGCCGCCCTCGACTTCGAACTGGCGCGGGGGATCACGCTGGACACCCGCGGGCGTCTGACCTCGTCGAACGGCCGCGTGACCTACGTCGCCGCCGGCTGCATCCCGCTGAGCGTCGAGCGGCTGGAGCTGGGCGAGAACGACGTCGTCGGCCTGTCGGGCCGCGCCTGTCCCGGCGCCCGCCCGCTGGTCAGCATCGCCGACGGGCGCTGGCGGGCCGACGGTGCCCTCGCGGGCGTGGTGGCCTCCGCCCCCTTCCTCGCCCTGCGGTTCCGCGACGCCGACGGGACCTTCGCCGCCACCGGCGGCCCGGCCGGCCTCGGTCTGGAGACGCGGATCGACCGCGCCACGGTCGAGGACGCCACCACCCCGCTGCGCTTCCACCCGCTGCAGGCGACCGGCTCGGCCCGGCTGGCGGACGAGGACTGGACCGGCGCTTTCGACCTGTCGCGGGAGGGCGTGACGCTCGGCCGCCTCGAACTCGCCCACGACGGCGGCTCGGGGGCCGGCGGCCTGACCATCGACGCCCCCTCCGTCGTCTTCGCCGAGGGCGGCCTGCAGCCGTCAGACCTCACCCCCCTCGTCGCCGGCTTCGTCGGCTCGCCCGCGACCGGCTCGGTGGCCTTCCAGGGCCGCATAGACTGGCTGGCCGAGGCCGAGGGCTCCAGCTCCGGCCGGCTGACCATCCCGAACCTCGATTTCGTCAGCCCGGCCGGCCCGGTTAAGGGCCTGAAGGGCGCCATCGACTTCACCAGCCTGGCCCCGCTCGTCACCGCCCCTGGCCAGCGCCTGACCGCCGACGTTCTGGAGTCCGTCGCGCCTCTCACCGAGGTCGCGGTGACCTTCGGCCTCGACAAGTCGGCGGTGACCGTCGAGGGCGCCGATCTCAAGGTCGCCGGCGGAGTCATCCGCGTCGAGCCCTTCGCCTTCCCGCTGGGTCCCGGCCAGCCGTTCAGCGGCGTCATCGTGCTGGAGAACGTCCAGCTCGGCGAGGTGATCGCCGGCTCCGGCTTCGGCGACAAGGTGGCGCTGGACGCCGTCGTCTCCGGCCGCCTGCCCTTCACCTCGGAGCCGGGCGCCGGCATCCGCATCGCCGGCGGGACCCTCGCCGCCGTCCAGCCGGGCCGGCTGTCCATCCAGCGCGAGGCGCTCAGCGGCCTCGACGCCGACGGCGGCGGCGAGGCCGTGCCCCCCGGAACCGTCCAGGATCTCGCCTACCAGGCCATGGAGAACCTGTCGTTCGACATCCTCTCGGCCGAGGTCAACAGCCTCGACGAGGGCCGCATCGGCGTGCTGTTCCACATCCGCGGCCGCCACGATCCGCCGGTGCATCAGGAACTGCGCATCGGCATCGCCGAGTTCATCAGCCGCGAGTTCCTCAACCGTCCGCTGCCCCTGCCGTCGGGAACCGGCATCGATCTGACCCTCGACACCACCCTCAACCTCAACCAGCTGATCGGCGACCTGCTCGAGCTGAACCGGGCCCGCGCCGGCGAACCCTCGGCCCCACCGGTTCCGGCGCCCTGATCTCGCCGGCTTGGCCGTTCAGAACCCGTTCACCCTGTCCGGCGTTAGATCGCCACGGATCAAACCGGAGACCCTGCCCATGACCCGGACGCGCGCACGTCTCGCCCTGATCGGCTTCATCGCCGCCGTCGGCGCGGGCGCCTGCACGCCCACGGTCCGGCTCCAGGTCGATCCGATCCAGATTTACGCCAAGCTCGACGCTGACGTCCGTGTCCGCCTCGACAAGGAGCTTCAGGACCTCCTCGTCGAGAACCCGAACCTGTTCTGATGCGAAAGCCGCCCGCCATGATCTCCTTCCGCAAGCTCTTCGTCGTCGCCGCCGCTGTCGCCGCCCTCGGCGTGGCCGCCGGCGCCGCCTTCGCGCAGACCGCGCAGCAGAAGGCGATGATCGACGCCGCCAAGGCGCAGGGAACCGTCGGCGAACAGTCGGACGGCTATCTCGGCTTCCGCGTCCCCTCTTCCGATCCCGCCCTGACCCAGGCCGTGACGGTGACCAACACCGCCCGCCGCGAAGGCTATGCCCGCAGCGCCCAGGCGGCCGGCGACGGCGCCACGGCCGAGGCGGCCGGCGTCCGCGCCTTCCAGACCATCGTCATGCCCCGCATCCAGAGCGGCCAGTGGTACCGCAACGCCCAGGGCCAGTGGGTCCAGCGCTAGGCGTCGGCGGAGCCTTTACCCTTCCGCCGGGTTTCACCTGCGGCCGGTCCTTTCCGGCCGTCACGGTAAAGCCGATGCGAACCGCCTCAGAATGTCTGGCCATGGCCGCGCGAATGGACGGGTACGCCGCGCGCGATCCCAACCAGCGCCTGCGCGCCGAATGGCTCAGCCTGGCGACGTACTGGCGCGGTCTCGCCCATCAGGCGGACCGGCAGGACAGCTACACCACCCGGGCCTCCTGAGTCGGATTCCCGACTTATTTTCCGAATGCCGCCGGTTGTGGCATGGATATTTCGCTGGCCGTCTTTCACGCGCCCGCGCCGGACTGCCCTCCCATCATGCCCACCACGATCCCCGCGATCGAGGATGCCCAGACGCTCGCGCAGGCGATCGTCGACACCATCCATGAGCCGCTGATCGTGCTGGACGGTGGCCTGCGCGTCCTCGCCGCCAGCCGCGCCTTCTACGAGATATTCCGGGTCGATCTCGAGCACACCATGGGCTGCCGGCTCTATGACCTGGGCGACGGTCAGTGGAACATCCCGGCCCTGCGCCTGCTCCTCGAGACCATTATCCCCGAGAAGACCGCCATGGACGGGTTCGAGGTCGATCACGACTTCCCCGGCGTCGGACGCCGCACCATGCTGCTCAACGCCCGCAAGGTGATCTACGAGACCAGCGAGAACAGCACCATCCTGCTAGCCTTCACCGACGTCACCGCGCGGCGGGCCGTCGAGCGCGACCGGGCCAACCTGCTCGAGCACACCGAGGAGCTTCTGCGCCAGAAGCAGGTGCTGCTCCAGGAGATGCAGCATCGCGTGGCCAACAGTCTGCAGATCATCGCCAGCATCCTGCTGATCAAGGCCCGCGCCGTGACCTCCGAGGAAACCCGCCTGCATCTTCGGGACGCCCATCAGCGCGTCCTCTCCGTCGCCGAAGTCCAGGCCCATCTCCACGCCTCGGGCGACCTCGACCAGATCGAGGTCGGGCCCTACCTCGCCAAGCTGTGCGCCAGCCTCGCCGCCTCGATGATCGGCGACAGCCACCCGATCGCTCTCGAGGTAGAGGCGGACGACGGCTGGATCGGTTCGGACAAGGCCGTGAGCATGGGGCTGATCGTCACGGAACTGGTCATCAACGCCATCAAATACGCCTTCCCGTCCGGCCGGGCGGGCGCGCGGATCCTGGTCACCTATCGCGGCGAGGGCGCGGGCTGGCTGCTGGTCGTCCACGACAACGGCCTCGGTTCGGCGCCCTTCGTCACTCCGGCTCACGGCGGTCTCGGCACGGCCATCGTCGAGGCGCTGGTCAGACAGCTGGACGCGCGAATGCAGATCGAAACCTCGGAGGGCATGACCGTCTCCATCCGGCACAGGGCCGCCGGCTGACGCAGACGGCCCCCGCAGCCGCCTCCGTAGTTTCCCGAGGGTGCCCCCGTCGTGCCGACGGCCTACGAAGTCCCATGACCCGTTTTCGCATCTTTCTCATCGCCGTCGGCGTCGCCGTCGGTTCGGTCGTCGGCATCAGCCTCGCCTGGAACGCGATCGGCGGCGGTCCGATGCCGATCCATGGCCTCGTCGCCCTGTCGCTGGGCGTCTCCGGCACCATCGCCCTGGCCTGGGTCCTGATGGGCCTGGCCTTCCGCAGCGACCGCGAGGGCTGGGACGAACGCGCCGACCGCTCCGGCGGCGCCGACATCGAGCGCCCGGACAAGCCCTGAGTCGGGCCTTGAGCCGGACGGCCGGGCGGGCGATAGGTCGCCCATGACCGACACGCCCGCTTCCGTGATCACCTACGCCGGCTATCTGGCCCTCGACGAACTGCTCTCGGCCCAGCATCCGATCTCGTCCGAGCACGACGAGATGCTGTTCGTGATCATCCACCAGACCAAGGAGCTGTGGCTCAAGCAGATCCTGCACGAGGTGGCGCTGGCCCAGGGCCTCGTGCGCGCCGGCGATCTGGTCCCCGCCTACAAGAGCCTCGCCCGCGTCAGCCGCATCCAGGCGGTGATGACCATGAGCTGGGACATCCTGGCCACCATGACCCCGGCCGAATACCTGCGCTTCCGCGGCGTGCTCGGCTCCTCCTCCGGCTTCCAGAGCGATCAGTTCCGCCGCTTCGAATACATGCTTGGCCTGAAGGATGACCGCTTCCTGCGCTTCCACGAGGAGCGGCCTGAGGCCCATGCCGCGCTGAAGGCCGCGCTGGAGGCGCCCAGCCTCTACGACGACGCCCTGGCCCAGCTGGCCGCCGCCGGCCTGCCGGTGCCGGCCGAGGTGCTGAACCGCGATGTCAGCAAGCCCTGGGAGCCGTCCGAAGGCGTCGAAGCGGCCTGGCTCGAGGTCTATCGCGACACCGCCCGCTGGTGGCCCTTCTACCAGCTGGCCGAGAAGCTGGTCGATCTGGACGACGCCCTGCTGACCTGGCGCCACAAGCACGTGGTCACGGTCGAGCGCATCATCGGCCGCCGCCGTGGAACGGGCGGCACCGAGGGGGTTTCCTACCTCACCGAGACCCTGCAGCGCCGCTGCTTCCCCGAGCTGTGGTCGCTGCGCACCAAACTCTGAAGGAGCGGAGCATGCGCACCGTCCTGTTGGCCGCCGCCCTGCTGGGCCTCGCCGCCTGCGGTCGTGAAGAGGCGCCGACCGCCCCGGTCGAGCCCGCGCCGATCCCGTCGAAGCCGCCGCTGGTCCAGCCGCCCGAAACGCCCGCCGCCACGCCCGGCCGCCTGACTCTCGTCGACGGATTGGGCGCGCCCGTCCTGCACCTGTCCTGCGACGACCGGGCAGAGGCCCTGATCATCCATGTGCCCGGCTTCGAACCTATCGGCAGCGAGGATCGGCTGACGCTGGGGGTCGGGGACGAGGCCTTCGCCTTCGTCGCCGACCTTCAGGCGTCCGGCCCCGGGGTCACCGCCGGCGGCGCGGCGGAGGCGGATTTGTTCGCCCGGATGAGGCGTGGCGAACCCGTCCGCGCCGTCTACGGCGCCCAGTCCGTCGGCCCCGCCCGCGCCTCCAGTCCCGAGGCGCTGCGTGACTTCCTCGTCCGGTGCGGCGGGCCGCAGGAGCCCTGAAAAGGCAACCAATGCCGCCACGGTGAGGTTTATGCCGGGTAACCCGCGGGAATCCCGTCATGTCCAACCCCAATCGCCACGACATCCACGTCCTCAACAGCCTGATCCAGACCACCATCGACAGCGCCGACGGCTATCGCGTCGCCTCGACCGAGGCCGAGGACCCCGGCCATCGCGACCTGTTCGGACGCCGCAGCTTCGAACGCCGCCAGGTCGCGGAGGATCTGCAATCCACGGTCCGCGCGCTCGGCGGCGACCCCGCCGCTGAAGGCTCCGTCCTCGCCAAGGCGCAGCGCGCCTTCGCCGACGTCAAACACGCCCTGATGCGCGACGACACCGGCATGATCGGCGCCGTCGAGATCGCCGAGGACGCCGTGAGGACCCAGTTCGAACGGGCGCTGGAGGACAGCCACATCTCGGCCACCACGCGAGACACCATCCGCCGCGCCTTCTCGCGGGTGGCCGACGGCCGCGACCAGGTGCACGAGCTCCGCCACAGCCTCGAGGGCCAGCGCGACGCGGGCAACCGGCTGTACCCGCACTAGGAGCGGAAACGAAAAAGGCCCCGGTCTGCACCGGGGCCTTCGTCATGTCAGGATCGTGAAGCGGCTCAGGCTTCGGTGTCGACCGCCGGGGTTTCGGCCTTGCCGGTCTCCGGCACCACCACGCCCTTGGGCGCGCGGACGGTCTGCTTTTCGGCGATCCGGGCCGACTTGCCGCGGCGATCGCGCAGGTAATAGAGCTTGGCGCGCCGCACGACGCCGCGGCGCTTGACCTCGATGGAGTCGATGTTCGGCGACAGGATCGGGAAGACCCGTTCCACGCCCTCGCCGAACGAAATCTTCCGCACGGTGAAATTCTCGTTCACGCCGCCGCCGGCGCGGGCGATGCAGACGCCCTCGAAGGCCTGGATGCGTTCGCGCTCGCCTTCCTTGATCTTGACCATGACCCGCAGCGTGTCGCCGGGCTGGAAGTTCGGGATGTCGCGCTTGGCGATCAGGCGGGCTTTTTCTTCGGCTGCGATCGTCTGCAGGATGTTCATGTCATTCTCCTCGAGCTTTTGCGCTCTTTACCTGTGATTTGGCGGGCTCTTGGCCCGCATGGGTCGTCTTTTGCAGGTGCGCCGCCCAGAGGTCTGGCCGCCGTTCCCGCGTCGTCTTCTCCCGCTGCTCTTCGCGCCATTGTGCGACCTTCTTGTGGTCGCCCGACAGAAGCACGTCGGGAATCTCCAGCCCCTCGAACGTCCGCGGTCGCGTGTACTGCGGATGCTCCAGAAGGCCGTCCTCGAAGCTCTCCGAACTCAGGCTTTCGGCCTGGCCCAGCACCCCGGGGATCAATCGAACGCACGCCTCGATCACCACCATCGCCGCCGCCTCGCCGCCGGCGAGCACCGCGTCTCCGACGGAGACCTCCTCGAACCCGCGCGCGTCGAGCACGCGCTGATCCACCCCTTCGAACCGGCCGCACAGCACCGTGATGCCGTCGGCCTTGGCCCATTCCTTGACGCGCGCCTGGGTCAGGGGCCGACCCCGGGCGCTCATGTACAAAAGCGGCCGCGCCGGTCCGGATACGCTGTCCAGCGCCCTCGCAACCACGTCCGCCTTGAGCACGGCTCCCGGTCCGCCACCCGCGGGGGTGTCGTCCAGGAAGCCGCGCCTATCCTCGCTGAAGCCCCGAATGTCAAGGGTTTCGAGGCTCCACAGCCCCCGCTCGCGCCACGCCGAGCCGATCAGCGAGACGCCGAGCGGCCCCGGAAAGGCTTCCGGAAACATGGTCAGGACGGTGGCGGTGAAGGGCATGGCGGGGCGCTCTTACAGCAATCTCCGGCGGGCCGCGAGCAACCCGCCGTTCACGCCCGCCCTTGACGGCCGGCGCCCGGGTCCGCCAGCGTGGCCGGATGACCTCGCAATTTCCGTCTCGCCTCTCCTTCGCCCTGCTCGGGGCGTGCGCCGTTGTGGGTTGCGCCACCCTTCCCGCCGCACCGACTGTCGAAACGGTGAAGATGCGGACGGAGGGACAGCCGCCCGGGGAGGTCTCGCTGTTCGCCGGCAGCTATGACGAAGCGTCGCTCTTCTCTCTCGCCATCGGTTTCAAGCCCGAGGGGAAAGATCTGGGGCCCCCGCGCTGGATGGGCTGGACGGTGAAATTCGGCGACTACTGCCGGGACCGCCCCAGTTGGGTCCAGTCCGTGGTGAACGGCCCGTCCGGACAGGTCTGGCGCGGCTATCGCGTGAGCGTGCCCGCCGGCCGCATCCGCGCCCAGGACTGGTCGAGCGGAGCAGACGCGGCCAGCGGACCGGGCGCCGTCCCGACGCCGGGGCTGTTGGACGCCGTCGCCGCGGGGGGCCGCTTCACCTTCGCGCTCGAGGACGACGAGGGCCAGCGCTGGAACGAGGTGGTCGTCGACACGCTCGACCCGGCGGAGCGGGAGAAACTGTTCAGGGCCGCGCCCCCGCCGCCGGCGCCTGTCCCCGGACAAGGAATGCTGGTCGTCCGCGAGTTGCCTCGGCCTACGGCCCAGCCGCAGGCCTGCGGCGCCTGACCCTCGTCCGACCGCCCTACTCGGGCGTCTCCAGCCACGCGTCCACTTGATCCTCCAGCACATCCAGCGGCACCGACCCCGACCCCAGCACCACCGCGTGGAAGTCCCGGATGTCGAACCGCTCGCCCAGCGCCGCCTGCGCCCGCTGGCGCAGCTCCATGATCTTCAGTTCGCCGATCTTGTAGCTGGTCGCCTGCCCGGGGCTGGTGATGTAGCGCTCCACCTCCTTGACGACGTCGCGCTCGCTCAGCAGTGAGTTCTGGCGGAAATAATCGATCGCCTGCTCGCGGCTCCACCGCTTCGAATGTAGCCCGGTGTCCGTGACCAGCCGCACCGCCCGCCACAGCTCGGTCGAAAGCCGGCCGAAGTCCGAATAGGGGTCCTGGTAGAAGCCCATCTCCTTGCCCAGCCGCTCGGCGTACAGCCCCCAGCCCTCGGCATAGGCGCCGTAGCCGCCGAACCGCCGGAACGACGGCAGTCCCTGCATCTCCTGCGCATAGGCGATCTGGAAATGGTGCCCCGGCGCGCCCTCGTGATAGCTGATGCCCTCGATCTGGGGCTTCAGCACCTGGGTCATGTCCGACAGGTTGACGTAGTAGATGCCTGGCCGCGACCCGTCCGGCGCCGGGGCGTTGTAGAAGGCCACCGAGGCCGTCGACTCGCGCCACGCCTCCACCGCCCGCACCTCCAGCGCCGCCTCCGGCAGGTCGCTGAACCACTGCGGGGCCGCCGCCATCACCTGCGCGATGAAGGCGCGGCTGTCGGTCAGATACTGCTCCTTGCCCTCCGGCGTGTTCGGATACTGGAAGCGCGGATCCGTCTTCAGGTAGGCGAACATCTCCTGCAGAGAGCCCTCGAACCCGACCTGGTCCATGATCGCCTGCATCTCGCCCTGCAGCCGCGCCACCTCGCTGAGGCCGATCTGGTGGATCTGGTCCGCGGTCAGGTCGGTGGTGGTCGAGAGCCGCAGGCGGGCGTTGTAGTAGTCCTCGCCCTGCGGCAGCCGCCACACGCCGCCGTCGCGATCCGGCATCGCCGCCGCCTGCGCCTGCACCTCGCCCAGCGCCGCCAGCACATGCTCATAGCCGCGCTTCCACTCGCCCGTCAGCGCCGTCCGGCCGTCGGCCAGCAACCGGTCCTTCTCCGCCTGCTCCACATCCAGCGCCGCCACCTTCTTCTGGAAGTCGGCCCAGACCGGATTGTCCGCCCCGCCGTCGAAGGGCGCCCCGGTGATGATGTTGCGGGTGTTGGCGATCGACGGCTCGAATACGAAATTGGGCGAGATCACCCCCGCCGCCGCGCGCTGGCGCAGCTCGTCCGCAATCTCCTGCATGACCCGCTCGGCGTCCTTCAGCCGCGACACATAGGCCTCGGCGTCGGCGACGCTGTCGACCCGGTGGTTGTTGATCATGAACACCGGCAGCCCCGTGGTCGGATTGCCGTTCGCCGCGAACTGGTAGCCCCAGTCGCGCCAGCGGTTCGACAGCCGCGCCTGCTCGACCCCGTATTCGAACAGCCGCCACGACATCCGGCTCTCGTCGCTCAGGGTCTGCGGATTGAACTGGTCGTTCAGCTCCCGCACCTGCCGCTCCATCAGCGCCAGCCCGCGCTCGGCCGCCGCGTCCGTCGTATCGTCCAGCCTGCCGTAGTCGCGCTTGATCCCGAGCGCCGTCATCGTCTGCGGCGACAGGGCGATCCGCTCCTGGAACGCCTGTTCGAAGAAGGCCGCCAGCCGCGCGTCCTCGCTCTGCGCGACCGCCGCCGGCGCGCCGACGTCCTGCGCCAGAACCGCGACAGGCGCGCCGGCCAGCATGGCGACGGCGCAGACGGTGGAGACGAGCAGACGACGCATGGAAACCCTCCCGGAAAATCAGCCCGGGACCATCACCGCAGGAATGACGGGTGGCAAGCCGCGCGAGTCAGCGTTTCCGCTTGGCCGCGATGTGCGCGCTCTCGGCCTTCAGCGGTTTCGACACCGGACAGACCTCCTGCGCATAGGCGTTCAGCGTATTGGCCAGGTGGTCGGGCACCAGGCTGTAGTGCACGTACTGGCCGCGCTTCTCGCTGGTCACCAGCCCGGCGTTCTCCAGCACGGTCAGATGCTGCGACACCGCCGGCTTGGAGATTTCGAACCGCGCCGCGATCTCCCCCGCGGTCATGTCCGCGTGGGCCAGATAGGCGAGGATCTTGCGCCGCACGGTGGACGACAGGGCTTCGAAGACGCGTTGCATGCCCCGACATTTAAGCGATTTGCGAACCACTTGCCAGCCGCTCATTTCAGTGATTAAGTTATGGCTTAAATACTAAAGAGCCTTCCGATGCCTGATCCGGATGACCCCTGCGCCGTCAACAGCCTCATCGAGACCCCCGGCTGCAGTCCCGTCGAAGGCCGGGTCGTCTGGGACCCGGCGCACTCGCTGTGGAACGGCGCCATGCTGACGGCGGCGCTCAGTCTCGGCCCCCTGACCTTCAGCCCCGCGGCCGTCGTCGTCTTCGCCCTCACCACCGGCGCGTCGCTGCTGCTCGGCCATTCGGTGGGCTTTCATCGCCGGCTGATCCACGGCAGCTTCAAATGCCCGCTGTGGCTTGAGCACATGCTGGTCTGGACCGGGACCGCCGTCGGCATGAGCGGCCCATTCTGGATGATCCGCACCCACGACCTGCGCGACTGGGCCCAGCGTCAAGCGGACTGCCACGACTACCTTGCCCACCGTCGCCCTATGCTCGTCGACGCCGTCTGGCAGATGCATGGCCGCCTCGAACTGGCCCGTCCGCCCGCTTTCGACCTGGGCCGCATCGGCCGCGACCGCTTCTATCGCTTCCTCGAACGCACCTGGATGCTGCAGCAGCTTCCCATGGCGGCCGTCCTCTGGCTGGCCGGCGGCTGGGGTTTCGTCGTGTGGGGCGTCTGCGTGCGCGTCGCGGCCTCGGTCACCGGCCACTGGTTCGTCGGCCACCTCGCCCACCGGCGCGGCCCGCAGACCTGGCGGGTCAGGGCCGCCGGCGTTCAGGCCCACGACGTGCCCTGGGCGGCGATCCCGACCATGGGCGAGGCCTGGCACAACAATCACCATGCCTATCCGGGCTCGGCCCGCATCGGCCTCTACCCCGGCCAGAGCGACTGGGGCTTCCGCTTCATCCAGCTGCTCGAACGGCTCGGACTTGCGTGGGACGTGCGGACGCCCGAGGAGATGCCTGGCCGGACACGGGCGCTTGAAACCGTGGAGGCAATTCAATGACCCTCGATCGAGGGCGGGCCGCGAAGGCCTGCTTTCCAGCTGCGGGAACGGGCGGGGCGATTTGCGGCCTCCAGTTCCTTGCGATCACCGGAGGCTTCACCGGAACAAACGCCTCGCTCGCGTCGGTACTGACCTGGGGGCTCATCGTGTTTTGGGTCAGTTGGCTGGTCGCGTCCGTCGCCTTCCTGATCGGCCTGCACGCCGTCGGTATTTCCTCCGTGGCCCTCCTTGAGCGTCGACGGCAGGCGACCCCCCTCACCGTTGCGATTCAAGGCTCATTGCTGTCGGGGGCCGTGGCTGGGACGTTCGGAGCAATTGCGGGCGGCGCCTATGGCGCGACGACCTCAGCCACCTTCCTGCTGCTTCCCGGCGCGTCCGCCGGCCTGGTCTTCCACCTGGCGGCTTCGCAGAGGGGCGCAAGCCGCCCCTAGAACTCCCGCCAGCTGTCGCCGGGGTCCCGTTCGCCGGGGTCGATGCTCTGCTGGCCCCAGGCGACGATCATCAGAAGCTTGTGGCTGCGGATGCGGAACTCGCCGGTCATCGGCAGGATCGCGCCCAGCGGGGCGCCGGTCTTGGGCTCGTAGAGGAAGCCGGAGAACTCGGCCACGCCGACGCGATCGCGGCGGCTGTAGACCGACAGTTCGGGCACCGAGACGACGTTGAAGCTGTCGTTGATCGGGATCCGCATCTCCGGCACGCCGAACACCCGGCGCATCTGCTCCAGCGACAGGGCCCCGGCGCGCAGCTCCAGCACGGCCTCGGCCGCGGCCTTGGACGGGGCCAGCGCATAGCCCGCCTCCGACAGGGCGCCGCGCACCGCGCTGACCGCATAGGGGGCGCTCTCGGCGCGGAAATAGGCGTCGTCGACAAACACCCGCGTGCCCTGGGGAATGGGCAGGGTCAGGCCCTCGACCGCGCGATCGGCGGCGCGGGCCACCAGCAGCTGCTCGGTCGCGGTGCGCGACGGATAGGTCTCCGAGGTCGAGGCGCAGGCCGCGAGGGTCAGGCTCGCCAGGGCGAGGGCGACGAAGGGGCGAATGTTCAGCTTACCAGCTCCCGGTGTTGGGCATGGAGGCCCACGGCTCGGCGGGCGGCAGCCGCTCGCCCTCCTGCAACAGTTCGATCGAAATGCCGTCCGGCGATCGTACAAAGGCCATGTGGCCGTCGCGCGGCGGGCGGTTGATCGTCACGCCGCCGTCCATCAGCCGTTGGCAGACGGCGTAGATGTCGTCGACGCGGTAGGCCAGATGGCCGAAATTGCGTCCGCCGCCGTACGGCTCCGGGTCCCAGTTGAAGGTCAGCTCGACCTCGGGCGACCGTTCGGCTTCCGAGCGCGCGCGGTCCTTCGGCGCGGCGAGAAAGACGAGGGTGTAGCGGCCCGCCTCGTTCTCCATCCGGCGCACCTCCTCCAGGCCCAGCAGGTCGCAATAGAAGCGCAGCGAGGCGGCGAGGTCCGTCACGCGGACCATGGTGTGCAGATAGCGCATGGTCGTCCGGTCCTGGGGAGAGGCGGGAGGCGGCCTCTATAGCGGCCGATGGCCGCGACCGCGACTCACGCCCTGTTTCGACAGGTGCGCCGCCGTTCGCGGGCTGCTAGAGCCGGACCGTGGCGCCCGTTGGGCGAAAGCCGGGGGACGTATGCTTCGCAAGCTCTACGACTGGGTCTTCTCGCTGGCCCGCAGCCGGCACGCCACGCCGGCCCTCGCCGTCATCTCCTTCGCAGAGAGCTCCTTCTTCCCCGTCCCGCCCGACGTGATGCTGGCCCCGATGATCCTGGCCCGGCCCGAGAAGGCGTATTTCTACGCCTTCGTCTGCACCGTCGCCTCGGTGCTGGGCGGCGTCCTCGGCTACGCCATCGGCTATTATCTGACCGACCTCGGCCTGTGGCTGATGAACCTCCTCGGCCATTCCGACGGTCTGGCCGAGTTCCAGCACTGGTTCGACCAGTGGGGTCTGGCGGTGATCCTGATCAAGGGCCTGACGCCCGTGCCCTACAAGCTGGTGACCATCGCCTCCGGCCTCGCCGCCTTCAGCTTCCCGGTCTTCGTGGCCGCGTCCGTGGTCACCCGCGGAGCGCGCTTCTTCCTCGAGGCCTGGGTGCTGCGCCGCTGGGGCCCCGCCATGCTCGCTCAGGTCGAGAAGCGCCTGGCCCTGTGGAGCATCATCGGCATTGTGGTGCTGGTCGGCGCGGTCGTGGCGGTGAAGATGCTGTGAGGGATGAGGGATGAGGGATGAGGGAATAGGGACGAGATGCGACCGTCACGCCGCCTCGTCCCGGTCAGTAGCCGCCGGGAACCTACCCCACTGATCTCTCATCCCTCGTCCCTAATCCCTCATCCCTGACCCCTCCTCTTCCTCCCCAATCGACGCCGCCCTCCGCCCCGGCTATGAACAGCACCGATGAGAGGCCTTTATCGACTCCTGACGCGGTGGTGGACCGCCTTCGCCCTCGCGGCCTCGCTGGCGCTGCTCGGCGCCGCGCATGCGTTCGAGCGCTTCGGCGGCCTCGCGCCCTGCAACCTCTGCCTCAAGCAGCGCGAGGTCTACTGGGGCGCGGTCGCCATCGCCCTGACCGCCACCCTCTGGCACCTGATCAGCCGCGGCAGCCGCGGCACGCCGCGCATCGCCGCCTTCATGCTGGCCGTGGTCTTCACCACCGGCGCGATCACGGCCGTCTTCCACATGGGCGGCGAGAGCGGCTGGTGGGAGCTTCCGGCCGCCTGCGCCGGCGGCGGCGATGTCAGTCTTGAGAGCCTGGCGGCCCTGGCCATGGGCACGGCCCCGGCCGCGCCCCCGGTCTACTGCGACGCGGTGACGTGGCGCTTCCCGGCCGATTGGGGGCTATCCATGGCGGGGTGGAACGCGCTGATCTCGGCCGCATTGGCCGTGTTCAGCCTGCTCGCCGCCAAGAGGCCCAAGGATGCCCGTGCCCCCCGCTGAAACGGCGCCTGATCCGGCGTCCCGGCCGGTTCGCCTGTCCCGCCCGGGACGGGGCGCTAGCCGCCGCCGCCGGGCTGAAATCCTCCGCGTCGACCACGCCGGCGAATACGCCGCCGTCCACATCTACCGCGCCCAGCGCGCTGTCTTCGAGGGCCGCGCGGGCAAGGACGGCATCGCCGCCGACATGGGCGAGATGCAGGGCCAGGAAGCCGTTCACCTCGCCCGCTTCGAGGCCCTGCTCAACGCCGAGCGGGTGCGCCCCACCCTGATGACGCCCCTCTGGCGCCTCGCCGCCCTCGGCCTCGGCGCCGGGACCGCCCTGCTCGGCGAGAAGGCCGCCCACGCCTGCACCGAGGCGGTCGAGAGCGTCATCGAGGAACATTACGCCGACCAGATCGCGGAGCTTCAGGACCGCGACCCGGATCTCGCCGCCGAGCTGGTGAAATTCCGCGACGAGGAGCTGGCCCACCACGACCACGCCGTCTCCCACGGCAGCCGTGACGCGCCCGGCTACGGCCTGCTCAGCGCGGTCATCAAGGCGGGCTGCCGCGCAGCAATCAAGGTGTCGGAGAGGGTTTAGGGATTAGGGAACAGGGATGAGGGATTAGGCTCGCTCGCCGCCGCCCCCGCTTGGCTCTTATCCCTCATCCCTCATCCCTCACGTCAAACACCAGCAACAGCGTCCTCTGCCGCGCGCTGCTGTTGTCATCGGACAGGATGTAGAGCCGCACGCCGCCCTGGTGCTCCACCGTCGCGATCCCCTCGAAATTGTCGACCGTCGACGGCAGGCTCAGTTCGATCAGCACGGGACCCAGCGTGCCGTCCGGCGCCATCCTCCGAACCCGGCCCCGCACATCGACCGGCGGGCGGAAGCGGCGCTCGACGACCCAGAAGCCCTCGCGGCCTGGATCCCGGTCCATGCCGGTGATGCGGTATTCGCTGTCGGGGATCGGCTGGGCGGGCGGAGCGACCACGACCCGACAACCCTGCCCTGCGCAGTCCCACAGCCCGCCGGATTCGCCGGCCACGCGCCAGCCGCCCGGCGCGATCGAAATCGCCTCCATCCCGTCATTGCGCGGGAAGGCGACGTCGGGCGCCGCCACGGCGACCGGCTCTGCGCGCGGCGCGGCGGGCGGGCCGTAGTTCCAGATGCGATGATCCCGTTCGAAACTGACCAGCAGGTCGCCGGCGGCCGTCGCGGCCAGCCCCTCGGCGTCCCCGTCCGCCTTTTCGACGATGGGCCCGCCATCTCGCAGAGTGAGGGCGCGGCCCTCGAACCGGCCGGCCCCGACCGGTTCGTCGGTGGCCCCGTCCTGCCAGACGACGAACCGGAACAGGGCCCCGGCGTCGGAGACGGCGTAGACCCAGCCGCGATGCGCCTTCAGGTCCGACAGGCTGTGGAAGGGCGAGTCCCGGTCGGCGACGAACTCGAAACCGCCGGCGAACTGCACCCCCGGTGCCAGCCGGACGCCGCCCGGGATTCCCAGCCCGATGGGGCGAACCTCCACCTCGACCGGCGACCAGGCCCCGGGCGGCGGTGGGGCGACGGCCGTCGGGGCCGGCGCGGTCGCGCAGGCCGCCAGCACCAGCGCGCCGAGCAACGGAACGAACCGGCGCAGGTCCATCAGGCCGCCCTTCGCCGCCCCTTCGGCGCCGCCTTGGGCTCGCTGTCGAACAGTTCGGCCAGCTTCTCGATCATCACCCCGCCCAGCTGTTCGACATCGACGATCGTGACCGCCCGGCGGTACCAGCGGGTCACGTCGTGGCCGATGCCGATGGCGATCAGTTCGACCGGCGAGCGGGTCTCGATCTCGGCGATCACCTGCCGCAGGTGCTTGTCCAGATACAGGGCCGCATTGGCCGACTGGGTGGAGTCGTCGACCGGCGAGCCGTCGGAGATGACCATCAGGATCTGCCGCGCCTCGGGCCGGCCCAGCAGCCGCTCGTGCGCCCAGGTCAGGGCCTCGCCGTCGATATTCTCCTTCAGCAGCCCTTCGCGCATCATCAGGCCCAGGTTCTTCTTGGCCCGCCGCCATGGCGCGTCCGCCGACTTGTAGATGATGTGCCGCAGGTCGTTCAGACGCCCCGGATTGGCCGGCTTGCCCGCCGTGATCCACGCCTCGCGCGCCTGCCCGCCCTTCCACGCCCGGGTGGTGAAGCCGAGGATCTCGACCTTGACCCCGCAGCGCTCCAGCGTCCGCGCCAGGATGTCGGCGCACACCGCCGCCACCATGATCGGCCGCCCGCGCATCGAGCCGGAGTTGTCCAGCAGCAGGGTCACCACCGTGTCCCGGAACGGACTCTCGCTCTCGGCCTTGAAGCTCAGCGGCGAGGTGGGGTCGGTGATGATCCGGGTCAGGCGCGCCGTATCCAGCACCCCTTCCTCGAGATCGAAGGCCCAGCTCCGGTTCTGCTGCGCCATCAGGCGGCGCTGCAGCTTGTTGGCCAGCCGCGCCACCACCGACGACAGCGCCGTCAGCTGCTGGTCCAGCAGCGACCTCAGCCGCTCCAGCTCGGTCGGATCGCACAGCTCCGCGGCGTCGATGACCTCGTCATGGGCGGTGGTGAAGACGCGGTAGGCGTCGACCGCCCGCCCGTCGTCCGCGATCTCCTGCCGGTTGGGCAGGGCGCCCTCGTTGATCTCCGGCCCCTCGTCCGAGGCGTCGCCGTCCGGATCCGCCGGGGCGCCGTCGGGGCGGGCGTCGCGCTCCTCGCCCGCGGTCTGGTCGTCGGTCGAGCCGTCCATCGACTGACCCTCGCCGCCGCCGGCGTCGTCCTCCTCGTCCTGATCGTCGGCGGCGTCCGGCTGCTGCGGATCGGGTTCGTCCCCGCCTTCGTCGTCCGAGGCGTCGTCGCCGCGTCCGTCGCCCGGGTCGAGATCCAGCGCCCGCAGCACATCCTTCAGCCGCGCCGCGAAGGCCGTCTGGTCCTCCGCGACCTCGGACAGGGCGTCGATCTTCGCCCCCGCCTTCGACTCCAGCTCGCCCCGCACCAGATCCAGCAGCGCCCCGGCCCCGTCAGGGGCCCTCTGCCCGGTCAGCCGCTCGCGCACCAGCAGCGCCACCGCCTCGTTCAGCGGCACGCGGTCGGCGGCGGCGGCCCTCAGGGCGCCGCTGCGCTCCAGCCGCGTCAACAGGGCCGCGTTCATATTGGCCCGCACGCCCGCCAGCGACTGCGACCCCACCGCCTCGACCCGCGCCTGCTCGACCGCCTCGAACACCTCGGCCGCCTTCGAGTCCGCCGGCCGCAGCCGGGCGTGCAGTCCCTCGTCGTGATTGGCCAGCCGCAGCGCCAGCCGGTCGGCCTGCCCCCGCAGCGAGGCGCTCTCCGGCCCGCCGGGGTCGCGCGGCGGATGGGGCAGGGTCAGGACGCCGTTGGCCAGCCTCGGTCCGTCGGAACCGAACACCACCTCAAGCTCCGACTGCTCCGCCAGCGCCCGCGCGGCGTGGGCCAGCGCGCGCTTGAAGATTTCGGCGGGGGTCTCTGCGGAGGCCATGGCGTCCGGTCAGCCTTTCGCCTCAGTGCGCCTCGGGCGGCCGCGCGGCGGGGCTGAAATATTCGCTCTCGGGCTTGGGCCGCGACGACAGCACGAAGCGCCGGTCGCAATAGCCGCACTCGACGGCGTCCTCTTCGCCCATGTCCATATAGACCAGCGGGTGGCCGAGGGCGCCGCCGCCCCCGTCGCACGCCACGCGCTTGGTCGAGACCACGACCTCTTCCGGCGGGGGGATGATCGCATCGGGATGGCGGGGCGGCATGATCGACCTGTCAGCTGGGAGGACGGGACTCCCTAGGCGGCAAGCCCGCCGCCGTCAAACCTCACGGGGCGTGCGCCGGAACAACTTGTCGAACAGGGCCTTGCGACGCTTGAACAGGGTCCAGCCGAGGCAGCCCGCCGCCACCCACAGGCCGATCTCCCCGGCCACCGCCACCGGCCCGCCGTAGAGCAGGGCCTCGCGCAGTTCCAGGTGGCCGAGCTTGTAGGCGATCATGATCGCGGCGAAGCCCCCGTAGCCGAGAAGGCAGAAGCCGAAGGCGGTCCAGCCGATCAGGCGGGTTCGGGACATCAGATGACTCCGTCAAGCAAGCTGTTCATAATGACAAGGAAACTAGACATCATTCGTTATGTTGTCAAGCGTCATTGACATGCCGGCTCGCCCCCGGGGGCTTGGCCCCGCCGGGTCCCGCGCCTACCTAGGCGGACCGCTCCGCCTGAAAGCCGCCGATGACTGAACACGCCCCGCTTCCCGTCAACGCCATCGAGGTTCGCGGGCTGGAGAAGACCTACGCCGGTTCGAAGAAGGCGCCCCCCAAGACCGCCCTGCGCGGCGTCGATCTCGTCATCCCCCGCGGTTCGATGTTCGGCCTGCTCGGCCCCAACGGCGCCGGCAAGTCGACCCTGATCAACATCCTCGCCGGGGTGGTCAACAAGACCGGCGGGACGGCCGCAATCTGGGGCCGCGACATCGACAGACAGCCCCGCGACGCCCGCGCCGCCCTGGGCGTGGTGCCGCAGGAGATCGTCGCCGACGTCTTCTTCACCCCGCGAGAGGCGCTGGAGGTTCAGGCCGGCTTCTACGGCGTCCCCGCCCACGAGCGCCGCTCCGACGAGCTGCTCGCGGCGCTGGGCCTGACCGACAAGGCCCACGCCTATGTCCGCGCCCTGTCCGGCGGCATGAAGCGCCGCCTGATGGTGGCCAAGGCCCTGGTGCACAATCCGCCGATCCTGATCCTCGACGAGCCCACCGCCGGCGTGGACGTCGAGCTGCGCCGCCAGCTCTGGGAGTACGTCCGCCGCATCAACGCCGAGGGCGTCACCATCCTGCTGACCACCCACTATCTGGAAGAGGCGCAGGAGCTCTGCGACACCATCGCCATCATGAACCGCGGTCAGGTGGTGGCCTGCGAGCCGACGCCCCAGCTGCTGCGCCGCCTCGACACCCGCAACGTCGTGGTCACCCCCGAGGGTGAGCTGAACGGCCTGCCGACGCTAAAGGGCTTCGACGTCGTCGCCCGCCCGAACGGCGCCTTCGCCGTCACCTATCGCAAGGGCCAGTCGTCGGTCGAACAGGTCCTCGCCGCCGTCCGCGCAGCCGGCGTCGTCATCGCCGACATCTCCACAGAGGACCCGGATCTGGAAGACGTCTTCCTCGCCCTGACCTACGGGGATGCCGGCCAGGGGGATCCGACGAAAGACTAGGGATCAGGCCGCAGGCAGCAGGCAGCAGGCAGGAAGAGGCACGTTGCTGACCTCAGGCTCGATGCCCCTGCTGCCTGCTGCCTGCTGCCTGCTGCCTCAAACCACCATCACCGTCCCGATCAGCAGCCGCGCGCCCGCCCGGCCCACAGTCCGGTCCGTCGCGGCCTGCAATTGCGCCACCAGCCGTTCCACGTCCGGCGGCGCGCCCGGCAGCAGGCTGTTGGCCGTCGCCTGCACCACCGCCGCATAGGCGGCCCTCAGGCGCGGCGCCGACTGCGCCACCCGGGTGCGCAGGGCCGCGTCGGGCGTATCGACGCCGGTCTCGACCGTCATCACGCCGCGCCGACCGCCCGACCGCATGACGTTGGCCGTGACGGTGGGCAGGCGCAGATAGCTGGCCTGCACGGTCCCGGTGTCGCCGGACGCCTTGGCGGGCGAGGCGGCTGTCGAGACGGCGACGGCGGCGAGGCCGAGAAGGGCGCGACGATCCATGCGGCGACGCTATCCGCCGGCGCTTAAGGGCCGGTTACGTTCTCCCTCCCCGCTCGGGGAGGGTGGCTGAGCCGCAGGCGAAGCCGGGTGGGGGCGACCCGCAAGACCGGCGTGCGCTCGCCGGGCCGCCCCCACCCTGTCGTCGCTACGCGCGACATCCCTCCCCGAGCGGGGAGGGAGAACGCATTCTAGGCCGCCGCCTCTGTCCGCTTCGGCTCCATCGGCTTCAGGTCCAGCAGGGCGAACAGCCGCGCGTCCTCGTCCTGCTCCGGATTGGGCGTGGTCAGCAGCTTGCCGCCGACGAAGATGGAGTTGGCCCCCGCCAGGAAGCACAGCGCCTGCATCTCCGGGCTCATCGTCTCGCGCCCGGCCGACAGCCGCACCATCGCCTTCGGACAGACCAGCCGCGCCACGGCGACGGTCCGCACGAACTCGATCGGATCGATCTCGCCCTCCCGCTTGACCCGGTCGCCCAGCGGCGTCCCCGTCACCGGGACCAGCGCATTGACCGGCAGGCTGTCGGGATGTTGGGACAGGGTGGCCAGCGCATGCAGCAGCCCGGCCCGGTCGCGCCGGCTCTCGCCCATGCCGACGATGCCGCCGCAGCAGGTGCTCATCCCCGCCTCGCGCACATGGGCCAGCGTCTCCAGCCGGTCCTGATACGTCCGCGTCGTCACCACCTCGGCGTAATACTCCGGGCCCGTATCGAGGTTGTGGTTGTAGTAATCCAGCCCCGCCGCCTTCAGCTGCCGCGCCTGATCCGCGCTCAGCATCCCCAGGGTCGCGCAGGTCTCCAGCCCCAGCGCCTTCACCCCCGCGATCATCGTCGCCAGCTTCGGCGTGTCGCGGTCCTTCAGCTCGCGCCACGCCGCCCCCATGCAGAAGCGGCTGGCCCCGCCCGCCTTGGCCGCCATGGCCTCGGCCAGCACCGCCGACGCATCCATCAGCTTCTCGGCCTTCAGCCCGGTCTGGAAACTGGCCGACTGCGAGCAGTAGCCGCAGTTCTCGGCGCAGCCCCCGGTCTTGATCGACAGCAGCTGGCTCTTCTGCACTTCGGACGGGTCGAACCAGCGCCGGTGCACGGTCGCGGCCTCGAACACCAGCTCCATGAACGGCCGGGCGAAGAGCGCCTCGACCGCCTCCAGGGTCCAGTCGTGTCGGGGAACGGACAGATCGCGGGTCATGCGGCCTTTCCTGCGTCAGGCGGGCGGCCGGCGCAAGTCAGACCTCGAACACGACCTCGCCGCGCTTCAGGTCGATGGCGACGCGCTCGAACAGGCCGAGGATGTCGACCCCCATCAGCATGGCCGGCCGGTCCGACAGGCCCCACAGGTCGAAGGTGTGGAAGTCGCCGGTCAGGATCGGCAGCCGCCCGACGGTGATCCCGCCGAAACGCAGGTTCGGGATCATCACCGGGGTCGCCTCGGCCACGCGCCCGGTCGGCGACTGCACCCGCTCGCTGGTCCTGCCGTCCCGCAGCGTGATCGGCAGGGCGCCGGACGTCCGCGTCAGGGCGAGATTGGCGATGCTGACCTGGGCCCCGGTGTCGAGAATGGCGGAAGCGGCCACGCCGCCGACCTGGATCTCGATCATCAGCAGGTCGCCGAAGCGCTGCTCGATGGCCCGGACCAGCCGGGTGGTGGCCCGCCGCGCCTCGAAGAAGCCCTCCCCGGTGCGTTTGGAGCGCGACACCCGGATCCGCCGCCGGCCGCGAAAGGCGAGGTCCAGCCTGAGGTCGCCCAGCAGATCCGTGCCGATCAGGCCGTCAAGACCGTCCATGCCCGCCCGCGAGGCCACCGCCAGCCGCGGGACGTCGACGTCCAGCGCCCCCGTCTGCAGCCGCCGGGCCCGGACGGTGCCGACGATCTCGCGGGCGATCAGCGTGTGCATGGCGATCTCGCCGTCGGGCGGCAGCGACAGGGCGTCGGCGAGGTCCGCGGCGATGACCGAGGCGTTGGCCGCGCTGTCCACCGCGAAGGTGAACGGGCCCCGCCCGTCGATCTCCACCGGCACGGTCAGCCGGCCGCGGTTGAGGCTGTCGGCGCCGAAGCCGGGATCGGGCGGGGCGGGAACGGTCTGCGCCTCGCCCCGGCTAGCTGCGCCCGCGGCCACCAGTCCAAGGGCCGCGCCGGACAGAACGCGCCGGGTCCAGTCTGTCATTCACGCTCCTCCCCCGGCGACGTTTGCACGGAACCGGACGGGCGGCGAGAGGCGCCGCCGAACGTGTCGCGGATTTCATATAAGGACATCGTTATATGTTTCTTGCCGGGGCGCGGGCCGGCGGTTATACGGCGCGACCAACCTGCCGCCGCCCACGCGACCCGGAGCGCCTCCATGACCGACTACATCGTCCGCGACATTTCCCTCGCCGCCTATGGCGAGAAGGAGATCGCCATCGCCGAGACCGAAATGCCCGGCCTGATGGCGCTGCGGGCCGAGTATGGCGCGGCCCAGCCGCTGAAGGGCGCGCGCATCGCCGGCTCCCTGCACATGACCATCCAGACCGCCGTGCTGATCCAGACGCTGGAAGCGCTCGGCGCCGAGGTCCGCTGGGCCTCGTGCAACATCTTCTCGACCCAGGACCACGCCGCCGCGGCCATCGCCGCCTCGGGCACGCCGGTGTTCGCGGTCAAGGGCGAGACCCTGGTCGAGTACTGGGATTACGCCCACAAGATCTTCGAATGGGCCCCCTCTCCTGAAAACCCGGGGGGCGGCTATCCGAACCTGATCCTCGACGACGGCGGCGACGCCACCCTGCTGTGCGTGCTCGGGCCCAAGGCCGAGAAGGACCCCTCGGTCCTCGACAACCCGACCAACGAGGAAGAAGAGGCCCTCTACGCCGTGATGAAGCGGTACCTGAAGGAGAAGCCCGGCTTCTACTCGGCCATCCGCGACGCCATCGGCGGCGTCTCGGAAGAGACCACCACCGGCGTCCACCGCCTGTATCAGATGGCCGAGCGCGGCGAGCTTCCCTTCCCCGCCATCAACGTCAACGACAGCGTCACCAAGTCCAAGTTCGACAACCTGTACGGCTGCCGTGAATCGCTGGTCGACGCCATCCGCCGCGGCACCGACGTCATGCTGTCGGGCAAGGTCGCCGTGGTCTGCGGCTACGGCGACGTCGGCAAGGGTTCGGCCGCCTCGCTGCGCCAGGGCGGCGCCCGGGTGAAGGTCACCGAGATCGACCCGATCTGCGCCCTGCAGGCCGCCATGGAAGGCTATGAGGTCGTCACCCTCGAGGACGCCGCCGCCGACGCCGACATCTTCGTCACCGCCACGGGCAACAAGGACGTCATCACCGTCGACCACATGCGGGCGATGAAGAACAACGCCATCGTCTGCAACATCGGCCACTTCGACTCGGAGATTCAGGTCGCCGGCCTGAAGAATTTCAAGTGGGACGAGATCAAGCCCCAGGTCCACCACATCGAATTCCCTGACGGCAAGAAGATCATCCTGCTGTCGGAAGGCCGTCTGGTGAACCTCGGCAACGCCACGGGCCACCCGTCCTTCGTGATGTCGGCGTCCTTCACCAACCAGACGCTGGCCCAGATCGAACTGTGGACCAACAAGGCGTCGTACCAGAACCAGGTCTACGTCCTGCCCAAGCATCTCGACGAAAAGGTCGCCATGCTCCACCTCGACAAGCTGGGCGCCAGGCTGACCACGCTGAAGAAGGAACAGGCGGACTACATCTCCGTCCCCGTCACCGGCCCGTTCAAGCCGGACCACTACCGCTACTAGAGGTCGTCGGGGGGCGCAGGCCCCCCTTCGTTCCCGGCCGCCGCCTCAGATCGCCAGCCCCGGGTCGCCTTCGAGAATTTCCTGCCTGAGCCGGGGCGCCTCGCCCGCCTCCCACAGCGACACCCGGTGCGCCACGCGATAGCGCAGCGGCCCGCCGTCCTCCGTTTCGCTGCGCTCCAGCGGGACGGGGATGCAGACGAACTCCGTCTCCAGTTCGTCGCCGGTCGCCCGCACCACGGTGTAGCCGTGACCCGCGTAGTCGAGGAATTCGAGATGCGGCGACAGGTCCGGGTTGCGCGCCGCCCGGGCCCGCTCGGGATCGCCGGTTTCGTGCAGGACCAGCGAGGACCGCACCCCGTGCATCAGCGTCATGTTCCAGGCGCACTCCATCGAACCGTCCGGCCTGTCGTGGATATTGAGGGCGCGGAGCGGCCGGTCCTTCGGCATCGTCAGCGCCTGGACCTCGCCCAGGGTCTGGGCCGAGATCGAGCCGGTGACGAATTCGACCGCGACCGGTTCGAACGGCCGGGGCGGCAGGGTCTTTGAGGGATAGCCGGCCCAGAAGGCGTGCCGGTCGCCCGCCAGGATGGTCAGGCCGGTGATCCCCTCGTCGCGGACCATGTCGAAGATTTCGCCGTGTTCGAGGCCATAGGCGCCGGTCGTCACGCCGTATCCCGCCCCCGCCGGCCACTGGTCGGCGAATTCCTCCGGCAGGTTCTGCGGATCGGTGCGTCCGGTCAGGGTGCCGAACGAATGGCCCCAGATCTTCCACGGCGCCTCGGCGGCGCGCAGCCGGTCCTTGAACCACGCCATCTGCTCGAGGCCGAGATAGGCCTCGGGCGGCGCGTCGACATGCGGATTGGGGAATTCGATGTCGTCGCCGACGCGAATGACGGCCGGCGGGTGGCCGCCTGCGTATTCCCGCGCCTGATCCAGAATCTCCAGCATCTCTTCGGGAAAGGCCCCGAACTTGATCTGCGGCAGGCCCTCGTAGCTGCCGCCCGGCGATCCGAACGACCGGTTGTCGGTCAGGATCATGTCCACGTTCTTGCCGTACCGGAACGCCCGCTGGATCTGCAGCGCCTTGATCGCCGCCAGATTGTTCGGCTCCTGCCCGGTCCCCCGCGCATCCAGTTCCGCCAGCGGCTGGTTCTCGACCGCCGGCGCCTCGAACGGGTCGCCCCTCCCCGGCTTGCGCACCCGCGCCGGCTGGAACTCGTACCAGGCCTGGCTCGCCGCCACCTTCAGCGTCTGGGCCGGCCGGATTTCGCCATTGATGATCTGCTGGCTCTGATACGAGCGCCAGTTGAACTCGTGATTGTCCCAGACGGGCACGAACGGCCACCGGGCCCGGGCGTCCTGCAGGTCCGGATCGGTCAGATAGCCCTTATAGGCCGTGCGGTAGTCCTCCAGGTTCGCCGGAATATGGAAGGTCCCGACCTTTTCGCCGGTCGGATAGCGCACGATATCGCGCAGCCGCCGGCCCCGCTCCATCCCGTTCGGGCGCTCGTCGGCGTACCAGACCAGCTCATAGAGGAAGTCGCCCAGGTGCAGCACGAAGCCCAGCTGCTCCCCGCGCGGTCGGCGCGCGTCCTCCCACAGCATGCGCCGATAGGCGTTCATCGCCCCCTGGGTGACGTCCTGGCAGCTGACGAAGGCGAACGTCACCGGCCGGTCGTCGTCGTCCGCCGGCGCCGTCAGGGTGCGGCCGACCCGGCTCGCATCCCCCGCCTCGTCGATGAAGCGGTACCAGTATTCCCGCGCCGGCCTCAGCCCCGCCGCCAGGAAGCGGCAGGTCCAGTCCGTCGCCGCCGTGACCTCGACCTCGCCGCGTGCGACCACGTCCCCGAATTCCGGATCGCCCGCCACCTCGACGGTCAGCCGATGCGCGCCGCCGTCGCTGTCCGGCGCCCGCCGCGTCCACAGGATCACGCTGTCCGCGCGCGGATCGCCCGAGGCGACGCCCTGCGGATACAGGTCCCGCCGTTCCTCGCGCGCCCCGGTCCCCGCCCGCGCCGAAGTTCCTCCAAACGCGAGCGCCGCGCCCAGCGCCGCGGCCTGGGCGGCGAAGGCCCGCCGTGACAGTCCAGCCTTGTCCACGATCCATCCCTCCCCGAATGGCCACGTCTTGCCGCCGTGCGGGACCGATCGAAGGCGCGCGAACCCGGTTCGTCCAGAGGGGACGACATTAAATCGCGGTAGGATTCCGGGCCGGCGGCGGCGAGTAGCGCCAGCCTAGGCCGCCAGCGGCAGGGCCTCCGGAGGCGCGGCGCTCTCCAGGAGTCCGACCGGCCGCTCGCCCTCATAGACCCTGATCCGCGTCCAGCCGGGCACGCTCTCCACATGGCCCCGGGCGCGCGCCAGCGCCGCCGCGTCGTCGTGCGCGTCCAGCACGCACAGGTCGGCGACCTCTTCAACGGCGGTGCTGACGATGCAGTAGTAGGCGTCCATGGCGTCCTCTTCGGGGCGCAATGAACGACGCCGCGGCGCGCGCGTTCCCGCGACCGCTTGCCGCCCCTCCCGGCGCAGACCGGCTCCGCCCGCCCGCTGGCGCTGCGCCCGGCGGCGGCCTAGAACCGCGTCATGGGCACAGTGTTCGACATCCTCATCATCCTCGCCATCATCGCCGTGGCGATCACCCTCGCCTTCGGCATCCGCTCGCTCTATCTGACCGGCCCCGAAGCGCGCTCGCGCTCCAACAAGCTGATGCGGCTGCGCGTCGCGCTGCAGGCGCTCGCCGTGGTGCTGCTGGTCGCCGGCATGTGGTGGAAATCCACGCACGGGGGCTGAGCCATGGTGGTCCTGAACCGCATCTATACGAAGACTGGCGACGGCGGCGAAACCCGTCTGGCGTCCGGCGCCCCGGTGTCCAAGACCGACCCCCGGGTCGAGGCCTATGGCGCGGTCGACGAGCTCAACGCCGTCCTCGGCCTGGCCCGCCTCACCGCCGGCCAGCACGACCGCATCGACGCCATGCTCGGCCGCATCCAGAACGAGCTGTTCGACCTCGGCGCCGACCTCGCCACCCCGCACGACCCGCCGCCCAAATGGGAGGCGCTGCGCATCCTCGACAGCCAGGTCGAACGGCTCGAATCCGAGATCGACTGGATGAACGAGAGCCAGAAGCCGCTCGACAGCTTCATCCTGCCGGGCGGCTCGGCCCTGTCGGCGCACCTGCACCTGGCCCGCACCGTCTGCCGCCGGGCCGAGCGCGACGCCATCCGCGCCCGCGAAGCCGGCTGCGCGCTCTCGCCCGTCGCCCTGCGCTATCTGAACCGGCTGTCGGACCACCTCTTCGTCGCCGCGCGCCGGGCCAACGCCAACGGCGCCGACGACGTCAAATGGAGCCCGGGCGCGACCCGCTGAGGCTCTACTGCGCCTCCAGCGCCCGGCGCTGGCGCGCCGCATCGGCGTCCCGCGCCGCCTTCTGCGCCTTCAGCCGGTCCTCGATCTGGATCAGCTCCCGGTTCTTGGCGTGCGAGGCCTCGGCCCGGCTCTGGCCGGTCGGCCGCCGGGTGATCTCGGCGATCGAGATCGGCGTTGCGCACACCCCGCTCGCCCCGTCCCACCAGCCGCCCCCGCGCTCGCAGCGGTCTCCCGGCGCCACCACCAGCGCCTGGTAGACGAACACGCCGGCGACCAGCACGGCGAAGCTCGCCAGGAACAGCACGCTCAGTCGCTTCATGGTCAGCAGGCGGTGCATCGATGATCTCCGTCGGCGAGGGGCCGTTGACGCCGGGTTACGTTGACAGGCCGGGGCAGGCGTTCCATTCCCTGCCCCCACAATCCGGCCATCTCATGGACAGCGCAATGAAGGTACTCGTCCCCGTCAAACGGGTGATCGACTCCAACGTCAAGGCCCGCGTCAAGGCGGACCAGACCGGGGTCGATCTGGCCAACGTCAAGATGAGCATGAACCCGTTCGACGAAATCGCCGTCGAGGAGGCCGTGCGTCTGAAGGAAGGCAAGGAGCATCACGCCGCCGGCACGGCGAGCGAGATCGTCGTCGTCTCCATCGGGGTCACGCAAGCCCAGGAGACCATCCGCACCGCCCTGGCCATGGGCGCCGACCGCGGCCTGCTGATCCAGTCCGACGCCGACCTCGAGCCCCTCGCCGTCGCCAAGCTGCTCAAGGCGGTGGTCGACGAGGAGAAGCCCGACCTGGTCCTGATGGGCAAGCAGTCCATCGACGGCGACAACAACGCCGTCGGCCAGATGCTCGCCGCCCTGCTCGACTGGCCCCAGGCGACCTTCGCCTCGAAGATCGAGATCGCGGGCGGCAAGGCTGTCGTCACCCGTGAAGTCGACGGCGGTCTCCAGACCCTCGCCGCGACCCTGCCGGCCGTGGTCACCGTCGACCTGCGCCTCAACACCCCTCGCTACGCCTCCCTGCCCAACATCATGAAGGCCAAGAAGAAGGAGATCGCCATGAAGGCGGTCGCCGACTACGGCGTCGATGTCGCGCCCCGTTTGAAAGTTCTCAAGGTCGCCGAACCGCCCAAGCGCGGCGCCGGCGTGAAAGTCACCGACGCGGCCGATCTGGTCGCCAAACTCAAGACCGCGGGGGTGCTGTAATGGCCGTTCTCGTCATCGCCGACCACGACGGCGCGTCCGTCCGCGAGACCACCCACAAGACCGTCACCGCCGCCTCGAAACTGGGCGGCGAGGTCGACATCCTCGTCGTCGGCCAGGGCGCGAAAGCCGCCGCCGACTCCGCCGCGAAGATCGCCGGAGTGCGCAAGGTCCTGCTCGCCGACTCCGCCGCCCTCGGCCACCAGCTGGCCGAGGCGGTCGAGGCCACGGTCATGGGTCTCGCGTCCGGCTACGACGCCTTCCTCTCGCCGGCCAGCAACGACGGCAAGAATTTCATGCCGCGCCTCGCCGCCAGGCTGGACGTCGCCCCCATCTCCGACATCGTCGAGGTGGTCAGCCCCGACACCTTCGTGCGCCCGATCTACGCCGGCAACGCGCTGGAGACGATCCAGACCTCCGACGCGAAGAAGGTCATCACCGTCCGCCCGACCGCCTTCGACGCGGCCGGCGAGGGCGGCTCCGCCTCCATCGAGTCCGTCGCGGGCGCCGACGCCGGCAAGGCCGCCTTCGTCTCGGAAGAGATGGTCAAGTCCGACCGTCCCGAGCTCGGCGCCGCCAAGATCGTCGTCTCCGGCGGCCGCGCCCTCGGTTCGGCGGAAGAGTTCCACGCCGTCATGGACCCGCTGGCCGACAAGCTCGGCGCCGCCGTCGGGGCCTCGCGCGCCGCCGTCGACGCCGGCTACGCCCCCAACGACTACCAGGTCGGCCAGACGGGCAAGGTCGTCGCCCCGGCCCTCTACATCGCCATCGGCATCTCGGGCGCCATCCAGCACCTCGCCGGCATGAAGGACTCAAAGGTCATCGTCGCCATCAACAAGGACGCCGACGCCCCGATCTTCCAGGTCGCCGACTTCGGCTGGGTCGCGGACTACAAGACCGCCGTGCCGGAGCTGATGAAGGCGCTGGGCTGACACACGCCCAGACGGATCGAGACAGGGCGCGGCGCCGCAGGGGGCCGCGTCCTTTTTCATGTGTGGGGAGACGCCGACGTCTGCCATGATGCAAGGGGACAGCCTGCACGCGAGGGCTAATACGGTCGGGATTCTGGCCCAAGCCGAAGGCCAAAGCTCAAAGGATTCGTGAATGACGGAGGTTGTGAAATTTCACTACCGCACCTCTGCAATCGCCTACCCGTTCATCGGCTTTTCGGCGTTGAGCATACTCTTGGTTTGGAGTCCTTTCGGATCGACCTACTACCGCTTCCTGGAACACTATCCCGGAAGACTGATCGTCTTCGGCATCGTGGCGATATACGTCGTGTGTCTGGTTTGGCGGCTTCCGACTTTTGTTCGGGCCTTGGCCCGCATTCCCGCCGTTCAGCATGACGGTCGGGTGCTCCTCATCAGGGGTTGGGAAGATCGGTCTTTCAGCATGGACCGGCCGATCGACGTTCGTGTCGATGAGGAAAGGCAGAGGATAGAGGTTTCCGTGAATAGCGGCCGAGCGGCTTCTATACTCCTGCGCGACATCGAGGGGCCCAGAACCCTGATCAGCTTCCTGGAAAGCTTGGCCGCCTCCACCAGGTAAGGGCCATGACCATCCTCCCCGTCCGCCTCACCCCCGGCGCTTCCGCCGACCGCATCGACGGCTGGGACGTCGACGCCGACGGCCGCCCCGTCCTCAAGGTCCGCGTGCGCGCCCGGCCGGTCGAGGGCGAGGCCAACGCCGCCCTGCTCAAACTGCTGGCCAAGACCCTCGGCGTGCCCAAATCCGCCGTCTCTCTCGACCGCGGCGGCCAGTCCCGCACCAAGATGCTGACCATCACAGGCCTCACCGACGACGAGCTCCGCGCCCGCCTTACCGATCTGTAATGTTTCCGGCCTTGCCGGGCCGCCGCCGACGCCCTTGTAATCCCCCCTCGTTCTGCGCCGCCGGCGCATCAGGGGAGCGTCCGATGACCGTCAACCGCCTGCGGGGCCCCAGCCTCGCCGCCCTCGCCTGCGTCCTCGCCGGCGCCATGGCGCTGTCCGCCTGCGCCACCACCGGCGGCGACAGCCCCTCCGGCGACGCGCCCGCCAACGACGACGGCGATCGCGCCGCCCTCGCCCCCGGCCTCGACTACGCCGCCAACCCCGATCCCTTCCCCTCGACCTATCGCGGCCTGCCGCGCGAGAACATGGCCATCGTCGGCGGGACGGTCTTCACGGGCGCCGGCCAGCGCATCGACAACGGCGTGGTCATCGTCACCGACGGCCGCGTCGCCGCCGTCGGCGGGCCCTCGACCCCCATCCCCGCCGGCCATCGCCGCGTCGACGTCGCCGGCCGCTTCGTCACCCCCGGCGTCATCGACGCCCACAGCCACCTCGGCGTCTATCCCTCGCCCGGCGTGCAGGGCATGAGCGACGGCAACGAGGCCACCAACCCCAACACCGCCCAGGTCTGGGCCGAGCACAGCCTGTGGCCCCAGGACCCCGGCTTCAACGCCGCCCGCGCCGGCGGCGTCACCACCCTCCAGATCCTGCCCGGCTCGGCCAATCTGTTCGGCGGCCGCGGCGTCACCGTCCGCAACATCCCCTCGGTGACCATGCAGGGCATGAAGATGCCCAACGCCCCCTACGGCCTGAAGATGGCCTGCGGCGAGAACCCCAGCCGCGTCTACGGCTCGCGTAACAGCTCGCCCGCCACCGGCATGGGCAATATGGCCGGCTACCGCGCCGCCTTCATCGCCGCCCGCGATTACAAGGCCAAATGGGACAAGTGGCGCGAGGACGGCGAGGGCTCGCCCCCGACCCGCAACCTCCAGCTCGAAACCCTCGCCGGCGTCCTCGACGGCTCGGTCCTGGTCCAGAACCACTGCTACCGCGCCGACGAAATGGCCCAGATGATCGATCTGTCGAAGGAGTTCGGCTACCGCATCACCGCCTTCCACCACGCCATCGAGGCCTACAAGGTCGCGCCTCTGCTGGCCCGCGAAGGCATCTGCGCCGACATGTGGACTGGCTGGTGGGGCTTCAAGATGGAGGCGCTCGACGCCATCGAGGCCAACGCGGCCCTCGTGGACGCCCAGCCCAACAGTTGCGCCGTCATCCACTCCGACGACGCCGAACTGACGCAGCGCCTCAACCAGGAGGCCGCCGCCGCCCTCGCCGCCGGCCGCCGCATCGGCATGGACATCCCCGAAGAACGCGCCATCGCCTGGGTCACCCTCAACCCGGCCCGCTCGCTCGGCATCGCCGACCAGACCGGCTCGCTGGAAGCCGGCAAGCGCGCCGACGTGGTCATCTGGAGCGCCAATCCGTTCAGCGTCTACGCCCGCGCCGATCAGGTCTTCATCGACGGCGGTCTCGCCTTCGACCGCTTCAACCCGGCCTACCAGCCCGTCTCCGACTATGAACTGGGCCAGCCCGGCTACGGCGTCGCCGCCGCCAACGTCTCGCAGGGAGCCCGCTGATGCGCCTCAGGACCCTCATCCTCGCGGCCGCCTCGGCCGTCGCCGTCGCCAGCCCCGCCCTCGCGCAGGAGCTCACCGCCATCACCGGCGGCCGCGTCCTGACCGGAACCTCGGTGATCGAGAACGGAACCGTGGTGATCCAGAACGGCCGCGTCATCTCGGTCGGAACCGGCGCCGCGCCGTCGGGCGCCCGCGTCATCGACGCCCGCGGCAAGGTCGTGGCCCCCGGCTTCGTCGCGGTCGACTCCGGCCTCGGCGGTTCGGAGATCTCCTCGGTCGGCGGCTCGGACGACCTGCGCAACGGCGCCAACTCCATCAGCGCCTCCTTCGACGTCTCCTACGGCCTCGACCCCTGGTCCTTCACCCTGCCGGTGGCCCGCCTCGGCGGCATCACCCGCGCCATCGTCGTCCCGAACCACCCGGGCGGGGGCGGCGGCGGCCACGCCCATGACGACAGCAATTTCGCCGGCGTCGGCGACGGCGGCTACCAGTCGCCCAGCCTGTTCGCCGGTCAGGCGGCCATCATCCACCTCGCGGCCGGAACCGACATCCTCGTCAAACCGCGCGTGGCCATGGTCGCGCCCTTCGGCGAGGCCGGGGCCGGCGTCGCCGGCGGCGCCCGCGGCGCCGAGTTCGTCCAGTTCAAGGAGACCCTGGCCGAGGTCCGTCTCTACGCCCGCAACAAGGCCGCCTACGACCGCGCCGGGCTACGCGATCTCTCCCTGTCGCGCGCCGACCTCGAGGCCCTGATCCCGGTCGCCAACGGGACCATGCCGCTGATCGTCACCGTGCGCCGCGCCGCCGACATCCAGCAGGTGCTGCGTCTCGCCCGTGAGGAAGGCGTAAAGATCATCCTCGACGGGGCCGAGGAGGGCTGGCTGGTCGCCGACCAGATCGCCGCCGCCGGCGTGCCGGTGCTGCTCAACCCGATCTCCAACCTGCCCGGCAATCTCGAAACCCGGGCGACGCGGATGCAGAACGCCGCCGTGCTCGACGCCGCCGGCGTGACCATCGCCATCAAGGGCAATGAGGGTTCGGTCCACCGCGCCCGCGAGACCCGCTACAACGCCGGCAACGCCGTCTCGCACGGCCTGTCCTACGAGTCGGCGATCGAGGCCATCACGGTCAATCCGGCCCGCATCTTCGGCATGGCCGGCCAGTTCGGCGAACTGCGTCCCGGCGCCGCCGCCGACGTCGTGGTCTGGTCCGGCGACCCGCTCGAACCGCTCAGCATCGCCGAGACCATCTTCATCGGCGGCGCCGAACAGCCCCCCGAAAGCCGCCAGTTCCTCCTCCGCGACCGCTACCGCGACGGCGGCGAAGGCGCCATGCCGCCGGCCTACAGCCGGTAGGTGCTTCTCGTCTTTCGTCATCCCGGGGCAAGCGGCGCGCGCTAGCGCGAAACTGTCCGGAGCACTGAAGTCGGAGACAGCCTGCCTGAACAGGTCGCCTTCGGCGCCGCCCTGTCCCGGGGGTCTCGCTTCGCTCGCTCCCGGGATGACGAAAGAGAACAGGCCGTGACGCTGTGCTGACAATCCGGGGATCCATAGTCGGGTTCAGCGGATAATCTCTCGCTCCATCAACGACATGGCGGTTTCCCGACCCCGTCTTCCCGCCACAGCAGCCGGCCGGCGCATAATGGTCCGGCTCGTCACGTCCCGGCGGGCGCGGGTCTTTGACAATCAGGTTCGCGGCTGCCGAGCGCGCTGTCCGGACGAACGCGGCGGACTCTGTGCACTCAACGCACTCTGTGCACTCTACGGACGCTTCGGACGCTTCGGACTGTATTTTTCGGGCCGCGCCCGTCCCGACGGGACTTTGACAACCCTCCGACGAACCGCCAGTCAGGCGGCATGACCCTGCCGCGGATCTTCATCGACGCCGACGCCTGCCCGGTGAAGGATGAGGTCTACCGCGTCGCGGCCCGATACGGCCTGCAGGTGTTCGTGGTCTCCAACGCCTTCGTCAACACGCCCCGCGAGGCGTGGATCGAGCGCGTTCTGGTCGACGCCGGCCCCGACGTCGCCGATGACTGGATCGCCGAACGGGCCGGACCGGGCGACATCGTGATCACCTCCGACGTCCCGCTCGCCGACCGCTGCCTGAAGGCCGGGGCCCAGGCGCTGAAGCCGAACGGCCAGCCCTTCACCCCCGACTCGATCGGCTCGGCCCTGGCCGGGCGCATGGTCGGCGAACACCTGCGCTCCATCGGCGTGGCGACCAGCGGCCCGCCGCCGTTCGGGCCCAAGGACCGCTCCGCCTTCCTCCAGGCGCTGGACCGCGCCGTGATCCTGGCCAAACGGGTGGTCCGGTGACCGTGCTTCCGGAAAGCGAACTGGAGTTTCGCTTCTTCCGCGCCGGCGGTCCGGGCGGCCAGAACGTCAACAAGGTCGCCACGGCGGTGCAGATGCGTTTCGACGTGCGCAACTCCCCGTCCCTGACCGAACCGGTGAAGGCCCGTCTGATGAAGCTGGCCGGCAGCCGCCTGACCCTCGACGGGGTCATCGTCATCACCGCCGTCCGCTTCCGCACCCAGGAGCGCAACCGCGCCGACGCCGTCGAACGCCTGCAGGCGATGGTCGACAAGGCCTCGATCGCGCCGGTCTATCGCGTCCCGACCCGCCCGACCCGCGCCTCGAAGGAACGCCGGCTCGAAGGCAAGACCCGGCGGTCGACGATCAAGAGCGGCCGCGGCAAGCCGGGCCTGTCCGACTGACGTCAGCTGGCGGGGCGGAACAGCAGGGCGGCGACCTTGCCGTCGTCGTTGACGCCGATCACCCATTCGGTCGCCGCATTGGCGAAGGTGACCGAGAACAGGTCGTTGCGGTCCTGGCTGCCGATGAAGTCGACCGCCACCAGCGCCCCGAAACTGTCGATGATCGGCGTGACGGTCGCCTCCTGTTCGCGGACCTTGGCGGCCAGGTCGTCGCTCATCAGCGCATAGTCCATCGCTCCGGCCTGGGCGCTGGCGATGAGGGTCCGCAGGATGTCCTCGGACTCCGGGTGGGCCCGGTCGGGGGACAGGGCCGGGGCCGCGGCGGGCGCCGGCGGCGGCGTCACGGGGCGCGCCCGGGCGGCCGGATCATCGAAGGTGTTGGGCACGGTGGCGGCGGCCACCTGGGCCTGGGCGGCGGCCGGAAGCAGAAGGACGGCGGCGGCGGCGAACAGAAGCGGCTTCATGGGATCGTCTCCGGACTGGAGTCAGACGATGGCGGGCCAAAGCGACAGAACAAGGGCGGCCGCCGAGGCGCAGGCCGCCAGGGTCAGGGTCACGATCATCCAGGCCGGGGCTTGTGTCTCCCGGACAATCACGGTCTGGGGCGCCGGCGGGTTCTGCGCCAGCCGCGACAGGGCCTTCAGCGTCGCTCTCAGCTCCTCGATGGCGTCACGCACCTGGGCCTGCGGGCCCAGCTCGCGCCGGATCCAGCGCTCGACCACGGAATGCGACGCCGCCCACAGGTCGTGGTCCGGATTCAGCCGCCGCGCCACGCCCTCGACCGAGACCATGGTCTTCTGCAGCAGGATCAGCTCGGGCCTCAGATGCATGTCGAACAGGGCCGTGATCTCGAACAGCTGGCCCAGCAGCCGCCCCATCGACACCTGGCTGGCCTGCTTGCCGATGACCGGCTCGCCCACCGCCCGCAACGCCTGGGCGAAGGCCTCGACCGAATGCTGCGGCGGCACGTAACCGGCCTCGAAATGCACCCGGGCGATCCGCTCGTAGTCCCGGCTCAGGAAGCCCCACAGGATCTCCGCTAGATAGCGCCGCTCCGACGGCCCCAGCCGCCCCACGATGCCGAAATCGATCGCCGTCAGCTCCGCCGGCGCATGGCAGAACAGGTTCCCCTCGTGCAGGTCGGCGTGGAAGGTCCCGTAGTCCAGCGCTTGAGTCAGGAAGGCCTGCACCACGTGGTCGGCCAGGGCGTTGCGGTCCAGCCCCGGTTGCTCCACCGCCGCCGGATCCGTCATCGCCAGCCCCGGGGCCCACTCCAGCGTCAGCACCCGCTTGCCGACGCCGTCCCAGATCACCGCCGGAGCGGTCATGTGGCTCGCGCCGCTGTCGCGGGCCTTGTCCATGATGTCCTTGAGTTCGGACGCCGCCGCCGCCTCCAGCCGCATGTCCAGCTCCAGCTGCAGCGCCCGGGCGATGGTTTCGACGAAGGCCGAGGGCTCCAGCCGCCGCGCCGGGGCCACGAAGCGCACCGCCAGCCGCGCCGCCAGCCGCATCGAGTCCAGCCCCTGCGCCACCCGCCGCTCGACGCCCGGCCGCAGCACCTTGACCGCCACCTTGCGCCCGTCGGCGAGCCACGCGGGATGCGCCTGCGCCAGCGACGCCGCCGCGACCGGAGGCCCGAAGTCGGTGAACAGGGACTCCACCCGCCGCCCCAGGGATCGCTCGATTTCGCGCCGCGCCTGATCGACCGGGAACGGCTCCAGCGCGTCCTTCAGCCGCCCCAGGTCGCGCGCGAACTCGACGCCGAAGATGTCCGCCCGCGTGGCCAGGACCTGTCCCAGCTTGATCGCCACGGGCCCGAGATGCTCGAAGGCCTTGCCCAGCCGCTGGCCCGGCCGTCCCTCGCGACCCTCGCGTCCGGCGAAGGCGTGCAGCAGATGGGCGATCCAGCGCACCCAGATCGGCAGCAGCGGCGTGATCTCGCGCGGCGCCAGCGCATCGTGCCGGACCAGCACCCAGCCCCAGCCCAGCAGGCGCACGAACGCTTCCAGCGGCCGGCGCACCGGCACGGTGACCGGAGGCGGCGGCGGGGTCGCGGGATCGATCCGGCGCGTCAGATCGCCCACCCGTGATGGATCGCCGCCACGCCGCCCGACAGGTTGGTCACCGTCACCCGGCTGAAGCCCGCCGCCTCGATCATGGCCCTGAAGGTCTGCTGGTCGGGGAAGCGCCGAATGCTCTCGACGAGGTACTGGTAGCTGTCCCGGTCCCCCGCCACCCAGCCGCCGATGCGCGGAATGGCGTGGAACGACCAGGCGTCATAGGCCTTGCGGACCGCCGCGGCGGTCGGTCGCGAGAACTCCAGACACAGGAACCTTCCGCCCGGCTTCAGCACCCGCCGCGCCTCGGTGAGCGCCTGCGGAATATCGGCCACGTTGCGGATGCCGAAGCTGATCGAATAGGCGTCCACCGACCCGTCCGGCAACGGCAGGGCCATGGCGTCGCCGACGCTCCACGACATCTCCGGCTCGCCGCCCTTGTCGACCCCGGCCATGATCATCTCGGCGTTGTAGTCCAGCACGATGACCGAGGCGTCGGCCCCGCCGCGCCGCTGCTGCGCCGCCCGCGCCATCTTCGCATAGCGCCGCGCCATGTCGCCGGTGCCGCCCGCCACATCGAGAATGGTCTCGCCCGGCCGCGGATTCAGCTTCGCCGCCGCCGCGTCCTTCCACAGCCGGTGCACGCCCCCGCTCATCAGGTCGTTCATCAGGTCGTAGTTCGACGCCACGCTGTCGAACACGCCCCGCACCAGCCGCACCTTCTCCCTCGCGTCCACGTCGCGGAACCCGAAGGAGGAGGTCTTGCCGGATGAAGCGTCGGAGCCCGTATCGGTCATGTCGGCGGTCTAGCGCGTCCCCGCGGCGCCGTCATCCGTCCGCGTGGCCGCAGGAGGACGCGGCCCGCTCAGTGAACCGGCCCGCTCGGCCGTGGCACGCCGAGGTCCTTCATCACCCCGCGGATCAGCCCGTAACAGCCACAGGACGCCCGCTCCAGCGCCGGCCGGTCCAGCACCTCGACCCACCCGCGCCCGCGCCGGATCAACCCCTTGTCCTCCAGGGCCGAGCCGACCTCGGAGACGGTGGCGCGGCGGACGCCGAGCATGCCGGCGATGTCGGCCTGGGTCAGGGCGAACCGGTCGGCGTCGGCCCGGTCGTGGATGGTCAGCAGCCAGCGGGCCAGCCGTTCATCCAGCCTGTGCTGCGCGTTGCAGGCCGCCGCCTGCTGCACCTGGGCGAACAGGCTTTCGGTGAATTTCGCCAGCGCAGTCCGCATGCCTTCGCTGTGGCTGAGCGCGTCCGCGAACACCTCGGCCGGACAGCAGGCCGAGATGCCGTCGACTTGGGCGATGGCGCGGCTGGCGGCGCGGGCGTTCAGCGGGCCGCACGTCACGCCCACCAGCCCCTCCCGCCCGATCGCCGCCGTCTCGATCATCCGGTCCCCGTCGACCAGCGTCATCAGCGACACCACCCCGCTCATCGGGAACCAGACGTCGCTGACGGATTCCCCCGCATCGTACAGCATCTGGCCCTGGGCGAAGGGCCGTTCGTTCAGATGCGGCTCGAGCCGCTTCCGATCCGCGGCGTCGAGCGCGGCGATCCACAGATTGTCCATCGACAGGGCTCCGCATTCGAAGGGTCGGGGCGGTAACGCTCAAGCTTTCAACTGCGTTCCTGCGTCGGGCAGCCGACGTCTTGTCGCCCGGCCGTCGGCGCTATACGGCGTTGATGCGGCCGCCTGTCGGCGCGGTCCGATGGCGAGGACGGGCGAATGGGCGAGCGGCTGGAACTGGACGAGGTGCTGGCGGCCCTGCCGGCATGGCGGGCGCACCCCGGGGATCGGCCCGCCATCGAGCGGAAACTCGTCTTTGCGGACTTCAACGCGGCCTTCGGCTTCATGACCCGCGTGGCCCTGCTGGCCGACAAGGTCGACCACCATCCGGAGTGGTTCAACGTCTACAACCGGGTCGAAGTCGTCCTGACCACTCATGACGCCGGCGGCGTGACCCGGCGCGACCTGGACATGGCCCGCTTCATCGACGAGACCGCCGCCGTCATGGGCGCCGGGGCGTGAACGGCCGCGTGGCCGGCAAGACGGCCCTGATCACCGGCGCCGCCGGCGGTCTCGGTCAGGCGATGGCGCGGATGCTGGCTCGCGAGGGGGCGAAGGTCGCCGTCACCGACATGAACCTGGCTGGGGCGCAGGCGCTGGCGGAGGCCATCAACGCCGACCGTCCAGGCGCCGCCTTCGCCTTCGGCCACGACGTCACCGACGAGGCGCAATGGATCTCGGTGCTCGATCAGGCCGTAGCGGCGATGGGCGGGCTCTCGATCCTGGTCAACAACGCCGGCATCGGCTGCGACTTCGTCTGGTCGGAACAGGACACGCTGGAGAACTGGCGCCGGGTCCAGGCCGTCAACGTCGAGTCGATCATGCTCGGCTGCAAACACGCCATGCCGCATCTGCGTGCCTCGGGCGCCGCGTCCATCGTCAACATCAGCTCGGTCGCCGGTCTCGCCGCCGCGCCCGGCATGGGCGCCTACAACGCCACCAAGGCGGCCGTCTGGATGTACACCAAGACCATCGCGCTGGAGGCGGCGAAGGCGGGCTGGAACGTACGCTGCAACTCGGTCCATCCCGTCTTCATCAAGACGCCGATCCTCGACCCGTTCGTGGCCATGGCCGGCGGCGACGAGGAGACGGCGCACCAGAAGCTGGCCCGCGGCATTCCGCTGAAGCGCATCGGCGAGCCGGATGACGTGGCGTATTGCGTCCTCTACCTCGGCTCGGACGAGTCGAAATTCGTCACCGGCGCCGAGTTCAAGATCGACGGCGGCATGCTCGCCCAGTGAGGCGGGTCAGTCGATGTCGGCGGGGAGTATCTGGCTGCTGAGCAGCGTCTCCATGCCGCGCCAGTGGTCCGGCCCCTGCCGCTCGACCCAGGCCTGCACCACATCGCGGCCCAGGCCGTAGTTGATGATGTAGCTGCGATAGGTGTCGATGAAGCGCAGCCGCTGCGTCGCCTTGGCGCGGTCGGCGAGGCTGTATTTCATCAGCTGCTCGATGGCCGTATCGCGGCTGATCCGCCCGGCCAGATAGTCGTCCGCAATGGTGTATTCGGCGCGCGCCAGCCGCCGGATCAGCGCCGCCAGCTGGGCCTTCTTCTCCGCCGTCGAGGGATCGAGCCCGGCGAGCGGGAACAGCACCTCGCGCTCGAAGTCGGTCGCCTCGTCGCCGGGAAAGGCCAGGTCGATGCCGTAGTTGGCGCTGCCTTCGGCGACGAAGGACATGGGCGAAAAGAGCGGATAGACGCTCATCTCGACCCAGCCGCGCTCGCGCACAAAGGTCTTCTCCAGCAGTGCATTGTACACGTGGTGGCCGGGGTATCCTTCGTGGCACCCGAGATCGATCGCCCGCTCGGTGTAGATCGGGAAGTCCGCGTTGATCTCGATCTTCGACTGAGCGTCGCCCTGGTAATAATTATACCCGGACCACGGCTTGTCGCTGACGAAGGCGAGGGTGAAATTCTCGTTGGCGGGCAGGGCGATGTGCCGGGCCGTGCGGCGCCGGCATTCGGCGATAGCGGCGTCCATCACCACCTGCAGCCGATCCTTAGGGATCACATAGTGGGATTTGAACTCGGTGTAGCGCTCCGCCAGCGTGCCGGGGCCCGGCAGCAGGGAGGCGATCTCGGCCAGCACCGGGTCGTAGGAAGTCAGGGGCCGCAGCTCCGGGCGGACGCCGAACAGGGCCTCGGCCTCGTCGGCGAAGCTCATCTTCTCGCCCGAGAGCATGCGCAGTCGCGCCGCAGCCGCCGAGACATGGGCCGCCAGATAGGCCTTGCGTTGGGCCACGGCGGGTTCGGCGCCGCGGGTCGGGACCGCGTCCAGCCGCTCGGTCAGGGACGCCGCCCCCTGGATCAGCTGCGGGATCTCGCGGGGGTTCGCCTTGGCCGCGGCCAGCCATTCCGGCGGGCCGTAATAGGCGTCGACGTAGCCTTCCTCGCGCTCGCCGATCTCGAGGATCAGGGCGACGTAGTCACGGGCGATGGCGTCGAGGCTGTCGCCGGAGGGGTCGGGCGCGGCGGCGGGGTGGGTGGCGCAGGCGCCGAGCAGCACCAGCAGGCTGAACAGAAAGGCGCGCATCGGAACCTCCATCGTCGAAGCGGGCGCAGGCTAGACCGGGACGCGCCGACCCAAACCTTACAAATCGTCCAGAATGGCGTCCGGTTCTGCGGACGCATTCGGGATTGAGGGCGGGGCGGTCCTGCTGTAAGGCCCTTCGTCCGGCGTTTCGCCGTCAGACGCACCCGTAGCTCAGCTGGATAGAGTACTGCCCTCCGAAGGCAGGGGTCAGAGGTTCGAATCCTCTCGGGTGCGCCATTTTCCCCCTTCCGGATTCCACAGGCCTCGCAGGGCTCTTGCCAAGCGCCCGGCGCGGCGCATCATGGCGGCGTTGATCTGGGGAGGTCGCAATGAGAATCGCCGCTTGGACGGGCGTCGCCGCCCTGACGTTCGCGGGTCCGGCCGCCGCCGATACATGGCAGGCGTTTTCCCGCAGCACCCATAACGCCTTCATGGCCGAGGTCGACGGCATCGCGACGGAGGGCGAGATCACCTCCATTCGCGTCGCCACCGTGCCGCGGGAGGGCGAGGCCGGCGACCTGAGCCACTCCGTCGAAACCTACCAGTTCCGCTGCCGGGCCGACCAGTGGCGCACGGCCGGGGTGGTCGAGTTCGGGCCGGATGGAGCCGAGACCGGCCAGTATCCGGAAGAGGACGCCGAATGGGAGCCGGTCCGGCCGGACACCATGCCCGGCTATCTGAAGGAGATCGCCTGCGACGGCGCACGCGCCCAGCCTCCGCACTGGCCGACCATCCTGGCTTTCGTCGAGGCCGGGCGGCCGTAGCGCGTCAGGCGTCGACGGCGGCGTCGAGGGCGTTGGCCTGGATGAACTCCCGGCGCGGCTCGACCACGTCGCCCATCAGCTTGGCGAACAGATCCGACGCGTCCTCCTGGTGCTCGACCGACACCTTCAGCAGGGTGCGGGCGTTGGCGTCCAGGGTGGTCTCCCACAGCTGCTCCGGGTTCATCTCGCCCAGACCCTTGTAGCGCTGGATGGCGATGCCCTTCTTGCCCGCGTCCAGAACCGCCTCGAGCAGGTCGAGCGGGCCACGGATGGTCACGCTCTTGTCCTTGCGGCGATAGACCCCCGGCTTCTCGAACAAGCCCTCGAACGCGGCCGAGCGCTCCGCGAGGCGGCGGGCGTCGAGCGAGCGGATCAAGGCCTCTTCGAGAACAATGCGCTCGGTCACAGCGCGACGGACGCGCTCGAACACCACCGCGCCCTGGGCGCCCGGAGACCCGGTCCAGTCGCCGTCGCCTTCCTCGGCGTACAGATTCAGCCGGGCGGCGGCCTTGGCCATCGCCTGCGCCGGATCGGAGGCGGTCTCGTCGAACAGGCCGGCGAGAGCCGCCTGCTCGACGGCGAAGGCGGGCGCGCGCTGGCTGAGGCGATCGACGCCGGCCTTGAAGGCCTTGGCCTCGCGGACCAGGGCCTGCAGGTCCAGGCCGACGCGGCGCTCGCCGTTGGGCAGGTCCAGCTCGGCCTCGGACGACCCCTCCTCGATCAGGTAGGAGTCCATCTCGGACTGGTCCTTGAGGTAGCGCGACTGCTTGCCCTTGGAGACTTTGTAGAGCGGCGGCTGGGCGATGTAGACGTGGCCCCGCTCGATCAGTTCCGGCATCTGCCGGTAGAAGAAGGTCAGCAGCAGGGTCCGGATGTGGGCGCCGTCGACGTCGGCGTCGGCCATCAGGATGATCTTGTGGTAGCGCAGCTTGTCGGCGTTGAAATCGTCCCGCCCGATGCCCGTGCCCAGGGCCAGGATCAGGGTGCCGATCAGCTCCGACGACAGCATGCGGTCGAACCGGGCGCGTTCGACGTTGAGGATCTTGCCGCGCAGGGGCAGGACGGCCTGGTTCTCGCGGTTGCGCGCCTGTTTGGCGGAGCCGCCGGCGGAATCGCCCTCGACGATGAACAGTTCGGACTTGGCGGGATCGCGCTCCTGACAGTCGGCCAGCTTGCCGGGCAGGGAGCTGATCTCCATCGCCGTCTTGCGCCGGGTCAGGTCGCGGGCCTTGCGCGCGGCCTCGCGGGCGGCGGCGGCCTCGATGATCTTGGCGACGACCTGTTTCGCCTCGACCGGATGTTCCTCGAACCAGGTCGACAGGCCTTCGGTGCACAGCGCCTCGACCGCGGGGCGGACCTCCGACGAGACCAGCTTGTCCTTGGTCTGGGAGCTGAATTTGGGGTCGGGCACCTTGACCGACAGCACGCAGGTCAGGCCCTCGCGGGCGTCCTCGCCAGAGACCGAGACCTTCTCCTTGCGGGCGGCGCCGGCCGCGTCGATGTAGCTGCCCATGACGCGCGTCAGCGACGTGCGGAAGGCCGACAGGTGCGTGCCTCCATCCCGCTGGGGGATGTTGTTGGTGAAGCACAGCATGGTCTCGTGGTAGCTGTCGTTCCACCACAGGGCGAGATCGAGTTCGATCCCTTCCTTCTTGCCGCGGATGACGATGACGTCCTTGAGGATCGGCGACTTCGACTTGTCGAGGTGGCGCACGAAGGCCTCCACGCCGCCCTCGTAGTGCAGGATCTCCTCGAATGGCTCGGCCCCGCGGTGGTCCTGCAGCTTGATGACCACGCCCGAGTTCAGGAAGGCCAGTTCGCGCAGGCGGTGCTCGAGCGTCTTCAGGTCGAAGTCGATGGTGGCGAAGGTGGTCTTCGAGGGGAAGAAGGTGACCTCGGTGCCGGACAGGGGCTGCCCAGCCCGTTCGCCGTCGGTGCGGATCGGGGCATCGCCGGTGACCCGCAGGCTTTCGACCGTATCGCCGCGCTCGAAGCGCATCTCGTGGCGCTTGCCGTTGCGGTAGATGACCAGCCTGAGCCAGTCGCTGAGGGCGTTGACGACCGAGACGCCGACGCCGTGCAGGCCGCCGGAGACCTTGTAGGAGTTCTGGTCGAACTTACCGCCGGCGTGCAGCTGGGTCATGATGACCTCGGCCGCCGAGACGCCCTCGCCCTCGTGAATGTCGGTGGGGATGCCGCGGCCGTTGTCGGTCACGGTCACCGAGCCGTCGGCGTTGAGGATGACCTGGACCAGGTCGGCATGGCCGGCCAGGGCCTCGTCGATGGCGTTGTCGACCACCTCATAGACCATGTGGTGCAGGCCCGAGCCGTCGTCGGTGTCGCCGATGTACATGCCGGGCCGTTTGCGCACCGCGTCGAGGCCCTTGAGGACCTTGATGGAATCGGCGCCGTAGGCGGCTTCTTCGGCGGTGTCTTCGTTGCGCGCGGTCGGGTTCTGGTCGGTCATATATTCGGTCGGATCATCGCCCGGTTCGGGCCGGAAAGGACGGCGATCGGGCCGTCCGGAATCAGCTGTTCCCGGACCGCGAATCTCGTCCGCGCCGGAGCCGTCAACATATAGGATTTTCCGGGAGAATTGCGAGCGAAACCGGCGCTGTCCCGGGGTTCCGGAACCGCGCGCCCCGTGGGCGGCGACGGCGGCTCGCGCGCCGTCGCCGAAGGGGTCGTCAGGCCAGCGAGCCGTCGATGTCCTTGCACGCCTGAATCAGGCCCTGCACCGACTCGACCGACTTCTTGAACATGGCCTTTTCGTCGTCGTTGGTGGTGAACTCGATGACCTTCTCGACGCCGCCGGCGCCGATCAGGGCGGGGACGCCGACGTAAAGGTCCGACAGGCCGTACTCGCCCGACAGCCAGACGGCGCAGGGCAGGACGCGCTTCTGGTCCAGCAGATAGGAGCGGGCCATGGCGATGGCGCTCTCGGCCGGGGCGTAGAAGGCCGAGCCGGTCTTGAGCAGGGCGACGATCTCGCCGCCGCCCTTGCGGGTGCGGTCGACGATGGCGTCCAGCTCGGCCTGCGACAGGAAGCCGGCCTTCACCGCGTCGGGCAGAGGCAGACCGCCGACGGTCGAGTGGCGCACCATCGGCACCATGTCGTCGCCGTGGCCGCCCAGCGTCCAGGCGTTGATGTCCTGGATCGACACCCCGGTCTTCTCGGCGAGGAAGTAAGCGAACCGCGCCGAGTCGAGCACGCCGGCCATGCCGACGACCTTCTCCTTGGGCAGGCCCGAGAATTTCTGCAGCGCCCAGACCATGGCGTCGAGCGGGTTGGTGATGCAGATGACGAAGGCGTTCGGGGCGTGCTGCTTGATGCCCTCGCCGACGGCCTTCATGACCTTGAGGTTGATGCCGATCAGGTCGTCGCGGCTCATGCCCGGCTTGCGCGGCACGCCGGCGGTGACGATGCAGACGTCTGCGCCCGCGATATCGGCATAGTCGTTGGCGCCCTTCAGCGCGACGTCCTGGCCGAAGACGGCGGAGGCCTCGGCGATGTCCAGCGCCTTGCCCTGCGGCGTGCCCTCGGCGATGTCGAACAGGACGATGTCGCCCAGCGCCTCGCGCGCCGCCACGTGGGCCAGGGTGCCGCCGATCATGCCGGCGCCGATAAGGGCGATCTTCGCGCGAGCCATACTGTCTGTCTCCGGGAGGAAGGTGGTGCGGTCGCAGGACCGCTGTCGGGCGGGGTCTAGACCCGGCGGCGCAGGCCTGCAACCGTGACGCCGCGTCACGGAGAGAGCATGGCCCGCCCGCCCGAAACGGTCCCCGAGTTGATCCCCGCCGACGAAGTCCCGGCCAACCTCGTCATGATCACGGACGAGGCCGCGATCCGCGCCGAACTTGAGGCGTGGCGGGCGCGGGTGCTGAAGCGGCCCGGCCTGCTCGACAAGGCCTCCCGCGCCACGCAGGACCGGATCAACAGGATGATCCCCGAGCGGGTGCACGCCATTGTCACCTCGGGAGTCGAGGCGATGACCCGGGGCATTCTCACCGGCTCGGAGGTGCTGAAAGCGCGTCCGCCGGCGGGGGGTTCGCTGGCCGCGCGCGAGGTGAAGGCGCGGGCGATGATCCGCGCCTACCGCACGACGGCGGGCGTCGAGGGGGGTGTCGCCGGCGCCGGCGGCTTTGTGCTGGCCGCCGCCGAGTTCCCGGCCCTGATGGCGATCAAGGTGCGGATGCTGGCCGACATCGTCTCGGTTTACGGCTGGGGCGGCGGCGCGCCCGCGGAGCGGCTGTTCCTGCTGCACATCTTCCATCTCGCCTTCGCCAGCCCGAAGCGGCGGCCGGAAGCGCTGGCGGCGCTGGAGGACTGGATCGCCGGGGCGGGCCGCGAGGCGACCACCGCCGACTACGACTGGCGGCGCTTCCAGCAGGAGTACCGGGACTATATCGACCTGGCCAAGATGGCGCAGCTGATCCCGGTCGTCGGCGCCCCCATCGGCGCGGTGGTCAACTGGCGTCTGGTGGATCGCCTCGGCGAGACGGCGATGATGGCCTGCAGGATGCGTTGGTTCGGCTCGGTCTGATGCGGTCGCGCGCAAAGGTCAGTCGATTGTCTTTGGCGGTCGGATAGCGGGAGCCTATCTAGGGCGAATGCTCCCGACCCTGCGCCAGCTCCAGTATCTGAAACTGCTCGCCGAGCACGCCTCGTTCAGCCGCGCGGCCGAGGCCGCGCATGTCAGCCAGCCGGCCCTGTCGGCGGGAGTCCAGGAGCTGGAGCGTATCCTCGGCGCGCCGGTGGTGGAACGCACGCGCGGCAATGTGCAGCTGACCGCCGTCGGCGCCGAGGCGGTGCGGCGCGCGGAAGACGTGCTGGCCCGCACCGAGGATCTCGTGGAGGCGGCGCAGAACGCCGGCAAACCGCTGTCCGGCCGCTTCCGGCTCGGGATCATCCCGACCGTGGCTCCGTTCCTGCTCCCGGCCAAACTGCCGGGCCTGAAGGACGCCTATCCCGCGCTGCGGCTGTTCATTCGCGAGGACCTGACGCCCCGGCTGGTGGCGGGACTGAAGGCCGGCCAGCTCGACGCCGCGGTGATCGCCCTGCCCTATTCGGCCCCCGGCATCGATCACGCCCGCATCGGCGATGACGAGATTCTCGCCGCCGCCCCGGCGGGTCACGCCCTTGCCGGCGCTGGACCGATCCCGGCCGGGTCGCTGAAGGCCGATGACCTGATCCTGCTGGAGGACGGCCACTGTCTGCGTGACCAGGCCCTGGCCGCCTTTCACATCGATCCGCCAAAGGGCGAGGACGTCTTCGCCGCCACCAGCCTGCATACGCTGGTGCAGATGGTTTCGGCCGGGCTGGGGGTCAGCTTCCTGCCCGAGATGGCGGTGCGGGCGGGGCTGGCGGATCTGCCCGGGGTGGTGGTGCGGCCGATCACGGCCAAGGCTCCGCGGCGCGAGATCGTGGTGGCGTGGCGGGCCGGCTCCAGTCGCGCCGCCGAGGCCCGGCTGCTCGCCGACGCCTTGCGGCTGGACTGAGCCCGCCGCTTCATTACGACTCCGTAAGGTGCGCCGGATTCCGGCCCTGATAGGGTTCGCGCGCCCGCGTTGGCCGGGCGTCCGGAGCCGTGTCCCATGAAGTCCCGCCTGTTCGCCGCCGCCTCGATCTCCGCCCTGATGCTGGGCCTCGCCGCCTGCGCCGCCACCGTCGACACCGCGACTGTGACGCCTCCGGTCGGGGCCGCGGCGGCTGCGCCGCAGGGCGTCGAGGTGCCGCCGCTGGGGTTCGCCCATCGAGTGCTGCCGAATGGACTTCAGGTCTACACCTCCCGCGACGCCTCGACCTCGAACGTGACGGTCCAGGTCTGGTACCGCGTCGGCTCCAAGGACGATCCCGCCGGGCGCTCCGGGTTCGCCCACCTGTTCGAACACCTGATGTTCAAATCGACCAAGAACCTGCCGACCGAGACCTTCGATCGCCTGACCGAGGACGTCGGCGGGTTCAACAACGCCTCCACCTGGGACGACTTCACCAACTACTATGAAGTGGTGCCCGCCAATCACCTGGAGCGGCTGATCTTCGCCGAGGCGGACCGCATGGGCTCGCTGGTCGTCGACGCCGATGTCTTCGCCTCCGAGCGCGACGTGGTGAAGGAGGAATACCGCCAGAGCTACCAGGCCAACCCCTACAGCCGCTTCTTCGGCCTGTTCGTGCCGCAGACGGTCTATGAGAACCACCCGTACCGCCGTCCGGGCATCGGCTCGATCGAGGAGCTGAACGCCGCGACGATCGAGGACGTGCGGCGCTTCCACGCCACCTACTACCGGCCCGACAACGCCGTGCTGATCGTGGCGGGTAATTTCGACCAGGCCCGGCTGGATAGCTGGATCGACCAGTATTTCGGCGGCCTGACCAATCCCACCACGGCCCTGCCGGCCAACAATGTGGTTGAGGCGGAGCCGGCCGGGCCGCGCGAGGCCACCTTCTACGGCGCCAATGTGCCCCTGCCGGTCGCGCTGCTGGCCTGGCGCACCACGCCCTACGGCGACGCGGACCGCGCCGCCCTGACCGTTCTGGACGGCATCCTGTCCACCGGCGAGAGCAGCCGGCTGTACCGCTCGCTGGTCTATGACAAGCAGATCGCCGCCCAGGCCAGCTCCAGCCCCGACTTCGCGCAGCAGGCCGGCCATCTGACCGCCTACGCCATCATGGCCGAGGGCGAGACCGTCGACACCGGCCTGGCGGCCCTGCGCGCCGAGGTCGCCCGCTTCCGCGACGAGCCCGTCTCAGACAGCGAACTGGCCGAGGCCAAGAACGAGCTGATCGCCAACATTCTGCGCAACCGCGAGGGCGTGGACGACCGCGCCAACGCCCTGGGCTTCGCCCTGATGTGGGACGGCGACCCCGCCGAGGCCGACCGCGAGGTCGCCGCCATCCAGGCCGTCACGTCCGCCGACATCCAGCGGGTGGCCCGCCGCTACCTGACCGAGCAGCGCATGATCACCATGCGCTACCTGCCCGCCGACGAGGCCCACCCGCCGACCGAGCAGAACAAGGACGTGGACGCGCCGGTGCACATCGCCGACCTCGCCCCTGCGGGGCCGCCGACCGTCTTGCTGCCGGAAGGTCAGCGCGCCGCGATCCCGGCCGCCGGCCCCGAGGGCGATCTCGCCACCCCCGCGGTCGCCGACTTCCGCCTCGCCAACGGCATGCGCGTGCTGGTCGCCCCGACCGAAGGCGTGCCGCTGGTCTCGGCGCGCCTCAGCTTCGACGCAGGGACCCGCAACGACGGTCCGAAGCCCGGCGTGGCCACCATGACCGCCGGTCTCCTGACCCAAGGCACCACCAGCCGCACCGCGCCCCAGATCGCCGCCGAAATCGAAGGCCTGGGCGCCACGGTCGGCGCCGGCGCCGGCGTCGACTTCACCAGTGTCTTCGCCAACGCGCCCGCCAACGTCTTCCCCAAGACGCTCGCCCTGATGGCCGATGTGGTGCGCAACCCGACCTTCGCGGCCGAGGAGCTGTCGCGCCAGCAGGACCAGATCCTGGATGGCCTGCGCGTCCAGCTCAGCCAGCCCGGTCCGGTGGCCTCCCAGTCGGTCGGCCGCGTCATCTACGGCGCGGCGCCCTATGGCGCGCCGGGTTCCGGCACGGTCAATTCGGTTCCGACGATCACCCGCGACGACGTGGTCGGGTTCCACGCCGCCCATTTCAACCCCGCCGAGGCGATCCTGACCTTCTCGGGCGCGATCACGCCCGAAGCGGCCCGCGCCCTGGCCGAGGAGGCGTTCGGCGACTGGACCGCCACCCCGGCCGTGGCCGCAGCCCGCGCGGCCGCTGGCGATGACCGGCCGGCCGGACCCCAGCTGGCGCCGCGCGTCGTGGTCATCGACCAGCCGGGCGCCGGTCAGGCGGCGGTGGTCGTGGCCGTGCGCGGCGTGTCGCGCACCGACGCCGACTACTTCCCCCTGTCGCTCGGCAACACCGTGCTGGGCGGCGGCTATTCCTCGCGCCTGAACCAGGAGGTGCGGATCAAGCGCGGCCTCAGCTACGGGGCCGGCTCCAGCCTTGGAGTCCGCGCCGACGAGGGCGTGTTCACCGCCTCGGCCCAGACCCGCAACGACGCGGTGCCCGCCGTAGCCGAGCTGATCCTGTCGGAGATCGGCCGCATGGGGACGGAGGCGATCAGCGAAGCCGAGCTGGGACCGCGCCGGGCCGTCATGCTGGGCGGCTTCGGCCGTTCGCTGGAGACCGTGGACGGCCTCGGCGGCTTCGTCGCCAACCTGGCTCTCTATGACCTGCCGATGAGCGAACTGGCGGCCTATGCGAGCCATGTCCGGGAGGTCACGCCGGAGCAGATCCAGGCCGCCTTCGCGCGCCATCTGCCGGGCTCCGAAGCCAGCCTGGTGGTCGTCGGCGACGCGGCCCAGTTCATCGAGGCGCTGCGGGCGAAATATCCGAACGTCGAGATCATCCCGCTCAGCGAGCTGAACCTGGACTCGGCGACCCTGCGCTAGGCCGACAGGCAGACCACCTGCGCGACGCGCAGGTCGCGGCGCAGGTCGTCGGCGACGAGGCCGTAGTTGTCGACCGTGACGGTGCGGCCGGTCAGGGGCTCGTCGGCCTTCTGCAGGCCCCGCACGGCCTCGCCGAAGGTGTCGGGCGCCGTGGTGTAGATGCGGCCGCGGCGCGGACTTTCGGCGATGGTCACGCCGACGGCGCGGCCCTGGCGATCCAGCACGGGCGCGCCTGACAGACCGGCGAGCGTCCCGCCCAGCCGATCGGTGCGGCCCACCTCCGCCCAGGCGAGCACCGGCTCCTCACGCTGCCCGCGGCCGCGCACGCGCAAGGTCTCCCGACCCAGCAGCCGCGAGGTGACCTCGCCGGCGCGGCCCTGCGGATAACCGGGATGGAAGGCGCGCTGGCCCTTGCGCAGGGACTGGCCGGTGACGAGAGGAATCGCCTCCGATCCACCGGCGGTCTGCAACACCGCGATGTCCGCGCGCGGCGCGAGACGCACGTCGGCGGCCACGGCCCGACCGCCGCCGACCATGATGGCGGGACGGCGACACCCGTCGACCACGTGCCGCGCGGTGACCCAGAGGCCCTCCCCGGCGATCGAGAAGGCCGTGCCCGAGGCGGGCTGGAACGGGATGTCGGGGGCGTTGACGGTGACGGCGGGATCGAATGGCGTGATCGGCCCCAGCAGGGCGCCTTCCATCTCGTCGGGCGGCGGAGGAGCCGGCGGCGCGTCGGCGTTCTCGCGCTGGCCGAGGGAAAGGCCGATCAGGGCGGCGAGGACGAGGGTGTAGATCACCCAGTCGGGCGGACGGGCCATGGCCTCAGCCGGTCAGGGCGGCGGCGAGGATCAGGGCCGTCGACAGCTTGGCGCCGACCAGCAGTACGGCGGCGGAAACCTCGCCCTCGCGGATGCGCTGGGGCAGGCCGGTCAGCAGCAGGTCGACGAGGCGGAAGGCGAGCAGCTGGAGCACGACCGTGGCCACACCCCAGATGACGATGTCGCGCACCGAGCTCGAGACGCTGAGGCTGACGGCCAGCGGCACGGCGAGCCCGACCAGCACGCCGGCGAAGGCCACGGCGGCGGCGGCGTTGCCCTCGCGGATGAGGGTGATTTCCTTCCACGGCGTTAGCAGGGCGTAGATGATCGCGCCGGCGACGAGCAGGCCGAGGGTGACGCCGAGATGGGCCACGGTGGTCGGGAAGCCCGAGGCGAAGGCCTGGACCTCGGGGCTTTCAAGAACCTGGCTGAGAGACGGAGAGTCCATGACGGTCCGGCGGCTGAGACCCCCGAGGCTTGCCCCAATGCCGCCCCATTCCGCAAGCGCGGCGGCGCCACAGGTGGTCAAGATTAGTGTCCGTCTGTGTCGCGGATCAGGCCGCCTCGACGGTTCCGGCGGCGACGGCCTGTTCAGCGCGGCGCACGCTGGCCCGGACCTTCTCGCTCTCGGACTTGAGCTGGCCGCAGGCCGCGAGGATGTCGCGGCCGCGCGGGGTGCGGATCGGCGAGGCGTAGCCGGCCTTGTTGAGGATGGCCGCGAACCGCTCGATCGTCTTCCAGTCCGAGCACTCGTAGTCCGTGCCGGGCCAGGGATTGAACGGGATCAGGTTCACCTTGGCCGGAATGCCCTCGATCAGTTTGAGCAGGGCGCGGGCCTCTTCGGGGCTGTCGTTGACGCCCTTCAGCATGACGTATTCGAAGGTCACGCGACGGGCGTTGGACAGGCCCGGATAGGCGCGGATGGCGGCCATCAGCTGTTCGAGGTTGTACTTCTTGTTCAGCGGCACCAGCACGTCGCGCAGGGCGTCGTTGGTGGCGTGCAGGCTGATGGCCAGCATGGCCTGGGTGCGGGTTCCCAGCGCGTCCAGCTGCGGCACCACGCCGGAGGTCGAAACGGTGATCCGGCGGCGCGACAGGGCGATGCCCTCGTTGTCGCTGATGATGTCGATGGCGTTGGCGACGTGGTCGAGATTGTAGAGCGGCTCGCCCATGCCCATGAAGACGATGTTGGACAGGCGGCGGTCTTCCTTGGGCGACGGCCATTCGCCGAGGTCGTCGCGGGCGACCTGGACCTGGGCCACGATCTCGGCGGCGGTCAGGTTGCGGACCAGCTTCTGGGTGCCGGTGTGACAGAAGGTGCAGTTCAGGGTGCAGCCGACCTGGGACGAGACGCACAGGGCGCCGGCGCGGCCGACGTCGGGGATGTAGACGGTCTCGATCTCGATGCCCGGGGCGGTGCGGATCAGCCATTTGCGGGTGCCGTCCTTCGACACCTGGCGCTCGACGATCTCGGGCCGGGCGAGGGTGAAGGCCCCGGCCAGCTTCGCCTGCACGTCCTTGCCGATGTTGGTCATCAGCGAGAAGTCGGTGACGCCGTAGTGGTGGATCCAGCCCCACACCTGCGAGGCCCGCATCTTCGCCTTCTCGGGCGGACAGATGTCTGCGTCGATCAGCGCCTGACGCAGTTCGGCGCGCGTCAGACCGGACAGGTTGACGGGCGCCGCCGGGGCGGGCGTGGACGTGCGCGAAAGGTCGAGCGTGAGGCTCAAGGGACATCCTTGGGTGGCGGGAGGCGCGCCTTATACCACAGATCGGGCTGGTTTTAAGGCGGGCGGCGCGCCTTCGCGCCGGCGGAATTTTACCCGGATAAAAACCGGAAAACACCGTCCGAAGCGTCCGAAGAGTGCAAAGCGTCCGAAGCGTGCACAGCGTGCGGACGGGGCGCGGGCTGCGGTTCGATTGTCAAAGACCCGGCGAAGCCAACGCGATCAGTATAGGGCCCCGGTCCGATGGGGCGTGTTCATGACGCTGGCGCCGCAAGCAGGTCTCGCGAAAACAGTGGGTTGGCCAGCCGGAATGTGGAGACTGGCGGCGGATTTGCAGCGCAGCAATCGCCTGTCTCCTCCCCGTTCGCCGCTTGCGAATGGGGAGGGGGACCGCGAAGCGGTGGAGGGGTGAAGGATGGCGCACCGGCTGCACCCCTCCACCACCCTGCGGGTGGTCCCCCTCCCCATCGCCGCGCGACGGGGATGAGACGGCTCGCCTAATCCGCCGCGTCCTCGATGTGGTGGATCTGGTCGTCGTCGAGGCCGAAGTGGTGGCCGATTTCGTGGATCAGGACGTGGGCGATGATCTCGGCGAGGCCGACGTCGCCGCGTTCGCACCATTCGTCGAGGATGGGGCGGCGATAGAGGAAGATGCGGCTGGCCTCCGGCGCCGGGCCCATGCCGTCACGCAGGCCGATGTCGACGCCGTGATAGAGGCCGGTCAGCTCGAACGGGTCCTCCATCTCCATCATCGCCAGGGTCTCGTCGTCGGCGAAGTCGTCGATGCGGATGACCACGTCGCCGGCCAGCGAACGGAACGGCTCGGGCAGGGCGTCGAACGCCTCGCGCGCCAGCCGGGCGAAGTCGTCGAGGGAAGGGGCGGGTTGGTCAGTCCAGGAAGGCATCGGGCGTTTGAGTGACAGTGCTAGTGAGCGAGGGGTGAGCCGGGCCGGCGCCGTGGCGGCCCCCTCGCTCACTAGCACTAGCACTGTTCACCTTCCTCCCTAGTCCCTAGTCCCTAGCCCTTCATGCGTTATGGTTACCGAATCACGCCGGGGAGCTGACCAGACCAAATGGCCGAGGCCGACATCGCCTATGTCGCGACCGCGGGCGCCGCGGGGCTGGCGCTGGCGCTCAGCGCCTGGGCTGCGCGGCTGCGTGGGCGGCTGGCCGAAAAGGCGCAGGCGGCCGAGAGGGAGCTGGCGGCGGCCCGCGTCGCCCTGGCCGACCGCGACGGGGCGCTGGCGGCGTTCGAGGACGCGCGGCTGGCCCTGACCCCGGACGGACAGACCCGGCGGCTGGGGTCGGCGGCGGCGTGGAACGCCATCACCCGGGAACTGGCCGGCGCGGACGAGGACGGGGCCGATCCGGCGCTGGTGGTGCTGGACGCCGTGCGTGCGGCGGCGGGGCCGCGGCTCGACGCCCTGATCGACCAGGGCGAGCCGTTCGACGCGGTGCTGGACGGCGCCGGCGGAGCGTGGGCGGTCGAGGGCCGGTCCTCGGCCGGGGCGGCCTGGCTGCGGCTTTCGCGGCTGGGGCTGGTCGGCACGGCGGCCGAGAGCGGGCTGGGACTGCTGGCCGACGCCTATCCGGCCCCGACCTGGATCACCGACGCGGCCGGGCGGCTGGCCTGGGCCAACAAGGCCTGGCTGGCCGAGATGAAGGCCGACAGCGTCGATGCGGCGCGCGACAAGGGCCTGACCTTCGACCGGGGGGCGGACGCCATCGTGGCCGAGGCCGGACGGTTGCACCAGCGCCAGGAAGGTTTCCGCTGGACCACCGGCGGCGGACGGCGGCGGGCCTGGCGGATCGTGGCCGAACCGGCGCCCGGCGGGGCCGGGGCGGTGCTGGCCTTCGCCCTCGACATGACCGAGGCCGAGGAGACGCGCGACACCCTGCGCCGCCACGTCGAGGCCCATGACGAGACGCTGAACCACCTCGCCGACGCGGTGGCCATCTTCGGCCCGTCGAAGCGTCTGGCCTTCCACAACACCGCCTTCCAGCAGCTGTTCAACATCGATCCGGCCTGGCTGGACGAACGGCCGACGCACGCCGAACTGCTGGACCGGCTGCGCCAGCGCCGGCTGCTGCCCGAGGTCATCGACTACGCCGGCTGGAAGGCCAATGAGCTGGAGTTCTACGGCGCCTCCGAAGCCGCGCCGGACGACAGCTGGTCCCTGCCCGACGGCCGCACCCTGCGGGTGGTGCGCCAGCCGCACCCGCTGGGCGGCGTGCTGCTGCTGTTCTCGGACATCACCGACGAGCTGCAGCTGCGCAGCCGGTTCAACGCCCAGATTCAGGTGCAGAAAGCGACGCTGGACAAGCTGAACGACGCCGTCGCCGTGTTCGGATCGGACGGCCGCATCCGCCTGCACAACGAGGCGTTCGACACCTTCTGGGGCGTGGCGCCGGACGCGCTGGACGCGGCGAGCGATTTCGACGCCGTGGCCGCCCTGTGCCACCAGACCATGCCCGATCCGGCCCTGTGGCTGGGGCTGAAGGCGAGGGTGGCCGATCCCGACCCGGAAAGCCGGGTGCCGATCTCGGGCGAGGGCCGCACCGCCGACGGTCGCATCGCCTCCTGGCAGACCCGGCCCCTGCCCGACGGCGCGACCCTGGTGGCCTTTTCCGACGTCACGGCCCGGCGCGGCCTGGAACAGGCGCTGGCCGCAAAGGCGCAGGCGCTGGAGGAATCGACGGCCCTGAAGCGCGAGTTCGTCGGCAGCGTCAGCTATGAGCTGCGCACGCCGCTGACCACCATCGTCGGCTATTCGGAACTGCTGGAGACCCAGGCCGACCTGCCCGAGCGCAGCCGCCAGCACGCGGGGGCCATCCGCGTCGCGGCCAGCCAGCTGGCCGGCTCGATCGACGACGTGCTGGACATGGCCCAGATCGACGCCGGCGAGATGGAGCTGACGCTCGGCGACGTACGGGTCTGCGACGTGCTGGACGAGGCGGCGGCCAAGGTGCGCGAGCGCATCGAGGGTCGGGGCGCGACGCTGACGGTGACCTGCCCGACGACGCTGAAGCCGATCCGGGCCGACGCCCAGCGGGTCGGTCAGGCGCTGGAATATCTGCTCGACAACGCCGCCCGGGCCGTGTCGGAGGGCGGGGCCGTGACCCTGACCGCCGAGGCGGCGCCGGCCGAGGTGCGCATCCGCGTCGAGGACACCGGACGGGGCATTCCCTACCACCTGCAGGCCCATGTCTTCGACCGTTTCGTCAAGCGCGAGCGGGGCGGGCCGGGCGTCGGGCTGGCCCTGGTCAAGGCGCTGGTCGAGCTGCACGGCGGCTGGGCCGAGGTGGAAAGCGAGCCGGGCAAGGGCGCGGCCTTCATCCTGCACCTGCCGCTGGAGGCGACGAGCGTGGCGGCGGCGCCGGAGTTGAGGCTGGACGCCGGCCGTTAGCCCGGGCTGTCCAAGTGAAGAGTGCTAGTGCTAGTGAGCAGGCTCAGGGACGGTCTGCGTCCGAACGCTGCGCCGTAAAGGCTCACTAGCACTAGCACTCCTCACCATGACCAAGCCGCTGAAAACCGCCCTGATCTACGACTTCGACGGCACGCTGGCGCGGGGCAACATGCAGGAGGTCACCTTCATCCCGTCGGTGGGGATGGGGATCGGCGACTTCTGGGGCGCGGCGGACACGCTGACCCGCGAGGCCGACGGCGACAACATCCTGATGTACATGCAGCTGATGCTGCAGCGGGCGCGGGAGAACGACCACCCGATCACCCGCAAGCTGCTGGCCGAGCACGGCGAGGACGTGAAGCTGTTCGACGGTCTGAAGTCGGACCTGACCGGCCCGGGCTGGTTCGACCGCATCAACGAGGTCGGGGCGAAATACGGGCTGGAGATCGAGCACTACATCATCTCGGCCGGCCTGGAGGAGATGATCGAGGGCTGCCCGATCCGGCCGGAGTTCCGGCACGTGTTCGCGTCCAAATTCGTCTACGACGAGCACGGCGTGGCCATCTGGCCGGCGGTCGGCGTCAACTACACGACCAAGACCCAGTATCTGTTCCGCATCAACAAGGGCGTGCTGAACCACTGGGAGCACGAGAAGATCAACCGCTTCATGGCCGACGACGACCGGCCGGTGCCGTTCGAGCGGATGATCTTCCTCGGCGACGGCGACACCGACGTGCCGACCATGAAGATGATGCACACCAAGGGCGGCTATTCGATCGCTGTCTATGACCCGCGCAACTCCGAACGCGACCAGCAGAAGATCTACGGGCTGATCTCGGAGGACCGGGTCAATTTCGTCGCCGCCGCCGACTACCGCGAGGGTTCGGCGCTGGACCTGATCGTCAAGGGACTGATCGGTCGGATCGCCATCACTGCCGGGACCATGCCGGACGGGGTCTAGGCGGTCTTCCGGCGAAGCCGGCGTCCGGTTCCGACGGCTGGAAGGTTCATCACGACGGACACCACGAACTCACAACGGACACGACGGGGCCTGCACCTGGCTCCAAACCCGTTGTGCTCGTCGTGATCCCCGTTGTGTTCGTCGTGATGAACCTAAGTCGTTCGCCTCCGCCGAACAGGTTGGAAGCCCGGCTGCGCCGGGGATGCCGGGCGGCAGGCCTTGTCGATTCGCCCTAGCGGCCGCCGGCGCGGAGGAAGGCGGCGCGGGCGGCGGCGAGGCGGGAGGGGACGAGGCCGCGCAGCGAGGACGCCGCGCCGCTGCGCTTGACGCCGGCCTCCATGCCCTTGCGCCAGACCACCTCGGCCTCGACGGCGGTGGCCTGGGCCATGTCGATCAGCAGGATGCGGTTGGGCAGGGCGAGGTTGCGGTCCATGCGCAGGCGCACGCCGGAGCCGGACTGGTCGACGATCAGGCAGGGCAGTTCGAGACCGGGCGAGACGACGAGGCCGCGCCCATTGGCGGGCGAGCGGGGCTCCAGTCGGCGGTCTTCGGGACGGGTCATCGGTCGACCGATAGCGGCTGACGGTTTCGATCCAGTTTCACTGTGACGCTGGGACGCACGCCGCCCGACAGCATACGCCGGGTGATACGCTCGAAATACCGGATGAAGCCGGCGAGGCGGGCGCGCTCCTCCGGCGGCAGATCGGCGGGGGCGAGGCCGAGCAGGTCGGCCTCCTGCTGGGCGCGCCAGTCGAGGACGACGTCGAAGCCCGGCGCCTGCAGGAACAGGACGGCGTCGAAACGGGCGGCGAAGGCGGCGTAGGGGCCGGCGACGAAGCCGTTGACGGCGCGGCGCCAGCGCCCGTCGGGGTCGTCGTCGCGCTCGAGATCATTGACCGGTGCGGCCAGGGCGGCCTCGTCCTCCGGCAGGGCGGCGAGACACCAGGCGTCGATCAGGATGGCGGACGGCCGGCCGCGGAAACGGCGCCAGCGTTCGATCGGCCAGCGGTCGTCGCCGCGCTTGTCGAAGTCGGGGATCAGGGTCTCGTCGGCGGGGCCGGCTGCGGACAGGTCGTCGATCAGGCCTTGGAGGAGCTCCAGGTCGTGGGTTCCCGGCGGGCCGCGATGGACGAACAGGGGGTGGACGTCGCGGGCCAGGGCCTCGCGCCCGGCCCGGGTCAGATAGACGTCGTCGATCGAGATCTGGGCCGCGCCGAAGCGGTCGGCGGCTTCGCGGGCGAGGGTGGTCTTGCCGGAGCCCTGGGCGCCGACGATGGCGATCAGCGGGGGCCGGTCTGTCGGTCCGGCGTCGATCAGCCCGCCGACGAGGGCGACCAGGTCCGGATGGGCGCGGCCCACGGCCGGCTCAGTGCTGGGATTCGGGCAGGCGGACGATCAGGCCGTCGAGATCGTCGCTGACCCGGATCTGGCACGACAGGCGGCTGTTCGGCTGGACGTTCTCGGCGAAGTCCAGCATCGACTCCTCCATCGCCGAGGCGCGGCCGGTCTCGGCCTGGAAGGCCTCGTCGACATAGACGTGGCAGGTGGCGCAGGCGCAGGCCCCGCCGCAGTCGGCGTCGATGCCGGGGACGTTGTTGCGGATCGCCCCCTCCATGACGGAGAGGCCGTTCTTCACCTCGACCATATGCTCGCGGCCGTCGTGCTCGATGTAGGTCACCTTGGCCAAGTCAGGCGGCCTCGGTCTTTTTCCGCGACGGCGACACCATCAGCTTCTTGGTCTCGGCGATGGCCTTGGCCGGGTTCAGGCCCTTGGGGCAGACCTGGGCGCAGTTCATGATGGTGTGACAGCGGTAGAGCTTGAACGGGTCCTCGAGGTCGTCGAGGCGCTTGTCGGTGGCGTCGTCGCGGCTGTCGGCGATCCAGCGGTAGGACTGCAGCAGGGCGGCGGGCCCCAGGTACTCCGTCTGGTTCCACCAGTAGCTCGGGCAGGAGGTCGAGCAGCAGGCGCACAGGATGCATTCGTAGAGGCCGTCCAGCTTGGCGCGCTCTTCCGGCGTCTGCAGCCGTTCGGTCTCGGGGTCCGGATCGTCGGACTGGAGGTAGGGCTGGATGGAGTCGTACTGGGCGTAGAACAGGGTCAGGTCGGTGACCAGGTCCTTGACCACCGGCTGGTGCGGCAGGGGGGCGATCGAGATGGTCGAGGACGAGCACTCGTCCCAGCCCTTGGTGCAGGCCAGGGTGTTGCGCCCGTCGATGTTCATCGAGCAGGAGCCGCAGATGCCCTCGCGGCACGAGCGGCGGAACGACAGGGTCGGGTCGATCTCGTTCTTGATGTGGATCAGGGCGTCCAGCAGCATCGGGCCGTGGTCGTCGGCCGAGACCTCGTAGACGTCCCAGCGCGGGTCGGCGTCGACCTCGGGGTCGTAGCGGTAGACCTTGTAGGTCTTGACGTTCTTCGCCCCGGTCGGGGCCTTGTGGACCTTGCCGGAGGTGGGCTTCGAACCGCGGGGGAGGGTGAGCTGGACCATGGGATCAGACTTCTGTGGGTCGGCGTTCGAGGTCGTCGGGCAGGGCGTGGGCGTCGGCCATCCAGCCGAGGCGGCTGCGCACCCAGATCTGCTCGGCGGGCGGGACGGCGTCGGGATCGTCCAGGCTGGCGGTGGTGATGTCGATGCGGTCGCCGTAGGCGGCGTCCCGGAAGGTGATCTGCGTCCCGCAGCGGCCGCAGAAGCCCCGCTCGGCGTGCTCCGACGAGGCGTAGCGGACCGGCTCGCCGGTCAGGCGGAAGCCGCTCTCCCGGACGGTGAACCAGGCGACCGCGGGCGCGCCGGTGGTGCGGCGGCAGAGCTCGCAGTGGCACAGGGCGCGCTCGAACGGCTCGCCCTCCGCCTGGTAGCGCAACGCCCCGCAATGACAGCCGCCGGTCAGCACGGTCAGTACACCCGCGCCTTGGGCTCGATGTAGTCGATGTCCTTCGACATCGTGTAGGTGTGCACCGGGCGGTAGTCGATCTTCACCGCGTCGCCGGGGGTCTTCCAGGCGAGGGTGTGCTTCATCCAGTTCGCGTCGTCGCGGTCCGGATAGTCCTCGCGGGCGTGGGCCCCTCGTGACTCGGTGCGGTTCAGCGCGCCCTCGATGGTGACCAGGGCCTGGTCGATCAGGTTGTCGTATTCGAGGGTCTCGACCAGGTCGGTGTTCCAGATCAGGCCGCGGTCGGTGGTGCGGATGTCGGCGCCGGCGGCGTGGATGGCGCGCAGCTTGGCGACCCCCTCCTCCAGCGTCTTGCCGGTGCGGAACACGGCGGCGTCGGACTGCATGGCGCGCTGCATCTCGACGCGCAGCCTGGCCGTCGGGGTCGAGCCGTCGGCGTGGCGGAAGCGGTCGAGACGGGCCAGGTGGGCGTCGGTGGCCGAGGCGGGGGCGGACGGCACGGCCGAGGCCTTGTCCACGGTTTCGCCGCAGCGCAGGCCGGCGGCGCGGCCGAACACCACCAGGTCGGTCAGGCTGTTGGAGCCGAGACGGTTGGCCCCGTGCACCGAGACGCAGGCCGCCTCGCCCACCGCCATCAGGCCGGGGACGACGGTATCGGCATTGTCGCCGACCTTGGTCAGGACCTCGCCGTGATAGTTCGTGGGGATGCCGCCCATGTTGTAGTGGACCGTCGGCAGCACCGGGATCGGCTGCTTCGTCACGTCGACGCCGGCGAAGATCTTGGCGCTTTCCGAGATGCCGGGCAGGCGCTCGTGCAGGATCTTCGGGTCGAGGTGGTCGAGGTGCAGGTGGATGTGGTCCTTGTTCGGACCCACGCCGCGGCCTTCACGGATTTCAATGGTCATGGAGCGGCTGACCATGTCGCGCGGGGCGAGGTCCTTCACGGTCGGCGCATAGCGTTCCATGAAGCGCTCGCCCTCGGAATTGGTCAGGTAGCCGCCCTCGCCGCGCGCGCCCTCGGTGATCAGGCAGCCGGCGCCGTAGATGCCGGTCGGGTGGAACTGGACGAACTCCATGTCCTGCAGCGGCAGGCCGGCGCGCAGCACCATGGCGTTGCCGTCGCCGGTGCAGGTGTGGGCCGAGGTGGCGGAGAAATAGGCGCGGCCGTAACCGCCGGTGGCCAGGATGACCATCTTGGCGCGGAAGCGGTGCAGTTCGCCGGTGTCGAGCTGGAGCGCGGTCAGGCCGGTGCAGGCGCCGTCCTGCATAATCAGATCGAGGGCGAAATATTCGACGAAGAATTTCACCTCGCGGCGCACGGACTGGCCGTAGAGGGTGTGCAGGATGGCGTGGCCGGTGCGGTCGGCGGCGGCGCAGGTGCGCTGCACCGGGCCCTCGCCGAAATTGCGGGTCATGCCGCCGAAGGCGCGCTGGTAGATCTTGCCCTCGTCGGTGCGGCTGAACGGCACGCCCCAGTGCTCGAGCTCGTAGACGGCCTTGGGCGCGTTGCGGACCAGGTATTCGATGGCGTCCTGGTCGCCCAACCAGTCCGACCCCTTGACGGTGTCGTACATGTGCCACTGCCACGAATCCTCGCCCATGTTGCCGAGCGAGGCGGAGATGCCGCCCTGGGCCGCCACGGTGTGGGAGCGGGTCGGGAAGACCTTGGTGACGCAGGCGACCTTGAGCCCCTGCTGGGCGGCGCCGAGGGCGGCGCGCAGGCCGGAGCCGCCGGCTCCCACCACAACGACGTCGTATTCATGGTCGACGAATTCGTAGGCAGCCACGCGATCAGGCTCCGAAGCCGGCCGGGAGCGGGGCCGAGCCCAGCGCCAGACGCACGATGAAGAAGGCGCCCGCGGCGGCGAGGACGACGCACAGCAGGCCGATCAGGCCGACCAGGGCGTTCCGCGACACGGGCTTGTGGATGTAGTCGTCGACGATGACCTTCAGGCCCATGTTCATGTGCCAGAGGCTGACCAGCAGCGTCACGGCCAGCAGGGTGACGTTGAACGGGGAACGGAACCACGCCAGCGCCCCGTCGTAGCCGGCGCCGGACAGGGTCCAGCCGCTCCACAGGCCCCACAGGGTCAGGGGAACGAGGATCAGCGACGAGAGCCGCTCCTGCATCCATTCGCCGGCGCCGTGACGCTCGGAGACCTTCACGCCCTTGATGTAGCTTCGGGTCCCGTGGCTCACAGCGACACCCTCCCGGTCATGAACAATCCGGCCCAGAAGGCGACCGAGACGATCACGCCGAAGACGATCGAGCCGGTGGCCAGCGCATTGGCGGATTTCGGCGTCAGGCCCTCGCCCATGTCCCAGATCAGGTGCCGGACGCCGGCGGCGAGGTGGTAGGCCAGGCACAGGGTCAGGCCGAACCAGATCAGCAGGCCCAGCGGCGAGCCCATCCAGCCGGTGAAGGTCGCATAGGCGTCCGCTCCGAAGGCCAGGGCCAGCAGCCACAGGACGACCAGCACGGCGCCGCCGGCGAGCGCGCCGCCGGTGATCCGGTGAAGGATGGATCCCAGCATGGTGACGTGCCAGCGCCACACCTGCAGGTGCGGCGACAGGGGGCGGACGCGGCCGTTGGGCTGGCGCACGAAGCGGCCGGACTGGTCGTCGGTCGGATCGTTCGAAGAGTCGCCCGGCAAGGGGGAGATCGACATATGCGAATGGTTCTCAGAAACCTGAGCGAAATCAGCCGCTCGAAATCGGTGATCAGGCTTTAGTCCAGCGGCGCGGCGGGGGTCAACGAAGGGACGGTCCGTCGTGGCAGGTTCGATCACGAATTCGCGCGCCGCGGGGCGCCGCTTTGCCAGCGCGGAGCGAACCCGGCACACTGGCGCCATGTCCGGGATCATTCTTGCCGCCTTGGCCGGCCTGCTGGCCCAGCAGGCTGCGCCGCCCCCCTCGACGCAGCAACTCTACGAGGCCCCCGTCATCCGCCCGTTCGAGCCGGACGACGATTTCGGCAGCGAGCTGGCCGAGGGCGACGAGGCGGCGGCGGCGCACAGGCCGCCCCTGACGCCGGTCACGGTCGACGCCTACAACGGCTCCTACGAGGTTTCGCCGTCGGACCTGGAGATCGCCTACCAGCAGGGCGTCGCCTCGGCGGAAATCCGCACCGACCAGACCGCCGGGCCGCTCGACGGGCTCTGGCGCGTCCGCGACGCGGCCGGGCGGGCCCTGTACGAGATCGTGCTGATGGATCCTGGCGTGGGGCCGGCGGAGGGCGGCTGGCGGGCGCTCGGCGGCGCGGACGGGATCGGGGCGGCCACGGCGGACGGGTCCAGCTTGAGGCTGGAAGGCGACGGCGTCATCGCCCTGGAGCGCAGCGGGACCAGCTGGCGCGGCCAGTTGACGCGCGACGGGCGGACCGTCGCGGTGACGCTCACCCGGCCTGATTGAGCCGTATCCGCGAGGCGGCGGCCTGCAGGGCCTCGGCCCCGTAAGGCGTCGCGCCGCCGCGGCCCCAGACCGGATCGGGCCACAGGCCGTCGTCGTGACGCCGCCCCACCACATGCACGTGCAGCTGGGCCGTGACATTGCCGAGGGCGGCGACGTTGAGCTTCTGCACCGGCCGCAGGGCGGACTCGCCCAGCATCCGCACGACCGCGCCGGCGCGGACGATCTCGTCCATCAGGGTGATCCGCTCGGGCGGGGTCAGGTCCTCGAGCTCGTGACGGCCGACGAGGCGGGGGATCAGGATCAGCCAGGGGAAGCGGGCGTCGTCCTGCAGCCGCACCTGGCACAGGGGCCAGTCGCAGACCATGATCGAACCGGAGTCGAAGGCCGGGTCGGCTCTGAAGCGGAGCGTCATGCGCCTTCGGTGGCGCGGCGGGCCGGCCGCGTCAACCGGAGCCGTCCTCAGCCCAGGGAATAGACGACGCAGGCGCGGGACGAGAGCCATTGCATCGGCGGCTGCAGGGCCAGGGCCTGGATGTCCTGCGGAACCGTGCTGTTGGACAGGGCCGGAACCGTGGCCAGATAGTCGACCGCGTCAGCCTGGCCGGCGCTCATCAGGTCCTCCCGCCCCACCTCCACCAGCGGCGTCGGCGAGTTGGCGGGCTCGCGCGCCCTCCGGCTGCCGGTCAGCTCGACCGTCGTGGGCGCGGGCGCGCCCGATCCGTAGGACGGCCATCCAGCCAGAACATCGGTCTGGCAGGCGCGGCCCGAGGGATCGATGACCCGCACCGGCCCCAGCCGCGCGCCCGCCGCCTCGGCCGCGCCGCGGGCCCGGGCGGCGGCGTCCCGGACCGCCTGATCGGCCAGCCAGGTCAGGACGTCGTTGTCCGGCTCCAGACGGAAGCCGACCTGACCGATGCTGGTCGGCTGGGCGGCCATCACGGCGGCGTAGACGCGCTCGATCACGGCGACGTCGCGGACCGTGACGTTGATCACCGCGTCGACCTGGTAGCGCTCGATGCGGTCGGCCCGGGTGTTCTCGCGCAGCACCCCGTCGGAGTCGCGGTACTGGTCGTAGAGCGGCCGGGTGACCAGCGACGTCTCGACGCGCACGGCGTCCACGCCGTAGGCGGCGAGGGACTGGCTCAGCGCCCGCACCTGATCGGCCGCCTTGCGCGAGGCCTCGGCCGCGGTGCGTTCGATGGTCTGGAAGGTGGCCGAGAAGGTCGCCCGGTTGGCCGGCACCTCGGCCCGGACGTGACCGATGGAGGCGATCACCGGATCCCGCATCCACCACGGCGCCGGCACATAACGCTCTCCGACCGTGGCCGGCGGCGTCTGGGCGGCCGCGGCCGGCGCGAGACCCGCGGGACCGGCGAGGGCGGCGGTCAGCAGGAGGAACGTGAGACGGCGCATGAGAGGACTCCCTGTTCGCCGCCGACCTTGCCGTCCAGCCTGCGGCCCCGCAAGCGGCCGTCGGGTTCTGTCAGGCCGACGCACGCCTATGCTGATCATAGATATTATTGATCGAACAATCGATTAGTAACGATTGACTTTGTGCTGCCCGAGGCCCAATTCCCGAGCCGCGGCGCCGCTCCTCCGGCGCTCCGAGCTATTTTCGTTTCCAGGAACCATCAGGAGAACTGCCATGCTGGGCGTCGGTGAAAAACTGCCGGACTTCAAGATCACGGGCGTGAAGCCGGGCTTCAACAGCCACGAGGAGAACGGCGTCTCGGCCTTCGAGCCGATCACGCAGGACAGCTTCGAGGGCAAGTGGAAGGTCATCTTCTTCTATCCGAAGGACTTCACCTTCGTGTGCCCGACCGAGATCGCCGAATTCGCCTCGCTGGCGAAGGATTTCGACGACCGGGACACCGTCGTGCTGGGCGGCTCGACCGACAACGAGTTCGTCAAGCTGGCCTGGCGGCGTGACCACGCCGACCTGAGCAAGCTGCCGATCTGGCAGTTCGCCGACAACGGCGGCAAGCTGGCCCGCGCCCTGGGCGTGCTCGACGAGGCCGAGGGCGTCGCCCTGCGCGCCACCTTCGTGGTCGACCCGCACAACGTCGTGCAGCACGTCTACGTCACCAACCTGAACGTCGGCCGCGCGCCGGCGGACACCCTGCGCGTCGTCGATGCGCTGCAGACCGACGAGCTGTGCGCCTGCAACCGCCCGGTGGGCGGGGAAACGCTGGCGGCGTAAGCGCCGCAGGGGCGAGGGTCGAGGGGCGAGGGGCGAGAGCTCCGACGTCTCGACCCTGCCCTCCCTCTTCCTCCCTCGACCCTCGCCCCTCGACCCTGAGAGCTTCCCCATGTCGATCGACACGCTCCGCGACCTCATCCCGGCCTACGCCAAGGACATTTCCCTGAACCTCGGATCGCTCGCCTCCGAGACGGTGCTGAACGACCAGCAGAAATGGGGCGCCTTCCTGGCCTCGGCCCATGCCATCGGCGTCGCGCCGGTGGTGAAGGCGATCGAGGCCCAGGCCGCGACGGTGCTGTCGCCCGAGGCGTTGAACGCGGCCAAGTCCGCGGCCGCCATCATGGGCATGAACAACATCTACTACCGGTCGCTGCACCTGATGAAGAACCAGGAGTACACGACCATCCCCGCCCGGCTGCGCATGAACGTCATCGCCAACCCGGGCGTCGACAAGATGGATTTCGAGCTGTGGTCGACGGCGGTGTCGGCCATCAACGGCTGCGGCGCCTGCCTCGACGCCCACGAGGGCGAACTGCGCAAGCACGGCGTGCCGGCCACCCAGGTGCAGGCGGCGCTGCGCATCGGCGCCGTGGTCCACGCCGCCAGCCGGGTGATCGCCTCGGAGACGGCGCTGGCGGCCTAGGACGCTGGCCGGCTAGGGCGCGGGCGCGAGGGCGCTGAGCTTCTTCGGAGCCTGGGCGCGGTAGCTCTCGTCGATCCATGACCGGAACAGGGCCATCGGATCGTCGACGTCCGCGGGCCATCTCGCCGTGACCCAGCCGCTCTTGCCGAGGCCGTAGCCGGTGGGCTGGACGAACGGCATCTCGCGCGCCTCTGCGGCCGAGAAGGGGAGCTTGCAGGACAGGCTGAACGGCTCCCCGGCGACGCTCAGATAGGCGAAGGTCTTGTCGCGCACGGCGAGGTCGGCGTGGCCCGGCCACGGGCTCTTCAGATGCGCCTCGGGATAGGTCAGGCCGAAGGCGCGCAGGGCGTCGGCGGCGTCGGCGAGTTCCTTCACGAGCCGGCGGCTCCGCCGAGGTGGTCGACCAGCCGGCCGAATTGTTCCGCCGTCACCCCGTCGATGACGTCGGCCATGGCCCCGGCGCCGGGCCCGTTGACCACGAAGGTCCACTTCAGCGTCCGCGCCGCACCGCCCTCCGGGTCAGCCCAGCTCATGGTCAGGACGGCGTCGGCGCCGATGCCGCGGAGGGGGCCGAACGGCGCCTCGAACATCACCATCCGCTCTCCGGGCCAGACCAGAACGGTCTCGGCGTGCTTGACGCCGCCGCCGGGAAGGGCCTCGCACCAGCAGCCGCCGGGCTGCAGGTCGACGGTGATGTTGGCGGCGCTGCCGGAATAGGTGTGGGCGTCGCTCCACCAGGCGGCCGGACGTCCCGCCGCCGCGAGGATCGCCTCGGGCGAGGCGGTCACGGGGCGCTCGAAGGTGAGGCGGAAGGCGTTCTCGGACCGGGACGCCACCTCGGCGGCCGCGGGGCCGGCGAGCGAGGCCAGCGAGGCGGCCGACAGCGCAGCGAGCAGCAGACGGGTCATGCGATTTCCTCCCGCGCCCATCCGCGCCCATGCCGGGGACGGCGTCAAGCGCCCGCGGCTCAGGCGGCCGTGAAGCCCAGGGGCGCGCCCCAGAACTGGCTGACCAGGTCCGACTGCGGCCCCGGCGTTCCCGTGGTCAGGAAGTCGCGCCGGCCGGAGCCGCCCAGCGCATACTCCGGATGGCGCGCGAAATAGCGGTCGAGGGCGTCGGCGACGGCGGTCGGCTGGTGGATCAGCGGCGTGCCGTCGGGCAGGGCGGCCGCGAACAGGTCGGCGACGATCTCATAGTGGGTGCAGCCGAGGATGGCCTTGTCCGGGTGGCGGCCGATGCGGCGGCGCAGGGCGTCGACGTGGTCGCGCACCACCACCTCCAGCTCCTCGGCCGGCGCGCCCAGCTCGATCAGGCCGGCGAGGCCGGGGCAGGGTTCGGAGAAGACGGCGAGATCCTCGCGCCGCTTGTCGATCTCGATCTCATAGACCCGGCTCATGGCCGTGGCGGCGGTGCAGAAGACGCCGGTGATCTCCAGCGCCTCGATCTTGTCGCCGAGCCGCTCGGCCTCATAGGTCCACGGCAGGCCGGTGGCCGCCTCGATGGTCGGCACGATGATGCCCAGCACATTGATCGGACGTCCGTGACGCGCCCGCGCCTCGGGCACCCAGGTCTGCTGCAGGCGGCGCAGGGCGATGGCGCTGGCGGTGTTGCAGGCCAGCACGATGACATTGGTCCCGGCCTCGAACAGCCGCTCGCAGCCGGCCCGGGTCAGGTCGACGATGTCCTCGCCGCCGCGCCCGCCGTAGGGGGCGTTGGCCTGGTCGGCCAGGTAGACGAAGTCCCGCTCCGGAAAGCGCCGCGTCAGTTCGCGGTGGACCGTCAGCCCGCCCACGCCGGAGTCGAATACGCCAATCGCCATGCGGCGGCCTTTAGACGGGTGGTCCCGCTGCGTCCATCCGCCGCCGGGCAAGATTACGGCTGGTTCAGGTGACAGTCAGCGCCGTCCGGGCCTAGGTTGCCGCGGAACGATCGGCATGGATGGAGCTTCCTGATGCACAGACGACACCTTCTCATCGCGGGAGGCAGCTTCATGGCCCTCTCGGGCTGCGCCTCGGCGGGCGCTGGAATGATGGGCGGCGGCGCCGCGCCCGACCCGGCTTCGCTGGCCGAGGAGGCGCGGATCGCGCGCGCGGTCCTGCCGGTGCAGACCCCGCGCGCCGAGCTGCTGCAACCCTGGACCGGCCCGTACGGGGGCGTGCCGCCGTGGGACAAGGTGACCGCCGCCAAGCTGCGCGCCGCCCTGATCGAGGGCATCGAGCTGCAGCGCAACGACTACAACGCCATCGCGAACAACCCCGAGCCGCCCACCTTCGCCAACACCCTGGCGGCGATGCAGATGGCCGGGGAACCGCTGGATCTGGCCGGGTCCATCTACGGCGTGATGACCTCGAACATCGGCTCGGACGACTACAATGAGGTCGACACCGAGGTGTCGCCCCTGCTGTCCGCCGCCTCGGACGAGATCAGCTTCAATGAAAAGCTGTTTCGGCGGGTCAAGACGGTCGCCGACAACGCCGACGCCATGGGTCTGAACGCCCAGCAGAAGCGGATCGCCGAGCGCAGCCGCGACGCCTTCATCCGCAGCGGCGCTGCGCTGAGCCCCGAGGGCAAGGCGGAACTGGGCCGGATCAATACGGCCCTGGCCAACGCCTTCACCGCCTTCAGCCAGAAGGTCGTGGCCGACGAGAACACCTGGACGGTGATCCCGAACGAGGCCGGCATGGCCGGCGTGCCCGCAGACAACAAGGCGGCGGCCGCCGCCGCGGCGCGGGCCCGCAACGTGCAGGGCTGGGCCATCGTCAACACTCGCTCGAGCGTCGATCCCTTCCTGTCCTTCGCCGACGACCGGGCCCTGCGCGAGCAGGTCTGGCGCAAATTCGTCAACCGCGGCGACAACGGCGACGCCAACGACACCAATGCGACGATCGCCGAGATCGTCCGCCTGCGTCACCAGCGGGCGCGGCTGCTCGGCTACCAGAACCACGCCGAACTGCGCATGCAGGACACCATGGCCAAGACCCCGGCCGCGGCCTTCGACCTGATGAACCGGGTGTGGGCCCCGGCCAAGGCGCGGGTGGCCGAAGAGGTCGCCGACATGCGCGCCATCGCCGGCCACGACATCGAACCGTGGGACTATCTGTACTACGCCGAGAAGGTCCGGAAGCAGAAGTACGACCTCGACCAGAACGAGCTGAAGCCGTATTTCGAGCTGAACAACGTCCGGGCCGGCTCGTTCGAGATGGCCCACCGCCTGTACGGCTTCACCTTCGACAAGCTGCCGACCGGCGCGGTGCCGGTCTGGCATCCGGACGTGGTGGTCTATGAGGTCAAGGACGCGGGCCGGCACGTCGGCCTGTACTACACCGACGACTACGCCCGCCCCGGCAAGCGGTCGGGCGCCTGGATGACCACCTACCGGTCGCATTCGACCTTCGACGGCGACAAGAACACCCTCGGCTCGAACAACAACAACTTCATCAAGGCCGAGGGCGGCGCGCCGATCCTGATCTCCCTGGACGACGCCGAGACCCTGTTCCACGAGTTCGGCCACACCCTGCACGCCTATTCGTCGACCGTGGTCTATCCGGCCCTGGGCGGCACGCCGCGCGACTTCGTCGAGTATCCGTCGCAGGTGCACGAGCACTGGGTGCTGAGCCGGCCGATCCTGAACGGCTACATGAAGCACGTGGAGACCGGCCAGCCGATGCCGCAGTCGCTGGTCGACAAGATCGAGGCGGCGTCCACCTTCAACCAGGGCTATGCGACGGTCAGCTATCTGTCGTCGGCGCTGGTCGACATGGACCTGCACACCCAGGCGACGCCGCCGACCGATATCGACGCCTTCGAGAAGGCGTCGCTTGAGCGCTACGGCATGCCCAAGGAGATCGTGATGCGGCACCGCCTGCCGCAGTTCAATCACCTGTTCACGTCGGACGCCTATTCGGCCGGGTACTATTCGTACCTCTGGTCCGAGACCATGGACGCCGACACCTGGGCCTATTTCGAGGAGTCCGGCGACGTCTTCAATCCGGACATCGCGGCCCGCTTCAAGTCGATCATGCTGGCGCCCGGCAACACGGTCGATCGCGGCGAGGCCTACCGCGCCTTCCGCGGCCGCGACCCGGACGTCCGCGCCCTGCTGAAGGTGCGGGGCTTCCCGACTTCCTAGTGGAAGCAAGGGCGCTACCGGTCGCCGCGCGGCGGCTCACTGCCTGAGCGCGCCGAGAATGAGGGCCCGGCGGAGCGATCCGCCGGGCCTTTTTCGGGGCGGCGTCAGGCGACCAGGGGCACGCGGCTGAGGGCGTAGTCGACCTGGGCGGCGCCGGGGAGCAGGCTGACCGCCTCCTCGCGGACGGCGGCGTGGCAGGCGGCGCGGCCGCCGGTCATCGGCACGCCGCGGCACATCTGGCGGGCCGCGGCGCGGACGCGCGCGTCGAAGGCCTCGGCCCCGGCGGCGGTGGACAGGTCGAGGTCGCCCCAGGCGACGCGGGCCTCGCGGGCCGAAGCGGACCCGGCGGTGGCGGCGACGATCAGGACGGCGGCGAGAGAAGCGAGAGTTTTCATGGCGATCTCCTGTGGAGAGCTGCGTCGCTCCTTGGCGGCGACCCTGCAGGAGGTATGGCCACGCTGTTGCGGCCTGATGTGAATTTCGCGGCGGAATAGCGACGCTGGGTGAATTCGCGGAAAACTTACCGTTGATCAGGCGCCGGGGAGCAAAACGGGCCGGCCGCGGTTAGTCGCGGGAAAGGAGACCTCGACATGGACGCTTTCCCGTGGGGCATCGTGATCATCGGCGGCCCCGTGCTGCTCGGCCTCGCCCTGGTGTGGGCCAAGATGCGTGGCGGCAAGGCCACGCGGCAGGCGGACCCGGATACGCCTTCCGACGATCCGTCGAAGGGGATGTAGGGCCCCCCAACGGCCCCGCCCCCGCGGCCGCCTTGTCTTCGCCCGCCTTTTCCGCCATAAGCCGCCGCTTCCGACGCAAGTGAACCTCGCGTCTCCACCCACACGACCCCCGATCCGTCGGGACGAGGTGGGCGAGAACCCTCCGCCGACGTGATCGTCGCCGGAGGCGATTTCGCTATGGAGACCGTCTCACCCGTCGGATCGAAGGGCCCGCGGGCCGACGAGGTAGTGAATGTTCGAGGCTCTGAACGAGCGGCTGACAGGCGTCTTCGACCGGATCACCGGGCGCGGCGCCCTGTCCGAAAAGGACGTGGCCGAGGCGATGCGCGAGGTGCGCGTGGCCCTGCTCGAGGCCGACGTCGCCCTGCCCGTCGTCAAGGACTTCATCGCCTTCGCCACCGAGCGCGCCACCGGCGAAGAGGTCATCCGCTCGGTCAAGCCGGCCGATCAGGTGGTCAAGATCGTCTATGACGGCCTGGTCGAGATGCTGGGCGGCGAGGAGCCGGTCCCGATCAACCTGAACGCCACGCCGCCGGCCGTCATCCTGATGTCCGGCCTGCAGGGCTCGGGCAAGACCACGACCTCGGCCAAGCTGGCGCTGCGGCTGACCAAGTTCGACCGCAAGAAGGTCATGATGGCCTCGCTCGACACCCGCCGTCCGGCGGCGATGGAGCAGCTGGCCACGCTGGGCAAGCAGGTCGAGGTCGCCACCCTGCCGATCGTGGCCGGCGAGAGCCCGGTGCAGATCACCCGCCGCGCGCTGCAATCCGCCAAGCTGCAGGGCTTCGACGTCCTGATCCTCGACACCGCCGGCCGGATCACCCTCGACGAGGCGCTGATGGCGGAGGTGGCCGAGGTCGCCGCCGTCGCCAGGCCGGTCGAGACCCTGCTGGTCGCCGACAGCCTGACCGGCCAGGACGCGGTGCGCACCGCCAAGGCCTTCCACGAGCGTCTGCCGCTGACCGGCCTGGTGCTGACCCGGGCCGACGGCGACGGTCGCGGCGGGGCCATGCTGTCGATGCGGGCCGTCACCGGCCTGCCGATCAAATATCTCGGCGCCGGCGAGAAGGTCGATGCGCTGGAGGTGTTCGACGCCCGCCGCGTCGCCGGCCGCATCCTCGGCCAGGGGGACATCGTCGCCCTCGTCGAGAAGGCGTCGCAGGAGCTCGACCAGTCCAAGGCCGAGGCCATGGCGCGCAAGCTGGCCAAGGGCCAGTTCGACCTGAACGACCTCGCCGCCCAGCTTCAGCAGATGAAGCGGATGGGCGGCCTGCAGGGCATCATGGGCCTGCTGCCCGGCGTGGCCAAGATGAAGGCCCAGATGGCCAGCGCCAACGTCGACGACCGCATGATCGCGCGTCAGGAAGCCATCATCAGCTCGATGACGAAGGTCGAGCGCAAGAAGCCGGACCTGCTCAACGCCAGCCGCAAGAAGCGCATCGCCGCCGGCGCCGGGGTCGAGGTCCAGGAGATCAACCGCCTGCTCAAGCAGCACCGGCAGATGGCCGACATGGTCAAGTCGATGTCCAAGGGCGGCGGCAAGGGCCTGAAGCAGATGGCCGCCGCCATGGGCATGCCCGGAATGGGCGGCGGCGGCGCCGGCGACATGGCCCGCCTCAAGGCGCTGGGCGGCGGCAAGATGCCGGAACCCACGGCCGAAGATCTGAAAGCCATCCAGAACCGGCTCGCCGGCCTGGGCGGCGGACACCTGCCGGGAGGCCTTCCCGGCCTGCCGGGACTCCCCACCAAGAAATGATTTCGCTCAAAGAAAGAGACTGAAAATGCTGAAGATTCGTCTGGCCCGTGGCGGCGCCAAGAAGCGCCCGTACTACTACATCGTCGTCGCCGACTCCCATTCCCCGCGCGACGGCAAATTCATCGAGCGCGTCGGCACCTACAATCCGATGCTGCCGCGTGACGGCGAGCAGAAGCGCGTCACCCTGAAGGCCGACCGCATCGCCGAATGGCTCGGCAAGGGCGCCCAGCCGACCGACCGCGTGGCCCGCTTCCTGAGCCAGGACGAAGCCCTGGCCGGCCAGGTCAAGTGGACCCAGTCGAACAACCCGAACAAGGCCCAGCCGGGCAAGAAGGCCCAGGAACGCGCCGCCGAGCGCGCCCAGCGCGAAGCCGACCGCGCCGAGGCTGAAGCCGCCGCCAAGGCCGAAGCCGCCGAAGCCGCCGCCCGCGCCAAGGAAGAAGCCAAGGCCGCCGCCGAAGCCGCCAAGAACGCTCCGGCGCCCGAGCCCGAAGCCGCCGCTGAAGAGGCTCCGGCCGCCGAAGCCGCCGCGGAAGACGCTCCGGCTGCTGAAGTGACCGAGGAAGCGCCGGCCGAAGCCGCCGCCGAAGAGGCCCCGGCCGCCGAAGCGACCGAAGAAGAGAAGACCGAGGCCTGAGGTGATGTCCCTCTCCCGATGGGAGAGGGAGGGGCCCGCCCGCGCCCGCGGGTGGGAGGGTGAGGGGTTATGGTGCGTCCGAATGAAACACCGTAACCCCGCTCCCCTTCGCGCCAGAACGACCGCTCCGCGGCCGTGCGCTCAGGCCCTCTCCCAATGGGAGAGGGTTTCGTGACCACGGACAGCAAACTCATCCTCGTGGCCCAGGTCGCCGGCGGCTTCGGGGTCAAGGGCGAGGTGCGGGTGACGGCGTACACCGCCGACCCCATGGCCCTGCTGTCCTACGGACCGCTGCTGCGCGCGGACGGCTCGGTCGGCCTGACCCTGACCTCGGCGCGGCCCGACAAGAACGGCGTGGTCGGGCGGGCGAAGGAGATCGCCACCAAGGAGCAGGCCGACGCCCTGCGCGGCCTCAAGCTGCACATCCCGCGCGACCGCCTGCCGGAACCGGACGAGGACGAATTCTACCTGACCGACCTGGTCGGGCTGGAGGCGCGCGATCCCGAAGGGGCGGGGCTGGGCACGGTGAAGTCGGTGCAGAATTTCGGGGCCGACGACATGCTGGAGATCGCCCCGGCGGCGGGCGGGCCGACCTGGTACCTGCCGTTCACGCGGGAAGCCGTGCCGGAACTGCACATCGCCGCCGGCTGGCTGCTGGCGGTGCGCCCGGCAGAGGTCGGCGAGCGCGAACCGGACTGAACCTCGGCCGCTGCCGGGCGTTAGCCCGCCTCAATCACAAGGAGGCGTGCGTCATGGGAATCTTCAGCTCGATCTGGGACCGGATCCGGGGCCATCGGCCGAAGGCCGCGCCCGCCGCCCCCGCTGCGCAGGCCGCGCCGACTCCGGCGGCGACCGCCGCCCCCGCCGCCGCCGCGCCGGTCGATGTCGAGGCGGTGCTGGTCTCCATGGCCGAACTGAAGGGCGAACAGGCCGCCGGCAACTGGCGCACCTCGATCGTCGACCTGCTCAAGCTGCTGGGGCTGGATTCCAGCCTGGAGGCGCGCAAGGAGCTGGCCCAGGAGCTGGGCGTCAACGCCGGTCCCCACGGCAGCGCCGAACAGAACATCGCCCTGTCCAGGGCGGTGTGGCGCAAGCTGGCGGAGAACGGCGGGCTTGTGCCGGACTCCCTGCGCGACTGACAGGGAGCCGCCGGTTCGCTCCGGCGTTTTCCGTCCATGCCCTCGAGCGTCATCCGCCGCTTCAGCTATGACGAAACGCAGCGGCGGCTGCGCGTCACCTTCACCAGCGGCGACGTCTACGAGTACGACGGGGTGCCGCCGGAGGTGAACGCCGCCTTCCGCGAAGCCTTTTCCAAGGGCCGGTTCTTCGGCCCCCACATCCGCGACCGCTACCCCTGCCGGCGGGTCGAGCGGGGTCTGCGCGCGGGCTGAGGCGCGCCCGGCCGCGCTTTTGTCTGGCGGCGAACCGTGCCTATGGTGACGCTCCGTGACCGATCGGAGTGACGCGATGCGCCGGACCGTTCTCGCCCTCTTGAGCGTCGCCGCCCTCGCGGCGGCCTGTCAGCCGCCGGCCGAGACGCCCGCTGCGCAGTCCGCCGACGCCGCCGCGCCAGCCCCGGAAATGCCCGCCAACGCCCCGCCGCAGGAGGAGGTCGATCCGACCGTGCTCGCGGCCGCTCCGGCGGGCGAGCCCGGCTCCTGCCTCGGCGAGGTCGGCGCGGCGGCGTCGGCCCGGCTGGTCGAGCGCTGCATCGCCGTCAGTCCCGCCACCCATCCGCCGTGCAACGCCGCCAATCCGTGCGAGATGATCCAGGGCGAGATCGACCGCGCCTGCGAGATGTACGGCCCGGGCGAGGCGAAACCGGCGGAATGCGGCGCTTAACGGTTCCTAGAGCCTGAACCCCTAGCCTGGACGGCCATGACGCCCGTCCAGACGCCGCCCGATCTGCGCGCCCTGACCACGCTGCGATTCCTCGCCGCGCTGTGGGTGGTGCTGTTCGCAGCCTGGCCGCACCTCGACGTGGGTTTCGTTCCGGTGGCCGTGACCCGGGGCTATCTGGGCGTCGAGGTGTTCTTCGTCCTGTCCGGCTTCATCCTCAGCCATGTCTATCTGGAGGCGGCGGGACCGCGCGAGGGCTTCAGCTACCGCGGCTTCCTGTGGGCCCGGATCGCGCGGGTCTTCCCGCTGCACCTCGTCACCCTCGCCGGGATGATCGCGCTCGGCGCCGGCGCCACGGTCGCGGGCCTGACGGTCAGCGAGAGCCTGCTCGACTGGCGCTCCCTGCCCGCCCACCTGACCCTGACCCACGCCTGGGGCCTGGCCTCCAGCGCCGCCTTCAACCACCCGTCGTGGTCGATCTCGGCGGAGTGGTTCGCCTATCTCAGCTTCCCCGCCTTCGCCTTCGCGGCCTGGAGGATGCGCGAACGGCCGGTGCTGGCCACGGCGATCGCCGCCGGAGCGGCGCTGGCCCTCTACGCAGTCTTCGAGCGGGCGGCGGGCTTCTCCCTGACCGAGGCGACCTTCCGCTGGGGCGCGCTGAGGATCGTGCCGTGCTTCGCCCTCGGCTGCGCCCTCTATCTGGTCCACCGCCGCGCCCCGGTGCGCCACGGGGCCGTGGTCGCCCTCGTCAGCGGCGCCGCGCTGCTGGGCTGCGCCGCGATGGGCCTATGGGATCCGCTGGTGGTGCTGTGCGCCGGGGGCCTGATCCTCGGCCTCGCCGGCGTCGACAACGCCCGCGCCGGCGTCTTCGCGTCCCGGGCGGGGGTCTATCTGGGCGAGATCTCCTATTCGATCTACATGGTCTGCGCGCCGGTCCTGCTGCTGGGCGTCAACGTCGCGGCGCGGCTGACCGGGGCGGACGACAAGAAGCTTCACATCATTGTGTGGCTGGGCGTTCTGGCGCTGATCCCGGTCGCGGCGGCCCTGACCTATCACTTGGTCGAACGTCCGTCGCGCAAGGCTTTGCGCGGCCTCGCGACTCGCTACGGCTCAGGTCAAGAGGGGGCGACGGCGCAGACGAATTCGCCCGAAAGGGTTCTTCAACCCTCGAAAACTATCGTCTAAGGCTGATTCCACAGGCAGGTCGGGAAACACGCCAGCATGATGAAACGGCTCACAGCCGCCGCGGTTGCGGCGACCCTCGGATTTTTCGCGCTGGCCGGCCTGGCCCCCGCCGCGAAGGCCGACGAGCCGTACTGGCAGTGCGTGACCTTCGCCCGGATGTTCTCCGGCATTGAGATCTTCGGCGACGCCCACACCTGGTGGTCGCAGGCCCAGAGCCGCTTCCAGACCGGCCATCGCCCGCGCACCGGCGCGGTGCTGACCTTCCAGCCCAACGGCCGGATGAGCCGCGGCCACGTCGCCGTGGTCTCGGAGGTGCTGACCGACCGCGTCATCCGCATCACCCACGCCAACTGGGGCGGCAGCCGCGGCAAGGTCGAGGAGAACGTCACCGTCGTCGACGTCTCGGACAATGGCGATTGGAGCGCGGTCAAGGTCTGGTACAACCCGATCAATGACCTGGGCACGACCGTCTATCCGACCTACGGCTTCATCTACAAAGCCCCGGCCGAGCCCTCGGACGGCCTGCTCATGGCCTCGGTCGCGGCCGCAGACGGCCAGCCCTGATCCCCTGACCCTCGACCGGAGGGTCCGCCGATGATCCGCGCCTACAGCCCCGGCCGCGAGGTCAGCGAGGCCCCGGCCGGCGATCCTGCCGCCTGGACCCTGCCGCCGGACGCGGTCTGGATCGATCTGGTCAATCCGACGCCCGAGGAGGACCGGGCCGTGGAAAGGGCGCTCGGCCTTTCGGTGCCGACCCGGGCGGAAATGGCCGAGCTGGAGGCGTCCAGCCGCCTGTATCGCGACAACGGCGCCACCTATGTCACGGCCGACATCATCCAGCATGGCGACGCCGACATGCCCGGCCTCGAGCCGGTGACCTTCGTGCTGACGGCGGGGCCGCTGATCACGGTGCGCTATTTCGATCCCAAGCCGTTCGCCATGCTGCTGGACAAGCTGGAGCGCAATCCGGCCCTGTGCGGCGCCGGCGCGGACGTGTTCCTGCACCTGATGGAGCAGATCATCGACCGGGCCTCCGACGTGCTCTCGACCAATGCGGCCAAGGTCGAGGCCGTTTCGAACCACGTCTTCAGCGGGCGCAAGACGGTCGGCTTCGAGAAGCTGATCACCCAGCTGGGCCGCGCCCATATCGCCAACGCCCGCATCGAGCAGAGCCTGGCGGGGCTGGCGCGCATCTTCGCCTTCGCCGCCCTCGACGAGCGGATCGAGCGGCGGGCGGAGGCCCGCGAGCACCTCAACTCGCTGACCCGCGACGCCCAGAGCCTGACCAGCCACAACCAGGCCGTGGCCGCCTCGATCGATTTCCAGCTGTCGGCGGCGCTGGGGCTGATCAACATCGAGCAGTCCTCGATCATCAAGATCTTCTCGGTGGCGGCGGTCGCCTTCCTGCCGCCGACGCTGATCGCCTCGATCTACGGGATGAATTTCGACCACATGCCTGAACTGCCGCAGGTCTGGGGCTATCCGGCGGCGCTCGCAGCCATGGTCGTCTCGGCCCTGCTGCCGCTGGCGTGGTTCAAGCGGAAGGGCTGGCTGTAAGGCCGCGCTTGACCGCAGCCGTCGCGCCGCGCTCCATGCCCGAAACCGGAGATCATCCCATGCGCGCCTTCGCCGTGACCGCCGTCGCCCTTCTCGCCCTGTCCGCCTGTTCGCCGCCCGCGGAAGCGCCGGGCGAGCCGGAGCCCGCGCCCGCCCAGCCGACGACGCTGGCCGGCGTCGACCTGACCCGACCGCTGCGGGCCATCGGCACCGAGCCCTTCTGGGCCGTCGAACTCACCGGGACCGAGCTGGTCTACAGCGGCGCGGACCGGCCCGAGCAGCGGGCCCCCCAGACGGCGCCCGTCGTCCGGGGCACCATGGCGGTCTGGGAGTCGACCACCTCCGCCGGCAATCCACTGACCGTCACCCTCACGGCGACCGACTGCAGCGACGGCATGAGCAACCGCACCTGGCCCCTGACCGCCATGGTCAAGATCGGCGGCGAGACGCTGATGGGCTGCGCCGCGACGGTCAGCGCCATCAGCGCGACCGGCGAAAGCGGCCGGGTCGTCGACGGGCCTCAGCCGGCCGGCTGATCCCGCAGGGTCCTGAGCGCCCCCAGCCGGGCGAAGGCGATGGTCAGGACCTTGCGGCGGGCGGGGGCCAGCGGAATCGACACGGCTTCGCGCACCACCGCCCCGCCGAAGGCGTCGGCGACGATCAGCCCCGGCTCGTCCGGCAGGATGTCAGACGGAAATTCGGGCGCGACGGCGAAGTAGAACAGATCGCAGTACGGCCGGTATTCGCCCCATTTGCGGTCGACGCGGAAGTCCTCCAGCCCCGACTTGACCTCGCAGATGGCGATCTCGCCGCGCGGCCCCAGCGCCATGACGTCGGCGCGCCGGCCGTTGGGCAGGCCGACTTCGAGCAGGGGCGCATAGCCCATGTCGGCCATCAGCCGCGCGGCCCCGCGGGTGACCGACAGGGTGGTCGCGGGTCGGCTGAAGACGAGGTCGATGTGGAGGGCGGCGGCAGGCATAGGCACGTTATGTTCGGCTTTCGTTCCGGTTTCAACAGGGGGGCGCACAGAAGACGGCCGTCATTCTCGTCAGGAACCGTCCGCTCGACCTTGAGTAGACCGGCCCCTAGCGTCCGGGGCCATTGAGGAGGCAGGGGCGTGCTTGTCGTGCAGCACCATTGGCGGCGGTGGACGGCGCCGGATCAGCAAAGGCCGCTGCCGACGGCCCGTGACGTTCGGCTGACGCCTGAACGGGTCTTCGGCTGGGGGAAGTCGTTCGACCACTCCGGGGAGGTCGTGGTCTGCAGTGGGGCCCGTCTGGAGCAGAGGCCGGGCGACCAGTGGCGGCCGCTCGAATGGCGGGGCGGCGCGATGGAGATACAGGTCGGACTCCATCGGCCGGGAGGGCTACGATCTCATTGGGACACCGGCTTCCACTCGCCCAACTGGCTGTTCACGCTGAAGCCGGGCCAGATCGGCCGCGTCCGATGGAACGGGCGGTTCGGAGCGCGGCGGGAGATCGGCCCGTGCTTCGAGGATCACATCTACTGGATCGGCATCGGCGATCCGGACCCGGGCATGTTCCGCGATCGCCCCCTGCACGCCAATCACGAGCGCCTCCACCTGCGGGACGGGGGCGGATGGAAGACGGCCGAGGATCCTACAGGATGAACCGGCTCAGATCCGCGTCGCGCGCCAGGTCGGCGACCTTGTCGCGCACCTGATCGCCGTCGAAGGCGATGGTCTGGCCGGCCAGGTCGGAGGCCTTGAAGCTGGTCTCCTCCAGCACGCGCTCCAGCACCGTCTGCAACCGCCGGGCGCCGATGTTCTCCACCGTCGAATTGGCCGCCACCGCCGCGTCGGCCAGGGCCGCGATGGCGTCGTCGGTGAAGGTCAGGGTGACGTCTTCGGTGGCCAGCAGGGCCTGGTTCTGGCGGATCAGATTGGCCTCGGGCTCGGTCAGGATGCGGACGAAGTCGTCGCGGGTCAGGGCCTTGAGCTCGACACGGATCGGCAGCCGTCCCTGCAGCTCGGGCAGCAGGTCCGACGGCTTGGCGACATGGAAGGCGCCCGAGGCGATGAACAGCACATGGTCCGACTTCACCGGCCCGTACTTGGTCGACACCGTGGTGCCCTCGATCAGCGGCAGCAGGTCGCGCTGCACGCCCTCGCGGCTGACGTCGGCGCCCGAGGCGCCCTGCCGCGCCGCCACCTTGTCGATCTCGTCGAGGAAGACGATTCCCTCGTTCTCGGCCAGCAGCAGCGCCTCGCGGGTCAGGCTATCCTGATCCAGCAGCTTGTCGCTCTCTTCGGTGACGAGAGGGCCGACCGCGTCGCGCACCGGCAGCTTGACCGTCTTGGTGCGGCCGCCGCCCAGCTTGCCCAGCATCTCGGACAGATTGATCATGCCGACATTGCCGCCGCCGGGCAGGTCGAGGCCCTGGATCGGGGAGCCGGTGTCGGCCAGCGACAGTTCGACCTCCTTGTCGTCCAGCTCGCCGGCGCGCAGCTTCTTGCGGAAGCTCTCGCGGGTGGCGGGCTGCGAGCCGGGCCCGACCAGCGCGTCGAGGAGGCGCTCCTCAGCCGCGGCCTCGGCCCTGGCCTTGACGCCGGTGCGGCGCTTGTCGCGCACCATGACCAGCGCCGCCTCGACGAGGTCGCGCATGATCTGGTCGACGTCGCGGCCGACATAGCCGACCTCGGTGAATTTGGTCGCCTCGACCTTGAGGAAGGGGGAGCCGGCCAGCTTCGCCAGCCGCCGGGCGATCTCGGTCTTGCCGACGCCGGTGGGGCCGATCATCAGGATGTTCTTGGGCGTCACCTCGTCGCGCAGGTCCTCGGGCACGCGCTTGCGGCGCCAACGGTTCCTCAGCGCCACGGCCACGGCGCGCTTGGCGTCGTCCTGTCCGACGATGAAGCGGTCGAGTTCCGAAACGATTTCGCGGGGAGAGAGGTCGGTCATGGGGTGGAGATAGGGCGACTCAGCTCCCGGCGGGAGGGGGTGGCGGCGACGGGGGCGGAGCGGGGGTCGGCGGCGGGGGCGGAGGAGGCGGGGCCGGGATCAGCTGGGCGAGGACGATCTTCCAGCCCGCCTCCTGCCGTTGCCACAGCCGGACGTAGTGGCCGGCGCGGAGCTGGTCGTCCCGGATCCACGCCGCCGGACCATAGGTCCAGACCAGATCGCCGTAGTTCGAGGCGCCGCCGCCCTCGGTCGGGCCGAACCGGAACGCAGCGGGCCAGCCGGACAGGGCCTCGGCGAAGGCCTCGCGCCCGATCGCCGGCGGGCGCGGCGCGACATAGAGCCGCCCGTTGTCGGCCATGACGGCGAGATGGGCGGCCTTCTGGTCGACGGCGGCGGCTTCGGCGAGGAGGGCCTCCTGTTCCCGAACAGCGTGCATCGCCCGCTCGGAGCGCGGACGAGGACTGGTCGATCCGTCCGCATACGCCACCTCCATGAGTTCCGGCCCCGCCGGCAGGATCACCGGCTCCGTCTCCGGCCCCGGCACATCGGCCGCGCTGGCGCCGGAGCCGCCGTCGTAGACCCATTTCCACGAGCCGTCGGACTGGCGCTTCCAGATGGTGAAGTAATGCCCCGTCCGCTGACCATTCAGGGCCACGCCGCCGGTGGTGAAGCCCATGTCGCCGGAGCGGGAGACGCCCGCGAAATTCGGCCACCACTCCAGCAACGGCTCGCCGGCGGGTTTCGGGCCGTCGGGATAGGCCTCGCCGACCCGCTGCGCCTGGCCGCCGCCGATGACGATCGCTTCCGGGACCGACCATTTGTTGAAGCTGCCGGCGATGCCCATCGACGGCGCATCGGCCGCGAAGGCGCGTTCGGCCGCGACGACCTCCGCCACGTCCGGGGTCTGGGCGAGCGCCGGCGAAGCCAGCAGGGCGAGGGGCAGGGCGAAAATGGCGAGATGGCGCATGGGATCCTCCGCCGCGCATGGAACGCCAGCGAAGCGGGGCTGTCCCGTTAAATCGCTGTCAGGGTCAGTCCAGCGTCTCCACCGTCAGGTTGCCGTTGGTGTAGACGCAGATGTCGGCGGCGATGGCCATGGCGCGGCGGGCGATGGTCTCGGCGTCCATGTCGGAGTGGTCCAGCAGGGCCCGGGCCGCGGCGAGGGCGAAATTGCCGCCGGAGCCGACCGCCGCCACGCCGTGTTCGGGCTCCAGCACGTCGCCGACCCCGGTGACGGTGAAGATCGAGTGCCGGTCGGCGACCAGCAGCATGGCCTCAAGCCGGCGCAGATAGCGGTCGGTGCGCCAGTCCTTGGCCAGGTCGACGCAGGCGCGGGCCAGCTGGTCCGGATACTGCTCCAGCTTGGCTTCCAGCCGTTCGATCAGGGTGAAGGCGTCGGCGGTCGCCCCGGCGAATCCGGCCAGCACCTTGCCGCCGGCCAGGGTTCGCACCTTGCGCGCCGCGCCCTTGACGATGGTCGGGCCCATGGAGACCTGGCCGTCGCCGGCGATCACCGTGCGGCCGTCCTTGCGCACGGCGAGGATGGTCGTGCCGTGCCAGCCGGGAGAGGAGGTGTCGTTCGCGTTCATCATCCATTGCAGATGGCGACGAAAATGCGGCGCGGCAAGCCGTTTGCGGCGCGATTCCAATGGCTACGCTAAGCCATATTCTGACCAATGTAAGCCCTTACAAGGACATTCTATACCCCAAAACTCGCCTTATGAGGGAGCCGTCGTGCTTCATCGCGTGATCTACGCCAGCGAAGCCGTCGGCGTCACCGGGACTTCGACCCTGTCCATCGCCCAGATTCTGGGGGTGTCGGAGCGCAACAACCGCCGCGACCACCTGACCAGTTGCGTGATGTTCCACCAGGGCCACATCCTGCAGGCCATCGAGGGCGCGCGCGCCGACGTCGACCGGCTGATCCGCCGCCTGCTCGATGATCCCCGCCATTCCGGCCTGCGCATCCTGATCGACACGCCGATCAACGCCCGCCGCATCGACGAGCCGATGGGCCTGTGCGGAAACCCCGCCGCCCTGCTGGACCGGGTCGGGCTCAACTGCCTGTCCCGCGTCACCGCCAACGAGGCCGAGGCGCTGCTGGATATCCGCCAGGCCGCGTGACCTTCCGCTCCGGACACCCTAACTGGGTCCGGTGAGCTTTTCCGACGACGAGATCGAGCGCTACGCCCGCCACCTGGTCCTGGCCGAGATCGGCGGGCCGGGGCAGCAGCGGCTGAGGGCCGCGCGCGTGGCCCTCGTCGGCGTCGGCGGAGTCGGCGCGCCGGCGGCCCTGTACCTCGCCGCGGCGGGGGTCGGGACGCTGCGCCTGATCGACGACGATGCGGTGAGCCTGGCCAACCTGCAGCGCCAGATCCTCTTCGCCGGCGCCGACATCGGGAGCGCCAAGGTGGCGGCCGGGGCCGGGCGGCTGACGGCCCTCAATCCGCACGTGACGATCGAGGCGGCGCCCGAACGCCTGACCGACGCCAGCGCCGGCCGGCTGCTGGACGGCTGCGATCTCGCGCTCGACGGCACGGATGATTTCGCGACCCGTTTCGCGGTCAACGCCGCCTGCGTCGCGGCCGGGATTCCGCTGGTGTCCGGGGCCCTGGGCCGCTGGAGCGGGCAGGTCGGCGTCTTCGGGGGCCGGCCCTGCTATCGCTGCCTCGTGCCCGATACGCCCCCCGACGCCGAGACCTGCGCCCGGGTCGGCGTCGTCGGAGCCCTGGCCGGGGTGGTCGGCTCCATGGCGGCGCTGGAGGCGATCAAGCTGATCACCGGCGCCGGCCGGGCGCTGTCGGGCCGGCTGCTGATCTACGACGGCCTGGCCGGCACGGCGCGGACCGTGGGGGTCGCCGCCGATCCGGCCTGTCCGGTCTGCGGCTAGTCGGCCAGGGCGGCCTCCGCCGGCGCCGGCGCCGCGGCCTCGACGGCGGGGGCGACGGGCGAGGCCGGAAGGTGGCGGGCGAGGAAGGCCTCGACCTCGGTCAGGACCGTGATGTCGTTGCGGGTCGACCAGTCCGAATGCCCCGTGCCCTCCAGCACGATCAGCCTGACGTCCTTGCCGGCCCGCCTCAGAGCGCGCTGCATGTCGCGCGACTGGCTGACCGGCACCACGTCGTCGTCCTCGCCATGAATGAGCAGCACGGGCAGGGTCCAGTCGGCCGCGCGCCGCAGCGGCGACACCGCCTCCAGCCGTTCGCGATCGGTTCGCGGGTCGCCGATGGACTTGAGCCAGTAGTCGTAGGCGTCGGAATCCGCGCCCGCCTGCGACCGTTCCCAACGCATCATCGAGACGAGGTCGCTCGGCCCCGCGACGGCGATCACGCAGCGGTAGAGGTCGGCCTGGGTCGCGCCGGCCTGCAGCGCTGCATAGCCGCCGTAGCTGGCGCCCACGACGCAGACCTGGTCGCGCTCCGCCAGCCCCTGCGCGATCAGGTGCTCCACCCCCGCGGTCACATCGTCCTGCATGCGTCCGCCCCACTCGCGATAGCCGGCCTCGGCGAAGGCCTTGCCCATGCCGGATGAGCCGCGGAAATTGGGCTGGAACACCTGATAGCCCCGTGTCGCCAGGAACTGGGCCCACCGGTCATAGGTCAGGTAGTCGCGCATCTCGGGGCCGCCGTGCGGCATGACCACCAGCGGCAGCGGCGCCTCCGCGGCGTCCCCCGGCGGGCGGGTCAGGTAGCCGAACAGGGCCTGGCCGTCGGCGGCCGCGTAGTCGACCCGCTGCATCACGCCCAGTTCGGGCTCGGGCAGGCGCGGATAGATGGAACCGACGAAATCCATGTGCCGCTCGGCGACATTGAAGATGTAGTATTCGCCGGGATTGTTGGGGGCCGAGGCCTGGACCAGCCAGCGCGAGCCGTCGCGGGCCTGGGACACCACCTGGACGCTCCAGGCGTCGCCGAAGAAGCGGCGGATGCCGGTCATCACCGCGTCGTCGCGTCGGTCGGTGAAGTCGCAGCGGTAGATGTCGGCCCAGTAGCACCCGGCCAGCAGCTCCGCCGAATCCGCGTCGAGCACGATGCCGGAGACGTCATACTCCGGATGCCGCCAGATCGTCGGCCCCATGGTGCGGGTGGCGAAGTCGAACACATGCACCCCGGCCGTGCTCTCGCCCCCGACCGCTTCGGGCCGGATCGACACATAGATCTTGCCCGGCTCGCTGGTGGCCCCGAGGAAGTCGTAGTCGGGCAGGTTGCGGATTTCGTCGCGGCGCAGGCGATAGACCTCGCTCCAGCCGCCGTCGGCGTTCAGCGCCTCCATCAGCAGGATCCGGCCGGTCGAGCCGCGGTAGGCGATCCGTCCCACCACCGCGCCGCCGCGGTCGGTGAGGTAGTCCAGCACCCGCGCATGGCCGTCGAGGACCTTCACGGCCTCGCCCGACAGGATGTTGACGCGGGCCACGTTCAGCCCGCCGGAGCGGTCGCGATAGCTCATCAGGATGTGGTCGGGATCGTCGCGCAGCGTGTCGAGCACCTCGCCGGGAAGCGCCTCCCGCGTGCCCGGCGCCTGGAGCGGAACCATGCCGGAGCCGTCGCGCGCCACGGACAGCACCGACTGGCCGAAGGTCCAGCCTCTGATCCGCCCGTCCTCGCGTCCGCCGGAGCGGCGCAGTTCGAACCGGGTCAGGCCGATCAGCAGCCGGTCGTCCGTCTTCCAGCGGATCCACTCCACGAAGACGCCGCCGAAATTCTCATTGGCCGAGCCGGCCCCCATGACCGAGACCGTGCCCTCCTGCAGGTCGCGGATATGGACGGCGCTCTGCTCGCCGACGCGGACCGTCCAGACCAGGTACCGGCCCGTCGGCGACAGGCTGGCGGAGCCGAGGGTGGGCCCGTCGACGAAGTCCTCCACCGTCAGCGGGTCGGCGCGCGCGGGCGCGGCCGCCGCCAGCAGGCAGAAGACCGCGCAGGCGGCGGCCATGGTCCGGAGAATATGCATCGAAGACGCCCCTGTCTCGCCCAGGTCTTCCGCGGGCGGGCGGTGGTTCAAACCTCTGCCGGATCAGGCGAAGGCGCCTCGCAACAGGGCGACGTAGCGGGTCATCAACTCCTGCTCCCTGGCGTCCTCCCAGTCCGCGTGCCCGGCGTCCGCCACCTCGATCAGATCGACCGACTTGCCGGCCGAGCGCAGGGCGTCGCGCATGCGGCGCGACTGGATCACCGGCAGGACCGGGTCGTCGACGCCGTGCACCAGCAGCACCGGGCAGGCGATCTCGCCGGCGCGGCGGCGCGGGGAACCCGCTTCCAGCGCCGGACCCATCACCGACTGGTCGCCGATCCGCTTGGTCCAGAATTCGAAGATCGGCTGACCGGGCGTGTCGTCCGTGCGGTCTTCCCAGGTCAGCACGTCGGGCAGGTCGTAGACGCCGCAGATGCCGATCGCGGCCTTGTACAGATCCGGCCGCTTCACCGCCCCCATCAGGGCGGCGTAGGCGCCATAGCTGGTGCCCATGATTGCGACCCGGGACGCATCGAGTCCCCTGGCGGCGATGACGTGGGCGACGGCGTCCTCGACATCCTCCTGCATGCGGTCGCCCCAGCGGGTCCAGCCCTGCCGGGCGAAGTCCTGGCCATAGCCGCCCGAGCCGCGGAAATTCGGCCGCAGCACCCACCAGCCCTGCGCCGCCAGCACCTGCACCTGCCGGTCCCAGCTGGGCGTGTCCCGCACCTCGGGTCCGCCGTGCGGCAGCACCACCAGCGGCCCCGCCGCCCCGCCGGGAGGCGCGGTCAGATAGGCCTCGATGGCCGCGCCGTCGCGGGTCCGGACCTGCACCACCTCGCTGGTGCCCAGCCGCGCCGGGTCGAGGTCGCGGGCCTGGCCGAGGTTGACGATCGCCCGCGCCGCCTTGTCGTAGAAGAACCACGCGCCCGGCTCCGACGGCCCGTTCACATAGGCGATGAAGCGGTTCCGCGCCTGATCGACGTCGGTGAAATGCACGTCGCAGCTATTGTCGAAGAAGCGGGTCAGGGCCCGGTGGTGAACCGCCAGGGCGGGATCGACGAGCTCGTACTCCAGCCGCTCGCCGTAGTAGGCGGCGCCCAGATAATTGCCCGCCGAGTCCGCCAGGCCGTAAAGGACGTCGCGGCCCGGACGGGGGTTCAGCGGCGCGCCCAGTGCGGTCGTGGTGAGGTCCATCTCACGCACGCTCTGCACGTCCTCGCTGTCCAGACGGGCGATGACCAGCACCTTGCCGGGCGTGTCGCCGGCGCCGACCCACGAGAAATCCGGGGCCTCGCGCACGCGGGTCCGGCGCGCCATCCGCCACTCGGTCTCGCCGGGCGCCCGGACCATGATGGTCTCGACCGTGCCGCGGCTGTTCATGTCGTGACGCAGGACGGCGACGCCGTTGACGGTCCGCCAGTGATAGGTGCCCGAGCCGCCGCGTTCGATCCGGTCCGCCGAGCCCGTGTTCACATTGACCCGGTGCAGGGCCATCACCCCGTCGGCCTCCCACGCGGCCATCAGGACGTTGTCCGGATCGCTCGGCAGCAGATCGATGATGCGGCCCATGTCGAAGGTGTTGCGCATGCGGGTGCGCTGGTCGTTGAACAGCAGGACCACGTCGCCCGTCGTGGCGTCGACCGACACCACCCGGCGCATGTAGTATTCGACGCCCTCCGCCTTCCGGTTGGAGCCGGCGATCGAACGGGCTTCCGTCTCGCCCTTCAGGATCACGCTGGCCAGGACGCGGTTGTCATTGGCCCAGGAGATCGCGCTGACCATGACCGGGCCCAGTTCGACCCGGCGACGCTGGCCTTCCGGGTCCGCGGCGTCGATGAAGTCGACGGCGCTGCGCGGGTTCTCGTCCGTGCCGAGGTTCTCCGCCACGGCGATCCGGGCGCCCGACGGCGACAGGGCCGCGCCGCTGCTCATTGTCGGTTTGAAGAATTCGCTCAGCGGATAGGCTGCACCCTGGGCCCGCGCCAGCCCCGGCGTCAGGACGCCGAGTCCCGTCAGCGCCGCCGCTCCGGCCAGCAGGCCGCGCCGCGACACCGCGGCCCGCGCCGCGTCCGAAAGTCTGGTCATGACTCTACGCCCCCACAAACAACCCCGCCCGTACTCAACTCGTCGTTGAGCAGACGGTCAAGCTCGGATCAGAGCATCGCCGGGATCACCCGGTCCGGGGGCCGGTGACCGTTCTGGAAGGTCAGGATGTTGGCGATGACCCGGTCGCCCATGTCCTGCCGCGCCTCCAGCGTCGCGGAGCCGAGATGGGGCAGCAGCACGACGTTGGCGTGGCCCAGCAGGCCCGGATGCACCGCCGGCTCGTGCTCGTAGACGTCCAGCCCGACGCCGGCGATGGCGCGCCGCGCCACCGCGTCGGCCAGCGCCGCCTCGTCGATCAGTTCGCCGCGGGCGGTGTTGACCAGCAGGGCGTGCGGCTGGAGCTTCGCCAGCCTTTCCGCCGACAGCAGGTGGTGGGTCTCGCGGGTCGCCGGGCAGTTCAGCGAGATGATGTCCATCCGCGCCAGCATCTGGTCGAGGTCGTCCCACCAGGTCGCGCCCAGTTCCTCGGCGACCATCTCAGGCACGGGCTTGCGGTTGTGGTAATGGACCTGCATCCCGAAGGCCTTGGCCCGCCGCGCCAGCGCCTGGCCGATCCGCCCCATGCCGACGATGCCCAGCCGCTTGCCCCACAGCTTGCGCCCGGTCATCCAGGTCGGGGTCCAGCCCTCGAAACGTCCCTCCGCCACCACCTGGGCGCCCTCGACGATACGGCGGCTGACGGCGAGAATCAGCCCCATGGTCAGGTCGGCCGTGTCCTCGGTCAGGACGCCGGGCGTATTGGTGACGATCAGCCCCTTGGCCACCGCCGCCTCGACGTCGATGTGATCCACCCCTGCGCCGAAATTGGCGATCATTTTCAGCCGCTCGCCGGCGCCCGCGATCAGGGCGGCGTCGATGGCGTCGGTGATGGTCGGGACCAGCACGTCGGCGCGGTTCGCCGCCGCCTCGAGCATCGCCCGGTCCATCGGCGTGTCGGTCAGGTTCAGTTCGGCGTCGAACAGTTCGCGCATGCGCGTCTCGACCGCGTCCGGCAGGCGTCTGGTTAATACGACCTTAAGCCTGGGGGCGGACATTCGTAGCCTTCGATTTCACGGACGCCCCAAGGTACGGACGCCCCATTGTCTAGCAAAGCCCGTCGCCGCCTCCAAAGACTCGGCGCCACGACCGCGGCCGTCTTCGCGGCCCTGCTCGCGGGCGCGGCCCAGACCATGCCCGACGGCCGCCCCACCCCCAGCGGCCAGCCGGTGCCGCGCTGGCTGTCGCTGAAGTCGTCGGAAGTCCACGCCCGCTACGGTCCCGGCCTCGATTACCGCATCCTGTGGGAATACCGCGTCTCGGGCCTCCCGGTGCAGGTGATCGCCGAGACCACCGAATGGCGCAAGATCTGCGATCCCGAGGGGGCCGTGGCCTGGGTCCACCGCAGCGTCGTCTCCAGCCGGCGCAGCGTCCTGAACGCCTCCGACGAGGAAATTCCGATTCATTCCGGCCGCTCGGCCGCCTCGCCCGTCCGCGCCCGGCTGGCGCCGCATTCCCTGGTCCCGATGGACGAGTGCGAGGACGGCTGGTGCCGCGTCCGGTCCCGTCGCCTGCGCGGCTGGGTGCGCCAGTCGGCCGTGTTCGGGGCCCAGGAACGCCCGCTCTGCAACGCGGCCCGGTCGGCGGGAACCGGCCGGGACTGACCTGCCGGTCCTGACAGCAGTGGTTGAGCCCGCTCGCGCGCTCGTGTAACCCGGCGGCCACACCGGCCATGAGCGGCGACCGCGCCGCCGGCCCCTGAGATGCGAGCGCCCGTGACCCAACCCGATCGTCCGTCTTCGTTCGACTACGAGGCCCTGCTGGCCGCCGGCCGCGGCGAGGTCTTCGGCGAGGGCAACGCCAAGCTGCCGGCCCCGCCGATGCTGATGTTCGACCGCATCACCACGATCAACGGCGACGGCGGTGCCCACGGCAAGGGCTATGTCGAGGCCGAGCTCGATATCCATCCCGACCTGTGGTTCTTCCAGTGCCATTTCATCGGCGATCCGGTGATGCCGGGCTGCCTGGGCCTCGACGCCATGTGGCAGCTGGTCGGCTTCTACCTCGGCTGGATCGGCGGACCGGGCCGCGGCCGCGCCCTCGGCGTCGGCGAGGTCAAATTCACCGGCCAGGTCACCCCGGACATCAAGAAGGTGGTCTACAAGATCGACCTCAAGCGGGTCATCAACCGCCGCCTGGTCATGGGCATCGCCGACGGGGTTCTCGAAGCCGACGGCGTCCCCATCTATACGGCCACGGATATGCGCGTCGGCCTGTTCGGCGCCACCGAACCCGTCGGCGGCTGAGCCGTTTCAAGACCGCGGGGCAACGCGGCGTCAGAGTTCAAGAAGGAAGTCACCATGCGGCGTGTCGTCGTCACCGGACTGGGTATCGTCTCCTCCATCGGCACGGGCCAGGACGAGGTCACCGCCTCCCTGCGCGAGGCGAAATCGGGCGTGCAGCACGCCGCCGACCACGCCGCCCACGGCTTCCGCTCGCAGGTCTGGGCCCCGCCGGCGCTCGGCGTGACGGCCGAGGACTGGGCCCCGCACGTCGACCGGCGCGCCGCCCGCTTCCTCGCCAACGGCACCGCCTGGGGTCACATCGCCTTCGAGGAGGCGCTGAAGGACTCCGGCCTGACTCCGGATGAGATCAAGTCGGACCGCATCGGCGTCATCGTCGGCGAGGGCGGCCCCTCGACCCAGGTCATCCTGCAGGCGGCCCAGACCACCATCGACAAGGGCTCGCCCAAGCGCATCGGGCCGTTCGCCGTGCCCAAGGCCATGGCCTCGGGCCCCTCGGCGGTGCTGGCCACCTGGTTCGAGCTGAAGGGCGTCAACTATTCGATCAGCTCGGCCTGCGCGACCAGCGCCCACTGCATCGGCGCGGCCGCCGAACAGATCGCCTGGGGCAAGCAGGACGTGGTCTTCGCCGGCGGCGTCGAGGACATCGACTGGTCGATGTCCAACATGTTCGACGCCATGGGCGCCATGTCGTCCAACTTCAACGACAATCCCGCCAAGGCCAGCCGCGCCTATGACAAGGACCGCGACGGCTTCGTCATCGCCGGCGGCGCGGGCATCGTGGTGCTCGAGGAATACGAGCGGGCCGTGGCGCGCGGCGCGACCATCTACGCCGAGGTCACCGGCTACGGGGCCAACTCCGACGGCTATGACATGGTCGCCCCCTCGGGCGAGGGCGCCGAACGCTGCATGCGCATCGCCCTGGAAATGGCCGGCAATCCGCGCATCGACTACCTCAACCCGCACGGCACCTCGACGCCGGTCGGGGACTCCAAGGAGATGGGCGCGGTCCGCAACGTCTTCGGCGACGACCTTCCGATGATCTCCTCGACCAAGTCCCTGACCGGCCATTCGCTGGGCGCGGCGGGGGCGCAGGAGGCGATCTACTGCCTGCTAATGATGAAGCACGGCTTCGCCGCCGAGAGCGCCCACATCGAAAACCTCGACCCCGAGTTCGAGGGCATGCCGATCCTGCGCCAGCGCCACGACGGCGAGCTGAAGCACGTGATGTCCAACAGCTTCGGCTTCGGCGGCACCAACGGCACGCTGATCCTCAGCAAGGTCTGAGGTCAGTCGACGTCGGGCTCGCGCAGGCCCGTCCACGGCTCGGACGCCGCCGCCGCGATGCAGGCGGCGAGGGCGTCCTGATCCCGTTGCCAGTCCCGGACCCCATGCACCCTTGCGGCGTCCGGCCAAAGCCATGTGTGCTGAGCGGCCGGATCGGCGGGGACGACGCCACGGCCGAAGCAGGCCACGCGCATTTCGCCCGGTCCCTTGGCCGGCCGCTCGCCGGACGGATGGTCGTCGAAGACCACGACCACCGTCGGCGCTGCGTCAGCCGCCAGTTCGGCGCGGGTCAGATAGTAGCGGATGCAGTAGTCCAGCCGGCCGGCCGGCCGGTCGTCGACACAGGAGCCGAACAGGGCCGCCTCGACCGTGGGCTCATCGAAGGTGAACCGGCCCCATCGTGCGTCGCCCAGAGAGGCCAAGGTCGAACGTCCGTACCCGGCCTGGATCTGGCGGACCTGGTCCAGGGTGACCACCACCACCGCCACCCGGGGGGCGGTTTCGCGCGTCTGGCAAACCGCCGGAGTCGCGAGTCCCGTCAGGGCGAAGGCGAGGAGAAGGGCCGCAATCCGCATCCGAAAGGCTCCGAGGGGCGTTCCAGTGATGGTGACCCGACATTGCGGGCGATGAAAAGCCTCCCGAACCTGACGCCGGAGCCGGCCTGACCCTCGACCCCTACATCCTGTTCCTGTTCGGTCTCGGCGCCGTGATCCTGCTGGTCTCATGGGCGCCGGTCGGGCTGAAGCGGCTGCCGCTGACGCTGGCCATCCTCTGCTTGGCGCTGGGCGTGCTGGTGTTCAGCACCGGCCTGCTGGGCTTCGATCCCGATCCGCGCACCTGGGACACGGTGACCGAGCGGTTGACCGAACTGGTGGTCATCATCGCCCTGATGGGCGCGGGGCTGAAGCTGGACCGGCCGATCGGCTGGCGGCGATGGGCCTCGACCTGGCGGCTGCTGGCGATCGCCATGCCGCTGACCATAGCGGCGACGGCCTGGCTGGGCGTCGCCGGCCTCGGATTCAGCCTGGCCATGGCCCTGCTGTTCGGCGCGGCCATGGCCCCGACCGACCCGGTGCTCGCCGCCGATGTCCAGGTCGGGCCGCCGCGATCGGGCGATGAGGACGAGGTCCGCTTTGGCCTGACCTCGGAGGCGGGTCTCAACGACGGCCTGGCCTTCCCCTTCGTCCATCTGGCCGTGCTCGCCGCGGCCGGCGCTCTGACCTCGACCACGGCGCTGACCGAATGGCTGGCCGTCTCGATCGTCTGGAAGCTGCTGGCGGGCGCGGGCGTGGGGTTCGTCGTCGGGCGGGTCTTCGCCTTCCTGCTGTTCCACAACGCCCGGGCCGGCGGCGCCCGCTTCGGAGACGGTCTCGTGGCGCTGGCCGCGACCCTGATCGCCTATACGGCCGCCGAGCTGGCCCACGGCTACGGCTTTCTCGCCGTCTTCATCTGCGCCCTGACCATACGCGCCGGCGAGCGGGATCACGACTTCCATCAGGAGATGCACGACTTCTCCGACCAGATCGAACGGCTGCTGATGATGCTGCTGCTGGTGCTGTTCGGCGGCGCGCTGGCCAATGGCCTGCTCTCGGCGCTGACCTGGACCGACGCCCTGATCGGCCTGGCGGTGGTCTTCGTGGTTCGCCCGCTCGCCGGCCTGATCGCCCTGCTCGGCGCGCGCCAGCCTATGCGCGAGCGGCTGCTGCTGGCCTTCCTCGGCATCCGCGGCGTCGGCTCGGTCTATTACATCGCCTGGGGCCTCAACCACGGCGACTTCGGCGACAGCGAGCGGCTATGGGCCGTGGTCGGCTTCATCATCCTCGTCTCCATCGTCGTCCACGGCGTGACCGCCGCGCCCCTGCTCGAGCGGCTGGCCCGGCGGCGCGGGAGCTTCCCCGCCGCCTCCGCCCCTGCTAACCCTCCCGGCTCGATAGACGGAGACTGACCATGGCGAGCGAGAGCGGCTGGAACATGCCCACGGGCAACCTCATGAAGGGCAAGAAGGGCCTGATCATGGGGGTCGCGAACAGCAACTCCATCGCCTGGGGCATCGCCTCCCAGCTGGCGGCCCAGGGCGCGGAGCTGGCCTTCACCTACCTCGGCGAGGGGCTGGAGCGCCGCGTGCGGCCGCTGGCCGAGAGCGTCGGCGCGAAACTGCTGATCCAGGCCGACGTCACCGACGACGCCTCGATGGACGCCGCCTTCGCCGAGCTGGAGCGCGAGTTCGGCACCCTCGACTTCGTGGTCCACTCGGTCGCCTTCGCCAACAAGGACGAGCTCAAGGGCTCCTTCGTCGACAACACCAGCCGCGACAGCTTCCTGCTGGCCATGAACATCTCGGCCTTCAGCTTCGTCGACGTGGCCAAGCGCGCCTCGAAGCTGATGCCCAACGGCGGTTCGCTGGTCACCATGACCTACCTCGGCTCCGAGCGGGCCATCCCCAACTACAACACCATGGGCGTGGCCAAGGCGGCTCTGGAGGCGGCGACCCGCTACATCGCCCGCGACCTGGGGCCGAAGGGCATCCGCTGCAACGCCATCTCGGCCGGCGCCATGCGCACCCTGTCGCTGGCCGGCATCTCGGGCGGCCGCGGCATGATCGCCCAGGGCCGCGCCATGTCGGCGATGAAGGAAGACACCTCCATGGAGGGCGTCGCCGGCTGCGCCCTGTGGTTGTGTTCCGACCTCGGCCTGTCGACCACCGGCGAGATCATCCACGTCGACGCCGGCTTCCACATGATGGGCCTGCCGGACGGGGAGGAGGGCTGAGGCCCTCCGTTACCGCCCCAGCGCGGCCCGCTGCATGGCGAACAGTTCGGCGCAGCCGCCCTCGGCCAGCTGGAACAGGCGGTCGAACTCGGCGCGGGTGAAGCCGCGCTTCTCGCCCGTCGCCTGGATCTCGACGATGGTCCCCGAGCCGGTGAGGACGAAGTTGGAATCGGCCTCGGCGGTCGAGTCCTCCTCATAGTCGAGGTCCAGCACCGGCTGGTCGCTGCACACGCCGCACGACACGGCCGCGACCTGGTCGAGGATCGGATCGGCCTTCAGCACCCCTTCGGCGCGCAGGTAGTCGAAGGCGCTGGCCATGGCCACCCAGGCCCCGGTGATCGCCGCCGTGCGGGTGCCGCCGTCGGCCTGGACCACGTCGCAGTCCAGCACCACCTGCCGCTCGCCCAGCGCCTTGAGATCGACCACCGCCCGCAGCGAGCGGCCGATCAGCCGCTGGATCTCCTGCGTCCGGCCGGTCTGCTTGCCCGAGGCGGCCTCGCGCCGGCCGCGGGTGTGGGTGGCGCGGGGCAGCATGCCGTATTCTGCCGTCACCCAGCCCTGCCCCTTGCCGCGCATCCAGCCGGGCACGTTCTCCTCGACCGAGGCGGTGACCAGCACCTTCGTATGCCCGAAGGTCACGAGGCAGGAACCCTCGGCGTAGCGGTTGACGCCGGTCTCCAAAGTCACGGCGCGGAGCTGTTCGGGAAGACGGTCGGAGGGGCGCGGCGAAGACATGAGGCGATTTCCTTGGACGGGACGGCGGGGCTGCTTATCCTGAAACCGTGAGCCTGTCCCCCGCCTCCTCGATGGCAGACATCCGATGAAGTCGCCCCTGCTGACCTCCACCGCGATGGAATCCGGCGGCCTCGTGGCCCTCGACGAGCGCGCCCGCGACATCTTCCGCCGCATCGTCGAGACCTATCTGCAGACCGGGGAGCCTGTGGGTTCGCGGACCCTGTCGCTGACCGGCGTGGCCCTGTCCCCGGCCTCGATCCGCAACACCATGCAGGACCTGACCCTGGCCGGCCTGCTGGGCTCGCCGCACACCTCGGCGGGGCGCATCCCCACGCATGCCGGCCTGCGCCTGTTCGTCGACGGCCTGCTCGAGATCGGCGACGTCAGCCGCGAGGAGCGGCGCGAGATCGACGCCCGCCTGGCCGGCCACGGCCGCAGCTTTGACGAGGCGCTGAACGAGGCCTCCTCCCTGCTCTCGGGTCTGGCCGGCGGGGCCAGCATCGTCGCCAGCCCGGTGCGCGAAGCCGGGGTCAAGCACGTCGAGTTCGTCGCCCTCGGCCACGACCAGGCGCTGGCGGTGCTGGTCGGCGACGACGGCTCGGTCGAGAACCGGCTGATGCCGCTCAAGGCCGGGGTGACGCCCTCGACGCTGCAGGAGGCCTCCAACTTCCTCAACGCCCGACTCAAGGGCCGCCCGCTCCACGAGGCGCGCACCGAGATGCGGACCGAACTGGACGCCGCCCGCCGTGAGCTGGACGCCGCCGCCGCCCGGCTGGTCGAGGACGGACTGGCCGCCTGGTCCGGCGGGGCCGAGCGCGAGCGGTCGCTGATCGTGCGCGGCCGCGCCAACCTGCTGCAGGACCGGGAGACGGTCGAGGACCTCGAACGCGTCCGCGTCCTGTTCGACGATCTGGAGCAGAAGGAACAGCTGATCGGCCTGCTGGACGGCGTCTCCACGGCCCAGGGGGTGCGCATCTTCATCGGCGCCGAAACCAGACTCTTTTCGCTTTCGGGTTCCGCCGTCATCGCGGCGCCCTATATGACGGGCCGCCAGCGGGTGCTGGGCGCCATCGGCGTCATCGGCCCCGCAAGACTGAACTACGCCCGTGTCATCCCGTTGGTGGACTACACCGCCCGGGTGCTGGGCCGGATTCTGGACGGACAAGAGACTTGAGCGACATTCACGACGACACCCCGACCTCCGAGGAACTGGCCGCCGACATCGGCGAGACGGAGGGTTTCGAGGGCGAGCCCGACGATGGGCTTGGCCCGATCGACGCCCTGATCGCCGAGCGCGACCAGTGGAAGGACCGCGCCCTGCGCGCCGTCGCCGAGGCCGAGAACACCAGGAAGCGCGCCGAGGCCCAGAACAACGACGCCCGCGCCTACGCCATCCAGAAATTCGCCCGCGACCTGCTGGGCGTGGCCGACAATCTGGAGCGGGCCCTGCAGGCTGCGCCCCAGAACGCCGACGCTGGCGAGGCGGGCCTCGTCACCGGCCTTGAGCTGACCCAGAAGTCGCTGCTGCAGGCCTTCGAGGCCAACAACCTGCGGCGCGTCGCCCCCGAGCCAGGCGAGACCTTCGATCCGCACCTGCATCAGGCGATGATGGAGCAGCCGTCGGACACGGTTCAGGGCGGTCAGGTGATCCAGACCCTGCAGGCCGGCTACGCCCTGTTCGGCCGCACCGTGCGCCCGGCCATGGTGGTGGTCGCCGCCAAGGGCTCCGGCGCCGCGGCCGGCACTGCGGCCTATGCGAAGGCCGAGGCCTCGGACGGCGGCAATTTCGACGGCACGGCCTGACCGTCCCCTCCCCGTTCGCCTTCGCGAATGGGGAGGGGGACCGCGAAGCGGTGGAGGGGTTCGACCGCGCCCCGGTCTTCCGACCCCTCCGTCACGGCGCGAAGGCGCGCCGCGCCACCTCCCCATCGCTGCGCGACAGGGAGGAGACAGTCAGCGCAGCCGCCGCTCGAACAGGGCCAGCAGCTTCGCCCAGCCGTCGGCGGCCGCCCCGGCGCGATAGCTGTCGCGATAGTCGGCGTGGAAGCCGTGCGGCGCCTCCGGATAGACCTCGATCCCGCTCTCGGTCTGGCCGGCGCGCTGCAGGGCGCTGCGCATGGCCTCGACGCTGGCCAGCGGTATGCCCCGGTCCGCCCCGCCGTAGAGGCCCAGCACCGGCGCCTTGAGGTCGTCGGCCAGATCGACCGGCCATGGCGCCCCGGCCGCCATCTGTTCCGGCGTGGCGTCGGCGGGCGGGGCCAGACGGCCGTACCAGGCCACCCCGGCGTCGATCGCCGCGAAGCGCGCCGCCGCCTGCCACACGACCTTGCCGCCCCAGCACCAGCCGGTGATCCCGACCTTCTCCGCATTGGCCCACAGCTGCTGGCTGGCCCAGTCGAGGGTGGCGGCGATGTCGCCCATGACCTGTTCGTAGCCGGCTGCGGCGACGATCTCCTGCACCCGCGCCATCTCGGCCCCGGCCGGATCGGCGACGCGGACGAAGAAGGCCGGCGCGATGGCGGCGTAGCCCGCCCCGGCCAGCCGCCGGCAGACGTCGCGGATGTATTCGTGGACGCCGAAGATCTCGGACACGACGACCACCAGCGGGAACGGCCCGTCGCCCGCTGGCCGCGCCACATAGGCGGGCAGGTCGAAGCCGTCCGGCGCCGGATAGGAGACCGTCTCGAGGATCAGGCCCTCGGAACCGGTCGCGATCGGCGCGGCCTGGGCCGCCAGGGCCGCGGGCGCGTAGCCGGCGAAGAACAGGCCGCCGAGTCCGCCGGCGGCGAGTGCGCGGCGGCTGAAGCGGAAATCGTCGGGCTCGGGCCCTTCTGGACGGACGAGGTCAGGCATCGGCGACTCCATCGCGGCAAAGCGGGACAGTGGCGCGTGCGACGGCGAGGGTCGAGTCACGGGGGAGTGATGGGAGGGCCAGGGGCCAGGGGCCAAGGGCCAAAGGCTAGGGGCTAGGGGCCAGGGGCTAGGGGCCAGGGGCTAGGGTCTAGGCCGACCCCGGGACGTCCTGGCCGCTTAGCCCCTAGACCCTAGACCCTAGTCCCTAGTCCCTCATTCCTCATCGCGTCAGATAGTAGTCCGCGATCCGGCAGACGTTGATGTTCTCGCGCACCAGGACCTGGCCGTCGGCCAGTTCGGCCCGCAGGTCGTAGAGGCAGCCGCCCTGGCCGTCGTCGATGGTCACCGGCGCGCTCGCGCCGGTGGCCACGGCCGCGCCGCCCAGCAGATCGGCCCCGAACGCTCCGGTGCGCACGTCGGCGGCCTGAAGCTTCTGCAGGATCGCCCCGGTCTGGTTGTGGACCCGGACGCGGCGGTTCTGGCCGTCGCGGGACTGGCCTTCGGGCCCCGGGAGGCCGGCGAACCCCGCGGCGCCGAGCGAGGCGGCGATCACGGCGGCGGTGAACAGTCTGCGGGCGAGCATGGCCCCTCCTCCTGACCTGCCGATGCGGCACGTCGTTAACGCCAGTATATGCCGTTGCGCGCTTCGTGACACACCTGACGGAGACTGACGCTGAATCGCGATCAGGCCTTGCGGGCGGGGGCCAGTTTCCCATATCGGCGACAACCGCCGGAAAACCCCGCAGACCGTGGGGCTTTGCGCCGGAACCGTACAATTTGACCCAAGACCCTGACACCGGGGGCGGTCACGCGCGGCGCTTCGCTCTAAAAGGCCGCCGCACCGCCCGCTGAAATGGAGTGAAAGACCAACCAATGGCCAAGATCATCGGCATCGACCTGGGCACCACCAACTCGTGCGTGGCCGTCATGGACGGCAAGAACCCCAAGGTCATCGAGAACGCGGAAGGCAACCGCACGACCCCGTCGGTCGTCGCCATCCAGGACAATGGCGAGGTGCTGGTCGGCCAGCCCGCCAAGCGTCAGGCCGTGACCAACCCGACCAACACCTTCTTCGCCATCAAGCGCCTGATCGGCCGCAACTTCACCGATCCCGTGGTGGCCAAGGACAAGGGCATGGTGCCCTATGAGATCACCAAGGGTCCGAACGGCGACGCCTGGGTGAAGGCCCACGGCAAGGACTATTCGCCCCAGCAGGTCTCGGCCTACACCCTCGGCAAGATGAAGGAGGCCGCGGAGGCCTACCTCGGCGAGACCGTCACCCAGGCCGTCATCACCGTCCCCGCCTATTTCAACGACGCCCAGCGTCAGGCCACCAAGGACGCCGGCAAGATCGCCGGCCTGGAAGTCCTGCGCATCATCAACGAGCCGACCGCGGCGGCGCTGGCCTACGGCCTCGACAAGGGTGAAGGCCAGAAGATCGCGGTCTATGACCTCGGCGGCGGCACCTTCGACGTCTCGATCCTCGAGATCGGCGACGGCGTGTTCGAGGTGAAGTCGACCAACGGCGACACCTTCCTCGGCGGCGAGGACTTCGACCTGCGCCTCGTCGACTACCTGGCTGACGAGTTCAAGAAGGAGCAGGGCGTCGACCTGCGCTCCGACAAGCTGGCCCTGCAGCGCCTCAAGGAAGAGGCCGAGAAGGCCAAGAAGGAGCTCAGCTCCACGACCCAGTACGAGGTCAACCTGCCGTTCATCACCATGAACGCCTCGGGCCCGCTGCACCTGAACATCAAGCTGTCGCGCGCCAAGCTGGAAGCCCTCGTCGAGGACCTCGTCGCGCGCACCATCGAGCCGTGCCAGAAGGCCCTCAAGGACGCGGGCCTCAAGGCCTCGGACATCGACGAGGTGGTTCTGGTCGGCGGCATGACCCGCATGCCCAAGGTGCAGGAGGCCGTGAAGGCCTTCTTCGGCAAGGAGCCGCACAAGGGCGTCAACCCGGACGAGGTCGTGGCCCTGGGCGCCGCGGTCCAGGCCGGCGTGCTGCAGGGCGACGTCAAGGACGTGCTGCTGCTCGACGTGACCCCGCTGACGCTGGGCATCGAGACGCTCGGCGGCGTCTTCACCCCGCTGATCGAACGGAACACCACCATCCCGACCAAGAAGAGCCAGGTGTTCTCCACCGCCGACGACAACCAGTCGGCCGTGACCATCCGGGTCTTCCAGGGCGAGCGCCCGATGGCCGCCGACAACAAGATCCTCGGCCAGTTCGACCTGATGGGCATTCCGCCGGCCCCGCGCGGCATGCCGCAGATCGAGGTCGCCTTCGATATCGACGCCAACGGCATCGTGCATGTGACGGCGAAGGACAAGGCGACCAACAAGGAGCAGTCGATCCGCATCCAAGCCAACGGCGGCCTCTCGGACGACGACATCGAGAAGATGGTCAAGGAAGCCGAGGCCAACGCCGCCGCCGACAAGGCCCGCAAGGAACTGGTCGAGGCCCAGAACTCGGCCGACAGCCTGATCCACTCGACCGAGAAGGCCCTGGCCGACCACGGCGACAAGGTCGGCGAGACCGAGAAGACCGCCATCCAGACCGCCCTCGACGACCTCAAGGCGGCCAAGGACGGCGCGGACGTCGACGCCATCCGCGAGAAGACCAACACCCTGGCCCAGGCCTCGATGAAGCTGGGCGAGGCCATGTACGCGGCCTCGCAGGGCGCGGGCGACGGCGCCGCCGCCGAGGCCCCGGCCGACGACGGCGTGGTCGACGCGGAGTTCGAGGAAGTCTCGGACGCCGACGCCGGCGACGAGAAGAAGAGCGCGTAAGCCACACGCTCCGCAAAACCGCTACGGCCCCGCTTGTCACCCGACGGGCGGGGCCGTTTCATAAAACTTGCATCAGTCGGCCGGGCGCCCATGTCAGCCCGGTCAGCCGTTGCGGTCATCGCCCGACAAGAGGCGCGGCCGGACCGGCAGGGTAAGAGGACGAACGCCAGATGGCGACGCGTGACTATTACGAAATCCTCGGCGTTGAGCGGACCATCGATGCCGCCGGGCTGAAGTCGGCCTACCGCAAGCTGGCCATGCAGCATCACCCCGACCGCAACGGCGGTTGCGAGGAGTCGATGGCCCGCTTCAAGGAGATTTCCGAGGCCTACAGCGTGCTGTCCGACGAGCAGAAACGCGCCGCCTACGACCGCTTCGGCCACGCCGGCGTCAACGGCGGCGGCGGCAATCCTTTCGGCCAGGGCGGGGCCGGCTTCGCCGACGTCAACGACATCTTCTCCCAGGTCTTCGGCGAGGCGTTCGGCGACGTCTTCGGCGGCCGCGCCGGTGGCGGGGCCCGCCAGCACGGTCCGCGTCGCGGCTCCGATCTGCGCTACGACCTCGAGATCACCCTCGAGCAGGCCTACAAGGGGGCCGAGGTCGAGATCGCCGTGCCCACCACCGCCGCCTGCGACGCCTGCGAGGGCTCGGGCGCCAAGAAGGGCACCAAGCCGACCACCTGCACCACCTGCCAGGGCGCCGGCCGCGTCCGCTCGGCCAACGGCTTCTTCCAGGTCGAGCGCACCTGCCCGCGCTGCGGCGGCCACGGCCAGATGATCGCCGAGCCCTGCACCGCCTGCCACGGCCACGGCCAGGTGCGGAAGAACCGCACGCTGCAGCTCAAGATCCCGGCGGGCGTCGACGACGGCTCGCGCATCCGTCTGTCGGGCGAGGGCGACGCCGGTCAGCGCGGCGGTCCGCGCGGCGACCTCTACGTCTTCATCTCGGTCACCCCGCACGAACTGTTCGAGCGGGACAACCTCGACCTGCTGGTCACCGTCCCCGTGCCCATGACCACGGCCGCCCTGGGCGGCGAGATCGACGCCCCCTGCCTCGTCTCCGAGGCCTGCGACGGCCGCTGCAAGGCCCCCGTGACCGTCCCCGCCGGGGCCCAGACCGGCAAGACCGTGCGCATCAAGGGCAAGGGCATGCCCCATCTCAACGGCAAGAACCGCGGCGATCTGGTGGTCGAGCTGTTCGTCGAGACCCCCACCGACCTGACCCCGCGCCAGAAGGAGCTGCTGGAGGAGCTGGCCGCCTCGCTGGGCGACCTGCAGACGCCGCGCAACTCGTCCTTCGCCGGCAAGGCCAAACGTTTCTGGGCCGACATTCTCGGCGACGCCAAGGAAGCGGCGCAGTGACGCCGGCCGGGGGGCCTCCGATCAGCGGCATCTTCCACGCCGGCATCTCCGGAGCCCGGGGGCGCATGGGCCGGGCCGTCTCGGCCGTGCTCGACGCCCGGGAGGACGTCGTCGTCGCCGCCCGCTTCGATCGCGGCGAGAGCCCCGAGCTTTCGCTGTGCGACGTGATCATCGACTTCTCCACCCCCGACCATTCGGTCGAGCTGGCCCAGGCCTGCGCCGCCCGTCGGGGGCCCGCCCTGGTCATCGGCTCCACCGGCCTGACGCCGGAACAGGACGCCGCAATCCTCAAGGCCGCCGAGACTGTGGCCATCGTCCGCAGCGGCAATTTCTCGCTCGGCGTCAACATCCTGATCGGCCTGGTCGAGCACGCGGCCCAGCGGCTCGACGCGCGCGACTGGGATATCGAGGTGCTGGAGACGCACCACCGCCGCAAGGCCGACGCCCCCTCGGGCACCGCCCTGATGCTGGGCGAGGCCGCCGCCAACGGCCGCGGCGAGGATCTGGCCGACGTCCGCACCGCCCCCTACGACGGCCTCGCCGGCCCGCGCGAGACCGGCCGGATCGGCTTCGCCTCGCTGCGCGCCGGCGGCGTCATCGGCGAACACACCGTGCTGTTCGCCTCGGATGACGAGACCCTGACCCTCAGCCATTCGGCCATCGACCGCAGCCTGTTCGCCAAGGGCGCCGTCGCCGCCGCCGCCTGGGTCCGCAGCCGCAAGCCGGGGCTCTACGACATGCAGGACGTGCTGGGTTTCCGGCAGGCGTAGCCTGGCTGGGGCGCTACCGCTCGCGACGCGGTCGCTCGCTGCTTGAGCGCGAACGCCGTCTCCTCCCCATCGTCAGACGGGGAGGGGGACCACGAAGTGGTGGAGGGGCGAAGACGCCGCACAGGCGCTTCGATGACGACCCTCAGTGCGCGTGCTTGCGGTGGGCGTGACCGCCGCCGGTGAACAGCGACTTGATCAGGAAGAACACGGCGATGACGATCGCATAGCCGAGGAACAGGGCGAACACCCCCATCCAGAAGGTCAGGGTCAGCAGGTCGGGCAGCACGAAGGCGCCGCCGTCCAGCATCGGCCGGACCACGCCGATGGCCACATGCACCAGGGCCGCGCCCAGCGCCGTGGCCCACAGCCGGCTCCACGCCGGCATCAGCAGGGCCGCGATCACCGCGATCAGCAGGCCCATGACCTGATTGACGCCGTCGAACCCGCCCTGGGCCAGGCCGAACACGGCCCCCAGAACGCCGCTGATCCAATCGAACAGGGACTCCATACGCCGACCTCCGTCTGCTGCGGCCAGCTTGGCCGTGGACAGGGTTAACGCCGGTCGGCGAAAATGGCTCCGCTAGCGCCCCGTCGAGCCGAAGCCGCCCGCCCCGCGCGCCGTCTCGTCCAGCGTCTCCACCTCGACCAGGGCGGCCTGCTCGTGCCGCGCGATGACCATCTGGGCGATGCGTTCGCCGCGCTTGATCACGAACGGCTCCTGGCCGTGGTTGATCAGGATGACGCCGACCTCGCCGCGATAGTCGCTGTCGATCGTCCCCGGCGCGTTGAGGCAGGTCAGGCCGTGCTTCAGCGCCAGTCCCGAGCGCGGCCGCACCTGCGCCTCGTATCCGGCCTCCAGCGCGATCCTCAGCCCGGTGGGCACCAGCGCCCGCGCGCCGGGCGTCAGGATGATGGTCGCGTCGTCGGCCAGGGCCGCCCGCAGGTCCATGCCGGCGGAACCGGCGGTCTCATAGGCCGGAAGCGGCAGGCCCTCGGCGTGCGGCAGGCGTTCGACGCGAACGGTCGTCATGGTCGGCGGTCCTCAGGCTCTGAAATGATCGGCGACGCGGGCCGCCAGCCGGCGCGCCACCTCCGCCTTCGGCTGGCGCGGCCAGGAGTCGGCGCGGCCGTCGCGGGTGAACAGGGTGACCGTATTGCCGTCCGCCCCGAACACATTGTCCGACACGTCGTTGCCGACGATCCAGTCGCAGCCCTTGCGCGAAAGCTTGGACCGGGCGTTGGCCTCCAGGTCGGCGGTCTCCGCCGCGAAGCCGATGACCAGCTTCGGGCGGCGCTTGCCGGGCGACGACACGCCCGCCAGGATGTCCGGGTTCTCGATCAGGGCCAGCGACGGCGGCCCGCCGGGGGCCTTCTTGATCTTGCCCGAGGCCACGCCGTCGACGCGCCAGTCGGCCACCGCCGCGCTCATCACGGCGATGTCCGAGGGCAAGGCCGCCTGCACCGCCGCCTGCATCTCGCGCGCGGTCTCGACCCAGACCCGCTCGACCCCGATCGGCGCGGCCAGCGCCACCGGGCCGGACACCAGCGTCACCTTCGCCCCCAGCGCCGCCAGCGCCTCCGCGATCGCATAGCCCTGCTTGCCGCTGGAGCGGTTCGTCAGCCCCCGCACCGGGTCGATCGGCTCGAAGGTCGGTCCCGCCGTCACCACCGCCGTGCGTCCGGCCAGGGGCCGTCCGTCAGGCCCGGCCAGCAGGGCCCCGATGGCGGTCAGGATCGCCGCCGGCTCCGCCATCCGCCCTGGACCGAACTCGCCGCAGGCCATCTCGCCCTCGTCGGGGCCCACCACCGCCATGCCATGGAAGCCGTCGAAGCCCCTGAGCCGGTCGACATTGGCCTGCACCGCCGGATGCAGCCACATCCGCACATTCATCGCCGGGGCCAGCAGCACCCGCTTGTCGGTGGCCAGCAGGGTGGTCGAGGCCAGGTCGTCGGCCAGTCCGTTGGCCGCCTTGGCGATCAGCCCCGCCGTCGCCGGCGCCACCACCACCAGATCGGCCCAGCGCGACAGTTCGATATGGCCCATGGCCGTCTCGTCCTCGGGCATGAACAGGGCCTGCCGAACCGGCCGTCCCGTCAGCGCGGCGAGCGACATCGGCGTGACGAACTCGGCCCCCGCCGCCGTCAGCACGCTCATCACCTCGGCGCCCGCCTTCTTCAGCAGCCGGACCAGCTCCAGCGCCTTGTAGGCGGCGATGCCGCCGCCGACGATCAGCAGGATCTTGCGTCCGGACAGCGAGGCTGGGGTCATGACCCTGATCTAGCGACCGCGCCGCATGGCGTCGAGGGATCGCTTCGTGCGGCGGACGCCGGCTGGTTCATCACCAGGGCCAGGAGGCCGGCGCGACGGCGCGTTCCGCGGGAGCCTGAAACAAGAACATTGCAAGAACAAAATATCGGCGTTATGGAGTCGCGGCGGGTCAGAACTCTTGGAGGGTGTGATGACGGGCAAGGGCATGAAGGCGGTCCGGGGCGCGGCGCTGGCGCTGATCCTGGCGGGCTGCGGCAACGGCGGCTCGGCGGTCGAGACCCGGGACCGGGCGGCGGACGGGGCCGAGGCGGCGCTGAGTTCCGCTGCGGGTACGGCGGCGGCAGCCGCCGAGGCGGTCCCGGAGAAGGCGAAACCGGCGCTGACCGCCAACCGCCGCGAGACGGTCGACGCCAAGGTCGCCCGGCTGTTCGAGCGCAACGGCGCCGATTTCGGGGCCACCTCGGCCGAAGACTATCTGGCCAAGGTGCAGGGGTTCATCGCCCGCCCGCCGTCGGGCACGGAACGGGCCGAGCGGCCCAATGGGGATATCCTGCTCTATCACGCCGGCAGCAACACCTTCGCCGTGGTGTCGCGCGAGGGCGTGGCCAAGACCATGTTCAAGCCGCGCGACGGCGCGGCCTACTGGGCGGAGCAGAAGGCGGCGGCCCCGACCTTCGGGCGGCGCGCGCCGTCGCCGGACTAGCGTCGGCGGGGCGGCGGCTCAGGCCTCGTCGGTTTCCTTGCGGTCGGCCATGTCGCGGATCAGCTCCAGCGCCAGCTTCTGTTGCCGGGTCGACAGCTGGGGGGCGAGGCGGCTGATCTCGATGGTGTAGCGGGTGGCCGGGAAGTCGTGGTCGAACGTCCCGCCGCCCTCGGCCATGCCGGCCATCTGGGGCCCGTTCAGGCCCTCGAAGAAATAGCCGATGTCGACCTTGAAGAAGCGCGCGATGTCCCAGAGTTTCGAGGCCGAAATCCGGTTCGCGCCCTTCTCGTATTTCTGGATCTGCTGGAAGGTCAGGCCCAGCGCCCGGCCGAGGTCGCTCTGGTTATAGCCCAGCGCCAGCCGCTTCTCGCACACGCGCCGGCCCACATGCCGGTCAACCGGATGAGGTCCGTCCTCGCCCTTGCCCCTGGCCATGGTTTGTCTTGCTCTCTGCTGGTTGAAGCCAGCTTTGAATGCGCCTGCTTCGCCCCGCTGTCACGGAAAAACGCCCGGTTTCGCGGCGCCGCGCAATCCCCGGTAGCGCAACCGTTAGGGCCCTCCCCGCCCACGGGAAAATCACCCTTGACCGGGTGCAGTCAGCCGCCCCGCCGCCGCCGCCGGAGGGCCGGCGCTGCGAGGGGGATGAGCGAGAGAAGCAGTCCCAGGCCGAACAGCAGGTCCCCGAACCGGCCATAGACGGTGACGGCGGCGGGCGCGGGCAGGCGCGCATCGATGACGCCGCTTTCGCCCGGCTCCAGCCGCTGGTCGCCGACCACCCGGCCCCACGGATCGATCATCGCCGACACCCCGGTCGGCGTCGATCGGACCACCGGCAGGCCCGTCTCGATGGCGCGATAGCTGGCCAGGTTGAGGTGCTGCAGCGGGCCGGAGGTGCGGCCGAACCAGGCGTCGTTGGAGATGTTGGCGATCCAGCGCGGCCGCCGGGCTCCGCCGGGGGTGAAACCGGGATACAGGCTCTCGTAGCAGATCAGCGGCTGCACCGGCGGCAGGCCGGGAATGGCGATCGGCGCCGGGCGCGGGCCGGCGCTGAAGTCCAGCGGCATGTGGGTCAGGCTGCGCACGCCCAGCGCGCCCATCAGGTCGCCGGCCGGCAGGTATTCGCCGAACGGCACCAGCCGGTATTTGTCGTAGGTCGCAGTGATCCTCAGGCCGTCGCCGCCCTCGTCGGTCAGGGCCAGCAGGCTGTTGTAGTAGCGCCCGCCCTCGGGGGCGGCCGGATCGGCCACGCCCCGACCGAGGCCGAGGATCAGGGTCTGGCCCGGCCGCACCGCCCGGGCGATGGCCACGGCGTCCGGCGAGCCGGGGGCGAACACCTGGTTGGCCGAGGCGGGCAGGGCGCCTTCCGGCCAGATGATCACGTCGGGGACGATCGCACCCGGCCGCGCCGTCAGATTCACATAGCGGTCGACGATGCCGCGATAGGCCTCGGGGGTCCATTTGGACTCCTGCGCCACATCGGCCTGGACGATGCGCACCACCGTGTCGGTCAGCGTCAGTCTGGCCCCGCCCAGCCGCACGGTTCCGCCGACCAGCAGCGCCGCCAGCGCCAGACCGCCCAGGGCGGCGGCGCCGATGCGGGCCTTGCGCGAGCCGGGGCCGGCCAGCGGCCCGAAGGCCGAGACCGCCGCCACGGTGACCAGGCTCAGGCCATAGACGCCGACGACGGAGGCGAATTGCGACCCCGCCGAGCCGGCCTTCCAGCTGGCCCCCGCCGGGTTCCACGGGAAGCCGGTCAGCACATGGCCGCGCAGCCACTCCAGCAGGCAGAACAGGGCCGCAAAGACCAGAAAGCGGCTCGCTCCGCCGGGGCTGACGCGCCGGTAGAGCGCCGTCGCCGTGCCCCAGAACAGGCCCAGGCCGATCGGCAGCAACGAGGCGGCGAACGGCGCCATCCACGCCTGCTCCGGATTGACCAGGAAGGCCTCGGCCACCCACCAGCAGCTGATGAAGAAATAGGCGAAGCCGGCCAGCCAGCCCATCCAGAAGCCGCCGCGCGTCGTCGCCGAGCGCTCGGCCAGCAGCATCAGCAGCGGATAGCCCAGCAGTCCCGGCAGGACGCCGAACGGCGGGTGGGCCAGCGCCGCGCCGGCGCCGGCGGCGAGCGCCAGGGCGATACGGCCGAAGCGCAGGATCAGGCGGTCGCGGCGGGAGGCGGGATCAAGCTTGAGCATCGGCCCTGTATGGGTCGGCGACGCCCAGGCTGGCAAGGATGCTGCGCTCCTCGGCCTCCATCTCTTCCGCCTCGGCCTCGTCTTCGTGATCGCGCCCCAGCAGATGCAGCACGCCGTGCACGGTCAGATGCGCCAGATGATCCGCCAGCGTCTTGCCCTGCGCCTGCGCCTCGACCGCGCACACCCCGAAGGCCAGCACCAGATCGCCGAGATGCGGCGCGGCGCTCTCAGCGGCCGGGAACGACAGCACATTGGTCGGCCGGTCCTTGTCCCGGAAGCGGGCGTTGAGGTCCTGCACCCCGGCGTCGCCGGTCAGCAGCACCACCACGTCGCCCCCGACGGCCCCCAGCGCCGCCGTCGCCGCCCGCTCCGCCACCGCGGCCGCGTCCGGCAGGGCGGCCGTCCACGCCGGGTCCTCGACCTCGACCTCGATCACGCGTCGGGATCCTCAAGGTCGGCGCTCGGCCGCTGCGCCGCCGCGTCGGCGTCATAGGCGCGCACGATGCGTTCGACCATGGCGTGGCGCACCACGTCCTGGGCCTGGAAGGTCTGGATGGCCACGCCCTTGACGTCCTTGAGGATGCGCAGCGCGTGCCTCAGCCCGGAGTCGCGCGGGTTCAGCAGGTCGATCTGCGACGGGTCCCCCGTCACCACCATCCGCGCGCCCTCGCCCAGCCGGGTCAGCACCATCTTCATCTGCAGCCGCGAGGTGTTCTGCGCCTCGTCGACGATGATGAAGGCATGCGCCAGGGTCCGGCCGCGCATGAAGGCGATCGGGGCCGCCTCGATCTCGCCCTTGTCGCGCCGCCGGCGCACGTCGTCCGGCCCGAGGATGTCGTTCAGCGCCTCCCAGATCGGAGCGAGATAGGGATCGACCTTCTCGTTCAGGTCGCCCGGCAGGAAGCCCAGCTTCTCGCCCGCCTCGACCGCCGGGCGGGTGATGACCAGCCGGTCGACCTGTCCGCGCCGCAGCAGCGAGGCCCCATAGGCCGCCGCCAGAAAGGTCTTGCCCGTCCCCGCCGGCCCGACCCCGAAGGTCAGTTCGCAGCGCGACAGCATGTCCAGATAGTTGGCCTGGGCGGCCGTCTTGGGCGCGATCGCGCCGCGCCGGCCGACCGGCAGGGCGATGGCGTTCGGCGCCACGGTCCCCTGCCCTTCCCTCGGCTGGGTCGCCGCCGCGCCCAGCGCGGTGCGCACGTCCGCCTCGGTGATCGTCGCCCCCGTGTCGGCCCGCTCCGCCAGCGTCCGGATGACCCGTTTCGCCTGCGCCCGGTCGCGCGTCGAGCCGTTGATGGTCACGCCGCCGCCCGGCGCCTCGACCAGCACCTTGAAGGCGTCCTCGATCAGGGCGACGTGGCGGCTGTTGGGACCCACGACGGCGCGCAGGGCGGCGTCGTCCAACGCCAGAAACTCACTCTCACGCGCCATCAATGGGCCTTCTGTTCAACGAGCCGCCCGGTCAGGGAATTCTGCTGGCCGCTCAGGATCTCCACCGGAACGATCTGGCCGATCAGGTGATCCGCGTGATCCACATGCACCGACTGCAGCCACGGCGAGCGGCCGATCGCCTGCGCCCCGTGCCGGCCCTTCTTCTCGAACAGCACGGGCAGGATGCGCCCCGCCAGCGCTTCGTTGAAGGCGATCTGCTGTTCGGTCAGCAGGGCCTGCAGCGCATGCAGCCGCTCGCGGCTGACCGCCTCCGGGACCTGCGCCGCCATCGTCGCCGCCGGCGTGCCGGGGCGCGGCGAATACATGAAGCTGAAGGCCGAGGCGTAGTTCACCCGCCGCACCAGATCCATCGTCTGCTCGAAATCAGCGTCGGTCTCGCCCGGGAACCCGACGATGAAGTCGCCCGACAGCGCCATGTCCGGCCGCGCCGCGCGGATGCGCTCGATCAGCTCGAGATATTTCGTCCGCCCGTGCTTGCGGTTCATCAGCCGCAGGATGCGATCCGAGCCCGACTGCACCGGCAGGTGCAGATAGGGCATCAGCTGGGGCAGATCCCGATGCGCCGCGATCAGTTCGTCGGTGAAGTCGTTGGGATGGCTGGTCGTGTAGCGGATGCGGTCCAGCCCCGGGATCTCCGCCAGGGCATACGCCAGCCGCGCCAGCGTCGACGGCTTTCCGTCCGGCCCCTCGCCGTCGTAGGCGTTGACGTTCTGGCCCAGCAGGGTGACCTCGCGCACGCCCCGCGCCGCCAGCTCGCGCGCCTCGGCCAGCACGTCCGCCACCGGCCGCGACCACTCGGCGCCGCGGGTATAGGGCACGACGCAGAAGGTGCAGAATTTGTCGCAGCCTTCCTGCACGGTCAGGAAGGCGGTGACGCCGTCGCCGCCGCGCGGAACCTGCAGGGCGTCGAACTTTTCATTGGGCGCGAAGTCCGCCCCGATCCGCTCGCCCCGCGCCCGCGCCGTGCGGGTCAGCAGCTCGGGCAGCTGGTGATAGGCCTGCGGCCCGACCACCAGATCGACCGCCGGCTGGCGCTTCATGATCTCCTCGCCCTCGGCCTGGGCGACGCAGCCGGCCACGGCGATGGTCATCGCCCCCGCCTTCGCCTCCTTCATCACCCGCAGCTTGCCGAGCTCGGAATAGACCTTCTCGGCCGCCTTCTCGCGGATGTGGCAGGTGTTGAGGATGACGAAGTCGGCGTCCTCGGCGCTGTCCGTGGCCGCATAGCCGAGCGGGCGCAGCACATCGGCCATACGCTCGGAGTCATAGACGTTCATCTGGCAGCCGTAGGTCTTGATGAACAGGCGCTTGGTCGGCGCGCCCGCCTCATCCGCGACCGGCGGCGAAACAAGGGTCTCGGTCATGGATCGGCTTTTAGTGCCCCCGCGCCGTCCGCGCCATGCCCGCGACAACCCCGCCCTTCGGTTGCGCTCTCACATCGGCTAGGCTGACGCGGCACATCGGAGGCTCCCATGTCGATCAGCGGTCCCCAGGCCCGCGCCGCGCGCGCCCTCGCCGAAATGCCCCGGGATCATGTCGCGCGCCTGTCGGGGCTCACGGTGGACGCCCTGCGCGCCTTCGAGGTCGGCAAGATTCATCCCGGAGACGAAGCCGTCGCCCATCTGCGGGCGGCGCTGGAATCCGGCGGCGTCGTCTTCATCGACGAGAACGGCGCCGGGGCCGGCGTGCATCTGAAACTCAACAGCCGCGACGCGCGCTCGATCAGGCGGCTGGAGAACGAAGGCGGCGTGGTCGGCGAGGACGACGTCTAGCCCTGGTCGAGGTCCGCGGGGTCGACCTTCGCGGCCCGGCGCTCGAACACCAGGCCTTCGCGGCTCGTCGGCTCGGCGCCCTCGATGCGCTTGCCGTAGAGCTCCAGCTTGTGGCCGACCAGCTCGTAACCGAGCCGCGCGGCGATCTCGGTCTTGAGCCGCTCGATCTCGGCGTCGAAGAATTCGATCACCTCGCCCGTGCGGGTGTCGATCAGGTGGTCGTGGTGGTCGTCGCCGGCCTCCTCGTAGCGCGAGCGGCCGTCGCCGAAGTCGTGCTTCTCTACGACCCCGGCCTCCTCGAACAGCCGCACCGTGCGGTAGACGGTGGCGATCGAGATATGCGGATCGATCGACGAGGCGCGGCGGTACAGCTCCTCGACGTCGGGATGGTCGTCGGCGCTCGACAGGACCCGGGCGATGACGCGCCTCTGCTCGGTCATGCGCATGCCGCGCTCGGCGCAGAGTTTCTCGATCCGGTCCATGACCACAGGATAGGCGGGCCGGACGGACTAGGGAAGCGCCACGGTCAGGTCGAGGGCCAGAAGCAGGGCGTCGCGCCGCGCGCCGTCCGCGCCGGCGTAGTAGTCCGGACGCCGCCCCGCCTCACCGAAGCCGGCCCGGGCGTACAGGGCGCGGGCCGGCGCATTGTCCTCCGCCACCTCGAGCAACACCCGCACGGCGCCGCGGGCCGCGGCCGCCAGCACCCCCTCCCCCACCAGCCTCGCGCCCAGCCCCCGCCGGCGCGCCGACGGCCGCACCGCCAAGGTCAGGATCTCCGCCTCGTCGGCCACCGCCCGCATCAGGATGAAGCCGTCCGGCGCCTCGCGCGCGAACACCCCGGCCTGCTCCAGCAGCCCGGCGAAGGCGGCCTCGCTCCACGGCGTGTCGTGCGGGCCCGCGAAGGCTTCGGCGTGGATCGCGGCCAAGCGCGCCGCCTGCCCCGGGGCTTCCACGCTCATGGCGCCGGCGGCCGCGGCTGGCCCGGCAGACGGCTGGGCGGCGTCGCATCAGGCGCGCGCAGATAGACCGGCCGGGGCGGAGAGGCGGCCGGGTCCGCGGCCGCTGTCAGCCGGGCCAGCGCCTCCGGCGACGGCCCGGCGAGGTCCACGATCGCCGCGTCCGGCAGCCCGTCGCCGACCAGGGCCGCGCCGGAGCCGACCAGGCGCACGCCGGCGCCCAGCGCCGCCGACCGCTCGCGCGCTGTCCCGATCGCCAGCGCCTCCGCCGGCCCCTGCGCTGCGCCGCCGCGCCAGAAGCGCGCATAGACCTGCCCCCGGCGCGCGTCGATCAGGGCCGCGGCGGGCCCCGCCCCGGGCGCCGACGCCGCCAGCCCGTCCAGGCTCGAAATCCCCACGACCGGCCGCCCCAGCGCCGCCCCCAGCCCCTGGGCGAAGGCCAGGCCGACGCGCAGGCCCGTGAACGAGCCCGGCCCGACCGTGACCCCGATCCGCTCGATGCCCGCGAAGCCGCCGGCCTCGGCCGCGGCGTCCCGCGCCATGCCGGCCAGCCGCTCCTGATGGCCCTTGGTCATGGCCTCGGAGCGCAGGCCCAGCGCCCGCGCCTCTCCGTCCTCGACCTCGAACACCCCGGCGGTGCACAGGCCCAGCGCCGTATCGATGACCAGCACCCTCACGATATGGCTCCGGCGCGGCCGCGCCTCAGCCGTCCCGGGCCAAGGCCCGCACCACCCGCGCCACCGCCTTGCGCAGGTCGCGGTCCTCGATCAGCGGAAACGCGCCCGCCACCGCCCGTCCGTCCGCCGTGGCGGTGATGCGGCGCAGCGCCTCCCAGCCGGGGTCGACCGTCTCGCGCGCCGTCTCCACCGGCGGAAAGAAGGCCTCGACCGAGGTGGCCAGCACCGTCGCCACCCGATGCAGGCGGGAGGCCGAGATGCGGTTCTGGCCGGTCTCGTATTTCTGGACCTGCTGGAAGCTGATCCCGAGCTGCTGCGCCAGCGCCGTCTGCGACAGCCCCATGGCCGACCGGCGCAGACTGATCCGCGCCCCGACATAGGCGTCCACCTCTTCCGGTTCGCCGATCCTGGCCATGGCCGCGCTCCCGCTGTTCACGACGGAACAGTTTCATGGAAACGGGAGCGTTGCAACCAAATCGTTTCATCTAGACATCCAGCCGGGCTACGACGGCCGACACCTGGCGGGTCGCCGACCGCGCGATCCGCTCCTCGCCGCCGCCGACGCCGCGCACGACCAAGGCGTCGGGATCGGCCCGCTCGTAGAGCTTCACCCGCAGTTCGCCGTCGGCCATCTCGATGACGCAGCCCTGGTCGCGGCGCGGCCAGCGGCCCGGCTCGTATTCCAGCACCACCCCGGACGCGGCCCACGGCGCAAGGTCGTCGCTGGACAGCTGCAGCCGCCGTGTCCCGGTAACGGGACCGGCGAAAGCCCGACCGCTGCTGTTCAGGCCCGCGGCGGCTTCCGGCGCGGCGGCGGACGGCGCGCCCAGCTTCAGCGCCAGCGCCTCGGGCGACGCGCCGATCGCTGTCGTCAGCCGCCGCTGCACGTCGGGCCTGAACAGGCCGGGCCGCTTGCCGGCTTCATAGAGTCCCCAGCCCTGGCTGGTCATGCCGGCGCGTTCGCCCGCCTCGGCCTGGCTCAGGCCCGCCTCGCGGCGCAGGGCGGCGAGCGCCTCGCCGAGGCGCCGGGCGTCGCTGTCGCTCTCGAACCGGGGCATGGAGGGACTATGGCTCCAGCGATGCGCAGAAGCGAGGACGGATTTGTTTCAGGCGGCGGAGACGCCGCGCCAGAGAGGTTCATCACAAAGGACGGTGGCGCTTCGCGGGAGCCTCCCTAGATCACCTGTTCGACCCGCGTCACTTCCGGCACATAGTGTTTCATCATCTGCTCGACGCCGGCCTTCAGCGTCGCCGACGACGACGGGCACCCCGAACAGGCGCCGCGCATCCGCAGGGTCAGCACGCCGGTCTCGAGATCGAAGGCGTCGAACAGGATGTCGCCGCCGTCCTGGGCCACGGCCGGGCGGATGCGGCTGTCCAGCAGCTGCTTGATCTCGGCGACGATCTCGCTGTCCTCGCCGTCGGACGCGGCGCCGGCGGCGGTCCCGCCGCGCATCAGAGGCGCGCCCGAGACGAAATGGTCCATGACCGCCGCCAGGATCGGCGCCTTCATCTGCGCCCAGCCCGGCCCCGCCGGGTCGCGCGTCACCGACACATAGTCCGCCCCGAAGAACACCCCGGCCACGCCCTCCAGCTGGAACAGCGCCTCGGCGAGCGGTGAGGCCGAGGCCTCGTCGATGGTCAGGAACTCGTGCGGCTCGGCCGAGACCTCGCGTCCGGGCAGGAATTTGAGCGCGTTCGGATTCGGCGTCGGTTCGGTCTGGATGAACATGGCCGCTAAGTGCGCCTGCCGGGCGCCCCGTTCAAGGCCTGCGCTTCTCCCTCCCCCTTGTGGGGAGGGTGGCTGTCGCGTCAGCGACAGACGGGCGGGGCCACCAGTCCCCCACCCTGTCGCCGCTTCGCGCCGACATCCCTCCCCACAAGGGGGGAGGGAGAGGCGGACCCCTATGCCAGGTCCTCGATCTCTTTTTCGGTCAGCTCGCCCGGCACGATGGTGACCGGCAGCTTGCGCCCCGTGAAGGCCGCCCCCTGCTTGACCACGGCCGCGACCAGCGGACCCGGCGCGCTGGAGCCCGCCGCCAGCACCAGGATCTTGATGTCCGGGTCCTCGCCGACGACCTTGCGGATGCAGGCCTGCGGGTCGCCGCGTTCGATCAGCAGGATCGGCGTCGAGCCGGAGCGTTCGGCCGCCTCGGCGGCCCAGGCGTTCAGCGAGGTCTCGGCCTCGGCCCGGGTCTGGCGTTCGATCTCCTCGCGCACCCCGGCCCAGTGGGCGTCGGACGCCGCCTGCGGGATGATGCGCAGCATGACGAGATGGCCGCCGGTCGAGCGCGCCCGCCGCGCCGTATAGCGCAGCGCCGCCTCGAACTCCGGACTGTCGTCGACGACGACCAGGAATTTACGCGGCATCGGCAGCCCTCTTCCTCAGCCCGGGCACGCTAGCAGATCACGGCCCGGCGCGCGAAGCGCCGGGCCGCTCACGGACGCTGCCGTCGCTTCACCCCGCCGACGAAGCGATTTCCCGGATCACGCTGTTGGCGATGGTCAGCTTGGCGAAGGTCCAGCCGGAGCCCGAGGCCTCGATCTCGTCGACCGAGGCGCGCACCCCCTCGACCGTCTTCAGCCGGGGGCCGATCCAGCGATCGACCGCCTTCTCCGCCGCCTTCTCGCCGGCCCCGATCGAGGCGTCGGCCGAACGGGCCACGGCCCGGGTCAGCACGACCTGCTCGTTCATCAGGTCCTCGATCAGACGCCGCACCGCCAGCCGGTCGAAATGATCGGCCGAGGGCACCGCCCCCGCCGCCGCCCGCAGCCGGTCGAAATCGAAGGCCGCCCCGACCTGGTGGTACAGGGTGGCCATGGCCGGTTCCGGCCATCCCGCCTCGCGCGCCAGGTCGCCGATGTCCGCCGTGGCCACCAGCGGCCGCAGCATGGCGAAGTCGCGCGCCATCGCCTTGGGCGCGCCATAGCCGCTGAAGGCCGCGATCCGGTCCTCCAGCCGCTCGCGCTCGAAGCGCGACAGCACCGCCCCGCCGGCGGCGCGCAGGGCGTCGGCGGCCGGGCGGTAGGCGGCGATCAGGCCGTCGACCGTGGCCCCGTCGCGCATCGCCCGCCGGGCCAGCCAGAAGGTCTGGCGGCGCAGCACGGTCGAGATTTCGCGATACAGCGCCGTCTGGGCCTCGGCCGGGATATTCAGGTCCAGGGCCGAGACCTGGTCCCAGGCCTCGTCGAGACGGAACACCTGCCGCGCCGCCTCGAAGGCGACCACCATCGCCCCGGTGTCGCACTGGGCCGACAGGCGCAGCCGCTCCGGGAAGGTCGCGCCGCACATGTTGACGATCTCGTTCGACAGCACGGTCGAGATGATCTCGCGGCGCAGCCGGTGGCGCTGCATGTCGGGTTCGAACTTCGCCAGCGGATCGGGGAAGTAGCGGACCAGGGTCTTTTTGAAGAAGGCGTCGTCCGGGGCCTTGGAGGCGACGATGTCGTCGAACAGCTCCAGCTTGGAATAGGCGGTCAGCACCGCCAGTTCCGGCCGCGTCAGCGCCTGGCCCGCCGCCTTCATCTCGGCCAGCTTCAGGTCGTCGGGCAGGCCCTCGACCTTGCGGTCGAGTTTCCCCTTGCCGCCCAGCCACTGCATGAAGCGCTGCTGCGAATCCAGCGCCTCGGCCCCCTCCGCCTGCTGCAGCGTCAGGGCCAGGGTCTGGTCGTAGTTGTGGACCAGCACCTTCAGCCCGACCTCGTCGGTCATCGAGGCCAGCAGGGCGTTGCGGTCCTCCGCCTTCAGCGCGCCCGAGGCGATCGCCGCCCCGGTCAGGATCTTGATGTTGACCTCGTGGTCGGAGCTGTCGACCCCGGCCGAGTTGTCGATGGCGTCGGTGTTCAGCCGGCCGCCGAGGCGGGCGTAGGCGATCCGGCCCGCCTGGGTCATGCCCAGGTTGGCGCCCTCGCCGATGACCTTGGCCCGGACCTCGGCCCCGTCGATGCGGATGGCGTCATTGGCCTTGTCGCCGACCTGCAGGTCGCTCTCGTGGGCCGCCTTCACATAGGTGCCGATGCCGCCGAAATAGAGCAGCTCGGCCGGCGCCTTGAGGATGGCGTGCATCAGGGTCGCCGGATCGAGGGAGTCCTCGCTGATGTCCAGCGCCGCCTTGATCTCGGGCGTCAGTTCGATCGACTTGGCCGAGCGCGGGAACACCCCGCCGCCTTTCGAGATCTTGCTCTTGTCGTAGTCCTGCCAGGACGAGCGCGGCAGTTCGAACATCCGCTTGCGCTCGACCCACGAGGTCGCCGGGTCGGGATCGGGATCGATGAAGATGTCGCGGTGGTCGAAGGCCGCCACCAGCTTGATCGCCTTCGACAGCAGCATGCCGTTGCCGAACACGTCGCCGCTCATGTCGCCGACGCCGACGACGGTGAAAGGCTCGGTCTGGATGTCCTTGCCCATCTCGCGGAAGTGGCGCTTGACCGCCTCCCACGCCCCGCGGGCGGTGATGCCCATCTCCTTGTGGTCGTAGCCGACCGATCCCCCCGAAGCGAAGGCGTCGTCCAGCCAGAAGCCGTAGTCGGCCGAAATGCCGTTGGCGATGTCGGAGAAGGTCGCCGTCCCCTTGTCGGCGGCCACCACCAGATAGGGATCGTCGCCCTCCCACATCACCACGTGGGCCGGATGCGTCACCGAGCCGTCGGCGGCGATGTTGTCGGTGATGTCGAGCAGGCCCGACAGGAAGGTCCGGTACGCCCGGATCGCCTCGGCCTGCTGGGCGTCGCGGTCGCCGCCGGCGCGCACGATGGTCGGCAGGTTCTTCGGATAGAAGCCGCCCTTGGACCCGACCGGCACGATGACGGCGTTCTTGACCTGCTGCGCCTTGACCAGGCCCAGCACCTCGGTGCGGAAGTCGTCGCGGCGGTCCGACCAGCGCAGCCCGCCCCGCGCCACCGGCCCGAAACGCAGGTGCACCCCCTCGACGTGCGGGGCCCAGACGAAGATCTCGCGGAACGGCCTGGGCAGCGGCAGGTCGTCCAGCTCGCGCGAGGCGATCTTGATGGCGATGTGCGGCTTGGGCAGGCCGTCGGCCGCCGTCTGGAAATAGTTGGTCCGCTTGATGGCCATGACCAGCAGCGCCATGCGGCGCAGGGCCCGGTCGTGATCCAGGCTCTTCACCTCCTGGAGCAGGGCCATCAGCTTGTCGGTCTGTTCCGCCACCATGGCCGTGCGGCTGTCGGCGTCGCCGCCGGCCGCGGGGTCGAATTTGGCGTGGAACAGCGACAGCAGGCCGCGCGCCACCGCCGGATAGTCGCGCAGCGCCTCTTCCTGCACCGCCTGGCTCGGGTCGAGCCCGGTCTGCTGGCGGTAGCGGGCCAGGGTCCGCACCAGCGCCGCCTCGCGCCAGCCGACGCCCAGCTCGATGACCAGGCGGTTGAAGCCGTCGCTCTCGGTGCGGCTGGTCCACACCGCCGAAAAGGCCTGTTCGAACGGCTCGCGGACGTCGTCGAAATGCAGGTCGCCGCCGCGCGGGTCCTCCAGCAGGAACTCGTGCACATGGATCTGCGGATCGCCCAGCGGGCTCAGGGCGTGGCCCCACTCCTCCAGCGTCTTCAGACCCATGTCGGCGAGGATCGGCAGCACGTCCGACAGCGGCACGGCCGCGCCCCGCCGGTACAGCTTGAAGCGGAAATTGAGCGGCCCGTCGCGGTCGGTGCGGAAGGCCCGCACCGCCACCGGATCGCCGCCGTCGTTGAGGCCCGAGGCGTTCAGCCGGTCCGCCGCCTGCAGGTCGCGGATCGCCTCGTCGGCGTCGTAGCGGTCGCGGTAGCCGGCCCCGAACGCCCAGGCCCAGCGCGCGCTCAGCGGCCCGACCTGGACGTCCTCGACGTCGGCGTTGCGCAGGGCGCTCTCGAAGCGGTCGACCCAGCCGCGCCCGGCCTCGGCGATCTTCGCGTCCAGTTCGGCCGGGTCGGGGCAGGGGTGATCCCCCGGCGTCACCCCGATGATGTAGTGGATGCGCACCAGCGGCTGGTCCGACAGCTGCGGATACCAGGCCGACAGTCGTCCGCCCCACTCTTCCGCCAGGATGCGGCCGATCCGCTCGCGCACGCCCGGATTGAAGCGCTCGCGCGGGATGAAGGTCAGCACCGAAACGAAGCGGTCGAACGGGTCCTTGCGCGTGAAGCTCTTGATCCGCGGCCGGTCGTGCAGGTGCAATATGCCCAGCGCGATCTCCAGCAGCTCGTCCTCGCCGATCTGGAAGAGCTCGTCGCGCGGATAGTTCTCGAGGACGTTCTTCAGCCGCTTGTGGCTGTGCGAGCCGGCCACCTTGCCGGCCCGGGTCAGGGCGTTGGCCACCTTGCGGCGCAGCAGCGGCACCTCGGTGGCGGTCTTGTCATAGGCCTCGGCGGTGAACAGGCCGACGAAGCGGGTCTCGCCCGACGGCCGCCCGTCCGGCCCGAACCGCTTGACCCCGATGTAGTCCATATAGGCCCGGCGGTGGACCCGGGAGCGGGCGTTGGCCTTGGCCACGGTGACCGGTTCCGACAGGTTCAGCTGGCGCTTCATCGAGCGGGTCAGCACCGCAGGCTCGTTGGCGCGGCGCAGCACGGTGCGGTCCGGATCGGCCAGAACGCCCAGCCCGGCCCCCGACTGCGACAGCGGCGCCTCGGCCTCGTAGCCGCCGTCCTTGGTGCGGGGATACTCGTAGTCGCGGGCCCCGAGGAAGACGAAATGATCCGCCTCCAGCCAGCGCAGGAAGGCCAGGTTCTCGGCCAGGATGTCCGGGTCGACCCCGGCCACGCCCGCTTCCAGATGGGCGATCGAGCGCGCCATAAGGGCGTTCATCGCCGCGTGGTCCGACACCGCCGCGCGCACGTCGGCCATGGTCTCGGCCAGGCTCTCGCCCAGGGCGTCGCGCCGCTCCTGCGGGGCCGGGTCCATGAGCACGATGATGATCGAGGTGCGCACCCCGTCCATCTCGACGATCGGGTGGAACATCGAGCGCACGGTGACCCCGGCCTCGGCCAGCTCGCCCATGACGCTGTCGACGAGGAAGGGCCGGTCGTCCTGGATGATGGCGAGGCTGTCGTAGCCCACCGCCCGGCCGTCGGCCGCGGCCAGCGGACCGAAGGTGATCAGGGCCGCGTCCCCGGGCTTGCGCCCCTGGGCCGACTTCCACACCGCCGCCAGCAGGTGGGCCAGGTCCGCGCCGCCCAGATCCGGAGTCTCGTCGGCGACATAGTCCTCGTGCGCCTGGGCGAGATAGGCGCGCGCCGCCTCGCCGGGCGAGCCGCCGACCGCGGTGACGAAGCTCGCCTCCAGCGCCTCCAGGGTGATCGCCTGAGGGACGGTGGGGGCGGAGGCGCCGGGCATGAAGGGTCTCTTTGCGGAACGCGGCCGCTGACGGGCCGCCGAGATCGTCGTCAGACTAGGCCGCTTCGCCGCTTCGGCAAGCCGCCTGCCCCGACCCGGCTCCACTAGGACAGGCCGCGCGCGGCGGGAAGCCCCAATTACGCCGCAGCCGGGACGGCCCGGGCGGCGGCGGGGATCCGGCAGGAGCGGAAACGACAAGGCCGCCGGACTTTCGTCCGGCGGCCTGTTCGGACCGGCGCCCAGGAGGGGGAGGGGTTGGCGCCGATCTTCGCGCCGCGGCCTTGGGGGGAGGGGTGCCGCGGCGACACGGTTGAGATAGGCGCCGGTTGTGGCCAATCAAGGGCGCGAAACCCCCCTCAGTCGGGCCGGGCCTGCGGCGGGTTGACGCGGCGCCGGACGGGGGCTTTGGCCTCTTCCTCGTCGGCATAGGGCTCGCCGTCGCCGGACAGCAGGATGGCCATCCAGCGCGACCCCTTGAACTCCGCCAGTATGGCCATGGCCATCACCGCCAGGGGGGTCGACAGGAACATCCCGACCACGCCCCACAGCTTGCCCCACAGCGCCAGCGACAGCAGCACCACCACCGGATCGATGTTCTGGTTGTCGCCCTGCATGCGCGGCTGGATGACGTTGCCGCTGATGAACAGGATGGTCTGCAGCCCGGCCAGCAGGACCCCGGCCTGCCAATAGGTCTCGAACTGCACCAGGGCGAACAGCGGCGGGGCCAGACCGGCCACCGCCCCGCCCAGCACCGGAATGAAGCCGACCACGAAGATGACGAAGGTCCAGAACTCCGCGTTGGGCAGGCCCACGGCCCGCATCAGCAGCCAGGCGCAGGCGCAGATCAGGGCCCCGGTCACCGTCTGCACCCACAGATAGCCCTCGACGCCGCCGCGCACCCGCTGGAACACCTCCAGCGCCTCGCCGCGCGCGGTGCGGTCGGGGAACATGCCGACCAGCTTGCGCCGGAACCCGGCCTGCGAGGCCAGCAGGAAGGCGAGGTAGATCAGCACGAAGACCGCGCCGGTGACCACGCCCTGGGCCTGCCGCGCGATGATGGCCAGATAGCTGCCCACGTCGATGCGGCCGATCAGGTCGCTGACCGTCGGCGGCGGCTCGACCACCCCGGCCACCCGGTAGACGTCGGTGAGGATCTGGTCGAGCCGCGGCCCGATCCGCGCCACCACCCCGGTCGACTCGTCGAAGAAGCCCGCCGCGCCATAGACCACGATGCCGATCGAGGCGAAGAAGGCGAGAATGACCACGATCAGGGCCGCCGCCCCGGCCAGATGCCCCGGCACCGGCGTGCGCTCCTCGATGAACCGCTTCACACCGTCGATGGCGATCATCAGGAAGATGGCCATGGCCAGCGGGGTCAGGATGTCCCTGAGCCAGTAGACCGCCGCCCCCGCCGCGACGACAGCGATCGCCACCACGGCGTTTCGGCCCACGGTCGAGGTCGGCAGGCTGATCGGCGGTTTCATCGGCATATGGTCAAGGTCTCCGGCCGCGCCGTCAATCGGCCTTGAACCGCCCACCCGGCCGGTAGAGCATGAGCGCCGAACCTGTGCAGGAGTTCCGCATGACCGACGCCGCCCCCGGCCTGTTCCTCGGCCAGTCCTCGACCGGCGACGGCGCCCGGCCCGAAGTCCTGCTGCTCCACCGCGCCAACCGGCACGGGGTCGTCGCGGGCGCGACCGGCACGGGCAAGACCGTGACCCTGCAGATCATGGCCCAGGGCTTCTCGGACGCCGGCGTCCCGGTCTTCTGCGCCGATGTGAAAGGCGACCTGTCGGGCGTCTGCGTCCCCGGCTCGCCGAACGAGAAGCTGCTCGCCCGCGCCGCCGGCATGGGCCTGACCCTGCAGCCGAAGGCCGCGCCGGTGGTGTTCTGGGACCTCTACGGCCAGAAGGGCCACCCGATCCGCACCACCGTCAGCGAGATCGGCCCGCTGCTGCTGTCCCGCATGCTCAACCTCAACGACGTCCAGGAGGGCGTCCTGTCGGTGGTCTTCCACGTCGCCGACAAGGAAGGCCTGCTGCTGCTCGATCTCGACGACCTGCGCGCCATGCTGGTCCATGTCGGCGAGAACGCCGAACGCATCGGCCGCGAGGTCGGCAATGTCGCCCCCGCCTCGATCGCCGCCATCCAGCGGTCGCTGCTCCAGCTCGAGCAGCAGGGCGGCAAGGCCTTCTTCGGCGAACCGGCCCTGCGGCTGGAGGACATGATGCGCACCGGCCTCGACGGCCGCGGCCAGGTCAACGTCCTCGACGCCACGAAGCTGATGGCCAGCCCGCGCCTCTACGCGGCCTTCCTGCTGTGGCTGCTGTCGGAACTGTTCGAACAGCTGCCCGAGGTCGGCGATCCGGACAAGCCGCGCCTCGTCTTCTTCTTCGACGAGGCCCATCTGCTGTTCACCGACGCCCCCGACGCCCTGCGCGAGAAGGTCGAACAGGTCGTGCGCCTGATCCGCTCCAAGGGCGTCGGCGTCTATTTCGTCACCCAGAACCCGGCGGACATCCCCGACAGCGTGCTGGCCCAGCTCGGCAACCGCATCCAGCACGCCCTGCGCGCCTACACCCCGTCCGAGCAGCGCGGCCTCAAGGCCGCCTCCGACAGCTTCCGCGCCAATCCGGCCTTCGACACCGCCGAGGCCATCCAGGGTCTGGGCGTCGGCGAGGCCCTGGTCTCGACGCTGGACGAGAAGGGCGCGCCGAACGTCGTCGCCCGCACGATGATCCGTCCGCCGGACAGCCGCCTTGGTCCCGCCACCGACGCGGAACGCGCCGCGGTCATGGCCGCCAGCCCGGTGCGCGGCCTTTACGACACGCCTGTCGATCGCGAGTCCGCCGAGGAAATCCTGCTGGCCCGCCGCGGCCAGGCCGATCAGGCCGCAGCCGACGCCAAACTCGCCGAGGCCCGCGCCAAGGCCGACGCCGCCGCGGCGAAGGACGCCGAAAAAGCCGCCGTCGCCCGCGCCAAGGAACAGGCCCGCCTCGACCGCGAATCCGCCCGCGCCCCCGCCCCCGCCCGCCGCACCCGCGAAACCCCCATCGAGGCGGCGACCAAGTCGGTCCTGCGCACGGCGGGCTCCACCCTCACCCGCGAGATCCTGCGCGGCATCCTCGGTGGAATGCGGCGGCGATAGGACCTGCGCGAAGGCCAATGGCCCGCGGGTGCTGACCGGCGAGCGGGTTCATCACCAAGACCGCGAAGAAGGCGCGAAGGACACGAAGGGAGCCGGTCCCTTTCTTCTTTCGTCACCCCGGGGCAAGCGGCGTAGCCGCGCCGACCCCCGGGACAAGGCGGCGCGCGCGAGCGCGAAGCTGTCGGGAGCGCCGCTGCTTCTCGTCTCCTCCCCGTTCGCTGCTTGCGAATGGGGAGGGGGACCGCGAAGCGGTGGAGGGGTGGAGGAGGTTCGCATGCGATCCGTCGACGGGCGGCGTCACGGTCGTGCGGCGGAAAGCGCCCCTCCGTCACGGCGCGTATTCGCGCCGCGCCACCTCCCCATCGCTTCGCGACAGGGAGGAGACCGATCAGCCATGACGCTGTGCTGACAATCCGGGAATCCATAGTCGGGTTCAGCGGAAACTCTCCCGCCTTTCCAACCACATCCTCTTTTCCAAACCCCCTCTCCTGCGCACAGCATCCGGCGGGCGCATAATTGACCCATCCCGTCGGTGGGGAGGGCGTCGGATCCACGCTCCTCGATGGCGGCGGGCTGTGGTCGAGCGATGAAGCCCGGGGGCGGAGACTCCGGGGGTCCTCGCGGAGGTCGATGGATGGCCTCTGCTTGCTCGCCGCGCACCGAAGGCGCGGAGCGCCTGGGCCGCCCACCGGCGGTCTGCAGGTCCGTCCCGCGCCGGCGTCCGCAAGGCCGCCGGCGTGTTTCCGGCAAGGCTCCAACGGGCCGCCAGCCGGTCGGGTGCGTGGAAAACGGCCGCGCGGGGCGTCTGTCTCGTCGAAACGGTAACACAACCCCTCACCGGGCGAGGCCCGGCGACCCCGCGCCCTCCCCAACCGCTTCAGGCCGAAGCGGCGCCGACTCACGCCCTTGTCCCGGCCCCAGGCCGGACCGCGTCTTCAGGTCTTTGACAATCGAACTAGCCGCGCGGAACCAGCCGCCACATCCTCAGCGGATGGCGCACCGCCCCGGCCTCTTCCCCGGCCGCCGCGCCCCGGCCCATGTACAGGTCGGCCCGCACCGGCCCCCGGATCGCCGAGCCGGTGTCCAGCGCCATCACCAGACCGCGATAGCTGCCGCGCGCCCCGGCCAGGTTTCCGCCGTCGGCCGAAATCCACACCAAGTCGCCGTAGCGCCAGTGCGCCGGATCGACGGCGATGGCCCGGCGGGCGGGCAGGGGGACCCCGGCCGCGCCATTCGGATCGCCGCCATCGTCGGGATCGAGGCTGAAGAAGATGTAGCGCGCGTTCAGCGCCATCACGGCCTGCGCCTCGGGGCCCCGATGCGCCGCCAGCCAGGCCCGGATGGCCTCGCCCGAGGTCCCGTTCGGCGGCAACAGCCCCTGCTCCGCCATCGGCCGGGCGATGCCGGTGAACGGCCGCCCGTTGTCGGCCGCATAGGCCGCCCGCGCCTTCGACCCGTCCGCGAAGGTCAGATAGCCCGACCCCTGGATCTGCATGAAGAACAGGTCCTCGGCCCGCATCCAGGCCAGCGGCGGCGCGCCGGACATCGCCTGCGGGTCCGCCTCGATCTCCGCCCTCGGCGGCAGCGTCTGGCCCCGGGTCCAGCCGGCCGGGGGCGCCAGCACCGGCCTGTCGAACTCGCCGTCGGGGCTGCGCCGCGCGGCGTACTCCGGGGCGAAATAGGCGGTCAGCAGGCCCGGCCCGCCGTCCTCCGTCTCCGCCGCAACCACCGAGAAGCCGCTCTCGAAGAAGGCGCGGGCCATCGACGGAGTGACCGGTTTCGAGGTGCGCCGGATCTGCATCGCCCGGGCGCACTGGCCCTGCGCCGCCCGGTCGCGCGAGACGCGGCAGCTGTCGGTCCAGGCGTTGAAGGCCGCGAGGTGGTCCTCGTCGGCCCAGCCGGGCAGGATCGCCGGGCTCTCGCCGGCGGGCGGCGTCGGACCCGGGGCGGAGGGGCCGGCCGGCGCGGGCGGAGCGGGAGCCGGCCCGGCCGGCGCGGCCGGTCCCGGCGGCGTGGCGCAGGCGGCCATCGCCAGCAGGGCGAGGGCCAGCGCCGCGGCCGGCGCGGACCTCATGCGGTGGCGGGTTCGGTGCGGGCCAGCAGCCAGTTCGGGTCGCTGGCGCCCAGGATGCGCTCGAAGGTCCAGACCTCGGCGACCCGGCGCTCCTCGACCTGCTCGTCCGCCCCCGGCTCGGCGGGCGTCACCCGGTTGCGCAGCTCGGCGAGGAAGCGGACCTTGGCCAGGGCGCGGTTGTCCTCCGCCGTGGCCAGTTCCAGGTCGGCTCGGGCCGGGTGCAGGAACTCGGCCTCCTCGGTCTCGCCGCGCGCCTCCCGGGCCGCGATGCCGGCTTCGAAGGAGTCCATGACCCGCGGCGTCAGCAGCGGCTTCAGCGTCTCGCGGTCGCCGGCGGCGTAGGCGCGCACGATGGTTTCATGGGCCTGCCGCGCGCCTTCCAGGAAGCGCACCGGATCGAAGGCGGGGTCGCGCGCCTTCAGCCCGGCGATGGAGGCCAGGGTCGCGGCGTCGAGGATGTTCGGCCGGGCGCCGCCGGTCTCGGCCGCGGCGGCGGGGGCGGGGGCAGGGGGCTGCGCCCGGGCGTCGTCCTCGGGCTGGCGCCCGACCTTCTTGCCCAGCACATTGTACAGCTGGAACAGCACGATGGCCGCGATCACGGCGAAGATGACGATCTGGACCTGGACCGGCACGGGCATTCCCTGACTGGCGCCCTGAGAACGCGGGGCGCGGTGAAACGACGATTAGGGGCTGATATGGGGGCGCGCAAGGCGAACGGCGCCCCCCGCGCCCCGGCGGCGGATCGCCACGGCCGGCCCGTCCGCCCCTGCCGGGCGACCGTCGTTGCCGCAACGGGCGTCGCATGCTAGTCGCCGCGCCTTCCGGGGCCGGCGCCGCCGTCCCTCACGCCATCCAGACAAGACCGATCGCCATGACCGACGCCGCCCCCGCCGACGCCACCACCCCGAACCAGGGCGAGCCCGCCGGCCCCGGCTTCCGCATCCTGGCGCAATACGTCAAGGACCTGTCCTTCGAGAACCCCAAGGCCCCGGACTCCCTGCGCGTCGAGGGCAAGCCGGCGATCGACCTCGGCGTCGAGATGAACGCCCAGGGCCGCAAGGACGGCCTGTTCGAGGTCGAACTGCGCCTGACCGTCAAGGCCTCCACCGACGCCCTGACCGTGTTCAACATCGAGCTGGTCTACGGCGGCCTGTTCGCCCTGTCCGGCGTGGCCGAGCAGGACATCGAGCCGATGCTGCTGATCGAATGCCCGCGCTACCTGTTCCCCTTCGCCCGCGAGATCATCGCCGGCGCCACCGCGGACGGCGGCTTCTACCCGCCCTTCATGGTCGACCCGATCGACTTCGCCGGCATCTACATGTCGCGTCAGCAGCAGATCGCGCGCGGCCCGGCCGAAACCGCCCAGGCCTGATCGGGACAGGCCGTCAGGCCGCTTCCGTGGCCGCCTCGACATCCAGCCCGTAGGCGGCCCACAGCGAACGGTCCTTCAGCGTCTCGCTGAGGAAGGCCAGGTGCGCCGCCCGCTCGGCCTCGGTCGAGCGCGGCGCCAACGGCCGCGGTCGAGGGCCGTAGCCGCCCGCGGTCGCCGCCGCCGCCTGCGTCGCCACGCTGCGGGCGCTCGACAGGTCCAGCCGCCGCTCCTTGCCGCCCTTCAGCTCCAGATAGACCTCGGCCAGCAGCCGGGCGTCGATCAGGGCCCCGTGCAGGGTCCGCTCGACCAGGCTGATCTTGAACCGCTTGCACAGGGCGTCCAGCGAATTGGCCATGCCCGGAAACCGGCTCTGCGCCAGCTTCAGGGTGTCGATCCAGCGCGTCTCCTCGATCAGCGGATGCCCGCACAGCCCGCATTCGTGATCGATGAATGACCGGTCGAAGGCGGCGTTGTGCGCGATCACCGGCGCATCGCCGATGAACTCCATCAGGTCCTTGACCACATCCCGGAATTTGGGCGCGTCGCGAACCTTTTCGTCGGTGATTCCGTGAACTCGAATGGCGTCGGGCGGGATCAGCCGCTCCGGATGCACCAGGGTGTGATAGGTCCGCCCGGTCGGCAGCAGGTCCTCGATCTCGATGCAGCCGACCTCGATCAGCCGGTCGCCGGTCTTCGGGTCGAAGCCGGTGGTTTCGGTGTCGAGGACGATTTCGCGGGCCATGGCCCTTATTGAATCGGTTTGGCGCCCGGCGAAAGCCCGCGCCGCCGAGATGTCCAGTCCGGCGCCAGAACCGTCCCCACGATTTCGCGCACCCGCGTCCGCGCCGCCTCCAGCCCATGGCCGGTGTCGACGAGAAAGTCCGCCCGCCGCCGCTTCTCTGCATCCGGCGTCTGCCGCGCCAGGATGGCCCCGAACCGCTCCCGCGTCATACCCGGCCGCGCCAGCACCCGTTCGGCCTGCACCTCCGGATCGGCCGTGACCACGACCACCGCATCCACCGCCGCATCGCCGCCGGTCTCGAACAGCAGCGGAATGTCCAGAACGGCCAGCCGCACGCCCTGACGTTCAGCCGTCTTCAGGTCCTCCCGCCGGTCCCGCTGCACCAGCGGATGGACGATCGCCTCAAGGCGCCGGAACGCGGCCTCATCCCCGGCCAGCGCCTCCGCTAACCGGATGCGATCGACCGCGCCGCCGACGACCACGCCGGGGAAGGCTTCTTCCATCGGCTGCACCGCCGCTCCGCCCCTGGCGTAGAGCCGGTGCACCGCCTCGTCGGCGTTCCAGACCAGCGCCCCCTCATCGGCGAACATCGCCGCCGTGGTCGTCTTCCCCATGCCGATGGAGCCGGTCAGGCCGAGCACGATCATGACGTCTCTCCCAGGGCGGCGAGGGCGAGGGCCCGAACATCCACAGGCGGCGGCTCGACGCCGAACAGGGCCCGGAACGATGGCCGCGCCTGCCCGATCAGCATGGCCAGCCCGTCGACCGTCGCCAGACCCCGCGACCGCCCCGCCGCCAGGAAGGGCGTCAGCAGCGGCCGGTAGGTCATGTCCATCAGGACGGCGTCCGACCGCAGCGCTTCCACGTCGATCTCCGGAGGCCCGCTGAGGGCGCTGACCACCAGCCGCGCGTCGGCAACCGCCTCAGGGCCGACCGCCCGAACCCCGAGGTCCGACGCCAGCGCCTCCGCCCGCGCCGGCGTCCGGTTGAGCACCCCTACCCCGGCGCCGGCCGCCTTGAGCGCGGCGGCCGCCGCCCGCGCCGCTCCCCCGGCGCCGAGGATGACCACCGGCCGGCCTTCTACATCAAGTTGCGGCGCCTGCTCCGCCAGCGCCGCCATCAAGCCTTCGCCGTCGGTGCTGTCGGCCCTCACCCTGCCTTCGTCGAACACCAGCAGATTGGCCGAGCCGCACAGTCGGGCCGTCTCGCTGACCTCATCCGCCAGCGCCAGCGCCGTGGCCTTGAACGGCGCGGTGACATTCAGGCCTCGCAGGACTCCCGCCCGGCCGTCGGCGACGAGCGCGGCGAATTCCGTCTCGTCCGCCGGAGCGAAGGCGCGGTATTCCGCGTCTAGTCCCGCCGCCTCGATCCAGGCGCCGTGGATCAGGGGGCTCAGCGAATGGGCGATCGGCTGGCCCGCGACGCCGGCCAGCGCCGTCATGTCGCCAGCACCCCGGCCCGGCGCAGTTCGGCCAGCACGGGCCACAGCGGCATCCCCAGCACGGTGAAATAGTCGCCCTCGACCGCCTCGAACAGCTGGGCCCCCAGGCCCTCGAGCCTGTACGAACCGACCGACGCCAGCACGGCCTCGCCCTCGGCCGCCAGATAGGCGTCGAGGAAGGCGTCGGAATAGTCCCGCATCCGCATCGTCACGCTGTCGACGCCCGACCAGACCACTTGACCGTTGCGGGCCAGGGCCGCGCCGGAATGCAGCTGGTGACTCCGTCCGCGCATGGCCGCCAGCCGGGTTCGGGCCGCTTCGAGCGAGGAGGCCTTGGACACCAGCCCGCCGGCGAAGGCGAGGGTCTGGTCGGCGCCGAGCACCCAGGCCTCAGGATCATGGCGCGACACCGCCAGCGCCTTGACCCGCGCCAGCTCGACGGCAAGACCCGCCGCGTCGGCGGGATCGTGCGTCGCCTTGACGGCGTCCTCGTCGACATCGGCGACCTGCACCGAGAAGGGCACGCCGGCGCCGTCAAGCATCGAACGCCGCGCCGCGCTCTTCGAGGCGAGGATCAGCCGTTCGCCGCTCACCAGCTGGTCCCCACCCGGTGCGTCCGCCGCTCGTTGAGCACATTGATGATCGCCGCCGCCGTCTCCTCGACGGATCGTCGGGTCACGTCGATGACGGGCCAGCCGCGGCGCTCGAAGGCCCGGCGCGCCTTGACCGTCTCCTCGCGCACCGCCTCGTGGTCTGTGTAGGACGAGGCCCGGCCGGCGTTCAGTCCATCCAGCCGGTTCTTGCGGATCTGCACCAGCCGGTCCGGCGACACCGTCAGGCCGACGATCAGCGGATTCTTCAGCCCGACCAGCCGCTCCCCGTCCTCCTGCCCCGGCACCAGCGGCACGTTGGCGGCGCGGATGCCGCGATGGGCCAGATAGATGCAGGTCGGCGTCTTGGAGGTGCGGCTGACCCCGCACAGCACCACGTCCGCGCCTTCCAGCTGCTCGGTCGTGCCTTGGCCGTCGTCATGGGCCATGGCGTAGTCGAGAGCGGCGATGCGGTTGAAATAGTCGGTGTCCAGCGCGTGCTGCGCTCCGACCCGGGTCGACAGGGCGGCCCCGAGATAGCGCGACAGGGCGCCGACCAGCGGGTCCAGCGCCGCAATCTGCGGCATGTCCAGCCGGCGGCAGCCGTCTTCAAGCTGTTCGCGCAGCTCCCGGTCGACCAGGGTGTGCAGGACCACGCCGGGCGAGGACTCGATCTCCTCCAGCACCCGGTCCATCTGCTTGGCTGACCGGACCAGGGCGTAGATGTGCTCGATCGGGATGACGCCGTCGAAACGGGCCACCACCGCCTTGGCCATGGCGTTCAGCGTCTCGCCGGTGGAATCCGAGACCAGATGCACATGGAAATAGGTCGCCAGTCGTGAAACGCCGGCCGGACGGGCCGGGCTCATCGGGTCATCCCGGGAACGATGTCTGGGGATCGGCTCATTGGAAGCTGTCCATGGCGGCGAGACTCCTGTGGACGGGGCCGGGCGCCGATCGCCCCGGCCGGTGCGCCGATCTCTATAGCCGGGCGGGTCGGAGGGGGCGAGCGGGGATGATGGTGGACGGCGCTCCGCCTGTTCCGGCGAGTCGTCCCGCCTGCGGGTCCCGCCGCAAGATCGCATGTGGACAGGCTTAACAAGGTCTTAACGGCGCCCATCCCGATCCGGGCCCCGGCCCCTCCCAAGGTCCCGCCGGTTAAGGCCTCGTTAGGATTTGTCCCCGCTTTCACCAGCCCGGTGGACCGGTGGGGACGACGACGGGAGAGGCTGCGGAAAGACGCCGGCGAGATCGACCGGTCGACCGGGTTATCCCCGTCATCCCCGGCCCTGCCTTCTTCCATCATTCTTCTCAAGATTCTTTCATTGAAGGATTGGAGGGTGCGACACGGCCCGGGCTTGAGCGGGACCCGGCCCCCCGGTAAGCCCGACATCCGATGACCGTCTCCGACACGCCCCTGCTGCTCAAGGTTCTCGCCGGCGAGGCGACATCCCGTCCGCCGGTCTGGTTCATGCGCCAGGCGGGGCGGTACCTGCCGGAGTACCGGGCTCTGCGGGCGACGACGCCGGATTTCATCTCCTTCTGCCTCGATCCGGAGAAGGCGGCCGAGGCGACGCTGCAGCCGATGCGGCGGTTCGGCTTCGACGCGGCCATCGTGTTCGCCGATATCCTGCTGATCCCCCGGGCGCTGGGGCAGGAGGTCTGGTTCGAGGCGGGGGAGGGACCGCGACTCGGGGCCCTGCCGCCGGTGGAGGCGATGCGGGCGCTGGCCTCCGGGGCGGGCGAGGCGCTGCACCAGGTCGGACAGACCCTGTCGATCGTGCGAGGGCGGCTTGAGCCGAAACGCGCCCTGATCGGGTTCGCCGGAGCCCCGTGGACGGTGGCGACCTATATGCTCGACGGCGAGGCGCGGACCATCGGCAAGGGCGAGCGGGCGACGGCGCGGACCTACGCCTATGCCGAGCCGGAGAAGGTCGCGGCCCTGCTCAAGGTGCTGGTCGAGGCCACGGCGCATTATCTGAAGATGCAGGCCGACGCCGGGGCGCAGGTGCTGAAGATCTTCGAAAGCTGGGCCGAGGGCCTGCCCGACGACCTGTTCGAGGCCCTGGTGCTGGGACCGCATCAGGCGCTGGTGAAGCGGGTGCGCGAGCTGGGCGTCACCGTGCCCCTGATCGGCTTCCCGCGCGGTTCGGCGGCGCTGGCTGAGCGCTACGCGGGCGAGTGCGATGTACAGGCCGTGGCGCTGGATACGGCCTGCCCGTTGGAGGTCGGACGCCGCGTTCAGGCGATCAAGCCCATCCAGGGCGCGCTCGACCCCCTGCTGCTTCGCGCCGGAGGACCGATGCTGGACCGGCGGGTGGACCAACTGCTCGAGGCCTGGGGGCAGGGGCCGTGGATCTTCAACCTCGGCCACGGCATTCTGCCCGATGTGCCCATCGCCCATGTCGAGCAGGTGCTGAAGCGGATCGGCGCCCAATGAGGTCGATCACCGGCCGCCGCATCGCCGTGGTCCTGTTCAACCTGGGCGGGCCGGACGACCAGGCGTCGGTGAAGCCCTTCCTGTTCAACCTGTTCAACGATCCGGCCATCATCGGCCTTCCGGCCATCCTGAGGCGGCCGTTGGCCCGCCGCATCTCCAGCCGGCGGGAAAAGACGGCTCAGGCCAACTACGCCCTGATGGGCGGCGGCTCCCCGCTGCTGCCCGAGACGCGCAAACAGGCGGCGGCGCTGGAGGCCATTCTCGCGCCCCGGCTGCCCGACGATGAGGTGCGCGCCTTCATCGCCATGCGCTACTGGTCGCCTTTGACCGAGCAGACCGCCGCCGAGGTGGCCGCCTTCGGCCCCGACGAGATCGTTCTGCTGCCGCTGTACCCGCAGTTCTCGACCACCACGACCCAGTCATCGTTGAAGCGGTGGAGCGCCGTCTATGCAGGGCCCGGGGAGAGCCGCACCGTCTGCTGCTGGCCCGAAGCCTACGGCTGGATCGACGCCCAAGCGGAGGCGATCGCGGAACAACTCGACAAGGCCGGCAGCCGGCCGGTGCGGGTGCTGTTTTCGGCCCACGGCATTCCTGAGGGGCTTATCCGCCGCAAGGGCGACCCGTATCAGGAGCAGGTCGAGAGCACTGTCGCCGCCGTGGTGGCGAAGCTGGCCGACATGGGGCGGCTGGTCGACCATGCGATCTGCTATCAGAGCCGGGTCGGGCCGCTGAAATGGCTGGGTCCCTCGACGCCCGAGGCGCTGGAGCAGGCCGCGGCCGACGGCGTCGGGGCGGTGGTGGTTCCGATCGCCTTCGTCTCCGAGCACGTCGAGACCCTTGTCGAGCTGGATATCGAATACGGCGAGCTGGCGCACACGCTCGGGGTCGCCCCCTACCTGCGGGTTCCCGCTGTGGGAACGGCGCCGGCCTTCATCACCGCCCTGGCCGAGGCCACGCTCAACGCCCTGTCGCGCACGGGCGTTGCGCCCTATGGTCCGGGCTGTCGGGGCGACTGGAAGGCCTGCCCCTGTCAGGCGGAGAACCGGGCCGCATGAGCTACGAGATCTTCAACGTCGTGCGCGGCCTGCACATCCTGGCGGTGATCGCCTGGATGGCGGGCATGCTGTTCCTGCCCAGGCTCTATGCCTACGACGTCGAACAGGCCGGCAAGGCCGAGCCGCTGAAGTCGGAGATGCAGGCGCTGCTGCGCGTCTGGCAGCGTCGTCTGCTCAAGATCATCGTCAATCCCTCGATGGCGGCGACCTGGGCGTTCGGGGCCTGGATGATCCTGATCCACGTCTACGGCTTCGGCGAAGGGTGGGGCTTCCTCGCACAACCGTGGATGGCGACAAAACTTCTCGCCGTGGTGGCGCTCAGCGGTTGGCACGGGATGCTGGCCCGGGAGTTCAAACGCATCCAGGCCGGGACCTCGACCCGCACCGGCCGCTTCTGGCGCATGACCAACGAGATTCCGTTCCTGATCGCCATCGTCGCCGTGCTGTCGGTGACGACCGAATGGAGCCTCGGCTGACCGCCGACGCTTGACCTTGCGGGCCCGGCGTGGTTTCGCTGGTCCCGAACCGATCCTGGCGCGGGCTTTCGCCTTCCGGACGGTCCCTCTCTCAAAGCGACGCCTGCCGGATCGACCCTGCGGGACCAACGCCGCCCTCCCTGCCGGCCTCCGGGCCCACATCGTCAGCCGCCCAGACCCCGCGTTCGCGGGCGACCCTGCGCGCACGCCTGAAGAAGATTCTGATGACCGACGTCCGCGACACCGATCCTACCGTCCCCGAGACCGAAAACCTCGACGGCGAGCAGCCCTCCAACGAGGTCGCGGCCGCCGACCTGCCGATGGTCGATCAGGAAGCCGACGAGGACGAGGACGACGGCGAGCCGATCGTCCCCAACGGCCGCATCACCCTGGCGGAACTGAACGAGAAGACGCCGGCCGACCTGGTCGCCTTCGCCGAAGGGCTGGAGATCGAGAACGCCTCGAACCTGCGCAAGCAGGACCTGCTGTTCGCCATCCTCAAGGCCCTCGCCGACGAGGAGGTCGAGATCATCGCCGACGGCGTGCTGGAGATCCTGCCGGACGGCTTCGGCTTCCTGCGCAGCCCCGACGCCAACTATCTGCCGGGCCCGGACGACGTCTATGTCTCGCCGTCGCAGATCCGCCGCTTCGGCCTGCGCTCGGGCGACACCATCCACGGGGCCGTGCGCGGCCCGCGCGAGGGCGAGCGCTACTTCGCCCTGCTCAAGGTCGACACGATCAACCTGGAAGACCCGGAGACGGTCAAGACCAAGGTCCTGTTCGACAACCTGACCCCGCTCTATCCGGAAGAGCGGCTGCACATGGAAATCCAGGACCCGACGCTGAAGGACCGTTCGGGCCGGGTCATCGACATCGTCGCCCCGCTCGGCAAGGGCCAGCGCTGCCTGATCGTCGCCCCGCCGCGGGTCGGCAAGACGGTGATGCTGCAGAACATCGCCAAGTCGATCGAGAAGAACCACCCCGAGGTGTTCCTGATCGTGCTGCTGATCGACGAGCGGCCCGAGGAAGTCACTGACATGCAGCGCACGGTGAAGGGCGAGGTCATCGCCTCGACCTTCGACGAGCCTGCCACCCGCCACGTCGCCGTCGCCGAGATGGTCATCGAAAAGGCCAAGCGCCTGGTCGAGCACAAGAAGGACGTGGTCATCCTGCTCGACTCCATCACCCGCCTGGGACGCGCCTACAACGCCACTGTGCCGTCGTCGGGCAAGGTCCTGACCGGCGGCGTCGACGCCAACGCCCTGCAACGGCCGAAGCGCTTCTTCGGCGCGGCGCGGAATGTGGAGCAGGGGGGCTCGCTGACCATCATCGCCACCGCCCTGATCGACACCGGCTCGCGGATGGACGAGGTCATCTTCGAAGAGTTCAAGGGCACCGGCAACTCGGAGATCGTGCTGGACCGCAAGGTCGCCGACAAGCGCATCTTCCCGGCCATCGATGTGCTCAAGTCCGGCACCCGCAAGGAAGAGCTGACCACGCCGAAGGATCAGCTGGCCAAGACCTACGTCCTGCGCCGCATCCTCAACCCGATGGGCCCGCAGGACGCCATCGAGTTCCTGATCGACAAGCTGCGGCAGTCGAAGAACAATGCCGACTTCTTCCAGTCGATGAACACCTGACGGCGGTAGGGCCGCTGTTTCACGTGAAACAGGAGCGACGCGATGAAGATCAACGTCGAGATCGACTGCACGCCGGCCGAGGCGCGGGCCTTCCTCGGCCTGCCCGACGTCGCGCCGCTGAACGAGGCCATGGTCGCCGAGATGCAGAAGCGGATGGCCGACAACGTCGCGGCCATGCAGCCCGACGAGCTGATGAAGACCTGGACCAGCTTCGGCCTGCAGGCCCAGGACCAGTTCCGCAAACTGATGGAAGCCGCGGTCAAGCCGTGACCTTCGCCGTCTCCTCCCCCTGCGGGGGAGGGGGACCATCCGAAGGATGGTGGAGGGGTCGCCCCCCGACGCCACCGGATGGCATCTCACCCCTCCACCGCTTCGCGATCCCCCTCCCCATTTCTTGGGGAGGAGACAGGTGACCGCCGACACCATCTTCGCCCTCGCCACGCCGCCGGGGCGCGGGGCCATCGCCATCGTTCGCCTGTCCGGGCCGGGGACGGACGAGGCGCTGGGACGGCTCGGCGCGGGCGGCCTCAAGCCGCGCCTCGCCGGTCTGCGTGACCTGGCCCTCGAAGGCCGCTGGCTTGACCAAGCCCTGGTCCTTCGCTTCCCCGCGCCCAACTCCTACACCGGCGAGGACTGCGCCGAGTTGCATCTGCATGGCGGCAGGGCGGTGATCGAGGCGGTCGGCGACGCCCTGCTGACGCTCGGCCTGCGCCCCGCCGAGCCCGGCGAATTCACCCGCCGCGCCTTCGAGAACGGCCGCATGGACCTGGCCCAGGCCGAGGCTGTGGCCGACCTTATCGACGCCGAGACCACGGCCCAGGCCGCCCAGGCGCTGGGCCAGCTGGACGGCGCCCTGTCCCAGACCTACGCCGGCTTCCGCCGCGACCTGCTCAAGGCGCTGGCGCTGGTCGAGGCGGAAATCGACTTCCCCGACGAGGAGGTGCCGGACAACCTGGCCCGCACCGCCGGACCGGTGCTGGACGGGCTGATCTCGGACCTCAAGGCGGCCCTGGCCGACGCCCGACGCGGCGAACGGGTCCGCGAGGGCTATCGCATCGTTCTGATCGGCGAGACCAACGCCGGCAAGTCGTCGTTGTTCAACGCCCTGGTGGCGCGCGAGGCGGCCATCGTCACCCCCATCGCCGGCACGACCCGGGACGTGCTGGACGCCGACCTGATCATCGGCGGCTATGCGGTGACCCTGTCCGACACGGCCGGCCTGCGCGACAGCGAGGACCCCATCGAGGCCGAGGGGGTTCGCCGCGCCCGGGCGCGGGCGGAGCAGGCGGACCTTCGACTGTGGGTGCGGGCGCCGGGCGATCCGGAGGGGCCCGCCGCAGCCTTCGTGCGGCCGGACGACCTGCTGGTCTTCACCAAGGCGGACGTCGACCGCGCGGCGCCGCCGGCAGGCCGTGAAGCGTTGATCGTGAGCACAGAGACCGGCGAGGGCCTCGGCGCTCTTCACGACTGGCTGGCCGCGCGGCTGGCGCAGGACCTTTCAGGCGCCGATTTCCCCGCTGTCACGCGTGAGAGACACCGGCGCCGCCTGGCCGAAGCGCTGGCGGCGGTTGAAGCGGGGCGCCGAGCGCTCGATGTCTCACCCGAACTCGCCGGGGACGACCTGCGCCGCGCCGCCGAAGGCTTGGCCCGGGTCACCGGAGCGATCGGCGTCGAGGACATCCTCGGCGAGGTGTTCTCGACCTTCTGCATCGGCAAGTGACGCGTTTCACGTGAAACACCGCGACGGCGCCGGTGGCGAAGACGGTCGTTTTCCCCTATGTCCCCGCCCATGAAGCGTTTCGATGTCATCGTCATCGGCGGCGGGCACGCCGGCTGCGAAGCCGCGGCCGCATCCGCGCGCGCCGGCGCGGCCACCTTGCTGCTGACCCAGAAGCTCGAGACCATCGGCGAGATGTCGTGCAACCCCGCGATCGGCGGGCTCGGCAAGGGCCATCTGGTGCGCGAGATCGACGCCATGGACGGCGTCATGGGCCGGCTCGGCGACGTTTCCGGCATCCAGTTTCGCCTGCTCAATCGCTCCAAGGGCGCGGCGGTGCAGGGGCCGCGCAGCCAGATCGACCGCCGTCTCTATCGTGAGGCCATGCAGGCCGAACTGGCGCAGACGCCGAACCTGACCCTGATGGCCGGAACCGCGGAAAGCCTGATCCTCGACGGCGACCGGGTGGTCGGCGTCGTCACGGGGGAGGGGGTGGAGATGCGCGCCGTCGCCGTGGTGCTGACGACTGGCACCTTCCTCAACGGTGTCATCCACAAGGGCGACCAGCGTATTCCCGCCGGCCGTCACGGCGAGGCCCCCTCGACCGGGCTGGCCGCCGACCTCTACGGCGCGGGCCTGGCGATGGGCCGACTCAAGACCGGCACGCCGGCGCGGCTGGACGGGCGCACCATCGCCTGGGATCGGCTGGAGATGCAGGCGGCCGACGCCGAGCCCGTGCCGTTCAGTTTCCTGACCGACCGGATCGACGTGCCCCAGATCGCCTGCGGCGTCACCCACACGACGGCGCAGACGCACCGGATCATCGCTGACAACCTCGGCGACAGCGCCGTCTACGGCGGCCACCTGTCGGGCCGCGGCCCGCGCTACTGCCCCTCGATCGAGGACAAGGTGGTGCGGTTCGCCGATAAGACCTCGCACCAGATCTTCCTCGAGCCCGAGGGCCTCGACGACCCGACCGTCTATCCCAACGGCATCTCGACCTCGGTGTCCGACGCCACCCAGGCCGCCTTCCTGCGCACCATTCCGGGGCTGGAGGCGGTGGAGGTGTTCCGCTTCGGCTACGCCATCGAGTACGACTACGTCGACCCGCGCGAGCTGACGCCGGCGCTCGAGGTCAAGAAGCGGCCGGGCCTGTATCTGGCCGGCCAGATCAACGGCACGACGGGCTATGAGGAGGCGGGGGCGCAGGGCCTGATCGCCGGGCTGAACGCCGCCCGCGCCGCCGCCGGATCGGACCCCGTCATCCTCGGTCGCGACCAGGCCTATATCGGCGTCATGATCGACGATCTGGTCACACGCGGGGTGACCGAGCCCTACCGGATGTTCACCAGCCGGGCCGAGTACAGGTTGACGCTGCGGGCCGACAATGCCGATCAACGGTTGACCCCCCTCGCCATCGCCGCGGGCATCGTTTCGCGCGAGCGCCGGACCGCCTTCGAGGCCAAGGCCTGCCTGCTCGACGAGGCGGCGGCGCTGGTGCGCGGCGCGAGCTACACGCCGAAAGAGGCCGGTGCGCTGGGCATTTCGGTCAACGCCGACGGGCAGCGCCGCTCGATCCGCGACCTGCTGGCCTTCCCGGGCGTGAACCTGAAGACCTTCGAGGCCGCCCATCCCGCCATCGCCGCCTGGCCGCGCCAGGTGCGCGAGCAGGTCGAGATCGACGCGGGCTACGCCGGCTATCTGGACCGCCAGGCCGCGGACGCCGAGGCGCTGCGCCGGGAGGAGGCGCTGGCCATACCGGTCGACCTCGACTACGCCGCCATCGGCAGCCTGTCGAACGAGGTGCGCGAGAAGCTGATGCTGATTCAGCCGCGGACGCTGGGGCAGGCGGGTCGGATCGAGGGCATCACCCCGGGCGCCCTGACGGCCCTGCTGTCCCACGTCAAACGGACCCGGGTGGCGGCGTGAGGGTCGAGCGCATCGTCTCCTCCCCGCTCCGCGGGGAGGGGGACCGCGAAGCGGTGGAGGGGCGCGAGGGGCGCGCTTTGTCGCCCTGCCCCTCCACCACCCTGCGGGTGGTCCCCCTCCCCATCGACGATGGGGAGGAGACAGGGTCGTGACGTCTTCTGAATTTCAGGCTCTGACCGGCGCGGCCGATGAGCAGATCGCCGATCTGGAACTCTTCATCGAGCGCCTGACCGAGGCCAATGCGGTGATGAATCTCGTCGGCCCGGACACCATCCCGGACATCTGGAACCGTCACATCTGGGACTCGGCCCAGCTGCTGGACCTCGCGCCCGGCGCCCGGACCTGGGCCGACCTCGGCGCCGGCGCCGGCTTCCCCGGCGTGGTCCTGGCCATCCTGCTGAAGGGCCGCCCGGACGCCCACGTCTGGCTGATCGACAGCCTCGGCAAGCGCTGCCGCTTCCTGCAGGAGGTGGTCGAGGCCCTCGCCCTGCCGGCGACGGTGATCAATGGCCGGGCTGAAGACCAGGCGCTCAGGGTCGATGTCGTGACCGCCCGCGCGGTGGCGCCGATGGAGAAGCTGCTCGCCTATGCACAGCCTTATCTACAGCGCGGCGCACAGGGGCTGTTTCTCAAGGGGGAAAAGGCCGAGGCTGAGTTGATCGAAGCCCGCAAGGTCTGGCATTTCGAGAGCGACCTCTCCGTCTCGCGCAGCGATCCGCGCGGCCGTATCGTTTCCGTCCGGAGCCTCCGCCGTGTCCATAGCCGGTAAGACTCGCGTCCTCGCCGTTTCCAATCAGAAGGGCGGCGTGGGCAAGACCACCACGGCGATCAACCTCGGCACGGCCCTGGCCGCGATCGGCGAGAAGGTGCTGATCGTCGACATGGACCCGCAGGGCAATGCCTCCACGGGACTCGGTGTTCCACGTGAAACACGACGGGTGACCATCTACGACGTCATCGTCGACGGCCGGTCGGTCGATGACTCGGCGGTGCAGACGGCGGTGCCGGGGCTGCACATCATTCCCGCCGACGCCGACATGTCGGGCGTCGAGATCGAACTGAGCCAGGCCGACCGGCGGTCTTTCCGCCTGCGCGACGCCTTGGCCGGGCAGGGGGCCGAAGGGCAGACCCGGTACGACTACGTCCTGATCGATTGCCCGCCGTCGCTGAACCTGTTGACCCTGAACGCCATGGCGGCGGCCGACGCCGTGCTGGTGCCGCTGCAGTGCGAGTTCTTCGCGCTCGAAGGCCTGACCCAGCTGATGAAGACCATCGAGATGGTGCGCCAGAGCCTCAACCCGACGCTGGAAATCCAGGGACTCGTCCTGACCATGTACGACCGGCGCAACGCCCTGTCCGGACAGGTCGCAGCCGATGTCCGCGCCCATTTCGGCGACAAGGTCTATGAGGCGGTGATCCCCCGCAATGTGCGGGTCTCGGAGGCGCCGTCGTTCGGCAAGCCGGCCCTGATCTACGACCTGAAATGCGCCGGCAGCCAGGCCTATCTGCGCCTCGCCCGCGAGGTGGTGGCGCGCGAGAAGACCCGGCGGCTGCAGGCCGCCTGATGCAAACTAACAGAACGGAATCAGTCAGTTGAGCGAACGTCAGCGCGGCCTTGGCCGGGGATTGTCGGCCCTTCTCGGGGAGCAGGCGGGCGAGGCCGTGCCGGTCGACGGTTCGGCCGCGCCGGCGGGCGTGCGCATGGCCCCGATCGAGACCCTGAAGCCCAATCCGGACCAGCCGCGCAAGATCTTCGGCCAGGCCGAGCTCTCGGAACTGGCGGAGTCGATCCGCGACAAGGGCGTGATCCAGCCGATCCTGGTCCGGCCGCAGCCGAACGAGGACGGCGTCCTGCAGATCATCGCCGGCGAACGCCGCTGGCGGGCGGCCCAGCTGGCGCGCCTGATCCAGGTGCCGGTTATCGTCCGCGAGATGGACGACGTGGCGGTGTTCGAGGTCGCCGTCATCGAGAACGTCCAGCGCGCCGATCTCAATCCGCTGGAGGAGGCCGACGCCTACCGCCTGCTGATGGAGCGGTTCGGCCGCACCCAGGACGCCGTCGCCGGGGTGGTCGGCAAGAGCCGCAGCCACGTGGCCAACACCCTGCGCCTGCTGCAGCTGCCGGAAGAGGTGCTGTGGTATGTCCGCGAAGGAAAGATGAGCGCCGGCCACGCCCGGGCCCTGATCACCGCCCCAAACCCGGCCGCCCTGGCCGAGCAGATCGTCAACGAGGGCCTCAACGTCCGTCAGGCCGAGGCGCTGGCGCGTCGGGCGGCCGAGGGGCCGAAGCCGGGAAAGGCGAAGGTTCGCGCCGGCGCGCCCGCCGGCGAGGGCGGGGCCGATATCGCGGCGCTGGAGCAGGACCTGACCGACGCCCTGGGGGTTCCGGTGTCTCTGGCCGACCGCGGCGGCAAGGGCGAACTGACTCTGCGCTACGCCACCCTGGAGCAGCTGGACGACTTGTGCCGACGGCTGATGCGCGGCTAGGCGAAGCGTGCGAGGGTGACGGCATGACCGACAAACCGAGCAATCCGACCGCCGAAGCCATGAAGAAGGCGCTGGCCGCCAAGAAGGCGGGCGGCGGCCCCGCCCACACCGGCCTGCAGGGCGGCGCCCGGGCCGAGGAGAAGGCCCAGAAGGCCCGCAATGTGGCGCTGGCCAAGCCGGCGTTCAGGAAGGCGTCCAAGCGCGGCTGAGACTTTCTTCCGTCGTCATCCTCGGGCTTGACCCGAGGATCAGAGGTCAGGGCAGGCTGAGTGTCGGTCGAGACGGCCCCGACGGTGATCCAGCCCGCCCACACCGAGAAACGGAACGTCTGATCCTCGGGTCAAGCCCGAGGATGACGGGTAGGGCGAGACCTACAGCCCCAGCCGCCGCGCCCGCGCCGAGATCTCGAGCAGCAGCCGTTCGGCGATCAGCTGGTCGGGGGAGCCGGTGGTCTTGGTGGCGATGTCGGCGGCGTTGACGCTGTCCAGCACCTTGTCGAGGTCCTCGAGCCGCCAGCTGCGCGCCTGGCGCAGCACCTCGGCCTCCTGTTTCCAGAAAACGCCGGCGGCCTTGGCGGCTTCCTTGGCCCCGGCGCCGTTGGCCTGAAGCACATTGATGCGGCGCAGCTTGCCGAGGTGGATGGACGCTTGTCTCACCGCCATGACAGGGCTCTCGCCCTCGGCGAGGGCGCGGCGCAGGCCGGACTGGGCGGGGGCCGGGCGGCCGCCGAAGGCCTGCAGCGCGGCGTCCTGCAGCGAGGCGTCGGGCTCGACTCCGAGGTGCTGCTCCAGTTCGGCGACGTCGATGGTCTTGCCGGAGCCGGGACCGATGTAGAGCACCAGCCGCTCGATCTCCTGACGCATCAGGCCCCGTTCGCGGGGCAGCCGCGCGACGAACCGGTCCAGCGCATCCTGGGTCAGGCCGACCTTGTCGGCGGCCAGGGCTTCGCGCGTCATCCGGGCCACGTCGCCGGTCTCGTCCTCGTAGCAGGCGATGGCGACCGCGGCCTGCGCCGCCTCCGCCGCCTTGCGCAGGGCGGAATCGCGGCCTAGCGCCCCGGCCTCGATGACCAGCATGGCGTCGGGATTATAGCCGCCGTCGGCGTGGGTCTTCAGCGCGGCGGCCAACATCTTGTCGATGGCCGCCTTCTCGCCGCCGAGCCGCACCCGCACCAGGCGGCGGCCGCCGATCATCGACAGCGCGGTCAAAGCCTCGTCGAGGCGGGCCTCATCGCCGTCGATGTCGCTGTCGGTCAGGACGGTGACGTTGAAGGGATCGTTCAGGTCGGGCGTGATCGCCCGGCACAGCAGGGCGGCCCGCTCGGCCACGCCGGAGCGGTCCTTGCCGTGGATCACCGCGGCCCGCACCGAGCGGTCGGGCGCCTTGAGGAAGCGGTCGACCTCGGGCCGTTTCGCCAGGATCATCGGGGGCCGGTCACGGGTGGTCGGGCAGGGCGCGCATCAGGTCGAGCCGGATCTGGCGCGCCAGTTCGGCGGCGGCCCGCTCCTCGCCGTCCTGCTGGGCGGCGATGGCGGCATAGGGCTGATCCGCGGCGGCGTAGGTGGTGGTCACCGTCTCCGCCCCGGTCAGCGGCGGGCCGCCGTCGACGGGCGTCAGGGTCCAGCTGCCGCGGACCGTCAGTTCATAGCGGGTGGCGGTGTCGTCGATGCGCCGTCCGAGCGGGCGGCGCGACTGCTCGACCGTGGTCTGCAGCCGCCACAGCGGAGCCTGCGTCGCGTCGCGGCCGAGGGCGTCCTCGAGCTGTTCGCGGACCCGGTAGCCAAGGCGGTCGTCCTGGGTCGTGACGGCGACCCGACTGAGGGCCCCGCCGACCCCCGCCTCGCCGTACAGGGGCGTGAATCCGCAGCCGGCGAGCGCCAGTCCCATAAGTGCGACAGAGCCGGCGAGAGGGGCCCGCATCAGCCGACCACCAGATTGACGATGCGATCCTTGACCACCACGATCTTCCTCACCGTCTGACCCTCCAGCCGCGACCGCACGTCGGCGTCGGCCAGGACGATGGCCTCGACCTCGGCCGGCTCAAGGCCCCGGGCGACGCGGATCTCGCCGCGGCGCTTGCCGTTGACCTGGATCGGCAGGGTGACCTCGTCGTCGGCCGCCAGCGCCGGATCGTACTCCGGCCACGGCGCATCGAGGATCATCCCCGCTTCGCCGAGCCGCGTCCAGCCTTCCTCGGCCAGGTGGGGCGTGAAGGGCGCGACCAGCCGCAGCAGGGCCGACAGCGCCTGCCGCCTGGCGCCGCCGCCGGCCTTCGCATGATCGCGCACCGTGGCGACGAAGGCATACAGCTTGGCGATGGCCGAGTTGAAGCGGAAGCCGGAGATGCCCTCGGACACCGCCTTGATGGCCTTGTGCGTCTCGCGCACCAGCGAGGCGTTGGCCTGTTCGTCGCCCGGCATGGAGGGGTCGAAGCCGTCGACCTCGGCCCAGACGCGCTGGACGAAGCGGCTGGCGCCCTCGACCCCGCCGGGGGTCCACTGCACGTCGCGCTCGGGCGGGCTGTCCGACAGCACGAACAGCCGGCCGGCGTCGACGCCGTAGGTGTCGACGATCTCCTGGGGGGCGACGACGTTCTTCTTCGACTTCGACATCTTTTCGATGTCGCCGATGGTCAGGGCCTCGCCGGTGGAGAGCTGCAGGGCGCTGCGCTTGCCGCCGTCGTGGATCAGCTCGACGTCGGTGGGTTCGACCCACTGGCCGTCGGCGCGACGGTAGGTCTCGTGGACCACCATGCCCTGGGTGAACAGGCCGGCGAACGGCTCCCTGACGCTCATCAGCCCCGCGTCCGAAAGGGCGCGCGAGATGAAGCGGGCGTAGAGCAGGTGAAGCACGGCGTGCTCGACCCCGCCGATATACTGGTCGACGGGCAGCCATTTGTCGGCGGCGGCCTTCGAGATCGGCCCGGCCGCCGTCGGGTCGGCGAAGCGGGCGAAATACCAGCTGGAGTCGACGAAGGTGTCGAGGGTGTCGGTCTCGCGTTCGGCCGCGCCGCCGCAGGACGGGCAGCTGACGTGCTTCCAGGTCGGGTGGCGGTCCAGCGGATTGCCGGGCGTGTCGAAGGTCACGTCCCTGGGCAGTTCGACCGGCAGGTCCGCCGCGGCGACCGGGCCGCACGACGGGCAGTGGACGATCGGGATCGGACAGCCCCAGTAGCGCTGGCGGCTGACGCCCCAGTCGCGCAGGCGATAGATGGTCGCGCCCCTGCCCTGACCCGCGGCCTCGATGCGCGCGATGGCCTCCGCCGTGGCTGTCTCGATGTCGAGACCGTCCAGGAAATCGGACTGGAAGATGGAGCCGGGCCCGACATAGGCCTCTGTTCCAACGGCGAAATCGTCGCCGGCGCCGTCAGGTCTCACCACCGGGATCACCGGCAGGTCGTATTTCCGGGCGAAGTCCAGATCGCGCTGGTCGTGGGCGGGGCAGCCGAAGATGGCGCCGGTGCCGTATTCCGACAGGATGAAGTTGGCGATCCAGACGCTGACCTCGCGGCCGTCGAACGGGTGCAGGACCTTCAGCCCGGTGTCGAAGCCGATCTTCTCGGCCTGCTCGATCTCGGCCTGGGTCGAGCCGCCCTTGCGGCACTCGGCGATGAAGGCGGCGGCCTCCGCATTGCTTTCCGCGATCGCCCGGGCGACCGGATGGTCGGGCGCGATGCCCATGAAGGAGGCGCCGAACAGGGTGTCGGGACGGGTGGTGTAGATCTCCAGACCCTCGGGCGCGGCCTCGGGCGCGGGGCCGGCCCAGCGCCAGGTCATCTGCAGCCCCCTGGAGCGGCCGATCCAGTTCTCCTGCATCAGCCGGACCTTGTCGGGCCAGCGGCCTTCAAGCTCCTTCAGGCCCTCGATCAGGTCGTCGGCGTAGTCGGTGATGCGCAGGAACCACTGGTTCAGCTTGCGCTTCTCGACGATCGCGCCGGAGCGCCAGCCCCGGCCGTCGACCACCTGCTCATTGGCCAGGACGGTGTTGTCGACCGGGTCCCAGTTGACCACCGAGTCCTTGCGATAGACCAGACCGCGCCTGAACAGCTCGAGGAACCAGGCCTGCTGCTGGCCATAGTAGGCCGGGTCGCAGGTGGCGAACTCGCGGCTCCAGTCCAGCGACAGGCCCAGCAGCTTCAGCTGGTCGCGCATCGTCGCGATGTTGGACCAGGTCCAGTCGCCGGGATGGATGCCGCGCTCGATGGCGGCGTTCTCCGCCGGCAGGCCGAAGGCGTCCCAGCCCATCGGATGCAGCACGTCGAAGCCCTGGGCCCGCTTGGAGCGCGCCACGACGTCGCCCATCACATAGTTGCGGGCGTGGCCCATGTGGATGTTTCCCGACGGATAGGGGAACATCTCCAGCACGTAGTATTTCGGCCGTCCGGTCTCGCCCTCGGGCGTGCGGAAGGCGTCGGCGGCCGCCCAGCGGGCCTGCTGGCGGGGTTCGGCGGTCTTGGGCTCGTAGCGGGCCACGATAGTCCTTCAGGCTGCTCCTGAAGGACGCGGCCTTGAGGAGGCTATGGTCGGGAAGCGGGGATCAGCGGGCGTTCTGCAGGTTGAGCTGGCGCGCCTTGGTCAGAATGGCGTTTTCCAGATCGGTCTCGGTCTGCGCCGCCACCGGAGCGCCCACCCAGCCGCCGGTCCCGTCGCGCACTTCCTTGGTCACCGTCACGTTCAGCGCATCGGCGCGCAGACGGGTGTCGAGGATGAAGACGGTGGCCTTGAAGCGCTCGTTCGGCGTCTGCGGGTCGGTGTACCAGTCGTAGTTGACGACGCCGCCCCACGGGTCGGCGCTGGCCAGCGGCATGAAGCTGAGGGTGTCCAGCGTGGCGCGCCACAGGAAGGCGTTGACGCCGATGCCGGCCTGGGCGGTCGACGCGGGCCTGGCCCCGCCGCCGAAGCCCGGAATCCCGCCGCATCCGCCCAGCATCAGACCCGAGGCGATCAGGGCGATCGCTGCGCCGCGAACCAGCACCATCGAGACTCTCCATTCCATCGAAACGTGCGGCGGGCCGTCCCGCGCACGCGCCGGCCCGCCCAAGGGGCGTCAAGCCGAAGCGACGCTCTATAACACGGTGAAAAGGGGCGATGACAAGGCGAAGTCGCAGACCCGGCGCCGCGTGATGGCGATCCGGCGCCGCGGACGCGTCCGGGGCGACTTCCGACCCGTGACGCTCGCGCCACAGGAGTCCGGCAGAGTCTCGGGAACCAGGGGTTCCGGACCACGTTTCGTTGACCGGGCTGACCAGCGGTGTCTAATCGCTGGCGAGGACCGCGGCGGAAAGCCTTCGTCGCGGCGTAAAGGGCAGGACATGCGCAGGATTGGCGCCGTCATCGCTGGACTGGCCGCGGGGCTCTCGCTCCTGGCCGTGGCCGACGCCGCCTCGGCCCAGGCCGCTTCCTCGCGCGCTCGCGCCCCCGCCGTCAGCCTGTCGGAGGCCCAGGCCGCCCGCTCAGCCACTCCGGGCCAGTCGCGCCTGCGCTTCACCGAACGCGGCCGCTGGGGCCTGGATCTGAACCTGAGCCAACCGGTCGGCCGCGAGAGCAATCTCGGCGACGTCGAGGCCGGGGCCTACTACCGGGTCAATCCGCGGCTGCGCGTCGGCGCCACCGCCGGCCTGGCCGAGCCCGAGGCCGATCCCGCCCGCGCGCCGCAGACCGACCGCCGCGCCGCGCCGCGCTTCCGCCTGGAATCGATCTTCCGCTTCTAGGCCGGGCCGAAAGCCGTCCGGATCCCCGACACCGCCGCAAGGCCGCACGCGCCCGAGCCGATCAGTTCGCGCGCGTTGCCGCCGTCGACGCCGCCGAGGGCGTAGACCGGGACGGGCGAGCCTCGCGCCGCGTCGCGGAAGCCCTTCACACCCAGGGTCGGCCGGTTCGCCGACGCCCCGCCCGCCGCGAACACCGGCGACAGCACGGCGGCGTCGAGCGCCTCGGCGCCGGCCAGAGCGGCCGCTGAATGGACGGCGCCGGTGATCCGCCAGCGAGGATGGGACGCCGCGAGCGAAGCCGCCTGAGCCAGCGCCCGCTCGGGCAGATGCACCCCGTCCGCCTCCACCGCCTCCGCCAGTTTCGGGTCCAGACCGATCAGCAGCAGGCCGCGGCGCTCGCGGGTCGCCTCGCGCAGCCGCAGCCCGGTCTCACGGGCGTCGGCGGCCCCGAAGGCCCGGAACACCACGCCCGCCCCGAGCGGCAGCCGCGCCGCGGTCTCCCATGGGCGGGGCGTGCGCGCCGGGTCGGTGAAGAACAGCAGCGGCGGCAGGTTCGGCCCGCCGCGGCCCGCGCCCCGGCTGACATTGGCCGCGTCCCGTGCGAGGACGCTGGCGACCTCCCACAGGATTTCCGCGTCGGACCGGTTCATGGCCTCCTCTTCTCCCGATCCCGTTGCCGCGTCCAGCGGCGTGGCCGCGCGCCTCGCCGCCGTGCGGGAGCGGATCGCCGAGGTCTGCCGGGCCGCCCGACGCGATCCCGCCGGCGTGGTCCTGACCGCGGTCAGCAAGACCCAGCCCGCCGAAGCCCTGGAGCAGGCCCTCGCCGGCGGGCAGCGGGTGTTCGGCGAGAACCGGGTGCAGGAGGCGCAGGCCCACTGGGGCGGCCTCCGGAGCGCGGTCCCCGATCTCGAGCTGCGCCTGATCGGGCCGCTGCAGACCAACAAGGCGGCCGACGCGGTCGCCCTGTTCGACGTCATCGAGACCGTGGACCGCGAGAAGCTTGTCGACGCCCTCGCCGTCGCCGCCGACAAGGTCGGACGGACGGTGCGGGCGCTGGTCCAGGTCAATACGGGGGCGGAACCGCAGAAGGCCGGGATCCTGCCGGAACAGGCCGATGACCTGATCGGATACGCCCGGGGCAAGGGTCTTATCGTCGAGGGGCTGATGTGCATCCCGCCGGCGGACGAGGCGGCGGGGCCGCATTTCGCCCTGCTGCGCAGGATCGCCCGTCGCAACGGCCTGCACGTGCTGTCGATGGGGATGAGCGCCGACTACGAGACCGCCCTGCGCTTCGGTGCGACCCATGTGCGGATCGGATCGGCGTTGTTCGGGGAACGAAACCGCCCCCAAACGCCCTCTAGAGACTGAAAACCGCTCCGCTTCGGGTCGGACCCTTGGCGGAACGGCCGACGCTCGCCATTCTGGTAGCCATGCCTACGCCCAAGACGATCCTGATCATCGACGACGACGACGACCTTCGCGAGGCGCTGGCCGAGCAGCTGGCCCTGCACGAGGCCTTCCGCCCGGTGCAGGCGGCGACGGCGGCCGAGGGCGTTCGGCTGGGGCGCGAGACCCGCGCCGACCTGATCCTGCTGGACGTCGACCTGCCCGACATGGACGGGCGCGAGGCCTGCCGGCTGCTGCGCAAGGACGGGGTCTCGACCCCGATCATCATGCTGACCGGCCAGTCGTCGGACGCCGACACCGTGCTGGGGCTGGAATCCGGCGCCAATGACTATGTCACCAAGCCCTTCCGTTTCGCCGTCCTGCTGGCCCGCATCCGCGCCCATCTGCGCAGCCACGAGCAGTCCGAGGACGCGGTGTTCCGCATCGGCCCCTACGAGTTCCGGCCCGCCGCCAAGGTCCTGATCGACGACAAGGGCAAGAAGGTGCGCCTGACCGAGAAGGAAACCAGCATCCTGAAGTACCTCTACCGCGCCGGGGCCAAGGCCGTGTCGCGCGAGGAACTGCTGACCGAGGTGTGGGGCTACAACGCCGGGGTCACCACCCACACGCTGGAAACCCATATCTATCGTCTGCGCCAGAAGATCGAGCCGGAGCCCGGCCAGGCCCGGCTGCTGCTGACCGACGCCGGCGGATACCGGCTGCAGCCCTAGCCGGGACGCCACTCGCTGAGGGTCTCGCCGGTGGCGCCGTCCTCGTAGGCGAGGCGGTCGAGCACCACTCCCACCGCGCACGGCGGCCGGCTCTCGGCCCGATTGACCCGGCAGCGGATCACCGCGCCTTCGGCCCACGGTGTCAGCCGGCCCTCGAGCACGAGGCGGTAGCCTTGGGCGGGGTCGGGCGCCGGGGCGTCGCCCTGGCCACGGAGGGTGAAGGTGAAGGCGCGGTCGTCGGCGCGGCCGAGCCGGGACGCGCCCTCGGCGCGCAACAGGGCCAGCGCCACCTTGGGCGTGGTCGGCAGTTCGAAGACCTGCGGCGTCGGCGGCCCCGGCGCCGGGCACCCCTCGGACCGCATCCACGGCTGATTGACCCAGACGCCGCCGACGTGTTCGAAACCCGGCGCCGCCGGCCCGGTGGCGTCGCCCGCGGTCCAGTCCGCCGGCGTGAAGCGCAGGCGGATCGCCTTGCCGTCGGCGGTGCGGCTCCAGCGCGGAGCTCCGGCGTCGGCGACGCCCTCCGCGGGCGCGGGCTCGGGGCCAAAGCAGCCGAAGGCGATACGCATCCGGAAGCGGCGGTTGGCGAGGGAGTCGTTCGCGGTCGGCGTCCGTCCGGCGGCGGCGCTGGAGGCCGCGGCGTCGACGGCCGACAGGATCGCCACGCGATCGAGGACCGGATCGGCCAGGGGCGCGGCGGGGCGCGGCGCGGGCGCGGCCGGGGCCGGCGCGGCCGCGCGCTGACGATCTCCGCAGGCGGCCGTCGCCAGGCCGACGGCTCCGGCGAGGGCGAGCAGGCGCGCCGGCCGGAGGGTGATCGAGGCGTTCACGGCTCTGTCAGACATGGAACGAGACTAGCACGCGGGACGCTCGAATCTCGACCCCGAGGGTCTCCGGGGGGTTGACGGCGGCGAACGGGGAGGGTCGGGAAGGGCATGACGTTCGACCAGATCGCCGCTCTCCTGGTCCTGCTGGCCGTGGTCGGGGTGCTGATACACGGGCGGGTGCGCGCCGATGTCGTGGCCCTGACCGGGGCCGCGGCCCTGCTGCTGCTCGGCGTCGTGCGGCCGGTCGAGGTGCAGGCCGCCTTCGCCAGCCCGGCGGTCATCGCCCTGGCCGGCCTGTTCGTCATCGCCTACGCCATCGAACTGTCCGGCCTGCTCGGCCTGATGATCCGCCGCGCGACACGGCTGGCCTCGCGGGTCGGGGCGCTGGGCGTCTGGGCGGTGATCGGCCTGTGCGGCGGCCTCGGCGGCTTCCTCAACAACACACCGGTGGTGGTGCTGGCGGCGCCGGTGATCCGCGACGTGGCCCAGTCGCTGAAGCTGTCGCCCAAGCGGTTCCTGATGCCGCTCAGCCATGTGACGGTGATGGGGGGGCTGCTGACCCTGATCGGCACCTCGACCAACCTGCTGGTCAACGACATGGCGCGAAACGCCGGCCAGCCGGTGTTCAGCCTGTTCGAGATCACCCCCGTCGGCCTGTGCATCGCCGTCATCGGCGGCCTGTGGCTCTATTTTGTCGGGGCGCGGCAGCTGGGTCGGGCTGTGGCGGCGGACGAGGCCGAGCAGGCCCGGCTGGCCGAACTGGAGGAGAGCCGCCGCCAGTCCGAGGCGGAGGCGGCGGCGCGTCGCCGGCGCATCCTGCCGTTCAACCTGCCGCGGCTGGGCGAGGCCCGCACCAACGAAGACGGCTCGGGCGACGCCCACCTCGGCGACGTGGCCCTGTTCGGCGCCGCCGACCGGCCATTCGACCTGCGTCGGGCGTTGATCTCGCTGGCGGTCTTCGTGGCCGTGGTCGCGGCGGCCGGCTTCGGCCTGGCTCCGATCGCCGCCTCGGCCTTCGCCGGCGCGGTCGCCCTGATCCTGCTCAGGGTGATCACGCCCGAGGAGGCCTACGCCGGTCTCCGTCCGGAAATCCTGCTGCTGATCGCCGGCATGGTGGTGGTCGGCATCTCGATCGAGGTCACCGGCCTGGCCGCCGAGGGGGCCGGGGTGCTGATCGAGGTGCTGCGGCCGTTCGGACCGCTCGTCGGGCTGATCATCCTGTACGGCGTCACCCTGTTCGCCACCGAACTGCTGTCCAACGCCACCGTGGCGGTGCTGATCACGCCCATCGCCGTGGCCCTGGCCGAGAGCTTCGGCGTCGACCCGCGGCCGTTCCTGGTCGGGGTGATGATGGCCGCCTCGGCGGCCTTCGCCACGCCGTTCGGCTACCAGACCAATGTGCTGGTCTTCCAGATGGGCGGCTACAGCTACATGGACTTCGTCCGCGTCGGTCTGCCGCTGAACCTCGTCACCTGGGTGGCCGCGATGATCGCCATCCCGGTGTTCTTCCCGTTCTAGGGGGCTTGCCGCCAGAGGTTACTCCGCCGGCGCTGCGCCCGCTTCGGCCGAATCCTTCGCCACTCCATCAGTCGAGAGCTTTCGCAGGTGGCGTTCGATCGCGATGATCAGGAAGAAGAACATCACGACGAGGAAACCGGCCACGATCTGAAGCGCCAGCACCAGCCGGGGTCCGATCTGGGATCGGGTGATCTCGTGATCGATACGCTTGTTCTCGGCCGCACGGGCGTTGGCATCCGACTTGCCGATCCAGAGCTCGCGGAACGCCCCGTCAGCCCTTCCAAAGGCCGTCAGCGGGCTGACGATTCCGTCTGGGTAGGCCGGCACGCAGCGCTCTATGGGCACAGTCCGCGTCGCCGTGCAGGCATAGGAGCCATAGTACCAATCGTAGCAGACGTCCGGCACGCGGCGCTGTTCGTAGTTGGTGGTGCAGGCTTGCTCCGTCTTTTCGGCGGCCTTGTAGACGCGCAGTAGGCCGACGATGGAGGTATCCGACATGGCCGCCGCGATGGCCGTCTGGGCCTGCCGCCGATAGGCCGCGTCCTCGACGAATAGCTTGGTCGTCAGATCGGAGCCGGCTGCGTAGGTGTCGAGGTCGTAGCCGAGAGCCGACAGGAGCTCGGCCGGGCTCAACGTTTTGTCCTCGGGCTTTTTGTAGGTTTCCGAGGCTTTCCGGTACACTTCGTAATAGGCCGGGAAGGCATCACGCACGAAGGCGACGTGGTTCGCGCGGACGGCGGCGGGGATGCCGGAGCCAGTCTCGGCTGGTTTCGGCGCAGGGGCCGTGCGCAGGGCAGTGGAGACTTCCGTCGGGGTTACCACAGTCGCCTGCTGACGAACCTCGGTCGGAACCATCAGTCGCCAGAGGCCGTCAATGGCGAACCCGGTCGCGGCGAGCAGACAGATCGTGGCTACGGCTAAAACCGCGACTCTCAGAATGGTCAGATAGACGCCTTCGACGCGGTCCAACTGGACCGAGCGCACAACCTTCAGCATATTTGTAGGCCCCCCGGCCGCGAGATTTCATACAACCTAGAATGCGGGGCGGAGGAAACACAAGGCCGAGTCGATCAGACGTTCAGGTCCATCGTCACCGGAGCGTGGTCGCTGGGCTGGGTCCATTCGCGGACCGCATCATGGATGCGGGCGGTGCCGGGCTTCACCGCCGGGGTCAGGCCGGGCGAGGTCCACAGGTGATCGAGGCGCAGGCCGCGGTTCGACTTGCGGAAGTCGGCGGCGCGGTAGCTCCACCAGCTGGCCAGTTTCTGCGGCTCGGGGATCTGGTCGCGGACCACATCGGTGAAGCCGCCGGCGGCCTGGAGGCGGCGCAGGGTCTCGACCTCCAGCGGCGTGTGGCTGACGATCTTCGACATGTAGCGGTGGTTCCAGACGTCGTTCTCGCCCGGCGCGATGTTGAAGTCGCCGGCCAGCACCAGCGGGCGCTGTTTGTCGCGGCCGGACATCTCGGCGGTCAGCCGCTCGTAGAAATCCATCTTGTGATCGAACTTCGGGTTCAGCTTGCGGTCGGGCGTGTCGCCGCCGGCCGGGATGTAGAAATTCTGGATCTCGACGCCCTCGACCGTCACGGCGACGCAGCGGGCGTGCCCCTCGCGGCAGACGTCGAGTTTCGGCGCCTCGGCGATCGGCTTGCGGCTGGCGATGGCGACGCCGTGCCAGCCCTTCTGCCCGCCGATCTTCAGGTGCGGCAGGCCCATCTCTTCGAAGGCGCCCCGGGGAAACTGGTCCTCAAGGCATTTGATCTCCTGCAGGCACAGCACGTCGGTCCCGCTCTCGGCGACGAAGCGGGCGACCTGGTCGATGCGCAGGCGGACGGAGTTGATGTTCCAGGTGGCGATGCGAAGCATGTTTGGGCTCTAGCAGGCCGCGTGGCCGCCGCCCACAGACCCGGACAAAGAGACGCCCGATCCTTGCGGACCGGGCGTTCAGAGGTTCGTCTCTCTCGCCGCCGGGAAGGGGATGAAATCCGTAGCGGGTCAGACCGGCTCCCGCCGATCTGTGGCCAAAACAACACGGCCGGCGGAAAAAGTCAAGGTGAGTTCGCCCGCCGGGGGAATCAGTTGCGGCGCGGGCGCTGGGTCGGGTCGCGCAGCTGGAACAGGCTGGCCGCCAGACCGGAGGCGGGGCGCAGGCTGGTCAGCTGGGTGCGGGTGCGGCCGCCCTGGGCGTCGATGATGGTCCACTCCTGCAGCCGCAGCGGATTGCCGGCGAAGGCCAGCACCACCGAACCGTCGCCGGGGCGGCGCGAGTCGCGGGCGGTGATGGCGAAGGCGCCGGAGTCCATGCGGGTGACGCGGTCGATGCGCACGCCCTGGTCCAGCCGCACGGTGCGGGCGAGGAAGGTCGACAGCGGGGTCTGGCTGAGGGGCACCTGACGGAAGGTGTTCAGGCGCGGATCGTAGCGCTTCACGTTGTTGCCGTCCGAGACGACCAGCAGGCCGGCCGGGTTGGTGTATTCGAAGCGCATCTTGCCCGGACGCTGCAGGTAGAAGCGGCCTTCCCGGCGCTGGGCGCCCGAGGTCTCGACGAAGGTCCCTTGGGCCGAAGTCAGGCCCTGCAGATAGGTCTGGGCGCGGGCGAGGACGGCGCGGTCCTCGGCCGAGAGGTTCGACTGGGCGTGGGCCGGCAGGGCCACAACAGCGGCGAGGGCGGCGGAACCGAGCGCGAAAGCGCGGCGTGAGACGGTCATGATGTCTTCTCCCGTTCGGGATGGTTGGGACTTGCCGTCTTGCGGAACGGGTCTGGCGAGGGCGTGACCCCAGCCTGACCATATTCAGGCGCTCCGATGAAGCCCTGTTCAGCATCGCCCGGCGGACGGCGGCCCTAGCTAACGCGGCGGGCCCGTCTCCGTTGCCCGAAAGGCAGGCTACATCGGCGGCGGACCGGCGAGGATGTCGCGCTTGCCGGCGTGGTTGGCGGGGCTGACCACGCCCTCCTGCTCCATCCGCTCGATCAGCGAGGCGGCGCGGTTGTAGCCGATCTGCAGGCGGCGCTGGACGTACGAGGTCGAGGCCTTGCGGTCGCGGGTGACCACGGCCACGGCGCGGTCGTAGAGATCGTCCCCGGAGCCGCCGCCGCCCTCGTCGAAGCCGCCCGCGTCGCCGTCTCCGTCGGGATCGTCGGTGATCAGGTCGAGATAGTCGGGCTCGGCCTGCGAGCGCAGGTGTTTGCAGACCTCGTCGACTTCCTGATCGGTGACGAACGGGCCGTGCAGGCGGGTGATGCGGCCGCCGCCGGCCATGTAGAGCATGTCGCCCTGACCCAGCAGCTGCTCGCCGCCCTGCTCGCCGAGGATGGTGCGGCTGTCGATCTTGGAAGTGACCTGGAAGGAAATCCGGGTCGGGAAGTTGGCCTTGATGGTGCCGGTGATGACGTCCACCGACGGACGCTGGGTGGCCATGATCAGGTGGATGCCGGCGGCGCGGGCCATCTGGGCCAGACGCTGCACCGCGCCCTCGACGTCCTTGCCGGCGACGAGCATCAGGTCGGCCATCTCGTCCATGACCACGACCAGATAGGGCATGGGTTCGGGGCGGATCTTCTCGGACTCGTAGACCGGGCGGCCCTGGTCGTCGAAGCCGGTCTGGACGGTGCGTTCGAAATGCTCGCCCTTGGCCTGGGCCTCGCGGGCGCGCTCGTTGTAGCTGGCGATGTTGCGAACCCCGAGCTTGGACATCCGCCGGTAGCGGTCCTCCATCTCGCGTACGGTCCATTTCAGGGCGACGACGGCCTTCTTCGGATCGGTGACCACCGGGGCCAGCAGGTGCGGGATGCCGTCGTAGACGCTGAGCTCCAGCATCTTGGGGTCGATCATGATGAAGCGGCACTCGGCCGGGCTGTGCCGGTAGAGGATCGACAGGATCATGGCGTTGACCCCGACCGACTTGCCCGAGCCGGTGGTGCCGGCGATCAGCAGGTGGGGCATGCGCGCCAGGTCGGCGACATAGGGCTCGCCGCCGATGGTCTCGCCCAGCGCCAGCGGCAGCAGATGCGCCGGCTTGTCGTATTCGGCCGAGGCCAGCAGGTCGCGCAGATAGACCGTCTCGCGCTTGGCGTTGGGCAGTTCGATGCCGATGGCGTTGCGGCCGGGCACGACCGAGATGCGGCAGGCGCGGGCGCTCATCGAACGGGCGATGTCGTCCGACAGGGCCACGACGCGGCCGTGCTTCACCCCGGGGGCGGGCACCAGCTCATAGAGAGTGACCACGGGACCGGGGCGGATCTGGTCGATGACGCCGCGCACGCCGAACTCCTGCAGCACGCCCTCCAGCATCTTGGCGTTCTGTTTCAGCGCCTCCTCGTCGACCGAGGCGACGCGCTTGGCGGGCTTGGTCAGCATCCCCAGCGGCGGCAGGTCGAAGCCGGTCGAGGGACGGGCGAAGTCGAAGGCGGCCTGGCTGTCGTCGATCTCGCGGCGCGAGGCCTTGGGGGCCTTGGTCGCGGCGACCTTGGGCTCGGGCGCATTGCGGGCGGGAAGCGGCTCCTGCCACGGCGGCCCGTCGTCGGCGTCGAGGGAAACGGGGGCGTAGTCGTCCGGCTCGGGCGCGGGCCGGGGCCGCGGCGGGGCCTTGGCGCTGCGACGTGCGACCGGCGGCGGGACGGAGCGGCGCGAACCGCGCGCCCAGTCGAGGCCGTCCCGCAGGTCGGAGGCGCGCAGGCCGATGGCGTAGCCGAGGCTCCACAGACCCAGCGGCAGGAACAGGACGGCGGCGCCGATCGCCGCTCCGGGCAGGCGCAGGGCCTCGAAAGCCATCCGCACCAGGCCGACCAGGGCGTCGCCCCACAGGCCGCCCAGCCCGGCCGCCAGCGGCCAGGCGGCGGGCTGGGCCAGCGCCGAGAGGGCGGCGGAGAGCGACAGCACGCCGACCGTCGCGGCCAGGGCCTTGAGCGGCGACGGCTTGAGCCGCTGCTGGACCGCGTCCCCGATCGCCCCGGCCAGGCCGAAGGCGATCAGCAGCAGGGCGGCGGGCCAGGCGGCCAGTCCCAGCGACTGCATGAACAGGTCGGCGAACAGGGCGCCGTTCAGGCCCAGCCAATTGGTCGGGGCGGCCGAGGAGGCGGCGTTGAGGCTGGGATCGGCCGGGTTCCACGAGATCAGGGCCGCCAGCAGCAGGGCTGCGAGCAGGGCCTGCAGCACGCCGCGAAACCGCACCACGAACGGCGCGGCCCAGACGATGCGGGCGCTCTCGAAGGCGCGCTGGCCGAGGGCGAGGGCGGCGGACATGGCGGGCGGCGAACTCCGGCGAAACGGGACTCCGACGGTTGTCGCCCGGGCAGGGTTAAGAGGCTGTTTACCCACCGCGACGTCACGGCGCTGGACGGGCGCTCCCGGCGGCGCGAAACAGGAGCCATGAGCCAGAGCGACCGCCACGACGTGATCATCGCCGGAGCCGGCATGGCGGGCGCGACCTTCGCCCTGGCGGCGGCCCAGGGCGGGCTGAAGGTGGGGCTGGTCGATCCGCAACCGTTCTCCGCCCAGCTGGCGCCGACCTTCGATGGCCGTTCGACGGCGATCGCCTTCTCCACCTTCCGCATGCTGGACGCGCTCGGCGTCGGAACGGCGCTCAGGCCCCACGCCTGCCGCATGGATCGCATCCTGGTCACCGACGGACGGCGGCCGGGCGCGGCCTCACGGGCCGCCTCGTCCGCCTTCCTGCGCTTCGACGCCGACGAGATCGGCGACCGCACCGACGGCGAGCCGCTCGGCTACATGGTCGAGAACCGCCGTATCCGCTCGGCCCTGGCCGAGGCGGTGACGGCGGCGGGCATCGAGGTCCGCGCCCCGGCCTCGGTCGAGCGCGTCGAGCCCGGTCCGGGCGGCGCGGCCGTGACCCTGGCGGGCGGCTCCGTGATCGAGGCGGCGCTGGTGGTCGGGGCCGAGGGGCGCGGCTCGCGGGTGCGGCGGGAAGCGGGCATCGACACGGTCGGCTGGGGCTACGGCCAGAGCGGGGTGGTCGCCACGGTGCGGATGGGCCGCGACCACGGCAATGTCGCCCACGAGTATTTCCTGCCCTCCGGCCCGTTCGCCATCCTGCCCCTGACGGAGCAGAGGGCCAGCCTGGTGTGGACCGAGACGACGCGGCGGGCCGAGGCGCTGAAGGCCTGTTCGGACGAGGCCTTCCACGCCCACCTGACGCGGCGCTTCGGAGACTTCCTCGACGATGTCTCGGTGGTGGGGCCGAGGTTCGTCTACCCGCTGTCATTGCAGCTGGCCGAGCAGCTGACCGCGCCGCGCACCGCCCTGATCGGCGACGCCGCCCACGCGGTCCACCCGGTCGCCGGACAGGGGCTCAACATGGGTCTGAAGGACGCCGCCGCCCTGGCCGAGGTGCTGATCGAGGCCCTGCGCATCGGCGAGGACATTGGCTCGGAGACGGTGCTGGACCGCTACGCCCGCTGGCGGCGCTTCGACAACGCCGCGCTGGCCGCCGGCTTCGACGGCTTCGTGCGGCTGTTCTCCAACGACATCGCCCCGGTGCGGCTGGCGCGCGATCTGGGCATCGCCGCCGTCAACCGCCTCGCCCCCCTGCGCCGCGCCTTCATGCACGAGGCCGGCGGCGCGACCGGCGACCTGCCCCGGCTGCTGCGCGGCATGAGTCTTTAGGGCGCTAACGCTCGCGACGCGGTCGCTCGCTGCTTGAGCGCGCGCGACTTCAGTCCAGCTTCCGCGCCTCATCCGCCAGCATGATCGGCACGCCGTCGCGGATCGGGAAGGCCAGCTTGGCGCCCTTGGACACCAATTCCTGTCGCTCACGGTCATAGGTCAGCCGCCCGCGCGTCACGGGACAGACCAGCACCTCAAGCAGGCGGGGGTCGACGGAGGCGGGGGTCTGGAAGGCGTCGGACATGGCGGGAAGGGTATAGGGGCTAGGGGCTAGGGGCTAGGGAAGAGTGCGGCCGGGGCCATCTGCCGATAACCTGCTAGACCCTGGACCCTGGACCTTGGCCTCACTGCATCGACGGCGCATCCCCGTCACCTGAATCCGCCGCGTCGATGGTCATCAGGGCGGTGAGGACGTCGGAACGGTCGGTCAGGCTGGGCGCCTCCAGCAGCGCCTGCTTCTCCGACGGCTCGAACGGCAGGGCCATGGACAGGCTGTTGATCAGGGCCTCGGGCGGGGCGGTCTCAGCGGTGTCCCAGTCGATGTCGAGGCCCCGCGTTTCCAGATAGGCGCGCAGGGCGTCGAGCAACGCGTCGCGGTCGAGGCCGACATCATCGACCGGCGGGGCGGCGAGATCGGCCTCGAAGGCCGAGAAATCGGCGCGCACCTGGCGGTAGGGCGTCTGGGTCGGCAGTTCGACCGCGAGGCGGAAGCGGGCGCAGCCGGTCAGGGTGATCAGATAACGGCCGTCCGAGGTCTCGGCGAAGCTGGTGATCCGACCGGCGCAGCCGACCGGCGACAGCTTGGGCGTGACGCGCGAGCCGGCCTGCGGCTGAATCATGCCGATGATCCGGTCGCCGGCCATGGCGTCATCGATCATGTTCAGATAGCGCGGCTCGAAGATGTTGAGCGGCAGCTGACCGCGCGGCAGCAGGATGGCGCCCGGCAGGGGAAAGACCGGAATGACCTGCGGCAGGTCGGCGGCCCTGACATAGCCCTGCGCCATGCGCGTCTCCCCTAGGCGAACAGGATGGAGGACAGGCGGCGGCGGCCGTCGCGAGCGATCTCCGAGGCCGGACCGGCCGCCTCGAACACGACGAGCAACTGCTTGCGGGCGGCCTGGTCGTTCCACTCGCGATCGGCGGCGACGATCTTGAGCAGGCTGTCGACCGCGCCCTGCAGATCGCCGGCCGCGGCCTGGGCCAGCGACAGGTCGTAGCGGGCCTGATGATCGGAGGGATCGGCGGCGACCCGGGTCTCCAGCTCGGCGCTCGCGCCGCTCGGGGCCGCCGAGGCGAGCGACAGCTGGGCGCGCACCGACTGGACCTTGGCGTTCTTCGAGTCCGCGGGGGCCATGGCGATGGTCTGGCGGGCCTGGTCGACGTCGCCGTCGGTCAGATAGACCCGGGCCATGCCGGCCACGGCGCCTTCGTGGGCCGGCTCCAGCATCAGCACCTGGGCGAAGGCCTGGGCGGCGCCGCCGAGGTCGTTCAGCGACAGCGACTCTTCGCCCATCGACATCAGCTGCTCGATGTCGGAGTTGGCGCTCGTGCCGCCGGTCAGCTTGTCGATGAAGGCCTTGAGCTGGCTTTCCGGGATCGCGCCCTGGAATCCGTCGGCGGGCTGGCCGTTGACGAAGGCGTAGACGGTGGGGATCGACTGCACGCGCAGCTGACCCGCGTAGGCGGGATTCTTGTCGACGTCGATCTTGACCAGCTTGACGGCGCCGCCGGCGGCGCGGACCGCCTTCTCCAGCATCGGCGTCAGGGTCCGGCACGGCCCGCACCAGGTCGCCCAGAAGTCGACCAGCACCGGCTGGACCTTCGACGCCTCGACGACATCGGCCATGAAGCCGGCGTCGGAACCGTCCTTGATCAGGTCGTCAGGCAGGGTGGTGGGGTCGGCGAAACTCATCGAGCGGTCCTTGGGGTGTGAGGGCCTAACGCGGCAGGGCGAAGATGGTCGCGGCGGACGCCCGCCTCAAGGGCCGATCAGGTGGGATCCCCCCCGGCGCCGGCGGGGCTGAGCTTCCAGCGGATCTTGGTTTCGGAATCCGTGCGGGCCGAGCCGCGCACGACGATCTGCAGCGAGCGCCGGGTCAGGCCTTCGTCGACATGGACCGACGGCTCGATGGCCACGTCCGGCCCATCGGTGCGGAACCACCAGCCGCGGCCGGAATGGCCCCGCAGCAGGATGGAGCGGCGGTCGCGAGCCAGCGAGGCCTGCACGCCCGGCTCGAGCTGGAAGCGCACGGCGTAGGGGGCGGCGATGGCGCGGACCACGTCCTTCTGGCCCGGCGCCGGATGCAGCCGTTCCTCGGCGCGGAGCTCGTCCAGCCTCTGGTCGAGATAGAGGCGGCGCTGGTGCAGCAGGCCGAAGTCATGAACCCAGCCGTCGTGCTCGGCCTCGAGCCAGACCGCGCCCTCGCCATCGCGGCGATGGACCTCAACGTGCAGCGGCCGCCCGATCAGGCGCTGGCCGAGCAGGTCGCCCTTCCAGCCGCCCAGCGGCGCGCCGGTCGAGCTCTCGCCCAGCGTCAGGGTCGTGTGGCCGGGGGCGAGGCGGAGGCCCTGCCGGTCGGCCGCGCGAGGGGTCCAGCCGCAGCCAGTGACCAGCCGGTCCCGCCCGCAGACGATTTCCAGCGCCAGCGGCTGGGCGCAGGCGGCGGACGACCAGCCGGCCCGGGCCGGACCGGCGACGTCGGCGGCGACGGTGAGCAGAGGGCTGCGGATGCGGGCGACGCCTCCGACGCTCCCGCTCGGCGGCTCGGCGCCGTCGGCCTCGTCGTGGGCGAGGGCGGCCGCGACCCGCGCGGGGTTGGACGGTCCGCCGCCCTGCAGGGTGACCAGCCGCCCGTCGGGCAGACTGAAGAAGCGCGCCGCCCGGGTCAGGCGCCGGATGGCCGAGCGCACCGGATCGGGCAGCGCCTCCGACAGCTGCGCCAGCGCGTCCTCGAGGCTCAGCAGGTCAAGCAGCAGCTCCAGTCCGGCCTCGGGACTGCGCGAGGCGTGGCCGCCGTCCTCGCCGACGGTGCGGGCGAGGGCGGCCGGGAGGCGGCGCAGGGCCTTGCGGCGCAGCGCGGCGCCGGGGGCGCCCGCCAGAACGCAGCCCGCGACGGCGGCGGCGACGAGGCGCTCGGCCCTGCCGGCCACGCCGCCGGGCGGCCGCAGCAGCTGCCGCGCCTGACGCCCCAGCACGTCCGCCAGCCGCACCCGTTCGGCCTCGGTCGCCACCTGGCCCATGCGCCGCGCCGCGCAGGCGAGGTTGAAGGTGCGGCGGGCGAGAATGGCGGGATCCCAGGCGAAGGGCGACCAGCGAGCGAAGACCGTCGCCCAGCCCAGGGTGAGCCGCAGGCCTTCGCGCGCGCCGCGCTCGCCCTCGAGCATCAGCGACGGCAGCCATGCGAAGGCGTGCAGCTCCACCGCAAAGGCGCGCGTCGGGCTGGGCCGGTTCCATGGATCCTCGGGCGCGGCGGCCTCGAGGCTGGAGCCGGCGAGGATGAATTTGCCGCCGAGGACCGTCTTGCCGGTCGCGGGATCGACGGGCCGGAAGTCGCGGGGCGTGGCCGCGAAGCCTTGGGCGACGCGGCCTTTCAGGGTCAGAGCGTAGCCGGGCAGGCCGTAGAGCTCGACCCACAGCTGACGGGTCAGCAGGCGGCCGGCGACGGCGGGCCACAGGCCCGGACCGGTGGCGGCGTCGGTGGTGCGGACCGGGGTGCGCATCGGGGCGCCGCGCAGGCCGGGAATGGCGCCGGGCTGCGGGGCGTCGGCCTCGGGACGCGAGAAGGGGCCGAGCGGGCTCATGCGGGCTTTTGGGCCGCCGGGCTTTGAGCGGCCTTCAGGGCCCGGATGTTGTCGGCGTAGGCGGAGGGGCCTCCGCGGAACACCGCCGTGCCGGCGACCAGGGCGTCGGCGCCGGCGGCGACGCAGGCGCCGGCGTTGGCCGCCGTGACGCCGCCGTCGACCTGCAGGTGCGCCGCCGAGCCGGCGGCGTCGAGCACGGCGCGGGTGCGCTCGATCTTGCGCAGGGTCGAGGGGATGAAGGACTGGCCGCCGAAGCCCGGATTGACCGACATCAGCAGCACCAGGTCGACGAGATCGACGACCTCCTCCAGCACGGACAGAGGCGTGCCGGGATTGAGCACCACGCCGGCCTTTGCGCCCAGTTGCCGGATACGGCCCAGGGTGCGGTGCAGGTGCGGTCCGCTCTCGGGGTGGACGGTCAGATAGTCCGCCCCGGCCTCCCGGTAGGCTTCCAGCCACGGATCGACCGGCGCGACCATCATATGCACGTCGAACGGCAGCTTCGTGTGCGGACGCAGCGCCTTCACAACCTCGGGACCGATGGTGATGTTGGGCACGAAATGGCCGTCCATGACATCGACATGGACCCAGTCGGCGCCGGCGGCCTCAAGGGCGGCGACTTCCTCGCCGAGACGGGCGAAGTCGCTGGCGAGGATGGACGGACAGATCAGGGGCGCGGGCATGGTCCGGGGATAAGGCGGGTCGCGGGCCGTAGCAAGGCGCGGGCTGGGTTTCCGCCGCCGCCGGAGCTACACGGTTCAGTCATTGCCCCACGCGACAGCGGAGACCCGTCATGAGCGAACACCTCGCCGTCATCGAATGGAGCCGGGAGGGTCAAGCCTTTTCCGACAACCAGTACGCCCGCGCCCACGACTGGCGCTTCGACGGCGGGGCGGTGGTGCGCGGCTCCTCCGCGCCGTCCAGCGTGCCGGCGCCGATGTCCGACCCGGCCGCTGTCGATCCGGAGGAGGCGCTGGTGGCCGCCGTGTCCAGTTGTCACATGCTGTTCTTCCTCGCCTTCGCCCGAAAGGACGGTTTCGTCGTCGATCACTACCGCGACCAGGCCAGCGGCGAGCTCGGCCGCGACGACCGCGGGCGGGTGTCCATCACGGCGGTGACCCTGCGCCCGGCCGCGGCCTTCTCCGGCGAGAACCGACCCGATCCGGCGGCACTCGGCGACCTGCACCACCGCGCCCACGAGGCCTGTTACATCGCCAACTCGATCCGGGCCGCGGTGACGGTCGAACCGCGCTGACAGGCGTTCACAGACCGGAACAAATGAGGCACAAGGCGGCCATGCCCGCCGATTCATCCGTCACCATCGCCGCCCCGCCGTCGCTGGCGGAGGCGCGGGCGACGCTGGAGCGGGTCTGGGGCCACGCCGACTTCCGCGGCCGCCAGGCCGAGGTGGTCGCCGAAGTGCTGGCCGGCCGCGACGTGCTGGCGGTGCTGCCGACCGGCGGCGGCAAGAGCGTCTGCTACCAGATCCCGGCCATGCTGCGGCCGGGCCTCGGCCTCGTGGTCTCGCCCCTGATCGCCCTGATGACCGACCAGGTCGAGGCGCTGAAACAGCAGGGCGTGGCGGCGGCGCGGCTGGACTCCGGCGTGTCGCTGGACGACCGGTCGGAGATCTGGCGGGCGGCGCGGGCCGGAGAGCTGGACCTGCTCTATGTCTCGCCAGAGGGACTGGCTCAGCCCCACCTGATCGATCGGCTGCGCGACCTGCCGCTGTCGCTGATCGCCATCGACGAGGCGCACTGCGTCTCGCAATGGGGACATGACTTCCGCCCGGACTACCGGACGCTGGGGCGGCTCGCCGAACTGTTCCCCGACGTGCCGAGGATCGCGGTCACCGCCACCGCCGACGCCCGCACCCGCGAGGACATCGTCCGCTCGCTGCGCCTCGGCGAGGCGCGGGTGGTGGTCGACAGCTTCGCCCGGCCGAACCTGCAGCTCTCGGCGGTGCGCAAGGAGAACGGCTCGCGCGCCCGCACCGACGCCGCCGTCATCGAACTGGTCCGCCAGCGGCGCGGCAAGTCGGGCGTGGTCTATTGCGGCTCGCGCGACGGCTGCGAGCGGGTGGCGCAGGCGCTCAGGGACGCGGGAACCAACGCCATCGCCTATCACGCCGGCATGGAGGCGCGCGATCGCGACCGCCGCCTCGAGCGCTTCCTCGCCGAGGACGGGGCGGTGATGGTGGCCACCATCGCCTTCGGCATGGGGGTCGACAAGGCCGATGTCCGCTTCGTCATCCACGCCGATCCGCCGGGCTCGCTGGAGGCCTACTGGCAGGAGATCGGCCGGGCCGGGCGCGACGGCGAACCGGCCGAGGGCGTCACCCTGTATGGCCCCTCCGACATCGCCTGGACGCTGCGGCGGCTGGAAGGACGGCCGATGGCGGAAGAGGTCAAGGCCGTGCAGGTGCGCAAGGCGCGCCAGCTGTTCGCCATGCTGGACGGGGCCGTCTGCCGACCGCAGGCGGTGCGGCGCTATTTCGGCGAGGCCGACGCCCGGCCGTGCGGCGTCTGCGACATCTGCCAGGACCCGCCGGCGCAGTTCGACGCCACCGTCCAGGCCCAGAAGGCGCTGGCCGCGGTCCAGCGGCTGGGCGAGCGCTTCGGACGCGGCCGGATCATCGACCATCTGCTCGGCAAGACGAAGGACGCCCAGCCGTGGGAGACGGGTCTCTCCACCTGGGCCATCGGCGCCGACACCGCCCTGCATACGTGGCGCGACGTGCTGGACCACCTGATGTTCGAGGGCCTGCTGGTCGAGGACCCCAACGAGGGCAAACCGCTGGTCAGACTGGGCGATGCCGAGGCGGTGCGCGCCGTCTACCGCGGCGAGCGCCGGATCGAGGTCCGCCTGGCGCCGGCCCGGGCTGCGGCCACGCGCGAGCGCGCCCGCACCGGCCGCAACGCCGCGCTGGAGACGATGGACGCCGACGTGCGCGCCCGCTTCGAGACGCTGCGGGCCTGGCGGCGCGACCGCGCGGCGGAGCAGCGGGTGCCGCCCTATGTCATCTTCCAGGACCGGACCCTGCTGGAAATCGCCATGGCCGAGCCGGGCGACCTGGAGCGGCTGTCGCACATTCCGGGGGTCGGTCAGACCAAGCTCGACCGGTATGGCAAGGGCGTACTCGACGTGCTGGGCCGGCAGGCGGCCTGACCCAAAACGGGCGACCGGCGTTCCCGCGGTAAGATTCGGTCAAGGTCTCGGAAGGGGGGCCTTAAACTTTCACCGTCACAGTCCGGAGGTGCTCCCCAACCGCGCCCCTTCTCCGATCGACAAACTGGCCGTGGCGGTCGTCCATGAGCCCGTCCGCGCGGTCAATTCCTACGCCCCGCTTCCCGCGGGCGCGCGCGAGGAGGCCCTGCGGTTCCTGTTGCAGACGGCCGCCGACGCCGGCGTCACCCTGGTGGCGACCAAGCCGGACGGGGACGGCGAGCGCAAGCTGGGCCAGGCCTGGCCCTTCCCGTCTCCGTTCCGCGTCACGGTCCGCACCGTGCCGATCACCGAAGGCGTCGACCGCGTCGAGGCCCGAGCCCGCCGCTCGCTGGAGCGGCTCGGCCTGCCCCGCGGCGACACCCTGCTGGTCTCCTGCGCCGGGGATCTGGCCGGGGCCGAGGGCCGCGCCCTGTGGGACCGGCTCGAAGCGCTGAAGGCGCGGGGCCTGTATCGCCACATCGGCTTCCGCGCCGCCATCGAGGACGGCCCGGCCCTGCTGGCGCGACGCTTCCAGCCCGACGTCGTCGAGCTCCCCCTGAACCTGCTCGACCAGCGGGCCCAGCACACCGGCGTGCTGGCGGAGTTGGCGTCGCTGGATGTCGCGGTCCACGCCACCTCGGTGTTCGCCGACGGCCTGCTGTTCATCAGCGGCGAGCCGCTGCCGCCCGAAATGGCCGGCCACGCCCACGCCCTGTCGCGGATCCGCCGCCGCCTCGCCGAGGCGCGGATCGATCCGATGCAGGCCACCCTCGCCTACGCCATGAGCCTGCCCGAGGTGTCGGCGGTGATCGCCAGCGTCGCCTCGGCCGCCGAGCTGCGCGCCGTGGTCGCCGCCGCCAACGCCCCGACCCCGGCGCTGGACTGGGCCGCCCTGCAGCTGGAGCCGGCGACGGTCGCCGCCGCCGGCCTGCGCCGCGTCAGTAGCGCAGCCTGACCCCGACGTAGGCGGACCGGCCCGGCTCGCCATAGCCGAACACCTGCTGATACCGCGCGTCCGCCAGGTTCTCGATGCGCGCCGTCAGCGAGACCTGGTCGGTCAGGGCGTACGACCCGTTCAGATTGGCCGTGACGAAGGCCTCGCGCACCCCGCCGACATCCTCCTGATCGCTCTCGCCGCGCACGGTCAGCGCCGCCGACAGCCGCTCGCCGGTCCAGCCCAGAGTCGCGGACCCCGCCCGTTCCGGCACGCGCAGAAGCCGGGCCCCGGTGCTTTCGTCGCGCGCGTCGGTCCACGCCCAGGCGAGGCTCAGATCGAAGCCGCCGCCGAGCCGGGCGCGGCCTTCCAGTTCGACCCCGTCGGTCGCGGTCCGGGCCACATTGACGTAGACGCTGTCGAACGTCGCCGGATCGAAGACGTAGGTGATCTGGTCCTCGACCTCGAGCCGGTAGGCGGTGACCCGCCCCTCGATCCGCCCGTCGGGCGAGGCCCAGCCGATCGCCGCCTCATAGCCCTCCGCCGTCTCCGGCCGCAGAACCGGAAACGGCTGGGCCGAGAAGCAGAAGTCGCACACCGCCTGGCTGATCGACGGCGCCTTGAAGCCCGTGCCATACGCCGCCGACAGGGTGACGCCCGCGCCGGCGTCGAACGCCGCCGAGACCCGGCCGGTCGTCTTCGAACCGAAGTCGTCGGTGTCGTCGACGCGCAGCGCGCCCGACAGGCTCACACGCTGCGACGGCTCGACCCGCGCCGTGGCGAAGGCGGAAGTGGTCCCCAGCGCCTCCGTCAGCCCGGTCGACAGGCTGCCCTGCGTCGCCTCGCGCTCGGCCCCGATGACGAAGGCGACCCCCGCCGCCTCGCCCCCGGCCTGCCAGCGGAACGCCTGCCGGTCCGCCTCGAACTCTGACGGGAAGGTCGAAACCGTCTCCCGCGCGATGTCCGAGGCCGAGACGCTGACCTGGTGCGACAGTCCCAGAGCCTCGAAGCGCAGGCGGCCGAAGCCGGACCACTGCTCGCTCGTCTGGCTGTCGGCGGTGTCCGCCAGGACAAAGGCCGGCGCGGGATAGCCGTCGAGTTCGGCCTCGCCCTGGGTCCAGCGGATGGCGCCGTCCACCGACAGGGTCTCGCCGAGGGCATGGCGACCCCGCGCGCCGGCGGTGGTCGATCTGAAGCCATCGGTCTCGGTGTTCCCGTCCGCCGCGTCGGCGGCGGAGATGCCGTTGGCAGCAAAGCGTGAGACCCAGACCCCGAAGCTGGAGCGCCCGGTCGAGACGCCGCCCGCCAGCCGGCCACGCACGGTCCCGAACGACCCCGCCTCGGCATCCAGCGCCAGCCCGTCGGGCTCGCGCGTGGTGAAGGCGATCACCCCGCCGATGGCGTCCGAGCCCCACAGCGACGACTGCGGCCCCGACAGCACCTCGATGCGCTCGATATCGGACAGCTCGAGGCCCGAGAAATCGAAGGATCCGTTGACCTCGGCCGGATCGTTGACCGGCGCCCCGTCGACCAGCACCAGCGTCTTGCCCGGCCCCGCCCCGCGCATCCGCACCTGGGCGACCCCGCCGAAGGCGCCGGAACGCACCACCGAAAGGCCCGGCACGTCGCTCAGGATATCGGCGGCGAAGACCGCGCCGCGGCGGTCGATGGTCGCCCGGTCGATGACCCGGGCGCCCGGCGTGTCGGCGACGATGGCCGGCAGCCGGGTGGCGGTGACCACCACCTCGGGCAGGGCGTCGTCGGGGTCGTCGGCCGCCTGGGCCTGGGCCGACAGCGGCAGGCATACGGCCGCGGCGGTGGCGAGAAGCAGGGATCGCGCGTGTTGGACTCGCATCGGCGATGTCTCCGTCGTCCCCGCGCGAGCGCATCGCGGCGACGTGGATAAGGCGACCGACCCGTCCCGCAAGGAACGGCGCAGGTGTCGGGTCGCCTCGACGGATCACCGCGCCTCTGCCTGGTCCCGGACAGCGGACGAGCGACGTCGGCGGCCAGGTTTCCTGGCTTGCGGGTCAAAAGCCGCCGTCCTCGCCTTCCCGGCTCTCCCGAAGGATGCGCCAGTGACGCCGGAGATCGCTCTCCGGACCGGACGACGGCCTCGCCGCCTACAGTTGCGGGCACAGCCGCGGTGTTGGACCGCGTTCCCTTAACCGCCTGAGCCGCTTGTCGCAGGGACGCGCCTTTCAGACAAGCAGCGAGGCCCCGCCGCCAGCTGGTTCATCACAACGAGCACGAAGAAGAGAAAGCCACAAAGAACACGACGGGACCCGGCGGAGGCGCCGCAGGCGTTTCGACGCCCGTGGAGCTGAAGGCGCTGCGCGCGAGTTCGGCGCCGGTCCCGTCGTGTCCTTCGTGCCTGTTCCTTTGTGTTCGTTGTGACGAACCAGCACTCCCGACCGCACCCTGACAGGATGGCGCAAGGGAACGCTTGAGGGGGCGCCCGCAATCCGTCACCTTGCGCCGCTCATATGAACGCCCCCCTCGCCCATCCGCCGAAAGCCGCCGAGCTGCCGTCCACCGAGGGCGTGACGCCGGTGATGGCTCAGTTCCTCGCCGCCAAGGCGCAGGCGCCGGACGCCATCCTGTTCTTCCGCATGGGCGATTTCTACGAGCTGTTCTTCAGGGACGCCGAGATCGCCGCGGCGGCGCTGGGCATCACCCTGACCAAGCGCGGCAAGCATCAGGGCGAGGACATCCCCATGGCCGGGGTGCCGGTCCATGCGCTGGACGGCTATCTGGCCCGGCTCATCCGGCAGGGCTTCAAGGCGGCCATCTGCGAACAGCTGGAGGCGCCGTCAGAGGCGAAGAAGCGCGGCTCCAAGGCGGTGGTGAAGCGCGACATCGTGCGCGTCGTCACCCCGGGCACCCTGACCGAAGACAGCCTGCTGGATGCGCGCGGGGCCAACCGGCTGGCGGCGGTGGCGATCCGCAAGGGCCGCGCCGCCGTGGCGGTGGTCGAACTGTCGGCCGGGTCCGTCGATGTCGTGGCCTGCTCGCTGGACGACCTCGCCGCCACCCTGGCCTCGTTCCGGCCCTCCGAAGTGCTGGTCCCCGACCGGCTGTTCTCAGACGAGGCGGCGAAGGCGGCCCTCGACGGTTCGGGCGGCGTGGTCCAGGCCCTGCCGCAGGCGCTGACCGAACCGGTCGGCGCGCGGGTCCGCGTCGAGCGGCTGTACGGCGTCGCCTCGCTGGACGGCTACGGCGCCTTCGAGGAGGCGGAAGTCTCGGCGCTGGGACTGATCGCCGCCTACCTGGAAACCACCCAGGCCGGCAAGATCCCCGCCCTGTCGCCGCCGCGACGCTCGGGCGAAACCGGCTTCCTCGCCATCGACCCGGCGACGCGCCTCAGCCTCGAGATCGACCGCACCCAGCGCGGCGAGCGCGACGGTTCGCTGCTGGCCTGCATCGATCGCACGGTCACCGCCGGCGGGGCCCGGGCCCTGGCCGAACGCATCGCCCGGCCGCTGAGGGACACCACGGCGATCAACCACGGCCTCGACGCGGTCGAATGGCTGCTGGAGCGCCGCGATCTGCGCCGCGACCTGCGCGACGGTCTGAAGGCCGCGCCCGATGTGGCCCGCGCCGTGTCGCGTCTGGCGCTGGGGCGCGGCGGCCCGCGCGATCTGGCGGCGATCCGCACCGGCCTCTCGGTGGCTGAAGGCATCGCCGGCCTGTTCCCGCCGGAGCGCGATCCGCTGACCGGCCCTCCGGCGCGGCTGTCGGCCTGCCTCGACCGCCTGACCCTGTCGCCCGAGACCGGGCGGCTGCTGGTCGATCTCGCCGAGGGGCTGGTCGGCGAGCCGCCGCATCTGGCCCGCGACGGCGGCTTCGTCGCCCCCGGCTATCGGCCCGAACTGGAGGAGGCGCGCCGCCTGCGCGACGACAGCCGCCGGGTGGTGGCCGATCTGGAGGCCCGGGCGGTCGCGGACTCCGGCGTGCCCTTCAAGATTCGCCACAACGCGGTCCTCGGCTATTTCCTCGAGGCCAGCGCCAAGGCCGCCGAACCCCTGCTGCGGCCGACCGGCGACAGCCCCTACATCCACCGCCAGACCCTCGCCAACCAGGTCCGTTTCACCACCGTCGAACTGTCGGAGCTGGACGCGAAGATCAGCCAGGCCGGGCACCGCGCCCTCGCCATCGAAGGCGAGACCTTCGAGACCTGGCGGCGCACGGTCCAATCGCTGGCCCAGCCGTTGCAGGCCGTCGCCGAAGCGCTGGCGGAACTGGACGCCCACGCCGCCCTGGCGGAGTGGGCCGAGGAGGTCGGAGCGGTCCGGCCCTTGGTCGACGACACCGCCTGTTTCGAAGTCGTCGCCGGTCGCCACCCCGTCGTCGAGGCGGCGGTCAAGTCGGCGGGCGATCCCTACACCCCGAACGACTGCCGGCTGGACGGCTCCGGCGCCGGCTGCGCCCGCCTGTCGATCGTCACAGGCCCGAACATGGCCGGCAAGTCGACCTTCCTGCGCCAGAACGCCCTGCTGGTGGTGCTGGCCCAGGCCGGCGCCTTCGTGCCCGCCAGGTCCATGCGGCTGGGTGTCGTCGACCGGCTGTTCAGCCGCGTCGGCGCCGGCGACGACCTCGCGCGCGGCCGCTCCACCTTCATGATGGAGATGGTCGAGACCGCCGCCATCCTGACCCAGGCCACCGACCGCAGCTTCGTGGTGCTGGACGAGATCGGCCGCGGCACGGCGACCTATGACGGCCTCGCCATCGCCTGGGCCGTGGCCGAAGCCCTGCACGACCGCAATCGCGCCCGCACCCTGTTCGCCACCCACTATCACGAGCTGGCGGGCCTGGAGACGCGTCTCGCCCACGTCTGCAATCTGTCGATGCGGGCCAGGGAGTGGAACGGCGACCTCGTCTTCCTGCACGAGGCCGCGCCCGGCGCCGCCGACCGGTCCTATGGCGTGCAGGTGGCCAGGCTGGCCGGCGTGCCCGCGGCCGTGGTCAGCCGCGCCCGCGAGGTGCTCGACCGGCTGGAGGGCGAGAAATCCGCTGCGGTCAGCCTCGACGACCTGCCCCTGTTCGCTGTCGCTGAGCCGCCGGCGCCACCGCCGTCCTCGGCCCTGACGGACGCCCTGTCGGCCATCGAGCCGGACGAACTGTCGCCGCGCGAGGCGCTGGAGGCGCTGTACCGGCTCAAGGCGATCAAGAGCTAGCCGGGCGCCGGCCGTGTCCTTGTCGCGCGTGGCCGTCTCCCGGTCTATATCGGGGGCATGAGTCCCCGCAGCCGCCGACCGGCCGACACCGCAGACGCAGGCGGCCCTTCCGGCGACGCCTGGGCCAAAGCCGCCGCCGCGGCCGATCCGCGCGCTGCGGCCACGGCGCTGCTCCGGCAGTCGTGGGACGCGGCCCGGCTGAAGGCGGCGCAGCGGCTGGAATACGGGCTCGGCGGCGTCGAGGTGGCGCGTCTGCACGCGGCGGCGGCGGACGAGATGCTGATCGCCCTGTGGCGTTTCACGACCGAAACCCTCTATCCCGCGCCCAATCCGACCGAGGCCGAGCGCCTCAGCCTGATCGCCGTCGGCGGCTACGGACGCGGCGTGCTGGCGCCCTTCTCGGACCTCGACCTGCTGTTCCTGCGCCCGTGGAAGCCGATCCCGCGCACCGAGCAGGTCATCGAGTTCATGCTCTATGTCCTGTGGGACCTCGGCGTGAAGGTCGGCCAGTCGGCGCGCTCGGTCGACGAATGCCTCGCCCTGGCCAAGACCGACATGACCGTCCGGACCGCCCTGCTGGAGGCGCGGCCTCTCGCCGGCGACGAGACCCTCGCCGAGGCGTTCATCGCCCGCTTCCGCGCCTTCGTGACCAGGACGGATCCCCGCCCCTTCATCGCCGCCAAGCTGGAGGAGCGGGACGCCCGCCATCAGAAGGCGGGGGCGGTGCGGTACCGGGTCGAGCCCAACGTCAAGGACGGCAAGGGCGGGCTGCGCGATCTCAACACCCTGTTCTGGATCGCCCGCTCCCTCGCCCCCGACAGCCCGCTGGGCGCGCGGGTGCTCGACGACCTGCTGACCCCGCGCGAGCGCCGCACCTTCGAGGAGGCCTTCGACTTCCTGTGGCGCACCCGCGCGCACCTGCACAGGGTCGCCGGGCGGGCCGAGGAGAAGCTGACCTTCGACCTGCAGCCCGAGGTCGCCCGCCGCATGGGCTGGCGCGGCCGCGGCGACGAGCCGGCGGTGGAGCGGTTCATGCGCCGCTACTTCATCGTCGCCCGCGATGTCGGCGCCCTGACCCGCGCCCTGTCCGCCAAGCTGGAGGCGCGCCAGCAGAAACCGACGCTCAGTCTGTCCCGGCTGATCCCGGGCCGCCGGCGCAAGCTCGGCGTCGACGGCTTCATCGAGGACAGGGGCCGGCTGTCGGTGACCGGGCCGGAGGTGTTCGCGGCGGCCCCTGAAAAGCTGCTGATGCTGTTCCGCTGCGCCGACGTCCACGATCTGGACCTGCATCCGGACGCCTTCTCGGCGGTCAGCCGATCGCTGTCGCTGGTGACGCCGTCGCTGCGCCGCGACCCGGAGGCCGCCCGCGCCTTCCTCGACATCCTGGCCCACGGCCAGCGGCCCTACCGGGTGCTGACGCTGATGAACGAGACCGGCCTGCTGGGCCGGTTCCTGCCCGAATGGGGCCGGATCGTCGGCCAGACCCAGTTCAACATGTACCACGCCTACACGGTCGACGAGCACACCCTGCAGGCCATCGGCATCATCAACGACATCCAGCGCGGCAAGCTGAAGGCGGAGCACCCGAACGCCAGCGAGATCGTCCACCGCATCGACGACTTCGAGGCCCTGATGCTGGCCATGCTGCTGCACGACGTCGGCAAGGGCGGCGACCGGGGGCAGCTGGAGGACGGCGCCATCGCCGCCCGCCGCGCCTGCGACCGGCTCGGCCTCGACCCGCGCCGAACCGAATTCGTGGTCTGGCTGGTGCGCAACCACCTGGCGCTCAGCGACTATGCCCAGAAGCGCGACGTGTCCGATCCCGAAACCGTGCGCGCCTTCACCGAACTGGTCGGCGATCCCGAGCGGCTGCGCACCCTGCTGATCCTCACCGTGGCCGACATCCGCGCCGTCGGGCCGGGCGTCTGGAACGGCTGGAAGGGACAGCTGATCCGCGACCTGTACCTGCGCACCGAGGCCGTGTTCCGCGGCGAGGACATCAGCGGGGCGGATCCGCTGGACGACTATCCGGCGCTGATGGCGCGCGCCCGGGCCGAGGGGGCGGCGGCCGAGGTCCTGGACGGCGCGGAGGACGGCGGTGGCTCGGCGACGCGGGTGGCCGTGGCGGCCGTCGACCGGCCCGGCCTGTTCGCCGATCTCGCCGAGGCCCTCGCGAGCGCCGGCGCCGACGTGGTCGGGGCGCGGGTGGCCACCGCCGACGACGGCGCCGCCCTGGATGTGTTCGACCTGCAGGACGGCGCCGGCGCGCCCTACGGCCAGGCCGAGCCGCGCCGTCTGGTGCGGTTGCTGAAGGCGCTGGAAGCGGCCGCGCGCGGCCAGCCGGGCCGCGCCTCGCCCCCGCCGTCGCCCTTCAATCCCCGGCGCGCCGCCTTCGACGTGCGGCCGACCACCATCATCGACCTGGAGCAGAGCCCGAGCGCGGCCGTCGTCGAGGTGTCGGGGGCCGACCGCGCGGGCCTGCTGGCGGACCTGGCGCGGGTGTTCGCGGGGGCGGGCCTGTCGATCCGCTCGGCCCACATCGCCGGCTTCGGCGAGCGCGCCGTCGACAGCTTCTACGTCACCGATGCGAAAGGCCGGAAGCCGAAGGCCGGCGCGGCGCTGGACCGGCTGCGCGCCGATCTGGAAGCGGCGCTGGACCGCAAGGACCGCGGCGCCGCGCCGGTCTCGGCCCCGGTCCGCGCCAGCCTGCGCGACGTCTCGGAGCTCGGCCGGCTGCGGCCCGCCCGGCCGCCCGTATCGCGCGCGCCCGAAGCGGGCTAGAGCGCTGACATGGCCGACAAGACCCCGCCCCCCGTGGAACCCATGGAAGCCGCCCCGCCGGTGCCCTCGGCCTCGGGGACCTCGGAACCTCTCGTCCAGCCGCCGGCCTCTGCGGCCACCGCGGGCAAGGGCGGCGGCATGATGCGCAACTCGGCCATCTTCAGCGGCCTGACCTTGGTCAGCCGGCTGGCCGGCTTCGCCCGCGACGTGGTCATCTCTGCCGCGCTGGGGGCCTCGGCCGGACCGGCCGCGGACGCCTACAACACCGCCCTGAATTTCCCCAACCTGTTCCGCCGCATCTTCGCCGAGGGGGCCTTCGCCGCCGCCTTCGTCCCGGCCTATGCGCGGACGCTGCAGACCGAGGGCGAGGCGGTCGCCGACAAGGTCGCCACCGACGCCCTCGCCGCCGTCGCCGTCGCCACCCTCGGCCTGACCATCGTCGCCCAGTTGACCATGCCGTGGCTGATGACCGTCATCAACGTCGGCTTCCTCGACGATCCCGCGCGCTTCAAGCTGGCCGTCATCCTGACCCAGATCACCATGCCCTACCTGCCCTGCATGGCCGTCGCCGCCCTGCTGTCGGGCGTGCTCAACGCGAGGGGCCGTTTCATCGTCTCGGGCGCCTATCCGATCCTGCTCAACCTGATCATGCTCGCCGCCGTCATCCCGGCCCAGGGCGACCAGGTCGGGGCCGCCTATGCGGCCTCGTGGGCGGTGCTGGCGGCAGGTGTCTCGCAGGCGGGACTGTGCTGGTGGGCCGCCCGCAAGGCTGGGGCCGACATCCGCCTCGCCCTCCCCAGGCTGACCCCGCCGGTCAAGGCCATCATCATCACCGCCATCCCCGCCGCCGTCGGCAATTCGGCGACCCAGATCAACGTCTTCATCTCCGGCAACCTGTCCAGTTTCGTGGCCGGCGGCCGGACCTGGCTGGCCACGGCGGACCGCCTCTACCAGCTGCCGCTCGGCCTCGTCGGCGTGGCCATCGGCATCGCCCTGCTGCCGCGCCTGTCGCGGGCGGTCGCCTCGGCCAACCACGAACAGCAGCAGGCCTCTATGGACGAGGCCCTGACCCTCTCCATGGCCCTGACCCTGCCCGCCGCCGCGGCCCTGATGGCCATGCCCTATTTCCTGATCGACGCCCTGTTCACGCGCGGCGCCTTCCTCGAGTTCGACGCCGTCAACACGGCCCGGGCCCTGTTCCAGTTCGGCTGGGGCGTGCCGGCCTTCGTGCTGATCCGCATCCTCGCGCCCGCCTTCTTCGCGCGCGGCGACACCCGCACGCCGATGAAGTTCGCCCTCGTCTCGGTGGCGGTGAACGCGGCCCTGGCCATCGGCCTGTTCAACCTCGGCATGGGCGTCTCGGGCATCGCCGCCGCGGTCTCCGCCGCGGCTTGGACGAATGTGCTGCTGCTCGGCGGCGCCCTGTGGCGGAGGGGCCTCTACCGGCCCGGCGTTCCGGCCCTGTCGCGCCTCGCCCGCATCGCCGCAGCCTCCGCCGGTCTGGCGGTGGTGGTCGGCGTCGCCGCCGCCTTCCGCGCCAGCTACGAGACGCCGGTCGCCGAGCTGCTGGCCCGGCTCGGCACGACCCACGGGGCCAAGGAAACCGCCCTGCTGCTGGTCACCGCCGCAGGGGGCCTGACCTACGTCGCCCTCGCCTTCGCCACCCGCGCCGTCACGGTCGCCGAGGTGCGCGGTCTGATCCGGCGCGGCCGCTGACCGCCTTGCCCTTCCGGCGTCGAGGCGATAAGCGCGAGGCATGGCTCATTCGGGACCCTTCCTCGCCGCCCGGCGATGGCGCGGCTGATCGCACCGCCCCGTTCCGCGCCCGTGCGCGCGCTCCCTCCTGCCTTCTCCCGAGACCCTGACCATGACTGACCAGACCCCGGCCCCCTACGCCGGCCCCCGCCGCATCCTGTCCGGCATCCAGGCCTCCGGCGCCCTGCACCTCGGCAACTACCTCGGCGCCCTGAAGCGGTTCACCCAGCTGCAGGACACGGGCGCGCCCTGTTTCCTGTTCGTGGCCGACCTGCACGCCATCACCGTGTGGCAGGACCCGGCCCTGCTGACCGCCCAGACCCGCGAGATCGCCGCCGCCTATCTGGCCTCGGGCCTCGACCCGGCGAAGTCGGTGATCTTCCCGCAGTCGGCGGTGCGGGCGCATTCGGAACTCGCCTGGATCCTCAACTGCGTCGCCCGCCTCGGCTGGCTCGACCGCATGACCCAGTTCAAGGAGAAGTCCGGCAAGCACAAGGAGCGCTCCTCGGTCGGCCTCTACACCTATCCGGTGCTGCAGGCCGCCGACATCCTGCTCTACAAGGCCACCGAGGTGCCGACCGGCGAGGACCAGAAGCAGCACCTCGAACTGACCCGCGACATCGCCGCCAAATTCAACAACGACTTCGGCGTTCCCGGCTTCTTCCCCCTGCCCGAGCCCCTCACCCAGGGCCCCGCGCCTCGCGTCATGAGTCTGCGTGACGGCGCGGCCAAGATGAGCAAGTCCGATCCCTCGGACCTGTCGCGCATCAACCTGACCGACGACGCCGACTCCATCGTCGCCAAGATCCGCAAGGCCAAGACCGACCCGGAGCCGCTGCCGGAAGCCGTCGAGGGCCTCGACGCCCGGCCGGAGGCGAAGAACCTCGTCACCATCTATGCGGCGCTGGCCGACGAGACCCGCGAGCAGGTGTTGCGCGAATGGGGCGGCAAGGGCTTCGGCGCCTTCAAGCCGGCCCTGGCCGAGCTGGCCGTCGCCTCCATGGCCCCGGTCACCGCCGAGATGCGCAGGCTGATGGACGACCCGTCCGAGATCGACCGGGTCCTGAAGGGCGGCGCCGACCGCGCCGCCGCCATCGCCGATCCGGTGGTCGACGAGGTCAAGAAGATCGTCGGCTTCTGGCGGGCCTAGGCGCGGCTTTCGGACCTCGCGTCGGTCCGGGACTGGCGAACGGCCGCGCTTTTGACCAGGTAGGGCCATGACCTTGAACCACCCTCTCGATCGCCCCGTCTGGAGCGCGCTCGCCACCCGTCTCGCGTCCTTGGCCATCCGGGCGGAGCACGAGGGCGGCGCGGCGGTGCGTCTCGACCCCGACATCGGGGTCTTCGCCGCCGCCGCAGATGTTTCGGCCGGCAGCCGGGCGGCGCTGGACGACCTCTGCCGCCGCTATCCCGGCGCGGGTCTGGTCGAGCCGGAGGGGACCCCGATCGCCGCCGCCCTCCCTGACCTCCCGCCGGTCTCACAGGCCGCCTGCGTGCAGATGACCGCCGCCGCCCTGACTCCCGGCCAGCCCGGCGACCCCGACGTCCTGACCCTGTCCGAAGCGGATGCGGACGAGATGCTGGCGCTGGCGACCCTGACCCGGCCCGGTCCGTTCCGGAAGGGCACGCTGCGGCTCGGCGGCTTCGTCGGCGTACGCCGCGAGGGCCGGCTGATCGCCATGGCCGGCGAGCGGATGAAGGTCGACGGGTTCAGTGAACTCAGCGGCGTCTGCACCCATCCCGAGTTCCGCGGACAGGGCCTCGCCGGCGCCCTCAGCCGCATCGTCGTCGGCCGCATTATCGAGCGCGGCGAACAGGCCTTCCTGCACGCCTACGCCGACCACGCGGCGACCATCGCCTTCTACGAGGACCTCGGGTTCAGCACCCGCGCGCGGATGACCTACACCGTCCTGCCCTAGGAAACCCGGTCCAGCCGGGCGATGAAGAAGCCGTCCAGCCCGCCCTTCTCCGCCCACATCGACGGCAGGATGCGCAGCCAGCCTTCCGGCGTCAGGGCCTCGTCCGGCGCGCCGAGCGCCTTCGGGTCGGCGGCGGCCGTTCGGAACGCCGGGTTGCGGCGCAGGAAGGCGATCACCTGGGTCTCGCCCTCCTCGCGCTCCAGCGAGCAGACGCAATAGACCAGCCGCCCGCCCGGCTTGACCCGTTCGGCGGCGGCGTCCAGCAGCCGGTGCTGCACGTCGGCCAGCTTGGCCACATCCGCGGGCTTGGTGGCGCGCAGCACTTCCGGATTGCGCCGGAAGGTGCCGGTGGCGGTGCAGGGCGCGTCCAGCAGCACGGCGTCGAAGCTGCGCGGGTCGTCCCACTCCTCGGCGGGCGTGACCACCACTTCGGCGCCCAGCCCGGTCCGCGCGAGATTGGCGCGCAGCCGGTCCAGCCGCTTGTCCGAACGGTCCAGCGCCACGACCGCGGCGCCGGCGGCGGCCAGCTGCAGGGTCTTGCCGCCCGGCGCGGCGCAGAAATCGACGATGGCCTCCCCGGCCTTCGGGGCCAGCAGCCGGGCCGGGACGGCGGCGGCGGCGTCCTGGACCCACCACGTCCCGTCCTCGAACCCGGGCCAGCCGGAGATGTCGCCGCGCCGCCCGGTACGCACCGTCCCGCCGGTCAGGACCTCGCCGTCGACGGCCTCGGCCACGGCGGCGGGATCGAGCCCGGGCTTCAGGCTCAGGTCGGTGGCCGGCTCCTCGCGGGCGGCCAGCGCCAGCCCGGCCAGCGCCGGTTCGCCATAGGTCGCGCGCCAGCGGGCGGCCAGCCAGTCGGGCAGGTTGGACTCGGCGGTGGTCAGCCCCGGCCCCTCGCGCTCGATGCCGCGCAGCACGGCGTTGACGAGGTTCTTGTAGGGCCGGGTCTTGGGATCGCGCTCGGCCAGTTTCACCGCCGTCGACACCGCCGCGAAGGCCGGCGTCTCCAGCACCAGCGTCTGGGCCAGGGCGACGCGCAATATGGTGCGCACCGCCAGCGGCGGCCCCTTCTGCAGCCGTCGGTCGAGGATCTGGTCGATCTCGCCCAGCCGGCGCAGGGCGGCCATGGCCACGGCTCGGGCGAAGGCGCGGTCGGGGCCGGGCAGGGCGGCGACCTCCCGGAACGACAGGGCGGCGTCCAGTCCGCCGCGCCCCTCCAGCGCCGCGTTCAGCAGAACCCCGGCCGCCAGCCGCGCCTCGACGCCGATATCCGCGGCCTCGTCGCGGGGCTGTTCGGCCCTGGGCGGGCGAGGTCCGCGGGTTTTCTCGGCCATGCGGCGGCCCCGGGCGGCGGAGCTGCGCCCCTTGGAGGGTTCACGGCTCATACGGCGACCTGCGCGCCGAGCTCGACGACGCGCCCCGGCGGAATGTGGAAGAAGTCGGTGGGGTTGGTGGCGTTGCGCATCAGGAAGATGAACAGCCGGTCCTGCCACATCGGCATGCCCTGCGCCGCCGAGGCCACGACCGAGCGCCGCCCGAGGAAGAAGCTGGTCGACATGATGTCGAACTTCAGCCCCTGCTTGCGGCAGATGCCCAGCGCCTTGGGCAGGTTGGGCTGCTCCATGAAGCCGTAGGAGATGACCAGCTTCTTGAAATCGTCCGAGATCGGTTCGATGCGGATGCGGTCGGCCTCGGCGACGCGCGGCCGGTCGGTGGTGCGCACGGTCAGGATGACGTTCTTCTCGTGCAGCACCTTGTTGTGCTTGAGATTGTGCATCAGGGCCACCGGGGCGACGTCCGGGTCGGAGGTCAGGAAGATGGCCGTGCCGGGCGCGCGGTGCGGCGGCCGGGCGCGCAGCATCTCGATCAGGTCGGCCAGCGGCAGGCTGTCCTTGCGGGTCTTGGCGGTCAGGATCTGAGTGCCGCGCGTCCAGGTCCACATCAGCAGCACGATGCCGGCGCCGATCACCAGCGGGGCCCACGCCCCCTGCGGCACCTTCAGCAGGTTGGAGCTGAAGAAGGCGATATCGATCACAAGGAAGGGCGTCACGGCCAGCACGCTGAGCGGCAGGCTCCACTTCCACAGCCGCCGGACGATGAAGAAGGCCAGCAGGCTGTCGACCAGCATGGCCCCGGTCACCGACACCCCATAGGCGCCCGCCAGCTGCGACGAGGTCGGGAACAGCACCAGCAGGACCAGCACCCCGATCAGCAGCATGGTGTTGACTGAGGGGACGAAGATCTGACCGGCCTGGCTCTCGCTGGTCTGCAGGATGTTCATGCGCGGCAGCAGGCCCAGCTGGACCGCCTGCTGGGTCAGGGAGAAGGCCCCGGTGATCACCGCCTGGCTGGCGATGATGGTGGCCAGCGTGGCGAGGATCAGCACCGGCCAGTAGATGATCTCGGGGATCATCGCCCAGAACGGGTTCAGCCGCGCCGCCGGGTCGCTGAGCACCAGGGCTCCCTGACCGAGGTAGGTCAGCATCAGGCAGGGCAGGACGAACCACAGCCAGCCGGCGCGGATCGGCGCCTTTCCGAAATGGCCCATGTCCGTATAGAGCGCCTCGGCCCCGGTGACGGCGAGGAAGACGCTGCCCAGCAGGATGAAGCCGAGCACGCCGTTATCGATCAGGAACAGGGCGCCGTAGTGCGGCGACAGGGCTCTCAGGATCGAGGGGTCGTCGAAGATGTGGTAGAGGCCCAGCCCCGCCATGACCAGGAACCAGACGGCGGTGATCGGCCCGAACGCCCGGGCCATGCTGGCGGTGCCGCGCGACTGCACCATGAACAGGGCGATCAGTATGCCCGCCGCGATCGGCACGATGAACGGCGTCACCGAGGCGCTGACTCCGGGCGCGGCGCCGAGGCCCTCGACCGCCGACAGCACCGAGACCGCCGGGGTCAGCACGCCGTCGCCGTAGAACATGGCCGCGCCGCAGACGCCGAGGAAGAACACCAGCGCCGAACGCTTGCCGAGCGCGTGCTGGGCCAGCGCCATCAGCGCCAGGGTGCCGCCCTCGCCCTTGTTGTCGGCCCGCATCAGGAAGACGACGTATTTGACCGTCACCACCAGCAGCAGGGCCCAGAACACCAGCGACACCGTGCCCAGCACCGCCAGCTCCTCCGTGCCGCCGCTGCGCGAATGCCTCAGCGCCTCGCGCATGGCGTAGAGGGGGCTGGTGCCGATGTCGCCGAACACCACGCCGATGGCGCCGAGGATCAGGCCCCATTTGCCCGCGCGGACGTGACCGCCCTCGCCCGCAGCCGCGGGGTGCGGGTGGGCCGGGGCGACGGTCTTGTCCTGGGGATTGGGGGAGCTTGCGGCGGCGGGCTTGCCGTCTTCACCTTGGGGAGGGGCCCCGACCATGAAGTGCCTCCGGGACGCCGCACGGCGCGGTTCCCATCAAACGAGCGGCGAGCCTTTAGGCCCTTTCACCGGGCGGTTCAATCGGCCTGCGGCCCGCAAGGTTGCACGCGTCGGCGCCGCCGGTTTGTGAAAGCGCCGCCGTCATCCTATCTTGAGGCCAACGCCATGTCCGACAGCCAACGCTTTCCCGTCGCCGCCCACGCCTTGGCCTATCTGGCCCACAAGGGCGCCTACTCGCCGGCCGAGGCCGCGCCGAGCGCGGTTCTGGCCGCCTCGATCCCGACCAATCCGGTGGTGGTGCGGCGCGTCACCGCCCTGCTGGCCAAGGCCGGGCTGATCGCCACCCGGCCCGGCGCCTCGGGCGGGGCCTGGCTGCTGCACCGGCCCGAGACCATCAGCCTCGACACCGTGCTGCGCGCCGTCAACGGCTGCGCCCACCTCGGCTCGCCGCCGGCCGGGGCCCAGCACTGCCCGGTCAGCACCCATATTCCGCGTCAGGTCGCCAAGGCCCTGACCGCCGCCGACCGCGCCGCCGGCGAGGCCCTGTCGAAGATCACCATCGCCGACCTGCTGGCCGAGGACCCGCCCTCGCTGGCGGCCTTCGCCCCGCACGCCGCCTGCCCGGTCGCCGCCTGAGCCCGAAGCGCCGCACCGTCCTGATCACCGGCGCCTCAGCCGGCATCGGCGCGGCGCTGGCCCGGGTCTATGCCGACAAGGGCTGGGACCTCGTGCTCACGGCCCGCCGCGAGCCCCCCCTGCGCGCCCTCGCCGCCGAACTGGCCGCGCAGGACGCCGCCGTCGCCGTCGTCCCGCAAGACCTCGCCGATCTCGCCGCGCCCCGCCGCCTGTTCGACGCCATCGCGGCCAGGGGCCTGACTATCGACGGCCTCGTCAACAACGCCGGCTTCAGCCGCACCGCCGCCTTCCTCGACACCGATCCCGAGGCCCACGCCGCCACGATCCGCGTCATGCTCACCGCCCCGGTCGAGCTGGCCCGGCTGTTCGCCCCCGGCATGGTCGAGCGCGGCTACGGCCGCATCCTCAACGTCGCCTCTCTGGCCGGGCGGATGCCCGCCACCGGCGGCGACACCCTCTACGGGCCGATCAAGTCTTTCCTGATCAAGGCTTCCCAAGGCCTGCATCTCGAACTGCGCGGAACGGGGGTGCACGTCACCGCCCTGTGCCCCGGCTACACCCTGACCGAGTTCCACGACGCCAACGGCACGCGCGCCGAGGTCTCCGCCGCCTATCCCGCCTGGATGTGGATGGACGCCAGCCGCGTGGCGCGGGCCGGCTACGAGGCCTGCGAAGCCAACCGGCCCAGCGTCACCCCCGGGATCCTGAACACCCTGCTCGCCGGCCTCGCCAAACACCTCCCCGACCGTCTGGCCCTGGCCATGGTCGGCGGCCACGCCCGGCGGCTGAAGCGGATCTAGTGCCCGCCTGCCGGGTACGGCGTGGTGGCGATCGAGCTGAACATGCCGGGGATGGCCTCCGACAGGCCCGAGAGCATGAACTGGATAGCCAGGGCGCACAGGATCAGGCCCAGCACCCGCACGATCACCGCCATGCCGACGTCGCCCAGCAACCGGCTGAGCGGCCCCGTCAGGGCGAAGCAGATGAAGCTGACGAAGCCGGCCGCCCCGATGGCGGCGAGGGCGGCGACGGTGCCCGCCGGCCCGATCTCCTGGCCCTCGCCGGCGACGATGATGACGGTCGAGATGGCCCCGGGGCCGATCATCAAGGGGATGGCGAAGGGCACGATCAGCCGCTTGAAGCGCCGCCGCGCATAGCCGCGCACGTCCTGGGCGTCGGTCGCGGACTCGACGTCGGCGAACATCTTGAGGAAGTCCTCGCGCACCATGTCGAGGCCGAGCAGCAGCAGCAGGATGCCGCCGGCGATGCGGAAGGCGGCCATGGAGATGCCGAAGAACTGCAGCAGCCCGAGGCCGGTGAACAGGAAGAAGGCCAGGAAGACCACCGCGAACAGGCAGATCAGCGCCGACACCGAGATCCGCTGGCGCAGCGACGCGCCGACCGTCGCCGCCGCAAAGATCGGCAGGTTGCCGATCGGATCCAGCAGGGCGAACAGGGCCACGAACAGGTTGACGCCCAGATCGACCGCGTCCATGTGCTGACCTCGCCCTGCAATTCACCCGTCAGCGGCCATCAAGGCTGACGCCCGCGCGCGCGTCCAGTCCTGATTGAGCCAGAGGAGCGACGCCATGACGCCTGTGCTGACCGACCCCCGCCTGATCGTCGGCCTCGACCTGCCCTCGGTGGAGGCGGCGCGCGAGATGGTGGACCGGATCGGCGCCACCGTCTCGGCCTACAAGGTCGGCCTGACCCTGCTGGCCCGGCCCGGGGGCGTCGCCTTCGCCCACGAGCTGCGGGCGCGCGGCAAGATGATCTTCCAGGACTGGAAGCTGCACGACATCGGGGCCCAGGTGGAGGGCGCGGCGCGGGCTGTGGCCGAGGGCGGCTGCGACCTGCTCACCGTCCATGCCGAGCCGCAGGTGATGCGCGGCGCCGTCAAGGGGCGCGACACGGCGGGCGCCGGAACGAAACTGCTCGCGGTCACCGTGCTGACCAGCCTGTCCGACGCCGACCTGACCGACCTCGGCTACGGCTTCACCGCCTCGCAGCTGGTCGAGCGGCGGGTGCGCCAGGCGCTGGACTGCGGCATGGACGGCGTCGTCTCCAGCCCGCTCGAGGCGGCCCGGGTGCGTCAGCTGGCCGGCGAGGCCGGGCGGCCGGACTTCCTGATCGTCACCCCGGGCGTGCGGCCCGAGGGGGCGGACAAGGGCGACCAGCAGCGGGTGGCCACGCCGCGCGCCGCGCTGGAGGCGGGGGCCACCCACCTCGTCGTCGCCCGGCCGGTGATCGCGGCCGACAATCCGCTCTCCGCCGCCTCGGCCATCGCCGCCTCGATCGACGGGATCGCGACCTAGTCCGGTCTAGCCGCGCTCGCCGGGCTCCTGGCGGTATTGCTGACGGGGCGGCGCGTCATGGCGCGGACGCCGCGGCCGGTGCGGGCGCGCCGGCGGGGCCGGAGGCTCGTAGCGTGGCGGCTCGGGCAGGTAGGGCGGCGGATAGGGCGCGCGCTCGCGGCAGTCGCAGTCGCGCTCCCGGTAACGGTCGTGATCCGAATAGGCCCCGGCCTCTTCATAGGCCTCGTAGGCCCCGTACTCCTCGTAGCTTTCGTAGCTCTCGTACGACCGCGCCTCATAGCTGTCGTGGCGCTCGCTGTAGCCGTAGCGGCCGCCGCGGTCGTACCCGTAATCCTCGTGTTCGACATAGGCCCCGCAGGACGGCGGCTGGCGCCCCTCGCGGCCGAAACCGGTGACCAGATAGCCGAAGGGCGCGCTGGCGCAGGCCATCACCCGGCGGTCGATGTCGTAATAGACCGGCGCGCCCGAATAGCCGTAGGCCATGTCGCCGCCGTAGCCGCCGCCGACATAGACCGTGCCGCCGCCGAAGCCGCGGGCGCGGATCGAGCCGACGTCGTAGGCGCGGGCGTTGAAGTGCGAGGTGGCGGAGGCCTCCGCGAAGGCGCGGGCGCTGGCGTTGACGTTGATGTTCACATTGCGCGAGCCGCCGCCGTGGTTGCAGCACGGCGGGGGCGGCGGAGGCGGCGGCGCGCAGCAGGGACCGCCATGATGGCCGCCGCCTCTCGGATCCCCGGCGACGGCGGAGCCGGCCGCAAGCAGGACGAGGGCGGCGGCGGTTGCGGAAAGGGTTAACGCTCGCATGGCACGGACTCCGGAGGCTGGAGCCGTTGTAAGTCACTGGAAAGAAAAGGGTTCGGAATGCACCGAGGGGGCGAAATCGAGGCCTTGGCATTCCCCGGGCGGCGTCGAAATTAACCCTGTCCGGCCTCAGCGGTCGTAAAGGTAGACGTCGCCGCAGCCGCAATCGCGGTCGTAACGACGCGCGCGCCGGTCGCTCGACCAGCGCCGCGAGGATGGGTGCCGGTCGTCGTTGTAGCCCCAGACGTCGCGGTAGCCGGGCCGGGGACGGGGCTCGTAGCCGCCGTGGCCGTAGCCGTATGCCCGGCGGCCATGGCCGTATGCATATCGGTCGCCATAGCCGTAGCCGCGCTCAGGGCGGCGCCGGTCGTGACCGTAGTCCCGGCCGTAGCCGTAGCCGTACCGTTCGCCGTAGACCGGCGCCGGCACATAGACATAGGCCTGGTCGGAATAGCCGTCGGCCCAGCGGCCGGTGTTGACGTAGGCGCGGGTCTCGATCTCCGACAGCGGCGTCCCGCCGACGACACGGCCGTAGGGGCTGACATAGATCGGCTGGCCCCAGGTCTGGGCCGAGGCCGCGCCCGCGAGGGAGGCGACCGCCAGGGCTGCGGCGACGGCGAGGGGGCGGATCATGGCGGCGGACTCCTGTGCGCCAGGGTTAACGCCGTTCGTCCGCCCCGGTTCTGCCAGTGGAGTTTCCGCCGTCAGAAATCGACCGCCAGCCCCTTCTTCTCCCAATCGCCGTAGCGGGTCGGCTCGGGGCCGCGCGGGCCGCCGTGCTCGGGCGTCAACGCCGTCTTCCCGCCGCCGGCGCGGCGATCGGCCGCTTCCAGCAGGGCCCGCCGGGCGGCGTCGCTCAGCGGGCGCTCCGGGGTGGCGTGAGGCACGTCCGCGTTGAAGGCGGGCGTTTCGGATGTGGCGGCGGGGGTGTCGGAGGTGGGATGATCGGTCACAGCGGTCCTGCCTTGAGCCAAAGCCGGCGACTCCACAAGTTGGCGGTCGGCCGTTTCCGCACCAGCCCTTCGAGTTTTCACCGACGATGAACCACCTCAAGACCTTCGTCCTTCTGGCCGCCCTGACCGCCCTGTTCATGGGCATCGGCTACATGATCGGCGGCGCGACCGGCATGCTGATCGCCCTGGTCTTCGCCGCCGGCATGAACCTGTTCAGCTACTGGAACGCCGACAGGATCGTGCTGCGCATGTACCGGGCCGAACCCGTCGACGAGACCCATCCCAACGCCGTGGTGCGCACCTACGTCGCCGACGTGGTCCAGATGGCGCAGGACGCCGGCCTGCCGCGACCGACCATCGCCATCATTCGCAACCACCAGCCCAACGCCTTCGCCACCGGCCGCAATCCGGCCAACGCCGCCGTCTGCGCCACCACCGGCCTGCTCGACAGGCTGACCCGCGACGAGATCCGCGGCGTCATGGCCCACGAGCTGGCCCATGTGAAGAACCGCGACACCCTGACCATGACGGTGACCGCCACCGTCGCGGGCGCCATCGCCGCCCTGGCCAATTTCGCCCTGTTCTTCGGCGGCGGCGACGACCGCGAGCGCCCCGGCGGCCTGATCGGGACCCTGGCGCTGATGATCCTCGCGCCCATGGCCGCCGGGCTCGTTCAGATGGCCATCAGCCGCACCCGGGAGTACGAGGCCGACCGGGTGGGGGCGGAAATCGCCGGCGACCCCGCCTCCCTCGCCTCGGCCCTGCAGAAGATCGAGGGCTTGGCAAAGCAGATCGTCAACACGACGGCGGAGCGGAATCCCGCCTCCGGCCAGCTGTTCATCATCAACCCGCTGGCCGGCCGCGGCGCCGACAACCTGTTCTCAACCCACCCCGCGACGGCCAACCGCGTCCGGGCGCTGATGGATCTGGGCGCCAAGATGGGGTTGGCGCCGGGGCGGGCGAACCTCGCTGACATTCCCCCGTCGACCAGCGTGCCGAGCACGCCGTCGCACCAGCCGGGGCCGTGGGGCTGATCCCGCCCCAATCCCGCCCTTGCATCGCCGGGCGTCTGGTCCTTTAAGCGCGCGCATACGCCCGACGCCTCCCCGCGTTCGCCGAAGGACCCCTCCATGACCCTGCCAGCGCCCAGGAAAGTCGTGCTCGCCTATTCCGGCGGGCTGGACACCTCGATCATCCTCAAATGGCTGCAGACCGAATACGGCGCGGAGGTCGTGACCTTCACCGCCGATCTCGGCCAGGGCGAGGAGCTGGCCCCGGCGCGCGAGAAGGCGCTCAAGCTCGGCATCAAGGAAGAGAACATCTTCATCGACGACCTGCGCGAGGAGTTCGTGCGGGACTACGTCTTCCCGATGTTCCGCGCCAACGCCCTGTACGAGGGGCAGTATCTGCTCGGCACCTCGATCGCCCGCCCGCTGATCGCCAAGCGCCAGATCGAGATCGCCCGCATGGTCGGCGCCGACGCCGTCTGTCACGGGGCCACCGGCAAGGGCAACGACCAGGTCCGTTTCGAGCTCGGGTACTACGCGCTGGAGCCCGACATCCGCGTCGTCGCGCCGTGGCGCGAGTGGTCGTTCCGGTCGCGAGAGCACCTGCTGGACTTCGCCGAGAAGCACCAGATCCCGATCTCCAAGGACAAGCGCGGCGAGGCCCCGTTCAGCGTCGACGCCAACCTTCTTCACTCCTCGTCCGAGGGCAAGGTGCTGGAGGACCCGGCCGTCGAGGCTCCCGAATTCGTCCACCAACGGACCCTCGCCCCCGAAGACGCGCCCGATACGCCGACCGTCATCACCATCGACTTCGAACGGGGCGACGCCGTCTCGATCAACGGTGAGGCCATGTCGCCCGCGACCCTGCTGACGGCCCTGAACCAGTACGGCCATGACAACGGCATCGGCCGCCTCGACCTCGTCGAGAACCGCTTCGTCGGGATGAAGTCGCGCGGCGTCTACGAGACCCCCGGCGGGACCATCCTGCTGGCGGCGCACCGCGGCATCGAGTCGATCACCCTCGACCGCGGGGCCATGCACCTGAAGGACGAGCTGGCGGTCAAATACGCCCACCTCGTCTACAACGGCTTCTGGTTCTCGCCCGAGCGCGAGATGCTGCAGGCCGCCATCGACCATTCGCAGGCCAAGGTTACGGGCACGGTCCGGGTCAAGCTCTACAAGGGCAATGCGACGGTGATCGGCCGCGAGAGCCCGCACAGCCTCTACGACCAGGAGCTGGTCACCTTCGAGGACGGCGCCGTGGCCTACGACCAGAAGGACGCCGCCGGCTTCATCAAGCTGAACGCCCTGCGCCTGCGCGTCCTCGGCAAGCGCGATCAGCGCGGCTAGTCCCGCGCGATCCTGAGGATGGCGCCGGCGCGGTCGTCGGCGATCCAGATCGAGCCGTCGCGCGCCACCGCCATCCCGGCCGGCGAACCGCGCGGGTGGACTGCGGCGCGCGCATCCCATCCCGGCGTCAGCACCACGGCCCGGGGCGCCGGCGCCTCCGCCGGATAGGGCAGGCTGCCGCGCGGATAGAGGGCGTAGCGGGCCCGCGTGTCGGTCAGCGGCGCTCCGTCGGGTCCGGTCTCGATGGCGACGACCCGTCCCGCCGCCCGTCGGTAGCCGTGCCAGCTGACCAGCATCCGGCCGCGCAGCTCCGGGAACATCTCGCCGTCGTAGTAGAGCAGGGCCAGCGGCGCCGCGTGCGGCGGCAGCAGGGACACGGGCGCGGCGCGCTCGCCGCAACGCGCCTGCCGCGCGCTCCAGCCGGGCAGGGCGGCGCCCATGTCGGTGCAGTACGGCCAGCCGTAATCCGCGCCCGCGACCAGCCGGTTGATCTCGTCGAAAGGCCGGTCCGGGGTGGTCAGGTCGACCGAGTTCTCGGCCTGGTAGATCGCGCCCGACGCATGCCGCGCCAGCGCCACGGAGTTGCGCAGCCCGGTGGCGAACGGCGTCCATTGCGGGCTCCAGCGCCCGCCGCCGAGGTAGGGGTACCGCCGCACCATCGCCTGCTCGCCGGCCTCGGCGCATTGGCCCCGCGCATCCCGGCGCGGCGCTCCGGCGTCGTCAAGGCAGCGGTCCGACGGCGCGCCGACATTGATCAGCAGCGACCCGTCGCCGTCGAAGACGAAGCTGGACAGCGGGTGGCGGTTCTCGTGCAGCCGGTTGTCGGGCAGGCCCTCGACCACGCTCACCGCCGCCTCCGGCCGGGCGGGATCGACGGCGAAGATGCGGCTCATCTCGGCGACGTAGATGCGTCCGTCGGGTCCAGCCGCCACCGTGTGCGGCATCGATAGGCCGCGCATCAGCCGCGTCCAGCGCACCGCCCCGCCTTCGGCCCAGCTCATCCGCCACAGCGCCCCGCGCCCCGCCTCCCAGCCGCCCAGATCGGTGACCAGCCAGTCGCCGTCGGGAAGCTCCAGCAGGCCGCGCGGCATCCGCGGCCCGACTCCGCCGGCGCGCTGCCAGACCCGGCCGAGGCAGTAGCCCGGCGCCATCCGGACCCGGGTCGCCGCTCGTCCGCCGCACTCCCCGGACACGGCATAGGCCCGGCTCGCCCCCTGCGCCGACGCGGGGCCGGCGGCGGGCATGATCAGGCCGGCCAGCGCCAGCATGGTCGCCATCATTGTCCGACGGATCATCACGGCCCCCTCCCAATCGGGCGCAGGCTAGCGCGGACCGCCGCCGCCAGAAATGGTCTCGCCCTCGCCGCGGAATGGCGCCACCCTTTGCGGCACGAGCATGAGCTCCTTCGACGCACCAGGAACCCCGTCAATGTCACTCCGCATCATTCTCGCCGCCTCGGCGGCTCTCGCCTTCGCCGCGCCTGCGCTGGCCCAGGAAACCCCGGCCGCCTCGCCGGCCGCAGCGCCCGCCCCGGCCGCCGAAGCGGTCGATCCGGCCGAAGCGGCGCTCGAGGCCCGGGGCGAGGCCTTCGGCCAGAGCATGCAGGTCATGGCCGGCGAAATGCAGGCCGCCATCGCCGAAGCCGCCGGCGACCAGGCCCGCGCCAACGCCGCGCTGGACGCCATTGTGGCCCGCCACCAGCCGGAGGCCGACTCCCTCGCCGACGATCTGAACGCCTTCCTCCAGGGCCAGACGACCTCGGCCGCCACCGAGGAGGAGCGCGCCCAGGCCGCCGCGGCCATCGCCCAGGTCGTGCCGATGGTGCGGACCATTCCGACCATGGTCCGCACCCAGGTGCAGCAGGGCGCCGCCGCCGCCGCCGCGGCTCCGGCCGCTCCGGCGACGCCCCAGTAGGCGCGGACTCCAGGGCGGCGGGGCCCCGGGTCCCGCCGCCTTACCGCGATTTCACTTGAGACCGGACGGCGTTCGGCGGATTTTGCGCGGGTCCTTCAGGAGCCCCGTCATGATCAAGGCCCTTTCCCTCGCCGCCGCCCTCGCCCTGCTGCCCCTGTCCGCCTCGGTGGCCCAGGAAGCCAGGGGGTCGTCGGAGGCCGCGCTCGAGGCCGCCGCCGCCGCCTTCGAGGCGCGCATGGAGTCCTTCGGCGAACGCGCCGAGCTCATTTCCGCGGACGCCAGCCTGAGCGAGACCCAGCGCGAACTGCGCATCGCCGCCCTGTGGACCGAGTACCAACCGGACGTGACCGCCTTCACCGCCGTGGCCACCCAGCACGCCACGGGCATTGCGGCCGAGGCGCTGGCCGAGATCGACATCGACGCCATGGTCTCCGAGGCCCTGGCCAATGTCGACGTCAGCGCCGTCACCGCCGAGGCGCTGGCCGGGCTCGACATCGACGCCATCACCGCCGAGGCCCTCGCCGGGGTCGAGGCCTCGGGCGCGCTGCAGGGGGTCATCGCCGGCGCCCAGGGCATGGCCGTCAACGGCTCCTGGGCCTCGAACGATCCGGAGCACATGGCCACCTACGGCCTGGTCGCCGACTACGCCCTCGGCGAGGCCCTGGATTCGGCCGACGAGGCCCAGGTCGAGCTGGCCGTGGCGGTCGCGGAGATCGATGCCGACATGGACGTGGACGCCGACGAGGTCGAGGCCGTCGAAGCCGCTCCCGACGCCGACTGACAGTTCCGCCTTGACCGTGCCCGCGGCGGACGCGACACGGCGGCCATGTCCGGCCTGCCCGTCGATCCGTCGCTCTACCTGACCTTCCTCGGGGTCATGGGCGTGATGGCCGTGACGCCCGGCCCCGCCAACCTGTTCTCGGTCGCCAACGGGGTGCAGCGCGGCCCCGCCGGCGCCCTCGCCGGCGTCGTCGGCATGAACGCCGCCACCCTGGTCTGGTTCGCCGCCGCCGCCCTCGGGCTGGGCGCGCTGGTGATCGCCTTTCCCGAGGCGTTCCGGATCGTCTCGATCGGCGGCGCCCTCTATGTCGCCTGGCTGGGCGTCAACGCCCTGAGGGGCGCCTTCCGCACCGCCGCCGATCCCCGCGCCGCTGCGATCCGGCTCGGACGCAGCGCGCTGCTGGACGGCTTCATGGTCCAGATCGCCAATCCCAAGGCGGTGCTGTTCTTCACCGCCGTGCTGCCGCCGTTCCTCGACGTCAGCCGCCCGGCCGCCCCGCAGCTGGCCCTGTTCGCCCTCGCCACCATCGGCATGGACGTGCTGTCGATGTCCGCCTACGGTCTGGGCGGCGCGGCCTTGGCCCGGCGCATGTCCGAGCCGCGTTTCCGGCGCGCCTTCGCCCTCGCCACGGGCGGCCTGCTGCTGGCCGCTTCCGTGCTTATTGTTTCGCGTTTATAAGGGCTTGCCCGCCGGCGGAACCGCGTTGTTCATGTGCCGTTCAGCAGGAAAGGCGTCTGCTGGGCGCCCAAGGAGAATTCAGATGAAGACTCGCGTCCTCAAGCCCGTCCTGCTCGCGGTGACGGCGGCGCTGGCCCTGTCGGCCTGCGCGACGGCGACCCCCTACGGCCCGGCCGGACAGGGCAGCCGCTACGGCTATTCCGACATGCGGGTCGACGAGACCCGCTTCCGCGTCAGCTTCGCCGGCAATTCGGTGACCTCGCGCGACCAGGTCGAGATGGGCCTGCTGCTGCGCGCCGCCGAGGTGACGCTGGAGAGCGGCCACGACTGGTTCGCCACAGTCAACCGCGCCGTCGACCGCGACGTGCGCTACCAGGGCTCGCCCGACCCGTTCTACTACGACCGCTACAGCCCGTTCTGGGGCCCGTCGTGGCGCTACTACCGCCGCGGCTACTGGAGCCCGTGGCGCGATCCGTTCGGCCCGAGCATGGACATCCGCGAGATCGACCGCTTCGAGGCCACCGCCGAGATCGTGGTCGGCCACGGCGCCAAGCCCGCCGGCGACCCCAACGCCTTCGACGCCCGCGAGGTGATCCAGAACCTCGGACCGCGGATGCCGCGGCCGATGTAATCCGAGGGATCAGGCAGCAGGCAGCAGGCAACAGGGTCGACCGCGCTTGACGGCGATCCCCCTGCTCTGATCCTGCCTGCTGCCTGCTGCTTACCCCAACCTCGGCGCCTTCAGCCGCCGCTTGTTCGCATGCGTCTCGGGCGCCGCCCCCAGTTCCTCGGGCAACTCGCCCTTGAAGTAGAACCGCTGCCACGCCTCCTTGGCCGCGTCCGGATCGCCCGAGGCCAGCCGCCGGTTGAAGTCGGTGCGCTGGCGGTTCCAGGCCTCGAACTGCCCCTTCATCACCGGATTGGAATCGATCGAGCGGATCACCGGCTCGAAGGCCTCGGCCTTGCGGTGCTCGATCGGCGTGATGAAGCAGAACGGCTCGCCGCGCTCGAACTTGACCCGCCCCGGCCGGGTGAAGATCCAGTTCATGGTGAAGGGAAACGGCAGCCAGTCCGTCTCCACCAGCCCGGTCAGCGGCGCGATGCCGTCCTTGACGTGGTTGGGCGCGCCGGTGACCAGCAGCCCCCAGCCCGGCGGCGTGCGGAACAGATACTGCGGATGCAGGGTGATCACCCCGCGCGAGAAATGCGAGGTCACCACATGGTGCAGGTTCGGCGCGTGCCGGTCCGGCGTGATGGTGATGTCGTTCTGGCTCGGCCCGCCGTTCCACTCGGCGGTGAAGCTCAGCGGGCACAGCACCTCCCAGCCGGTGGTGTTGGCCATGGTCAGCGGCAGGCAGCGATAGGGATGGCGGCTCGGAAACGCATCCATCCAGTCGCGCGGCTGGCGCCCCGGGACGAGGTCGCACGGCTGGTCCGACATCGGGTAGCATTCCAGTTCCACGGCGGCGCTCCGGACGGTATCGAGGATGTCCCTCATCCCTAGCGGCGCCTCATGACCCAAGACAAGCCGAACGCCGACACAGCCCCCGCGCCCGCTTGGGACCGCGACCGCCTGCTGGCGTGGATGGCGGAGCAGGGCATCGCCCAGATCACGCACGACCACCCCGCCGTCTTCCGCGTCGAGGAAGGGCTGGAGCTCAAGGCCGCCATGCCCGGCGCCCACACCAAGAACCTGTTCCTCAAGGACAAGAAGGGGAAGCTCTGGCTGATCTCGGCCCGCCAGGACACGCTCATCGACCTGAAGCGCGCCGACAAATGGATCGGCTCGGCCCGCCTGTCCTTCGGAAACGAGGCCCTGCTGTGGGAAACCCTCGGCGTCCGCCCCGGTTCGGTGACGGCGCTGGGCCTGATCAACGACCCCGACCACCGCGTGACCTTCGTCCTCGACAAGGCCCTGTGGGACGCCGACATCGTCAACTTCCACCCCCTGACCAACACGGCCACGACGGCGCTGACGCAAGTTGACTTCCGGCGGTTCCTGGCGCGGATCGGGCGCGAGCCGGTGGTGGTCGATTTCTCGACACTATCCTGAAGCCCCATACCGCGAAGCTTTGGGGAGCGGAGAGTGAAACAGTTGATCGGACCCGCTTGGATGGCGGGCGGCGTTGTTCTCGGCGCGCTGGTGACAACGATCCTGCTCGGCGCCGTTCCATTGCCGGTCGGGCCTAAACATTCGCCGCTGCTGCAGCGCCTGCCCACGTCAGTCCTTGCGCGGGTGCTGATCGCCCGTGAAGCCCGGATGATCGTGGCCGATAAACGAGATTCCCACGGCTTGTGGGACGGCGCTTCGTTGTACGGGCGCCCAGATGCCGCGAGCGCATCGCTGTGCCGGGTGCGCGTCTACTCGTTCGACAACTACAGCCGAATGCGGGACCGCGAGAGCGGCGTTCCGGCGGAGGTAAGGGACTCGTACGGAATCTGGGCCGATCCCGCCGACGAGTCGAACCGGGCGGCCGGATCTCAATACGCAGGCTGCGCGGCTTACAGGGATTTCGATCACCTGATAGGGGGCGAGGCGCATGAGATAATACCGGCTATTGAACTGGCCGCGCTTGCTCGTGACGCAGCCCGGAAGGAGCGGGTGACCTTCAACCTCTCGTGCATGAGCCGACGCGACGATCGGAAGGGAGCGCCTTGTGACGGCTCCGCCTATCTTCGTTCGCTGGATCTGAAGAAGATTCAGTGGGTCGAGTTCATCGGGGATTCGGTACTGAATTCACCCCGTCAATTTCGAATCACCATTCAAGACGGCGACATCCATGGTCACCCCCTGATCACCCTTCTCACGATCACGAGCCGGCCAAACGAAAGGCGGAGGGACCCGGGCCTTTCATCTGTCGCGCTGGAGCAGGATGCGTACTGATGGTCTGACGCGAGGACTGGGACTGGCTGACTTTCTCCAGCGCCTCATGCTAGAGCCCCCGCGTCTCCCCGACCCCCACGCCAGCATACGGATCGCCGCCATGCCCGCCGCTCCCGACTTTCCCCCCGCGCCCGACCGCGTGGCGCCGAAGCGCGCGCTGATCTCGCTGAGCGACAAGACCGGGCTGGAGGCGGCGGCGCGCGCCCTGCACGACTTCGGCGTCGAACTGGTCTCGACCGGCGGCACCCGCGCCGCCATCGCCGGTTTCGGCCTGCCGGTGAAGGACGTCGCCGACCTGACCGGCTTCCCCGAGATGATGGACGGCCGGGTCAAGACCCTGCACCCGGTGGTGCACGGCGGCCTGCTCGGCGTGCGCGACGAGCCCTCCCACGCCGCGGCCATGACCGAGCACGGCATCGGCGGCATCGATATCGCCTGGATCGACCTCTATCCGTTCGAGGCCACCGTCGCCTCCGGCGGCGGCTTCGAGGCGGCGGTCGAGAACATCGACATCGGCGGCCCGGCCATGATCCGCTCGGCCTCCAAGAACCACGGCTACGTCGCCGTCTGCGTCGACAAGGCCGGGCTGGACGAGGTGCTGGAGGCGCTCAAGGCCGACGGCGCCACCTCGCTGGAGCTGCGCAAACGCCTCGCCGCCCGCGCCTTCGCCCGCACCGCCGCCTATGACGCCGCCGTCTCCGGCTGGTTCGCGCGGCAGGTCGGCGACGCCGCCCCGGCCCGCAAATCCATCGCCGGTTCGCTGGCCCAGACACTGCGTTATGGCGAGAACCCGCACCAGACCGGCGCCTTCTACCGCACCGGCGACGCACGGCCCGGCGTCTCCAACGCCCGTCAGCTGCAGGGCAAGGAGCTCGGCTACAACAACATCGCCGACGCCGACGCCGCCTATGAGCTGGTCGCCGAGTTCGAGGCCCCCGCCTGCGTCATCGTCAAACACGCCAACCCCTGCGGCGTGGCGGTCGGCGGCGATCTCGCCGAGGCCTACGCCCGGGCGCTGGAATGCGACGCCGTCTCGGCCTTCGGCGGCGTCATCGCCGTCAACCGCACCCTGACCGGCGCCGATGCGAAGCGGATCACCGACATCTTCACCGAGGTCGTCATCGCCCCCGGCGCCGACGAGGCGGCGCAGAGCATCTTCGCGGCCAAGAAGAACCTGCGCCTGCTGCTGACCGACGGCCTGCCCGATCCGTTGGCCGCCGGCGAGGTGTTCCGCTCCGTGGCCGGCGGCTTCCTCGTCCAGTCGCGCGACCGCAGCCGCATCGCCCCGTCGGACCTCAAGATCGTCACCCGTCGTCAGCCGACGCCGCAGGAGATCGAGGACATGCTGTTCGCCTTCACCGTGGCCAAACACGTCAAGTCGAACGCCATCGTCTATGCGAAGGACGGCCAGACCGCCGGCATCGGCGCCGGCCAGATGAACCGCCGCGACTCCGCCCGCATCGCCGCCATCCGCGCCCGCGAGGCCGGCGAGGCCAAGGACCTGGCCCATTCGCTGGCCCAGGGATCGGCCTGTGCGTCCGAAGCCTTCTTCCCCTTCGCCGACGGCCTGCTCGAAGCGGTCGCGGCCGGCGCCACCGCCGTGATCCAGCCCGGCGGCTCGATCCGCGACGAGGAAGTCATCGCCGCGGCGGACGAAGCCGGCGTCGCCATGGCCTTCACCGGCGTGCGGGTTTTCCGGCATTAGGGAGTCCGCTCCCTCTCCCCCTGCGGGAGAGGGAGACGACGCACGGCGGCGAAGCCGTCGTTCTGGCGTCGACGGGTGAGGGGTCGCACCGCCTTTTCACGACGTTCAGCGCGACCCCTCATCCGGCCTCGCTTCGCTCGCCCACCTTCTCCCGCAAGGGGAAAAGGAGAAATCCTGCTGACAATCCGCCCTCTGTCTCCAGACTTTCCGAGACAGACCCCAGTGATTCCAACGCCTTCCAAAAAACCCAGCGTCACCAACCCGCCGCAGGAGAGGACGGGCGTATACTGCCGATCGGTCGTCCCGGGTCTTTGACAATCACATCCGCCCCCATCGTCTGGCGAACGCTATGCACTCTACGAACGCTATGCACTCTGTGGACGCTACGGACGCAATTTCTGGCGTTCTACCCGGGTAAAACCCGCGCCCCCGATCCCGGCTTCCGCCGCTCCGCCCGTTCGTTATGGTGGCGCTTATGGACACCCTCTCCCAGCGCTGGGCCCGGCTCGAGCCCCACACCACCGTGGTCGGCCCCGATGATGACCGGCCCCGCCCGGCGGTGCTGCTGTTCCACGGCTGCGGCGGCCTGCGCGGCCATCTGCCCAAATACGCCGAGGTCGCCCGGCAGGCCGGCTGGCGCGCCTTCACCGTCGACTCCTACGGCATGCGCGGCTGGAGCCGGGCGTTCGCCATGGCCACCGTCTGCACCGGTCTGCTGCTGCGCGGCCACGACCGCGCCGGCGACATCCTCGCGACCCTGCACGGCGTGTCGCAGCGGCCCGACGTCGACGCCTCGAAGATCGCCCTGGCCGGCTGGAGCCACGGCGGCTGGGGCATCATGGAGGCGATGAGCGCCGACCGCTCCCGGCCCGCTCTCGGCCTCGCCGATCCCGGCGCCGTCCCCCTCGACGGGGTCGTGGCTGCCTACCTCGCCTACCCCTACGTCGGCATCGCCGCCTTCAACCGCATGCGCCCGTGGCGGCGCTGCCCGAAGACCCTCGCGGTCATCGCCCGCTCCGATCACCTGACCACGGTCCGCAACGCGGAGCGCGTCCACGCCATGGTCCGCAACTGCGGCGCCGAGGTCGAGACCTGGGTCGCCGACGGCACCCACAGCTTCGACGAGCCGATGACCGCCCCGCCGATGCGCTACGACCCGGGGCTCAGCGACGAGGCCCTGCGCCGCTTCGGAGCCCTGCTGGACGACGTGGCGGTCGCGCCCGCCGCCTGATTGGTCTAGAGCGAAATCGGTCGAGTTGGACGCAGTCCAACTCGGCTCAGATTTCGCTCCAGCATTGAGTCTGGACCATTTTTTGGATTCAGGTCGATTCGACCTGAAGCAAAAATGGTCTAGGGACCGCGCCATGACGACCCTCCTCTACGGCCGCCCGCCCGCGGTGTTCGATCCGCCCGACGACGCCCTCCAGACCTCGCCCCTGATCCCCGGCTCGACCGCGCTGGAGTCCGTGCCCGAAGGCTCGGCCGACGCCGCCATGATCTACGCCCCGCCCGGCGTGCTGGAGCGGCGTTACACCCTGGCGCTGGCCCTGAAGGCGCTGAAGCCGGGCGGCCGCCTCGACGTCATGGCCCCCAAGGACAAGGGCGGCTCCCGCCTCAAGAAGGAGCTCCAGGCCTTCGGTCTCGAGATCGGCGAAAGCGCCAAGGCCCACCACCGCCGCTGCGTGGTGATCAGGCCGGACGCGGTCGACGGGCTGGACGAGGCCATCGCCGCCGGCGCGCCCCGCCTCGTCCCCGGCCTCGACGCCTGGTCCCAGCCCGGCGTCTTCGCCTGGGATCGGGTCGACGCCGGCACCCTTCTGCTGGCCCAGTCCCTGCCGCCGCTGAAGGGCGCCGGCGCCGACCTCGGCTGCGGTTACGGGGCGCTGGCCACGGTGGTGCTGCGCTCCCCGGCGGTGACCTCGCTGCGCCTCATCGACCTCGACCGCCGCGCCGTCGAGGCCGCCCGCCGCAACGTCGACGACCCCCGCGCGAACTTCGACTGGGCTGACGCCCGCACCGTCGAGGCCGCCGCCGACCTCGACTTCGTGGTCATGAATCCGCCCTTCCACGACGGCGGCGCCGAGGACCGCCGCCTCGGCCAGGCCTTCATCCGCCAGGCCGCGGCCCTGCTGAAGAAGGGCGGCGTCCTCTGGCTCGTCGCCAACCGCCACCTGCCCTATGAGGCCGACATCACCGCCGCCTTCAAACGCTCGCAACCCGTCGCCGACAAGGGCGGCTACAAGGTCATCGAGGCGGTGAAGTGAAGACGCCCACGGCCCGCGTCGACAAGCTCCTCGGCTCCATGGGCTACGGCTCGCGCAGCGAGATGGCCCGCCTTGGCAAGGCCGGCGGCATCGTCCTCGACGGCGCGGACCTGACCGACGTGTCGAAACGCATCCCCGTCACCCCCGACCTGCCGTCGCGCATGCAGATCGATGGCGAGCCGCTCGACCCCCCGCCCGGCCTCGTCCTGATGCTGCACAAGCCGCTCGGCATGACCTGTTCGCACAAGGAGGACGGCGCTCTCGTCTACGACGTCCTGCCCGACCGCTGGCGCCGCCGCGACCCCGCCATCTCGACCATCGGCCGCCTCGACAAGCAGACCACCGGCCTGCTCCTGCTCACCGACGACGGCGACCTGCTCCATCGGGTGATCAGCCCCAAACGCCACGTCGCCAAGGTCTATCGCGCCGGCCTCGCCCGCCCGCTGGCCGGAACGGAGGCTGACCTGTTCGCCGCCGGCGGCCTCGTGCTCGAAGGCGAGGACAAGCCGCTGGCGCCCGCCGCGCTGGAGGTGCTGTCCTCCACCGAGGCCCGCCTGACCGTCACCGAGGGCCGCTACCACATGGTCCGCCGCATGTTCGCCGCCGTCGGCAATCACGTCGAAACCCTGCACCGCGAGCGCATCGGCGGCCTGTCCCTGCCCGACGACCTGGCCCCCGGCGAATGGCGGCTGCTGGATCAGGCCGGCGTCGACGCCATATTCGCCCCATGACCCTCGCCAAGATCTGCGGCCTCACCACGCCTGAGACGCTCGACGCGGCGCTCGCCGGCGGCGCGGCCTTCGTCGGCGCCGTGATCTTCCCCAGGAGCCCGCGCCACATCGACCCGCTGCACGCCGCTGCGCTGTTCGAACGGGCCCGCGGCAGGGCGAAGATCGTCGCTGTCACCGTCGATGCCGATGACGCCCTGCTGACCGAAATCGCCCTGATCCTCAAGCCGGACCTGATCCAGCTGCACGGCTCCGAAACCCCCGCCCGGGCGGAACATATCCGCACCCTGACCGGAGCCGGGATCATCAAGGCCCTGCCGATCCGCGTGCACGAGGACTTCGCCGAAGCCGAGGCCTGGGAGCCGTTCGCCGATCACCTGATGTTCGACGCCAAACCGCCCGAGGGCTCCGACCTGCCCGGCGGCGTCGGCGCCCGCTTTGACTGGACGCTGCTGGCCGACCGCGCCTTCCGCCGCCCGTGGTTCGTGGCGGGCGGACTGACGCCGGAGAATGTCGCCGAGGCCCTCCGCATCTCCGGCGCGCCCGCCGTCGACGTCTCCTCTGGCGTGGAAACCGCCCCGGGTGTTAAGGAGCCTGCCCTGATCGCGGCGTTCCTCGATGCGGCGCGCTCGGCCTGATTTCCGCCGCTCCCCCGCGCGAAAGCTTCGTCCGTGAACGCCATCCTGCCCAACCGCTACGCCATGCCCGACGCCGAAGGCCGCTTCGGCCCCTACGGCGGACGGTTCGTGGCCGAGACGCTGATGCCGCTGATCCACGAGCTGGACGCGGCCTACGAGGCGGCCAAGGCCGACCCCTCCTTCCAGGCCGAGCTGGACGGCTTCCTGACCGACTATGTCGGCCGGCCCAGCCCGCTGTATCTCGCCGAGCGGCTGACGGCCCACTACGGCGCGGCCGACATCTGGTTCAAGCGCGATGAGCTGAATCACACGGGCGCGCACAAGATCAACAACTGCATGGGCCAGATCCTGCTGGCCATGCGGATGGGCAAGACCCGCATCATCGCCGAGACCGGCGCCGGCCAGCACGGCGTGGCCACGGCGACCGTCTGCGCCCGCTTCGGCCTGCAGTGCGTCGTCTACATGGGCGCCACGGACGTCGAGCGGCAATCGCCCAACGTGTTCCGCATGAAGCTGCTCGGCGCCGAGGTCGTGCCGGTGACCTCCGGCCGGGCCACGCTCAAGGACGCCATGAACGAGGCCATGCGCGACTGGGTGACCAATGTCGAGGACACCTACTACCTGATCGGCACCGCCGCCGGGCCGCACCCCTATCCGGCCATGGTGCGCGACTTCCAGGCGGTGATCGGCCGCGAGGTCCGCGCCTCCCTGCTGGCCCGCAAGGAGAAGCTGCCCGACGCCTGCGTGGCGGCGATCGGCGGCGGGTCGAACGCTATCGGCCTGTTCCATCCCTTCATCGAGGACGCCGGCGTGCGTCTGATCGGCGTCGAAGCGGCCGGGCGCGGGCTGGACGGCCCCGATCACGCCGCTTCCCTGCAGGGCGGCCGCCCCGGCGTGCTGCACGGCAACCGCACCTATCTGCTGCAGGATGACGACGGCCAGATCCTCGAAGGCCATTCGATCTCGGCCGGGCTCGACTACCCCGGCATCGGCCCGGAACATGCCTGGCTCAAGGACATCGGCCGCGCCGAATACCGCGCCACGACCGACGCCGAGGCGCTGGAGGCCTTCCAGCTGTGCTCGAAGCTCGAAGGCATCATTCCCGCCCTCGAACCCAGCCACGCCCTCGCCCGCGTCGGCGAGATCGCCCGCGAAGTAGGCAAGGGCGGCGATGTCGTGCTCAATATGTGCGGGCGGGGCGACAAGGACATTTTCGCCGTGGCGAAGCATCTCGGCGTGGAGCTCTAGACCATGAAATTCTTCCTTCTCGCGGCCGCCGCGGCAGCGATGGCGGGGCCCGCGACGGCCCAGGGCGCGCTTCCCGACGTGCCGATCCTCGCCGGCGCCACCGCCGCGCCCGATTGCGGCAACCTGTACGGTCTGGCCGGCCGCGCCTTTTGCGTCAGCGCGCCCCTGCCCGGCATCAGCGGACTGGCCGACGCCTATACCGCCGAGCTCGAGGGCCGCGGCTGGATCGCGGCCGGGGGGGACGACAACCGCGTGGTGTTCGTCAGGCGGCGGGACGGCGGCGGCTGCGACGGCCTCCAGATGCAGGCCTTCTACGACACCTCGCGGCCGGTGAGCCCGGAAGCGACCGGCTATCTCGGATTCGGGGTGATTCCGGGCGACGTGTGCGCGCCGGCCCAGCCGGCTGCGGCGGAGCCGACGCCCCAACCATGACCACTGCGCGCATCGACGCCCGCTTCGCCACGCTGAAGGCCGAAGGCCGGGCGGGCTTCGTGGCCTATGTGATGGCCGGCGATCCGACGCGGGATCAGGCGCTGGAGATCCTGCGCGGCCTGCCGGCGGCGGGGGCCGACATCATCGAGCTGGGCTTCCCCTTCTCCGACCCCATGGCCGAGGGCCCGCCGATCCAGCGCGCGGCCCTACGCGGCTTGAAGGCCGGACTGACGCTCAGGGGCACGCTCGACCTGGCGCGCGCCTTCCGCGAGGGCGACGCCGATACGCCCGTCATCCTGATGGGCTACCTCAACCCGATCGAGACATACGGCTACGACGCCTTCGCCCGGGACGCCGCCGCCAGCGGGGTCGACGGCCTGATCGTGGTCGACTGCCCGCCGGAAGAGGCCGGGCCGCTGTCCGACGCCCTGGACGCCGTCCAGGTGTCGCTGATCCGTCTGGCCACGCCGACCTCCGACGACGCCCGGCTCAAGCTCATCGCCGAACGCACCTCGGGCTTTGTCTACTATGTCTCGGTGGCCGGCGTGACCGGGGTCAAGGAGGCGCAGGCCCTGTCGGTCGCCCCCGCGGTGGAGCGGGTGCGCAAGGCCTCGGGCCTGCCGGTGGCGGTCGGTTTCGGGGTGAAGACGCCGGAACGCGCGGCCGAGATCGCCCGCGTCGCGGACGCCGTCGTGGCCGGCTCGGTGCTGGTCGATGAAGTGGCGGCGGCGCTCAAGGCGAACGAACCGGCGCCGCGGCGCGTTCTCGGCAAGGTGAAGGCCCTCGCGGACGCGGTCCGGGGTGCGCGGGTCGCGGAAACGGTCTAAAGCGCCACCATGGCTGACAAGACTCCCCCCAAACCCCAGGAAAAACGCGGCGGCTGGCTGTCCCGCTTCGCGCCCGGCGTTCGCAAGATCGTCAGCCGGCGCGACACGCCGGACAATCTGTGGGTCAAGGATCCCGACACCGGCGAGATGCTGTACCGCTCCGATCTGGAGGGGTCGCTGTGGGTTACGCCCTCCGGTCGGCACATGCGCATCGACGCGCCGACGCGGCTGCGCTTCACCTTCGACGGCGGCGAGTACGAGCCGATCGACACGCCCGAGGTCCCAGAGGACCCGCTGAAATTCTCCGACGGCAAGCCCTACAAGGAGCGGCTGGCGGCGGCGCGCAAGGCCAGCGGGCGGCGTGACACCATGGCCATCGGCTTCGGCGAACTGGACGGCACGCCGGCGGTGGTCATCGTCCAGGACTTCACCTTCATGGGCGGTTCGCTGGGCATGGCCGCCGGCGAGGCCTTCATCGCCGCCGCCCGCGCCGCGATCGAGCGGGGCGTGCCGCTGGTCTGCTACACAGCCGCCGGCGGTGCGCGGATGCAGGAAGGCGCCCTCAGCCTGATGCAGATGGCCCGCACCACCCTGGCCATCCAGGAACTGAAGGCGAAACAGCTGCCGTTCGTCGTGGTCCTCACCGACCCGACCACGGGCGGCGTCACCGCCAGCTACGCCATGCTCGGCGACGTCCATCTGGCCGAGCCCGGCGCCCTGATCGGCTTCGCCGGCCCGCGCGTCATCGAGGCCACCATCCGCGAGAAGCTGCCGCCGGGCTTCCAGCGCGCCGAATACCTGCAGGAAAAGGGCATGGTCGACCGCGTCGTCGTCCGCGCCGACCTGCCGCGCGTGCTCGGCCAGCTCCTGTCGATGCTGATGGGCGGGAAGCGCCGGGCGGCCTGAGGCCGATGGACCCGATCTCCGAACGACTGAGGGCGCGTCACCCGCAGCGCATCGACCTGTCTCTGGAGCGGATGCGCTTGCTCTGCGCAGCGCTCGGCGATCCGCAACACCGTCTGCCGCCGGTGATCCATGTCGCCGGCACCAACGGCAAGGGCTCGACCGTCGCCTTCATCCGCGCCATCGCCGAGGCGGCGGGCTTGCGCGTCCACGCCTACACCTCGCCGCATCTGGTGCGCTTCAACGAACGCATCCGGCTCGCTGGAAGGCTGATCGAGGACCAGCCGCTGAACGCCATCCTCGACCGGGTGGAAGCCGCCATCGACAGCTCCGGCAGCCAGGCCACGGTGTTCGAAAGCACCACCGCCGCCGCCTTCGTGGCCATGAGCGAAACCCCGGCTGACCTGGCTATCATCGAGGTCGGGCTCGGCGGGGTTCTGGATGCGACCAATGTCATCGAGCGGCCGCTGCTCAGCGTCATCACCCCGGTCGACCTCGACCACGCCGAATTCCTCGGCGCCAGCCTGCGCGGCGTGGCGGTCGAGAAGGCCGGCATCCTCAAGCCCGGGGCGCGGGGTCTGATCGCCCGCCAGCCGGAGGAGGCTATGGCCGCGATCGAGGTCGCCGCCGACGCCGTGCGGGCGCCGCTGACGGTGATGGGGACGGATTTCGACGCCTGGGCCGAACGCGGCGGCATGGCCTTCCAGGACCAGAGCCGCTTCCTGGACCTGCCGGCGCCGGCGCTCGCCGGCCCACATCAGGTCGCCAACGCCGGACTGGCGGTCGCCGTGGCGCTGGAGCTGGACCTGCCTGAAAGCGCCATCGCCAATGGACTGCGCACGGTGCGCTGGCCGGCGCGGATGCAGCGTCTGACCGCCGGTCCGTACGCCGACGCGGCGCGGGCGGCGGACGCGGAGCTGTGGCTCGACGGCGGGCACAATCCGCACGCAGGACGGGCGCTGGCGGAAGCCCTGCTGGAACGTCAGGCCCGCGCGCCGCGGCCTCTGGCGCTGATCGTCGGCATGCTCGCCAACAAGGACGCCGGCGGCTTCTTCGAGGCGCTGAAGGAGACCGGCGCCACGGTGTTCACGACGTGCTTCGACGGCGCGGCGGCGGAACCGGAGGCGCTCGCGGCGGTGGCGCGGGGTCACGGGCTGGGGGCCACGGCCTGCGCCTCGACGACGGAGGCGCTGGAGCGCGCGCTCCGTCTCGGGGCGGGCCGGGTGGTGATCTGCGGCTCGCTCTACCTCGCGGGCGAAGTGCTGGGCGCGAGCCGCGAGACCTGGCCGGACTAGATCAGGCCGCCGCCGACGACGAAATCCCGGCTTCCGCCAGCCATTCGACGATCTTGCCCTTGGGCATGGCGCCGACCTTCATCGAGGCCAGCTGTCCGTCCTTGAACAGCATCAGGGTCGGAATGCCCTTCACGCCGAGCCGGGACGGGACCATGGGCGAATCGTCGATATTGACCTTGGCGATGGTGACCTGACCGGCCAGTTCGTCGGCGATCTGCTCCAGCGCCGGGCCGATCTGCTTGCACGGGCCGCACCACTCGGCCCAGAAGTCCACCAACACGGGGGTGGACGATTTCAGGACGTCGGCGTCGAAGCTGTCGTCGGTGACCTTGACGGTGGCCATGGGCTCTCCTTGGTGCGCCCGGAACAAGCGGCGCGATGCGGTTTCAGCCGGCCATCATGCGATGATTCCAGCCGTTCGGAAGCGATGTGGGGCGCGTCGGCGATCAAATCAACGCGCGTCCGCCAGGGCTGCGTCCATCAGTCCCTGCGGGACCGGCATCAGCCTGGGCCCGTCGGTCCAGACCAGCGCCGCCTCGACCGGACGATCCGGGTAGAGCCGCCTCAGCACCGCGACATAGACCGCCAGCTGCAGCACATAGGCCGGATCGGCGTCCTCGATGCGGTCCGGGGCGGGGCGGTTGGTCTTGTAGTCGACGACCAGCACCCGGTCCGGCGTGATCACCAGCCGGTCGATGCGGCCCGAAACCGCCACCCCCCGCGGCAGCTCGGGCGCGCTTCCCGACAGGGCGACCTCGGCCCGCGATCCGGGCCCGAACACCGGCGCGAAGCGGGCGTCGTCCAGCACGGAGAAGGCGGCGGCGACCATCTCGGCGCGCTGGTCGTCGGTCAGGTCCCGCTCTCGGGACAGCATTCTGACCGCGGCCGGAGCCCGCTCGGCTTCGTCGATCTCGGGCAACCGCTCCAGCAGCCGGTGGATCAGGTCGCCGCGCCGGAACCGGCCCAGCGGCGCCCCGGGCCCGCCGGCGGTGGCGAGGGGCGAGGGGGCGGGAATGCGGACCGAGCCCTCCAGCTGGGACGGCGCGACGTAACGGGCGGCGTGGTCCGGAGCTGGCGCTGAAGCCGCCCATGGGGGCGCCGCCGCGCCCGCCGCCGCCCCCGCGCCCGAGGCCGGCAGCCGCGCGGGATCGGGGCCGAATCGGATCACGCCGCTCCCGACCTCACGGGAGTGGTCGCCGAGGCGCCCGAAGGTCTCGCTCAGCACGTGCCACCAGCTGCCGTCGTCATAGCCCTGTTTCGAGTTGCCGCAGGCCCGGCCCATCAGGATCAGCCGGTCCCGCGCCCGGGTCAGGGCGACGTAGAGCAGGCGCAGGGTCTCGGCGTCGGTCCGCGCCTGCCGGGCCTCGCGCGCCGCCTTCGAGGCGGGGCAGTCCTCCTTCGACGAGCCCGGACACATCAGCCACCCCTCGGAGCCCTGGTCCAGCGCCACCGGCATCAGCGACGGCCCCTGCGCCTTCGCCCGGGAGGTCGTGTCCGGCAGGATGACGATCGGCGCCTCCAGCCCCTTGGCGCCGTGGACGGTCATCACCCGCACCTCGTCGCGCGGCCCCTCCAGCTCCCGCTTGACCTCGACGTCCGCAGCCTCGAGCAGGGCGAGGCAGGTCTCCAGATCGACGCCGCCGCGGTCCTCCGCCGACAGCACCTGGTTGAGCGTTTCGTCGAGGGCTTCCTCGGCCTCTCGCCCCAGCCGGCGCAGCACACGGGCGCGACCCGACAGACCCTTGGCGTCCACCCGATTGAGCAGGCCGGAGAAGAAGGCGAAGGGGTCGCGGTCGCGGGTCTCCAGGGCGAAGGCCAGAAGGTCCCGGGCGTGTGACCACTCCGACCGCTCACCCGAACGGTCCCGCAGTTCCCGCCACAGCTTGCGCCGGTTCTCCCGTCCGGCGAGTGCGAACAGGCTGTCTTCGTCCACGTCGCAGAACGGGCTGCGCAGGACGCCGGCGAGGCTCAGGTCGTCGTCGGGGAACAGGGCGAAGCGGGCCAGGGCGATCAGGTCGTCGAAGACGATGTGCGACGACAGCTTCAGCCGGTCGGCGCCGGCCACCGGCACACCGGCGGTCTTCAGGGCCCGGATGATCTCCTCGAAGGTCGCGTCCCGGCGGCGCACGAGGATCAGGAAATCGCCCCAGCCGCAGGACCGTAACTTTCCGGATCTGCGGTCGTGGACCGCCTCGCCATCCTCGACCTGGCGGCGGATTTCGGCGGCCAGTCTGGCGGCCAGCCGCTTGCGCCCGCTCGTACCCGACTCCTGGTCGACCGGGTCCCAGACCTCCGGCTCCGGCGGCGCGAAGCCTTCGAACAGGGGCCACAGGTCGACGCAGCCGGGCTGCCCCTCGCGCTTGGCCACGTGCGGCGGGATGGCGCCGATGTCCTCTCCGACGAGGGCGGCGGTCCGCTCCGGACCCTCGAACACCGCGTCCACGAAGCGCAGCACCTCGGGAGTCGAGCGGAACGACGTCGCCAGTTCGACGCCCTCGAAGGCGGCGCCGGAGCCGGTCACGAGGGAGTCGTAGCGCTGGGCCTCCCGCCGCAGCCGTTCCGGCCGCGCACCCTGGAAGGAGTAGATCGACTGCTTTTCGTCGCCGACCGCGAACACGGTCCGCGCCAGCCGCTCGCCGGACGCGGGCAGGGGGGTAAAACGCTGTCCGCCCTCGCCGGCGAAGAAGCCCTCCGTCAGCGCCCGCAGGATGTCCCACTGCTGGGGTGCGGTGTCCTGGGCCTCGTCCACGAGCACGTGCTCGATGCCGCCGTCCAGCTTGTAGAGCACCCAGGCCGCCGACGCCTTCTCGGTCAGCAGGTCCACCGTACGGGCGACCAGATCGCCGAAATCAAGCGCGCCCTTCGCCGCCTTGGCCTGGTCGTACAGATGGGCGTGCGCCTCGGCCAGCATCAGCGCGTGCCGGGTATCCTGCGCCACCCGCGCTTTGCGCATCGTCTCCAGCGCCGACAGGTATTTCAACTGCAGGTCGGCCAGCCAGGCGCCCGCGGCCGGCGGCGCCTTGGCCGTGGCCATAGCCTTGCGCGGCGCGCCGTCGGTCAGGAAGACGCCGCCCAGCCCGGCGAAGGACCAGGCCGCCGCCCGCATCCGCTCGGCGCATTTCTGGTCGTTGCTCGAGCCCGCCGCCATTTGGACGGCGACCGCCAGCCATTCGCCCCCGTCGATCCAGCGGAGGAAGTCCGCCTCGATAGACTCCGGCGTCTCGTCCGGGGGGCTGCCCGCCAGAACGTGCGGCGCAGGAGCGCGGCCGTCGGCGACGCGGGCGGTGTAGTCGGTCAGCTTGGCGCGGTCGGCCTCGATCATGGCCAGCAGCGACTGGAAGGCGCCCCAGTCCAGCTCGACCGCGAAATGGCTGTAGGCGCGGCCGACCGGCCCTTCGGGCTCGCCCAGCGCCAGGCGGGCGAGGTCCTCGCGCGCCTCGTGCGACAGCGCCAGAGCCGCCTCGTTCTCCAGCACGGTGAAGCCGGGGGTGACGTCGGCCTCGATCGGGAAGCGGCGCAGCAGCTTCTCGCAGAAGGCGTGGATGGTCTGGATCTTCAGCCCGCCCGGCGTCTCCAGCGCCTTGGCGAACAGCCGGCGCGCCCTCGACAGGTCCGTGCCGGAGAGGCTGTGCGGATCGCCATGGTCGAGATCGGCGAGCGACTGCGCCAGCTCGGCGTCGTCCATCACCGCCCAGGCCCCGAGCCGGTCGAACAGCCGCGCCTGCATCTCGGCGGCGGCGGCCTTGGTGTAGGTGACGCACAGGATTTCGCCGGGCTGGACCTCCTCCAACAGCAGCCGCGCCACGCGGTCGACGAGGGTCGAGGTCTTGCCCGATCCGGCGTTGGCGGTGACGAACACCGACCGGCGCGGATCGGCGGCGGCGATCTGGTGCGGATCAGGCAGGATGCGGGCGCTCATTCGGCGTCTCCGCTGTCTTCACCGCCGACCACGTGCCACTCCCAGACCCGCGCGAGGTGGTCGTAGTTGCCCCCGAACGACCCCATGAACTGCGGCGCCACCCAGGACAGATAGGGCGTGGTCGGATCGTCGAAGCGCGCGATGCGGGTCTTCAGCCCTTCCAGCGCCGCCTCGGACAGGGCCACGGCCTCGTCCCCGGCCGCCCGCACCTTCGCCTCGCCCGGAATCTTGCGGCCGACGACGCGGACATAGGTCAACTCCTCCGGCTGGACCGGGCCCGTGTCGGACAGGCCCTCATGGGCGAGGATGGCGCCGGTCAGGGTCAGCTGGGGCGAGAAGCCGGACTTCACCTGCTTCGGCGAGGGGATTTGTCCGGTCTTGAAGTCCAGCACCGCCGCCCCCGTCGCGGACAGCTCGATCCGGTCCGCCTTGGCGGTCAGTCTGAACGGGCCGGCCGGGCCGGGAAGTCGCATCTGGACCTTCTCCTCGACCCTGATTTCGATCCCCCGGGCGCGCCGTTCCGCCTCCCAGCCGGACAGCCAGCGGGCGCAGTTGCGGGCCAGCGGCGCCTCCCGCGCCATGGCCGCGTCCTCGAACCCGTGGTGGCCCAGCTCCTCCAGCAGCAGGGTTTCCAGCTGGTCGGCGCAGTCCTCCGGCAGAACCTCCGGCCACGACACCGTCAATCGTTCGACCGCCTTGTGCACCGCATTGCCGCGCGCCAGGGCTTCCGCCGATTGGCCGGGCCGGTCCATCTGTCTCAGGTTCAGGACATAGCGGGCGTAGATGGCGTAGGGATCCCGCACCCAGCGCTCGACCCCGGTCACCGGCAGTTCGCGCGGCCGGCGCTCGACCGGCGGCCTCGGAGCGGGCCGGGAGGCGTAGTCGGGCGTCGGCTGTGGCGGAGCGTCGAGAGCGCGGGCCTGTTCGAGCCAGACCGACGGCCGCTCCAGAACCACCGGCGTCTCGTCGGCGTCGGCCCCGCGGGTCAGCATCTCCAGCCGCCACAGCCAGCGCGACTTGACCGCCGGCTGGCCGCCGCGGCGTTCGGAATGGACCAGGATGGCCTCCTGGGCGCAGGCGGCCTGGACGAAGTCCTGCGCGGTCTGGCCCAGCCGTCGTTCCGGCGGCGGCAGGCCCAGCGCCTTGCGCATCGGCCGCGACAGGAAGGGGTCGGTCGGGGCGGCGTTGGGCCAGACGCCTTCCTCCAGACCGGCGAGGATCATCCGGTCGGCGCGGACCAGTCGGGCCTCGATGGCTCCGAGAATGCGCAGCCGCGGCTGGTTGGCCCCGCCCGTGCGTACGGTCTCCTCGCCCAGCAGGGCGCCCACCAGTTCGGCGAAGTCGGCGCGGGAGAGGGCGCCCAGCGACGCGCCCCCTTCGATCAGAGCGGCCAGCAGCGACGCGGCGGACTCCCCGTCGGGCCCGGCCCAGGCGTTCTGGCCCGCCAGCGACTCGACGAGCGCCGTCAGGGCCCGGGCGGCCGCGTCCAGCGGCGCCTCGTCGGAAAAGGGTGCGCGGGCGGCGTCGGACAGGCTCTCCAGCCGGTCGAGCAGACGGCGAGCGGCGGCCACGCGCGCGATCGTGTGTTCGGAGCGCGGCTTGCCGTCGTCGCGCGGTTCGGCCGCCTTCAGAAGGGCGCGGCGGGCGCGGGCCCAGTCGCGCAGCCGCGGCCCGCGCAGGGCGTATTCCTCCAGCGCCCCGACCGCCCGCGCGGAGTCCGCTTCGCCGAGGTCGAGCCGGACCAGCGGGTGCTTCAACAGGCCGAGCAGCGCATGCGGGTCGAGCGGATGGGCGATGAAGCGGGCGGCGAGGTCGATCAGCCGGCCGGCCGGCATGCGCGACAGGGGCTGGCCGGAGGAGTTGTCGGCGACGACGCCCCAGCGTTCGAGCCGGGCCGCGACCCGCCGGCCGAGCGCGAGATCGGGCGTGACGAGGGCGCAGGTCTTTCCCGGAGTCTCGAGGGTCTCGCGCATCATCAGGGCCAAGGTCGCCGCCGCCTCCTCCTCGGCGCGAACAGTGACGACGGAGAGACCCTCCAGTCCCTCGGCGATGGGGTCCGTCGAACGCTCGCGAAAGGCGTCGGCCCTCAGGGTCCGGATCAGATCGCGCCAGTCATCGGTGGCGTCGGCCGGACGCAACGCCTCGTTGAGCAGCCGCTGCCGGGCTCCGCTGCGAAGCGCCCCCGCCGGGTCTTCCGGAGCCGTGAACCACGGCCTCACGCCCTCGCGCTCCACCCCATGCCGATGAAGCAGCCGCCACAGGGCGTTCTGCGGGTGCTGCTCGTTGTCCCGTAGCTGGGACCAGACGCCCGCGGCGAGATCCCGGTCCAGACCCGGCAGGACGACGCAGCCTTGCGGCGCGGCGGCGACCGCGGCGAGCACGTCGGCGGCGGCGGGGGCGGTGCCGGTCGAGCCGGCGGCGATCACCGGCTGGGTCGGCGGCCGTTCGGTCCAGGCGTCCGCCAGCAAGCGCAGCAGCCGGGCCCGGCGCCAGGCCGGATCGACCAGCCCCATCGCCGCCAGCCGCTTCGGCCAGGCCTCGACGGCGAGGCCGAGGAATTTCGCCGACTCCTGCCAGTGCTCGGCCAGATCGCCTTCGACCAGGGTCGCCACGCGCCCGAGATCCTCGATCTCTTCCAGCTGACAGGAGTCGAGGAAGCCGCCGAGCGCGTCCGCCATCTCCAGCGCCCGCAACGGGGCGAGGCCGGGGCGAAAGTCCTCGACGATCATCCGCGCCATTTCGAAGCGCCGGGTCAGGGGCGCGATCGCCGGCGGCAGGTCGAGGCCCAGTTCGCCGGGCGCGAACGGCGGCTCGTCCTCCTCGAGATCGCCGAGCGGCCGCACCTGCGGCAGCAGCACGGGCCGGTCGCCGGCCAGCTTGGTCAGGGCCGAGGTGAAGGCGCGGGCGGCGCGCCGGTTGGGCAGCAGGATGACGGCGTCGGACAGCGCCTCGGGCGGATGCTCGCCCAGCCAGTCAAGCACGCCGGCGGCCAGGTCCTCGAGGAACGGCCGCCGCGCCTCGATGGCGTACCAGCGGGGTCCGGCAGGCGCGAACGGATCGAAAGGACCGCTCATCCCGCCGCGGCCAGCCGCGCCTCGGCCTCGGCCCGCGCCTGCGGGTCGCCGACGTGCATCCAGTCGCCGTCGAGCACGCAGCCGTACAGCCGGCCGGCGGCGGCGGACCGGCGCCACAGGCCGCTCAGCGAGAACGGCCCCTCCGGCCCGTCCGCGACGTAATCCGGACGGCAGATGTGCACGCCCATATAGGCGAAGGGCGCTTCCGGCGCGCCGCCGCGGAAGGTCAGCCGGCCGTCGTCGGCGAGGAAAAAGTCGCCGCCGCCCTCGAAGCCGATCGAACCCTCGCGCCGCGCCAGCAACAGGACGGCGTCCATGATTGACGGATTCCACAGGCGAGCAAGTTGATTCAGCGCGGAATTCCCCTCGCGGCCATTGTCGGTCCAGACGCTGTCGATATTGGCCACGAAGACGGGGTCGGGGCCGAGCAGGGGGGCGGCCTTCTTCAGCCCGCCGCCCGTTTCCAGCAGTTCGGCGCGTTCGTTCGAGATGATGATGTCCGGGCCTCGCCCGCGCGCGGCCAGATGATCCTCCAGCCGGTCGGCGAACCAATGGACATTGACCACGGCCCGCTCGACCCCGGCTTCCGCCAGCCGGTCCAGCACGTGATCGATCAGCGCCCGGCCCGCCACCTCGACCAGCGCCTTGGGCCGGTCGTCGGTCAGCGGCCGCATCCGCGTCCCCAAGCCGGCGGCGAGCACCATGGCGGTCTTCGGAGCCACGCTCATCCGCGTCTCTCTTCCGGGACATGGCGCGCGAACCACGCCGCCACGGCCTCGAGCCCCGGCTGCCGCAAATTGGCGTTCAGATGGGCCCAGACCCGCGGCATGAACTGCCGGTAGCGCGGCTTGCCGTCGCGGGCGATCAGCCGGGCGAAGACCCCGAGGATGCGCGTCTCGTTGAGGGCGGCGAGGGCGACATAGTCCCGCCAGTAGGTCTCGCGGTCGACCAGGCTAACCTCGCAATAGTGGTCGAACGCGACCTTCTCGAGTTCCGGCGGTACGTCGCGCCGCGCGTCCTGTAGCAGGGAGTGCAGATCCCAGACGGGATGCGCCATCACCGCGTCCTGGAAGTCGATCAGCCCGACCCGGCGGTGGTGGGTCCGTTCCGGCAGCCAGATCAGGTTTTCGGCGTGATAGTCGCGGTGGGCGATCACCCAGGCCTTCTGCTCGCCCATCGCTGCGATCGGAGCCCAGGCGGCGGTCCATTCTTCGAGCGCGGCGGGACCGAAGGCGAGATCCGGGTGCAGCTTGGGCATCCATTCGACGAACAGGTCCGCGCCGCCCGTCATCGCCACGGCGTCATAGGTCAGCAACGGCCATTCGCCGGCGGGGCCCTGCATCGTCGGCGGCTGCAGGGCGGCCATGTGCAGCCGGGCGAGGGCGTCGACGGCGGCGAGATAGAGCGGCGCCTGCGGTTCCCCCGCCTCGATGACGCGGGCGAACAGGTCGTCGCCGAAATCCTCGATCACGGCCAGACCAGCCCCGGCGTCGACGGCGATGATGTCCGGTGTCGACAGGCCCGCGTGCCGCATGTGCTCGGCGACCGCCGCGAAGGCCTCGATCCGCCCCGCCGACAGCCGGGCCACGGCGTTCCAGCCCGCCGCGCCGCGCTGCTCCGGCGTCCATGACGGGTCACAGGGTTGGGACTCCGCCGACGGCGCCTGGTCCATCAGCATCAGCGTCGCCCCGGCCGGCGTGGTCAGCCGCTCATAGCGGCGCGTCGAGGCGTCTCCAGGCAGGGGCGCGCGCACGGCGTCGGCGAGGCCGGCCGCCTTCAGGAAATCCAGACGCTGTCGTTCGCGGTCAGACATGGAGGTTCTTCAGCTTGCTGTCCCACGTGCCTACGCCAGAAACGGTCGCAACGCGCCCCGTCCCCTGTTCCGCCAGGCTCACGCTCAGCCGGTCGGGCCCCAGCCAGACGAACGGATCGTCCCCCAGCCGCTCCGGCCATTCAATGACGACGCAGCCCTCGTCGAGCGCCTCGTCCAGCCCGATCTCTGCGGCCTCCCCGGCGCGGGTCAGGCGATAGAGATCGAAATGCGCCACCGGCGGCGCGCTCTCGTAGAATTGCACCAGGGTGAAGGTCGGCGACGGCACGTCCTCGTCCGGCCGCGTCAGGGCGCGGATCAGCCCACGCGCCAGCGTCGACTTGCCCATGCCGAGCGGCCCGTACAGCAGCACGGCCTCGCCCGGGGCCAGCCACGGCGCGATGGCCGCGCCCAGCCGCGCGGTGGCGTCGGCGTCCTTCAGGGTGACCACGCGCGGCTCAGGCAAAGTCGGCGTCCGGCTGGCTGGGCAGGACCCGCTCGGTGAAGGCCTTCAGCGCATAGGTCGCCCGCGCCGCGTCGATGTCGAGCCGCGCCGGCGCGATCGGCTTGCCGACCTTGAGGAAGAACCGCTTGCGCTTCTTGTTCAGCAGTTCGTGGAACAGGGTCACGTCGCGCAGTTCCTGCGAGAAGCGGTCGAACCAGTGGAACAGCCGCGAATGGGGTCCGGCGACATGGATCGGGACGATCGGCGCGTCGTATCTGCGGGCCAGGGAGACCGCCGTCGGGGCCCATTCCGGGTCGGTCACCGAGCCGTCCTTCGCCACCCGCGCCAGCCGCCCGGCCGGGAACATGACCACGCAGCGTTCGGCCTCGAAGGCTTCGCGCGCCGCCTGCAGCGTGGCCCGCGTCTTCTCCCGGGTGCGCTTCTCCACCACCCATTCCACCGGAATGACCGCCTCGCCAAGCCGGGGCGACACCCGCAGCGCGTCGGCGTTGGCGAAGAAGATGGCGTCGGGCCGCCGCGCCCGGATGGCGTCGAACACCGCGATGCCGTCGGCGATCCCGGTCGGGTGATTGGCCACCACGATGCAGCGGCCGCTCGTCGGGATGCGGTCGGCGTTCATCACCGTCACCTTCAGGCCCAGCAGGTCGCTCATATAGTCGAGGGCCTCGGCCCCCGAGAGCGGCCGCACCGCGTCGGCCATGCGCACGGCCTGGCGATAGTTCAGCAGCCTGTAGAGAAACGGCCGGGCCAGCGGCCACAGGGCCGAGCGCGTCAGCCGGGGCGCGCGCTCGGCGATCAGCACATCGCAGATGTGCGGCGCCTCCGGGCTGGGGCGCGCTGCGGACGAGGTCAGGGCGGCGGCGGTCATTCGCCCCGGTTGTCGCCGGTCGCGGGACGCTCCGCAAGCGCCGAGGGCGAGTGGGCGGCATTGACGCGCGGGCCCCGCGGCGCCACCCCTTCGCGCCGTGATTTCCGCTCAACGCCGAGGATCCCCGCGCATGCGTCCCATGACCCGCCTCCTGACCGGCCTCAGCGCCGCCGCCCTTCTCGCCACCGCAGGCCTTCCCGCCCTGGCGGAAACGCCTGTCGCGCCGGCGGAAGCGGCCGAGGAGGCTGCGGCCGCCGCTGCGCCTGTCCAGGCCGCCGAGCCGTTCACCTACCGCGACATGATCTCGGCCAACCGGCTGGGCGATCCGCAGGTGTCGCCGGACGGCCGCTGGGTGGTCTATTCGGTGACCACCACCGACGTGGAGGCCAACCGCCGCCAGGGCTCGCTCTACATCATGGACCTGCAGGACCCGGGCGAGGGCCGACGCCTGGCGATCAGCGAGGGCGGCGCCAACACCGCGCGCTGGGGCTCGGACGGCAAGCTGTATTTCCTGTCCAGCCGGTCGGGATCGAGCCAGGTCTGGCGCGCCGAAGCCGACGGGACCGGCCCGATCCAGGTCACCGACCTGCCGCTGGACGTCAACGCCTACCGGCTGAGCGGAGACGCGGCCAGGGTCGTGGTCTCGCTGGCGGTGTTCCCGTCCTGCGCCGACCTGGCCTGCACCGTCGACCGGGCGAAGGCGGAGGCCGACGGCAAGAGCACCGGCCAGGTCTATGACCGCATGTTCGTGCGTCACTGGGACACCTGGAACGACGGGACCCAGAACCATCTGTTCGTCGTCAATGCCGACGGTTCGGGCGAGCCGGTCTGGGTGACGCGGGGTTTCGACGGCGACACCCCCTCCAAGCCGTTCGGCGACGAAAGCGAGTTCACCTTCACCCCCGAGGGCGACGCCGTGGTGTTCTCGGCCCGGCAGGCCGGCCAGAGCGAGCCGTGGAGCACCAATTTCGACCTCTGGCGCACCCGCGGCCTCAGCGGCGACGGCGTGTTCGAGAACCTGACCGAGGACAATGACGCCTGGGACACCGGTCCGGTGTTCTCGCCTGACGGCCGGACGATGGCCTATCGCGCCATGGCCCGCCCGGGCTTCGAGGCCGACAAATACGCCATCTTCCTGCGCGACGTGGCGACCGGCCAGGTCCGTCAGGTCGCCGCGAACTGGGACCGCTCGGCCGACAGCCTGCAGTGGTCGAGGGACGGCCGCACCCTGTACACGACCGCCGGCGACGTCGGACAGACCCGCCTGTTCGCCATCGACGTGACCAGCGGTTCGGTCACCCCGATCACCGGCGAGGGCCACGTCTCGGCCTTCCAGCAGACGCCCTCGGGCTTTGTCTTCGCCCAGGACAGCCTGACCCGCCCCAGCGAGCTGTTCGTCAAGACCTTCCTAGGCCGCGAGATGCCGCGCCGCATCACCGACGTGAACCCGCAGTTCGACGCCAAGGCCTTCGGCGAGGCCGAGCAGTTCACTTTCCAAGGGTGGAACAACGAGACCGTCCACGGCTACGTCATCAAGCCGGCCAACTATGTCGAAGGTCAGAAATACCCGGTCGCCTTCCTGATCCACGGCGGTCCGCAAGGCTCGTTCGGCAACAGCTGGTCCTACCGCTGGAATCCGGAGACCTACGCCGGGGCCGGCTATGCGGTGGTGATGATCGATTTCCACGGCTCGACCGGCTACGGCCAGGCCTTCACCGACGCGATCAGCGAGCACTGGGGCGACCGCCCGCTGGAAGACCTGCAGAAGGGCTGGGCCGCTGCCCAGGAGCGCTACGGCTTCCTCGACGGCGACCGCGCCTGCGCTCTCGGCGCGTCCTACGGCGGCTACATGATCAACTGGATCGCCGGCAACTGGCCCGGCGAGTTCCAGTGCCTGGTCAACCACGACGGCGTCTTCGACATCCGCGGCATGGGCTACGGCACCGAGGAGCTGTGGTTCACCGAGTGGGAATACGGCGGCACGCCCTACGAGAACCCGCAGGGCTATGAGCGCTTCAACCCGGTCCATCACGTGGCCAAGTGGGAAGACCCGATGCTGGTCGTCCAGGGCGACCGCGACTTCCGCATCCCGACCTCGCAGGGCCTGTCGACCTTCACCGCCCTGCAGCGGCGCGGCATCGAAAGCCGTCTGATCGTCTTCCCCGACGAGAACCACTGGGTGCTGAAGCCGGCCAACAGCCTGCAATGGCATACCGAGGTGTTCGGCTGGCTCGACAAGCACCTGAAGCCGGTCGAATAGGCCACGGCTCGCGATCCAGAGAGGGCGTTCCCGGCCACGGGGGCGCCCTTTCTCATGCGCGGGCGCGGCCGACTGAGCCTTTCCGGGCGCTCATGCGTTGTCTCCGCTCGACGGAGTTCGCGCTTGCCCAACCCCTTGAAGGACAATCCGAACTGGCTCGTGGTGCGGGACCGGGCCCTGGTCCCCGCCGGCGCGCGCCTGCGCGGCTGGCGCGATTGGGTCGTCGCCAACGACCCCTTCTATGCGGCGGCGCGGCGGCCGGCCCTGCCCGAGAAGATCGCCGCCAGCATCACCCTGGTGCTGATCGCCGCCATCGTCCTGTTCCTGCTGCTGTTTGACTGGAACATGCTGCGCGGGCCGATCGGCCGCTGGGCCTCGGCGCGCTACGACCGCGAAATCCAGCTCAACGGCGACCTCGACGTCAATCTGTTCAGCTGGACGCCTTCGGCGCGGGTGCAGAACCTGCGCATCGGCGGGCCCGACTGGGCGCGTCAACAGGACACGCTGAAGGTCGAGGACCTGCGGGCCTCGGTGCGGCTGCGCGCGCTGATGGGCGGCCACATCGAGATGCCGCTGGTGCAGATCACCCGCCCCAAGGTAGTGCTGATCTCGACCGAGGACGGGCGCAAGAGCTGGCAGCTGAATCCCGACGCGCCCGACACGGGGGAGGGGCTCAGGCTGCCGCCGATCAACCGGCTGCTGATCCAGGACGGTCAGGTCTCGCTCGATGAACAGCACCGGAAGATCAAGCTCGAGGCCACCATCAACGCCCGCGAGGGCTCCGACGGCCAGGCCGGCTTCCATCTCGACGGCAAGGGCACCATCAACGGCACGCCGCTGACGGTGCTGGTCCAGGGCGGCCCCTTCATCAACATCCGCCGCGACCGGCCCTACACCTTCCATGGCGAGATCGCCGGCGTCGGTACGCGCCTGATCGCCGACGGCTCCATCACCCGCCCGTTCGACCTCGGCCAGTTCACCGCCACCCTGCGCCTGCAAGGGCGTGACCTCGCCGACATCTATCTGCTGACCGGCGTGACCACGCCCAACACCCCGCCCTACCGTCTGGCCGGTCGGCTGACGCGCGACGACGCCAAATTCACCTTCGCCGACTTCAGCGGCCGCGTCGGCTCCTCGGACCTGTCCGGCGACGTCGTCGTCAACAAGGTCCGCGACCGGCGCCGGGTCGACGCCGACCTGCGCTCTCGCCTGCTCGACATCGACGACCTGATGGCCGTGCTCGGCGCCGAGCCGCGCGTGGTCGCCGGCGGCGATACCGTGGTCAGCTCGGGCGCGCCGGGACGGTTGCTGCCGGACGCCCCGCTGAACGTCGAGCGCCTGCGGGTCATGGACGGCACGCTGCGCTACAGGGCGGCGCGGGTGAAGCGCAACGAGCTCGACGTGCGCCAGGTCGATATCGGGGCCGATCTGAAGAGCGGCATCCTCAACCTCGATCCGGTGGCCTTCACCTTCAACCGCGGCGAACTGCGCGGCACGGCCAAGATCAACGCCACCCGCGACCGGCCGTACAGCGCCATCGATTTCCGCCTGCGCGGCTATCCGCTGGAATCGATCATCCCGGCCCGCAACGGCGTCCCGACCGTCAGCGGCCAGGCGCTGGGACGGGCGCGGCTGGAGGGCCCCGGAGCCTCGGTCCACGACTTCGCCGCCGCCTCGAAGGGAACCATCAGCCTGGTCGTGCCGCACGGGCGGATGCGCGAGGCCTTCGCCGAACTGATGGGCATCAATGTCCTCGCCGGCCTGCTCAAGATGGACGATGGCTCCACCGCCGAGATCCGCTGCGCCGTGGCCGATTTCACCGTCAGCGGCGGCACGGCGACGGCGCGGACCTTCGTCATCGACACCACGCCGGTGCTGGCTCACGGCAGCGGCTCGATCGATCTCGGCGCCGAGACCATGAACCTGCGCATCGACGGCGAGACCAAGGAGGCGCGGCTGGTCCGGCTGTGGGCCCCGATCCTGGTGCAGGGGCCGCTGACCTCGCCGAAGGTCGATGTCGATCGCGGCGAGGTGGCGGCGCAGGTCGGTCTCGGCGCCATTCTCGGCGCCCTGGTCAATCCGTTCGCGGCCCTGGCGGCCTTCGTCGACCCCGGCCTGGCCGAGGACGCCAACTGCGGGGCGCTGATCTCGTCGGCGAGGTGATTGAGCCGGGGCCCCTCTTCGTGCCTATCCTGCGCGGATGACCCGAAGAGGCTTCCTCGTTCCCGCCGCCGCCGCGCTCGCCGCCGCCTGCTCGCCGCTCGGGGCCCTGAACGCCCTCGGCCCGCGCGACCGCGGCGTGCGCCGGGTGGCTCGCGGCCTTCCCTATGGCGACGACCCGCGCCAGCGCATGGACATTCTCGCCCCGACCGCGACGCCTGTCCGTCCCTGGCCGGCGCTCGTGTTCTTCTACGGCGGCGGCTGGGATTCGGGGGCCCGGTCGCAATACGGCTGGGCGGCGCATGCCCTGGCGGCGCGCGGCTTCCTGGTGGCCATGCCGGACTACCGCATCGTGCCTCAGGTGCATTTTCCCGCCTTCATCGAGGATGCGGCGGCGGCGACCTCTCGGGTCGGCGCCATCGCCGGGGGCTACGGAGCAGACCCCGCCCGACTGGCGGTGATCGGTCACTCCGCGGGCGCCCACCTGGCCATGATGATCGCCCTGGACCGCCGCTACATGGCCGCCGCGGGCGCGCCGGACCTGATCAGGGCCGCCGTCGGGCTGGCGGGGCCGTACGACTTCCTGCCGCTGGACGTGCCCGCCTCAATCAACGCCTTCAGCCGGGCGCCGGACCTGACCCTGACCCAGCCGGTCACCTTCGTCCGCGCCGACGCGCCGCCTCTCTGGCTGGGCCACGGAATGGACGACACGCTGGTCGAGCCGCGCGACACCACCGTCCTGTGCGAGCGGATGCGGGCCGTCGGCGGCCGCTGCGAGGCGAAGCTGTATCCCGGTCTCGACCACGCCGACCTGATCGCGACCTTCTCGCCGCTGTTCCGCAACAAGGCGCCCGTACTGGACGATGTGAGCGCCTTCCTGCGCCGCGAGCTCGCGTGACGGAGCGGACCGCGCGGCCGAGCCCCTGTCTCGCCAAGGTCATGTTTGTCCGCTATCTGGGGCCATGACAGACATGATGACTGGCCCGATGACGGGCCCGGCGGCTCTGGACCGCCTCGAAACCCTCTACAATGCAGCCGTGGCCAACCTCCGCGAGGCGGTTCGGACCTTCCTCGCCACCGGCGAGCGCCCCGATCCGGAAGCCCGGGCCCAGGGCCTGTTCTCCTATCCCGAGCTCAGGGTCAGCTGGTTCGGCGACCGCCCCGCCAATCTGGCCAGCCGCGCCTATGCCCGCCTGTCGCGGCCCGGCGTCTATTCGACCACCATCACCCGGCCTGACCTGTTCCGCCCCTATCTGACCGAGCAGCTGGGCCTGCTTGAGGCCGACTACGGTGCGACTTTCGACGTCGGCCCGTCGGATCAGGAGATCCCCTTCCCCTATGTGATGGACGGCTCGGACGTGGCGCTGGACCGCAGCCAGACCGCCGCGGTGGCGCGCTATTTCCCGACCACCGACCTGGCCCATATCGGCGACGAGGTGTCGGACGGCCTGTTCGATCCGGCCCGCGACTTCCCCTTGGCCCAGTTCGACGGGCTGCGCACCGACTTCTCCCTGGCCCGGCTGCGCCACTATACCGGGACCCCGGTCGAGGATGTGCAGAGCTACATCCTGTTCACCAACTACAACCGCTACGTCGACGAGTTCGTGCGCTGGGCCTGCGAGCAGGTGGCCGATCCGGCCAGCCCCTATGACCGGCTGGTCTGCGCCGGCGGGGTGGTCATCACCCGCGACACGCCGAACCCCGGCGAGGTGGTCATGGACGCGGCCTGGAAGAAGCACCAGATGCCGGCCTACCACCTGACCGCGCCCGGCTGGAACGGCATCAGCCTGGTCAACATCGGCGTCGGCCCGTCCAACGCCAAGACCATCTGCGACCACCTGGCGGTGACCCGCCCCCACGCCTGGATGATGATCGGTCACTGCGGCGGCCTGCGCGACAGCCAGGTCATCGGCGACTACGTCCTCGCCCACGCCTATCTGCGCGACGATCACGTGCTGGACGCGGTCCTGCCGCCGGACATCCCCATCCCCTCGATCGCCGAGGTCCAGCGCGCCCTCTACGACGCCGCCAAGATGGTCTCCGGCGCGCCCGGCGAAGAGGTCAAGCGGCGCCTGCGCACCGGCACGGTGGTCACCACCGACGACCGCAATTGGGAGTTGCGCTACGCCAAGTCCGCCCAGCGCTTCAACCAGAGCCGGGCCGTGGCCATCGACATGGAGAGCGCCACCATCGCCGCCCAGGGCTACCGCTTCCGCGTGCCCTACGGCACCCTGCTGTGCGTCTCGGACCGGCCGCTGCACGGCGAGATCAAGCTGCCGGGTCAGGCCAACCGCTTCTACGAGGGCTCGATCTCCGAACACCTCCAGATCGGCATCCAGGCCGTCGACCTGCTCCGCGCCGAGGGCTCGCGCCTGCACTCCCGCAAGCTGCGCGCCTTCGACGAGCCGCCGTTCAGATAGAGCGCCTACCGCGCTTCGCGCTACTTGAGGCGGGCGGCTACTTCTTCAGCCGTTTGGCGTTGGCCACCGCGGCGGCGTGGATCGGGGCCAGGGCGTCGGCCTGCAGCTTCAGCATCGTCGCCCCGAAGGCCCAGCCGTCGCTGACGGCCCGGCTCATCGCGGCTGTCACCCAGGCGCCCTGCGCCAGCGCCGCCTCGGCCGGATTGCCCGCCTTCAGCACCGAGCCCAGCGCGGTCTGCGCCGCGGCGGTCTCGCGCGCGGCGACGGCGGCGGTGGTGGCGGCGAGACTCGCGGCGGCGTTCAGCCCGACGCTCGCAGACGCGGACAGGGCCTCGACCTTCTCCGACCCCATCAGGCTCATCTCGCGCAGGTCGGCTTTCAGCGGAGCGCGCACCGCCTCGGCGACGATCTCCAGCCGCCGGGCGATCACATCGCCGCTGGCCTGAAGCAATTCCTGCCCGGCGCGCGCGGTGCGGGCGGCCTGTCTGATCGGTGTCATGGCCCGACCGTGCGCCGCGCCGCCCCCTACGGCAAGACCTCGGCCGAGAACTCGGCCACGTCCTTGAGCAGGGCGGGGACGGCCACGTCGATGATTTCCTGTCCCTTCTCCGGACTGGCCAGCAGCGGGTCGGAGCCGATCCGCCCGTCAGGGAAGCGGGCGCGATAGTCCAGCGCGTCGCGGATCGGCCCGACCGGGGCGATCCTCGGCTCCATCACCGCCGTCTTGACCAGATGCGGATACGCCGCCTGGGTCACGGCGATCTCGGACGGCGTCGCATGCATGCCGTGCCCGGTCGGGAACATCCGGGTGCAGAAGCCGTGCACCCCCGGCAGGTCCCACCAGTTCTTCAGCTTCAGCACGAAGGGCGGCTGCTCCTCGACGAAGCTCCACTCGGCGTAGATCTCCGCGAAGGTGGCCTCGATGGTGGCGACGTTTCCGCCGTGCCCGTTGAGGAAATAGATCCGCTCGAACCCGTGCCGGCTCAGCGACGACACCCAGTCGGTGATCGCCGCCATGAAGGTCGAGGGGCGCAGGCTGATGGTGCCGGCGAAGGCCAGGTGATGCTGCGCCATGCCGATGTTGAAGGTCGGCGCGACGACCAGGCTCTCGTCCGACTTCTCCGCCGCATGGGCGATGATCTCGGGGCACAGCCAGTCGGTGCCGAGCAGGCCGGTCGGCCCGTGCTGCTCGTTGGAGCCGATCGGCACGACCACCGTCTTCGTGGTCTTCAGCCGCGCGTCGATCTCGGGCCAGGACGACAGGTGAATCAGCATGGGCAACGCTCCGGAACAGACGGCCGGGGTCTAGGCCGATTGCCCGCTGTCGCCAACCGTCACGGGACGAAAGCCCTGAGGAACCGCCGCGCCGTCTCCGCCGCGCGGGCGTCGCGGTCGAACGGCGGATGCGGCACGCCCAGTATGCCGCGCAGGTGGCCGTGGCCCAGCACCATGCCGGCGAACATCTCGGCCGCCAGGTCGGGGTCGGGGACCGACAGGGCGCCGGCGCGATCCTGCTCCGCCAGCCAGGCCGACAGCCGCCGCAGGCTCTCGCCCGGCCCCGCGTCATAGATCGCCCGCGCCACCTCCGGCGCGTGGGGCGACATCAGGGCCACGCCGCGCATCGAGGCGCGGCCGTCCTCGCCGACGATCTTGTCCAGCAACAGCGCCGCCAGAGTGGTCAGAACCGTCTGCGGGTCGCCGCCGTCGCGCAGGGGGGCGCTGATCGCGTCCATGCGGCGGCTCGCCAACGCCCGGCCGATTTCGACCTTCGACGGAAAGCGGTTGTACAGCGTCTGGCGCGACACCCCCGCGCGTCTGGCGATGGCCTCCATCGACACCCCGCCGCCCTGTTCGGAGAACAGCGCGGAGGCGGCGTCGAGGATGGCCTCGGTCTTGCTCTCGTCAACCTGTCCGCGGACCCGCGCCATCAGTGCGCCTCCGCCGCCGGGCCGCCCATGGCCATCTTGCCCGGCCGCGACAGCAGGGTGACGAAGGCGGCGAAGGCGCAACCGATGGCCAGCATGGCGAAGGCGTCTCCGAAGGCCAGGGTCGCGGCCTGCAGGTTCAGCATGCCATGGATCGCCTTCATCGCCGCGCCCGCCGGGTCCAGCGAACCGGCGAACCGCTCCTGCATCGCCGCCAGCAGGCCCGTCATCCCCGCGTCCGTATTGGTGATGTTCTGGGTCAGCTCGCTCATGTGCAGGGCGGTGTTGGTGGTCAGCGAGGTGTTCAGGATCGCCAGGCCGAAGGCGCCGCCGACGTTGCGGGCGAGGTTCACCAGGCCGGAGGCGTTCTTGACCATGTGCGGCGGCAGGGTCGACATGGTCACCTGCTGCGAGGCGATCATCGCCATCATCACCCCGACGCCGCGCAGGGCCTGCACCCCGGCGAACTCCCAGAAGCCCCATTCCGCGGTGACGGCATGGGCGTCCCACATCGACCAGGCGCACATCATGAAGCCGCTGAACATCAGGATGCGCGGGTCGACCAGCCGCACCAGCCGGCCCGCGACGGGGGCGGTGGCGAACATGGCCAGGCCCGACACCACCATGGTCGTGCCGACCTCCGCCGCCGAATAGCCGCGCACCCGTCCGAGGAACAGCGGCAGCAGGAAAGTGCCGCCGAACAGCGCCGCGCCGACGGTGAAGGTCATCACCACCCCGACCATGAAATTGCGGTTGGCGAAAGCGCGCAACTCGACGATCGGATTGTAGTAGCTCAGCGCCCGCCAGATGAAGGCCGGCCCCGTGATCGCCGCGACGACCGCCAGCAGCAGGATGTGGTCGTCGGCGAACCAGTCGTTCTTCGACCCTTCCTCCAGCACGAACTGCAGGCTCATCAGGAAGGTCGCCATCAGCCCCAGCCCCCACCAGTCGAAGCCCTTGGCCAGCGACGGGTCGCCCCTGTCGAAATTGGCGTAGCGGCCGACCAGGAACAGCACCAGCAGCCCCGGAGGCACATTGATGAAGAACAGCCAGCGCCAGCTCAGCTGCTCGGTCAGGTGCCCGCCGAGCGTCGGCCCGACGGTTGGCGCCAGGGTGACGATCAGCCCCATGATGACGCTGGCCGTCACCCGGTGCTTCGGCGGGAAGGCGGTGAAGGCGACGGCGAAGACGGTCGGGATCATGGCCCCGCCGACGAAGCCCTGCAGAGCCCGGAAGAAGATCATCTGCTCGACCGACCCCGACAGGCCCACCGCCACGCTCATGGCCATGAAGCCGGCGCAGGAGGCGAGAAAGACATTGCGTGTCCCCCACAGGCGCGACAGGTACCCCGACAGCGGGATCATCACGACTTCGGGGATCAGATAGGCGGTCTGGATCCAGCTGATCTCGTCGGCCGAGGCGCCGACCCCGGCCTGGATCTGCGGCAGGGAAGAGGCCACGATCTGGATGTCGAGGATGGCCATGAACTGGCCGATCACCATCCCGGCGAAGCCGAGCAGCAGGATCGTCCAGTTGACCTTGGGCTCAGCCGACGTCTGTTCGATTGTGGTGGCGGTCATGTCCTGAATCCGCTCGTCACCGGACGGCGGCGGTCTGCACCGGCGCCACGGCCGCCTCCGCGAAGCTCAGCGTGCCTTCGCTCTTCAGATCGACCTTGATCTCGACCGACAGGCCCGGCCGCAGGGCGGCGCCGGCGCGGCGGTCGACCCGGATGCGGACCGGCACCCGCTGGGTGATCTTGGTGAAATTGCCGGTGGCGTTCTCGATGGGGATCAGGGCGAACTCCGAGCCGGTCGCCGGAGCGAAGCTCTCGATATGGCCGGTCAGGGGCTCGCCCTTGAAGGCGTCGGCCTTGATCTCCACCGTCTGGCCGATGCGCAGCCGGCCCAGCTGAGTCTCCTTGAAATTGGCCACCACATAGGTGTCGCCCAGCGGCACGATCGACAGGATGGTCCCGCCCGGCCGGACGTACTGGCCGACCCGCACGCCGCGGGCCCCGACCACGCCGGACACCGGCGCGCGGATCACCGTGCGCTCCAGCGCGATACGGGCCTTGTCGACGGCGGCGCGGGCCTGTTCGACGGTGGCCACGGATTGGTCCCGGGTCGAGCCTAGCACGCCGGCGGCCCGCTGTTCCGCGACCAGCGCCGCCTGCGCCTCGGCGACCGAGGCCTGCGCCGTACGCACGCTCGCCTGTTCCGTCTCGATGCGCTGCTGCGAGACCCAGCCCTTCTCGGCCAGGGCGCCGTAGCGGGCGACCTGCTGGCGGGCGAGGTCGGCCTGGGCCTGGGCCTGGGCCACGGCTGCGGCGCGGCTGGCGATCATGGCCTGTTCCTGGGCCGCCCGGGCGTCGACGTTCTGCACCCCGGCCTGCAGGGCGGCCAGTTCGGCCTCGGCCTGGGCGAGGTTGGCGCGGGCGTCGGCGTCGTCCAGCCGGATCAGCACCTGGCCGGCCTCGACCCGTTGGTTGTCGGCCACCAGCACCTCGACGACATAGCCGTCGATCTGCGGGCTGACTTCGGTGGTGTCGGCGGCGACAAAGGCGTTCTCAGTGGATTCCCACCGCTGCTTGCCCTGCCACCAGACGATGCCGCCCACGATCAGGGCGAGGCCGACGACCGCGGCGACGATCAGGGGCAGGCGTTTCTTGAGGACCGGGGTCAGGGTCATGCGACGTTCTCGAATGGGCGTCCGGGGAGGAGCGGCGGCATAAATGGACACAACTGTCCAAAAATCAACCCGGGTTTTTCAGCGCTGCAACACGTCGTGTTTTAGCCGATTAACCTCGGACGACCCTGCGCACGGCCGCCCGACCTTGACGCCGCTCCGGCGCCCGGCGACGACACGGCATGAAGTCACCCAGGGCTCCGGCCGTACGCCGCACGAAAGCGGCTCCCAAACGACCCGCCGTCATGACCGGGGCCATCGTCCCGGTGCTCGGCTGGCCGCCGGACGAGGATCGGGTCGAGGCGATCTTCGAGCGGCTGTCCCGGGTCATGCCCGATCCGAAGACCGAGCTGAACTTCTCCAGCCCCTTCACCCTCGTCGTCGCCGTCGCCCTCTCGGCCCAGGCCACCGACGTCTCGGTCAACAAGGCCACCGACCGGCTGTTCGCCGCCGCCGACACGCCCGAAAAAATGCTGGCCTTGGGCGAGGAGGGGCTGATCCCCTTCATCGCCTCGATCGGCCTCTACCGGAACAAGGCCAGGAACGTCATCGCCCTCAGCCGCATCGTATTGGAGCAGCACGGCGGCGAGGTGCCGCTGAACCGCGAGGCGCTGCAGGCCCTGCCCGGCGTCGGCCGCAAGACCGCCAGCGTGGTGTTGAACGAACTGGGCATAGAGCCGGCCATCGCCGTCGACACCCATGTGTTCCGCGTCTCGCACCGCCTCGGCCTCGCCAACGCCGCCACCCCCGACAAGGTCGAGGCCCAGCTGCACGAGGTCGTCCCCGAGGAGTGGCTGCCCAAGGCCCATCACTGGCTGATCCTGCATGGCCGCTACACCTGCACGGCGCGCAAGCCGAAATGCAGCGCCTGCGTGATCAGCGACCTGTGCCCCTCAAGGGCGGGGCTTCAGGCGCTGGGGGAGGCGGGTTAGGTCTCTATTCCAGTCCGAAGTCGTTCAGGGCCGTGCGCGGCTCCGGCCGGGCCGGATCGAGTTCAAGGGCACGCCGGAAGGCGGCGGCGGCCCCCTCCCGATCGGCGGAGCCGCCCACGCCATGGGCCTGCATGAGGCCGAAGACCATGCAGCCGTTCCAGTCGCCGCCCCGGCAGGCGCGATTCGCCAGCTGTCGCGCCCGGGGCTCGTCCTTCGGCATTCCCTGTCCTTGGGCCATCTCGACCGCGAGATCGCTGCAGGCCGCTGCGACATTCAGTTCGCAGGCCCGCGGCAGCAACTGCATCCCTTCCGCGACCCGCTCCGGTCCGGCCGCGCCGGAAACCAGAAACGACACCTTCATGTAACAGACGTCGCCGGCCCCCAGCTCACAGCCCCGCGTCATCATCCGTTCGGCCCGGGCGAGATCGGCGGCCCCGTGCTGACCGGAGCCGAACACGCTCGCCGCCCAGCCGCAGGCGTCTCGACGCCCGCCGACACAGGCGGCCTCCAGAAGAGGCCCCGCCCGGGTCGGGTCGCGAGGCGCGCCGTCGCCGTTGAGGTAGACCACCCCCAGTCGGAAGCAGGACTCATTGTCGTCGCCGTCGCAGGCCCGGCGCAGGAAGGACTCGGCCCGAGGCCAGTCCCTGTAGCTTCGTCCGTCGGCATTGAGGAGCGCCTTGGCGCCCGCCGTACAGCCGTCGACCTCGCCGCCGGCGCAGGCGCGCTCGAACAGGCCGGAAGCCGTGGCAGGCTGATGGAAAGGCGTTCCGGCCTCGGCGTGAAGGCGGCCGAGATGGGCGCAGGACGCGAGCCGGCCGCCGCGGCAGGCGCGTCCGAGGAATTCAACCGCTTTCGGAAGGTCTCGCGGCACCCGGACGCCGGCCCAGAAATTCTGTCCCTCCTGCGCGCAGGCGTCGAGGTCGCCGCCCCGGCACGCCGCCGCACGCTCCGCCCTGTAGGCGTCCGCGCGGGCGAATATGTTGTCCGCCTGCGCATGGGCCGAGCCGGCCATCAGCAGGCCAGCGACAAGGATCAGGCTCCACAATCCCCCAATACGCATCTCACTCACCCCATACCCTGAGTTGCGGCATCCTAGGAGAAGAAGGGGCGATCGGGCAATTTCAGTCGCCCAGACAATTCCTGACCGCCGCCGCGAACCGCGCCCCGCCCTCCGGCGCAGAGCCGAGATAGAAGTCCGGCTCGATCAGCTCGGCCTCCATCAGCAGCCAGCCGCCGTCGGGCCCCCGCGCCATGTCGATGCGGGCGTAGAGCAGGTCCTCGCCGATGGCGACCAAGGCCTGTTCGGCCAAGGCCAGCGCGCCCGTCGGCGGCTCGGGCACGGCGGCGTACTGCCCGCCGAACTGGACCTGGATGCGGAATTCGCCGCTCACCGGCCGCTTGTTCACGGCGTGGCTGAGCTGGCCGCCGAAGAACAGCAGCGAGGTTTCGCCCTCGGTCTCGATCGACGGCAGATACGGCTGGATCATCGCCGGGCCCTCGGGCGCGCCGGTCAGCCGCTCGCCGCGCGACAGGCGCAGCGTCTTCCACGCCCCGCCGGACACGCGCGGCTTGACGATGACGGTGTCGGTTCCGAACCGGTCGAAGGCGGCGTCGACGTCGGTCTGGGTCGGGCCCTCGACCCAGATCGTCGGCGGAATGGCCACGCCCTTCTCCGCCAGCCGGCCGAGATAGGACTTGTCCGAATTCCAGCCGATCACCGAGGGCGGATTGAGCATCCGCACGCCCGCCTCCGCCCAGGCCGTGCAGGCCTGCATCCAGCGCGGGTGGTCGCGGTGGTAACCCCAGACGATCAGAGGCAGGACCAGCGGGTAGCCGCTCAGGCCGGACGCATCCTCGACATGGTAGGTCCAGGCGCTCGACTCGACGGCGAGCCCGGCCGGCGTCAGGGCGGAGGCGAGGCGTTGCAGCACCCCCTGCCACTGGCCGTCATAGGAGGGATCGGCGGGGTCGGGCGTCAGAACGGCGATGCGGGTCATGGCCGGGTCCTTCGCCGGAAAGCCGCAGCTTCGCAACACGGCTTTCCTTGTCCGCCCATAAGGGCCGTCGCTGGCCAAGGGCGGCGCGAGCCGCTATGGGCGCGCCCATGACCCAAGCCCCCCTCTACGACGTCTGCGCCGTCGGCAACGCCATCGTCGACGTCCTCGCCCCCTGCGAGCCCGCCTTCCTGGAGGCCCAGGGCCTGACCGCCGGCTCGATGCAGCTGGTCGACGCGGCGCGCAGCGCGGCCCTCTACGCGGCCATGGCTCCTGGGGTCGAGGCCTCGGGCGGATCAGCCGGCAACACCGTTGCGGGCGTGGGCAGCTTCGGCGGCCGGGCCGCCTATATCGGCAAGGTCGCCGACGACCAGCTGGGCGGGGTCTTCAGCCACGACATCCGCGCCGCCGGCGTCGCCTTCGACACGCCGCCCCTGTCTGACGCCGCGACCGGCGTGTGCATGATCAATGTCACGCCGGACGGCCAGCGCACCATGTGCACCTTCCTCGGCGCCGCCAACCAGCTGCGGGTCGAGGACATCGACCTCGCCCTGATCGGCGCCTCGGCCATCGTCTATCTCGAGGGCTATCTGTTCGATCCGGCCCCGGCCCGCGCCGCCTTCGAGGCCGCCGCCGTCGCCGCCCACGCGGCCGGGCGCAAGGTCGCCATCACCCTGTCGGACAGCTTCGTCGTCCATCGCTGGCGCAGCGAGCTGCTGGCCTTCATCGAGGCCTCCGCCGATATCGTCCTCGCCAATGAGGCCGAGCTCGCCGCCCTGTTCGAGACCGAGGACTTCGACCACGCCGCCGCCCATCTCGGCCGCATCGTCGACATCGCCGCCGTCACCCGCGGCGCCGCCGGCTCGGTGGTGTTCGGACAGGGTGGGGCGGAGCGGGCCGAGATCGCCGCTGCGTCCGTCGACAAGGTGGTCGACACCACCGGCGCCGGCGACCAGTACGCCGCCGGCTTCCTGCTCGGCCTCGCCCGCGGCCTGACGCTGGAAGACGCCGGCAAGCTCGGCTCGCTGGCCGCCGCCGAGGTCATCGCCCACTGGGGTCCCCGGCCGATGGTTCCGCTGGAACAGCTGGCGCGGCAGGCCGGGCTGACCCTCGGCGCCTGATCCGCAGGTTACAGTCCCGTCATTAGCCTCCCCTTAGCCACCCCCCTCTTAGGCTGAGCGCCGGCGCCGACCCCCGGCGTCGCTCGGGAGGCGTGGATGACGTCGAGATCATGGACCTGGAGGTCGCTGGCCGTCCGCCGGATCCTGCCGCTCCTCGCCTTCAGCGTCGCCGTCGCCCTGGTCTCCACGGCGGCCGTCGCCTTCACCAGCTTCGGCGCGCTGACCGCCATCTGGCCGACCAATGCCCTGATTCTGCTGGCTATTCTGCGCGGTCCGCGCGAGCGGCTGTGGGTCGTGGGGGTCTGCCTCGGGGCCTTCGCGGCCATGGTCGCACCGATCATGCTGGCCGGGGCGCCCCTGATCGGGGCCCTGCTCATCGCCCTGACCAATCTCGTCGAGATCGCCGCGGCGGTCTGGCTGCTGAGCGTGCTGAAGCTGATGGACAAGGACCTGACCCGCCCGGGCGCCCTGTTCGGCTTCCTTGTCTGCGCCGCCCTGATCGCCCCCGCCGCCGGCGCGGGATCCGCCGCCCATCTGGTCGCCGACCTGGGCGGCGGGACGCCGGCCCAGACCTGGTGGGACTACTGGGCCGCCGATGCGCTCGGGGTGATGATCCTCGTCCCCTTCGGCATGGTGCTGACCCGCGAGCACCTGCGCCGCCTCGCCCGGCCCACCGAGTTCCTCCAGGCGCTCGGCCTGCTCGCCGCCATCGCCGCCGGCTGTTTCGCCCTCGTCCGGTCCGACGCCACCCAACTGGCCCTGCTGACGCCGCTGGCCGTCTTCGCCACCCTGCGCTTCGGCGCTCTCGGCGCGGCCGGGTCGGTGCTGTGGGCCGGGATCGTCGCCATCGGCCTCAACCTCGCCGGCTTCGGAGCGGTCGCGGCTGGCAGCCCCGACCTGCGCGCCGAGCTGTTCGATCTGCAGATCGGCCTCGCCATGCTGCCGCTGGCGGTGCTGCCCGTCGCCGCCGTGCTGGCCGAGCGCGACCGCGCCGCGCGCGCCGCCCAGGCCGCCGACCGCGCCAAGTCCGAATTCCTCGCCAATATGAGCCACGAGATCCGCACCCCCCTGAACGGCGTCGTCGGCATGGCCGGCCTTCTGGCGCAGAACGCCTCCGGCGCCCGGGAACGCGACATCGCCGGCGTCATCCACGCCTCGGGGCTGACCCTAGAACGCCTGCTCTCCGACGTGCTGGACCTCGCCCGCATGGAGGCGGGCGGCCTCGACCTGCGCGCCGAGCCGTTCGACCTTTCCGAGGTCATTCGCGTCGCCACCGGCCCCGCCGCCGAACAGGCCGCCGCCAAGAGGCTCGGCTTTGAGACGGAGATCGATCCGCTCGCCGCGGGCCGCCGGCGCGGAGACGCCGACCGGGTCCGCCAGGTGCTTTCAGCCCTCCTGTCGAACGCCGTCAAATTCACCGAGGCCGGCCACGTTCGCCTCAGCATCGCAGCCGACGCCGACGGAGTCGTTCTGACGGTCGCCGACACCGGCTGCGGCTTCAATCCGGCCCGCAAGGCCGAGGTCTTCGGTCGCTTCCAGCAGGCCGACGGCTCCATCACCCGACGCCATGACGGGGCCGGAATGGGCCTGGCCATCGCCCGTCACATCGTGGAGGCCATGGGCGGCTCGCTCGACGCCGACAGCGTCCCTGGCGAGGGCTCGGCCTTCACCGCCCGCCTGCCGCTGCCCCGGGTTCACACGGCCACCCCCGCCGCATCTGCGGAATCCGGGGAGCCTGCGGCGGCGGTCGACGACCGCCCCCTGCGCATCCTGCTGGCCGACGACCACCCGACCAACCGCAAGGTCGTCGAACTGATCCTCGCCGCCGCGGAGGTCGATCTGGTCCAGGTCGAGAACGGGGCCGAGGCTGTCGAGGCCTTCGCGGCCGCGCCGTTCGATCTGGTGCTGATGGACATGCAGATGCCGGTCATGGACGGACTGACCGCCGTCCGCGCCATCCGGGCCCACGAGGCCGCGGCTGACCTGCCGCGCGGACCGATCCTGATGCTGACCGCCAACGCCCTGCCGGAACACGCCGAGGCCAGCTTCGCCGCCGGCGCGGACCGCCACCTGACCAAGCCGATCACCGCCCCGGCCCTGTTCGAGGCCATCGAGGACGCCTTGACGTCGTCGTCCGAGGCCCTGGCCGCCTAGGTCCGCCGGATCGTCACATACAGCGCCCCGTCGCCGCCGTGTTTGCGTGCGGCCGGGGCGAAACCGGAGACCACCCCCCGCAGGCCCGGCCCCTGCAGCCATTCGTGCACCGAGGCGCGGATGACGCCGCTGCCGCCGCGCCGCCCTTGGCCGGTGATCACCAGCACCGAGCGATAGCCGCGCGCCTGGGCTCCGATCAGGAAGGCCGTCAGCGCGTCCTGGGCCTGGAAGCGGCCGTAGCCGTGCAGGTCGATCCTCGCCTCGATCGGATCGCGCTCCCGCGACAAGCGGCGCTGGCGGCGCGGCTCCAGTTCCTCGGGCAGGCCGCGGGCGCGGGCGGGCGGCGCTGTCGGCGGCGCATACGGAGCCGGGACGCCGCGGACCTTCGTCGGCCCCTTGGCGGGCGGCGCGGCCGCCGGTTCCGGGTTGGCGGCGCCGACGACGATGCGCGGGGCCTTCTTCGGTTTCGATGGCGTCACCGAGCCCGCCACCCGCGCCCAGATCCGGCGGTCGTCCGGGCTCAGGTCGTCGCGGCGGCTCATGTTGTGCCGGGGGCGTTCCCGTCGAGGTCCTCGTCCGAGCCGGCGTCCTGCGGCCCCGGCGTCTGCGTCAGCAGGTCGCCCGGCTGGCAGTTCAGTTCCCGGCACAGCGCGTCCAGGGTGGTGAAGCGGATGGCCCGCGCCTTGCCCGTCTTCAGGATCGACAGGTTGGCCAAGGTCACGCCGACGCGGTCGGCCAGCTCGGTCAGCGACATGCGCCGTTCGAGGAGGATGCGGTCGAGCTGTACGCGAATGGCCATGGGCAACTCTCTATACCGGCGGGCGCGGGGACGAAAAGCCAGGTCCGGGCGCGCGCTCCTCTCTCAGATGGTCAGTTCGGACTCACGGCGCAGGCGCGCGCCCTCGCGGAAGACCTCGGCGATCACCACAAGGATGACGACTGCAAAGGACGGGGTGATCAGGTCAAACAGGTCGGGGGTCTCCATGGCGCCGCGCACGAAGCGCGCGACCAGGAACTGGCCGATCCAGACGCCGAGCGTCACAGAGGCGAAGGCGCCCGCGATCTGGTGCAGCCGCCGCACGTTCTGCGGATGGAAAGGGTCGCCCATGCGCAGCGTGACGACGATGCCGATCAGCAGCCGGAAGATCAGGGCGGAAATGGAGAGGTAGGCGAAGGCGGCGGTGGCGACCAGCAGCACATAGGCCCACGGCAGGGGGATGACGATGGCGTCTTCCCCGGATCCGGCGGTGACCAGCGACCAGCCGAGAAGCTTCAGCGCCACAACGGCGAGGGGGACAAGGACGGCGCCGACGGACAGGACCCAGAAGGCGACGGTGCAGGCCGTGCTCGCCACGCTCGAGATCGAGACCAGGCTCAGATGGGGCAGGGAAGGGGTGCGGATCCCGAGCGATGTCGTCTTCGGGAATCGCATGCGGGCCTCGTTCAGGCCGGACGTCCAGGCGCGAGTGCCGCGCGGGGTCCGGCGAACCCACACGCGGTCTTATACATCGCGTTTGTCATGCAGATCGTCAAAGCTCCTGTGAGCAGAAGTAGGATCACAGGGCCTGGACGAGCGTGGCGATCAGCGCGGTCGGCAGGGCGGCGAGCAGGAAGGCGTTCAGGACGCCGTGGCCGACCTTTTCGATGAAGTAGGAAGCGTTCATGGTGTTCATTGTCGTTCTCTGTTGATCCTGAGTGAGGGATGTTTTCACCCCTCGTTCGTTGTACCGCTGCATCGATCTTGCCGGTTTGGCTCGTATCGGGGAACGTTGCGGCGTCCGTCCTTGGGTTAATAGATAGGCCGTGCGCGGCAGGAAGTCATGTTACATATCGTTTAACGATATTAAACTTTGGCAATGGATCGTTACAGGACGCGTGCGCGGCATGAAGTTCAAGCTTATCAAGGGGATGCGGCTGGTCGCGGCGACCCACAATCCGGGCAAGGTCCCCGAGATCGAAGCCCTGCTGGGCGGACATTACGAGGTGGTCACCGCCGGGGCGCTGAATCTGCCGGAGCCGGATGAGACCGAGACGACCTTCGCCGGCAACGCCCTGCTCAAGGCCCGGCAGGCGGCGGACCGGTCGGGCGAGGTCGCCCTGGCCGACGACTCCGGTCTTTCGGTCGCGGCGCTCGGCGGCGCGCCGGGCATCTTCTCCGCCCGCTGGGCCGGGCCGGACAAGGACTTCGCCATGGCCATGGGCAAGGTCGAGGAGCGACTGGAAGAGGTGGGCTCCGATGACCGGCGGGCGTGGTTCACCTCGGCCCTGGCGGTGGCCTGGCCCGACGGGCCGGCGGTGGTCGTCGAGGGCCGGATCGAGGGGAGGTTGACCTTCCCGCCGCGAGGTGACCGGGGCTTCGGCTACGACCCGATCTTCATTCCCGACGGCTACGACCAGACCTTCGGCGAACTGGACCCGCAGTTGAAGGACTCCATCAGCCACCGCGCCCGCGCCTTCGCCAAGCTGAAGGCGGCGCTGATTGACTGACCCGGTTCCTGATCCCGGGACGGACGTCGCCCTCTACGTCCACTGGCCCTACTGCGCCCGCATCTGCCCCTACTGCGACTTCAACGTCGTCAGGGACCGGGGGCGGGCGGATGAACAGGCGGCGCTGGTCGAGGCGATCCTCACCGACCTTGAGGATCAGGCCGCACTGACGGGGCCGCGCCGGCTGGCCTCGGTCTTCTTCGGAGGTGGTACGCCGTCGCTGATGGCGCCGGAATCGGTGGCGGCGGTGCTCGACCGGGCCGGCGCCCTGTACCCGTCTCGCGGACCGATCGAGGTGACCCTGGAGGCCAATCCGACCGATGCGGAGGCGAGCCGGTTCGCGGCCTTGGCGGACGCCGGGGTCAACCGGCTGTCAATCGGGGTGCAGGCGCTGGACAATGCGGCGCTGACCTTCCTCGGCCGCAACCATTCCGCCGACGAGGCGCGGCGGGCCGTGGGCATGGCGAGGCGCGCCTTCGACCGCCTGTCCATCGACCTGATCTACGCCCGTCCGGGCCAGACCGTGGAGGGCTGGGAGGCCGAGCTGACGGAGGCGCTGGACCTCGGCTTCGAGCACATCTCGCCCTACCAGTTGACCATCGAGCCGACGACCGCCTTCGGCCGTGCGGTGGCCCGCGGCGCCTGGACGCCGTCCGACGAGGACCTGTCGGCCGCGCTCTATGAGACGACCCAGGCGGTGCTCGAGGCGGCCGGGTTCGAGGCCTATGAGGTATCCAACCACGCGCGCGGCGCCGCGGCTCGCTCGGCCCACAATCTTCATGTCTGGCGCGGCGGCGACTATCTCGGCGTCGGTCCCGGCGCGCACGGCCGGCTGACGCTGGAAGGGGCGCGCACGGCGACCGTGGCCCACCGAGGCATCGGACCCTACATCGCAGGAGTCGGCGCACGCGCGGCATGGGCGGAACGTGAGACGCTGGACGCGCGGGCCGCAGCCGAGGAGCGCATCCTGCTGGGTCTGCGCACCGTCGAGGGCGCGCTGCTGGCCGACCTTGCGACATTGGGGCGGGCGACCGGATCCGGACCTCTCAGAGGGCTGGTCGAGGATGGGTTTTTACGGGTGGCGGAGGACCGGGTGGTCGCGACCGGGGCGGGGCGGCCGGTGCTGGACGGCGTGCTGAGGGCGCTGCTGGTCTAGGACGAAGGACCGGGGCGGCTCACAGCAGGCGGTAGTATTCCGCGTCCTGAACCGGCTGACCGTGCCGCTCGGCGGGCCGTGCGGCGGAGGCGTTCGGCCGCGTCAGCAGCCAGGCCAGACAGGCCGCAGCGGCGACATCGTAGCCGAGGCAGAACATCCGCCACCAGTCAGGCGCGCCGGGATTGGTGACGAGTAACTCGTGCCCGAGGTCAAACAGGCCATGGCCGAGCAGCCCCGCGACGACCACCCACAGGCTGGACCGGAAACCGACGAGACCGGCGATCAGGAAGACGGCGAACATCGCGGTTTCGGCCCCGAGAACCGGGGTCGCGCCCGCCATTGCGGCGAACAGCGCATAGTAGGAGGCGGAGACGATCAGGATCACGGGATAGAAGGCGCGGTCGCGGTCGAGTCCGACCCACCGGCCCATGAGGCTGACCGCCAGCGCCAGACCGACGCCGACCCAAAATTCCATGCCTCCAAATCCTCTTTCGCCCGCGATGCGGCGCCGGAGCCGGCGGGCGCCGGCGCCGCATGGGGTGGTTCAGGTCGACGGGGTGCAGGCGCAGCCGTCGGCGCAGTTGCAGGCCGGGCCGCAGTTGCACTGGCTCGGAGCCGCTTGACAGCCGCAGGGCGGCGGGCACTGGCAGGGGTTGCAGTTGCAGTCGGTAGGCATCGGAAGCTCCTTGGTTCCGGGTGGGTGACGACCGCCTTCTAGGGGTCTTCGGAACCGGCCGCTTGAACGGAACCGCTACGCCATGCGCAACTGGGCGGGGGCGACGCCGAACATGCGCCTGAACGTGCGGCTGAAGTGGGCGGAATCCGCAAAGCCGGCCTCATGGGCGGCTTCGGTCAGGCCGCCGCCGGCGGCGATGGTCTCGACCGCCCGGGTCAGCCGGAGCCACAGCAGATAGGTGCGGAAGGGCAGCCCGGTGTGCTGCACGAACAGGTGGCTCAGCCGGCTGGCTGACAGCCCCGAGTCCGCGACGACGTCGGCGAGGCTGATCGGCCCCTCGATATGGTCGGCGGCGAAGGCGAGCATGCGGTCGACCCGCGGGTCCGGGTGATCCGCCGGTCCATCTCCGGCCAGGCGGTGGATCAGGGCCCGGCCGAGGTCTTCGAACGGATCACCCTGCTGACCCGGGTCCTCCCAGGCCGCTGCCGCGCGGGCGCGGAAATCGGCCGACAGGTCGTCGGGCAGGGCCGCCAGCTCGTCCCGTCCGAACAGGTTGCGGGCGACGGCGCGGCCGGCCCGGCTTTCCGGTTCGATGAACAGGATGGCGACCAGACCCTCGGCCTGAAACGAATGCGAGGCGTCGGCGGCCACGGCGACGGCGGGCCCGCGAAGGGACCGGCTGGCGGTGTCGAGCTGGAACCATCCGCCGAGGCCGAGTGTGACCTGAATGGCGTGGTGGGCGTGCCAACCGGTGCTACGCGGCGCCGGCCGGGTATTCGGCAGGGCGTCGACGACCCAGAGGCTTCCGCCTTCCCAGATCGACATTCTCGTGCGCGCCAGCGGCTCCATCAGGAAAGCTTAGCCAGAGAACGCGCCGATCCGGAAGTGAAGTCCGGGCCACAACCCTTGAGCGGGCGCCCACCGGCTGGCACGGTCGCGCCGATGCCCGATCCGTCCGCCTTTCCGCCGACCGCCCCGCCGCCCCGACCGGTCGCGTCGGGTCTCTACCTCGTCGCCACCCCGATCGGGAACCTGCGCGACATGACCCTGCGGGCGCTGGACGTGCTGGCCGCCGCCGACCTGGTCCTGGCCGAGGATACGCGGGTGACCGGCAAACTGCTGTCGGCCTATGGGCTGAAGGCGAAGCTCGAGCGGTGCGACGACCACGCCTCGGCGCGGGCGGCCGAACTGGCCATCGAGCGGCTGCGCGAGGGGGCGGTGGTGGCGCTGGTTTCCGACGCCGGCACCCCGCTGGTCAGCGATCCGGGTTTCGTGGTGGCGCGGGCGGTGATCGCCGAGGGGCTGCCGGTGCACCCCATTCCGGGCGCGTCCAGCCTGCTGGCGGCGCTGTGCATCGCCGGCCAGCCGGCCGACCGGGTCCTGTTCGCCGGCTTCCTGCCGCCCAAGTCCGGCGCCCGCCGGACGGCGCTTGAAGAGCTGCGCACCGGTCGGCAGACGCTGGTCTTCTTCGAGAGCGGTCCCCGGCTCGCCGACAGCCTGGCCGACATGGCCGCGGTGCTGGGGCCCCGTCCGGCCGCCGTGGCCCGCGAACTGACCAAGCTCTATGAGGAATGCGTCCGCGGCTCCCTGTCCGAACTGGCCGCCGATCCGCGCTGCCAGTCGCCCAAGGGCGAGATCGTCATCGTCATCGGGCCCGGCGAGACGGAGGTGGCTTCGGAAGCCGACGCCGACGCGGCCCTCGCGGAGGCCATGACCCGTCTCCCGCCGGGCGAGGCCGCGGCCGAGGTCTCGAAGGCGCTCAATCTGCCCCGCAAGCCGCTCTACAAGCGGGCGCTGGAGCTGCAGGGCCGGTGAGCGGCGCCCGGCCCCAGGTCCGTCTGAAGGCGCCGAGGGTGGTGACGGCGAAGCGCGGCTGGCGCGTGGCGCTGGGCGCGCTGTCGCACCGTGAAGGACATCGCTCGGAATGGCTCGCCGCCCTGCTGCTGATGAGCCGCGGCTACCAGCTGCTCGGATTCCGCCTGAAGACGCGGGCGGGTGAGATCGACATCCTGGCCCGCCGCGGCCGCACGCTGGCGGTGGTCGAGGTCAAGCGCCGCGCGACCATGGAGCTTGCCCTCGCGGCCCTGTCCGCAAAACAGTATGATCGGCTGCTGGCCGCGGGCCGCGCGGTGTTGCGTCAAAGACCCAGCTTGGCCGGACATCTGCTCCGAATCGATATGGTGGCGCTGGCTCCGGGCCGGCTTCCGCGCCATCGTCGCGGGGTGGAGCCGTTCGGGAGGGGGCGGGCGTGACGCGCGACGAAGCCGTGACCGTGCTGACGGAGGCCGGACAGGCCGAGGACGGGGCGTTTCCGCTGCTGGAAGCGGCCATCGCCTGCGCCATCCATGACTATCCCTTCCGCGATCCCGAGCCGGTCCGCACCCTGGCCCACAACGCCGCCGAGCGGCTCGCCGAGCGGATCGGCAGCGAAGGCCCGGATGACGCCCTGGCCGAGACCATGGCCTCGGACATGCGGCTGAACGGCGACCTGCTCAACTACGACCATCCCGGCAACACCGACGTCATCGACGTGGCCGAGCGCCGCCGCGGCCTGTCGGCGACCCTGGCCATCTTCTACATCGACGCCGCCCGGCGGACGGGGGTGCGGGCGCAGGGCGTCGACTTCCCCGGTCATTTCCTGCTCCGTGTCGAGACGCCAGAGGGACCGGTGGCGCTGGATCCCTTCAGTCAGGGCCGGCTGGTGCTGCCGTCGGAGCTGACCCGGCGGGCGCTGCGGGCCGGCCTCACCCCGCATGTGGCCGACCGGCTCGACGTGCTGATGGCCCCCGTCAGCGACCGGCAGGCCCTGCTGCGCCTGCAGAACGTGCTGTTCAGCCGCGCCCTGCGCGCCCAGGATTTCGAGGGCGCCGAACGCTCGGCCCTGCGTCGCGCCCTGCTCGATCCCGAGGATCACCGCCCGTGGCTGGACGTCGCCTCCGCGCGCGAGAAACAGGGCGCGCTCGCCGGAGCTCTGGAGGCGCTGTCGCGGGCCCGTTCTCTCGACGATCCGGGCGAGGCGCACCGCCGGATGTCGGTCGACCGGGTGCGGCTGCAACTGAACTAGGGTTGCGCCGCCCCCCTCGGCTGCCCATTAGCCAAGCTCCACCCGCTCGGAAGGACAGGGCATGCTGAGAGTCGCGATCCAGATGGACCCCATCGAGGCGGTCAACATCGAGTCCGACACCACCTTCCTGCAGGCCATGGAGGCCCAGAACCGCGGCTATCCGGTCTGGGTCTATGATTTCCGCACCCTGGCGCTGGAAGACGGCCGCCTGTTCTGCCGCGCCAGGCCGGTGACGCTGCGGGCGACGGCGGGGGACCACGTCAGTTTCGGCGACGAGGTGAAGCTCGACCTGGCCGAGGACGTCGACGTCATCCTGATGCGCCAGGACCCTCCGTTCGACATGGCCTATGTCACAGCGACCTATCTGCTGGAGACGGTGCATCCGAAGACCCTGGTTGTGAACGATCCGGCCGAGGTGCGCAGTGCGCCCGAGAAGCTGCTCGTCACCCGCTTCCCCGGCTTGACGCCGCCGACGCTGATCAGTTCGGACCCGGTGGCGCTGATGGAGTTCCACCGGCGGCACGGCGACGTGGTGCTCAAGCCGCTGCACGGCGCCGGCGGCTCCGGCGTGGTGCGGCTGAAGGCGGATGACCCCAACCTCGAGGCCCTGATCGAGATTCACGCGGTCGGTTCGCGCGATCCGCTGGTGATCCAGAAATTCCTCCCCGCCGTGTCGAAGGGGGACAAGCGCATCCTGCTGGTCGATGGCGAGCCGGTGGGGGCGATCAACCGCGTGCCGGCCGAGGGCGCCGTGCGCTCGAACCTGCACGTCGGCGGCACCGCCGCGCCGGTGGAACTGACCCCGCGCGACCGCGAGATCTGCGCCGCCATCGGTCCGACCTTGAAGGCGCGGGGTCTGATCTTCGTGGGCATCGACGTGATCGGCGACTGGCTGACCGAGATCAACGTCACCTCGCCCACCGGGGCCCAGCAACTGAAGCGGTTCACCGGCGTCGATGCGGCGACCCTGATGTGGGACGTGATCGAGAGAAAGCGGGCGATCCGCGCCGTCGCCTGACGCCGCTCTTGTAAACCACGTCGGTTCATGGTTCGTTCTCCCAACGGATAGCGGGAGGCGCCCATGGTCGCCAGCGTCGTTACGGTGGCGTTCGAAGGCGTGGACGCCCGACGCGTGGATGTGCAGGTCCAGCAGCTGTCCAGCGACCAGCCGTCCTTCACCATCGTCGGACTCGCCGACAAGGCGGTGGCCGAAAGCCGCGAGCGCGTGCGCGGGGCGTTCGCCGGCATCGGCCTGGCCATGCCCTCGAAGCGGATCATCGCCAATCTGGCGCCGGCCGACCTGCCCAAGGAAGGCAGCCATTTCGACCTGCCGATCGCCCTGGCGCTGCTGGCCTCGATGGGCGTCATACCGGCCGACGCCCTCGCCGGCTGGGCGGCGGTCGGCGAGCTGGGGCTGGACGGCCAGATCGCGCCCGTCGGAGGGACCCTTCCCGCGGCTGTGGCGGCCGACGCCATGGGACTGGGGCTGATCTGCCCCGAGCCCAACGGGCCCGAGGCGGCGTGGGCGGGCGAGGTGGCGGTGCTGGCGCCGCGCTCCCTGATCGGGCTGGTCAACCACTTCAAGGGCGTGCAGGTGCTGCGGCGGCCGGAGCCCGGGGCGATGCGCTCCGGCGACCGCCCGCCTGACCTGCGCGAGGTCAAGGGACAGGAGAGCGCCAAACGCGCCCTGGAGATCGCCGCGGCAGGCGGTCACAACCTGTTGTTCGTCGGCCCGCCGGGATCCGGCAAGTCGATGATGGCGGCGCGCCTGCCGGGCCTGCTGCCGCCGCTGACGCCGAAGGAGCTGCTGGAGACCTCGATGGTCTGGTCGGTGGCCGGCCTGATCGAGCGCGGCGCCCTGACCCGCGACCGCCCGTTCCGCGCGCCGCACCATTCGGCCTCGATGGCGGCCCTGACCGGCGGCGGCCTTCGCGCCAAGCCGGGGGAGGCCTCACTGGCCCACAACGGCGTGCTCTTTCTCGACGAACTGCCCGAGTACAGCGCCCAGGCGCTCGACTCCCTGCGCCAGCCGCTCGAGACCGGCGAGATCGTGGTGGCGCGGGCCAACGCCCACGTCCGCTATCCGGCCCGGTTCCAGCTGGTGGCGGCGATGAACCCGTGCCGCTGCGGACTCGGCGGCGGCGGCAAGGGGGCCTGCGGCAAGGCCCCGCGCTGCCAGCGTGACTACCAGAACCGCATCTCCGGCCCGATGTTCGACCGCATCGACCTGACGGTGGAGACGCCGCCGGTGACCGCCGCCGACATGGCCCTGCCGCCGCCCGCCGAGGGCACGGCCGAGGCCGCCGCCCGGGTCCTGGCGGCCCGCGACATGCAGCAGGATCGGCTGCGCGCGGCGGGCATCGACCCTGAAACGGCCTACGATCAGGCGATCAACGCCCGGGCCTCGGGCGAGACGCTGGACCGGTTCGCCACGCCTGACGAGGCCGGACGGGCGCTGCTGATGCGGGCGGGCGAAGCCGGCGGCCTGACGGCCCGCGGCTGGACCCGGACGCTGAGGCTGGCCCGCACCATCGCCGATCTGGATGGCTGCGACGGAGTTCTGCGCCGGCACATCGCCGAGGCGCTGGTGCACCGCCGCTCCACCGTCGGCGCCCAGGCCGACTTCGAACGGCGCGATGGCGGGCGGGAGGACCGGCGGACGGAAACGCCCGCCTGGTGACCTCAGACTTCCTTAACCGAGCCGCTTGAACCAGCCTTAAGAGATCGACCCCCATGGTTACCGCCCAGGGGAGATGGCGAATGGCGCGCAAGACGACGGTGGTTCCGGACAAGGCGACGGCGGAGGCTCCGGCGTCCGAAGGGGCCGAGCAGCAGTTCCTGCGCCTGATGAGCCACGAAATGCGCACCCCCCTCAACGGCGTCATCGGCATGCTCGGCCTGTTGCAGCGGACCCGGCTGGACGGCGCCCAGCGCGCCTATGCCGAGGCCGCGCGCTCATCGGCCGAGCACCTGCTGGGACTGGTCAACGATCTGCTCGACTACGCCCGGCTGGAAGCCGACCGGCTGGAGTTCGACGCCGCCTCCGTGGACATCGAGACGCTGGTGCGCGGCGTGGCCGAGCTGCTGAGCCCCAAGGCGCACGACAAGGGGCTGGAGATCGCCTGGTCGGTGGCGCCCGAGGCAGTCGATGTCATGGCCGACGAGGGCCGGCTGCGGCAGGTGCTGTTCAACCTCGCCGGCAATGCCGTGAAATTCACCGAGGAGGGCGGCGTCCGCATCACCGTCGAACGCTCGGGCGGATCGCTGAAGCGGCCGAAGCTGGCGTTCATCGTCGACGACACCGGCCCCGGCGTGCCGGCCGAGGCGCGCGGCCGCATCTTTGAAGAATTCGGCCATGTCGACGCCTCGGACGCCAGCCGCTTCGGCGGCGCCGGCCTCGGCCTGGCGGTGGTGCGCAAGCTGGCCCACGCCATGGGCGGGACGGTCAGCGTCGCCGATCGCCCCGACGGACCGGGCGCCCGCTTCCGCTTCGAGGCCGCCTTCCCGGCGGTCAAGGGCGCCGAGCGCGCCCTGTCGCTGACCGGCCAGACGGTCGCCGTGGTCAGCCCCGACCCCTTCGTGCGCGCCGCCGCCGCCGCCCAGATCGAGGCGTCCGGCGGGACGGTGTCCGCCAAGGCGCCCGTCGTGCTGATCGACCATGCGGCGCGATCGGTCGGGCAGGGCCTCGTATCCCGTCCGTCCGACGCCCGCGCCATCGTGCTGCTGAAGCCGAGCGAGCGGGATCTGATCGCCCGTTACCGGTCGGCCGGTTTCCACGGCTATCTGATCAAGCCGCTGCGCCGCGCCTCGGTCGCCGAGCGGGTGCTGGCCGCCTCGGGCGCGCAGCAGGCCATGCAGCCCGGACCGCCCCCCCCGCCGCCCGAGGACGATCGCGTGGCCCTGACCCGGTTCTCGGGCATCCGGGTGCTGCTGGTCGAGGACAACCCGGTCGGGGCCCTGCTGGCCGCGACCCTGCTGCGCCGCGAGGGCTGCGCGGTCGAGACCGCCGCCAGCGGCCATGAGGCGCTCGATGCGCTGAAGCGGGCCCGCTACGACCTGGTGTTCATGGACATGCGCATGCCCGGGATGGACGGCCCCAGCGCCGCCCGCGCCATCCGCGCCCGCGGCGACGAGACGCCGATCGTGGCCCTGACCGCCAACGCCTTCGCCGAGGACCGCCGCGCCTGCCTGGAAGCGGGTATGGACGACCATCTGGTCAAGCCGCTGGAGCTGGACGCCCTGCGCGCCGCACTGGCCCGCTGGACGAAATGCGCGGACCGCGCCAAGGTCGCCGTCGCATAGGAGACGCCGGGGGGCGTCGCGCGAGGGACGCCAGATGACCGACTCCTCCACGGACGCCGCGCCGCGCAAGGCGGGGGCGAAGGACGTCTTCAAGGCCTTGGGACGGGCGCGGGTGCTGATCACCCTGCTGTTGGGCTTCGGCTCGGGCCTGCCCTTCCTGCTCACGGGCGCGACGCTCAGCATCTGGCTGGCGGAGGGCGACGTCGCGCTGTCGGCCATCGGCTTCATCTCCTGGGTCGGCCTGGCCTATTCGTTCAAATTCATCTGGGCGCCGGTGGTGGACCGGTTCGACGTGCCCCTGCTTGGCCGGCTGGGACGCCGGCGCGGCTGGATGCTGCTGTCGCAGGCGGTGGTCGGCGCCGCCCTGATCGCGATGGCCATCATCGGGCCGGAGGGCGGGCTGACGGCGCTGGGCGCCGCCGCCCTGGTCACCGCCTTCGCCTCGGCGACGCAGGACATCGTCGTCGACGCCTGGCGGATCGAGAGCGCCGAGAACGACGAGGACATGGGCCTGCTGACCTCGGCCTATCAGCTGGGCTACCGCTTCGCGATCCTGGCGGGCAATGCGCTGATCCTGTTCTTCGCCACCTGGTTCGGCTGGAACGGCGCCTATGCGATCTGGGGCGCGGCCATGGCCATCGCCATCGGCGCGACCCTGTTCGCCAAGGAGCCGGTCGACCGGCGCGAGATCGCGGCGGCCACGGGAGGCGCGCCGCCATGGACCCTGCGCGGCATGTTCGACGTGGTGGTGGGGCCGTTCCTCAACTTCGTCAAAACCCACAAGACCGCGGCCTTCCTGATGCTGGCGGCGATCAGCCTGTACCGGCTGCCGGACTTCGTAATGGGGCCGATGGTCGGGCCGTTCTACATCGACCTGGGCCTGACCAAGGAGGCGATCGGGGCCATGCGGCTGAGCGTCGGCCTGGTTGCGGCCTTCGTCGGCATCGCGGCGGGCGGGCTGAGCGCGGTGCGTTTTGGTTTCGGCGCGACTCTGCTGCTCGGCGCCCTCATCGGGCCGATGTCGAACCTCGGCTACACGTTGATGGCGATGGCCGGCCTGTCGACGCCGATGTTCGCCGGGGTCCTGTTCGTGGAGAATTTCTCTGAGGGCTTCGCCGGCGCGGCGCTGGTCGCCTACATGTCGAGTCTGACCGGCATCGGCTACACGGCGACCCAATACGCCCTGCTCAGCTCGTTCTACGCCCTGCTCGGCAAATTCCTGAAGGGCTTCTCCGGCGTGGCGGTCGAGGGTCTCGAGCAGGCCTATCCGCTGATGACGGCCTATGCCCTGTTCTTCGCCGGCACCGCCCTCGTGGGCATCCCGGCCGTCGTCCTGTGCTGGTTCCTCGAGCGTCGGAACCGGCGTCTCAGGCGGGCGGTCGAGAGGCCCGCCTGAGGCTTCAAGGCTACTCCTCCCCCATCGCCCCTTCCTCGTAGGCGGCGAAGGTGGCGGCGGTGATGATCTCGCTGACCGAGGCGCCGAGGGAGACGATCTGCACGGAGCGTTCCAGGCCGACCAGCAGGGGGCCGATGACGGTGGCGCCGCCGAGGGCCTGGACCAGTCGGGTCGCGATCGAGGCCGAGTGGATGCCGGGCATGACCAGGACGTTGGCGTCCTTGGACAGGCGCATGAAGGGGTAGGCGGCGCGGGCCTCGGGATCGAGCGCCAGTTCGGCCGGCATCTCGCCCTCGTATTCGAAATCCACCCCCTTGGCGTCGAGGATGCGGATGGCCTCGCGGATCATCTCGCCGCGATCGCCGGGCGGATTGCCGAAGGTGGAATAGCTGAGGAAGGCGACGCGCGGATTGCGGCCGAGGCGGCGCACGGTGGCGGCGGCCTGGACGGCGATGTCGGCGAGGTCCTGGGCGCCGGGCAGCTCGTGGATCGAGGTGTCGGCGACGAACAGGGTGCGCCCCCTGGCCAGCAGGATCGACAGGCCGATCATCCGCTCCTTGATGTCGAGGACGCGGCGGACTTCCTTGAGGACCATGTTGAAGTTGCGGGTCACGCCGGTGACCATGCAGTCGGCCTGGCCGCGGGCGCACATGGCGGCGCCGAAATAGTTGCGGTCCTGGTTGATCATCCGCTGCACGTCGCGGCGCAGGTAGCCGCGGCGCTGCAGGCGCTCGTAGAGCCAGTCGACGTAGTCGGCGTTGCGCTCGGAGATGCGGGCGTTGACGATCTCGATGCCCATCTCGTCGAAATTGAGCCCCGCCTCGGCCGCGTTCTTGCGGATCAACTCCTCGCGGCCGAGCAGGATCGGCGTGCCCAGCTCGGCCTGTTTGAAGCCCCAGGCGGCGCGGATGACGGCGGTCTCCTCGCCCTCGGCGAAAACCACCCGCTTGTCCGGCCCGGCGCGCACCGCGCCGGAGATGTTCTGCATCAGGGCGGCTGACGGATCGAGGCGCGAGCGCAGCTGGGTGCGGTAGGCGTCCATGTCCTCGATCGGCTTGCGCGCCACACCGGTGTCCATGGCCGCCTGGGCGATGAAGGGCGGGATGTACCAGATCAGGCGGGGGTCGAACGGCGTCGGGATGATGTAGTCGCGGCCGAATTTCAGCTTGCGGCCGCGGTAGGCGGCGGCGACCTCGTCCGGCACGTCCTCGCGGGCCAGGGCGGCCAGGGCGTGGGCGCAGGCGACCTTCATCTCGTGGTTGATCTGGCGGGCGCGCACGTCGAGGGCGCCGCGGAACAGATAGGGGAAGGCCAGGACGTTGTTGACCTGGTTGACGTAGTCCGAGCGGCCGGTGGCGATGATGGCGTCGGAGCGCACCGACAGCACATCCTCGGGGGTGATCTCCGGGTCCGGGTTGGCCATGGCGAAGATGATCGGATTGGGCGCCATGGAGGCGACCATCTCCTTGGTGATGGCGCCCTTGGCCGAGAGGCCGAGCACGACGTCGGCGCCGACCATGGCCTCGGCCAGGGTGCGGTGCGGGGTGTCGGTGGCGTGGGCCGCCTTCCACTGGTCGATGTTGGGCCGGCCCTGGTAGACCACGCCCTCGCGGTCGACGATGACGGTGTTCTCGCGGCGCACGCCGGCGGCCTTCATGAGACCAATTGACGAGAGACCCGCCGCCCCGGCGCCGGAGAGGACGACCTTGAGGTCCTCCAGCTTCTTGCCGGCGATGTGGGCGGCGTTGATCAGGCCGGCCGTGGAGATGATGGCGGTGCCGTGCTGGTCGTCGTGGAAGACCGGGATGTCCAGCAGGTCCTGAAGCTGGCTCTCGATCTCGAAGCATTCCGGGGACTTGATGTCCTCCAGATTGATGCCGCCCCAGGTGTCGCCGATGTTCTTGACGACGGTGACGAACTCGTCCGGGTCGGTGGTCTTCACCTCGATGTCGAAGCTGTCGACGTCGGCGAAGCGTTTGAACAGGACGGCCTTGCCCTCCATCACCGGCTTGGAGGCCATGTGGCCGAGGTTGCCGAGGCCGAGGATGGCGGTGCCGTTGGAGATGACGGCGACCAGATTGCCCTTGGAGGTGTAGTCGTAGGCCTTGTCGACATCGGCGGCGATGGCCAGCACCGGCACGGCCACGCCCGGCGAATAGGCCAGCGACAGGTCCCGCTGCGTCGCCATCGGCTTGATCGGGGCCATGGAGATCTTGCCCGGCTGGGGACTGCGGTGGAACTCCAGCGCGTCCTCGTCGGAGAAGGTCTGCTTGTCGGTATGGTCGGGCATGTCGGGAAGGGCTTCCGCAGGTCGGGTCGGGAAGAGTGTTCCTAGGCCGGGGGGCGGACGCGGACAACCGCCGCCGCTGACGCAGCGGAAACGCGGCGGCGCAAGGCCCGATCCGCCGGCCCGCGGCCGGACCTGAAAAACGCGTCCGTAGCGTCCGTAGAGTGCAATGCGTCCGTAGAGTGCATAGCGTCCGTAGAGTGCACAGCGTCCGCAGAGTGCGGCGTGTGCGGGTCTGTGGCGATCTGATTGTCAAAGACCGGGAGACGACGCGAACGCGACCATTATGCGCTCCCGGGACGGTGTGCGCAGAAGATCCGCTCGGGAATGGCGGATGCGACTGAAAAGCCAAGAGATTTTTCGCTGAACCCGACTATGGATTCCGGGATTGTCAGCACAGCGTCACGGGCTGGGAGGCCAGGCTCGTCACAAAGGACACCAAGGAGGGGGCGCGAAGGACACGAAGGGGGGGCGGGGCATGGGGCTCACGTCAGGGAGACGCCTTGCGTTCGAAGGCGGGCAAGGGCCCGCGGAGGACGAGACGGGCTGTCGTCCTTCGTGTCCTTCGTGCCCGCTTGGTGGTCTTGGTGATGAACCAGGGGGGGGCGGACCGGACCCTCCACCATCCGGCGCCTGCGGCTCCGGATGGTCCCCCTCCCCATCGCTGGCGACGGGGAGGAGACGGGGTCAGGGCGCCAGCGTTCCCGTGCCCTCGATTTCCACGGGGCCCGTCATGAAGACGTGGCCGGTGGTTTCGTCCCAGTCGATGACGAGGTCGCCGCCGTCGGTCTGGATGACGGCGTGGCGGCCGGTCAGGCCGCGGCGGGCGGCGGCGACGAGTGCGGCGCAGGCGCCGGTGCCGCAGGCCCGGGTCAGGCCGGCGCCGCGCTCCCAGACGCGCAGCCGGATGCGGTCGGGCGCGAGGACGTTGGCGAAGCCGACGTTGACGCCCTGGGGGAACAGCGGGTGGTGCTCGACCAGCGAACCGGAGCCGCGCACGAAGGCGTCGTCCTGGCGGTCGGTGAAGAAGACCACGTGCGGATTGCCCATCGAGACGGCCCCGGGGGTGTGCAGGAGCGGCGCGTCGATGGGGCCGACCTGAAGTTCGATGCCGCGGGTGTCCATCTCCTCCGCGAGGGGCACCTCGGTCCAGTCGAGGCCGGGAGCGCCCATGTTTACCCTGACCTGATGCGGTCCGGCGCGCGACGCCGTGGTGGGGCCGCCGAGGGTGTCGATGACGACGGACTCCTGGCCGGTCGACTGCATCAGCAGCCAGCCGACGCAGCGCAGGGCGTTGCCGCAGGTCTCGACCTGACCGCCGTCGGCGTTCCAGACGCGCATGAAGGCGTCGGCGCTTTCGGACGGCTCGATGGCGATCAGCTGGTCGCAGCCCTGACCGGTCTGGCGGTCGGCGATGGCGCGGGCCTGGTCGGCTGTCGGCGCGAACGGCGTTTCCAGCGCATTGACGACCACGAAGTCGTTGCCGGCGCCGTTCATGCGGACGAAAGGACGGGTCATGGGAGGCGATATAAGCCTTGCCGGTTCCTTGCGCGAGCGACGCGCGTTATCGCTGGGTGATGAGCCGTTCAGACGCCCCGCCCAGAGACGAGCCGAGCCGCCAGGGATGGCGGCTTCGGGCGCGGATGCGCTACCTCTACCATGGCTCCTCGCCGGCGGCGGTGCGCTTCCGGCTGACGGTCATCGTCGTCGATATCGCCATCATCGCCTTCTTCCTCGCCGCCCCGATCCTGAGGGAGGCGGGCTGGGCCTTCTACGTCGTCGACGTCATCGTCGCCCTGGTCCTGGCCATCGACCTGGCCTCGCGCGCCCTCGCCTATACCGACATCAAGGACTGGCTGAAGAAGCCGTCGACCTGGATCGACCTGTTCATCCTCGCCACCCTGATGTTCCCGCAGTCGCTGTACAATTTCGGCTTCCTGCGGATGCTGCGGCTGTGGACCCTGCTGAGCTCGGACTTCTTCTGGCGCACGGTCGGGCAGAAGTTCGACGACACCCGGGTCGAGGAGGTGACGCGGGCGCTGGCGGCGCTGGTCACCTTCATCTTCGTGGCCACCGGCTTCGTCTATGCGACGTTCCGCGGCCGGCACGAGGACCTGCACGGCTATCTGGACGCGCTGTATTTCACCGTCTCCAGCCTGACCACCACCGGCTACGGCGACATCACCCTGCCGGGCAACTGGGGCCGGGTGCTGTCGATCATCATCATGCTGACGGGCATCACCCTGTTCGTGCGGCTGGCCCAGACCCTGGTGCGGCCGCACAAGGTCAAATTCCCCTGCCCCGTCTGCGGCCTGCAGAAGCACGACCCGGACGCGGTGCACTGCAAGGCGTGCGGGGAGGTGTTGTGTATTCCGGATGAGGGGAACTGAGGGGAGGGGAGGCAGCAGGCAGCAGGCAGCAGGCAGCGGGGGGACCGCGCTTGGTGGCCGCCGGATCGCATCGCCTCTTGCTGCCCGCTGCCTGCTGCCTGCTGCCTTATCCGTGATGCCGCGCCTCTTGTGAGCGGCCCCCGCCCCGGTAAGGTGCCCCCGACCTAACGTCGGGGACTGCCCATGATCCGCACCGCCGCGCTCGCCGCGCTTCTCGCCACCACCGCCCTTACGAGCGCCGCCATGGCCCAGAATACGCCCGCTCCCGCCCCCGCTGAGGTTTCCGGCGGCGGCTTCGCCACCTCGGAGGCGACGGACCCTTACCTGTGGCTGGAAGAGGTCGAGGGCGAGCGGGCCATGGCCTGGGTCGAGGAACACAATGCGCGCTCGCTGGGCGTGCTGCGCGGCGATCCGCGCTTCGAGACCCTGCACGCGCAGGCGCTGGAGATCGTCCAGTCGCGCGACCGGATTCCCTCGCCGGGGTTCAATCTCGACGGCACGATCGACAATTTCTGGCAGGACGCGACCCATGTGCGCGGGGTCTGGCGGACCACGACGCTGGACAGCTACCGCACGGCCGAGCCGCAATGGGAGACGGTGCTGGACATCGACGCCCTGTCGGCGGCCGAGGGCAAGAACTGGGTGTGGAAGGGCGCGACCTGCCTGCCGCCCGAGGAAACGCGCTGCCTCGTGATGCTGTCGGACGGCGGCAAGGACGCGGTGACGGTGCGCGAGTTCGACCGGACCACGAAGACCTTCGTCGAGGGCGGTTTCGTGCTGCCGGAATCGAAGGGCGGCGTGGCGTGGGTGGACGCGGACACCCTGCTGATCGCGCGCGACTTCGGGCCGGGGTCGATGACCAGCTCGGGCTATCCGATGATCGTCAAGCTGCTGAAGCGCGGTCAGACGATCGATCAGGCGACGACGGTGTTCACCGGCCAGCCGACCGACGTCTCGGTGTCGGGCTATACGCTGCGCGACGCCGACGGGGTCATCAAGGCGACGCTGATCAACCGCGGGGTCAATTTCTACGAAGGCGAGACGCACCGGCTCAACGCCGACGGCACGACGACGAAGCTGGAGCTGCCGGCCAAGTCGAACATCAGCGCCCTGGTGCAGGGCCAGCTGGTGGTGACCACCGACCAGGACTGGACCGCGCCCTCGGGGCAGGAATTCCGCACCGGCGACGTCATCGCCTGGGACCTGGAGCGCTGGCTGGCCGATCCGGCGACGCCGGCGCAGCTGGTCATCCGGCCCGGGGAGCGCGAGGCCATCGAGGGCCTCTCCAACACCCGCAACACACTGGTCGTGGCGCTGACCGAGAACGTGCGCGGCTCGGTCTATGTCTATGAGCCCAACCCGGCCGGCGAGTGGCGCCGGACGCGCCTGGACCTGCCGCAGAACGTCACCGTCGGCGTCGGTTCGGCCAGCGAGCGCGACGACCAGGTCTTCGTCAGCGTGGCCGGCTATCTGAACCCGTCCAGCCTCTATCTGGCCGACGCGGCGAACGGCGCGGCGCCCGAGGTGGTCAAGTCGCTGCCGGCCAAGTTCGACGCCACGGGCATGGTGGTCGAGCAGTTCGAGGCCACCTCGGCGGACGGCACGAAGATCCCCTATTTCGTGGTCCACAACGGCGACATGCCGCTGGACGGGTCGAACCCGACCCTGCTGTACGGCTACGGCGGCTTCCAGTCGTCGCTGCTGCCCGGCTATTCGGCCACGGTCGGCAAGCTGTGGCTGGAGCGGGGCGGCGTCTATGTGGCGGCCAATACGCGCGGCGGCGGCGAGTTCGGGCCGCGCTGGCACCAGGCGGCGCTGCAGGAGAACCGCCAGCGGGCGCACGAGGACTTCCAGGCCGTGGCGCTGGACCTGATCGCGCGCAACATCACCAGCCAGCCGAAGCTGGGGATCATGGGCGGCTCGCAGGGCGGGCTGTTCATGGGGGCGATGCTGACCCAGCGGCCGGACCTGATCAACGCGGCGGTCATCCAGGTGCCGCTGTTCGACATGCTGCGCTACCACAGGCTGCTGGCGGGGGCGTCGTGGATGGCGGAATACGGCGACCCGGACGTGCCGGAAGAGCGGGCGTGGATCGAGCGCTATTCGCCGTACCAGAACCTGCGCGCGGGACAACCCTATCCGGAGGTCTTCATCCACACCTCGACCAAGGACGACCGGGTGCATCCGGGGCATGCGCGCAAGGCGGCGGCGCGGCTGGAGGAACTGGGCTATCCGGTGCTGTTCTACGAGAACACCGACGGCGGCCACGCGGCGGGGGCGAACCTGCGCGAGACGGCGCGGCGGATCGCGCTGGAGTACACCTATCTGAGCCGGCGGCTGATGGATCAGCCGGCGGAGGCCGCGGAGTAAGAGCATGCGTCACCTGATCCTCTCCGCCGCCGTTCCGGCGCTGCTGTTGGCCGCACCCGCGCTCGCCCAGAGCGGCGACCCCCTAGACCAGGCGCACTACGGCAGCCGCATCCACCGGCCGGAGTTGCCCGCTCCCGTGGCGGTCCTGCCCCACTTTCCCGCCGACCTGACCCCCGCCGGCGTGCGGGCGGCGGACGATCATCTGGCGCTGGAGGAGGTGAACGGGACGGAGGCGATGGCCTTCGTGGCCTCGGAGAACGAGAAGAGCCTGGCGGTCCTGACCGGCGACCCGCGCTACGAGACCTTCCGCCAGCAGGCGTTCGACATCCTGTCGGCGACGGACCGGATCCCCTCGCCCTCCTTCCTCGGGGACGGGATCGGGAACTTCTGGCAGGACGCGGCCAATCCGAAGGGGATCTGGCGGCGCACGACGCTGGAGTCGTACCGATCGGACGCCACCCGGTGGGAGACGCTGCTCGACATCGACGCCCTGGCCCGGGCCGAGGGCAAGGACTGGGTGTGGAAGGGCGCGGACTGTCTGGCGCCGGACGAGACGCGCTGCCTGGTGTCGCTGTCGGACGGCGGCAAGGACGCGGTGGTGGTGCGCGAGTTCGACACCTCGACCGGGCTGTGGGTCGAGGACGGCTTCATCCTGCCCGAGGGCAAGCACCGGCTGGAATGGCTGGACCGGGACACCCTGCTGGTGGCCACGGACTTCGGGCCGGATACGCTGACGGAGTCAGGTTATCCTTACATCGTCAAGGCGCTGAAGCGCGGCCAGACGCTGGCTGAGGCGACGGAGGTCTATCGCGGCGACATCGGCGACGGCGGGTATGGGGTCAGTCCGAGCGTGTATCGGGACGGGGCGGGCGTGGTTCAGGCCGTCCTGATCAGCCGGCCGCTGGACACCTTCCGATCTGAGACGTGGGAGCTGGTCGAGGGCCAGCCGGTGAAGCTGGACCTTCCGGAGCGCCTGACGATCTACGGCGTCACCCACGGCGCCCTGATCTTCTCCAACGATGAGCCGTGGACTCACATGGGCCGCGAATTGACGGCGGGCTCACTGCTGTCGCCCTGCCTCGAATGCCTGCGTCCGGTTCCGGACGGCGAACTGGTCCTCTCCAACCGCGCCTTCCGCATTTTCACGCCAGCGACCCGACAGGCGATCTCGGACGTGCGGGTTCTGGACGGCCGCGTTCTCGTGGCCATATCCGACAACGTCATCGGCCGCCTCGCGGTGTTCGAGGATCGCGGAGAGTGGGGCTGGGCGCGCACGGACATCGAAACGCCGGATAATCTGGCGGTCGACCTCGGCGACAGCTCGAAGGCGCGAGGCGAGGTGTTCGTCTCGTCGCAAGGTTTCCTGACGCCACCGACGCTCAGCCTTGCGGAAGTGCCTCCGGGCTCACTGGAGGAGCTCCGCACCGCCCCCGCCCGGTTCGACGCCTCGACCCATATGGTCGAGCAGTTCGAGGCGACGTCGTCGGACGGGACGAAGATCCCGTATTTCGTGGTGCGACCGCGCGACCTGGCCATGGACGGGTCGGCGCCGACGATCATCTACGGCTACGGCGGGTTCCAGGTGTCGAAGCCGCCGGCCTACATCCCGGAGATGGGCCGGCTGTGGCTGGAGAACGGCGGCGTCTACGTCAACGCCAACATCCGCGGCGGCGGCGAGTTCGGGCCGGACTGGCACCAGTCGGTGCTGAAGGAAAACCGTCAGCTGGCCTTTGACGACTATGCGGCGGTGGCGCGCGATCTGCACCAGCGCGGGATCACCAGCCCGCGCCGGACCGGAATCTACGGGCGGTCGAACGGCGGGGTGCTGACCTCGGTGGCGATGACCCAGCATCCGGAGCTGATCAATGCGGCGGTGATCGAGAGCCCGCTGATCGACATGCTGCGCTATCACGAGCTGCCCGCCGGGGCCTCGTGGATCGGCGAGTACGGCGATCCTCGCGCGCCGGAGGAGGCCGCATACATCGCCCGCTACTCGGCCTATCAGCAGCTTCGTCCGGACGCAGAATATCCGCGCGTCTACATCACCACCAACACCCGCGACGACCGGGTGCATCCGGGCCATGCGCGCAAGTTCGCGGCGCGGCTGGAGGCGATGGGGCACGACCACCTGTATTACGAGGAGACGTCGGGCGGGCATTCCAACGACGCCGATCCGGTGGCGAATGCGCGGCGCTGGGCGCGGCACTATGTGTATCTGGCGCAGCAGCTGATGGATTGAGGGCACGAAACCCTCTCCCGGCGGGAGAGGGCCTGAGCCTCCGGGAGCGAAGCGATCGGGAAGGCGAAGGGGTGAGGGGCTCCTGTCGGCCGAGGCTTTCGCTCGTAACCCCTCACCCTTTCGCGCGGGCCAATCGCCCTTGCGGGCTCTTGGGCGCTCAAGCCCTCTCCCGCCGGGAGAGGGTTCTGCGGATCAGGGCGCGCGGTCGGGCCCGGCGGGGGCCATGGGGTCGACCGGCTTGTCGGTCGAGGTCAGGTTGCGCAGGATCAGCGGCACCTGCGACAGGCCGAACGCCGAGGAGGCGATCCAGAGGACGCCGCGGAAGCTGACCCAGACGTCGGCGGGGTCGACATCGCCGCGGCCGATCCGTTCGGCGGCCCAGGCGACCAGCGCCTCGCTGCGCACCAGCTCGTTGACCACGGCGACGCAGAGGAAGAACAGGCCGTAGCGGACGGTCAGGATGCGCCAGGCCCGGTCGTTGATCGGGATGACCGAGCCGAGCAGGGCGCGCAGCGGCTGCTTGCCCATGGCGCGCCCGCCGAGCAGGGCCACGGCCAGGGCGGCGTTGAGCACGGTGACCTTGATCTTGACCCACAGGCCGTCGCCGGTGAGCAGGGTGAGCAGGCCGAAGACGAGGGCGAAACCGCCGACGATCAGCGGCATCAGCGCCAGCCGCTTCTCGACGATGAGGCCGACGGCGACGCCGACCGCCGAGCCGGCGACCAGGAACCAGGTGGCGTTGACCAGGGCCTCGTCGCCCTCGAGGCCGCGCAGGCGGAAGACGAGGAAGGCGAGGCCGAAGGCCAGCAGGCCGCCGAAGTCGACCAGCTGGCGCAGGCCGGATTCCTTTTGCGGCGCGGCGGGCGCGGGGGCGTCGGGCTCACTCATGCTCAGTCCTCGAGTCCCACCAGCGAACGTGAAAAGGCCCGGGCGTCGAACGGTTGCAGGTCCTCGACGCCCTCGCCGACGCCGATCAGCTTGATCGGGGCGTCGGAGGCCTGGGCGACGGGGACGAGGACGCCGCCGCGGGCGGTGCCGTCCAGCTTGGTCATGACCAGGCCGGAGACGTAGGCGGTGCGGCCGAAGATCCTCTCCTGCTCCAGCGCGTTGCGGCCGACGGTGGCGTCGAGCACCAGCAGGGTCTCGTGCGGGGCCTCGGGATCGATCTTCTTCAGCACGCGGACGATCTTGAGCAGTTCGTCCATCAGGGCCGACTTGTTCTGCAGCCGGCCGGCGGTGTCGATCAGGACGACGTCGTAGCCCTCGGCCCTGGCCCGGATGTAGGCGTCGAAGGCGAGGCCGGCGGGGTCGGCGCCGTCGCGGCGGCTTTCGAAGGTCGCGCCGGCGCGCTCGGCCCAGACCTTGAGCTGTTCGCGGGCGGCGGCGCGGAAGGTGTCGCAGGCCACGATCATGACCTTGGCGCCCTGACCGGTCAGGTCGGCGGCGATCTTGCCCAAGGTGGTGGTCTTGCCCGAGCCGTTGACGCCGACGAACAGGGTGACGAAGGGGCGCGGGCCGTCCAGCGGCTCGTAGCGGGCCTCGTGATTGACCAGTTCGGACGCGACGGCTTCGGCCAGGGCCTCCTTGACCTCGCGCTCGTCGGCGCCGGCGCCGAAGCGCAGCTCGCGAAAGCGGGCGACGATGCGGTCGGTCGCGGCCGGGCCCAGGTCGGATTCGAGCAGATGCTCTTCCAGTCCTTCGAGGGCGGCCTCGGACAGGGGTTCCTTGACGAAGGCGGCGACGACCGTGTCGGTCATCTGTTTGGAGGAGCGGGAGAGGCCCTCCGTCAGGCGGGACAGCCAGCCCTTTTTCGGCGCGTCGTTCATGAGGTTGGCTTTAGCGGGGCGAAGCGGGCGCGTCACGCGCTGTCGCTTACACCGTCATCCTCGGACTTGATCCGAGGATCAGAGGGTGAGGCGGGCGGTGCGGGTGGGACGGCCCTGCGACCGGGCCCGCGCCGGCCTCGACGGAGCACCGGATGGCCTGGCCCTCGGGTCAAGCCCGAGGGTGACGGCGGGGAGGTTGGCCACCATCCGTGACCGGCGCGCGTTGTCACGCTAGAACGCCTTGAGCCAGGAACAACGCCCTTGTCCACGACAGCCTTCCACTCCCCCACCACCCACGGATTCGTCCGCGTCGCGGCGGCGACGCCGGTGGTGCATACGGCCGACCCGGTGGCCAACGCCGACGAGCATGTGGCGCTGATCCGGCAGGCGGAGGAGCGGGGCGTGGACCTGCTGGTGTTCCCGGAACTGTCGCTGAGCGCCTACGCCATCGACGATCTGGTCATGCAGGGCGCCTTGCTGGACGAGGTCGAGCGGCAGGTGGCGCGGCTGGCGCCGGTGACGGCGGAGACCGGCGTGGTGGCGGTGGTCGGAGCGCCGCTGCGGCGCGAGGACCGGCTCTACAACTGCGCGGTCGTGCTGGGGAACGGGCGCATTCTGGGAGTCATCCCGAAGACTTACCTGCCCAACTACCGGGAGTATTACGAGAAGCGCTGGTTCTCGGCGGGCGGCGATGTGTCGAGCCGCGACGGTGATCTGAGCGTGGCCGGCGAGGAGGCGCCGTTCGGGGTCGATCTGGTGTTCGAGGCGCCGAACCGGCCGGGCTTCGTCTTCGGGGTGGAGATCTGCGAGGACTACTGGGCCCCGCTGCCGCCGTCGACGCGGCAGGCGCTGTCAGGCGCGCGCATCCTGCTGAACCTGTCGGCCTCCAACATCGTCATCGGCAAGGCCGACGAGCGGGCCCTGTTGTGCGCCAGCCAGTCGGCGCGGGCCATGGCCGCCTATGTGTTCGCGGCCTCCGGCTGGGGCGAGAGCACCACCGACCTGGCCTGGGACGGGCAGGCGACGATCCACGAACTGGGCGCCCGGTTGGCCGACGGCGAGCGGTTCGCGCTCGAGAGCCATCTGACCGTCGCGGACATCGATGTGGAGCGGATCGGGCTGGACCGGCTGCGCAACGGCACCTTCGCCGATTGCGCCCGCGACGAGCTGGACGGCTACCTGTTCGAGCGGGTCCTGTTCGACGCGCGGGAGACGGCGGCGGCGGGCGATCTGATCCGGCCGCTGGACCGGTTCCCGTTCGTGCCGGACGACGAACGGCGGCTGGATCAGGACTGTTTCGAGGCCTTCAACATCCAGGTGCAGGGGCTGATGCGGCGGCTCAAGGCGACCAACGGCGAGCGGATCGTCATCGGCGTCTCGGGCGGGCTGGATTCGACCCATGCGCTGCTGGTGGCGTGCCGCGCCTTTGACCGGCTGGGCCTGCCGAGAAGCGGCATCCTCGGCTACACCATGCCGGGGTTCGCGACCTCGGAGGGGACGAAGTCGAACGCCTGGGCGCTGATGAAGGCGCTGGGGATCACCGGCGCCGAGATCGATATCCGGCCGGCGGCGCAGGCGCTGCTGGAGGGCATCGGCCACCCCTATGCGAAGGGCGAGGCGGTCTACGACATCACCTTCGAGAATGTGCAGGCGGGGCTGCGGACCGACTATCTGTTCCGGCTGGCCAACCAGAACCGGGCCTTCGTTCTGGGCACCGGCGATCTGTCGGAGCTGGCGCTGGGCTGGGCCACCTACGGCGTCGGCGACCATATGAGCCACTACAACGTCAACGGCGGGGTGGCGAAGACGCTGATGCGGCACCTGATCCGCTGGGTCGCCGATCGGGCGGTGGTGGGCGAGGACGTGGTTCCGATCCTGCGCGGCATTCTCGGCACCGAAATCTCGCCGGAGCTGGTGCCGGCCAAGGATGGCAAGATTCAGTCGACCGAGGGAACGGTCGGACCCTATGCGCTGAACGACTTCTTCCTATTCTACGTGACCCGCTTCGGGCTGAAGCCCTCGAAGGTCGCCTACCTGTGCCACGAGGCGTGGAAGGATGCGTCGCGGGGCGACTGGCCGGCGGGGACGCCGGACGCGGAGAAGATCGAATACGACCTGGCGACAATCAAACACTGGCTGCGAAAGTTTCTGGTGCGGTTCTTCCAGACCAGCCAGTTCAAGCGGTCGGCCCTACCGAACGGGCCGAAGGTGGTCACCGGTGGTTCGCTGAGCCCGCGCGGCGACTGGCGGGCGCCGTCGGATTCAACCGCCCGGGTGTGGCTGGACGAGCTTGAGGCCAACGTGCCGGACGCCTGACTGCGCTCCATTCTTTCGTCATCCTCCGGCGCTCCGCAGGAGCGACCGGAGGACCCAGCGGCGCCGAAGGCGATCTGTTCAGCCGCGATGCTCCCGACAGTCTCGCGCTCTCGCGCGCCGCTGGGTCCCCCGGTCTGCGCCGCGAAGCCGCGGCTTGCCGGAGGATGACGAAAGTCAGGGGAGTTCCCCCAAAAACGGAAAGATCGCGGCCTTGGCGTCGGGCTCGTCGAGCATCGGGGCGTGGCCGACGCCGGGAACCTCGACGAAATCCATCTTCGGGGCGCGTTTGCGCATCTTGGCGGCGATGGCCTCGCTGAGCAGGTCGGAGGTCTGGCCGCGGACCAGCAGGACCGGGCGGGCCTTCGCCAGGCGGCTGAACATCGGCCACAGGTTGGGGACCAGCGACTTGGCGCCCGCCGCCTTGATCGGCACGGCGATGTCGGGGTCGTAGTTCAGCACCGGCGCGCCCTCGGTCCCGATCCTGAAGGTGCGGCGGGCGAAGGCGTCCCAGTCGGCGTCGGTGTAGTGCGGGAAGGCGACGGCGTTGAGCGATTTCATGTAGGCGGCGGCCTCGGGCCAGCCGGGGGTGTCGACCTGCTGGCCGGAGTAGGCGGCGATGCGCATCAGCCCTTCCTTCGCCACCTCGGGGCCGACGTCGTTGAGGATGGCCGCGGCGATGACCTTCGAGCGGATGGCGGCGAGCGCCATGGTGATCAGCCCGCCCATGGAGGTGCCGAGGAAGACGGCGCGGGAGACGCCCGCCTGATCCAGCAGGGCCAGCACGTCGTGGGCGTAGTTCAGCGGCTGGTAGGTCATCGGATCGGGCGCGCGGTCCGACTGGCCGCGGCCGCGCACGTCGATGGCCAGCACCCGGCGGCCGCTCTGGGCGATCAGGGGGGCGATGGCGTCGAAGTCGGCCGAGTTGCGGGTCAGGCCGTGGATGGCGATCACCGGCAGCTTCGCCGGGCCGGAGGCGGCGGGATAGTCGCGAGCGTAGAGGCTGAGCCCGTCCGGACTGGTCCAGCGGCGATCGGCGAAGGTCTGGGTCATGCGGGGCTCCGGAGTCTCGCCGGAGTAATTCACCGCCGGACGAATTCCATCAATGGCCGAGGAGGTCTTTTACGAAATGATCCAGGTCACCGCCCTCGAAGCGGAAGCCCGGAATGCCCGCGCGGCGGGCGGCCTCGAGGTCCGAGGCCTGGTCGCCGATCAGGAAGGACCGGGCCGGATCGATGCGGTGGTCGGCGATGGCGCGCAGGATCATGCCCGGATTGGGCTTGCGGTCGGGGTGGTCGGGGTGGCGATAGCGCTCGTCCAGCGCCTCGGCATGGAAGGGGCAGGCGTAGACCGCGCCGATGACCGCCTGTTTCGCGGCCATGCGCCGGACCAGCAGGGTGTTGAAGGTCTTCATCCGCTCTTCGCTGAACAGGCCGCGGGCGACGCCGGACTGGTTGGTCACGACGACGCACAGATAGCCGAGCTGGTTCAGGCGGCGCACGGCCTCGCAGGCGCCGGGGATGAAGCGCAGATGCTCTTCCAGATGGGGATAGCCGGAGTCCTCGATCAGAACGCCGTCGCGATCGAGGAAGACGGCGGGAACGCCGGATGTCATGATGGCCGGGCATACGGCGCCGCGCGCGGTCGTTGCAACCCGTCACGGGAAGTGACCCGGCGGGATTTGGCGTGGCGGCGGACGATTTGCTAGGGAGCGCTGCCACGGCGCGGCCCCGACCGCGCGATTGGAGACCTCCCGGCATGACCATCCCCTTCATCGATCTGCAGGCCCAGCGTCTGCGCCTGAACGGCGCCATCGAGGCCGCCGTGCAGCAGGCCGTCGTCGGCGGCGCCTGGGTGATGGGTCCGCAGGTGCGGCAGTTCGAGGCCGATCTCGCCGCCTTCGGAAAGGCGAAGCACGCCCTGGGCTGCGCCAACGGCACCGACGCCCTGGCCTTGCCGCTGATGGCGTGGGGGATCGGGCGCGGCGACGCGGTCTTCGTGCCGAGCTTCACCTTCGCGGCCACCGCCGAGATCGTGCCGTGGTTCGACGCCGAGCCGGTGTTCGTCGACGTCGATGCGAAGACCTACAACATGGATCCGGGGCATCTGGAGGCGGCCATCGAGGCGACGCTGAAGGAAGGCCGGCTGAAGCCGCGCGTGGTCATCGCCGTCGACCTGTTCGGCCAGCCGGCGGACTATCCGGCGATCAAGGCGATCTGCGACAAGCACGGGCTGAAGCTGATCTCGGACTCGGCGCAGGGCTTCGGCTGCACCATCAATGGCGAGCATCCGCTGAAGTGGGCCGACATCACCACCACCAGCTTCTTCCCGGCCAAGCCGCTGGGCTGCTACGGCGACGGCGGGGCGGTGCTGACCAATGACGACGACCTGGCGCAGCTGATCGATTCCCTGCGGGTGCACGGCAAGGCGGTGGCGCGCGATCTCAAGGGCCGGACCTTCGAGCACGATCCGAAATACATGAACGTGCGCATCGGCCTGAACAGCCGGCTGGACACCATCCAGGCGGCGGTGCTGATCGAGAAGCTGAAGGTGTTCGGCCAGGAGATCGAATGGCGCAACCGCATCGCCGCCCGCTACAACGAGGCCCTGCGCCCGCACGTGGCGGCGGTTCCGGACGTGCCGGCGGGCAATGTCTCCAACTGGGCCCAGTACACCATCGAGCACGACAACCGGGACGCTCTGGCGGCGCATCTGAAGGAACAGGGCGTGCCGACGGCGGTCTATTATCCGATCCCGCTGCACCTGCAGCCGGCCTATGAGACGTATCCGCGCGGGCCGCAGGGCCTGCCGGTCACCGAGCGGCTGAAGGACCGGGTGATCAGCCTGCCGATGCATTCCGATCTGGACGAGGCGACGCAGGATCGCATCATCGCCGCCGTCGCCTCCTTCAAGGGCTGATCCCCATGACCACGCACGAGCCGGTCCTGAAATTCGGCGTCGCCGGCGCGGGCGTCATGGGGCGCAATCACGCGCGGGTGCTGACGGACATCCGCGACGTCGAGCTGACGCACGTGTTCGATCCCGACGCGGTGACGGCCGAGGGCGTGGCCGCGGCCTATGGGGCGACCGCGGTGACCACGGCCGAGGCCTTCGTCGGGGCCGGTCTGGACGCGGCGGTGGTGGCGACGCCGAACCGGCACCACGCCGACCTGTCCGTGGCCCTGCTGGAGAAGGGCGTCCACGTGCTGGTCGAGAAGCCGATCGCCGCCACCCTGGCCGACGCCCGGCGCATGATCGACGCGGCCAAGGCCAACGGCCGGGTGCTGATGGTCGGCCAGGTCGAGCGCTTCAATCCGGCGGTGGACGCGGTCAAGCGGGCCATCGACGGCGACGACATCATCTCGATCCAGATCACCCGCGTCGGCCCCTTCCCGCCGCGCATGGGCGAGGTCGGGGTGGTCATCGATCTGGCCGTGCACGACATCGACATCATCCGCCACCTGACCGACAGCGAGATCGCCGAGGTCCAGCCGCAACTGGCCCGCACCCGCGCCGAGCGGGAGGACACCGCCCTGCTGCAGTTCCGGCTGGAGAACGGGGTGATCGCCCACATCACCACCAACTGGGTCACCCCCTACAAGGTGCGCACCCTGCAGGTGGCGACCCAGAACAAGTTCGTCGTCGCCGACCTGATGACCCGCCAGGTGACCGAATATTTCGGCCAGCAGCCGGACGGCAGCTACTCCACCCGCGGGGTGATGAGCTGGCCGGCCGAGCCGCTGAAGAAGGAGCTGGAGTCCTTCGCGCATGCGATCCGCACCGGCGAGGCGCCGGCGGTGACCGGGGAGGACGGGCTGCGCAATCTGGAAGTGGCGCTGAGGTGCCTGGGCGAGGGCTGAACCCTCTGAGCCGCCCGCGCGTTACCGGCGCATGACCGAGGTCCCCCTCACCCCCGCTCCCGGCGACGAGGCCGAGCCCGGCACGCCCGGGACGGGCGAGAATATCTGCCCGGGCTGCAACGGCACGGGGCTGGTCGGCGACCGGCCGTGCCCGACCTGCGAGGGCTCGGGCAAGGTCATCGAGGGGATCGGCGGCGGCTAGGCGCCCACCACCTGCATGCCCAGCCATTCGGCGATCAGGGCCGGCTTTTCGGCGCCGTCGATCTCGACCGTGACCTCGTGCTTGAGCAGCCAGCGGCCGCCGCCCCTGTCCTCGGCGGAGAGCAGTCTGAAGCGGCCGCGAACCCGCGAGCCGGACAGCACGGGGGCGAGGAAGCGCAGTTTGTCGAAGCCGTAGTTGACGCCCATGACCACGCCCTCCAGCGGCGGCACGGCGTCATAGGTCATGGCCGAGAGCAGGCTGAGGGTCAGGAAGCCGTGGGCGATGGTTCCGCCAAAGGGCGTGGCCCTGGCCGCCTCGGGATCGACGTGGATGTACTGGCGGTCCTCGGTGACCTCGGCGAAGGCGTCGATGCGGGCCTGATCGATGGTGATCCAGCGGCTGACGCCGATCTCCTGACCCACCAGCCCGGGCAGGTCGGCGACGGGCGTGGGCGTACCCTTGCGTTCGGTGCGGCTCATGCGGGGCGGGCTCCGGTCAGGCGATCGGGGTGAAACGGTCTTCGATGATGGCGGCGAACAGCGATGGGTCGACGTTGCCGCCGGACAGGACGACGGCGGTGGTGCGGCCCTGGGCCTGCACCTTGCCGGCCAGCAGGGCGGCCAGCGAGACCGCGCCGCCGGGCTCGACCACCAGTTTGAGCAAGCGGAACGCGTAGCGCACCGCCTCGGCCACCTCGGCGTCGGAAACGGTCTCGACGCGCTCGAGGCGGCGGTTGATCGGGAAGGTCAGCTCGCCCGGCCGGTCGGTCATCAGGGCGTCGCAGATGGTTCCAGGGGCTGGGGCGTGGGTCAGGCGCTCGCCGGCGGCGAGGGACAGCTGGGTGTCGTTGTAGTGCCGGGGCTCGACCCCGATCACCGGCGTGTGCGGCGACAGGGCGGCCATCGCCAGATTGACGCCGGCGATCAGCCCGCCGCCCGAGGCGCCGCAGACCAGCTGGTCGAGGGGCGCGACGCCGAGGGCCTTGGCCTGATCGAGAATCTCGAGGCCGATGGTGCCCTGGCCCTCGATGACGAAGGGATCGTCGAAGGGGCGGACGAGGACGGAGCCCTTCGAGGCGGCGATGTCCTCGCCAATGGCCTCGCGGCTTTCGGTGTAGCGGTCGTACATGCGCACTTCGCCGCCGAAGGCGCGGACGCCCTCGACCTTCACGGTCGGGCTGTCGGCGGGCATGACGATGATGGCGCTGGTCCCGACCATGCGGGCGGCGGCGGCCACGGCCTGGGCATGGTTGCCGGAGGAATAGGCCACGACGCCGCGGGCCTTTTCGTCGTCGGTCAGGCGGCTGATGCGGTTGTAGGCGCCGCGGAATTTGAAGGCCCCGGCCAGCTGCAGGTTCTCGGCCTTGAGCAGGACGCGGCCGCCGACATGGGCGTTCAGGGCCGGGCTCTCGATCAGCGGCGTTCGCACGGCATGGCCGGCGATCTGGCGGGCGGCGTCCTGAACGCCGGCGAAGGAGGCGGTGTGCATGGGACATCCATACCGCGGGATTTCATCCCGGCGAAGCCGGCTTTGAAGGGTGGAAGGTTCATCACAACGAACACAGCGAAGAACCCACAAAGGACACGACGGGGCCTGCGCCAGCTCTCAACCCGTTGTGTTCGTCGTGCCTCGTTGTGTTCGTTGTGATGAACCTCCCCCTCGCGGACAGGGATCGAGGTTGCGGCTTCGCCGCGATGCCCGGTTGAGTCTCCGGGCCGCCGCTCTAACCTGACCCCATGAAGTCACTGATCCTCGCCATCGACCAGGGCACGACCTCGACGCGGGCGATCGCCTTCGAGTGCGCGCCGGAGGGCGGGCTGCGGCCCGTGGCGGTCAGCCAGATCGAGCTGGCGCAGCACTTCCCCAGGCCGGGCTGGGTGGAACATGACGCGGCGGAGATCTGGGCGGCGACGCTGCAGACCTGCCGCGAGGCCGTCCGCAAGGCGGGCGGGGTCGGGCGGTTCGCGGCGATCGGCATCACCAACCAGCGCGAGACCTCGGTGATCTGGGACGCGGCGACCGGCGAGCCGCTGCACCGGGCCATCGTCTGGCAGGACCGGCGGACGGCGGACGCGACGGGACGACTGGCGGCGGCGGGGCATGAGCCGATGGTGCAGGCGGCGACGGGGCTGATCCTCGACCCGTATTTCTCGGCCTCGAAATTCGCTTGGCTGCTGGATGCGGTTCCGGGCGCGCGCGAGCGGGCGGAGCGGGGCGAGGTCAAGCTGGGGACCATAGAGACCTGGCTGATCTGGAAGCTGACCGGCGGGGCCAGCCACGTCACCGATGCGACCAACGCCAGCCGGACCTCGTTGATGGATCTTTCGAGGCGCCAGTGGCGGCCGGATCTGGCGGCGCTGTTCAATGTCCCGATGGCGGGACTGCCGGACATCCGCGGATGCTCGGATCTGCTCGGCACGTGTGAGCCTTCGGTGCTTGGCGCGGCCTTGCCGATCCACGGCGCGGCGGGCGACCAGCAGGCCGCGCTGGTGGGACATGGGGCGCTGAAGGCCGGAGACGCCAAGATCACCTACGGCACCGGCGCCTTCCTCGTGGCCAATGTCGGGCCGGCGCCGGTGGCCTCGACCAGCCGGCTGCTCGGCACGCTGGGCTATGCGGCGGACGGGCAGGTCGCCTGGGCGCTGGAGGGGTCGATCTTCTCGGCCGGCTCGGCGATCCAGTGGCTGCGCGACGGGCTGAAGGTGATCTCGGAATCGCGGCAGTCCGAAGCCATGGCGCAGGGGCTGAGCGACAACGGCGGCGTCTATCTGGTCCCCGGCTTCACCGGCCTGGGGGCGCCGTGGTGGGAGCCGGAGGCGCGCGGGACCATCGTCGGCCTGACCCGGGACAGCGGACCGGCGCAGATGGTGCGGGCCGCGCTGGAGAGCCTCGCCTACCAGACGCGGGACCTGCTCGACGCCCTGGCGAAGGACGGGGCGCCGAAGCTGAAGGTGCTGAAGGTCGACGGCGGCGTCACCGCCAACGCCTTCGCCATGCAGTTTGTCGCCGACATCTGCGAGGTCGTGGTCGAGCGGCCGGCCTTCCAGGAGATGACGGCGCTGGGGGCGGCCAAGCTGGCGGCCCTCGGCGTCGGCCTGATCGGCGATCTCGAGGACCATCCGGTCGAGGCGCCGGCGCGGTGGGAGCCGAGGATGGGGGCGGAGGAGCGCGAGCGGCTGCTGAAAGGCTGGCGCGGGGCGGTGCGCGCCGCCATCATCGCCGCCCAATGAACCAGCCCGACCCCGACGTTCAGGCGACCTTTTCCGGCGCGCGCGAGGTCGATCCTCGCTATGCGCTGAACGAGGCGCGGCTGGGCGAATGGCTGGCCGCCAATGTCGTGGGCTATTCGGGGCCGCTGGCCATCCGCCAGTTCAAGGGCGGTCAGTCGAACCCGACCTATGAACTGACCACGCCGGGCCGGGCCTATGTGCTGCGCCGCAAGCCGCCCGGGACGCTGCTGGCCTCGGCCCATGCGGTCGATCGGGAGTTCACGGTCATCTCGGCCCTGCACGCCCAGGGCTATCCGGTGGCGCGGCCGTGGGCGCTGTGCACCGACGACAGCGTCATCGGCTCGATGTTCTACGTCATGGACAAGGTCGAGGGCCGGGTGCTGTGGGACCTGAAGCTGCCGGGGCTGACGCCGGAGCAGCGGCGGGCCATCTATGACGCCCAGGTGGATACGCTGGCGGCGCTGCACGCCTTCGATCCGGCGGCGATCGGGCTGGGCGACTACGGGCGGCCGGGCAACTATTTCGAGCGCCAGGTGGGGCGCTGGACCAAGCAGTATCGCGCCTCCGAGATCGAGCCGATCGCGGCCATGGACCGGCTGATCGAATTCCTGCCTGCGACCCTGCCGCCGGAGGGGCCGACGCGGATCGTCCACGGGGACTTCCGGCTCGACAACCTGATCCTCTCCCCGGATGCGCCGAAGGTGCGAGCGGTGCTGGACTGGGAGCTGTCAACGCTGGGCGATCCGATGGCCGACTTCTCCTATCTGCTGATCGCCTGGGTCATTCCGTCGAGCGCGCGCAATGGGCTGGCCGGGGCGGACCTCGAGGCGCTGGGCATACCGTCGGTGGAGCAGATGGTGGAACGCTACGCTGCCCTGACCGGGGCGCGGCCCGCCGACCTCGACTGGCTGTTCGCCTACAATCTGTTCCGGCTGGCGGCCATCTGCCAGGGCATCGCCGGACGGGTGAGGGACGGCACCGCCGCCTCGGCCCATGCCAAGACCATGGCGGCGCAGGCGCCGGTGCTGGCGGCCGGGGCCCTGTCGTTCGCGAAGAAGGCCGGCGCCTGATCCCTAGTTGGTCAGGACCTGCACTCGCGTCCACAGGGCGCCGCGATTGACGACATCCACCCTGAGCCGGGCCGGGGCGCCGGGAGCAAGGGTGCAGACCGGATAGTGGTCGCCGAAGCCGTCGGCGCACAGCACCTTGCCCGATGAATCGCGCACAGTCAGGTCGACGTCCGTGTCGCCGTCGCCGATGGCGGCCACGCGCAGGATTTCCGCGCCGCGGGCGTCGATGACGAAACTCCAGCTCTCGCGCGAACCCAGCCGCTTGACGGTGGAGACCGGCCCGTCCCCGAACGGCGAGGAGCGCACCCCCATCGGAGGCGGCGGTGGCGGAGGCGGAGGCGGAGGGGGCGGCGGCGGAGGCGGAGGGGGCGGCGGCGGCGGCGGGGCCGACGGAACGGGCGCCGGAACCGGGACATAGGGAGGCTCGGCCTGGGCCGGCGGCGGCTGGCGGGTGGGTGGCGGCTGGCGCGGCCGGACCGGGGCGGGCTGGGCAGGCGGCTCGACGACCGGGGCCGGGCGTTCGGCGAAATCGTCGCGATCGACGCTGACCGACGGCGCCTCGCGCTCGGTGGCGCGGTTGCCCTCATCCCGGCCGATCCGCGAACCGGTCACCACGATGTCCTGCATCGAGGCGTCGTCTCCGGCCAGGGCGGCCGCCTCCTGGCGCAGTCCGGCGGCGGTGAGCACCGGCGCGACGCCGGGATCGCCCCCGGTCCCGCTGCGCAGCGGCACCTCGTCGAGCATGCGGGCGGCGACGCGCAGGGCCTCGGCGTCGCCCCGCTCGCGGCCCCAGGCCGCCAGTTCGGCGGCCACGACCATCTGGGACACGGCGCGCGCCTCGGGAGTCTCGGCCGCCAGAGGGGCGGCGGTCTGCGGGGCCGTTTGCGCCGCGGCGCCGCAGGCCGGGACGGCGCAGGCGAGCGCCAGGCCGAGGGTCGTCACCAGACGCAGCGCCGGTTTCATGCGATCACCTGTTTCGTCCCACGGTTGCGGGCGGCCAAGCTTGCACTGTCGGCGCGGGGGTTCAAGCAAGGCCAGTGACGAAAGCTGACGATGTCAGTGCGGCGGCAGGACGGCGCCGTTGAGGATGCGCCGGTCGGCGCGGGCCTGGACCAGCACGGCGACGGCCTCGTCGGGTCCCAGGCCGGCGGGCAGGGCGTAGAGCGACGGGCGGCCGGTCCAGGCCCCGAGGCTGCGCACCGAGCGCACCACATTGACCTGGCGGACGGTCTGGCCGCGGTTGTCGCCGCTCTCGATCTCGACGGTCTGCAGGCCGGGGCGATACACCACGGCCACCACCTCGGCTCCCCCGGCGGGCGCGCGGCCGGAGCCGACGCCGACGCGGTCGCCGGTTTCGCGGAATTCGATCTCGGGCGGGAAGACGCGGCGGGCGGCTTCCTCCTCGACGGCGGCCTTGAGGGCGGCCTCCTGGGCGCCCGGCACCTGGCGGCGGCCGTCGATGACCACCTGCGGGGTGCCGACGGCGCGCAGCTTGAGCGGACGACGATAGGCGCGCTGGCGCTGGGCGAACTCGGGCCGGGCGAAGGTGTCCTCCCAGCCGAGATAGTCCCAGTAGTCGACCGCATAGGTCAGGGCGATGACCCCCGGCTCCTCGGCGAGGGCCTCGATGCGGGCGTTGGCCTCGGGGCAGCCGGCGCAGCCCTGGGCGGTGAACAGCTCGACGACGACGGGTTCGGACGGCGCTTCGCCCGGGCCGCGCGGAGGCGTCGGCTGGGCGCTGGACCCCGCCGCGACGGAGGCGGCCGCGAAGACCGCCGCAGGGATGATCCAGCCCCTCGTGCGCATGGCGCGCACCTTAATCACGCCTGCGAAGGACTCGCGCCTCATTTTCGCGTGAGGGGTCAGACGCGGATGTCGAGCAGGGAGCCGGGGCGCTGCGGACGCTCGTCGGCGCGGAAGAAGTCCGCCGGCGGCGCGGGACGGGCGGCGGGGGCGGATTTGGCCTCGGCCGGGGCGGCGACGCCGTCGAGGGCGGCGCGGAAGAAGTCCGAGCGGGAGGCGCGCGCCGGCGACGGCGGGCTCTGGGTCGGGAACAGCGGCGAGGGGGCGGGGGGACGAATCGCGCTCATGCCGACAGGGTTAATGAAATCCGTCGGAAATGGGTTAACGGCCGCCGGAGCGGCGCGGGATCAGCGCGTCGTGGCGGTCGGAAGCGGGCGCGGCGGAGCCTGGATGGCGGCGACCAGCCGGTCGATCTCGTCCGGGTCGACCAAGGGGTTGGAGGCCTTGGCCACCACCCGGCCCATGGCGTCGACGGCGAAGGTCTCGGGTGCGCCGGTGATGCCGAGATCGAGGCCGGCGCGGCCCTCGCGGTCGACCAGCACCATGGAATAGGGATCGCCCAGCTCGTCGAGGAAGGCGCGGGTGGCGGCCGGGTCGTCCTTCCACGCCACCCCGACAACGGCCACGCCGCGGGCCTTGAGCGCCATCAGCTGCGGGTGCTCGATGCGGCACGGCGCGCACCAGCTGGCGAAGACGTTGATCAGCATCGGCCGGCCGACGCCGGCGGTCTTGAGGTCGAGCACCCCGGGACCGGCGGCGGCGCCGGTGAGCAGGGGCAGGACCGTCTCGGGCACAGGCTGGCCGACGAGCGCCTCGGGCCGGTATTCGCCGCCCCGTCCGTCGGCGAGGTTGCGGCCGGCGACGTCGCCGAGCCTCAGGGCCGCGAAGGCGACCAGGGCCACGAGGGCCAGCAGCGGGATGACGGCGAACCAGCGAGTCACGCGCGATCCTCCGGGTCCAGCCGCTTCAGCTCGGCCGACCAGCGCCGCGCGGCGACGAGCGCGCGAACGGCGAGGGCGGCGAGGACCAGAGCGCTGACGGCCCAGGCGGACCAGACGAAGGCGGCGTAGGGGCTCATGTCGAGGTCGATCATCTCAGGCCTCCAGCGCCCGGCGGGCGCGGACAGACAGCACCCGGCGGCGCACGATCTCGGTGCGGATGGCGGTCAGCCAGACCGCCAGGAACAGCAGGCCGTAGGCGGCCATCATGGTCAGCAGCGGGGCCAGATAGGCCGGCGGCATGGCCGGGCCGTCGGCCCTGAGCAGCGAGGCGGGCTGGTGCAGGGTGTTCCACCAGTCGACCGAGAATTTCACGATCGGCAGGTTGATCAGCCCGACCAGCCCGAGCACGGCGGCGGCGCGGGCCGCGCGGGTCTCGTCGTCGATCGAGGCGCGCAGGGCCATGTAGCCGAGGTAGAACAGGAACAGGATCAGCACCGACATCAGCCGGGCGTCGCCCCAGGCCCACCAGGCGCCCCACATCGGCTTGCCCCACAGGCTGCCGGTGATCAGGGCCAGGGCCGTCAGGGCCGCCCCGGGCAGGGCGGCGGCGCGGGCCGCGGCGTCGGCCAGCGGATGGCGGAACACCAGGGCGAAGAAGCTCGACACGCCGAGCGCGCCATAGGCGACCAGTCCGATGCTGGCGGCGGGCACATGGACGAACATGATCCGCACCGTGTCGCCCTGCTGGTAGTCCTCGGGCGCGGCGAACGACAGCCAGGCGCCGGCGAGCAGCAGGACGGCGGCCAGCGTCCAGACCGCCGGCATGAGCGGACGGGTGAAGCGCAGGAAGCGGTCGGGATTGGCGAGGCCGAACATCGGGCTGCGATTACGCGCCGGGGCGGCGGGTCGCAAGCAGCCTCCGCGCCGCATTACGAAGGCTTAAGTGGCGCCGGTTCCGGCTCGGTCCTATTGGAGGCGCGATTTTTCAACCTTGGCTGTGACCGACCATGAAGCGCCTGCTCCGTTTCGCCCCTGCCCTCGCCGCCCTGCTCGTCGCCCCCTGCGCCCTCGCCCAGGAGGCGGACGTCGCCGCGCCCGCCGACTGGGGCGCCGCCCTGGCTGATGACGCCCGCGCCTTCCGGGCCGAAATCGCCGACAGCCATCCGGGTCCGGTCGACGCGGAGAACCCGGGCTTCAACGCCCAGCTCGAGGCGGGCCTGGCGCTGGCGCTCGAGCGGGCGCGGACCGCCGACAGCTATGAGCACTGGTATTTCGGCCTGCAGGAATACGTCGCCTCCTTCAACGACGGCCATCTGGGGCTCACGGACTGGGCGGCGATGGGCCACCGCTGGACGGCGGACTGGCCGGGCTTCCTGACCGGCCTGCGCACGGGGCCCGGCGGCGAACGCCACGAGGTGGTTTTCCGCCAGGACGAGGCGGCGCCGCCGGTCGGCGCGGTGCTGGTCGGCTGCGACGGGAGGTCCGCCGAGGTCCTCGCGGCGGAGGTCGTCGGCCGGGGCGCCGGGCGCTGGTCGATGGCGTCGCGCCGCGCGGCCTATGCCGGCACGCTGTTCGTGGATCAGCACAATCCGTGGGTCCGGCGGCCCGAGCAGTGTGATTTCCGGGTCGGGGACGCGGTGCGCCGCTATGCCCTGAACTGGCGGAACCTGCCCGATGAGGTGCGCGACGCCGGCTTCGCCGCCGCCCGCAGCCCGCGCTTCACCACCGACATCGAACTCCGACCCTGGAGCGGCGGGCAATGGATCAGCCTGGGCGGCTTCAACGGCGATCCGGCCAGCGCCAACGGCGTCGCTCTCACGGCCCTGACGGCCGAGGTCGCGGCCCGGGCGGATGAGATTCGATCGGCCCCGGCGGTGGTGTTCGACCTGCGCGGCAACAACGGCGGTTCGTCCGGCTGGATCTACGGCCTGGCCCGCGGTCTGTGGGGCGAGGACCATGTCGCCTGGCGCCAGCCCGAATCCTCGGCGGTGGACTGGCGCGCCTCCGAAAAGAACCTCGCCGCCGTCGAAGGCTACAAGACCCTGCTCGGCCCCGATCCGGAGGTGCAGGCCTGGCTCGGCAAGATTTCCACCGGCCTGACCGCCGCGCGGGCCGCCGGAGAGCCGCTGTGGCGACAGGCGGACGACGAGCCGCCCGCCGTCGAGCCCGCCACGCCGACCCCGATGCGGGCCCGGACCTGGGTGCTGACGGATTCCGGCTGCGCCTCCGCCTGCCTCGACGCGGTCGACCTGCTCAAGGCCTTGGGGGCGGTTCATCTGGGGCAGGAGACCTCGGGCGACACGGTCTATATGGAAATCCGCGAAGAGCCGCTGCCGGGCGGCCGCGTCACCGCGCGCGTGCCGATGAAGGTCTATCGCGGCCGGGTGCGGGGCAATAACGAGACCTATGTTCCCGCTCACGCCTGGACGGGCGAGCTGGCGGACACCGCCGGCATCGAGGCCTGGATCGCCGGACTCGACGCCGCCGCGGCCAGGCGCTAGGGCGGTTCCATGACCGACGATCCGACCAAAGACAGCAACGGCAACGTCCTCGCCGACGGCGACAGCGTGACCCTGATCAAGGACCTCAAGGTCAAGGGCTCGGGCGGGGTGACGCTGAAGCGCGGCACCCTGGTGAAGAACATCCGGCTGACCGGCGACCCGGACGAGATCGAGGCCAATGTCGAGAAGGTGCGCGGCCTCGTGCTGCGCACCGAGTTCGTCAAGAAGGCCTGACCTAGCCCTGCGCGTTGCGGATGGCGGCGGCGCCGGCGAAGGGGGTGACGACCGCCGCGAACAGGACGTAGGCGGCGAGGAGGGCGAGGGCGGGCGTCGGGTCGAGGCCGTTGACGGCCCGCTCCAGCGCCCCGGCGCCGAACACGACCGGCGGGATGAACAGCGGCAGGACGACGACGGCGATCAGCAGGCCGCCGCGCTTCGAGCCGAGGGCCAGCGCCGCGCCGAGCGCGCCGGTCAGGGCGAAGCCGAGGGCGCCGATCAGGGCGGACAGGGCGACCAGCGGGGCCTGTTGCGGCGGCAGGCCGAGGGTGATGGCGGCGACGGGGGCGGCAGCGGCCAGCGGGACGCCGACGGCGAGCCACTGGGCCTTGGCCTTGGCGACGACGACGAGCTCGAGCGGGACGGGGCCGAGGGCGATCAGGTCGAGGGCGCCGTCTTCCAGGTCGCGCTCGAACAGCCGCTCCAGCGACAGGATCGACGACAGGGCGAGGGCCAGCCAGGCGATGCCGCCGGCGACGGGCCTGAGCCCGGCCGGATCGCCGCCCGCGGCCAGCGGCACGAGCACGGTCAGGCACAGGAAGAAGCCGCAGGCCAGCAGCGGCCCGCCGCCGCCGGACCAGGCGAGGGCCAGCTCGCGCCGCCACAGGATCAGCAGCGCCCTCACCGGCCGGCTCCGATGTCGACCGCGCGCGCGGCGACCGGCAGGGGATCGTGCACGGCGGCGAGGATGGCGCCGCCCTTGTCGACATGCGCCTGCATCAGGACGCCGAGGGCGGCGCGCCAGCGGGCGTCGAGCGGGGCGAAGGGCTCGTCCAGCAGCCAGATCGGCCGCGGCGCGGCGATCAGCCGGGCGAAGGCGAGGCGGCGGCGCTGGCCGGCCGACAGCTGCCGCACCTCCAGATCGAGCAGCGGCTCCAGCGCCAGCACGTCGACGGCGGCCGCGAGCCCGGCGGCGCCGGCGCCCAGCCAGCTTGCCTGAAAGGCCAGTTCCTCGCGGGCCCGGCGGGCGCCCTTGAGGCCGTCGAGGTGGCCGAGCCAGTGGATGTGGCGGCGCCGCGCCGCGGCCGGATCGGCGTCGGCGAAGGCGATGCTCCCGGCGTCGGGGCGGAGGAAACCGGCCAGCGCCCGCAGCAGGCTGGTCTTGCCCGCGCCGTTCGCCCCGGTCAGGGCCACGGCCTCGCCCGCGGCCAGCGTCAGCGACAGGTCGCGGAACAGCACCCGCTCGCCGCGCGACAGGGTGAGGCCGGCGACGGTCAGCATCCGCAGCCGTCCCAGTTGCGAACATCTATCAATACCCGCGCCCGCATCGTGGATACATGGACGCCCGCCCGAACCATCGCTATATCCGGCCTCGCCGCAGCAGGCGTTCGCCGCGCGCGGCGGGGACCTGTGCGCCCCGCCGTCAGTCGCGCGATCGTGCAACCGGATTGTCGGGCGGCGTGAACCAGAGGAAGCCTCTCCATGCCGTCGATCGACAGCTTCAAGACCCGTCAGGATCTCTCCGTCGGGCGGAAGAAATACGCCTATTACAGCCTTCCGGCCGCCGAGGAAGCGGGCCTGACCGGGATTTCCCGCCTGCCGCGCTCGATGAAGGTGCTGCTGGAGAACCTGCTGCGCAACGAGGACGGGGTCTCGGTGACCGAGGCCGACCTCCGCGCCATCGCCGCCTGGATCGACAACAAGGGCTCCGTCGAGCACGAGATCGCCTTCCGCCCGGCGCGGGTGCTGATGCAGGACTTCACCGGCGTGCCGGCGGTGGTCGACCTGGCCGCCATGCGCGACGCCATGTCGGCGCTGGGCGCCGATCCGTCGAAGATCAATCCGCTCAACCCGGTCGATCTGGTCATCGACCACTCGGTGATGGTCGACCATTTCGGCGACGGAAAGTCCTTCGAGCGCAACGTGGAGCGCGAGTACGAGCGCAACATCGAGCGCTACAACTTCCTGCGCTGGGGCTCTTCGGCCTTCAATAATTTCCGCGTCGTGCCGCCCGGCACCGGCATCTGCCACCAGGTCAACCTCGAGAACCTGGCCCAGACGGTCTGGACCGTGGCCGAGGGCAAGGCGACCGTCGCCTATCCCGACACCGTGGTCGGCACCGACAGCCACACCACCATGATCAACGGCCTGGCCGTGCTGGGCTGGGGCGTCGGCGGCATCGAGGCCGAGGCGGCCATGCTGGGCCAGCCGATCCCGATGCTGATCCCGGAAGTCATCGGCTTCCGCCTGTCCGGAGCCCTGCCGGAAGGCGCGACGGCGACCGACCTGGTGCTGACCGTCACCCAGATGCTGCGCAAGAAGGGCGTGGTCGGCAAGTTCGTCGAGTTCTTCGGCCCCGGCGTGACCAGCCTGACCATCGAGGACCAGGCCACCATCGCCAACATGGCCCCGGAATACGGCGCCACCTGCGGCTTCTTCCCGGTGTCGGCGGCGACGCTGGCCTATCTGACCGCCACCGGCCGCGACAAGGCGCGCGTCGCCCTCGTCGAGGCCTATGCGAAGGCTCAAGGCCTGTGGATCGACGAGAGCTCGGAAGACCCGGTGTTCTCTGACGTGCTGGAACTGGACATGGCCGAGGTCGTGCCGTCGCTGGCCGGTCCGAAGCGTCCGCAGGACAAGGTCGAGCTGACCGTCGCCGCGCCGTCGTTCGAAACGGCGCTGGCCGAGGTGTTCAGCCGTCCGACCGACGCGCCGCGCGTCAAGGTCGAGGGCGAGAAGTTCGACCTCGGCGACGGCGACGTGGTCATCGCCGCGATCACCAGCTGCACCAACACCTCCAACCCCTCGGTGCTGATCGCCGCCGGCCTGGTGGCGCGCAAGGCCCACAAGCTGGGCCTGAAGGTCAAGCCGTGGGTCAAGACCTCGCTGGCCCCCGGCTCGCAGGTGGTCACCGACTATCTGACCGCCGCCGGCCTGCAGGCCGACCTCGACGCGCTGGGCTTCAACCTGGTCGGCTACGGCTGCACCACCTGCATCGGCAACTCGGGCCCGCTGGCCGAGACCATCTCGAAGGCGATCAACGACAACGGCCTGGTCGCGACCTCGGTGCTGTCGGGCAACCGCAACTTTGAAGGCCGGGTGAACCCCGACGTGCAGGCCAACTACCTGGCCTCGCCGCCGCTGGTCGTCGCCTATGCGCTGGCCGGTTCGATGCGGATCGACATCTCGAAGGATCCGATCGGCCAGGACAAGAAGGGCAAGGACGTCTTCCTGAAGGACATCTGGCCGACCTCGGCCGAGATCGCCGCCATCCAGAAGAAGGCGGTCACCCCGGCCATGTTCGCCAAGCGTTACGCCGACGTGTTCAAGGGCGACAAGCACTGGCAGGGCATCAAGGTCGAGGGCGGCCAGACCTACGCCTGGGACGACGCCTCGACCTATGTGCAGAACCCGCCCTATTTCGAGGGGATGACGATGGAGCCGGCTCCGGTCTCCGACATCGTCGAGGCCCGGGTGCTGGCCATCTTCGGCGACTCGATCACCACCGACCACATCAGCCCGGCCGGTTCGATCAAGGCGACCTCGCCGGCCGGCCATTACCTGACCGGCCACGGCGTCGAGACGCTGGACTTCAACTCCTACGGCGCCCGCCGCGGGAACCATGAAGTGATGATGCGCGGCACCTTCGCCAACATCCGCATCCGCAACAAGATCACGCCCGAGATCGAGGGCGGGGTGACGAAGCATTTCCCGTCGCAGGACGTGATGTCGATCTATGACGCGGCGATGCGCTACCAGTCGGAGGGCCGGCCGCTGGTCGTGTTCGCGGGCAAGGAATACGGCACCGGCTCGTCGCGCGACTGGGCGGCCAAGGGCACCCGGCTGCTGGGCGTCCGGGCGGTGATCGCCGAGAGCTACGAGCGCATCCACCGCTCCAACCTGGTCGGGATGGGCGTCGTGCCGCTGCAGTTCAAGGCCGAGGGCTGGACCCGTCTCGGTTTGACGGGGGAAGAGATCGTCACCATCCGCGGCCTGTCGGACGCCAACGTCGGACGGCTGCGTCCGCGCCAGGATCTGTGGGTCGAGCTGTTCCGCCCGTCGGACGGCAAGATGGCCCGCTTCCCGGTGCGCTGCCGCATCGATAACGCCACCGAGATGGACTACTTCAAGGCCGGCGGCGTCATGCCCTACGTCCTGCGCAACCTGGCGCGCGGTACGGCGGAGTAGGCTTCGCTTTCAAACGATACGGGAAGGGCCGGCGGAGCGATCCGCCGGCCTTTTTCGTGATGGGGTGCGCACCGGCAGCGGGCCTCTCGGACGTCCGTATCGGGTGGAGAGCGGACGTCGGCTATGCAAAGGAGATTGCCTCGCCCTAGGGACACCCAAGTCCGATGAACATCTTGTATGAGACGCCCTCGCTGCTGGTGCTTTTCGGAGCTCCAATAGTTTTTGGAGGATTGTCCGCTTGGCTATTCAAGAACGTCAGGTTCTGGAAAGTCGCGCTGTGGTCGAGCGTCGCCGCTGCATTCGCTTACACTATATACGACTGCCTTACGGTGGGCATCTCTCCGTTTGTCGTTGGACTATTTCTGGAGGTTTGTCTTCTCTACGTTCCGATATGTATAGTGATGTTTGTAGTTGTGAAGGTGCTGAAGTCTAATTTCCAAGCTCGATCTTAGCTGTGACGATTGAGCATTCTCAGCAATAGACGGCCGCTATGGGTCGGAAGCGGCCTGTCGGCTTTGGGTGGAAAGCAGACGTTGGCCGATCAGCCTCCGGCAGGAATGACGTGGCCCGAGATGACCCCCCAGAAAGTGGCTGGCTCGCCGGAGGGGTAGACTTTCCAAGTGCTGCTGCTGTCCACAAAACGAGCGAGGTGCGGAAGTATCTCGTCGAGCGACTCCTCCCACGCGTCACCATAGGGGTCGGACCAGTTTGGATCGTGTCCAACCACGTCCAACTTCCAGCCCACGCCGCCTTCACGGCCACACAGCACTTCGCGCACGTCGGGTCGAAACGAACTGCCTGAGTAGATTTTGCTCATCGAATGCCCCTGCGGAGACGTAGCATTGCAGCGCGGTCGAACGTCCGCAACGGGTCGGGAGCCGACCGTCGCCTAAGGGGGGAATGCGGACATACGCGCGGGAGACCAGCACCTCGCAACCCTCAGCCAACAACCTTGACGAGCCGGGGCCACGGGTCTGTACTCGGGCTGACGCCGTCTTCCGGCCGCGTCTGGAGGACGATCTATGCGTGTTTCCATCACTTCCATTCTGCTGGCCGGGGGCATGCTCGTCCTTGGCGCCTGCAGCACCACGGCTGAGCCGTTGACCCTGGCCGAGCGGACCGAGCGATGCGCGGGTCCCGGGGACGAGCTGATCCCCACCGGTCGTCAGACCGGCGACGCCCGGCAGGATTATCGATGCGAGCGGGGTTTCCGGCACGAGGGCAACCGGAGCCTCGCCAGGGCCAGCCTGAATAGCGCGGTCGACCGGTCCCTGAGGCAGGGAAACTAGGGGGCGGCTTCACGCGGCGGGCCGCCGCCAGCTAGTTCCAGGGGATCCACGTCAGGTGGAAATGACGTGACCGGCGGGTGAACGGCGGATCAAGCGCGCTCGCCCTGAGTCAGATCGGGGTTAGGCGGTGCGGTCTAGCGCCCGAACACCTCGACCCCGATCTCGCCCCCGGACGTCAGCCAGGCCCGCTTCATGCCCTGGCTGTTGTAGGGCTGGGCGATGTTTCCGTCGCGGTCGAGGGCGATCAGGCCGCCGTCGCCGCCCATGCCGCCGACGTCGTCGATGACCGCCTGCGCCGCCTCGGCCAGAGACTGGCCGGCGCCGACGCGCCAGGCGATCTGGGCGGCGGCCACGGCGCGGATGAAATACTCGCCGGTGCCGGTCGAGGAGACCGCCACGCGGTCGTCGGCCCAGCTGCCGGCGCCCGGCAGGGGCGTGTCGCCGACCCGGCCGGGCATCTTGCCGAACACGCCGGCGGTCGAGGTGGCGGCGGCGAGCCGGCCCTCCCGGTCCAGCGCGCAGCAGCCGACGGTGCCGTGCGAGAGCCTGCCCCTGGGCGGATGGTTGTCGTCGCTCTGGCCGGCGTGGGTGAACCAGGCGGGTTCGTCGCCGATGGCCTCCATGCCCTGTTCGGCGGCGAACAGGGCGGCGCCCTCGCCGGCGAGCATGACGTGCGGCGTGTGCTGCATCACCGCGCGGGCGACGCGGACGGGATTGCGGAAGCCCTGCAGGGCGGCGACCGCGCCGGCCTCGCGGGTGGTCCCGTCCATCAGGCTGGCGTCGAGCTCATAGGCCCCGGCGAGGTTCGGGCTGGCCCCGCGCCCCGCGACATAGAGGCCGGAGTCCTCGAGCATCACCGTGGCCTCGACCACGACGTCGAGGGCGGCGGCGCCGGCGTCGAGCCGGGCCTTCATCGCCTCCACCACCTCGCGCATGTGCGCGGCCTCGCGGCTGTAGTCCGTGCCGCGCCGGGCGCCTGCGCCGCCGTGAAGGATGAGGGCCGTCATGCCTGCTTCGTCTCCGGATCGCCCTTCCAAACGGGCGTGGGGCTGATTAGCGTCCCCGACGAACGCGCGCCACGGGGGCGGCGGTCCCGGCCGAAAGAAGTTTTCATGCGCGCAGTCCTGTCAAAGGCCCCCGGCGGCCCCGAAACCCTGGTGGTCGAGGAGGTCATGGACCCCCGTCCGATGAAGGGCGAGGTGGTGATCGACGTGCGGGCCATCGGGGTCAACTTCCCCGACACCCTGATCATCGAGGACCGGTACCAGTTCAAGCCGCAGCGGCCCTTCTCGCCCGGCGGCGAGGTCTCGGGCGTGGTCGAGGCGGTCGGCGAGGGCGTCACCGGCGTGCGCAAGGGCGACCGGGTCATCGCCGTGCCCGGCTGGGGCGGCATGGTCGAGCGGCTTGCGGTCCCGGCGAGCTCGGTGATGAAGATCCCCGAGGGCATGGATTTCGAGACCGCCGCGGCGCTGGTGATGACCTATGGCACGTCCTACTACGCGCTGAAGGACCGGGCGCAGCTCAAGGCGGGCGAGAGCCTGCTGGTGCTGGGCGCGGCGGGCGGAGTCGGCGTGGCCGCGGTCGAACTGGGCAAGGCCATGGGGGCGCATGTGATCGCCGCCGCCTCGACCAACGACAAGGTCCAGTTCGCGCTGGAGGCGGGGGCTGACAACGGCCTGATCTATCCGTCCGGCAAGATGGACAAGGCGGCCCAGAAGGAACTGTCGGGCGAGTTCAAGCTGGCCTCGGGCCGCGACGGGGCGGACGTGGTCTATGACGCGGTCGGCGGCGACTATTGCGAGCCGGCGCTGCGGGCCATGGACTGGAACGGCCGCTATCTGGTGGTCGGCTTCCCGGCGGGGATTCCGGCCCTGCCGCTGAACCTGACGCTGCTGAAGTCGGTGTCGGTGATCGGGGTGTTCTGGGGCGCGGCCGTGATGCGCGATCCGGCCGCCCATGTGGCCAACATGGCCGACCTGTTCCGCTTCTGGAGCGAGGGCAGGATCAAGCCGCGCATCAGCCGCACCTTCCCGCTGGAGCACGCCCATGAGGCCATCAAGGCGCTGGGCGATCGCTCGGTGATGGGCAAGGTGGTGGTGACGGTCGAGGGCTAGTCCGCCCGCAGCCGTTCCAGCGCCGCCTCGGCCTGCTCCTTGTGGCGGCGTTTGATGTTGGCGCCGAGGGTGGCGATCAGGGCGGTGATGACCGCCGCGTCGTCGGTGAAGCCGATGCCGGCGAAGATGTCCGGGATGGCGTCGATGGGCAGGACGAAATAGGCCAGCCCGCCCATCATGATCCCTTTGGCCGCCATCGGCGTCTCGGGGTCGCGGGCGGAATACCAGACGCTGACCACCTGTTTCGCGAACGGGATGCGGGCCGCGGTGCGCCGGATCTTGGGCCAGAAGCCCTTGCTCACCCGCATCTCATTGACCCGCTGGACCGAGGGAACGAGAGCGCGCGACGGGTCGAGCGCCTCCTCGGGCTGCAACGGCCCCGACGCGGGTTTGGCTTTGGCGGTCATGGCGGCTAAATCCCCGCGACGTTTTCAGGTTCACGACAAACATAGGGGCTGCGGCCATGAAACTCGACGGTTCGATCGCGGCGGTGGTGACGGGCGGGGCCTCGGGCCTGGGCGAGGGTACGGCGCGGGCCATCGCGGCGACGGGCGCCAGGGTGGCCCTGTTCGATCTCAACGAGGAGGCCGGCGAGCGTATCGCGGCCGAGATCGGGGGCGTGTTCTGCAAGGTCGACGTCACCGACGACGCCTCGGTCGCCGCGGCCTTCGAGAAGGCGCGCGCGGCGCACGGGCAGGAGCGGCTGACCGTCAATTGCGCCGGCATCGCCACCGGCATGAAGACGGTGGCGCGCAAGAAGGACACCGGCGAAATCCGCGCCCACGACATGGCCCAGTTCGAGAGAACCGTGCGGGTCAACCTGTTCGGCACCTTCCGCGTGCTGAGCCAGTCGGCGGCGGGCATGGTCACGCTGGAGCCGATGGCCGACGGCGAGCGCGGCCTGATCGTCAACACCGCCTCGGTGGCGGCCCAGGACGGCCAGATCGGCCAGGCCGCCTATTCGGCCTCCAAGGGCGGCGTCTACGCCATGACCCTGCCAGTCGCCCGCGACCTGGCGCAGGAGGGGGTGCGCTGCAACACCATCCTGCCCGGCATCATGTGGACGCCGATGATGGCCGGCATGGACCAGAAGATCCAGGACGCCCTGGCCGCCGCCATCCCGTTCCCCAGCCGGCTGGGCACGCCGGCCGACTACGCCTCGCTGGTGCTGGAACTGGCCCGCAACGTCTACATCAACGGCGAATGCGTCCGTCTGGATGGCGCGATCCGTCTGGCGCCGCGCTGACGCGAGGAGCCGGGGCGCGACGCCTCGCCGCGCGGCGGCTCGCTGCCTGAGCGCGATCTTGCGTAATTTCTGCGAGGGGGACTTGCGGGGTTCGGGGCCGCTCCGCTATACGCCCGCCTCCGACTGAAGTGCGGGCGTAGCTCAGTGGTAGAGCACAACCTTGCCAAGGTTGGGGTCGAGAGTTCGAATCTCTTCGCCCGCTCCAGTCGATCCAGGAAGCCCGGTCCGCGCGACCGGGCTTTCTTGCTTTTCAGGCCCCGGGCGCCCTCACGGGCCGTTGATCCCGCCGTCCAAATCGATCACCGTTCGGCCGGGTCGGGAGGTGGCGATGTACGACATGGACAGGACGAGCGGCCGGCCGGGCCCTGCGGAGGCCAAACGTCTTGACGCCTTCGTCGACGCCGCCTTCGCCTTCGCGGTCTCCTTGCTGATCATCGCCGGCGGCGAACCGCTGAGGTCGTTCGACGATCTGTTGCGCGCCCTGGCGCGCATCCCGGCCTTCCTCGCCGGGTTTGCGCTGATCATCCTGTTCTGGCTGGCGCACAGGGCGTGGTCGGCGTTGGGGCCGAGACGCGACGGCAGGGCGACGCTGCTCAGCCTCGCCGTGGTGTTCTCGGTGCTGGTCTTCGTCTTCCCGCTCCGGCTGCTGACCGAGTCGGCGGTGCATTTCATGTCCGGCGGCCTGCTGCCCGGCGGCGACCTGATCGCCAGCTTCGGCCAGCTGGGCTGGATCTACGCCATCTACGGACTGGGCTTCTCCACGCTGGCGCTGCTGTACGCGCTGTTGTTCCGTCACGCCGAAACCGGACTGGAGGCCGGCGACCCGCGCCGGATCGAGGCGAACTCCTGGACGCGGACCTGGCTCCTCGCCGCCGCTACGGGCGTGGGCTCGTCGGCCCTGGCGCTGACGCCGCTGCTTCGCGCCGCGCCATGGGCCCCCGGCGTGACCTACTGGCTGATCCCGTTCGGCGTCTGGGCCTTCGCCGTCATGGACCGGCGCCGGGCGGGGCGCCTGCGGGCGGCGAAAGACGCGGGGACGCCGGCCGCCTGACCGGCGCCGCCGTCCCGTCCGGAGCCGCGTGCGATCCAGTCGCCTTGTCGGGGAAAGGGGGCTGTTCCGGTTCGCCCTTTGCAGGGTATCCGGGGAAGGGCGCCGCGGGGCGCCAGAACGGGACACTCGGGGCGCATGTTTCTGGAAGGCCAGGTCAACTGGGTTTGGGTTCTGGGCGGTCTTGCGGCCGTGGGCTGGATCATCGGCCTGATCGGCCTGTGGCTGGCCGCGACCAACCGGTCGCGCCACGTCAACGCCTCCGATCAGCTGGATCTGGTGCAGCGCGTGGCCGAGGATTCCCAGAAGCGGCTGTTCGAGACGCTGAACGCCATCCCCGTGGCGCTGGTCGAAACCGACCGGCAGGGCAAGTTCGTCTTCGCCAACCGCGCCGCCCACCAGCTGCTCGGCCGCCGCGACGCCGAGCTGATCGGCCTGCGCTTCCACTCAGCGACCTGGGGCATCACCTTTCCTGACGGCCGGCCCATTCCGCCCGACCTGCTGCCCAGCGCCCGCGCCCTGAGGGGGCAGACGGTCAGGGGTTTCCAGCACCTGCTCGCCAATCCCGCCGCGCGCCGCAAGATGCTGGTCTCGGTCACCGCCATGCCGATCGAGAACGAGCTGGGCCAGATCACCGGCTCGACGGCCGCCATCGTCGAGACCGAGGGCCTGATGACTCCCGAACCGGCGACGCCCGAGTTCGCGGCGCCCTCCGACGACCTGACGCGCCGGGTGTTCGATGCGGCCTCCAGCGCCCTGGTCGTGGTCGGCGCGGACGGCCGCGTGCGCGAAGCCAACCGCACGGCGCTGCTGGTCCTGGGCCGCGACAGCGCCGAGGGCGATTTCGCCGACCTGTTCCTCGACGAGGACGAGCGGGTCGAAGGCCGTCAGTCCCTGCGCGCCGGTCTGGCGGCGCCGGCCGGCGAGGCCGAGCTGATCCTGTCGCGCCGCGGCGCCGCCGAGGGCATCCGGTGGTCCATGCTGCCCCTGACCGACGCCGAGGATCGGGTGGACGCCCTGCTGCTGGCGGGAGAGCGCGCGGATCCCTCCCCTGCGGTGGTGGAGGTCGCCAATCCCGAGGCCATCAACGACCCTGACGCGCCGACGTCGGATTCTGTGACCGACGAGTCCCTTCGAGCGGAGGCCGACGCCGCCCGCGCCGCCGCCGCCGAAGCGCTGGCCGCCGCCGCCGCCGCCCGCGCCGAGGCCGATCAGGTCCGGGCCGCCGCCGAACGGGTCCGCGCCGAGGCCGAGGCGGAGTTGCAGGGCGGACGCCGGATGGAGAGCGTCGGCCGCCTGACCGGCGGGCTGGCGCACGACTTCAACGCCGTGCTCGGGGTCATGACCGGCGCACTGGACATGATGCTGCGCCAGGCCGACGACCCGGCCCGCGTGCGCCGTATCGGCCAGGCCGCCCTGGCGGCGGGGCAGAAGGGCGAACTGCTGACCCGGCGGTTGACGGCCTTTTCGCAAGGCGACGACGAGCCGGTGCTGCGCGTGATGGACGCGGGGATCCTGCTGCGGGGTCTGGAGAGCCGTCTGCGGGAACTGGCCGGCCCCGGCGTCGACCTGATGATCGAGGGCCCGGCCGAGGCCGCACCGGCGCGGATCGATCCCGTGGCCTTCGAGGGAGCGGTCAAGGCGCTGACCCGCAACGCGGTCGAGGCCGTCGACGGACAGGGCTCGGTCGCCGTGCGCATGGAAACCCTGATGGAGGGCGGTCTGCGTCTCAGCGTCCGCGACAGCGGCCCCGGCATGGACCGTGACCTCGCCGCCCGGGCGGTCGAGCCCTTCTTCACCACCCGCGAGGGCGCGGCGGGCCTGGGGCTGTCGCAGGCCTACGCCTTTGCGCGGCAGGCCGGCGGCGTCCTCTCGATCGACAGCGAGCCGGGCCGGGGGGCCGAGGTTTCGATCACCCTGCCGGCCGCGATCGCCTGATCCGAGCAACTGCTGGCGCCGCGGCCGAGGCGGTGTAGAATGATTAACGGTCCGTGGGAGGGTCGATCATGAAGCTGTTGCGTTTCCTCGTGGTGCTGGTGGTCCTGGCCTACGCCGGCTGGCTGGCGTGGCCGTTCCTCTCGCCCCTGATCGAAGGCGCCGCGCCGAGCGTGGCCGCCATGCGCGCCGAGGCCGGAGGCGCGGACGCCGGGTTGCTGTTCGGCTTCCTTCCCTCGTGGGCGCTGTGGGTCGGAGCGATCGCCCTGTACGTGATCTCGGCCTTGATGCTCGGGGCCGGGAATTCCAAGGCCGCCTTCGCCTATCTGCTGGCCTTCCTCGCCGACGCCGCTCTCCGTCTGGCGCTGGACGAGCGGGGCGGGGAGGAGGCCCGTTCCGGTCCCGCGACGATGGCGGCGCCGGAGTCGGCGTCCAGTCTGCCTATGGACCCTCTCTGGCTCACTCTCGGCGCACTGGTCGTGCTGGGCGTGCTGGTCATGATCGCCGGCCGCCGCATCCGCCGCGCGCGCACCCCGGGCCAGTTCGCCTACTAGGCTCTCGTCGCGGGCGCCGAAGCGCCTATATCGGTTCCGACGGTTGACGCGCCCCGGCGCGCCGCTAGGTTCCGCGCGCTCCCCCCGCGCCCACTGAAACGAGAGACCCCATGGCCGAAGCCGCTTCCTACGATGTCGTCATCATCGGCGGCGGGCCGGGCGGCTACAACGCCGCCATCCGGGCCGGGCAGCTGGGGCTGAAGGCCGCCTGCGTCGAGATGCGCGATACCCTGGGCGGCACCTGCCTGAACGTCGGCTGCATGCCGTCGAAGGCGCTGCTGCACGCGTCGGAACTGTACGAGGCGGCGATCAAGGAATTTCCGGCGCTCGGCATCGAGGTCGGCACGCCGAAACTGAACCTGGCGAAGATGATGGGCCAGAAGGCCGACAGCGTCGGCGCCCTGACCAAGGGCATCGAGTTCCTGTTCAAGAAGAACAAGGTCGAGTGGGTGAAGGGTCGCGGGCGGATCGCCGGGCCGGGGCAGGTCGAGGTGACCTCCGCCGACGGGTCGAAGAGCACGCTGGCGGCGAAGAACATCGTCATCGCCACCGGCTCGGAGCCGACGCCCCTGCCGGGCGTGGCGTTCGAGGCGGGCAAGGTGGTGGATTCCACCGGGGCCCTGTCGCTGCCGACCGTGCCGAAGCAGCTGATCGTCATCGGCGCGGGGATCATCGGCCTGGAGCTGGGCTCGGTGTGGCGCCGGCTGGGCGCGCAGGTGACGGTGGTCGAATACCTGGATCGCATCACGCCCGGGATGGACGGCGAGGTGGCCAAGGCCTTCCAGCGCGCCCTGACCAAGCAGGGGATGAGCTTCAAGCTGGCGTCGAAGGTCACGGCGGCGAAGACGTCGAAGGACGGCGTCGAACTGACCGTCGAGCCGGCCGCCGGCGGTGCGGCCGAGACGCTGAAGGGCGACGTTGTGCTCGTCGCCATTGGCCGGCGGCCGTTCACCGACGGGCTGGGTCTGGAGACGGTCGGCGTGCAGGCCGACAAGCGCGGCTTCGTGGCCAATGACCACTTCAAGGCAGCCGACAATGTCTGGGTGATCGGCGACGTGACCCACGGCCCGATGCTGGCGCACAAGGCGGAAGAGGACGCCGTGGCGGTCATCGAACTGATCGCCGGCAAGGCCGGGCACGTCGACTACGACCTGGTGCCGAGCGTGGTCTACACCGCGCCGGAAGTGGCCTGGGTCGGCAAGACCGAGGACCAGCTGAAGGAGGCGGGCGTCGCCTACAAGAGCGGCAAATTCCCGTTCAGCGCCAACAGCCGGGCCAAGATCAATCACGAGACCGAGGGCTTCGTGAAGGTGCTCGCCGACGCCGCAACCGACCGCGTCCTCGGCGTGCACATCCTCGGCCCGCAGGCCGGCGAGATGATCGGCGAGGCCTGCGTGGCCATGGCCTTCGGCGGCTCGTCCGAGGACATCGCCCGCATCTGCCATCCCCATCCGACCCGCTCGGAAGCCGTCAAACAGGCGGCGATGGGGGTCGACGGCTGGACGATGCAGGCCTAGCCGAGCGGCCTGAGTCCGCGGAAGGCCATGCGGGAGCGGCCGTAGTCGAGCGTCACCTCGCGGAAGCGGTAGAGGAGGTCCGCGCCGATCAGCAGGGCTGGCCGCTCGATCAGCTCGAGCACCTGGAAGGCGTGCAGGTCGGCGAACAGCAGCGGCGTCGGCCCCAGACGATGGCTTCCGAGCCGCAGGTCGCGAACCTGGCCGCTGGCGGCGGCGAGGATCTGGCCGGTGACGCCGTAGACGGTGGTCCGCTCCAGTCCGGCCGGGTCGCCGCCGACCGCCGCCAGCAGCGCCATGTTGCCGATCGAGTACTGGGCCCCGGTGTCGACGAAGACGTCGATCGGGTGATCCTCCGCGGCGCCCGTCAGGATCAGGGCGCCGAACCGGCCGTGCCGGGCCGGTCGCTCCTGACGACGCAGCCGCGACGCCCGGTGGCCCGCCGAGCCGAGGGCGACCACGTCCGGGCCGGAGGGAGTCAGCAGGACCCGGCGGGCGGCGATGTTCAGATCGAGACGGAAACGGCCCAGCACGTCCAGCCCGAGCAGTCCGTCGGCGGCGAGCGCCGAGCGCGGGAAGACCGGGGCCTGCAGATCGAGGATATGGCGCCCGCCGACGCCGAGACGGCCGATGTGCACCGAGGGCGCGACCTGGGCGGCGGTCAACCCGTGCACCAGCAACGAGGGGCGGGCCGGCAGGCCGCGGGCCTGGGCGAGGTCCTCCGCGATCACCGTACGACCGGCCCCGGTGTCGAGCACGAAGACCGCGCCGCGGCGGCCGTTGATGGTCACGCCCAGGGCCATCCGCGTCAGCAGGTTGGCCAGCAGACGGGGCTCGGCGGCGTCGGGGTCCTGCGCGAAAGCTGGGCCGGCGCCGAGCAGGCCCGCCGCGCCCAGCATCAGGCCGCGCCGGTTCAGGATCGCAATCGAACCATCCGTCAGAGCCGCCTCCCCGCGTTCTCCGGAGCAGTCTAGGCCCGGGGATGGGCCGATGCATAGGCGTCGAGCAGGCGGGCGGCGTCGACGGCGGTGTATTTCTGGGTCGTCGACAGGCTGGCGTGGCCGAGCAGTTCCTGGATCGAGCGCAGGTCGGCCCCGGCCCCGAGCAGATGGGTGGCGAAGCTGTGGCGCAGGGCGTGGGGCGTGGCGCTGGCGGGCAGGCCCAGCCGGCCGCGCAGCCGCTGCACCGTGGCCTGGACATGACGCGGGCTGAGCGGGCCGCCGCGGCGGGCGCGGAACAGGGCGTCGCCGGGCGTGAGCGGGAAGGGCTGCAGGGCGAGATAGGCGTCGACGGACTGACGGACGGCGGGAAGCACGGGGGCGAGCCGGGTCTTGCCGCCCTTGCCGGTGATGCGCAGGGCGTCGGGCAGGGGGGCGTCGGCGCGGGTCAGGGACAGGCCCTCGGAGATGCGCAGGCCGCAGCCATAGAGCAGGGTCAGGACGGCGCGGTCACGGGCGGCTTCCCACGGTTCGACGTCGGGGTCGGCGCCGGGCTCCTGCATCAGGCCTCGGGCCTGGTCTTCGGTGACGGGGCGGGGCAGGGAGGCCTTGGCCCGGGGGCCGCGGACGAGAGCCAGCTGGGGCGCGGGCACGCCGCAGCGACGGTCGAGGAAGGCGTGAAAGGTGCGGATCGCCGACAGGTTCTGGCTGATCGAGCGGGCGTTGAGCGGCTTGTCGCCGGAGCGGCGCTCGGCGAGGTGGGCGCGTAGCTCGGCTGGGGTGACGGTTCCGAGGTCGGGCAGGCCCTGCGCTTCGCCGCGGTGCGCCTGCAGGAAGGCGAGGTAGCGACGAGCGATGTGTCCGTAGGCCTCGAGGGTGCGCGGCGACAGCCGCCGCTCGTGGGCGAGGTGTTCGAGCCAGGCGGCCAGCGCCTCGTCGGCGGTCAGCTGAGGATGGGCCATCGTTCGGCCGTGCGCTCGACCACCCGGGCGATGAAGGCGACCAGTTCGCAGCCCATGGTCGGGGTGAAGCCGTCCTCTTCCGGCGAGCCGAAGGCGCACAGGGCGGGGCGGGCGCCGGCGTCGTCGCCGGGGAAGACGGGCGACATGCGGATCAGGGCCACGGATTTCACCTCGGCCTCGGCGGCGCCGAACAGGCTGAGCCCATCGAAATTGGGCCCCAGCCAGGTGAGCCCGTGCTCGCCGAGCAGCTTGTCGACGCCGCCGGCCTCGAGCGACTTCCAGCCGAAGGGCACGGCGCCGGGTTTCTCCAGCGCGATGGCGGCGGCGGCGAGGCCGAAACGGCCTTGCGAGGCGGCGTCGAGGCGACGGGCGAGGTCGGAGGGGTTGCGGGCCTCCATCAGGTCCAGCGCCGCGACGTGGGTCTGGGTCTGGGCGGCGAAATTGGCGCGGGCGACGGCCTCGATGCGCTTGCGGGCGTCGGCTTCGCGCTCGGCGGCTTCCTCGAGGCGGGTCAGGGCGGCGCGGCCGAACTCGACGACGTTGCGGCCGTGCGGCTTGAGCCCGATCTCCTCAAGCAGGGAGCGGTCGTCCAGCAGGGTCTGGGGGTTGGCCTGCAGCCAGGCGCGGATTTCCGGCCAGTGCGGCTCGGCGGTGTCGGCGGAGAGGTCAGGCGATACGCTCACAGACCTCTCCTCGAGGCGTCATCTAGAGAATGGACTGGCCCGTCTTGCCCCAGTCCGCAAGGAAGGCATCAAGCCCCTTGTCGGTTAACGGGTGCTTGACCAGGGCCTTGAAAACGTCGGCCGGGATGGTCGAGGCGTCGGCGCCGGCGACGGCCGCGGCCGAGACGTGGCCGGGGTTGCGCAGGCTGGCGGCGAGGATTTCGGTGGTGAAGTCGTGGGTGTCGTAGAGCACCCGGATCTCCTCCAGCAGGCCGATGCCGTCGGCGCCGTGATCTTCAAGCCGGCCGACGAAGGGCGAGACGAAGGTGGCGCCGGCCTTGGCGGCCAGCATGGCTTGGGCGGCCGAGAAGCACAGGGTGACGTTGGTCTTGATCCCCTTGTCGGCGAAGGCGCGGGTGGCGCGCAGGCCGTCCCAGGTCAGGGGCAGTTTGACCACGACATTGGGGGCGATGGCGGCGAGCTTGTCGCCTTCCTTGACCATGGTCTCGAAGTCGGTCGCCACGGCCTCGGCGGAGATGGGGCCCTCGACGAGGGCGCAAATCTCGGCGATGACCTCGGCTATGTTGCGACCGGATTTGGCGATCAGCGAGGGATTGGTGGTGACGCCGTCCACCATTCCGGTGGGGACCATGTCCTTGATGACGGCGACGTCGGCGGTGTCGAGGAAGAGTTTCATGGCGGGGCTTCTAGCCCTTTGGGGCCGCCGGTGAAAGTCGCCTCCGTTCTCATTCCGCTGCCGGTGCCGGAGGCCTTCGACTACGAGGTTCCGGAAGCGCTCGACCTTGCGCGGGGCGATCAGGTGGCCGTGCCGTTGGGGCCGAGGCTGATGCGCGGGGTGGTGGCGGAGGTTCGCGAGACCACGGGGTCGAACCGGCGGCTCAAGGCGGTGGAGCAGCGGCTGGACGATCCGCGGCTGCCGGAGCGGACGGTGGATTTCGTGGAATGGGCGGCGCGGTGGACGCTGAGCGCGCCGGGCGAGATGGCTTCGGCGGCGCTGAAGGGGCTGCGGGCGCCGCGGCCGCGGCCGGAGCGACGGGTGCGGCGGGTGGCGGACCGGTGGCCGGTGCGGCCGACAGCGGCGCGGACGGCGGTGCTGGAGGCGCTGGGCGAGCGGGCCATGCCGGGGCCCGACCTGGCGCGGGCGGCGGGGGTGTCGTCGGGGGTGGTCAAGGGGCTGGTCGACGAGGGGGTGCTGGAGGCGGTGGAGATCGAGGCCATGGCGGCCTTCGACGCCCCGGACCCGGATCATGCCCCGGCGACCCTGAACGCCGATCAGGCGGCGGCGGCGGCGGCCATCGCCGAGGCGACGGGCAGGGGCGGGTTCGCGCCCTTCCTGCTGGACGGGGTGACGGGCTCGGGCAAGACCGAGGCCTATCTGGAGGCGGCGGCGCGGACGCTGAAGGCCGACCCGATGGCGCAGGTGCTGATCCTGCTGCCGGAGATCGCCCTGACCCAGGCCCTGATCGAGCGGATCGCGGCGCGGTTCGGGGCGGCGCCGGCGGAGTGGCATTCGGGGGTGGCCCCGCCCCGGCGGCGGCAGGTCTGGGAGGCGGTGGTCGCAGGGCGCTGCAACATCGTGGTCGGGGCCCGGTCGGCGCTGTTCCTGCCCTATGCCAACCTGCGTCTGATCGTGGTCGACGAGGAGCACGACGGCTCGTTCAAACAGGAGGAGGGGCTGGTCTATCACGGCCGCGACCTGGCCGTGGCGCGAGCGCGGATCGAGGCGGCGACGGTGGTGCTGGCCTCGGCGACGCCGTCGCTGGAGACGCTGTGGAACGCCCATCACGGGCGCTACGGCTGGCTGAAGCTGGAGGCGCGGCACGGGGCGGCGGTGCTGCCGCAGATTTCGCTGCTGGACCTGAGGCAGAGCCCGCCGGATCCGCAGACCTGGCTGTCGCAGCCGTTGCGGGAGGGGATCGGCGAGACGCTGATGCGGGGCGAGCAGACGCTGCTGTTCCTGAACCGCCGGGGCTATGCGCCGGTGGTGCTGTGCCGCGCCTGCGGGCACCGGCTGACGGCGCCGGACACCGACAGCTGGCTGGTCGAGCATCGCTACACCGGGCGGCTGGTCTGCCACCTGACCGGCTTCACCATGATGCGGCCGAAGCACTGCCCGTCGTGCGGGGCGGAGGATTCGCTGGTCTCGGTCGGGCCGGGGGTGGAGCGGGTCGAGGAGGAGGTGCGCCAGCTGTTCCCGCAGGCGCGGACGGCGGTGTTCAGCTCGGACACCGTGCCCGACGGCAAGTCGGCGCGGGCGCTGATCCAGCGGATGGCCGAGGGCGAGATCGACATCCTGGTGGCGACCCAGGCGGCGGCCAAGGGGCACAATTTCCCGCATCTGACCCTGGTCGGGGTGGTCGACGCCGACCTGGGCCTGAGGGGCGGCGACCTGCGGGCGGCGGAGCGGACCTTCCAGCTGCTGACCCAGGCGACGGGCCGGGCCGGGCGGGCGGAGAAGCCGGGGCGGGCCATCCTGCAGACCTGGACGCCGGAGCATCCGGTGCTGCAGGCGCTGGCGGCGGGCGACCGCGACGCCTTCGTCGAGGCCGAGATGGCGGAGCGCGAGGCGGCGGTGCTGCCGCCCTATGGCCGACTGGCCGCGATCATCCTGTCGGGCGAGAACGCGGCGGCGGTGGAGAAGGCAGCCCGGGAACTGGCGGGGTCGATCCCCAACGCCGAGCGGCTGGAGGTCTATGGGCCGGCCGACGCGCCGCTGGCGCTGGTGCGGGGGCGGCGAAGGAAGCGTCTGCTGGTGCGGGCGGATCGGGACGTCGATCTGCAGGGCTTCCTGCGGGCCTGGCTGGCGCGGGTGAAGGTCCCGGCCAGCGTGCGGCTCAACGTGGACGTGGACCCGTACAGCTTCCTGTAGAGGTTTCTACCCGGGTGAAACCCGGAAAAAACGGTCCGAAGCGTCCGTAGAGTCCGTAGCGTCCGTAGAGTGCATAGCGGCCGGATTGGCGGGTTCGATTGTCAAAGACCGGCGGCGTCGGCGAACCGGACCATTATACGGTCTTGGCGTGGTGTGCGCAGAAGGCGGAGGCGAGAAAAGGGGATGCGGCTGAAAACCCGGGAGGTATTCGGCTGAACCCGACTATGGATTGCCCGATTGTCAGCACAGCGTCACACCCCTCCGGCTTTCGCAGGGGCGTCGGGCGCTACGGCGCTTCCGTCAGCCTGATTTCAAACAGGCTGGGCCAGTTCTTGCCGGTGACGAAAAGGCGGCGGCCCGCGGAGTCCCAGGCGATGCCGTTCAGGACATCGTCGGCAGGCTGCATGCCGGTGCGATCGGGGAGCAGCCCGGTCAGGTCGACGACGCCGGTGACAACACCGGTCGCGGGGTCGATGCGGACGATGGCGTCCTGGGTCCAGACGTTGGCCCAGACCTCGCCGTCGATCCACTCCAGTTCGTTCAGGCGGGGGAGCGGCCGGCCGCGGAACGTGACCTGGACCCGGCCGGTCTCGGTCATGGTCGCGGGGTCGAGAAAGCGGAGGACCGGCGTGCCGTCCGACACGATCAGGCGCCGTCCATCGTCGGTCAGGCCCCAGCCCTCGCCCTCCAGCGGAAACTCGCCGAGCCGCGACAGGTCGGCGGCGTTCCAGACGAAGCCCTTGCCGTCATGCCAGGTCAGGGTGATCAGCCGGCCGTCGATCTCGGTCAGGCCCTCGCCAAAAAGATCGGGCGAGAGTTCGACGCGCTGCTCGACGACGCCGTCGTCCAGCCGCACCCGGCGGACCGTGGAGGGGTAGCGGCCCGTGCTCTCGAACAGGATGCCGCCGACATAGGCGAGGCCCTGGGTGAAGGCCTCGCGGTCGTGCGGCCGCACGCGCACCACTTGATAGCCGTAGAAGACCGGCTCGACGGCCTGGGTCCGGACCGGACCTGCGGCGGCGACCGGCGCGGCGGCCAGCAGCAGGGCGGCGAGGACAGCCGCCGCGCCCACGCTACACCCCCGGTTCGGCGGTTTCGGCCTTGTTGAGCTGCGCCTGCCTCGCCTCGAGGGCGGCGGCCTTCTTCGCGGCGGAGCGGCGGCCCAGCATGTTGAGGCTCTCGACCAGGGCCGAGAAGGCCATGGCGGCGTAGATGTAGCCCTTGGGCACGTGGACGCCGAAGCCGTCGGCGATCAGCACCATCCCGATCATCAGCAGGAAGCCGAGGGCCAGCATGACCACGGTGGGGTTCTTGTCGATGAAGTCGCCAAGCGGGTCGGAGGCGAACAGCATGGCGGCGACGGCGATGACCACGGCGACCATCATGATCGGCACGTGATCGGTCATGCCGACCGCGGTCAGGATGGAGTCGATCGAGAACACCAGATCGAGCAGGATGATCTGAACGATGGCGGAGCCGACGTTGTTGATCACGGCGCCGGCCTTGTCCTTCTCCAGCATGTCGTCGCTGGGGGTGGTGTCGACGGCGTGGTGGATTTCCTTGGTGGCCTTCCAGACGAGGAACAGGCCGCCGGCGATCAGGATCAGGTCGCGCCAGCTGAAGGCGGTGTCCCAGCCCTCGCCGTCGAGGCCGAGGTCGAAGACCGGCTGGGTCAGACCGACGATCCAGCCGATCATGGCCAGCAGGCCGAGACGCATAATCAGGGCCAGAGCGATGCCGATGCGGCGGGTGCGCTGGCGGTGCTCCGGCGGCAGCTTGTTCGACAGGATCGAGATGAAGATCAGATTGTCGATGCCGAGCACGACCTCCATGACCACCAGGGTGACCAGGGCCGCCCAGGCGGCGGGATCGGCGAAGAGTGCGGTTATTTCGGTCATGGGTTCGGGATACGGCAGCCGGGGAAACCGCGCCAGAATTTTCGGCCGGGACGGCGCGCGTCAGGGCGCCGCGCCGCGCCGGCCCCTCTGGACCCGGTCGCCGGGCTCGCCTAGCCAGAAAGCAACTGGATTTATCTGTCAGGTGAAGCGTGCCCTCAGGTCTTGCCGCCCTTCTCGATGACGTCGCCACCATCGCCAAGATGGCGGCGGCCTCCGTCGACGACGTGTCCGCCGCCGCCAGCCGCGCCAGCATGAAGGCCGCCGGGGTCGTGGTCGACGACGCCGCGGTGACGCCGGGCTATGCGATGGGATTTTCGCCGGCGCGCGAACTGCCCATCATCCGCAAGATCGCCGTCGGCTCACTGAAGAACAAATTCCTGATCCTGATGCCGGGCGCGCTGCTGATCAGCGCCTTTGCGCCCTGGGCCCTCACGCCGCTGCTGATGATGGGCGGCGCCTATCTGTGTTTCGAGGCGGCCGAGAAGCTGTGGGGCAATCTGGCGGGACATGGTCAGGGCGAGAAGGCGCCTGACGAACTGGCCCTGTCGTCCGAAGAGCAGGAAAAGAAGATGGTCGGTTCGGCGATCCGCACGGACCTGATCCTGTCGGCCGAGATCACCGCCATCGCCCTGGCCGATCTGGCCGAGCGCCCGCTGGCGACGCAGGCGGCGGCCCTGGCCATCGTCGGCCTGCTGATCACCGTGGCGGTCTACGGCGCCGTGGCCCTGATCGTGAAGATGGACGACATCGGCCTGCATCTGGCCGAGCGCCGCTCCGCTTCGGCCCGGGCGCTGGGCCGCGGGCTGGTCCACGCCATGCCGATGGTGCTGGGCGGACTGGCGACGATCGGCACCGCGGCGATGCTGTGGGTCGGCGGAGGGATCCTCGTCCACGGTCTGCATGAATACCACCTCGACGCCCTGCCGGGGCTGATCGAGGGTCTGGCGCACGCCGCCGGAAGCGTCCCGCTGATCGGCCCCGTCACCGGCTGGCTGGCGACGGCCGCCGCCTCGGCGGTGGTGGGCCTCGTGGTCGGCGCCGTGGTCGTGGCGATCCTGCATTTCATCCCGCGCAAGCGCGCCGCCCACTGACGGACGGGCGCGGCGGGGTCGCCTGTTCAGCGCCCGGCCGGGACCAGGTCCGCCACCACCGGGAAATGGTCCGAGATGACGCGGCCGCCGAAGGAGTCGGTCAGGACGCCGAACCGCTCCACCGCCAGGCCGGGACCGACAAAGACGTGGTCGATGGCGACGCCGTCGTTGTCGCTGGCGAGGTCGAAGGCGTTGAAGGTGCCGGCGGGGCCGAAGTCGACGGCGCTGATCGCCCGGGCGTCGCGCAGGCCGGAGGCGACGATGCGGCGATACGGCGCGGTCTGCGGCCCGGTGTTGAAGTCGCCCATCAGCACGACGTCGGCGTCCGCGGCGGCCGGGGCGAGGCTGGAGACCAGGTCGGCGCACTGCTCCCGGGCGACGACGCCGACGTGGTCGAAATGGGCGTTGCGCACGTCGAGCAGCCGGCCGTCGCGGCGGTCGCGCAGCAGGACGCGGGTGACGGTGCGCGGGTAGGCGGCGTCCCAGCCCTTCGACGGCGTGGTCGGGGTCGGGGAGCACCAGAAGGTCTCGGTGCGCAGGGCCTCGTAACGGTCGCGCTTCCAGAACAGGGTGGTGGTTTCTCCGACGGGTCCGCCATCGTCGCGGCCGACGCCGTAGCGGTCCCAGGCCGGCAGGTGTTCGGCCAGATAGCCGACCATGGCCGAATGGGCCTCCTGCACGCCGAGCAGGTCGGGGTCGTAGAAGGCGATCTGGGCCGCCATGTGCGGCCGGCGCTCAAGCCAGGTCGGATTGTCGGTCGGGACATCGACGCGGATGTTGTAGCTCATCACCCGGAACGAGGCGGGGTCGTGGGCCAGCGCGGCGGAGGCGAGCGACAGCACAGAGGCGGCCGCGACGGCGGGGAGGATGCGGGCGAGGGTCATGCCGCGATCTTCGGCTTCCGGACCCGCGGGGACACGTCAATTGTCGTTACGCCGCCCTCGGCAGGAGAAGCCGCTGCGGCGGACCGCCTCGGTTGCGGTCGGGGGGTTACGGTGCTATCAGGCGCCCGGCTTAGGCCGAGGGTGCGTCGCGAGACGTTTCTTCGGCGTGCTTTCTTCAAGCATTTCAGGCCTTTGACCGGTGCGCACCCCGCCGCCGGTCGTCAACCCGAACGCTAACCCGCGCGGACCATACAGTGGCTGACGATTACAGGACGACGGAAGTCGGCGAGCGCTATGCACAGGCGCTGTTCGACCTCGCTGACGAGACGGGCGTCCTCGACGCCGTGCGCGCCGATCTCAAGTCGCTGCGCGCCGCGTGGAACGACAGCGCCGACCTGCGCCGTCTGGCCACCTCGCCGGTGATCGCCGCCGAGGACCAGCAGAAGGGCCTCGCAGCCATCGCCGACGCGGCGAAGTTCAACGGGGTGACGCGCAACTTCCTCGGCCTGCTGGGCCAGAACGGCCGTTCGCGCGACCTGCCGGGCGTGATCGCCGGCTTCGAGGCGCTGTATGCGAAGAAGACGGGCGTGGTCGCCGCCGAGGTGGTTTCGGCCCAGGCCCTGAGCGCCGCCCAGATGAAATCCATCCAGTCCGCCCTGCGCGCCTCGCTGGGCAAGGACCCGGAAATGACCGCCCGCGTCGATCCGTCGATCCTCGGCGGCCTGAAGGTCAAGGTGGGGTCGAAGCTGTTCGACGCCTCGCTGAAGACCAAGCTCGACCAGATGAAATTCGCGCTCAAGCGCGCCTAACCCACGACGGCGACCGGTCCCAAGGACCGGGGCGCACCAAGAGACGAAGACAGAGAGATCCAAATGGACATCCGCGCCGCCGAAATCTCGGCCATCCTCAAGTCGCAGATCGCCAATTTCGGCGTGGAAGCGGACGTCTCGGACGTCGGCCAGGTGCTGTCGGTCGGCGACGGCATCGCCCGCATTCACGGTCTGGACAACGTCCAGGCCGGCGAGATGATCGAATTCCCCAAGGCCGGCGTGAAGGGCATGGCCCTGAACCTCGAGCGCGACAACGTCGGGGCGGTGATCTTCGGCGCGGACAGCCAGATCGCCGAGGGCGACGAGGTCCGCCGTCTGGGCGAGATCGTGGACGTGCCGGTCGGCAAGGGCCTGCTGGGCCGCGTCGTCAACCCGCTGGGCGAGCCGATCGACGGCAAGGGCCCGATCCAGTTCACCGAGCGCCGCCGCGTCGACGTCAAGGCTCCGGGCATCATCCCGCGGAAGTCGGTGCACGAGCCGATGCAGACCGGCCTGAAGGCCATCGACACCCTGATCCCGATCGGCCGCGGCCAGCGCGAGCTGATCATCGGCGACCGTCAGGTCGGCAAGACCGCCGTGGCCGTCGACACCATCCTGAACCAGAAGGCCACCAACGCCGCCGCGACGTCGGAAGGCGAGAAGCTGTACTGCATCTACGTCGCCATCGGCCAGAAGCGCTCGACCGTGGCCCAGATCGTCAAGACGCTCGAGGAGCGCGGCGCCCTGGACTACACCATCGTCGTCGCCGCCACGGCCTCGGAGCCGGCCCCGCTGCAGTTCCTGGCCCCGTTCTCGGGCACGGCCATGGGCGAGTTCTTCCGCGACAACGGCATGCACGCCCTGATCGTCTATGACGACCTGTCCAAGCAGGCCGTGGCCTATCGCCAGATGTCGCTGCTGCTGCGCCGTCCGCCGGGCCGCGAAGCCTATCCGGGCGACGTCTTCTACCTGCACTCGCGCCTGCTGGAGCGTTCGGCCAAGCTGAACGAGGACAACGGCGCCGGCTCGATGACCGCCCTGCCGCTGATCGAGACCCAGGCCAACGACGTGTCGGCCTACATCCCGACCAACGTGATCTCGATCACCGACGGCCAGATCTTCCTGGAATCGGACCTGTTCTACCAGGGCATCCGCCCGGCCGTGAACGTCGGCATCTCGGTGTCGCGCGTGGGCTCCTCGGCCCAGATCAAGGCGATGAAGCAGGTCGCCGGCTCCATCAAGGGCGAGCTGGCCCAGTACCGGGAGATGGCCGCCTTCGCCAAGTTCGGTTCGGACCTCGACGCCTCGACCCAGAAGCTGCTGGCCCGCGGCGCCCGCCTGACCGAGCTGCTGAAGCAGCCGCAGTACTCGCCGCTGACGGTCGAGGAGCAGGTCGTCTCGGTCTACGCCGGCACGCGCGGCTACCTGGACAATGTGGCCATCGGCGACATCCAGCGCTTCGAGAGCGAACTGCTGGCCCGCCTGCACTCGGGCCACGCCTCGATCCTCGACGGCATCCGCACCAAGAAGGCGCTGACGCCCGAGCTGGAAACCGAGCTGAAGGCGGCCATCGAAGCCTTCGCCAAGACCTTCGCCTGACCTGACCTGTAGGGACTAGAAAGAGCAGCCCGAATGGCCAGCCTCAAGGAAATGCGCAATCGGATCGGAAGCGTGAAAGCCACGCAGAAGATCACGAAAGCCATGCAGATGGTCGCCGCGGCCAAGCTGAAACGCGCCCAGGACCAGGCCGTCGCGGCCCGGCCCTACGCCTCGCGCATGGCGGCCGTCATCGCCAACCTGGCGGCCGGCGTCTCGGGCGAGGGCGCGCCGAAGCTCCTCGCCGGCACCGGCTCGGACCAGCGCCACCTGATCGTGGTGGCCTCGTCCGACAAGGGCCTCGCCGGCGGCTTCTCGTCGAACATCATCCGCGCCGCCCGCGAGCGCATCAACGGCCTGATCGCCGCCGGCAAGGACGTCCGCGTCATCGCCGTGGGCCGCAAGTCGCGCGACCAGCTGACCCGGCTGTACGGCGACAGGATCGTGCGCACCTTCGAACTGTCGGAGCACAAGACCATCGGCCTGCCCTCGGCCCAGCCGATCGCCGAGCTGATCGCCGACGAGTTCGAGAACGGGCGCGCCGACGTGGTCACCCTGTTCTACAGCCAGTTCAAGTCGGTGATCTCGCAGGTCCCGACCGCCAAGCAGCTGATCCCGGCCGTGGTCGAGGGCGGCGCCGAGCCGATCAACCTGAACGGCGCGGTCTACGACTACGAACCGTCCGAGGAGGAGATCCTCGACACCCTGCTGCCGCGCAACATCACCACCCAGATCCTGGCCTCGCTCTACGAGAACCAGGCCGGCTTCTACGGGGCCCAGATGGGCGCCATGGACGCGGCCACGCGCAACGCCGGCGACATGATTTCCGCCCTCACCCTGCAATACAACCGATCCCGCCAGGCGCAGATCACCAAGGAGCTGATCGAGATCATCTCCGGCGCCGAAGCCCTCTGATCTGATCCTGACCGCACAAGACGACAACGGACCCGCACCGATGACCGACACCACCGCTCCCAAGAAGACCGCGACCCGCAAGCCGGCCGCGCCCAAGGCTCCCAAGGCCGCCGCCGCCACCGGCAACGCCGTGGTCACCGCCGGCACCGGCGTGGGCAAGATCGCCCAGGTCATCGGCGCCGTCGTCGACGTCGAGTTCGAGGGCCAGCTGCCGGCCATCCTGAACGCGCTCGAAACGACCAACGTCGACCAGAAGACGGGCGAGCCCTTCCGCCTGGTGCTGGAAGTCGCCCAGCACCTGGGTGAGAACATGGTCCGCACCATCGCCATGGACACCACCGAGGGCCTGACCCGCGGCCAGGCCGTGACCGACACCGGCACCTCGATCCTGGCCCCGGTCGGACCGGGCACCCTCGGCCGCATCATGAACGTCGTCGGCGCGCCGATCGACGAGGCCGGCCCGATCAAGACCCAGATGTACCGCCCGATTCACCGCGAGGCGCCGTCGTTCGAAGAGCAGTCGACGTCGTCGGAAATCCTCGTCACCGGGATCAAGGTCATCGACCTGATCTGCCCCTACACCAAGGGCGGCAAGATCGGCCTGTTCGGCGGCGCGGGCGTCGGCAAGACCGTGACCATGCAGGAGCTGATCAACAACATCGCCAAGGCGTACGGCGGTTACTCGGTTCTGGCCGGCGTGGGCGAGCGCACCCGCGAGGGCAACGACCTGTACCACGAGATGATCGAGTCCAACGTCAACGTGGACCCGGCCAAGAACAACGGCTCGACCGAGGGCTCCAAATGCGCCCTCGTCTACGGCCAGATGAACGAGCCGCCCGGCGCCCGCGCCCGCGTCGCCCTGACCGGCCTGGCCCAGGCCGAGTACTTCCGCGACGAGGAAGGCAAGGACGTGCTGCTGTTCGTCGACAACATCTTCCGTTTCACCCAGGCCGGCTCGGAAGTGTCGGCGCTGCTGGGCCGCATCCCGTCGGCCGTGGGCTATCAGCCGACGCTGGCCACCGAGATGGGCAACCTGCAGGAGCGCATCACCTCGACCAAGAAGGGCTCGATCACCTCGGTCCAGGCCATCTACGTGCCCGCCGACGACCTGACCGACCCGGCGCCCGCCGCCTCGTTCGCCCACCTCGACGCCACCACCGTGCTGAGCCGCGACATCGCCGCCCAGGCCATCTTCCCGGCCGTGGACCCGCTGGACTCGACCTCGCGGATCATGGACCCGCTGGTCATCGGCGAGGAGCACTACCAGGTCGCCCGTTCGGTCCAGGAAGTGCTGCAGCAGTACAAGGCGCTGAAGGACATCATCGCCATCCTGGGCATGGACGAGCTGTCGGAAGAGGACAAGCTGGTCGTGGCCCGCGCCCGCAAGATCCAGCGCTTCCTGTCGCAGCCGTTCTTCGTGGCCGAGCAGTTCACCAACTCGCCGGGCAAGTTCGTCTCGCTGGAAGACACGATCCGCTCGTTCAAGGGCATCGTGGCCGGTGAATACGACCACCTGCCGGAAGCCGCCTTCTACATGGTCGGCGCCATCGAAGAGGCCGTCGCCAAGGCCGAGAAGATGGCTTCGGAAGCCTGATCATGGCCGGCAAGCTGAGCTTTTCGCTGGTGTCGCCTGAACGCGAGGTCTTCGCCGGCCTCGTGGACCAGGTCGATGCGCCCGGCGTCGAGGGCGATTTCGGCGTCCTGGCCGACCACGCGCCCTTCATGACCGCCCTGCGCGAAGGCGTGGTGACGGTCATGGACGGCGGCTCGCGCCGCCAGTTCGAGGTGCACGGCGGCTTCGCCGACGTCACCCCGGCGGGCCTGACCATCCTGGCCGAACAGGCCTCGGAAGTGGCGGCGGGCTAAGGCCCACGCTCGTGGAATCTTGAAAAGCCGGCGCCGCACGCGGTCGCCGGCTTTTTGTTGCGCGTCGGCGGCGCTTGACCCCCGCGCCGCAAGTCCTAGATAGCCGTTCGCAAGACGAGGCCACGTCCTCGCTCCCGCGCCGATCCAGCATCGGACGGGACGAAGTCCGGGACGGCCCGGCCCTTTGAGAGGAGGGCCGCGCGTGGCCTGGACGTATCTGATCATCGCCGGACTGCTGGAAGTCGTCTGGGCGTATTTCATGAAACAGTCGGCCGGGTTCACCCGCCTGTGGCCGAGCGTGGCGACGCTGGGTTTCATGGGGGTGAGCTTCGCCCTGCTGTCGCTGGCCATGCGGTCGCTGCCGATGGGCACGGCCTATACGGTGTGGACCGGCATCGGCGCGGTGGGGGCCTTCATCGTCGGGGTGGTGTTCCTGCAGGAGCACGTCAACCTGTGGCGCGTGCTGGCGGCCGGGCTGATCATCGCCGGGATCGTGATGATGCGGCTGGCGCCGGGACAGTGACGGTGTAGCTTCGGCCGCAGGGAGACCGCCCGTGCTCGAACTCAGACCCAACTGCGAATGCTGCGACCGGGACCTGCCGTTCGACAGCCCCGACGCGCGTATCTGCACCTTCGAATGCACCTTCTGCTCGGAGTGCGTGGAGGGGGCCCTGAAGGGCGTCTGCCCCAACTGCGGCGGCGGCTTCGTTCCCCGGCCGGTCCGGCCCGCGCGGCTGATGGAGACCTATCCCGCCTCGACCCGGCGGGTGCTCAAGGCGACGGGCTGCATCGGGCCATGATGGCCGGGCGCGCTCTCGCCGCCGGCTTGGCCGCGGCCCTGACCCTGTCCTCCTGCGCTCACGTCGGCGAGGGAGACGAACCGCTGGTCATGACCGAACGCGTGATGCGCGAGGCCTGCATCCCCTTCGTGGTCGACGGCATCGACGCGGATGAGGTCGGTCGGCGGCTCGGCGGCTGGTGGAGCCGGAACTTTCCGGACCCGTTCACGCCGCCGCAGGGGCCGATCTTCCGCCGGGGCGGTGCGACGGTGCAGGTCATCGACGGGCGTTCGGCCCGTACGCTGGACGGCCGGCTGACCACCCGCCCGATGCGTCACTGTCGGCTGTGGCTGGGAAGGACGCCGGAAACGGGCCTGGTGGAGGCCGTCGCCTCGGCGGTCGGGACGCGGGCAGGCGTCGTCCTGGCGGCGCCGGGAACGGCGGATGGCAACCGGAAGATCATCGCCTGCATTCCCTCGGGAGAGGGGCGGATCGCCGTCGTCAGCGTCCTTGTCTTTCCGAATGGCGAGACCGGAGCCAACGTTCACGAAACCAGCGCCGGCCCGCGCAACTGCGTCGGCTGATCAGACCACCAGCGGCGCGAACGCCTGGACCACCTGTTCGTAGGCCTTGCGCTTGAAGGGGACGATGAGGTCGGGGGCTTCGTCGAGACGACCCCAGCGCCAGGCGTCGAACTCGATGTCGCCGTGGGTTTCGAGGTCGATTTCGGATTCGTCGCCGGTGAAGCGGAAGGCGAACCATTTCTGCTTCTGGCCGGCGAAGCCGCGCGCCTGCTTGCTCCCGCCGTAGTCGGCCGGGAAGGCGTAGGCGATCCACTCCTCGGTCCTGGCCAGAAGTTCGGCGGAGGTGACGCCCGTCTCCTCGGCCAGCTCGCGGCGGGCGGCGGCCTCGTAGTCCTCCCCCTCGTCGACTCCGCCCTGGGGGAACTGCCAGTTATGCGGCCCCGGCGTATTGGCGCGACGGCCGTACCAGACCCGGCCGTCCGGGTGGAACAGCACGACGCCGACGTTGGGGCGGTATTGGCTGAGGGGGTCGGTCATGGGAGAGGCAGCAGGCAACAGGCAGCAGGCAGCAGGGAAGAAGATTGCTTATAGCAGGCCGGGTCGGCTGTCGCGCCGCCTGCTGCCTGCTGCCTGCTGCCTGCTGCCTGTTGCCCGCTGCCTATCTTCCCGGCCGGTTCGCCAGCGCGCTCGCCGGGGCCAGTTGCAGGCCGCGGGCCTCGAGACCGGCCGTCCAGCGGGCGGCGGCCTCGACGGTGACGGGGTAGCTGAAGCCCGTGCCGAGGGCCTGGCCCCGGGCCTTGGCGAGGGCCTCCAGGGCGTTCAGCTGGCCGACGATGGCGGTGGGGGTCTGCTGTTCATCGATGATGCGGTTGGCGCTGGCGCGCGACCAGGCCCCGGGGCGGCGGCTCATCGAACCGTCGTCGAGAAAGGCCACGCCATGCTGGCGCAGCATGGTCATGAAGGTGGCCATGCCCGTGTCCGAGGTCGCGAAGCGGTCGCCCAGATAGTTGGTGACGCCGAAATAGCCGACAGCGCGGCCCAGCAGCCAGTTCATCTTCGCCTGGATGTCGGCGGGCTCGGCGTTGGCCAGCAGGGTGTAGGGGCCAGGATCGTTGTTGGGATAGCCGGTCGGCTCCATCGGCATTTCCAGCATGACCTCGTGGCCCTGGGCGCGGGCGAGGTCGATCCAGCCCTGCAGGCCCTCGGCGTAGGGCACGAAGCTGAGGGTGACCTCGGCCGGCAGGCGCTCGATGGCGGCGCGGGTGGTGACGGCGTTGAGCCCGAGCCCGCCGACGATCAGGGCGACGCGCGGCTTGCCGTTGGAGACGAAGGGACGGGCGTAGGCCTGGGCGGGGACGCGGCCGTCCGGGGCGATGCGCGGCAGCGGGCCGTCGGGGCCGGGCTGGGTGAGGCCGGCGATGGGGGCGGCGGGCAGCGGCTGGGCGGCCACCCGGGGGGCGGTGACGGGGGCGCCGGCGCCGGAGACGGTGGCGCCGTCGGGCAGGGTGATCACCGCCTCGCCCATCAGGGCCGGGTCGCCGCCGGCGGCCAGGTCCTGGTAGATGCCGGAGCCGTCCACCGAGAAGGCCTCGAGGCCGGTGGGAACCGGGGCAACGGCGGCGGAAGGACGGTTCAGGGCGACGCGGGCGGACGGGGCCCCGGCGCGGGGATCGCCGAGCACGGTGACGAACAGGGCGGCGGCGCCGAGCAGCAGCACCCCGGCGGCGGCGACGGCGACCGGCGGCCTCTTCAGCACCCGGATCACCGGGGCGAAGCTTTCGGCCATGGAGCGGCGGGCGGGCGGAGCGCCCGCGGTGGCGGCGAGGACGGACTGGCGCTTGGCGAACATGGGCAAGGAACTGGGCGCTCGAACCGGGGTCCGCGGGACGGACTCCTTCAAGGCCCACATTGGCCGTGCGTCGGTTAAGAAAGCCTAACGCGGTGTTAGCTATGCTTTGGAGGGATCAGGCAGCAGGCAGCAGGCAGCAGGTCAGCGGGAGGGTTGGGCCTCTACCCGGGTGATCAAACCGTGGAGCATGCGCCCCACTTCATCCGTCTGATCGAGCAGGGGCGCGGTGGCGCCAGAAGCAAGCAGCCCGACCCTCTCGGCGAGGATCAGATGGGTTTCAAGTTCCTTCAGCGAGCCGCGAGCAATCCTCAGGAAGCTGAGGTAGCTCGGCGTGCTCGCCCGGCCGTATCCTTCGGCGATATTGGCTGCGATCGAGGCGGCGGCCCGGCGACTTTGCGACGTCAGGCCGAAAAGTTCGTCCCGGGGATACGCCCTGGTCAATTCGTAGGTGCCGACGGCCACGTCCATCGCGCGTTGCCACACCTGCAGATCCCGATAACTACGCACTTCGGACATAACGTTCTCCGTACGCGTCGACTATTCATTCAGTCCCTGCAGTCACCCTGCTGCCTGCTGCCTGCTGCCTGCTGCCTCACTTCACGGCGTCTCGTCGGCTTCATCCGCCACCGCGGCCATGGCCGTGCCGGGTTCGGTGACGACGATGCCTTCGGGGGCCGCGGCCAGCTGGGTCAGGTTGCCGCCGGCGCGGAGCACGTCGAAGGCGCGCTCCAGCTGGTAGTCCTTGTCCTTGTCCCAGGATTCGCCGGGGGCCTCGTGCGGGGTGTGCGGCCCCTTGCGTTCGGCCCCGATGGAGGCGTCCAGGGCCGTGGCGTAGGCGGCCTCGGAATAGATGAAGTTGGAGCGCGAGACGATGCGCGCCTCGGCCTCGGAGCGGGCCACCTCGAGGTCGGGCTCGATGCCGATCTTCTGGATCGAGGCGCCCGAGGGCGTGAAATAGCGCGCCGTGGTGATCGACAGGGCGCCGTCCTGGCCGCCGCGCAGCGGGATGACGCTCTGCACCGAGCCCTTGCCGAAGCTGGTCAGGCCGACCAGCGTGGCGCGCTGGTGGTCCTTCAGGGCCCCGGCGACGATCTCGGAGGCCGAGGCCGAGCCGTAGTTGATCAGCACCACCACCGGCAGGCCGCCGGTCAGGTCGCCCGGGCGGGCGGCGTAGCGGATGATCTGCTCGGGCTGACGGCCGCGCTGGCTGACGATCTCGCCGCGCTCGAGGAAGGCGTCGGACACGGCGATGGCCGCGTCCAGCAGGCCGCCGCCGTTGTTGCGGAGATCGACGACGTAGCCCTTCAGGGCCGGGTTCTCGGCCTTAAGGCGGGCGATGGTCTCGCCGAGCTCGCGGCCGGTGTTCTCGTTGAAGGTCGAGATGCGCAGCACGCCGAAGTCGCCCTCGACGCGGCCGGTGACGGAGTCGATCTTGATGATCTCGCGGGTCAGGACGACCTCGCGCGGCTCCTCCCCGTCGCGCAGGAAGGTGACCTTGACCGAGGTGCCGGCCGCGCCGCGCAGCTTTTCGGAGACCTGGCTGACGGTCAGGCCCGACGAGCTCTGGCCCTCGATGGCCGAAATCACGTCGCCGGCCTGGACGCCGGCGCGGGCGGCGGGGCCGCCGTCCATCGGCGAGATGATCTTCACCAGCCCGCCTTCGGACGAGATGGTCAGGCCGACGCCGGTATACTGGCCCTCGGTGCGCTCGCGCAGCTCGCCGTAGGCCTTGAGCGGCAGGTAGGCCGAGTGCGGGTCCAGCGCCCCCATCATGCCCTGCAGGGCGGCCTCGATCAGCTTCTTGTCGTCGACGGGAACGACATAGTCGCGCTCGACCGTGGCGAGGGCGTCGCCGAACAGGCCGATCAGGCGGAAGGCCTCGTTGCGCGGCGTCTGGCCGGCGGTGGTGGCGGCGCCCAGGCCGACCACGGTGGCGGCGGCGGCGCCGATCATCAGCAACTTGCGCATTCGGTCTTCTTCCAGCGGGCCGGGGAGGCGGCCTGAACGTCATAGGTTATGAGGCCCGCGGCGACCAAATCGTGGCCGACCGGGGGTTCGCCGATAAAATCAGCGTCATCGGGGGATGGGAAGGGGATTCGCGGAACAGGGGCTAGGGATGAGGGATGAGGGTTGGTCGGTCGCCAGCCGGGGGATCGACTGAGCAGGCCCGGCCAGCTGGCCCCTAGCCCCTCATCCCTCATCCCTCACCCCTCACCTGAGCCACGGCCCCGGATCGACCGGGCGTTCATCGCGGCGGAGCTCGAAGCCGATTTCGCCGTCGGGGCCGGAGCGGCCGAGGGTCTGGCCGTCGGCGACGCGCGCGCCGGTCTCGACCGCGACCTCGTCCAGCCCGGAAACCACGGCGCGCCAGCCGGGGCCGAGGTCGAGGATGACCACCTGGCCCCAGCCCTCCAGCGGACCGGCCCAGGCCACCCGGCCGGCGGCGGGGGCGTGCGCCTCCAGCCGGTCCGCCCGCCAGCGCCAGCCGCCCGAACCGGGCCCGAAACGGAGCGACGGCGGCCCCTCGACGGGCGCGGTCAGGCGATCGCGGCCGGCCGGACGGCGGGCGCTGGCGGTGGCGGCCTCGGCGTCGACCACGGGCGCGGCCGATCCGAGGGCGCGCAGCCGGGCTTCCAGCGCCGCGGCGGCCCGTTCGGCGGCGTCGGCCTCGGCCTTGAGGACGGCGCGCAGCCGGGTCTGGCGCGCGGCCAGCGCCTCGGCGCGGGCGCGGCGGTCGCCCTGGGCGCTCTCGGCGGTGAACAGGGCCTCGCTGTTGAGGGCGGCGAGGCGGCGGACGCGGACGATCTCGGCCTGACGGTCGGCCAGGGCCTTGGCCCGGGCCTGAAGCTCGGGGGCTATGGCCTTCATCAGGATGGCGGCGCGGACGGTGTCGACCGCCTTGTCGGCGGGCACCAGCAGGGGCGGCGGCGGACGGCGGCTCATCATCTGCAGCGCGGACAACAGGCGGGCCTGACGGCCGCGGGCCTGCGACAGGCGGGCGACGAGGGCCGCCTCGCGCTCGCTGAGACTGCGCAGGCGGGCGCGCTGGGCGGCGAGGGCCGTGTCGCCGGCGGCGACGTCGGCGCCGAGCGCGGCCAGTTCGCGCTCCAGCCGGGCGATCTCGGCGGCGGCGTCGGCGGCCTCGGCGCGCAGGCGGCGGGCGCGGGCCTGTTCGTCGCGGAACTCGGCGCGCAGGCGCTGGACCTCGGCCGTCTGCGGGGCGGCGGCGGCCACCGGCAGGGCGGCCAGGACGAACAGCAGGGCGAGGGCGGCCTTACGCATCAATCGCGATGATAGGGCGATCCGGCCAGGATGGTCACGGCGCGATACAGCTGTTCGGCCAGCATGGCCCGGGCGAGGGCGTGCGGCCAGGTCTGGGGCCCGAAGGCGAGGGTCGAGGCGGCGGCGGCGCGGACGCTGTCGTCCAGCCCGTCGGCCCCGCCGATGGCGAAGGCCAGACGGCGTTCGCCGCGATCTCTCAGGGCGGCGATGTGGTCGGCGAAGGCGCGGCTGGAGAAGGTTCTGCCGCGCTCGTCGCAGGCGATCAGGTGCGCGCCCTCGGCGGCCTTGAGGATCAGCTCGGCCTCGGCCGCCTTGCCGGGCTTGCGCGCGTCCAGATCGATCAGGTCGAGGGGGCCGAGACCGAGCGCCCGGCCGGCCAGGGTGGCGCGCTCGGCGTAGCCGGCCGCCAAGGTCGCCTCGGGGCCGCGCCCCGGCTTGCCGATGGCGATGACGGCCAGCTTCATCCGGCGGGTCTAGGCGCGGGCGTCGACGCGGTGGCCGCTGTCGACCGACCAGATCTTCTCGATGTTGTAGAAGGCGCGGACTTCGGGGCGGAACAGGTGGACGATGACGTCGCCGGCGTCGAGCAGCACCCAGTCGCAGTGCGGCAGGCCGGAGACCTTGACCCGGCCGAGGCCCTGTTCCTTCAGCGTGCGCTGCAGGTGGTCGGCGAGGGCGCCGACGTGGCGGTGCGAGCGCCCGGAGGCGATGATCATGGTGTCGGCCATCGGGCTCTTGCCCTTCAGGTCGATCAGGACGATGTCCTGCGCCTTGTCCTCGTCGAGGCGCGACAGGACGGCCTGTTCCAGCACCGTGGAGCCGACGGGAAGGGGAGCCTGGGGGCCGTTATCCGGGGGACCGTCTTCGGAATGGATGGGCGCGATCGGGTCCATCTCATGCGCCGTGTTGGAAACGGCGCTGTCTTGCGCATCGTGCGCGGGCGAGGGGGTCAGCGGAAGGCTCCAGGGAGGTGACTAAAGGGGCAGTCTAGCACAGACCCGCCGGGGCGTCACGCGTTGCGCCGGGCGGCCGGGCCCGCGGGCCCGGCGTGGGCGCGCAGGGCGGTCGAGGAGCGGGGGTTGAGCGGGGCCGTCAGGTAGGTCCAGGCGGGGGCCTCCAGGTCCGGCAGCAGGCGGGCTTTCGAGGCCGGAACGCGGGCGGCGGCGAAGCGGGCGGCGGCGGGGGCGGTGCGGCTGTCGAGCTCCGAGCCGGGCCGGGCGATCACCGCCACGGGGGCCAGGCGCATGATGTCGGTCCAGCCGCGCCAGCGATGGAAGCCAGCCAGATTGTCCGAGCCCATCAGCCAGACGAAATGCACCCCTGGATGGCGGGCGATCAGGGCGCGCAGGGTGTCGACCGTCCAGCGCGTGCCGATGCGGCTCTCGACGTCGGAGACGATCATCGCCGGACCGCGGGCGACGGCGCGGGCTGAGGCCATGCGCTCGGCCAGGGGGGCGCTGTCGCGGGCGTCCTTGAGCGGGTTCTGCGGCGAGACCAGCCAGACGACGCGGTCGAGGCCGAGCCGGCGCAGGGCGGTCTCGGCGACATGGGCGTGGCCGTCGTGGGCCGGATTGAACGAGCCGCCGAGCAGGCCGACCTTCATGCCCGGCTGCAGGTCGAGCCCGTCGCGCAGGGCGCCCCGGCGGGGGCCGGAGGCTCGCGGGGCGGGACCGGCGTGAAAGAAGGGCAAGGCGGGCTCTTGGACCGGGCTCTGGGGGACTTATGCTCACAAGGGAGCTAACACGCCCGGGCCGGAGTGTCGCCTGCCGCTCAGTGGGGCTGTTTCTTGAAGGTGTCGCCGACCTCGGCAGCGTCCGGGCCGTCGGGGCCGGCGCTCTTGCGCTCGCGTTCGGCGTTGCGTTTGACCGCCGCGTCGGAGGTCGAGGCGTCGGGCCGGCCCAGCGGAATGGCGCCGTTGTCGTCGCGGCCTTCGGTCTGGATGGGTTTCTGATCGGTCATGGCGGGCTCCTTTCGGGAGGAAAGGAGCCGCGGCCCCGATGCGTTCCGCCGTCAGCCTTCGAAGTCGGCGCAGTACTGGTGCATGTGCGCCGCGTATTCGGCGAGCGAGCCCATGTCGAAGGCATCGCGGAGCGCCTGTACGCCCTCGGGGTCCTCGAGGTCATTGGGAGCCCAGACGCCCTTCGAGACGCAGCGGCCCTGGCTGCCGTAGCGCTGGGGACGGTTCTCGCCGACGGCGATGCGGTCGTACAGGTAGGCGTAGTTGGAGCGGCTGACCTCGCCTTCCGCCACCAGCGGTTCAAGCAGGGTGAGGACGTGGCGCTGGAAGGGCCGGTCGCGGTCGGCGTGCTGGGCCATCAGCCAGGCGGCGCTCGAGGCGGCCTCGCCGTGGACCGAGATGCGGTACCAGCCGTGGGCGGCGACGTCGGCCTTGAGCCATTCGGTGTTGTCGCTGTCGACCTCCCAGGCCTGCTGGCCGAGGCGACTGTTGAAGCGGCTCCAGGCGCCGGGCGTCGGCGATTCCGGCCAGACCTCGTCGGTGACGTCCCAGCCGCGCCGCAGCAACTGGTCCCGGGCCGCGCGCCGCAGCAGTTCGCGGATGCGGGGGTCTGTCGCCTCTTCGGCCATCCGGACGCGGTCGGCGACGTAGCTGAAAGGCGGATCCGCCACCGGCCGCCCCGCCATGACGGCTTCGCCGAAAGCGATCCAGCGATCCCAGGCCGCGGCGGCGGCGGCGCGGTCGGCTTCGAAAACCTCCGCGGTGGGGGCCTCGGCGGCGGCGGCGAGTTCGGCCTGCAGGATGGTCTCGGCTTCCGTCAGCGGCCGCCGGGTGTCGCCGTCGATGCGGGTGCGCATCGAGACCGCGCTGGACAGGGCCTTGAGGTCGACGCCGGTGGCCTTGAAGGCCATGTAGTCGAAGGCGCGGGCCGCCGCGGCGTCCTCGGTCAGAGCCGCGAGGGCTTCCGGCAGGGCGGGCGGCCGGGCCTGGAAGGCCATCAGGCTCAGCGCCACAAGGCCGACGGCCAGCCCTCTGGTGAAGCGAAGCATGGCCGTCCCTCCCGTTAGCCGGGAAGAACAGCCCTGCTTCACGCCGAAATCAAGGCGCCCAGCCGCCGGGGGTTTCGACCACGGTCTCGTCCGTCTCCGCCGGGGCGACCTCGCCGCGGTCCTTGCGGACCTCGGTCCAGGCGGCGCGGAGCAGTTCGGTGACGCCTTCGCCCGAGACGCCGGAGACCAGCATCGGCCGGCGGCCGGCGACGGCCTCGAGTTCGGCGGCCTTCTCCTCGCGCGCCTCGGGGGTCAGGGCGTCGATCTTGTTCAGGGCCAGCACTTCCGGCTTGTCGGCGAGGCCGGCGCCGTAGGCCTCCAGCTCGTGGCGGATGATGCGGTAGGCCTTGCCGACGTCCTCCTGGGTCCCGTCGATCAGGTGGATTAGGCAGCCGGAGCGCTCGACGTGGCCGAGGAAGCGGGTGCCGATGCCGGCCCCCTCGTGCGCCCCCTCGATCAGGCCGGGGATGTCGGCGATGACGAACCGTTCGGTGGCCGACAGGTCGACCACGCCGAGGTTGGGCACGAGGGTGGTGAAGGGATAGTCGGCGATCTTGGGCCGCGCGGCCGAGGCGGCGGCGAGGAAGGTCGACTTGCCGGCGTTGGGCAGGCCGGCGAGGCCGACGTCGGCGATCAGCTTCAGGCGCAGCCAGATCCAGCGCTCCTGGCCTTCCTGGCCGGGGTTGGCGTAGGCCGGGGCCTGGTTGGACGGGCCCTTGAAGCGGACATTGCCCCAGCCGCCGTTGCCGCCCTTGAGCAGCAGTTCGGTCTTGCCGGCTGTGTCCATGTCGAGCAGCACGGTCTCCTTGTCCTCGTCGAGGACCTGGGTGCCGACGGGGACCTTGAGGATAACGTCCTCGCCCTTGGCCCCGTGCATCTGCCGGCCCATGCCGTGGACGCCGGTCTGGGCCTTGAAATGCTGCTGGTAGCGGTAGTCGATCAGGGTGTTCAGCCCCTCGACGGCGGTGATCCAGACGTTGCCGCCATTGCCGCCGTCGCCGCCGTCCGGGCCGCCGTTCGGAATGAACTTTTCGCGCCGGAACGAGACGGCGCCCGCGCCGCCGTTGCCGGAGCGGATGTAGATCTTGGCCTGGTCGAGGAACTTCATCGGCGGCTTATGCCGGAAGAGAGCGGCGATTTACAGGCGGGGCGGGCGTTTGACTCAAGGGGGAGCCGGCCGGATGATCGAACCATGGGCCTGCAGGAGACCATCGCCGTCTGGACCGATCGCGAGACGACGCTCGACGAGGAACTGACGGCGCTTGGCGAGGAGGCGGTTTGCGAGATGGCTAACCTGCCGCCCGACTGGACAGGTGTCCTCGCGACCATCTTCATTTCGACCGCGATGGGACAGCACGGCCCGCGGGTGAAGCTCTTTCTGAAGCCGGGCCGCAGTCAGCCCAGCGCCTCGGTGTCCATCGGACCCCAGCCGCGCATTCTGGCCAGCAGTCTCGATGAGCGCGATCTCAACCGGATCGCACCGAAGGCGCTGGAATGGGTCGCCCTGAACCATGAAGCGCTCACGCGCTTCTGGTTCGAGGGCGAGACCATGCTGATAAGCGATGTCAGCGACTTCGCCCGCAGCCTCCGCCGGGTCTGACCCCGGTCAGCCGTTCGCCCAGACGCCGAACGGATCGCTCCACGGCAGGTCCATGGCCTCGGCGACGGCGGGGTAGGTGATCTCGCCCTTGAGGACGTTGAGGCCGCGAGCCAGGTGCGGGTTCTTCTTCAGGGCGTCGAGGCCGTGGTCCGCCAGCGCCAGGCCGAAGGGCAGGGTGGCGTTGTTGAGCGCTTCCGACGAGGTGCGCGGGGCGGCGCCCGGCATGTTGGCGACGCAGTAGTGGACCACGCCGTCGACGACATAGGTCGGGTCGGCGTGGGTGGTCGCCTTCGAGGTTTCGAAGCAGCCGCCCTGGTCGATGGCGACGTCGACCAGCACTGAGCCGGGCTTCATCTGCTTCAGGTGTTCGCGCTTGATCAGCTTGGGCGCCTCGGCCCCCGGGACCAGAACGGCGCCGATGATGACGTCGGCCTTGACCATCTCCTCCTCGACCGCGCCGATCGAGGAATAGCGGGTGATGACGCGGCCGTTGGTGACCTCGTCGATATAGGCCATGCGCGGAATTGAGCGTTCGAGCACGACCACCTCGGCGCCGAGGCCCATGGCCATGCGGGCGGCGTTGAAGCCGACGACGCCGCCGCCCAGCACCAGCACGCGGGCCGGGGCCACGCCGGGGACGCCGCAGAACAGCAGGCCCATGCCGCCGTTGTGCTTGAGCAGGGTCTCGGCGGCCGAGAAGACGGCGATGCGGCCGGCGACTTCCGACATCGGGGCCAGCAGCGGCAGGCCGTTGCGGGCATCCGTGACGGTCTCATAGGCGATGGCGGCGCATTTCGAGGCCAGCAGGCCCCTGGTCTGTTCCGGATCGGGCGCGAGGTGCAGGTAGGTGAAGAGGATCTGGTCCTCGCGCAGCATTTCCCACTCGACCTTCTGCGGCTCCTTGACCTTCACGATCATGTCGGCGCCGGCGAAGATTTCGGCAGCGGTGGCGACGATCTTCGCCCCGGCCTTTTCATAGTCGGCGTCGGTGAAGCCGGCGCCCATGCCGGCGCCCTGCTGGACCGAGACGGCATGGCCGTGGGCCACGTATTCGCGCACGGCCGTCGGGGTCAGGCCGATGCGGTGTTCGTTCTTCTTGATCTCTGTGGGGACGCCGACGCGCATGGGAGGTTCCTCTTCCGACGGGGTGCGGGCGGGCTCTGTGGCCGCCTCGCGTCGGGCGGCAATCTAGCGGCGGTGCGGCCGCAGGTTCCTGTTCTTTTCAGCGTCTGATCGACGTACAGTCGCAGAATCTGCGAACGAGGCTGCCTGTGAAGACGATTTCCGCCGTTGCGCTGGACGACACCGACCGCAAGATGATCCGCGCCCTGCAGGCGGACGGACGGATGACCAACGCCGACCTGGCCAAGGCGGTGAACCTGTCGGAGAGCGCCTGCCTGCGCCGGCTGCGGGCGCTGGAGGCGGCGGATGTGATCAGCCGGTACACCGCCATCATCAACGAGCGCGCCGTCGGCCTGCCGATCAGCGTGTTCGTGACCGTGACCCTGTCGTCGCAGGCGGAGAGCGCCCTGACGGCGTTCGAGACGGCCATCGCCACGGTGCCGGAGGTGGTCGAATGCTATCTGATGACCGGCGGCTCGGACTATCTGCTGCGGCTGGTGGTGCGGGACGTCGACGATCTGGAGCGGGTGCACTCGCGCGAGCTGACGCGGATCCCGGGAGTGACGCGGGTGTCGTCGAGCGTGGCGATGCGGACGGTGGTGAAGCGGGGGGCGCTGCCGGTCTAGGGTGGGGGTCCGTCTCAATCACGAGGCGCTCGCGCGCTTCTGGTGGGAAGGGAAGTTCTGGCCTGACCCGGAGGTGACCGCCTTCAAGGCGGCGCTGAAGAAGGTCTGAGCCGCGCAGTTCGGCTCAGACGTAGAAGCCCTCGCGCAGGTTGACGCCGTATTCGACCCAGGCCTTGAGCGCGGCCAGCATCTGCGACCAGCCCTGGCAGTTGCCGAAGGCGGCCTTGAGCCCGGTCGGCGTCTCGCGCCAGCCGCTCTCCTCGATGGTGACCAGGGTGCGGCCGTCGTCCAGCGGCTCGAAGGTGAAGACCACGGTGGTCATATAGGCGGCGCCCGCCGTGGCCTGGCTGTCTTCGGGCGGGCCGTCGTTGGCCTCCCACCTCAGGACGATGCGGCGGTTGGGCTCCACCTCGACGACCTCGACGGGAAAGGCGCCCGGGAAATCGGCGAAGTCCCACTGCACCGTCGCCCCGGTCTCCAGCCTACCGACGGCGCCGCCGGTGGTGAAATAGGCCGACAGCTTCGCCGGGTCGGCGACGGCCTCGAACACGTCCTCGACGGGGCGGGCGATGCGGCCGGACACCTTGAACTTCAGTTCCATGGCGGGTGCTCCTTGTTCCGGCCCCATAATGTTATATTCTTATAACATGTCAACCGAAGCGAATCAGGACCGCGTGTTCAAGGCCCTGTCAGCACGGGTGAGGCGGGAGATTCTGGACGCGTTGAAGGACGCGCCGTCCACGACCGGGGCCCTGTGCGCCCGCTTCAGCGCGCTGGACCGGTGCACGGTGATGCAGCATCTCAAGGTGCTTGAGGGCGCGGACCTGATCATCGTCCAGCGCCGGGGTCGGGAGCGGTGGAACCACCTCAATCCCCTGCCGATCAAACAGGTCCACGACCGCTGGATCGGCCCGCACGCCGCGCGGGCGGTCGGTGTGCTGGAGCGGATGAAGGCGGACCTGGAGCCCTGATCGCTAGCGCAGGGCCAGGGTCACCTGCTTGATTTCGACGTATTCGTCGATGCCGTGGATCGAGCCCTCGCGGCCATAGCCGGACTGTTTGACGCCGCCGAAGGGGGCGACGGCGGTGGAGATGAGGCCGGTGTTGACACCGCACATGCCCGCCTCGATCCGCCGGCCGATGCGCATCGCCCGGTCGAGGTCGCGGGTGAAGACATAGGAGGCGAGGCCGAAGTCGCTGTCGTTGGCCTTGTCCAGCACCTCGTCCTCGCTGTCGAACGGGAAGACAGGGATCAGCGGGCCGAAGGTCTCCTCGCGGCGGAACAGGGCGTCGTCGCCGCCGAGGGTGACAGTGGGCTGGAAGAAGCGGCCGCCCAGCGCATGGCGGGCGCCGCCGGTGAGGACGCGGCCGCCGGAGGCCTGCACCCTGTTCAGGTGGTCTTCGACCTTGGCGATCGCCTTGTCCTCGATCAGGGGGCCGACCTTGACGCCGGGTTCGAAGGCCGGGCCGACGGGGATTCTGGCGACCTCGGAGGCGAGCTTGTCCGCATAGGTCGCGGCGACCGACGCCTCGACATAGACGCGGTTGGGGCAGACGCAGGTCTGGCCCGAGTTGCGGAACTTGCCCTTGATGGTTTCCGCGACGGCCAGATCGATGTCGGCGTCGGCGAAGACGATCAGCGGCGCGGCGCCGCCCAGCTCCATCGAGACGCGCTTGAGCGTGGGGGCCGACTGCTCCGCCAGAAGACGGCCGACGGGGGTCGAGCCGGTGAAGCTGAGCTTGCGGATCAGCGGCGAGGCGGTCAGCACGCCGCCGATGGTCGCCGCGTCGCCGGTGACGACGCTGAGCACGCCCCTGGGCAGGCCGGCCTGACAGGCCAGTCCGGCCAGGGCGATGGCGGTGAACGGGGTCTGGCTGGCCGGCTTGACCACGGCGGTGCAGCCGGCGGCGAAGGCGGGGCCCAGCTTGCGGGTCAGCATGGCGGCCGGGAAATTCCACGGGGTGATGAAGGCGCAGGGACCGACCGCCTCGCGGAAGGTCAGGATGACGTGGCCGAGGGGGCTGTCCTGGGTCTCGCCGATCAGCCGTTCGGCCTCGCCGGCGAACCATTTGATGAAGCTGTTGGCATAGGCCACCTCGCCCTTCGCCTCCTCGAACGGCTTGCCGTTCTCGAGCGCCATCAGGGCCCCGAGCCCTTCGGTGTTGTCGTCGATCAGCCGGGCCCACTCGCGCAGGAAGGCGGCGCGCTTGTGCGGGTCCGACCGCGACCAGGCGGGGAAGGCCCCGTGGGCGGCCTGGATGGCGAGGTCCGTTTCGGCGGCGCCGAGGTCGGGGACGTGGCCGAGGATCTCGCCGGTGGCCGGATCATCGACGGCGATGCGGTTCCGGGAGGTGACCGGCTCTCCGGCGATCAGGGCGTGCTGGCGCAACAGGTTGAGGCCGGCGGCGCGGCCGTTGGCGTCTGGCATGGTCTTCATCCGGCTGGGGAGGCGCGGAAGAAACGCCTCAGGTCTGGATCGTGTTCAGGTCCCGGCCCCGGGTCTCGGGCAGCCAGATCAGGCTGACGATGACCGCGAACAGGGTGAAGGCGACCGAATACCACAGGCCGAAATAGATATTCCCCGACGCCGCCACCAGGGCGAAGCTGGCGGCCGGCAGCAGGCCGCCCACCCAGCCGGTGCCGATGTTGTAGGGCAGGCTCATGGCCGTGTAGCGCACCCGCGTCGGGAACAGCTCGACCAGGGCGGCGGCCTGGGGGCCGTACAGGGCCGTGGCGGCGACGATGAAGACCATCAGGATGGCGAACATCAGCGGCAGGTTCATGCGGGCGGGGTCAGCCCTGTCGGGATAGCCGGCGGCGGCCAGGGCGGCCTTGATGCGGGTCTCGACGTCGGCGCGGGCGGACTTCAGCGCCGCGCCGGACAGGCCCTCGCCCTCGACCGAGGCGACCTCCACGCCCCCGATCCGGACGGTGGCGACGCCGCCGGGCAGGGCCTCGGCGTTGGCGTAGGAGACGCCGGCGTTGGACAGGACGTTCTTGGCGATGTCGCAGGAACTGGCGAAGGCGGTCTTGCCGACGGGGTCGAACTGAAGGGCGCAGGCGGCGGGGTCGGCGACCACGGTCACCGGCGCGGAGGCCTGGGCCTCGGCCAGGGCCGGATTGGCGGCCCTGGTCAGGGCGTGGAAGCCGGGGAAGAAGGCGACGAGGGCCAGGATCATGCCGAACAGCATCACCGGCTTGCGGCCCATCCTGTCCGACAGCCAGCCGAAGAAGACGTAGAGTCCGGCCGAGGCCACCGTCAGCCACAGCATGATCATGTCGACCGTGGCGGTCTCGACCCTGAGGATCCGCTCCATGAAGAAGCGGGTGTAGAAATAGCCGCAGTACCAGACGGCGCCCTGCGCGATCATGATGCCGAACAGGGCCAGCAGCACGAAGCGGCCGTTGTTCCACTGCAGGAAGGCCTCGCGATAGGGGGCGCGGCGCTCGCCGCCCTCGGCCTCCATACGGCGGTAGGCCGGGCTCTCGTCCAGCCGCATGCGGATCCACAGCGAGACGCCGAGCAGAAGCGCGGAGAGCAGGAAGGGGATGCGCCAGCCCCATTCGTCGAAGGCCTCGGCGCCGACGAGATTGCGGGTGATCAGGATGACGCCCAGGGCGCCGATCAGGCCGAGCGCCGCGGTGGTCTGGATCCAGCCGGTCAGGAAGCCGCGCTTCCCCGCCGGCGCGTGCTCGGCGACATAGATGGCGGCGCCGCCGTATTCGCCGCCCAGCGCGAAGCCCTGCAGCACCCGCATCAGGATCAGCAGGATCGGGGCGGCGACGCCGATGTCGCCGTAGTCGGGCAGCAGGCCTATGGCCACCGTGGCCACGCCCATGACGGTGATGGTGACGAGGAAGGTGGCCTTGCGCCCGGTCCTGTCGCCGAACCAGCCGAACACCAGGGCGCCAAGCGGGCGGACCACGAAGCCGACGCCGAAGGTCAGCAACGCCAGGATGTAGCCCGTGGCCTCGCTGACCTCGGCGTAGAAATGGTGGGCGATGACCCCGGCGAGCGAGCCGAAGATGAAGAAGTCATACCACTCGAAGGCGGTGCCGGCCGCCGAGGCTGCCACCACGGTCTTCAGGCCCGGCCCCGAGGCCCCGGCGGTCTGATCGGTCATGCGCGCGTCCCCCGGCGTCGTCCCACGGACGCCCGGACCGGATGCTAGCGCCGCCCCGGCGACGCGCAAGCAGCCGCCCGGGCCCCGGACAAGCGAAGGCCCGCCGGCGGGGGGGAGCCAGGCGGGCCTTCTTCAACCGAACCGCGTGTCGGGGGAGAGCCGCGGCCGGGAACTCGAACTCAGGTCTTGGCGTCTTCCGCCGCGTCGGTGACGGCGTCGCCGGCGGCCGAGGCGTCGCGGCCGACGCCCGAAATGGTGTTGCACGCGGCCGTGGTCAGGGCGGCGGCGGCGGCGAACAGAATGAATATCTTCCGCATGTTGCGATCTCCTGGCGCCGGGGGAGCGGCGTACAGGTCAAGAACGTCGCGAACCGGAGCGGGTTCCAAGGTCGGCCGGGTCCGTCGGCGTCACGGCCTCGGGGGTGGCGAAGGTCATGCGGGCGATCGTGCCGCCGCCCGGCGCAGGCACGAGTTCGACCTCGCCGCGAAGCTGTTTGGCGAAGGCCCCCATCAGGGTGCGCCCCACCCCGGCCCGGAAGGTCTCGCTGACGCCGGGTCCGTCGTCCTCGACCTCCAGCACGCTCCGTTCGCCCTCGACGTTGAAGCGCACCCTGAGCGAACCGCCGCGGCCGGCGAAGGCGTGCTTCTGGGCGTTGGTCACCGCCTCGACCAGCCACAGGGCCAGCGGCGCCAGCTTGTCCGGATCGACCACCAGGGAGTCGGCCTCGACCGAGGAGGTCACCGTCGTCCCGCGGCCCGCTTCGCTCGAGACCAGCTGCCCCACCAGTTCGGTGAGGAAGATGCGCGCGTCGGCGTAGCGCAGGTCGGCGCTCTGGTAGAGGGTGCGGTAGATCAGGGCGAGCGCCGAGATGCGCTGGCGCGTGTCGCCGACCGCCGCCTTGGCCTGTTTGTCGGTCAGGGCGCGCTGCTGCATCGACAGCAGCGACGAGATGATCTGCAGGTTGTTCTTCACCCGGTGATGGATCTCGCGCATCAGCGCGTCCTTCTCCTCGAGCGAGGCGTTGAGCGCGGAATCGCGGGTGGTGATGGTCTCGGCCAGTTCGTCGAGGGTGCGGGCCAGCACGCGGATTTCCGCCGGCGCGTTCATCGCCTGCACCGGGCGCACCGAGAACCGGCCCCGGGCGTAGATGGCGGCCACCCGCTCCAGATAGACCAGCCAGCGCACCACGATCCGCTCGGACACCCACATCACCGACAGGAAGGCGATCAGCCAGGCCAGCAGCGGCACCAGGAAGGCGCCGACCGGGTTCAGCCGGGCCCATGACAGCAGGCCCGGCGCGGGGGCGGAGAGCAGGGCGTAGACGTCCCGGCCGGCCAGGGCCGCGCCGGCGTAGACGCGGGGACGGCCGTCCGCGTCGTCGGCCTCGAAGATCGCCGAGGCGTCGCGGCGGGCCCGGTCGACCCAGCCCGTGATGCTGCCGCCCCGCGCCAGGGTGAAGGCGTCCAAATCGGTCGCCGTCAGGATGCGGCCCTCGCCGTCGGTGAGCGCCGCCTGGGACCCTTCCGGCAGGGCGCGGTCCGCGATGTCCGGCTGCAGGGCGGACAGGGGGATGACCGCGATCATGGCGCCGTCGAAGGCCCCGAGCGGCCGTTCCAGGCGGATGGCCACGATCAGGCCGGGGGCCTCGCCGGCCCGCACCGGCGCGCGGGCCAGCACCGTGTCCTCGCCGCCGCGCAGCCGCTCGAACCAGGGCGAGACCCGGGCCTGGTCCAGCCAGGCGGGGGCCGCCGCCTCCAGCCGCCGCGAGGCGCAGGTGGTCTGGCCGGTGGGCGTCAGGCGGGCCAGGCCGTCGAGGCCTTCGATGCGCTGCACCAGCGAGGTCAGCCGCGGCTCGCAGAACAGCTCCAGGGCTTCCGGGCGCAGGGCCTGGAGCAGGATGGTCGTGCTGTCGAGCCGGCCCTTCACATTGGCGGCGGTGCGCTCGGCGGCCAGCTGCAGGTCGTCCCGCCGCTGCCGGTCCTGCACGCGGAACTGGGCGTCGGCCTGGAAGGCTCCAAGCGCCAGGACCGGCAGCAGGGCGAACGCCAGGGCCGCGCCGAGGCGAAAGCGGATGCCCTGGAATTGCGGTGGAGCCAGACCCCGACCGAGCGCTCGCCCGATACGGACCACCTCAGCCCCGAACGCTGCTCAGGCGATCGGCGTCGGCGAGTATGGAGCGCATGGCGTCGCCGGCGGCGCGACCGTCGCGGGCGTAGCCGCCGCGTTCGAGCGTGGCCTGCAACGCCTTGCGGGCGCGCGAGACGCGGCTCTTCACCGTGCCGACGGCGCACTGGCAGATCTCGGCCGCCTCCTCGTAGGCGAAGCCGCCCGCTCCGACGAGAATCAGCGCCTCACGCTGCTCCTCGGGCAGGGTGGCCAGGGCGAGACGCAGTTCATCGAGAGCCACCGGCGATTCCGGATCGTCGACCGCCACCAGGGTGCGCTCGGCGGCTTCCTGGTCGAGCTGGGACTGGCGCCACGAGCGGCGCTTCTCGGAATAGAACTGGTTGCGCAGGATCATGAAGGTCCAGGCCTTCATATTCGTGCCCATCTGGTAGCTGGCGCGGGCGTCCCAGGCCTTCATCATGGCGTCCTGGGCCAGGTCGTCGGCCGCCGTCGGGTCGCCGGTCAGGGTGCGCGCGAACGCCCGCAGGTGCGGGATCAGCGCGACCAGCTCCCTCTTGAAGGCGTTGTCGTCGGCGGAGGGAGGCTTGGGCGGCGGAGTCGAGGCGCCGCTCATGCGCCGCTCCCGCCCGACGAGCGCTCATCGGCCCGGCGAAGGATGTCCAGGAACTCGTCCGGAACCGGTTCGTTAACGACCTCGTCGAACATGTGCCGGAGTTTGACCCCGATCGCCTGCTGACGAAGGCGCGCTTCCTCCATTGCGGGCCCGCCCGGGGGCGCCGCCTTGCGGGAAGGGTTCGAATTGTCTGTCATTGAATAAACGGCCGCCACCCTGACGCTATTGCTGCGATTGCCGAAAACGCCAGCGCCCGAGGACGGTTCCTAGGTTACGTACGATTAATGCTCAAGCTTTGGTCTGCGGGCGGGAACCGTGACCGATTTGATACGTTGACCGGACCTGCCTAGGTTCCAAGTTCCGAGCGGAACCGCTTTTTTGTCGGGGAAGATTTTCATGAGCCTGCTGGCCCGTCTCGCGCCGCATCTGCCTTATGTGCGCCGCTACGCCCGCGCCTTGACCGGCGACCAGACGACCGGCGACAACTACGTCCGCGTGGCGCTGGAAGCGCTGGCCGCGGGCGAGCGCCAGTTGCCGCCCGAAATGACCCCGCGGGTCGCCCTCTATCATGTGTTCCACGCCATCTGGGCCTCGACCGGCGCCCAGCTGGAGGACAAGAGCGGCCTGGAGGGGCGCGACGACGCCTCGCGCCGCCTGATGCAGATCGCCCCGCGTTCGCGCCAGGCCTTCCTGCTGACCGCCCTGGAAGGCTTCACGCCGTCCGAGGCCGCGCAGATCCTCGACGCCGACGCCATGGACGTCGAGCGGCTGATCGCCGAGGCCCAGTCGGACATCGACGCCGAACTGGCCACCGACGTGCTGATCATCGAGGACGAGGCGATCATCTCGGCCGACATCGAAAGCCTGGTGAAGGAGCTTGGCCACCGCGTCACCGGCACCGCCACCACCCATGACGAGGCGGTCGACGCCGTCGCCCGCCACCGCCCGGGCCTGGTGCTGGCCGACATCCAGCTGGCCGACGGCTCGTCGGGCATCGACGCGGTCAAGGACATCCTCAAGCGGATCGACGTGCCGGTGATCTTCATCACCGCCTTCCCCGAGCGGCTGCTGACCGGCGAACGGCCCGAGCCGACCTTCCTGATCACCAAGCCGTTCCAGCCGGAGACGGTGAAGGCGGCGATCAGCCAGGCGCTGTTCTTCCACCCGTCGCGGCAACGCGAAGCGGCCTGACCTTTCTCCCCGAACCGTGAAAAGCCCCGGTCGCAGGACCGGGGCTTTTTGCATGGCCGGGCGCCGGCGGCTATTGGGCCGGGGCGGTTGCCGGGGCCGTCGTGGGCTCCGCCGAGACGGTCGGCGCATTGACGTTGGCGGCCTCGCCGGTCGGCGGGCGGGTGGGCTGGCCGGTGGCCGTGGTCGGCGCGTCGGCGGCAGGGATCTCCACCGCGTCGGCCTGGAAGGCGGCGGCGTCGACGGCCTGGTCGCCGTCGTTGGCGTTGGTCTGGGCGAAACCGCCCTGGCTGACGAACCACATGCCGAGCAGCAGGATGGCCACGGCGGCGAGCGAGACCAGCAGCAGGGTCAGGATGCGGACGCCGCCGCGCCCGCCGCGCACGTACTGGGCCTCGACGGGTCGGCCCTCGTGGACCGCGTCCGCGGCCTTGTCGTGGGGAGATTCATGGGTCATGGCGGGCCTCCGACGGCGATTGCGCTATGCGCCATGAACGCCCCGGCCAGCGCGGCCGTTCCGGCGCTCGCCCCCTGAGCGAAAAAACTTCCAGGGCGGTGGAACCGCCTGCCCGGCGCGCCGTTATCGGTCTGCGGAGGCGGCGACGCCCCCCCGACTTGAGACTGGTGAAAACCAGTCTGTCGCCTCCGCGCCTCATTCTCGATGATGCCACTTCAGGCGGGCCCTTTGCGGCCCGCCTTTTTCTTCGCCTCGCGCTGGACAGTCGGCACCGCCCGGTCAAGATGGCCCGTCCTGAAAGAAAACCTGCGGAGAAGATCATGGCTCGCGTCAATCGGCAGTGGGTGCTGCGCCAGCGGCCGCGGGGTCTGGTCAAGCCCGGCGATCTGGAGCTGGTCGAGGCGCCGGTCCCGGCGCTGAACGAGTCCGAGGTGCTGGTCCGCACCGTCTATCTGTCGCTGGACCCCACCAACCGCACCTGGATGAACGACGCCGAGGGCTATCTGCCGCCCGTGCCGCTGGGCGGGGTGATGCGCGGCCTGACCCTGGGCGTGGTCGAGGAGAGCCGGTCCAGCCGGTTCCGCGCCGGCGACATCGTCACCCCCCTGTCGGGCGGCTGGGCCGACTATGCGGTCGTGCCCGAGATGCAGCTGCGCCAGGTCCACCGCGCCCCGGGCCTGCCGCTGACCGCCAATCTGTCGGTGCTCGGCATGACCGGTATGACCGCCTATTTCGGCGTCACCGACGTGCTCAAGGCGAAGGAAGGCGAGACGCTGGTGATCTCGGCCGCAGCCGGGGCCGTGGGCTCGATCGCCGGCCAGGTGGCCAAGGCGCGCGGCGCCCGCGTCATCGGCATCGCCGGCGGGCCGGAGAAATGCCGCTGGCTGACGGAGGATCTCGGTTTCGACGCCGCCGTCGACTACAAGAACGAGGATGTCGGCGAGGCGCTGGACCGACTCGCGCCGGACGGCATCGACCTCAATTTCGAGAACGTCGGCGGCGACATCATGATCGCCGTGTTCAACCGGCTGAAGACCCACGGACGGATGGCGGTCTGCGGCCTGATCTCGGCCTACAACGCCACCAAGGCGCCGCCGTCGCCGAATTTCGCGCGGATCATCACCCACCGTCTGAGCGTGCAGGGCTTCCTCGTGCTCGACTACGCTCACCGCGGCCGCGAGATGGCCGCCGAGATGGGGCCGTGGCTGAACGACGGCGCGGTGAAGTGGAAGGTCCACGTCGACGATGGGCTGGAGAACGCCTTGGATTCGCTGAACCGCTTGTTCACCGGCGACCACGACGGCAAGCTGCTGGTCCGGGTCTCCGAAGAGCCCGCGGTCTGAGGGGCCATCGATGAGCGAACCGCTCCACGTCCATTTCGAGGATCTGGCCGTGGGCGAGGTCGTGCCGCTGGGCGCCTGCATGGTCGACGCCGCGGCTATGGACGTCTTCGTCGAGCGGTTCTCGCCGGGCTGGGACGTGTCCTACGGCGCGCCGGACGCCATGGTCTACGCCCTGTGGAGCCGGCTGTTCGCCGACAAGGTCTCGGGCTGGGCCCAGTCCAAGGTGCTGGCCGTCGACGGGCTGCGCTACATGCGCAATCCCCCGTCGGGGGAGCTGATGCGCGGCCGGCTGACAATCATGGGCAAGGACCCGGTCGGGGACGAGAAGGGCATCGTCATCGCCCAGCACGACCTGCTCGACGAGGCGGGGCGGCTGGTGTTTTCCTGTCTGACCCGGGCGCTCCTGGCGCGCAGATAGGCGGCAGGCGGCAGGACCATGGCGCATAGCGAAAGGGCGGCCCGCCGAAGCGGGCCGCCCTGATGCTTTCGGCCTGCCGCCTTCCTAGGCGTTGCCGGCGACGCCCTGGGCCTCGGCGGCCTTCTGGAAAGCCATGGCGATCAGGCGGTCCCAGCCGAGCAGCGACACCAGGTGGGCGTAGATCTGGCCCAGCGCGCCGTTGTCGCGCAGCTCGACGAGCTTCTCGGCCGGCAGGGCCTTCAGCTTGTCTTCCGAGACGGCGAAATATTCGGCGATCTTCTGCGGCGCGGCGGGGCTGCCGTCGGGGTTGCGCGGCGTGAACACGGCCTCGCGGGTCTCCAGCAGGTCGAGGTCGGTCAGCAGCTTGACGAAGGCTTCGGTGCGCTGGCGCTCCTGCTCGAAATTGTTGCAGAATTCCATCGCCTGCTGCGTGTACTGCGAGGGCTGGCCCTCGTTGAACAGCGGGGTGGCGCCGCCTTCCTTAATGAAGGGCGCGTCGCGGTCGATGCACAGGATCAGGCGCTTCTGGACGTCGTCGTTGGCGAAGACGAACGGATAGCGGCGGACGTAGGCCGGGATGTAGGCTTCGGGGCGGAACGACCCCGCCTCGCTGACGAACAGGTTTTCATCCTGGCGCAGGCCCATGACGGCGACCGGCTGGCGCGCCTCGCCGACGAAGATCACCGGATAGCTCAGCGCGGCCGGCGCGAACTCGGTGACCGTCAGGGGCACGATGTTGGTCTTGGCGACGAAGGCATAGGGCTGATCGACACCCTCGACGCCGAGCTTGCCGTGCGCCTCGACCGAGAGCGGTTCCGGCTTGCCGTAGAACAGGACATTGCCCGAGAGCGGGGCGGCGTTGGCGGTGGTGTCGGTCATGGACGCGAAACGAGCTCTGGATGAAAAAAGGGAAGGGCGCTTCTAGCTCAGACGGCGCCGGGCGGCAAACGCGGCTCCCCTCCCCGGTGCAAGGCGGTCAGAAACGCCAGGTGACTCCCGCCCGCAGGCTGCGCCCCGGCATCGGCGCGATGTCCTTCTGGAAGCTGGCGTGTTCGCGCGCCTCGGCGTCGGTCAGGTTGGAGGCTTCGGCGAAGACGGTGATGTTGCGGTCCCTGAACGGCCGCAGGGCGCCGGTCAGATTGACCATGGTGTAGCTGTCGGTGGGGCGCTCGAACGCGGCGGTGCGGTCCTGTTCGCCGACGTGACGCACCTCCAGCCCGGCGTCGAAGCGGCGCGAGGCCCAGTCCACGCCGGCCGTGACCGACCACGGCGGGATTCGCGCAGCCGGGCCGAGATCCGTTTTTGCCCGGACCCGGTCGGCCGCCCCGGTGATCGTCAGGCTCCGGTCGCCGCTCTCCCACAGCCGATACTCGGCCTCGGCCTCGAGGCCGCGGAATTGGCCGTTGGTCTGGACGTATTCGAACACCGGCAGGCCGGAGTCGGGATCGTCCACGCCCGTGGGCCGCAGGTCGATGAAGCCGTCGTAGTCGGCGGCGTAGGCGTGCAGGTCGAACTCGACCGGACCGCGCGCGAAATGCACGGTCGCCTCCACCGAGGTCGCCACCTCGGCGCCCAGGTCGACATCGCCGACCTCGAAGGCGCCGGTGGCGACGTGGGCTCCCCCGGCGAACAGCTCGACCTCGCTGGGCGCGCGTTCGTTGCGGGCCAGGCTGAGGCCGAGGAACAGGGGCGCGGCGGGGCGGAAGAACAGGCCGGCCGAGGCGGAGACGTTGGAGAAGTCGCGCTTCGCCGCGGCGCCTTCCAGCGAGCGGTTGTCGAGGCGCAGGCCGCCTTCGAAGCCGAGGCCGCCGCGATCGAAGCGCTGCACGGTGTAGAGACCCTGCTCGGCGATTTCGGTGCGCGGCACATAGGCCTCGTCGCCGACGGCGTCGAAGGTGCGCTCCAGCAACTGGGCGCCGATCACGCCCTGCCAGCCGTTGCGTTCGCGCTGGATCAGCTCGAACCGGCCCTCGGCGCCCTCGGAGAAGAAGCGGGTCCCGACCGCGTCGCCTTCGAACTCGGTATGGGCGTAGTCGGCGGCGCCGACGGACAGGCGGGCGGCGCTGAACGGACCGGCGGCGAAATCGAGCTCGCCGCGCACGTCGTAGCGGGTCTGTTCGAGGCCGATGGAGACGCCGTCGTCCGCGTCGGGGTCGAGCGGATCGGGCTCATGCGCATGCCCCGGGACGCCATAGGTGGTCTCGACGTGCTTGACCGAGACGCCGATGAAGCCGCGCGAGCCGATCCAGCTCACCCCGGCGCCATACTGGTCCAGCTTGACGAAGGTGTTGTGGACGCTCCGGTCCTCGCCGGCGGTTTCGCCGTCCTCGTCCAGCAGCGCCCGAGACTCCGGGAACACCGGGACGTCGTAGTCGGAGGAGTCGCGGGTGAAGCCGTCGAGGGTCAGGGTCAGGGGACCGGCGTTGGCCTTCAGCCGGGCGCCGAAGCTGGAGCCGTGATCGACGCTCGACGCCTGGGCCGAGACATGGCCGTCGACCCCCTCGGCGCGTTCGGCCGGGATGCGGTCGTCGATGATGTTGACCACCCCGCCGATGGCCGAGCCGCCGAACACCAGGGTCGAGGGCCCGCGCACGATCTCGATGCGCCGCGCCTCGCCGGGATCGACCGCCACCTGGTGGTCAGGCGAGACCGAGCTGGCGTCGATCATGCCGAGACCGTTGGTCAGCACCTGCACGCGCGGCCCGGACAGGCCGCGGATCACCGGCCGGCTGGCGCCCGGGGCGAAACTGGTGCTGCGCACGCCCGGCATGCCATTGACCAGATCGCCGAGCGTGGCGGCGGGAGCGACAGCCAGGGCCTCCTCATCCAGCACATCGACGGCCAGCAGGCTGGCGCGGTCGGTGACGCCGAACGGGGCGCCGGTGACGATCACGTCCTCGACGATGACGTCGCGCTCCTGCGGCCGGTCCTGCGCGGCGGCGGCTCCTGCGATAGCGGAACATCCGGCGGCGGCGAGGAGGAGGGCGGCGTGCGAGAGCGTCGGGCGCAGGGTCATGGCGTGAGTGTTATGAAATAACATCACAGCGCGTCAACCCCGCCGTTGCGGCTGGGCCGCCAAGCCATTAGCTGTGACCCATGGGCGACGCCTGCCAGCATCACCACGACGACGGTCCGCCCGGCGAGGCCGAGGTCGAAAGCGCGCTGAGCGCGGCCGGGGCCCGCCTGACGGCAGAGGGCGAGCGGATGACGGCGGCCCGCAGCCGGGTGCTGGAGCTGCTGCTGGGCGCGGGCGAACCGGTCAAGGCCTACGACCTGATCGCCCGCTTCGGCGAGGGCGGTCAGCCGGCCAAGCCGCCGACGGTCTATCGCGCCCTCGAGTTTCTCGAACGCAAGGGCCTGGCCCACCGCATCGCCTCGATCAGCGCCTATGTCGCCTGCAGTTCGGCCGCGCGCGACCACGCCGCGGCCTTCCTGATCTGCGACTGCTGCGGAGCGACGCAGGAGGTCTCTTCGCCCGTCGCCGGCGATCTCGGCCGGGCCGCCGACGCCGCCGGCTACGCCATCGAGCGCACCACCATCGAGGCCCATGGCCGCTGCCCCGCCTGTCGCGTCGCCGACTGATCGCGGCCTTCGTCTGGCGCGGGCGCGCGGCGGCGCCTATCTCGCCCGCATGGATGCGATCCGGCTCTCCCCGCCCCGTCGCCTGAGCCTGCCGGTGGACAACCGATGGGGCGCGGGCGAGATGAACGTGCTGGACTTCGGCGACGCCAAACGGCCGGTCGACCTGATCTTCGTCCACGCCAACGGCTTCAACGCCATGACCTACCGCAGCCTGCTGGCGCCGCTGTCGGGGTCGCTGCGCATCTGGGCGCCCGACCTGCGCGGCCACGGCCTGACCACCCTGCCGGCCGATCCCGGGGGCCGGCGCGGCTGGATCGATCACCGTGACGACCTGATCGCCGTGCTCGACGCGCTGGACGGCCCGCCGGCGGTGCTGGCCGGCCATTCCATGGGCGGCACGGCGGCGCTGCTGGCCGCGGCCGAACGGCCGGAGCGGACCTCGAAACTGGTGCTGCTCGACCCGGTGATCTGGCGGCGCTGGACCGTTCTGGCCTTCCAGCTGCCGCTGCTGGACCGGCTGGCCTCGCGCATTCCGCTGGTCAGGAACGCCCGCCGGCGCCGCGCCGCATTCGACAGCCGCGAGCAGGCCATGGCGGCCTATCGCGGACGCGGCGCCTTCCGCGGCTGGCCCGAGATGATGCTGGCCGACTATCTGACCGACGGCCTCGTGGAGACGGACGAGGGCCTGCGCCTGGCCTGCCCGCCGGATTGGGAGGCCTCCAACTACGCCGCCCAGAGCCACGACCCGTGGCGGGCGCTGAAGCGGCTCGACCGGCCGGTGCGCATCCTCAAGGGCGAGGCGGGATCGACCTGCAGCGTGCCCGACCGGCCGCGCGGCCTGCCCCATGTCTCGGTCGAGACCGTCGAGGGCGGGACGCATTTCTTCCCGATGCTGAAGGCCGACGTCGCGCGCGACGCCCTGTTCGACGCGTCGGTCTGACACGCCCGGTCGTCCCGGCCGCCACTGGCGCCGGCCGGATCATCGGTCTAAACCGCCGCCAACCACAACAAACCAGCCGAGGACCCGCTTCAGCATGCGCGAGATCAACCACTTCATCGGCGGCGCCTCGTTCACCGGCGCCTCGGGCCGCTTCTCGGATGTGTTCAATCCGAACACCGGCGAGGTGCAGGCGCGGGTGCAGCTGGCCACGGCGGCGGAGATGGACCGGGCCGTGCAGGCTGCGCAGGCCGCCTTCGAGGGCTGGTCCTCGACCAATCCGCAGCGCCGCGCGCGGGTGATGTTCGAGTTCAAGCGCCTGGTCGAGGCCAATATGGACCAGCTGGCCGAAATGCTGTCGGCCGAGCACGGCAAGGTCATCGCCGACGCCCGCGGCGACGTGGCGCGCGGCCTCGACGTGATCGAGTTCGCCTGTGGCATCCCGCACGCCCTGAAGGGCGAATACACCTGGGGCGCCGGCCCCGGCATCGACGTCTATTCGATGCGCCAGCCGCTGGGCGTGGTGGCGGGCATCACCCCGTTCAACTTCCCGGCCATGATCCCGATGTGGATGTTCGGCGTCGCCATCGCCGTCGGCAACACCTTCATCCTCAAGCCGTCGGAGCGTGATCCGTCCCTGCCGGTGCGGCTGGGCGAACTGATGATGGAGGCCGGCGCCCCGGCCGGGGTGCTGAACGTGGTCCACGGCGACAAGACCGCCGTCGACGCCATCCTGACCCATCCGTCGGTCCACGCCGTCAGCTTCGTCGGCAGCTCGGACATCGCCCACTACGTCTACCAGATGGGCGCCCAGCACGGGAAACGCGTCCAGGCCATGGGCGGAGCCAAGAACCACGGCATCGTCCTGCCCGACGCCGACATGGACCAGGTGATCAAGGACCTGTCGGGGGCGGCCTTCGGCTCGGCCGGCGAGCGCTGCATGGCCCTGCCGGTGGTGGTGCCGGTCGGCAAGCAGACGGCCGACGAACTGCGCGAGCGGATGGTCGCCGAAATCCCCCGCCTGAAGGTCGGCGTGTCGACCGACAAGGAGGCCCACTACGGCCCCGTCGTCACCGCGGCCCACCGGGCGAAGATCGCCGGCTGGATCGAGAAGGGCGTGCAGGAAGGCGCCGAACTGGTCGTCGACGGCCGCGACTTCAGCCTGCAGGGCCACGAGAACGGCTACTTCATGGGCCCGTCGCTGTTCGACAACGTCACGCCGCAGATGGAGTCCTACAAGGAGGAGATCTTCGGCCCGGTGCTGCAGATCGTCCGCGCCGCCAGCTTCGAGGAGGCACTGCACCTGCCGTCGCAGCACCAGTACGGCAACGGCGTCGCCATCTTCACCCAGAACGGCCGCGCCGCCCGCGACTTCGCCGCCCGGGTCAATGTCGGCATGGTCGGCATCAATGTGCCGATCCCGGTGCCGGTGGCCTACCACACCTTCGGCGGCTGGAAGCGCTCGGCCTTCGGCGACACCAACCAGCACGGCATGGAGGGCGTGAAGTTCTGGACCAAGGTCAAGACCGTCACCGCCCGCTGGCCCGACAGCGAACTGGAGCACGCGGACTCCAGCTTCGTCATCCCGACGATGCAGTGACGCCGCGGCCTTGACAGGCGCGCCGCGCGCGTTCTGGTTGCGCCGGTAGCTGGGGGGAAGATCATGCGTAAATTGTCGCCGGCGCTCGTCGCGCTGGCCTTGGGGTTCGCCCCGCTGGCGGCGCTGGCCGCTCCGTCCGCAACCGCGGCGCAGGTGATCGTGCCCCAGGCGGAGGGCGACGCGGCGTACGAGCACATGCGCCAGGCCTCCGACGCGGCGGAGCGGGTCACCGCCCTGCTCGTCAAGGTCTCGAGCGACCCGGATTACGCCGGGGCCCGCTCGGCCGACGAGATGCGCGCCGCCATCGCCGGGATGCGCGGCGACCTCGCCGCCTCGCGCCGCGAGATCAGGGGCATCGTCGCGCGGCTGAACGCCCTGCCGCGCATCGCGGGCGAAAACGCACCCGTCGAGTTGCGGCTGGTCGACCGGGTGGTCACGGACATCGCGGCGTTTTCGGGCGAGGTCGACGGCTTGCTGGCCACGGTCGAAAATTTCGGCGACGCGCTGGAGGCGGGCGACGAGGCCCGGATTCAGCAGGCCGCCGGGGCGCTGATGAGGGGCTCGGTCACCGTGATCGAAGGCCAGTCGCTGATGTTGCGGGCGCGACTGCCGATGATGCCGTCCGACAGTTCGGGCTTCGCCCAGGTGACCAGCCTGGCCTGCTTCTACGAAGGCTTCGCGGACTTCCAGCGCGGGATCGTCGGCCTTGTGCGGCTGGAGGCCGCGGGCGTTGGCATGGAACGCGCCGTGTCCTGCATGACGGGCGAGAACGCCCGGGGCATGGCCGCCATCGAACGGGAAGGCGCTATCGAGTTCAGCGACGCCAGGCTGACCGCCATGCGCGACGGCGTCGCGCCGATCCGCCGGTCGATGTTCAAGGAACTGGACGACGCCGCCGCCCTGCTGGACGAGGCGCGCCGCGCCCTTGTCCGCGGCGACACCGCAGAGTCGCTGACCAAATTCGCCCAGCGGACCACCGCCTTCGAGCAGCGCTATCAGGCGCTTGTCAGTCGGGAAGTGGCTGTGGCCGAGCGCCAGGGGCGGTGAGTTCGCCTCTCCGGCGTGCGCGGCATCGCAATTCGGTGCTAGGCGTTAAACTGTCTGAACAGTGAAGCTGGAGCGCTCCCCCGCATGCGTCGCTTTTTCGTCTGGTCGGCTCTCGCGGCCCTGTTGGGTCTGATCCTCGCGATCGGCGGCTTCTGGGCCTACCAGCATTTCTACGCCCGCTTCCAGCCGGTGACCGTGACCCAGAACCAGGCCGCCATCCAGAGGCTGCTGGACGAGTCGTCGTGGCTGTCCGCCGGCGGCGGCGGCGAGCCGCTCTACATCATCGGCTATCGCGATTCCGCGGCCATGCAGCGCTACGAGCGCGAGGAGGCGCCCAAGCTGCGCGCCGCCGGCGTCGAGGTGCGCATCGTCGTCTTCGCCCGCGCCGACCGCGAGGGACTGGCCCAGTCGACGGCGGCGGAGCGGGCGACCGTGGCCGAGCTGTGGCTGACGCGGGACTGGACCCTGTACCAGCGCTGGACCGCGACCCCGTCCAACAACTGGACCGCCGCGGGCATCCCGGCCGCCGACGGCAGCCTGGCCCGCACCGCCGTGGTCGACGCCGGGCGCGCCTTCGCCGCCAGCCTGAGCGAGAACCTCGCCGGCGCGGGGCTGCAGACCCGCTACCCGCTGATCATCTGGCGCGACCGCGAGGGCTATATGAAGGCCTGCGCCTGCTCGGACAGCCGGTCGTGGGCCTTCGTGCGCGACGATCTCGATGCGCCCGATCGGGTCGAGCCGCCTTCGGTGGCGGCGGACGGCGTCCCGGCGCCGATGGCCTATCCCGGCGACGGCAGCCCCGAGAGCCTGCCCTATCCGACCCTGCCGCCGATCCCGCCCGCCGACGGACAGGCGGCGCCCCCACCGGGCGCGGCGCCGGTCCCCGGGAATGCGCCGGCGCCGGCTCGCCGGGCCGCGCCTCAGGCGCCGCGCAAGGCCCCGGAGGCGAAGCGCACGGAAGACACGACCTTCTTCTGACCGGCGCTCAGAGCGTCCGTCTGCAGACCTCGACCAGGCGGGCGACGTCGGCCTCGTCCTGATAGAGGCCGAAGCCGAAGCGGATGGTGTCGTCGCGCACATCGGCGATCACATCGGCCGCCAGCAGCCGCGCCCGCCACGCCTGGGCGTCGGGGTGGCGGAAGGCCAGGAAGCGCGCCCGGGCCCGCTCGCCCGCCACGGGGTTGATCAGCCGGGCCTCCGACAGCCGCCCGGCTGCGCCCGCCGTCACGGCGTCCTGGAACCCCTGCATCAGGCCCTGCGCATGGGCGGCGATGTCGCGTGTCGAAAGGCCCGCCTCGTCCAGCATGCGGCGAACGGCGTTGAAGCGGTACAGGGCGCTGGCGTCGAAGGTCGCGCCCCAGAAGCGGCCGCCGTCGGCCCGGTACTGGACGCCGCCGGGCGGGCCTTCCAGATCGCCGAACTCGGCGAACCAGCCGGTGATCACCGGACGCGGACAGAATCCGGGCGGCGCGTGAAGGAAGCAGACGCCCTCGCCCGACATGGCGTATTTGTAGCCGCCGGCGACGTAGAAGAGGCGGTCCGCCACCGCCGACAGGTCGGTCGGCGCGGCCATGAAGCCGTGGTAACCGTCGAGGATGATCCACGGTCCGGCCGGGTCGGCGAAGGCGGCCAGATCCTCGATGCGGTCGAACAGCTGACCGGTGCGGAAGAACACCTGGCTGATCAGGATCAGGTCGAACCCGCCGCCGCGCGCCGCCTCGACGAACCGATCGGCGAAGCTGTCGAACGGATCGAGGGGAACCCGGGTGACCACCGCTTCCCCCGCCTCCTCCCAGCGCTGGGACTGGCGGCGGAAGGAATGGAATTCGCCGTCGGTGGACAGGATGCGGACCGGTTTCCGCTCCAGCCCGGAGACGATGCGCAGCAGCAGCTCATGGGTGTTGGGCGCGAACACCACGCTGTCCGGCGACGGCAGGCTCAGCTCGCGGGCGACGTGGCCCTGGGCCTCCGGCACGACCTCGTCGAAGATCCGGTCCCATTTGCGGTCGGCGAACCTGTTGGCCTCCAGCCAGGCCCCGACCTGGCCGTCGAACGAGGCGTCGGGCCACAGGTGATGGCTGTGGGCGGCGAAATGCAGCCGCTCCGGGTCCAGCGACAGGGCGCGGGAGAACAGGTCCTTGCGAGCGGCCATCAGCGTCTCCCGTCGGCGAACACCACCGACGGTCGATAGCGGTCCCTCACATCGCGCTCAAGCAGCGAGCGCCCGCTAGATCAGACTGCCGTGGCAGTGTTTGAACTTGCGGCCCGAGCCGCAGGGGCAGTCGGCGTTGCGCGGCGTGCGCTCCCAGTTGACCGGCAGGGCGCCGACGGGAAGGCGGGCGCGATCCTCGCCCTGCAGCACGCCCTCCGGCAGCTGGGCCATCGGGTCGGCCATCTCGTTCTCGCCGGTGCCTGGGTTCAGGTGGATTTCCTGGAACTCCGGCAGCTCCATCGGCGGCGGGGCCTCGAAGCGGAATTCGACCGTCATCAGCCAGCGGGTGACGTTGTGGCGCAGCTCGTAGAGCAGCGTCTCGAAGAGGTTGAAGGCCTCTTCCTTGTACTCGTTCAGCGGATCGCGCTGACCGTAGCCGCGCAGGCCGATGACGCCGCGCAGGTGGTCGAGGTGCACCAGGTGCTCGCGCCAGTTCATGTCGATCATCTGGAGCATGAACTGCTTCTCAAGGCCGCGCGTCTGCTCGGCCCCGATCAGAGCCAGCCGCTCGGCCGCGCGGGCGTCGGCGGCGGCCATCAGCCGCTCCTCGATCTCCTCGTTCGAGACACCTTCCTCGGCGGCCCAGTCGTGCAGCGGCAGCTCGAGGCCGAGAAGCGATTTCACCTTCTCGTCGAGGCCGTCGATGTCCCACTGCTCGGCATAGGCCTTGGGCGGCATATGCTTCTCGATCAGGTCGGAGATCACGTCGTTGCGGAACTCGGCGACCAGTTCTGACAGGTCCTCGGAGTCCATGAACTCCTGGCGCTGCTCGAACACGGCCTTGCGCTGGTCGTTCACGACGTCGTCGTACTTCAGCAGGTTCTTGCGGATGTCGTAGTTGCGCTGCTCGACCCGCTTCTGGGCCGTCTCGACGGCCCGGTTCAGCCACGGGTGGCTGATCGCCTCGCCCTCGGCCACGCCGAAGCTGCGCATGATGGCGTCCAGACGGTCGCCGGCGAAGATGCGCAGCAGGTCGTCCTCGCAGGACAGGAAGAATTTCGAGGTGCCGGGGTCGCCCTGACGGCCGGTGCGGCCGCGCAGCTGGTTGTCGATGCGCCGGCTCTCGTGGCGCTCGGTGCCGAGCACGAACAGGCCGCCGGCGGCGAGCGATTTCGCCTTCTGCACGGCGATCTCGGCCTTGAACTCGGTCTCGATGGCGGCTTCCATCTCCGGCGTGACCTCGACGCCGAGGTTGCGCTGCTCCAGGCGCCACTTCTGCAGCTTCATTTCCAGGTTGCCGCCCAGCTGGATGTCGGTGCCGCGGCCGGCCATGTTGGTGGCGATGGTGACAGCGCCGGGCAGGCCGGCCTCGGCGACGATATAGGCTTCCTGCTCGTGCTGGCGGGCGTTCAGCACGCTGTGCGGAATGCCCTTGCCGCGCTTGACCTCGATGTCGAAGTCCTCGTCCTTGAGGGCCTGGTAGGCCTTCTTGGCCTCGCGCCGGACCTTCTCGTCATCGCTGCCCACCTTCTCCAGCAGGTGCTGGTGCTGCGGCTTCAGCGTCTTGACCGTGACCTCGTACTCGTAGGTCGTGAGCAGTTCGGAGAGGACCTCCGACTTCTCGATGGAGACGGTGCCGACGAGGATCGGCTGCCCCTTGACGTGGCATTCCGCGATCATGGCGGCGATGGCGAGGTTCTTCTCGGCCGCGGTGCGGAAGATTTCGTCGTCGTGGTCGATGCGGCGGACCGGGCGGTTGGTCGGCACCTCGAGGACATCCATCTTGTAGATGTCGAGGAATTCCTGGGCCTCGGTGGCCGCCGTGCCGGTCATGCCGGACAGCTTCTCGTAGAGGCGGAAATAGTTCTGGATGGTGACCGAGGCCAGGGTCTGGTTCTCGGGCTGGATCTTGACGCCTTCCTTGGCCTCGATGGCCTGGTGCAGGCCCTCGGACAGGCGGCGGCCCTGCATCATGCGGCCGGTGAACTCGTCGATGAGCATCACCTCGCCGGCCTTGATGATGTAGTCCTTGTCCTTCTGGTACAGGGTGTTGGCGCGCAGGGCCTGGTTGATGTGGTGCACCAGGCTGATGTTGGCCGCGTCGTAGAGGCCGGTGGTGTCGGCGGCGAACAGGCCGCGGCCCTCCATGATCTCCTCGATCTTCTCGGAGCCTTCCTCGGTCAGCAGGGCCTGGCGCTGCTTCTCGTCGAGATCGAAGGTCGACTTGTCCTGGATCAGCTCCTTGATGATCTCGTCGACCGTCAGATACAGGTCCGAGCGGTCCTCGGTCGGGCCGGAGATGATCAGCGGGGTGCGGGCCTCGTCGATCAGGATGGAGTCGACCTCGTCGACGATGGCGAAATGGTGCGGGCGCTGGACCATCTCGCGCCGGTCATAGACCAGGTTGTCGCGCAGATAGTCGAAGCCGAACTCGTTGTTGGTGCCGTAGGTGATGTCGGCCGCATAGGCCGCCTGGCGCTGGCCCGAGGACAGGCCGTTGACGATGACGCCCACGTCCATCCCGAGGAAGCGGTACACCCGCCCCATCCATTCGGCGTCGCGCTTGGCCAGATAGTCGTTGACGGTGATGACGTGCACGCCCTTGCCGGCCAGGGCGTTGAGATAGACTGGCGCCACGGCGACCAGGGTCTTGCCCTCGCCGGTCCGCATCTCGGCGATGCCGCCGTCGTGCAGGATCATGCCGCCGGTCAGCTGGACGTCGTACTGACGCTGGCCGAGGACGCGCTTCGAGGCCTCGCGGGCGACCGCGAAGGCCTCGTTGAGCAGCTTGTCCAGCGTCTCGCCCGCCGCCAGCCGGTCGCGGAACGTGTCCGTCATCATGCGCAGCTCGTCGTCCGACAGGGCCGCGAACTTCGCTTCGAGCGCGTTGATCTTCTGCACCCGGCCCATGAAGTCCTTGACCTTGCGGTCATTGGAGGAGCCGAAAATCTTCTTGGCGATGCCGAGCATGAATGATCCGAAGGCGGGCGAGCGACTGGGGCTCTGGTACTGGGACGGTCCCGAAGGAGCGGCGGCGATGATGCGCCGGGCGAGGCCTCGGCGGCGGCGGCCCGGTGCGCCTGTCTCAGGCGCGCGCAAGGGCCGCGCGAACGTTCGAAAACCCCTCGACTTGGGCGCAGGCGGGACTTAAGCACCGGCCTTATCCCTGTCAACGCGAGGGCCTTTGCCGCCCGTGACGGAGTCCGCCCGAAATGAACCTCATCCCGTCCCGGATTCTGGTCCGCGCCCTGTTCCCGGCGCTGCTCGCGGCGGTCCTGACCGTGGCCGCCTGCGGCCAGGGCGGCGGCTCCGACCGTCCGCCCGAGCCGGGCGACCGCGCCGTGGCCAAGGTCCAGGACGAGACCATCTGGGCGTCCGACGTCAAGCGTGAGGCCGTGGCCCAGGGTCTGGTCGGCGAGGGCGAGCCGCTCGACGTCACCTCCGACCTGTTCCGCCGGGTGCTGGACGAGGTCATCGACCAGAAGCTGCTGGCCCGCGAGGCCGAGCGCCGCGGGCTGGACAACTCCGCCCTGGCCCAGAGGCGGCTGGCGGCGACGCGCGAGCGCATTCTCGGCGACATGCTGGTCGAGACGGTCGTCAACGGCGAGATCACCGACCGCAAGGTCGCCGAACTCTACCAGGAGCAGCTGCGCCTGGCGGAGACCTCGGAGGAAATCCGCACCCGCCTGATCCTGTCGCGCACGCGCGAGGAGGCCGAGGCGGTCGTCGGCATCCTGGCCCAGGGCGCGGCTTTCGAGGCCGTGGCGGCCCAGAGCTCGATCGACGACGCCACCCGCTATTCCGGCGGCGACCTCGGCTATCGCACCCTCGACGTCATGCCGGAGGCCTACGCCAACGCCCTGCGCGACAAGCCGGCGGGCTCGACCGTCGGGCCGTTCCAGACCGAGGGCGGCTGGGCCGTGCTGCGCGTCGAGGACCGCCGCAAGGAAACGCCGCCGACCCTGGAGCAGGCCCGGCCGCAGATCGTCCGCTATCTGACCTATGAGGGCGTGCGCCAGCTGCTGGAACAGCTGCGCGGCAAGGCCGAGGTCGAGGTGCTGCTGAACGGCGACGCCGCCTCGCCGGAGCCCGCCTCGGCGCCGGCTGCGCAGCCCGGTCCGACCGTAGCCCCGGCGCCGGCTGCCGCCGCGCCCCCGGCGGCCGCGCCCGCCGCCGCCCCGGTCCGTCCGGCCGCCGCCCCCGCCCGGGCGAAGGCTTCATGAGCCGCGCGCTCGAGGGCGGCCGGGGCTCGACCGGACAGAAGATCGAACAGGCGCTGGAGAAGGCGCTGGACCCGCTGGCCACGGCCCTGAAACGCGCCACCGCTCCGGCCCGACCCGCCCCGGCCGCGCCCGGCAAGCCGGGGCTGCAGGTCTCGCCCCTGGCCGTGCCCTTCCCGGCCATGCCGCCCATCGCCGGCGTGGAGATCGCCACCGCCCGCGCCGGCTTCTACAAGCACGACCGCGACGATCTGGTGGTCTTCCGCTTCGCCCCGGGCACGACCTGCGCCGGCGTGTTCACGCGCCACAAGGTCGGCTCCGCGCCGGTGGACTGGTGCCGGAGGCATCTGGACGCCGATCGCGGCGGCTCGGACGTTCGGGCGCTGGTCGTCAACGCCGGCTGCGCCAACGCCTTCACCGGCAAGGCGGGAGCGGATGCGGCGCGCCGCACCGCCTCCGAGGTCGCCAAACGCTTCGGCTGCCGCCAGCGCGACGTCATGCTGGCCTCGACCGGCGTCATCGGCGTGGTGCTCGACGACCGCAAGATCGCGGCGCGGCTGAACGAAATCGACGCCGGTCTGGACGCGGACGCCTGGCTGCGCGCCGGGCAGGGCATCATGACCACCGACACCTTCCCCAAGGGCTCCTTCGCCGAGTGCGAGATCGACGGCCACAGGGTCCGCATCGCCGGCATCGCCAAGGGGTCCGGCATGATCGCGCCGGACATGGCCACCATGCTGGCCTTCATCGTCACCGACGCCGACATCCATCCGAACGTGCTGCGCGCCATGCTGGGCCTGCACGTGCGCACCACCTTCAACAGCGTCACCGTCGACGGCGACACCTCGACCAACGACACCTGCCTGCTGTTCGCCACCGGGGCCTCGGGCGCGCCGCGCATCGGCCGGGTCGGCGACCGGCGGCTGAAGGATTTCTCTCGCGCCCTCGACCGGGTGATGCTCGACCTCGCCCATCAGCTGGTCCGCGACGGCGAAGGGGCGACCAAATTCGTCAAGATCACCGTCGACGGCGCCGCCAGCCCCGCCTCGGCCCGCAAGCTGGCCAAGTCGATCGCCGACAGCCCGCTGGTCAAGACGGCGCTCGCCGGCGAGGACGCCAACTGGGGCCGGGTGGTGATGGCCGTCGGGAAGACCGAGGAGCCGGTCGACCGCGACCGTCTGGCCATTCGCTTCGGCCCTCATGTGGCGGCGATCGAGGGCGCGCCCTCGCCGCACTACGACGAGGCGAAGATGAGCGCCTATATGAAGAACGCCGAGATCGACATCACCGTCGACGTCGGCTCGGGACGCGCGTCGGCGACCGTCTGGACCTGCGATCTGACCAAGCGCTACGTCGAGATCAACGGGGACTACCGCAGTTGATCGTGCTACGGTCACGGCCATGAGCGCCAGACCGAAATCGGCGAACCGGTACGCCTACGAGACGCCGCCATTCCTGGGGGCGGAGCTCAGCGCCGACCTCGACAGCGACAACCCGTCGGCCGATGCGCTGGAGTGGCTCCGGTCGGTCCATGAGACGCGAATGGCCGATCCGAGGCCGCGCCTCACCTCGGAACAGGTTGGCGAGAACCTTCGCGCCCGGCATGAGGCTCGCCTCAAGCGCGCCGCGGAGTGAGACTGGCTCTCGTCTATCTGCCGGACGCTGAGTTTGACCTGGGCGCCATCTACGATGTGATCGCAGCCGACTCGCCCTCCGCGGCCATCCGCTTCGTTGAGGACTTGAAACGTCGCTGCGAAGCCTTTGCGGACTTCCCGGGCATGGGCCGCCCGATGATCGACAACCTGTTTGAGTTCACGTTCGACCGTCGGGTGCGAGTCATTTATGCCGTGACCGACTCTGAATTGCAGGTGTCCCAGTTCCGTTACCTTGGCCAGCAATGACCGCACTCCCCACCGTCCTCGTCGTCGCCGTGGCCCTGATCGACGCCGACGGCCGGGTGCTCATCGCCCAGCGGCCCGAGGGCAAGCAACTGGCCGGCCTGTGGGAGTTTCCGGGCGGCAAGGTCGATCCGGGCGAGCGGCCCGAGGCGGCGCTGATCCGGGAGCTGAAGGAAGAGCTCGACATCGACGTGAACGAGGCCTGCCTGGCCCCGTTCGTTTTCGCGAGCCACGCTTACGATTCGTTTCACCTGTTGATGCCATTGTATCTGTGCCGACGCTGGTCGGGGGTGGTTCGGAACCGCGAGCACGCGGCTCTGAAATGGGTGCGGCCGAACCAGCTGGCCGATTACCCGATGCCTCCGGCCGACGAACCCCTGGTCGCCTGGCTGCGCGACCTGCTCTAGCCGCCGAAGGAGGGGGCCATGCGTGCTCTGCTCTCCCGGTTCCTGGCCGATGAACGCGGCGCGACCGCGCTCGAGTACGGCCTGATCATCGCCCTGGTCTTCCTCGTGGCGCTCGCGGGCATCACCGCCTTCGCCAGCGCCGGGACGGGCACGTTCAACGCGGCGATGGGCAAGCTGGCCGGAGCCATCGGCGGCGACTGACGCCGGCCGATCCGGCGATCAGTCTTCCTCGCCCGTCCATTCCCTGACCCCCAGCGCGTCCGCCAGCCGGACCTTGGCCGACCCGCGCGGCAGGGGCTTCTGCTGACGTTCGTGCGGGGCCCATCCGGCCAGGTGCACGATCTCGAACGTCGCCCGGATACGACCGTCGGCGTCGGCGAAGCGCTCGGCGTAGAGTTCGGCCGTCCGCGCCAGCAGGCCGCGCGTCATCGGGCGGATCGCGCCCGACAGCGCGTTGGTCTCGCCCATGGCGCGGAGGTCGCGCACCAAAGCGTAGAGGTCCGGATAGCGCACGGTCAGCCGGTCCACGTCCGACACGGGCAGGGCGAAGCCGGCCCGCTGCAGCAGGGCGGCGTCGTCGAAGCCGTCGGCGAAGGGCGACACCCGCGCCTGGGCCCCGCCGCGCACCTCCAGCTCCGCCTCGGTCAGCACCGTGCGCAACTCCTTCAGCGTGCCGGCCCCCAGCAGGGTGCCGAGAAACAGGCCGTCCGGCCGCAGCGCGCGCCGGATCTGCGCCAGCGCTCCGGGCAGGTCGTTGGCCCAGTGCAGGCTCATCAGCGAGACGATCAGGTCCTGCGACTGGTCCGGCAGGTCCAGCGGGGCCGCTCCGGGCGCCGCCCGCGCCGCCGCGTCGCCGGAAACCCGCACCGCTCCGACCCGTGGGGAGGCTGCGCTGCCGGCCAGCAAACGGGCGAAGGGACCCGGACGGGCTGACAGGTCGACGGCGTCCGGAAAGTCGCGCAGGATGACTTCCAGGCTGGTCACCGCGTTCTCGGCGGCCCGGACGTGCAGGAAATCGGCCGCCGCGAAGGCCTTGTCGCCCCGCGCCAGCTTGGCCGCGCGACGTCGGCTGTCGAAAATCTCGGGAGGACCGGGGGAGGCGTTCATGGTCCATCAGGATGGGGGTTGGCGCGACCGATTGGAAGCGGGCCGGTCGCGGATCACGACCGGTTTGCGCGCGCTGGGCCGGGGCGCGGCCGACCTGCTGATGCCGCCGCTGGCCCACGACAGCCCGGAAGCCACCGCCTCGGCGGGCCTGACGCCGGACGCCTGGAGCCGGGTGGTCTTCCTTGAGGACCCGGTCTGCGACGGCTGCGGCGCAGGCTTCGAGATGGACGGCGGCGTCTTCGCCTCGCCGCGCTGCGCCGCCTGTCTGGCCCAGCCCTACGCCTTCGCCCGGGCCCGTGCGGCCTGCGTCTACGACGAGGCATCGCGCGGATTGATCCTCAAGTTCAAGCACGGCGATCACCAGCCGTTCGCGCCGCTGTTCGCCCGCTGGCTGAGCCGCTCGGCCGCGCCGCTGCTGGACGACGCCGACGCGGTGATCCCTGTGCCCTTGCACCGCCTGCGGCTGCTGTCGCGCCGCTTCAACCAGGCCGCGGAGATCGCCCGGCCGCTGGCCCGCGGAGCCGGGCTCGACTATCTGCCCGACGCCCTCGTCCGGCAGACCCATACGACCAGCCAGGGCGGCAAGTCGGCGCGCGGACGGCGGCTGAACGTCAAGAAGGCCTTCGCGGTGACCGAGGCGGGGCGCCGCAGGATCAGGGGGCGGCGCATCCTTCTGGTCGACGACGTGTTGACCACGGGCGCCACCGCCGAGGCCTGCGCCCGCGCGCTGATCGAGGCCGGCGCCCGCGCCGTCGATCTGGCGGTCATCGCCCGGGTGCGGACGGCGCGGGAATTGCCTACATGACCCTTGCCCTGTCGCTCGCCGCCCGGCGGTTCCCGGCGTCAGGGCGCGTTCTTGATCCGGAGACCCCCTTGGCCGACATCGTCATCTACACCAAACCCGGCTGCGGCTACTGTTACGCCGCCAAGGCCCTGCTGGACGGAAAGGGCGCGGACTACACCGAGATCGTCGCCTCGAACGATCCGGCGAAGAAGCAGGAGATGATCCAGCGTTCCGGCGGACGCATGACCTTCCCGCAGATCTTCATCGACGGAAAGCACGTCGGCGGCTCCGACGACCTGCACGCGCTTGACCGCAGGGGCGAGCTGGACCCATTGCTCGCGGCCTGATGACCTCCGTTCCCGTCGCCCTGATCCAGACGCGCACGCCCGCAAGTCCGGCCGCCGCCCTGGCCCATGTCGGGCCGCTGATCCGTCAGGCGGCGGCCGGCGGGGCCAGGCTGATCCTGACGCCCGAGGCGACGAACTTCCTGATCCAGGACCGGGTCGCGCGCCAGGCGGCGCTGCAGACGCAGGAGCGGGACGCGGTGGTCGGCGGTTTGCAGGCTCTGGCCCGGGAGCTCGGCGTCTGGCTGCTGATCGGCTCGGCCATCGTCCGCTCGGGCCGCGACGGCGACGAGCGCGCCGCTAACCGCTCGCTGCTGATCGACGACGCGGGCGAGGTCGTCGCCCGCTACGACAAGCTGCACGTCTTCGACGTCGACCTGCCGACCGGCGAGCGCTGGCGCGAGAGCGCCACGGTGCGGCCGGGCGACCAGGCCGTGGTGGCCGAGACGCCCTGGGGCGGGCTGGGCCTGACCATCTGCTACGACATCCGCTTCCCGCAGCTGCACCGGGCGCTGGCCAGGGCCGGGGCGGTGATGATCGCCGTGCCCGCCGCCTTCACCGTCCCGACCGGCGAGGCCCACTGGGAGACGCTGCTGCGCGCCCGGGCCATCGAGACCGGCTGCTACGTCCTCGCCCCCGCCCAGGGCGGCGCGCATGAGGACGGCCGCCGCACCTGGGGTCGCTCCACGGTCGTCGCGCCGTGGGGGGAGGTGGTGGCGAAACTCGACCACGACGAGCCGGGCGTGCTGCTCGCCACGCTCGACCTCGATGCCGTCACCCGCGCCCGCAGCGCCGTGCCGCAGCTGACCCACGACCGCGACTTCGCCCTCCCGACGATGCGGCCGTCATGATCCGCTACGCCCTTCAGTGTGACCGGGACCATGGCTTTGAAGCCTGGTTCGGGACCTCCGCCGATTACGACGATCAGGCCAAGGGCGGTCTGGTCGAATGCCCGGTCTGCGGTTCCCGCGCGGTGAGCAAGCAGATCATGGCTCCCGCCGTCGCCGGGACCCGCAAGACCGCCGTGGGGCCCGATCCGGCGAAGATGCAGGGCATGATGATGCAGATGGCGCGCGAGGTGCGCAGCCACGTCGAGCAGAATTTCGACTACGTCGGCGACGCCTTCGCCCGCGAGGCCCGCGACATCCACGAGGGCCGGTCCGAGAAGCGGGAAATCTACGGCGAGGCCACCCCCGCCGAGGTCAGGAAGCTGAAGGAGGACGGCGTGCCCTGCGCGCCCCTGCCGCCAGCCCCGCCCGATCCCGCCAAGCTGAACTGACGCGCCCATGCCTGGGGAGGGGGAGCGCTATCAGGAGTTCGAACCGCCGCCGTCGCTGCGCCCCTTCGTGCGCACGATCTGGACCTACGCCGCCCCCGCGCCGGCGCCGACGGTGCAGCGCATCGCCCCGGACGGCTGTCCCGAACTGATCCTCGACATCGGTTCTCCCTATGAGGAGCAGGGTCTCGACGGCGCTTTCCGCCTGCAGCCGCCCGCCCTGTTCGCGGGCCAGATGACCCGCCCGCTGGCGCTGCGGCCCGCCGGGCCGGTCGAACTGGTCGCCGTCCGCTTCGAGCCCGACGGGGCGCGCGACTGGCTGGGCCTGCCGCTCGCCGGGGCGACCGACCGCCGTCTGGACATGACCGGTCGACTGGCCGGGCTGGAACCTCCCGCCGGCGACCCTGCCGCCCAGGCGGCGCTGATGACGGACTGGATCGAGGCTCAGCGCCGGGCCGGCGACTGGTCCGTCGACCCGCTCGTCCGGGCGGAGATCGAGGCGGCCGGCCAGGACCGCCCGTGCCCGGCGCGCTCGCCGGCCGAACGCCGCGCCCTGCAGCGCCGCTTCCGCGACCGGGTGGGCGTGCCGCCGCGCCTGCTGCGATCCATCCTGCGTTTCCGCCGCGTGTTCGACCATTTCGAAGGCCCGGGGTCGCTCGGCTGGCTCGAGGCCGGCCTCGAGGCGGGGTTCTTCGATCAGCCGCAGATGGCGCGGGACTTCCGCCGCTTCCTCGGCTGCACGGCCACGGAATGGGCGCGGGAGCAGGTCGGGCTGGCGCGCAGCCTGGCGTCGCAATCCTACAAGCCGGGGCCGCTGTCGCCGCACTAGGATGGCCGACGAACCAGAGGGATTTCACCGATGCCGACCGCCGCCGTTCTCGCCGCCGTCCTGATCCAGACCGCGCCCGCGCCCGACGTATCGTGGATGGCCGGCTACTGGCTGGACTGTTCCGACGGGCGCGAGGCGTCGGAGACGTGGAGCGATCCGCGCGGCGGCGTCAGCGTCGGTCACGCGGTGACCGTGTCGGGCGGGGAGACGTCGTTCGAGGTGTCACACATCGGCCCGACGCCGCAGGGCTTCGCCTATGTCGCCCAGCCGGGCGGGGCGCCGCCGACGGTCTTCGTCCTGGCCGAGAGCGGTCCGGGCCGCGCCGTCTTCGCAAACGCCGAAAACGACTTCCCGACGCGGGTCATCTACCAGCGCGAGGGCGACGTCCTGACAGCCCGGATCGAGGGCGAGATCGCGGGGCAGGCGCGCAGCATGGAGTGGAACTTCCGCTCCGTCCCGCTGAACACGCGCTGCCCCGCCTGAACCGGCCCTAGCTGCGCGTCCAGCCCTTGGCGGCCATGCAGTCGCGGAAGGCGTCGCCGTGCCCGTGGCCGGCCTCGGCGCGGCAGGCGTCGCGCGCGGCGTCGAACGGCTGGGCGTTATTGCCGTGCCACGCGTCGTCGCTGTCCGAGGCGTCGATGACGGTGACGCAGCCGGAGGCCATCAGGCTGGCGGAGACGGCGGCGAGGATCAGAAGGCGTTTCATTGGGAAGCTCCTGCAAGGGGGGAGGTTGAGGAAGGCCCTCTCATCTCACCGCCAAGCTTGGCTGTCCCGTTACATCGACGTCAGGTCGATGAACCCCCGATGAACCGGCCTCAGTCCCGCGTCGCCACCATCATGTAGTTGATCCCGGCGTCGTCGCTCTCGCTCCAGCGGTCCGTCAGCGGATTGTAGACCAACCCGTACGGCCCGCTGACGGCGAGCGGTTCTTCCGACAGCATCAGGCGGATCTCGTCCGGCTTGAGGAACTGGTTCCAGTCGTGCGTTCCGGCCGGCACCCAGCGCAACACGTACTCCGCCGCGACCTTGCCGAGGGCCAGCGACTTCAGCGTGCGGTTCAACGTCGCCACGACCATCATCCCGCTGGGCTTCACCAGCCGCGAACAGGTGCGGACGAAGGCCTCCGGATCGGCGACGTGCTCGATCACCTCCAGGGTCAGGACGACATCGAACGGGCCGGCCCCTTCCGCCTCAAGTTGCTCCACCGTGGCGGCGCGATAGGCGATGTCGAGGCCCTGCTGTTCCGCATGCACCCGGGCCGTGCCGATGTTCTCGGTCGAGGCGTCGATGGCCGTCACCTTGAAGCCCAGCCGCCGCATCGGCTCGGCGATCAGCCCGCCGCCGCAGCCGACGTCGAGCAGGGTCAGGCCGGCGAAGGGCGCGCGGGTGCGGATGTCGCGCCCGAACCGCTCCGCCGCCTGGTCGCGGACAAAGGTCAGGCGCGCCGGATTGAACCTGTGCAGCGGCGCGAACGGCCCGCGCGCGTCCCACCATTCCGCCGCCTGGGTCGAGAACCGCGCCACGTCGGCGGGATCGATCGAGGGCCCGGCGGCGCGGTCGCCGAAATCCCCGCCGCTTTGGGGTTTGCGCGCCGATAGCGTGTCGTTAGAAGCGACCATGGGCCGAGGGATGAACCCGGACGGTTCTCCTTGCAAGACGGAGCGCTACGCCACGATGACGCGGCCACAGTCTGATCGGCTGGTGATGAAGTTCGGCGGCACCTCGATGGGCGACCTCGAGCGCATCCGCCGCGCCGCCCGCATCGTCGCCGCCGAGGCCGCCTCGGGCAAGAAGCTCGCCGTGGTCGTTTCCGCCATGGCCGGCAAGACCAACGAGCTGGTCGCCTGGACCGACGGCGCCGGCCGTCCGGCCCCCGCCCTTGCGTCCCGGGGCGTCGTGCTGTCGGACGACGAATACGATGTGGTCGTCGCCTCGGGCGAGCAGGTGACTTCGGGCCTGCTGGCGCTGACGCTGCGCAACATGGGTCTGAACGCGCGCAGCTGGATGGGCTGGCAGATCCCGATCCTGACCGACGACGCCCACGGTCGGGCCCGCATCGAGGATGTGCCGGGCGAGGTGCTGGGCGCCGCGCTGGACAAGGGCGAGATCGCCATCGTGCCCGGCTTCCAGGGCGTCACCCGCGACGGGCGGATCACCACCCTGGGCCGCGGCGGCTCGGACACCTCGGCGGTGGCGGTGGCCGCGGCGCTGGGCTGTTCCTGCGACATCTACACCGACGTGGACGGCGTCTACACCACCGACCCGCGCATCGAGTCCCGCGCCCGCCGCCTCGAAAAGGTCTCCTATGAGGAGATGCTGGAGATGGCCTCGCTCGGGGCCAAGGTGCTGCAGACCCGCTCGGTCGAGCTGGCCATGGCGAAACAGGTCCCGGTCCGGGTCCTGTCCAGCTTCATCGAACCCGACGAGAACGGTCGACTGCCCGCCGAGTCCGGCACCCTGATCTGCGACGAGGAGGAAATCGTGGAGAAACGCATCGTATCCGGCGTGACCATGAGCCGCGACGAGGCCCGCATCACCCTGCTGGGCCTGTCGGATCGGATCGAGGCGCCGGCCGACGTCTTCACCCGGTTGGCCGACGCCAACGTCAACGTCGACATGATCGTCCAGTCGCAGGCCCGCAGCGAGGGGGCGGTCAACCTGACCTTCACCACCGGCCGGCGCGACGCGCCCCGGGCCGCCGAGCTGATGCGCGCGGCGCAGGCGGAGATCGGCTTTGAGGAAATCCGCGTCGACGAGGACGTGGCCAAGGTCTCGGTGGTCGGGGTCGGCATGCGCAGCCACGCCGGCGTCGCCCAGACCATGTTCCGGGCCCTGGCCGACAAGGGCGTCAAGTTCCAGGCCATCTCGACGTCGGAGATCAAGATCAGCGTGCTGATCGATGCGGCCTATGCCGAACTGGCCGTTCGTGCGCTTCATTCGGCTTACGGACTGGAAGCAGTCTAGAAACGAAGCTTGGCGGCGCCCATCTGCGCGCTGCATCTTTTGGAGGGGCCATGCCGGTTGGCGGATTGACGACGAGGGGGCCGCGGAACCTCCTTCGCCAGATCCGCGAGGCTATGGCGGGGGCGGCGCCTGCGCAGGACCGCCTCGACACGGTGGTGCGGATCATCGCCCAGTCGATGGTCGCCGAGGTTTGCTCGATCTACCTGCGCCGCGCCTCGGGCGAACTGGAGCTGTTCGCCACCCAGGGCCTGAAGCCCGAGGCGGTGCACACCACCCGGCTGCGCCCCGGCGAGGGCCTGGTCGGCGAGGTGGCGCGCACGGCCGAGCCGATCAGCCTGTCCGACGCCCCGTCGCACCCCAGCTTCGCCTATCGCCCGGAGACGGGCGAAGACCCCTACCACGCCTTCCTCGGCGCCCCGCTGCTGCGCGGCGGCCGCGCCATCGGCGTGCTCGTCGTCCAGAACCGCTCCGAGCGGCGCTACGACGAGGAAGAGGTCGAGGACATCCAGACCATCGCCATGGTCCTCGCCGAGACCGTGGCCTCGGGCGAACTGCTGGCCCAGGACGAGCTGCGCGACATCGAGGTCGCGCCACACCGGCCCGAGCGGCTCAGGGGCCAGCGTTTCGCGGAGGGACTGGCCTATGGCCACGTCGTCCTGCACGAGGCGCCGGTGCCGCCGGAGAACCTGCTGGCGGAGAATCCGCAGGTCGAGGAAATCCGCCTGCGCGAGGCCCTGATCGCCCTCAAGGCCAATATCGACAGCCTTCTCGAAGGCGGCCAGGGCAAGCTGGCCGGGACCTCGTTCGAGGTGCTCGAGACCTACCGGATGTTCGCCGACGACCGAGGCTGGAACCGCTCGCTGGAGGAGGCCGTGCGCACCGGCCTGACCGCCGAGGCCGCCGTCGACCGGGTGCGCAACGAGCATCGCGCCCGCTTCGCCACCGCCCGCGATCCCTACATCCGCGAGCGGCTGCACGACTTCGAGGACCTGGCCAACCGGCTGCTGCGGCTGCTGGCCGGCGACCGGCCGGGCGAGCGCGACCTGCCCGACGACGCCATCCTGGTGGCGCGCAACCTGGGTCCCGCCGACCTGCTCGAATATCCCCGGCGCAAGCTCAGGGGCCTGCTGCTCGAGGAAGGCTCTGCGGCCAGCCACGCCGCCATCGTCGCCCGCGCCCTGCAGATTCCCTGCGTCGGCCGGCTGATGGGTCTGCGCGATCGCCTGTCCGAAGGCGACCTGGTCATCGTCGACGGCGAGACCGGCGAGGCCTATCTGCGCCCGCGGCCCGACATGCTCTCGGCGGTCCAGTCGCGCATCGAGGTGCGCAGCGAACGCCAGGCCGAGTTCACCCGCCTGCGCGACGTCGCCGCCGTCACCCTCGACGGGACGCGGATCACCCTGCTGACCAACGCCGGCCTCGCGGTCGATCTGGAGAATCTCGACGCCACGGGGGCCGAGGGCATCGGCCTGTTCCGCACCGAGTTCCAGTTCATGGTCTCCGAGGAACTGCCGCGCCTCGACAGCCAGGCGGCGCTGTACAAGCTGGTGCTCGACACGGCCGGCGACCGGCCGGTGACCTTCCGCACCCTCGATATCGGCGGCGACAAGGTGCTGCCCTATCTGGTCACCGAGCGGGAGGAAAACCCGGCGCTGGGCCGCCGCGCCATCCGTCTCGGCCTCGACCGGCCGGGCCTGCTGCGGCTGCAGCTGCGGGCGCTGCTGACCGCCGCCGCCGGGCGCGAATTGCGCGTCATGTTCCCGATGATCGCCACCGTCGACGAGTTCCGCGCCGCCCGCGAGCTGGTCGATGTCGAATGCGCCTGGGCGCGGCGGCGGGGCCGGGCGCTGCCGGCGCTGCTGCGGGTCGGGGCGATGATCGAGTGCCCCAGCCTGCTGTGGCACCTCGACGCCCTGCTGCCGCTGACCGACTTCGTCTCGATCGGCACCAATGACCTGTTCCAGTACATGTTCGCCGCCGACCGGACCAATCCGCTGGTGTCGGACCGCTATGATCCGCTGTCGCCGCCGGCGCTGCGGGCCCTGGCCGAGATCCAGAAGAAATGCGCCGACACCGGCACGCCGGTCTCGGTCTGCGGCGAGCTGGCGGGGCGGCCGCTGGAGGCCTTCGCCCTGCTGACCCTCGGCTACACCCGGCTGTCCGCGCCGGCGGGCGGGATCGGCCCGGTGAAGCGCATGATCCTGTCCGCCGACCTGCCCGCCGCCCGCCGCGGCATGGCCAACCTGCTGGGCTCGTCGTCCGGTTCGATCCGCGGCGAACTGGAATCCCTGGCCCGGAAATTGAACGTCACGGTTTGAAACGTCCCGGCCTGACGCGCCGGTACGGCTAACAAATCGTTGATCGGTCAACTCAAATGAGTTATCCACAAGCCGGAACCGGGTGGTCTGCGGGGGCAGGCCCGAACTGTCATCCCGATATGATACAGGCCCCGAGTTCGAGTACGGCGCACGAGGACTCCTTGCGCGCCACGAGTATGGGGTCAGGCCGGATGGCGCTGGATACGGGGAACACCCCGGACGAGTTTCGGGATCATCCCGACTGGAAGGACGTGGTTCCTTCCGTCACGGACGCGCCGACTCTCGGCGAAGGCCTGCGTATCGCCCGAAACCACTCCGGCCGTTCCCTGGCCGAACTTTCCAGCATCACCCGGGTGCCCGCCCGCTATCTGACGGCGCTGGAGCAGAACGATTTCTCGGTGCTGCCCAACCGCGTCTTCTCGATCGGCTACGTCCGCGCCTACGCCGGCGCCTTGGGCCTTGATGAGCAGCTCGCCGTCGAGCGGTTCAAGCGCGAAAGCCCGGATCCGTCGGTGCCGCTGCAGCCGCCGGTCGGCGTGGCCTTTGAGGAGGTGCGGCGCTATTCGCCCCGCCTGATCGCCGCCGGCCTCGCCCTTGTCCTGGCCGTGGTCGGCTGGAACGTCTTCCAGCGGGTCAGCCTGATGCGCGCGCCGCAGCCGTCGGACATCGCCGCCGTGCCGGAAAGCTGGACCCTCGGCGCCGTGCCGGGGCAGGCGCAGTTCATGCGGCTGACCGCGCCGCGCCCGGCCCCGCCGGACCAGACGGTGCCCGCCCTCTACATCACACCCGGTCTCGAGGCCGAGCTGACCGGCATCGATCCGGCCTCGCCCGAGGGCCTCGCCGCCGCCGCCGCCAGCGCGCCGCCGGTGCAGAAGGCCTTCAACCCGCGCGGAGCCATCTACGGCGCCGCGGCCAGCGCCTCCCAGGTCGTGCTGCAGGCCCGCAAGTCGGCCTATCTGATCGTGCGCATGGCCGACGGCCGTGTGCTGTTCGCCCGCCAGCTGGCCGCCGGCGACGCCTGGCGCGCGCCCGCCGGCGTGGCGGCCACGGTCGAGGTCCAGGACACCTCCGCCTTCGACGTCTATCTGAACGGCGAGCATGGCGGGGCGCTCGAGGCGGTGCAGACGCCGCTGAACCAGCTGAACCTGCGCGCCCAGACCTTGGCCCGGCAGGCCGCCGCCGCCGTCGCCGCCCGCACCGAGGCGGCCCGCACCGCCGCGGTCCAGGCCCAGGCGCAGGCCCAGCTCCAGGCCTCGACCACGGTCCAGAACGTCGTCTCCGGCGCGGTCGGAGGCTGATCCGCGACGTCGTGCGTCGTGGCCATGCCGCAATCCTGAGCCTATGTTGCGGCCGTCATGAGCGCTGATCACACGCACGTCCGTCCCTGGCGCCACATCGAGCGCCGCAAGAGCCGCCAGATCATGGTCGGCGATGTCCCCGTGGGCGGGGACGCGCCGATCACCGTCCAGTCGATGACCAATACGCCGACCTCGGACGCCGCCGCGACCATCGACCAGATCCGCCGGCTGGAAGAGGCCGGGGCCGACATCGTCCGGGTGTCCTGCCCGGACGAGGACTCGACCGCCGCCTTCCGCACCATCGCGCGCGAGGCCCGCGTCCCGCTCGTGGCCGACATCCACTTCCATTACAAACGCGGCATCGAGGCGGCCCAGGCTGGCGCCGCCTGCCTGCGCATCAATCCGGGCAACATCGGCAGTCCCGACCGCGTCCGCGAGGTCATCCAGGCGGCCAAGGACCACGGCTGCTCGATGCGCATCGGCGTCAACGCCGGTTCGCTGGAGCGCGACCTGCTCGAGAAATACGGCGAGCCCTGCCCCGACGCCATGGTCGAGAGCGCCCTCAACCACGCCCGCATCCTGCAGGACCACGACTTCCACGAGTTCAAGATCTCGGTGAAGGCCTCCGACCCCTTCCTCACCGTCGCCGCCTACCAGCAGCTGGCCGAGGCCATCGACTGCCCGCTTCACCTCGGCGTCACCGAGGCGGGCCCGCTGCGCACCGGCACCATCAAGTCGGCCATCGGCATGGGCTCCATGCTGTGGGCCGGCATCGGCGACACCATCCGCGTCAGCCTCGCCGCCGACCCGGTCGAGGAGATCAAGGTCGGCTTCGACATCCTCAAGTCGCTGGGCCTGCGCCACCGCGGCGTCAACATCATCGCCTGCCCGTCCTGCGCCCGTCAGGGCTTCAACGTCATCGAGACGGTCGGGGTGCTGGAAGAGAAGCTGGCCCATGTGACCACGCCGATGTCGCTGTCGATCATCGGCTGCGTCGTCAACGGCCCGGGCGAGGCGCTCTACACCGACGTCGGCTTCACCGGCGGCGGCAAGGGCTCGGGCATGGTCTATCTCGACGGCAAGACCGCCCACAAGCTGGCCAACGAGGGCATGATCGACCACCTCGTCGAACTGGTCGAGGCCAAGGCCGCCGAGCTCGACGCCGCCCGCGCCGCGGATCCGCGTCTCGTGGCCGCAGAGTAGACGGCCGCGTGGATCGCGCTGGCGCCGGGGCAGCCTGACCTGATACAGCTTGGGTTGCAGCCGTCGAGGCTGCGTTTCAACCCTTAGGGGGGGTCATGTCGTCTCGTTACCTCGCCGGCGCCGCGCTCGCGGCCGCCCTGGCCGTTTCCGCCTGCGCCACGTCCGAAGACATCGTGCCGGTGCCCTACACCGTCAGCCAGGCCGCGCGCGTGCCTGGGGCGGAATCGATCAACGTCTCGGTCGTCGGAACCGACGCCCGCACCGAAAATCGCGCCCGCATCGGCGTGCAGATCAACGGCTACGGCATGGACATGGCGGCCATCCGGGCCACCGAGGAAGTGTCCGACATCGTCCGCAACGCCATCGCCGCCGAGCTGAGCCAGCGCGGCTACAGCGTCGGCGACAGCGGGGCCCGCGTGAACGCCTCGGTCGAGACCTTCTTCAACGACTTCTCGACCGGCATGTTCGCTGGCAAGTCGACGGCCAGCGTCGTCATGACCGTGACGGTCACCAGCCGGTCGGGCGCCGAAGTCTACAGCCGCCGCGTCTCGGGCGAGGCCGAGCGCACCGTGCAGATCGCCAACGGCGGCAACGCCGCGACGACCCTGTCGCAGGCCCTGTCCAAGGCCGTCGCCTCGCTGATGGAAGACCCCGCCTTCACGGCCGCCTTGGCCCGCTGACGGAAAACGGCGCCGGGCGTCGACCGCTCGGCGCCGACCTTCGCGTCGGGCTCTCAGGAGCGCTGGCCGAACGCCCGCTCGCAGATGTCGGTCGCCAGCTCCGCGCTCATCTGCTCTTCCGCCTCGGCCATGGCCAGGGCCGCGAACAGACCGCCGCCGCCGACCGAGCGGGACACCTCATAGTCACCGACCCGCTGGCCCGTCGTCGGCTCGATCAGGAAGACCTGCGCCCGGATTACGTTGGAATCGCCGACGAGATAGGCCTTGGCCACGTTCGAGCCTTCCAGCTCGGTGATCCGCACCTCCATGCGCAGCGGACGGTCGCCGCGGGCGCATTTGTCGAGCCGCTCGCGCGCCTCGCGCTGGAAGATGGCCGGGAAGCCGTCCGACACCGTCGTCGGCGCGCCGGTCAGCACGATCTCGCCGATCGAGGCCGTCGCGGCGCGGTCCCGCGCCAGCGGCATGATGATGTCGCCGCTGCTCGAATTGACGCAGCCGGCCAGCCCCAGCGCCGCTAGCGACGCCGCCACAATCCACTTCATAGGAACCCCTCCAGGCGCAAGCCGGTGATCGGCCTCGCCCGGACACGATAAAGGCGATCTCCCCGTGTCCGCAATCTGGGGACGTTGACAGCGCGCTTTCGGAGATCGTCGGGGCGGGATAAACCGGAGGGATGAAGCTCTACATCACCGTCCCGTCGCCCTACGCCCGCAAATGCCGCATCGTCGCCCGCGAGAAGGGGCTGGCCGACCGGATCGGGGAGATCGCCGTCGATCCCTACGCCAATGCGCCGGAGCTGCTGGCCGCCAATCCGCTGGTGCAGGTCCCGACCCTGATCGCGGAGGACGGCCTGCCGCTGAACGACAGCCCGGTGATCTGCGAATACCTCGACGCCATCGGAAGCGGCCCGCGCCTGCTGCCGGAGGGCGGGGCCGAGCGGCTGCGCGTGCGCCGGCTGGAGACCCTCGCCAACGGGGCGCTCGAGATGGGCGTCAAGCTGGTGCTGGAGAAGCGCCGCCCCGAACACGAGCGCTCGCCGTCGTGGATCGGGCGCTGGACGACCAATATGGGCCGCGCCCTCGACGGGCTGGAGGCGGCGGCCCCCGACGCCTCCCGGCTCGATGTCGGCGTCATCACCGCCGGCGTGGCCGTGACCTGGATCGGCTTCCGCCATCCGGACTACGACTGGAAGGCCGGCCGGCCGAACCTCGTCGCCCTGCAGGCGGCGCTCGAGGCTCGCCCCAGCTTCCGCCAGACCCGCCCCGACGCCTGAGCCTCAGGCCAGCAGGCCGGCCAGCTGCAGCCCCTGGAACCCGGCCAGCACCAGCAGCAGGCCGCCGACCGCATAGGTCAGCATCTTGCGCGGCACCCGCTTGGCGATCAGCCCGGCGAAGGGCGCCGCGGCCAGCCCGCCGACCACCAGTCCCCCCACCGCCGCCGCATGGTTCTGCAGCGCCCCCGCCTCGCGCCAGTGTCCCGACAGCAGGGCCCAGACGAAGGCGGCGCTGATGGCCACGGCGAGGAAGAATTCGGCGGTGTTGACCGTGCCGATGGCCCGCCGCGGCTCCTGCCCGGCGCCGACCAGGGCCGAGGACACCGTCGGCCCCCAGCCGCCCCCGCCGACCGCGTCCAGAAACCCGCCGACCAGGCCCAGCGGCCCCATCACCCAGGAGGGGATGCGCTTGACGCCGAAGTCGTGCCCCGCCCGCCACAGGATATAGATCCCCATCAGGGCGAGGTAGGCGATCACGAACGGTTTGATCACCGCCCCCTCGATCCCGGTCAGCACATAGGCTCCGAGACAGCCGCCGATCACGCCGGCTATGGCCAGCGGCGCCAGCAGCCGCCAGTCGACGTTCCTGTGCCAGATGTGGCTCCCGGCCGAGGCGGCGGTGGTGAACACCTCCGCGCCGTGCACGCTCGCCGAGGCCGTCGCCGGCGGCACCCCGAAGGCGAGCAGGACGGACGACGAGATGACCCCGTAGGCCATGCCCAGCGCGCCATCCACGGCCTGCGCCACGAAGCCGACCAGCAGGAAGAGCAGAAAGGTGTCCATGCGCCCCCTGGCGTGGCCCGAAGCGTTGCTTGTCCGATGAAAGGCGGGGCGATGCAATTGGTTGCCGTCGGCTCCATCGACAGATCGCGGGCCGTCGCGCTAAGGCAGGCCTCCCGCCAGACAGGATCACTCTCCCTTGCGACTGCCCCAGGCCCGGCTCGATCAGGTGCTCGACCGCTTCCACCAGGTGGAGGCGCGCATGGGCGCGGCCACCGACGGCCAGGAGATCGTGCGCCTGTCCAAGGAGCACGCCGAGATCAAGCCGGTGGCCGACGCGGTCATGGCCCTGGCCCGGATGCGCGCCGAGATGGCCGATCTGGAGCTCATGGCGGCCGACCCCGAGATGGCCGACATGGCCGCCGACGAGTTGGAGACCCTGAAGGCCCGCCTGCCCGACATGGAGCGCGACGTGGCCCTGCTGCTGGCCCCGCGCGACGCGGACGAGAACGCCTCGGCCGTGCTGGAGGTCCGCGCCGGCACCGGCGGCGACGAGGCCGCCCTGTTCGCCGGCGACCTGTTCCGCATGTACTCCCGCTACGCCCAGTCGCGCGGCTGGCGGGTCGAGGTCGACAGCGCCACCGAGGGCGAGGCCGGCGGCTACAAGGAGATCATCGCCACCGTCACCGGCGAGGGCGTCTTCGGCCGGCTCAAGTTCGAGAGCGGCGTGCACCGCGTCCAGCGCGTGCCGACCACCGAGGCCGGCGGTCGCATCCACACCTCGGCCGCCACCGTCGCCGTCCTGCCCGAGGTCGAGGACGTCGAGATCGAGATCCACGACAAGGACATCCGCATCGACACCTTCCGCGCCTCGGGCTCGGGCGGCCAGCACGTCAACAAGACCGACTCCGCCGTGCGCATCACCCACCTGCCCAGCGGCATCGTGGTGACGTCCTCGGAGAAGTCGCAGCACGTCAACCGCGACAAGGCGATGAAGAACCTGCGCGTCCGCCTCTACGACATGCAGCGCCAGGAGAAGGATCTCGCCCGCTCCAGCGCCCGCAAATCGCAGGTCGGCTCCGGCGACCGCTCCGAGCGCATCCGCACCTACAACTTCCCGCAAGGGCGCGTCACCGACCACCGCATCGGCCTGACCCTGCACAGCCTGCCGCAGATCCTCGAGGGCGACCTCGACCCCATGCTCAACGCCCTGATCGCGGAGGACCAGGCGGCGAGGCTGGCCGATCTGGAGGCGGAGTTCGGTTGAACCACCGCCCCCGTCACCCTCGGGCTTGACCCGAGGGCCAGACGGTCCGGTGCTGCGTCGAACGGCGTACGGGCGTGGTCGAAGGGCCATCCCTGAGGCACAGATCGCCTCTCGCCCCTGATCCTCGGGTCAAGCCCGAGGATGACGGACGTGGGAAGGCGTGCCTATCCACCACCCTTCAGTCGCGCCAGAAACGCCTGCACGCCGCACTCGTCGTCCACCGGCAGACGTGGATCGGGCGCCTCGCCGCGCAGAAATGGGAAGAGGTCCTGCCATTCCGGGTTCCTCTGTTCGATCAGTTGCATCTTCCACGGCCGGTTCCAGGACTTCAGCGCCTTCTCCCGGCGGATGGCTGAAGTCACCCGCTCGAACGGTTGGTACCAGACCAGAATATTGCAGCGGTGGCGTTGGGTGAACGCTCCGCCCTTACCCGCGCGGTGCTCGGAACCCCGCCGGTACAGGTTGTTGGTCATACCGATGTAAACGACGCCGAACGGCCGGCTGGCCTCGATATAGGTCGCGATCAGGGGCCGCTTGTCGTCCATCGCCGAACGCTGCGCCCCGCGGCCGAGCGGTGCAAGCCGGCTAAACCGGAAGTTGCTTCTCACCATTTCCGCCCGTCACCCTCGGGCTTGACCCGAGGGCCAGACCGTCCGGTGCTCCGTCGAACGACGCACGGGCGCGGCCGAAGGGCCGTCCCTGTCGCACAGCTCGCCTTTCGCCTCTGATCCTCGGGTCAAGCCCGAGGATGACGGGTGTGAGTAGCAGGGCTTCACCCCTCCACCACCACCCCCCCGCCCTCGACCTTCACGAACTGCGCCCGGCCGCGCAGCGGCGCGAACAGCTCCGCCTCCGTGCCGGTCAGGAACGCCTGCAACCCCAGCGCCTCGATCTCGTCGAACAGGGCGGCGCGGCGGCGGGTGTCGAGGTGGGCGGGCGCCTCGTCCAGCAGCAGGATGGGCGCCGCCGCCTGACCCGCCAGCCGGGCGATCTGGGCCAGGATCAGGTTCAGCACCAGAGCCTTCTGCTCGCCCGACGACCCGTCGGCGGCAGGCCGGTTCTTCTCGCGATGCAGGGCGGTCAGATCCGAGCGATGCGGACCGTACAGCGACCGCCCCGCCCCGGCGTCGCGGGCCCGGCTGCGGGCCATGCCCTCGCGGATCGCCGCCGCGATGGCTTCCGCCCCCGCCCCGGCGGCGGCCATGGCCTCGGCCTCGCCGGACAGGCCCAGGTCGGCCTGCGGGAACGGCCGGTCGCCGCGTTCGTCGATGGCGGCCTGCAGGGCGACCAGGGCCTCGGCCCGGGCCAGCGCCGCGGCGGCGCCTGCCTCGCCCAGCCGCAGCTCCAGCGCATCCAGCCACAGCGGGTCGGCGGGCTGCCCTTCCGCGCCGTCGGTCAGCAGCCGCAGCCGCTCCTTCAGGGCTTTCTCATACGCCGACACCGAGGCCGCGTGGTCCGGCTGCGCCGCGAACACCAACCGGTCGAAGAATTTCAGTCTCGCCGCCCGCGCGTCCGAGAACAGCCGGTCCTGCTCCGGCGTCGCCCAGACCGGCCGCAGATGATCCAGCAGCCGCCCCGGCTGGGCCGTCTCGCCGTCGATGCGCACGATCCGCCGCGCCGCGCCCGGCGACTGCACCCCGGTGCCCAGCTTCGTCTCGCTGTCGCTGTCGGTCAGCACCGCCGCCACGGCCCAGGCCCGTCCGCCGGTCTCGCCCGGCTCCCGCCGCCCCATCTCCGGCGCCGTCGCCCCGCGCAGCCCCTTGCCCGGCGTGAACAGGCTCAGCGCCTCCAGCAGATTGGTCTTCCCCGCCCCGTTCGGCCCATGCAGCACCACCGTCCCCGCCGCGATGGACAGGGTGGCCGCCGCATAGGAGCGGAAGTCGGTGAGGGTGAGGGCGGTGATCAAGGGGGAGACGCGGACCTGAGTGCCAGTGCTAGTGCTAGTGAGCCGATCTCAAGGACCGCTCACTAGCACTAGCACTGTTCACTTTTCGCGCCGCGTATCACACCCGCAGCGGCATCAGCACGTACTGCACGCCCGGATCGCCCGGATCGAGGACCAGCGTCGGGCTGGCCGGGTCGGCGAACTTGAAATGCGCCGTCTCGCCGGTGATCTGGCCGGCGACGTCGAGCAGGTAGCGGGCGTTGAAGCCGATCTCGAAGGGCTCTTCGGAATAACCGATCTCGACCTCCTCGACGCCCTGACCGGCCTCCATGTTGCGCACCGTCAGGGTGACGCGGTCCAGCTCGAAGGCCAGCTTCACCGACCGGCTCTTCTCGGCCGAGATGGTGGCGACGCGGTCGACGGCCGAGGCGAAGACGGCGTTGTCGATGTCGGCCTGCTTGTCGTTGCCCTTGGGAATGACGCGCATGTAGTCGGGGAAGGCGCCGTCGATGACCTTGGAGGTCAGGCTGGCCTGGCCGAACTCGAAGCGGATCTTCTGCGGGCTGACCATGATCTCGACCGCGCCCGAGCCGTCGTCCAGCAGGCGGCGGACCTGATCCACGGTCTTGCGCGGCACGATGACGCCCGGGCCGCCGGCGGCGCCCTCGGGGGCCGGGGTCTCGGCCAGGGCCAGACGGTGGCCGTCCGTGGCCACGGCGCGCAGCAGCGGGATGCCGGCCTCGGCCACGGTGTGCAGATACAGGCCGTTCAGATAGTAGCGGGTCTCTTCCGTCGAGACCGCGAAACGGGTCTTGTCGATCAGCCGCGCCAGATCTTCCTTGGGCAGGGTGAAGCGGGCGCCCGAGGTGTCGGTCGACATGACCGGGAAGTCGCCGGCCGGCAGCACCGGCAGGTTGAACTTCGACCGGCCGGCCTGGACCACCAGACGCGGATCGTCGCCGGAGTAGGACAGCGACACCTCGGCGCCGTCGGGCAGCTTGCGGACGATCTCGTACAGGGTGTGGGCCGGGGCGGTGATTTGGCCCTCGACGTTCACCTGGGCCTCGGCCTCGTCGACCATCTCCATGTCGAGGTCGGTGGCGGCGAAGCTGAGCTTGTCGCGTCCGGCGCTGAGCAGGACGTTGGACAGGATCGGAATGGTGTTGCGCCGCTCCACCACGCTCTGCACGTGCCCGAGGGCCTTGAGGAGCGCGGATCGTTCGATGGTCAGCTGCATGTGGTCTCGCCCGGGGTGCGGCGACTCAGGGCGTCACCGCGAATAGAGGGCCTTGGACACTAGCGGATTGACGGCGCGGGGCAAGGAAGGGGCTGGTGTCTCGGCGCAGGCGATCAGGGATGAGCCGGCGGCTCTCTGTGGACAAACGCCCGGCGCCGGCGGCCGGCCCGTGACGCTGGGCTGGCAATCGGCGGAATTATAGTCGGGTTCAGGCGGAAATTGCCCGCCGCCTCCGTGACCTGACGAATTCTCGATCCCTTCAGCCCGCCGCAGGAACGGGCGGTGGCATAATGGGCGCGCCATGCCTGCCCGGTCTTTGACAACCGAACCCCGCTCCGCCGCCGACGCAGGCGGAGACACAGGCGTACGACCGGGGCGGCGGCCGCTACGGCCTCTACGGCCTCTACGGCCTCTACGGACTCTATGCACTCTACGGACGCCGTTTTCCGATTTTACCCGGATATTATTGCGGCCGCGGTCGGCTAGCCCCGCAGCTTGCGGGTCAGGGCCTCGACGTCCCGGGCGATCTGGTCGTCCTGGGCCATCAGCTCCTCGATCTTGCGCACGCCGTGCAGGACCGTGGTGTGGTCGCGCCCGCCGAAGCGCCGGCCGATGTCCGGATAGGACCGCGTCGTGTGCTGTTTGCACAGCCACATGGCGATCTGGCGCGGCCGGGCCACGGAGCGGGTGCGCCGCTCCGACAACAGGTCGGCCTGCTTGAGGGTGAAATGTTCGGCGACCGTCTTCTGGATCTCGTCGACGGTGATGCGGCGCTCGGGCCCGCCGCGCAGGGCCGAACCCAGCAGGGTCTGGACCTCGTCCACGGTCAGGGCGGACAGCCGCGCGCCGGCGACGGCGGCCAGGGTGTTCACGGCGCCTTCCAGTTCACGCATCGAGCCCGGGGTGCGGTCGACCAGATGCTCCAGCACATCCGGACGGGCTTCGCCGGAGACGACGCCGAGATTGGCCAGGGCCTGTATGCGGTTACGCGCCACGGCCAGTTTCAGAGCGCGATCGGCCGGCTCGACCGGGCAGGTCAGGCCCGAGGCCAGGTGGCTGCGCAGCCGCGGCTCGACCTCGGTCAGGGCCATCGGCGGCCGGTCGGCCGACAGGACGATGCGCTTGCCGTCCTCGATCAGGCTGGTCAGCGTGGCCAGCAGCTCGTCCTGGGTGCTCGCCTTGCCGCCGACGAACTGGACGTCGTCGATCAGCAGCATGTCGGCGCCGCGCAGGCTTTCCTTGAAGGCCGCGGTCGAGCGGTCCTGCATGGCGCGCACGAAGGTCGACAGGAAGCGCTCGGCGGTCAGATAGACCACCTTGGCGTCGGGGCGCAGGCGCTGGGCCTCCCAGGCGATGGCGTTCAGCAGGTGCGTCTTGCCGTAGCCGTAGGGGCCGCAGAAGAAGATCGGATTGAAGTGGCCGTCGGCCCAGCAGGCCGCCTGGCGGGCGATGGCGAGAGCGAAGGCGTTGCCCTGGCCTTCGACGAAGCTGTCGAAGGTCAGCCGCTCCTGGAGTCCGGCGGCGCGCACCGCGCGGGCCCCGTCGGCCACCGGGGCCACCGTGGCCATCGGCATGGGCACGACATTGGCGGCGGGGGCCTCGGCGCGGCCCGCGGCGACCTGCGAGGCCGGGGCGACGGAGCCCATCTCGGCCCGGCAGCGCACCTCGAGGCGGCGCGACAGGCCGTCGAGACCCAGCCACAGCTCATTCATGCGGCGCAGGGCGTTCTTGCGCACCCAGTCGCGGGCATAGGCGGTCGGGGTGACGAGGATCAGCTGGCCGGCGCCATCCGCCCGCACCGCCGAGGGGGCGATGTAGGAGCTGAAGGCCCCTTCGCCGATCTCGCTGCGCAGGCGACCCGCCGCCTCGGTCCAGATACGATCCGGATCGGTCATCCCCGCCATTTGCGCGCCCCCCGCCATGTTCAGCCACCCGTGTAGAAGTTCCATCAACCGACGCCCTTCGAGCGGCCTGGATCGCGGACGACTTCTCCTGTCCGGTGCGGCTGGGCGCCGCCCGGGTGGGGTCGTACTCTCGATCAGACATCTCACGCCGACGCGAAACTGGTCCCGCGCCGTGTTCATCCGTGTGGGGATGGAAGTGCGTTAGCCCCTCAAACTTACGCCGGGAGAGGGGGGCGTCAACGCTGATTCGATTCGCCGAATGCAGTTAAATTGTTTGACTCCGATAAAGCCAAACACAGTCAACGGAATCCCCGGTTTCGCCACCGAGGCGAGTACGATTTCACCCGGCGAAGGTTAGCGGCGCACGTGCAAACGGCGAGGGAGCGGTTGCGCCCTCGCCGTTGAAATCACTCTATTTTGTCGAGCCAAGCCGGGGAAAGGCCTGGCCGCGCCGAAAGATCAGGCGGCCGACATTTTCTTCAGCTGGGCGGCCAGCCGCGACACCTTGCGCGAGCCGGTGTTCTTGTGAACCACGCCCTTGGTCACGGCGCGCATCAGCTCGGATTGCGCCTCGACGAAAGCGGCCTTGGCGGCGCCGGCGTCACCACCGGTGACGGCTTCCTGGAATTTGCGCAGGAAGGTGCGGACGCGCGTGCGGCGCGCCTTGTTCACTTCGGTGCGGGCGGCGATCTTGCGGATCGCTTTCTTGGCGCCGGGGTTGTTGGCCATCAGTCAAACCTTCGAACGGAAAACGCCGCGGAGCACACGTCCACGGCGCGAAAATCTCAAGAGCGCGCGGCTATAGCCGAAAGGGGCGGGGGGTTCAAGGCGAAGAATCCACCGCCGCCCCCCGGTCCGCTCAGCTCTTGCCCGATCCCGGCTCGGCCTGCTTGCGGTGCATCTCGGCCAGGGCGCTCTCGGGCGTCACGGCGGCCATGGCCGCCTGCAGCTTGTTGCCCATGCCGGCCACCACGTCGCCGTCGCCGCGCTTCATCGCCTCATAGCCGATCTTCGCGACCCTGGCCGCGTCCATCTTCTTGCCCTGGCCGACCATGGTGTCCTCCAGTCCGGCCCGCTCGAAGAACTCGGTGTCGGTCGGCCCAGGCATCAGCACCGTGACGCTGACGCCGGTGTCCTTCAGCTCGTTGCGCAGGGCGAAGGAGAAGCTGTCCACGAAGGCCTTGGAGCCGTTGTAGACCGCCTGGAAGGTGCCCGGCATCAGGCCGGCGATCGAGCCGGTGAACAGGATCCGACCCCGTCCGCGTTCCCGCATCTCCCGCCCGACCAGCCAGACCAGCCGCAGCGTGCCGGTGACGTTGGTGTTGATGACAGACAGGATGTCCTCGAAGTCCTGATCCAGGAAGGCATGGCCGAGCCCATGCCCGGCATTGGCGGCGAGAACGTCCACCGGCCGGCCGCCGATCCGCTCATGCAGGGTCGTCACGCCGCCCTCCGTGGCCAGGTCGGCCTGAACCGCATCGACCCTCGCCCCCAGGCTTTCGAAGGTCTGCACCGCCTCGGCCAGAGGCGTGTCGGCGGCGACGACCAGATCGTAGCCGTCCTCCGCGAGCAGCCGGGCCAGTTCGTAACCTATGCCCGAGGAGGCGCCGGTGACGACGGCAAGCGGACGGACGCCTTCGGCGGCGGTGGCGGACAGGTCGGTCATGGACAGGCTCCCGGCTGGTGATCGCCGGCATAACCGCGCGGCCGGGGCGGTGTTCCCGGGAACGAAGGCCGACATCGACGGGTTGGCTGACCGAAAGGAGCCGTCATGTCCGAACAGCCGATGTCGACCGACGCCGAGGTCGAATCCACCGCCTTCACCGACAAGGACCGGGTCGAGGGCGAGCACGAGGCCGCCAGCGTCCGCGCTGTGATGATCAACCGCCCGCGACAGGAGCTGTACGACTTCTGGCGCGACTTCCGGAACCTGCCGACCTTCATGGAGAATGTGAAGTCGGTCGAGATCATGGAGTCCGGCCGCTCCAGCTGGATCGTCGCCGGCCCGGCCGGCGCCGATTTCGAACTGGTCAGCGAGATCACCGAGGAGCGGCCCGGCGAATACATCGCCTGGCGCTCGCTGGAAGAGAGCGACATCGATCACGAGGGCTGGATCGAGTTCCGCGACAATCCCTTCGGGCGCGGCACCGAGGTGCGGGTCTTCATCAGCTACGACCCGCCGGCCGGAACCCTGGGCAAGGTCGTCGCCAAGGTGATGCAGCGCGAGCCGCGCATCCAGGCCCGCCGCGAGTTGCGCCGCTTCAAGCAACTGATGGAGACGGGCGAGATCCCGACCTCCAGGGCGCCCGACGCCGCCCCCCGCGCCGACCGCCACTTCTGATCAGACCGGAGAGATTCATGCGCGCCCTGACCTGGCACGGAAAGCACAACGTTCAGGTGGACACCGTCCCCGACCCGCAGATCGTCAATCCCCGCGACGCCATCATCAAGATCACCGCCACCGCCATCTGCGGCTCGGACCTGCATCTGTACGACAGCATGATCCCGGGCATGTCGAACGGCGACATTCTCGGTCACGAGTTCATGGGCGAGGTGATCGAGGTCGGCCGCGGCAACACCAGCCTGAAGGTCGGGCAGAAGGTGGTCGTGCCGTTCGTCATCGCCTGCGGCAGCTGCTTCTTCTGCGGCAAGCAGCAGTACTCGGCCTGCGACAACTCCAACCCGGCCGACAAGTCCGATGCGTCCGAGATCGCCTACGGCTATCCGATGTCCGGCCTGTTCGGTTATTCGCACATGACCGGCGGCTACGCGGGCGGCCAGGCCGAATACGCCCGCGTGCCCTATTCGGACGTCGGCCCGATCGTGGTGCCCGACGGCGTCGAGGACGAACGGGTGCTGTTCCTGTCGGACATCTTCCCGACGGGCTGGATGGCGGCCGAGAACGCCGAGATCGAGCCCGGCGACACGGTGGCCATCTGGGGCTGCGGGCCGGTCGGCCTGTTCGCCATCAAGAGCGCCAAACTGATGGGCGCCGGCCGGATCATCGCCATCGACCATCTGCCGCGCCGGCTGGAGCTGGCCAGGGCCAACGGCGCCGAGGTGCTGAACTATCACGAGGTCAAGGTGCGCGAGGCCCTGATGGAGATGACCGCCGGCATCGGCCCCGACGCCTGCATCGACGCCGTCGGCATGGAGGCGCACGGCTTCGCGCCCGACAACATCCTCGACGCCGTGAAACAGGAGACAAAGCTGGGCACCGACCGGCAGCACGTGCTGCGCGAGACGATCATGGCCTGCCGCAAGGGCGGGCGGGTCTCGGTGCCGGGCGTCTATGGAGGCATCGGCGACAAGCTGCCGATCGGCGCCTTCATGCAGAAGGGGCTGACCATCAAGACTGGCCAGACCCATGTGCAGAAATATCTGCCGCAACTGCTTGAGCTGATCATGGACGGCAAGATCGACACGACCGACCTGATCAGCCACCGGCTGCCGCTGGAACAGGCCGCCGAGGGCTACCGGAACTTCCACGACAATCCGGACGAATGGACCAAGGTCGTCCTGAAACCCCACTGACCCGGAGCCGTTGTCCAGTCAGGCACAGGAGAACCGAAATGGCCAACAGCCCAGACCCGAGAGACGATGAAACCCCCGAAAAAGGCGCCGATGGCGGCGGCTCCGCCGGCCAACGCCGTCCCGATCAGGGCGGCGCCCCTGCGGGCAAGCAGGAGGCGGATCCCGCCACGGGCGGTGAAGGCGCGGCCGGGGCGGGCGGCTCCGGCGGCTTCGGGACCTGATCGATGCGCATCTATCACGTGACCGTGGGCGTCGCGGGCGGCGAGACGCGCGTCCTGAAGGTCCCGTCGAAGACCGACGTCCAGGCCGGCGACGCGGCCGCGCCGCTGATGTCGCAGGGGGAGTCGATCCTCTCCATTCAGGAGACCGACGACCCCTATCAGGAGGTGGACGCGGCGCCGGCCGGAACCCAGACCCACCCCGACCAGATCACCTGAATGTCGGGCGTCCGACGTAGGAACCGGCCGCGCTTCGCCCGGTTGTCGGGATGCGCCTCGGCGCCCATCACAACGGAGTAAGGACATGCCGAACCAGGGTCAGAACCAGGACCAGAATCAAAAACAGCGTCAGGCGGGCGGCCAGCAGCGCCAGGACGAACAACGGCAGCGCCAGGACGATCAGCGCCAGCGCCAGGACCAGCAGCGCCAGAAGCAACGGCAGTAAGGACTTGGGGGCGGAGTTCCGGCTCCGCCCCGCGTCCCCCGAGGAATGACAGCACCGCCCGAAGCCCTCTTCACCCCGCGCGTTCGCCTGAACGGCGAGGTCAACGACGGCATGTTCGCCGCCTTTCAGGACCAGTTTCTGGCCGCGGCGGACGGCCCTGATCCGATTGTCGTGGAATTGACCACGCTCGGCGGCGACGCCGACGTCGGCCGACGCATGGCCGCGGACATCCGCCTGTTCCGCGAGCGCACCGGGCGCAACCCCCTCTTCTTCGGCAAGACCACGGTGTTCTCGGCCGGGGCGACCATCATGGCCGGCTTCCGGCGTGAGGATCGCTGGCTGGATCGGCACGGGGTGCTGATGGTCCATTGCCGGAAGCTGAACAAGACGCTGGAACTGTCCAACTTCCTGAAAGCCGAGCGCCCGCGCGTCGAAGCCCTGCTCTCCGAGATCGATATCGGCATCAAGGTGCAGACCTGGGGCTTCGAGGAGCTGATCGCGGGGAGCGACATCAGCCTGGACGAACTGGAGGAGAAGGCGGCGGAGAACTGGTATCTGACCGCCGAACAGGCGCTCCAGAGGGGCCTGATCGCCGGGGTGGTCTGAGCCCATGGACCCCCACCTTCCGATCAGTCCGCCCGTCGAGGCCGGCCCGCGCGGCGAGTCGCTGCCGGCCTATGTGTCCAATGGCCTAGTCGGACTGCGGGTCCGCGAGAACCCGCTCTCGGCCGGCGTTTGCATCGTTTCAGGGTTCGTCGGCGAGCACCACGAAAAGCGGGTCGAGGCGGCCGTCGCCGGTCCGTATCCGCTGGGCGGCGACATCGCCATCGACGGCCTGTGGGCCGCCGACCAGCCGCAGTCCGTTCAGCCGGTGGAACAGGCCTACGACTTCTCGACGGGCGAACTGACCAGCCGCCTGATGGTGCGCATTGGCGAACGCCGCGCGGACGTGGAGATCGTCACCTTCGCCAGCCGCACCCATCCGACGGTGGTCTGCCAGCAGGTGACGGTGGAGGTCGACGCCGCCTGCGATCTGATGGTCCGCTCGCGTGTCGACACCAACGACCTGCGCGGCTCCATGCTGGAACGGCGGGTCGATACGGCGGGTGAGCCCGAGCCGGTCTGCGACGGGTCGATCCTGTGGGAGTCGGAGGGGGCGCTCGGCCGACTGGGCGTCGCCACCCTGACCGCCGTGGCTCACGAGGCGCAGCGCACCCAGGAGCCGTGGGATTCGCTCGGACCGCTGTCGACCACCTATGCGCAACGGGCCGCCAAGGGCCGGCGGCTGCGCTTCCAGACCCTCACCAGCCTCGTCCCTTCGGTGACCCACAGCCAGCCGCACCGGCAGGCGGTCCGGCTGATCGCCATGGCCGGTCAGCTCGGCTTCGATGAACTTCGGCGGCGCAATCGCGACGCCTGGCGCGATCTGTGGAAGGGCCGCATCCGTCTGGTCGGGGCCGAGCACCGCTGGCAGGCCATGGCCGACGCCGCCTTCTTCTATCTGAACAGCTCGGTCCACCACGCCTCGCCGTCGTCGACCTCGATCTACGGCCTCGCTACATGGCGGAATTATCACTACTATTTCGGTCATGTGATGTGGGACGTGGACGCGTTTGCGATCCCGCCGATCAGTGTGCTGCAGCCGGATGCGGCGCATTCGATGCTGGAGTTCCGCAAGCGGGGCCTGAGGGCGGCGCGGGACAATGCGCGGATGCTGGGCCGGCGTGGCGCGCAGTTCCCGTGGGAGGCCGGGCCTTCGAGGGGCGAGGAGGCGACGCCCGGCGGGGCCTCGGCGGCGGGGCGGGAGGATCACATCAACCTGCACGTGGCGCGGGCCTTCCTGCACCACGTCGACGCCACCGGCGACGTGCGCTTCATGCATGAGGCGGCCTGGCCGGTGGTTTCGGATATCGCCGAATGGCTGTGCGATCGCGTCGAACCGACCTGGGACGGCTATTCGGTGCGCGAGGGCGGCGGCCCGGCCGAACGCCCGGAGCCCGAGGACGACGACGCCCTGACCCTGATGGCCGGGCGGGTCGTGCTGGAGCAGGCGATTGAACTGGCCGGGCGGGTCGGCCTGCCGCCCGACCCGGCCTGGGCCGGAGTGGCGCGGGGGCTGCATCCGCCGATGCGCGACGACGGGGTCATCGCCCAGCACGCCGGGTACCGAAAGGACGAGGAGAAGGGGGCCACGCCCTCGCCGCTGATGGGCTTCTTTCCCTATTGGGCCGACACGGACGAGGAGACGATGCGGCGCACCCTGGCCTTCTACCTGGGCCTTTGGGACGGCTACGTCGGCGCGCCCATGCTGTCGGCCCTGTACGGCGTCTGGGCCGCCTGGGCCGGCGACCGCAAGCTGTCCCTGAAACTGTTCAAGGAGGGCTACGGCAAGTTCCAGTACGGCCGCTTTCAGCAGACCCTCGAGTACCGGCTGGACACGGCGCCCGACCCGATCGCCTCCGGGCCCTTCTTCGCCAACATGGGCGGACTGATCACCGGCCTGCTGTTCGGCCTGCCCGGCCTGAAGGTGTCCTCCGCCCCTCCGGAGGACTGGCCGCAGCGGCCGGTGGTCCTGCCGGAAGGCTGGCGGGCGATCGAATGCGACCGCCTGTGGGTGCGCGGCCGCCCCTGCCGTCTCGCGGCGCGGCAGGGAGCGGAGCGGGCGGAGCTGACCTTCGTCTAGCGGCCGGTGAACTCCGGTTTCCGCTTTTCCACGAACGCCGCCATCCCCTCCTTCTGGTCCTCGAAGGCGAAGAGGCTGTGGAACAGGCGGCGTTCGAACTGGACGCCCTGGGTCAGGGTGGTCTCCAGCGCGGCGTTGACCATCTCCTTGTTGGCCATGACCGCCAGCGGGCTTTGCGAGGCGATCTTCGCCGCGATCTTGCGGACTTCGTCGAGCAGGGTCTCGTGCGGAACGACGCGGCTGGCGAGGCCGGCGCGTTCGGCCTCGGCGGCGTCCATCATCCGGGCGGTCAGAACCATGTCCATCGCCTTGGCCTTGCCGACCAGACGGGTCAGGCGCTGCGAGCCGCCGATGCCGGGGGCGACGCCGAGGTTGATCTCGGGCTGGCCGAATTTCGCCTTCTCGGACGCGACGATGAAGTCGCACAGCATGGCCAGTTCGCAGCCGCCGCCGAGGGCGAAGCCGTTGACCGCGGCGATGATCGGCTTGCGGAAGCGGGTGATCCGGTCGTGGCCCAGCGAGAAGAAATTGGCCTTGTACATGTCGGCGTAGGACTGGTCGGACATCTCCTTGATGTCGGCGCCGGCGGCGAAAGCCTTGTCGCCCGAGCCGGTCAGGATCAGGCAGCGGACGCTGTCGTCGTGCTCGACGGCGTCGAGGAAGTCAGCGAGATCCTTGAACAGGGCGGAGTTGAGGGCGTTCAGCGCCTCGGGCCGATTCAGGGTCACCACCGCATAGCCGTCGGCGTGGCGTTCGATCAGAAGGGTGGAATAGCTGTCGGCCATGGGGGTCTCCTCAGTCTTCAGCCTGCATAGCGAGCCGGTCAGCGCGACGGAAGGCCGACCATCTCCGCGAGCTTCAGCACCGTGTTCCAGTTGCGGCCGGTGCCGACGCCGATCAGGCGCGGCTGGGCCTTCCCGGCCATCTTCGATTGGCCGATCCCGTCGGGATGCCAGAAATAGAGCACGCCGCCGACCGCCTCGACCCGTTCGTCGCCGGCGGCGAAGGCGCGGACCGCGTCCACGCCCCCATCCCGGATGCCGTCCTTCATGACCATGGCCAGCAGCTTGGCGGGGTGGGCGGCCGCCTCCTTTGCGAACGGATTGTCCGCGATCAGCTTCGACCACTGCTCCGGGGTTCGGACCATGGCGGCGATCTTCAGGCCGAAGCGCCTCTCCATCTCCGCCTCAATGTCCCGCTCAAGTGCGTCGGTCGCCTTGCCGCTCTCGACCACAAGGTTGCCGCTGGCCGCGAGCGTCCGCGGGTTCTTCAGCCCCATCGCTTCGGCCATGGCGCGCTGCCCGGCGACGGGCGCGCGGACGCCGCCGGTGTTCATGCCGCGAAACAGGATGATGCGGTGGTCGGTCATGGCGTCACCGCTTCTGGCAGGCCGGACACCAGAACGTCGAGCGGCCGGCCTGGACCGTGCGCTTGACCACGCCGGTGCAGCCCTCGCCGAAGCAGGGGTTGCCCTCGCGGCCGTAGACGTCGAAGCGGTGCTGGAAATAACCTTGGCCGCCTTCCGCATTGGCGAAGTCGCGCAGGGTCGAGCCGCCCGCCTCGATGGCGTCGTTGAGCACGTCGCGGACCACTGCGGCGAGGGTTTCGAGGCGCGGCTTCGAGACCTTGCCGGCGGCGACGAGCGGCGAGATACGGGCGCGGTAGAGGGCCTCGCAGACATAGATGTTGCCGAGGCCGGCGACGATGCGCTGGTCCAGCAGGCTGACCTTGATGTTCTGCGTCTTGCCGGCGAAGGCCGCGGCCAGATGCGCCCCGGAGAAGCCGTTGCCAAGCGGTTCCGGCCCGAGACCGGCGAACCATGGATGCGCCTCGACCGCGTCCGTCGGAATCAGGCCCATGAAGCCGAAGCGGCGGGCGTCTGTGAAACCCACCCGCGTCGTGGTCCCGCTGCTCGCCGCGCAGAAGCTGACGTGCTCGTGCTTGCCGGTCGCGGGAGCATTCTCCTCGAACTCGCCGACTTGTTCGCCGTCCAGGGTGAAGCGGCCGGTCATGCCCAGATGGGTCACCCAGGTCTCGCCCGTCGACAGGGGCATCAGCAGGTATTTGGCGCGGCGGTCGATCCGTTCGACGGTGGCGCCCTCGAGCCGTTCGGTGAAGCGCTCCGGGAACGGGAAGCGCAGGTCCGGCCGGTTCTGGCGCACGCGGGTCAGGCGGGCGCCGGTCAGGACAGGCTCAAGGCCGCGCCGGACCGTCTCGACCTCGGGAAGTTCGGGCATGGGAGAGGTCTAGAGGAGCCGAGACCGGCTGGCGAGCGGCCTAGTTGGCCTTGTAGGCGTCGTGGCAGGATTGGCAGCTCGAACGCACGACGGTCCACTGGGCGCTGAAGGCGGCCGCGTCGTCGCCCGCGGCCAGTTCCGCGAGCCGGTCGGCGGCGGCGGCGTAGGCGGCGGCCCTGGTCTCGAAGCCGGCGCGGTCGCTCCACACCTCGGGCCTGGCGTGGGTCTCGACTCCCGAGTCGGGGCCGCTGCCCGCCGGGAACATGCCCGGCACCGCGTGGGCCCAGCGGGCCAGGGCGCAGCTGTTGAACCGCTGGGTGGAGGGGGCCTGGCCGGCGTCGATCGCCGCCTTCATCGCGCCCATGGCCACGCCGGACAGCATCATCCCCGCCTTGCGGCCGTTGACCACGTCCTCGGGTCCCTCGCCCCGGGCGTTGGCGGCTCCGCCCACGCACAGCAGGCCCACCACCGTCGCGATCAGGATCTTGCGCATCGTCGTCTCTCCCCGCCGCGGTCAAGCTCCGCCCCGACGACGTCCGAGTCAATCGGGTGGAGACAAGGCTTGCACGCTCCCTCTCGACGTATGCCGCGTTTCCGGCTTACCTCCGCCCAACAAGGGAGAGGGCCTTCAATGACCGACACACCCGCGAGCGCGCCGATCAGCGGCGGCAAGCGCATCGAGCTGACGCTCCGCGCACTCGTTCTGGGCTGCATTCTGGCGGTGATCTTCACCGCAGCGAACACCTATCTGGGCCTCAAGGTCGGCCTGACCTTCGCCTCGGCCATCCCGGCGGCGGTCATCTCCATGGCCATCCTGCGGATGTTCCGGAACTCGACCATCTGGGAGAACATGACCGTCCAGACCGTGGCTTCGGTCGGCGGAGCGATGAGCTCGATCATCTTCGTCCTGCCGGGCCTGGTGATGGTCGGCTGGTGGACGGTCTTCCCCTTCTGGGAGTCGGTGCTGATCTGCATCTTCGGCGGCGTCCTGGGCGTGACCTTCTCCATTCCGCTGCGCCGCGCCCTCGTGGTCGAGGCCAACCTGCCGTATCCCGAGGGCGTCGCGGCCGCCGAAGTGCTGACCGTCGGCTCGCGCGGCGCTGAACAGACCGAGAGCGCGGTGCGCGAGAACGCCGCCGGCCTGTGGGTGGTGATCACCGGGGCCGTGGTCTCGGCCGGCTATGCCTTGCTGGTCGCGGGGCGGGTGTTCGCCGGCGAGGCGGCGCGGTTCATCAAGCTGCCAGCGTCCCTGGGCGGCGGCGCGACCGGCATCGGCTTCGGCATGCAGTTCGCCCTGCTGGGCGCGGGTCACCTGATCGGCCTCAGCGTCGGTCTCGCGCAGCTGTTCGGCCTGATCCTGGCCTGGTGCATCGCCGTGCCGATCCTGACCTCGCCCGACACGATCGCCTGGCTGACCGCGCATGGCATTCCGTCGATCGCGACGACCCTGCCCGCGGGCGTGGGGGCCGAGGAACTGGCCGGGACGGTGTGGAGCCGGGAAGTCCGCTTCATGGGCGCCGGCGTCATCGGCGTCGCCGCCATCTGGACCCTGATCAAGCTGTCCGGCCCGCTGGTCGGCGGCCTGACCTCGGCCCTGGCCGCCAACCGCCGCCGCCAGAGCGGCGAAGTGCTGGACCGGACCGAGCAGGACATCCCGATCAACCTCGTCGCCGGCCTGTCGGTCGCCTGCCTGATCGGCATCGGCCTGATCCTGGCCTGGTTCGCCCAGGCCAATCCGACCCTGGCCAGCTCCACCGGCCTGCTGGTCGCCGGAGGCCTGATCTATGTGGTCTTCATCGGCTTCGCGGTGGCGGCGATCTGCGGCTACATGGCGGGGCTGATCGGCTCGTCGAACAGCCCGGTTTCGGGCGTCGGCATCCTCGCCATCGTCATCGCCTCGGTGTTGATGCTGGGCGTTCTGGCCCTGGCCGGCCTGCCCGCCGATCCGTCGGTGGTGGCCTTCGCCCTGATCGTTACGGCGGTGGTCTTCGCGGTGGCGGTGATCGCCAACGACAACCTGCAGGACCTCAAGACCGGCCAGCTCGTCGCCGCCACGCCGTGGCGCCAGCAGACGGCCCTGATCGTCGGCGTCGTCGCCGGCGCCCTCGTCATCCCGCTGATCCTCAACCTGCTCAACAGCGCCTTCGGCTTCGAGGGGGGGCCGGCCGGGATCGCCGACGAGCCTCTCGCCGCGCCGCAGGCCACCCTGATCTCGGCTCTGGCCCGCGGCGTGATCGGCGGCGATCTGCGCTGGGACCTGATCGGCCTCGGCGCCGCCATCGGCGTGGTCATCATCGTGCTGGACGCGGTGCTGAGCGGCGCCACCAGGGGCAAGATGAAGCTGCCGCCGCTGGCCGTCGGCATCGGCTTCTACCTGCCCGCCGCCGTGACCACGATGCTGGTCATCGGCGCGATCATCGGCTGGGTCTACGACAAGGTTATCAAGGAGACCCGGTTCGCCGACGTCGGCCGCCGCATGGGCGTGCTGCTGGCGTCGGGCCTGATCGTCGGCGAGAGCCTCTTCCTGGTCATGACCGCGGGCGTGATCGTCGGGACGCGGAACGACGCGCCCTTCGCCATGCTCCCCGAGGGATCGACATGGCCGGCCATGCTGGCGGGGGTGGTGGCCTTCGCCGTGCTCACCCTCGTCCTGTACGGCTGGGTGCGGAGCCGGTCGGCGAAGGTCTGATCCCGCCCTCAGCCCGCCGTTTTCATCGGCCATAACGGGCGTCGTTACGCCAGTGCGTGTTTCCCGCGCACTGGCGTTTCCGCGTTCGCCCCTGTAAGAGGCGCGCGCCTTCCCGCCATCACGCCCCTTTGCAGCGGCCCGGACCTTCCGGGGCCGAACACAGTCCGCCCGAGTCCGAAATGAACCTGCGCAACGTCGCCATCATCGCCCACGTCGACCACGGCAAGACCACCCTGGTGGATCAGCTGCTCGCCCAGTCCGGCGTGTTCCGAGCCAATGAGGCGACCACCGAGCGCGCCATGGACTCCAACGACCAGGAGCGCGAGCGCGGCATCACCATTCTGGCGAAGTGCACCAGCGTGCTGTGGAACGGCAAGGCAGGCGAGACGCGCATCAACATCATCGACACCCCCGGCCACGCCGACTTCGGCGGCGAGGTGGAGCGCATCCTCGGCATGGTGGACGGCTGCGTGCTGCTGGTCGACGCCGAGGAAGGCGTCATGCCGCAGACCAAATTCGTGCTGACCAAGGCGCTGAAGATGGGCCTGCGCCCGATCCTTTGCATCAACAAGGTGGACCGCGCCCACGCCGATCCGGACAAGGTCCACAACGCCGCCTTCGATCTGTTCGCCGCCATCGGCGCGACCGACGAGCAACTGGACTTCCCGCACATCTACGCCTCGGGCCGGGCCGGCTGGGCGACGCTGGACCTGAACCAGCCGAGCGACAATCTGGCCCCGCTGTTCGACCTGATCGTCGACCACGTGCCGGCGCCGAAGCAGGTCGAGAACAAGGACAAGCCGTTCCAGATCCTGAACGTTCTGATCGAGAGCGATCCGTTCCTGGGCCGTCTGCTGACCGGCCGGATCGAGAGCGGCAAGGCCGTTCCCGGCATGGCCATCAAGGCCCTGTCGCGCGACGGCAAGACCATCGAACAGGGCCGCATCACCAAGGTGCTGGCCTTCCGCGGCCTGAAGCGCCAACCGGTGGATGACGCCGAGGCCGGCGACATCGTCGCCATCGCCGGCATGTCCAAGGCCACCGTGGCCGACACCCTGTGCGCCCTCGAAGTCACCGAGGCCCTGCCGGCCCAGCCGATCGATCCGCCGACCATCTCGATGACCGTTTCGGTCAACGACAGCCCGCTGGCCGGCCGCGAGGGCGACAAGGTCCAGTCGCGCGTCATCCGCGACCGCCTGCTCAAGGAAGCCGAGGCCAACGTCGCCATCCGCGTCACCGAGACGGGCGGCAAGGACGCCTTCGAGGTCGCCGGCCGTGGCGAACTGCAGCTGGGCGTCCTGATCGAGAACATGCGCCGCGAAGGCTTCGAGCTGTCGATCAGCCGTCCGCGCGTGGTCTATCAGACCGGCGAGAACGGCGAGCGGCTGGAGCCGATCGAGGACGTCGTCATCGACGTCGACGACGAATACACCGGCGTGGTCATCGAGAAGCTGTCGGCCCGCAAGGCCGAGCTGAAGGACATGGGCCCGTCGGGCGCCGGCAAGACCCGTCTGGTGCTGAAGTCGCCGTCGCGCTCGCTGATCGGCTACCAGGGCGAGTTCCTGACCGACACGCGCGGTTCGGGCGTGCTGAACCGGGTGTTCAGCCACTACGAGCCGCACAAGGGCGCGATCGAGGGCCGCCTGAAAGGGGTTCTGGTCTCGAACGGCGACGGCGAGACCGCCGCCTTCGCCCTGTGGAACCTGGAAGAACGCGGCGTGATGTTCGTCGGCGCCGGCGAGAAGACCTACCAGGGCATGATCATCGGCGAGAACAGCCGCTGGGATGACCTCGACGTCAATCCGATGAAGGCCAAGCAGCTGAACAACATCCGGGCCGCCGGCAAGGATGAGGCCGTGCGCCTGACCCCGCCGCGCCGTCCCTCGCTGGAACAGGCCATCGCCTACATCGAGGAAGACGAGCTGGTCGAGGTGACGCCGAAGTCGATCCGCCTGCGCAAACAGGTGCTGAACCCGTCGTTCCGCAAGAAGCGCGTCCGCGAAGAATAGGACGCGCCCTTCGGCTCATGGAATTTGGCCAATCCGGGCCATCCCGGGGCCATTTCGGGGCTGACGCAACAAACCGTTCCGCCTCCGTGTTGACCTTGCGGTGCGAGCCGTTTCGCTCGCTTAACGCAAGGCTGACCATCATGCGAAAGACCGCGCTCTTGACAGGGGTCGCCGGCCTGTTCCTCGTGACCGCTCCGGCGATCGGCCAGGACACGGCTCCGCAGACCCCGCCCGCGACCACCCCGCCGGCCGCGACTCCGCCGGCCACGACGCCGCCCGCACAGTCGACCCAGGCGCCGACCCTGACGCTGCAGCCCGGCATGACCGTGCGCGGCGGCGACGGCGATCTCGGCGTCCTCGTCGGGGCCCGCCTGAACGGCGGACGCCAGCAGCTGACGGTGCGAGGCGCCGACGGCACCGTCCGCGCGGTGCCGATCGACGGCATCCGTCAGGAAGGCGAGGTGGTGATCGTCGACTTCACTCTCGAACAGTTCGGCTCCGCCGAGGCCGTAACGGCGCCGGCGACCCCCGCCACTCCGGCCCAGCCCGGCGTCGCGCCGGCGACTCCGGCCACGCCCGCGGTTCCGGGCAACCGGACCACCGACGACGCGGAGGACGAAGAGGACGCCGATGACGATAGCGCCCCCGCTCCGGCGACGCCCGCCGTCCCGGCGACTCCGGCCCAACCGGGCGTGAGCCCGGCGACGCCGGCTACGCCAGCTCAACAGGCGGCGCCCCCGGCGACCGAGACGGTTCCCCCGGCGGTCACTCCGCCGACCCTGCCGCCGGAAAATCCGGCCAATCCCGCTCCCGGCGACGGCGACGACAAGCCCGATCCGGCCAAGCCCGACGCCTGACCGGCACGGGACCAAGAAGAAGGGCGGCTCCTCGCGGAGCCGCCCTTTTCCGTCTCGAACGCGGAACCCTCAGGCCCGTCGTTTCACGAGTCCCAGCAGGAACAGCAGGATGATGGCGCCCAGCGTGGCGACGATCAGCCCGATGATCCAGTTGCCCCCGGCGTCCCCACCGAGGGTGTTGAACAGGAAACCGCCGATCAGCGCGCCGACGACGCCGACGACCAGATTGGTCAGGAGGCCGTGATTGCGCCCCATGATCTGCTCAGCCAGCCAGCCGGCGATGATGCCGATGACAATCCACGCTACCCATCCAAAACCGCTCATAGTCCGCTCCTTCCAAGCATGATCGATGGCGGTTTAATGCGCTGGAAGCGCAACGGTTGCCCCGGACGCTTCCGGGCCCGGTGAACCGGGTTCATCCATTCTCCCCCCTCGCGGGAAGGCGGCACGGGCCTTGCCCCCCGAAGGGCGAGCCGTCCCGCATCGGGACAGGTTGGGAACAAGGGGAATTGGGGCCATGGCCACCGACATCGACCTTCACCTCGGACGCCGCCTGCGTCGCCGCCGCCGCCTGCTGGGCCTGACCCAACAGCAGTTGGCCACCCAGGTCGGCATCCGCTTCCAGCAGATCCAGAAATACGAATGCGGCGCCAACCGCATCTCGGCCGCCCGCCTGTGGCAGCTGTCCGAGGCGCTGGAATCGCCGGTCAGCTATTTCTACGACGGTCTCGAAGAGGCCATCGAGCGCCGGGAGGCGGCCAACCAGGGCGGCGAGATGTTTTCCCGCAAGGAAACGCTCGACCTGATCCAGGCCTACTACCAGCTCGGAGAGCGCCCCCGCCGGCGCCTGCTCGACCTCGCCAAGTCGCTGCACACCGAGGGCGAAGCGGCCTGACAGGAGGGGAAGAGGGGCCCGCGCCGCTTGACTCGCCGCCCGCCCCTCGTCACTCGCCCCTGTCATGACCGAGTATGAACTGTTCGCCGTCGAACTGGCCCGCGAGGCCGCCCGCGTGTCGCTCCCGTATTTCCGCGGGGCCTGCGAGGAAGAGGACAAGGGCGGGGCCGCCGGTTTCGATCCGGTCACCCAGGCGGACCGCGAGGCCGAGGCGGCGATCCGGCGGCTGATCGCCGGTCGCTATCCCAGGCACGGCGTCATCGGCGAGGAGTATGGCGAAGATCGGCCGGACGCCGAACACGTCTGGATTCTCGACCCCATCGACGGGACGCGCGCCTTCATCGCCGGCCTGCCGCTGTGGACCAACCTGATCGCCCTGAGAACCGCCGGTCGTCCGGCCGTCGGCGTCATCGGCCAGCCTTATCTGGACGAGATTTTCATCGGCGGGCCCTCGGGCGCGCGGCTGCTGAAGGGTGCTCGCCACACGCCGCTGCGCGTGCGCGCCTGCGCCCATCTCAACGAAGCCCTGATCGCCACCACCGACCCCGATCTGTTCACCGGCGCCGAGCTGGGCGCCTGGACGCAGGTGCGCGCCGCCGCCCGGCTGGCCCGGCTGGGCTGCGACGCCTACGCCTACGCCATGCTCGCGGCGGGACGGATCGATCTCGTGGCCGAGAGCGCGCTGAAGGTCTGGGACTGGTCGGCCCTCGTGCCGGTCATCGAGGCGGCCGGAGGCGAGGTCACCAACTGGCGGGGCGAAGTTCCGGACGGGTCGGGCCAGATTCTCGCCGTGGGCGACGCCCGGCTGCGCGATCAGGCGCTGGTGGCGTTGCGGCGAGCGGCCGCCTAGGCCGCCTCCGTCGGTTCGCGGTCCACGACGGGTCCGGGGATCGGCGACAGGTCCTCGATCGGCGAGACATAGGCGCCCATGGCGTCGAACTCGTCGAGGAAGACGGCGCGCAGTTCGTCGGTCTCCATGACGACCTCGTGCTTCGCGCCGGGAATTTCGACATAGCGCCCGCGGCCGAGGCGGCGCGCGGCCCATTTGTTGGTCTGTTTCCAGACCCGGTCGTCCTCGGCGGCCTGCACGATGGCGACGGGAATGCGAACGGACTTCAGCGCCTTGGGCTTGAGCGCGCGTTCGCCCGCGTCGAGCGCAAAGGCCAGCCAGCCCCAGGTCGGGCCGCCGACCGCCAGGTGCGGGCAGGCGTAGAGCTGCTGACGCCACTGCTCGTAGCGGCTCTCGTCGGTGGTCAGGGCGTCCTTGTCGAAGGTGTGGTCGAACGGGTCGTCCGGATTATCCAGCACATAGTCGCCCGCCTTGCCGTGGCGCAGGTTCCAGCGCACCGCCAGCTTGACCGACCACATCGACCGCTTGCCGGTCTTGATGCGCAGCATCGGGCTGGTCAGCAAGGCGCCCGAAAACCGCTCCTCGCCCCCCTCCAGCGTCATCAGGTTCAGCACCGCCCCCATCGAATGGCCGACCATGATCCACGGCTTGGGCGCGCGGGCCTCATAGGCGTCGAGGAGGCGGGCGTAGTCGTCGAGGAATTCCTCGACCGCCCGCGCATGGCCCTTGAGGCGATCCGGCAGCAACCGGGCCGACAGCCCTTGGCCGCGCCAGTCGTGGGCGAGCACGCACCAGCCGCGGGCCAGGAAATTGCCGATCACCTCGAAATATTTCTCGATCGGCTCGGTGCGGCCGGGGCTGACGATGACGGTTCCGCGCGGCTTCCGCGCCGCCAGGGTTGATGGCGTCCAGAAGGCGGCGCGCAGGCGCAGACCGCCGGCGCCGCGGAACCATTCACCGGTTCCGCCCGGAGGCGCTGAAGCGCCCGGAACCCCCATCAACGGGGCATTGGCGGCGTAGGCGGCGGCTCGGCTCACTCGGGTTTCCTGAATCTCAAGGTCATGCGGTCGCTCTCGCCGATCTCGTCGTATTTCGACCGCTCGAAGGTCGGGTCCGGCGGCGATCCGCGCGGCGCCGTCAGCCCCATGGGAGGCAGGGTCTCGACGCCGAACGGATGATCCTTGGTATCCCTTTCATTCGCGTTGATTTCGGAGGAGGCGACAAAGGCGAAGCCGGCCTCGGCGGCCAGCTGTTTGACGAACGCTTCCTGGACGTATCCGTTCGCCGCGGTGGGATCCTGATCCTTGTCGGGGCCAAGCCGGTGCTGCTCGATGCCGAGCACGCCGCCCGGCCGAAGCGCGGCATAGGCGTCGGCGAAGGCCTTCTCGGCCACCCCGGCCGCCATCCAGGCGTGGATGTTGCGCATGAACAGCACCAGATCGACGGTGGCGGCGGGAGCCACCGGGCCGGAGGTCGGTCCGAACTCTGACAGTTCGATCTCGCCGTACAGCCGCCGGTCGTTGGTGAACCGTTTCTGGAAGGCCGCCGCCAGGGCGGTCTGGGCCGGGTCGGCGCCGGGGCCGGTCTGGAAGCCGGCGGCGACGTAGTGGCCGCCGCCCTCCGCCAGATACGGCGCCAGTATCTCCGTCCACCAGCCGCTGCCGGGCCAGAACTCGACCACCGTCATGCGGGGCTGCAACCCGAAGAAGCGGAGCGTCTCCATCGGATGGCGCCAGGCGTCGCGGGCGCGGTCCTGGGCTCGCCAGGGGCCGCTGACGGCCCATTCCAGAGATCCCTTGGGCGGGCCGTCCGGCTGAGGCGGCGGCTCGGCGGTCTTCTCCCGGGTGCAGCCGGCCAAGGCCAGCAGGCCAAGGGCGCCGGAAAGGACGCTCCGACGCGACGCAAGCGGTCGCCAGACCTCGGTTGATTCAGCCATTCACGTCCCCCGCGACGCCTTCGCGCCGTACGGTTCGTCCCCGTTCGCCAAGGGCTTAACCCTGTTCCCGTGGTCGGTCAAAGGCGTTGCGGCGGGCCTCGGCATCAGGCCGGCTTGCGGAAACGGAGGGTCATCCGGTCGCTCTCGCCGACGGCGTCGAACGCCGCACGTTCGGCCTCTGTGAGCGGCGTCGGACGGTCGGCGGCCACACCGTCGCGCGGGGCGCTGACCCGGGTCGGGGGCAGGGTCCAGACGCCGTAGGGATGGTCGTGGTCGTCCTTCGGATTGGCGTTCAGTTCGCTGCGGGCGTCGAGCTCGAACCCGGCGGCCAGGGCTGCCTGGATGACATAGCTCTCAGGCACATAGCCGCTCGGCGCGGTCTGGTCGGGGTTGAGGCCGTCGACGCTGCGGTGCTGCTCGATCGCCAGCACGCCGCCCGGCTTCAGGGCCTTGAAGAAGGCGGCGAGGTAGGGCTCCGTCCGACCGGCTCGATGCCAGTTATGAAACGCCCGGGCGACCACTACGAGGTCGGCGGTTCCGTCGGCGACGCCCATTCCTTCCAGCGGCCGGTTTACGGCGTGATAGCTCCCTCCGGTGGCGTTGGCGTAGGGCTCGAGGATGTTCCTCCACCATCCGGCGCGGCCGGGCTCGATCTCGACGATCGTCGCCCCGGGCGTCAGGCCCCAGAAGGTCAGGGTTTCGAACGGGTGGCGATAAACGTCGCGGGCCACGTCGGCGGCCGGGCGGGCGGAGGATCCGATAACTGCCTGAAGGGCCGTGTCCTCCTGCGGAACCGGCGGCGCCATGGCGGCGCGGCGGGCGGTGCGCTGGGCGGGTGTTTCGGCCAGAACGGGAAGGTCGGGAAGGGTCTGGGCGGCGGCCATCGCCGGAAGGGCGAGCGCCGTGGTCACGGCGAGGGCGAGCAGGCGCATCGGTCGTCTCCAAAAGGGGAACTCCAACCCTGCTGGGTTCGGACGCGCCGGGCAAGCCATGAAGGCGAGCGGCGACACATTGAAGCGCCGCTGAAGCGCCCGATCCGCCCCTTGACGGTCTTCGCAGGCATCCCACATCTGCGGGCGAGGACGCCGACATCGGGTCCTCCAGACCTGACGGGGCCGCAAGCCGGACCGCCGGGGCTGATCTCCCATCGCCGTCCCGGGCTCAAAACGCAGGGGCGGCTCAACCTTGCTGATCCTCAGGAGGATGACATGCGTACTTATGATTTCACCCCGCTCTACCGTTCGGCCGTCGGCTTCGACCGTCTGGCCGGCCTGCTGGAAAGCGCCGCGCGCACCAGCCAGGAGAACGGCTGGCCGCCCTACAACATCGAGACCACTGGCGAGAACGCCTACCGCATCGAGATCGCCGTCGCCGGCTTCAAGCCCGACGAGCTGAACATCGAGGTGAAGGAGAACCTGCTCACCGTCACCGGCCGCAAGACGGCGAACGACGACGGCAGTGAGCGGACTTTCCTGCACCGCGGCCTCGCCGAGCGCGATTTCGAGCGCCGCTTCCAGCTGGCCGACTACGTCGTCGTGAAGACCGCCGACCTCGTCAACGGCCTGCTCTCGATTGATCTGGTGCGTGAACTGCCGGAAGCCCTGAAGCCCCGCCGAATCGAGATCGGCTCGGGTCAGGCGCTGATCGAAGGCAAGAAGGGCAAGGCCGCCGCGTAACGACGGCCCTGGCCTGTCCCTGAAGGGGCGGCGCTCGCGCCGTCCCTTTTTCGTGTCAGGCGGCGGCGTCGACGTCCATGCCGCGGGCGCCTGTCGTGATCGCCCCGGCCAGCTCGGCCTGGCGCAGGCAGGCGCCGCGCAGGGTCGCGCGGGTCAGATCGGCCCCGGTCAGGTTGGCGCGCTTCAGGTCCGCTCCGGAAAGGTCGGCGCCCTTCAGGCAGGCCCGGGTCAGATCGGCGGGCAGCAGCCGGTCCTCGGCGATCATCAGCGGACCCAGCTGGGCCTGACGCAGGTCGGCGCCGTTGAGCCGCGCCCGCGCCAGCCGCGCCCCGCGCAGATCGGCGCCCTTCAGATTGACGGAGCGCAGGTCGGCGTCCTCAAGATGGGCCCCCTGAAGCTGCACGCCCTCCATGTCGAGGCCGTAGAAGACCGCGCCCTTGGCCGAGAGGGCCGTCAGATTGTAGCCGGTAATGGATCGCAGCGCCCTCAGGTCGACCCCGTCGAACACCGAGGGCTGGCCCTCGCCGCCGCCGGTCTCGCACCAGCGGGCGTGCTCGGCCAGCATTTCGGCGGCAGGCATCTTGTCGACCGGGCTGCCGACCGAGCGATGGTCGGTCAGGGCGCCGGTCATGTCGGCGCCGTCGGTGCGCCACATGGCCATCTTGGCCCCGACCAGCACGGCGTCGCGCAGGTCCGCGCCCGACAGGTCGGCGCCGGACAGGTCGGCGCCGGCCATGTCCGCGCCGCGGAAGCTGGCCTGCTTCAGGTTGGCCCGGACCAGCTTGCAGTCCTTCATGATGGCGTCCGAGAAGTCGGCGGCGACGGCGACCACGCCGGTCAGCTTGGAGCGTTCAAGGTTGGCGCCGACGAGGCAGGCGCCCGAGGCCTGGGTGTCGTTGCGCTGCTTGGCCTCGACGACGCGGAAGCCCAGCTTGGAGTCCGCCGCCGCGATGGTGCCCTCGCGCAGATCGGCCTCGAACAGGTCGGCCCCGGTCAGGTCCGCGCCGCGCAGGCAGGCGCCGCGCAGGTCGGCCCGGCGCATGCTCGCGTCGACGAGGATCACGTCCTGCATGTCCGCGCCGAAGAAGGTGGCGTTGTCGAGCTTGGTCCCGGTCAGATCGGTCCCGATCAGGCAGGCGGCGGCGAAATCCGCATCGGCCAGGTTGCGGCCGGCCAGCGACAGCCCCGACAGGTCCAGCCACGCGAACACCGCGCGGGCGCCGCCGGGCTTGGCCTGCCACAGGCGGTCGTGGCGGGCGCAGATGGCGTCCAGCTCCTGCTGGTCGATGCGCCGTCTGGCGGCGGAGGGGGAGGTGGTTCCCGACATTGCCCCAGAATGGCACGTCCTCGCTTAAGAAAGCGTGAGGAATCAGGGCGGTGTCAGCGGGGTCAGGCGGTCAGCAGCCCTTGGGCCGCGAGCGCGTCGGCGAGTTCGCCGGGGCTGACCCAGACGCGGGTGTAGCCGGCCTCGCCGAGGCGCTTCAGTTCGGTGGCCAGGTCGGCCTTGGGCGAGGCGGCGAAACGGGCGTCGAAGCCGTCGCCGGCGGCGCTGATGCGGACCATCGGCCGGCCGGTCTCGACGCGGTGGAGGTAACCCTCGTAGAGCACGGCCGCGTCCTGGGCGAGCAGGCCGGTCTCCACCTGCAGGCCCGCCTTCCTGAGCCGTTCCACGCCGCGGCCGGAGGCGAACGGCGAGGGGTCGACGGCGGCGACCACGACCCGGCTGACGCCCGCGTCCATCAGGAAGTTCGAGCAGGAGGTGCGGCCCGAGGAGCGCGCGCCGCAGGGCTCCATGGTCACATAGGCGGTGGAGCCCTTCGCCCTGTCGCCGGCGGCGGGGACGGCCTGTTCCTCGGCGTGCGGCCGTCCACCGGGGGCGGTGGCTGCCTCAGACAAGACCTCGCCGTCCTTGACGATGACACAGCCGACCGCGGGATTGGGCCAGGTCTGGCCCATCCGCGCCTTGGCCAGGGCGATGGCCCGGCCCATGAAGCGGATATCGTCGGAGGCCTGCTGCGCATCGGTCATGGTTCAGGCTCCCGGCAGGGGCGGCAGTTCGGTCGCCCGGGCCTCGTCGAGATAACGGGCGGCGGTCGGCTTGAGGTCCGCGTCGAGGGTGATGTCCAGCGGATTGCCGGTGGGAATCTCGACCCCCACGATGCGGTCGTCGGGCACGGCGAACAGGTGTTTGACGATGGCGCGCAGCGAGTTGCCGTGGGCGGCGATCAGCACGTCCTCGCCGGCCCGCAGCCGCGGCGCGATGGCCTCGTTCCAGTAGGGCAGGACGCGGTCCAGGGTGGTCTTGAGGCTCTCGGTGTCGGGGATGGTCTGGCCGGCGTAGCGGGGGTCGGAAGCGAAGTCATATTCGCCGCCGGGCGCCAGCGGCGGGGGCGGCACGTCGTAGCTGCGCCGCCAGATCTTCACCTGGTCCTCGCCGTGTTTCGCCGCGGTCTCGGCCTTGTCCAGACCGGTGAGGCCGCCGTAGTGGCGCTCGTTCAGCCGCCAGTCCTCGACGACCGGGACGTCCTTCAGGCTGGCGGAGTCCAGCGCCAGGGCGCCGGTGCGCTTCGCCCGCTTGAGCACCGAGGTGAACATCACGTCCGGAGTGAAGCCCGCGTCCGCGATCAGCTCGCCGCCGCGCCGCGCCTGGGCCTCGCCCTCGGCGGTCAGATCGACGTCGACCCAGCCGGTGAAGCGGTTCTCGAGGTTCCACTGGCTCTGGCCATGGCGCAGCAGGATCAGGCGGGGCATTCAGGTCTCCAAAGGCGTCGTGCGGGGGGTAGGCCGGGGCTTCCGACCGGTCAAGCTTGGCGGCTCTGACGGCAACGCCGCACCCATACCGCTGTTCCCGCGTTGTTGTGACCCTCCGGCCGCCTGTCTATACCGGGCGCCGCTCAGCCAGGGACCCGATCATGATCAAGCCTCGCCAGGACCTTCGCCCGAACACGGCCGACTACGAGACCGTGCCGCTGGTGAAGCCGACGGGCTTCCGCGAATACGACGCCCGCTGGATCCTCGAGAAGGAGATCAACCTCCTTGGAATTCAGGCGCTGGGCCTCGGCCTGGCGACCTATGTGCACGAGATCGGGCAGCGCCCGCGGATCGTGGTGGGGCACGACTACCGCTCTTATTCGCTGAGCGTGAAACAGGCTCTGACGCTGGGCCTGCTGGAGGGCGGGATGGAGGTGGTCGACGTCGGCCTGGCCCTGTCGCCGATGGCCTATTTCGCCCAGTTCGAGCTGGACTGCCCGTGCGTGGCCATGGTCACCGCCAGCCACAACGAGAACGGCTGGACAGGGGTCAAGATGGGGGCCCAGCCGCCGCTGACCTTCGGCCCCGACGAGATCGGCCGGCTGAAGGACATCGTGCTGAAGGGCGAGGGCGTGGCGCGCGGCGGCGGCCTGCTGACCCGGGTCGAGGACTTCCGCGAACGCTACATCGCCGACATTGTGGCCAAGACGAAGCTGACGCGGCCGATCAAGGTGGTGGCGGCCTGCGGCAACGGCACGGCGGGCGCGTTCGCGCCGGAAGCCCTGCGCCGGATGGGGGCCGAGGTGATCGAGATGGACACCGAGCTCGACTACGCCTTCCCGAAATACAATCCGAACCCCGAGGACCACGCCATGCTGATGCAGATGGCGGCGAAGATCCGCGAGACCGGGGCCGATCTGGCGCTTGGCTTCGACGGCGACGGCGACCGCTGCGGGGTGGTCGACGACGCGGGCGAGGAGATCTTCGCCGACAAGATCGGCCTGATGCTGGGCCGCGACCTGTCGGCCCTGCATCCGAACGCGACCTTCGTCGTCGATGTGAAGTCGACGGGCCTGTACAAGACCGATGAGGTGCTGAAGGCCAACGGGGCGGAGACGGTCTACTGGAAGACCGGACACAGCTACATCAAGCGCAAGACGGCGGAGCTGGGCGCCTTGGCCGGGTTCGAGAAGTCGGGCCACTTCTTCTTCAACGCCCCGCTGGGCCACGGCTATGACGACGGCATCGTCGCGGCGGGGGCGGTGCTGGCCATGCTGGACCGCAATCCCGGCAAGAAACTGAGCCAGCTGAAGGCGGCCCTGCCGGACGCCTGGACCAGCCTGACCATGTCGCCGCATTGCGACGACGAGCTGAAGTACGAGGTGCTGTCGCGCATCGTCGCCGAATACGAGGCCCTGGCGGCGGCGGGCGGCTCGATCCTGGGGCGGAAGATCGTCGAGGCGATCACCGTCAACGGGGTGCGGGTGCATCTGGAGGACGGCAGCTGGGTGCTGGTGCGGGCCTCATCCAACAAGCCGGAGCTGGTGGTGGTGGTCGAGAGCATGCGCTCGGAAGACGACATGCGCGCCCTGTTCCGCGACGAGGTGAAGCCGCGGCTGGCGAAGTACGGCGAGATTGGCGCCTACAATCAGGAAATCTGACAGGGTCGGCGAAAAATCGCGAAACCCGGTCATCCCGACACTTCGGTGCGGGGAACTTGCCGGGACGCCGGCTCGGGCCGAGGCTGAAATGGAGCCGTTTCCTCGGCGGAGGCGGGAGCGATAAGGTTGTCAAAGACCGTCCCTTTCGGGATGCGGAGATTCAAGCATGCCGCCACGTCAAAGGCGGACGCAGGCGAATGGCGGCTGCGGGGCGCCACGTCCGGGATGACAGGGTTTGGCGCGAATTGGCCGGGATGGCAGGGTATCGGAGGGTCGGGGTTCCGGCGCCCGAAGGGAACGGTTAGGATTGGCGGCCCCGCCCGTCGGGTGAAGATGACGGAGCGGACTTGGGCGAACGAATCTGGAAGGTGGCGATCGTCGGCGGCGGTTTCTCCGGCGCCATGCTGGCCGCAAGGCTGGCCGAGCGGGATGTGGCGTCCGTCCTGATCGATCGCAGCGGCGCGTTCGGGCCGGGACTGGCCTATTCGACACCGACCGACGAACACATACTGAACGTGCGCGCCAACAGGATGAGCGCCGTCGAGGGGCGACCGGACGATTTCGTGCGCTGGCTTGAGGCGCATCACCCGGACCGCGCTGACCCCGAAGGCTTTGCGCCGCGGCGGTTGTACGGCCGCTACCTGATGGAACGGCTGGCGCAGGTGGAAGCCGCCTATCCGGGCCGGATCGAGCGGGTGACGGGCGAGGCCGCGGTCATCGAGGACACCATGGTCCGGCTGTCGGACGGCCGCATCGCCGAGGCGGACGCGGTGGTGCTCGCAACCGGCAATCCCGCGCCGCGCACGACGGGCGCCGACCACGCCGGCCGCGTCCTCAGCGATCCGTGGGCGGCCGGCGCGCTGGACCGGATCGGAGACGACGACGACGTGATCATCGTCGGCAGCGGCCTGACCATGGTCGACATGGTGCTGGGCCTTGAGGCGCGCGGCTGGCGCGGCAGGGCCGTGGCGGTGAGCCGGCGGGGTCTGAGGCCACGCGCACACGGCGACGCCCACGACGCGCCGGTCAAACCGACGCCGGAGCTGACGGGAGGGAGGCTGTCCGCGCGGCTGGCCGAGGCTCGCCGGCTGGCGACGACGCGCGGCTGGCGCAGCGTCATGGAGGGGTTGCGGCCGATCACCGCCGATCTGTGGTGCGAGGCTGACGACGCCGTAAGGGCCCGCTTCCTGCGTCACCTGAGACCCTGGTGGGACGTCCATCGCCATCGCATCTCTCCCCGCGTCGCTTCAAGGCTCGATGCGCTGGAGGGAGACGGGCGGCTGGAGATCGTCGCGGGGCGCGTCGGACCGGTCGATACGTCAGCCGTCGGGCTGGCCCTGAACTGGACGCCGCGGGGCGGTCGCCGGGCGCCCCCGCTTGCGAGCGCCTGGCTGATCGACTGCAGCGGCCCCGGGCATGATCCGGCGGCGGATCCTCTGTTCGGGCCCCTCATCAGGTCCGGCCGGGCGAGGCTGGACGCCGCGGGGTTGGGGCTGGATCTGGATGCCGAGGGGCGCGTCATCGGCGCCGGGGGCGGGACCGACGAGCGCCTGTCGGTTCTGGGGCCGCCGGCGCGCGCCGCGTTCTGGGAGACGGTGGCCGTACCGGACATCCGCAAGCGTATCGAGGCGCTGGTGGAGAGGCTGGCGATCCAGCCGCCCGGCGTTCAGACCATGGCCAGCAGGTAGATCAGGCCGAGCGCGAGGCCGACAATGGCCAGCAGCGACAGGACGACCACGGCGGCGATGCGCATGCCGGAGCGGGCCACCGCCCTGGCGTCGGTGCTGAGGCCCAGGGCGGCCATGGCGATCACGGTCAGGGCGGCGGTCAGTCCGTGCAGCACCGGCAGGGCCGCGGCGGGGATCAGCTCCAGCGAGCGCGCGCCCATCATCAACAGAAAGCCGACGATGAACCACGGCAGCAGGTGGCCCAGCGGCACGCGGCGGGACGGCGCGTCCGTTTTCGTCGGGTCGGAGTCCGAGCGGCGGCGGAGGGCCACGGCGACGGCCAGGCCAAGACAGACCGGGCCGAGCATCAACACGCGGACCAGCTTGATCAGGGCGCCGGCCTGGGCGGCGACTGGACCGACCGGCAGGGTGGCGGCGAGCACCTGCGGCACGGCGTAAACGGTCAGGCCCGCCAGCACGCCGTACTGGACGCCGCTCATCTCGAGCGCGGCGCCGAGCAGGGGCAGGGTCAGGACGACAACGATGCCGAGCACGGCGGTGAAGGCGATGGCGGCCGACACGTCCTCGGGGTCGGCCTCGATCACCGGGGCCACGGCGGCGATGGCCGAGTTGCCGCAGATGGCGTTGCCGCAGGCGATCAGCACCGCCATCCGGCGCGGCAGGCGCAGCATGCGTCCGAGGCCGTAGCTGACGCCGATGGCGGCGACTACGATCACCGCCGTGCCCGCCAGCAGACCGGGCCCGATGGCGATGACCGTCGCGGCGCTGACCGAGGCGCCGAGCAGGACCACGGCGATCTCCAGCAGGGTGCGGGCGCTGAAGTCGACGCCCGGACGCAGGGCGGCCGGCGGCGTCCACAGCGATCGGACCACGGCGCCGATCAGGATGGCGAGCACGATGGCGTCGATCCAGGCCCGGCCGAACAGCCGCAGCTCCAGCACCTGCACGGCGAGCGCCGCCGCGGTCACCGCCCCGCAGGCGGCGAGGCCTGGGATCAGGCGGAGAATCAGGGCGGTCGCGCCGCGGGCGGGAATCATCGCGGCAGACTGCGCCAGGCGCGGACGGCTTTCCATCCCGCCCCGTCCCGGGCTCGACAAGCCGTCGGGGCGCGTGGGAGGAACCGAACAATGAGCCGATCCCTCCTGCTCCTCCCGCTCCTGCTTCTGGCCGCCTGCGACGGCCACGCCGACCGCGCCCCGGTCGTCGCGGCCGCGACGGAGACCTGCGTCCTGCCGGAGCGTCTGCCGCCGGCGGAGATGGAGCGGGTCGCGCCGGAAGAGGTGGTGGCGGACCGCACTATCCTGTTCCACATGCTGGCGGTGACCTGGATGCCCGAGACCTGCCGGTCGGGCGGGGACGGGCAGGGGGACCTGGCCTGCGACAGCGCGAACCGCTTCGGCTGGACCCTGCACGGCCTGTGGCCGAACGCCGACGGCAAGCCCTATCCGCGCTACTGCCGTCCGGCCACGCGGGTCGGCGAGGCGACGATCCGGGCCAATCTGTGCCGCACGCCCTCGGTCGATCTGGTCCAGCACGAGTGGGCCGCACACGGCACCTGCGGCTGGGATGCGCCGGAGGCCTATTTCGCCCGTTCGGCGGCCCTCTACGACGCGCTCAACAAGCCCGATCCGACCGCGCCGGGCCTGATGTCGGGCGGGCAAGGTCTGACCGCAGGCGAATTGCGCGGCGCCTTCGCGGCCGCCAATCCGGGGCTGCCGCGCGAGGCGATCCACGTCGCCACGGGGCCCGACGACCGGCTGCGCGAGGTGCGCATCTGCCATGATCTGGCGTTCAGGCCGGCCCCCTGTCCCGCGGGCGGTCTCGGGGCCCCGGACGAGGTGCGGCTGACGGTCGAGCCGATCGACTGATGCAGCCTGGCTGAACGGCACGGAAACCGCTGTTCCGCGTTCCCCTTTCATGCCCGCCGTTCCCGCCGCTTTTGCAGCCAAAATCATCGAAAACATGAAGGGTTACGCCATCGTCGCCCTGAGGGAAGATGGGACGGTGACGGAATGGCTGGCCGATGCGGAACGCATCACCGGACTCAGCCGCGAGGAGGCGGTCGGCACGAACATCGGCCGGTTGTTCACCGAGGCGGACCTGGCCGCGGGGGCGCATCTGGAGGAGATCCGCAAGGCGCTGGACGAGGGACGCTGCGAAGATTCCCGCTGGCACCTGTGCAAGAACGGCAACCGCTTCTGGGCCAATGGGCTGACGCTGCCCCTGCCGTACGGCGACGCCGTGGTCATGAAGGTGTTCCGGGACGAGACCCCGCTGAAGCGGGCCGACGACCAGCGCGTCCTGCTGCTGAACGAACTGAATCACCGCGTGAAGAACTCGCTGGCCACGGTGCAGTCGGTAGTCGACCAGACTCTGCGCTCGGCGGGCGTCGACGCGCGGGTGCGGACGGATCTGACGGCGCGGATCATGGCCCTGTCGAGCGCCCACAATGTGCTGGTCGACCAGAACTGGGCCGGCGCCGATCTGGAGGCGATCATCCGCGACGTCACGCGGGCGTTCGAGGGACCCCACTCGCGCTTCGACCTCGACGGGGCGCCGGTGCAACTTCATCCGTCGCAGGCGGTGACGCTGTCGCTGGTGCTGCACGAACTGGTGACCAACGCGGCCAAATACGGCGCGCTGTCGGTCGCGGAGGGCCGGGTCGAGGTGCGCTGGAACCTGTCGCTGGACGCCGAGGGGATGCGGTTCCTGACCCTGCTGTGGCGCGAGCAGGGCGGTCCTCCCGTCACCCCGCCGACGCGGTTCGGTTTCGGCTCGCGCCTGCTGGCCAGCGCCCTGAACCACCAGCACGGCGGCGCCCGGGTTCGCTACGACCCCGAGGGCGTCAGCGCGGTGCTGTCATGCCGGCTGGTGGACAGGGGGCCGGCCGTGGCCATGGCCCCGGCTGGCGCAGCGGCCGCGGCTAGCCCGCCGATCTGACGGCGGCGGCGACGTCGGCGACCACGGCCTTGACCAGTTTCGCGTCGTCGCCTTCGGCCATGACGCGGATCAGCTTCTCGGTGCCCGAGGGGCGGACCAGAAGGCGGCCCTGGCCGGCGAGGCGGGCCTCGGCCTCGGCGATGGCGGCCTTGACCGAGGCCGCCTCCAGCGGCTTGCCGGCGGAGAAGCGGACGTTCTCCAGCTTCTGCGGCACCGGTTCGAACTGGCGCGCCAGCTCGCTCATCGGCCGGCCGCTCTCGGCGAGGATGGCGAGCACCTGCAGGGCGGACATCAGGCCATCGCCGGTGGTGGCGTGGTCGTGCAGAATGATGTGCCCGGACTGTTCGCCGCCCAGGTTGAAGCCGCCCTCGCGCATCCGCTCCATGACGTAGCGGTCCCCGACCCTGGTGCGCTCCAGGGTCAGGCCCTCGGCCTGCAGCCGGCGCTCGAGGCCGAGGTTGGACATGACAGTGGCGACCAGGCCGCCGCCCTTGAGCAGTCCGCGGCGGGCCCAGTCCAGCGCCACCATGGCCATGATCTGGTCGCCGTCGACGACGCGGCCGTTCTCGTCGCAGATGATGACCCGATCCGCGTCGCCGTCGAGGGCGATGCCGATGTCGGCGCGGTAGGTGCGCACGGCCTCGGCGATGGTCTGCGGATGGGTCGAGCCGCAGTCGGCGTTGATGTTCAGCCCGTTCGGCTCGACGCCGACGGCGCAGACCTCGGCCCCCAGTTCGTAGAGGGTGGTCGGGGCCACCTTGTAGCCGGCCCCGTTGGCGCAATCGACGGCGATGCGCAGGCCCTGCAGGGAGAGGCCCTTGGGGAAGCTGGCCTTGGCGATCTCGACGTAGCGGGCCTGGGAGTCGTCGATGCGCTTGACCCGGCCGAGCTGGTCGGCGGCGGCGAGACCCGAGCCGAGCGCCTCGTCCATCATCGACTCGATCTTCAGCTCGACCTCGTCGGAAAGCTTGTAGCCGTCCGGACCGAACAGCTTGATGCCGTTGTCGAGATAGGCGTTGTGAGAGGCCGAGATCATCACCCCGATGTCGGCGCGCATCGAGCGGGTCATCATGGCCACGCCCGGCGTGGGCAGGGGGCCGAAGGTGCGCACGTCCATGCCCGCGGCCGAGAAGCCGGCCACCAGGGCCGGTTCGATCATGTAGCCAGACAGGCGGGTGTCCTTGCCGATGACGACGAGGTGGCGGCGGTCGTCCGACGACATGAACATCCGTCCCGCCGCCAGGCCGACGCGCAGGGCGACCTCGGGCGTCATCGGGTGGGTGTTGGCGCGGCCGCGGATGCCGTCGGTGCCGAAATAGCGTCTCTCGCCCAAGTCCAGTCTTCCTTGTGTCCACGCTGAGAGGTTGCGCAGAAATGTTGCGAAACCGGTTTTCAGGTGCAATTCCCGCGCCATGTCGCCTAAACCGGCGGCCACAGCAGGGGTCGGCTTAGACCGTCCCGGGGTCGCGCGCAAAGCGGGGCCGACAACTTCTCCGGGGGGCATTGTTCATGTGCGGCATCATCGGCGTGACCGGTACGGGCCCGGCGGTTCCCCGTCTGATCGACAGCCTGAAGCGTCTGGAATACCGCGGCTATGACTCCGCCGGGGTGGCGGCTCTGGTCGACGGGCGGATCGAGCGGCGCCGCGCCAAGGGCAAGATTCGCGAACTGGAGGCGGTGCTGGCGGCCGAACCGCTGAACGCCACGGTCGGCATCGGCCACACCCGCTGGGCCACCCACGGCGCCCCGACCACGACCAACGCCCATCCGCACAAGGCGGGACGGGTGACGCTGGTCCACAACGGCATCATCGAGAATTTCGCCGAGCTGAAGGCCGAGCTTAGCGCCGAGGGCCATGTCTTCGAGAGCCAGACGGACACCGAGGTGGTGGCCCACCTGCTGGACCGCGAACTGGGCAAGGCCAACGACCCGCTCGTGGCCTTCAAGAGCGTGCTGGACCGGCTGACCGGGGCCTATGCCCTGGCGGTGCTGGTCGAGGGCGAGGAGGGGCTGATCATGGGAGCCCGGCGCGGCAGCCCGCTGGTGGTCGGTTGGGGCGAAGGCGAGATGTACCTCGGCTCCGACGCTCTGGCGGTCGGCCCTTTCACCCAGCAGATCTCGTATCTGGAGGAGGGCGACTACGTCGGGATCAACCGCGCCGGTGCGCGGATGTTCGACGTCGACGGACAGGCCGTCGACCGGCCGGTGGTGCAGGTCTCGGCCTCCTCGGCCTTGGTCGAGAAGGGCGAGTACCGGCACTTCATGGAGAAGGAAATCCACGAGCAGCCGGACAGCGTGCAGCACACCCTGTCGGAATACCTCGACTTCGTGAACGGGCGGGCCAAGCCGGGCGGGACCGATTTCACCGCCATAGACCGCATTCAGATCGTCGCCTGCGGCACCGCCTTCTACGCCGGCCAGATCGGCCGCTATGCGTTCGAGAAGCTGGCCGGTCTGCCGTGCGACGTCGAGATCGCCTCCGAGTTCCGCTATCGCCAGCCGGCGCTGACGCCGGGGACGCTGGCGGTGGCGGTCAGCCAGTCGGGCGAGACGGCCGACACCCTGGCCAGCCTGTCATGGTGCAAGGCCAACGGACTCAAGACGGCGGCGCTGGTCAATGTCCATTCGTCGTCGATGGCGCGCGAGGCCGGGGTGCTGTGGCCGACCCACGCCGGACCGGAGATCGGCGTCGCTTCGACCAAGGCCTTCACCGCCCAGGTCGCCGCCCTGCTGGCGCTGGCGGTGTCGGCGGGGGTGCAGCGCGGCCGGATCGATGCGGTGCGCGAGGCCGAGCTGGTCAAGGCCCTGTTCGAGGCCCCGCGCCTGATCGCCGAGGCCATGCTGATGGAGGACGCGCTGAAGGCGGTGGCGCACGACGTCGCCAAGGCCACGGATGTGCTGTTCCTCGGCCGCGGGGCGATGTTCCCTCTGGCCATGGAAGGCGCGTTGAAGCTGAAGGAGATCAGCTACATCCACGCCGAGGGCTACGCCGCCGGCGAGCTGAAGCACGGGCCGATCGCCCTCGTCGACGAACTGACGCCGATCGTGGCCCTCGCCCCGCTGGACGAGGTCTTCGAAAAGACCGCCTCCAACCTGCAGGAGGTCGCGGCTCGCGGCGGGCCGGTGATCATGATCGCGCCGAAGACCGCCCCCGACCCGCACGGCGCCGGCATCCGCCGCGTCGATGCGCCGGAGTGCCACTCGCTGATCGCGCCGCTGGTCTACGCCGTGCCGGTGCAGCTGCTGGCCTACTATGTGGCGGTGCAGAAGGGCACGGACGTCGACCAGCCGCGCAACCTGGCCAAGTCCGTCACCGTCGAGTGACGAACCTGGCCTGGAGGCCGGGTCAATGCGGGTCGCGCGGGTCGCGCGGGCCCTGGGTGGCGTAGCCGCCCGAGACCGGCACGGCCGTGCCGGGAGGCACCGGTCCGGGGCGCGGCTGGGCGCTGTCATTGACCGGGCCCGTGGTCGCCGACGACGTCGGCTGGGCGCCGCCGGTCGAGCCGCCGCCCGACGCGCCGCCAGCCGAAGCCCCGCCGCTCATCGAGCCGCCGCCAGAGCCGGAGCCGCCCGCCGTGGCGCGCGAGCCGCCCGAACTTCCGCCCGCAGCGGCCGCCGAGCCGCCTCCGCCTTCGGCGCCGGTCATCGCACCGTCGGCCGACATGGCGCCGCCGGCGGCGTCGGTCGTGGCGCTGGTCTCGGCCCCCATGTCGGCGGCGGAGTCGGCGGCGTCCTCGGTGCGGTTGCAGGCGGCGAGCGCCAGCAGGGCCGAACCGGCCACGGCGGTGATCAGGATGGAGCGTTTCATGCCTGGGTATCCCTTGTTCAACCTTCCGTGAGAGCGCGTCTTCGCGACTTCGGTTCCGCCGACCGGCGTTCGCGTGGCCGGGCCTGGCCGAGGGGGTTTGGCCCGCCGTGCGACGCCCGCTATGAACCATCGGCGACCGTCGTCGTTTGAGAGCGCCATGACCCTTACCGCCCGCCGCCTCCGCAAGGCCGTCCTTCCCGTCGCCGGCCTCGGCACCCGTGTGCTGCCCGGCACCAAGACCACGCCGAAGGAGCTCCTTAACGTCGTCGACCGGCCGATCCTGAGCTATATCGTCGAGGAGGCGCGCGAGGCCGGCATCGAGCATATCGTCTTCGTCACCGGCCGTTCGAAGGGCGCGATCGAGGACTATTTCGACCACCAGATCGAGCTCGAGGCCCAGCTGCTGGCCAAGGGCAAGACCGACATCCTCGACATGATGAACGCCGAACTGGCCAGCGCCGGCGAGATGAGCTTCACCCGCCAGATGCAGCCGCTGGGGCTCGGCCACGCGGTCTGGTGCGCGCGCGACATCATCGGCGACGAGCCCTTCGCCGTGCTGCTGCCGGATGTGATCGTCGACGCCGCGCCCGGGGCGCTGAAGCAGCTGGCGGATGTTTACGCCGAGGTGGGCGGCAACGTCATCGGCGTCGAGGCGGTACCCGAGAGCGAGACCCACAAATACGGCATCGTCGATCCGGAAAACCGGGACGGGCGGCATATCCGCATGAAGGGGATGGTCGAAAAGCCGCCGCGGGGCGAGGCGCCCTCGAACCTGTCCATCTCGGGTCGTTACATCCTGCAGCCGGAAATATTCGGCATTCTCGAGAACCAGCCCCGCGGAGCCGGCGGTGAAATCCAGCTGACCGACGGCATGGCGCGGCTGATGAAGGACCAGACCTTCACGGCGGTCGAGTACGAGGGGGTCACCCATGACTGCGGCGACAAGATCGGCCTGCTGCGAGCCAATGTGGCGCTGGCGCTGAAGCGGCCGGACCTGGGCGAACAGGCCCGCGCGGCCATAGCCGCGCTCCTCTAGACAGGGCCGGAGCGCAGGCGCGGCGGGGGCGCCGCGATCACGGCCCTGTTCTGAGCCGTCAGTGGCTCGGCTGGGCGGTGATCTTGCAGACGTTGTCGAGCTGCGGACGGCCGCTCTGCTGGCCGGTCGGCGAGAGGATGCCGCCGCGGGCCTCGCAGTCCGCCGCGAGCCGCTGAAGCTCGCTGCCGTACTGGTCCGCGCCGGCGCCGGAAGCGCAGGCCGAAAGGGTCAGGGCAAGGGCCGCGGGAGCGGCCAGAAGGACGATACGCATGGCGATCTCCGGGTTGATCTCAGGACAATGTAGAGCTTGAACCGCGGTTCCGTTCAACGGCCTCGATCAGCCGATCGAGATCGGCGGGCCCCGACAGGCGGTGGTCGCCGCCATCGATCAGGTCCAGCCGCACATCGGCCCCCTGCAGCCGCTCGAGCAAGGTCGACTGGCGCCGCCACGGCACCACGTCGTCATCGCGCCCCTGCAGGATGTGGACGGGGGCGGTAACCGGCAGCGGCCCGCGCAGGACCAGCCAGTCACGCGCCTCCTCAAACATTTCGCGGGTCAGGACGTAGGCTCCCAGCCCCGCCTCGACCACGACCGTCTCGCCGTCGCGCAGGATGGCCTGGCGCTCATGGTCGGCGAGGCCCGGCCACATCAGATCCTCGGTGAAGTCCGGCGCGGGATTGACCAGCACCAGGCCGGACAGTCGTTCCGGCCTCGCCAGCGCCAGCAGCAGGGCGACCCAGCCGCCCATCGATGAGCCGACCGGCACGACCGGCCCCTCAAGGCTGTCGACGACGGCGATGGCGTCCTCGCGCCAGCGCCCGATGGTCGCCTGGCGCCAGTCTCCCGACGAGCGGCCGTGGGCGAAATGATCGTAGCGGACGTAGTTCCAGCCGCGCTCGCGGGCCGCCGCGTCCAGCGCCAGCGCCTTGGTCCCGTCCATGTCCGAGCGGAAGCCGCCGATCCAGACCACGGTCGGCCCTGAGCCCCGCACGCGCTTCAGGGCGAGGGTTTCACCGTCGGGCCGGGTCAGCTGTTCCAGGTCGTCCATCATCGTCCTCTCGCGCAATTCCTCGCGGACTGATAGCGAACCCCCGAAAACGAAGCGAAGGCCAATCCGCGTGTCCGAACCCAGGGTCCTGTTCGTCACCTCGAACCGCATCGGCGACTGCGTCATCTCCTCCGGCGTGATCCGCGAGATCGGCCGCCAGGTGCCGGGCGCGAGGATCACGGTCGCCTGCGGCCGTCCGCCGGCGCCCTTCTTCCGCGCGGCGCCGGGGGTGGAGCGGACCATCATTCTCGACAAGAAGAAGCTGGCCGGACACTGGGTCGAGCTGTGGAAGCAGGTGGTCGGGACGCGCTGGGACCTGGTCGTGGACATCCGCGGCTCGGCGCTGAGCTACCTGATCCCGGCGAAACGGCGCGTCATCTACAACCGGTCGTGGGAGACCGGAGTGCGCAAGGTCGAGATGGTGTCGCGGCTGATGGTCGCCGATCACCCGCTGGACCCGGAAATCTTCTTCGACCAGCGGGCGCGGGACGAGGCGGCGGCGGTGATCGAGCCGCAACTGGCCGGCGGCGCCGGGCCGGGTCCGATCCTCGCCCTGGCCCCGATCGCGCATCAGCCGGGCAAGAGCTGGCCCGCCGACCGCTGGGGCGCCCTGGTCGAGAGGCTGAAGGCGGAGCCGCGCTTCGACGGCTGGCGCTTCATGGCGGTGGGCGGCCCTGGCGACCGGCCGCCGGCGACGCCGGCGCTACGGGCGGCGGGTGCGCGCGGTCTCGACTTCGTCGGCAAGGGTGACATCCTCGCCTCAGCCGCGGCGATCGACCGGGCGGCGCTGTTCGTCGGCAACGATTCCGGTCTGATGCACGTGTCCGCCGCGGCCGGCCGCCCCACGCTGGGCCTGTTCGGCCCGACGGAGTGGTGGCTGTACGGTCCCTGGGGCCCGAAGACCCGCACCGTCGCCTCCAACGAGACCCGCGGCGAGTTCGCCCCGATCGAGGCCCTCACCGTCGACCACGTCTTCGAGGCCGTGCTGGGTCTGCACGACGCCTTCATCGGCGCTCCCACGCCGGTCGAACCTTGAAGAGACTGGCATTCGCGGTCATATAGGCCGCTTGAGGGGAAGACCGCGATCCGTCGCGCGCTTCGCCTCGTCAGACCTTCGTCCACAATAAGGAAACGACGCCCATTCGCCGTCCTATGAACCAGCCGCCCGTCAAGGACGGGCCGCCCATGAACCAAGACATCCGCGCGCCGCGCGTTCTGCTGATTGATCAGAACGGCGAAAAGCAGGGCGTCATGCCCACCTCCGCCGCGCTGGAAGCCGCCGAAGAGGCCGGCATGGACCTGGTTCAGATCGTCTCCACCTCCGAACCGCCGGTGGCGAAGATCCTCGACTACGGCAAGTTCCGTTTCCAGGAGCAGAAGAAGAAGGCCGAGGCCCGCAAGCGCCAGAAGGTCGTCGAGCTCAAGGAAATCAAGCTGCGCCCGAACATCGACGTCCACGACTATGAGGTGAAGGCCAAGGCCATGCACCGCTTCTTCGACGAGGGCGACAAGGTCAAGGTGACGCTGCGCTTCCGCGGCCGCGAGATGGCCCACCCCGAACTGGGCATGAAGCTGCTCAACAAGGTCCAGGCCGACTTCGACGAGATCGCCAAGGTCGAATACGCGCCCCGGATGGAAGGCCGCCAGATGATCATGATCCTGGCTCCGAAATAGCCGGGTCGACCGATCCCGAGTTCAACGCCCCGGCCGCAGCGGCCGGGGCGTTTTTCGTTGGCCGCCGCGCGGCCGTCATCGCCCCTTGCGCGGCTGTGTCGACTGACGGACACATCGCTTCCCGCTTCTCCCGGATCTCGCCGTGACCCCGACGCCCGCCGCTCCCGCAACCTCGAAATCCGCCCTCGCCGTGCTGTTCGGGGTCGTGTTCATCAACCTGGTCGGCTTCGGCATCGTCATTCCGCTGCTGCCCTTCTACGGCCAGACGCTGGACGCGCCGCCGTGGCAGGTGGCGCTGATGTTCTCGGCCTATTCGCTGGGCCAGTTCGTCGCCGAGCCGTTCTGGGGCCGGCTGTCGGACCGGATCGGGCGCAAGCCGGTCCTGCTGATCACCATCCTCGCCAACGCCGCCGGCTATCTGGCCCTGGCCTTCGTGCCCAACATCTGGCTGGCCATAGCCGTGCGGCTGTTCACCGGCCTGGGCGCGGGCAACATCTCGACCGTGCAGGGCTATGTCGCCGACGTGACGCCGCCGGAGCAGAGAGCCGGGCGGATGGGGATGATCGGCGCCGCCTTCGGCCTCGGCTTCATCTTCGGGCCCGGCCTGGGCGGGGTGCTGACCCGGCCGGACCTCGGAACGCTGGGCTATCAGCTGCCGATCTTCGTGGCCGCGGGCCTGTGCCTGCTGGCGGCGCTGGGCGTGGTGCTGCTGCTGAAGGAGAGCCGGGCCCCGGCCGACCCCGCGGCGGCGCGGCCGCCGTTCCTCGGCGGGGTGCATGATGCGGTGCGCAATCCGGTGGTGTCGCGGGTGCTGCTGGTCACCCTGATCTACATGGCCGGCTTCTCCGGCATGGAGTCGACCTTCGGCTTCTGGACCGAGGCCCGCTACGGCTGGGGCGCCCGCGAGGTCGGCCTCAGCTTCATGGCGGTGGGGGTGGTCTCGGTCGTCTGCCAGGGGTTCCTGGCGGGGCGGCTGGCCCGCCGCTTCGGCGAGGCGCGGGTGCTGGCGGTCGGCTGCCTGATCTTCGGATCGGGGCTGGTCGGCCAGGTCGCGGCCAGCCGGCTGCTGCCGGACGCCGACGTGCTGGTGCCGGTGATCATGGCCTTCGGCGCCTTCGGCATGGCGGTGACCATGCCGAACATCTCGGCCCTGATCTCCCGTTCGGTCGACCCCGACCGGCAGGGGGCGATGCTGGGCCTGAACATGGCGGCCAGTTCGAGCGCGCGGATCTTCGGCCCGATGGCGGCGGGGGCGATCTTCTCGGGCGTCGGACACGACTGGCCCTTCCTGATCGGCGCCGCCCTGACGGTTCCGGCCGCGGTGATGGCCATCAACGCCGGCCGGGCCTTCCGCCGCCGCGACGCGGCTGCGCCGGTTTCTCGCCCCGCTTGCCCGTGAGGCGACGGGCAGCCTAAGGTCTCTGCGGGATCGGGGGTCCAGGAGCGTGGCGCGCTGCTTCGCGGCCGGACGCGGGGATCGCCGGGGCGTTGGACCATGTTGCGCATTCTTCTGGCCGTGATGGCCTCGTTCGTCCTGCTGGCGTCGAGCGCGCGCGCCCAGACGCCGCCGATCGAAGCCTATGCGGCCCTGCCGGCCATCTCGATGGTCGAGGTGTCGCCCGACGGCTCCACCCTGGCCTATCTGCGCCGCGACGGAGCCTCGACCAAGGTGGTGGTCCAGACGCGAACCGGCGAATTGCTGGCGGCGGTCGAGACCGGGGCCCTGCGCGTCTCGGAACTGGCCTGGGCCTCGCCGGACCATGTGGTGGTCGGCTGGCTGACCAGCGAGCATTTCCCCCTCGGCGGCTACAAGGGCCGCTTCATGATCCTCGACGTGCTGAACGTCCGCACGCAGTCCTATGAGCGGGTGCTGAAGCGGGCGGACCACAACGCCTACACCAGCATCTTCGACTGGCGGGCGGGGACCTATCGCGACAGGCCCGCCCTCTTCGTCACGGCGCCGACGTACGAGGAGGGCGATCTGACGTTCGACGTCTATCGCGTGGACCTCGACACCGGCCGCGGGTTCCGGATGCACCGCGGCGACAGCGACACGCGCGGCTACGTGCTGGCTCAGACGGGCGAGGCGGTGGCGCGCACGGCCTACCAGGCCGATTCCGGTTTCTGGCGGCTGTCCTCGCGGACCGGCGCGGGGTGGCGGGAAATCTACACCGAGACGGCGCTGCTGGACGGCCCGGGACTGGGCGGCCTCGGCCGGACGCCGGACACCCTGGTGCTGGCCCGCAAGGAGGGCGACCGCGGCTACATCTATTCCGAGATCGCCCTGGCCGATGGTTCGGTCCGCGAGACCTTCGATTTCGCCGCCCAGCCCGACGGGTTCTTCCACGATTCCTCGGGCAAGCTGGTCGCCGTCGGCTGGACGGACACCTACCGCCAGTACCGCTTCTTCGAACCGGCGCTGCAGACCGCCTTCGACACCCTCAGCGAGGTGCTGCCGGGGCGGCAGCTGCAGCTGGTTTCCTTCAGCGACGACTATTCCGTGGTCGCCTTCTATGTCGAAGGGTCCGGCGAATCCGGCGGCTATTATGTGTACGACGCCGCCCGGCAGCGGGTGTCGGTGGTCGGGCGCTCGTATCCGGGCGTGCCGGGCGAGGCCATGGCCGAGGTGCGGGCGGTTCGCTACGCCGCCGCTGACGGGCGCCAGCTGATGGGCTACCTGACCCTGCCGCCCGGCCGCGAGTCGCGCGACCTGCCCGTCGTGGTGATGCCGCACGGCGGCCCGGCCGCGCGCGACTACGCCGGCTACGACTGGATGGCCCAGGCCTTCGCCTCGCGCGGCTATGCGGTGTTCCAGCCCCAGTTCCGCGGCTCCGACGGCTTCGGCCTCGACCTGCTGGAGGCCGGTTACGGCGAGTGGGGCCGCAAGATGCAGTCGGACGTGTCGGACGGGCTGCGCTACCTGGTCGAGCAGGACGTCGTCGACGCCGACCGGGCCTGCATCGTCGGCTGGAGCTACGGCGGTTACGCGGCCCTCGCCGGCATGACGCTGGAGGCGGGCGCCTACCGCTGCGGCGTGTCGATCGCGGGGGTCTCGGACCTGCGCGAAATGCTGCGCGAGGAAGAGCGGCAGGGCGACAACGAGGATCGCAATCCGGCCGTCCGCTATTGGAAGCGGTTCATGGGCGCGAGCAGCACCAGCGACAGCAGCCTGGACGAACGGTCGCCGGCGCGACTGGCGGCCCGGGCCAGGGGCCCGATCCTGCTGATCCACGGCCGCGACGACCTGACCGTGCCGTTCCGCCAAAGCCAGATGATGCTGGAGGCGCTGGGAGGCGAGAGCGAACGGGCCCGGCTGATCGCCCTTCCGGGCCAGGACCACTCGGTGCTGCAGAACCAGGCGGAACGCACCCGGCTGCTGCGCGAGACCGTCGCCTTCCTCGAGGCGCACAACCCGCCGCGGTAGGAGAAACCTTGCCATCGGGCCGCGCTTCGACTAGAAGCCGCGCCTTCGCGTACCGAACCGCCGGGCTAACAGGCATGCCTGGGCGGTTCTCATCAGGGTTTCTGTTTCCAAGGGCTCACTGGGCCTGAAGGGCGGTAACCCACTCAAAACAGAGAGTGAAAATGCCGAAACTGAAGACGAAGTCGGGCGCCAAGAAGCGCTTCAAATTCACGGCGACTGGCAAGGTGAAGGCCGGCGTGGCGGGCAAGCGGCACCGCTTGATCAGCCACAACAGCAAATACATCCGCCAGAACCGCGGCACCTCGGTCATGGCCGACGCCGACGCCAAGAAGATCAAGTCCTACATGCCGTACGCCTGATCGGCGCGCGCTGTTTCGACTGATCTCCACACCGAATTTGAAAGGATAGCGACATGGCTCGCGTCAAACGGGGCGTAACGTCCCACGCCAAGCACAAGAAGGTTCTGAAGCAGGCCAAGGGCTTCTACGGCCGCCGCAAGAACACGATCCGCACCGCCAAGGCCGCCGTCGACCGCGCCGGGCAGTACGCCTACCGCGACCGCCGCACCAAGAAGCGCAATTTCCGCGCCCTGTGGATCCAGCGCATCAACGCCGCCGCCCGTCTGGAAGGCTTCACCTACAGCCAGTTCATCCACGGCCTCGGCCTGGCCGGCATCGAATTGGACCGCAAGGTCCTGGCCGACATGGCCGCCGACGAGACCGCCTTCAAGGCGATCGCCGACAAGGTCCGCGGCGCGCTGGCCTAAGCTTTTCCGGCGACGGAAGACGCAAAAGCCCTCCGGCCCGCGCCGGGGGGCTTTTTGCCTTGCGCCTTAGCGGCTAGACGACAGCGACCATGACCGACCTGAACCAGCTCGAACTCGACCTGATCAACGCCATCGGCGGCGCGGAAACCGCCGCGGCGGTCGAGGAACTGCGCGTCGCGGCTCTGGGCAAGTCCGGCTCGATCTCGGGCCTGCTCAAGGGCATGGGGGCGATGAGCCCGGAGGAACGCCGCGAGAAGGGGCCGATGATCAACGGCCTGCGCGACCGCGTCTCGGCCGCGCTGGCGGCCCGCAAGGCCGAGCTGGAGGCCGCCGAACTGGACGCCCGGCTGCAGGCCGAGCATGTCGACCTGACCCTGCCGCCGCGCCCGCGCCGCAAGGGCAGCGTCCATCCGACCATGCAGGTGATGGACGAGATGATCGCCCTGTTCGCCGACATGGGCTTCGCGGTGGCGGAAGGCCCCGACATCGAGGACGACTTCCACAATTTCACCGCCCTGAACTTCCCGCCCAAACATCCGGCGCGGGAAATGCACGACACCTTCTTCCTGACTCCTGATCCCGAGACCGGCGAGCGCAAGGTGCTGCGGACCCACACCAGCCCGGTGCAGGTGCGCACCATGATGACCCAGAAGCCGCCGATCCGGATCATCGCCCCGGGCCGGACCTTCCGGAAGGACAGCGACGCGACCCACACGCCGATGTTCCATCAGGTCGAGGGTCTGGTGATCGACAAGGCCATCCACATGGGCCACCTGAAGTGGACGCTGGAGACCTTTGTGGCGCGGTTCTTCGAGGTCGACGACGTCGACGCCCGGTTCCGCCCGCACCACTTCCCCTTCACCGAGCCGTCGGCCGAGATGGACATCCGCTGCGACCGCTCGGGCGGCGAGCTGAAGCTCAACCAGGGCGACAGCTGGATGGAGATCCTCGGCTGCGGGATGGTGCACCCGAACGTGCTGCGCAACTGCGGCATCGACCCCGATGAGTACCAGGGCTTCGCCTTCGGCATGGGCGTCGACCGCCTCGCCATGCTGAAATACGGCATCCCCGACCTTCGCCCCATGTTTGAAGCCGACACCCGCTGGCTGTCGCACTACGGCTTCTCCGCCTTCGCCGCGCCAAACCCGGCCAGCGGCCTGAGCTGAACGAGATCGTCATGACCGATATTATGTCCGAAGCCTTCGGCCGCGAGATCGTCGCGCGCGACACGTTTGAGAAGGAGGGCGTGTGGTTGCCGCTACTCGCCGCCCATGTGCTGAACGCCGGCGAGGCGGTCATAAAGGGCAAGACCTTCACCGACTGCGTCATCCAGGGGCCGGCCCTCGTGGCGGTGCTGGACGGCACGACCTTCGACGGCTGCAACATGGGCGCCGCGTCGGATCCCGACTCCATGCTGTTCACGCCGCGGGGGCCGCATCTGGTCGGAGCGATCGGCCTGCAGGATTGCCGCTTCGTGCGCTGCCGCTTCGTGCAGATCGGCTACACGGGCTCGCCCCAGTTCCTCGAAGACATGGGCAAGAGCCTGGCCCGGGTGGGACGTCCCAGCTGATGGCCTACATCCCGATCAACCGCCCCGTCCGCGTCGCCACCGACCTGAAGGCCATGGTCTTCGAGGACCTGGACATCAATCTGTTCGAACTCTACGCGGCCGTCGTCGGCGGGTCGCAGCCCGGCCTGATCGAGGGACGGACGTTCCGCCGCTGCCGCCTGCAGGGGCCGGCGATCATGCTGGTCTCGGCCGGCGTCACCTTCGACGACACCAATTTCGGCGACAGCGGCGGCGACATCCGCAACCTGCTGCTCCAGCCGATGGGAACGCGCGCGCTGGGCACGATCCCGATGCGCAGCTGCGCCTTCGAGAACTGCGAGTTCTACAACGTCGGCTTCACCGGCCCGCAGCCGGTGCTCGACATGATGGCCGGCGTGCCGACGGGGCCGGGAGCGGCGCTGTGAAATTCACCCTCTCCTGGCTGAAGGAGCATCTCGACACAGAGGCCGACGTCGCCGCGGTGGCCGACGCCATGACCATGGCCGGTCTCGAGGTCGAGGAGGTCCACGACCCCGTCGCGGCCCTGGCCCCCTTCACCGTGGCGAGGATCGTCTCAGCCGAGCGCCACCCCAACGCCGACCGCCTGCAGGTCTGCCAGGTGGACACCGTCGACGGCCCGAAGGAGATCGTCTGCGGGGCGCCCAATGCGCGGGCGGGCCTGACCACCATCTACGCCCCCATCGGCGCCTATGTGCCGGGCCTCGGCGTGACGCTGGTCGAGAAGCCCGTGCGCGGCGTGGTCTCCAACGGCATGCTATGCTCGGCCTCCGAACTGGAACTGGCCGACGAGAGCGACGGCATCCTCGAACTGGCTGACGACCTGACGGTCGGGACGCCTGCCGCGGGGGTGTTCGGGGCCGAGCCGGTGATCGATTTCGAGGTCACCCCCAACCGGCCCGACTGGCTGGGCGTAGCGGGCATCGCGCGCGACCTCGCCGCCGCCAGCCTGGGGCAGCTGAAGACGCCGTCGGTCACCCCCGTGTCCGGAGCCTTCCCGTCGCCGATCTCGGTGCGGATCGAAGCGCCCGGGATGTGCCCGGTGTTCGCGGGCCGCCTGATCCGCGGCGTCAGCAACGGCCCGTCGCCCAAGTGGCTGCAGCGCCGTCTTCTCGCCATCGGCCTGAGGCCCATCAACCGGCTGGTCGATGTCACCAACCTGATCGCTTACGACCGCTGCCGGCCGCTGCACGTCTATGACGCGGCCAAGCTGGTGGGGTCGCAGATCGTCGTGCGCGGCGGCCAGCAGTCCGAAGGCGCAGAGCATATCGCGGCGGGCACTCGGGAGCATCTGATCGCCCTGGACGGCAAGACCTATCCCGTCGACCCGACTATGTGCGTCATCGCCGACGCCGCCGGCGAACGGCCCATCGGCCTCGGCGGCGTCATGGGCGGCGAGTCGACCGGCTGTTCGGACGGGACCACGGACGTCTTCGTCGAGAGCGCCTGGTTCGATCCGCTGGTCACGGCCCAGACCGGCCGAACCCTGACGATCAATTCCGACGCCCAGTACCGCTTCGCCCGCGGCGTCGATCCCGCCTTCGTGGTCCCCGGCCTCGAGCTGGCGACGCAGCTGATCCTCGACCTTTGCGGCGGCGAGCCGTCGGAGATCGTGGTGGCGGGACAGGCTCCGGCGGTTCCGGCCGCGTTCGGGTTCGACCCGGCCCGCGTCGGCGCCCTGACCGGGCTGTCGCTCGACGACGACCGCATCGCCGAAATCCTCACCCGGCTGGGCTTCGAGGTTGCGCGCGGAACCCCGTGGAGCGTGACGCCGCCCTCCTGGCGCCTCGACGTCGAGGGCCCTGCCGATCTGGTCGAGGAAGTCGCCCGCATCGAGGGCTACGGCGAACTGCCCTCCACCCCGCTGCCCGACCTCGGCGCGCCGTCGAAGGGGGTGCTCAACCCGCGGCAGGCGCGGGTGCGCACGGCCCGTCGCGCGCTGGCGGCCATGGGCTACGCCGAGGCGGTCACCTGGTCCTTCACCAAACAGTCGACCGCAGCCCTGTTCGGCGGCGGCGACCAGCGGTTGATGGTCGAGAACCCCATCGCCGCCGACCTCGACTGCATGCGGCCCTCGGCCCTGCCCAACCTGATCGAGGCGGCCGCGCGCAACGCCGACCGCGGCCATCCCGACGCGGCCCTGTTCGAGATCGGCCCGATCTATCTGGACGACAGCCCGACCGGCCAGCGCACCGTCATCGCCGGCCTGGTGGCGCCCCGCTCCGCCCGCCACTGGGGCGGCGCGGCCGAGGACGCCCTGTTCGCGCTCAAGGGCGACCTGATGGCGCTGCTGGAGGAGCTGGGCGCGCCCGTCGCCTCGCTGCAGCTGGCGCAGGGCCAGAACCGCGACTGGTGGCATCCCGGCCGCTCGGCCCGGCTGCAGCTCGGTCCCAAGAACGTCATGGCCGAATTCGGCGCCCTGCACCCGCGCGTGCTCAAGGCGCTGGACGCCGACGGACCCATGCTGGCCTTCGAGATCGTGCTCGACGCCGTGCCCGAGCCGCGTGGCAAGGGGACCAAGGCGCGCGGCGCCGCGTCCCTGGCTCCGCTGATGCCGCTGACCCGGGATTTCGCCTTCCTGCTGGAGGAGGGCCGGGCCACTGGCGACCTCGTCCGCGCCGTGGCCGGCGCCGACAAGGCGCTGATCGCCGATGTGAGGGTGTTCGACGTCTACCGCGGCGCCGGCGTGGCCGAGGGGATGAAGTCGGTGGCGCTGGAAGTCGTCATCCAGCCGCGCGAGGCGACCCTGACCGAAGCCGAGATCGAGGCCCTGTCGGCCAAGGTGGTGGCGGCGGCGGGCAAGGCGGGCGGGACGCTCAGAGGCTGACGGCAACCCCTCGTTAACCTTGCCGCCGCAAGGCTGACTCAAAGAGCGGTGACGGTGTGGTCAAGCGCCCGGTCGAGTCGGGCGAACCGTCCCGCCTTCGGAGCCATCGCCATGCACCGCCGCCAGCTGATCCTTTCCGGTCTCGCCGCCACCGCCGGGGTCTCGGGCCTGTCGGCCTGCGCCACCGCGCCCGCGTCGGATCCCAACTACCCGATCCGCTCGGACCAGACGGCGCCGGCCTACACCTCCGAGGAGCTGATCGCCGCCGGCTCGCGCGAACTGGGCATCGCCGCCGAGGCCATCGGGGCCGCCATCGAGCGCATCTTCGCCGACCAGGGCGACCGTCCGACCGCCTACGTCGCGGGCGAGGAGGCGGCCGGGGCCGCCGGCGTCGGCCTGCGCTATGGCCGCGGCGCGCTGCACATGAAGGACCTGTCGGCCTCGCAGGAAGTGTTCTGGCAGGGCATCTCGATCGGCTGGGACGTCGGCGGAAACGCCAGCCGCGTCTTCACCCTGGTCTACGGCCTGTACCACCCGGACATGATCTACCGCCGCTACCCGGGCGTGGAGGGCTCGGCCTATCTGGTGGGCGGCGTCGGCGTGAACTACCAGGCCGCCGACGGCATCGTCCTGGCCCCGATCCGCACCGGCGTGGGCCTGCGGCTCGGCGCCAACGTCGGCACCATGGCCTACAGCCGTCAGCGCAACCTGCTGCCGTTCTGACGAAGCCGCCGCCGTCTTCGCCTTCGCTACGGATTTTCAGTCCTGGATCGCGCCCGGCCTGCGCTGGGCGATGTGCCACAGCACGCCGGCGGGATCGTAGAGATAGGCCACCCGAAGGCCCCAAGGCTGAAGGGCCGGCGGCTTGGGCGGTTGCACGTCGAAGGTCGACGGGAGATCCAGCGCCTCCAGATGCGCCCACCACGCGTCCAGATCATCGACCATCAGCTGCATCATGCAGTTTTCGGCCCATTCCTTCTGATAGTAGCGCTGGAGAATGAAGGACCCGCGGCCGGCCCGGAAGATGGCCACCTCGCCGTCCAGCAGCGTTTCAAAGCCGAGCCGCTGGTAGAAGGCGCGGCTGACAGCGAAATCGCGCGCGGGCAGGAAGGGGCGGGGTTCGTCGGTGTCCGTCGGCGCCATGCGGTTCTCCTGGTCAGCACGCCGCCGCAATCTAGCATGTCGGGCCGCCCGCTCCCGTCCGGCCGGGCTGGACAATTCCCGGACATTCCCGGGGGCGATGTCCGGCAATTAGCCGGTCTGGGCCCCGGCGTCGGCGATCACCGCCTCAAGCCCCTCGCGCCAACTTGGATAGCGGGGCCGCCAGCCGAGCTCGGCCTTGGCGCGGGCGTTCGAGAGCCGCTTGGAGTCGAGATAGAAGCGCCGCATGGCGTCTGACACCGACGGGTCGTCGAGATCGATCTCGGGCGGGCGCGGCAGGTCCAGCCGGGCCGCAGTCCACTCCATGACCACGTCGGCGGCGGCCGGCTCGTCGTCGCACAGGGTGTAGGCCGCGCCGGGGCGGGGTTGCGCCATGGAGGCGAACAGGCCCGCGACGGCGTCGTCGACATGCACCCGGTTGAACACCTGTCCGGGCTTGCGGACGATGCGGGCCGAGCCGTCGCGCAGCCGGTCGACCGGCGAGCGGCCGGGGCCGTACAGGGCCGGCAGGCGGAAGATCTGCACCGTCAGCCCCATGCCCTGTCCCGCGTCGAGCCAGTCGCGCTCGGCCCGCACCCGGCGGGCCCCCTCCAGTGAAGCGGCGTTGAGCGGGTCGTCCTCGAAGGCCCAGCCGCCCGCGCGGTCGCCGTAGACCGCGGTGGAGGAAATGTAGCCGATCCAGTCCGGGAAGGCGCCGGTGCGGGTGAGGGCGGGGAGCAGGCCCTTCAAACCGGGGCAGCCGTCGCTCTCCGGCGGGGCGGTGATCAGGATCGCCGAGGCTCGTGAGACGGCGCCGTCGAGGGCCGCGGCGTCGGCCGGGTCGAGGGCCTCGAAACCGTCCGCAGCCAGGGCCGCGCGCCGCTGCCCATCCCGGCTGGTCAGGATGGCGCGGCCGCCGCGGCGCACCGCCTCGCGGGCGGCGGCCCGGCCCAGCCAGCCGCCGCCGAAGACCAGCAATGTCAGGGGCGACCCGTCCGCGGCCATGCCTGTCGCGATCAGGCCGAGCGGGCGTGAGGGCCGGCCGCGGGGGCCACGGTGACCGGCTCCACCTTCACCGCCTCGGCCCGCTTGCTGTTCCAGGTGGAGACGCAGGGCACCTTGGTCAGGTCGGCGCGGTGGGCGTAGCGGCGGGCGATTTCGGTGACGTCCTGCATCAGCCCTTCGGCGAGGGTGATCGGCTTCAGGCCCAGTTCGCGGAACTGGTCGTTGGCCACCACCAGCTCGTTCTCGTCGGCCTCCTGGCGCGGGTTCGGCACGTTGTGGACCTCGGCGCCGGTCATGTCGGCGATCATGGCCGCGAGGTCACGCACGCGGCGGCTCTCGGTCATCTGGTTGAGGATCTTGACCCGCTCCCCGGCCTTGGGCGGGTTCTTCAGGGCCAGTTCGACGCAGCGCACCGTGTCCTGGATGTGGATGAAGGCCCGCGTCTGGCCGCCGGTGCCGTGCACCGTCAGCGGATAGCCAACCGCCGCCTGCATCAGGAAGCGGTTCAGCACCGTGCCGTAATCGCCATCGTAGTCGAAGCGGTTGATCAGCCGCTCGTCCTGGCGGGTCTCCTCCGTCTGGGCCCCCCAGACGATGCCCTGGTGCAGGTCGGTGATCCGGACGCCGTCGTTCTTGGCGTAGAACTGGAACAGCAGAGCGTCCTGGGTCTTGGTCATGTGGTAGATCGAGCCCGGGTTCGGCGGGAACAGGATCTCCTGCTCGGCCGGGCCGAAGTCGGTGTCGACGGTGACCTTCAGATAACCCTCGGGGATGCGCAGGCCGGCGGTGGTGTAGCCGTACACCCCCATGGTCCCCAGGTGGGCCAGATGCACGTCCAGCCCGCTCTCCACGATCGCCGCCAGCAGGTGGTTGGTGGCGTTCAGGTTGTTATCGACGGTGTAGAGCTTGTGCCGCGCGCTCTTCATCGAATACGGCGCCGCCCGCTGCTCGGCGAAGTGGACGACGCTGTCGGGCTTCCAGTCGCGGATCAGGGCCACGAGGCGGTCGAACTCCTTGCCGACGGTCATGTTGACGAACTCGATGGTCCGGCCCGAGACCTCTTTCCACGCGGCGATGCGCTCGCCCATGGTGCGGATCGGGGTCAGCGACTGGACTTCCAGTTCATTGTCGATGTTGCGCCGGCTCAGGTTGTCGACGACCAGAACGTCCCAGCCCCTCGCCGACAGGTGCAGGGCCGTCGGCCAGCCGCAGAATCCATCGCCGCCCAGAACCAGAACCCGCATGCCAGACTCCCTCATCATGACTGCCTCCTGCCTAGCCGATGGCGGCGGCGGGTCAAAGCTTGAGCGTTGAACGCGCGAAACCGCCGCACGGGTTCAGCGCCGGCGGGCGCGCCACTGCTCGCGGCTCTGGCCCCAGCGATCGACGCGGACGGCGTCGAACGGCGGGGGCAGGCGGGTCGGGCCGAGATTGCGCGAGCCCAGCCGCTCGGCGAGCCGCTGCGACGGCGTGTTCTCGGGGTCGATGCAGTGGATGACCTCGGTCCAACCGAGCGCGTCGAAGGCGTAGTCGATCGCGGCCGTCGCCGCCTCGCCGCCATAGCCCTTGCCCTGGGCGTCCGGATGAAGGCCCCAGCCGACCTCGGTGCCCGGCCAGCCCAGCGGCGTCCAGGGCCCGATGCGGCCCAGCCACCGGCCAGTGTCGCGCTCGACCAGCGAGAACATGGCCACGCCGGTCAGGCTCCACGCCCCGGCCATGGTCATGAAGCCGCGCCACGCCGCTTCCGCCGGCATGGGTCCGCCGATGAATTTGGCGGCTTCCGGATCGGCCATCATCTCGGCCCATCGCGGGAAGTCCTCCATCGCCGGTGGGCGCAGGGTCAGGCGCGTCGTCTCGATCACCGGTCCGGTCAAAGCCAGTACTCCTGTTCGACCTGGTAGCGGCTGCCGTCGTGGGTCAGGACGCTGGACCACAGCCCGAAGCGGTCCACGCGGATCGGCGGCGAATGCATCAGATTGTGACCGGCGATCCAGGCCCCGATCCGGTCGGGATTGGTCTGCGGCTTCAGATAGGCGAGGGTGACGTGCGGGCGGTACTCGCGGCGCTCCATCGCCACCCCGGCCCGTTCCGCGGCCGCCCGGCAGCGGCCGGCGAGCACCGAGAGCCGCTCGTTCGCCTCGACGCCGGCCCACAGGGTGTGGCTGCGATGATTGTCGCCGAAGGCGCCGACCCCCTTCAGGGTGAACTCGAACGGTCCGCCCGTGGCCGCGCGGCTGAGTTCAGCGGCGAGGTCGTCGGCGCGGCGCTCCTCGATCTCGCCGTAGAAGGCCAGGGTCAGGTGCAACTGGTCCCGCGTGCGCCATTTGGCCCCGGGCAGGCCGGACTGGCGCCGCTCGAGCGTGTCGGCCACGTCGTCTGGGATCGGCAGGGCGGTGAAGAGCCGGATCATGCGACCGTTCGTAGCGGTTGAAACCCGCCCGCCCAAGTCCGGTTTTCCTTGCGGAAGGGCGGGGCCGACCTGATATTCAAGCAAAGGTCGGCGCACGCCCGGCCCAATGGAGGATCACATCGCCATGAGCGATATGGGAAATTATACGACGGCGGGCGCCCGGGCTGACGCAGCCCTGGATCCCGGCCTGAAGAAATTCATGCTTGGCGTCTATCAGAAGATGGGGCTGGGTCTGGTCGTGTCGGCGGCGCTGGCCTGGCTGACGTCCAGCTATGCGCCCGTTTCCGACCTGATGTTCGTCAAGACGCCGACGGGCGGGCTCGCCGGCTTCACCCTGCTGGGCATGATCGTCAGCTTCGCGCCGCTGGTCATCCTGCTGGGTTCGAACTTCCTGATGAAGAGCGCCAGCGCCCGCTCCGCGAGCATCCTCTACTGGGTGATCGTCGCCCTGGTGGGCGCCTCGCTCGGCACCGTGGTGCTGATGTATGCCGGCGCCAGCGTGGTCACGACCTTCCTGATCACGGCGGCGGCGTTCGGCGGCCTCAGCCTGGCGGGCTACACCACCAAGCGCGACCTGTCGGGCCTGCGCAGCTTCGTCTTCTTCGCCATGTGGGGCTTCGTCTTCGCCGGCATCGCCTTCTCGATCGGATCGGCCTTCGGCCTGTTCAGCGTCGGGCCGATCTTCATGATCATGAACGCCGTCGGCATCCTGCTGATGGCGGGCCTGATCGCCTCCGAGACGCAACACCTGAAGATGATCTACTACAGCGTCCGCGGCGACGGCGAGAGCATGTCGGTGGCCACCAGCTTCGGCGCCCTGAACCTGTACATCGCCTTCGTGAACCTGTTCCGCTTCCTGCTCTACTTCATGGGAGTGCGTCGCGACTGATCCGTCGAGAGGCTGAACGCGTCGAAGGGCCCGGAGCGATCCGGGCCCTTGTTCTATTCGACGACGCTGAAGCGGCGGCTGTCGAAGACGCGCAGGACCTGGGCCAGCTCCCGGCCGCGGCGCAACACCACGCCGCCGTCGCCGATGACCGCCCACTGACCTTGCCGAAGGCGCAGGGCCGGCCGCTTCTCGATCCGGTAGGCGGGGGCGTCGCCCGAGCGGCGGAAGACGGCGAACTCGGCCACGTCGCGGTGGCCGACCATGGCGTAGTCGCGCCATTCCCCGGCCGCGACCATCCGCCCGTAGACCCTCAGGATCAGCTCCAGTTCGCGCCGGTCAAAGAAGACCGGGCCCGACTCCGGGTGCAAATCGGCGGCGTCGCTCATGGGTCGAAGGTAGGCCGCCCGCGCGGAAACGCCAGACCCCATGAAGGCCGGCGGTCCCGGCGACCGGCGTGTCGCGAACGCCACTCGGCGAAGAAATTGTCGGGAACACGAAATAGCCGCCGTTCCGCCCATCCACCGCCCCCTTGGGGGGCGACACCGGAGACATCGGCTCGTCGGAGTTCGGAGCGGTCCCGGATCCTGAACAGCCCCCCCAGCCCCCCTGGATCACTCCATCAAGGGCTCCGGCGGGTCGATGCTTCCTCCAAGCGAGACGCCCGCTCCGCCACCCCTCCCCCTTACGGCCGAGCGGGCGTTTTGCTGTCCGGCGCGGGCAGGTTCAGGGCAGGATGACGTCGACCGGCTCGCCATCCCGCATGACCGACAGGATGCGCTGACCCTCCCCCTCCAGCGCCCGGGCGAGACCGTTCAGATCGGCGACGGCGCTGTCATCGACGAGGCGGATCAGGTCGCCCGCCTGCAGGTCCGCGCCAGCGGAGACGGAGCCACCCTCGACCGCGAACACCTGAAGTCCATCGGTCGCCATGCGCGCGCTCAGGCCGCGCGCCATCACCACCTCGGACCCGATCACGACCGAGCGGGTCCCGGGGGTCTCGACCGTCAAGGTGGCCCGACCTTCGCGGCCGCCGCGCAGGTAGACGACCTCGACCTGGGTTCCGGGCTGGGCGATGCCGATGGTCGCCGCCACGGTGCCGGCGTTCGAGACCGGGCGGTTCTGGATGCGGGTGACCACGTCGCCGCGCTGCAGCCCCGCGGCCTCGGCCGACGAACCCGGGGCGACGTTCTCGACCACCGCGCCGCGCACGATGCCGAGGCCGAAGTCGCGCGAACGCTCGGCGTTCAGCGAGCCGAGGATGGCCCCGGTGGAGCCGCGTTTGACCTCTCCGACCGTGCGCAGCTGGCCGACCACATACATCAGGATTCGGCTGGGCACGGCGAAGGCGATGCCGTCGTTGCCGCCGCCGCCGCCCGACAGGATCGAGGTGTTGATGCCGATCAGCCGGCCGCGGCTGTCGAGCAGCGGACCGCCCGAATTGCCCGAGTTCACCGCCGCGTCGGTCTGGATGTAGTCCTCGATCCGGTCGCCCATGCCCGAGCGGCCGAGGCCCGAGATCACCCCCATGGTCAGGGTCTGGTCGAGGCCGAGGGGATAGCCCACGGCGAAGGCCAGGTCGCCGGTGCGCAGCTGGTCGGAATCGACCACCTCGATCTCCGACAGGCCGGTGGCGTCGAACTGGAGCACGGCCAGGTCGGTGGCCTTGTCGGTGCCGATCAGCACCGCGTCGAAGATGCGCCCGTCGGTCAGGTCGACGGTGAATTTCCGCCCGCCCTCGACCACGTGATTGTTGGTGACGACGATGCCCTCGCGGGCGTCGATGATGGCGCCGGAGCCGCTGGAGATCGGGCGGGGTTCATTCTCGCCCGAACTGGGGCCTTCGGACTGGCCCAGGGTGGTGACCTGCACCACCGCCGGCAGGGCCTGCTCCAGGCCGCTGGCGAAGGTGAACACCCCGCGCCGGGCGTCATAGGGGATGGGGCCCTGGGGCGTGGATTGCGCCGCCGCCGCCGTCGCCGCCAGCAGGGGGACCGCCGCGACCAGCGCCAGTATCGACAGGCCGTGTGGCCGGTTGGTGGAACGCCGCATCGCCAATCCCCTGTTCTTGACCGGACCCTAGCGCGAGAAACGCGCCGTGACGACAGCCCCCGGATGGCCGTCATCAACCGTCATGACCGCGCCATGCCGTTTCAGGATCGCCCTCACGAAGGCCAGCCCCATGCCATGGCTTTCGCGCCCGTCTCCGGCGGCGGATGCCGCCAGCCCCGTCGCCTCCGCAAAGCCGGGCCCCTGATCCGCGACCGACAGCATCGGCCGCCCGTCCGCCATGCCGGCGCTCAGGGTCACCATCCCGCCCTCGGGCGAGAATTTGACGGCGTTGTCGACCAGGTTGGTCACCGCCCGCTGCAACAGCGAACGCACCCCCAGCACCGAGACCGGCCCGGCCTCGACCCGGATGGAGACCTCACGCTCCTCGGCCAGCGGCTGGTAGAGGTCGGCCGCCTGCGCCGCCAGCTGGTCCAGCCGCACGCTCTCGAACACCCAGGCCTCGCCGTCGCGCAGGGCCATGGCCTCGTTCATCGAGCGGGTGATCTGGGCCAGGTCCGAGCGCGCCTCATTGACCAGCTTGCGCGCCTCGGGCGTGGTCGCGCTTGCCCGCAGCCGCTCGAGACGGACCGAGGCGCGCGCCAGCGGCGTGCGGAAATCATGGGCCAGCTGGTCGGCCGAGTCCCTGAGCCAGCTCAGCAGTTCGTCGAGCCGGTCGAGGGTGCGGTTCACATGGCCGGTCAGTTCGGTCAGTTCCGGCGCCAGGGCCGTCTCCGGCGCGCGCAGGGAGAAGTCGCCGACGGCGGCCCGGTCGAGGGCCCGGCTGACCTCGGCCACGGCGCTGGTCAGGCGGCGGCGCGCCACGGCGGCGGCGGCCAGGCCGATGACGAGAAGCAGCAGGCCGGCCCCCATCACCGCCGCCACCGCCCAGCCCCAGGCCTCGCCCGAGCGGTCGACGACCCGGCCGACGGCGATGTCCAGCGCCCCGAACGTCCGCCGCACCACGACCACCTCGACGGCCCGCGACGGGCACAGCGTGCCCGGGTTCAGCCGCACGACATAGACGTCCTCGCCAAGCCGCCCGGCCCGTTCGCCGCGCACCTCGTCCAGCGCGGCCAGGCCGGCGGGCTTGCCAACCGGCGCGCGGATGAAGCGGACGCCGGCGCCCCCGCGGCCGGTGCGGCAGGTCTCCTCCAGCGTACGGGCGTCCCGGGCCGGTCCGCTCTGAAAGGCGCTGAGCCAGGCGGACAGCCAGGTTGCGTCGGCCTCGGTGAGCCGCTCGGCCGAGAGGGAGGTCTCCGAGCCGAGCTTGGTGACCATGGTGCTGTAGTCGTCCAGCGCCGCCAGGGCCGCCTTCTCGCGCTGGTCCATGCGCACGGCCGCGCCGGTGACCAGCAGCGAACCGGACAGCGCCAGGGCCGACAACACGCCCATGGCCGCCGCCAGCTGGGTCGACGTCCGCCGGGCCAGCCAGCCGGTCAGTCCCGAGGATCGGCCGGCCATCCCCGGCTCAGCCCGACGGCGCCGACAGGTCGCGGAAGACCAGGCTCTGGCTGCGCGCCGAGACGATCAGCGGATGCAGGTCGTCGCCGAGTTCCGGCGCCTGTTCCTTGAGCCGGCGGCGCAGGGCGCTGATCCGGGCGTCGATGACGTTGACGAAATTGTCGGGCAGGAATTTCCACTCCACCCAGCAGCGGTCCCACAACATGGTCTTGGTCACCGGCTGGCCCCGGGCCGCCATCAGTTCCGCGACGATGGCGAACTCCAGCGGCGACAGGTCGATCAGCCGGCTCTCGCCGTCGCCGATGTCGAGTCGCAGGGTGCGGGCGCCCGGCGACAGGCGGAAGGGGCCGTTGACGAGCTCCGCGCCGGCCGGGCGGGCGCGTCGCGCCGCCCTGCGCAACTGGGCTGCGATGCGCGCCAGCAGTTCCTCGTCGCCGACGGGCTTGGCCAGATAGTCGTCCGCCCCGCCCAGCAGGCCCTCGACCTTCTGCCGCTCGCCGCCGAGCGCGGTCAACATCAGGGCCGGCGCGTCCGCCGAGGCGCCGGCCCCGGCGCGCAGCCGCTTCAGCATCTCCAGTCCGTCAAGACCCGCGGTCAGGCGGTCGAGGATCAGGATGTCGTAGGGCGCGCGCCCGGCCGCCTCCAGCGCGGCCTCGCCCGCCTCGAACCGGTCCACCGCCTCGAAGCCGGCGGCCACCAGCCGTTCCGCGACGTGGTCGGACAGGGCCGGATCGTCCTCGAGCAGCAGGGCGCGGCGGCCCGCAAACACCGGCCCCAGCCGGGCGAAGGGGTCGTCTCCGTGCGTCGCCATGTCCCCGTCCACGCTGATCTCCACGCCAGTCCGCACGATAGGGCGTCGAGACCGAATGACAACGCTCGACGCCGTCCCTGCTCTAGGCCGGGCGGAGGGGGAAGGGGGCTGACCGTTCCTGACGGTCGGCCCCGATCCGCGTCAGTCGCCCCCGTGGCCGTGGGCGTCCGCCTCCGTCGCGCCGGCGGCCCAGGCCTCGCCGCCCGCCTCGGCGAACCAGAACGGCGCGCGCGGCCGCTGGCGCGGCGCGACCTCGTTCATGCCGGAATCGTAAACCCGCCCGTTGGCGATGGTGTAGGCGATCGAGGTGGTGTTGCGGATGTTCTCCAGCGGGTTCTGGTCCAGCACGACCATGTCGGCGAGCTTGCCGACCTCGAGCGAGCCGATGTCGCGGTCCATGCCCAGCGCCCTGGCCCCGTTCAGGGTGCCGGCCCGCAGGATGTCCAGCGGCGCCATGCCGCCCTGGGCGAGACTCCACAGCTCCCAGTGCGCGCCCAGGCCCTCGCGCTGGCCGTGGGCGCCGATCTGGACGTTGATGCCCTCCGCCGCCAGGCTCACCGCCTCGCGGGCGACCGACATGTGGTTCCACTCGTTGTCCGGGGCGGTGACCGGCCGGCGGGCCCGCGAATCGAGAATCCGCCTCGGCACGTACCGGGTCAGGATCGGATGGTTCCAGACCTCGCTCTCCTGGTACCAGTAATTCTCGCCGTAGCTGCCGCCGTAGGCCACCACCAGGGTCGGGTTGTAGGCGACATTGGTCTGGCGCCAGAGCTGGTGGACGTCGTCGTACAGGCGCGCCAGCGGGATCGAGTGCTCGATCGTGGTGTGGCCGTCGACCACCATCGACATGTTGTGGTGGAACAGCGAGCCGCCCTCGGGCACCACCATCATGTTCAGCTCGCGGGCCGCCTCGATGATCTGCTGGCGCTGCTCGCGGCGCGGCTGGTTGTAGCTCTTGACGCTCCACGCCCCGGCCGCCTGCATCCGGCGCAGGGTCGAGCGCGCGTCGTCGAGGTCGTCGATCTGCGCCGTGAAGGCGGTCGTGGCCCCGTAGAGGATGGTGCCGGTCGAGAAGATGCGCGGGCCGACCACCCGGCCGGTCCGGACCAGGTCGCTGTGGGCGAAGATCTCGCTGGTGTCGTTGGAGGGGTCGTGGATCGTGGTCACGCCGAAGCCGAGCGCCGCGTAGTTGACCCAGCTCTGCTCGGGGATGATCTCGTCCGAACCCATCGAGCCGTGCCAGTGGGTGTCGACGAGGCCGGGCATGATGGTCTTGCCGCTCATGTCCAGCGTCGGAAGCCCGGCCGGGAGGGTCATGCTGGCGGTCGGACCGATGGCCTCGATGCGGTTGCCGTTGAGGACGATCGTGCCGTTCTCGATCACCTCGGCGCCGTTCATGGTGATCAGACGGGCGCCGGTCAGGACCATCCGGCCTTCGGGCTTGTCGGCCGCGACGCTGAAGCCGAGATCGATGCCGTGCTCGTCCGGCTTTGGCAGTTCCTCCGGCGCGCCCTCCACGAAGGTGAAGGACTGGTTCAGGTCGCGGGTGAACAGTTCGGGGCCAAGCGACCATTGCAGGCGGCGCGAGTCGCCCGACCAGCTCAGCCATTCGCCGGCGTCGCGCGTCACGCGGGCCTGCGGCAGGGACTTGCCGTCGGCGCTGACGGTGATCGGCCGCCCCGCCGCCACGAACGGCGCGACATAGGCGTTGAACCGCTCGGTCCAGCCGATCCAGCGGCCGTCGGGCGAGACGGCGAACTCGCTGGCCCACTCCGAGGTCAGGTGAGTGCGTTCGTCCTGGCCGTTCATATCGACCGAGATCAGGGTGCGCTTGTCGCCGTCCTGGCCGGTCAGGAACAGGCGCTCGCCGTCGGCGCCGAACTGGGGCTGGCCGCCCTCGTCTGTGATCAGCACCGGCTCTCCGCCCGCCGCGGGGATGCGGTAGACGCCGGGGTCGCGGCTCCACAGGGCGGTGGTCAGGAAGCCGTCGCTGACGGTGCGGTAGACGATGGTCCGGCCGTCCGGCGAGAAGGTCGGCTCGATGTAGTGGCCGGGGTGCGGGGTCACCACGCGTCCCACGCCTCCCGAGGCGGGGACGACGCGGATCGTCCCCAGCTCCTGGTCGTCCCAGGTGGTGTAGACGATCGAACGGCCGTCCCGCGACCAGGCCGGATACAGTTCGAAATGGTCGCTCTGGCGGGTCAGGCGGCGCGCCGTCCCGGTCGGCAGGTCGCGGATCCACAGGCTGCCCAGCGCCTCGAACACGACCCTGGAGCCATCGGGCGAGGGCCGGGCCCAGCGGATCATCTTCACGTCGACGGCGTCCGGCGCGACCTCGACCGGGAAGCGCACCGCGTCGGTCACCCGCCGGGTGTCGGCGACGTGGAACGGGATGTCGGAGACGGTTCCGGTCGCGACCTCGACCGTCTGGATGCGGCCGTCGGCCCAGAACACGATCGAGCGGTTGTCGGGCGTCCAGCTGATCGCCGGATAGACGCCGTGAATGGCCCAGGTTTCCTGCAGATCGCGGTCGAGGCCGGAGAAGATCGGCGTCTCGCGGCCGGATTCGATGTCCAGCACATAGAGCACCGACTGGTAGCGGACCCGCCGGATGAAGGCGAGCGACTTGCCGTCCGGCGACGGGGTCGGCCGGATCGAACCGCCCGGCCCGGTGACATAGGGATCGATCTCGCCCGTCTCGCGGTCCAGCCGGCGGATGATGTAGATCTGGTCGTTGACGTCCTTGGAGTATTCGAAGGTGTTCCCCGGCGTCGCGTCATCGCTGAAATACAGATAGCGGCCGTCGGGCGAGAAGGCCGGTTCGCCGGTGTCCTTCTGGGGCGTGCGCCGCTCTGTCATCTGCACGCCGCCGCCGCCGCCCGAGCGGTGATACATCCACAGCTCTCCGGCCCCGAGCGAGCGGGACGAGGTGAAATGTTTGCGCCCGACGATGAACTGGCCGTCCGGGGTCCACTCCGGCTGGTTCAGCAGCCGGAACGACTCCTTCGATATCTGGATCGGGTTGGAGCCGTCGGCGTCCATCACCCAGAGGTTGTCGCCGCCGGCGCGGTCCGAGGTGAAGGCGATCTGGCGGCCGTCGGGGGACCATTTGGGCTGCATGTCCCAGGCGACGCCCGAGGCGATGGCGCGCGCCTCGCCGCCGGAGATCGGCATGACATAGATGTCGCCCAGCATGTCGAAGACGAGGGTCTGGCCGTCCGGGCTGACATCCAGCGACATCCAGGTGCCGCGGGTGACGTCGATCGGGATGTCATGTGAGGGGCCGGGCGGGTTCTGGACGTCCCACTTGGGCTCTTCCGGCGCGGCCGGGGCGGCGGCGATCTCCTGGGTCTCGAGCGGCGCCGGCTGTGAGGTCTGGGCGGCCGCGGGGCAGGCGAGCGCCAGCAGGGCGGCCGTGGCCAGGAGTTCGCGCTTCATGTTTCTGATCCCCGATATCCGGGCGTCTTGCGCCGACCGTCGGCTGTTGCGCCCTTCCCGAGCGCCCAATGAGCCTCGTCGGCGGCCGGAAGTCCAGACGGCGGGGGTGCGTCAGGCCGCCTCGTGGATGTAGTCGCGGGTCAGGGGCAGGGCGTCGACCCGCTTCGACAGCTGGATCTGAAACACCATGCAGCCGCGATGGCGGAAGGCCACCTCGCTGAGGCATAGGTAGAACTCCCACATCCGGCAGAAGCGTTCGTCGTAGAGGGCGGCGATCTCGGCGCGATTGGCCAGGAATCGTTCGCGCCACGCCCGCAGCGTCTCGGCGTAGTGCAGGCGCAGGATCTCGATGTCGGTGACCCACAGCCCGGCCCGCTCGATGGCCGGCAGGATCTCCGACAGGGCCGGTGTGTAGCCGCCGGGAAAGATGTATTTGCCGATCCACGGCTGGTTGCTGACCGAAACGTGGTTCTGGCCGATGGCATGGAGGACGGCGACGCCGTCGTCCTTGAGCAGCCGCGCGACGGTGTCGAAGAAGGCCTGGTAGTTCGGCACGCCGACGTGCTCGAACATGCCGACGGATACGATCCGGTCGAAGGTCCCCTCGACGTCGCGGTAGTCCTGTTTGCGGAACTCCACCCGATCGGCCAGGTCCCGGGCCTTCGCCCGGGATTGCGCGACCGCGAGCTGTTCGTCCGACAGGGTGATGCCGGTGACCCGGGCGCCGGCGTCTTCCGCCAGCGTCATCCCCAGACCGCCCCAGCCGCAGCCGATGTCGAGCACGCTGTGCCCCGGCTGCAGCAGCAGTTTGGCGGCGAGGTGGCGCTTCTTGGCGGCCTGGGCTTCGTCCAGACTCATGTCCGGCCGCCCGAAATAGGCGCAGGAATACTGCATGTCGGCGTCGAGGAAGCGCCGGTAGAGGTCCACCGAGAGGTCGTAGTGATGCGCCACATTGCGACGGGCGGCGGCCCTGTCGTTGGCCTGTTCGACGCGCCGCCAAAGCCGCGCCAGCCGTCCTCGCCGCGGCGGCGGCCGCAGCGACAGGTTGCGCCCGGCCAGGTCCAGCAGATCCCACAGCGTCCCCCGCTCCAGGGTCACGCCGCCGTCCATATAGGCCTCGCCCAGCGCCAGGCCGGGGTAGGTCGCGAGCCGCCACATAGTCCGATAGTCGCCGATCCGGATGCGGACCGCGTCCGGGGCGTCCGCGTCTCCCGCTCTCAGAATCTCGCCCGAGGGCAGGACCACGCTCAGCGATCCGACACGGATCAGACGGTTGAGCAGCCGGCCGAGCGCGGCCTTGGCCAGCACCGCGACCGGGTTGGCCGCCCGGCCCGCGCGGGCGCGGGGCGGCTCCGGGTGATCGAGGACGAATGAAGCCTGTGAGCTCATGTCGGTCTCTGCGGTGAGGTCGAGGGGCCCCGGTCTGGGTTAACCTGAGCCATGGCCGGTCGGTTCCCGAGCTTGTGTTCGGCGCCAGGCCGCGGCGCCGGAACCCGGGTCGGGCGTCGGCGGTTCGCTCCGGCAGGGATCATCTCGTCTGACGCAGGAGCTCCCATGTTCGGCCCCGTCCTTCTTGTGTTCGCCTCCGCCGCAGCGTTCAGCGGTTCGCCCGCAGCGCAGGATCCGACCAGCCCGCCGCCGCCGATCCATGTTCCGGCGGCGGTGCAACCGGCGGGGCAGGTCTTCCCGCCGGGCGCGGAGGTGCTGAGCGTCGAGGGCGAGCCGCTGGGCGTGCTGACCCGGGTGGAGACCCGGCCCGCCGGCGAACGTATCCTGCATATCCGCCGGCCCGACGGCTCGATGACCGCCGCGCCGGCCAGCGTCGCCTCGCGCGGCGAGCGCGCCGTCGTGCTCGACTGGACCCGGTCCGAGTTCGAGGCCTCGGCCGCGACGCCCACGGCTGAGTCCGCTTCGGCCGCGCCGGCCCCGCCCCTGAGCTGAGGTTCACAGCCCGAACGGCCAGGTGTCGTCGACGCCCTCCCGCCGGGCCGTCGGCAGGGGCGTGACCGCCGTGGTCTCGTCGAACCACACCCAGGCGTCGAACTGCTGGGGCAGGGAGCAGCCGGAATAGTGGCTCCAGCGCTCGGTCTCGGGCCGGTAGATGACGCCGATGAACCGCTCCAGTTTCGGATCGAGCAGCCGCGTCCTCAGCGGCTCATGCACGCCCTCGCGCAGGTCCAGCAGGAAGCGCCCGACGCCGCTGTCGTGGGCCAGCCGCTCATAGCTGTCGGGCCGTGAGGGATTGATGCGCTTGACCTGCATCGGTTCGTCCCAGTCGGAGGCGCAGGCGACCGTGCCGCCGTGCGTGCCGAAGCCGATCAGGGCGGCGTCCCGCCCGAAGCGTTCGCGACACAGCTGCCCGATGTTCAGCTCTTCGCGGACCAGACCCATCTCGGTCTTGGAGGCGTCGCCGATGTGCGAATTGTGGGCCCAGACCACGGCCTTAGCTTCGGGTCCGCGCGCCTCCAGCACGGCGCAGAGGGTTTCGAACATGTGCGTGTCGCGCCGGTTCCAGCTTTCCGCGGCGCCGTAGTAGACGGCGCGATAGTAGGCTTCGGCGCTCTTCACCAGGCGGGCGTTGGCGCTGGCGTCGAGGAAGCTGTCGCCGTCGTCCGCCGCGTATTCGAGTTGCTTTTCCAGCAGGTCGGTCAGCGTCTTCACCACGGCCCGTTCGCAGCGCGAATAGCCCCGGGTCAGCGCCATCCGGCCATAGGCCTGCGGCTCGCTGGCCCACGGTGTCAGGCAGCCGTAGCGCTCGCGCGCCACCGCCGCCGCCTCCGGATCGACCCGGTCGAGGTAGTCGAGCACGCCCCGGATCGACGCCGACAGGTTGTAGAGGTCGAGCCCGTGGAAGCTCACGCGGGCGTGGGTCGGCCGATCCTCGTTCCAGCCGCGCAGCCATTCGATGAAGGTCTCGACATCGGTGTTGCGCCACATCCAGGTCGGGAAGCGGCGGAACGGCGGCTCGGCGTGGGCGGGGGACGGCCGCCGGCGGACGTAGCGGTCGAGGCTGGCGGCGTCGGGCCAGTCGGCCTCCACCGCCACGAGGGTGAATCCGTGCTGCTCGATCAGCCGGCGGGTGATGGCCGCCCTGGCCTGGTAGAATTCCGACGTCCCGTGGCTGGCCTCGCCCAGCAGCACCACCCGGGCGCCCGCGAACCGGTCGAACAGGGCTCCGAAGGCCGGATCGTCCAGCCCCGGAAGCGGCTCGGCGGCGTCGCGGATCAGGGTGGCGATCGAAACGTCGGCGAACGTCTGTTCCCGGGCCTGGGCCTGTTCGGGCATGACGGCTTCCCGGCCTATCGTCCGAAGGTCGGCGGCGGCGGCGAGTCCGGCGGGGTTTCGTCAGGCGTGGGCTGTCCCGGCGGGTCCGGCCGGGTGTCGGGCGGGCCGGAGTCGGGCGGCGTGTCCTCGGGCGGGATGGGCGGTGACGCCGACTCCGGCGCTTCCTCCGGCGCGGCTGGTTCCGGCGGCGTGGCTTCGTCCGGCGGCTCCGGCGCCTGATCGGAGAGGGCGGCGGCGTCGGTCGTCCGATCCACCGTTCCGTGGCAGCCCGCCAGCGCGGCTCCGGCGAAAAGCACGGACAGCACACCCGTCATCGTTCGCATGATCGTCTCCTGCGCCCCGGGTTCCCGATCAACCGGCGGCCTGGCCGCTGGTTCCGCCGGCTGCGCCGTGCATTCCGGCGCGGGCCCGGCTATCTGGTGCGAACCATCGCTTCAGGACCGGCCATGACCGACACGCTCGAACTGTCCCACTGGATCAACGGCGACAAGGTCGCCGCCGCGCGTCCGTCGGAGAGCCTCAACCCGTCCGACACCCGCGATCTGGTGGCCCGCATCCCCGACGGCGGCGAGGCCGAGGTCGATGCGGCGGTGACGGCGGCGAAGACGGCTTATCCGGCCTGGTCCGAGGCCTCGCCCGAGGTGCGCTCGGACATCCTCGACCGCGCGGGGACGCTGGTCATGGAGCGGCGAGACCATCTGGGCCGTCTGCTGTCGCGCGAGGAGGGCAAGACCCTGGCCGAGGGCGTCGGCGAGACGGTGCGGGCCGGACGCATCCTCAAATATTTCGCCGGCGAGGCGCTGCGCGTCCATGGCCAGAACCTCGCCTCGGTGCGGCCGGGGGTGGAGATCCAGACCTATCGCCAGGCGGTCGGCGTCTTCGGCCTGATCACCCCATGGAACTTCCCCATCGCCATCCCGGCGTGGAAGGCGGCGCCCGCGCTGGCCTTCGGCAATACGGTGGTGATGAAGCCCGCGGGGCCGACCCCGGCGACGGCGGAGGCGCTGGTGGCCATACTGCACGAGGCGGGCCTGCCCAAGGGCGTGCTGAACCTGGTGATCGGCCGCGGCCGCGTCGGCCAGGCGATCGTCGACCATCGCGACGTCGACGGCGTCTCCTTCACCGGCTCGCAGGGCGTCGGCGCGGGCGTGGCGGCGGGCGCCGTCAAGCGGCAGGCCCGGGTGCAGCTCGAGATGGGCGGCAAGAATCCGCTGATCGTGCTGGATGACGCCGATCTGGAGCGGGCTGTGATGATCGCGCTGGACGGCTCCTACTACGCCACCGGCCAGCGCTGCACCGCCTCCAGCCGGCTGATCGTGCAGGACGGCATCCACGACCGCTTCGTGCAGGCGCTGGGCGAGAGGGTCGCGGCCCTGCGCGTCGGCGCGGCGCTCGACCCCAATACCCAGATCGGCCCGGCGGTCAGCGAGGACCAGCGCGAGACCTCCTACCGCTACATCGACATCGCGAAGGGCGAGGGCGGCCGCGTCGTCGCCGGCGGCGAGCGGCTGTCGCTGGAGACGCCCGGCTGGTACGTCCAGCCGACCCTGATCGCCGACACCGATCCGGCCGGCCGGATCAATAACGAGGAGGTCTTCGGCCCCGTGGCCTCGACCATCCGCGTCAAGGACTACGAGGAGGCGCTGGCGATCGCCAACGGGGTCGAGTTCGGCCTGTCAGCGGGCCTGGTGACCAGCTCACTGAAGCACGCCCGCGACTTCCAGCGCCGCGCCAGGGCGGGAATGACCATGGTCAACCTGCCCACCGCCGGGGTCGACTATCACGTGCCGTTCGGAGGCACGAAGTCGTCCAGCTACGGCGCCCGCGAACAGGGCTTTGCGGCCGTGGAGTTCTTCACCCAGACCAAGACCTCCTACTCCGCCGGCTGAACTGCGCCGTGAACCGCTCGGCGCCCGCGGCGTTGAACGGGAAAGGAGACCGCCATGGGCATGACAGAACAGGTGACCCGCGACGTCGAAGGAACGACGCGGCAGGACGACGACCTCGCCGATGTCGAACTGATCATTCGCCGCGCCCGCGCCGGCGACCTGACCGAGAACGAGGCGTTCGAGGACATCGATCGCATCGTGCGCCGCCGCGACCCGATCGAAATCTACCAGAAGTCCTGGGGCTAGGACGCGGTCAGCACCGCTCCGACCGCGGCGATACGCTCGACGTCCTTGTAGGCGTTCTGACCCAAGGTGCCGCCGAACACGTCGGGATCGATCTCCTCGTAGAACAGGGCGAGGCCGCGCTCTTCCGCGACCCGGGCCAGGGCCTCGCGCACGCCGTCGCGTCCCCGGACGATGGCGCTGCCGGTGTAGAGCAGGAACCGCCCGCCGGGGGCGAGCCGCCGCACGCCCTCGCGCACCCACTCAAGCGCCACCGCCGCGCCCAGCTGGTCGCCGCCGTCGCGGTAGACCCGGTCCCCCTCGCCGGCGATGTAGGGCGGATTGGCCGCGACGACGTCGAACCGCTCCGGCCGGGCGGGAAGACCGCTGCATTGGGCGAGTTCGACTCCCGCGCCGGCGTGGGCGACGTTGATGCGGGCGAAGGCCAGGGCCTTGTCGTTGATGTCGCTGCCGAGGACCCGCGCGGCCGGGTTGATGTCGGCCAGCGCCACGGCGCCCACGCCCGCGCCGGTTCCGATGTCCAGCGCCGTTCCCCAGCCGACTGTCCCGGTCAGCTGCTGGCGCAGGAACCGCACGTAGCGATAGCTGTCCGGGCCGAGGAAGACGGCGTCCCGGTCGTCCGTCGGGGCCGAGTGTACGAACAGCCGCGCCCCGACCGTGCTGACCCGGATGGTGAGCGTCAGGCCCTCCGGCCCCCGCCGCACCACGCCCGCCAGCCACACCAGGTCGAGAAGCGCGGAATCGAGAAGCTCGGGCGAGAACGGGCGCGACCAGCCGAAGATGTCGCGCAGGGCGTTGTCCGGCGTCGCCGGCCTACGCTTCCTGACCCGCGTGTGCGTGCCCGGCGTCGGCATGACGAAGGCGTAGCCCGCGGCCTCGAGGTGCGACAGCAGCGCCATGAGGGCGCCCGCGGCGTCCGCCCCGGCGTGGTGAGAGGTGATCGCGTCCATCAGGCGGACTGCAGGACCTGCTCCGGCTCCCACAGGTGCTCGCGGTAGGCGGCGAAGCAGCGCTCGCCGGCCCGAAGCCGCATCACCGCGCCCTCGGCCAGACTGCGGATCACCTCCGGCCGTTGGGCGGCGAGGGGGCGCAGCACCTCCTCGTTCCACGTGCGGGAGTGTTCGACGTCGAGCGTGGCGTGCAGGGCGAAATATTTCCGCTCGGCGCCGACGCCCAGCCGCTTCAGCCCCGCCGCCACATGGGCCGCGCGCCAGGGCGCCGTCAGCTCCACGGCCCCCAGCGCGCCCAGGGCGTGATAGGCGTACCGCCGTGTGGTGGAGAAGGCGACCAGGGTGTTGCCCAGCGCCAGCGACGGCCACACCGTGCCTTCGATCGTCGGGTGAAGGTCCAGGGCCAGGGCCAGTTTTTCCAGCATCGGCCCGTGCATGCCGCCCTCGTTGCCGCGGCCCATCTCGTCCCAGTAGTTGCGCGCCAGTTCGAGCTTGGGCCGGGTCGGCATCTTGACCTGGGCATAGGCGACGAGGTCCTCGAAGCCCGCCTCGCCGGCGACCTCCTGCAGCAGGAACCAGCGCATTTCGTCCAGCGTCGCCTGTTCGGCCAGCCAAGGGAACAGCGGGTCGTTCTCGCCAGGCCCCGAACCCTTCAGGGCCTCGAACCAGGCGATGAAACCCTCCACGTCCTCAGGCAGGTCGCGCAGGTAAGGCGCGGCGTCGGCGCGCATCCGCTCCACGAAGCCGCCCTCCAGCAGGATCATCTCGGCGTCCTCGCGCGCGTCGGCGATCCAGCCGGCATGGGGCACGCCCGGAGCCAGACGCCGGTTGTTCCAGCGCGACAGTTTCCGGTGGAAGGCGGCCGGATCGGCGACCTCGTGGACGGGCAGACTGGTCAAGGACTCGACACTCACGACAAGACTCCCTCGGGAAGGGACACGGGTCAGGAATACGCGCCGGTATCGCAGCGGTTCCATCCGCAACGGGTTGTTTGTGCGGCACAATCTGTCGGGTTTTGGACTTTGGAACCCGTTGTTCGGCTTGGCATTTCCCGAGTCCCTGATCCGAGGAAGGACGATGCAGCACAGCGGTTATCACTGGACCATACGGCCCTCGGGCGAGGACTGGGTGTGGGAGATACGCGACCACGACGACGGCGGTCTCGTGCTCGAAGGCCTTGCGCCCTCGCGCGCCGTCGCGGCCGCCCTGGTCATCCGCGCCCTGGCGCGCGGCGTCAGCGAGCCGGTCCGGCTCCAGGACCTCGCCGCATGAGTGTGGCGACCGCACCCCGGCCGATGCGCATCCTCGAACACGGCGTCTACCGCGGCCCGCACCTGTACAGCGCCCGACCCATGGTCCGGATCCAGGCCGATCTGGGCGATCTCGAGGCCTGGCCGACGGACCGGCTGCCCGGCTTTCGCGAAGCGCTGGTCGGGGCCATCCCGACCCTGCGCAGCCATGGCTGCTGCTACGGCGAGGCGGGCGGTTTCCTCAAGCGCCTCGACGAAGGCACCTGGCTGGGCCATGTGGTCGAACATGTGGCCCTCGAGCTCCAGTCGCTGGCGGGGGCGGCGACGACGCGTGGCAAGACCCGCTCGGTCAAGGGCAGGCCCGGCGTCTACAACGTCATGTTCGCCTATGAGGACGAGGACACCGGCCTGCTCGCGGGCCGGCTCGCCTTCCAGATCGTCGACGCCCTTCTGCCGCCGGAGCATCGCGGGGTGGAAGGGCTGGAGACCCTGACGCGCGGCGGCCCCGACCTGTCGCAGGTCACCACGGTCGAGGCGGCGCTGCCCTTGCTGAAAGACTCGCGCCGGCGCGCTCAGTTCGGGCCGAGCACCCAGGCCCTGGTCGACGCCGCGCGCCGTCGCGGCATCCCGGTGACGCGGCTCAACGGTCACAGCCTGGTTCAGCTCGGCTGGGGCGCCAACCAGCGACGGCTGCGCGCCAGCGTCACCGGCCGCACCGGCCTGATCGCCTCCGAGCTGGCCGGCGACAAGGCCGAGGCCAAGGCGCTGCTGGCGGCGATCGGCTGCCCCGTCGCCCGCGGGACTGTGGTCAGGACGGCGGAACAGGCCGTGGCCGGCGCCAAGGGTCTCAAGCGCCCGCTGGTGGTCAAGCCGCTGGACGGCAACCACGGGCGCGGCGTCACCACCGGCCTGCGCAGCGACGCCGAGATTACGGCCGCGTTCGAGCTCGCCGTCCGGCACAGCCGCCATGTCATCGTCGAGGAGGAGCTGCCCGGCCGCGATCATCGGATTCTGGTCGTCGACGGCCAGGTCGTCGCCGTCGCCGAGCGGGTGCCGGCCCAGGTGATCGGCGACGGCGTCCGCACGATCACCGAGCTTGTCGCCGAAGCCAACGCCGATCCGCGGCGCGGCGACGGGCACGAGAACCTGCTCACCCGCATCCGGCTGGACGACCAGGCGGCGCGTGACATCCTTGAACGACAGGGACTGACCGTCGACAGCGTGCCAGCGGCCGGCCAGGTCGTGGCCCTGCGCACGACCGCCAACCTGTCGTCGGGCGGCGTCGCCATCGACCGCACGGACGTCATCCATCCGGACAACGCCGCCATCGCCCGCCGCGCCGCCCTCGCCGTCGGACTGGACGTCGCCGGCATCGACCTGCTGGCCCCGGACATCAGCCGATCGGTGCGCGAGACCGGCGGCGGCATCGTGGAAGTCAACGCCGCGCCCGGCCTGCGCATGCATCTGGCCCCCTCGGAGGGCCGGCCGCGCGACGTCGCCGAACCGATCGTGCGGATGATGTTCCCGCGCGGCTCCCGCGCCCGCATCCCGATCCTCGCCGTCACGGGCACCAACGGCAAGTCGACCGTCGGCCGGATGGTGGCTCATGTGTTCCGCTACACCGGCCGCACCGTCGGCCTGACCAACACCAGCGGCGTCTATATCAACGACGAACGCATCCTCGCCGCCGACGCCAGCGGTCCGAAGAGCGCCCGCATGCTGCTGCGCGACCCGACGGTCGAGGTGGCGGTGCTGGAGTGCGCCCGCGGCGGCATCCTGCGTGAAGGTCTGGCCTTCGACTCCTGCGACGTCGGCGCGGTGCTCAACGTCCAGCCCGACCACCTCGGCCTCAAGGGCATCGACACCCTCGAGGATCTCGCCGCCGTCAAATCCGTCGTGGCCGAGAGCGTGTCGCGTCGTGGCGTCAGCGTCCTCAACGCCGACGACCCCCTGACCCTGCGCATGGCCCGCCACGCCGGCGGACGGGTGTGCTGGTTCTCGATGCGCGGCGGCCACGAGACGCCCGGCTTCCTGCTCAAGCACATCGGCGAGGGCGGCCTGGCCGTGCTGCACGATCCCGCCGGCGGCGAGATCACCCTGCACGACGGCGGCGTGGCCAGGCCGGTCTGCAACGCCCGGGCCATCCCGGCGACGCTGGACGGGGCCGCCCTGTTCAACGTCCAGAACGCCCTCGCCGCCGCCGGCATGGCCTATGGGGCCGGGGTCGAGCCGGCGACGATCGGCGCGGCCCTGTCCGGCTTCGCCTCGACCTTCGAGCAGAACCCCGGCCGCCTCAACGTCCACGACGGCCACGGCTTCCGGGTGATCCTCGACTACGCCCATAATCCGGAGGGGGTTCGCGCCCTCGGCCGTCTGGTCTCCGCCATCCGGCCCATCTCGGGACGGACCATCGGCATGCTCAGCGTCCCGGGCGACCGGCGCGAGGAGGAGATCCTCGCCGTCGGCGAGATCGGCGCCGAATATTTCGACCAGCTGGTCTTCCGCGAGACTCCCGACAACCGCGGGCGCCCCGCCGGCGACGTCATTCGCCTGATGACCGAAGGGGCCACGGCCGCCGGCGCCGACCCGGCGCGGATTCACGGCTATCATCGCGAGGAGGACGCCGTCGAAGCCTGCCTGCGGATGGCGCGACCGGGCGATCTCGTCGTCCTTCTCCCCACCCGCGTCGAGGCCGTGTGGCGCCAGATGCTGGACTTCCGCCCCGCTCCGGCGGCCGACGGCGCCCCCGCCGGCGCGATTCTGGAGCCGCCGCATGGCTGAGCCCGGTCCCCTGATCGTCATCGGCGGCCACGAGGACAAGGAGCACGACCGCGTCATCCTCAAGGAGGTCGCCCGCCGGCTGAAGGGCGGAAAGCTCGTCATCGCCACCGTCGCCTCCCACGAGCCCGACGGCTATTTCGAAAGCTACCAGAAGGCCTTCTCCGGCATCGGCGTCGATAACCTGGTCGAGCTCTATGTCGAGGAACGGTCCCAGAGCCTGGAGGGCCCGGCTCTCGAGGCGCTCGACGGCGCCGGCGGGGTGTTCTTCAGCGGCGGCGACCAGCTGCGCATCTCCAGCCAGATCGGCGACACGCCCATAGAGCGCCGCATCCGCGAGTTGCACGAAGCCGGGGCGGTCATCGCCGGCACCTCCGCCGGCGCCTCGGTGATGAGCGAGACCATGCTGGTCAAGGGCGCGAGTTCCGAGTCGTACCGGATCGGCGACCTTCACATGGCCCCGGGCCTCGGCCTGATCCGCGACCTGATCATCGACCAGCATTTCGCCGAGCGCGGCCGCTACGGCCGGCTGCTCGGCGCGGTGGCGCACAATCCGCGCCTGCTCGGCGTCGGCATCGACGAGGACACCGCGATCGTCGTCGAGGGCCGGCGGTTCCGCGTCATCGGCAGCGGCGCGGCCTATGTCGTGGACGGCGAGGAGGCGACCCACTCCAACATCGCCGAGGCCCGGGCCGAACGCGCCCTGTCGATGTTCAACGTGCGCATGCACGTCCTGTCCAGCGGCGACCGCTTCGACCTCGACGCCCGCTCGCCGACCGCCGGCAAGCACGAGGAAGGCGCCGCCGCCCGCAGGGACCGCGACTAGCGCCGGGGGGCATGCGGCTGTCGGCGATGTCAGGAAAGAAAATGGCGCGCCCGGAACGATTCGAACGTCCGACCCTCAGATTCGTAGTCTGATGCTCTATCCAGCTGAGCTACGGGCGCGCTTGGCCGCGAACGGCGAGGGCGGGTCTTTAGCGGACGAGGGGCAGGGGGGCAAGACCCGGTTGGCGGCTTTCCTGGGGTGATTTCGCGACCCGGGGGTTTCGCCGCGGCCAAGGGCGCGCCAAGTTGCAGACCTCCCCGCTCCCGCCGCTCCGGACCCCTCATGCGCCCACGCTTCCCGCTCCTCGCGCCGACCCTCCGGTGGGGGGCGCTGCGGCCGTTGATCGCCCTCGCCGTCGGCGCGAGCCTGGTCCTGGCCGGATGCGCGGGCGGAGCCGGAAGCGCCCCGCCTGAACCGGCGCCCTCGCCCGTCGCCGCCCCGCCGGCGCGCGGCCCGTTCGTGGCGGCGGCCAATCCGCTGGCGGTCGAGGCCGGCCTGAAGGTGCTGCGCGCGGGCGGCTCGGCCGCCGACGCCGCCGTCGCCGTGCAGGCGGTGCTGGGGCTGGTCGAGCCGCAGTCGTCCGGCCTCGGCGGCGGGGCCTTCATGATGCTCTACGACGCCTCGACCGGCGAGGTCACCAGCTACGACGGGCGCGAGACCGCGCCGGCCGCGGCGACCCCCGAGCTGTTCTACGAGAACGGCCGGCCGCTGCCCTTCAACGAGGCCGTGCTGAGCGGCCGCTCGACCGGCGCGCCCGGGGCGGTGGCCCTGCTGGCCATGGTCCAGGCGGAACACGGGCGGCTGGCCTGGCGCGACCTGTTCGGCGACGCCGAGCGGCTGGCCCGCGACGGCTTCCTGGTCAGTCCGCGGCTGGCCGGCTATATCGCCGGCCGCTCCGGTCAGGCCCGCACCCGCTGGGCCGAAGCCTATTTCACGAAGGCCGACGGGACCCGCTACGCCGCTGGCGACCGGCTGCGCAATCCGGCCTACGCCGACAGCCTCGCCGAAATCGCGGCGGGCGGCGCCGACGCCTTCTACCGGGGCCGGATCGCCCGCGAGATCGCCGCGACCGTCGCCGAGGGGCCGCGGCCCGGCGCCCTGAGCGAGGCGGACATCGCCGGCTACGAGGCGATCGAACGCGGCGCCCTGTGCCGCCCCTATCGCCTCTATGTCGTCTGCGTGCCGCCGCCGCCCTCCAGCGGCGTGGCGGTGCTGCAGCTGCTGGCCATGGCCGAGCTGACCCCCGACATCCTCCAGGGGCCGGCCAGCGCCGGCGCCTGGACGGCCTTCGCCCAGCTGCAGCGGCTGATGTACGCCGACCGGGACCGCTACGTCGGCGACCCGGCCTTCGTCGGCGTGCCGGTGCAGGGCCTGCTCGATCCCGAATACGTGGCGGCCCGCGCGGCCCAGGCCCCGACCCTGATCGGGGCGGCCGAGCCCGGCTTTCCGCCCGGCGGGGTCTTCGCCGGCCCCGACGCGACGCTGGAGCCGGCCGGCACCTCCCACTTCGTCGTCGTCGACGCCGAAGGAAACGCCGTCAGCATGACCACCACGGTCGAGAGCGTGTTCGGCTCGGGCCGGATGGCCGCGGGCTTCTTCCTCAACAACCAGCTGACCGACTTCTCGTTCGAGCCCCTGCGCGCGGACGGCCGGCCGGCCGCCAACGCCGTCGCTCCCGGCAAGCGGCCGCGCTCGTCGATGTCGCCGATCATCATCCTCGACCGTCAGGGCCGGCTGGTCGGCGCGCTCGGCTCGCCCGGCGGGCCCTCGATCCTGGCCTACAACGCCAAGGCCCTGATCGCCGTGCTCGACTGGGATCTGCCGATGGCCGACGCCTTCGCCCTGCCCAATCTCGTCGCCAAGGGCGACGGCTTCGGTGCGGACACGGAGCGCTTCTCCGAGGCGCTGCGGACCGCCCTCGCCGCCCGCGGCGTCCCGCTGCGGCCCAATGCGAGCGAGAACTCGGGCCTGCACGGCGCGATCTGGCGGCGGGGCGCGGACGGAGTCTGGGCCTGGGACGGCGCCGCGGACGACCGCCGCGAGGGCGTGGCGCGGACGCAGTGATCAGGCAGCACGCAGCGGGCAGCAGAAGCGGCTTCGGCGCAGGCCCCCCTGCTGCCTGCTGCCTGCTGCCTGCCGCCTGAGTCCTACTCCGGCTTGATCGACAGCTGGAAGGCCAGCAGCCCCTCCGACACGTCCGTGTCGATGCCGTTTCCGGCCCGCAGCCCCTCCGCCTCGATCTCGCGGTAGACCAGGCCGATCGAGCTGTGCACCGCCCCGCGGCGCATGGCCACGCCCAGCGAGGCGTCGCCGAGGAAGGCCCCGGAGTCGTGGCTGACGCCCGACCGGGCGTAGTCGCCGTCGCGGTTGCGGGCCCAGTTGTAGCCCACCGCCCGGCCCGAGCCCGCCGCGTAGACATACCAGCGCGCCCGGTCGCCGAACTCGTCCTCGCCGTCGGGCACCAGGCGGCCGAGATTGCGGCCGATCCTCAGGGTGGCGCCCGCCTCGGTGACGTCGCCCCGGCTGCCGACGCCGACGCCGACATGCGGCGTCAGGGTGACGTCGAGGCCGTTCTCGGTCTGGCCCAGGGTCTCGGTCCAGCCCCGGGTATAGGTCAGGTCGTAGTGTTCGGCGTCCAGTGCGGCCGGATCGTGCGGCCCGGGCGGCAGCGGCGAACCGTCGGCGCGGCGAAGGCGCCCTTCCGTCCGCAGCCGCAGCCGGTCGCTGTAGGCTTCGCCCTCATACCAGATGTCGCGGTTCGAGGCGGCCCAGCTCGAGGAGACGTTCCGCGCCGGGTCGTAGCCCATCCAGCCCTCGCCGCCTGCGAACGACGTCTCGCCGGCGTCGAATCGGGCGTCGCGGTCGAGGCGGGTCAAAAGGTCTGAGACGGTGACGGGCGGCTCGCGCTCGACTCGCCAGGGGTCGGCGACGGCCTGCCGGGGCGCCGGCGATTCCATGGCCAGGCCGGGGCCCGCAAGGGCCGCCGCCACCACTCCCGCACTGAACGCCACAAGACGCATCAACGGTCCCCTCAGTCCGTTAACGTCCCTGAGCCTGCACGATCAAAGCCCGAACGCCAACTGACATTTTCCTGTCCGTCGAACGTCCGCCCCGGTGGCGCGGTTCCGCTTCAGCCCCAGGGGCGGAAATGCTTGGACAGCTTCAGCCCCTGCCGCTGGTAGTGGCTGCCGCCCTCGCCGTAGAGGCGCGAGGGCCGTTCGGTCAGCGGCTCATAGACCAGCCGGGCGACGATCTGGCCGTGCTCCAGCAGGAAGGGCGTGTCGTGGGTGCGCACCTCCAGCACTCCCTTCGAGCCCTTGCCGTGCGCCTCGTGGGTGCCGAAGCCCGGGTCGAAGAAGCCGGCGTAATGGACCCGGAACTCGCCCACGGAGGGATCGATCGGGGTCATTTCGGCGGCCTGCATGACCGGGATCTCGACCGCCTCGCGCGAGGCCAGGATGTAGAATTCGCCCGGATCGAGCAGCAGTTCGCCGCGCCGCACGCTCAGCGGCTCCCAGAAGTCGCGCGGATCATGGCCGTCGATGCGGTCGAGATCGACCACGCCGGCATGCCGCCGCCCGCGGAAGCCGACGATGGTGCCGTCGGCGCCTTCCAGATCGACGCCGACGCTGCGGGTCTCCAGCTTGGGCGGCTCGCCGGCCTTGAGCCGCAGCTGGTTCAGCCGCGTGCCCGGCCGCACCAGGATGGAGAAGGTCTGCGGCGCGATCTCGAGGTACAGCGGCCCGTCGTAGTTCTCGTCGACGTCGTCGAAGCTGGCGCCGCGGTCGGTCAGCAGGCGCACGAACACGTCCACCCGGCCGGTGGAACTCTTGGGGTTGGCCCGCGCGATCAGCCCCTTCGGCAGCGTCAGCCGCTCCTGCAGCCGGGCGATGTAGACGCAGCCCTTCTCCATCACATAGCCGGCCGACAGGTCGATCGAATGCATGGCCACGTCGGCGATGCGATCCTCGACCTTGCGCTGGCCGGGCAGGAAGGAGGCCCGAACCCGCCAGGCCCGGTCCGACAGCCGCAGGTCGAGGCTGGCCGGCTGCACCTGGTCGGCGTCGAACGGCGTCTCCGAAGCGATCGCGCCGCCGGCGATCAGCGCCTCGATGGACTGCGACGGCAGAATGCCGGGAAGGGAGGTCGAAAAGCTCTGCATCGCTTCCGATTACACGATTCCACGTCCCGTCTCCTGCATAGTGTCGGCGGCGAACCCGCTTGACCTGTCGCCTGCTTCCGCGACCATGGCCGGATGCACGACACGCCCGCCTATGAAGCCGAGACAGAAGGCGTCCTCGTCCGCGTCCGCCCCAGCTATCTGGCCGGCCAGTCGGATCCCGACGGCGGGCGCTGGGTCTGGGCCTACCAGGTCGAAATCGTCAACCTGGGGACGGAGCCGGTGCAGCTGATGGCCCGCCGCTGGGTCATCACCGACGGACAGGGCCGGGTCGAGGAAGTGCGCGGCGCCGGCGTCGTCGGCGAGCAGCCGGTGATCAAGCCGGGCGACAGCTATTCCTACGCCTCGGGCTGCCCGCTCGGCACCCCGACCGGCTCCATGGTCGGCGGCTACTACATGACCGACGCCTCGGGCCGCTCGTTCGAGGCGGCCATCCCGGCCTTCAGCCTCGACGTGCCGGGCGAGCGGCGGGTGCTGAACTAGGCGCGGCCCCGTCCTGTTGGGCCGTCCTTGTCTCCGTCATCCTCGGGCGTGACTCGAGGATCAGACCGTCCGGTGCTCGGTGGTGCGGATCACGGTCCTGGTCGCAGCGCCGTCGCGGCGGCACAGCCAAGCTTTGCCTCTGATCCTCGGGTCAAGCCCGAGGATGACGGTGGTGCGAGGAGGCGAGGGGGCTGCGTCAACCCGGAGAACCGCAGCCCCGCCCCTGACTCACCGCCGCGTGCGGGTGCGGCGGGAGGCGGACGGCGGCTCCACTAGGAGCCATTCGTGTCGGTCGTTCGACCGAAAAGCGACGGGCGCGCGAAACAATGTCCACGCGCCCAAAACCGCGCTCAAGCAGCGAGCCGCCGCGCGGCGAGCGAGCGCCCTTCCTAGATGTACCGCCGCAGCGACCGGGCCAGCTCCGACGCGCCGTCCTTGCCGCCCTTGCGGACCTGCGGCTGGTAGGCGACGCGGGCGTGCTCGACGCAGTAGACGCCTTCCGACGAGCGGCGGCCGCAGAAGCTGAACTCGTTCGAGGACGGGTCGCCGATCGGCCATTTGCACATGTGGGCGCCGAGGGTCATGACCGTGGCCGTGCCGGGCAGGTCGGGCATCGGCGCCGGAACCGAGGCCTGGACCGGACGCGGCTGCACCGCCTCGATGCGGCGCGGGGCCGACGGCGCCTGGGTCGGCTGGGCCGCCGGGCGCGGACGCGACGGGCGGAAGGTGGCGCGGGCGGGTTGCGACGGCGCGGCCCGGCCCGACAGGCCGAGGCGGTGCACCTTGCCGATGACGGCGTTGCGGGTGACGCCGCCGCCGAGCTGTTTGGCGATCTGGCTCGCCGACTGTCCTTCAAGCCAGAGCTTCTTCAGCGCGCCGACGCGGTCTTCAGTCCAGCCTGCGGTCATAGCCACCCTCCGGGGTCTCGGATTCAATATATGGGGTCCAGAGGTCCCTCCCGGGCTCTCGACCTACCACTAATCGTAAACGAGGCCCTAACGGACGCAAGATGTGCGAATCAGTCCGTCCACAGAAACCAGATGTGGGGGGGTAATCTGCGGAGGCGCGATTTGGTTCTGGGTGACAGTGCTAGTGAGCGAGAGGTGAGCCGCCACGGCCGCCGCGCCCTCAGCTCACCCCTTGCTCACCAGCACTGTCACTCCTCAGCCCTTGCGCGGTCGCCCCCGCCAGCGCATCTCCCCGCCCATGACCGACCTCGCCTCCACCCGCCCCTCCGGCCTGCCGCAGCCGCGCCGTTACGACGGCGTCAACTGGGTCGGGGTGAAGACCCTCTACCTGCGCGAGGTGCGCCGCTTCTGGAAGGTCGGGGCCCAGACCGTCGCCGCCCCGGTGGTCACCACCCTGCTCTACATGCTGGTTTTCGTGGTCGCCCTGCAGGGCGCTCGGCCGCCGCTGCACGGCACGCCCTTCGCCGAGTTCGTGGCCCCCGGCCTGATCATGATGGCGGTGCTGAACAACGCCTTCGCCAACGCCTCGTCCAGCCTGATCCAGGCCAAGATCATGGGCACCTCCACCGACTTCCTGACCCCGCCGCTCAGCCCGCTGGAGCTGACCATCGGCTTCTCGCTGGGCGCCGCGACGCGCGGCATCGTCGTCGGCCTGGTGACGGCGGTCTGCGTGCTGCCGTTCGCGCGGCTCGGCGTCGCCAACCTCGCGGCCATCGTCTGGTTCAGCCTGACCGCCTCGCTGATGATGGGCATGATCGGCGTCTTCGCCGGCCTCTGGGCCGAGAAATTCGATCAGCTGGCGGCGGTGCAGAACTTCCTCATCATGCCGATGACGTTCCTCAGCGGCACCTTCTACCTGGTCGACAACCTGCCCGAGCCGTTCGCGACCATCAGCCACTTCAACCCGATCTTCTACCTGATCGACGGCTTCCGTTACGGCTTCATCGGCCAGGCCGAGGGCGACCTGCGCATCGGCGTGACGATGAGCGCTGTCCTGACCCTGGTCATGGCCTGGGCCTGCTGGCGCGTGTTCCGCTCGGGCTGGCGGCTGAAGAGCTAGCGGCGTCAGGCGTTGTGACGGCCCCGGTCGTCGGGATCGATCGCGCCGCCGGGTCCGGCGTTGTTCTCGACGTCGCCCTCAACGGTGCTGTCGCCCTCGATCTCGTCGAGCCCCTCGCGGCGGTTCAGCCCCGCCGACTGACCGATGCCGGGATTCCGCTTCAGGTCGTCCGGGCCCTTGACCGGTTGGTGCTGCGGGTCGGGGTGATGGGACATGGCGAACTCCTTTCGTGCCGGGTCAACCGGCGGCCCGGCGGCGGGTTCCGGCCCCGGTGTTGACTAACCCCGCCCCCCGTCCGACAAGGCCTGACCCTTTTTCAAGCGGTCCCGACGCTCTCCGGCGCCGGGGCCGTCTCGCTTTTGGAGGCCTTCGCCGTGTCCACTGACCATCTGATGGGTGTCTACAACCGCGCGCCGCTGGAGGTGGATCGTGGTCAGGGCGCGCGTCTGTGGGGCAAGGACGGGACCGAATACCTCGACTGCGTCATGGGCATCTCGACCAACGCCCTCGGACACGCCAATCCGATCCTCGTCCAGGCGGTTAAGGATCAGGCCGAAAAGCTCTGGCACGTCTCCAACATCTTCAAGATTCCCGGCCAGGAAGCCCTCGCCGACGCGCTGTGCGAGAAGTCGTTCGCCGACGTCGTCTTCTTCACCAACTCCGGCACCGAAGCCGTCGAGTGCGCCCTGAAGACGGCGCGCAAATACCACTCGGCCAACGGCCAGCCGGAGCGGATCGACATCTACGGCTTCGACGGCTCCTTCCACGGCCGCACCTACGGCGCCATCAACGCCGCCGCCAACCCGAACTACACCAACGGCTTCGGCCCGCCGATGGAAGGCTTCCACCAGCTGATCTGGGGCGACCGCGAGGCCCTGACCGCCGCCTTCCAGAACCCCAACACCGCCGCCGTCATCCTCGAGCCGGTGCAGGGCGAGGGCGGCTGCCGCGCCACGCCGGACGAGGACCTGCGCTGGATGCGCCAGATGGCCGACGACAACGGCGTGCTGATCATCTTCGACGAGGTCCAGTGCGGCATGGGCCGGACCGGCAAGCTGTGGGCCCACGAATGGGCCGGCATGACCCCTGACATCATGGCCATCGCCAAGGCGCTGGGCGGCGGCTTCCCCATCGGCGCCTGCCTCGCCACCTCGAAGGCGGCCTCGGGCATGACGGTGGGCGTGCACGGCTCCACCTTCGGCGGCAACCCGCTGGCCATGGCCGTCGGCCAGGCCGCCTTCGCCGAGATCTCGAAGCCGGAGACCCTGGCCAACGTCAACGAGATCGCCGGCTATCTGAAGCAGCAGCTGCACGGCCTCGCCCAGCGCTTCCCGGACGTCATCGTCGAGGTCCGCGGCAAGGGCCTGCTGATGGGCATGAAGCTGATCCCCAACAACCGCGAATTCATGGGCTGGGCCCGCGACGAGGCTCGCCTGCTGGTCGCCGGCGGCGGCGACAATCTGGTCCGCATCCTGCCGCCCCTCAACCTCACCCTCGAAGAGGCCCGCGAGGCCGTCGAACGGTTGGAAAAGACCTGCGAGTTCGCGCGCGGCAAGCTGGCCGCGGCCTGATTTCTCCGGAGGGGCCGATGGTCCGCCAGTTCCTCGACATCCATCGTCTCGAAGCGGCCGAGCTGCGCGCCATCCTCGACGACGCCCACGCCCGCAAACAGGCCCGCAAGGGCTGGCCGCAGGGCCGCCCCGACGCCGACGCCCCGGCGAAGGACCGCGTCCTGGCCATGGTGTTCGAGAAGAACTCGACCCGCACCCGCTTCAGCTTCGACGCCGCCATCCGCCAGCTCGGCGGGGCCTCGATCATCGCCAACGCCGGCGACATGCAGCTGGGCCGCGGCGAGCCGGTCGAGGACACCGCCCGCGTCCTGTCGCGCATGGTCGACGCCGTGATGATCCGCGCCAACGACCACGAGGACGTCGAGCGCTTCGCCCGCGTCTCGACGGTGCCGGTGATCAACGGCCTGACCGACCGGTCGCACCCGTGCCAGATCCTCGCCGACCTGCTGACCATCGAGGAGCATCGCGGCCCGGTCGCCGGCAAGACGATCGCCTGGGTCGGCGACGGCAACAACGTCTGCCACAGCTTCATGCACGCGGCGCCGAAGTTCGGCTTCCACCTCAACGTCGCCTGCCCGGCCGACTACCATCCCGACCTGCACGACCTCGCCCGCGGCGGCGACCACGTCAGCCTGACCGGCGACCCGCGCGAGGCCGTGGCCGGCGCCGACGTCGTGGTCACCGACACCTGGGTGTCGATGGGTGACCAGGACTACGAGGAGCGGCTGGAGGCCTTCGAGGGCTACGGCGTCGACGAGGGCCTGATGGACGTCGCCGCCTCCGACGCCGTCTTCCTGCACTGCCTCCCCGCCCACCGCGGCGAGGAAGTCACCGACGCCGTCATCGACGGCCCCCGCTCCCTCGTCTGGGACGAGGCCGAAAACCGCATCCACGCCCAGAAGGCGGTGCTGGCCTGGTGTTTCGCGGGGTAGGCAGCAGGCAGCAGGGGCTGCCCGTGGCCGCCGAACTCGCTCTTCCTGCTGCCTGTTGCCTGTTGCCTGCTGCCTGGTCCCTACTGCAGATTCACATCCGCCACCCCGCCCGCATCCGGCAGGGTCTTGGTGGCGTTGGCCTTGGCGATCTCGAAGGCGAACTTCATGAGGCCGCCATCGCTGACCCAGATCCGGCCGTCCCCCGCGTCGAAGCGAAGGATGGTCAGCCTGGGGTCGTCCTTGCCGTCCGGATACCAGGCCGCCAGCACCGGGTTCCAGTAGCGGTCGATGATCTCGCGATCGTGCCCGTGCACCGACAGCTCGCCGGCGATGCAGGCCCAGACCTTCTGGTCCTTCGAGCCGTAGTGGAACATGGCGCTCTGCCCGGACCCGACGGCCGCATCCTTCGCCAGATCGGTGTCGTCGCGGGTGAAGAACCAGATCGTCCCGCTCTCCTCGTCCCGGAAGGCCGTCATCGGCTGGGCGTGGTAGCCGGGCTGGTCGAGGCCCAGCATGCCGGTGTTGGACTTTTTCAGGCTGTCCCAGAAAGCCTCTTCGGCTTCGGCGGCGGTCAGAGTCTTGTCGGCCATGGCGGCGTCTCCTGATCATTGCGGGGTCGATCAGGAAAGGCTCGCCGGCCGGCGCGGTTCCCTAGACCGCCGGCCGCTGCGGCAGGCCGAGCAGGGCGGCGAGGTGGACGATCAGCAGGAAGCCCGCGGCCGCGGCCAGGATCATGATGAAGCGCCACGGGACCATGCGGACGCCCCGGTGCGGCTGCGACGGCCGGCTGCCGCGCCAGCCGGCGAAGACCGCCAGGGCGAGAACCGCGGCGAGCAGGGCGAGGGTGACGGTCAGACTCATTCGCGCCAAGTGGCCCGGCAGGCCCTCCCGCGCAAGCGCCCAACTCCTTTCCGAGCCGTTAATCTTCACGAGGTGTTAACGGCTCCGGCCCGACAGTCTGCGCCGGTGTTCGGGCTTTCCACAGGAAGATGGTCGGCCCCTACATCTTGGGGTTAACGCGCGTTTACACCCCTGATCTGGATGAGTAGCCTTGAGTCAAAGGTCGGGAGGCGAATCAGTGAGCGCAGCCGCGCCGTGGAGCGTAAAGGGCATCGAGCCCCGGGCGCGCGAGATCGCCAAGGACCTCGCCCGCCGCTCCGGCATGACGCTGGGCGAGTGGCTGAACACCATGATCATGGAGGACGGCGACGACGAGGAGGGCGTGGTGCCCCTGTCGCGCCGGGCCCATGCCGCCGAAAGCTTCGACCGCCGCTCGCGCAGCCGCCGCGTCGATGACGCCTACGGCGGCGGCGGCGGCGACGAGCCGTGGCAGCGGCTGAGCGCCTCGATCGACGCCATCGCCGGCCGCCTCGAGGCCGCCGAGCGCCGCTCGACCGTCGCCATCCAGGGGGTCGACCAGGCCGTCTCCGGCCTCGTCCGCCGCCTCGACGGCCAGGACGAGGCGGGCCGCTCATACGGCCGCCGCATCGACGACATCTCCGAGGAGCTGCGCGAGGGCCATCGCCGCCTGCGCAAATTCGAGCAGGAGGTCGGCCCGAAGACGGCCGAGACCTTCGGCAAGGTCGAGACCACGCTCGGCGCGCTCGCCGGCCGCCTCTACGACATCGAGGAGCGCCAGCGCGGCAGCGTCAACGAACTGCGCCAGCGCATGGACGCGGTCGAGAAGATCGCCGGTCCCGGCGCCGGGGCCGACCTGCTGGCCCAGGTGGGTCAGAGGCTCGACCAGGCGCAGGGCCGCACCACCGAGGCGCTGCGCGGTCTCGAACGCTCCTTCGCCGATCTCGACCAGCGGCTGCGCGCCGCGGAATCCCGGGTCGAGCCCGAGAGCGTGCGCGAGGCGGCGCGGTTCGAGAAGCTGGCCGAGACCCTCAGCCGCCAGGTCGAGGCCAATCGCGCCGAGATGATGCGCCGGATGGACACGGCCGAGACCGAAGGCCGGATGGACCGCATCGAGCGCGCCGTTCTCGCCATCGGCGACCAGGTCAAGGCCTCGGAGGAACGCTCCGCCCGCGCCGTCGAGGCCATGGGCCGCGAGGTCCTGCGCATCGCCCAGAACCTCAACGGCCGCGTCGCCCAGATCGAGACCGAGGGCCCGGCCCGTCTCGAGAAGCTCGGCGAGACCCTGACCCGCAAGGTCGAGACCGACATGGGCCGCTTCGCCCAGGGGCTGGAGCAGCGCCTCGTCGCCGCCGACGACCGGCATGCCCTCGCGCTCGAGAAGCTGGGCGGCGAGATCACCCGCATCTCCGACCGGCTCAGCGAGCGCATCGCCCAGTCCGAGCGCCGCTCGCAGCAGGCGCTGGAAGACATCGGCCGCCGCCTCGTCGACAGCTCCAGCCGGATCGAGCAGCACTACGACCGCGCCTCGGGCGAACTGGCCGAGCGCATGCGCCTGTCGGAGGAGCGCACCGCCGCCCTGATCGCCGAAGCCCGCCAGAACATCGGCCGTCGCGCCGAACCGGCCCCCGAGGCGAGCGCCGACCTCGCCCAGCCCGACTGGCGCGCCGCGGCCTTCCCTGACGCGGCCTTCCCCGACGCCGCCTTCCCCGACGCTCCGTTCGCCGACGCCGGCTATGACGATCCCGTCTTCGCCGAGCAGCAGGCCTGGTCCGCCGATCTCGCCCCGCCCGAACCCGACGCCGGACGCACAGGCCGCGCCGGCGGCGAAGTGCTGACCGCCGACACCGTCTTCGACGCCGTCATGCGCGGCCCGATCGCCGAACCCGCTCCGTCCGCGCCCTTCGGCAGCCGTGCGCCGGAGCCGCCGGTGACCGAGGCCGCCGGCCTCGCGCCGCAGGCCCAGGCCGCTCCAGCGGCGGCCCAGCCGGTTCAGCCGCAGGCCTTGGCGCCGCAGCCCGCGCCCGCCGCCCCGGCCTCCTTCGGCCAGGGCTTTGGCGGCGCCGACGTGTCGGATGCCCTGGCCGCGACGGCGCCCGAGGCGTTCGACGCCGGTCCGGACGAGTTCGCCGCGGAGACCGATTTCGTCGATCCGCGGGCGTTGCGCGCCGCCGCCGCCCAGGGCCGGGCCTCCTCGACCCGCCAGGCCATCGACGCCGCCCGCGCCGCCATGGCCGCGCCCGAGGAAGCCCCGACCCGTTCGGGCTTCGGCCTCAAGCGCGGCGGCAAGTCGAAGCTGCAGGAACGTCTCGACAAACAGGCCTCCAAGGGCGGCGACACCGTGCGCAAGGCGCTCGGCGCCTCCGCCGTGGCGGTCCTGCTGACGGCCGGGGGAGCCGCCGCCTTCGGCGAACTGACCGGCGCCGGCGTGAAGATTCCGGGCCTCGACATTCCGGGTCTGGGCGGCCCCGCGTCGGGCGCCGCGGCCCAGCCGATCGCGGCCCTGGCGACGACGCCGATGGACGCGGTTCCGGCCGATCCGGAGCGCGCGGCCCAGCTGTACGGCCAGGCAATCGAACTGATCGACGCCAGCGACGCGACGGGCCTCGAGGTGCTCAGGCAGGCGGCCGACCTCGGCAGCGCCCAGGCCCAGCTGCATCTGGCCGGCCTCTACCAGGAAGGCTCGGCGGGACTGACCGCCGATCCGGCCGCCGCCCGCGCCTGGGCGCGCCGGGCCGCAGACGCCGGCGACGCGCGCGGCATGCACGCCTACGGCATGTATCTGTTCGACGGCGTCGGCGGACCGCAGGATCGGGCCGAGGCCCTGACCTGGCTGCGCAAGGCGGCCGAGCGCGGCCTGGTCGACAGCCAGTTCAACGTCGCCAAGCTGTACGAGAGCGGCGACGAGGGCATCGCGCGCGACGCGGCCGAGGCCTACAAATGGTACCTGATCGCGGCGCGCGCCGGCGACGGCGACGCCCAGGCGGCGGTCGAGCGGCTGCGCGGCGGCCTGCCGGCCTCGGAGCGCGGCTCCGCCCGGGCGGCGGCCGACGCTTTCCAGGTCGAGCCGCTCGCCTGAGGCGCGAGGCTAGCCTTTCTGGCGCATGCGGTGGCGGTGGCCGCGGCTTGCGTCTAGGACACTCTCACCGTCGCCTTTCCGGCGCCTAGCCTCAGTTCCAGCCGAAGGCGCGTCCTTTGGATATCTATCTGCCGATCGCCGAGGTTTCGGTGAACTGGCCGCTCCTGGTCCTGCTGGGAGCGACGGTCGGATTCGTGTCCGGACTGTTCGGCATCGGCGGCGGCTTCCTGATGGCCCCGATCCTGATCTTCCTCGGCATTCCGCCCGCGGTCGCGGTGGCCAGCCAGGCCAGCCACGTCGTGGCCTCCTCCACCTCCGGCGTGATCAGCTACACCCGCCAGAAGGCCGTCGACTACCGCATCGGCGGGGTCATGGCGCTCGGCGGCGTGCTCGGGGCGCTGCTCGGCGTCGAACTGTTCCGCTACCTGCGCCTGCTCGGCCAGGCCGACCTCGCCGTCGCCCTGTCCTACCTCGTCTTCCTCGGCGTCATCGGCACCCTGATGCTCTACGAGAGCCTCGGCCAGATCCTGCGCCGGGTCCGGGGCGAGATCACACCGCACAAGGACCGCCGCCGTCCGCTGTGGCTGTACGGCCTGCCGCTGAGGATGAAATTCCCGCGCTCGGGGCTCTACATCAGCGCCATTCCGCCCTTCGCGCTCGGGACGTTCGCGGGGGTGCTGTCGGCGATCATGGGCGTCGGCGGCGGCTTCATCCTCGTCCCCGCCATGCTCTATGTGCTGCGCATGCGGGCCAGCGTGGTGGTCGGCACCAGCCTGTTCCAGATCATCATCACCACCGCCATCACCACCATACTGCAGTCGGGACGCAACCAGACCGTCGACATCGTCCTGTCGACCATCCTGCTGCTCGGCGGCGTCGTCGGCGCCCAGTACGGCGCCCGCTGGTCCGGCCGCTTCCGGGCCGAGGAGCTCCGCGCCGTGCTTGGTCTCATCGTCCTGCTGGTCGGCATCCAGATGGGGCTTGAGCTGTTCGTGCGGCCGTCCGACCTGTTCGCCTTCGCGCCGGGGGTGGCGGAATGATCGCCGCCCTGCCGCCGCCGCCGCCGCCGATCGAGGCCCCGGCGCCGGAACGCTCGACCGCGACCACCGAACAGGTGCGCGTCGCCGCCGCCATGACCGACGCCCGCGTACGGGTCGACTCGAGCTTCCGCGGCGCCTCCATCGTGCTGTACGGCGCCGTGTTCAATCCCACCGACGCCCCCACCGACGTCGTGGTCGTCGTGCGCGGACCCGACAGTCCCGTCCGCCTGGTCAAGAAGACCCGCAACATGGGCGTCTGGCTGAACAGCCGGCCGGTGCTGTTCGAGGGCGCTCCCGGCTTCTACATGACCGCCTCGACCCGTCCGCTGGGGGACATCGCGGACTTCGGCCAGCTGCGGCGGTTGGGCGTCGGCGTCGATCACCTGCGCATCAACGCGCCGCAGGAAAGCCGCACCGTGACCCGCTACGGGGTGCGGGACGTCGTCGTCAGCCGGCTGGGCGAGGACTATCTCGACTGGCGCCGCGCCGTCATCCGGCTGCGCGAGGCGGCCGCCCTCTACGACACCGACTCCGACGGCGTCGAGTTCGTCGACCGCGGCCTGTTCCGGGCCGAGATCGACCTGCCCGCGGTCGCTCCCACGGGCCAGTATTTCGCCGAGGTCTGGCTGTTCCAGGACGGTGAGCCGGTCTCGGTCTCCAACCTCACCCTGACCGTCGAAAAGGTCGGCATCGAGCGCGACATCTTCGAGTTCGCCCACAACCGCCCGTGGAGCTACGGCGTGCTGTGCGTGATCCTGGCGGCCTTCACCGGCCTGCTGGCCAGCCGGATTTTCCGCCGCGAGTGAGTTAACCACCTTTGTCCGGGAACCCGTTGGCCGAAGCTTGGCTTACAGCCAGGCATGGAGGGTTTTCGAATGCGCAAGCTGTTCAGCGTCACACTCGCCGCCGCCGCCATGGCGACGGCTTCCGCGGCCCAGGGTCCCGGCGGGCCGCTCCAGCGGAGCGACCTCTGCTACCTGGAATGCCAGTACCGTTGCTTCTACCAGCACCCCGGCGGCGGACCGGCCTGGACCCAGTGCTACGTCACCTGCGGCCAGACCAACTGCCAGTCCGGCTGAGGCGGCTCAGGTCGCGGCGAACTCGCTCAGGGCGTCCAGCACCGCGCGGTTCTGGTCCTCGGTGCCGATGGTGATGCGCAGGCATTCCGGCAGGCCGTAGCCGCCGACCGGCCGCACGATCACGCCCTTCGAGTTCAGATAGTCGTTGGCGCCCTGCGCCTGCTCCGCGTCGCGGAACCGCACCAGCACGAAATTGCCGGCGCTGGGCAGGACCTCGAAGCCGAAGCCGCGGATGGCCTGGGTCAGGCGCGGCCGCCAGGTGTGGATCAGCTCCCGCGAGGCCTGCTGGTGCGCCTCGTCGCCCAGCGCCGCCACCGCCGCCTCGATGGCCGGCACGGAGACGTTGAACGGCAGGCGGATGCGGTCGACCGCCTCGGCCACCTTCAACGGCGCATAGCCGAAGCCGATGCGCAGCCCGCCCAGGCCGTGGATCTTCGAGAAGGTGCGGGTGACCACGATGTTCTGGCTGTCGCGCGCGAGCCCCAGGCTGGTCTCCCAGTCCGGCTCCGCGACATATTCGGCGTAGGCCTCGTCGATCACCAGCAGGATGTCCGGGCGCAGCCCCTCGTGCAGCCGGCGGATTTCCTCGCCGGTGTTGTAGCTGCCGGTCGGGTTCGACGGGCTCGACACATAGACGATCCGGGTGCGCTCATCGACCTGCTCCAGCAGCGCCTCCGGCGTCGCCTTGAACTGCGGCTCCGGGGCCAGCCTGACCTCGGCCTGGTTGGCCCGGGCCGAGATGCGGTAGGCGAGGAAGCCGTACTGGCCGGTGACGATGTTGTCGCCCGGGGTCAGATAGGTCTGGTTCAGCAGGGCGAAGACCTCGTCCGAGCCGTTGCCGAAGATCAGCCGCTCCGGCTCCAGCCCGTGGTGGTCGGCCACCGCCTGGCGCAGCTTGCTCGCCCGCCCGTCCGGGTAAATGTGGATGTTGCGCACCGCCGCCTCGAACGCCTCGCGCGCTTTCGGACCGGCGCCCAGCATGTTCTCGTTCGACGACAGCTTCATCGGCTCGGCCACGCCCTCGATGCGCGACTTGCCGCCGACGTAGGGCGCGATATCGAGGATGCCGGGCTTGGGCGCGGGGGCGTCGGTCATGGATATCCTCGAGATCAGAATACGGGCGCGGCGCCGATGACGCCCTTCAGCGAGCCGGGGGCGTCGTCCAGCCGCCCGTCCCGGGCCTGCACATAGCCCGCCAGGGCGAACAGCTTCAACCCGCCCGCCTCGATCAGCGGACTCGCCGCCAGCCCGGCCGCGCCCAGGGCCGCGACGATCTTCCCCGGCGCCAGCGCCGCGTCGGTGACCCAGAAGGTCCGGTCGTCCCCGGTCGGCCCGGACGTCGCGCGCTCGACCAGCAGGGCCCGCGGCTGGCCGGCGCCGTGGTCGGGCAGGGCGGCCGTCACCCGCAGCTCCGGCTCGGCCAGCAGCCGTCCCCACCAGGCGGAGGCCGCGGTCAGGTCCATCAGCGCCCGCGCCCCCTCCCGCGCCGCCGCCAGCCCGGCCTCCGGCTTCGCCGCCATCCGGGCCACCAGCCCGTACCGGTCCGCGGCCAGCACCTGGCTGGCGGGGCCCCAGACGATCAGCGGCGCGCCCTGGGCCACGTCGATCCGCCCCAGCACCGAACGGACCGCGGCGGTCTCGGCCGGCGACAGGCCCTTCAGCAGCGCCCGCAGGGCGATCGCCTCCGCATCCGGCGTGGCGCGGCGTCCGCCCGCCATCCGGGTCCTGACGGCCTTGATCAGCGCCCGGTCCTGCGCCAGCCGGGCCGGGTCCTCGGGGGGCTCGACCAGCATCAGAACAGCTTCGGCGCCGGCGCCAGGGCGAAGGGCCCCAGCCAGGTGCGGCCGTCGCTGAAGCGCAGCACCAGATCCATCGGCCGGTCGCCCTGGGCCCGCGCGGCGGCGGCGGCCCCGGCGGCGGCGACCCGGTTGACCGCCCCCGAGCGCGAGCCCGCCAGCCCGGCCATGGCCTCGCCCGGCCGCTCGGCGGTCAGGGCGAGCCGGCCCTCCAGCCGGCCGTCCTCGCGCGCCGACAGGGCCTCGCTGGAGAGGCGCGCGCTGCTCTCGCCCGCCCTCAGCCGTCCGCGCACGGCGGTGAACCGTCCGCCCGCGGCGCTCCAGTTGGAGAACACCCCCGCGCTGTCGACGCCGCGCAGCCGGCTGGCCTGCTCGATGGTCGCCTCGATCTCCACGCTCAGATGGCCGGACCGGGCCGCCCCCTCGACCGGACCGCCGGGCCGCCCGCGCGCCTCGATCAGGGCGAACAGCACGTCCAGCTCGTCGGTCGCGGCGACGCCATCCGTCAGGTGCGGCCGCATCTCGAACTGGACATGCTCGGCCGAGGCGATCGGGAAGGGCTCGGCCCCCTCGCGCGGGGTGAAGGTCGGCCGGATCAGCTCGGCCCTCAGGTCGGGAAACCGGTCGCGCAGCCGGTTGACGCTCATCCGCGCCCCATCGCCGCCGATGTCGATCCGGCCCTTGCCGGCGCGGGTCAGGGTCAGGCCGTCGGCGGCGATCACCACCCAGTGGCCCGGGTTCCAGGCATTGGCCTCGGCGACCAGCTCCGGCGCCGACACCCCGTGTCCGGACGGCGCGATGATCTCCGCCTGCGGGAAGGCGACCCGGGTGCGGAAAGGCCAGCCCCCGACGGACACTGGCTGATGGGCGATGCGCCAGCCGTCGTCCCGCAGGACCTGCTCCTGCGCCGCGATCCGGGTCTCGACCTGATCCGCCAGGTAGAACCACCATCCGGTCCACAGCGCCAGCGCAAGGCCAACGATCAGGAACGGGATCAGGAGGCCGCGTCGGGAGTGGCGGGGAGAGGTCATCGAGGCTCCGGAGAGTTGGCCTGAGGCTGTGAAGCGGCGAAGGCCGGCCGCGTCAAGCCGATCGCCCGCCCGGAACGCCTGCGCAACCGGTTCGTTCGAGTCCTGCGCACGGGAGAGCCCGCATGGAAGCCCAACGCCTGCACCGCGGCCGCCTGATCGACCACATCCAGCTGGTGGTCCGCGACCTTCAGGCCAGCCGCACGTTCTACACCGCCCTGTTCGAGGTGCTCCAACTCCCCCTCGGCGGCGAGGGCGACGACTATTTCTGGATCGACGAGCTGTTCATTTCCACCGCCGACAGCGAGGCGGCGGTGGGCAAGCTGACCGGCCGCCATCACCTCGCCTTCCAGGCTCGCGACCGCGCCACGGTCGACGCTTGGCACAAGGCGGGTCTGCGGGCCGGCGGCGTCGACAACGGCGCCCCGGGCGAACGGCCCTACCACCCCGGCTACTACGCCGCCTTCATGCTCGATCCCGACGGCAACAACGTCGAGGCGGTCTATCACGGCGAGGGCCGCAGGAGCGCCGACAGCGTCGAGATCACCTTCGAGGCCTGACGCCTCAGCCCAGAAACTCGCGCACCAGTTCCACGGCCTCGGCCAGCCCCATCCGCTGCACCTCGGTCCCCGGCGGCAGGCTGGCGAACAGCCGGGTCGGCGCCGCCGCATCCAGCATCACGAACACCCCCTTGTCGTCGGCCCGCCGGATCAGCCGCCCGAACGCCTGCGCCATCCGCGCCCGCGCCAGCGCGTCGTCGAAATTGCGGCCGCCCGCGCCCTCGCCGCCGAACCGCGCCCGCCGCGCCTTGTGCAGCAGGTCCGGCCGCGGCCACGGCACGCGGTCGAAGGCCAGGATGCGCAAGCTCCGTCCCGGCACGTCGACGCCGTCGCGCACCGCATCGGTGCCCAGCAGACAAGAGTCCTGCTCGGCCCGGAACACATCGACCAGCGCCCCGACCTCCAGCGGATCGACGTGCTGGGCGTAGAGCGGAATTCCCGCCTTCGCCAAATCAGGGCCCAGCCGCTCATAGACCGCCTTCAGCCGCCGGATGGCCGTGAACAGCCCCAGCCCGCCGCCGCCCGCCGCCAGGAACAGCTCGCGCATCGCCGCCGCCGTCTGGCGCGCATCGTCCTTGACCAGATCGTTGACCACGATGACCCGCGCATTGGCCGCATAGTCGAACGGGCTCTCGACCTTCAGCGTCCGCGCCGGCTCGATCAGCCGCGCCGAGCCGGTCCTCAGCCGGGCCATGTCGAACGGGTCGTCGCTGTTCGGATCGGACAGGGTCGCGCTGGTCACCAGCACGCCGTGCGCCGGCATGATCACCGCCGCCTCCAGCGGCACCGTCGGATCGATCCAGTGGCGCCGCAGCGCCACGTCCATGATCCGCCCGAACGCCGCCTCGGCCGACAGCCAGTCGACGAAGTCCGGGTCCGGCTCGTCCGACGAAACCTCCAGCGCCGCCAGCATCGATCGCCAGCCGGGCAGGGTCATCCGCGCCCGCCGGTCCAGCCCGCGCAGCGCCCCCTCGATCCGCGACCGCTGCGACCCGTCCAGCTCCGCCGCCTCGTCGTCGAGGATGTCCTCCAGATGCCGCGCCAGCGCCAGCAGCGGCGCCTCGACCGCGGCCAGCGCCTGGGCCGCCTCCCGCGCCGTCTCCAGCACCGGATCGGTCACCGGCCTGAGGGCGCACTCCATGCCGAACTCGACGCCCGACCCGGAGGCGTTCTCCGATGTCCGCGCCCGCAGCTGCTCCAGCCCCGCCAGCAGGAATCGCTCGATCGGCCCCACCGGATTGACCTCGCCCGAGGCCGGTGCGATCCGCCCCGACACCCCTTCGCCCGGCAGCTGGGCCGCCGCCCGCACCGCGTCCTGCAGCGCCTTTGTCGCCGCCTCGTTGTCGGCGCACAGGTCGCCCAGTCGCTGCTCCAGCCCGCGCCCGCGCCGCCCGCGTCCCTCCGGCCCCCGGATCCAGCGCCGCAGCTCCGCCGCCTCCTGTCCCGACAGACAGGCCGAGAAGGCGCTGTCCGCCGCGTCGAACAGATGGTGGCCCTCGTCGAAGACGATCCGCTTCAGCGCCGCCGTCTCGCCGTCCTGCTTCAGCCCGCGCGCCGACCGCGCCCCGTCGAAGGCCGCCTGGGTCATCACCAGCGCATGGTTGGCCACCACCAGATCGGCCCGGCGGCTGGCCCGGATGGTCTTCTCGACGAAACAGGTGCGGTAGTGCGGGCAGGCGGCGTGGACGCATTCGCCGCGCCGGTCCACCAGATTGGCCGCGCTGGCCTGCTGGCTCGACCCCACCGCGAACAGCCCGGGCAGCCAGCCGGGATAGTCGCCGCCGGTCATGTCGCCGTCGCGCGTGTGCATCGCCCAGCGGCTGGCCAGGGCCATGCCGACCAGGTCGCCGTTCCCCAGCTGCGCCGCCTGCACCATGTCCTGCAGGTTCAGCAGGCACAGGTAGTTCTCCCGCCCCTTGCGCACGACCGTCTTGCGTTTGCGCTCGACCGGATCGGGCCACAGCGCCGCGCTCTCGCGGTCGATCTGCCGCTGCAGGGCCCGGGTGTAGGTCGACACCCACGCCGCCCCCGCATTGCGCTCGGCCCATAGCGACGCCGGCGCCAGATAGCCCAGCGTCTTGCCCGTTCCGGTGCCCGCCTCGGCCAGCAGCACCCGCGGCCGCCCCTCCTCGTTGCGCGGCGAAAAGGCGAAGGCGGCCTCGGCGGCGTAGTCGCTCTGCGTCGGCCGCGTCTCGTCCAGCCCGGACGCCTGCAACAGTTTCTCCAGCCGGATGCGCGCGCTCTCGGAATCCACGGGGGCCGACCCCGCCTCGCCCCGCGGCGCCTCTTCCTCCCACTCCGGCAGACGCGACCAAGCGTCCAGTCCGGAGCCGCGATGCTGCCGCTCCCGCACCGGCTGATGCTGCAGCGCCCCCAGCACCCGCCAGCCCCACGCCCAGCCCGCGCGCCCGAGCGTCTCGGCCAGGGTGAAGGCGTCCTCCCGGTGCGGATAGCCCGGGTCCGCCAGTTCCCGCAGCAGCCCGTCCGCCGCCTTGCGCAACGCCTCCGCCTGCGCCTCGGCCCCCTTCGGCTCGCTCTGTCCCATGGCCAGCGCCAGCCCGCTCGGCGACGGCGCGCAGAACCGCGCCGGCCGCACGAAGGCGAACAGCTCCAGCACATCCAGCAGATCGTTCGACCGCGGCGGCGGCGCCAGCCCCAGCCGCCGCGCCGTCAGCGACGCATGCGCGACCAGCACCGGCCCGGTCGTGAACGCCCCCTCGGCCGCCCCCCGCCCGATCTTCCTCGGACCCTCGTCATCGCAGATCGCGCCCGCTCCCGGCGGCACGGCCAGCGCCGCCGGCAGCGCCAGCCACGGCTCGGCCCCGGTCAGGCCTGCGGAGGAGGGGAGGGTGGTGGTGGACACGGGTTGTAGATAGCGGTTCCGGGGCGGAAACGGAACGGGAACATTCCTTGACGCGCGCCGCTGCTGGAGATATAGCCATTACTGATAGCCATAAAGGTCACCGATCATGAGCTGGAGCGTTGCCAAGGCCAGGGACAACCTTTCGGAGGTGATCCGGCGCTCGCGAACCGAGGGACCGCAGGAAATCTCCCTTCACGGCGAAGCGGCGGCGGTGGTTCTGTCGGCCGAGGACTTCCGGCGTCTGAAGGATTCCCGGGCGTCCCGGGATTTCCGCGAGTGGCTTCTCCGGGGGCCGTCGCTTGAAGGTGTCGATCTGGAGCGCGACCGGCGTCCCGCGAGAGAAATCGATCCGTTCTGATGTTTCTGCTGGATACCAATGTGATCAGCGAGCCGAAGCGGTCCCGCCCGGACGCCGGCGTCATGGGCTGGCTGGGCGATCAGCTGCTATCCGACCTGCATCTGAGCGTCCTCACCGTAGGCGAGTTGCGACGTGGGATCGTGCGGCTCGAACCCGGCCGGCGGCGGGATGATCTCGACTTCTGGCTTGCCGATCTGCTGCTGCAATACGGAGACCGCATCCTGCCCGTCGACCTGGAGGTCACCGAACGCTGGGCGGCGCTGGCCGAAGCCAATCGCGCGGCGGGCCGGGCCTCGGAAATGGCCGACGAACTGATCGCCGCTACGGCCCACGTCCATGGGCTGACGGTGGTGACCCGCAATGTCCGGCATTTCGAACCCAGCGGTTGCCGGGTGCTGTCGCCGTGGAGCGCGGCGGCATGAAGCGAACGGGCGGACTGATCGGTCTCGTCATTCTCGGCGTGGTTATGGCCGTCTGGCTCATTGCGCGGAGCGATTTCGTCGCCCGGGATGATTGTCTGGATGCCGGCGGTCGGTGGGCTGACGGCGAATGCGAGGGCGCGCGGCCGGGCGGCTGACACCTTGCGACGTCAGTTCATCGCCCCCGCCCGGATGTTCGCTCTCAGCGCCGGCTCCAGCAGCTTCGGCGGCGGCAGCGTCGCGTCGCGGGCCTGCCGCATGGCCACGAACGCCGCCTCCGTCGCCCCGCCGCCGACATGGACATTCCCCTCCCGCTCCGCCGCCACGGTCGTCTCCCAGCAGAAGTCCCCCCGTCCATCCTTCGGCAGATAGTCGTGACCGACGAACACCCGCGTCTCCGGCGGCAGGCTCAACAGCCGCTGGATCGAGCGGTACAGCGTCGTCGCGTCCCCGCCCGGAAAGTCCGCCCGCGCCGTGCCGAAGTCCGGCATGAACAGGGTGTCGCCGACGAATACCGCGTCGCCGATCCTGTAGCTGACGCAGGCCGGGGTGTGGCCCGGCGTGTGCAGCACCTCCACCTCCAGCTCGCCCAGCCGGAACCGGTCGCCGTCTTCGAACAGCTGATCGAACACCGTGAGCGGCGGCGTCGCCATCCCGAACCGTTCGGCGAACGTCTTCTGGGTCTCGACAATCCGGTCGCCGACGCCGATCGGCGCTCCGGTCAGCTCGCGCAGGTAATTTCCCGCCGACAGGTGATCGGCGTGGGCGTGGGTCTCCAGCAGCCAGACCACCTCCAGCCCCCGCGCCCGCGCCTCGGCCAGCACGGCGTCGGCGGACTCCGTCGTGGCTCGCCCGCTCCCGGCGTCATAGTCCAGCACCGGATCGATGATCGCCGCCGCCCGCGTCGCCGGATCGCTGACCAGATAGGTCACCGTGTTGGTGGCGTCGTCGAAGAAGGCCTGCACGGTCGGGTTCATCGCTCACCTCCGGCCGGGACCATACCGGCCGCGCCGGACGCGGACCAGCACACCTCGGGAGGTGAAACGGAAGGGGAACATGCTATAGGCGCGCTGTGACGCCGCCGCCCGCTCCCGCAACGCTTCCGCCCCTCTTCGCCGACTGGTTCGCCAGCCGGGGCTGGGCTCCGCGCCGTCACCAGCTGGAGATGATCTCGGCCGCCGAGGCCGGTTCCCACGCCCTGCTCGTCGCCCCGACCGGCGGCGGCAAGACCCTGGCCGGCTTCCTGCCCTCGCTTATCGACCTCGCCGAGCGCGGCCCCAGGCCGGAGACCGGCCCCGGCTCCGGCGTCCACACCCTCTACCTGTCGCCGCTCAAGGCCCTGACCACCGACGTCGAGCGCAACCTGATGACCCCGATCCGCGAGATCGGCCTCAACATCCACGTCGAAAGCCGCACCGGCGACACCAAACAGTCCAAACGCCAGCGCCAGCGCGACTTCCCGCCCGACATCCTCCTCACCACCCCCGAACAGCTCGCCCTGTTCTGCGCCTGGGACGGCGCGCGGAGCTATTTCGCCGACCTGAAATGCGTCGTCCTCGACGAGGTCCACGCCATCTGGAGCGGCAAGCGGGGGGACCTGCTCAGCCTCGGTCTGGGCCGGCTGCAGAAATATGCGCCGCAGATGCGCCGCGTGGCCCTGTCGGCCACTGTCGACGACCCGGACATGATCGCGGACTGGCTGAGGCCCGGGATTGTGAGCGCGTCGGACCCCTCCACCCCTTCGGGGTCCCCCTCCCCATTGCATGGGGAGGAGACGGATGTGTCCGGCGTCTCCTCCCTGTCGCGCAGCGATGGGGAGGGGGACCGCGAAGCGGTGGAGGGGTGCCCGGCCTCAAGCCCGGTCACCATCGTCCGCGGCGACCCCGGCGCCCCGCCCGTCGTCGATGTCCTGATCTCCGAAGGCCACGTCCCGTGGGCGGGCCACACCGGCCAGCACGCCATCCCCGAGGTCTACGACGCCCTGCGCCGCTCGGGCATGAGCCTGATCTTCGTCAACACCCGCTGGCAGGCCGAGTTCGTCTTCCAGCAGCTGTGGGCCATCAACGACGACAACCTCGCTATCGGCCTCCATCACGGCTCCCTCGCCGCCGAACAGCGCCGCAAGGTCGAAGCGGCCATGGCGCGGGGCGACCTGCGCGCCGTGGTCTGCACCTCGACGCTCGACCTCGGCATCGACTGGGGCGACGTCGACCTCGTCATCCAGCTCGCCGCCCCCAAGGGCGCCAGCCGCCTCGTGCAGCGCATCGGCCGCGCCAACCACCGGCTCGACGAGCCGTCCCGCGCCCTGATGGTCCCCGCCAGCCGCTTCGAGATGCTGGAGTGCCAGGCCGCCCGCGAGGCGGTGGCCGAGAACGCCTTCGACTGGGAGCCGGTCCACACCGGCACCCTCGACACCCTGGCCCAGCACATCATGGGCGTGGCCTGTTCCGAGCCCTTCACCATGGAGGACCTCTACGCCGAGATCACCGCCTGCGGTCCCTACCGCGGCCTGACGTACGAACAGTTCGAGGAGGTGGTCGATCTGGTCGCCACCGGCGGCTATGCGCTGCGCACCTACGAGCGCTTCGCCCGCATCGTCCGTGACCGCCAGGGCCGCTGGAAGGTGCGCAACGCCCAGACGGCCCAGCGCCACCGCATGAACGTCGGCGCTATCGTCACCGCCGCCACCCTGAATGTCCGCATCGCCTCGCGCCGGGGCCAGCGCCTGATCGGCGGCCGCAAGGTCGGCGAGGCCGAGGAGAGCTATTTCGAGCCGATGGTCCCCGGCGACACCTTCGTCTTCGCCGGCCAGGTCTGGGCCTTCCAGGCCATCGCCGGCATGGACGCCCTGGTCACCCCCGCCCAGCACAGCGATCCGAAGATCCCCTCCTGGGGCGGCTCGAAATTCCCCATGTCGCGCTCGCTGGCCGACCGCGTCCGCGCCATGATCGAGGATCGCGACCACTGGCGCGTCCTGCCCCCCGACGTGCAGGAGTGGCTGGAGCTGCAGGCGGAAAAATCCGCCATCCCGACTGCGGCTGCCATGCTGGTCGAGACCTTCCCGCGCGGCAGCCGCCACTTCCTCGTCGCCTACCCCTTCGCCGGCGGGCTGGCCCACGGGACGCTGTGCATGCTGCTGACCCGCCGGCTCGACCGGCTCGGCGTCGGTCCGCTCGGCTTCGTCTGCACCGACTATTCGCTGGCCATCTGGTCGATCAAGCCGATGGACGGCCTCGACCTCGACGCCCTGTTCGAGCCCGACATGCTGGGCGACGACCTCGAATCCTGGCTGGAGGAGAGCTTCATGATGAAGCGCAGCTTCCGCAATTGCGCCCTGATCTCCGGCTTGATCGAGAAACGCCAGCCGGGCAACGAGAAGACCGGCCGGCAGGTGACCTTCTCGACCGACCTGATCTACGACGTGCTCCGCCGCCATCAGCCCGATCATCTGCTGCTCAAGACCGCGCGCGCCGACGCGGCCGCCGGCCTGCTCGACGTCGCCCGTCTCGGCCAGCTGCTGCAGCGCATCCACGGCCAGATCCGCCACGTCCATCTGGAGCGCCCCTCGCCCTTCTGCGTCCCCGTGCTGGTCCAGATCGGCCGCGAGCGCGTCGGCGGCGGCCAGGCGGCCGAGATGATCCTCGACGCCAGCGCCTACGGATTCGACGAGGCCGACCTGATCGCCGAGGTCATGGGTGACGCGCCCGCCGCCCTCGCCGGAGCGGCCCAATGAACGCCGCCCTGCGTCAGGCCCTGTCCCCCGCCCGCTGCCCCAGCGGCGGCCTGCGCGTCTCCATCGAGGGCGAGCCCTGCGTGCTGCGCTGCTCCGGCGCCCTGTGGGTGCTCGAGCACCGCACCCTGATCGCCGCCGACCTGCACCTCGAGAAGGGCTCCGCCTTCGCCGCCCGCGGCCAGATGCTGCCCCCCTACGACAGCCGCGCCACCCTCGACCGGCTGGAAGCCGAGATCGACGCCCTCCAGCCGGCGACCGTCGTCCTCCTCGGCGACAGCTTCCACGACTCCAAATCCATCGCCCGCATGGCCCCCGACGACGCGGCCCGCCTGCACCGCCTCGCCGCCGGCCGCGACTGGATCTGGCTGGAAGGCAACCACGACATCCGCGCCCTCGCCGGCGCCCTCGACCAGCTCCCCGGCGAGGTCATCGAGACCCTCGCCCTCGGCGCCCTGCGCCTGATCCACGAACCGCAGCCCGGCGATCAGCCCGGCGAGATCGCCGGCCACCTCCACCCCGCCGCCCGCGTCGCCGCCCACGGCCGCGGCGTCCGCCGTCCCGCCTTCGTCACCGACGGCCGCCGCGCGGTGCTCCCCGCCTTCGGCGCCTTCACCGGCGGACTGGATGTGAGAGACCCGGCCATCGCGGGGCTGTTCGCCGAGCCGCCCCTCGCCGCCGCCCTCGGCAGGGACAAGGTGCATGCGCTGGCGTGGGAGACGCTGCGCTAGTCCGTGATCTAGGGCGCGGCTTCGAACGTCACCTCGGTCAGGCGCGGCCGGAATCGCCGCCCGGTCGGCGAGCGGTCGTCCGCCGTTGCGGCGCCGGAGGCGACCCGGCCCGTGACCCGCACCTTGTCGCGGATCGAATGCGCCGCCCCCGCCAAATCCCGGAAGCGCGCGTTCGTCACATCCACCGTCAGTATCTCGCCCGCGGCCGGAAACCCGGGGATGCCCTCGCGGCCGAGGACGGGCAGATCGATCTGGTTCGGCCCCGTCCCGATCTCCGCCGCGAACAGGATCAGGTCGTCGCCCTGTCCCCGCGGCCGGCTGGTCAGGGTGTAGAGCATCGCCGCGCCCCCGCTGCCCTCAGGCCCGTCGTTGATGTGGACGTAGCCGTCGACCGCGACCCGCTGCCCGTTCAGCTCGTCCGAGAACTGCAGCAGGGGCTGGACCTGCGAGGCTTCGATCAGGACCGGCGGCGCCTCGGGCGCTCCGCAGCCGGAAAGCGCCAGGACCACCGCTGCAACCGCCCATCCGATGCGCATGCCGCGCCTCCCTCGCCAGAAGCCGCAGCATGCCTCCGGATGATGAAGCGTTCACGAACGGAGGTCGGCAGCCCCTGAAGCCAGGGCCGGCCGGACCTCCGCCGCCAACAACGCCCCCGACGCCCCCTCGATCCGCGCCTCGAGCGCCCCCATGAACTCCGCCCGCTTCAGCCCCGCCGGCACCGCCGGCAGAAACTCATACACCACCGTCCCCGGATGCCGCCGGAACCCGTGCGCCGGCCAGTGCACGCCGGAATTCGTCGCCATCGGCGTGCACGGACACTCCAGGTCGCGGTACAGCGCCGCGATCCCCGGCTTGTAATCCGGCGCCGCCCCGACCGGCGTTCGCGTGCCCTCCGGGAAGATCAGTATCTGCCGTCCCTCGGCGAACCGCGTCCGCGCCTGTTTGACCATGTCCTTCAGCGCCTTCGAATGCGCCGAGCGGTCGACCGCGATCATCCCGGTCTTCCACGCGAACCAGCCGAAGAAGGGCAGGGGCCGCAGCTCCTTCTTCATGATGAAACAGTTGTCCGGCAGCACCGCGAACGGCGCGATCACGTCCAGCATGCTCTGGTGCTTGCCGGCGATCAGGGCCGAGCCGGTCGGCCGGTGCTCCAGCCCGCGGAACTCCACCTTCACCCCGGCGATCCAGCGCAGGCCGAACAGCACGAAGCGCGACCAGCCGCGGATCACCCCCATCGCATAGCGGTGCGGCAGCAGCAGCGCCGGCGACAGGCCGACCGCGAACAGGGCCATCGACAGATAGAGCCAGGCGACGAACAGCAGCGAACGCAGGGTGGTCACCTCAGGCGGCCTTTTCCGCCGGGGCCGTCCCGGTCGCCGGGCGCACATATTCGCCGCCGCCGACCAGGGCCCGGCCCAGGGCGGCGAGATATTTCATGTATTCCAGCGTCATCCGCCGAGCCGTCACCGCCGCCCGCCACCAGCGCGAATTGTCCAGCGACGGCGTCTCGACCGCATAGGGCGTCAGCGCCAGCTCCGGCGCCGCCGCCCGGATTTCGGTCAGGGCCCGCGGCATGTGGTAATCCGAGGTCACCACGATCAGGCTGTCATAACCCTTGGCGTCGGCCCAGGCGGCGATCTCCTGGGCGTTGCCGACGGTGTCCTCGGCCTCGAAGCCGAGGTCGACGCAGCAGTTGAACAGCTTGTTGGAGCCCGGCGTCAGCGCCCGCAGCTCCTGGCGCCGCACCTCGCGGTTGACGCCCGAGATCAGCACCCGCTTGCCCTTGTCCTGCTCCAGCAGGCGGATGGCGGCGTTGACCCGCTCGGCCGAGGGACCGGTCAGGGCCACGATGGCGTCGGCCCGCGCCGGCTCGGCGGCGGGGGTGAAGCCGCGCACCCGGTCGGCGAAGGCGAACAGGCCGACCAGCCAGATCAGAACAATGATGGCGATGAAGGTGAGAAACTTCATGGCGTTAACTTAACGACCGCCCCGCAATCGCGCCAGCGCGGTCATCCGCGCCGCGCCAAGCGCCACCGTAGCCGCCAGCAGCGGGCATGGCGAGAGCATCAGCACATCGCTCCACGCCAGCGGCATGGCGGGGGTCACCCCCTCCGCGCCCCCGAGGAACCTCAGCCCGGCCGTCAGCGCCATGGCCGCCACGGCCCCCGCCGCGCCCGCGCCCGCCGCCAGAAGGCCGTAGCGCGCCTGATACAGGCCCGCGATGCGGCCGTCGGACGCCCCGTTCAGGCTCAGCGTCTCGATGATGGTCCGCTGCGCCGCCATCCCCGCCTGGGTCGCATAGACGATGGCCGCCCCCGCCCCGCCCGCGGTCAGCAGGAAGGCGGCCACGGCCAGGGCCGTGATCAGCGCCGCCGACCGCTCGACCTCGCCGCGCCACAGGCTGTGGTCGTCCACCGTGGCGTCCACGCCCGCCTCGGCCAGGGCCCGGCTCAGGCTGACCGCGCTGGCCGGGGCCCGCCGGTCCAGACGCACGGTGACCAGATGGGGCAGCGGCAGGTCCGGCAGCACCGCGTCCCCGACCCACGGCCGCAGCAGGGCCTCGGCGGTCCGGCGATCCATGGCCTCGGCCTCCTCGACGCCGTCCACGCCGGCCAGGGTCTGGGCCGCCCGCGCCGCGGCCTCGGCCCCGGTCTCGTTGACGCGCGGCCGCACCTGTACGGTCGCCTCGGCGCGCAGCTGCCGGGCCCAGCCATGCGCCGCCCGGTCGGCCGCCACGGCTCCGACCGCCGACAGGCAGGCGAGGAAGCACAGCACCGCGATCACCGCCGCCAGCCACGGCTCCCCGCCCCCGTCGCGCGGCAGGATCGTCGTCCGTCCGGATGGAAACAGCCGCATCACGCCCCGCCCCCGCTCAGCCGGCCGCCCTCGAGCCGCAGCACGGTCGCCCCGGACTCCGCCGCCAGCGCTTCGTCATGGCTGGCGATCAGCACCGTCGTGCCCAGCCGGTTCAGCGACTGGAACAGCTTCAGCAGCCGCTCGCCCATGGCCGCGTCGACGCTGCCGGTCGGCTCGTCGGCCAGGATCAGCTCCGGCCGGTTGACCACGGCCCGGGCGATGGCCAGCCGCTGCTTCTCCCCGCCCGACAGGGTCGGCGGCCGGTCGTCCATGCGCTCGCCCAGCCCGACCCAGTCCAGCATCTCCTCCACGTCCGCGGCGTAGCTCTCGCGCTTCGCCCCGGCCAGACGCAGCGGCAGGGCGACGTTGTCGAAGGCCGACAGATGGTCCAGCAGCCGGAAATCCTGGAACACCACCCCCATGCGCCGCCGGAAGCCGGGCAGGGCCGAGCGCGGCGCCTGGCCCGCCGCCTCCCCGAACAGCTCCAGCTCGCCCGCCGTCGGCCGCTCGGCCAGGGTCAGAAGCTTCAGCAGCGTCGACTTGCCCGCCCCCGAGGGGCCGGTAAGGAAGTGGAAAGAGCCCGCTGTCAGGATGAGGTTAACGTCCCTCAGCACGTCCGGGCCGTCCGCATAGCCGAAGCCAACGCCCGAAAGGCGGACGGTCTCGGACGCGGAGTCGGTCAAGGCGGCGCGGCGGGGCTGAACGGGCATCGATTTTGGGTCAGGACGCGGCCGTGAAGCCGCGACGGGAGGGGGCGGAACGCCTCTCAGTCAGCGCACATGATACTGACCTGCCCGTCCTGCGCCACCAGCTATTTCACCCCTGACGAGGCGATCGGTCCGTCCGGCCGCACGGTGCGCTGCAAGACCTGCAAACACACCTGGCGCGCCACTTTGGAAGAGCCGCTGGAACTGTCGGTCTCGCCCCCGGGCCTGGAGCCGTCCGCCTTCGCGCGCCGCGACGACTCCGCTGAAGCCGCCGAATCACTGGCCGAGACGCCGGCCCCCGAACTGCCCCGGGCCTTCCGCGCCCGCGCCGAACAGCAGCGCCGCCTGCGCCGGGCCGCCGCCCATGGCGTCGTCTGGGCGGGCATCGCCTCCGGTTTCGCCGCCCTCCTCGGCGCGGCCTGGCTGTTCCGCGTCGAGGTCGTCGAGATGGCCCCCCGCGCAGCCGCGGCCTACGCCGCCGTCGGCCTGACCGTGAATCCGACCGGACTGGAATTCGAGGCCGTGCAGGCCCGCGCGGCGCCCAACGATCCCGGCAAGGTGCTGGTCTCGGGCGCGCTCCGCAACGTCCGCGAGGACGAACGCATCGCCCCGCCGGTCCGCGTCGCCCTGCTGGACAACTCGGGGGCCGAGATCGGCCACGCCGTGGTCCGCATCGACGCCGCCCCGGTCCTGCCTGGCAAGGTGCAGGGTTTCGCCGCCGTCATCGCCGATCCCGGCGGCAAGGGTCAGGGCGTCGGGGTCGCCTTCGTTCTCGATGAGGCGGCGCCGGCCCGGCGTCGCGCCGCGTCCGCCCCCGCGCCGCGCCCTGCGCCTGCGGTCCAGCGCCCCCTGCCCACGGCCGACGTCGGCGGCCTGCGTCCGGCGCTTTCGCCCGGCCCCGCCGCCCCGCTCGACATGCAGCCGATCGATGCCGTGCCCGTCCCTGCGTCCCTGGCTATCGACTCGCAAGGCTCCGAGGCGGTATCCGCCTCGCATGGCTGACACCCCGACACCCACCGTCCTGCTGCCCGAGGCGGAGGTCGCCCGCATCGTCGCCGACCTGGCCCGTCAGATCGCCCCCGTCACCGATGACGAGACCGTGGCGGCGGTGCTTCTCACCGGCGGCCTGTGGTTCGCCGCCGACCTGACCCGCGCCCTGTCGCGCCTGGGCCGCAACCTGCGCTTCGACGCCCTGTGGCTGGCCTCCTACGGCGACGAACAGTCCAGCCGCGGCAAGATCGACGTCTACGCCCCCTTCCAGCGCCCCATCGCCGGCCGCAAGGTCCTGATCGTCGACGACGTCTTCGACACCGGCCTGTCTCTGGCCGAGGCGGTGCGCCTCGCCCGCGAGGCCGGGGCCGCCGAGGTCCTCACCGTCGTCTTCGCCAAGAAGCCCTGGCCGCTGCCCCGCGCCCCCGAACCCGACTTCGTCGGCTGGGACGCCCCCAACCGCTTCCTCGTCGGCTACGGCCTCGACCACGCCGGCGCCCTGCGCGGCCTGCCGGACATCTGCGCGCTGGATTGAGGGGACGGAGCGCCGTCTCCTCCCCGTTCGCTTCGCGAATGGGGAGGGGGACCACCCGAAGGGTGGTGGAGGGGCGAAACCGCACCTCGGTCTGGCGCCCCTCCACCGCTTCGGTCCCTGTCCCCGTCGCCGCGCGACAGGAAGGAGACAAGACGTCATGACGCTGTGCTGGCGATCCGCGGAATTATAGTCGGGTTGCGCGGAAACTCTCCCGCAACATCAAGCCCATCGCCTTTTCTCGAACCGATCTTCCCGCCGCAGAAGGCCGGGGGCGCATAATGCCTCGTTTCGCCGCCCGCGGTCTTTGACACCTGAATCCTGCCGCGCCACGCTACGGACGCTACGGACGCTACGGACGCTACGGACGCTACGGACGCTACGGACTGTATTTTTGGGTTTTACCCGGGTGAAACCCTTCACCCCAGCCAGCCGGCCCTCGGCTCCCGCGCCCAAAGCTCCTCATAGGATGGCCGCGCCCGCACCACCGCCCAGCGCTCGCCGTCGACCAGCACCTCGGGAACCAGCGGCCGCGAATTGTACTCGCTGGCCAGCACCGCGCCATAGGCGCCGGCGCTCATGAAGGCGACCAGGTCCCCCGCTTGCAGCGGCGGCAGGGCGCGGCCCCGGGCGAACACGTCCGTCGACTCGCAGATCGGCCCGACCAGATCGTAGGCCACGGCGCCTCCCGCCCGCTCCCGAATGGGCGCGACCGCGTGGAAGGCGTCGTACAGCGCCGGCCGCATCAGGTCGTTCATGCCGGCGTCCAGCACCAGGAAGGTCCGCCCGTCGCTGCGGGCGTTGACCTGGATGACCCGGCTCAGCAGCACCCCGGCGTTGGCCGCCAGCAGCCGCCCCGGCTCGAACGCCGCCTCGACCTCCAGCCCGTCCAGCACCCCGGCGGCCATGGCGACATAGTCGGCGATCGATGGCAGGTCGGATTGGCCGTGGTAGGGCACGGCCAGTCCGCCGCCGAGGTCCAGCCGGCTGACCGTCAGGCCCTCGGCCCGCAGCGCCAGCGTCATCTCGCGCAGGGCCCGGAACGCCGCCTCCAGCGGCGTCAGCGTGGTGATCTGGCTGCCGATGTGACAGGCCAGCCCCACCGGCGTCACATGCGGCGAGGCCGCCGCCCGGGCGTACAGCGCGGGCGCCGCCTCGGCCGGCACCCCGAACTTGTCGGTCGCCCCGCCGGTGGTGATCCGGGCATGGCCGCCGGCGCCGATCTTCGGATTGACCCGGATGGCGATCTCCGGCGCCGCGCCCTTCGCCGCGGCGACCGCGATCAGCCGCTCCAGCTCGACCGCGCTCTCGACGTTGATCTGGCGCACCCCGGCCTCGATGGCGAAGGCCAGCTCGGCGTCGGTCTTGCCCACGCCCGAGAAGACGATGCGCTCCGCGGGCATCCCGGCCGTCAGCGCCCGCCGGATTTCGCCCTCCGACACGGTGTCCGCGCCGCAGCCCAGCTTCGCCAGCGTCGCCAGCACCGACAGGTTGGAGTTGGCCTTGACCGCAAAGGCGATCAGGGCCTCCCCCAGCGCCGGCCGATGGGCGTCCACCGCCTCGCGCAGCAGCCGGTAGTGCCGCGTCAGGGTCGCGGTCGAATAGACATAGACCGGCGTGCCCACGGCCTCGGCAATGGCTTCGAGCGGCGTCCCCTCCGCGTGCAGGGCGCCGTCGATCCGATCGAAATGGTGCAAGGCTCTAGCGGGGGCTGGAACCCGAACCGCCGTACGGGTTCGAGCTGGGCCCGCCGTCGATCGGCGCCTGGCTGGGCGGGCGGTAGACGGTCGCCGGCTCCACCGGTCCGGGGCCCCGCTCGTCGGGCAGGGCGCGCTCGGTGCGCTTGGCCGGCGGGGCGTCGAGGTCGGCCATCCGGCCGCATCCCGCGGCGGAGACGGCGATCAGGGCGGCGGCGCCCAGGACAATGAGTTTCTTCATGCCATCTACCCCAGTCGCGCCTTCCACTCGGCGATCCGCGCCCGGACCTGTTCCGGCGCCGTGCCCCCGAAGCTCTGGCGGCTGGCGCAGGAAGCCTCGGGAGTGAGCACCTTGTAAACCGCTTCCGTCACGCCCGCCTCAAGCGATTGCAGTTCCGCCAGCGGCAGTTGCGACAAATCCACGCCCAGCGCCTCGGCCCGCTTCACCGCCGCCCCCGTGACATGGTGCGCCTTGCGGAACGGCAGGTTCAGCTCGCGCACCAGCCAGTCGGCCAGATCGGTCGCCGTCGAGAAGCCCGACCCCGCCGCCGCCGCCATCCGCTCCGTATCCGGCTTCAGCGCCGCCACCATGGCCGTCATCGCCCCCAGCGCCAGCGTCAGGGCGTCAAAGGCCTCGAACACCGGCGGCTTGTCCTCCTGCATGTCCTTCGAATAGGCCAGCGGCAGCCCCTTCATCACCGTCGACAGGGCCACCAGCGAGCCCATGATCCGGCCCGTCTTGGCCCGCACCAATTCGGCGGCGTCGGGATTGCGCTTCTGCGGCATGATCGAAGAGCCGGTGGTCAGGTCGTCCGGCAGGCTGACGAAACCGAACTGCGGCGTCATCCAGACGACGATCTCCTCGGCCAGCCGCGACAGGTGCCCCGCGCAGATCGACGCCGCCGCCAGGCTCTCCAGCGCGAAGTCCCGGTCCGACACCGCATCCAGCGAATTGCCCATCGGCCGGTCGAAGCCCAGTTCCGCCGCCGTCATGTGCCGGTCGATGGGGAAGGGCGACCCCGCCAGCGCCGCCGCGCCCAGCGGGTTCTCGTTCATCCGGCGCCGCGCATCCGCGAACCGCCCCGCGTCCCGCCCGAACATCTCGACATAGGCCATCAGGTGATGCCCGAACGCCACCGGCTGGGCCGGCTGCAGATGGGTGAAGCCGGGCATCAGGTCCCCCGCATGCTCATCCGCTCGCGCCAGCAGCGCCCGCTGCAGCCCCTGCAGCTGCGCTGCCGCCGCGTCGCAGGCGTCCCGCACCCACAGACGGAAGTCGGTCGCCACCTGATCGTTGCGGCTCCGCGCCGTGTGCAGCCGTCCCGACGGCTCGCCGATCAGCTCTGCCAGCCGCGCCTCCACATTCATGTGGATGTCCTCGAACTGGTCGCGGAACGGGAAGGAGCCGTCGCGGATCTCCGCCTCGATCGCCTCCAGCCCGCCGAGGATCGCCTCCGCATCCGCCTGCGACACGATTCCCTGCGCCGCCAGCATCCGGCAGTGGGCCCGCGATCCCGCCAGATCCTGCGCCCACAGCCGCCGGTCGACGCCGATCGAGACGTTGATCGCCTGCATGATGTCGGCCGGCCGCGCCGAGAAGCGCCCGCCCCACATGTCTTGACCTTCCGCGTTCGGAGAAGGCTTAACTGTGGGACCGGGTTGGAAAGGCTGTGTCATGAAGGGCTCGAAGGCGGCGGGGATGGCGATCGCGGGCGCCCTGGTGATCGGCATGATCGTCGGCGCCGGGCTGCTATACGCCAATCGCGACGCCTTCTTCAAAGCCGCCGCGCCCGCGCCGCCCGCCAGGAGCGAACTGGCCCGCTTCGCCAAGGGCTCCCTGACGCGGCTGGAGACCCCGGCGGCCCTCGCCACGGCTCCCGACTACGTCTTCAAGACCCGCGACGGCGCCGACGCCCGCTTCGCCGACTTCCGAGGCAAGGTGGTGGTGGTCAACCTCTGGGCCATGTGGTGCGCGCCCTGCCGCACCGAGATGCCCACCCTGGCCCGCCTCGCCGAAGCCTATGTCGGCACGGACCTGGTCGTGCTCCCGATCAATGTGGACGCCACCGAGGACGGCCTCGCCGATGCGCGCAGCTTCATCGACGTCCATGAGCCCCTGCCGCTCTACAGCGACATGAAGTTCCAGCTGCCGTTCGAACTGCCCGGCGAGGGCAAGATGCCCCAGACCGTGCTGCTGGACCGCCAGGGCCGCATCCGGGCGCACTTCTCCGGCGAGGCCGACTGGGCCAGCCCCGAGGCTCGGGCCCTGATCGACGCCCTGCTCGCCGAACCCGCCGGAACGCCGGCGGCCTAGTTGCCCTTGGTGTCCGCCTTGGTCTCGGCCTCCTGCTCGTCGGCCTCCTGGGCGAGGCGGTCGGTGCCCTCGTCGATCTCCTGAGCCACCTCGCTGGCTCCCGCCTTCACGGCGGTGCCGATCTGGGCGGCTTCTTCCTGGATGGCGGAACCGGTGTCTTCGGCCGCCGCGTTGGTTTCGGTCTGGGTCTTGTCCTGCTCGGCTTCGGTGCAGGCGGCGGCGCCCAGCGCGAGAGCGGCGACGGCGGTGAGTGCGGCGATACGGATGCGCATGGGAAGTCCCCTTCGGCGTTGAACCTTTGCCGTGAACGCGGGGAATGCCGGCGGGTTGCGGAATGGTGGCTGGGGGCGGGCTCGAACCGCCGACCTGTGGGTTATGAATCCACCGCTCTAACCAGCTGAGCTACCCAGCCCCGGGCTCCGGGGTCCGGCGGGAACTGGTCTGTCCGCCGGAAGAGGCGTGCCTATAGAGGGGGGCGCAGGCGGTTTCAAGTCGTCCTGGAGGCCTTCCCGCCCCCGCGGGCTTGCGCTGGGCGCAAGGAACCGCAAGGTCCCCAGCTTCGCTTCCCGATCGACCAGTTCAAAGGGGTTTCCGCATGCGCCTCCTCGTCCTCGCCGTTTCCGTGTCCGCCGTGGCCCTCGCCGCCGCCTGCGGGGCCGATGGCCAGAGCCGGCCCGCCACGGGTCCGGGGGCCCCTGTCGAGACCCGCCCCGCCAACGGCGCCGGCCAGCAGCCGGCCTTCGCGGGCCAGACCCGCGCGCCCGGCGTCCGCACCGAAGCGGCCCTGGAGCATATGGTGGTCGCCTCGGGTCTGGAGGAGCCGTGGGGTCTGGCCCTGCTGCCGGACGGCCGCTGGCTGGTCACGGAACGCCCGGGCCGGATGCGCATCATCACCGGCCAGGGCGGGGTGGGCGAACCGATCGCCGGCCTTCCCGCCGTCGATGCGCGAGGGCAGGGCGGCCTGCTCGATGTCGTGGTCGGCCCGACCTTCTCGACTGACCGCCTGATCTACTGGAGCTACGCCGAACCCCGCGAGGGCGGCAACGCCACCTCCGTCGCGCGCGGTCGCCTGTCGGACGACGGCTCCCGCGTAGAGGTCGTGCAGGTCATCTTCCGGGCCATGCCCGCCTACGACGGCGGCGCCCACTTCGGCTCCTCGCTGGCTTTCGACGGGGCGGGCCATCTGTTCATCACCCTCGGCGACCGCTCCGACGCGCCGATGCGGCCGCAGGCCCAGGACCTCGGCTCGCACATGGGCAAGACCATCCGCATCAACGCCGACGGCTCGGTCCCGTCGGACAATCCCTTCGTCGGCCGTGAGGGCGCCCGCCCGGAAATCTGGTCTCTGGGGCACCGCAATGTGCAGGGCGTCGCCGTCGCCCCCAACGGCGACGTCTGGACCGTCGAGCACGGCACCCGCGGCGGTGACGAGGTCAACCTCGACCGCGCCGGGATCAACTACGGCTGGCCAATCATCGCCTATGGCGTCGAGTACCGCGGCGGCCCGATCAACGAGGGGATCACCGCCCGCGAGGGCCTGGAGCAGCCCGTCTACTACTGGGACCCGGTCATCGCGCCGGGCGGCGTCGCGATCTACGACGGAGCCATGTTCCCCGGCTGGCGCGGCGACCTGCTGGTGGCGGGGCTGAAGGAAAAGCACATCGCCCGGCTGGTCCTGGACGGAAACCGCGTCGTCGGCGAGGAGCGGTTGCTGACCGACCTCGGCGAGCGCGTCCGCGACATCGCCGTGGCCCCGGACGGCGCCGTCTGGGCCATCACCGACGAGAGCAACGGCAAGCTGGTGCGGCTGGCGAAGGCCAGCTAGCGCGCCGTCTGGCCCCGGCGTCGGAGACCGGCAAGCCAGCCGGCTCCGATCATGGCGGCCGCTTGGAGAAACACCGCGAAGCCAACCAGTGCGGGCAAGTCCCAGCTGCCCTTCCAGACCAGCAGGCAATAGGCGGTCAAGGCGGCCAACTGCAGGCCGCCGCTTGTCATCGCCGCCGCCGCCGCTCGCCTCCAGCCGCCCGAGAACAGACCGGTCGCCAGCCCAGTCGGCAGGGCTGACACGCACAGGCCGAGCGCCATCGCCAGGGCGCGCCCGATCGGCTCGGGATTGCCGAAAAAGGTCAGGGCATAGGCCGCCGCGCCTGTGGCAAGAGCGCTCGTGGCGCCGAGGATCACGGCGCGGCCCATCCTCAGTCCCGCAGCAATTCGTTGACGCCGGTCTTGGCCCGCGTCTGGGCGTCGACCCGCTTGACGATCACCGCGCAGTACAGCGACGGGCCGCCGTTCGGGTCGGGCAGGGCGCCCGGCACCACCACCGAATACGCCGGCACCTCGCCGCGGAACACTTCGCCGGTGGCGCGGTCGACGATCTTCGTCGAGCCCGACAGATAGACCCCCATGGCCAGCACCGCGCCCTCGCGGACGATCACCCCCTCGGCCACCTCGGCCCGGGCCCCGATGAAACAGCCGTCCTCGATGATGGTGGGATTGGCCTGCAGCGGCTCCAGTACGCCGCCGATCCCCGCCCCGCCGGACAGGTGCACGTTCCTGCCGATCTGGGCGCAGGAGCCGACCGTCGCCCAGGCGTCGACCATCGAGCCTTCGTCGACATAGGCCCCGATGTTCACGAACGACGGCATCAGCACGACGTTGCGGCCGATGAAGGCGCCCCGCCGCACGATCGCGCCGGGCACGGAGCGGAAGCCGGCGTCCTCGTAGTGGTTGGCGGTCCAGTCGCCGAACTTGTTCGGAACCTTGTCCCACCAGGGCCCCACGCCGGGGGCGTGGCTCGCTGCGCCGCGGTCGCCGCCCCGGACCAGGGCGTTGTCGTTCAGCCGGAAGGACAGCAGCACCGCCTTCTTCAGCCACTGGTGCGTGGTCCAGACCCCGTCGGCGTCGCGCGAGGCGACCCGCGCCTCGCCCGCATCCAGCAGGCCGACGGCCTGTTCGACCGCCTTGCGGACCTCGCCGTGGGTCGAGACCGAGATGTTGGCCCGATCCTCCCATGCCGCCTCGATCACGGCTTCCAGATCGGCGCGATCGGTCATGTGGGGTCTCCCGGCAGAAGGGCGGTGGCGAGGAAGGGGCCGAGCGCGGCCGCCCGGTGGTCGACGAACGGGGCCTCGGCGTCGAAGGCGTGTGGGCCGACGAGGATGGTGGTCATGCCCAGTTGCTTGGCGTGGTCCAGATTGCGCACGGTGTCCTCGAAGAAGGCGGCCGTCGCCGGATCGAGGCCGAACCTGTCCAGCATGCGGGCGAAGGTGTCGGGATGCGGCTTGGGCGTCAGGTCTGCATGCTCGATGGCGAACAGGCCGTCGAACAGGTCGGCGATCCCCAGCTGCTCCAGCACGCGCTCGCCGTGCCGGGTCGAGCCGTTGGTGAAGACGTATCGGGGCCCATTCAGACGCTCCAACCCGGCCCTGAGGCCCTCGTCCGCATGCAGGTCGTCCAGCGGCACGTCATGCACATCGGCCAGGAACTCTTCCGGATCGATGGTGTAGTCCTTCATCAGCCCGCCCAGCGCCGCGCCGTGATCCATCAGATAACGTTTCTGCAGCGCCCGCGCCTCGTCCAGCGGCAGGCCGGTGGTGCGCACCATGAAGTGGCCGATCCGCTCGCTGACCCGCTTCAGGATCTGCCGCTCGGGCGGATAGAGGGTGTCGTCCAGGTCGAAGATCCAGCTGCGCACATGGCGCAGATCGGCGCCGATCTCGGTCGGCTGCACCGGTTCGGCGGTCATCCTTCGGCCTTCACCAGCGTGCCCGCGCCGTGTTCGGTGAATAGCTCCACCAGCATGGCGTGAGGTCTCCGGCCGTCGAGGATGACCACGGCCTCGACGCCGTCCCGCACCGCCGCGATGGCGGTCTGCAGTTTGGGAATCATGCCGCCGGTGGCGACGCCGTCGTCGATCAGCCTCGACGCCTCGCCGACAGTCATCTGGCGGATGATCTCGCCGTCTGGCCCCCTGACCCCGGCCACGTCGGTCAGCAGCAGCATGCGCTTGGCGCTCAGCGACCCGGCCAGCGCTCCCGCCACGGTGTCGGCGTTGACATTGAAGGTCTGGCCGTCCTCGGCCACCCCGATCGGGGCGATGACCGGCACCCAGTCGGCGTCGGATTCGAGCAGCCGGGTGACCAGCTTGGGATCGACCCGGGTCGGTTCGCCAACGAAGCCGAGATCGACCTCGTGCTCGATCATGCTGTCGGGATCGCGCTTGGTCCGGCGGGTCTTCTCGACCGTCAGGAGGCCGGCGTCCTTGCCGGACAGGCCGATGCCGCGGACGTCCGCCTTGCGCCCGGCCATGGTGATCCAGTGGGCGATCTCCTTGTTGACCGCGCCGGACAGGACCATCTCGGCCACCTGCATGGTGTCGGCGTCGGTGACCCGCAGCCCGTCGACAAAGCTGGACTTGACCCCGGCCTTTTCAAGCATGGCGCTGATCTGCGGCCCGCCGCCGTGAACCACCACGGGGTTCACCCCCATCAGCTTCAGCAGCACCACGTCGGCGGCGAACTGCTTCGCCACCGCGCTCTCGCCCATGGCGTGGCCGCCGTACTTGATGACGACGGTCTTGCGATCGTAGATCTGGATGTACGGCAGGGCTTCGGCCAGCGTCTTCGCCGTGTCCCAGCCCTGCGCATCCGCGGCGCGATCTCCGGTTTGTGTCTCGTCCATTACCAGCGGGTCCGTAATGCCAAGCCAGCGTCGTGTCATCATGAAACCGGACCTTCGTCCGGCCGTTCCGTCCGGATGAACGAGCACGAAATCGACGACCGGGATCTGACCCCTTCCGATCCGGTCGATCCCGCCTCGCAGCAGCACCCGGATCCGACGCTCTGTCCCGAATGCCTGGGCGCCGGAGCCCTGACCTCCGGCGAGATCTGCCCGGTCTGCGAGGGGAAGGGCAAGGCGACCAACCGCACCGGCGGCGGATGACCGCCATTCTCGTCGTGACGGCCGCCTCGCAGCGGTTCGCCTGGGAGCCCGCTGCTGAGCGGCCGCTGTAGCGGAATGGCCACGCTTGCTCCTGTTCGGGGGTTCTTCATCTCGACCTGAGCCAGCGGGGCTGTTATGAGGGTGCAAGCGGCGGCTCGTGCGCCGCCTTGAGAAAATTCACCTGGGCTGCGGAGGGCATCCACCCATGCGCGTTAAAACACTCATTCTGGCGACCAGCGCCGTCGGGGCTCTGGCCCTGTCGGCCGGCGCTGCGTCTGCCGATCCGAACGGCTGGTACGGCGCGATTGACGCCGGCTGGCATACGACGGAAGTCGAAACCAACCGTTCGATCGTCGACGAGATCGAGGTCGACGATGACTGGGCCG